>VOFK01000288.1_pt1 | contig 834000 bp, 933 predicted proteins | sample 5384121 | NCBI WGS metagenome assembly VOFK01 (sample SAMN12384730, study PRJNA508395) | human gut metagenome | isolation source: healthy gut J | host: Homo sapiens
TCGGTAGCCACTTCGTTCAGTACGTATTGCTAAGGAATTGAGCCAAATAAGGACTGTTCAGGACCGGTTGTTTCTTTAGCAGGTGCATTGACGAAAAGAACGATTGTTCGTCATATGGCTGCCAGGCGCTCATGACAGCTACCATCCGGAGAAATCTTATGACTAACGCAAAGCATGTCTATAAAATCTATTCCGGCGGCGTTACCGCATTTACAGATTTCTTGGACATCGAAGACAAGGAGTTCATCATTCTCGTTGGTCCTTTCCGGCTGCGGTAAGTCCACCACGCTTAGAATGATCGCAGGCCTCGAAGAGATCCAAGGGTGAGCTTTACATCGGCGACCAGCTCGCAAACGATGTTGCTCCTAAGGACGAGAGATATCGCAATGGTGTTCCAGAACTACGCTCTGTACCCGCACATGACCGTTTATGACAACATGGCATTCGGTCTGAAGCTCAGAAAGACCCCGAAGGATGAGATTAAGCGCCGCGTTGAAGAGGCTGCTCGTATCCTCGACATCTCCCACCTGCTCGACAGAAAGCCGAAGGCTCTTTCCGGTGGTCAGAGAGACAGCGTGTTGCTCTCGGCCGTGCTATCGTCCGTGACCCGAAGGTCTTCCTGCTTGACGAGCCGCTCTCTAACCTGGACGCTAAGCTCCGTGCGCAGATGAGAACCTGAGATCTCCAAGTTACATAAGAGACTCGGCACGACCGTTTATCTACGTTACGCATGACCAGATCGAAGCTATGACGATGGGCGACAGAATCGTGGTTATGAAGGATGGTTATATTCAGCAGGTCGACACGCCTCAAAACCTCTATGATCTGCCGGTCAACGAGTTCGTCGCCGGCTTCATGGGCTCTCCGCAGATGAACTTTTATCGATGCTACTCTCGTTAAGGAAGGCGCAGATTACTACGTCACCTTCGGCGCAGCTAAGATTAAGGTTCCGACTAACAAGGCTAACGATGAAATCGCCTAACTATGTTGGCAAAGAGATCGTCTTCGGCATCCGTCCGGGAAGACGTACACGATGAGCGGAGTTCATCGAGAAGCACCGGAGGCCAGAGCTACGGCTGACGTTGAGGTTACCGAGCTGATGGGCGCTGAGACCTATCTGTACCTCAACATCGAAGGCAACGCTCTTACCGCTCGTGTTGAGCCGACTTCCACCGCTAAGACCGGTGACAAGATCACGATCGCTCTCGACCTGAACAAGATGCATCTGTTCGACAAAGAGACCGAGAAAACCATCCTGAACTAATCGGTTTTATAAACAGCATACAGACGGCGTTCCCAATCGGGAGCGCCGTTTTTGCGTATCACACGTACTGGTATTCTTCCCCACAAGCTTTCGGCACAGGTCGCACAGCTCCACACTGAATCTGTCTGCGCGCTACGCCCGGCATTTCACTATCTTTAAAAAGCATTTTGCATCGTGCGAAAACTTTGTGGTATACTGAAATCAGAACATTCAGAACATAAGGGAGTGCTTTTTTACATGTTTGTAACAGAAGATATTCGCTATATCGGCGTAAACGACCATGACGTAGACCTTTTTGAGGGACAGTACACCGTAGAAAACGGCATGTCCTATAATTCCTATGTCATCCTCGATGAAAAGTTGCCGTCATGGATACGGTAGACGCCCACTTCGGCGTGGAATGGCTGCAAAATCTTGAAACGGAGCTTAACGGCCGTCGCCCGGACTACCTCGTTGTGCAGCACATGGGCCGGACCATTCCGCCAATATCGCCGTCTTTTATGGAGACATACCGAGGCGCAGATCGTCTCTTCTGCCAAGGCGTTCGTCATGATGCAGCAGTTCTTCGGCACGGATTTCCGGAGCGCAAGGTTGTCGTCGGCGAGGGCAGTACGCTCGAAGCTCGGTCGTCATTACTTTGACGTTTGTCACCGCGCCCATGGTGCACTGGCCGGAGGTTATCGTTACATACGACAGTACAGATAAAGTCCTTTTTCTGCAGACGGCTTCGGCAAGTTCGGTGCGCTTGACGTGGAGGAAGATTGGGCAGACGAAGCCCGCCGTTACTACATCGGCATCGTCGGCAAGTACGGCGCACAGGTGCAGGCGCTCCTTAAAAAGCCGCCGCGCTCGACATCGCCATCATCTGCCCGCTGCACGGCCCGGTTTTAAACGAAAATCTCGGCTATTATCTTGATAAATACAACACATGGTCGTCCCTATGCGGTCGAGGACGAGGGCGTTGTCATCGCCTACACCTCCCGTCTACGGCCATACGAAAGAAGCTGTGGAGGAGCTTGCCGAAAAAGCTGAATCAGCGCGGCTGCCCGAACGTCGTTGTCGCAGACCTTGCCCGTTGCGATATGGCAGAGGCCGTTGCCGATGCGTTCCGTTACAGCAAGCTCGTGCTCGCCACAACGACCTATAATGCGACGATTTTCCCGCACATGCAGAGCTTTATCGACCATCTCACCGCTCGCAACTATCAGGGGCCGCACCGTCGGCATGATTGAAAACGGCGCGTGGGCGCCTATGGCGGCAAAAAGGTCATGAAGAAGATGCTGGAAACGAGCAAAAGAACCTCACCTCACGGATACCACCGTCACCGTAAAGTGCGCCGTGAACGATGCCTCCCGCGCCCAGATTGACGCCCTCGCAGATGAATTGTGCAAGTAAACTGAAATTGAAGCTTTAAGCAACATCCGGTCGTAAAATTTCGGCCGGGATTTTTGTGCAAAAAGATGTCCTGTGATGGCCTCTCATGTCCCTTGCTTTTTGCGAAAAAATGTGTTATACTGGCTAAAAGAAACAATAGTTCGATTAAGACGGTGTGCGTGAGCGTGCACAAAACCGCGTTTTGCGTGAAGTGAACGAACAGGCCTCCGTTTTTTAAGGGGGATACTATGCCCAAAAATCCGATTGTATTCACGCTCGATGGCCGTCGCTGCACCTGCCTTTTGCCGGAGAAAGCCCAGCGCCTCTATGTGCTGTGTGCGGGTGGGAGGATGAGCTGATGATGCTACTCGCCGAATGCGCGGAGGTATTATTTTTCGCGAAATCGACGGCGGCCGGGATTTCACCCATGGGAAGCCCATTTGGCCCGGTGAGCCGTTTTCGGGCGGCGGGGAGACACTTAAAATTCCTGACAGACACGGCGCTGCCGTATTTGGAAGAGCGTTTCGGCGCGCCGCCGACGGAACGAAAAACTGTGCGCTGCTGGGGTACTCGCTCGGCGAGATTATTTGCGCTTTGGGCGCTGACGAAAACGGAAAAATTCGGTGCAGGTGCAAGCAAGCCTTTCCGGCTTTTGTGGTACCCGCAGTTTTTGAAATATTTGGAGAACTGTCCGCCTAAAAAGGACACCACAATATACTTATCCCTCGGCGACCGCGAACGCTCGGCCGCCCGTCATGCGGACGGTGGGCGACTGCACGGAGAAAAAGGCGAAGGAGATTTTAAGCGATCACGGCTGCAAGGTATTCTTCGAGTGGAATCAAGGCGGGCACGGCAAGGGCGTCACCAAACGCTGGCAGCGCGCCGTGCGCGACTTTGACCATGATGGCAAAAAACGGTGGAAAAGTAAGACGAAATGCGGTTTTAATCGTTAATGATGGTGGAAAACGGAGAGGTGCGAAGCGCAATGCAAGAGCAGATCGAGCGGGAAGGCTGTTTTTGCGGAAGGCGGATTGAATGTAATTTGCGCAGGTTTGCGTGATAAAAAGTCAGGGCTTATGCAGGTTTTGCAGACGGAAGGAGACGCGAAATGGAACAGCAGAGCTTATTTGGAAACCGGGCGGGGCAGGACATGCCGCTTGCGACGCGGATGCGGCCGCGGACGCTGGAAGGGAATTTGCGGGGCAGCGCCATTTGCTCGGCAAGGGCAAGGTACTGCGGCAGCTGATTGAAGACCGCGTGTCTTCCATGATTTTCTGGGGGCCGCCGGGCGTGGGTAAAACGACGCTGGCGCAGATTATTGCGGCGCGGACGAAGGCGAATTTCATCAATTTCAGCGCCGTGACGAGCGGCATCAGGAAATTCGCGGCGTGATGAGCGAGGGAGCAGGAACCATCGCATGGGTGAGCGCACGCTGCTGTTTATCGACGAAATCCACCGCTTTAATAAGGCGCAGCAGGACGCGTTTTTGCCGTTTGTGGAAAAAGGGCAGCATCGTGCTCATCGGTGCGACGACAGAGAACCCCTCGTTTGAGGTGAACGCCCACTTTTGTCGCTGCAAGGTGTTCGTTTTGCAGGCACTTTCCGAGGATGAGCTTGTGGAGCTGATGAAGCGCGCAATCAAAGACCCGCGCGGCTTCGGTAACCAGACGGTGGAAATCACCGATGAGATGTTGAAAAATGCTTGCAGTGTTTGCAAACGGTGACGCGCGTGAACGGCGCTGGGAACGCTGGAGATGGTCGTTTTGAACGGGCACCGCGAGGGCAACAAGACGACCGTGACGATGGAGACGCTGGAGCAGTGCATCAGCCGCAAGTCGCTTTTGTACGACAAAACCGGCGAGGAGCACTACAACATCATCTCGGCGCTGCACAAATCGATGCGCAACAGCGACCCGGACGCGGCGGTTTACTGGCTTTCGCGTATGCTGGAGGCGGGCGAAGACCCGCTGTATGTGGCGCGGCGGCTCATTCGGTTCGCGAGCGAGGACGTGGGCATGGCGGACAGCCGCGCACTGGAGATCGCCGTGGCGGCGTATCAGGCGAGCCATTTTATCGGTATGCCGGAGTGCTCGGTGTTGACGCACGCCGTGGTGTATTTGTCGATGGCGCCGAAATCAAACGCGCTGTATGGGGCGTATGGGGCGCGAGGGACGCACAGAAAATGCTCTCCGAGCGGTGCCGCTCGTCATCCGCAATGCGCCAACAAAAGCTTATGGAAGGAGCTGCATTACGGCGAGGGTACGAATATGCGCACGATACGGCGGAAAAAGCTGACCGCGATGCGGTGCTTGCCGGATTCGCTTGCCGGAAAAAGTATTACAGACCGACGGAACAGGGCAGCGAAGCAAAGGGTGAAGGAGCGATTGCGGCAGATTGAAGCGTGGAAGGCGGAGCGGAGGAGGAAGAAGTGAGGTTGCGTTGAGCAAAACTTTGACAATGATTGACGAGAGAGCGTGAAAATTCAGGGGGGCATTTATGGTGGCGGTTAAGTTTTACGGAAGATGTGAAAGACGAGCTGCTGCGTTTTGCGGTTGTTATTGCGAAGCATGACGGAAAAAATGGGTGTTTGTAGCACAAGGAGCGCGAGACGCTGGAGTTTCCGGGCGGGCACAGAGAGACGGGCGAGACGATTGCAGAGACGGCGAAGCGCGAGCTTATGGAAGAAACGGGTGCGGTGAAATTTGAAATTCGTCCGATCTGCGTGTACTCCGTGACAGGCAAAACGCGCGTGAACGAGACGGGTGAAGAATCGTTCGGCGGGCTGTTTTATGCGGAAATCACATCGTTCGGGGAGATACACAGCGAGATGGAAAATTGTATTATGCGACGCTCTGCGTCGGAAAACCAGACGTACCGGAAATTCAGCCGGGCACTTTTTGAAAGAGGCGGAAAGACGGGGTTCGGCGTATAAACGGAAAGAAAGCACGCAGAGCATGAAAATCTGCGTGCTTTTTGTGTGTATTGTATTGACTTGAAGCGCCGGGGCGTCTTCAGTTTTTCGGTTTGTTTTTTTCAAAGAGGATGGAGAGCCCTTTGAGGAGCAGGTCGTCATCTAAGATGATCTTGTTGCGGCAAAGGGGCGCGATGACGGAGGAGAGTCCGCCGGTTGCGACGACCGTACAGGGGGTGTTTAATTCCGCGTTGATGCGGTCGATGAGGCCGTCCAGTGCGCCGGCGTTGCCGTAGAGCAGGCCGCTTTTGAGGCAATCTACGGAATTTGTGCCGATGGGTGCTTCGGCAGCTCGAACGCGACCGGCAAAGCTGCGCGGTGCGGCTTGCGAGGGCATCGTGCGGGAACAGCCACACCCGCAGAATCATGCCGCGCGGTATCCGCCCTCCGCATCCAGAACGGAGACGGTGGTGGCGGTACCCATATCGATGATGATCTGCGGGAGGGGATAGTGATGGATGCCCGCGACGGCGTCCACGACAAGGTCGCTGCCGAGCTGGGCGGGATTATCGATGGATGCGCAGGCGGTTTTTTGATGCCGGGCCGACGACGAGCAGCGTGAGGTGCAGGTATTTGTCGCACCGCGTCGCGCATGGTGAGCGTGACGGCCGGGACGACGGACGAGAGAATCGCGCCGTCAACCGCGGTGATGTTGCGCGGTTCATATCAAACGCCATTTTGAGCATGGCGGCATATTCGAGCACCGTTGCGGTGGGGTTTGTGGAGACGCGTTCGCGGAAAATGACCTGTCCATCGGCACAGCAGCCGATGACAATGTTGGTGTTGCCGATATCGATGGCTAAGATCATGGGAGTGACCTCCCTTTAATCTGCTTTTTTAGCGGGTGTTTGAATAAACCCCGGCTTTTAAGAGACGCTGCCGACGGGCGCCGGTGATGACGGTGGACGAGCATCTCGAACACGGCATTGACGCCGACGAACGTGCAGACAAACAGCAGAATGTTTTTGGCCGTTGATCAAGCCCTCCTGCATGTACTCGGTCTGCCCGAAAAGCAGGATGAGTGCGGACATGAAGAAAAAGCGTTTTAAGAACGCAGCGGCGAAGCCCGTGACGAAGCACGCGGCGACGCGGTTCAGCTTACTGACGCTGCGGAAGATGTAGCCGAGCAAAAAGCCGTCCAGCATACGCGGGACAAAGCACAGCAAAATGGAGAAAAACGGGTTGATGCTAAAAGCGTGGACCCGGAGCATGCTCACACCGCCGACGCCAATCGCCTGCAGAAAGCTTGTGAGGCCGAAGACGGATCCTGCGATGAGACCACCTACAGGTCCGAGGGCCAGTGCAGACACGGCGACCGGGATAACGTTGAACGTGATGGCGAGCGGCCCGATGTTCAGATAGCCGAGCGGCGTAAAGCGACATCAGCAGCAAAAGCGCCGTCATCAGGCCGAGCAGAGGGAGCTGCTTTGCGTTAAATTTCTTGTTCATATTCAATTTTCCTTTCTTGTTATTATTCTCCGTAGGAGATACAATACAATACGAAAAAAGTATAGCACAGATTTTTTGGAAAAATCGCAATGTTTTCTATTGACTTTGACGCGGCGTAAAAAGTGATAAACTGGGCTTAGCCCGAGAGGAGGACGAAAGATGTGAGCCCAATCTCGCCACCTCAAGCAGGGACGAGAAATTCTGTATTGCGATACTAAAAAGCTATGCTATAATGAAATTAAGAAATTCAGTTGTATTGAAAAGCTTGATTTTGGAGGTGCACAGTGGAAAATAAGGATATTTTTAAACGCTTTGCAGAATTATGAAATGACATTCGGAACGGCAGAAAACATATTTAACGGCGGACTTTTGACAGATGCAGAGCGCGATTTTGTGATGCGTGACAGCAATGCATTTTTGTTCGGGCTTATCGCAGATCAGTCGGTGAAGGCGGAGACCGCATGGTCACTGCCGTATAAATTGGCGCAGCGGTTAGGACATTTTTCCATGCAGAAGATTGCCAAAGAAAGCTCGTCGGAAGAAATAGGCACACTGCTACGCACAAAGCCGGCATTGCATCGCTATCCTGGCAATATGGCACGGTATTTGTGGTCGGCAGCCGAAAGACTTACATCGGAATACGACGGCTGCGCCGAGAATATCTGGGGCAATGTGACTGCCATGGAGATCGTAGAGCGGTTGGAGGCGTTCTCTGGAATCAGCCACAAAAAGGCTTCACTTGCTTGTTTGCTGCTTTGGCGCGATTTGGGTGTCGAAATATCAGATAAAAAGAAAATATAGATGCATTGCGTATGATGTGCATATTCGTCGTATTTTTCTGCGCGCCGGGTTCTGCGAAAAAGATACATTGAAAAGACGTAACGGAAGCGGCGCGGCGGCTGAACCCTAAGTTTCCGGGTTATTTAACTTTCGCGCCGTTCTGGGCCTTAGGCCGAAAAATATCTGCCGGCCGACGGAGCCATTGTGCGGACAATGTCCGATACGACCCTTTTGCGCACGGCGTTTGGATAAAACTGAAAAATCTCCGTGCTTGAATTTTTGCACAGTCAGGAAAGCGGGAGATTCAGCAAATCGATTTGCTGATTCCGTGAAAGTGAAGGTGTAAAGAGAACATAAAATGAAAAACTACGGTGCTCGCGGGTACCGTAGCTTTTTCTTATATACAGGGTTTACAGCGTTTTAATGCAGCGCTTTTTTGGGGCAGACCTTTGGTGCATGCATAGCACAGGATGCACTCCGTGGCGTTTTTGCGCTTTCGGCTTTCTTTGTTGACCTCGACGTTCATCGGGCAGACCTTCAGGCATTTGCCGCATTGGACATTTGCTTTCATCGCAATGTACGCGCAGGAGCGAAAAAATAGCTCATCGGCTTTAAGAAGACAGTGATTGGGCAAAAGATATTTTGCAGAACGCGCGGTTATCCTTAAAAATAAACGCGAGCGCGATGCCGCCCGGCATAAAGAATGTTGCCGGTGAGGAACAGCCAGAACATGATGCGCTCGAGGTTCGAAAACTTCATCAGGAACAGGGTGGAGACGAGCGCGAACGAGAGCGCGAACATCACATAGCGCAGCGTGCCCAGCTTTTCTTTGCGGGGCTTTGCGGCACTTTGAACGGGAGCAAGTCTAAGACCATGGCTGTCCAGCAGGCATAACCGCACCAGCCGCGGCCGAAAAAAGCAGCGGGCCGAAAATTTTTGCGACGGCGTAGTGAATCGTCGCCGCCTCGAACACGCCGGAAAACAGATAGTACCAAAAAGCCTTCAATCTGCATGTTCTCCTGCGACATCAGCCCCAGATACACAAGCATGTAAAGCCCGACTGCAAGCTGCACAAACTGCCGCGCATAGCGTTTTCCCGCGGTGAAAAGCGCTAAGCCGACCGAAAGGCAAGAACTATGTAGCTGAAATTGAATAAATAAAACAGGTTGCTTTTTGTGAGCCACAGCGTAACCGCTACGCCTTCAAAAAGCAGAAGCATCAAAAAACCGATGCCCGATACTTTTTCAAGATGAGCCTCCTTGTAACTGTGCTTTGTACATGTTGTGCGTTTGAAAATTTAATTTTACGCTTTCATTCTACCATATCCCGTATAAAACACAAGGGAAATCTATCGCATAACGGAAAAAAGGCATTTTATGAAAGAAGCGGGGCTTTGTGCGGGGTAGAGCGGGAATGGGGGAAATGAGCAAAGATGGGGCGGGAAAACGGCTTATTCTGTACACTTTTCCGCCTTAAAAAACATTGACATTTGGTACCAAAATCGCTATAATAAAGAACATTAGTGTACGCATTTACCCGTTTTTCGGAATTACAAATAAAGGTGGTTTATTTACTATGGCAGAAAAGGCATATTATGTTACAGAGGAAGGCCTTGCGGCATTGCAGGCTGAGCTGGAGGATTTGAAGGTCAACCGCAGAAAAAGAAGTTGCGGAAAAAAATTAAAGAAGCGCTTTCTTTCGGCGACCTTTCCGAGAACAGCGAAATATGACGAAGCAAAGAACGACCAGGCTATCAACGCTTGAGGCGCGCATCGCCGACCTTGAAGTGATGGTGAGCAACGCACGCGTCATTGAGAAGGAAAACCTTGCGGCGGCAGATACCGTGCACATCGGTTCTTCCGTATTTGTAAAAACGAAGCGTGCGGACGGCAGTGAAGCCGAGCGCAGCTTCAGCATTGTGGGCTCTAACGAAGCAAACCCGCGCCAGGGCAAGATCTCCGATGAATCCGCCGTGGGCAAAGCACTTGTCGGCGCGAAGGTCGGACAGACCGTTGAAGTGGAGACACCCGCAGGCATCGTGGAGTACACGATCATCTCCGTATCTTAATTGAGAATCAGGCGGTGCGGATGGAGAATCCGCCCGCTTTTTGACCGCCGTGCGGGGGAAAGGAAGCAGAAAATGGCAGAAAAGAAGACCCCGGAAACGGAAGCGGAACTGACCGAAGTGCTGCGCGTGCGCAGAGAGAAGCTCGCTCAGCTTGTAGAAGACGGCAAAGACCCGTTCAGATCACGAAATTTGATGTGACGCACCACAGCGCGGAAATTAAAGACATGGTTTTGACGCGCTTGAGGGCAAAGAAGTTGTGGTGGCCCGGCCGTATGATGAGCAAGCGCGTCATGGGCAAGGCATCGTTCTGCAATGTGCAGGACTTAAAGGGCGGCATCCAGTGTTATGTGGCGCGTGACGCCGTGGGCGAAACAGCTACAAGGATTTTAAAAATTTGACATCGGCGACATCATCGGCGTGCGCGGCGAGGTGTTCAAGACAAAAACCGGCGAGATTTCCATTCACGCTTCGGCTGTGACGCTGCTCTCGAAGAGCCTGCAGGTGCTGCCAGAGAAGTTCCACGGCCTGACGAACACCGATATGCGCTACCGCCAGAGATACGTCGATCTCATCGTGAACCCGGAAGTGAAGGACACGTTTGTAAAGCGCTCGAAGATCATTAAGGGAGATCCGCAATTTCCTCGACGGCAGAGGATTTATGGAAGTGGAGACCCCGATGCTGGTTTCGAATGCCGGCGGTGCGGCGGCGCGTCCGTTTGAGACGCATTATAACGCGCTGAACGAAGACGTGAAGCTGCGTATTTCCCTGGAGCTTTACCTGAAAGCGCCTCATCGTAGGCGGTCTTGAAAAAAGGTTTACGAGATCGGCCGCGTGTTCCGCAACGAGGGCGTCGATACGCGCCACAACCCGGAATTCACGCTCATGGAGCTTTATCAGGCGTATACCGACTATAACGGCATGATGGATCTGACGGAGGACATGTTCCGTTACCTTGCCGAGAAGGTGTGCGGCAGCGCGGTCATCACGTATAACGGTGTGGAAATCGACCTCGGCAAGCCGTTTGAGCGTCTGACGATGATCGACGCCATCAAAGAAGTATGCGGGCATCGACTTTGACGAAGTGAAGACCGACGAAAGAAGCGAAGGCGCTTGCAAAGAGCACCACATTGAATATGAGGAGCGTCACACTAAGGGCGACATCATCAACCTCTTCTTTGAGGAGTACTGCGAGAAGGAGCTCATTCAGCCGACGTTCATCATGGACCACCCGCTGGCGATTTCTCCGCTGACGAAGAAGAAGCCGAGCGACCCGACGAAGGTGGAGCGCTTTGAGCTGTTCATCAACACGTGGGAAATGTGCAACGCGTACCCGAGCTTAACGACCCAATCGACCAGAGAGAGCGTTTTGCGGCGCAGGACGCGGCGTTTGCTGCGGGCGACGAGGAAGCGAACCACACGGACGAGGATTTCCTGAACGCGCTTGAGTACGGCATGCCCCCGACGGGCGGCATCGGCTATGGTATCGACCGCCTTGTGATGCTGCTGACGGATTCCCCGGCCATCCGCGATGTTTTTGCTGTTCCCGACAATGAAACCCTTAGATTGACCGAAACGCGAAAAAGCCCGTAATATCAAGGGTTTTTCGGACACAGAGGAAGCGAAAAATACACCTTACACCAAACTTACACCAATCGATGTAGGAAAACGTGCAGAGGCAAAAAAAATCGCATAATTTCAAAGCGTGAATGGGCGATTCCCTTTCGGGGTCGCCCGTTTTTTTGTAAAAAAACGAAAAAATCCCTTGACCTGTACGCAGCGTACACGCTTATACTGTCATCACAAGGAGGTATTAACTATGCTGTTGAATGAAATTGCAAAAGAAACCGGAATGACAAAGCGTGCTGTCAAGTATTATGAAGAAAAAGGGTTGTTGTCAGTGCATAAAGACGGCAACGGTTATCGTAACTACTCCCCGCAGGACGTGGAGACATTAAAAAAAAGATTTCAGTTTACAGAAAGCTGGGTATTAGCATAAAAGACATACAAAGTCTTTTGAAGAGTGGCGACAAAAGCATTCTTCTTCGTATTTATCAGGAAAAAATGCGGGAAAGCGTTTTATTTGAGGCAGAATGCGAGGCGTTAAGGCAATTCATAGACGATGGCAATGCCGACAAGGCAAATGAGTTACTTGATTATCAAACCGTCGAAAATGCGATTGAGTCTTTGTTGCCGGGATAAAGGGTGGTCAGATTATTTCAAAAAGCCACTTCAAGCCATTCCTCAATGTAAGATTGCAGACTCAGGAACAGAAGCAAGCCTTGCAGAATATATTGAAATATTGCGATGAGACCACTTTGAAAATACCTTTTCTTATGCGAATAGGTGTGAAGATAGCAAGCGGGATTACTCAGGATACAAGAACCGCAGACGAGATGACGGCTTATTATCGCGATATGAGCGAAAGCGAATACCGGCGATTGAGAGAACGGGTAATAAAAGGGGTTAAGTTGAAAGCCGGAATTATGAAGTATCACCCGGCGTTTGTCGCTCAGAGAAAAATGCTGAAAGAGTTGCAGGACAAAGGATACAACGATATATTCATTCCCAACCTTATTGCTCTGTCTCCGCCTTATGCGGAGTATAAAAAGCATTGGATAAGGTGAACGAAAGATTATGCAGGGAACTTGGTTTGTACTATGACAGCAACTACAACTTAGTTGTAAAATAATGAGAGTAGAATTGCTGTATCTTGAAATGAGCAGAAGGTCGATACACGGCAATTCGTATTCTACTTGATTAACCTTTGAGAAAGGAAGAACCCTTCTCAAAGGTTATTTTTTTTTTCTCCCCATATTCGCAAACTACCCCAATTACCCTTTCCTCAATATAATAAATGCAAAACAGAGAGGAAGGAGCGGTTTTGCTATGAGTAATAGTTTGGCGAAAGTACATCCGGAGCTTGTTTCGGAATGGGCGGAAAGGAACTTTCCGCTTACTCCTGATGATATTACATATGGCTCAAACAAGAGAGTTTGGTGGAAAGGGAGTTGCGGTCACGAATGGCAGGCGAGCGTGAAGGCTCGTTCCAAAGGCGAAGGCTGCCCCATTTGTTCGGGAGCAAGGGTTGTTGCAGGTATTAACGATTTTTGCTACCATAAATCCGAGACTGGTATCAGAGTGGTCAGAGAAAACACGATTAAGCCAACAGAGGTTACTGTCGGTTCTCACAAGAAAGTGATATGGAAGTGCGAACACGGACACGAATGGACGGCTACTGTCAAAAGCAGAACAATCAATAATACAGGCTGCCCGTACTGTTCTCATAATAAGGTTCTTGCCGGATTTAACGACCTCGCCTCGCAGTTCCCGCAGATAGCCGCAGAATGGTCGGATAGAAATTATCCGCTCCTGCCTACTATAGTTACTGCTTTTTGCAAACAGTAAGGCTTGGTGGAAATGTAAGGATTGCGGACACGAATGGTACACCCTGATTTCCACACGCTCAGGCGGAAGTAAATGCCCGTATTGCAGCGGATATACCCTGTTGAAAGGATTTAATGATTTGGCGACTACTCACCCACAGATAGCCGAAGAATGGTCTGAGAAAAAACTTTCCGCTGACGCCGGAAACAGCGGTAAATCACAAATCAAGATTAAATGTCTGGTGGAGGTGCAAGACCTGCGGGTATGAGTGGAAGTCGGTTATCAACGCCCGTGTGAAAGGGAACCGTTCTGCCCTGTTTGCGCCGACAGAGCCGTGCTTGCGGGGGTATAACGACTTGGCTACAACGGATAAAGGAACTGTTGAGTGAATGGGATTATGAGAAGAATAATATCCTACCCACCAGGTATCGAGAAATTCAATGAGGGTGGTATGGTGGAAATGTTCTCTCGGTCATTCTTGGCGAGCTAAGATAAGCGACAGAACAATCCTCAAAACAGGCTGTGCGGTCTGTGAAAAAAAAGAATATAAAAGCGTATTCCCTGCATTGGCTGTCAACTACTACGCAAGTAAAAAAGGAATGAGAGTTCAGCTCGGCTCGGATAAGCTTTTTGGGAATACCGCTTTGAAACATATATCCCCGATGAGAAGCTTGCCGTTGAATGGTCTAACTCCACGGAACAGATTGAGATACTGAAAGAACATCTTTTGCCGACAGCGAAATATCACCCTGATAAAAATCCCGTTCAAGAGGCAGGAAACATACATAGATTATGCCGAGAGAATAATAAAGCTTTCAGAAAAAGCTGCATATCTTTATCGCTTCCGATACGAAAAGAGATACACAGATAATACGCAGTACATTTACAGAGTGGAGAAAATCAAACTGAAAATCGAATAAGAAAGACTTACATTGCCGTCTGCTTCACCGCCGAAGCAGGCGGCTTTTTTTGTGCCTGAAAAAAATTTTTTTGAGAAATTTTTGAAAAAAGGGTCGATTTTGGGTGTCCAAAACGCACCCCCTTGTCCAAATAAGTGAGAGGACAATTTGAGCCACGGTTCAAAACCTCTCGATTGACCCTTGAAAATTGAATAAGTCATTCACTAAGAACTTCAATTCCGATGATAGCTACCTTAACGGGTACGCCGAGACCCTCTCGCTGTTAGAGGCTTAGCGAGAACTCCCGTTATGAGTGCCGGATTGCCACCGGCACGGCGATGACAGTCGGAACTACAATGGTACTCCCTACGGGGCTGGCGGAGAACCCGGCAGAGGTGAAACTCCTATGAGGCGGATAAGCAGTCCGCTACTTAGTGACTTCCCCAAAAGCAGACAGCTTGGCGAGGGGTGTTGAGAACAAATATTGCCCGACCGGTTAGAAATGAGCCGGTCAAGTACATAGCCGTTTTGCGGACGGCTATGAATTTCAGAGAAAGGAGGACGCACAAGTGTCAAACTGCAAGACGATTGCCATATGCAATCAGAAAGGCGGCGTAGGCAAAACGACCACTGCGGTCAACTTGGGCGTGGGTCTTGCGATGAACGGCAAGAAGGTTCTGCTCGTAGACGCAGACCCGCAGGGCGACTTAACGACCTGTCTTGGGTGGAAAGATACCGACAACTTGGGTATCACGCTTGCAACGAAACTTACGGATATTATCAATGAGACGATGAATGACCCGTATGACGGTATTCTGCACCACGATGAAGGCGTTGACCTGCTCCCTGCGAACTTGGAGCTTTCGGCAATGGAATACAACCTGATGAACGCTCTGAGCCGTGAGACCACGATGAGGACATATCTGAACGAAGTGAAAAGCCGATACGACTTTATCCTAATCGACTGTATGCCCTCGCTCGGTATGGTTTCCCTCAATGCTCTTTCGGCGGCGGACAGCGTAATCATTCCCGTGCAGGCGCAGTATCTTCCTGCAAAGGGTATGACGCAGCTTCTTCAAACCGTTTCAAGAGTAAAGAGATATATCAATCCTAACCTCGTGGTAGACGGTATGTTGCTGACTCTTGTAGACAACCGAACAAACCTTGCCAAAAGCACGGTGGAAGCTCTGAGAGAGAACTTCGGCGGCACGATTAAACTGTATCGGACTTCCATTCCGATAGCCGTGAAAGCCGCCGAGACTTCTTCAAAGGGCAAGAGTATTTACGCCTATGAGCCAAACAGCACGGTTGGCGAAAGCCTACGCCGAATTTACAAAGGAGGTGATTGCCGATGGCAGGAAGAAAGAGCGACTTCACTCTCACGAGGCTCGATGACCTGTTTACAACGCAGGAGCAGCGAGACGATGAAAAAGCTTTTAAAATCAGGGATATACCTCTGACGGAAATCGACGACTTCCCCCGACCACCCGTTTAAGGTGCGAGACGATGAGGATATGGCGCAGCTTGTAGAAAGCGTCAAAAGAGCGTGGGGTTATTACCCCTGCCACCGTCAGGCAGAAGAGGACGGCAGATATGAAATCATATCGGGTCACAGACGAAAGCGAGCTTGTGAGCTTGCCGGCTTTGAGACGCTCCGATGTGAAGTCGTAGACCTCGACCGTGATGAAGCCATTATTTTTAATGGTAGAAAGCAATTATCAAAGGTCGCAGATACTTCCGTCAGAGAAAGCTTTTTGCGTACAAAATGAGGTTGGAGGCGATGAACAGAAAAGCAGGCAGACCGTCAAAAAGAAAATCTGACACCAGTGGAGTCAGATTACGAGAAGCTGCGTACAAACGAGAAATTTGCTAATGAAGTTGGCGAAAGTCGAGAACAAATACGCAGATATATTCGCCTGACGAACCTTGTTCCCGAACTGCTTGAATTTGTTGACGAGGGGCGTATCAAAATGCGACCCGCCGTTGAATTGTCGTATCTTGACGAAGATTGTCAGCGTGATGTTGTTGATGAAATCGACTTGAACGACTGCACACCTTCTCACGACCAGACTATCCGTATGCGAAAGTTCTTTGATGAAGGAAAACTCACAACCGAGGCTATCCAAGCCATTATGAGCGAGGAGAAGCCGAACCAAAGGGAAAAAATCGTTTTGAGGGGCGACCGTGTAAGGCAGCTTATCCCCAAGAATATCTCTGTCAGTCAGACCGAGGATTATGTCTGCAAGGCGTTGGAGCATTACAACAACTTCCTACGCAGACGAGCCGAGCGAGACGAAAGATAGCTGCTTTTTCCGTTCCCCCTTTCTCACACTCTAACCCCTTTTACAAGCTGTTACTCACCGAGAAAAATATCATCTATCTCTTAAAAAAATTAAGCTATCTCGAATATAGAACAGTCTATGTAAGAGGGTCGCACATTTGGAACAATGTTTCTGCGTTTGTTATGCTTAAAAGTCAGACCAATCGCACCTTTGATGTTTTTCGTGCTTTTGAGTACGATAAAGGCACAAAGGAGGCTGATTAGAATGATGAAGAAAGCATTGATTTTTACGCTCGCCGTGTTGGTTGTACTGCTTGCAGGCTGCGGGGGTAATGCCCGCCGATGAAAAAAGAGAGTGCCACACAATCACAGACTGTTTCTTTTCCGGCAGGTAATGAAACCGTAAGCGGACAGAAGCCTACCGAAGCGGCAAAAGAGACAGAAACTCCCGTGCAAACCGAGGAAGAAAAAAGTTCAAAAGCTTCGGGGTCGGAAATCGAGGAAACCCCTCAACCAACGGAACAGCCGAAAAAAGGAAGCGCCCAAAAGCGAAGCGCCTCAGAGCCAAGCGCCAAAAAAGCTGAGACCACACAGACGGAACAGAAACCGACACAGCCACCTGCCGAGACAAAACCCGTGCAGGAAGAAACGGTCAGTCAGTCACCGAAAGAACGGAGCCTGAACCGACTGCTCCGCCGGAGCCTGCCAAGCCAAAGTCGATTTACGACTATGAGTTTGATGTGGAAGCCATAAGGCAGGAACTCTTAGGCATTGGAACGGAATGGGTCTTACAATAGACAGTTCCCTCACGCCGGACACCGCCTCTTGGGGCAATCCGGTTACAGCTTCCAAAAAGACTTTCAGGGAACGAGTTTTAGAACGAAGCCTGAAAGATTATGTCCGCTCAATGCCCGGCCTTATCACGGCATACGGCGGCAGTCAATTCAATACTTCACAATCTATGCGGAAAATCTCGGCGGCGGCAGTTACCGCTTCTACTTCCTCTACTGATTGTGAAACACACACAACCCTCTGTTTTAACCGACAGAGGGTATTTTTTTGCCCAAAAAATATGAAAGGACGGTATTTAACCGATGAAAAACAATTCAAAATTCAAGAGGATTATTGCAGGGTTTCTGTGTGCAGTCCTCTCCCTCGGCGCTTTGCCGATGTCTGCTTTTGCATTTACGGCAGAACCGGGGAAAACCTGTGAAGCCTTCTACGGTCATAAATACACAGGTTCTGACGGTAACACCTACCATTCGCCGGAAAGCTATCAGGCAATTCATTATGATACTGCCGGCAATCAGACTGTGAGAAGCCATAACGGGGGTGGCGCAAAGAGCTACCCTTTGGCTTAGAGACGACAGCGGCGAGCGGCAGGTGATGTGCATTGAGTCAGGCGTTGATTACGGCGCTTATGAAAACTATGAAAGCGTCAATGGCAAAAACAGCGCATATTTTCAGAACCTTCCTGCCACAGCTCAGTATGGCATTATGCTTGCCAGTAGTATCTATGGATGGGCGCGGACAGAGCGGTTCCGGTCAGTGGTTGCAATGAAGATGATTTTTCGATTGCGACACAGACGATTTACTGGGAATATCAGCAGTTGCTTAGAGTTTCTCCTGCAAAGCCGAACTACCAATTCTTTCGGAATTGATAAAAGACACCTACTATAACGGCATTAAAGGCAGACCCGCCGAGAAATGCTACAACTGGATTTTGGAGCAAATGCAGCGCCACGCAACCGTGCCGAGCTTTGCTTCCAATGAAGCAGTCGGCTCAGACTTACACGCTGAAATACGACCCCGTAAAGAAGAATTACAGCCTTACTTTGACGGACAGCAACAACACGCTTGCGGACATCAACTTTACCGACAGCCGCATTTCAGTTTCGAGAAGTGGAAATAAGTACACTTTTACTTCCCAACACGATGATTGAAAATGCGGTCGGCATTAAAGCACAAAAGAAAATTGCACAGCCTATGGGAAAATTCCTCGTTTGGGGTAATGTCGGAAAGCAGAACGATGTGTTCGGGCGCAGAAGACCCCGTGTATTTCTATTTCAACATCAAGACCGAGACGACCGGTATCGGGCATATCATCAAGCATTCCGAGGACGGCGTTTGTAGGCGGTATCAGCTTCACGATTTCCGGCAACGGCGTGAATAAGACTGTAACCACAAAGGACGACGGAACGGTTGACATTGAGCTTATGCCGGGCGTTTACACCGTTACCGAGCAGACGATTGATAAGTATGTTCCGCAGAATGTGCAGAGAGTTACAATCGTCTGCGGCGGCACTTCCAATGTCACATTCAGCAATGTGCTGAAACGAGGCGACTTGAAGGTAATCAAATCTTCCGAGGATAACTTTGTGAAAGGCGTGAAGTTTCACCTTTTTCGGTACTTCTTTAAGCGGTATCCCTGTTGATGAATACGCAGTAACCGATAAAAGCGGCGTTGCGACTTTCAGCGATGTCCTTATCAGCGGTTCGACCCCGTACACTCTTGAAGAAGTCGATACCGCCATCCGCTATGTCGTTCCCCCGACGCAGACCGCACCCGTGAAATGGAAAGAAGTCACGAACCGAAGCGTGGATAACATCCTCAAAAAAAGTTCGCCGTGACCGTTACCAAGAGCGACTACGAGGAAGGAACGGCGCAGGGCGACGCTACTCTTGCGGGAGCCGTTTACGGCATTTACAAGGGCGACACCCTGATTGATGAGTATGTGACCGACGAGAACGGTCAGTTCACCACCAAAGAGTATATCTGTGATACCGACTGGACAATCCGTGAAATCAAACCGTCCGAAGGTTATCTGCTTGACGATACGGTTCACGCTGTCGGCGCAGACCCCAAGCTTTACACGGTAGAGCATAACCTGACTTCCAATGATGTGACCGAGGAAGTCATCAAAGGCAATATCGCCCTCATTAAGCACACGGACGACGGCGATACACAGATTGAGACTCCCCGAAGAAGGAGCGACCTTTGAAATCTATCTCAAATCTGCGGGCAGCTTTGAAGCCGCCGACGCCGATGAGAGAGATACCATCGTGTGCGATGAAAACGGTTTCGGGCAGACGAAGGATATGCCGTATGGCGTATATACAGTCTATCAGACTTCCGGTTGGGAAGGCAGAGAGCTGATGAAAGACTTTGATGTTTTTATCGCTCAGGACGAAGCAACCTACCGCTATCTGATGAACAACGCAAACTTTGAGAGCTATATCAAGGTGGTCAAGGTAGACGCTGAAAGCGGTAAGAATATCCCTTACGCCGGTGCGGGATTTGAGATTTACGACCCTGCCGGCAACAAAATTTCAATGACCTTTACCTATCCGACACCGACTACAATCGATGTTTTCTATACCAATGCGGACGGAGAACTTGTCACACCCGAAATGCTGCCCTACGGCGAGGGATACTCTCTCGTTGAGGTTCAAGCACCTTACGGCTATGTGATTGACAGGACTCCGGTTTATTTTGATGTGGCGCAGGATAATTCCACCGAAGAAAGCGGGGTTACTGTGATTAAAGTGAACAAAGAGAATATGGCGCAGAAAGGCGTCATTATCGTGGAAAAGACCGGCGAGGTCTTTTGGGGCGTGAATGTCTCCGGCGATGAGGACAGCGAGACGCTGTATCAGCCTGTTTATCAGGTAAGCGGTCTTGCGGGTGCGGTTTTTGAAATCCGTGCAATTTCCGATGTTATCACGCCCGACGGAACGCTCCGTTATGCTGCCGGAGAACTGGTCGATACCATTACGACCGGCGAGGACGGTATTGCAAAGAGCCGTGAACTCTATCTCGGCAAATACAGCGTTGTCGAGGTTCAGGCTCCTAACGGTATGCTTCTCAATTCCGAGACCCACGAAGTTGAGCTGACTTATGCCGGACAGGAAGTTGCCGTAACCGAAACGGCAACATACTTCTATAACGAAAGGCAGAAGGTCTCCGTAAATCTCTCTAAGGTTATGGAGCTGAACGAGAAATACGGTATCGGAGCGAACGGCGAGGTCGTTAATGTCAGCTTCGGTCTGTACGCAGCGGAGGAACTCGTTTCAGCAAAGCGGAACGACAATCCCCTGCCGATGGTCTCATTGAAATCCTGATGGTAGATGAAAACGGCAAAGCTGTTGTTTCAAGTGACCTGCCTCTTGGCAAATACTATGTCAAGGAAATCGCTACCGACAGCCACTATCTTCTGAACGACGCCAAGTACCCGTTTGAGTTCGCTTATGCCGGTCAGACTGTCGAGCTTGTGGAGATTACCGCAAACGACGGAAAGGACATCGAGAAACGACCTGATTTACGGTTCCGTTTCCGGTAAGAAGGTCGATGAAAACGGAGAAGCTCTCGGCGGCGCTCTTATCGGTATCTTTAAGGCTGACGAGACCGAATTTACAAAGGACAATGCCATTGAAAACGACTGTATCCGCCGATGACGGCAGCTTCTCTTTGAGAATGTTCCTTACGGCGTTTGGGTCGTAAAAAGGAAATCGAAGCGCCGACCGGATATGTTCTTGACGGTACGCCCTATCAGGTAACGGTCAACGAGGACGAACAGGTTATCGAGATAACCGTGACCGATGAGTTTGTACGGGGCAATATCTCTCTTACAAAGGTAGACAAGGGACTTCCCCGACAACAAGCTTTCCGGCGCAGTCTTTGAGGTCTACAAAGACCTGAACGGCGACGGTAAACTGGACGACGGCGATGAGCTTTGGGTGAGCTTGAGGAAGCCGACAAAGGTATTTACGAGATGAAGGAACTGCTTTACGGCAAGTACCTTGTCAAAGAAACGAAAAGCTCCCGAAGGCTTCGTACTGGACGAGGGCGTTTACTCTGTCTTTATCGAGGAAAAACGGAAAGACCTATCAGGTAGAGAATGAAGCCGGCGTTGGCTTTATCAACGACGCTATGCGTGGCAGTCTGAAAATCGTTAAGACTTCTTCCGATGGCAAAAGTGGAAGGCTTTCTCTTTCCGTGTCACGGGAGAGAACGGTTACGATAAGACTTTTCGTGACCGACGCAAAAGGGTGAAATCCTGATTGAGAACCTGCGTATCGGTGAGTACACGATTTCCGAGGTTTCCGACAAGGCTTCCGCAAACTATGTGTTGCCTGCCAATAAGGACGCAACCGTTAAGGTGGGTTCGACGACCGTAGTTACAATGCACAACGAGCTGCGAGATACTCCCTAAGACTGGCGATAAGAGCCATCTTGGTCTGTGGTTCACCCCTTGCGGGTCTGTCGGCTCTCGGAATTGCGGCAACTACTTTTTGTAGCTTTGAAAAAGAAAAAAGGAGGACGCTGAATAATGGAACCCTAAGACAATCATAGCTATCGTTTTGGTCGCCTTTATCATAGGCGGCTTTATCTTTTACAGGTCAAACACCGTAAGAAGTAAGAAAAACCCATTGTGGGGCGGGCGTAAAAACCCGCCCCTATTTCTATTTTGGAGGTCAGAAGATGAACAAGTTAAAGACGGTTGACAGAAGGTGCTATCAATTCTCAAAGAATGTCCCGAAACGAGGTTCGACGATATGAAGCTTATCCTTTGCTATTACAACCGATACAGCTATATGCAAGTGGGCGACTTGTCTCTTGGAAGATATTGTCCACAACTACAAAAGGCTACGGCTTTGCCGTGTTTTGAGACTATCCGCAGCAGCAAGGCAAAGAGTACAATCCCTGTTTCCCGAACTGTCGAGGCAATGCGGGCTGTTGCTGCGATGCCGGACAAAGTTGAAAATCGTCATTGAAGTGAGATAAGGAGGACAGAAACAATGAAGGACACCTTTTACTTTACAACAGAAACAAAGCTTCTCTCAAAACTGTTTGACTCGGTATCAATACCGAGGAAGAAATTACAGCAGCTTGATATGGAGCGGATTTTGAAAATCTCAGGGATTACCATTCCCGAAATGAACCTGATTATTGAGCTCCAGAAGCAGACGAAAGCCAACAAGCTGTTTTCACTTGGGAGGTGGAGCAGATGAACCGACAGCCGAGTGAACGACACATCATTTGGAGCAACCAAAACCTTGATGTGGACGACTGGCGAGAGGCATACAAAGAAGGTTTCTCGAAGCAAACGAGCTTGACGCCGACCCCAATGATGAAAACGGATTGTACGAGTATATGGTCGAAACAAACGACGAGTACCTTACCGATGAAAGGTTAAATCTCAATGTGCGGCTTTCTCAGCCGATTATCGTTATCGGTGATTTGGGACTTTGGAACGGTCGTAGAAGCGGTTATAAGATGATTGATTCCGGCAACATCAAAGACTGTCTGTTTTCGGATACCGACTATACCGAGTGGTATGTGGATAAGTACGGTGATCTGAGAGCCGACGCCGTTCATCACGACGGAACAAATCATTATCTTTACCGTGCGTTCAAGGACGGCGTTTCGGACACGCAGAAAGAAAATCTGCAATACAAAATCTACTGTGGCAAGGCGACCCGTGCCGACATCACAAAGGGTCACAAAAAAGGCTTGGAGATGAAATCGCAAAAGTCTATGGATTTCCCATTCGAAGCAGCGAACCGCAGCGGAGCTTTCGAGGTGATATGAAATGAACGATTATCTGAAACGACCGATGAAAGAGGAAGAAGACAAATCTACCTTTCGCCAAAAGCAATCAAATCAGCGGGCAAACCGGTCTTATCGGCTATCTCCGTGCTGACTTTGGCAGAGACGGCAACGAGTTTTATTCCTCTTGGGAGGATTGGAACAACAACTTGAAAACGCCGGATTTCAAACAAGAGCTTGATGAGGTTATCAACTGTCTGCGTGAAGAAGGCGATATTTTAAGCGGCAGAGCAGCGATGAGCAGATATTGTAACGACACGCCGCAGAGCAAAATGACAAAAAAAGAGTCGTATTTTTACGGCGTTCGAGTGGATACCGATAAGTACGCCTATCTTCTGCGTATGAACCTGAACAAGGGCGATTACAACCTTTACTGCTATTGCTATGTAAAAGGAATGGCTTGACAACCATATGGGAAAAAGGCTCGCCGTGGTATCCGCTTTATAGACAGCAATTACAACGAGAAATTCCGCATTGCGGACGGCGATAATATTCTAATGCGCCTGAGCAACGGAACCACTTCGCTGCGAACCTGTCGGTATATCGACGACTACCATTTAGAGGTCGGCAGCTATGTCTATCATATCTGCGAGTTTGCCGAGCATTGCGAAAGGAACGGGCATACGGTGGAACCGGCTGAAAAGACAACAGCTCCGCCCAAGCGAAAAACAAAACACTTGAAAGATAAGGAGGCGATGACCGATGGCAAGAAAATATGATTTGATTTCCGAGTTGTACGACCGAACCTGTGCGTCTGTATCGGAAAATCCGTTAAACTGGCAGGGGGCTTCTCAGAACGGCAAGCTATAATTTCAGGCTCCGTTTTTGACGAGCAGCTTCTACTCTATGCCCAGCGACCGGACGCAACGGCGGTACTGCCCATTGAGCGTTGGAACGGCAGCTTTGGCAGATGGGTCAACCGTGGGGCGAAAGGTATCGCCGTATTCGAGGACGAGAACCGTCAGAGACAGAGACTTACTCATTATTTTTGACATATCGGATACCCACGGAAGCCGTTACGCAAGACCGGTTCCCCCTGGCAGATGAAGCTGGAATATGAGAGCGACGTCGCAGAGACGCTTGAAAATACCTTTCGGAGAAGCAGACGACAACAGTACCCTTGAGAGTATCATCGAGGGGGTGCGTCGGCAACGCTGTTGACGACAATATTGCCGATTACCTGCCGATTTGCAGAGTTTGCAGGAAGGTTCAGTCGCGCAATCTTTTTACCGACGCAGCAAGAGACATCTACACGCAGCTTGTGAAGCAAAGCGTGGCGTATATGATAACCGTCCGCCTCCGGACTGGATACTTTCCCGCTATTCTGCGGAAAGCTTTTTATGAACATCGGGTATTTCAATACACCCGAAATGATTAACGCAGTCGGATTTGCGACAAGCGATATTGCGGAAATGGGGCTGACGGAGATTGCTCGTACCATTCATCAATGCCCTCGAAAAGCAAAATCGCATAATTGCCGCCGAGAACCATTCCGATTACAATAGAAACGAAAACAACGAAAGGAGCAACGACAATGGCAGAAATCACTTATTCGATGGTGGGAGATTACAATCTTCCGAACCTGAAAATGCCGGAGCAGCCGAACGTGAATCTGGGCAGATGGGCGCAGATGAGGCTGTCTTATCTGAGAGACCATCACATAATCCTGTACTACAATCTGCTGACCAAAGGAACGCTGACGCAGCACTTGGCGGAGGTTCAACGAGAGAGCGACCGAGATGGAGGAAAACGCTCGTCAGGCAGATGGCGCAGAAAGAGGGGTCTGACCGAGGAACTGAAAGCGACGGATATGATGAACTGGGTTCGCCTGATGAACAATCTGAGGAACTCGGCGCAGGAAGTGGTGAAAGCGGAAGTAATATTCGCTTAGAGTATTATGACCGTAATAACGAGGACAAGAAGCCTGCCGTTTTTTCGGCAACCATGAGACGATAAATGAAATGCTCCGCACGACCCCGCAACTGAAAGCGTCAAAGGAAGAAATCGACGCTTTCTATGAAGGGCATACCGATAACGGGGAGCGTACCGAGTATATCAAGAGTATTTTCAACAATGATTATACTCATCTCACATTGGACGACGGCAGGCTCGTAGGCTACAAGACCTATCAGAATGTGCTTCATCTGTGGGAAGGCGAATACGACAGCCGAACCGCACAGAGCTTCTACGACTGGGGCGTTATCGCTCAGCACTTTCAGGCAATGCGACTGCTTGGGGGAACTTGACCGATGAAATGAAGCCTTTACCGTCTATGGACGGGCAGTTCACTTTAATACTTGACAGTCAGGCAGAGGAAAGAAAAAAACCTCTGCCTTTACTTTTTCTCAGGAGATTATAGACGAAGTTCTGACTCGTGGAAGCGGCGTTTCGGAAGGAAAAATGCGTATCTATGAGCAGTTTGAAAAAAGTCTGTCCGCAAAGGAAAACGCAGATTTTCTGAAAAGCGAGTACGGCTGGGGCGGTGTTTCCACTGTCATTGTCGGCACAGGCATAAGTGAATGGCACGACGGCAAGGGTATTCATCTGACAAAAGGAAGCCTTTTGCATCCGGACGCTGAATTACAACTGTCTTGGCAACAGGTAGAGAAGCGTATCGGTGAACTTATCCGTATAGACAGATACCTGAACCCAAAGGAAAAAGGAAGCCTATCCCGACTGGCTTCAAAAGCAGGAAGAAAGGCGGGCGGAAGCTGCCGAACAGCGCCGCAATCGTGAAATCCTGTCTGCTGCTCCCCCGCAGACTGAAACGCAGACAAATGAGCAGGAAGCAAGATACGAATATCATCTTGGGGACAGCGTGTATATCGGCGCTTCCGAGTATGAAATTCTTTCCTTTGACGAAAGCCGTGTTATGCTCTACGACACGCAAATGCCACTTTTTAATAAAGAGCTTACAAAGGGAGGAATTTGACCGTAAGGTACGGGAAAATCCGATGAACGACCACTTAAAGGTTTTGGACACACCCGCCGAGGAAGAAAAGGTCAGATGACAAGCCGGCTCCGTTTGATATAAACGAATACGACGACCCCCGACTACTATGAGCAACGGCAGTTAGCCGAACAGGAAGCGCAAGAACAAAAAAGGAAGCCGGTCTTGGAGAGTACCTGAACCCTGAGAAAGAAGAAAACCGACCAACACACTCTATCGGAGAGATTGACTACTTCTTCCACCGCCCCGAAGCGGAGGAATATGAAGCGATATATTACAACCCCGACGCTGTGGCAGGCGGTCAGTTTGTAATCCTGCATTTGCCTTATGACCTGATTGCCGAAGCAAAGGGAAAAACAGAAACGGCAGAGGATTTCTTTGATTTCCTTGATGGACACGCCTATACAGAGCTAATCGACTTGGGTACGCCCGAATATGCCGAAATGCTCATTGAATACGCCGAGCCGATGCCTGACTTTATCGGCAGGAGCGAAGAAACAATGCTCGCTCTTACAGAAAGGTCAAGCAGAGAAATACCTGAACAGGAAACAGCGCCGCTCGTTCCCAAATGGGAGCAGACAAAAAGCAAAAAAGTCAAAAGGATTTGACCTGCACCCCGATATACCAATGTCGGAGCGAAACACCTTTGACCTGAAAGCAAATCCCGTAGAAACGGTCGGTAAAAAGAACGCTTCCGCAGAAACATTATGGCTATTCAGCTTCTTAAAAAATGTCAGGAAGAAAAACCGCTTTGCTACGCCGGACGAACAGATTATTTTGTCGAAGTATGTCGGATGGGGCGGTATCCCCCGAAGCGTTTGATGAGAACAACTCTGCTTGGGGTACAGAGTATTTGGAACTGAAAACCGTGCTGACGCCGGAAGAATACACGGCGGCAAGAGAAAGCACCCCTGACGGCGTTCTACACGCCGCCCGAAGTGACGACCGCCATTTATAATGCGCTCTCGCAGATGGGCTTTCGTGAGGGGAACCTATTGGAACCTTCCTGCGGTATCGGCAATTTCATCGGAATGCTTCCGCAGTCTATGGAAAACGCTAAGATTTATGGCGTGGAGCTTGACCCGATTTCTGCCGGTATCGCACAGCAGCTTTATCAGAAATCCTCTATCGCCGCCCGTGGTTTTGAGGAAGTTAATGTACCCGACAGCTTCTTTGACGGAGTAGTGGGCAACGTGCCTTTCGGGGATTTTAAGGTTCTCGATAAGAGGTACGACAAGCACAACTTTCTCATTCACGATTACTTCTTTGCGAAAAGCCTTGATAAGCTGCGCCCAGGCGGCTTGATGGCGCTCGTGACGAGCAAAGGCACAATGGATAAGACCAACCCTGCGGTTCGCAAGTATATCGCACAGAGCCGACCTTTTAGGCGCAATCCGTCTGCCGAACAACACCTTTAAGGGCAACGCCGGCACGGAGGTCGTATCGGACATTCTGTTCCTGCAAAAGAGAGACCGACTGATAGACATTGAGCCGGATTGGGTTCACCTTGACACCGATGAAAACGGTATTGAGATGAACTCATATTTTGTCAGGCACCCGAAATGGTGCTTGGCGAGATGAAAAATGGTGACGGGGCGCTTCGGTTTGGAAAGCACCTGTGAACCGTATGAGAACGCCAACCTTGAAAGTCAGCTTGCGGGCTGTCTCAAATATCCACGGCGAAATCTCCGATTATGAGGTAGACGACGAAATGGAAAGCGAGGACAATTCAATCCCCGCCAACCCGTCTGTAAGGAACTTTTTTCTTATACTGTCGTGGATGATGTGATTTACTTCCGTGAAAACTCAAAAAATGACGCCGGTGGAAGTCTCTGCGACTGCGGAAAACCGCATTAAGGGTATGATTGCCATTCGTGACTGCGTGAGAGAACTTATCGACTTGCAGACCGAGGATTATCCCGACAGCGAGATTAAACAGGCGCAAGAGAAACTGGAACACGCTTTTACGACAACTTTACGAAGAAATATGGGTTGATTAACAGCAGGGCGAATACTTCCGCTTTCAACGCTGACAGTTCCTATGCCCTGCTTGCCGCCCTTGAAGTACTTGATGAAAACGGCGAATTGGAACGCAAGGCGATATGTTTACCAAGCGAACCATTAAGCCGCATATTCCGTGACCGAGGTGGATACCGCAAGCGAGGCGCTGCCGCCGTTTCAATGGCGAAAAGCGACCGTGGATATGCCGTATATGCAGCAACTCACCGGTAAGACGGAACAGGAGCTTTTACAGCGACCTGAAAGGCGTTATCTTCCTAAATCCCTTGTATGGCTACGGAAACAGCACAGAGCCGAAATATCTGATGGCGGACGAGTATCTCTCCGCAATGTCAGAGAGAAACTTGCCCTTGCCAAAAAGGTCTGCGGAGGTCTACCCCGAAGATTATACTGTCAATGTGGAAGCAAAAAAAAAGTGCAGCCGAAAGATCTTGACAGCAAGTGAAATTTCCGTGCGTCTCGGCGCAACTTGGCTGCCGCCTGAAATAGCACAGCAGTTTATGTATGAGTTCTTGGATACACCCCTCTGGGCAAGGTGGAATATTAAAAGTCCACTTTTTCTCAATACTCTGGCGAGTGGAATGTCGAGGGCAAATTCTACGACCGAGGCAATGTCAAGGCATACAACACCTACGGTACTTCCCGTATCAACGCCTATAAGATTATCGGGGAAACCCCTGAACCTGAAAGACGTTCGTATCTTTTGACTATATCGAAGATGACGAGGGCAAAAAGAAAGCGGTACTCAATAAGAAAGAGACCGCAATCGCTCCAGTCGAAGCAGGAGCTTATCAAGCAGGGCTTTCAGGACTGGATATGGGCAGACCCTACCCGCCGAAAAACTGACGAAGCTGTATAACGAAAAGTTCAACAGCATAAGACCCCGTGAGTATGACGGGAGCCATATCACTTTTAGTGGTATGAACCCCCGAAATCGAACTGAGGGAACATCAGAAAAAATGCGGTGGCGCACATTCTCTATGGAGGAAACACGCTGCTTGCCCACGCCGTCGGCGCAGGAAAAACTTATGAAATGGTGGCGGCGGCGCAAGAATCGAAAAAAGGCTTGGACTTTGCAACAAGTCGCTCTTTTGTCGTTCCCAACCACCTGACCGAGCAATGGGCGGCAGAATACTTTGCAGCTTTATCCTTCCGCCAATATCTTGGTGGCTACGAAAAAAAAAAAAAAAAAAAAAAAAAAAAGGGACTTTGAAACCAAAAACCGCAAGAAGTTCTGCGGGCGTATCGCAACCGGCGACTACGACGCCATAATCATCGGTCACTCGCAGTTTGAGAAAATCCCGATGTCAATCGAAAGGCAGAGGGCAATCTTTGGAACAACAGCTTGAAGAAGTTGCCGCAGGGATAATGGACTTGAAGCGCAATCGTGGAGAGAATTTTTCCATAAAGCAGCTTGAAAAAACCCGAAAATCCATTAAGCAGAAGCTTGAAAAAGCTGAACGACCAGAGCCGCAAGGACGATGTGGTGACATTCGAGGAACTCGGCGTCGATAGGCTTTTTATCGACGAGCCACTACTACAAAAACCTCTACCTCTATACGAAGATGAGGAATGTAGGCGGTATCGCACAGACCGAAGCGCAGAAAAGTTCCGACCTCTTTATGAAGTGCAGATACCTTGACGAAATCACGGGCGGTCGTGGTACGGTCTTTGCGACCGGAACGCCAATCTCCAACTCTATGGTGGTGCGCCCGTAAGGGGCTGTAATAATCTTACCTTGAGCAAGTAATAGGGCAAGGTATCAAAGCGGAATAATCCGCACCCTATCGTCACCCGACTTATCCAAAAGGGGAAACCCGATGGGGAGTGTAGCATGTCGGAGGGCACGAAACACGGAAACTTCCAAAGTGTTTGCGTGGTAGTGGCGAAAAAGTTATGAATAAGGATGAAAGCTAAACTGCCTGAATGACAGTCGGAGATTGGGCAAAATGTTGCTCCATGCGTAAGGAAGTTATACTCGCATGTACTCTGGTGGATATGAGTCGGCCATGCGTATCCACAAGATACCCAGAGTAAATCAGCCATAGGATAATGGAAAACGACGAACGTCACATCCGAAATCATAACAGGCTTATGTTATTACAGTTCTAAACGGGGATTGCCTAAGGTAAAATGCCGAAAATCGGCTATGAGTGCTATGAGAAAAGTGACTCTGAATATTTACTATGGCAACAGAGTCTCCGTAGTAGTCCGAGGACGGGAAAGCCGTCCACATGGCGAAGGGAGACAGTCTTTCTTCAATACAAATAATAAGGAAAGGTGCGTGAGGCATTATGAGAAGTCCCGAAAATGTATTGAAAAAGTTTAAGTGAAAAAGCAAAAAAACAAAGAGTACAGGTACGAGAGATTATACCGTAACCTGTACAACCCAGAGTTCTATCTGCTTGCATACCAGAATATTGCGACCTCTCAGGGGGGAGCATGACGGCAGGTGCAGACGGATTCACTCTTGACGGTATGAGCATGGAGCGCATTGAAAAGCTCATTCAGAAGTTGAGAGACCACTCATACCAGCCGAAACCCTGCAAGGCGTGTTTATATTGCGAAAAAAACAGCAGTAAAAAGCGCCCATTGGGGATTCCGTCAACGGACGATAAACTGTTACAGGAAGTTGTCCGTATGATACTTGAAGCAATCTATGAGCCGACATTCTCTGATAATTCACATGGTTTCAGACCGAAAAAAGTTGCCACACAGCGTTAAAAAGAAATCGTAACGCTGTTCACTGGTGCAAAGTGGATAATCGAAGGAGACATTAAGGCTTGTTTTGACAGCTTCGACCACCATATCACAATACAGCTTTTGAGAAAGCGCATAAAAAGATGAAGCGTTCATATCGCTGATGTGGAAGTTTCTAAGGGCAGGATATATGGAACAGTGGACATACCATGAAACGTACCCGGCAGTCCACAAGGCTCCGGTGTCAGTCCGGATACTTGCCAACATCTATCTGAATGAACTTGATGAGTTCATGGCAAGGATGAAAAGAGTTTTTGACAAAGGCGATACAAGAAGCCGTAAAGTCCACAAAGACCATGATAAGGTACGCTGGGCTTATCGGAAAGCGCAGAAAAATCTGGAAATAGAGCGCACAGAAGCAAACCTAGCAGCATTTAAAGAAGCAAGGAAAGTGATGTTGTCCACACCACATTTAGACGAGATGGATGAGAATTACAAAAGACTTCAATACAACCGTTACGCTGACGATTTCCTGATTTCAATAACAGGTTCAAAGCAGGATGCTGAAAATATCAAGGAACAGGTAAAGATATTTCTAAAAAGACAAGCTAAATCTCACAATGTCGGAGGAGAAAACTCACGTTACCCATTCCTCTGAAAAGGTGCGGTATCTTGGATACGACATAAGAATATCAAGAAGTCAGGACACAAAGCGGACGAAAAAAGGTCTGCAACGGTGTGGTATGGAAAAGCGTGCAGTTATATATGCCGAAAGAAAAATGGATTGCGAAACTGCACGAATACGGTGCGTTTAAAATCAAAAAAGACGAAAACGGCAAAGAGATTTGGAAGCCACTCCACAGAGGGGCGCTTATGCCATTAGACGATGTGGCAATCATCAGTAAATATAATTCTGAAATCAGAGGATTGTACAATTATTACAGGTTAGCAATCAATGTATGCAATCTGGGGAAATTTCATTCTATCATGCGTGGAAGCTGTTTAAAGACGTTGGCGGCAAAATATAATTCTTCTGTTATGAAGATGTATAAGAAATACCGTAGCGTAAAGGGCGACTTTGGCGCAGATTACAAAACCAAGAGTGGAACAAAGCGGTGTGAGTTTTACAATGAAGGATTTAGGCGTAATAACAATATCGCACCTGAATTTGTAGACATTATGCCGAAATACAGAGGGCAGATAAAACCGAATAGTCTTGCAGGACGTTTAAAAAGCGGACAATGCGAGATGTGCGGAGCAAACCCCGTGAAAGTGTATATGCACCATGTAAAGCGCTTAAAAGATTTGAACGCTGATAATGAATTTGATGAACTGATGTTACTGAAAAGGCGGAAGTCATTGGCTCTCTGCCCGAAATGCTACGAAGAAGCAAAGACAAAATCACTTAAACTATGAAAGATGGCGAGCCGTGTACATCGAGAGGTGTAAAGCACGGTTCTGGAGGGGTTACGCCAAGACCACGGACGAAAGGAAGTATGGCGTGGCGTTTCCTACCTTATGAGCTATATACCATTCAGAGATACTTGCAGTATGCAACCCTTGAAAGGAACAATTTACAACACTTCGACGCTTGGGCTTCCACCTTTGGAGAGACCGTGACAGCCGTGGAATTGACCCCGAAGGCTATCAAAAGTACTTTAATAGGACGATAAAATTAACTGTCCTAAATTGAAAAAATACATACGAAAGGAGGGTTAAGAGAATGTCAAGGAGTTCAAAGATTACAGCACTCTATGAGCGTTTGTCGAGAGATGATGACCTTAATGGTGAGTCAAATTCAATCACCAATCAAAAGCAATACTTGGAAGATTACGCCCGAAGAAATGGTTTTACGAATATCCGTCATTTTACTGACGATGGTTTTTCGGGTGTAAATTTCAATCGTCCGAGTTTTCAGGAGTTGATTAAGGAAGTAGAAGCAGGAAATGTCGCAACGATTATTGTTAAGGATATGAGCCGATTAGGGCGAAACTATCTGCAAGTCGGTTTTTATACGGAAGTTCTGTTCCCACAGAAAGATGTCCGTTTCCTTGCGATAAATAACAGTATCGACAGCAATAATGCTTCTGACAATGACTTTGCCCCATTTTTGAATATAATGAACGAATGGTACGCAAAAGACACAAGCAATAAAATCAAGGCTGTGTTTGACGCCCGTATGAAAGACGGAAAGCGTTGTAGCGGTTCAATTCCCTATGGATATAACCGATTAGCAACCGACAAACAAACGCTTGTCGTTGACCCTGTGGCTTCTGCGGTGGTAAAGCGTATCTTTTTGCTTGCCAACGAGGGCAAAAGTCCGAGAGCAATCGCTGAATTGCTTACCGAAGAAAAGGTTTTAATTCCGGCTGCACACGCAAAGGAATATCACCCCGAACAGTATAACGGAACAAAGTTTTCAGACCCGTATCTTTGGGGAATGTCAACCATAAGAGCGATTTTAAGCAGACAGGAATATCTCGGTCATACTGTTTTGCGTAAATCGGTCAGCACCAATTTCAAACTGCACAAAAGAAAGAATACCGATGAAGATGAACAGTATGTATTTTATAATACGCACGAGCCTATCATCTCGCAGGAACTTTGGGACAGCGTTCAGAAGCGAAAGAAACGAGCGAACAGGACAGCAGCCAAAGGTACGCATAGCAACCGTTTAAGCGGTTATCTGTACTGTGCGGATTGTGGCAGAAGAATGACCCTGCAAACGCATTACAGTAAAAAAGACCGTTCGGTGCAGTATTCTTACCGTTGCGGCGGATATGCAAGCAAAGTAAACTCCTGCTCTGCCCATTCAATTAGTGCTGATAATGTTGAAGCCTTGATATTATCGGCTGTCAAACGATTATCAAGATTTGTTCTGAATGACGAAGAAGCCTTTGCAAAGGAACTTCAAGCACTTTGGAATGAAAAGCAGACAGAAAAGCCAAAGCACAATAAATCGGAATTGCACCGTTTTCAGAAGCGATACGATGAATTGTCTAAACTTATTCGTGGCTTGTATGAAAATCTTGTTTCGGGATTACTGCCCGAAAGACAGTACAAGCAACTGATGAAGCAGTACGATGACGAACAGGCTGAGCTGGAAGCGAAAATGGAAACGATGAAAAAGGAACTTTCTGAAGAAAAAGACAGCACTATGGATATTCAGCATTTTATATCGCTGATACGCAAGTACAAAAATCCTACGGAAGTTTCTGATTTGATGTTTGCTGAACTCATTGACAAGATTGTGGTTTATGAAGCAGAGGGTGTGGGAAAAGCAAGGACACAAAAGGTTGATATTTACTTCAATTATGTCGGACAGGTCGATATTGCCTACACCGAGGAAGAACTTGCCGAGATAAAAGAGCAGGAAGAACAGGAAGAAAAGAAGCGATTGGAGAAACAGCGTCAGCGTGAAAAAGCCTATCGAGAGAAGCGAAAGGCAAAAAAACTTGCTGAAAACGGTGGCGAAATCGTCAAAACAAAGGTATGTCCTCATTGTGGGAAAGAGTTTACCCCTACAAGCAACCGACAGATTTTCTGTTCAAAGGATTGCTGCTATCAGGCAAGGCAGGATAAGACAAAAGCCGATAGAGAAGCGGAAAAAGGAAGTCATTATTATCGTCAGCGTGTATGTGCTGTGTGTGGCAGTACTTACTGGCCTACACACAGTCAGCAGAAATTCTGTTCCGAGGAATGTAAAAAGGTAAATCACAATAAGAAAACCTTGGAGTTTTACTACAAGAAGCAAAAGGAGAAAGAACTATGCAAAGATTTATTACAGACGAAAGAACAGGTATCCGATACGAACTCATCGGAGATTACTATTATCCCTGCCTGACAGTAGAGAAAAGTCCTCCCCTTTCAAAATATGGTCGATTGCGGCAACGATATTTGAGGGAACATAAGCGTGTGCTATATTTTAATCTGCTGACAAGCGGAAAGTTATATGAACACCTTGCCGAAATTGATACTTCGGCTCGTGATATGGCGGAATATCTGATAAAGGAAATGGCAAAGAAGCAGGGTGTAACGGAAGAACTGAAAGCAACGGATATGATGAGATGGATAGGATTGATGAATAACATTCGAACCTGTGCCGATGAGATTGTATTGAATGATATTGTGTATTCCCTAACGGATACCAACCGAAGAAGAACTGCTGTCAAACCGATGGCAGTTTTTCTTTTTCGGCAAGTATTCAAGAAGTCATTAAGTCGTGAGTATAATCGAAGTGGTAGACAAATTCGTAAAGATGTGGTACAATACTTTTGCTTGTGAGCGACAAATCTATATTTGGAGTTGACAACAACAGACAAGAGTGGAACGGATAATGTGTATCAGCTGCAAATGTCATTGACTGAAGTTACAGACGCAGAAAGCTAATAATTCGCAAGTTATCGTAAAAACAAAAAAGGGAGCTACACCCTCTTGCGACACTTGTGCGTCTATCCCTTGTGGACTTGCCGTCCGCAAACGATTTTGACAAACCGTTCGCCGCCAGCAAGTTTGAAAGAGGAACCTGAATCTGACAAGGAGTTTTGATAGCGTGAAAAAGAGATTTCTTAAAATTGTGATGGGGATTGTTTTCGTTTGCGTTTTATTCGTTGGATTTCTTTATGCAAACAATGACATCGGTATGACTTCGACCAATTTGGAAGCGGATATTCGTTCATCGCAGAAGATTAAAGATGATTGGACGCTTGATGGAAGCGTTTCTAACACGATGGCTGCTTATATTTCTTATTCTCAAGACATGAGCGACCACACTTTTTCCGTCTATGTCAATCGTCCAGGACTTTCCTTCGGATATTTTTTCCGTGGAGGTGGAACTCTTTCGGGAATTCAAAGAGGAATTGTGGAGTTTACTGTAGAGGGATATAATGAACGAGCATTTATTTCTATGAATCAACAGCAGGTGCAACAACTTGAAATAGATGATGGCAACACAATTCAAGTGGTTGATATTGACCACAATAAACCTTTTGCGATTGTCTTGCCTATAAATGCGGGTAATATTACTTTTTATAATGTAAATAGAAATATTGTGGAATATTGGAATAATCCTCTTTGACAAATTCCAGTTTGCCAGTATCTTAGACAGAATATGAACAACGAAAAACATCGTAGCAATACGGTGTTTTTTTGTTACCTAAAACCAACAAATTCATACATAACCACAGGTTAGTACAAATACCTTGTGTGATTTTTTGAAAGGCTTAGAACGGGGATTTTCTCCGATTTTCGCCCCTAAAAGATACACAAAAAGGTTTCAAGTATCTTTCCTGTGGTTTTTTTATTTTCAAACGGAAAGGTGGATTGATATGCCAAGAATGAGCAAGAAACGGAAACAAGAATGGGCATTGTTTCTGAATGACCGTAATCGCATTACCTACAACGAACTTTGCAGAAAATGCAGGAATGACTGTAAGCAGAGTTTCCGCTGTATCGTGGTGCTTTGCCCGAAATATTTATCGAAAAGGAGAACAAATAAAAATGATTGAAAATGAAATGACTGTCAGCGTACCTCTTGAAGTTGTCAAGGCAAGCGAAATCGAGCCGAAAGAAGTGAAATGGCTGTGGTATCCGTATATTCCGTTTGGCAAGGTTACGCTGTTGCAGGGCGATCCGGGCGATGGAAAAAGCAAGCTAATGCTTTCCGTTGCCGCCCTGCTCTCAAAGGGCGAACCTCTGCCCTTTACCGAAACGGAAGAAAACGAGCCTGTGACTATCATCTATCAGACAACGGAAGATGACGCAGACGATACGGTAGTACCTCGCTTTAACTCTGCCGGTGGCAACGGAGAGAACCTTATCTTCATCAGGGAAGATGAAAAGTCTTTATCCTTTGGGGATAACCGTATTCGTGAAGCGATTGAGATGTACCACGCAAAACTTTTAATTCTTGACCCGATGAGTTCCTATATCGGAGAAATCTGTTCGATGAACAATGCCAACGAAACACGAGCCGAGTTTAATCATCTGATAGCGGTTGCGAAAGATACTGGCTGTGCGATTGTGATTATCGCTCATATGAACAAGATGAAAGACACCAACCCCCTTTACCGTACCAATGGTTCGATTGACATTGCGGGTGCTGCAAGAAGTATTCTTGCAATCACACGCACACCGAACAAGGAAGTACCTGCGGAAAGATATTTGGTGCAGGTAAAATCCAACCTTGCCCCGACAGGCTCTGCCATTCTGTTTGAAGTATCTGAGAAAGGTGTGGACTTCATTTCCGAAATGGAAATGACAGCAGAAGAAGCGTTCCAGTCCCTTGCCCCGAAAATTGGCAGACCCAACGATAAGGAAGTCAAGGCGAAAGCATTTCTGATGGAAATGCTGAAAGACGGAGAAATGCTTTCTTCAGATTGTGAAGAAAAACTTGAAGCCGCAGGGTTCAAGAAATCGACCATCAAAAAGGCAAAGAAGAACACAGGAGTTATTTCCCGAAAGAAAGGTTTTCTGTGGTACTGGTCTTTGCCGATGGGCGATATACCGAGAGAATAAAAACGGACTGTCTGCTGATGGGACAGTCTGATTTTATGATTGAGGTATCAAAGGAGGTCAAGGGGGAACACCCTTGCCCACGACATCTTTGCAGACGAAGTCTGAAAGTGTCATAGTGGGTTACACACATTCAAAGAATGTTGTGTAACGGCTTCGCCCTGCCGAGAAAGGAGAACGAAAATGGCTAAAAACAACAAAGCGGATATGAGTTGTGCAAGGGTTAAAAAGTACACCGCTTCCGATGTCAGCAAAGCAGAAAGACACAACGAGCGCAAAAATGAAACCTATGAAAATATGAATGTCATTGAGGAACGCATACCATTTAATGTGCATTTCAAAACACCGACTGCCCCGACTTATATGGAACAATTAAAGCAGATGGAAACTGACGGTTTGGTGTCGCTTCGTGGGTTGAGGAAAGACGCAACGATCTTCAATGAAATTGTGATTGATGTGAACACGATGTACTTCGAGCGTAACGGCGGCTACGAATACGCAAAGCAGTTTTATGAAGAAGCGTTCCATTTCATCGAAGAAAAATTCGGTGCTGAAAATGTAATATCGGCAGTAATGCACGCTGATGAAATCAATATAGCGGCAACCGAGGAACTTGGGAAAGAGGTGTACCACTATCATCTTCACGCTATGGTTCTGCCTGTGGTGGAGAAAGAAATCCTATGGAGCAAGCGTTGCAAAGATGAAAAACTGCGAGGAACGGTTAAGGAAGTTGTTCATCAAATCAGCCATTCAAAGAAATGGAAATCGGATATTCCGCTGACCGACGAAAAAGGCAATCCGCTTCTCAGAAAGAACGGAAAACCGATGTTCCGAGCTTCATACAGTATTCTGCAAGATGAATTGTTTAACCATATGACGGAGCAAGGCTTCAAAGGCTTTCAGCGTGGCGAATACGGAAGTACAGCAGAACACCTGACTTCCCTGCAATATCAAATCAAGCAGGACAAGGAACGCTTGGAGAAGTTGCAGAAGCGCATTCAGCATGAACAGATAAAATATGAGCCTGCCCGTAATGTTTCTAAAACCTATAACGAGATTGACCGTATGGGGCAGAAAACAATCACAGGTAAAATGGCAATCTCCAAAGAGGATTATTCTGAGCTTACTGCCCTTGCCAAAGAGGGCATTACAAGTCGTGCGGAAATTAGCGAATTAGAACAGAGTGCCAACTATTACCGACAGAAATATTTTGACTGTGCAAACGCGCTCGAAAGAATGAAAACTAAATACAACGAACTGAAAGAAAAGTGCAGACCTTTTCTTCAAGCGTTGGAGCATTTCCCCGAAGTTGCTAAACTTTTTACCGAAAAAGTGAAGCAACTTTTTTCTTTTAAGGAAGCACAGGAACGAGCCGAAAAAGAAGCAAGGGAAAAAGAACGACAGGAGCGTATCAAGGCTCGAAGAAACAAGCGTGGTATGGAAAGATAACCATTTCCATTATACTCACGACTTAATGACTTCTTGATATATTGAAAATCTGCGGTTACTGGGTGCTCTAATGTGAATGCCCAGCAATCAAATTTTATGAAAGAGAGGAACTGACTATATGAAAGAACAGAAATATTCTTATTCACAGCGAATTGGAAAGACAACATTCATCGTAAATGTAAAGCAGTCCGAAAGTGCTAAAAAGCCTTTGAATACGGTGTTTCAAGACATCTGCAAGCACGAGGTTTTGGGCGATTTCTTTACGGACAAATCATTTAATTTAGAAAATCCACAAAAAGTATCTTGACAAACTCGACCCCGAAGGAAAGAAATAATATAAAAGTAGGTTTAAAACTTGTTAACCTTGCAATAAAAGAAAATTCACAAAATCAAGAATATGTTGAATTACTTGAAAACGCTAAGAAGTATTTTAAATATGATTATGATGATCCTCATGAAGAAAATGGTCGCAATAAGGTTTTGCATGGCCATCTTCATCCAAGGTTTTGGAGAAAAGAAGATTTTGAAAAGCTAATCCACGATATAGCCGAAATGTCACATTTTGCAGGATTTTAGTTTAATGAACGCTCATTTATTCTGTGCTCTTTATATTTCAAAGCAATTTTAAAAGGTGAAAGAAATGAAAAGTGTATTTTTATTAATTTTGGCATGTATATTTGTCGTAATTGTTTTAATCTATGCGATATATTTGCTCATAACAGACTTTAATGCAAATCTTAAATCAAATAGATTATTGTCAACAACAATTTTGGTGGTTTTGTTTTCAGCATTAGGAACATATTTAACGGCATTACTATTTAAAAGATTTGATATTATAGAACAAGTTGGTTCTGCTGATGCATGGATTGGTTTTGCCGGAGCAGGTATGGGGGGGCTTATTACAATGTTAGCTTTGTATTTTACTCTTAAGCAAAACCAAGAAATGAATCAAAATAGTCAGATTTCATCGTTAAAACCATATGTTGCATGCAATATAACGAACCTAGATAGTAACGAAAGAAAGATTTTGATAAAGAACTGTATCGATAATTATGGCTTTATTGAGTGCAAAATGCGTAACATTTCGAATAATATTGCCAATGGAATAAAATTGTTGAAGAATATTCTTCTGTTGAGATAAAAAAAGATGTTTATAAACGATATGATGATTTGCTTGAAAAGTATGGGATTTCAATATACACCACATCACTGAATGATGGCACCTTCCTTGCTCCACAAGAAGAATACAATTGGAAAACAAATTTTGGTATTGAATTAACTGAAGAAGGTGACTATAAGTGGAAAGATACAGCTTTCGCATTTAAACATACTATCGTTTTTCAATTTACTGATATTGCAAATCTTCAAACATATTTACATAGGTTTGAATTTGAAATCAATATAAATGTAGATGTAAATAATGATTTACACTTTTTTCTATGGAATAATAGCAATTCAATAGATGCTGTTGATATAAAATCAAAGTAAGAAATTGAAAAATTGAAACACCTATTGAACTCTGAACCCCCAAAGGTTGGACTCAATGGCGTTTTTGTTATAAACCCAGTAGTTATGCAAGATTGCGTGCCTCTCATATTTTCGTTCAAATCGGACATCAAATCCGAAAACGCTTAAAACGGAGAGCGAAAAATAAAACGGGAGAGATTCGACTCCCTGGTATCTGACTTCGTGCGCACCGCGAAAGTGCTGTTTTCTCAAGCATTTTCTCCTTGTATTTTCAGATGCCTTTTCAGAACGAGAGAATCTCTCCGCCGAAATTCCGAAAATATCTTTTTCATGTGGCTTATACAAATATGTATTGGGCAAACCCCTATTTCTTCAGCGGCGGCTTCGCTATAGAGATTTGGTGGTAATGTCAACACAGAGAAACCTAGAGTTAAGGTTTAATCTTGATTCTCGGTTTTGCTATACATGTTACATAATATTGTTTTTAGTAAATTTTTTAGTGTAATTGAGTCTAGAGATGAATCTATCAATTTAGAAAATGAATGGAGAAATAAAAAATGGATGATTTAAAAGGTTTTATAACATATAACGATGAAAACTATCAATTTTCATATTCAAAAGCAATTCTAAATCTGTATCCCCAAAAACGCACCCCTGTATCTTTGGGAGAATTGTTTTCGCAGTTTGAGCGTGGACAAGAAATTAGAGATATAGAACTCAAAGGCAAAACTTCCCGCGGAAACAATGTCATTTTTGAAGTTTCTGAACAATGCTCTAACGAAGATGGCTTTTTATCATTTAATGTATACTCCATATATGAATTTGAGGCTCAACGCTTTCATCGAGTTAATGATACTGATAAAAAATATACATTTGTTGACAACCAAATTAGAGGCCTGAGATTTTGCGGTACTGATGTGGATTACTTCTATCCGCCAGAAGGGACATATACGCTTCCTGCCATAAATGACGATAATCTATATGCTTTGGTTGGTGTCAAAAAAATCGAGCCTGTTCCATTGGGCAATATTATATGGGATAATATTAAACTTTCTTTTTCTCTTCGATACTCTGTGACGCAGTCTTTTGCAGCTATGCCGCTTAAGAGCAAAAGTATGCTCATCGTTGAATTTTCACAGCCTGTGGAATTAGCGTATATCAAGGAAATATATTATGCGATATGCCAACTATTTCAATATTTAATGAGGCGAAATAATATTGTCTTCGATAGCGTTGAGATATTTGATATTGACGGAAATTCTATGAGAAGAAGTTTTGGGGAGTTCTATGATTTAAGAAGAAATGAAACGGCAGAAACACATAAGAAGGCTAAAAAACGTGTTGTTTCTTATGATTATATCAAAGAGAAGTTTTCTGAGTTATTAAAGCCGTTCCTTGAGGGAAAAATGTATATTGATAATATCCCCGATTGCTTTGATAAAGTAAATCTATATAGACCGGACAGAATGTTGTTTGATTTTGTTGCTTTGAAAGAGAATATGCAAATTTGTATCCTGAAGATGCAGTTAGGTCAAAAGAATACTGCGATGCTAAAGCCATTGCAGTAGAGGCATTAGATGAGGCAATGAAGGATAAATCCGGCAGGAGGCTAAAGTATTTAAAAGCATTTAAAAAACGAATACTTGCAGATGAAAATAGTTTATCAGATAGATTACTATATACGATACAGGACTGCAAGGATATTATGCACCCTTTTCTTATGTATGAAATAGGGGCTAATTACAACATCGCGGAAGACGAAACTACACCCCTTGAAAATATAGCGATCAAAATGAATACTCTACGAAATGATATGGCTCACGGGAATCTTGATATTCATATTGACCATGAACACATTATAGGTTTCGCCATTATAGAATATGTATTATATGCAATGAGGTTAAAACATATCGGAATTGAGAATAAAGATATACAGGGTGCAATTGCACAGCTTATGGGAATTAACATATCATTAGATGAGAAGGAGTGAATTCGTTGTCGAAATTATAACATTTTAATTTCATAAAGTGAAAACTTAATTTTATATAAAAATTTATGAAAGATGGGAATTTGCAATGAAACATACTGTTACTGTAGTAGAACAATTTGAGATAGTAAAGGAATATTATAACTTTTTGATGCAAAATGATATGCAAAGTTGATTTAACTGAATTTTATAAAGAAGATACGCTGCATATATTTAAGCTTTAAAGATATAAAGTGATGAAGATTTGTTTTGATACTTGTGTGTAATATAATTTGAAAGGAAGAAAAAGATGTTTGTTTCAGCACTTAAACTATATAATTTTAGACAGTTTAAATCCGATGGTAACCAGCCCGGATTAGATATCACATTCCACACTGGTCTTAATGCTTTAATCGGAGAAAATGATTCGGGCAAAACAGCAATTATTGATGCTATAAAACTGGTTTTATTGACACAGAGTAATGAGTATATTCGCCCTACAGATGACGATTTTTACATCACTGGTGATGGTGATTCAGTCTCAGAATTTGTGATTGAATGTACACTTGAAGGTTTTTCTCAAAATGAAGCTAAATTTTGTAGAATATCTATCTTTTACAAAAATTGATGGAAATATATCATATTCTATGAATTTATATTATCGAGCATGGAAAGAGAAAAATAGGATTTATTCTGAACTTCGAGTTGGAAGTTTAGTTGATGGAGTTTTGTTAGATGGTAAAGCAAGAGATTTATTAAGAGCCGTATATTTAAAACCACTTAGAGATGCAGAACGTGAGATGAGTTCTGGTAGAAATTCACGAATTTCTCAGATATTGATGGGACATCCGGTATTCCAAGATAAAGATGCACATAAACTTAGAGAAATCATGCGTGAAGCCAATAGCTCCATAGAAAAATATTTTTCTGAGGATGATGGTAAGGAAATACTACAAACAATTAGACAAAATCTTAATGATTTCAATGTACAAGATTCAGCTACTACTGCATCTTTCTTGACATCTGATATTCAATTAAAAACCATATTAGAAAGCCTTTCATTAAATGTTTCAGATATTCACCCCGGTTTAGGAGAATTAAACTTATTGTTTATGGCAGCGGAACTTTTGTTGCTAAAACACGATGATAATGGAGGTTTAAAATTAGCACTTATAGAAGAGTTGGAATCTCATCTCCATCCTCAAGCTCAACTTAGATTAATTAATTTTCTTCAAAATGAGTACAATGAATCCGGTTCACAAATAATTATATCAACGCATAGTCCCATTTTAGCTTCAAAAATCAACATAAAAAACATAATACTTTTAAAAGATGGCTGTGGTTATGATTTATCATACACAAAAACAGGATTGGCACGCGGGGATTATCTCTTTTTACAGCGTTTTTTGGATGTTACAAAATCAAATTTGTTTTTCGCTAAGGGTATTATCATGGTTGAAGGAGATGCGGAAAACATTTTAGTTCCCGTTATAGCAGAAATTTTAGGTTATCCTCTTGAAAAGTATGGGGTTTCTATTGTGAATGTAGGAAGTACAGCCTTTCTTAGATATTCAAGAATTATGCTGCGTTCAGATGGCACTACGGTTCCAACACCAGTATCAATAATCACTGATTGTGATGTTAAACCTTATGAAAAAGATAACGAAGAAATGGTTTTCCCTGATAAAAGCGAAGAATATGCCGAAGCGATTAAAAAAAAGATGGAGAGATATGATATAGGAACAATTAAAAGTTATGTTTCACCCAAATGGACTTTGGAATACTGTTTAGCATTAAGTTGTTTGGGAGACGATTTTCATAAGGCAATACATTATGGTAAAAAGATAAAAAATAGCAATAAATACTCCTTAACTAATAAAAAAATTCAAGAAGCAGACACGGCAGTAACACAAGAAGCAACCGAATGGGCTAGATTGTCAAACGATGAAAAAGCAACACGTATGTATAGCCTTATGTTAGACAACGACGATAAAAGTGGTTTAAAAGCAATCGTAGCTCAATGTATGGCTTCAATATTGCGCTGGGAATGTTTAGAAGATCCACAAGATGATAAAAAGGAAAATCTGTTTGATATTGATTTGTTTCAATTTAAGGTATCTAACGAAAAAATTAGTAACCTCAAAGAAAAAATTGAAGAAGATGAAAGTTTGAGGTATATCGTTTCTGCCATAAAACACGCTGTTGGAGTAGAAAGTTAAATAAGGAGAATGGATATGAATTCTATTCAAGTGCAAAATGATGAAATCGAAATAATTGAAAAATTGCTTTTGCCAGAAGGGGCACGTTTTCCTGACGATGCTAAATCGGTTATTAAGTGTTGGGAATCTACAGATGTATCTGCTTGTCCGGGTAGTGGGAAAACAACGGTTCTATTAGCTAAGTTGAAGATTCTTGCAGACAGGATGCCACTTGATAATGGAGAAGGTGTTTGTGTTCTTTCGCATACTAATGTAGCGGTGAATGAAATTAAAACACGATTATCTAGTTGTGCAGACAAATTACTTAATTATCCTAATTATGTTGGCACCATTCAGTCTTTTATAGATTTATATATCGTAAAGCCGTATTTGAAAAGAAAAACAACTGCTACTTTACAGGTGGTTGATGACGATGTCTTTTCTTTTCATTTACTTTCGCTTATTTATAATACAAATGACTATCCTCAGTTAAAATATCTTTTGAAAAACAATTTTAACAAGGATATCTATCCTACGATACTTGATATGGTAAAAAGTTTATATTTAAAAGATGAAACACTATATCTTGGGCGGCAAATAAGACCACTTGCTGGAAAAGGAACAAAATCCTCAACCCAATATATACTCGCTATCGAAAATTTGCTTAAAAATGAAGGTATGATACGTTATAATGATGCTTATCTATATGCTAAAGAAGCAATTGCTGAATTATCAGACAAATATGTAGAGTTGTTCAGCAGGAGATTTAAATATGTTTTTATTGATGAATATCAAGATTGTAATGCTGTCCAACGTATAGCATTAGATAAAATTTTTGATAAGACAAAGGCATGTGTTATGCATATAGGTGATCCGGACCAAGCTATATATAACTCTGATGTTGTAAATCAAGAAGACTGGATCCCTAGTGAGTCGGCATTATCAATTGCAACATCTAATCGATATGGTCAGCAAATCGCAGATGTTATCAATCACTTGAAAAAAAGAGAAGGAAATATTATTTCTGCAGAGTCGTTAACTTCGTGTAAGCCAACTTTAATTGTTTTTGACGATGACACTAGAAATAAAGTCATAAATACATTCATTGGTATTCTTAAGAGTAATAATCTTATAGCAACCGATGGAATATACAAGGTAATTGGCGCAGTAAAGAAAAAAAGTCTAGCTGGCTTAAAAATTAGTGATTATTGGGAAGATTTTGATCCAAGTGGGAAACATACTAGTGAAAACAATTATTGGAATTATATTCAAAAAATCACAATGTCATTAGAACAAGGTGAGGGCTATTTAGCAGAACTGAATATACGAAAATTATTATGTAAGATACTTAACTATTTAGGAATGAAATATACTATTCATTCAATTAAGGAGAAGTTGGACAACACTCATTTTGAAACATATAAGATGTCTATTCTGAAAATATTTGAGTTATCAGAATACACCAAAGATATTGTAGATGCTGAAATAAAAAACATGGTAAATGCCCTGATTACTAGTGCAAATGGTGGCAAGAATGTTTGGGATGAATTGCCAAAATATTTTCTTGAAGACATATATTCACAGGATAATGATATTAAACATCACAATTCAATGTATTTCTCTTCGGACGACATTACTATCCAATTTGATACTGTTCATGGTGTAAAGGGAGAAACACATGATGCAACGCTATATTTAGAAACCGAAAAAGGTGGTACTTCTGATATAAAAGGTTCTACCATTCTTCATTGGGGGTAAGCCCACCAAAACAGCTGATTATAGTAGAAAATGTGTTTATGTTGGTATGAGCAGACCTAGAAAATTATTATGTTTGGCTATACATAAAAAAACATATGGAATTAGCAAAAATGCTTTTGATACATGGAATGTAATTGAATGTGAATAAAATGAAACACCTATTGGAATCTGAACCCCCATGGTTTGGACAACGATAGGTGTTTTTCATTTCTCCTTGATTCTATGCGTGTTTCAGGGTTTTAAGTATATATTTTTAATTGGACATAAAAACTGAAAAAGTTTAAAATAGAAAACCAAAAGATAAAAAACAATAAATCTGGACCCCTTTGTCCAATATTAATTATTCGATTTATTGGCTTGTTTGTTGGAAAACTCGAGTTCTCGCTTTGCCAGTGTCTTGTATCCGTTTTTGGCGTGAGGTCTTTTCTCGTTATAAAATATCATAGAAAGCATATTAGGTATATATATTGTTAGTTCAAATCCTAATAACAAGTTGGCTAAAGCATCTATTTTATATCATCTTTACAAAATAAAAACCTATCACAATCGTGGTAGGTTTTTGTTGTGTTTTTATTCCTTTGCATCCAAGTAATTGTCCGCATCGAAATTTCAATTGGTGCAAATATCAATGAGGAACAATTCTGTAGAGTCAAGTCGGATTTTATTGTTAATCATCATAATTTAACGAATAAACGCTCAAAGCAAAACATTATTGATTTTAGCAGATAGATATTAGCAGATAGATAAAAAAGAATCTATCTGTTTTTTTATGCTCAAGATTTAGATAATGAAAAAACGGTGAGGTATGAAACTGAGCTTAAGTAAATAAAACAAAATTTTCCGCCGGTTGTTCCGGACTCGTTCGCACTTTTAGGCTTTGTAGAAATCGATAAAAATGACGATATGGGATTGCTGTAGATATTAGAGAGTATAGGAAGCAAAAGCCGTATTTTTCTAATTGCAGAGAGATTTCTAAAAAGATACAATAATTTGGTTACGCTATCTCGTCGCACAGTCACGTGAATAGCACCGAGCTTTATGCGGAGTGTTTTTTCATATAACCGCTTATATATTTTGACACCATATTTTATTCAGCGGTAGGGAAACCGAATTTTAGGGCAAATCAGGTTTGATTTGCCCATTTTATATATTTCTTCCATTAACTGTATTTTTGTGCTAAAATATCCGTATAGTTGTAATATTTTCAGCTCGCAATATTAGAGTATAAATGGAGGCGTGTTTATGAGAAGAGATAAAACGGCAACATATGTATTTTCGTCATTTGTTGTGGCAGGTGCACTGTTTTTTATTATCGGATGCGTTATAGGTTTCAGGTCGCTTAACCACAAGAATATGACTGCTGCCGAGGCGGAAATTGTTAGGATAACGACCGAGAGAGGCTCCGATGATGAGACAAACCATCGAGTCTATGTCGCATTTGATGTTGACGGTGAAGAGCATATCACCGAGATAGGCACTTATACGAGCTCGTATCGTGTCGGAAAGATAATTAAAATTTACTATGACAACGATAACCCCGACAGAGTTGCTGTCGGCGACGATTACGGAATATCAATATTTATATGTGCTTTCGGCTTTATATTTATTGCAGTAGGCGGCTTAAGCCTTATAAAAGAACACCGTGCTTATAAGCGTTATCTTAAAAATTTAAGGACGGTTTACGCGACGTACACCGAAGTCAGCGTAAATGAAAATTATTCTGTCAACGGCCACAATCCGTACGTCGTGCTCTGTGAATGGACCGATCCCGTAGACGGAAAGGATTACGTTTTTGTAAGCCCTAATCTCTGGTTTGACCCTACGGATTTAATTGCCCGCAGAAATATTACATCATTTCCCGTGCAGATAGATTCGGAGGACCCGTCCTATTATTGTGTCGATATAAGCTGTCTGCAAAATCGCACCGACGAATAATGCGGCAGACGCAATAAATTCAATTTCAGTATAGAAAGAAGTATAGCCTATGGATATTATGGAATTATTAAAGACCAGGCGTACATACCGCAGATTCAAGCAGGACCCCGTGCCCGACAGCGTGGTGGAGGATATTTTGACTGCTGCGCGCTACGCTTCAAGTGCGGCGAATAAACAGCCTCTGAGTTTCGTCGTGGTAAAATCTCCCGAAATGGTTAAAAAGACCTTTTCGTATACAAGATGGGCCGGCTATTTGCCGCCTGAGGTGGGGCAGCCAAAAGAAGGAGAAGAGCCGACGCTGTTTATAGGAGTGGTTGAAAACCTCGATATAAATAAAAACTGCGATACGGATGCGGGACTTGCCATTTCCAATATGACGCTTGCGGCGTGGGATAAGGGCGTCGGAAGTTGTGTTATAGGTGCCTGTAACAAGGTAAAGCTGTCTGAGCTTTTCGGACTCACGGAAAATCAAACGCTCCATACTGTGGTCGCATTCGGTTATCCTACACATAAAAGCAAAATAAAAGACATAAATGACGAAGACGTGAAGTATTTCATCGACGGTAACGGCGATTACGTTGTCCCGAAACGAACAACCGAAGATGTAACAAAATATTTGTGATTTAGGTCGCATATACGGCTTGATACGCAGTATATACAAAACGGGAGGTGAAAATTTTTCACCTCCCGTTTTTTGCTTTCAGCAATTGCCCTTGTTTTTTATACCGCGCATAATATGCGTAAATATCGGCGAGACTGCACTCTCGTAAGTCTTTCCGTCGAGAAGAAGCTCCGTAACTTTGATTTCTCCGAGTCTTTCCTTGGGGACAGTATAGGGATTTTCGGAGAGAATTGCCATATCGGCGATTTTACCCGTTTCCAGAGAACCGCGGTCCTTTTCGTCAAATGTGGCGAGGTACCCGTTGTAGGTGCACATTCGCAGGGCGTCTTTTACGGACAACGCTTCTTCGGCGCAGGAGTGATTGCAGGCTTTGTACATCCAGTTAATGGGGTCGGGCGTTGTGCAGGGCGCGTCCGAGCCCGCCGAAAGCCTTATACCGTTTTCGGAGAAAGTCTTAATCGGATTTAGTCTTTTTGAGCGCGCGCCGAGTATCTCTTTGAGATATTCATCCGGCTCTTGTCGCCAGTCGATGAATGCGGTTTGTACCGATAATGAGATGTTGTATTTTTTGCATATTTCAATGCCCTCTTCGGTGGGCAAACACGCGTGAATTATTGTGTGACGGTGATCTTCTCTCGGATAATCGTCAAGGGCTGCTTTCAAGGCTCTTGTCGCCTGATTAAAAGCCCTGTCACCTATTGCGTGCATCTCTATCTGTAAGCCCGCGCGGTTTGCTTTTTTACAAAATTCCGTCACCTTTTCATCGGAATAATATAAAACGCCGCAGTCGTTACTGTTTTCATACGGTATGAGAAGAGATGCGTCTTTTGAGCCGAAGCAACCGTCGAGAGCTGTTTCAAAGCATCCGCCGATTCTCGTAAGACCGCGTTTGATTACCTTTTCGGTATCCATGGTTTGGAAAAATACACGATATTGCATACCGTTTTTCAATCCCGCACCGAAATAGCGTTCCATATCGACGTCCAAATCGTGAGAAAATCCGACGCCGCTGACGCTGTGTATCATTCCTATGCCGACAGAGGCCATATAGTCGGCTGCCTTTTGCATATTCTTTATAAGGTGCAATGGTGAAACAGAATTTGTAACATAATCCGAAACGGCAAAAAACGCTTCTTGATTCATTTCGCCTGTATCCTCGTGAAAGCCGCGAAGACCTTTTATTTTATCACGGATTTTATTTAAAAGAGCGGTGTTTATAACGCAGGCGTGACCGTCGTATTTAACTATAAACACAGGCTTGTCGGGGCAGACGCGGTCAAGCTCGGTGCGCCTGACAAGATGACCGTCGGACACCGAATACGGAGAGGCTCCGAAGCCTATAATTATTTTTTCCTTACTTTTTCGGACGTGAGACTGCAGCATTTCAAGTATTTCCGAGTTGCTTTTTGCATCCATAACGTTAAGACCGGCATAAAAAGTGGCAAAGCTCGCAAAATGTATATGAGTATCGACAAATGACGGTACCAACGCCTTTTCACGAAGCTCTATCGTCTTTGCGTCTTTAAAAGCCTCCGGCAGACTGTCACCGACATAAACTATCCTGCCGCAATTTTCAACAAGATATTCGGCGACGGTATCGTTTTTATCTACCGTAAGTATGTTTCCGTGATAAACTTTCATATTTTTCACTCCTAAATAAAAAAGAAGCGAGCTGTACAACTCGCTTCTTTGCTTTAAATCATTATATTATCGCAAACCGTATTTGTCAACAATTATTCTGTTTTGCACACAATACCGCTTTGGTGTTTATCACTTTTCGGGGAATTGTTTATTGCCGATTTCGTGTTTGTGTGATATTATTAACTTGATGATGTATCCGATTTGTCGCAGAGAAAACCGGGTGCAATTTATAAGTGTATTATGGGAGTTGGAACAAATGTTAAAGCAAAAAGAAATGCCGGCTGTCGGCGAAAAAATAGCAGTTATCAAGACCGACAAGGGCGATATTAAGGTGAGACTTTTCCCGGAGGAAGCACCCAAAGCGGTTGAAAACTTTGTTACGCACGCTGAAAACGGGTACTATGACGGACTTATATTTCACAGAGTAATAAAGGATTTTATGATTCAGGGCGGTGACCCCAAGGGTACCGGAACGGGCGGCGAGAGCATTTGGGGCAAGCCGTTTGCCGATGAATTTTCAAGCGAGCTGCACAATTTCAGAGGCGCGCTTTCCATGGCTAATGCAGGCCCCAATACAAACGGCAGTCAGTTCTTTATAGTTCAGGCGGATTCAGTTTCCGACGACCTTGTTGATCAGCTTGAAACCGCTTCGGAAAAGCTTTTCCCTCTCGAGGCTGTGCGCGAATACGAGAACAACGGCGGTACTCCGTGGCTCGATTACCATCACACGGTATTCGGCCAGGTGTTTGAGGGAATGGATGTCGTTGACGATATAGCAAATGTCAAGGTGGATTTCTTCCAAAACAAGCCGTTAGAGGATGTAAAAATACAGACAATAAAAATAGTCGAGAATTAAGGGCGCAAAACGCCCTTTTTCGTAATATGCAAAGAGGAGCTTTTATGTTATTTAAAAATATCGGTATTGTTGATGAAAACTTTGATTATGTAAAATCAATGTTCGTGGAGACAAAGGACGACAGAATTGTTTATGTGAGCAGCGTTCGCCCCGAAAATTATGAAGGCGAAGAATACGACGGTACCGGCAAGGTGCTGATGCCCGGCTTTGTAAACGCACATTCGCATTCGCCGATGACGCTTTTGCGCGGCTATGCCGAAAATCTGCCGCTTCAGCGTTGGCTGAACGAAAAGGTTTTTCCGTTTGAGGACAGAATAAAGGGCGAGGACGCATATTATTCGTCAATGCTTGCGATAGCCGAAATGCTCCGATACGGAACCGTATCTTTTTCCGATATGTATTTCTTTTCCGAAAATGTCGCGAAAGCCGTAACGGACAGCGGTATTAAATGTAATTTCAGCCGCGCAATAACGAGCTTTGAGGATACCGATATTGAAAATCTGCAAAGCTTCCGCGAAAGTGAAGATATAGTAAAGCGGTTTCACAATACCGCAGACGGCAGACTTAAAATAGATATGAGCCTGCATGCCGAATATACAAACAGAAGAACAATAATTGAGCAGTTCGCCGAAAAGGTCCGCGAGAGAGGGGGCTTAGGGCGCACATACACCTGTCGGAAACAAAGAAGGAACACGAAGAATGTAAGGCGAAATACTCGTTAACTCCGACGCAGCTCTTTTATAAATGCGGAGTTTTTGACGTGCCGACAACTGCGGCTCATTGTGTTTGGGTTGAGGACGGAGATATTGAGCTTTTACGCGAAAAGGGCGTGACGGCAGCCACGTGCCCGGCGAGTAACCTGAAGCTCGGCAGCGGTATATGCGATGTCTACAAGCTCTTAAAAAGCGGCGTCAATGTGGCAATAGGTACAGACAGCGTCGCCTCAAACAACAATCTTAATATGATAAAGGAAATGTTCCTTTGCGCGCTTTTGCCGAAAGGTCTTCATAACGACGCCTCGGTGGTTTCCGAACGCGATATTTTAAAAATGGCTACCGTAAACGGTTACAAGGCACAGGGCAGAGAGGACAGCGGTGCAATAAAAGCGGGGTACAAAGCTGACCTTTGCGTTTTAAACATCGAAAGCGAACATATGTATCCGCAAACCGATATGATAAATAACCTTGTATATGCCGCAGACGGTGCCGATGTTGTGCTGACTATGGCGGACGGAAGAGTGCTTTATAAGGACGGAGAATTCACAACGATTGATATTGAAAAGGTCAAAAGCGCCGTAAATGCCGCAGCGAGCAGAATTATAAGCGAGGTAAAGAAAAATGGCTGACATCATAGAGCGAAACGCAGATTATATAAGGTCGAAAATAACCGAAATACCGAAAACAGCCATAGTTTTGGGCTCGGGGCTCGGCGATATGGGCGAAAAAATCGAAAATCCCGTGTATATAGATTACGGCGAGCTTGAAGGCTTTGCCGTATCTACCGCTCCCGGTCACAAGGGCAGATTTATCGTAGGCAAGCTTTCGGGAAAAACCGTTATTTGTATGCAGGGTAGGCTTCACTGCTATGAGGGTTGGGAGCTTGATAAAGTCGTTTTGCCGATAAGAGTTATGCGTGCCCTCGGAGCGGAAAATCTGATACTTACCAATGCCGCCGGCGGAGTTAATCTCGACTTTAAACCCGGGGATATTATGCTTATAACCGACCATATCAATTTTATGGGCAGAAATCCGCTTGTGGGAAAAAATGACGACAGCGTAGGCACACGTTTTCCGGATATGTCGTTTGCATATAATCCGTCACTTCGTGAAATTGCCGAATCGTGCGCCGCAAAAACGGGTACCGACCTTAAAAAGGGCGCATATCTCGGCTGCCTCGGGCCGTCGTATGAAACACCGGCGGAAATTCGTGCATTTCGTATACTCGGAGCGGACGCAGTCGGTATGTCCACCGTTCCGGAGGTAATAGCCGCCAATCATTGCGGATTTAAAGTGCTCGCTTTTTCTCTTATCACAAATATGGCGGCAGGAGTTTTAAAACAGCCGTTAAGCGAGGAAGAGGTGCTGACCACGGGTAAACTCAAGGCTCGCGAAATGCAAAAGCTCATTTCGGAGATACTTCTGAATTTGTGATTTTACGGTGCAAATCTTCTTCCGAAAGCTCGTTATAAAGCAAAAAAACATTGACACAAAGCGAAAACTATGATATTATAGTTTTCGCCTAATACGGAGAGATACCGAAGTGGTTATAACGGAACGGTCTTGAAAACCGTCGTACGGCAACGTACCGTGGGTTCGAATCCCACTCTCTCCGCCACTTAAAAGAGGAAGCGGATTTTCCGCTCTCTCTTTTAACAATCGAATAGTGTCATAGACGCTACCAATGCAGAAGTACTCAAGTTGGTGACGAGGCGCCCCTGCTAAGGGCGTAGGTCGGGTAACCGGCGCGAGAGTTCGAGTCTCTCCTTCTGCGCCAGAAAAAGCACAAGGATTTTTCCTTTGTGCTTTTTCTTTTTGTATATATGAATTTGTTTGGAGAGACTCGAACTCTTCGTCCATCTTTTTGCGGAGCAAAAAGGGACATAAAATAAACTGTTCGCAAAGCGAACACGACGGGTTGAAAACCCGTCGAGTCTCTTCTGCGCCAGAAAAAGCACAAGGATTTTTTCTTTGTGCTTTTTCTTTTTGTATATATGAATTTGTTTGGAGAGACTCGAACTCTTCGTCCATCTTTTTGCGGAGCAAAAAGGGACATAAAATAAACTGTTCGCAAAGCGAACACGACGGGTTGAAAACCCGTCGAGTCTCTCCTTCTGCGCCAGAAAAAGCACAAGGATTTTTCCTTTGTGCTTTTTCTTTTTGTATATATGAATTTGTTTGGAGAGACTCGAACTCTTCGTCCATCTTTTTGCAGAGCAAAAAGGGACATAAAATAAACTGTTCGCAAAGCGAACACGACGGGTTGAAAACCCGTCGAGTCTCTCCTTCTGCGACAGAAAAAGCACAAGGATTTTTCCTTTGTGCTTTTTCTTTTTGTATATATGAATTTGTTTGGAGAGACTCGAACTCTTCGTCCATCTTTTTGCGGAAAACAGCCTCCCTTGTAAAGGGAGGTGGGTTGCCGTTACGGCAACTCGGAGGGATTTTCTCAAAAAAATAGATTTCAAAAAGAAAGTGTTTCGCTTTTTAATCCCTCAGTCATCTTCGCCATTGCCTCCCTTGTAAAGGGAGGTGGGTTGCCGTAAGGCAAGCCGGAGGGATTTCCTCAAAAAAATAGATTTCAAAAAGAAAGTGCTTCGCTTTTTAATCCCTCAGTCATCTTCGCCATTGCCTCCCTTGTAAAGGGAGGTGGGTTGCCGTAAGGCAAGCCGGAGGGATTTTCTCAAAAAATAGATTTCAAAAAGAAAGTGTTTCGCTTTTTAATCCCTCAGTCATCTTCGATGACAGCTCCCTTTACAAGGGAGCCTAATTTAAGCCCTCAGTCTGTTCGCGTTGCTCACAGCCAGATCCTGACGGGAGAGAGTCCCCTTTGTCGCTTCGTGACATTTCCCCACACCGTGGGGAATCTCCCTTTTTGAGGGAGTCTACTAAATCCCTCACTCTACTCCCCTCGTTCGTAGAAGGTCCTAACGGGAGAGAGCCTTTTTTCACGATTGTTGACGTTTTCTGTACACAAACGGATATTATGTATAAAAAAGCCCGCTTTGCTTGCCTGTTTTGTTATTTGTCTTGAATATAATGTGAAATAGTGATATAATTCAAAGCAGTCTACTTTTAATTTTTCTACAAAATAACAAGAAAGAGGTGCTTGTGGTGCCAGCTAAGGCAAAAAAGGTTATTAAGGTCATTTTAATTATTTTACTTGCGGCGGTTCTGATAGTGGGGGGATATGTCGCCTATGTTATGATTGATTATCACAGGATTGAAGATAATCAAGCCTTACAAATTAACGATGCAACGAGTGATGCTGCCCTTGTAGATACGGAATATAAGGTCATATCATACAATATCGGCTTCGCGGCATATACTCCCGATTTCGGCTTCTTTATGGACGGCGGTACACAAAGCCGTGCCGAATCGGAGGAGTCGGTCAAAAATGTGATAAGCGGCGTCGGGGATTTTCTTAAATCAGAAGCTCCCGATTTCATCCTTATTGAAGAGGTCGATAAAAATGCGACTCGCAGCTATCACTATGACGAAGAGGCTGCTCTCAGAAATATGCTTGAGGGTTATGACTCTACATTTACCGTGAATTTTGACAGCCCGTATCTATTCTATCCGCTCAGCAAGCCGCATGGAAAATCGTATGCCGGTATGCTCACATTATCAAGATTCAATATTGAAAGCGGACTCAGACGCAGTCTGCCTATCGAAGACGGATTTATGAAATTTGTTGACCTTGACCGTTGCTATTCGGTATCAAGAGTTTCCGTCAGCAACGATAAGGAGCTTGTGCTATATACGCTTCATCTTTCCGCATACACTTCCGACGGCACAATCGCCACCGAGCAGCTAACCATGCTCATAAATGATATGCAGGCGGAGTATGAAAAGGGCAATTATTGTATCGCAGGCGGCGACTTTAATAAGGATTTGCTCGTCGACTCCGGAAAAATATTCGGAATCGACGGTGCCGACTATACTTGGGCACAGCCGGTAGATCCGACGCTGTTTGACGGTACCAATCTCAGTATGGTAGCTCCGTTTAACGAGGAAAAACCTGTTCCGTCATGCAGAAATGCGGACGGTCCGTATAACGACAAGCAATTTGTCCTTACTGTTGACGGCTTTATAGTCTCAGACAATGTTACCGTTTCCGGCAGCGATGTCTACGATCTCGGATTTAAGTATTCCGATCACAATCCGGTATATATGACGTTTAAGCTTAATGGGTGAATTTGAGATTTTCGGTCGCAGAATAAAGAGAGGGGCATTCCTTATGTCTGAAAAACACAGATCGGCGTCAAAGAGTAAATTACTCGGCACGGTGCTTTTGATTTTGGCTCTCTTCGGGTTCTTTGTGTTTATCTATCGACTTTGTTACTATCACTACGAGTACGACCCGCAATACAGCCCGGTGGATTACGGCAAATACAATATCCTGTCTTACTTTACCGTGCAGTCAAATTTCTTTGCGTATGTGTATTTCCTGTGCGCGGCACTTTCGATATTCGGAGTTAAAAAGGCGGAGAAAATAGGTTTTAATCCTTATATTGGTGCTCTTGTTACCGTATATGTTCTCGTGGCCGGAATTACATATTGCGCCGGTATCCCAATGGGGCTTACTCCGCCCTTCAAGTGGGATACGCCGGCTCATTCGATGTCGAGCTTTATACAGGTGTATTACCATATGATAATGCCGCCGGCGGCGCTTATAGTATGGTTTTTCCCGTTTACCGACCGTGCAATAGGCAAAAAATGCTTTTGGCTGTCGGGAATTTATCCGCTTGTTTATTCGATTTTTTCAATGGTGCGCGGAAGATTTTCCGACCCTACATATTATCCGTATCCGTTTTACAATCCTGAATTTATATGGGAAACCGTTGCAAAAAATATGCCGTTCAATATCGGACTTTCATATTTGATTATAGCGGCTTTGCTTATTTTCGGCATATTGATTTGCGCTGTTGACTCTTCTTATCGCCGCTATACATAATAAACTAATCAAAAGGATAAAATGAGTTTTATAGTAAGCAGTGTTAAAAGTTACTTTGAACTCAAAAAATTGACAAAAAATTGACAATTTTTACACTGAAATAAAACAGATTTCACAAAAATTTTAATTGCTTTACATTTTATACTATGTTATACTGTATTTTACATCAGTATAAACGGGGGAGAAAAATGGAGAAAAAAGAATCCAAGGCAGTTGAAACGACTGCTCCGCATCCGAACAAAATAGGCATCAAGGAGGGCATAGGCTATATGCTCGGCGATGCCGGAAACCTTTTTGTTTTAACTTATGTTTCGTCATTTTTAAAGGTGTTTTACACCGATGTACTTAAAATAGCGACAGATAAGGTAGCCACTTTGTTTTTGGTTTCGCGTCTCTGGGATGCGGTAAACGATCCTATGTGGGGAACGATTGTTGCAAAAAGGCGCCCAAATAAGGACGGTAAATACCGTTCGTATCTCAAATGGCTCGCAATTCCGCTTGCTCTCTCGCAGCTTGTGTGCTTTATTGATGTTAGGGCGATAACAAATAAGCAGTGGGCACTGCTTTTTTGTTCGCGTATGTTACATATATAGCGTTTGGTATGCTCTATACCGGAATGAATGTTCCGTTTGGCTCTCTTGCGTCTGTTATAACCGACGATCCAGACGGCAGAACCCTTCTTTCGACCTTCCGCTCAATAGGCGGCGGAATCGGCGGAGCGGCTCCGCTTCTTTTGGCTCCGTTTATTATTTATACCAAGGTCAAAAATCCCGACGGATCTACATATAACGTTGCAAATCCCAACGGTATGTTTTGGTTTGGCGCGGCTATGGCGGCGTGTGCGGTTATATTCTATTATGCCTGCTATGCTAACACAAAGGAGCGTGTTCCCTCCGAGGCAGAGCCTAAGGTGGATATGAAAAAGCTGTATGCCGGAATGTTTAAGAGCCGACCGTTTATAGTTTTAGCTCTTACGGGAATACTGATAAGCGGTCAGCTTCAATTTGCTTCGCTCAATCAGTATCTCTATAAGAACTATTTCTGCAATACAAGCCTTTCCGTTATAGGTACAGTAGCACAGTATTTACCGATGGCTGTTATGATACCGTTTGTGCCGAAACTCGTTAAAAAGTTCGGCAAAAAGGAGCTCAGCGGATTCGGAGCGTTTTTCTCGGCTCTTGCCGCAATAGCGTGCTATATTATAAAGCCGAGACCCGATCAGGCAGGCATTTTCATTTTCCTGCTGTTCATTATAGGCTTCGGATATTCCTTTGTTTCCATAACAAACTGGGCGGTTGTCGCCGACGTTATCGATTATCAGGAATATAAGACCGGAATTAAAAACGAGAGTGCGGTATACGCCGTTTATACCTTCTGCCGTAAACTCGGTCAGACAGCGGCTGACTACGGCGGACTTATGCTTCTCGGCAAGGTAGGCTATGATGTGCAGCTTATGTCAAACGCCGGCTATGTCGACGGCGTAAGCGAGGGAATACTCAAAATCTGCACACTGATTCCCGCAATAACTTATACTCTTATATTCCTGCTTTATCAGTTCGCATATCCGCTTTCGAAGAGCAAGCTCGAACCGGTTTACGATTATGTTCGTAATATGAACTGTGCGGCGCAAAGCAGAGAAACTTATTGAATAACAATAAAAAATAAAAGCGCAAACCGAAGCCCCATAAAAGGCTCCCTTTACAATGAAACGCGACATAAGCTTCAAGCTGTCAGTCATTCTGCTCTCGACCCATTCCGAATGGCAGCATATGGCGATAGTGGTGTAAACCGTTCTATTGGAAGACAAAATGGATATAGGCAGGATACTATTTATGATGTCGTTAGTTCTTTGCCTTCAGATTCACCGGTTAATTTTAATTTGTTGTACAACCATAGGCATCTTTAAATATCATTTTTAGTCGAAAGGAATATAGAAATGAAATTTTCAGATGAATATAAACTTACCGAATACTATCAAGTGCAATCGACGATTGATTATATTACGAAAGGAAAGAATAAATTATTCGCTGGAAGCTACGGTGATGGTATTTTCAGCATTTTGGATATCGATACTTCTGTTAATATAATTAAAAGTTGGAATTGGAAATTCAATAAAAGATTTATTCCTATTGTAGCAACTGCATTTGGTGATCTATTTTTGTATTGTGTTGCCAACCAATACGTGTACTATTTTCAGCCACAATACAATACTAACGATATGATTACAAAAAATATAGATGAATTGTTTGATGAGGCATTCAATCATCCAAGTATAAAATCGGGATTACTACAAGAGGAAAAATTTAAAAAAATCACATCACTATTTGGCTATCTCAAATATGGAGAAGCATTTATTCTTAAACCATGGATTTTACTGGGAGGAACAGATAAACCCGAAAATTATGTTATAGGTAATTTGAGTACATATTTAGATTTAGTTTCACAAACACTCAATAAATAAAACATAATTTGGTTCAAAAAACATGCATGTTGAATTTTTTGTGATTAAGTAATTTCAATATGACTGTATTACTGGTAAGATGATATAAGAATAAATTTACTCTGAAAGAACCCCAATCGCCGTATCTTGCGATATGACGGTTGGGGTATACTGGATAAGAATAAATCTCCAAAGGGGATGAATGGTATGAATATGTACTTTTCTGCAAGAACGCAGACGCTGGCACAGTTCAAGGAAGCCTATGACAACGGCAAAAATCCGGAACTTGTCTTATATAAGAAAAGATGACAAATAGGACTCCTCCCGTCAGGAGCCGTCACCACAGATAACTTAGGGATTATCAGGCTCCCCTAAAAAGGGCGATTCCCCACGGTGTGGGAAACGTCGCGAAGCGACAAAAAAGGCTCCCTTGTAAAGGGAGCTGGCTGTGAGCAATGCGAACAGACTGAGGGATTAAAAAACCAAAGTATTTCTTATTTAAAATCTATTTTTTAAGGAAATCCCTCCGAGTTGCCTTAACGAGGCCCACCTCCCTTTACAAGGGCGGCAAATCCCTCCGGCTTGCCTTAACGAGGCCCACCTCCATTTTAAGGGAGGCACGTCGTCGAGAAAAGTGAATGGTAAAAAGTAAAATCGGCAAGCATTTTTTATGCTTGCCGATTTATGGCTGGGGTGGCAGGATTTGAACCTACGAATGCAGCAGTCAAAGTGCTGTGTCTTACCGCTTGACGACACCCCAATATTTACTTTTTTAAAATTATACCTTAATAAACGTAAATCTGCAAGAGAAATATCTTGCAGATTTAGAAAGTGGGGTGGATAGTCGGATTCGAACCGACGGTCTCCAGTGCCACAAACTGGCGCTTTAACCAACTAAGCTATACCCACCATATTAACTGGCGCGCTTGGAGGGACTCGAACCCCCGACCCTCTGCTTAGAAGGCAGATGCTCTATCCAGCTGAGCTACAAGCGCATAACAGGTACACTTTTAAGTGCTTGAATATTATATATGCAACAGGCGTTTTTGTCAAGTACATTCTTGTGATTTGTCGTCGAAAATATAGCATAATGGCGGCGAAGCCGAAACGACGGTTTATCGCCCTGTTTATAAATATTATGTTAAATCACCAAATGAGGTTTTTGCTCTTCGGATACCGTTAAATTATCGGGTATCTTTTTTTCTTCTTCTCCTTTTTCGGGTTTTTTGAATTCCTCCTCCGGGAAATCGACTGTATTTTTGCAAATCTCATCAACCGGGAGTCCTTCGAACAAGTTCTTTTCGGAAAAATCTATTTCATCGTCGCCGTTTTGGTTAAGCGGATCAAACATTTTTTACACCCTCTTACTTATCAATCAAATGTACATTGAGATGATTATACGTCATTTCAATGCCTGCGTTATCAAATTCGGTCTTTATCCTCTCCATAAGGGCAAAGTGAGCGTCCCAATACTTCGGTGTTTCAACCCATGCCCTTACAACATATTTTATGCTGCTGTCATCGTAAGAGAGTACCGCCGCAAAAGGTTTTTCGGGGTCGTCCAAAAACATACCCGTATTTTCAACTGCGTCAAGCAGAACCTTGCGGACTTTTTCAATGGGCGCGTCATATGACGCCGAAATTTCTATATCAACACGCCGCTTTTCCTGCGAAGTGTAATTTACTATTTTTGCCGCTATTATTTTGCTGTTGGGAACATATATTACCTTGTTGTCTATCGCCTTTATTCTTGTGTGAATAAGTCCCGTCATCATAACAGTTCCCGTAACCCCGTCAGCCTCGACATAATCGCCTATTTTAAACGGCTTTGCAACAAGTATCATAATGCCGCTTGCAAGGTTTGAAAGCGAATCCTGAACGGCGAGAGATGCGGCAAGGCCGACCACCGAGAACGCCGCCACAAGCGAAGTCGCGGAGACGCCGAGCGTATCTATAACTATTATTGCGGTTATGAAACAGAGAATAAATTTTATTACCGCCGTTATTATTTTACTGAGTGTCGCGTCAAGGCTTGTTTTGCCGAGCACTCTCTTAAGCACCTTCATAATAATGCGTATCAGAAAGTAGCATATAACAAATACTATGACGGCCTCAAATATTTTCCCCACAGTAAATGAGCCGACGGAGTAATTCAGTATGCTTTGCAGCTTTTCCATTTTTTATACCTCGTTTAAAACGAATTATCATTTATACTATATTATGTTAGCAGAAAAATCGCAGCTTATCAAGTGCACCGCATAATTTATTGAAGATACAGTCGATTTGTGATATTATTTCAGGGAAAAGTAAAAGGAGAGCCGTCTTTATGCTTATAACTAAACCGGATTTTTATGACAGCTTTAAATGCAGGGCGGGTGAATGTACGGATTCGTGCTGTATAGGCTGGGAAATAGACATTGATGATGAAACAATGCGAAAATATGAGAATGAAAACGACTCTCTATCTGTAAAGCTGAATAGATTTACAGATAGAGAGAGGCAATGTTTTATCCTGACAGAAGATGATCGCTGTCCGTTTCTCAAAAGCGACGGTTTGTGTGAGCTGATACTGACAAAGGGCGAGGATATGCTGTGTGAAATATGCCGTGAACATCCGCGATTTTACGCGCGATACGGCGATTTTTACGATATGGGCGAGGGGCTTTGCTGCGAGGAAGCTGCAAGCTTACTTTTTCTCAATACATCTCCGCTGAAGCTGATTACCGAGGCAGAATCACGCGATGATGCCGCATATTTTGATGACGGCCTGATTGATCCGAAAACGCTATATATGTTAAGGCAAAGCACTTTACATATGCTTTGCGACAGAACAAAGACTCTTCATGACAGAATTCACTCAATATTTGAAAATTTACTTCTAAAACAGTACGGAAAAATCAACTTTGCTTTTCCGAGCGAGTATGAATTTTACGACATTTTAATTAAAGCGTCGAAAAACAGAGGCGTATGACGCTGATTTTACTCATCTGTTAAAGTGCCTGTGCGAAAACAAAGCCGAGGCTTTAAATTCCCGAAAGACTTTTATATCTTATCTCGGCGAAAGAACGGCTGACTACGAAAAGCTCTTATCGTATCTTGTGTTCCGCCATTTCCCTAAAGCCGTGTATGACGGCGATGCTTTAGGCAAATTCTGCTTTTGCGTCGGCGTTACGGCGATTACATTTTATGCCGACGTATTGTTTTTTGCGGAGTGCGGAAAATTTGACCTTGACGACAGGATAAACAGCGTGAAATATCTCTCAAAGCAGTTTGAATACAGCGATGAGAACCCGGAAATTCTGTCTGAAGAGCTTAAAAAGAGAATATTACGGAGATGAGTTTTACAGTGAAACACACAATAAATCCCATCAGAGTCGGGAAAATAAAGGAAACGGCGGTCCAAAAATGGCTGTGCGTTTCTTTTTTTATTGTCAAAAGAGTTGTTGAGCACGGCCAATGCATCAGGGAAAACAGAATAAAGCAAACAGCGGTCGTATAAGTCCAACCGTTACAGATGAGAATGTCTTTTAGCCCTGAAAGCGAGTCAAAATCCGTAAGCGTACCGGTTGCTGTGTATGCCATTATCATTATCGGTACAACTGTTTCGTTAGCGGGAAAGCCGAGTATAAAGGCTGTCAATATGACTCCGTCGAGCCCTATGAGCTTTGCAAATGGGTCCAGCGCACCCGAAAAAGCAGATAACAGACTTTCACCGCGAACAGTTACATTTGCCGCAAGCCAGATTATAATGCCCGCCGGAGCGGCAACTGCGGCGGCTCTTCCGAGAACAAAAAGGGTTCTGTCAAAAATCGAACGCACTATGACCTTTAAGACCTGCGGCTTTCTGTACGGAGGCATCTCAAGAGTGAATGACGACGGTACTCCGCGAAGAAGTTTTTGACAGTATACGCGACGAAACAAAGGTTAAGAGTACGCTGAATACAATAACAAGCGTCAAAAGTGCGGCGGTAAATACCGAACGGCATATGCCGAAGCTGCCGGCAGCAAAAAATATGGTTATAATACTTATGAGCGACGGAAAACGCCCGTTGCAGGGGACAAGGCAGTTTGTTATAACGGCTATAAGCTTTTCGCGAGGACTGTCTATTATGCGGCAGCCGGTGACCCCTACTGCGTTGCACCCGAAGCCCATACACATCGTGAGAGCCTGTTTGCCGCAGGTACCGCATTTTCTGAAGCCGTGGTCAAGATTAAATGCAACTCTCGGCAGGTATCCGAAGTCCTCAAGCAGGGTGAACAGGGGGAAAAATATTGCCATGGGAGGCAGCATTACCGATATGACCCAGCATAAGACCTTAAACATTCCGTTTACAAGCATTTCGCGCAGCCACACGGAAACGCCGGCATTTGTCAAAAGGAGCATAAGCTTTTGTGTGAGAAAACCGCTTGCACGCTGTAAAAGCTCGCTCGGGTAATTGGCACCCACCGCGGTAATCCAAAATATGAGCAGTAAAAGCAGCAACATTATCGGTATTCCCGTAAGCTTGCTTGTGAAAAGCTTATCTAATTTGCGGTCAAAGTCATGGCTTCTTGTTTTGATTTGTTTTTACAACGCCGTCAACTGCATTTTCGGCTGTTTTAACTATGCTTTCGGGAATATCGTCTTCTATGTTTTTTCTTCCGCCGCACACACGGTACGCTCTTTCCAGCGCGTCCGAAATATCGCAGTCTTTTAATTTGTCGTCGCCGAATATCTTCTTAAATTCCTCCGTGCTTTTCGGCTCTGTTAAAAGACGCAGAGCCATGTATCTTTCATTCAGCGGAAGATTTGTATTTTTTCTTAATGCGTCGCAGAGAATTTCTATTGCCTTTTCGGTGCTTTCACTGTATTTTACGGGGAAAATCGGTGCTTTTTTTATCTGCCGACATTTTTTGAACCGCGGCCAAAAGCTCCGGAAACCCCTGCTTTGTACGCGCACAAATGCCGACTGTCGGAACACCGAGTCGTTTTTCGAGCTTTTCCGTGTCAATTTCTATGCCCTTTTTCTTCGCCTCATCTAATAGGTTTATACAAACAATTATATTACCCGTTATTTCCATGGCTTGCAGGACGAGATTTAAATTGCGCTCAAGGCAGACCGCGTCGCATACAACGATTACGGCGTCATACCGATGAGATTGCAAAAATTTACCTGCATTTTCCTCTTCTTCGGAGTGTGAGCAAAGAGAATATGTACCCGGCAGATCGACCAAAACATATTCTCTTTCTTTATAAAGAAACCTGCCCTCTGCGGAGTCTACCGTCTTGCCCGTCCAATTCCCGGTGTGCTGGTGCATACCTGTGAGCGCGTTAAATACCGTGCTTTTTCCGACGTTCGGATTGCCGGCAAGTGCTATTACTTTTTTTATTGGGAATTTTTTGTTTTTTCAAATTATCACCCTATTTAAGAAGTATCTGCTCTGCGTCGGACTTTCGTATCGCAATGTATGCACCGCGTATCATGTAGACTTTTATGTCGCCGGATATGCTGTCGAGAACACAACCGATTTCGGTGTCCCTTATAACTCCGAGATCCTGAAGCCGTCTTTTCATATTTCCTTCGTTTTCAACCGATAACACCCTTGCTTTTTCACCGACTGGCAAAAAGGCAAGGCTTTTTTTATGCTCCAAGGCTGTTCTCTCCTTTGCTCTGATATATGCAGTATCATTATATTTTGAAAAAACGGTATTCGTTACCATATTGCGACAGCTTTTTTAATGCTTGTCCGTTAAAATGGAAGAAAACTCGGAAGGGATGAAAAAATATGTCCGTTGAAATTAAGACAGACGAAGATGTTGTTACGGCATTTTTATCAGGTGAAATCGACCATCATGTCGCTTTGCCCATACGCGAAAAAACAGACGCGGCAATTATTTCGGCACACCCTAAAAGGGTCGTGCTTGATTTTTCGGGAGTCACATTTATGGACAGCTCCGGAATAGGACTTGTGATGGGCAGATACAAGATATGCGAGAGTATGGGAGCCTCACTCGAAATTCACGGCCTGTCACGCCATGCATATAAGGTAATGTGCCTCGCGGGGCTTCAAAATCTCGCGGTGCTGAAAAAGAAAAAGGAGGCGGAGAAAAGTGAAACCGCTTAATGAACTCAAAATGCAACTTGAGAGCCGTTCCGTAAACGAAGGATATGCACGTACGGCGGTGTCGGCGTTTATTTCACAGCTTGACCCCACAATAGAGGAGCTGAACGATATAAGGACCTCCGTCAGCGAGGCGGTGACAAACTGTATAGTCCACGCCTACAAAAATTCGTGCGGAAAAATATACATAGACGTCAAAATTTTCGGCGACGGTAAAACTGTGACGAAAATACGCGACAGAGGCCGCGGAATAGAAGATATAAAAAAAGCCCGTCAGCCGCTGTTTACAACGCTCGGCGGCGACAGGTCGGGTCTCGGGTTTTCCGTGATGGAGAGCTTTTCCGATAAGGTAAGAGTGACGTCAACGCTCGGAAAAGGCACAACCGTAACCTTATATAAAACGATAAAGGGTAAAGAGCAATGGACCGAAAAGAGCTGATTGAGCAAAATCTCGGCTTGGTACACGCCTGTGCAAACAGATTCCGCGGCAGAGGAATAGAATATGAGGAGCTTTATTCCGCAGGGTGTCTCGGACTTGTCAAGGCGGCGGACGGCTTTCGCGAGGAGCTCGGCTTTGCTTTCAACGTATGCCGTACCTGCGGTTTTGGGTGAAATCAGAAGACTTTTCAGAGACGGCGGAGCGGTAAAGGTCAGCCGCTCCTTAAAGGAACGCTCGCGCGAAGCCGTTAAGCTCAGCGAAAAGTTGACAAAAGAAAACGGCAGAGAGCCTACCGTAACAGAATTATCAAAAATTCTTGGGATAGACTGCTTTGCCGTATCGGAACTTTTAAATATTTCCTTGCCGCCCGTGTCGCTCACTGCGTCGGACGATGACAATGAACGTCAAACCGATGTTCCCGTGCCCTCGGGCGAAGATGCCATTCAGGATAAATTGGCTCTCGAAGAGGTTTTAAAAGCTTTGCCAAAAAAAGACCAAACCCTTATAAGGCTCAGATATTTCAAGGGGTTTACGCAAAGTGCGACAGCCGAAAAACTCGGAATGTCACAGGTGCAGGTTTCAAGAAAGGAGAGAGCCGTGCTTGCGATTATGCGAAAAAAGCTTACGGACGATTATTCTCAGTCGGCAACATAGGCTCTGACTCTAAGCGGGATACCGAGACTGTCGGCAAGCTCTCTGCATTTTTCAATATCCTCTTGTGGGATCACATCAACCACCGAAAAACGCAGATCCTGACCGTACTGTTTACACTCTTTTGCAAATTTGATGATGGCGTCAAACGATTTTTCACCGAATGCCGGAGCACACAGCTCACAGTATTTTTCGCTGCTGTATTCGTTAAGGCTTATCGAGATTTTATCGGTATTTTCACATAATTCCTTGGCTGTCGGCTTTTTGTTGAGCAGGTCGGAAAGGCCGTTCGTATTAAGACGAACCTTTAAGCCGAGTTTTTCGTGAATGTATTTGCACGTCTTTATGAGATTGTCATATGCAAAAGTCGGTTCACCGTAGCCGCAGAATATAACCTCGCCGTTGTAGCCGGTGAAATCGTATGCGTCAATAGCTTTTTTAATTTCATCAAACGAGGGGTTGTGACCCGAGAACCAAAGCGTGTCCGCGTCGCCTACCGAATCCGAATTATTGCGGATGCAGAATTTGCATTTGCACGGACAGGAATTTGTGATGTTAAGGTATACGCTGCCCTCAAAGGTGTAAACTATGTCAGCCATTAAAAAGACTCCCTTTGGGATAATTTTGTTTTGAATTTAACTTTATCAAGCGCCGGAGCGGCAATATAGTAGATTATTGCACTGCCGACTGCCTGAATAATCGAGAACGGAACGGAGGTTAATGCCGTGGGGAACGAATATAAAGTCCCTCCGCAAGAAGATAACCGAAGATTGTTATAAGACCGGAAACAAGAGGCATAAACGCGGTGGTCTTATTAAGAATTTTGTTGGGGCTCTTCGTTGCGTGGCAGGTATAAACGAGTGCAAACGGCAGAGCGTTAAGAGCCTTAATTATTGCCGTAAACGGAGCCCAAGCGGCAGCGCCGGCTAGTATATCGGCACAAAAACCGCCTATTGCCGCAGCCGCCATTGCGTACGGAAGCGGAAGAATACATGCGGCAAGGTAAATCATACTGTCGCCGAAGTGGAGATAACCGTCATTTATACCGGTGTTAAATTTGATGTATGCCGTCATTACGGCAATAAGAGCGGCAAAAACCGCAGCTTTAACGAGGTTTAAAAGCGCTGTCATTGATTTTGATTTTGTGTTCATAGTGGTCACCATATTCTTTCGTAGTGAAATATCCGAGAAGCTCGCGGTGCCGGATTGCAGGGCGCAATACGGCTCTTTGTGAGATGCTTACATAAGCTTCCCCAAATATTTTTCAAAATTTACCCCGAAATTACGATCCGTGTTTTCTTCGTAAGAATCCCTTATGGCGCCTTCAAGGAATTCTACGGCTTTTTCGGTGGCACATAGCGGAGTTTCGCCTTTTACGGTAAGTCCCGCAACAGCCGCGGCAAACAGATCACCCGTACCGGAAAAGCTTCCGCCGTATTTTTTGGATGAAACAGTTTTAAAACCGCTTTTATCGGCGACAACGTTTAAAACGGTGTCGTCTTTTTTTATGCCGGTAACAATGACCGTGCTCAGAGTATCGTTTAAAAGGGACGATGCGGCTTTTGCTATATCGTCCGGTTCCGATGAAGAGAGAACTTCGTAGCTTTCCCCCGTCAGAACACACAGCTCCGTGAGATTCGGAGAGATAATGTCGGCCCTTTTTGCGAGACGCGTTACGGCGTCGCACATAGCCTTGTCGTATATATCGTAAATTTTTCCGTCATCCGCCATAACGGGATCACAGAAAAAAACGGTGTCGTCATTTTGAAATTCGTCAAGAAAACGAAATATTTTTTCCGCCTGACGGTGCGACGCTATAAAGCCTGTAAGAATGCCGTCAAAGCGAACGCCGAGCTTTTTCCACTCGCTTGTGAAAAAATCCATTTTATCGGTAAAATCATCGCAGTAAAAGCTCTCAAAGCCTGTTTGATTTGATAGTACCGCCGTCGGCATCGGGCAGCATTCAAGCCCAAGAGCCGATATAACCGGTATAGCCGCCGTGAGAGAGCATTTGCCGAAGCCGGAAAGGTCGTTTATAACGGCTATTTTTTTCATGGTTTTTAACACCCTTCCATTTTTTCGAGATGATTTTTTGCCGAAATACGAGTCGGTATTTAATACTTGCCCAACTCCTGATTTTAATATATAATATACCCGATGTGTCATTATTGAAATACACAAAAACTAAAATTTTTTAGGGGACAGTTATGGAGAATGCTGTGGATTCCGGACTGAATAAGGAAAACATACCGCTGTATATGCGAGTTTACGAATATTATAAAGACCTAATCACCGAGGGCAAGCTGTCACCGGGCGCAAGGCTTCCGTCGATACGGCGGTGCGAAAGGGAGCTGTCGGTAAGCCGCACTACGGCTGAGGCGGCGTATTTTCAGCTTGCGGCGGACGGATATGTTGTATCAAAGCCGCAGAGCGGGTACTTTGTGACGGATGTTGCGCGGCGTGAAAAAAAAGACGGCACGGTAAGAGGAAAAAAAGAGCTTGAGCCGAAAACCGACTATGATTTCACTTCTCTCTCGGCAGACAGGGAGAGCTTTGATTTCACGCTGTGGCGAAGATACATCAAAAGTGCTTTGAGGCAGGATGAAAGACTGCTGTCCTACGGCGAGGCGCAGGGGGAACGCGAGCTTAGGGAGGCTCTTTGCAAATACATCACGGAGCACAGAAATGCGGTCTGCTCACCCGATAACATAGTCATAGGCGCGGGCGTGCAAAGCCTTTTACATATAATATGCGCCGTGCTGCCGCGTTCGCAAAAGGTCTTTTTTCGGTGAGTCGGAATTCGAACAGGGGGCGCAGCGGTGTTTTTCCGACCACGGCTTTAAATCATGCCGTACAAAAAAGAAGAGGCCGATATAATTTATGTGAGTCCGTCGCATATAAACCGCCTCGGCGACGTTATGCCGACAAGTGAAAGACTTCGCCTTATTCGTCTTGCGGACAGAGAAAACAAGCTTATAATCGAGGATGATTACGACAGCGAGTTTGGATATTTCAATCGCCCCACACCATCCCTTCAGGGACTTGACTGCGGCAGAAATGTAATTTATATCGGTACGTTTTCAAAGCTGCTTTTACCGTCTATCAGACTCAGCTTTATGATACTTCCGGACGCGCTGCTCGGCGAATACGAAAAAAAGGCGGAGCTGTATAACCAAACCGCCTCAAAGACCGAACAGATAGCATTGTGCAGCTTTATCCGCGACGGAAATCTGTCAATAAGAATAAGAAAAATCAAAAGACTGTATACCCAAAAAATGAAGCTGCTGACATCAGCCCTGAAAGAGGTTTTCGGCGATAAAGCCAATATCTACATCGGCGAAACGGGCTTTGTTTTAAGACTTGAAATAAAGTGCGCCATGTCGGAAAAAGAAATCGCGGAGCGAGCCCTTATAAGCGGCGTGGCGGTAAAGGAGAGCGGCACGGGGAAAAAATATCCGCAGATTTTGCTCTTGTGCTCGTCCGTGGCGTCCGAAGATTTTTTGCCGGCTGCAAAAAGACTTTACGGCAGTATATTCGGAGCATAAAAAACGTTAGTAAAACGCTGTTTGTATGTTGTATTACGCGTTTTACTGTGATAAAATATCAGCAATAAAAAGCAATATCGGGAGGCAAATATGCAGACAGACTTTTATGAGGACAGGCTCAGGGTGTTCCTTGAGGAGTTCAAAAAAAATACCGTGGCTTACAGCGAAAAAATCGAAGGCTTTTTATATAAGCCGTGCGAATATAAAGTCGGTAACGAATTGCCCGTTGTTGATGAGAGCTTTAAGAGGTTTGAAAAAAATGACCGCTGGGGCGGAAAATATGATGCACACGCCTGGTTTTATAAAAAACTGATTGTTCCGAAAGAACTGACAGGCAAAAATCTCGAGCTTACCGTCTCCACTCAGCTTGACGGCTGGGACGCGGTAAATCCTCAGTTTATAGCGTATGTTGACGGCAAATTGCAGCAAGGGCTTGATGTGAATCATCGCGAAATATTCCTTGATAATGCAAAGGGCGAATATGATATATTCCTTTACGCCTATTCCGGCAGAAACGACTGCTTGCTTGATTTTAACGTGACTCTCAACGCGTATTACGAAAACGCACGCCGCCTCTATTATAAAATTGCCGTGCCGTATGAGGTTACGCTTTATCACGAGCCGTATGAAAAGGTCTATGTCGATATTGAAAACTACGTTGTCGGCACAATAAATCTCATCGATATGCGCGTGCCGGGTTCAAAAGAATTTCTTGACTCCGTCGATACTGCCGAAGCATATCTCGACAGGGAATTCTACGGCAAATACTGCAAAAAAGAAGACGTAAACGCTGTCTGCATAGGCCATACGCATATAGACGTAGCTTGGCTCTGGACTCTTGCACAGACGAGGGAAAAGGTGTTGCGCTCTTTTTCGACCGTACTTGAGCTTATGAAAAAATATCCCGAATACAAGTTTATGTCGAGTCAGGCGCAGCTCTATAAATTCCTGAAAGAGGAAAGCCCCGAGCTTTACGCCGAGGTAAAAGAAATGGTACGCCTCGGCAGATGGGAGGTCGAGGGCGCCATGTGGGTAGAGGCGGACTGCAATCTGTCGTCGGGCGAGAGCCTTGTAAGACAGATATTATACGGCAAGAGCTTCTTCAAAAACGAATTCGGCGTTGATTCAAAGGTGCTTTGGCTCCCCGATGTATTCGGTTATTCCGCGGCACTGCCGCAAATCCTCCGCAAAAGCGGCGTTGATAAATTCGTGACCTCCAAAATCGGCTGGAGCGAGACCGATAAAATGCCGTATGACACCTTCTTCTGGAAGGGGATAGACGGTACCGATATATTCACGTATTTTATGACCGCGCAGGATAAGGTCAGAGGTAAAAAGCCGGCGACAAACGTCACTTACAACGCAAAACTCAACCCTTGTCAGCTCATAGGCGGATATGACCGCTATCAGCAAAAGGATATAAACAACGAAGTGATGATAACCTTCGGTTACGGCGACGGCGGCGGCGGACCTATAAGAAAAGACCTTGAATATTACGATGTGCTGAAAAAGGGCGTTTCGGGAGTACCGTGCGCTAAAATGGAATTTGCCGGCTCATTCCTTGAGCGAATTAAAAAGAGAGCCGAAAAAAATCCGAAAACTCCTTGTTGGCAAGGCGAACTGTATCTTGAATATCACCGCGGAACCTATACCTCCATGGCGCAGAATAAAAAGCTGAACCGCCGAAGCGAATTCCTTTATGAAAATGCCGAAATGCTGTCCGTGACTGCGCAAAAGCTGCTCGGCAAAGAGTACCCGAGGGAGGCTCTTCACGATGGCTGGGAGACAATACTTTTAAATCAGTTCCACGATATAATACCCGGCTCATCAATAAAGGAAGTGTATGAGGTATCGCATCGGCAGTATGAGAAAATCGGCGAAGCGGGCAAAAGAATCAAAAACGACGCCGAAACCGCCGTCGCGGAAAATATAAACACACGCGGCGGAGTGCTCGTTTTTAATCCGAACTCCTTTGAGGCGAGCGGCGAAACAAAGCTTGACGGCAAAACCGTGTACGTTAAAAATATACCTCCGAAGGGATATAAGGTTGTAACGGATGTCTGCAACACAAATTCCGTAAAGGTTACCGATAAATTCCTTGAAAACAGGTTCTTTAAAATAAAGCTTGATAAGACCGGAGCGTTTTCTTCTCTGTTCGATAAGAAAAATAAACGCGAGGTGCTCAAAAAGGGCGAGCGCGGAAATGTGCTTACTGCATACGAAGATATTCCGCGTGACTACGACAACTGGGAGATAAGCAATTACTATACCGACAAGTCTTGGGAAGTTGATTCCGTAGTTTCAATAAAACCGCTGTCGGACGGTGTCAGAGCCGGCATCGAGATAACAAGAAGATTTCTCTCAAGCACCATAGTACAGCGCATATGGCTCTATGAAAACACGCCGAAAATCGACTTCGAAAACGATATTGACTGGAAAGAAAGCCATATACTTCTCAAAACCGCCTTCCCCACGGAAATAAATGCCGACAAGGCGACATACGACATACAATTCGGGACGGTTGAAAGACCGACTCACAAAAACACAAGCTGGGACGCGGCAAAATTTGAGGTGTGCGCGCATAAATTCGCCGACCTTTCCGAATACGGCTACGGTGTAAGCCTTTTAAACGACTGCAAGTACGGCTATGATATTCACGACTCGGTTATCGCCTTACGCTGATTAAGTGCGGAAACTATCCCAATCCCGACGCCGATAAATGCAGGCACGAGTTTACATATTCGCTGTTCCCGCACAGCGGTGATTTCAGGGAGGCAGGTACGGTAAAGCTCGCTTATCTGCTCAATTCTCCGCTTGAGGCAAAAAAAATCGAAAGTCAAAACGGTACTCTTCCCGAAGAATATTCCCTTTTGTCGATTGATTCGGAAAATGTCATATGCGAGACAGTGAAAAATGCAGAGGACGGCGACGGCGTAATCGTGAGATTGTACGAGTGCTGTAATTCACGCGCAAATGTAAATCTCACGCTCGGCTTTGATTTCGACGATGTGTACTTGACCGACCTTCTCGAAAATGAAGAGAGAAAGCTTCGAAAACACGGCAGAACGGTAAATCTTACGTTGAAACCGTTTGAAATAGTAACTTTAAAGCTGAAATAAAACAGATTGCTTTTTTTCGAAAGGATAGGTGCTTAAAATGAAAAAATTTATGGACGACGACTTTTTGCTGTCAACCGATACCGCAAAGGAGCTCTTCAGAGCGGCGAAAGAAATGCCTGTATTCGATTGGCATTGCCACCTGTCACCGAAGGAGATATACGACAACAAAAACCCCGACGATATAGCTGAGCTGTGGCTTTCTTATGACCACTACAAGTGGCGCGCCATGCGTTCGTTCGGCATTGACGAAAATATATCACGGGCGACGCCGACGGCTATGATAAGTTTAAGGCGTGGGCTAAAACAATGCCCTATCTTATAGGTAATCCGCTTTATCATTGGACTCATCTGGAGCTTCAAAGATATTTCGGAATTTATAAAACGCTGTCTCCCGAAACGTGCGATGAGATATGGGGAAAATGCAACGCAAAAATCAAAAAAGGCGGTTTTTCTCCGCGCGAGCTTATAGAAAAGTCGGGTGTTGTGTGCGTCTGCACAACAGATGACCCGGCCGATACACTTGAATACCATAAGCTTTTGGCTAAGGATAAGAGCTTTTCATGCCGCGTGCTTCCGGCGTTCAGACCGGAAAAGGCTCTCGGTATAGAATTGCCGTCGTTTCCGGAGTGGCTCTCCCGTATGGAAAAAACGGCGGGCGTGAAAATAGATTCTTATAAGACGTTAAAAGAAGTCCTTAAAGAAAGAATACGTTATTTTGATTCCGTAGGCTGCCTTGCCTGTGATCATTCTTTTTCATATATACCATATGAAAAATGCGGCGAGGATGAGCTCGAAGAGATATTCAGAAAGGGTGCGGCAGGCGAAAAACCGACTGAATTTGAGTGCGACTGCTACAAAACCGACCTTTTAACCGAGCTTGCAAAAGAATACGCGGCACACGATTGGGTCATGGAGCTGCACGTAGGTGCTCTTCGCAACAACAACACAAGAATGTTTAAGAAAATCGGTGCCGATTCGGGCTTTGATTCGATAGACGATTGCAACACGGCTTCGGGACTTTCAAAATTCCTCGACTCGCTTGACAGCCAAAACGCTCTCCCCAAAACGGTCATTTTTAATCTTAACCCGCGTGACAATTTTGTCTACGGCTCTATGATAGGTAATTTCCAGGGCAGCGGCAATTATTCAAAAATACAGTACGGAGCGGCGTGGTGGTTCAACGACAATTACGACGGAATGAGAAAGCAGCTTGCGACGCTCGCAAATCTCGGATGTCTCGGCAAATTTATCGGTATGGTGACGGATTCGAGAAGCTTTTTGTCATATCCGCGCCACGAGTATTTCAGACGTATTCTCTGCGAATATATAGAGACCTCGTGGAGGAGGGAAAATATCCGCGCGATATGGAATTTCTTAAAAATATCGCGGAGGATATATCGTATAACAATGCCGCGGCTTACTTTGGCATTTGACAAGCCGAGGTTAATATAATAAAATACATAGAGTGAGCAGCCCGAGCAGTTGCGGAGCGCTTTGCGCGATGAGGAAAGTCCGAGCATCACACAGCAGGGTAACGGCTAACGGCCGCCGAGGGTGACCTCCGGGACAGTGCATAGAAATATACCGCCGCTTTTGCGGTAAGGGTGGAATGGCGAGGTAAGAGCTCACCGGAATGTCGGTAACGGCATTGCCAGGCAAACCCTACCCGATGCAACATCGACAGAAGTTGTCAGCTGGGCAAATACTTCGAAGGATGGCTTGAGCGTGCCGGCAACGGTACGCCTAGACAGATAACTGCTTTAAACGACAGAACTCGGCTTACAAGGCTGCTCACTCTTTTATTTCCGCCTCATATGATGATATGGGGTGGTTTTAATGTTAGAGGGCTTTTTCGGCGCGGTTTTTGTGGGACTTATAATATTGGGCGTCTTTGCCGTAGTATATGCTGTGCTGTTAAAACTGCTGCTGAAAGCAAAATATGAATACTATGTACTTATCCCGTCTAAGCATTGCGGGAAAAATGTGTCTGCGGCAGTATACGCCGCGAGAATGAAAATGAATCTCATAGGCGATGAGGATTACGGTAAGGTTATAGTGCTTGACACGGGAATGACCGAAAAAGAAAAGCTCGGCTGCCAAAATATTTGCCGTGAAACAAACGGCATATATCTTTTTACCGCCGAGGATTTAGAGGAATATTTGAAATGAGCGAAACTCGCGAAAAAGAAATAATAGAGGGTACGGTAGAGGACATAAGGTTCAGAAATGAGCAAAACGGATATACCGTGCTTTCCGTCGGCTGTGATGATGACCTTATCACGGCCGTCGGCGTATTTTCCGATATTTCCGTCGGCGAAACCGTAAAGCTTCAGGGTGAATGGACTTATCACACAACCTTCGGCAGGCAATTTAAGGTGGAGGCGTTTGAACGCAATATGCCGGCAACAACCGAACAGCTTTATAATTATCTTGCCGCAGGCGCAATAAAAGGAATAGGCAGGGCTACGGCAGAGCGTATTGTGGATATGTTCGGCGAAAAAGCATTCGATTATCTCGAAAGCAATCCCGAGATGCTCTCAAAGGTCAAGGGCATTTCGCCGGAAAAGGCAGAAAAAATCTGCGCATCATATCGCAGCCAGTTTGCGATACGCAGCATTACCATGACGCTCGAATCGTACGGTATAGGTCCGCGCGAGTGCCTTGCCGCATATAAAGCGTTCGGCGGTGATGTGGTGGGCAAGGTCACGGAAAACCCGTACGTTCTCTGTTTGCCCGAGGTCGGCGTACCGTTTGACCGAGTTGAGACAATAGCTGACAATCTTCCGCACAGACCAAATGATTCATACAGGATAAAGGCGGGTATAGAGCATATTTTAAGACATAATTTATATGTTGACGGTCACACCTGCATACCGCGTGATAAGCTTTTGCGCGTGGCTGCCGAATTTCTTAATACAAATGCAGATACCGTAGATATAATGACGGACGAGCTTTGTCATGAAAACCGACTTGTCTCAAAGGTGTTTACCGACAAGGAGTACGTCTTTTTAATTCAGGCATTTCGCGATGAAAAGAGTATAAGCGACCGCATAAAGGTGCTTTTGAACTTTCCGCCGGCAGGCCATTCGGCACTTGACAGCGAAATAGAGAAAATTGAAAAAGCCGATAATATATCGTATGCCGAAAAGCAAAAGCTTGCCATAAAGACAGCGGTGAACAAGGGTATACTGATTTTGACCGGCGGTCCCGGAACAGGTAAAACCACCACACTCAAGGGCATACTTCGTCTCTTCCAAAGCGAGGGACTGGACATAAGTCTTGCGGCACCCACGGGAAGAGCGGCAAGAATGACCGAGCTTACCGGCAAGGAGGCTAAGACCATTCACCGGCTTTTGGAGGTTGAGTGGGACGAGCATGACAGACCTACATTTAAACGAAATATCCGCAATCCGCTTGAGTGTGAAGCTCTTATACTTGACGAGCTCTCCATGGTGGATATAAGCCTTTTTGCGAGTCTTTTAAACGCATTGCCTCTCGGTTGTCGCCTTATTATGCTCGGTGACTCCGATCAGCTGCCGCCGGTCGGTGCAGGCAATGTGCTTCACGATTTAATTGAATCGCGCCTTTTGCCTGTGGTTGAGTTGAAGGAGGTTTTTCGTCAGTCCATGGGCAGCCTCATAGTCACCAACGCACACCGTATAGTGAACGGTGAAAAAATCGTGACAGACCGAAAGGACGGCGACTTCTTTTTGATGGAACGGCAGACACCGGCTCTTGCTGCGAAAACGATAGCGGAGCTTTATGCCGAGAGACTGCCGCGCGCATATTCGTATTCTCCGCTTAGAGATATACAGGTGCTTTGCCCGTCGAAAAAGGGCGAGGCCGGCACGGTAAATCTCAACAAAATACTCCAGTCTCTTGTGAATCCGCCGTCGGATAATAAAAACGAGCTGAATTCGGGCTTCCGTCTTTTCCGCGAGGGCGACAAGGTAATGCAGATAAAAAACAATTACGATATCCATTGGGACAGCGATAAGGAGTCAGGCGATGGAATTTTTAACGGAGACATCGGAATAATCGAAAAAATAGACTTAAAGAGCGAGACTGCGTTTATAAGCTTTGACGACAGAACCGCACAGTACGCAAAGGAGCAGATGACCGAGCTTGAGCTTGCATATGCCGTTACCGTGCATAAAAGTCAGGGCAGCGAATTTAAAGCCGTTATAATGCCCGTCGTAAATGTAATACCGCAGCTCTGTTACAGAAATCTGCTTTATACCGCCGTAACAAGGGCGAAGGAGCTTATGATAATTGTCGGCACGAAAGACGAGATTGTGAAAATGGCGGCTAACGATAAAAAAACACGTCGCTATTCGGCACTTAAAAAGCTGCTGCTTAATGATGCCGCTCCCGCAATTCTCGGTACAACGGGTATTTAAAAGAGCTGAACCGATTTTTAAGAGCAAACAAAGACACCCCTTGGGCACTTTAAGTACTCAAGGGGTGCTTTTTTTCTTGGATTATATCAGGCTTCTTCTCTTTTCTTTTTGATTATCACGCCTGCCGCGGCAGCTGCCGTAATAACGGCAAATGACGATAACGCAATACCGCGTTTTGCGCTTCCGGTTTTTGGAATTTTGGATGAGACTTTATTTTCGTCGCCTGAAAGTCGTACTTCGGCGCGCTCTTCGATATTCTCCGAAGTGTTTTTCGTTGTATCCGCCGGAGCTGTTTCGGTTACGGGTGCAGGCTCGTTTTCGCCGATTATAAGCTTTGCGGCGTCATTTATGAACGGATAATCCTTAATTTCATCGTCGCTTAAGTGCGTAAAGGTAAATGTTTTTTCCTTTATGAGCCTTTGCGGACTGTTGAGACGGTATCTGACCTTTATGCTGATGGGCTGAGTGCTTTTGGCAAAGCAGTGGTCGGTCATGGAAATTACCTCGGTACTGCCGGCGCCTATTCCGGAATATGAATTGTACTCCGGGAAAAGGTTGAAGCCCTTAGCCGAAATGTCGAGAATATCTATTGTGTATTGCTCCGAGAGATTTGTAAATACAAGTGCCGTGTCCTCCGACGTGTGAAAGCCGGAGTTTGTATTGTCAAATCTCATGTAGAGACCGTCCGCCGGATTCTGGGCAAGCTCAAATTGCGGATATTTAGGATTTGAGTATATATCCTTTATACTGTCGCCGAACATAAACTCGAGTATAAACTCGCGAGAGTATGAGTCCCAGTTACTTTGACCGTGGAACTGCCCCTTTATAAACCATGTGTTTTCCGGAAGATAAGAGCAGGTGGCGTCTATGTCTCTGTCGGGAGAGATGTGCCAATGCTTTTTGTTGCCGCACTGTGTTCCGACGGGAGCGTAATCCTCCGGAAACTGCTCTCCGAACGGAGCGCAGCAGAGCCTGATGAAGTGTGCACGTCTATTATATAGTCGGAGTTTTTGTATGTACCGGTAACGCCGTTTATGCCCGTATTGGACATTATGGCTATCTGAGTGCCGGCTTTTTGTGCTCTTTTAAGACCCTCACTCATATTTGCGAGCGCGTTGTAGTGAAATTCGTCCGAGGCTGCTATCAGCGGAGCGGCCGCGACGGGGTCTACGTATCCGTCTCTTATAAGACGGGCTTTCACTTCATCGTATACGTTAAGAGGGATAAAGTCCCATATACTGCCGAATTTGTCAATGTAATCCACAATGTATTTCTGTGCGACGAGATTGACTATTTTGTTGAGGTTTTGGTAACCGCCTGTAAGAGATGACAGGAACTCGAGTATCCATTCCCACTCGTTTTCGGAGCGGAAACCGATTTCGACAAACTGCAATATCGTCGGGAAGTCAAGCGTTATATCGTTGCCGAGCAACGGGTCGCCTACCATATTGGTTCCGCCTATTGCCGGAACGTTGAGACAGGCCTTGTGAACCTTTGCTTTTTCGCCGTAATAATAGAGATAAGAGGCACCGCATTGACCGCCGAAGCTAAGGCCGTATATATCTACCTTGTCGGAACAAGTCAAGGCTCTTACTTCATCGATATATGCGTCAATGTCCTTTGCGTATTGCGCCTGACCCTTACGCCAATCGTTGGTGTAAATGAATATGTAGTCGGCGGCATTTTCAACGCCCTGCTGTGTGAGTTTTTCCACGAAGCCGGTCATTATGGGCTTTTCGCCGATATACTCCTCCTGACCGTTTGCAATAAGCGTGGACATTCGCGTGGCCTCGGCGCCCTTCGGGGGAAGGTATCGAGGTTGTACTTCGATGAACCGTCCGCATTGCAGGCTATCGGGTCCATCACGTCGAGAAGAATCGTGCCGAGTGTGTCCACAAGCGGATCGGGGTTGCCTTTTGCATATTCCTTCGCGCCGTTTGCAAGCTCCTTGCCGTAGTCGTTTAAAACGTGCTCCTTGACCTTGTCAAAGTCAAGACCCCAGGCTTTCACCGGTGTCCTGATTAAAGAGCTTCGGGCCGCTGTAGCCCTGCAAGAGAATGACCGGATAAACTTTTTCTTTTTTGCCGTCTGCCGCAAAGGCCGCCACAAAGAGCGAGCCTGCTGCCAGTATCAGCGACAAAAGTACCGCTAAAAACCTTTTCATTTTTTACTCCTCCAAGCTTTGTGCATTTTATACACAAATTATTATTGATTATAACATTTTTAATTCAAATTGTAAATAAAATATTTTTTGTTTCGTATAACCCCTGTTTGTGTTAAGCAAAATTCGGCTTTTCGCTCTTTTTTATTGACTTTAATACGCTTTGGTGTTAACATAATAAGGATATGCCAACCCGCAGGAGGGGATTTTATGAATATTTCAAGCTCACTTGCATCGCTTATAAGTGTGCCGTCGGATAATATTATATATGCCGTTATCTTGTTTGTTATAGGCCTTGTGCTTATAGTTAAGGGCGGCGATGTTTTTGTTGACGCCGCTACATGGATAGCCGAAGCTACGGGAATTCCGAAATTCATAATCGGCGCTACGGTAGTCAGCTTTGCTACGACGCTTCCGGAACTTCTTGTTTCGTCAATAGCGGCGGCAAAGGGGCAAAACGATATGGCAATAGGCAATGCCGTAGGCTCGGTAACCGCCAATATCGGCCTTATAATGAGCATTTCCGTTTTGTGTATGCCGGCCGTCATTAAACGCAGCTCCGTTGCATTAAAGGGCTCGCTTATGATTCTCGCGGTTGCCGCGCTTTTTGCATTTTCTTATGACCTTGATTTAAATCTTTGGCAGAGCATTATAATGATAGCGATATTTGCCGTCTTTATGATAGAAAACATCATTTCCGGCAAAAAATCTCTCTCCGCCGATTCCGGCGAGGTTGAGAAAACGGAACACACCGGAAAGCAGATGGCGCTCAATATAGTTAAGTTCTTGATAGGTGCCGCGGCCGTTGTTGTGGGAGCCGATTTGCTCGTTGACGACGGTACCGTGATAGCTCGCCATTTAGGCGTGTCCGAGGCGATAATCGGCGTTACCATAATAGCGATAGGCACATCCTTGCCCGAGCTTGTAACAACTCTTACCGCTGTTGCCAAAAAGCAGTCGGAGCTTTCCATAGGCAACATTATAGGCGCAAATATCATTGATTTGACTCTCATTCTTCCGATATGCGCGTTTTTATCGGGCGGAACTCTTACGGTCGGCAAGCAGTCGGCGTTTCTTGATATGCCGGTTTGCCTGCTCGTCATAGCGATAGCCATAATACCTACGTTGATTTTCAAAAAGCTCAGCCGTTGGCAGGGCGCTTTGATGCTTTGTATTTATATCGGCTATGTGGCGGTGCTTGTCACGAATTCGTCCATGCATTATCTTCCGTTTTAAATGATAGGGGCTGTATTTTTTACAGCTCCTTTTTTTCGGAATTTTCAAAGGTCGTTTTTATTTTTATGTTTAATATTTGTATTGAAATAGAACCCGAAATATGATAAAATTTTCAATTAAGTAAAAGCATTTGTTTGAAAGGTCGGTGTATTGTTTGAAAGCGTATTTGATGCTTGAAGACGGTTCCGTATATGAGGGAACCGCAAGGGGCGATTTTAAAGAAACTGCCTGCGAAATAGTGTTTAACACTTCCATGACCGGATATGTTGAAATCCTTACTGACCCGTCGTATGCGGGGCAGGGAGTTGTTATGACCTATCCCATGATAGGCAATTACGGTATAAGCCGAGAGGATTTTGAGAGCGAAAGGCTTCAGCCGAGTGCCTTTATAGTCCATGAGCTCAGCTCCGACCCGTCAAATTTCAGATGCACCGATACAATAGAGAATCTTTTAAAGGAATACAATATCCCGTGCATATCGGGCGTTGATACGCGCACCGTCGTAAAGAAACTGCGCGAGAGCGGAACCATGCGCGGCGTACTCACTTCGGATATCGGCGACAGGAAAGGCTTATGGATGTCATTAAGTCCTTCCGCCAAATTGACCTTGTCGGCAGCGTTACCGCAAAGCAGACAAAGGTATACGGCGAGGAAAACACCGGTGCTGAAATAGCACTTATGGATTTCGGAACAAAGCGGAATATAGTAAATAATCTCGTGAAGAGAAACTGCATTGTAACGGTTTATCCGTCATTTACGTCGGCAGACGAAATAATAAAGACATCGCCCGACGGCATTATGCTTTCAAACGGCCCCGGCGATCCGTCGGAATGCGTCGATATAATCAAAGAGATAAAGAAGCTTTACGATTACGGTATACCGACCTTTGCAATTTGCCTCGGCCATCAGCTTATGGCACTTGCCAACGGCGGCGAGACCGAAAGAATGAAGTACGGTCACAGGGGCGCAAATCACCCGGTCAAATTCCTTAATGAAGACAGGACCTACCTCTCGTCGCAGAACCACGGCTATATGGTAAACGGCAAGGGGCTGCCGGATAACGCCGAAATCAACTGCATAAACGTAAACGATAAGACCGTTGAGGGAATAGTTTATCACGGAAAGCCCGTGTTCACCGTGCAGTTCCACCCGGAGGCCAACGCAGGTCCGCGCGATACGGCGTTTTTGTTTGACAGATTTTGAAGATGGCAGCGGAGGGCAGATACGATGATTGATAAGACGATAAAAAAGGTACTTGTTATCGGCTCCGGTCCTATTATCATAGGTCAGGCTGCCGAATTTGACTACGCCGGAACTCAGGCGTGCCGCTCTCTGAAGGAAGAGGGGATAGAGGTTGTACTTGTAAACTCAAACCCCGCTACAATAATGACCGACGGCGATATAGCGGATAAGGTTTATATCGAGCCGCTGAATGTTCCCACGCTCACCAAGATAATAGAAAAAGAAAAACCCGATTCGATTCTTCCCACGCTCGGCGGTCAGACAGGACTCAACCTTGCTATGGAGCTCGACGAAAAAGGCGTTTTAAAGGCTAACGGCGTGCGCCTTATCGGTATCAAGGCGTCCTCTATCAAAAAGGCTGAGGACAGGCAGGAATTTAAGGATACCATGGAAAAAATCGGCGAGCCGTGTATCGAGTCGCTCGTTGTACACGACGTTGAGGCTGCGGTTGAATTTTCCAATAAGATAGGCTATCCCGTAATAGTCCGCCCGGCATATACGCTCGGCGGTACGGGCGGCGGAATTGCCGACGATGAGGAGGAGCTTCGCGAGATATGTTCAAACGGACTTCGCCTGTCGCGCGTAAACGAGGTCCTTATCGAGAAATGTATTGCCGGCTGGAAAGAGATAGAGTATGAGGTAATGCGTGACGGCAAGGGCAACTGCATTACCATATGTAATATGGAAAACCTTGACCCCGTAGGAGTTCATACCGGAGACTCGATAGTTGTCGCACCGTCTCAGACCCTTATGGATAAGGAATATCAGATGCTGCGCTCCGCGGCTCTTAACATCATAACGGAGCTTGGCATAGAGGGCGGCTGCAATGTTCAGTTTGCACTTCATCCCGATTCATTCCGCTATGCCGTAATCGAGGTTAACCCGCGTGTTTCACGTTCCTCGGCACTTGCTTCAAAGGCAACCGGCTACCCCATAGCGCGTATTGCCGCAAAAATAGCTCTCGGACTCGGGCTTGACGAGATACCGAACGCGATTACCAAAAAAACATATGCTTCGTTTGAGCCGGCTCTCGACTACTGCGTCGTTAAAATTCCGAAGTGGCCGTTTGACAAGTTCGTAAACGCAAAACGTACACTCGGAACTCAGATGAAGGCGACCGGCGAGGTTATGGCGATTTCACGTTCGTTTGAATGTGCGTTGCAAAAGGCTCTTCATTCGCTTGAAGAAAACAAGACAAGCCTTTTGATGCCCGAGTATACCGAAAAAAGCTGCGACGAGCTGCTCGAGCTTCTTAAAAATATCGATAACACGCGTCTTTATGTTGTGGCGGCGTCGATTTATAACGGCATTTCTCTCGGCAAAATACATGACATCACAAAGATTGATATGTGGTTCCTGACGAGAATAGAAAATATCGTCAATATGGAAAAAACGCTTATGACCGGCGCGTGTGACCGCGACACTCTGCTCGAAGCAAAACGTCTCGGCTTTACGGACGACGTTATAGCAAATGATGTCGGCGTTTCCGAGGCGTCAATCAAAAATCTCCGCAGAATGTGGCATATCACTCCGTCATTCTCGATAGTTGATACCTGCGCCGCGGAGTTCAAGGCCGAAACGCCGTATTATTATTCGGATTACTGCGTTGAAAACGAGGTCGATACAACTCCGAAGAAAAAGAAGATTATCGTTCTCGGCTCGGGACCTATAAGAATAGGACAGGGCGTAGAATTTGACTATTGCTCGGTGCACTCTATTTGGGCACTTAAAAAAGCGGGCTGCGAAGCCATAATCGTAAATAACAACCCCGAAACCGTATCAACCGATTTCGACGTTTCCGATAAGCTTTATTTTGAGCCTTTGACTCCCGAATACGTTACCAATATAGTCGAGGCGGAAAAACCCGACGGTGCAATAGTTCAGTTCGGCGGTCAGACCGCTATAAAGCTCACAAAAACGCTTAACGACCTCGGAGTTACGATTCTCGGTACCGACGCCGACCACGTTGACGCCGCAGAGGACAGAGAGCGTTTTGACGAGATACTCGAATACTGCGACATTCAAAGACCCAAGGGACATACCGTGTTTACCGTAAACGAGGCTCTCTCGGCGGCACATTCGCTCGGTTATCCCGTATTGGTAAGACCGAGCTACGTCCTCGGCGGTCAGGGCATGCAAATTGCCGCAAGCGACGATGACATAAGAGAGTTTATGGGCATCATAACCCGTACCATTCCCGATTTGTCTGAGCACCCCGTGCTTGTAGATAAATATCTTATGGGTCAGGAGGTTGAGGTCGACGCTATATGCGACGGCAAAAACATACTGATTCCCGGTATTATGGAGCACATTGACCGTGCCGGTATCCATTCGGGCGACTCGATTTCCGTCTATCCCGCAGTCACACTCTCCGAAAAGGTTCAAAAGACCATAGTTGATTATACAAAGCGTCTCGCTTCCGCGCTTCACGTTATCGGTATGATGAATATACAGTTCATCGTGCTCAAGGAAGAAGTTTACATCATCGAGGTAAATCCGCGTTCTTCAAGAACCGTACCGTATATAAGCAAGGTAACCGGCATTCCGGCTATTGCACTCGCTACAAGAGCTATGCTCGGCGAAAAGCTCTCGGATATGGGTTACGGCACAGGCCTTTTCAGAAACAGCGGATATTATGCAATCAAGCTTCCCGTATTCTCATTTGAAAAGATAATCGGCGCCGATACATCTCTCGGCCCCGAAATGAAATCTACGGGCGAGGTGCTCGGTATTTCGCAGGATTACAACGAGGCACTTTTAAAGGCATTCGACGGTGGCGGAGTTTCGCTTCCTAAGGACGGCAAGATTATTGTCACCGTCCGCGATAAGGACAAGGCTGAAGTCTGTGAGATGCTTAAGGCGTTCAAGGATTCGCAGTTTAAGTTCTACGCAACGCCGGGAACGCGTAAGGCTTTGCTTGAGGCAGGCATAGATGCGAAGCCCGTAAATAAGCTCACCGGAGAGAGCCCCAATATTATGGATATGCTCCATTCGGGCGATGTTTCACTCATCATCAATACGCCTACTCACGGCAGACGTCCCGACAGAGACGGCTTTAAGCTTCGCCGAATTGCGGTTGAGAGCGGCACTTCCTGCCTTACCTCGCTTGATGCGGCAAAGGCTCTTATGGAGAGTACGTTTATAGTTCCGAGCGATAAAATGTCGCTCACCGATATTGCGACGCTCAAAATAACTCCGAACGTAAACTGACAATTCGGTTGTCGCTTAAAAAGACACCGAGACTTTACTTGACTTTTCTTTAAAAAAGGCTCTTGTGGTTCACAGGAGCCTTTTAATTGTAATTATGAATAAATTGTGAAGTTTTGTATTGCATATTTATACATTATTTGTTATACTAAAAGGGCTATGTAAAAACCGTGGGAGTGTTTTATCGCTTCCGAAATCTCATTAAGAGGAGTAAAACTATGGCAGATAAGAAAAAAAATAAGCCTCGGCGGTATAGACAACGCCGCAGAGGAAAAAAGGGCTCTTTTATGAAGGCTCTTTGGCAGTTCATTAAGTTCCTTGTAGTAAGCGGACTTGTCACCATCATTCAGCTGGTGCTTGCAAACGTTCTTCCGCTTATCTTCGACAGCGTGACAGCCACTCTTCCCGCTTTCCTTCAGGGGAATCTTCGCACCGAACACAATCTTTGACGCAGCTACCGCAAAGGGCGTTGAGCAGATAGGTAAATATGTTGTCGGCGGTGTTATAGAAAACGGAACCGTCATAGGCGGCGTAGTTACTTGGGGCTATCTTCTTCCGTTCTTCCTTTCAAACCTTGTAGCCAATATCTACGGCTTCTATCAGAATAAAAAGACAACATTTAAATCTGATGCTCCCTGGTATAACTTCGCAATTTACATATTCCTTATGATTGCACTTATACTCTTCTCAACCTGGTTCCAGGGCTGGCTCGTCGGCGTTATCGGCAGATCCTCATGGGGCTGGTTACAGGCTCTCGCAAGAACTATTGCGAGTCTTGCGGCAGGCTTTGTTCAGATGGTAGTTCTCTTCCCGATGGAGAAATTCGTTCTTCTTAAAGAAAAGAAGAAAGACGGCGAAGATGACGCGGACGCTGACAAAAAAGAGGAAGCTAAGGCATAATTCAACCGATGAAAAAGGTTCGCGTAAGCGGACCTTTTTTTGTTGCACATAAAAACAAAAGCGGCTGTAAGAACCGAAGCTCTTACAGCCGTCTTTTTGTTATAAATACGGATTTCGATTGGCTATGTGGGTTATCAGAAAAGCCCCGACACGTTCCCGTCGTCGTCAACGTCTATTTTATACGCCGCAGGCTGTTTCGGGAGTCCCGGCATTGTCATTATGTCTCCTGTGAGAGCCACTATAAATCCGGCGCCTGCCGACAGGCGGACATCGCGTACCGTGAGTGTGAAGCCCTTCGGACTGCCGAGCTTTTGCGGATCGTCCGACAGAGAATACTGCGTTTTCGCAACACAAATCGGTAGCTTGTCTTTGCCGAGCTTTTCAATTTCGGAAATTGCTTTTTCCGCGTTCGATGTGAATACAACATCTCCGGCGCGGTAAATCTCCTTTGCAAGAACATTCAGCTTTTCCTTTATCGAAAGCTTTTCGTCATATATGGGCTTAAAGTGAGCTTCTTTTGTCTCAATCGTTTTAACGACCTTTTCGGCAAGCTCCTTTCCGCCTTCTCCGCCGCGGGCAAATACCTCCGTAAGCGAAACCGGGACGTCTTTTTCCTTGCAAAAAGCTTCTATCGTTTCGATTTCCGCTTCGGTATCCGTCGCAAAACGGTTTATCGCAACCACAACGGGTAAGCCGTATTTTCTCATGTTTTCAATATGAGTTTCAAGGTTTACGATACCATTTTTCAGAGCGGCGGTATTTTCCTTTGACAGCTCGGTTTTCGGTACGCCGCCGTTGTATTTCAGCGCGCGGATTGTGGCTACTATTACAACGCAGGAGGGCTTGAGGCCTGCACAGCGGCACTTGATATCGAGAAACTTTTCGGCACCGAGGTCTGCCCCGAAGCCTGCCTCGGTTATGCAGTAGTCGCCGAGCTTCAGCGCGAGACGTGTGGCGGTTACCGAGTTACAGCCGTGCGCTATGTTGGCAAACGGTCCGCCGTGCATTAAAGCGGGAGTGTTTTCGAGTGTTTGTACAAGATTCGGCTTTATTGCATCTTTTAAGAGAGCCGCCATTGAACCGACTGCATTCAAATCCCTTGCGTATACGGGAGTACCGTCGTATGTGTATGCGGTGAGTATTGAGCCGAGGCGATCTTTTAAATCTTTGATTCCGGAAGAGAGGCAGAGTATAGCCATAATCTCGCTTGCCACCGTTATCATAAAGCCGTCCTCACGCGGTACGCCGTTTACCTTGCCTCCGAGACCTATCACAACGTTTCTCAGCGCTCTGTCATTCATATCAAGGCAGCGCTTGAAGAGAATCCTTCTCGGGTCGATGCGAAGCTCGTTTCCCTGCTGAATATGATTGTCGATTATCGCGCACAAAAGATTGTTTGCGGCCGTTATGGCGTGCATATCGCCCGTGAAATGAAGATTTATGTCCTCCATCGGTATTACCTGAGCGTAACCGCCGCCGGCAGCACCGCCCTTTATTCCGAAAACAGGGCCCATAGACGGCTCACGCAAGGCTATTACGGCTTTTTTGCCTATACGGTTCATCGCTTCGCCGAGACCTACCGTGACGGTGGTTTTTCCTTCACCTGCAGGCGTCGGATTTATGGCTGTTACAAGTATGAGCTTGCCGTCCTCTTTGTTTTCATATTTTTTGAGCAGCGACAGCGGAAGCTTCGCTTTGTATTTGCCGTAAAATTCAAGCTCGTCGGCACTGATGCCGAGCTTTTCGGCAATGTCGGATATAGGCTTAATGTCGGCCTGTTTTGCTATTTCGATATCAGTTAACAATTAAAACCCTCCAAATGATAATATTCGATAGCACATATATTAAATTATAAATGAAAACACACAGTAAAACAAGCCTTATTTTTTTTAACCGGCACAGCCGCGTCAAGGTTGACAAGAACGGCTATTGAATGTATAATTTTTTATTATGTTGATAAGTGTGCCGTAAGGCTTAAGCCGTTTCGCTTAAACGGATAAGACCTGCGACACGTTAAGGAGATTTTTACAGTATGGAATGGACAGGTCTTAACGAATTAAGAGAAAAATACCTCAGCTTTTTCGAAAGCAAGGGCCATTTGAGACTGCCGAGCTTTTCGCTCGTACCGCAGCACGATAAGAGCCTTTTGCTTATAAACTCCGGTATGGCTCCCATGAAAAAGTGGTTTACGGGCGAGGAAACGCCTCCGCGTAAGCGCGTAACAACTTGCCAAAAGTGTATAAGAACGCCCGATATAGAAAATGTCGGCAAAACCGCGCGTCACGGAACGTATTTTGAGATGCTCGGCAACTTCTCGTTCGGCGATTACTTTAAGCACGAGGTAATTCCGTGGGCATGGGAATTTTGCACCAAGGTATTGGAGATGGATCCCGAAAAGCTCTATATCAGCGTTTATGAGGAAGATGACGAGGCTTACGATATATGGACTAAGGATATAGGCGTTGACCCGTCGCACATGGTTCGTTTCGGCAAGGAGGATAACTTCTGGGAGCACGGAGCGGGTCCGTGCGGACCGTGCTCTGAAATATATTATGACCGCGGCGAAAAGTACGGCTGCGGCAAGCCCGACTGCAAGGTAGGCTGTGAGTGCGACCGTTATATCGAATTTTGGAACCTCGTATTCACTCAGTTCGAAAATGACGGTAACAACAATTACTCGCGTCTTGCGCATCCCAATATAGATACCGGTATGGGCCTTGAAAGACTCGCTTGCATATCGCAGGACGTTGACAACCTCTTTGAGGTTGATACGGTTCAGAATATAATGAAGCACATTATGAAAATTGCCGGCGTGAAATATCACGATGATGAGAAAAAGGATATATCTCTTCGTGTTATAACAGATCACGTAAGAAGCACCACAATGATGATATCCGACGGTGTTATGCCGTCAAACGAGGGCAGAGGCTACGTTTTAAGACGCCTTTTGCGCCGCGCAGCACGCCACGGCAGATTGCTCGGTATTGACAGACCCTTCCTTTATGAGGTTGCCGAGACGGTTATTAAAGAGAACGATACAGCTTACCCAAGTCTTCTTGAAAAGCACGACTTTATCATAAATGTTATTAAAGCGGAGGAGGAAAACTTCGCAAAGACCATTGATACGGGCCTTAATATGCTCGAGGAAATGGTTAAAAACACCGACGGTAAGGTTATGAGCGGTGCCGATGCGTTTAAGCTCTCCGATACTTACGGTTTCCCGCTTGACCTTACAAAGGACATTCTTGACGAAAAGGGTATGACCGTTGACGAGCAGGACGGCTCTTATGACCGAGGCTCGCAAAAAAGCTCGTGAGGCTCACAAGGACGCAGGCGCAGAGGCTTGGAAGAGCTCGGGCAATGCCACCAAGGGAATGGATAAAACCCCGTTTGTCGGCTATGAAACACTTTCGGGCGACAGCGAGATACTCGCTGTTGTAGTTGACGGCGAAAAGAAACAGGCTGCAACGGAAGATGACAATATAACACTTGTGCTTTCCGAAACTCCGTTCTATGCGGAAAGCGGCGGTCAGGTCGGCGACGTCGGCGTTATCAAGGGCAACGGATTTGAATTTACCGTTGAAAACACCACTAAAACACATGAGGGCGTAGTTCTTCACCACGGCTACATCTCGGACGGCGAGACTGTATCGTGCGGCGACAAGGTTCACGCTGAGGTCAATCGTTCTGTACGTGAAGCCACCATGCGTAACCATACCGCGGCGCATCTTTTACAGGCGGCTCTGCGTAAAATACTCGGCACTCATGTTGAGCAGGCAGGCCAGCTTGTAAACAGCGAGGCTGTCAGATTTGACTTTACTCATTTCTCGGCTCTCTCGGCGGATGAGCTCAGAAAGGTTGAAAATACCGTAAACGAAGTAATAATGTCGGCCGTGCCGGTTGTTACAAGCGAAATGCCGATTGACGAGGCTAAAAAGCTCGGCGCAATGGCATTATTCGGCGAAAAATACGGCGATATCGTAAGAGTTGTAAAGGCAGATGATTTTTCTGTCGAGTTCTGCGGCGGTACGCACGTTAAAAATACCGGATCAATAGGACTCTTCAAAATAGTATCCGAGTCATCGGTAGCGTCGGGTGTCCGCAGAATAGAGGCTGTTACGGGCAATAATGTTATGAAATACATTGACAAGAGCAATGAGCTTATTGCCGAAACCGCCAAAAACCTTAAGCTTACAAATTATCATGAATTGGCGTCCCGTGCCGCGGCTCTCTCTGCGGAGCTTAAAGAAAAGGAACGCGAAATATCGTCTTTGGAGGCAGAGATTGCAGCATCGAAAACTGCCGACCTTATGAAAGATGCAAAGCAGATAGGCGGTGTACGCCTTGTCACAGCCGATATGGGCGAAGCCGGAGCCGATGCTCTTCGCTCACTTTGCGACAAAGCACTTGAAAGCGGAGATGATATTATCGCCGTGTTTGCAGGCAAAAATGCCGAAAAGGGCACAGCGTCGTTCGCTTGCCGCGTCGGTAAAAAAGCCATAGAGTGCGGAGCTCATGCAGGTAATATAGTTCGCGAGGTGGCACGCGTTGCAGGTGGTGCAGGCGGCGGAAAACCCGACAGTGCCATGGCAGGTGCCAAAGACGTTTCAAAAATACCGGAAGCTCTTAAAAAGGCTTCCGAAATAGTCGGTGCTATGCTTTTAGGCAAGCGATAATAATCCGAGCTCGCCTAAAATGGCGTATTTTCGGCGTATTTTAACTTGTCGTCTTTGTGAGGCGTCAGCCTCACTGCATCCTCCTCCGCATGAAACTCCGCTCGAAAATCAGCTCATTTTAGGTCGCTGATTTTTTTATGCTTGGCAGATTTTTATGCAGAGCGAGGCAAAAAACGCAGTTAATCCTGTCGGATTAACGAGTATTTTAACATGGCTATGCGAAAAAATCTGCAGCCTAAAAAAACGGGTTCGGATTTATTATTGCTTGCCTAAACGGAGGGTTTAAAATGGAAGATTGCCTTTTTTCTGCAAAATAATAGCCGGAGAAATTCCGTCAAAAAAAGTATATGAAGATGATTTGTGCTATGCGTTTTATGACATAAATCCGCAGTCGGATACGCATTTTCTCGTCGTACCGAAGCAGCATATCAGCGGAGCGGATAAGATAACAGGCGAAAATTCCGCTGTTGTTGCGCACATTTTTGAGGTGATTTCCTCTCTTACAAAGCAACTCGGCCTCTCATCCTATCGCATTATAAACAACTGCGGCGAGGGTGCCGGTCAAACGGTGATGCATCTTCATTTCCACGTTCTCAGCGGAGGTAATCTCGGCGAAAGACTCGTTTGATTATGAAACGGCCGCTTGCAGTTACGGGATTTACAATGCTCTTTACACTTCTTGTATTGAGCGGTTCAAATGATAAAGCGATAAGCGCAGTGCTTTTGGCTGCGCTTATCGCTTTTGTTGTTTTTATGTGTATTAAAAAGGTGAGGCGAGATAAAACCTTGCCTTTTGCGGCTCTCAGCGCGGCGGTTGCCGTTTTGCTCCTGATGTCAAATAACGCATACTATTTAGGCAAAGCAAAGCCGCTAAACGGCAAAGAAGTAATCATTAGCGGTACCCTCTCGGATTTGCCGTATGAAAAAGACGGAAGCTTTTATTATGTGCTGAAAGCGGATACGGTGAACGGCGAAAAAAGCTCTCTGTCATTTCGTGTGGTATCAAAAGCTCCGCTCTGTATAGACGTGACGGACGAGGTCAGCCTTTCGGCAAAAGCATTCCTCTTAGGCGGCGACAGCGACGAAATACTCAAATACTATAAGTCAAAATCTTTGTTTCTCGGCGCGCATTCACCGGAAAATATAAGCATAAAAAGAGGAGAAAAGAAAAACATCGGCACTATGTTGCTTGCGCTTCGTCAAAAATTGACGAGCGAGACGCTGTGCCTTCTGCCGAACACATACGGCGGACTTGTGGCAGGGCTTTGCTACGGTGACAAGTCGAATATTCCCCGAAATGTCACTACGGCGTTCTCGGCAGCCGGAGTTTCGCATTTGCTTGCCGTTTCGGGGCTTCACCTGAGTGTGTGGTCCTCGCTTTTGTATATGATTATGCGAAAACTGCGTGTGTCGCGCCGTATCTCTTCTGCGTCGTCAATCGTGTTTATTATTTTCTTCGCAATACTCACGGGAATGAATCCTCCCGTTGTAAGAGCAGGCACAATGATAGGTCTTGTATTTGCTGCCGATTTGTTCAAGCGAGAGGCTGATTCTCTGAATTCAATAGGACTTTCGCTTATTTTATTGCTCTCATTTAATCCGTATATGAGTACCTCTTTAAGCCTGTGGCTGTCGCTTGCCGCTACGCTCGGTATGATGTACTTCTTAAAGCCGCTGTCACGGGCACTCGACAGACCGATAGCTAATGTAAAGCAAAACATCTTTACAACTGTGTATAAATCCGTATCGTCTCTCGTAGCTGTGAGCTTAGCGGTAACGGCAGCTTCATTGCCTGTCTTTGCCGTCAGCCTGCCGACCGTCTCAACAGTATCCGTGCTTTCAAATCTGCTTATGGTTACCGTCGGATCGGTTTGTATGACAAGCGGCGGACTCGGGGCACTTTTTATGCTCATAAAGCTTGATATTATAGGAAAACCGCTTGTTTTGCTATCGGGAATTACGGCGAAATATCTCACGGAAACAGCTGTTAAAATATCGGAATTTCACCACGCTTTGCTACCGATAGACTCGATTTTCACAAGAATCAGTATCGCCGCAGCGCTTATTGTTTTTGCAGTCGTTTTGCTGCTCGGATACAAAAACAAGACAGCTGTAAAGCGAATTGCCATTACACTTTTCTGTATGATATTTTTATCCGCAGCCGTAGTTTCAACGGTACAAAACAATAAACTGTGCATTGCTGCCGTGTCGGTGGGCGACGGATCTGCCGTTGTTATGAAGTACAAATATAAAACTTATGTCGTAGGCTGCGGCGGTAACTACTTTTCAGGCTCGGCGGTTTGTGATATAATAAATATATTGGGAAGCTCGAATATAGATTATATCATTTTACCGGAGGACAGCGAGAAAAGCCTTTCCGGTGTGAGACGCGTAAAGGAGACATACCGGATATCGTCGGCGGTTACGGCAACCGACCGCATAAAAGACGGCTTTTCCTTTGATTCCGTTGTTTCTTTGAACGGAAATTCTGCGGAAATTACCGACGGTAAGCTTAAAATCACCGTACAGGACAGCCGAGTTTATGTTTCCTTCGGTGACTCTCTCTCGGAGATATCATTCGGCGACGTCAATGACGGCTCGAATGCAGGGCTTTTAATTTGCCGCGGGCTTACGGGATACGAAAAATCCGATATAATACTTGTTTCAACCGATAAAACCGATATAGGGGATTTACCGTCACAAAAGGTTATATTGACTTCACAAAACGGGACGGTGCTTTTTACCTTGTCCCATAACGGAAAAATGACATACCGGAGGATGGCATAATGCCGAGTCTTGACACAAAACAGCTCAAAGCGCAGCTGAAAGAAGAAAAATTTGAGCGTTCATATTTAATATACGGAGAAGAGGATTATTTAAAGCATTATTATTCGGAGCTTATAGCCTCAAAATGCGTTACGTCGGGTATGGAGGGCTTTAACCTAAAGCGATTCGATTATTCGCAGGGCAGTACCTTTGAAGAAGTGCGCGCCGCATCGGAAACTCTTCCGGCTTTCGGCGGATATGCCTGCGTTGTAGCTAAGGATTACCCATTGGATTCAATATATTCATCGGATAAAAGCGCATTTGAATCGTTTCTCAAGGAGCTTCCCGACAGTACCGTGGTAATATTTTTACAAGACACGGTGAGCGTAGATGCAAAAAGCGCAGCGCAAAATATAAAAGTATCATTGCGCAGTTTCAAAAATACGGAGCGGAGATATGCTTTGACAGGCTCGATGTTACATCACTTACAAAAATTATAATGTCGGGTGCCGCAAAGCGCGGCTGCAATATAGACCGTGAGACGGCGGCATATCTTATAGAGACAAGCGGAAACGACCTTACGATTCTGCAAAACGAGACCGATAAGCTGTGCAATTTCAAAAACGGGGATCAGATAACAAAAACGGACATTGACGAGGTGTGCGTAAAATCACTTGAAGCAAGCGTGTTTGACCTGTCAAGGGCTGTAACGAAAAACGACGGCAAAAAGGCGTTTTCGGTTCTTCATAAGCTGTTTGCGGAAAAGGAAAAGCCGGAGCTGATTTTAGGCACTATGATAATGGCGTTCGTCGATATGTACCGTGCCAAGGTTGCCGTGTCATCGGGAGAAAAAGCGAATTTTGCCGCAAGCTGTTACAATTACCGCGGCAGGGAATTCAGGCTTCGCAACGCCTCTTACGACAGCCGCAATATAAGCATAAAGACTCTGCGTAAAAATCTCGATTCGTTAAATGAAGCGGACAGAAAACTCAAAATCAGAGTAACCGACGAAAAAATAATTCTCGAAAAGCTGCTTGTTGAGCTGCTTCGGAGTGAACAGTAAATGATACAAATAAAGCAAGCCGTCATAGTCGAGGGCAAATATGACAAAATAAAGGTATCAAATATACTTGATACCCTGATAATCGAAACAGACGGATTCGGAATATTTAAGGATAAAAACAAGCAAAAGCTTATACGCCGCTTAGCAGAAACAAGGGGTATACTTATTTTGACGGACAGCGATTCGGCAGGCTTTACGATACGTTCTTTTTTAAACGGAATCGTTCCGAAGGAACAGCTCATAAACGTGTATATTCCAGACATATTCGGAAAGGAAAAACGCAAGAGCGAACCGTCAAAAGAGGGAAAATTGGGCGTCGAGGGCGTAAAGAGCGACGTTATAATAGATGCTCTCAAAAAAGCGGGAGTTAAGTTTGACGTCGATGCCGAATACCCTAAAAAAACACAGCCTGTTACTAAGACCGACCTTTTTCTTGACGGTCTTTCCGGCGGCAAAGACAGTGCCGAAAAAAGAGCAAGGTTTTTAAAGCAGCTTGATTTGCCGGAGCATCTCTCCTCTAATTCTATGCTGAAGCTCATAAATTCATTTATGGATTTTGATGATTACAAAAGAGAAATACAGAAGCTAAACGAAGGTGTAAAAATATGAAAATACTTGTGTTGTCAACAGGCGGAACAATAGGCTCTGCGACAAAGGACGGGGTTATGTCACCCGACAAAAACGCAACGGCACTGCTTGTACTGCTCTATGAGTCCTCGTTTCAGGACGTGGCGGAATTTGACTGTGAGAGCGTTTCGGATATTCTTTCCGAAAATGTCACCGAGCCTTTTTACGAAAAGCTCATAAACAGGCTGCTTGCGGTTGATACCGAAAAATATGACGGCGTAATCGTTCTGCACGGAACCGATACGCTTGCCTACACCTCGTCGCTTGCGGCAATGGTGTGCCGCAGTCTCCCTGTTCCCGTGGGATTTGTCGGAGCGAATTATCCTCTTAAGCACCCAAAGAGCAACGCGTTTGTAAATTTCCGTGCCGCCGTGGAATATCTTAAAGCCGGCGGTAGGGGGTTCTTTGTCCCATACGAAAACAGCGACGGCAAAACATATATTCACCTTGCTACAAGGCTCACCGAAGCCGACTTCCTTCACGACGATTTCCATTCGCTCGGCGATGCCGTTTTGGCAGAATTCAAGGACGGTAAAATTATATTCTCAAATGATTCGCGTCTGCCGTCTCAGGAGGAGCTTTCAAAGCCTCTTTCCGGTATAACGGACGGAGAGTTCGAGCTGTCCGGAAGAGTGGTGCTCTTAAAATCATATCCGGGGCTTGACTATTCCGAGCTTCGCATAAAGCATGATAATGTCTGTGCGGTTGTTAATGTTACATATCATACGGGCTCGGCACCCTGCGCGGGCGGCTCCTTCGGGCTTCCCGAATTTTGCGACGAGTGTCACAAAAACGGTGTAGACGTCTATCTTGCCGGGCTCAGAAGGACGGATGACATATACGAGACGTCAAAGCAAATTTACGAGCACGGTGCAGAGCCTATCTATTCTGTCAGCGTGCCTGCTGCCGTTTCAAAGCTTCGCGCGGCATATAATTCGTCTCTCAAAAATATTGATACGCTGATTTCAAATGATATTTATTACGAATCATTGCCGCAGGAAGAAAAATGAGACGCTACCGTTCGTTAAACGATTATCTTAAGGATACCTTCGGCGAAAAGGTGTATAAATTAGCCCTTGACGGCGGTATGACCTGTCCGAACCGCGACGGGACAAAAGGAACAGGCGGCTGTATATTTTGCAGCGAGGGCGGCAGCGGAGACTTCGCAGAAAGATATACCGGCAATATAGAGACACAAATCACCGATGCTATATCCCGTATAAGCGGCAAGACTAAAGCGGAGAAATTTATAGCCTATTTTCAAAGCTACACAAACACCTATGCGCCGCGTCCGTATCTCGAAAAGCTGTTTTGTACGGCTGTCGAGGACGAACGCATAGCGGCTCTGTCAATAGGCACAAGACCCGATTGTTTGCCACCCGATGTAGTTGAGCTATTGGAAGAATTAAATAAAATAAAGCCTGTCTTCGTCGAGCTTGGGCTTCAGACCTCGAATGAGGCAACGGGAAAACTTATACGAAGGGGCTATCCGCTGTGTGTTTATGACGAAGCCGTATATAAGCTTAAAGGCATCGGCGTAAATGTTGTGACGCATATGATAATAGGCTTGCCGCACGAAACGACCGAGGATATGAAAAATACGGCGCGCCATATAGCTGAGGTTTGTTCCGACGGTATAAAATTACAGCTTTTGCACGTGCTTCGGGGAACCGCACTTGAAAAAATGTATCTCGAAAATGAATTCAAAACATTGACCTTAGACGAATACGTCGATATTTTGTGCGAAATTTTACCGATTTTGCCGCCGCAAACGGTAATTCACCGCCTCACCGGAGACGCGCCGAAGAGCCTTTTGGTGTCGCCCTTGTGGTCGGCGGACAAAAAGAATGTATTAAATACTATAAACCGCGCCTTTGCGGAGCGGAATGTTTTTGAGGGCAGCGCATACGAAAATACCGCGGCTAAACCATAGGCAAGTGCGGCTTATTATCGCTTACCTAAATACTTTGTCTTGCTTTTCGGAAGAAATTTCGATTGCAAATATATTATTTTTAATAGAAAGAGGTAAAAGCTATGGCAGAACTTAAAGGTTCAAAAACCGAAAAAAATCTTATGGCGGCATTCGCAGGTGAATCACAGGCGAGAAATAAGTACACTTATTATGCGTCTAAGGCTAAAAAGGACGGCTTTGTTCAGATAGCAAATATTTTTGAAGAAACCGCAAACAACGAAAAAGAGCACGCCAAAATTTGGTTTAAACTCTTGCACGGCGGCTCGATACCTGATACCGCGGAAAATCTCGAGGACGCGGCTGACGGCGAAAACTACGAGTGGACCGATATGTATGCCGGTTTTGCCAAAGAGGCAAGAGAAGAGGGCTTCGATGAGATAGCCGACCTCTTTTTGATGGTTGCGGCTATTGAAAAGGAACACGAGGAGCGTTACAGAACGCTTCTTCTAAATGTTAAAAATGAAATGGTATTTTCAAAAGACGGCGACGCTATATGGCAGTGCTCAAACTGCGGCCATATCGTAATCGGACAAAAAGCTCCCGATGTTTGCCCCGTATGCAAGCATCCGCAGGCATATTTCCAGATGAAAGCCGAAAACTATTAAGCGAAATTCCAAATAATGCAGCAAAGAGCGGTAAAGGCTTATGCCTTTACCGCTCTTTTGCGCTATGCTGTGTATTTAAACTCTATGTATATGCCGTAAGCACTCGATTCGACAGACGTTATATTGTGCGTGGCTTTGTCTCTTGTCACTCGAAAATCGGTGCCGCCGAGGGTGCCCTCGTTGATTATCCTGCCGCCGAAAGCATAACCGTCGCATTCGCCGTTTTTCAGAGCGTCAAAAACCTTTTTCGTAAAGCACAGTGCCGATGAGTCGGGCAAAGACACGATAACAGGCTCCATTTCGGGGCAGGTAACCGTTGCTGTGTCGTCTTTAAGCGACACGGTGATGCCCGCTATGTCCGACGGCTCGGAATAGCTGAGCGTAAGACCGCTTTCCGATGAAAATGTGAGCAATCCCGAAAATGTAAAGTCGCCTTGCTTTGCAGTTATTTCGGCAGAAAAGGCGTCTGACGGCGGAAACACATATTTTTGACCTCTGCCTTTTTTATTATCCTTTCCTGAACATCCGCACAACAGTAAAATGAGTGCAAAAAGAAGCGAAAGGATTTTCATTAAATATACTCCTTCAATCAGCGCTCAAGAGACCTGAGTATCTTCGGCAGCTCCTCTGTCATCCTTGTGGGCGTGGTGCCCATCATGGAGTATTTGCTTTTTACAATATCTCCCGCCATTCCGTGTACGAATACGCCGCACACCGCCGCGGAAAAAGGCTTTATTTTCTGACAGATAAACGACAGTATAATACCCGACAGCATATCCCCCGAGCCTGCGGTTGCCATACCGGGATTACCGGTGAGATTTACGTAGAAGTCTATTCCGTTAGCGGTCACAATTGTGCGCGAGCCTTTGAGCACAACCACCGCGCCTGTCTTTTCGAATATGGCCTTGCAGGCGGCTTTTCTGTCTTTTTCGATTTCGCCGACCGTGCAGCCGAGAATTCTTGCGGCTTCGCCCGGGTGAGGGGTTATGACTACCGGAGACAAACAGCTCTTTATAACATTTATATTGTCTTTAAGGGCATTTATGCCGTCTGCGTCTATTATTACGGGCACGGCGGAGCTTTTCAGCACGGTTTCCGCTATGGCGGCGGTGTCGTGGTCGCAGCCCATTCCGCAGCCGATTAAAACGGCGTCACATTTGCCGAGCTCGTCCTCTATCTTTTTAATGTTTTGCGATGAAAATCTGCCGTTATTGTTTGTCATAAGCGGCAACAGTATTTTTTCCGGACACGATGAGGTTACCGCGGGATATGCTTTGTCCGGAAAGGCGAGCTTTATAAGCCCCGCTCCGCTGTTTACGGCTGCTGCGGAAGCTATGACCGCGGCTCCCGGCATATCGTAGCTTCCGGCAATAATAAGGCCTTTGCCGAAGTCGCCCTTGTTTGCGTTTTCTTTTCTGTGCGGAAATTTAGAACGTATTTCATCGGGACTCAGGGTATAAGCTCCCGTGTATTCGCTGAATATTTCCTCAGGGATACCTATCGGTACCACTATAACATTGCCTGCGAATTCCGCAGCTGGGAATGTCACGAGTGAATTTTTCAGCGCCATAACCGCTATTGTCATTTGAGCCTTAACGGCGGCACCTTTTACATATCCCGAATCGGCCTCTATGCCACTCGGTATGTCAATGCTTACGGTGTATCCGAGGCTTTTTGATATAGCCTTGAAGATGTGCGCGTTCTTTTCGTCGGCGGCTCCCTTGAATCCGGTTCCGAAAACAGCGTCAACAGTAATGTCGGCTCCGACTATGAGCTCTTCACAAAGCTCGGTGTCATCGTCGTAAAGATAGATGCCTATATCCGTGCCGCGAATTCGCGACAGCATCTCGCCTGCGTCTCCGACGGGCGGCTCACGTGATGTAAGTACAACGTTGACATTATATTCATTTTCGGCAAGCTTTCGCGCTATAACATATCCGTCTCCTCCGTTTTTGCCCTTGCCGCACACAACGGTTACGTTTCGTCTTGTCGTCTTGTCGAATTTCTTGCGTATCGCCTTGGCGCAGGCGCTGCCGGCGTTTTCCATAAGTCTTAAATACGATATACCGCTTTGGTTTGCCTTCGCCTCTATCTCTCTGATTTCATTTGACGGCAATATTTTCATCATAATATGTTTTCACCTTTCGTAACGCAGATTACAAATGCCGTGGCATAGTCGCCGTCGTGCGAGAGCGACAGCGAGAATTCGGCGTGTATTTTATCCGATACGGCTTTTGCTTTTCCGGACAGAAAAAGGTACGGCGCGCCGTTTTCCTTATGCAGAACTTCCGCTTCGCACAGGGAAAAGCCGCGTATTCCGGTTCCCAGGGCTTTGCCGAATGCTTCCTTTGCCGCAAATGCGGCGGCGAGACTTTCGAGCCTTGCGCCGCGTTTTTCAAATTCCGCACGCTCGCGTTTGCCGAAAACCTTTTCATAGAAGCCGGGCGTTTCCAATGCCTTTTCAAGCCTTGATATTTTTACAATATCGGTGCCGCAGTTTATCATGGTTTTCCTCCGTATTCGCTTTTGATTAATTGTATCATATTTTGCGCGACAGGTAAATAAATGTTGAAAAAAGTCTTTGTTATGCTATAATAATAGGCGTTTATGAGTTTAAAGCATACGGAGTGAAAAACATGGAAATCAAAATTTATGACAATGCCGAAGAAATAGGGAAAGAGGTCGGCTCGGAATTTGTAAAAGCCGTCAATGCAAAGCCGGGTATCGTACTCGGACTTGCCACGGGAGCGTCTCCGATACCGACTTATAAATATATTTGCGAGCAGTATATAAACGGACTTGTAAGTCTTGAAAATGTCAAAACTTTTAACCTTGATGAATATGTGGCTTTGCCCAAAAACGACAAAAACAGCTATTACACATTTATGCATGTACAGTTTTTTAATAATACTGATATAAAAGAAGAAAATGTGCATTTCCTGAACGGCAACGCCGATGATGTTGATGAGGAGTGCCGCGCCTATGATAAGCTTATAAAGAATGCCGGAGGTATTGATATTCAGCTTCTCGGCGTCGGCAGAAACGGTCATATAGGTTTTAATGAGCCGTCAAATCATTTTACAAAGGGCTCGTTTAAGGTAAAGCTTACAGAGAGCACCATTGAGGCTAACTCAAAATATTTTGACGAAAACCCCATGCCGCACTATGCGCTTACCATGGGCGTCGGTTCTATTATGAGCGCGAAAAAAATTATACTTATAGCTACCGGCAAAGCCAAGGCAGACGCCGTAAAGGCTCTCGTTGACGGTGAGGTTTCGCCCGCTTGCCCGGCGTCGATTCTTCAGTTCCATCGCGATACCGAGATTTATCTCGATAAGGACGCCGCAAGCCTCCTTTAATTAAAATACAACTATAAGCTCCGAAGCCTTGTGTGCTTCGGAGCTTTTTTGCTGCCTTGCACAATGCGACAAATTACGGAGAGGTTTTATCGTATAATTACAAAAAGAACAGTATTGATTTTTTGCCTTGCGGAGTGATTAAAACGAAAATATATGTAGATGTGCTTGTTGTAATAAATATCTTTATAAACTATTTTTTGTTGTCGGCGGCTTCGCTGATTGTAAGGCTAAAGCCGAAAAGAATACGGCTTGCGGCAGGCGCGTTTACGGGCGGGGCATACTCTCTTGTGATTTTTTGCCCAATATTCCGAATATACTGTCTGTTTTTATGAATTTCTGTATGTCGGTGCTTTTGGTTCTTATTGCCTTTGCGCCGAAAAAAATTACGGTGTTCATAAAAGAATTTGCCGCTTTTTTTTGCCGTGAATTTTATTTTCGCCGGACTTATGCTTGCCGTCTGGCTCGTTTTTAAGCCGAGCGGTATGGTGTATAACAACGCCGCGGTCTATTTTGATATAGATGTGAAGCTTCTTGTTTTGTCTACGGTTGTCTGCTATGCGGTTTTGACGCTTTTTTCAAAGCTTTTAAAGCGGAATTCGCCCGACGACAAGCTTTTTGACGTAAAACTATGTAATAAAGGAGCGGCTGTTTTTACAAAGGCGCTTTTTGATACGGGAAATCTTCTCTCCGACGGCTTCTCGGATACGCCCGTAATTATAGCCGAACGCTCTGTTGTAAAAAAGCTTGTGCCGGAGGGAATCTTTTCGTTTATTGACGGAGAAGCCGCTCTGCCGATAAATGCCGATGACGGAAGCATCAGACTGATTCCGGCGGGAACGGTAGGCGGTGAGAGTATACTGCGAGCCGTGCTTATAGATTCGGTTACGGTAATCGGAAAAAAAAGAAGCAAGAGAAGTAAAAAATGTAATTTTGGCGGAGAGTAAGACGCCGTTTTCTTCAGGTGATTATTCGGTGCTTTTAGGGCCGAAAATTTTTGAGATAAGAGAGGGAAACCAAAAAAATGAACGCGCTAAAAAAAACTGCTGGCAAAGATTAAAAAGCTTTTCCTTTTAAATGACGTACACTACATAAACGGACCGGAGACGCTGCCTCCGCCGCTTTCAAAAAAGGAGGAGGAAAAGCTGCTGTCCGATATACTCATCGGCAACGGAAACGATGTAGAAAAGGCCAGGCAAGCCCTTATAACTCACAACCTGAGACTTGTGGTTTATATTGCAAAAAAATTTGAAAATTCCGGTGTGCCGGTAGAGGACTTGATTTCGATTGGCACAATAGGTCTTATTAAATCCGTAAACACCTTCAGACCCGAAAAAAACATCAAGCTTGCTACTTACTCCTCGCGCTGCATCGAAAACGAAATACTTATGCATCTTCGCAAAACAAATTCGCATAAGGGTGATGTTTCCATAGATGAGCCGTTGAATGTCGATTGGGACGGGAATGAGTTGCTTTTGTCGGATGTGCTCGGCAGCGAGCCGGACGAAGTAAATCGAAATATCGAATACGATGACGAGAAGAAGCTCCTTTTAAAAACGGTTGACGCCTTGCCGGACCGTGAAAAGCTGATTATGAATATGCGCTTCGGTCTCGGCAGATATAATGAACACACTCAAAAGGAAGTGGCGGATATCTTGGGCATTTCCCAAAGCTATATTTCAAGACTGGAGAAACGAATAATAGCGAGATTGAAGACGGAAATAGAAAAAGTTTCGTGAAAAATACGTCTTTGAAGCTGAAATACGGTGCGTTGATAATATTTATCAAAAAAGGCTGTTAATTTTGAGAATTTTGTGATACAATACTAAAGCTAATATATGTTTGTGGTGATATCTTTTGGTCTTTTCAAGTCTGACTTTTTTATACCTGTTTTTACCGCTGTGCTTTATTTGCTATTACATAGTGCAAAAAACATCCTCGCGCAACGTGATTTTACTCGTCTTTTCTCTTGTGTTTTATGCATGGGGCGAGCCTAAATATATATTTCTGATGATTGCCACCGCGTTTGTGGATTACGTTTTTGGGCTTCTTATCGAACGCTTTCGCGGCAGATGGCAGTCAAAGCTTTTTCTCACTCTTGCGGCGGTTATAACTTTGTCTTCGCTCGCGCTTTTTAAATATTCTTCGTTTTTCAGCGAAAATGTTAATTCTCTTTTTTCACTGAATTTGCCGAACCTCAAGCTTGCGCTGCCGATAGGAATTTCATTTTATACCTTTCAGGCACTTACCTATGTTATCGACGTATACCGCGGCAGCGTCAAGGTGCAGCCGTCGTTTTACAAATTACTCTTGTATGTGTCTATGTTCCCGCAGCTGATAGCAGGACCCATAGTTCGCTACAGCGATGTGGAGGAGCAAATAGAAGAGCGTACAGTCACGCTGAAAAATGTTTCCGCCGGTATTATGCGTTTTTCGGCCGGACTTTTGAAAAAGGCAATTATAGCAAATTTTGCGGGTCAGCTCACGGAAAAGCTCATAGGCGGAGATTTGACCGGGCTTTCAAGCGCGGGAGCGTGGATAGGTATAATCTCATACACCCTGCAAATCTACTTCGATTTTTCGGGCTATTCCGATATGGCAATAGGCCTCGGGCATATGTTCGGCTTTTCGTTCCCCGAGAATTTCAATTACCCGTATTACGCCGTGTCTGTTTCTGATTTTTGGCGTCGCTGGCATATAACGCTGTCGTCGTTTTTCAGAGATTACCTTTACATACCGCTTGGCGGTAATCGTAAAAACTGGGCGCTGAATATGCTTATAGTTTGGCTTCTCACCGGTCTTTGGCACGGTGCAAGCTGGAATTTTGTCCTTTGGGGACTTTATTATTTTGTGTTTCTGATGCTTGAAAAAATGTATATCGGAAAGTTTCTCGAGAAATTGCCGCGAGCAGTCGGGCATATTTATTCGCTGATTGTTATAATTATCGGATGGGTGTTCTTCTATTTCGACGACTTATCCAAGATTAAATACTTTTTCAAAGCGGCGTTCGGTGCCGCAAACGGATTTGTTACGCTTACGGAAAAGACCGTAATTGTAAATTATGCGGTGCTGCTTATAGTAGGTGCCGTGTGTGCTATGCCGCTTTTGCCGCGCATCAAAAATTTTGCCTGCTCTCTTTCAAAGACGCGAAGCGGAAAAGTTACCGTGGACGTATTATCGGTTTTGTTTGTGATTTTTTCGCTTGCAATTTCAACGGCGTCGCTTGTCGGGACCAGCTATAATCCGTTCCTTTATTTCAGATTTTAACGAAGGGGAGACCTTTTTTGCATATAAAAAGCTACTGTGCCGCGCACAGACACGGCTTATTCAGTCCGCAGTCAAACACGGGCAGGGCGGTTTTAAGCCTTGCTTTTGCGCTTGTTTTGACCGTTGTAGGACTTATATCGATATTCGATACCGATAAAACCGTATCCGAAGAGGAAAACAGAAAGCTTGCGGCAAAGCCCAAGTTCGTTCACGGCGCTTTTTGATAAGAGCTATACTTCGGATTTTGATACATATTACGCCGATACATTCCCTTTCAGAGATGAATTTCTCGGACTCAACAGGAAAATATCGGAAATACTCACTGGGACCAAAGGCTCGGGAGACATTGTTCTTGTCAGCAAGCAGGATAAGGACGATTTTGCCGGCCAGGATATAGATTAGTGAAGTCTCACTAAGCTGAATAAAAACAAGGGGTGGATTTTTTATGAAGTACGATGTTGCCGTTATAGGCGGCGGCGTTGTCGGCGCTCTTATTTCGAGAGAACTCTCGAAATATGACGTAAAGGCAGCAGTGCTTGAAAGGTGTAACGACATTGCAATGGGAACTACCAAGGCAAACAGCGCAATCGTCCACGGCGGCTTTGATGCTGTGTCGGGTACCGTGAAAGCAAAGCTGAATGTTGAGGGTACGGCTATTATGCCTAAGCTTTGTAAAGAGCTGAATGTTCCGTACAGAAATAACGGCTCTTTGGTAGTCGCTTTTTCCGAAAAGGAAATGGAGCATGTGCATCTTCTGTATGACCGCGGAATTAAAAACGGTGTTCCCGAGCTTGAAATAATTGATTCAAAGAGGCTCCATGAGCTTGAACCGAATATCAGCGACGAGGCAGTCGGCGCACTTTACTCAAAATCCGCGGGTATAGTATGCCCGTATGAGTTAACAATAGCGGCGGCTGAGAATGCTTGTGAAAACGGCGTTGAATTTATAAGAAATTGTCTTGTAAAGGCAATAAGCTTTAACGGCTCGGAATTTGTTCTCGATACCACGAAGGGCGATATAACCGCGTCATATGTAATAAATGCCGCAGGTACTCACAGCGACGAGGTTGCCCGTATGATAGGCGACGATTCCATAAAGATAGTAGCCCGTAAAGGCGAGTATTATCTTCTCGATAAATCCTTCGGCCATCTTGTTGACCGCACCGTATTCCAGTGCCCCAACGAAATGGGCAAGGGCGTATTGGTAACTCCTACGGTTGACGGCAACCTTCTTGTCGGCCCGTCGGCGACGGATGAGGATAATAAGGACGATGTGGATACAACTCCCGAGGGCCTTGAGTTTATTCTCTCTAAGGCTTTGAAATCCGTTCCGAACGTAAATGTCAGAGGCGCAATAACATCGTTTGCAGGTGTCAGAGCGCATCCTGTTACGGATGACTTTATCATAGGCTATTCCGATAAAAACGACCGCTTTATCAATGTTGCGGGTATAGAATCGCCGGGTCTTTCCGCTGCGCCTGCCATTGCAAATATGTCGCGGAGCTTTTCGCCGAAAAGGCCGCTCCCCAAAAGAAAGCAGACTTTAACGGCAGTCGTCCGGCACCCGTTCGTTTCCGCAATATGACAAAGGAAGAGCGTGAAAAGCTTATTGCAAAGGATAAACGTTACGGCAGGATTATCTGCCGCTGCGAGACCATTACCGAGGGCGAAATTCTTGACGCCATACACGCTCCCGTAGGCGCAAGAGACGTTGACGGGGTTAAGCGTCGCACAAGAGCAGGTATGGGCAGGTGCCAAGGCGGCTTCTGCGGCTCAAAGGTAGTCGAGATACTTTCGAAGGAACTCGGCGTTCCGATGAACGAGATAACAAAATTCGGCGGTGAGTCAAAGATTATCTTTGACAGGACGAAATGAGGTGGAATAATGGAAACGTGTTATGATTTAGTAGTTGTAGGCGGCGGCCCTGCCGGAATGGCGGCTGCGCTTGAGGCCTATGACAAGGGAGTTAAAAAAAATCCTTATTTTGGAACGTGCCGATACTCTCGGCGGTATACTTGAGCAGTGTATACACACCGGCTTCGGTCTGCATTACTTCGGCGAGGAGCTCTCCGGCCCAGAATACGCCGGCAGATTTATAAAGCAGGTTAAGGAAACCGACATTGACGTTAAAGTCGATACAATGGTTCTTGATATTTCAGACGACAATGTTGTAACTGCCGTTAACAATAAGGACGGGCTTCTCACAATAAAGGCAAAGGCTGTTGTGCTGGCAATGGGTTGTCGTGAAAGACCGAGAGGTGCGCTTTCAATAGCAGGCTGCCGTGCGTCGGGTATTATGACCGCCGGAACCGCTCAGAAATACGTTAATATTGACGGATATATGCCGGGTAAAACTGTTGTAATCTTAGGCTCGGGAGATATAGGTCTTATTATGGCAAGACGTATGACCTTAGAGGGCGCGAAGGTTAAGGCTGTTTGCGAGCTTATGCCGTATTCGGGCGGACTTACGAGAAATATCGTTCAGTGCCTTGAGGACTTCGGTATTCCGCTTCGCCTTTCCTGCACGGTTGTCAGCACTCACGGCAAGGACCGTCTTGAGGGTGTTACCGTTGCTAATGTAGACGAGCATTTGAAGCCAATTCCCGGCACGGAGGAGTATATACCCTGTGACACGCTTATGCTGTCGGTAGGTCTCATTCCCGAAAATGAGCTTTCAAAGAATGCCGGTATCGAGCTTGACCGTATAACAAACGGCCCGATAGTTGACGAATACCGTGAGACAAAGCACAAGGGCGTGTTTGCGTGCGGAAACGTTTTGCAGGTGCACGATCTTGTTGACTATGTAACAGAGGAGAGCCAGCTTGCAGGTGCAGGTGCCGCAAAAAATATATTCGCGGTGAAAAGAACTGCGACGAATTTGTAAATACAAAGGGCGAAAACGGCGTAAGATACATAGTTCCGCAGAGAATTTCCCACGATACCGATAAGGACGTTAAGCTCTATTTCCGCGTTGGCAGAGTCCTTAAAAACGTAACTCTCACCATTACCTGCAACGGCGAGGTTATCTATACCAAGAAGAAAAAGAAAATGTGCCCCGGCGAAATGGAATATGTTCCGATTAAGGCTGATATTATCCATTCTCTGCCCGTAGACAGCACCATGGTAGTTTCCGTAAAGGAGGATGCGTAATATGGCTAAAAAAGAACTTGTATGTGTTTCATGTCCTATCGGCTGTTCCATAACGGTTGAGCTGTCAGACAGCGGAGAAGTTCTTTCCGTTACGGGAAACACGTGTAAACGCGGTGACGCTTACGCGAGAGCCGAGTGCACACACCCCGAAAGAATGGTAACCTCCACCGTTAAGGTTGAGGGAGGCAGACTTCCCGTAGTGCCGGTTAAAACAAGCTCGCCTATACCCAAGGAGAAGATTTTTGAATGTATGACCGAAATAAACAAGGTCACTCTTAAAGCTCCCGTCTCAATCGGAGATGTTGTAATCGAGAATGTTCTCGGTACAGGGGTAAATATAGTCGCCACAAACAACGACTGAATAAGATAAATAAAACCGCTTTTCGTTTCGGCGAGAAGCGGTTTTTGTTGTTTGTATGATTGATTATTATTCCTGCGGATAGTCGTACAGCGACTTAAATGTGTATCCCTGCTCTCTTGCCGAGTCAATAATTCTGCCGAGAGCCGCCGCATTGTCGGGAGATACCGCATGCAGAAGTATTACGGCTCCGGGGTGCAGCCTTGACATAACGGTGTTAAATGCAAATTCTTCGCCTTTTTGCTTTTTTAAATCCCAATCGGAATACGCCACAGACCAAAATACGCTTGTGTATCCGAGAGAACCTACCGCGTCGAGTGCGCTGTCGGAGTATTCTCCCATCGGGAAACGGAAAAACGGCGCGCTGTATCCGAAATAGGTTCTTAAATAATCGTCCATGCCCTTGATTTCGTTTGCCATTTGGAGTCTTGTTAAGGTCGGGAATGAGGGATGGGTTACGGAGTGATTTCCGACAATATGGCCTTCGTTTATCATTCGCGCTATGATTTCGGGATTTTCCTTTACCTGCGGAAGTGTGCAGAAAAATGCGGCGGTAACCTGCTTTTCCTTTAATGTGTCAAGAAATTTTGCCGTGTAGCCGTTTTCGTAGCCGCAGTCAAATGTAAGGTATAATACCTTGTCAGTTGATTTGGTGTCGAGGCAAAGCGCTTTGTAGCCGTTTGTCTCAAAGTATTTTTGATTGTTTACGGATATATCGTTCGGCTTGCCGTCTTTCGCTATGCCGTAGCCGTAGCCGTGCTTTTCGGTCGAAAGCCCGCGTGTGTTTTCGGGATCTGAAACGTTAAAATCGACAAGCGGCAGCGGAGTCCTACCCGTGTAGGTTTCGCCGTCATTTAAAGCGGCGTCGCCTGATAACACCGGCTTCGGGTCGGGAGCGGTCGTGCTTTCTGTCGTGGGGGCGGCGGTTTCGCTCTGCTCGGCAGCGGCTTTATCATTCTTTTTTCCGCATCCGAAAAAAGCTGCTCCGAGCACTATCAGCAATGCGGAAAAAATACAGAGAATTTTTTTCATTTTTTCTTCCTCCTATGTAACAAAGCGGCGAAAACCGCTTTGCTCAGAGAATACTTTGATACGACTATTTTATCATATCCTGCATATTATCGACAATGGTATTTATGGTGTTTGCCGCCTTTTTTGCCGCCTTTTTCATCTTGCGTTTTCTCGAAGACGATTTAGCGGCGGTTGACATTACCGCGGCCGCCGTTCCCACAGCAAGACTCACGCCTACTGTTTTCATTGCCGAATTCATATTGTTATTCATTATTTTTTTCCTCCGTTTTATAAAGATTGTATTAGTATCTTGTGCAAAACGGACGGTAAAAAAATACTGTTTAGTTCTTTATATTTTTGAAAAATATGGTAAAATTGTTTTTGAAATTTTTTGAAAACGGTGATAAAAATGATATTGAATGTGGTTATGGTAGAACCGGAAATTCCGCAGAATACCGGAAACGTGGCACGCACGTGCGCTCTTACAGGCGCAAGACTTCACCTTGTAGGCCCCATGGGTTTTTAAAATCGACGACAGGAAGTTAAAGCGTGCCGGTCTCGATTATTGGCACCTTTTGGATATAACATATTATGAGAACCTCGAAGAGTTCTTTCGCAAAAATCCGGATAACGGAAACTTTTATTATTTCACGACAAAAGCGACTCATCGTCATACCGATGTAAAATATCCCGACAATGTATATCTTTTCTTCGGAAAGGAAACAAAAGGCCTGCCGGAAAATCTTTTACACGATAATCCGCAGACCTCTGTGAGAATACCTATGCTTAATAATCCCGACGCGCGCGCAGCCTAAATCTCTCTAATTCCGTGGCGATAGGTGTGTATGAGGTTTTACGCCAATGGAATTACCCAAAGCTTCTGTGCGAGGGCAAGCTTCGCGACTATGAGTGGGATGTGTGACGTTTAATATGTAGGGTGCTCCTGATGCTTGCGGTAAGCGTCCATAATGTCCTTAAATACCTCTCCGTTTGTCGGCGGCGTCCATGTTACGGCGTTTGCGCCGGCGGCGATTGTGGCCTTGATGGTTTCGTCTGTGGGACCGCCCGTTGCCATTATCGGTATATCGGGATATTTTTTGCGGATTTTTTCGATAAGCTCCGGAGTTTTAGCCGCCGCGGATACGTTGAATATCTCCGCACCCGCCTCAAGTCTTCCGGCAATATCGTCCTCCTCTGAAACCACGGTGACAATAACCGGTATGTCAAGAGCCTCCTTAAGCTCCTTAACGGTTGAATTCGGCGTCGGTGCATTTACAACAACGCCGAACGCGCCTTGATATTCGGCGTGTCTGCCGAGGCCGAGAACTCGCTCGCCCTTTGTAAGTCCGCCGCCTATTCCGACAAATACCGGCGTGTCCGCTGCCATCATTACTGCCTGAGTGATGACGGGCTGCGGCGTAAACGGGTATACGGCAATAACCGCGTCGGCGTTGGAATTTCTTATTATGCTGACATCGGTTGAAAACAGAACCGATTTTATTCGCCTGCCGCATATTTTAATCCCGTTGCAGGTATAAATAGCTTCGGGGACACTGAGTCTGAAATCTCTCAAAAAACCTTTTACTTCTGTCATTGATTTTTTCCTCGTTTCGTAATATATTATAAAAAGAAATGTTTTAACGGAGTTGATAAATATGTTTAAAGAAATAAACGTGCGCGAGCTGGACCGTTCGCCGATACAAATGATAAGCGATGATTGGGCTCTTTTGACCGCAGGTAAAGAGGGCGATTGGAATACTATGACCGTTTCGTGGGGCGGCGTAGGAGAGCTTTTGGGGCAAGGATGTAGTGTTTGTTTTTGTCCGTCCTCAGAGATATACCCTCGAATTTATGGAAAAATACGATGAGTTCACACTCTCGTTCTTCGACGGCGAATATAAAAAGGAGCTCGGCATATGCGGTGCAAAATCGGGCAGGGATATTGATAAGGCCGCCGAGACGGGTCTTGTCCCGGAATATATAGATAATGCCGTCACATTCAAGCAGGCTCAGAAAGTGCTTGTCTGCAAAAAAGGTAGCGTTTAAGGATATGACTCCCGACGGATTTTTTGGACAGCTCAATAGAAAAGTGGTATACAAATAAAGATTACCACAGAATTTACGTCGGCACAATCGAAAAAACGCTTATTTCGGAATAATTTTAAAAATATTAAAATTTTTTAAACTTTTTTGCAAAAAACACTTGCAATTTGAGAAACCTTGTGATATACTTACTCTCGCACTTGAGAGATGAGTTCAAAAACAAAGTTTCTCAAAAGTCGGTGTTTATTACACGATGAGGGTCCACCCGTTCCCATTCCGAACACGGTAGTTAAGCTCATTCGTGCCGAAAATACTTGGCTGGAAGCGGCCCGGGAAAATAGGTCGATGCCGACATTTTATGAAAGTAGTTCTCCAATAGGGGAGCTATTTTTTTGCCTTTTTTTACTCCGTGAATTTTTCACGGAGCTTTTTAATGCCCTTTTTTTTCTATTCGGGAAACATAGGAGCGCGAAATTCCCATTTCTTCGGCGATTTCACGCTGCGTCATCGGCTTTGACACAAAAAGCCCGTATCGCTTTAAAATTATCTCTCTGTCGCGAGAGTCTTCCATTTCGTCGATATATTCGCGCAGCTTTTCTATTTTGATTTTTTTATCCAAATCATCTGCGATGGTATCGTCTGTATAGACAATATCCGAGAGTGTCAGTGGATTTCCCTCGGAATCCGTATCGATAGGTTCACTCATGGAAATATCCTGAGCCGACTTTTTTTTTGACTGCGAAAAGTGCATGAGGTATTTCGTTTTCAATACAGCGCGAGGCGTATGTTGCAAGGCGTGTACCCTTGGTGTAATCAAAGCTGTTTATGCCTTTTATAAGCCCTATTGTGCCGATTGAAATAAGATCCTCTTGGTCGGAGTAATTTGAATAATATTTTTTAATTATGTGCGCCACGAGCCGCAGATTGTGCTCTATCAGGCGATTTTTGGCTTCTGTGTCACCGGAAGCCATTTGTTCAAGAGCCTTTTTTTCTTCTTTTGCGGACAGCGGCTTCGGAAATGACCCGGCATTTTCAATATGCAGAATCAAATAAAGCATTTTTGTGGTTATGGCGGATAAAAGCTCCAAAAGCATTAAAATCGACCTCTCTTTCATATTAAGAATATGATTGTGAAAAGCCGTATTTGCAAGTCCCGAAAGAATGCTTGCGAATTTGCGTGAAAACAAGACCGTAATAAATAGGCAGAGTATAACGCGCTTGTGTCGACAGAGTGTGTTTAATCCCTTTTTTTTCGCGCTTAAAAGCAGACGTTATTGACAAATCTGCGCAAAAAATATTATACTTTATTGTGAAAAAATGATAAATTGCGGAAGCAACACATATTGTGTTCTTTATAAAAAACAAGTGGGGGAAAATATGAAAAACAAGAAGATTTTAATAATACCGCTTTGTGCTGTTCTGATTGCTCTCGTAGCGGCAGTTTCGGTTATGCTCAAAAGGAACAGCATATCAAAGCACAGTTTGATTTATGCCGATGTAAATGATAATAAGTTGATTTCCTATAAAATATCCGAGAAAGCGGAAACCCGGATTTCTTTTGATGGATATTCGGAATATTTGCTTGTCGGCAAGTATATCGGCGGGGAATATTGCTGTGTTTCCAAGGGCGAAAATTCATTTTTTGATGTGCTGCTGATAAAGAACGGCAATATTGAAAAAACATATCAATTAAGCTTTTGCCCCGATGAAATTGCGGCAACCGACGGCGGCATTTATTGCTTGACAAACGCGGTAAAATTTACCGTTTAAGTACAGCGGATAATACCGAAAACCTATATAAAGACAATGTTTATACCCATAATTACCATTTAAATATGCTTATTACCGATAAAGGGGATTTGGTATATTCAAGGCAGGAAAACGACGGAAACGTCTCTCTTGTGCTCGACTGTGACGGACAGGAAACCGACGTTTTTACATTTAATCCTGATGATACTATTGACGTGGGACTTAATACAGATAACCGATTTTTATATAAAGACAAAAGCGGCAATTATAAGACGATGGCTGTGTCGGTTTACGGCGGTAAGCAGCAGAAATACGGCAAATCCGTTACATTTGTTCAAGCTTCGTCGGACGGCAAGCTTGCCGTCAAATATAAAAGACAGGTTTTGGGCGAGTGCTCCGATGTCTATATAGTTGACGGTAAAACGGGTATTGCCGTGTCAACAAATTTGGTCGATTTGGATATACCATATTCGGTTGTTGTAGTGTAGATTTTATAATCTGCTCAAATATGCGTAATGGGCTTTTAAAATGTTACACTAAAAGGAGACGGTTATAATTATGATGAAAAAAGGCAAAAAAAAGTTGCGGTTTTAAATTTTGTTATTTTATTTATTCTGATTCTTGTCGGTCTATTTGTTTTGAGCGTTCCCCAATTTGACCTTTCGTCATTGAGTGTCGCTTCATTTTACCTGTATTTTCCGAGTGTCGCATTATTGTTGGTATACTGTATTCTTTATCTTTCCTTTGCCCTTACCAAAAAGGAACATTCCGCGTTGGAAAAGATATTAAATGTTTATACGGCGCTTATGATTGCGGCGATTGTTATTGCCGTGTGTGCTTCTCTGATTGTGACATTTTGCGGCAAAAACGGGAAAGCCGAAAAAGAAAGATTTTTAAACACTTTCGGTACTCAAGCCTTATTTGGACTTGACAGTGCCGACGCCGATTTATCCGTTCCAAGCTCAAAAGGGAATGAACATAACACGCGTAATTTTGTATTCGGTAATACATATATTACCGACCAGAACCGTTCGTTTGTTTTCCGCGGCGAACAAAATAATGACGGCGGAGATTTTGCATTTATAAATATTACCGGAAGCGGTATACTTAATGTGCCAAAACCTATATGTGAATTATTATATTCATTTCATTTGCTTAACACTTTTGACTTGACGGATACCAAAGTCGAACAAATCAATGATGATGTACAGGGGTGTGCCCGTATCAGCGACTTTTCCAACGGATTCAAGTATGGTTCTTTTTTGTTTTTCAACGGTAAGTCGATTGTTTACTTAAACATTAAATATTCGGACAGCCTATCGCTTGATAAAGACTATGTTACAGAGCAGTGCGTTCGGTATCTTGAAAATACCCAATGATATACACAAACTGCCGAGCATTAACCGCTGTGCATCTAATGTGAGACAAAGCTGAATATCCGGCGAAAAGCAGGTATTCCGTTTTTACCGAAAAAATACCCCTCCTGATGTGTACTCTGCATCAAGAGGGGATTTTTTACTTTGTACCCGATAAAAAGTGTTACGTATCAGCACAATTGTAGTTAATATATATCTAAAATGTGTTGATACGTAACAAAACTGCCAAACACTACCTCTCAAATTTGCCTTCTGAATGCTTATTCTAAATAATAGCCTGCCTGTGCATTCCAGAGCTCTGCGTATTTACCGTTAGCCGACACAAGCTCGTTATGCGTTCCTGTCTCAACCAGTTCGGCGTTATCAAATACAGCGATTTCATCACAGAAGGCACAGCTTGAAAGCCGATGTGAAATATATATTGCTGTTTTGTTTTCAACAAATGAATTAAAATGATTGTATATTTCATTTTCAGCTATCGGGTCAAGCGCAGCCGTCGGCTCATCAAGGATTACTATCGGCGAATCCTTATATAATGCTCTGGCAAGTGCCAGCTTTTGTGCCTCACCACCGGAGATTTCCACACCTGACTTATCTAAATCCTTATATAGATAAAGTCCTTTCTTTTTTGCGGCATTTCCTCAATTCTATTCTTAATATCGGCTTTTTCAAGAGCAGAATAAAGTGAGCTTTTATCACATTTACTACTTGCCGAAATGTTATCTGCAACTGTCAATGATAAGAGTTTATAATCCTGAAACACAAAACTAAAAAAAGTCGGCTCAGACTTTCTCTTGTGTATTCTTTGATATTGATTCCGTTAATCAAAATTTCGCCATCGTCAATATCATACAAACGGCAAAGCAGCTTAATAAAAGTCGTTTTGCCACTGCCGTTTCTGCCGACTACGGCAAGCTTTTTGCCGTCACCGATTTTCAGGTTAATGTGCTTAAGGGCATAATTATCGCTCTTTGGATATTTAAACGAAACATTATTGAATTCAATCTCAAATCCGTCAGATGTATCAAGTTCGCGGTTGCCGTAAACCATTGTACTCTCGGCTTCGAGTATTTTGAAATAATCCGCGGCGAACGGCAAAATTTCTTTCAGCTTAACCGAGTGTGTTGGCAAGCATCATGATACCGCTGATGATTTGCATAAATGAGCCGCAGTACAATACAAGCGAGCTGATACCGAACAAACCGAATAGGCCTTTGACGCCGATAAACAAATATACGCCGAACCCGACCGTTGCGCCGAGTATGGCAATAAATGAGCTCGATTTTGCTGTTTTCATTGAAATCCTTCGAAGCGTTAATTCACCGTCTGTCAGTATCTTTTGCGTTGCAATACTGTCAACCAAGCCCTGTTCCTTATACAGCCGAATCTCCTTGCCCGTTTTGTAATCACCTAAAATGTCGATAAAGAAATAGAAAATGCGGTCGAGCTCGGCGTACTTTTCGTTTGCTTCAAGATAAGATTTATTGATATTTGACGCAACAATCAATATTACCACCGCCATAATTGCAATTGATGCAACTATAGTAATGATAAACAGCGGCCTTTCAAAGAAAGTATCGCCCGTTTTGACAAATCCGACCTTCAGAAGAGGAATGATGATAATAAACGAGATAATCGTGGTCAGCACGCCTCGTGTAAATTGAAGCGTTGTCCACATATAGTACGGAAGTCTCGCCCAACGGCTCTTTCCCGCGTCCTCGTGACGATGCAAAAGCTCTTTAAATTCACTGTCATTCAGCAGCGCATAGTCCGCATTATACAGCTTTTCTTCAACCTTTTTGTTTTCAAGGTCAAGAAGCATCATCCTGTGAGTTTCATTGTAATTATTAAGGAAGGATGCCAAGAAAAAGATAATTACATTTAATCCGAGAACTAAAACTATATTTGACACAATCGTTTTAACATCCGCTTTTTGGGTCAGCAGGGTTATTAATCTTGCTGAAAAGTAGATGTTGATAAACGGCTTAATACTGTCAATTACCGCCTGAAAGGCAGTAGCGGGAAGAAGGAGGGGATCAAGGGAATTAACCTCACAATACATTCTTTTTATCAGCCTTGCTTTACTCATTCACAGCCACCCCCATTTCCCTGTAATACATACTCTGGGTTTGGTACATTCTGTAATAAGCCCCCTTCTTTGCCATTAACTCCTCGTGCGTGCCGCTTTCCGCAACAGCTCCGTCTTTGATAAACAGAATTCTGTCGCAGAAACGGGTTGAGGAAAGACGGTGAGAAATAAAGAAGGAAATTTTATCTTCGGTCAATTCATTGTATTTGAGATATAGCTCATTTTCGCTTATTGGGTCAAGTGCTGCCGTCGGCTCATCAAGAATCAGAACTGGCGCATTTTTATAAACCGCCTTTGCCAAAAGCAGCTTTTGCTTTTCACCGCCGGAGAAATCGGCGGCATTTTTATACACATCTTTCACCATCAAGGTGTTCTCTTTTTTCGGAAAGGGAATTGATTTTGTCGGTGATGCCTGCCTTATCAAATGCGGCAAACAGGCGTTCTTTATCGTATGACTGTTCTGCGGTAATGTTTTCTGCTATCGTCATTGGCATAAAGCAATAATCCTGAAACACAGCGGGAAAACAGATCGAAGTAGCTGTCAGAGGAAAATTCTTTGCTGCTTCTGCCGTTAATCAGAATGTCTCCCTCACTCGGATAATACAGTCCGCAAAGGAGCTTAATCGCCGTCGTCTTTCCTGCACCGTTTTCACCAACGATAGCTATATTTTCACCCTTGTTTACCTTGAAGGACATATTTCGTATCGTTTCGGTATCGCTTGCCGGATAAGTGAAGAAAACATTGCTGAATTCAATTGAACGAACTTCGCCGAAGTCAACCTCCGGCTTACCCTCGCTTACGCTTTCTTCGACAAATTCACGGTACAACGCACAGTCCGTACAGCAACGAGAAATTTCCATGAAGCTAAAAACAAGATTCATTATCCAGTTAGAAAAACCCGTAATAATGCCAAAGCAGAAAATGAATTCTGAAACGGAAAGACGGTTTTTAAGCACCAGGTATGTGAGATATGCATAAGCGACCAGCTCACGAACAAGATTCAGCAAGGCTCTCACGCCGCTGATTGCAGCACTCTGCTTGGTGTATTTTGCATTAATGTGTTCAATCTGATAAATAAAATCCGCTGCAGTCTTTACCAAATAATCCGAAAAGCCGTACAGCTTAATATCCTTTGAAGCTTCGGCGTTCTTTGAAAGCTTGTAGAAATACTCGAATTTACCCGACAGCTTTGAGTAATTATCGGTTGTTTCGCTCTGCTTCGTCTTAAGGATTTTAAGGAGAAAGAACTCACATACACAGGTAAGGAGTATCAATAAAATCATAAAGTAATTGACTTTGTAAAGGAGAACGGAGGAGGCAATAACGCCGATAACGCAAACGAGAAAATGAGCGCACTGCTCCACAAAATCCGCACCAGAGGAAAAGCGCGCATTATAAAATGCTTCGGCCCGCTTTTTTTTTCTCTGCCTTCAAAGCTTTCAATATTGACATAATCGGTTGTAAGTGTTTTACGGAACGCTGCAACGGCATAGCGCATACGAACTATTCTTGCCGCCGCCGCCTCTGACAAGCTCCTTCATAAACGGGTCAAGCCATATTGTCAGCGTTAAAAGGAGGCTCAAAAGCGCAACGATGACTGTCATATCACCAACGGTAACGCCATTATCAATAGCGTCAATCATTGCTTTCGGTATATACGCCGTAACTAACGGCTGCAGCACTAATGCCGGTACCCAAAGGAAAAAGAATTTGAGGCTTTTTTTATCCCATTTCAGCCAATTGGAAAGCATATATTTGAAATTATCCTTCATTGCTTCTCTTCTTTCATTAAGTATTATAGATATTACTCTGCTATGTGCTCTGAATCGGTAATGACCGATATTTCACCTGAAAATCGATTAGTTGCCGACACTGTAAACTGCTTTGCCGGTTAAGGAATTTCGCCGAACAGCCCTAACAACGACTTCGCTGCTAAGCTCAAAGCATATAAGGCTGTCGTCTTCGGTAATATAAGTCGTAATATTAAAGCTTCGGATAACGCACCGTCGCCCGTTCAATCTAACACGGCTGTGCCTATTAGTGTCACGTACCGCGAAATGCTGCGTATCGGTACAAGCGAAGTTAATATATGTCAAAAAAGTACTGATACGCAGCAAAAGCCTGCCATACCGTTATCCTATCCTTTTAGCTATGGCGGCGGTTACGGCGCAAACCTCTTTTGCGCCTGCTATTTTCAGCATTTTGGCACACTCCGAAAGCGTGGAACCGGTGGTCTTTATGTCGTCTGCAAGAAGTATTGTTTTGCCGTCAAGATATGAAAACTCTTCCGCTGTCGCGAATATGCCGAATACATTGCCGCGCCGTTTGTTTCCCGGGAGAGTGTGCTGGCGCGGAACGTCATAGAGCTTTACGAGCATCTCCCGACACGGCAAACAAAGCTCCTCACCGAGCCGTTTTGCCAAAAGCTCGCTCTGGTTAAATTCCCTGTCGTGTTTTTCGGCTTTTGAAAACGGCACAAAGGTTATTATGTCAAATTTCTTTTCGCCGTATTGCTCTTTTACGGTTTTTGCCATATCCTGCGCGAGAGTACGTGCAACAAAATCCTTTCCCTCAAATTTCAGACGGTGTATTGCGGTTTTGGCGGCACCCTCATAGTAAAACGGAGCGGCAACGGCGGAATATTCGTTTTTTGCCTGCTTACATGAGCAGTCCTCTTTGCTGTGACCGCAAAAACGGCAACACGGAGGCAAAATACGCGGCAGGGAGCTTTCACAGCTTTCACAGACGTCTTTTTCCGGGACTATCAATTCTCCGCAGTATTTGCACCTTTTTGGGAAAAAGACGGAAAGAAGCCTATCCGCAAATTTAAGCAAAATATTCACCTCCGCAAGCTCAGGCTTTTTTTATGTCAAACCAAAATACAACTCCGTCGTCCGTGTTTTCGGCACCGTATTTTTCGCCGTGCAGCTTTTGTATTGCACCGACTATCGAAAGGCCGAGTCCGAAACGTCCCTCTGCGCGTGAATGTGACTTGTCGGCGCGGTAAAAGCTTATCCATATTTTATCCATATCATCGCTGTCTATATGACTTCCGCTGTTGTATACGCAAATCCGTATGCTGCCTTCATTAGGGCTTTGCCCTTTATAGACTCTTATAATGTTGTCGCCGGAAACGTGTGAGCAGGCGTTCGATATGTAGTTGTTAAATACCATTCGTATTTTAACGCTGTCGCCGAGTCCGAAGCAGTCGCTCGGAATATCATTTATAAATTTGATTCCCTTGCTCGCAAATTTTAATCGGTTTTCTTCGCCGTATTCTTCAGCGGCTGCGCGAATGTCTATCTTATCCATACTGAGCTTGACGTTACCTGATTCATACATTGAAAGCTCGAGAAGCTGTAAAACGAGCATATTCATCTTGTGAGTTTCGTCGGTTATTATTTCACAATATTCCGAAGCACCTTTGTGTCGCCGCTGTCGAGCATCAGCTTGGCACCCTCCGAATAGCCCTGTATTATTGAAATCGGAGTTTTCAACTCGTGCGAAACATTAGAGATAAAATCCTTGCGGATTTTGTCGAGCTGCTGTTCTTTCTCTATATCCTCCTGCAACCTGCGGTTTTTCTCGTTTAAATCGACAAGCGTGCTGTTGAGCGAATCGGACAGCTCGTTTATACTGCTTGCCAAAGTGCCTATTTCATCGTTTCCGCCGTATTCGCATTTCTTTGAGAAGTCCATATCTGCCATGCCGCCGGTGACGCTGCTCATTTCAATAAGCGGCTTTGTAAATTTCTTTGAATAGAAATATATTGCAACAAGCGTGGCACAAAGAGCGAGTATGCTGGTTATAAGCATTACGTTTATGGCTGTATCGGCATATGAGTCTATCGTCGTTTTTTTGCTGTACATCTCAAGGTCTCCGCCGAATTTAAGACTTTTTCCGTAGACTATGAATTGCGTGTCGCTCATAGCGTTTTCCTGAATTTCAAAGAAAGAGCCGTCGGGGTTGTCATGCCGGTCCCGTATCACTATTTTACCTCCGGTTATACCGGTACGGCACCGTAGTAAAGGGGAGTGCCGTCCGACATATATACGTCTATGGTAACTCCGTTGTCTTTTTCGAGCAATGCGATTTTAGAGCTGTAATCGGCGGCGGAAACGTCGTAGGTGTCGATTTCCTCCGCAAGATACTGCATGGTACGCTTTTGATTGAGTATGTATATTGACGAGAGATACCATTTGTTGAGGGCGAGTATCAGCGTTACGGCAATAAGAACTATGGCTCCGACCTGTAAAAACAGCCGCAGCCTTATACTTATGAAGCGCTTACTCTTAGTCTTTTTGCTCATATTCACTCCTCTATCTTATAGCCTACGCCGTATACGGTATGTAAATGCTTTGTTCCCCAGTCGCCGAGCTTTGTACGAAGCCTTGCAACGTGAGAATCTACGGTTCTTATATCGCCGTCGTAGTCAAAGCCCCAAACATCGTCAAGCAACTGTTCGCGTGAGTAAACTCTGCCCACAAAGCCGAGCAGCTTTATTAGAATACTGTACTCCTTGAGCGTCAGCGAAACGGCTTCGCCGTAGACCTTGACCTCGTGCGCGTCTTTGTTTACCGACAGCCCCCAAAGCTCGTCGGTGTCGGAGACAAATCCGCTCCCGGAGCGGCGCAAAAGAGCCTCCACTCGTTTCATAAGCACGGCCGGGGAAAACGGTTTTGTTACATAGTCGTCTGCACCGCTTTCAAATCCGGTTAATTGATCAAAGTCCTGACTTCTTGCCGAAAGCAGCATAATGGGCACGGCAGAGTGCCGTCTTATTTCCCTTGTCGCTTCCCAGCCGTCGAGCTCGGGCATCATAATATCCATTATTATGAGGGCGGTGTCCGGATTCCGGTTGAAAAGCTCTACGGCCATTTTGCCGTCCGCGGCCTCAAGCGGCGTGTGACCCTCTTTAATCAGGAAATCGCACACAAGTCGCCGTATGAGCATTTCATCGTCTGCCACTATTATTTTTGCCATTATGACATCGTCTCCCGTTTCCTGCCGACATATCGGCGCAAAAAAATAATCTCAAAAACAGCAGATGCCGTTACTGAGATTATTTTATCACAAACCGATAGCTTGTTTCAATATATAAGAGTTATTTAAGGTATTTACGAAGTCCCGTTTTGTTTATTGCTGCGCAAAGCGGCATTCCGGCGGCGTAGCATACCACAAGCTCGCCGAGACCTACAAATGCTGCCTGTATAAGAAAGCCCTTGAACGTAAAGCCCTCGGGCAAAAATACGGCTATTTCCGCCCCGACTATAACGGCGTTGAACACTACCGAAAAAACCGGCGCGAGAAGCGGCAGCCCCTTTACCTTGACCTTTCTCGTGAGGTATGTAAATACGGCGGCCAAAAGCGTTGCTGCCGAGCCGCATATTATGTCCGTAATGCCGTACGGACTTCCGAGGTTTGCCAAGAGACAGCCTATTGTAAGCCCGGGTATTGCGGCCGGTGTGTATGCCGCAAGAACCGTCAGAGCCTCGGAAAATCTGAACTGTACCGCTCCATAGGCAAGATTTACGGCGGATGCGGCATAGGTCAGCGCGGCATAGAGAGCGGCAATTACCGCACCGCAGACGAGAAAGTTAACATCTTTTTTCTTATTCATTTTTCAAACTCCTTAGTTTTGATTTGGGCATTTGCCCTGTCAGGCGGATCTCGAACTGACAACTTTGATTATGAGATTTTCAAAGCATTGAAATTGTATAATAAAAGAGCCTGCTCGTCAAGGAAAAACAAAAAGATTTTCCGTGAAACGGCTCAAATATTGACTTTTTTGCTTCCGTTTGCTATTGTTTTTATAAATAAAACGGTAAGGAGCGTTTGTCTTGAAAAATTACGTTCTCAAATATAACAAGCCTGCGGAGTATTCCGAAAACGGATGGCAAAACGAGGTTTTGCCCATAGGTAACGGCATGCTCGGTATGTGCGTATTCGGAGGTGTTTCCGAGGACATTTGCAGTTTAATGAAAAAACTCTTTGGACGGGAGGCCCGTCAAAGAGCAGAAAGGACTATATCGGCGGAAATGTCGAAAACAGCTATGAATACCTTGAAAAAATCAGAGATGCACTGCGCCGCGGTGATAAAAAGGCCGTCCTTAAATTTAAGGATAAGCTTGTAGGCGTAAAGGACGGCTACGGGGCGTATCAGAATTTCGGGGAGATAGTGCTCAAATTTCCTCACGGTGTTTTTTCGGATTATGAAAGACAGCTTGATATAACAAATTCCGTTTGCACGGTGAAATATAAGAGCGGCGAAGTTTCCTTTATACGCGAGTGTTTTGCGTCGCACAATCCGTCGGTTATCGCCGAAAAAATCACCGCCGATAAAAATGGTGCGTTGAACACCGAAATTTCATTTTCGGCGTCTCACGAGACCGACAGCATAAGAGTGCAGGATAATTCCCTGATTTTGTGCGGCAGGCTCTCGGATAATGACCTCGCATACTATGCGCGCCTTTGTGTTACAACGGACGGTGAAATGGTAAAAGGCGACGGTAAGCTCGTCATTAAAGACGCTTCATATCTTGTTTTTGCCCTCTCTGCCGGAACAAACTATAAAAACGAATATCCGAATTACAGAGGCGAATTGCCCGAAGACAAAGTAAATTCCGCAATAGAAGAATTTTTGAAAAGTGGCTATGACGAGGTTAAAAAAGAGGCGATTGCCGAATACAAATCGCTGTTTAACCGTTTTTCATTTGAGGTTACAAGCTTCACAAGCACCGAATACACGGATAAACTCCTTTCTTCATACCGCGAAAACCCCGATTCAAAGGACGGGCGGTACTTGGAAGAGCTTTTGTGCCAATACGGCAGATACCTGCTTATTTCAAGCTCTGCCGAAAATGATGAGCTGCCCGCCAATCTTCAGGGCGTATGGAACAATTCCAATTCGCCTGCGTGGAGCTGTGATTATCATCTGAACGTAAATCTTCAAATGTGTTATTGGCATGCCTATGTCACGGGACTTTTCGGCGCGGCAAAACCGATGATACGCTATATGGAGTCGCTTCGTGAGCCGGGCAGAGTTACCGCGCGGTGTTACCACAATATCGTTTCCGATGAAAAAAATCCCGAGAACGGCTGGGTGTGCCATACTCAAAATACGCCCTTCGGTTGGACTTGTCCCGGGTGGGATTTCTATTGGGGCTGGTCTCCTGCGGCATCCTCGTGGATGATGCAGAATTGCTTTGATTATTATGCGTTTACCGAGGACACGGACTATCTTCGCTCCGACATATATCCCATGATGAAAGAAAACGCTGTTTTTTGGGTTCAAAATCTTGTTTACAGTAAAGAGCAGGACAGATATGTTTCGTCTCCGTCTTATTCTCCGGAGCACGGGCCCATAAGTATAGGCAATACATACGAGCAGACGCTTATATGGCAGTTGTTTACCGATACCGAAAGGCGGCAAGGGTTCTCGGAGACGACGACTTTGCGGCTAAACTTGAAAAGGTTCGTGTAAAGTTAAACCCCATTACAAAGGGACGCTGGGGTCAGATAAAGGAATGGTATGAGGAGGACGAATGGTATAAGTCCTTGAAGCTCAGAAAGCTTAAATATAAGCTCCATTCCTGCCAAAACCGCCACAGACACGCATCTCATTTGCTCGGACTTTATCCCGGAAACGCGATAACCGATAAAACTCCCGAGCTTATAGAGGCTTGTAAAGTTTCTCTACTTGACAGAGGCTTCGGCCAAAAGAGCGGCGCAAACGGCTCGGGCTGGGGCAAGGCGAATAAGGTAAACCTTTGGGCGAGGGCGAAGGACGGCAACAGAGCATATTCAATGCTGCGTGAGCTTATAAACAAAAACATCGCGCCGAACCTTTGGGATTTCCATCCGCCGTATCAGATGGACGGAAACTGCGGATACACAAGCGGTGTCTGCGAAATGCTGTGTTACAGCTCCGATGATATTATAGAGCTTGCCGGCACTCCCCGAGGAGTGGAAAAACGGCAGCGTAAAAGGGCTTTGTGCCCGCGGAGGATATTCTCTTGATTTCACGTGGGAAAACGGCGAAATAAAGAGTCTGTCGGTATATTCGTCCTGCGGCAAAAAGACGGCACGCATTAAAACGGGCGATGAAATCAAAACGGTGAAAACGGTCGGTTAAAAGCACCGAAAATTTACTCGTTGTATTTTTGAAAGGATTTGAAAACAGTGAAATATCTTGTTATAGGTGTCGGCGGAACGGGAGGCGCAATAGCCGCATACCTTACAAAGGCCGGAATAGATACAACTCTGATTGCGAGAGGCAAATCTGTCGGCTCTCAGGGAAAACGGCATTACTCTGAGCCTTGATAACAACGAATACACAAATGCCGTAAAAGCCTTTGATATGAACGGTTTTGAGAATGCTGTGAAATCCGGCGCAGCTCTTTCTCCCGATGTTATTTTTGTGTGCGTAAAGGGGTATAGCATTACAGACACAATACCGTTTATAAAAAGCGTATCTAAGCCCGAAACCGTGGTAATACCGATACTCAATATTTACGGCACGGGCAGACATATGCAAAAAGAGCTTCCCTCTCTTACGGTGACGGACGGGTGTATATATGTTTCCTCAAGTCTTGTCTCTCCGGGGAAAATACATATGTACGGTTCGATTTTTCGTATAGTTTACGGGCTGCCTTCGCACAAAAAGGATGATTCGCGGCTTATAAAAATCGAAAGCGACTTAAAACTGGCAAACATAACGCCGGTTTTTTCCGATAATGTCGAAAAGGACACTCTCCAAAAATTTTCATATGTTTCGCCTATGGCGGGATGCGGTCTGTATTTCGGAGCAAATGCCGCCGAGATGCAAAAACCGGGAGCGGAGCGCGAGCTTTTCCGAGCTTATCTCCGAAATTGAAACGCTTGCGGCTGCAATTGGAATAAAATACGAAAAGAGCCTTGTAAAAATAAATCTCGATATTCTCGACGCTCTGTCGCCGGACGCCTCCACCTCTATGCAGCGCGACATTGCTGCCGGTAAGCAGTCGGAAATAGACGGTCTTATATATGAGGTTGTGCGCCTTGCCGATAAGTACGGACTCTCTCTTCCGGCTTACCGTAAAATATCCGAGAAATTTCGGCTTGACGGCCTTAAATAATGAAAAGCCGCCGAAGCTTTTCGCGGTTGACGAAACAGAGGGTTTGTAGTATAATTTTTCCTAATATATTATTTTGAAAGGAGTCCACAAATCATTATGGACGACGCAGGACCTGCGAGTATTATTCTTAAACTTTTTTTACTATTTATTCTTATTTTGATCAACGCTTTCTTTGCAATGTCGGAGATAGCTATCATTTCGCTGAATGACGCCAAGATGGAAAAAATGGCGGAGGACGGCGACAAAAAAGCAAAACAGGTATTAAAGCTTACCAAAAACTCCAGCAACTTCCTCTCGACCATTCAGATAGGCGTAACCCTTGCCGGCTTCCTTACTTCGGCTGTCGCGGCTCAGAACTTTGCGGTAATGCTGACCGACGCTCTTGCGAAAACATCTGTTGTTAAGGTAATTCCGGTCGGTGCGATAAGCGTAATTTCGACTATACTTATAACGCTTGTTATGTCTTATTTTTCACTCGTTCTCGGCGAGCTTGCACCCAAAAAGTTCGCTATGCAGAAGTCTGAAAAAATCTCCTTTGCAGTCACTCCGATACTTCTCGGCTTCAGTAAGATAACAAAGCCGTTTGTAAAGCTTCTTTCTGCTTCCACAAACCTTATAGTCCGTATGTTCGGTCTTGACCCCAACGCTGATGAGGAAACCGTCACAGAAGAGGAAATCCGTATGATGGTTGACGTCGGTCAGGAAAGGGCGTAATTGAGGACAGCCAAAAAGAAATGATAAACAACGTCTTTGAATTTGATGATATTGACGTTGCCGATATAATGACTCACCGCACCGATATGGAGTGCGTTGACGTCGAGGATTCTCTCCAGGACGTAGTCAAAACCTCAATGGAGCACGGCTATTCGAGAATCCCCGTATATGAGGAAGACCCCGACAATGTTGTCGGTATTATATACATTAAAGACCTTTTAAAATATGTCGGGTCCAATCTGCCGAAAACAAAAACGCCTAAGGACATAATGCGCGAGGTATATTGCGTTCCCGAAACAAAGCGCTGCGGCGAATTATTTTCGGAAATGACCGCTAAGCATATTCAGATGGCAATAGTGGTTGACGAGTACGGCGGAACTGCCGGCCTTGTAACCCTTGAGGATATAGTTGAGGCTATCGTCGGTAATATTCAGGACGAATATGACAACGAGGACGAAGAAATATCCAAGATAAACGATACCACCTTTACGATAGACGGTATTACCGATATCGAAGAGGTTGAGGAAAAACTCGGCATAAAGCTGCCCGAGGGAGACTACGATACTCTCGGCGGATTTATAATCAGCCTTTTGGGCTTTTTGCCGGTTGACGGCGATATGAACACCGTTCAGTATAAAAACATCAGGTTTACCGTGTTGAACGTAGAGGAGCGCCGTATAGGTAAGGTCAAGGTCGAATTTTTGCCGGAGGAACAGCTCGGCAACGAAAAAACGACTGATGAAAAGTCCGAGGAAAAGGATAAGCGTAAAAGCGGTGACAAAGACGATGAATAATGTGCTTCTTCACTGCTGCTGTGCGCCGTGCTCGCTTTCCTGCATAGACCCTCTGCGAAACGAGGGAATAGAGCCGGTCGCGTTTTGGTATAACCCAAACATCCACCCTTGGAAAGAATACGAGGCAAGGCGTAATTGCCTTATCGACTATGCTTCGAAAATAAATATGAGGGTTTTGGTCGAAGAGGATTACGGACTTCGCGAATTTGTGAAAAATGTTGTCGATGATATAGATAACAGGTGTACCTATTGCTATGAGACGAGGCTTCGCAAAACAGCCGAATTTGCGGCGGAACACGGTTTTAAACAGTTTACAACCACGCTTCTCGCAAGCGTTTACCAAAAGCACGAGCTTATAGCCGCGGCAGGCGAGCGTTTCGGAAAAGAGTTCGGCGTGGAATTTCTCTACCGCGATTTCAGGCCGAATTTCAGAGCCGGCAATCAAAGGGCAAGAGAGCTCGGCTTTTATATGCAAAAATACTGCGGATGCGTCTTTTCTGAGGAGGACAGATACAAAAAAGCAATCCTCCGCGAAAAAGAAAGGTTTCTTGAAGAACTTGATTCTTTTACATTATAAAATAAAGATAAAACGGCTTATAGGGAGCTTTATCCCGATAAGCCGTTTTTTTATACGTGATTTAAAATCCGACTACCTGATGAGTTCTCGGCACCGACGGCGGATCGCCTATTCTGCCGTAGACCCTGAGCGACGCTATTCTTTCCATATCTTCGTCGGAAATTTCAAAGCCGAATACATCGGCGTTATTCCGAATTCTGTCGGGATTTGCCGACTTAGGAATGGGAACGGCACCCTTTTGCACTATAAAGCGTATGCAAAGCTGGGCTACCGAAACCTTGTATTTTCGGCAAGCTCTATTAGGAGTTCGCGCTTAAATGCCTGACCTTGTATGAGCGGACTCCAGGCTTCGGGCAAAACAGAGTTTTCTTTGCAGTATGCTATCATTTCGTCCTGCGGATTTTGCGGATGCATCTGAACCTGATTTATCAGCGGATAATCACCGAGATTTTTCTTTAAAATCTCAATATGCTCCGCCATAAAGTTACTTGTGCCGATGGCTCTTACCTTGCCGTCGTCGCGCAGTCTCATCATTGCACGCCAGGTATCGCAAAGGTCGTCTTCGAGGCGGTCCCAGTTTGTGACAAGCACCGGCCAATGTATTAAATAGCCGTCGAGGTAATCCGTACCGAGCTTTAAAAGCGAGCTCTCGCACGCAGCTATGGCTTTTTCATAGCCGTGGTCGTCGTTTGGCAGCTTGCTTACCAAAAATATTTCGTCCCTTTTAACGCCGCTCTTTTTTATTCCGTCGCCGACGCCTTTTTCGTTTCTGTAAGCGCCTGCGGTGTCGATATGACGGTAGCCTGTATCTATTGCGGCTTTTACGGCATTTTCTGCGACTTCATCCGGCATTTTCCATGTGCCGAAGCCTATGCACGGAACTTCTACGCCGTTTCTGAGTATATATTTGTCCTGTAAGCTTTTCAAATTCTCACCTTCATTTCAAAGATGAGTATATTGTATCACAATATGCGGCGATTTTACACCTTAAATTTATCGCCGCTGTCGTTATATCTTATCATATTTCGGTTATGCCGCCTTTAAGAATCCCCACGTTGTCGCTGTATATTTTGTCAAACTGCGTAAGGGGCAGGGGGCTTTGACCTAAGCCTACCTCTATTGTGTATCCGGGTCTGTCATAATACTGTATAAACCAGTCTTTGTACCCTGCAAAGCCCGAATTATACGGTGTTTCCTCTACCGCATAGCCGCTGATTTGCCCGAAATATTCTGCGATTTCACGTGATTTTTGCGGCTCAAAGTCAAGGTACTTCCAGTATATGATTTCCCCTTGGCTGTGGTATGACAGGGTAAGCGCAAAATTATGCTTCATTGTAAAATTAAATACAGCCTCACTTTCGGGGGCGGAAATGGGAGCCGTGCCGACAAAATCGCGCGGAGCGGGAGACGTAAAACCGAGCGAATACTTAATCTTTTTTGCTTCGTCCCAGCCTGCCGGATATTGGAGATTAAGGTCAACTCCCGCGATGTTCGCTTTCCACCCGTTCGGATACGGTATGTCGGGATAGCGTGCCGAAATTTTGAGCGTCTCATTTTTATATCTGTCGTTACGGAGTACACCGTTTACAAGGTCAACGCCGTCGGGGTTAACCATGGGAACAATATAAAGAGTTGCCTTTTTAAATAACTGTACCGCGAGAGTACCGTACAGCGAGCCTCCGTTTGCAAAGCTTTCCGATATTCTTCGATGAATTTTAAAAGTAGGGGAGTTGTTATCCATTCGTTTGCGTGGTGCGACGCGTTGTAAAATACCTCGTCTTTGCCCTGACCTATGCTTAGATACGGTATGCTTTTTCCCATAACGCTTTTTCCTATAACTCCGCCCGAAAGGAACGGATACCGCATTAAAAGTCCTTCGCAGATGTATGTTAAAAGCATATATGAATACGGCACGTCGGTGGGAACTACCGAAAAAGCAAACGGAACGGTTAAATTTGTGCCTATCTGCAGATTCAGCGGATCAACCGTCGGATTTGCAAGCATAATTTTTCTTATGCTTGTATTGTGCATGGCGGCAATCGAATAGAGCGAATCTCCCTTTTTTACACGGTGAATCGTGTACCCTTTGAGATACGGTAAAAGTGCGGCGTATGTTTTCGGACCGACAATTCCGTCGGGCGACAGAGAAGCGGCCTTTTGAAAAGCAATTACGGCATTTCTTGTATCGCTTCCGAAAATGCCGTCGATTTCACCATCTAAAAACCCGGCCCTTTTAAGTGCCAGCTGTATTACGGATATTTCTGTTTTGTTGTTTTGATAATTCATAAAATGTTCGTGCCTCCCAAAACGTTTATTATATTATACGAATTCGGCGGCACTTTGTTGCAAACGGCATAGCTTGATTTTTGCGGACTTATGAATTATTATAAAATAAAGATAATATGACGGGAGACGATATTATGACGCCTTGTGAGCTTTTGATATGTGCCGAGGACGCTATGGTAAATTCATATTCGCCGTACTCGGGCTTTTCCGTCGGTGCGGCGCTTATTACCGCAGACGGAAGAGTTTATAAGGGGTGCAATATCGAAAATTCGGCTTTTTCACCCACGATATGTGCCGAGCGAACAGCTTTTTTCAAGGCAATCAGCGAGGGTGAAAACGATTTCGAAGCTATTGCGATAGTCGGTAAATACAAAAACGGCGAATACAAACGCCTTTGCTATCCGTGCGGCGTTTGCCGTCAGGTTATGAAGGAGTTTTGCGGCGGTGATTTCAAAATAATTCTCGGCGACGGCAAGGGTGAATATGAGGTGCATACGCTCTCGGAGCTTTTGCCCGGCGGATTTGATTTGCGAAAGGAATAATTATTGAAAATCAGCACAAAATAATTCCGAAAATCGGAAGGGGAAATGTTTTTTGCTGATTTTTCTTAAAGCGTTTTTTGTCGGCGGACTCATATGCGTTATAGGACAAATACTGATAGACGTGACAAAGATGACACCTGCAAGAATACTCGTTACCTTTGTTGTGCTCGGAGTTATCCTCGGTGCGACCGGAGTATATGATAAGCTTGTTGATTTTGCCGGAGCGGGGGCTACGGTACCGCTTACGGGCTTCGGTAATGTCCTTGTGAACGGAACCAAGGAGGCAATCCGCGAAAAAGGCTTGCTCGGTGTTCTTACGGGACCGTTGTGTGCGGGCTCCGCAGGAATTGCGGCGGCGGTGCTGTCGGGACTTGTGGTTTCGTTTTTTGCAAAACCGAAAAGCAAATAAAAAACACCCGTTCAAAGGCTGAGTGTTCGTAAGAAATCATTGGTTTCCTGCCTTCGGTATAAAAAGATTTTTACGGCTGCGAAACTGCAAAGCACTTTAAAATATTATATTTTTGATACAAGAAAATGAAAACCCCTCAGATAAGCCGAAGCTCATCTGAGGGGTCAATTATTATTGCACAAAAAATATTGTTTTGACGCAAAGCTTCCTTATAAACACTCAGCTAGTCTGGCGTTTATAATACGTTTTTATTTACGCAACGGTTTCGGAAACGAAGTTGTCGTCGCAGCAGGAGCATGAAACATAATTTTCAGCGTCATTGCCGATAACTACTTTTTTGCTGTCAACATATTTTTTCACTATTACATAAACGCCGAAGATAGCGCCTGCAACAGCGGCGATGATACCGATAACTTTAAGAACTTTTTTCATAGGTAAAATGCCTCCCTTAATTTTTTTGTAAAACTATGTGTTTATTATATACGTAAAAAAGGCAAAAGTCAATGAATAAAATGTAAATTTGACCGAAAAAGCAAAACACCCCGGTCTAAAGACCGAGGTGCATTAAAAACAACATTAAGCCTTGTTGAGTTTGCAAACGAGGGCTGACTTTTTGCGAGCGGCGTTATTCATATGAATAAGACCCTTTGCAGAAGCCTGGTCGATTTTCTTAACTGCAGCTTTAACAAGAACTTCTTTGTCGGCAGCATTTGACTCAATAGCGGCATTAGCCTTTTTGATAGCTGTCTTGAGAGCGGTGTTTCTTGACTTGTTGCGGTCTGCTCTCTTGTTGTTAACGATTACACGTTTTTTAGCTGATTTAATATTCGGCATAGTTTAACCTCCTTTGCGTATCACATTAGCGGAATATATAATACCATTCTTTCCGAAAAAAAAGCAAGTTTTTTTTCATAAACAGCCTATAAAATTTATGCCGGTGCAAATAATATATCGTAAAGCGCGCCCGAAATTCGCAAAATGCGGCAAAACGGGCTGCAGCACACAAACATTTATCGAAAGAAAGGCAGCAGTATTTATATGATTTTCGGAACCGATCTCGCAATTGAGCGCAGAGAGATAACAAACAGCGGCAAAAATGACGGCGTGACGGTAAAAAAAACGAAGGGTAAAAAGCGCGTCGGTCACCGAAATAGAAATTACAACAGATGCCGGTGCCGAAAAGCTCGGCAAACCCGTCGGCACATATGTCACGGTGGAGCTGCCGCCATTTTCATCGGAATTTGATGATGCAGACAGCAGAATGTTTGCCGTGAGAGATGAAATTAAAAAGCTGTTGCCGAAAAACACCTCGGGAGTTCTTGTGGTGGGGCTCGGCAATTCGGATATTACACCCGACGCCCTCGGTCCCAAGACCGCAAAAGATATATTTTCAACGCGCCATATCACAATCGCTGGCAGAGGAGGTGGGCCTTCCGTCTCTTCGGCCTGTATCGTCCGCTTCTCCGGGAGTGCTCGGTCAGACGGGTATAGAAAGCGCCGAGATGATTCGCGGAATAATGAATGAGACTTCCCCCGACGCTGTAATAACTGTGGACGCGCTGTCGGCACGCAGCATAAAAAGGCTCGGCTGTACGGTGCAGATGACAAATACCGGTATAGTTCCGGGTTCGGGAGTCGGCAATCATCGCGCCGAGATAAGCCGAAAGACCCTCGGAGTGCCGGTAATAGCGATAGGGGTGCCGACGGTGGTAGATGCCGCCGCACTTGTATTTGATATAACGGGAAATGAAAATATACCGCAGCCGGAACGCGAAAGAGCCGAAAAAATGATGGTGACACCGCGCGAAATCGACGTTATGATAAGCCGTGCGTCACGCCTTTTGGCTCTTGCGATAAATTCCGCTCTGCAACCCGATATGGATATGCAAACTCTTCTTTCTCTCGTATAACATCGGAAAAACGCGCATATAATCTTACAAAGGTCATATGCGCAGCTGTGTGATATTGCCGTATCGTCCTAAGCCTTTTGTTATACGCCGTATACGGCTGCAACATACGGCGTATGACTTGCGAAAAAACAAATTGTGGCCGGAAAGGCTATGTAAATCAAATGAAAAAACGAAAAAGACATACGGGTAAAATTCCGAAAAAAAGAAATGAGGTGCTTGTCGCTCTGCCGATAATCATAATATTGGCATTTGTGTGCGGAAGCCGTTTCGGAAATGCCGTCGGCAGAACCGCCGTTATAGGCGCGGGGCTTATGCTGCCCGAGGGTGCCGTTCTGTCTGCAAAAAGCAGTGCGGTAAGGTCAATCGAAAAAAGCGTTTCCGCGCAAAGCTCACAGCAAAACGCCGTAATTTCATTGCCGAGCGAAAAAAACGAGCAGAGCGAAAGCGTCGTCGGAAGCACTCCGACTGTTCCTCGCGATATAGTTAAAATGATGGCTGACGCCGAAAAACAATACGCCTCGGCAAATCATGACGGCACAATAGTCGAAAAAAAATTCGATGCATCGTCCGCAACATCGACATATAAAAATATATCGGTACGAAACACAACGCCGTCGCACAGCATAAATATCGAAAGCTCGTTAAACGGCGAGTGTAATCCCAATATTGCCGATAAGAGCGCGCCAACGGTTCTTATTTTTCACACCCATACCACAGAGTGCTATCAGCTTATGGATAAGGGCTGGTATACGCGCGATTTTGAACTGAGGAGCGATGACCTGTCGCGAAATATGGTGCGCGTGGGCGACGCCGTTTCGGAGGAGCTTCAAAAGGCGGGAATAGGCGTAATACATGACACCGAGATACACGACAGAGCGTATACCGGTGCATATGACCGCTCGCGTGAGACAATACTTAAAATAATGGAAGAAAATCCGTCCGTAAAGATAGTTCTTGACGTTCACCGAGACGCGATTGAGCAAAGCGACGGTACGCGCATAAAGCCGACAACCACGGTAAACGGCAGAAAAGCGGCACAGATAATGATAATTGCAGGCTGTGAGGACGGCAAGGTCACGTCGTTCCCGACATGGGAGCAAAATCTTACATTCGCGCTAAAGCTGCAGCAGACAGCCGAAACCATGTATCCGGGGCTTATGCGGCCGATATTGTTTTCCGCAAGAAAATACAATATGGACGTAACGCCGTGCTCGGTGCTGCTTGAGTTCGGCAGCGATTCAAATACAATAGCCGAGGCGGAATATTCCGGGCACCTTATGGGAAAAGCTATTGTCGAATTTATAAATTCCAACGTCTGAAGCATTAAATAAACGAAAGGAGCATTGTGCCGTATACGGAGGTGACCCGTTGCGGCAAAATGACCGTATTAAAATGAAGAAAAAAGACAGGATAATAAAAAAATATCTCGCGGTACTGACCGTTGTTTTGTGTGCCTTTGCGCTGTTTGCGGGAGTGTCTGAGTCGGCAAACAGAACGTCTCAGCTCACTCGCGGAGTATCGGATTCCGTTTATACCGAAAAGCAGATACTGGAGAGCGTCGCGAAAGAGGCAAAAAACGGCAGAGAATTTCTAAATGAGATAGATGAAAAAATAACAGAGATGATTTTCGGCTGAATACAGAAAAAAGATGCTTTTTTTGAGGGCTGTAAAGCTTTTTACAGCTCCTTTTTTATGGCGTTTTAACGCACAATGCCTTCTCTGCGTAGAATAGAAACAGGGGAGGCAGATAAAGTAATGAAAAGGAAAAACTGTGCAAAAAGGGTGTTCTTCTCTTTTTCCGTGTTCGTTATGAGCATTTCGGTGCTTGTTTTCACCTTTACCTGTCGTATGCGCCCCGTCATTACGAGGTACAGCGAGACAGTAGCCGAAAGAATACTTTTAAACTCGACAAACAAAGCGGTTGCCGAGGTCCTCGCCGAATCGGAAACAGCATATAACGATATAGTTAAAACAGAAAGAAATGCGGAGGGAAATGTAACTTCTCTCCACGTTGATACAGTTAAAATAAATTTACTCCAAAGCAATATTTCCCTTGCCGTATCCGAAATCGCCGCAGAAAACGAAACATTCAGCATATCTATACCAATCGGAACGTTTTTGGGAAGTGAATACACAAACGGCTACGGCCCGCGCGTGAAATTTAATGCTCAGCTGACCTCCGGTACGGTTGTGACATTTTCAAACGAATTCAGGGAGGCCGGGCTCAACCAGGTAATACACCGCATTGTTTTTAATATTGAGACAAGCGGCAGGCTTGTTATGCTCGGAAAGACTGACGGCTTGTCCGTAACAGCGTCCGCCGTTGTTGCGGAAACCGTTATAGTCGGCGTGCTGCCGGAGGCGCTCACAAACGTGATAGGCTCGCCGAGCGAGCTTGCCGGAATTATAAACGACTACGGAGCGGCGTTTGATTAAGCGGGAATATCAAATATCAGCCACAAGCTCCACGGGACAGTGGTCTGAGCCTTGTATATCCGAGAGAATGTCGGCGGAAACGAGCTTGTCTTTGAGTTCTTCCGATACAAGAAAGTAGTCTATTCTCCATCCTGCGTTGTTTTTACGCGCGTTAAATCTGTAAGACCACCAAGAGTATCTGCCCGGCTCGTCAGGGTGAAAATACCTAAAGGTGTCTATAAAGCCGCTGTCTAAAAAGGGTCCCGAATTTTTTTCTCTTTCTTCGTTGGTAAATCCGGCATTACCCATATTCGTTTTCGGATTTTTCAAATCGATTTCTTTTGTGTGCCACATTGAGGTCGCCGCAAAGAATAACAGGTTTTGTCTTTTCAAGCTTTTTAAGATATGTCAGGAATTATTTTTCTTCCCACGACATTCTGTATTCAAGCCTTTTGAGTTCACTTTGAGAATTCGGTGTGTAGCAGGTTAGAAAGAAATAATTTTCGAATTCGAGCGTTATGACTCTGCCTTCATTGTCGTAAAACGGCTCGTTTATGCCGTAAAATACGTCTTTTGGTTCCTCTTTTGTGAATATCGCTGTGCCCGCATAGCCTTTTTTTTTTCGGCATAGTTCCAATAGCTTTTATAGCCGTCAAATTCCAAGTCGATTTGACCTTCCTGAAGCTTTGTTTCCTGTATGCAAAAGATATCCGCATCAAGAGAATCGAATACCTCCTTGAAATTTTTTTACCGACTGCGGCGCGCAGTCCGTTTACATTCCATGATATCATCTTTTTTCATTGCGGTAATTGCCCTTTCGGGTGCTCCTTTTTTTGTAATAATATTTGCTTTAGGTGCGGCGCTGCAAAACGCAAGATGTATTTTTGCAGCCTACTGCCTTTTTATGTAGCCCGTGCCGAAGCCGAGCTTGTTTCCGCCGAGCATATATTCCTTTGCGCTCTTTTGCAAAGAGGTATCTTCGCAGTAGTCGTTTATATCGCTTTTTCTTTCTCCGAATATGCGCTCTATTGCCTGCGAATCGTTTTCCGTCGAATATGCCGGAGAGAACAAGTCCATAAATTTAACTATGTTGCTGTCTTTTGCCATAAAGCTTCGGTTGCCGGGAAACAAAAGCCAGCTCTCACAGAAGAAGTAATCATATTCGTAATTCGGAAAATGGCTTCTGAAAAATTCCTCGGCACGCCTTAAGGAGTCCGTACAGCTCTCACTTGTCAGCTTTTCTCCCTGAGGAATGTGAATGTATAAGAGGTTGTCGCCTCTTTTAAACGGCAGTTTTGTGTAGTCTGGCCCCATGGGGGCTTTATACATTTGGAATTGCAGTCTGCCTATTTTAAATAGCTTGCCCGATGCGTGATTATGAAGCCAACGGTAGTTTTTAAGACCGTTGTTTTGATTGTTTTCGCACCAGACGGCTGCATCTTTTATCGTATCGTAAAAAACATCGTCACTTATTATTTTGCTCTTGTAAAAATCGTGAGTTCGCTCAAAGCTCTTTAAAACAACCGCGAGTCTTACCATATCCGATTGTCCCTTAAGTATGTCGGGAAATGGGAAAAACAGCTTCGAGAGCGCATTGATTTTAGCTTTGTTGTTTGTGTATATATCATCCGCTTCTTCGCGCAGCGACTGTGGCAGTCCTACTTTTTTTATGTCGTAATACAAAATTAAGAACCTCTTTTACAGCAGCTTCTGAAGCTCGTTCAGCTTTTCCTGCGGCATTTCCTCTCTGTCGCCGAACGGGAAGAAAATATTTAAGCTTTCATATTTTTCTTTGCAAAGCTTGCGGAACGGCAAAAGCTCTGTTTTTTCAACGCAATTAAAGGGCTTTAATATTTCGCGAAGCTTCAGAACATCGTCTTCGGTATCGTTAATGCCGGGAGTTATAACCTGTCGGATTATAACTCTTTTTTGCCTTTTCGCATTCCGCAAGAAACGCAAGCGGAGCGGAAAGGCTTACTCCTATGTATTTTTTATACAGGTCGTCACGTGAAAATTTTATGTCGAGCAAAACTATATCGGTTTTGCCGAGAAGCTTTTTTTACGCTGTCATTCATTATGACGCCGGAGGTGTCAAGAGCAGTACCTATGCCTTCCTCCTTGAGCCTTGTAAACAGCTCGTATACAAATTCGACTTGCAAAAGCGGCTCGCCGCCCGATACGGTAACTCCGCCGTCCTTGCCGAAATATGAGCGGTATCTTAAAATCTTCTTTACCGCGTCATCAACAAAATATCTTCTCCGGCATTTTTGTCCCAAGTGTCCGGATTGTGACAGTATGGGCAACGCAGGGGACAACCCTGCAAAAACAGAACTGTGCGTACTCCGGGGCCGTCTACTGTACCGAGACTTTGAAATGAATGGACTTTGCCTGTCATAAATTCACCTTGCATTTTGTCGTAATAATGTTACAATATATTGTATTTGTTTTTTAGGAGTGTCAGCTTTGTCAAATTCAGTTTTTGCCGAAACCAAATATTTTATTATAGATATGGACGGCACTTTTTACCTTGACGGTAATATTATACCCGGTTCTGTTGATTTTCTCAATACGGTTAAGCAAAAAGGAAAGGATTTTCTCTTTTACACCAACAATTCGTCAAACAATGTCGAGGTTTGCAGAACACGACTTCACAATATGGGCTACGATATTTCACCGGACAAAATCATAATTTCGTCTCACGTTACGATTGATTTCCTCAAAGCTAACAGGAACGGCAAAAGGGTGTACCTGCTCGGCAACGAACGGCTCACGGCTGATTTTGTGAATGCGGGAATTATTCTTGACGACAAGGACCCGGATATAGTGGTGCTCGGTTTTGATACCACTCTTACGTACGAAAAGCTGAGACGAGCCTGTCGCTTTTTGGCGGAGGGGAAGGAGTATATTGCGACGCATCCCGATTTCAATTGTCCCACAGCTGACGGTTTTATGCCCGACACGGGCTCTATGATGGCTCTTTTTGAGGCATCAACCGGCAGAAAACCCGATATGATAATGGGCAAGCCGCATAAATACACGGTCGATTATCTTACTCGGCTTTTGTCTTGTAAAAAAGAGGAGCTGTGCTTTATCGGCGACCGACTTGAAACCGACATACTGATAGGGCAGGCTAACGGTATACCGTCTGTGCTTGTGCTGTCGGGTGTTACGAGCCCCGAGCAATATAAAAAGAGCGATATTCGTGCGAGTGAGGTCGTCGGCTCGTTAAAGGAACTTGCGACTTTGCTGTAAAGGCAATTACAATTACATATTTTCTTGTGTGTAAAGCATATCATATTACAAAAAAACAACCGACAAGCAGCAAACAGCGCCTTGCCGGTTGTTTTTTTGTTACAGAATTATACAGATAAGCCCGTTGCAGCCCTCGTTTATAACTCGTTCGAGCGTCTCTTGAAGCTTCATTCTCGCGTCTGACGGCATATGATTAAGCTTGCCTCTGAGTCCTTCGTTTACAAGCTCGTGAAGCGATTTCCCGAATATATTTGACTCCCATATCTTTTGCGGGTCTTCCTCAAAGCCCTGAAGCAGATATTTTACGAGCTCCTCCGACTGGCTTTCGCTGCCGACAATCGGCGCAACCTCGGTCTTTATGTTGGCTTTGAGCATATGAATTGACGGTGCGCTGGCGGACAGCTTAACCCCGTATTTGCCGCCCTGCTTTACAAGCTCGGGCTCTTCAAGCGTCAGTTCGTCTATCGATGGCATCACTATTCCGTAGCCTGTCGCTTCCACCTCGTCAAGCGCGCACTTCAGCCTGTCGTATTCCTTCTTTACCGAAGCGAGCTCGCGCATTGTGGCCATAAGACTTTGCTCGTTTTCCACGGTAAGACCGGTTGATTCGGAAAGAACCTTATAAAAGAGCCCCGACCCTACGCGTACCGAAATATTTGCGCTGCCGCACCCCAGATCCATGCTGCTTACAGAACAGTCATCCGTATATTCGCATTCCTTCAGGCGCTCCGTCATTAAGGATACGTCGCGTACAAGCTCCATTTCGTTTGCCGCGGAAGCTACTGCGCCGAAAAGTGCTTTCCTCAGCCAATGGTCGTGCGGCAAAGCCGTCAGCCAGAACGGAAGCTTTACCGATACCTCGCGAATGGGAAATTCAAACAAAAGCTGCGTCATTATCTCTTTAATTTCTGTTTCGGTAAGCTCAAGGCAGTTTATCGGAAGCACGGGAACGCCGTATTTTTCGGAAAGCTTTACGGATAGCTCCTTCGCGGGAGCCGCGTGTGGGTACATACAGTTTAAGAGGACTATAAACGGTTTGTTTAATTCTTGAAGCTCGCTTATTACGCGACCTTCCGCCTCTTCGTATTCGTCACGAGGAATGTCGCTTATGCTGCCGTCTGTCGTTATGACAAGACCTATTGTCGAATGTTCCGCTATGACCTTTCGTGTACCGATTTCGGCGGCCTTGTCAAACGGCATTTCGTCCTCCGCCCACGGAGTGTGAACCATTCGCGGCCCGTCGCCCTCAATATAGCCGAGCGAACTCGGAACAATATAACCGACACAGTCAATCATCCTAACCTTAAAGCTTGCGTTATCCGGAAGATTTATCTCTACCGCATTTTCGGGGATGAATTTCGGCTCGGTCGTCATTATTGTTCTGCCGGCGGAGGATTGCGGTAGTTCGTCTACCGCTCGGTCGTGCTGACCGGCGTTATCTATATTCGGTATCACAAGGGTGTCCATAAATCGCTTTATAAACGTTGATTTTCCCGTCCTCACGGGACCTACGACGCCAACGTAGATGTCGCCGTCGGTTCTTTTTGCAATATCGTTGTAAATACTTGTTTTTTTCATTTTCGGCTCCCCCTTATGCACGCGGAATGAGCAGCCTGCATTTTTCGGTGACGAGCATGCCCTCAAGATTGTTTTCACTTATAATTTTGTCGGCTGTCGTGTTGTAATGTCGCGCTATATCCCATACTTTTCGCCCTTGTCGGCGAAATATACCGTAAGTGCGGCTTCGGACGGCTTTTTCGGCCTTTCGCTGTCAACGGTAATATCCGTAATGACGTTTACCGTGCTTACGGAAAAAACAGCTGCGGATATTGTAATTTCCACACGGGCGTCAAGAGTGTCACCGGAATTAAGTATGTAATCAGATCCCGTGACGGTTATAAACGGCGAAAATTCCGTTCTTTCGCCCGAGAATTCCTCACGGCGTCGGTATTCAAAATCAAATTGCCGTTCAAAAAACGATGTTTCGTTTTCTTTGCTTACGGTGAGCAGATTAACTTTTATTGCGCCCGAGATTAAAAGCTCGTCTTTTACGCGTGAGGTATTGTACTCTATGCCGGCGACTGACATATCTAAAATTCTCTCGGTATCGGTACCCGATAAATCGAGCCTGCCCCTGCAAAGATGAGTGTCGGTAAAGCTGTCGTCAAGCCGCCGTATCTCCGTCGGTGTCAGCTTTGATTCGATTTCGTAATTTACCGAATATGCGTCCGTCACCATGCTCATTTCTTCGCTTTTGTATGTTTCGGTGTATGCGCGTATTTCGGCTCCTGCGTCCAAAAGGCGAAGTGCTCCTGCGGCGTCGGACTTAGCGGATACGGCTAAATCTGAAATCACAAGCTTTATTATATTGATGCTTTCGTCATCTGCTTTTTCGACTTCAACTATTTGATTTATCGGCATGGTGTGCTCGGTTGTTTGCAACTCGTTGTCATTTGTCTCCGCAATATAGAGAGTTTTTACGGTAAGCTCGCCTTTAATAAGAATTTTTCCCGATACCGCCTTGGTATCCTCTATTACGGCACTTGCGTAGGAACGCACTATCTGCGATATCGACGGCTTTGCATCTCCGATTTCGTATATTTCGCTGACGGTGAAGCCCTTTTCCGAACAGCCGAGCATATTGCACACTTCATTCTTTTCGATTTTGGTTTCGACCCCGCCGCCGCGGCATGCGCAAATAAGTTTTTTACGCTCGCACGAATAGCATGAAAAGGTTATGCTTATGCTGCCGTGAATATCAAGTCGCCTGCCGGAAACGGCACGGCAGTTGACATATTCCGTTTTCGCTCTGACGCAGCATTCGCATTCCTCAACCGCTCTGTTTTCAAAAAAACGAGAAAAGGGGACGCCCTGCTCAAAGCATTGCAGCTTTCCGGTATCGCTCATGTATAGTACCGAGAGTCGACCCGTTCCGTCTGCCGTTACCCTGTCACCGGTTTTCTGAACGCTGCTTATATGTGCAGTCAGCGAACATTTTAATACTCTTTGAATATCGGGGAGGTATTCGGGCAGCGTTATATCACATTCAATAGGTTGCTCCAAAGCTTCCCGACAGGCTGTTTTTCTTTTTGAAACTTCATTCGTTTCCGCACAAAAATCCATTACTGTCTCTCCTCTTTGCTGAAATGTATTTTTCGTTTCTAAGAATATTTATTCAAATCCTGTCCGCAATATTACACCGCTGTGCAAATTGGATATGCAGTTGATTTTACAGCTTTGAAAAAAATTTAAAAAAAATTTCAAAAAACACTTGCAAATAAAAATCTGTGTTATTATAATAATAACGATAATCGTTACTGATTATTGAGCGGTTACAAGCCGCAACGTAAAACGCAGTTAAAGCCGATGATATAGACACGGCTTTTTACGGCGCACGTTATCCGATATATTAAGAACGGAGGCTGAATATTGCAGGAACAGCGTTACAGTCGGCAAAGGGAAGCAATCCTTGAAAATTTAAAAAACAGGTATGACCACCCGACTGCCATGGAGCTTTATCTCTCCGTCAGGGAGGATATTCCGAATTTAAGCCTCGGTACTCTCTACCGCAATCTTACTCTTCTTCGTGACAGCGGCAAAATCATAAGCCTTACCCTCGGCGGGGAGGAGCATTTTGACGCTAACACAAATCAGCATTATCATTTCAAATGCACATCCTGCGGCAGATATTTCGATTTGCCCTCTGAGCCGCTTGACTCGTCCGTTACGGCACGTTGCTTGGGTGATTTCAAGGGCAGGGCAGAGGGTTACAGCCTAATCTTTTACGGCAAATGCGAAGAATGTTTAAAGCATTTGTCCGTGTCAAATAATAAAGATAATAATTAAATTCTTGGAGGAATTAAAAATGAAAAAATTTGTATGTCCCGTATGCGGTTATGTTTACGAAGGCGAAAATCCGCCTGAAAAGTGCCCTCAGTGCGGCGCTCCCGGTTCAACCTTCAAAGAGGTTAAAGAGGAGTCAAAATCTTGGGCTGCAGAGCACGTTGTAGGTATTGCGAAGGATGTTCCCGAGGATATCCTTGAGGGTCTTCGCGCTAACTTCACAGGCGAATGCTCCGAGGTCGGTATGTATCTTGCAATGGCAAGAGTAGCTCACAGAGAGGGCTATCCCGAAATCGGTCTTTACTGGGAAAAGGCTGCCTATGAAGAGGCAGAGCATGCCGCTAAATTTGCAGAGCTTCTCGGTGAGGTCATCACAGACAGCACCAAAAAGAACCTTGAGATGAGAGCCGAAGCAGAGAACGGCGCTACACTCGGTAAGTTTGAACTTGCTAAGAGAGCTAAGGAAGAGGGCCTTGACGCTATTCACGATACCGTTCATGAGATGGCTCGTGACGAAGCGAGACACGGCAGAGCCTTTGAGGGTCTTCTCAAGAGATATTTCGGTTGATTTTTTAAGCTTTGTTAAATAAATGTATTGTAAGGAAGTGTTTGCTTTGAAAAAATATGTATGCCCCTGTGGCTATGTTTACGATCCCGCAGTGGGAGATCCCGATAACGGCGTAGCTCCCGGAACCGCGTGGGAGGATGTTCCCGAGGACTGGGTTTGCCCCGTATGCGGTTTGGGTAAAGACTCCTTTACGGTAGAAGATTAATTTGGCAAAAGTCGGATTGCATTTTTAGTGCAGTCCGACTTTTCTTTTTGTATGCAGTTTTGCTAATGTCGAAATTTGTTGATTATTACGTCTTGAACACGGTTTTGCGCTGTGATAAAATATCTTCAGAGATTTGTAAACGGAGGAGACATATGGAGAGACGCGATAAGATAAATTATTATCTTGATTTGGCTGAGGCGGTGGCTCAGAGAAGCACTTGCCTGAGACGTCATTTCGGTGCGGTCATAGTAAAGGATGATGAGGTTATATCAACCGGTTACAGCGGCGCACCGAGGGGCAGAGAAAACTGTACTGATTTAAATTACTGTGTCCGTACAAGGCTTAATGTTCCGCGCGGCGAGAGATATGAGCTTTGCCGCAGTGTACACGCCGAGATGAATGCCGTTATAAGCGCGGCGAGAAATCAAATGCTCGGCAGCACGATGTATCTCGTCGGAATAGAATGCGATACCGGCGAATACGTAAAAGAGGCGAGCAGCTGTGCACTTTGCAAACGAGTGATAATAAATTCCGGAATAGACCATGTTATTATCCGTGACACTCACGATGATTACCGCATAATCAATGTGAAAAAGTGGATTGACGATGACGAGACCTTAACGGGCAGCGTGGGATATTAATTACGTAATCAGTATATAAAAAGACGTGAAGCGAGATTTTTCTCATTTCACGTCTTTTATTGTTGTGATTTTGCCGAAGCGTCAGTTGTCGGCGTTTATCGGAATTTCGCTGTTTGCTTCCGAGCTTTCGAGTGCTTTTTCCTCCTCGGTCATCTTGCGTACTCTTTCAAGGCGTCTCTCTTCAAGCTCTTTCATCATATCTTCCTTGAATTTGCCGTGAACGTTAAAGAATATAAGTATTATACCAAAGAGAAATCTTGCAATGGCAGGCATAAGGGCAAATACCGCAAAAAATCCCATGAGAACCTTCGGACTTGTGTCACGTATTACGTTACCAAGTGCGTCCTTGTGCGAGGTGTAGCCGACGAAGGTTATGACAAGACCCGAGAGAAGTCCGGTAACGGCATTGGCAAGCTTTGTAAAATAGTTTGATACCGTTGCTACAAGGCCCTCATTGCGTACACCGTATTTCCATTCGCTGTAATCGTAAACATCGCCCTGCAAAACCGCCTGGCAAACACGGATTATACAGTTCGGCAGACCGCATATTGTCAGCATTACGGTAAGGTAAACCATATTTGCGACTCCGCTGCCGCCGCTGTAATTCTTGTACCTTTCCGCACCGGAATAGCTTCCGAACGGAGCATAACCTATTATGAACATCAGCGTGTATGCTATGCCGCCGAAAATGCCGGCGCCGATTGCGGTGTTTCTGGCACCGAATTTATGTATAAGCTTCGGCGTAATCGGCGTTATTATGAAGTTGGGAATGCCCGTGAATACGCCGGCTATTGTGCCGTTTGCAAGGCTGCCCGTGTTGTGAAGCCAAAAGAAGCTTTCGGTAGAAGCTCCGACTGATTTGAATCCGTTGAAAAAGTTTGCGAGCATAAGTATAAACATAGGCTTGTTCTTGACCGCATTTTTAAACGAATCAAGAACGCTGATTTCCTGCATCTGCTCACGAGATGCGAGCGGGACTCTTTCTCTCATTGCAAAGAATCCGTATATTGCCGTGCCGCCGGCTATTACCATCATGGCTACGGCAAATCCGGAGTAGACGTCCTGCATACCGATGCTTTCCGAAATCTTCGGCATAAACGAAACAAATATCGGCACAAAAGACGGAATCCACGTTCCGAAAAGCTCAAAGAACTTTGAAGTCGCTATAAGGTTGTCTCTCTCGCGAAGGCTCGGGGTGATGTTGTAAAGAAGTATTTGCCAGGCATTGAAATATGACATACCTAAATTGTATGCGAATATTGCAATTACCGCCCAAACTATTTTTGATGTGTTACCCGAGAGGAACTGCGGCGTTGTGAAAAGCATCAGCGTGGCAAGACCCCAAATCGGTACGGTGATTATCATGTACGGGCGAAGTCTGCCCCAACGAGTTCTTGTTCTGTCAATAATAAGACCCGAAAGAGAATCGTCAACAGCGTCGTATATTGATTCAATAAAGACTATAAGACCGTAGGCACGTCCCGAAATTCCGAGAAAGCTTATCATAAAGAACTGCCTGTATGCGTTTACAAACTGGTCAAGGTTCTTTTGACCGAAGGTCGTAAGCAAAAACGCTACGAGCTCGCTCGGACGGATATAACGTCTGTTTTGCTCGGAGGCTTTTTTGACCTCTTTTTCAAGCTCCTGCTCGGACGGCTCGGCAACAGTTGTACTTGTGGCATTTTCTCCCAAAAAAATCACATCCCGGAAATCATTTGTAAAAAATAAAAATATTTTTATTATTTTAGCATAATGATTTCCTTAATTCAATAATTTTACGGTAATTTATTTTATATTTATCATATGGCGGATATTGCCGCAAAGCACGCGAACTTTTTTACAAAAACCGGCAGTAATTGACTTTTTATGCGCACAATGCTAAAATTATTTAAATTGATTTCCAAGGAGGCTGTGTCATGCTCGAAACAGATACGGAAAAGAATTCATCATACGGCAGCAAGCCTGCTTTGCCGCGTGCGGGCGAGCAAAAAAAACGTGCCTGCGAGGAATTTCAATATGATTTTTCGAACGGCACAAAGCGAAGCGAGGCAAGACCCGAGGAAACATATTTTTACGGCGAAAATCAGCCGATGATGTTTGAAGAAGCTGTCAAAGCAAGCGGCGGCGGAAGCAAAAACGCAGAAAAGGGGCTTGCGGTGTTTTTGACCGTGGCGGCGATGCTGCTTGCTTTGGTAAGTGCCTTTTCGATTTTAACCGGGTTCGGCATCATAAAAAATTATACAGGCCTTTTTGAGGAAACAACGACTGATGCCGCGGCGGATACCGACAAAGGCTCAAATTACATATACAACTCCGGTATTTCCGCAGAGACTTCGGAAAGCGAGACTTCATCCGGAGAGAGCATCACGACCGGCCAATGATGTTGTTTCACAATGCTTTTTATGCGAGCCGATAAAAAACCGCTCGCGGCAATGAAAGCTGCAAGCGGCACAAAAGCTTTTACGGCAAACGCTCTTTATGTGTAAAAGCTTCTGCATTAAATAATATGCTCCGAAATCGGCGATATATGCAATGAATTTTCCCTGCATATAAAAAAATTATAAAAAAGACTTGCTTTTTTACACCCAGTATGATAGAATGCTTTAGCATTCTGAAAACGAATTCAAATTTGAACGGAGGAAGAAAATGTCGGCTCTTGAAATAATTCTTGCTGTATTACTTATATTATCATCTGTTATACTGACCGTTGTTATCCTTATGCAGGAGAGTCGCCAGGCAGGCCTTTCCGGTGCAATCGCCCGGCGGTGCCGATACCTTCTTCGGTAAGAATAAAGGCAGAACCATGGAGGCTAAGCTCAGCAGATTTACGAAATACTTCGGTATATTCTTTTTTGTGCTTGCACTCGGTGCCACACTTCTGCTTCTCTTTTTCTAAAATATAAAAGCGGTAAAACGCTTTTTATATGAGCCATTAGCTCAGTTGGCAGAGCACTTGACTTTTAATCAAGGTGTCCGGAGTTCGAATCTCCGATGGCTCACCATTCATAAAACCCTTAAAAAGCTTGATGTTATAAGGCTTAATAGTGACAAGTAACTATTTTGTCGCAGAGAACGGTGTGACCCGAAGGTCACGCCGTTTTTCTGTGTTCATAGGTTGTTTGCGTGATGATAGGCTCGGAAATAACGGGAATATCTACATCGTCCATGAAGTTGAAGAAAATCTTCACTTTCTGCTTGCGCTTGCCGCTGGATTTGTCCGGGGCATAGACGATGATTTTCTTGATATACTCGTTCACGATGGTCTGTGTCAGCTCCTCCACATCCACATATTTCTGTGTCAGGGCGATAAAGGCATCCAGACCGTCGTTCATTTCTTCCCGCTGTTCCACCCATTCTTCGATAACTTCAATTTCGAGCTTTAACCGTTCCTGCTCCGCTTCATAGTCCGCAGACATCTTTCTGTATCTGTCCTGATTGAGATTTCCAAGAACATAGTCCTCGTACAGCCGGGCGATGATGACATCCAGATCGGCAAGGCGTCTCTTTGCCTGTTCCAGCTTCTTTTTGTCATCCCGGATGCTGCGCTCCTGGTCAGTCCTGCGGCATTGCAGCCATTCCTCCTGAAAACCGTCCACATCGCTTCGGATATACTCATTGACTGCCCGGATGCGTTCCAGAACGATTTCACGAAGCACATCTTCCCGGATATAGTGGGCAGTACAAGTACCACGGTTGCTCTTGTAGTTGTTGCAGACGTAGTGATCCTGCTTGCCCTCAAAGCTTTTGCTTGTGGCAAAGTGGAGCTTGCCGCCGCAATCGGCACAAAACAGAAGCCCGGAGAACAATCCCTGCCGTTCCGCTTTTGCGGGGCGGCGTTTGTTTTTCCTCAGTTCCTGCACCCTGTCAAACTGTGCCTGAGATACAATCGCTTCCTGTGTGTCCGGCAGATAAAACATATTCTCCGGCTCATTGGGAATCCGCTTTTTCAGCTTGTAGGACTTGGAATAAGTCTTGAAGTTGCAGGTACAGCCTGTGTACTCCTGCCGTTCCAAAATCCCTGCAATGGACTGGTTGCCCCAGTGGTACGGTCTTTCCGGCATCGGCTTTTTTCTTTCGCTTGGCATAGAGTGCCTTTGCGGTCATAATCTGCTTTTCTTCCAGAATCCTTGCTATCTGCTCCGGGCCTTTGCCGTCAATGCAAAGGTCGAAGATGAGCTTGACTACCGGAGCCGCTTCTTCATCCAGAATCCAGTGATCCTTGTCCTCCGGGTCACAGCGGTATCCGTAGGGCGGTTTGCCCATGTGCTTCCCACTGGTTCCTCTCTGCCGCAAACTGACACGGACTTTCTTGCTGGTATCACGGGGATACCACTCGTTGAACAGATTACGGATTGCGGCGAAGCCCCCTCGCTGTCTCCCCGGTTGCTGTCTACGCCATCATTTATAGCGATAAAGCGGACATCATAACTCGGAAAGATAATATCCGTATATTGTCCAACAGTCAGATAGTCACGACCAAAGCGGCTGAGGTCTTTGACCAGCCAGCAGCCCACAAGCCCCTGCTTGACAAGCTCAAAGCCTTCCTGCACACCGGGACGATTGAAGTTCGTCCCCGTATAACCGTCATCCACCAGAATTTTCAGGTTTGTATACCCGTGGTCACGGGCATATCGGGTTAAATACTCTCTCTGATTTGCGATACTGTTACTCTCGCCTTCCTGGGCATCCTCGTTGCTCAGACGGCAATAGAGAATGGTAATTTTCTGCTGATCCAACATAATATCCTCCTTCGGTGGTTGGTCAGCCGACAGTACCGTTGTGCATATTGGAATTATATCATGCTTTTTTGTGTCGCAGTCATTAACAAATCACCCCCTTGTCAGAAAAAAAAAATGAGCCGTTTTACCTTGTCGGTAAGTGGCTCATTTCCATCACACTCCGTTTCAATCACATACCATGTGTTTCCGATCTTGCACTCAATGGTTTTGCAGAAAGAGGACTGTGCCGCTTCCCCAACGCTTGCGGCATTCTTCCAGAGAATCAATAGGCGGCTCAAAAATCGGATCGAAGCAGGAGCAAATATCAATATAGCCGATGGCATCGTTGATTTCTTCCATCGGGGCATCTTCCATAATCATCTTGTTAATTTCATCTACGGTTTTCTTCATAGGCAAATAGTTCCTTTCTTAAATTTCCATGTCCTGTCCACGATTGCGGGCAGGGTGTTTGTGTTCATACAGTTCCTTTCCCCTGGCGAGGATGGCATTGATAAAAGCCCAGACCTTTTCAGATGCAATCTCAATCGCATCCAGGAAAGGCTGGGCTTTTTGTTTCAGCTCCTCATAGTCTTTGTTCAGTTTTTCAAAACGGTCTTTCCATATCTTTGCGTTTTTATCTGCCTGCTCGAATTTCTGCTTGTATTTCAGCTTCTCAGACTTTTCCGCAAAGCTGCTGACCGCATAATCCTTTAGCGTGCGGCACTCATCCGCCGTCATGGTAACATTTCCCGTAATTGGGATTTTTTCTTGCCCATCGACTCAATCTCATGTGCAGTCATAGCAACAGACTTAGCAGCCTGAGTTTCCTTTTTCAGAGCTTCCAGTTTCTTTTTCTGCTTCTCCGTGGCAGCTTTGGCATCCGCTAAGCTCTGCTCGGCCTGTGCCACCTGTCCGGTCACAGCTTCCAAACGCTGCTGTTCGGCCTGTACCTTGAACTGTGTCACCGTCAGATGTTCTTCGGTGCTGCCACATTCTCCACGCTCTACATCGGTATAACCAGCGTTTCGCATGAAATTGAAAAAGTCATCCTGCAGCACACTGTAGGACGACTTCAAAATCTTTTTCCCTTTTGCGTTCAACATAGGATTTCCGTTTTCATCAAGAACGGGTTTGGATTCCCACTTCTTACTGCGGCTGACCTGTGTGATCGTTTCCTTTACCGTTCCCCGGAGGGATTCATCCTTGCATCGCTTCGACCACAGGATTTGTTTCTCCACCACCGGGATATAAACCACATGAAGGTGATAGTGGTACACATCCTCACCCAGAGCTACCGACATTGCCCGGTTGCGCTCGTCGGCATGCATTACAGCGGAGAGGATATACTGCTCACCGCCCACGATCTCCACGGCGGCTTTATAGGCATCGGCATAAAACTGTTTTGCAAACTCATAGCCGCCGTGGTTGTAGAAATAAGCGGAGTTCACATCGAAAACCAACTCGCCATATTTGACGGCATCCGGTTTCAGCCCTCTGGTGGAGATGATCTTGTCCTGCTCCATCTGCTCAAACATTTTTACATAATCGTCAGTGGGAGACTTGAAGTGAACATTCAGCGCAGTACGTTCCGGCACGATGTCCACATTGGAATAACGGTCTTTTTCACGCTCATTGTGTTCCTGTACTTTTGTCACATCATCCGGAGTTTCCAAGTCCTGATTTCTGGCTAAGGTACGATCAATTCCATCATTTCTTGCCATAGATTTTTGTCCTTTCTTTAAGATTTGCAGAGCAGCGGAGGGCTGAGGAACGGCACTTTTTCAAAGTGTAATAACCCACTATTACACTTTCATCCATGCTGGCTACAAAGTGCCGTGGGCTCTCCGAGGGGGCTCTCCCGAGGGGGGGGAATGCGGTCACTGCGGTGACCTCTGCTGACCAAGGCAAAATGTCTGCGCCTTTTACCTTGGTCAGCCCGTCTGCATGAAGCTGTTCTGCGGAACATTTCTTGCAGACGATGGCAGCGAAAACCGTATCTTTCACTGCCTGTCCATGGGCAGCACTGCGGTGCGCCTATGGGGACGGGAGATGCGGAGGGCTGTTGCCGGGGTATCACTTCTCCCGCCTTTTCTGCCATACGATGTCGTAACCAAGCACAGCGGCAAGCTCCAATACTTCCTTGTATCGTATACTTTCCCGCTGTAATTTTGCGGACAGGTTGAAACGCTGTCGCTCCATCCGTACTCGTCCGAGAGCAGGTCAACAACTTCCTGCATGGTCATCCCGGCACGGATGATCTGTGCCTTTATTTCGTTGCGTATATTCATATTGATAAAATCCTCCATAATTCAGTTCATGTGTCGGTGCAACCTCTGCGCTCCAAGGTGGAGTGGATGCACCGAACAGTGAAAAAAATCTGCAATCTCCGAAATCCGTTCAGAATTTCGCTTGTGATGTCCTGTCCATATATGACCATATCCCACTTTGCCGTTTTGTGTGGTTTGGTCTGGAACAGTGAAAACACCCATTGTTCCGTGAACAGGGTACACGGTTCAGAGAAGCACGATTTCGTGAAATAGTTTCGTCCTGCGGTCAAAAACTTTGCTGTTTCCATTACCATTGATTTTTAATGCCCGAAAACAGGTCAGCTTTGAAAGCTGCTGTTTCCTATAACGGAAGAAAACAGGGGTAAATGCTGCGTACATACGTACAGAGCATGACTGGCAAAATCAATCCCGCCAGTCCTCCGGTACGTACGTACACGGCGAAACATCGTAAAATCCATTTATATGAGGTCTTGCCACAGCTTCCACGCCCATAAAGCCCCACACCCGCCGTCCGGCAGAGTTGGTGATGTTGTTGCAATGCTCCAGATTGAATCTCCCGGCATTGGCAATCATGGCATCGCTGAAGCTACGGGCTTTCAGCGGTGCAAGGGAGTTTTCCTCACACCACATCCGGTAGATTTCATAGAAATCCTTAGAGCTGATGGAAGCATCCGCTTTCAATCGGATGTATCCCTCCGACTCCATGAAATCAAAGATATTGTTGTTGTCACGCTTGACCGCTTCCCGGTTTTTCCGGATACGGTCACTCTCCGTAAACTTAAAGTTGTTGGCAACAAGCCGCTGTAAGCCTTCAAATGCCCACAGGAAGATACCCTCGGCTTCAGCTTTCATCTTCTCTGCAAGGTCAGGATCATCGGCTCTGTCCATGGGCTTTTCTTTGGTGGTCAGCACAAGCTGTCTGCGGTAAAATCCATCGCTGCGATCATACAGGGCTTGCAGATCACCATTGCTGAATGCCAGCAACCGGGCAAACATCCAGCCCTGATAACTCTGCTTGCCCTTGCGTTCCAAGTCCATTTTGCCCTGTGCAGTCACGATGGATTTTACATAGTTGGTCTGACGCAGAGCTTCCATCCGCATATCATCATCCACGCACAGCAGGATGTGTTCCAGATCGGCACGGGCAAAACGGTTTTCAGAAATCTTCCCGATGCTGCCGTCTTTCATATTCGTGCCGAAGATGGTGGACAGCACCGCACCGATTTGAGATTTACCCTCGCCACCGTTGCCTTTAATCACCATCATGCGCTGCCCCTTGTTGGAGGGAATCAGGCAATAGCCGATAAACTCCTGCAAAGTTGGAATGTCCTCGGCGTAAAGCAACCCATCCAGAAAGTTCAGCCAGATCACCGGTGCAGGAGCATCGGGATTATAGCCGACAGGCAGACGGCTTCGCACGATAGCCGGTCTGCCTTCGGTGAAAGTGCCGTTCAAGAGCAGCGTACCGTTGGCAACATGGATGCGATCCTGCTCCGGAGGGAAGTCAGACACCTGCGCTTCCAGTTTCAGCACTTCCAGAATGTTGGTGATCTTCCGTGGGATGTTGTTCACGGCACAAAATTTCAGCTTGTCGTAAATCTCACGCAGAGGAAGGTCATCCGTCACTCGACCATCGGGCGTGAAAAAAGCTCCGTTTGCGAAGATGATTCTGCGCTCATGCAGAAATTCTTCACAAAACAGAGCTTCGTTGATGTTCTGCCCGTCAAACCAGACAGGAAAATTCATATTAGGCGTTTTCCGGTTCTTCGCCACGGTGCGCCACCTCCTTTTTCTTTCGTGCGGTATACTCTTGCAGAAAAGCAATTATGTCGTCCTGCATCAGCTTGTCCACCAATGCCACCCGTTCTTCCAGATCACCCACCGTCAGCACATCTGCCATATATTCGATATAGCAGTGCATTTGGCAGGCTTCCACAAAACGGTCATCCAGAGCATCTTCCGGTGTCTTGGGTGCGTATCGTATTTTCCAATCTTCCAGCAGATGCAGATAATCCGTCAGCACCCGGAAACACAGCATTTCATTCTCCCGGAACTGACGGATATAGGGACGCTTTGGCTTGACCATAGCTGCGGCAGTGGGCGGTTTCGGGTCAAGCCCGAAGTCCGCAGCCAGCTTTTGCGCTGCTTCATAACTGCTCAGATCGAACAGTCTTGCCACAAGGTCGATTACATCCCCCTTGGCTCCGCAGCCGAAGCAGAAGAAATAATCCTCATTCAGCTTCAAGCTCGGATGCCTGTCGTTGTGGAACGGGCAGCAAGCCATACCATTGCGGTTGACATTCAGCCCGTAGTGTTTTTTGCGGCTTGCTTTACGCTGATTGCCGCCTTGATGATTTCATAGATTGTCATAGAAAAACCTCCGTTCATAGTATTTAGAAAGCACGAAACACCCGCCGTGATTGGCAGGGGTTTGGCTCCTTCTACTATGGTTATGCCGGATTTTTCAAAAAACAGGCTAATCGGAGGACAACCCCGTTTCAAAAAAAAACAGGACAACTTATGGATAGATGTAGATTTCTTTACATTAGCATGATAGAATTAAGAAAAATGAAAAAACAGGACAGGAGGGGCAAGCATGAACCAAGAACTGATGACATTGGATTTTTTGGCAGGATACGGTCATATATGAGGGAAAAAACACTTCCTGTCGGCGCTCTTGCCTGTGATGCGCTGAATGTCCCTGCGGATACCATCGCAAAGATGAACGAGCAATGCGAGAAAATCAATCTGCTGCTTGGAATATTAAACGCCGGACAGGATGCTTCTGCACTCTGTCCTATTGCAACGGAAGCTGCTCTGACGATGCTTGATATTCTCAGTCAAACACCGCCGTTCTCCTATATGAATATCTCAAAGCACAGAGAACGGATTGAAAAAGTCTTTACTGTGGACAATGCGCTGAAATATGTGGAGTTTGCCATAAAAGCCGCAACCAATTCTTTGCAATTTGAAGAAATCCAGAACTTTGCCGATGCGATGATGCTCCAACGCTATACCGCAGTTTTCGGGCATCTGGCATACTCCCTTGGGGAATACCAAACGGCCATGCTTGATTTTGCAGAAAAATCAGACGGCAATGAAGCAGAACGCACCGCAGAGGGTTTTGCAAAAATGTTCGGCGACTATTTTCCGCCGGAGTTCTCTATCACGGAGGGCAATGCCTGGATGTCTACTTTGAATAATTCCGTTCAGTATATATCGGTCATCCGTCCCGGCGAAAAAGTTGCGAAGCTGGTCAAGCGGATGCACTATGTATCCTTTGTAGGGATGTTCCGGTCTGATCTTTTTGAGGGCTTATGTGTTGGTCATGCCCCGAAAAAATGCAAAATCTGCGGCAAGTGGTTCCTCACCACCAACGCAAGGCACACCAAATACTGCGGCGGCTATGCACCGGGGGACAAGCTGCACCGCACTTGCCGACAGATCGGCAACCTGAAAGGCAGAGAACAACGGGAGCTTGCGGACGATCATCCGGTGAAACAGATTTATGAGAAACGGCTGAACACCATAAACCGCTATGTGAAGCGTGGTACTCTGGACGCTGATCTTGCAGAGGTTATGAAAAGCTGGCAAAGGATAAAATGCTTCGAGCGCTGAGCAATGTCGCCTATGCCAAAGGTGATTACGAAAAAGAGATGGGACAGGCTGCTTTGAAGAAAGAAGCAAAATTACGGACGAAATGAGGAATATGTAATGGCACAGAAATATGATTTAACTGATATTGGGAATGCGCTTAGCCGGGTTATGGACAATCCTATGACCAAAATAATCCGTTCTGGCTCTATTGGTGTGTTGGGCGTAGTAAACCCAGTTGCGGGAATTGTAGGCGGAATAGGAAATGATCTTCTATCTGAATACAATACCTTCAAACTCGGCCATCTACTGAACGGTCTTGCATCTGGCTTTAATCTCGAAAGAAGATTGAACGAGCTTTACAACTATGTAAACTCCAGCCCGGAAAAGGCTATTATCGTAGCCAATCTGTTCAAACAAACCGTAAATGCAGAATGCCCAAAGGTTTGCGTTATTTATGGTCTAATTCTTGCAAACCATTTAGAAACACTTACAGAATTCACGCACGAAGAATTGATTGTCTGTAAAGCTTTGGAAAACGCTACGGATTATGATCTGAAGAATTTCAAAGAAATAATGGAGAACTATCTTAAGCCAACATCAAATGGAAGAAGAATTGTATTTCCAAAAGACTTTGCAGATATTGCTGCTTTCACCACCACATGCGATTGGTGTGTATATAATAGAATCTTTGTTTCTCGCACAGCAGAGTGGGGTGAAATGGAAGAAGGCATTTTGGATATGAGCACGTACTATTACGAGGCAAATCCTGCATCTGTTCTTCTGGATAATATAAATGCTGCAAGACAAACTTGGAATTATGGTTAATTATTCCCGCGGATTACTTAGAAGGGAGGTGCGCTATGCTAAATGATTTTTCGTGGAACATGACCGGATACATACCGAAGCACCAAGTTAATCCACACGGTGACGGCATCATCCCCTATGTGGCAGAGCGCATCTTCCAACTGGAACCGGAACCGCCAGCGGTGGACAGTCTGAATGAATATATCCTGTCTGCTTTGCGGGAAAAGAATTTGCTATATTTTTCGTTCTTTCTGCACCACTACGAAACGCAGCTCAATAAGCGCATCAAAGGCTTTCTCAGTGTGGACGGCGGCAATCTGTACGACACAGACCGATTTATCGATATAAAGATCTCCTGCCGGGAGCAAATGCTCCAAAAGCTGATGGACTATGATCCTGCCAAGGGAGCGGAGTATGCTACATACATCTATCCGTTCATCTGGGATTCTATGCTCCGTTTCCGCATGGGCGAAGAAAAATGGTCGGTATCCTCTCTGACCAATTACAAAATGGTGCGATCAATTGGCGTGGCTGTACCATAACATAACACCAAAGATGCGGTCAACCAGTTTTCCAAGAAGTATAACTGCGACCTTGCTCTTGCGGAAGAATATCTGAAAGTTGTCCGTGGAATCCGCAATCAGCAACCGTTCTATGTCACAGACGAGGACGGCGAGGAAACAGGCGAGGATATAGCCCTTGACGATAGCTGGAACTATACCGACATCCTCTGGAACGGCATACAAGCAGAAAAGGTACAGCGGGCATTTGAGAAGCTGAATTACCGGGAACAGACCTTGCTCGAAAAACGGTTAGCAATCTGTATGACCTGCGGGCGAGTTGGCTCATGGAAGAACCGCCCCACTTTTTTGAAGAATTGGCGATTATGTTTGAGGGCAGCACAGCCAGCGGTGCAGAGCGAGCCTACCGGAAAGCGGTGGACAAACTGACAGAACTGCTGGTTGCCGAAGGTGCGCTCCATGCTGTCCGGCTGAAACAGAAAACCAAAACCAAGCGCAAAAAGAAAATTGCCGCCGCCGCAATCTACGAATATCAAGCAGACTGCGACGGCGAATGGGGCGAAATTTCTGTTGATTTTGAGAACGGCACAGCAGAGATTATCCGACTTGCTGATTGGGATACAATTAAAACGAACTGGTTTGCCAAGGAGGCGATCCGGTATATTTTATCATTGTCGCCTGATGCTCTTACAAAATATATGCTCGTCCCCCTTGAGCCGCCACTTATATCTTGAATCCTTACAACCACTGTAAGTGGTATTTGCTGTGTTCCCATGCTATCATTTTATTACAAATGATAGGAGGTATTCACATGAAGCCCATTTTGAATATTGAAAATTTAACAAAAATCTATGGCAATGTGCCAAGTCAAACAAAGGCACTGAATGGGATCACCTTCCAGGTGATGCCGGGAGAGTTTCTCGGCATTATGGGAAGCAGCGGTTCTGGTAAATCCACACTGCTCAATTGTATTGCGACTGTGATTCAACCCACAGGTGGAAGCATTCAGGTGGAAAGGCGATACTCTGCAATCTCTCAAGGGAAGGGCTCTTGCAGATTACCGTGGCAAAAAAAGTTGGTTATCTATTTCAGAATTTTGAATTGCTGGACAACCTGACTGGCAGGGAAAACATCCTGCTCCCCGACTTCCTTGCATGGGGTATCCGAAGCAGAAAGCAGCCAGCGGCTGAAGCAGTTGGCTGACTATCTGGAAATCACTGATGTTCTGGATAAGTTTCCGTCCAAGATGTCCGGCGGCCAGCGTCAGCGTGTTGCGGCAGCAAGGGCTCTGATCTTACATCCCCAAATGATCCTTGCCGATGAACCGACGGGTGCGCTGGATTCTAAGAACGCAAGAAGTCTTATGGAGAAGCTGTCCGGCCTGAATCGTGACGAACAAGCTACGATCCTGATGGTAACCCATGATTCCAATGCCGCCAGCTTTTGCAAGCGCATTCTGTTCATCCAGGACGGCGTGATCTTTCATGAGCTTCGGCGTGGAGACGAAAGCCAGCAGGAGTTCTACGGGCGCATCCTGAAGGTGATGGCGCAACTGGGAGGGGGCAGCGCAAATGTTCTCTAATCTCATTCTTCGGAACAGCCACCGCAGCCGAAAGGAAAACGGTCTGTTTTTCAGCTCCCTGGTGATTTCTATTGTTGCCTTTTACATGATTCTTTCCATCTCCACCCAGGATGTAATGATCTTTTTGCAAAAAATGGAGAGCGACGCAGTTGACAAACTCCTGCTTCTGATTCCTGCGTTTTATGGGATGACCCTCGGTATTCTGTTCTTTTTGATCTATTTTGCCTGCAAGTATCAGTTCGAGCGCAGACGGCATGAGTTTGGTGTTTATCTAATGTTGGGGATGCGTAGAAGCAAACTGTTTGGTATGCTTCTGGCGGAAGATTTCCTGACCAGTATTCTTGCCATGCTCATAGGCTTACCTGTGGCTGTGGTGCTTTCAGAAATTGTCAGTCTTGTCACCGCCAAGCTGGTAGGCATGGGGATCATCGGTCATCAGTTTTTTCTTTATCCTGGTCTGCAATTGAATGGACGCTGGCAGGATTTCTGGCAATTAAGCTGACGGCACTTCTGATTTTGAGTGGACGAATCAGCCGCCAGGAGATCGGTACTTTGCTATCCCAGCCAACGAACCGCCCCAAAAAGCAAATGCCATCTGTTATCTATGGACTGGCTGCTATATGCGGAAGTGTGATGTTGGCAGTGGCTTACTACATGGCGATTCAGGGAATTGCATGGACAAAGGTAAGTATGATGGTACTGACTTTGCTGTTGGGCATAGTTGGTACGATGCTGCTTTTCTATGGGATGCGTGCGCTGCTTGCTTTGATTGTTAAGAAAGGAAAAGGAAATAAGCAGCTTCATGTATTTACCTTCCGGCAGATTCAGGAGAATGTTATTCATCAGTCAACCTCCATGGCCATCAGCTCCCTGCTGATTCTGGCGGCGCTGTGTTGTTTTGGTGCGGGCGTAGGAATTGCAGGAACGAATAGCCTGTCTTCTGGCCATGTAATCGACTATACTTTTGAAGATCATACTGCAGAAGATTCATCGCAGGTTCTTCCGAATATAAAGGCAGCCCTGAAAGAAAACGGTTTGGAAAATCAATTTTCAGAGCTTTTTGAAATGAGGGTTGGGCGTATTCGCACCACAGAAGATTATGATAATGCCTACAGCATGGACGCTGTTATGGACTCTCTTCGGAGCCTGCCCCAGTCGGAAGACCGGGATGTCCTTCTGAACAATCTTGGTTATGCCACATACCCATATTTGATTTGTTTATCGGACTATAATCGTTTGTTGGAATTGTCCGGCAAACCGGCTCTCCAATTAGGCGAAAAGGAGGCCGCTGTCTATATTGATACAGAGTTTACTACGGTAAGTCGTACCACAATGCTGAACCAAGTATTGGCCGGACAGCCCAAGGTGGAACTGGATGGTAGTCCGATTCATCTTACAGGAGAGGTTCAGTCTGTGAATTTGGTCACGGACCGTTCTATAACCTTGTCCTTTGCATTGATTCTTCCGGATGAAGCATTCCTATATTATAGCCAGGGAATGTATGATACCTATGTCAATGCGGTGCTCAGTGAGCAGGCTCTGGATGGAAATAGCCTTATGACTGCATATTTGGATTTGAACGAGAAGCTGGACGAAACTGGCATTGAATATGAAAGCTATCTTCAGAATATAGGTCGTCAGCTTTTTCTACACCATAGCATCCAGTTATATTACCCTCTATCTTGCGATTGTTTTCCTGGTAGTTGCCAACACCATCGTGGGTGTTCAGTTCCTGATGAGTCAGCAGAAAACCGGGCGCAGATACCAGACCCTGATCCGCCTGGGAGCTACTTACGAAACCCTTTGCCAGTCTGCTGGAAAGCAAATTACCTGGTTTATGGGACTTCCTGTATTGGTTGCGGCTGTCAGCAGTCTGTTTGGAGTCAGGGCGTTATTTACAGGGATACTCTCGTCCCGAACCCGTGGGAACAGTGTCTGAAATGCTGCTTGTATCTGCTGCTATGATTTTGCTACTTTGCGTGATAGAATATATTTATATGAGAGTGGTCAAGCGCTCCAGTGATCGGTATTTGCTGACACTGATGCAGCCGCAGAGAGAAGAATAATTTGGAAGGAGGTGCTGTCATGAAAAGAATTGCTGTTGTGGAAGATGAAGTCTATATGCGGGAAGAACTCTGCGATATGCTCCAAAAGGACGGCTATCTTGTGGAGGCAATTACCGAGTTTGAAGATGCCGCTCGGCTCTTGGCAGCCCTCCGCCCTGACCTTGTGATCTTAGACCTGAACTTGCCGGAGATCAGTGGCTTTCAAATCTGCCAGGAGCTAAAGAATAAAACTGCTATCCCCGTCCTGGTGCTGACTTCCAGAGATCAGGTAAAGGATGAACTGCAAGCGTTCCAGTTGGGTGCCGATGAATATTTGACGAAGCCGTGCAGAAAAAGATCGACTTCTTGCCAGGGTATCCAATATTCTCAAAAGGTATGAAGGCCGTACCAATCTCATAGAGGGACCAGATTTCCTGTTAGACCAGCAGACCTACACGCTTTATATTCATAATACCTCTGTGGTGCTTCCAAAAAAATCAGGGAAAACTGTTGGTCGCTCTTTTTGTCCGGCGGCGATGCTCTGGTCACGACGGAGCAGCTTTGCATGGCACTATGGGGAACCACGGAATACATAGATGAAAATGCCTTGCAGGTTAACCTAACCCGGCTGAAAAAAACGATGTCCGCCCTTGAAATGAAGCAGCGAATCGTTGCAGTTCGAGGAATGGGCTACCGTTTGGAAGCGGAGGGGTCTCTATGAAGCAGCTTTGGCACATGATAGAACGGTACTACCCCTGGCTTCTGTTGCTGCTGGGCGTGGATTGCTTTTTTGCGCTGTCATTCTTTGGATTTCTGACATTCAGGTATTTCAAACCTTGATCGGGTTAGTAGTTCTGACGAGCATCCTTTTGTTTTCAGCGATTCTTGTTTGTACTAAACAAGAGGGAGAACACCCACATGGAACTGTTCCGAGATTTCCTCAGTGATCCTACCATCTGCAATGAAGAACGGCTGCTCAGTGCCATTAGTCAGAAAGAAGGAGAATCTGTCCGATTTTTGGCTTCGGTTTTACGGGAATACAAAAACGAGAGTAACAATATGGCGGATGCCCTACGGGACTATGAAGAATACGTGGAGGGCTGGGCACATGAAGCGAAAACGCCCCTATCGTTGCTGACCATGCTCTTGGATAACCGGAACGATGAAATCTCTCCTTCCCTGCAAGCAAAGCTGGATTATGTCCGCAGTCAGCTTCAGGAGGATGTCACGCAGATGCTGTACTATGCCCGGTTGAAGAGCAGTACAAAGGATTACCGATTTGAGGATGTCAATTTGAATGACTGCTTGGGTGAAGTTCTGGAGGACTATGCCCCACTTCTTGAAGAGAAGCATTTTGTCATTCTCAACAAACTGCAATCTGAAACAGTCTATACAGACCGTAGAGGACTTCAGTTTATGTTGGGACAAATCGTTAGCAATGCCATCAAATATAGCAGCGATAGTCCCATGCTTACAATTTCCGTGATACATTCGGAGACTGCAGATATCCTTTCTGTTGAAGATAACGGCATTGGCGTAAAAAAATATAATCTGCCGTACATTTTTCAAAAGGGCTTTACCGGGGATTCTACTGACAGCAGAAAGAAGGCTACCGGTATGGGACTTTACCTGGTTAAGAAGATGGCCGACGATCTAAATCTTCATCTGGAAGCAGCTTCCCAGTGGGGGAAAGAGCTTCAAGATTGTCATCTTCTTTCCTAAATTGAGATCCAACGGAGGGAAATAATATAAACAGAAAAACGCCCGCAGGATTTTCTCCTGCGGGCAGCGTGTTGTCAGCTCTCCCAAGGCTTGTATTCTGTTACAGTTTTCAAATAGGTTTCGGGATCGCCGTTCAAGATAAGGTCTGCATACTCCAAAGGAGAGCGTTGTAGATCAAATAATCCAGCTCTGACCGCTGATACATATTGTCAGCAATCTCGTTCTCAACGACGATAGTGTCAATCGCAATCATACTGCCGTCGCTGAATTTCACTTCCACACAGCAATTATCCATATTGTAGGCACAAGATATTAAGGTTTTCATGGTATGTCCTCCATAATTCGTAATATAAAGCGAAAATCCCGTCTGACTTCCTGTTAGAAATCAGACGGGATTTGTCCGTATGCACCCCGGAAACCGTCAGCTAACAGTTGATAAGTAAATTAGTTCCTTATCACTGTTAAGCCAAGGTTTTCCGGGGTTTTCTTATACCCTTTTCGTCTGATAGCCTTTGAAGCTTTTCGCTGTTTTTGACCGTATGTGACCTCGGTTAACCCATTTTGTAAGGGCTAAAAATGGGTTAACCAGGACAAATGGGTGAGTAAATGGGTTAACTGAAGGGTCAACACAAGGTGAATTTGCGGAGTTTTTTTCATGAACACCCCTAAGTAAAAATGAACTGCATTGACGCTGATGCGGTTTGTACTAATTTCATAAAATATGACTATGGGAAAATGATTTTAAATTCTTTGTCAGGAGGTAAGCCCACATGAAAAAAGGGATGCTTATATATTACTCCTCCACAAATCGCTTTGACGTTTTGTATGAGGAAGGAAACAGTTATGGCGGCCTGCACTGCGGAACTGCAATGGAGGTCTTGATAAATGGCGAATGGATACCCAATCGCATAGAGTACGGAAACGACTGGTATCTCGTAGGAGTGCAGAAGGAATCGTTACCCGGACTTCAAGTAAGAATATAGTAACCACATGCTGCAAGGGCAGTCTCTCGATTAAAGGGGCTGCCTTGTTTTTATATCCAATCGTAGAAAGGAGGAACCCGTCATGCCGAAATGCCTGTTCAGATACCAATGGGTCAAGCTGCCCAGGACTCATTTGCCGGTCGGCAAGGGAATCATGGGTTATTGGGCAAAGCTGGCCTCGCGGGCGGCATTTCGCAAGGGTCGGGCAAAATACTGCGGATACACAAACGATGTAATGCCGGGAATGTGGTCCGGTGGCGTGGTCGGCTTGAAGAGCATTCTGGGCGTCAAAAGGCGCACGGAGGCTCTGGAAATCATGGATACGCTCAGCCGGTTCGGGTATATCCGTTACACGCTTGACGAGAAAACAAAGAAGCTGGAATATATCATCACCGATTGGGTCGTAAAATGCTCCGGCGCCGAATGCATGAGTGGAGCAGTCTACGCAACAGACGGCTATGGCTTTATCTGCCTTCCCCGCAACATCACGCAGCGCCTCGCGGATCGGCATTATACATTCGGCGAATCAGATGCATGGCTGGACCTCTGGTGCCACACGGTTTGGCAGGAGACCGGCAATGCGTTTTCCTGTCTGGCGCCTGCCGTTCAATTCGGGAGACTTGGCGCCGCTTTGACATTGGAAACCTTGGGACGACGCTGGGGCTGGGAAAAGACAAAGGTGTGGAGATTTTTTCAGAAGAATGGGGATGCCTTCGCTCTGCACCGTCTGCCGGGCTCCTACGGCTGCCTCATTTTCAATAGACTTTATCCGCTGGATACAGAGGCTTCGCTGCCCACCGGCGCAGAAATTGAACGCATTATTGAGAAAATGCGTATTTGCGCAGGAAATGCGCATATTGGAGGCTCGGACAATGCACGCCTGAACAAGATGATCCTTTGGTATATGATGAGGCCGCCTTTATCCGCAGCCTGAGCTTCCTGTCCGACGCGGAAAAGGACGCGCTGATCGCCGACTATAACCGTCTGGTAGAGCTTGATAACCAGCTGTGCGAGCTGTACAATTCCATCTGGGGCAACACCGGCTGCGAAAGCGGCATCTGCCCCCTTTGACGGAAAGGCGATATTCTGATAGTATAAAATCAACATCATGCCGATGCTGCGCCCACGCGCAGCATTTGGCGCTGCTTGCAAGGAGGACGCATGGGACATTCCATCTATTTGGCGGACGATGAAAAGAGCATACGGGAGCTGCTCCATAGCTTCCTCGCAAGCGACGGCTATACCGTGCGCTCCTTTGAAAACGGCGACGCGCTGCTGGAGGCGTTTCGTCAGGAGCCTGCGGAGCTGGTGATACTGGATATCATGATGCCCGGCACGGACGGACTTGCCGTGTGCCGGGAGCTTCGCTCTGTTTCCGATATTCCCATCATCCTGCTTACGGCCAAGGACAGCGAGCTGGACTACGTCATGGGCATCAGTCAGGGCAGCGACGATTATCTCACCAAGCCCTTTCGCCCGACCATTCTTCTGATGAAGGTGAAGGCGCTGCTGCGCCGTGTGGAGATGGACCGAGGAAAAACGGCGGCGGCGGAGGATGAGCTGCATTACGGGGATATCCGCTATTCCGCTACGGAAAACGCCGTCTTTTGCGGAAGCACGATCGTGGCGCTGACCCAGACCGAGCTGCGGCTGCTCAGCTATATGATGAAGCAGCCGGAAAAGGCATATTCCCGCGAGGAGCTGCTCAGCGCGGTGTGGGGCTTTGACTCGGAGGTGGAGACCCGCGTGACCGATGAAACGCTGCGCCGTATCCGGAAAAAGCTGCTGCAAGCGGGCAGCACCGTCAGCGTAAGCACAATCTGGGGCTTTGGTTACAAGCTGAAGGGAGCAGGAAGCGTATGAAAAACATCAAGCTGCGGATCGTGTATCTGATTCTCGGTGCGGCACTGCTGCTCTTTGCCCTTTTCATGGTGGCGGTAAACCTCATCATACCTGCCCACTTTGTGAGTGAGGCAAAAAAGGCGCTCATCAGCGAGGCACAGTACCAGAACCGCACCATCCCCTATACCGACGATGAGCCGATCTATGACGAGGGCGAGGGGGAGGGGAATTTCTTTACCCCCAGCATCGTCTTTTTGGAACTGGATGACGGATACCGACCTAACACATGGAACCGGGATACCTATCGCCTGGAGAAAAAATTGCTGGAATACTGCGCCGGGCGGGATATTGCACTCAATCAATGCTATACCTTCAAAACGGACAGGCATCACCTGATATTCATGTCCGTGCAGGAGGAGCAGGACGATTGGGAAAAGCCATACGCCTACATCATGTATATAGACATTGGCCCAATCACCCGCTATATCGTGACGCTGAACTGGGCGTTCTTTGGAGTGCTGCTGGCGATCTCCTCCGTCATGTGTCTGCTGGGCTTCCGCTTCGGCAGGGATATTGAAAAGGAGGCGGAGCGGCAGCAGACCTTCTTTCAGAACGCCTCCCATGAACTGAAAACGCCGCTTATGGCGATACAGGGCTATGCGGAGGGCATACAGGCGGGCGTCATGGACACGGGCAGCGCGGCGGAGGTGATTCTGGCGGAGAGCGACCGCATGACGGAGCTGGTGGAAGAGCTCCTGGACATCTCGAAAATCGATATGGGGCGGCAGCGGCTTGCCCTTTCCGAGATGGATGTTCGGGAGCTGCTCTACGACAGCATACGCGCCGTGGAGCCGGCAGCCGCCGCCGGCGGTATCACCATCACGCCGGACTTCCCCGAGAAGCCCGTTATGGTCAGCTGCGATGATACCCGGCTGCGCAGAGCGGTCACCAATATCCTATCCAACGGCGTGCGCTATGCCCGCAGCCAGCTGCGCCTGACCTGCCGCGCGGACAAGCGGCATGTGACGATACGGATACAGGACGACGGGGACGGCATCGCCGAGGAAGATCTTCCCCACATCTTTGACCGCTTCTACATGGGGCGGAGCGGAAAATCCGGCATCGGCCTTGCCCTGACCAAGGAGATCGTTCACCTGCATAAAGGGACGATCCGCGCCTATAACGGGGAAACCGGCGCCGTTTTCGAGATCTCCATTCCGGTGAGCAGATAAGAAGATCACCGCGCTGCCTTTGGGCACCTTTCTTGAAAAAGGACGGACTTAGAAAAGACTTTTGTTGGTACCGGGTGGAGAGTTTCCTGTGATTTTCTCTTGTGCCGACATTGTTAGAATGGAGTACATCTATGGACTGCAAAGCAAAAAAATATCTGCATATTTATGACTGGAACTACTGGTGGGGCTATTACCGCTGCTGTAAGGACTGGGAACCTTTCCATGCGGCGGAGTTTTCTCTTTCCGAGGACGAGGCGGGAGAGGCGCCCTTTTTCCACTTTGATTTCCATAACCTCCCGCACTTCACCAGACCATTCGGGACGGTGAGTTTGTGGAGCCGGATAACCCGGATCATCCGCACTTTCTGGAGCAGGCAAGGCGGCTCAGAAGCGGTGAACAGGACTGGTTCGTCGGGGCGCTGTACTATCCGCTTTTTTCGCCGGAGATGCATTTCTGCAACGCCTCCGTCCGGAGCGGCGTCCCGCTGACACAGCTGCTTTCCCCGTCTGTACCGCCCTATTACGGGGTGATCTTTCTCCGGGAGGAGCGCCCCCTCACTCCGGAGGTGCTGACGCATTGGGCGGAGACACTGTCCCAACCCCTGTTCGGCCAGCCGTTTTCCTGTACGCTTGCACAAGTCCCCAGCCGGCAGGAGGCGATGGAGCAGTTTGAGAATGAGATGCGGCTGACGCGATGAACAAGTGCCAGCCGCGCTGCCCGGCGGCAACTGCAAGACCCCAAAGCCCTGCGGATGCAGAATTACTTACAACGGAGAATATGAATGACTTTTGAAATTCACAGTGATATCACGAATCATTCCATGACCATAGCCGCCCGCGCGATGCGCAAGGTGCTGCGGCGAAAACGCAGCATCCTTTGGGCCATTTTCGGCTGGAGCGTCTTTTTATTCAGCGCATTGCTGCTGATTCCATTCGATGGAGAGTCTTTTACGCTTGATGCCAGAACGGTGATTTCCTTGCTGGTAGAGGTGATACTGCTGTCCGTTCTGCTGTTTCAGGACCGATTCAATGGCATGATCGCCCGCAAAAACGCGCTGGCGGGCACAAAGAAATATCATGTCGCATTCGGCGAGGATTCCTATACCGTCGTTACGGCGGCCACCACCTCCACCTTCCGCTATGAGCTGATCGACGCCATGGCGGAGTCGCAGGACTACATCATCTTTCTGATGAAAAAACGCTATGCGCAGCCTCTGGACAAGCGTACTCTTACCGGCGGGACGGCGGAGGAATTCAAACGATTTCTTGAGGAGAAGACCGGAAAGACATTCCGGCGTGTGAAATGAACGGATTATCTATAACGCCTTTTCGCGGGCTGCATCTGCTCCTGCTTTTGCTGACGGCAGCGGCGGCGCTGCTCGTATTCTTTCTGCTGCGCAAAAAACCGGAAGCACGTCGCTCCCGGCTTCTGATCGGCATGTGCCTTTTTAATCTTGCGCTGTTTACCGTCTACAAGCTCTCACTGTCCATGGACGCAGCGTATATCCGTGCGTACTATCCCAACGGCTTCAACATTTTCAATGAGCTGCCGCTGCACCTGTGCAACATCAATCTGTTCCTGATCCCCATCGGACTATGGAAGAGAAATCGCTCGATCATGGGCTTTTCATTCTTCGTAGCGCCCCTTGGCGCACTGATGGCGCTGCTCTTTCCGGAGCCTCTGTTCTCCGGCTTTTCGCTGTTCCTGCCGCGGATCTTTGGCTACTATGTGACCCACGCGATTCTTGTTGTCTGCGGCCTGAGTCTGGCGACGCTGGGGTTTTACCGCCCCGACCCAAAGGATATCCCACGGATCCTCAAGACCTTTGGTTTGCTTGCCGTTGGCGCGCACCTTATCAATCTCCTGTTGCGCCTCACGCTCTGCCCGGAGGCAAACTACTTCTTCACTTATGGCGCGGAGATCAGCGTACTCAAGCTGTTTTGGCGTATCATCCCGGTGCCGCTGCTTTACGGGCTGCCGGCACCGCTGATCCTTGCAGGCTATATTTACGCGGTCTGTGCGTTGTCCCGCCTGGCGCGAGGCGCGGAAGAAGCGTCTTTTTCATAAAACAGGACACAAAAAGCGGCCTTGGGCGCGATGAACTGCCCCGCTTTTTTGGTGGTTGGCAGTTGAACGCTGCCGACCGCTTTTTATGCATCGGACAAAGCGGAGCGCTTCTGCGCTCCGCAGCAGGATATCAGAAAAGGCGGGCTGAGGCGCGCCGGGGAAGGAACAAGGTCAACAGAACCGAAGAAGGAGCGCGAGCAAAGGCTCACTGGGGCGCTTCCGGGAAGAATTCACCGTGCACCGCGTGCACGGCTTTTTCATATTCCGGCTCGCTGATGCCAACGGTGATGTTGATCTCGCGCGTGCCCTGCACGATCATCCGCACGTTGATGCCGGCGCGTCCGAGCGCACAGAGCAGACGGCCGGAGACGCCCGGCCTTCCCGCCATGTCCCGTCCGACGATGGACACCATGGCAAGCCCGTCTGCAACGCAGATGCTGTCCGGGCGGACGGCGGCGGAAATGTCCGACAAAAGCGCCTCGCGGCAGGCGGAGACCGCCGCGGCCGGGGCGATGAACGAGATGCTGCCAAGCCCCGTCGCGATGTGGTCAAAAGGAACTTCGTGCGTTTCGAGCACCGAGAGAATCCGGCGGCAGTAGCCCACGGCGCTGTTCATATTTTCCTTCTCCACCTGTATGGAGCAATAGCCCTTGCGCCCTGCGATTCCCGTGACGGGACAGACGGAAGGAGGGCTCTGCGAGGAGACGAGGGTGCCGGGGGTGTCCGGCTGCATCGTGGAGCGGATGTGAATGGGAATGCCCATACGCCGGGCTGGCGTCACCGCGTCCTCGTGCAGCACGCTGGCCCCCATATACGCGAGCTCCCGTACCTCGTCATAGACCATGGCAGGAATCGCCCTTGCGCTGGGCACGATTGCGGGATCGGCGCGGAAGATACCGGCTACGTCCGTCCAGTTTTCGTAGGCATCCGACCCGGAGGCGCTTGCCAGCAGCGCCCCGGAGATATCCGAGCCGCCGCGCGGCAGCGTGTGGATGCGGCCGTCCGCGCCGCCGCCGTAGAAGCCGGGCATGACGGCACGCTCCATGTCGCGGAGCCTGCGCGTTAGCGACCGTTCCGCCAGCTTGTGCTGCGGGACGCCGTCAGCGTCAAAGAAGTGCAGCTCTGCCGGGTCGAGAAACGGCCAGCCCAGCAGGGCTGCCAGCATCCGCCCGCTGAGGTATTCACCCCGGCTGACACAGTATGCTTCGGATGCGCCGGAGGCAAGCGCCGCCTCGATTTGCCGCAGCTCCGACTCTAAGTCTATGGCGAGATCAAGCTCCTGCACGATCTGCCGGAACCTCGCAGCGACAGGCGCAAAGGCAGTCCCGGGGTCTGTGCCTGTTTTTACAGCGGCATGGCAGTCATACAGCAGATCCGTCACCTTTTTGTCCTCCGCAGAGCGCTTTCCCGGGGCGGAGACCACGACAAAGCGCAGCTCCGGGTCTGCCGATACGATGCGCTTTACCTGCCGGAAGCGGGCTGCATCTGCCAGAGATGTGCCGAATTTCGCTGTTTTCATAGGGCGTCTCCCTTCAAAAGATCGTCCATATCGTAAAGACCGGGCTGCCTGCCGCAGAGGAAGACTGCTGCCCGCAGCGCACCCTCCGCGAACAGCCGCCGGTCATGCGCCTCGTGCTTCAGACTCAGCGTCTCGGCTCCGGTCGAGATCAACACCTCATGGATGCCTGTCACACTGCCGAGGCGGATGGAGGATATGCCGATCTCGCTGTGGTTTCGCGGTGAAAAGCCGCTGCGGCCGCACACAAGCGTTGCCTCCGGCCGCTCTTTTTGAATGGCGGCGGCGAGCATACGCGCCGTGCCGCTCGGAGCGTCCGCCTTGCGGCTGTGATGCGTCTCCACGATCTCGATCTCCGCCTCCGGAAACAGGCGCGCGGCCTCGCGCACAAGGCCGCAGAGCGCCGCAATACCGAGACTCATGTTGCCGGAAAAAAAAGACGGGGATCTGCTCTGAGGCGCGCTCGATGCGCGCGCGCTCCTGCTGCGTGTGCCCGGTGGTGCCGATCACGATGGGAAGGCCGTGCTCCAGCGCAAAGCCAAGCGCACTTTCGGTTGCGGTGTGAAAGGAAAAGTCGAGCACGACGTCGGCAGGCTCCAGAACTTCGGAAAAGGACGCAAACGCGCCGTTTCCGCTGCGGCTGACCATGGGTCCTGCGGTGCAGCCTGCAAATCCGGCGTCCAGCAGCGCGCGAAGCGCTCTGCCCATCGCGCCGTTTGCTCCGTGCAGAAGGATCTTTGTCATCTCAAACACCCCATGCCTTGAGCGCGTTCAGAAGGACGGCCCGGCGTCCTTCCTCCATCGGCGTGAGCGGCAGACGCAGCGTGTCGGTGCCGTAGCCCATTTTTGCCAGCGCCGCCTTGACCGGAATGGGATTGACCTCGGAAAACAGCGCGTCTATGACGGGCAGCAGACGGCACTGGAGCGCCGCAGCGCCGCGCACATCGCCGGAGAAGAACAGCTCGCACAGCCGAACCGCCTCCTTGGGCAGCACATTGGAGAGCACGGAGATACAGCCCTCGCCGCCCATGGCGAGGATGGGCACGATCTGATCGTCGTTGCCGGAATAGACGTCCAGATGAGCCTCTGCCTTGTGAAATAGCGATACGATCTGCGAGATGTTTCCGCTTGCCTCCTTCACAGCGGCGATGCGCGGATGCCCGGCAAGTGCGGCGCAGGTCTCGGGCAGCAGGTTGCAGCCCGTGCGGGAGGGAACGTTATAGAGGATCACGGGCTTATCTGATGCATCCGCGATGGCGGTATAATGGGCGATCAGCCCCCGCTGTGTGGCCTGTTATAATAGGGCGTCACCACCAGACAGGCATCCGCTCCGGCGGCGCAGGCAAACCGTGTCAGCTCGACGGCTTTTTCGGTGCAGTTTGCGCCGGTGCCCGCAATGACCGGTACGCGCCCGGCGGCCCGCTTTACGGCAAATGCGATCGTCTGCCGGTGCTCCTCGGCGGTCATTGTGGACGCCTCGCCCGTTGTGCCGCAGGTGACAAGCCCGGCGACGCCGCTTTCGATCTGCCAGTCTATGAGTCTGCCGTAGGCGTCATAGTCGATGGCGCCGGAAGATGTCATCGGGGTGGCAAGCGCCGTGGCGATGCCGCGAAAAAGTGTTTTCTGTTTCATTTGAGCTACCTCCTGTTTCTGTAGGTCGTCAAGTTCTTCTTTCCTGTTTGAGCTTTCGGATGACCGGCGCACTGCCCATGAGATATCCGATGCGCCAGCCCGTCATCGCCCACGGCTTTGAAAAGCTCTGGGCGATCAAAAGTCGCTCCCGCAGGCCGGGCAGGGCCGCAGGGTCCGGACAGGGACGCGTGCACAGCCCGCGATAAACGTCGTCGCAGAGTATAAAGATGGGCTTGTCTCCGACTGCGCGGCGGACGGCGGCCTCGCATATGGCTGCGGGCGTGGGAAGATCCGGCTCACCGATGGTGAGCCCGATGCAGTCCTCACGCTCTGCGGCGAGGGCGGTATAGCGGCGAATGGCGCTCAAAGAGAGCCCGCCGAGCGATGTGCAGAGCCTGTCTACCATGCCGTTCCTCCCGCGACCGCTTCATAATAGCGGATGCCCGCTTCCAGCACGCGCTCGTCAAAGTCAAACTCCGCCGTGTGCAGCGCCGGTGTGCCGCCGCAGCCCAAAAACAGAAACAGGCCGGGAAGCCGCTGCTGATAGTATGAAAAATCGTCGCTTGCCATGCTCGGCGCGGTCAGCGCCTCGATGGGAAACAGCGCAGAAGCCCTGCGGAGCAGATCGGGCGGATTCACAACAGCGGGGTAGCCCTCGCTGAAATGGACGGCAGCTTCGCAGCCGCTGGTTTGCACGGCATGGCGGCTGATCGTCTCCAGCGCCTCCCGGATGCTGCAAAACGCAGAATCATCGAGTGCGCGCAGACTGCCCTCCAGCCGTGCGCTTCCGGCGAGCGCGTTGCGGACGCTTCCGGCCTCCATGTGTCCAAAGCCGAGCAGGAACTCCGGCCTTTGCGGGAGCGACAGCGCCGCCGCCTCGTTGTAAAATGCCACGCAGGCGGCAAGCGCGTCGCGGCCGGAGCCGGCGGAGCAGAAATGTGCGCAGCGGCCCGTGGCGGTGAACGTCACCTCGGCCGAGCGCGCCATCATGGGGCCGGGCAAACCGGCGAGCGTCCCGGCGGGAAGCCCCGGCCAGAGATGCAGGGCGAAAATGGCCTTGACGCGCAGCCGCTCAAAAACCCCTGTTTCACAGATCCGTCTGGCTCCGCCGGTCGTTTCCTCGGCGGGCTGAAACACCAGCAGGACGTTGTGCGGCAGATTTTCCTTTCCGCGCAGCCTGCGGCCAAGCTCCAGAGCCATCGCCATGTGCCCGTCGTGACCGCAGGCATGCATGCGCCCGCTGTGCTGAGAAGAAAACGGCAGACCTGTCTGCTCCGCAATGGGCAGCGCGTCCATTTCTGCGCGAAACGCCAGCGTATCCGCCGCGCCGAAGTCAAAATAGGCGCATACGGCGCTGTCAAGCGGGAAAAACACCTCGCAGCCGAGCGTGCCGAGGACGTTTTGTAAATAGTCCATGGTCTTGGGCAGCTCGTCGCCCAGCTCAGGGATGCGGTGCAGGGCACGCCTGTCCGCTGTCATGGGGGTGAGCGTTTGCATATTTGTAAACCTTCCTTGCTGCTTTTTGAATGTCGTGCGTCCGCGGCTCAAAGCTCCCGCAGGGCGTCCACCAGCGCTGTTTTTGCAGCGGACACATCGCTTTTGTGCTTGATGATGTGCGCGGGGCATCCGGCGACCACGCTCTCAGGCGGTACGTCCGATATGACGACCGCACCTGCGGCGACGACCGCACCGCGACCGATGCGGCAGCCCTCGAGCACCACTGCATTCGCCCCGATGAGCACCTCATCCTCCACGACGACGGGCGTCGCGCTTGCAGGCTCGATCACCCCGGCCAGCACCGCGCCTGCGCCGATGTGGCAGCGTGCGCCGACCATCGCCCTGCCTCCGAGCACCGCACCCATGTCGATCATGGTACCTGCGCCCACGCTTGTGCCGATGTTGAGGATGGCGCCCATCATGATGACAGCTCCCTCCCCGATCTCGACCTGCTCTCGAATGATGGCACCCGGCTCGATCCGGGCGTTCAGCCCCTTCGTGTCCAGCAGAGGAACGGCTGAATTGCGGCAGCTGCTTTCGATCACGATATCGGCAATGGCGTCCTGCTGCGCCTCGATGGCGGGGCCGATGTCCCGCCAGTCGCCAAATACGATTTTTGCCCCGTCTCCCGCCGGAAAGACTCTTGCATTCGGAAAGCTCGTGGGCGAGCGTTCCCAGAGGTAGACCTTGACCGGCGTTTTTTTCTCGGCAGTGCGGATATATTCGATCAGTTCCGCTGCATTCATATGTGCGCTCCTTTTCATGCTTATTTACTGTAAATCCATCATATCGGATACTTCGATGCAATACAATGCACAATAATGCGAAGATTATTGCAAAAAATGCTCATTTCGCCGCCATAAAACGCTGAACTGCCAATTTGCCGCCGCCTTCTGCGGCTGGACAGCAAAAGACCGCTGACCCGCGCTCTGAGCGCAAGGTCAACGGTCTTTTAAGGATTAAAGACACATATCTTTATGGTGAAGACACGGTTTATAGTGCAGAATATGCAATATACCGCTCCGCTTCTGCATCACTCTTTCCGGCTTTATAGGGTAGTATTCCCCTGTGAAAATCCACCTAACTCCTTGAGCGTCGAGATTTTGCTGTCTGTATTTTGCTGCCGAGAACGTGGAGCAGGGTATTACAATCCCGCCCCACGTTCTGCTATCCCATTTTCTGATGCTTAAAAGCACCTTGTCATAACTTAACCTGTTCTGCGCTGCTTGGAATCGGAATTTTGAGACGTGTCCGGTACAGTCTCGGACTCCTGACGGGAAAACCAGTCGGTTTTCTTCCCGGTAATATCCCCGGATACTGCATCGACCTTGTAGGAATACTGCTTCTTTGCGGTGTAGAACTCAAGGATATAGCAGGGCTTGCCAGAATTGCGGTTCAGCTCCTCTTTGGTGAATACGATTTTTTGTGTGGATTCATCAAGTCCCGCGTCCTTCAGGGCGATCTTCTTTGCTTCTTCCAAAGAGATGAAATCTGCAGTGTCGCTTTCCGTTGTGGCGGTCTCTTTCTGCTTTTTCTCCAGAACGATACCCAACACTGCATCAATGCGGTATGTCCATTGCGTTTTCACATCGGCAAAGACGAGCCGGTAGTAAGGCGTTTTGACGCCGCCGCTCACAAGGGTTTCCTCGGTAAAGCTGACTTTATCTTTGCATCCGGCATCATCCAGGGCGATTTTCTTCGCTTCGGAAAGAGTAATAAATTTCCCGGCGTAAATAATGCTGCCGCTCTTTGCGTCGATTTGGTAGAAATATTGATTCGTCCCGGTGTAGAACTCCAGCAGGTAGCAGGGCTTGCCCTGATTGCGGTTCAGATCCTCTCGGGTGAACACGATCTTCTGCGTCAGTTCATCAAGCTTCGCGTCCTTCAGTGCAATCTTCTTTGCTTCCTCCAAGGAGATGAACTTCGATACGCTGACAGAAACAATGCCGGAGGCCTCTTGGAATTTAAGAAGCTCGTCCAACGACATGCGGGCAATTTCGTCCGTGGGCAGCCCGGTTTTGTTTGCTGCGGTAAGGATCCAGTCGGCGCGGCCAAGGGAAACGTGGAATTCCTCGGCGATCTTCACCACTTCAGCGTTTTCCGTCAGTTCGGAGTGGAAAACCAATGTGCCGACGGCATCGGTCTGCTCCAAGGCCTTCCGAATCTCCGCGGAGAGCGAGGCTTTTAGCTCGGCGTTCGCATCAAGACGGGAATCAAAAGAGATCAGAACAGTCGCTTCGCCGTTTTCCATATATCCGCAGGCCTCGTAGGCGGCGACCGTGCGCGTTAGAGCGGTCTCGACGCTCTGCTTTCCCAGCGCGACATCGCTGAGCGCATTTTCCGCATCGCTGTTCAAGCAGCGGACATTCTTAACGCTCCCGCTTTTGGCAATCGTATATTCCACGCTGGGGTTGACATCCATTGTGAAGGTGCCGGCTGTCGCATTGCTTCGGATGGCATTTGCAGCGATGCCGGTGCAGAGAACCAGCGCAAGGCAGGCAACCATGATTCCAAGCTTGGCCCAACCGGGCTTTCTTTTGGTATTTGCTTCGCTTTCCGCGTCAGCGATAAGCTCGTCATTGATCTTTCCGATCGAACGAAGAAGAACTTCGGTTTTCATAGCATAATTCCCTCCTTTTCAAGAAATCGTCTTAATTCGTTTCTCATACGGAAAAGCAAAGACGTCACCTTGCTCTCGCTCATTCCGTATGCGTCCGCAATATCCCGTATTGCGTAGAGATGATAGTATCTGCGGACAAAAATGTTACGGCTTAGTTTGGGCTTTGCATACAGGAAACGGTCAATGGCGGCAGCCAGCTCATTTTCTTCAACGGTCTGCTCCACAGTCGTTTCCGAAGGAACGCAGGCTTCCAGCTCAGACAGCGCGAGGACTACTTGTCCGTGTCCGCGTTTTTCGGCAGTATACCGCTTATAACGGTTCAGAGCGAGGTTGCGCGTGATTTTCCCTAAGTAGATCGACAAACGGTTCGGACGCTGCGGCGGAATTGAATTCCATGCGCCGAGGTATGTATCGTTGGCACATTCCTCCGCATCCTCTTTGTTACGCAGTATGTTATATGCAATCGTGTGGCAGTAGCTCCCGTACTTTTCTGCGGTGGCGGCAATCGCGCTCTCGTTACGCGCCCAGTACAATTCTATGATCTCATGGTCTCTCATTGCGCCCTCCCTTCTCTCTGCGTAAAGGCCTTTCACCTATATAGACAACAAAAATCGCCGTTCATTGCGTGTATTGCACACAAAGTATGCTTGTAAATTCATTATATCGTGTGGCAGATCTGATTTCCACCGGAATAAGCACTCCGCTTTAAGGAAGCAGGCACAGAAGCTGCGGCGGCGGGGAAGATGAGCCCCGCCGCGCAAAATAAATATATACGATTTTTCCGCTCCCGGCTATTGAGGAATACAAAATGTCTCACGAAATGGCAGACTAAATGGCAGGGTTTGCGCCGATGACACGAAAAAGGCGCTGTGGTATAATCGTATCGTCCCCCAATGGGTCGTGAAACCCGGCATGAATGCCGAATACTGCCCAAAGGAGTGCTGAGTATGAAATATTGTCCCTATTGCGGCGCCGATCTTGCAGATGGCGCCGCTTCTTTCTGCATGGAGTGCGGAAGAGCCTGCCGACTGCGGAAGGTGGTCAGAAAAAGCCAAAAGAGAAACCCGTAAGGTCACAAAAGCGTATGGAAAAGAAACACAAGCACCCGTCTCCAAAGCCACGGAAAAAGCATGAAAAGCCTGTCGGTGAACACGTGGGAGGAGCTTTTCATCCAAATCTTGGCTTTTTGAGGGAGCTTTTTTACTGCTGTTTTCTGCCTCCTGGTGTGCATGAATGTCGTGCAAAAAAAGCAGCAGAGACTATGTAATAGCATTCCTGCGGCAGAAGGACTTTACCGTATTTGCTGATATGCCAGGCGTCTGGGCGATCTCCCCATAACCATTCCCGGCAGCACGCAGCTTTTTAATCTGTTCTCTCTGATTGTATGTCATAACCCTTCGGCTCCTTCCGAGGGAAGCTCTTTGCTGTGTCTCCCTCACTCACTGCCGAAGAATTCACCCCATCGTTATGACATCCAAATTCGGAACACGAAAAAAGCTATTACACTGTATGATTTCTCAATAATTTAGGGTATATAAAAGTATGTATTATATAGTGAGATGGGAATTTGGTGTTCCAACGTGTTCTCGTGTTCCAATAACCGTGGAAAAACTGCAAAAAATGTCCACCGGTATACCGAGTATTAACTCAATACGCCAGTGGGCTTTATGCATCTTATTTATTTCTTGTTCATTCCGGCAGCTTAGTATAAATGAGCAGTCCTCTGACAGAGAACGATGGTGATAAGCACCTGCGTGATAATCCAGAATTTCCACATGGTACTGTCAGCCTTGATGATGTCCTTCTTGATTTTCTTGCTTCTATTATAGTTTTCTGCTGCTTCTCAATCAATTAGTCTCACGAGCGCCGGGGAGCACTTTTACCGCAAGAGCATTATCATCCGCAGTGATCTGGAGCAGCTTATCCGCGAGACAAAGCGGCTGGATGCGGATGACAGCTACACGCTTCGTCTGGGCTGCTATAAGGGCTACCACGGCGGCGAATTTTCGGAGGCCATTGCAAGGTTTTCCGAAAAATATCCCAAGGTCTTGGTCTGCACGGTGATTACCGGTTTGCGGATTCTCTGCAAGAAGCGCGGCTGATGATCATCACCGGACAGGGCTATCTGTCGGTGGACGTGATCGGAGAGCAGGTGTGGTTTGATTCCGCCGTGAAGCGTATCCCGCTGGTGAGAAGAGGCGAACCGGTGACCAAGACCTACTGCGTATTCTGGAAGAAGGACAATTCCGGGTATTATATCGAGGAGTTTGCGGAGATGCTGAAAGAGGAGTTTGCGTGAAAGCGTATTCCTCTGTTGTCTCCATACTAAACAAACTTATCTAAAAAACTGCATTGCACTACAACAGTGCGATGCAGTTTTTATTTTACCTGCTCCTTTAATACAGGGTAACAAGACCCTATACCGCATTCATGTCACGCGAAACGCTACGGTTTCCACTGCGCCCGCGAACCGGGCCACCGCAAAACTCAGCAGCGCACTCATGTTACGCGTAGCACCTACGGTTTCTTCCGCAGTCCCGAACCGGGCCACCGCAAAACTCAGCAGCGCACTTATGTTACGCGTAGCACCCACGGTTTCCTTCATTGTTCCGAACCGGGCAACCGGAGATATATGTATCGGTAGCTGCGTCAATTCGCCACTAAACAGTCTTTTCTTCGATGAGAGGTAGGAAGTCCTTATACTGCGTATCGTAAGCGCAGCTGTACTCGGCGCAGTCGGCGAATTTTGCGACCGCGCGAGTGGACTTGTCGATCGGCTGGAGCGTGCCGGCACCGGCGACGCAGCCGCCGGGGCACGCCATACCCTCGAGAAGGTAGCCGTCGTACTTGCCGTCGCGGGCCATCATCAGCAGCTTGCGGCACTCGTGCAGGCCGGTGGCCTTTGCGATCTTGACCTCGCGCGTCGGGTCGATGGACTTGATAGCGTTGACGACCGCCTGCGCAACGCCGCCGGAAACGGCGAACTTGCGCGCGTCCGAGCCTGCCTGGGAGAGCGTCTGCGCCTCCTCGGCCGGGATGCACTCCTTGTCCACGCCCTTGGCGGCGAACATGCCGAGCACCTCCTCAAAGGTGAGGACGAAGTCAACATCGCTGCGCACGGTGCGGCGGCTGGCCTCGAGCTTCTTCGCGTCGCAGGGGCCGACGAAAACGACCTTGCAGCCTGGGTGAGTTTTCTTTACAAAGCGCGCGGTGAGCACCATGGGCGTCATCGCGACGGATATGTTCTCGGCCATGTCGGGAAACATTTTCTTGACCATGTCGCTCCACGAGGGGCAGCAGGAGGTGACCATGAAGCGGTGCTTGGCCGGGACCTCCTCAAGGAAGTCGGCAGCCTCCTCGATGACGCACAGATCCGCGCCGATGGCGGCCTCGTAAACGTCGGTGAAGCCGAGGCGCTTGAAGGATGCGGTCATCTTCTCGGGCGTTGCGTCGGGGCCGAACTGGCCGACGAAGGCCGGCGCGAGCACGACATAGACGGGCACGCCGCTTTTTATTGCCATGATGGTCTGGAAGATCTGGCTTTTATCGCTTATCGCACCGAACGGGCAGTTTACAAGGCACTGTCCGCAGGAGGTGCATTTTTTGTAGTCTATCGCTGCGCGGCCGAGCTCGTCCTTGCCGATGGCCGCAATGCCGCAGGCCTTCTTGCATGGGCGCTCCTGACGGATGATCGCCGAGAAAGAGCAAGCGTCCATACATCTGCCGCAGCGCACGCACTTGTCGGTGTCGATATGTGCATGTCCGTCTACCTTGCTGATCGCCTTTTTGGGGCATATCTCGATGCAGGGGTGCTCGATGCAGCCCTGACAGCCGTTTGTGACCTTGATGATGTTATCCGGGCAGCGGTTGCACGCGAATTTGATGACGTTTATAAGCGGCGGCTCGTAATATTTCTCGGCAATGACGGTCTCCTCGACTCTGTCGGAAATATTGTTGTGCACGCCGAGCTTGCGCATCGGCAGACCCATTGCAAGGCGCAGTCTTTCTCCGACGACCGCGCGCTCGATGAGCAGATTGTTTCTGAATGGGCCGATCTCATCAGGGTCGCCCGGACAGATCTTGTACGGAAGCTCTTCAAGCCTCTGCGCGTAATCTCCTCCCTCGTATGCCATACGCGCGATTTCAGTGAAAACCTCGTGCCTTATCCTGGTTTTGCCGGTCTCCATTCCTCTCATGGGGGTGATCCTCCGATTATACTTCTATTTAGCCAAAAATAATTATACAAAAGTATCAGCTTTTGTCAAGAAATTTGTTATAAAATTAACGCGATTTTCACCTTATAAGCGATACTATAATTAAAGCGGGTATTAAAATTTTTAATACCCGCTTACAGGCTGTCGAAAAACTATGTGCAAAAGAAAGATAATAGAGCAGCAGGGGAGCTCGAGGGGTAGCGAAGCGGCGGCGCGGTAGTGAATGACATGCCGGGGCATGTCAGAGCCGCGACGTGACCGAGCCGCAGCGAGAAAAAGGCCCCACTCGAAATTGGATTAATAGCCATCAAAAACGCCTGATTTATCAGGCTTTTTGACGAGCGTAGCGAGATTTTTCGTGAAAACCTGTTTTCACAAAAAATGTGGCGTTTTTGAAGCGTGCAAAAAAGTCAAAGACTTTTTTGACACGCTGAAAGCAGGTATTAAAGTTTTTAATACCTGCTTAGTTGAATTCTATTCTTTGTTGTATTCCTTAATGATCTCCTCGACCTCGTCATCCGCCGATTGCGGTTTAGCCTTTCGGACGGGCGCCTCAATGGTCGGCTCGGGAGCGGCCTCATCGGGGCTCGGCTCGATTACCGTGTCCTCGGCCTCGTCGTCGGATTTGGTCTCCGGCTCGGGAGATGCGATCTTTTCGGTTTTCGGCGGAAGGTCTTCCTTTGCACAGCGGTTTTTGATTATAAGCCAGCTGTACATCAGCAGCATACCGACCGTTGCGAGAATAATAAGCTCAAGTCCCATATGGCGGCTGTCGGCCAGCGTTGTTATGCACATGAATGCGCCCAAGAGGCTCAGATAGCAGGCCTTGTGCGGATCGGGTCTGCCGAAAGCGTAGCCTGCGACATAGAACAGCGCAAGTATCGCGCAGCAGATAGCGAGGATCTCGATCGCGAACATCCAGACGTTGGGGTTGTTTGCGTTTGACCGGTAGCTTGCTATGAGCCACACGCAGTACATCAGGATGGGCAGCGCCATGAAAATGCTCACAAGGCTCGGCGAATAGTGACTCCGCGAGGCGCTGCAAATGAGCGGAAAGCTCAGGCCGCTGAGCATGCCCAGAACTGCGACAAGGACATACATCGTGCGCAGACTGTCAAGCGATGTCTCGACAATGGTCATGATGCCGCCGAGCACGGCGAGCGCCGCGATGATCCAAGCGAATATTATGTATAGTATGGAAAGGCCGCGCAGCGCCTCGCTCATCCCGGTCGGGAACACGGTCTGATCGTCTGTGAGCTTCCTTGTCCGCAGCCACAGCACAACGGCGGCGGCGACGATCAAAAGCGGCAGCAGAATGTTGAGGATGCTGGGGTTTATCATGCCCGTTTCCGTGTCGCGCGCGACCTGCATTTGCAGCCATCGGAAAAACGCGCCGAACGCGCCGAACGCACAGGTATAGCACAGCATTATCAGTGCGTCGTTGGCCTTGCTGTTGTTTTTAAGCATAGTATCAATCCTGTTAGAATAAATTTATATCAGATTAATTTTATACTCATTTTCTCAAACAGTCAAGATGAAAGGGTGATGCCGGATGAAAAGAATAGTCTGCGCCGCGCTTTCATGACGCTTGTCGTCATGGCCTTGCCGCGGCTTTTTCCCGTTCGGGAAACAGCGCCGCAGCCGTCCTCCGTGCCGGACAAGGCTGCCGAAAAGCTCGAGCCCGACGAAAGCCGAAGCATACGCCTGCTCTCGGGCGATACTGTCGTCGAGATCGGCGTTTTCGACTATCTCACGGGCGTTGTCGCTGCCGAGATGCCGGTGTCGTTCGAGCCGGAGGCGCTCAAGGCGCAGTCTGTCGCGGCGCGCAGCTATCTTCAGCGTGCGCTTGCCTCGCCCAAGCACGAGGGCGCGGATATCTGCGCCGACTCCGCCTGCTGTCAGGCATATCTCACCCCCGAGCAATTAAAAGCAAGCTGGGGGGACAAGTACGCACAGTACAGCGAAAAGATAAGCGCTGCGGTCAGGGCGACCGACGGCGAGTACCTCAGCTATGACGGAAAGCCCGCGCTCGCGGCGTTCCACTCATCCTCCGACGGCGCGACCGAGGACGCAGGCGCGATCTGGTCGGATGTGCCGTATCTGAAAAGCGTTTCCTCGCCCGAGACCGGCGACTCCGTGCCGAATTTCCAAAGCACCGTCGTGAACTCCGACCTTGATTTTCGCGACACGATACTATATCTCAAGCCCGAGGCGGACATGACCGGCGACGCAGACTCCTGGCTCGGCGAGACTACCCGCACGGCATCCGGCAGGGTCGCGAGCATCGTTATCGGCGGCGTTTCGTTCACCGGCAGCGAGCTGCGCTCGCTGTTCAAGCTGCGCTCGACCGATTTTGAGCTTACCCACGCCGACGGCTGCTTCACCTTCACCGTCCACGGCTACGGCCACGGCGTCGGCATGAGCCAGTACGGCGCGAACGCCATGGCGCGCTCCGGCTCCGACTATCGCGAGATCCTCGCCCACTACTACCCCTCCGCTTTTTTAGTAGCGCATTGACGCAGCTACGGATACGGTTATCTCTGGTTGCCCGGTTCGGAACAATGGAGGAAACCGTAGAGTTTCGCGCAACGTTGGTGCGGTGTTAAAGTTTGCAGCGCACCCAATTGTCTTCCCCTTGCGGAGCTTGAGGGGAAGATGCTGCTTGCGGCAGATGAGGTGTTAATATATCCGCGCCGTAGGCGCTACTTTGTTTTAATATGTATCGGTTTTGCCTGCACCAAAATCCATAGCTGTAGGGAACGGATTTATCCGTTCCGCATATGCCGGTTTCGTCGGCAGTTTCCGGTCGTGACACCGCAATAAATGTATCGGTACAATGTAAAAACGCCTCTAAAAACAGCGCCTCTAAAAATGTGTTTGCCTGACGGCAAATGATTTAATCACACCTCATCCGTCACCAAAGGTGACACCTTCCCCTCGAGCTACGCAGGGGAAGGCAAAAGGGCGGCGCAAGCACCGCCAATGAATAATGAATAATTAATAGTGAATAATTGCCAATACGGTTGTTGCGTCAGCACGACTGGAAACTTCCGACGAAACCGCGGCAAACGGGCGAAAGCAATGCTTTCGCCCCTACGACTGCGTTACCTTATGGTACGCGAAACGTAATGGCTTCCGCCGCAGCTTCGATACCGGGCGACCAGAGAAATATGTATCCGTAGGTGCCCCAATGCGCCTCTAAAAAGTCATCCCTCTCATGTCAATTGACCAGTATAGCGGTCAATATTTGTTTACAGTTTAGCATAAACTCTGTTCAGTTGCAACCAATATTGGTCAAAAGCCACTGGATCGGGGGATATGTGATGGAGCAAAAACTGCGGCGCGACCGCAACATCGGAGAAAATTTGCGCAGATTGCGCTGTGCTAACGGCCTGTCGCAGGAGAAGCTGTGCGCCGAGCTTCAGCGGCGCGGCTGCGACATTGGCCGCACGACCTACGCAAAGTACGAGTCTGGCGAGCTTAATGTCCGAATTTCCGTCCTCGACGAGCTGAAGGACATCTATAACTGCACATATGATGAGCTTCTGCGCATCCTGTAAAACGGAACGGATAAATCCGCTTTTTTAGAGGCGCATTGACGCAGCTACCGATACATTTATCTCTGGTAGCCCGGTTCGAGACTGCCGACAAAACCGGGAAACTGCCGCGCTACATGAGTGCGCTGCTGAATTTTGCACCGCACCCTTGTAGGGAACGGATAAATCCGTTCCCTACGAGCGATAGATTTGAGTTCCGGCAAAACCGCGACACGGGCGATCAATGATCGCCCCTACGGCTATGGATTTTTGTGCCGACAAAGTCACAACAAACGGAACGGGCAAGCCCGTTCCCTACAAGGGTGCGTCCTAAAATTCAGCAGCGCACTTATGTTGCGTGAGGCAGCCACAGTTTTCTCCGCGCCCTCGAACCGGGCAACAAAAGCCTTTGCCGCATTCACGTTGTGCGAGGCAGCCATGGTTTTGCACGCACCCTCGACACCGGGCTACCGCAATATGCGTATCCGTAGGTGCCCCAATGCGCCTCTAAAAAAACACGAACGACTATGGTCGTTCGTGTTTTTTCCATAATTAAAGAAGAGAGGTGTAGATGTGAACAAAAGCTCGCACTGTGTTGATTTTTTCCCGACGGCGTCCTGAACCGCCGCCGGGGGCTTATCACATATTGATGGAGGCTTTGTGAGTTTAATTTACTACTTCTGCGATAGGATTTCGACTCCAAAACGGCTCTCTCCGGCTCCAAACGGGCAAAGTTAGTCCGCCGGGCGCATTTTTTCCATTGCCGCGACGTGCTGCTTTATTGCGAGGAAGGACTCGTCGCTTATGATGTGCTCCATCTTGCACGCATCCTCGGCCGCAGTCTCGGCGCTGACGCCGAGCATCTCGAGATATCGGGTCAGCAGCGTGTGGCGCTCGTAGATCTTCGCCGCGACCTCGACGCCGGACTCGGTGAGGCTCAGATGCCCCAGCTCGTCGGAAACGAGATAGCCGCCGCTTTTGAGCAGCCCGACCGCACGGCTGACGCTCGGCTTGGAATAGCCCATGTACTCGCCAACATCTATCGCGCGCACATCCTTATACTTTTGGGACAAAATATATATCGTTTCGAGATACATCTCACCCGATTCCTGCAAATTCATTTGATCTTCTCCAATGCTTATAATAATACAATATAAAATATAGCACAACACTTAAATAAATTCAAGGAAAGACTTAATCCCTACAAGGCGAGTGGGATATTATGCACAATTTTGACGGTTAGCAGGCACTAACTAATTGTGCAAGTCACCAAACCTTGTGACAGGGGCTTGACAATGGCAAAATAAGTGCTATTATTCATGGCAGTTAGCGAGAGCTAACTTTAGCTTAGCCCCACGGTTAGCAAACGCTAATCAAAAAGGAGAAAGGATATAGAATGATGCCTTTAACATTAGCGGCAGTCGGCGAGGATAACACCATCCAGCGTATCGCCGGCAAGCCTGAGGTGAAGAAGCACCTCGAAAACCTCGGCTTTGTCGTCGGGGGCGATGTAAAAGTCTTAACTGCCGTTGGCGAGAATGTCATCGTCAAGGTAAAAGAAGCCAGGATCGCAATTAGCGCGGAAATGGCTCAGAAAATATATGTGTGAGGAGCAGAAACATGAAGACTCTGAGAGACGTTAAGATCGGCGAGACCGTGACCGTCAAGAAGCTCCATGGCGAGGGCGCGATAAAGCGCCGCATCATGGACATGGGAATTACCAAGGGCGCCGAGGTCTATGTCCGCAAGGTCGCTCCCCTGGGCGATCCCATTGAGCTCACCGTCCGCGGCTATGAGCTTTCTCTGCGCAAGGCAGATGCAGAAAAGATCGAGGTGGAATAATGGAAAAGAACATTAAAATTGCCTTGCGGGCAACCCGAACTGTGGTAAGACCACACTGTTCAACGCCCTGACCGGCTCGAACCAGTTTGTAGGCAACTGGCCCGGCGTCACCGTTGAGAAGAAGGAAGGCAAGCTCAAGAAGTTTGACGGCGTAACGGTCGTTGACCTTCCGGGCATCTATTCGCTTTCCCCGTACACCCTTGAGGAGGTCGTCGCGCGTAACTTCCTGCTCGGCGAGCGCCCCGATGCGATACTCAACATCATCGACGGCACCAACCTCGAGCGTAACCTTTATCTGACCACTCAGCTCACCGAGCTGGGCATCCCCGTTGTCGTTGCGGTCAACATGATGGATATCGTGCGCAAGAACGGCGACGTTATAAACATCAAGGAGCTGTCCCGTCAGCTCGGCTGCAAGGTCATGGAGATCTCCGCGCTCAAGGGCGACGGTGTTTCCGAGGCCGCCGCGGCTGCCGTTGATGCCGCGAAAAACGGCAAGACCATCCCCATGCACTCATTCTCCGGCGTTGTCGAGCACGCCATCGCTCACATCGAGGAGGCCGTCCTGCACGAGCTGCCCGAGGAGCAGCAGCGCTGGTACGCCATCAAGATCTTCGAGCACGACGACAAGGTGCTTGCAAAGCTTGCGATCAAGCCCGAGATCATGCAGCACATCGACGCGGACATCAAGGCCGCCGAGGAAGAGCTTGACGACGATGCCGAGAGCATCATCACAAACGAGAGATACCTCTACATAGCATCCATCATCAAGGCATGCTACAAAAAGAAAAACGCCGGCAAGCTCACCGCTTCCGACAAGATAGATAAGATCGTCACCAACCGTTGGCTGGGCCTGCCGATCTTCGCGGTAGTCATGTTCCTTGTCTACTGGGTCGCAATGGTCGCGGTCGGCGCGCCTGCAACTGACTGGGCAAACGACGGCGTGTTCGGCGACGGCTGGCACCTGCTGGGCATCGGCTCCGGCGAATACAACGACACGAACGACGAATACACCGCAGCTATCCAGGCAGTCAGCGCATTCCTCGGCGAGAATATAGACGTTGAAGCCGACGACTTCGACGCAGACGCACTGCTTGCCGATATGAAGGCTCTCCAGACCACCGACAAAACAGCGACCGTCGATGTCGAGGATGAAGAGACCCTCGCGATCAACACCATGACCGCTTACTATGACGCACTTCCCGAAGGTGCGGATAAGATGGACGACGTTGTCCAGATGACCTATGTCGACGCGGTGGCTTACCTTGAGAAAAACGGCTTTGACGCTCCCGACCCGGCCGACTACGGCGTATGGGTACCGGGCATCCGTTCTCGTAGGCGACGGCCTTGACGCAGCAAACGCAGCACCCTGGCTCAGCGGCCTTATCAACGACGGTATCGTGGCCGGTGTCGGCGCGGTTCTCGGCTTCGTGCCTCAGATGCTCGTCCTGTTCCTCATGCTCGCCTTCCTCGAGGCCTGCGGCTACATGGCGCGTATCGCCTTCGTTCTTGACCGTGTGTTCCGCAAGTTCGGCCTCTCCGGCAAGAGCTTCATCCCCATGCTCATCGGCGTCGGCTGCGGCGTTCCGGGCGTCATGGCTTCCCGTACCATCGAAAACGAGCGTGACCGCCGCATGACGATCATGACCACCACCTTTATCCCCTGCGGCGCAAAGGTTCCGTTCATCGCAATGATCGCCGGCGCACTGTTCGGCGGCAGCGCATGGGTATCCACCTCGGCATACTTCATCGGCATGGCGGCTATCATCTGCTCGGGCATCATGCTCAAGAAGACCAGACGCTTTGCAGGCGACCCCGCTCCCTTCGTTATGGAGCTTCCGGCATACCACATGCCCACCCTCGGCAACGTTCTCCGCTCCATGTGGGAGCGCGGCTGGTCCTTCATCAAGAAGGCCGGTACCATCATCCTGCTCTCGACCATCTTCGTATGGTTCACCACCTACTTCGGCTGGGTCGACGGCTCGTTCCAGATGCTCTCCGAGGATCAGATCGACTCCTCCATCCTTGCTAAGATCGGCAACGCGATCGCCTGGATCTTCAGCCCGCTCGGCTGGGGCAACTGGCAGGCAACCGTCGCATCCATCACCGGCCTTGTCGCAAAGGAGAACATCGTCGGCACTCTCGGCATCCTCTACGGCGGCGGCGACGGCACCGTTTACCAGAACATCGCGGCAGCCTTCACCGGCATAACCGCTTACTCCTTCCTCGTGTTCAACCTCCTGTGCGCTCCCTGCTTTGCAGCGATCGGCGCGATCAAGCGCGAGATGAACAACCGCGGCTGGACCTGGTTTGCCATCGGCTATCAGTGCGGCTTTGCTTACTGCATCGCCCTGATGATCAATCAGTTCGGCAGCGTTTTCGTCGGCAAGACCAACGTCATCGGCCTGATCTTCGCAGTCGTGATCCTGGCACTTATGATCTACATGCTCTTCCGTCCCTACAAGGAAGCTGAGACCCTCAGCACCAAGGAAGCCACTGCAAGCGTAAAATAAGCAACATAACATAACGAATAATTTTCAAAGGAGGAATAAGCAATGCTGGAATGGTTAACGGCCAATCTCGGAACGATACTGATAAGCGCCGGACTTATCGTCATCGTGGCGCTCATAATCCGGTCGATCGTCAGGGATAAGAAGGCAGGCATATCCTCCTGCGGCGCAAAATGCGGCGGCTGCGGAGCCTGCGCCATGGCAGGAAAATGCCACGGCGGCTCCGGCTGCGGCGGCAGCGCCCTCAGGGATGTTAAAAACCTGAAGCATCAGAACACCTAAAATTCTGACGGGAGGTGCAGTGATTCCCTTCTGCACCTCCCGGTTTTACAAACAGGAGTAAGCAATGACTAACCCCAAGCTTGCGGTTTCCGCCTCGGTGATCCGATATCTTCTCGCCCTCGATGCGCTCAAGGGCGCCGGCGGAATACGGACGACCGACGTTGCGCGATATCTCAACATCAAAAAACCGAGCGCGCACACGATGCTCAACAATTTAAAAGACGCCGAGATCCTGACGAAGGATGAGCTTGGCATAGCGCACCTGACAGGCTACGGAGTTGAGCTTACGCAGAAGTACAGGCGCTATTACAGCGCCGTTGCCGCGACTCTCGCGCGCACCCTGCCGCCTGCGGCAGACATAAAAAATGCAGCATGCGCCCTTGTGGCGGAGCTTGACGAGCAGGTGCTCGAGGAGCTGTGCGCCCGATGCGGCGCGGAAGGGACACTTAATGTATCTTGAGATCCGTGATCTTCATAAAGCCTTCGGCAGCGGAGACAGCCGCTGCGAGGTACTTCGCGGCATAAGCTGCGGCATTGAAAAAGGACATATATGCGTCTTGCTGGGACCGTCAGGCTCCGGCAAATCGACGCTTCTGAATATAATCGGCGGCATCGAAACGGCCGACTCGGGCAGCATCGGCATCGGCGGACAGAAGATCGCCGCGATGAGCCAAAGGGAGCTTTCGCTGTATCGCCGCAAGCACCTGGGCTATGTTTTCCAGTCGTATAACCTCATCCCGAACCTGACGGTCAAGGAAAACATCGAGGTCGGCGCGTATCTTGCCGACAAGCCCCTGCCGACGGAGGATATCCTCAAAACGCTCGGCCTGTGGGAGCACCGGGACAAGGTGCCCTCGCAGCTTTCCGGCGGCCAGCAGCAGCGCACCGCCATCGGCAGGGCGATAATCAAAAACCCCGACATCCTGCTGTGCGACGAGCCGACGGGTGCGCTTGACTACAAGACCTCCAAGGAGATACTCGACCTCATCGAGCGCGTGAACAAAAAATACGGCAACACCGTTATCCTTGTTACGCATAACGACGCCATAAAGCGCATGGCCGACCGCGTTATCCGCCTGCGCGACGGTATGATCCGCTCGGATGAAGTAAACCGCGAGAAGCTCGGCGCAATGCAGCTTGACTGGTAAGGGGGCGCGCACGCTTGAAAAATCCACTAAGCCGCCGCCTGCTGCGCGAGCTGCGGCAGGATATCGGCAAATACATCGCCCTGTTTCTGTTTTTGACGCTCACAACGGGCTTTATCTCGGGCTTTCTCGTAGCCGACGGCAGCATGGTCAGGGCATATGACGCAAGCTTTGAAAAATACGATATCGAAAGCGGCCACTTCATCCTTGAGGATAAGCTGCCGGACGGGACGAGAGCGAGGCTTGAAGCCGCCGGCGTTTCGGTGCATGAGCTTTTTTACAAGGAAGCAACGCTCGATAACGAAAACACCGTGCGCATTTTCAAAAACCGCAGCGAGGTAAATAAGGCCGACGTGCTCGAGGGCCGCCTGCCCGAGAGTAAGGGTGAGATAGCCGCCGACAGGCTGTATCTTGAAAATAACGGCCTTGCGATCGGCGATGAGCTTGCCGGGCTTAAAATAACGGGCGCGGTCGCGCTGTCGGACTATTCGGCGCTGTTTAAAAACAACACCGACATGATGCTCGACGCGAATAAATTCTGCGTCGCCGTCGTAACGCCCGAGACCTTCGACGAAATTGACGAAAACATTCACCTGTGCTACGCATGGCTCAATAACGACAAAACGCTCAGCGACAAGCAGTGCCGCGATAAGTCCGACGAGCTTGGCGATATTCTCGCTGCCGACTGCGGCATAAGCGATATCGTCGAGAGAAGCGAAAACCAGGCGATAAGCTTCACCGGCGAGGATATGGGCGGCGATAAGGCAATGATGACGACTCTTCTGTATGTCGTGATCGTCATTCTCGGCTTTGTGTTTGCGATAACCACGCGCTCGACGATCGAACAGGAGTCCGGCACTGTCGGAACGCTGCTTGCCTCGGGCTACACGAGGGGCGAGCTTATCCGCCATTACATGACGATGCCAATTATCGTCACGCTCATTGCCGCGGTGATCGGCAACGTGCTCGGCTACACGGTGTTTAAAAACGTGTGCGCCGGCATGTATTACCACAGCTACTCGCTTCCGACCTACGTTACCGTCTGGAGCGCCGAGGCGTTTGTGAAAACAACGCTCGTTCCCTGCGTGCTCATCGCGCTGACGGTTTACCTCGTGCTTTGGCGCGTGATGCGCCTGCCGGTGCAGAGCTTTCTGCGTCATGATCTGCGCGTGCGAAAAAAGCAGTTCGTTCCGCGCCTCAAGGCCGGCGGCATAACCGAGCGCTTCCGCAAGCGCGTGATTTTGCAGAACCGCAGCGCCTACATAACGCTGTTTATCGGCATCCTGTTTGCAAACATCCTGCTGCTGTTCGGCCTTATCATGCCGCCGGTGCTGGATAACTTCAAGACAGAGGTGCTCGAAACAAAGCTTGCCGGCTATCAGTATATCCTCAAGACCCCGACGCTGACGGAAAACGAAAGCGCAGAGCCGTTCTGCCTTGCCTCGCTTGAATACGGCGACAATGAGGAGATCAGCGTTTACGGCATAAAGGCAGACTCAAAATACGCCGGTTTTTCCTATCTCCCGGCGAGCAGCGAAAACATCCTCGTATCCGAGGGCTTTTTGGAAAAGTACGGCCTTTCCGTCGGCGATAAGATAACGCTGCACGAAAAATACGGCGATAAGGAGTATTCCTTCAACGTGTTCGGCGCCGCCGACTACGCCGCCGGGCTTGCCGTTTTCATGGACAAAACGAGCTTTAACGAGACCTTTGACCTCGATCTGCGCTTTTTTAACGGCTATTTTTCAAACGAAAGGCTCACAGACCTCGACCCCGAGGCCGTGTCCACCGTCATAACCGAGCACGATCTCACCGTTATCGCCGATCAGCTGACCGATTCTATGGGACTCATGTTCCCCCTCATGTGCGGATTTTCGCTTGCGCTGTATATGCTTTTGGTGTATCTGCTCTCGAAAATGATAATCGAGAAAAACGCGCAGAGCATATCCATGCTCAAGATCCTCGGCTACACGCGGCGCGAGATAAGCTCGCTTTATAACTCGGCAACGGCCATCGCCGTCGGCGTGTCGCTCATCGTGACGATCCCGATCTCGGCGCTCGTCATGAAATGGCTGTTTTACTACTACATGCACGAAATGAGCGGCTGGCTCACGTTCTATATCGCACCGTGGATATGGCCGGAGATGCTCGGCCTGGGCGCTGCGACATATTTCGTCGTGCATCTCATACAAACAAAACGCCTTGGAAGGATCCCCTTGGCGCAGGCACTGAAGAATATGGAGTGATATTTATGCAATACGTTATTTTCGGTATTATTCTCATAGCTTTTGCCGTGCTTGTGATCAAAAGCTACGCAAAAAAGCTCGCAGCCGGCTGCTGCGGAGCGGGCGGCGATACGGCCAAAAAGGTGAAGGTAGCGGATAAAAACAAGGCGCACTATCCCTACGCTGCGACCCTCACCGTTGACGGCATGATGTGCGCGGCCTGCGAAACGCGCGTTGAAAACGCACTCAATGCCATCGACGGCGTGTGGGCAGGCAAGCTCCGGCGCCGGCCGGGTGGATGTTCTCATGAAAGCCCCCGTCGATGAGGACACCCTGCGCAAGACGATAAACGATCTTGGCGTTTACACTCTGATGAAAGCGGATATCCACGATGCAAAGCAAAACTGAGGCATACTCCGGCGCCGAGGGCAGCTACCGCGTTACAAGCTACAACGTTTTCCCCGGCATCGAGCTTATCTACAACGACATAAGCCTTTGTGAGCACGACTTCCGCCCCGAGGAGGGCAAGGCGCTGCTCGAGATCCACCACTGCCGCTCGGGGCGCATGGAGTGCAGGATCGGCGCGGACTTTTTCTACCTCGCGCCGGGCGACCTGTCCATAAGCCTTTCCGACGGGGCGATATCCCATTCAAGCTTCCCGACCGGGAGCTACGAGGGCGTGACGATACGCATAAACGGCAAGGACGCGCCGCGCTGCCTGTCCTGCTTTTTGGCCGACGTCAACGTTCAGCCGGATGCGCTGCGCGAAAAATTCTGTCCGCAGGGGCAGTGCTTCGTTGCGCGCTCGTCGCAGGCGATCGAGCACATCTTCTCTGAGCTTTACAGCGTGCCCGAGAGCATCCGCAAGGGCTATTTCAAGGTCAAGATCCTTGAGCTTCTGCTGTTTTTGAGCGCAATGGAGTTGGACAGCTCCGCCCTTGCCGAGCGCAGGATATCCAACACTCAGGTCGAGCTTGCAAAGCGCATCGGCGCGTATCTTTCCGCGAATATGGACAGGCGCATAACGCTCGAGGAGCTGTCAAACAGCTTCCACATGTCGCAGTCGGCGCTGAAGTCCTGCTTCCGCGCGGTTTACGGCGAGTCCGTTTATTCCTACATCCGCGCACAGAAAATGCAGTGCGCAGCGGCCGATCTCCGCCGCTCGGAAATGAGCATCATGGAGATAGCCGGGCGCTACGGCTATGATAACGGCAGCAAGTTTGCCAAGGCGTTCCGCGATACCGTCGGCATGAGCCCGACCGAGTACCGCAACGCCGGGTGAGCTGCAAAATAGATAAAAGGAGACTGAAAATCATGAAGTTCCACATTGAAGACACCGCAAAAATGTTCGGCTGCGGCGTGCTGTTCGGCACCGCCGGCATCAAGATCCTCAGAAGCCGCGACGCAAAAACGCTTTATACCCACGTCACCGCCGCCGTTCTTCGCGCAAAGGACTGCGTAATGCAGACCGCCGACGATATCCGCTGCGACTGCGAGGATATCTACGCCGGAGCAAAGAGCATCAACGCCCGCCGCGCAGAGGAAGAGGCAGCGGCAGTCATCGAAGCGACCGAGGCAGAGTAATGAAATGCAGAATTCTCAGCGAAATTGACGGCAGAATGCGCGTGCGTCTTTTCATGCCGCGCATGAGCCTAAAGCAGGCCGACATCGTTGAGGAATATCTCGGCGCTGTCGCCGGAGTCAAAAGCGTCAAGGTGTTCGACCGCAACTGCGACGTCGTCGTTGAATACTCCGACCGCGCAGCCGTCGTTTCGGCGCTTTCGGGCTTTTCGTTTGAAACCTGCGGCATAACCGAACCCAAGCCCACCGGGCGCGAATTAAACCGCGAATATCAGGATAAGCTCGCCGGCGTCGTGCTGCGCAGGGTGCTTAAACAGGCATTCCTGCCTGTGCCGTGGCGCGCGGCTATCTGCGCTGCGAAATGCTCGCGGTATTTTGCGCGCGGCGTAAAGTCGCTGTGGCATAAGCGGCTCGACGTTGCCGTTCTCGACGCAACGGCCATAACCGTTTCCGTCCTGCGCGGCGATACCGACACCGCGTCGTCTATAATGTTCATGCTCAAGATCGGCGATATCCTCGAGGAGTGGACGCACAAGAAGTCCGTTGACGATCTTGCGCGCACCATGAGCCTGAACGTTGACAAGGTGTGGGTCAAGCTTGGCGATACCGAGGAGCTTAAAAGCATCTCCGACGTCAATGTCGGCGACGATATCATCGTGCGCATGGGCAGCATGATACCGCTTGACGGCAAGCTCGTTTCTGGCTCTGCTGCGGTAAACCAGTCGTCCATGACCGGCGAGAGCATGCCCGTTCGCAAGGAGGTCGGCAGCTATGTCTACGGCGGAACGGTCGTCGAAGAGGGCGAGTGCGTCGTAAGGGTCGAAAAAAGCCTTGGCAGCGGCCGCTATGACAGGATCGTTCACATGATCGAGGACTCGGAAAAGCTCAAGAGCGACACCGAGTCGCAGGCGTATCATCTTGCCGACAGGCTCGTGCCGTACAGCCTCGGCGCAACGGCGCTGACCTGGCTGATAACGCGCAATCCGACCAAGGCGCTTGCCATACTCATGGTCGATTTCTCCTGCGCGCTGAAGCTTTCCATGCCGATAGCGGTGCTTTCCGCCATGCGCGAGAGCGGTGCAAACGGCATCTCCGTCAAGGGCGGCAAGTTCCTTGAGGCCATCGCCAAGGCCGACACCGTCGTTTTCGACAAAACCGGCACGCTCACCCACGCAAGCCCCGAGGTCGCCGATATCATAACCTTCGGCGGACACGAGCAGGACGAGATGCTCTGCCTCGCCGCCTGCCTTGAGGAGCACTATCCGCACTCGATAGCAAACGCCGTCGTAAACGAAGCGATCCGCCGCGGCCTGAACCACGACGAGCGCCACTCCAAGGTCGAATACGTCGTTGCCCACGGCATCCACAGCACCGTTGACGGCCAAAAGGTCGTCCTCGGCAGCCACCACTTCGTTTTCGAGGACGAGGGCTGCACTGTGCCGGATGATGAGCAGGATAAGTTCGCCTCGCTCCCCACGCAGCATTCGCACCTTTACCTTGCGATAAGCGGCGTTTTGGCGGCGGTCATCTGCATCGCCGATCCCCTGCGCAGCGAGGTGCGTGGCGTTATGGATTCCCTGCGTGCGCTGGGGCTTGATAAGCTTGTCATGATGACCGGCGACAGCGAGCGCACCGCAGCTGCCGTTGCAAAATATGCCGGCGTTGACGAATACTACGCCGAGGTGCTGCCCGAGGACAAGGCCGCGTTCATCCGCGCCGAGCACGAAAAGGGGCGCAAGGTCATCATGATCGGTGACGGCGTGAACGATTCGCCGGCGCTCAGCGAGGCCGACGCAGGCATTGCAATGTCCGACGGCGCGGCCATCGCGCGCGAGATCGCCGACGTCACCATCTGCTCGGATGATCTTGAGAGTCTCGTCACCCTCAAGCGCATTTCCGACGGCCTCATGCAGCGCATTCACGCAAACTATCGCTTCATCATTTCCTTCAACACCGGCCTAATCGTCCTCGGCGTTGCCGGCGTTCTTCCGCCCTCGACCTCTGCCCTTCTGCACAACATATCGACATTGGGTATAGGGCTTCGCAGCATGCGCAACCTGCTGCCGTGACGCGTCTTTTCCGCTCAGGCATCGTTAAACCCCTTGGAAATACAAAAAGTATTCCCGTCGGGGTTTGCCTTGCCTGAACGCAAAACCCATCGCCACGGGTGACGTGCTTCTGTGTTCGTGCTTCGTTAAACTCCTTGGAGATACACAAAGTATTCCCGTCGAGCTTCGCCTTGCCTGAACGCAAAATCCACAGCCACGGGTGACGCGCTTTTCCGCTCAGGCATCGTTAAACCCCTTGGAAATACACAAAGTATTCCCGTCGAGCTTCGTCTTGCCTGAACGCAAAACCCATCGCCACGGGTGACGTGCTTTTCCGCTCAGGCTTCGTTGAAGCTCTCGGAAATACAAAAAGTATTCCCGTCGGGGTTTGCCTTGCCTGAACGCAAAATCCATCACCACGGGTGACGCGCTTTTCCGCTCAGGCGGCGTTAAAATTGGGGCAGAAAAGAGCAAAATCAAATATGTCTGTTTGGAGCCCTGTTCATTCCTTTTGGAGCGGATAAGGCTCCGTTTTTTATGGCATAATAAATACACAGTGAAACGATAGGATATAGTGTAGAATTTTGACGAGACATCACAAAGCCCCGGCATTGTGGTGTGGAGGATAAAATGAGTGATGAGCTGGTAGTTTCGCAGTGCGCACCGACGCTTGCGGGGCTTAAAACCGCGAATATGTTTTCCGCCGAGTACGAAAGCCGCGAGGAAGTCACGGCCGAGCTGCGGCGGCTCAACGCCGTGCTCGTTCCGAGGGGACTGCGCATCGTGCCCATGCGGTTTATGCAAAGCCGCGTACTTTTATATCTCTATCGCCCCGAGGCGCTGCGGCGCGATCTTGCCGACAGCGCGGCGCAGGATATTCTGCGCGAGTGCGGCTACGGCAAATGCAGCCGCGCCGAAAGCTGCCTGAGCTGCCTCATAGGCCGGCTCAGAAACAACGCCGATTTTCCCCATGAGGTCGGCCTGTTCCTCGGCTATCCGCCCGAGGACGTGCGCGGCTTCATCGAAAACCGAGCCTCCGGCTTCAAGCTCATCGGCTGCTGGAAGGTCTACGGCGACGTGGACGCGGCAAGAAAAAAGTTTGAAAGCTTCGAGAGCTGCACTCTCCGCAGCCGCGGCAAGGCTCTCGATGAGATCATACAGTGAAAGGACGAATTTAAACATGAAAAAAGCAGTTGTATACTGGAGCGGCACCGGCAACACCGAGGCCATGGCAAAGGCAGTCGCCGAAGCGGCCGGCGCGGAGCTTTTCACCGCGTCTGAGTTCTCTGCGGCAAAGGCCGACGAGTTTGACGCAATAGCCTTCGGCTGCCCGGCAATGGGCGCAGAGGCGCTTGAGGAATCGGAATTCGAGCCTATGTTCGATGGCGTAAAGAGCCGCCTTGCCGGCAAAAAGGTCGCGCTTTTCGGCTCCTACGGCTGGGGCGACGGCGACTGGATGCAGATCTGGGAGGACGACTGCCGCGCAGCCGGCATAAACCTCGTCCATGAAAGCGTCACCTGCAACGGCGAGCCGGATGCTCAGACACTTGCAAAGTGCAAGGCCCTCGGTGCTGCGCTGTAAACACTCATATAAGCAAAAAACTCTAAGGATTTTTCCTTAGAGTTTTTTAATTTTTTGTTAACAAATGCTTCACTCCATGGCGCACGGAGAGTGGTATAATATAATTGTACGCTTGTATGGTTACATGGAGGGACAAAAATGAAGAAGTTCTCTTTTGCTCAGCCGCTGACGCCGGATATGTGCGGCAAGCAGCCGAAAATGCAGCCGCCTGCTGCGTTTATGCTGTTTCAGAATGCCGCCAGCCTGCACGCCGAAGCCATCGGCAACGGCACCGCGGCGCTCGCCGAGCGCGATTGCTACTGGGTGGCGACGCACTCAAAGATCGATTTTTACAGTGATGCGAATTTAATGGACATGCTGACCATTTCGACTTGGGTAAATCCTGCAAAGCCCAATGCCGTGCGCGGCTACCGAGGCTATGATATTTTTGTCGGCGATAAGCAGATCGCCGAGGGGCTTACCGAGTGGGTCGTTCTAAACCGCGAAACGGGCTTTGTACGCTTTTCCGAGTTCGGGTTCCCCGAGGGCTTTGAATTTCAGGACTACGTTGCCTGCGGCGGCAAGCTCTGCCGCTTCCGCGATGAGTTTACCGATGACGACGAGGTCTATACCTTCACCGTGCGCACATCAAGTATTGATATAGGCCGCCATATGAACAACGTCGCCTATGTCCGTGCGTTCCTCGACTGCTTCACAGCCGACGAGGTCGCGTCCATGCCTGTCAAGACCATGGAGGCGCGCTACATAACCGCCTGCATGGAGGGCGAGGAGCTTAAGATATTCAAAAAGCGCACCGACACGGGCTTTATTCTCGGCGCTCGCCGCGCCGACGGCAAGTGCGCCGCGTTTTTGGGAATAACCCTTAAATAAGTATCAAAAAATCCGCTCCCAAGAGCGGATTTTTTAGCTTACGGCGGCAGTGCTCGGCTCGTCTGCGCGCTGATAGCACAGATAGTGGCCGAGGAGGCACAGCGGCACGGCTGCAAGCACGTCGAGGATCGAGTGCTGCTTCATGAACACCGTGGATGCGCAGATGAGCAGCGCTATTACGCACACGGTGAATTTGACCCACGGCTTTTGCAGCTTCCGGCAGTCGAGCAGGCCGAACATCGCAGCGACCGAGCCGAGAACGTGTATCGACGGGCAGACGTTCGTGTTTGTGTCAAAGGTATAGAACCAGCCGATGAACCGCGTCAGCGCATTGTTGCGCGGAAACACCTCCGGCCGCAAATTCTGGCATGTCGGGAACAGCAGGTAAATGACCATCGTTATCGTGTAGGTGCAGATGATAAAGCGCATCATCCGCTTAAACGCCGGAACGTCGAAGAAGAAGGTATACACCAATGTGCCTATCAGGTACACGAACCAAAACAGATATGGTATAAGGAACCATTCGCAGAATGGTATGGCGTCGTCAAACGCGCAGTGCATGACGTAGTACGAGCCGACATTGTAAAACCGCTCGACGAACGAGAACATTATGCCGAACAGCGGCCAGAACAGCAGCAGCTTGACATGCCGAAACTCATCGGTATTCAATTTGCTCAATCTAAAATTCCTATAATCCATCTTTTTAGTGGCGCTTTAGCGCCGCTCCTATACATTTATATTGGTGCCCGGTTCGGAACTGCGGAGGAAACCGTGACTGCTACGCGACCCAGTAGTGCAAGCTGCGTTTTGCGCTTGCCCGGTTCGGGATAATGGCAGAAACCATAACGTTTCGCGTAACGTTAGTGCGTTGCTGAATTTTGCGCCGCACCCATTGGCTCACCTGTTAAGGGGAGCAGGCAGCTTTGCTGCCGAGGGGTTGAATAAAACCTATTAACTATCAGCTATCAGCTATCAGCTCTCCGCTGCGGCCAACAGCCGCCCGCTTGTACCGGTTTCGTCGGCACCCACCGGTCGTGACACCGCAAAAACCGTATCGGTATCAATGTTGATGCGCAATTAAAAATCCGTGCCGCAGGCACACCGCAAAAACCGTATTGGTATTAGCGTAAAGGCGCTATTAAAAAGTGCGCTTGCGCACACAATAATTATTCATTATTCACTATTAATTCTCTGATTTATTAATTCTAATAAATCAGAGTTATCGCCTGTGGGCAGTTTTCAAAGCATATATCGCTGTGTGCGCCGCCGTTTTCGCCGTCGAAGGTCCATGTCTCCGGCTCGTCGAAGATAAAGCGCGCCTTTTTTGTGTGCTTTATTATTATGTATTCGCTGCTCAGATCGTGGCTGAGCACCTTTGCCGCGAGCGTGGCCATGGCCGCCGCGTTGGGCAGTTTTTTAACGAGCACAAGCTCGTGCAGCCCGTCGCCCAGCTTTATCTCGTCACGCGGCAGGTCTATCAGACCGGCGACGGAGTAGGAGTTTGACATGCTGCCGTACAAAAACTCGCCGTCTATGCAGCCGTCGTCGTACTCGACTGTCACATGGCGGCTTTTGAGCGTTGAAAGGCTCTTGACCGCGCCCAGCAGATACGCCGCCTCGCCCAGCTGCTTTTTCGCCTCCTGCGGCGTTGCGTAGCTGACCTCGGTGAACGCGCCGAAGGCCGCGACATAGTTGAAGTATCCTCCGTCGCGCCGTCCCTCGTCAAACTCGTGGGGCGTGCCGCCTATAAAATGCTGCGCACCGGCAAGAATGTCATTCTTCGGCAGGCCGATGGTGCGCGCAACGTCGTTTGCCGTGCCGATGGGGATATAGCCCACCTTCGGGCGCTCGGCAAGCGGCATAAGCCCGGCGATAGCCTCGGCAAGCGTGCCGTCGCCGCCGAGAACGAGCAGATACGGAAACGCGCCGGCATACTGCGTGGCAAGCTCGGTCGCGTGACCGCGGCACTCGGTGAAAAACAGGCTCACGGCGTACCCTGTGTCCGACAGCAGCCGCAGCGCATCCGGCAGCGACCTTTTGAAGCCGCCCTTGCCTGCGGCCGGATTTATTATCATCATTAGCGGAGTTTTCATCAAAAAAGCCGTCCTTTACGGTGGTTAAGCTGACGAGAGTCGAACCCATATCGGTTTTGACGGGCAGATTTTAGCCCATGCTGCGTTAAAGCACTCGACAATACGACAGCCCATCAAGACAAAAAAGGCGAAAATAGCCGGAAGGGCGCACTGACAGACGATATGGGTTCGACTCTCGTCAGCTTTATCAATTTTATCACAAAATCTTCCCGGTTTCAACGTCTTATATTTGTTGAAATAATACGCAATGTATGTTATTGTATTGTTAGTATAGATGGGAGAGATTAAATGAATTATGTATTTCTTGGGGCGTTTGCCGCCTTTTCCGCCGTGCACCTGTACGCAAGCTGGAAGTGCGACAAGATCCTGCGCGCCGTAACGAAGGTTTTTCTGCTGCCAACGCTGCTCGGATGGTATCTTACAACGGTTCAGACGCCACTTGATATCGTCATTGCCGCAGTGGCAACGAGCTGGCTGGGCGATGTCCTGCTGATATTTGGCACCGTTGGGTTTGCTGTCGGAGGATTCAGCTTTTTCATATCGCACCTGTGTTTCGCGGCGGCCTACTGCATGCACGTTGATTTTTCGCTCGTGCCCGTGTGGCTGATGATCCTTGCGGCAGCTGTGTACATTGCGGCGGTTGCACTGGTTTTCCGAGGACTTATCGGAAATGTGCGGCCGAAGAGCCTGTATGTCGGTATGATAAGCTACCTTATCATAAACGGGACTATGAACTGCTTTGCGCTGTTCCAGCTCGTGACGCTGCCGTGCTTTGCAACGGCCATAATGTATGCCGGTGCGATAAGCTTTTTCGTATCCGATTCGATTTTGTTTTACGTCCGCTTCCGGAAAGGCAGGCCGTTTAAAACGCACTTCGGAGTCATGCTTACATACCTGCTTGCGGAGTTTCTGATCGTTTCGGGATTTATCCTGCTGGCGGCATAAAACAACCGAAAAAACCGGCGTCGAATTTTCAACGCCGGTTTTTCTATATACTATTAACTATTACTTTTCGGCTGCAACGCTTGTCCTCTTGCCGACGGTTGCACGTAGGATGAAGAGAACGACAATGGTCATTACGATGCCGATCGGCAGGCAGATCCATGCATTCTTAACAAAGCCTGCAATGATGAAGTTTACAAAGCTTATAGGGCAACGGTCACTGCGTAGGGCAGCTGAGTCTGGACGTGCTCGATGTGGTTGCAGTTAGCACCGGCAGAGGCCATGATGGTCGTGTCGGAGATGGGGGAGCAGTGGTCGCCGCAGACAGCGCCGGCCAGACATGCGGAGATGCCGATCATCAGCAGAGGATCGCCGACCTTGAAGATGGGCAGAACGATGGGGATCAGGATACCGAAGGTGCCCCCAGCTCGTGCCGGTCGCGAAAGCGAGCAGGCATGCAACGATGAAGATGATAGCCGGGAGCATGCTGAACAGACCGGCGGAAGCGGCCTTCATGACGCCCTCAACATAGGTTGCAGCGCCGAGCAGACCGGTCATGTTCTTCAGCGAGACCGCGAAGGTGAGGATGAGGATAGCCGGGACCATTGCGTTGAAGCCCTTGACTGCGCAGCTCATTGCGTCCTTGAAGGAGGTAACGCCGCGGCAGATCAGGTAGATGATGGTGAACACAAGTGCAACGAGCGAGCAGGGCAGGCCGACGAATGCGTCCGTGTTGCCGAATGCGCCGACGAAGTCGCCCGCAACGCCGCTTTCGGGATCCCAGAAGCCGCCGACGTACATAAGGCCGATGATGCACATGATGATGAGAGCGATGATGGGGATGAGCATATCCCACAGGGTTGCCTTGGTGCTTTCGACCTCCTCGTCGTTGCCGAGGGAGCCGAGGTTGCCCTTGAGTGCTTCAAGCTCGCTCTTTGCCATCGGGCCGTAGTCAAAGCCCATGACGATCATGCCGATTACGAACACGAAGGTCAGCAGGGAGTAGAAGTTGAAGGGGATTGCCTGGATGAAAAGCTGGATGCCGGAGATGCCGGAGTCGAGCTTTTCCGCAACGCCGGAGACTGCTGCCGCCCAGCTCGATACCGGGGCGATCATGCACACGGGAGCGGCCGTTGCGTCGATGATGTAAGCAAGCTTTGCGCGCGAGACCTTCTGGTTATCGGTCAGCGGACGCATGACCGAGCCGACGGTCAGGCAGTTGAAGTAGTCGTCGATGAAGATCAGAACGCCGAGAACGAAGGTGGCAAACAGCGTGCCTGCGCGGGTCTTGACGTGGCGCGCGGCCCACTTGCCGAATGCTGCGGCAGCGCCGGTCGAGTTAACAAGCGCGACCATGATGCCGAGGATGACGAGGAACATGAATATGCCCGCGTTATCCGAGATCGCCGGGGTGAAGCCCTCGGTGATCATCGCGTCAAGCGTGCCGACGGGGCTGAAGCCCGATACGAACAGCGCGCCGACGAGGATGCCGATGAACAGTGAGCTGTAGGTCTCCTTGGTGATCAGCGCAAGAACGATCGCGACGATCGGGGGGACCAGAGCCCAAAAGGTGTTTACAAATTCCATGATGTTTCTTCCCTTTTTCCTTTAAATTTTGAACAAAAAAATCGAGCCATGACGCGATCATGACTCAACAGGAAAACATCTTGCCGGATCATGACAGCTCTCCGCATAAAGCGACAGTATGCAGAATATTCTCCTGCATCCCAGGCATCCGACCTCGGGAAAGCCGAACCCTTCGGCGATAGCCCCTTTCGCTTAACGCTTCCCGGCGTTTTAAACTAAGCTACTGATGGCGACCGCGCCTCTATCATGCCTTGTTCAATTGTACCTCTATTATATATGCATTTCAAACTTTGTCAAGTACTTTTAGTGGCGATTTACCGCACCTACGGATACGGTTATCTCTGGTATCCCGGTTCGGGACATTGGAATAAACCGTATTTGCCTCGCGTAACGTTAGTGCGGCGCTGAGTTTTTCGCCGCACCCTTGTAGGGAACGGGCTTGCCCGTTCCGTTGCGATGGTTTTGTCGGCAGTTTCCGGTCGTGCTGACGCAAAAAACGTATCGGTATCAGTGCTGACGCGCCTCTAAAAAACCGCTTGCGGCAGATGAGGTGTAATTATATCCGCGCCGTAGGCGCTACATTGTTGCTATATGTAACGGTTTTGCCGGCACCAAAATCCATAGCCGTAGGGAACGGATTTATCCGTTCCGCGTGTCGCATCTACTGTCGCAGTTAATGCAGAGACACGCAGCAGAGGCTTTGCCTTTTGCCTTCCCCTGCGTAGCTTGAGGGGAAGGTGTCACCTTGGTGACGGATGAGGTGTTATTTAATTATTTGCCGTCAGGCAAACTCATTATTTAACACGGGCGATCAATGATCGTTTTTTCAGAGGCGCATCAACTCTGATGCCGATACATTTATTGCGTCAGCCCGACCGGAGAGTGTTGGCAAAACCATAACACGCGGAACAGGCAAGCCTGTTCCCTACAAGCGACCGTTGGCCGCAGCGGAGAGCTAATAGGTTTTAATTCAACCCCTCGGCAGCAAAGCTGCCTGCTCCCCTTAACAGGTGAGCCAATGCGGTGCGGTGCAAATTTTGCACTAATATAGCACAACCTAATGTAGCGCGAGGCAACTGCGGTTTCCACCGCAGTCTCGAACCGGGACACCAGAGATATGCGTATCAGTGCAAACTCAAAGCGCCTCTAAAAAAGCGCGAAACGCTACGGTTTCCACCGCAGTTCCGAACCGGGCAACAAAACCGTCTGCCACACTCGCGTTACGCGAGGCAGCTATGGTTTCGTCGGTACCCTCGACACCGGGCGACCAGAGATAAATGTATTCGTAGATGTGCCAAAGCGCCTCTAAAAATCCTCTAAAAATTCAAGAGCGTAGGATTTGAAAATTTTTGCGGCGGGTGAGATGACATCGTCTGCGGGGGTGACGGCGCAGATATCAATGACCTCGGGCGGATCGAGCGGCACATAGGCAACGGCGTCGCTCAGCTCGTCGGCGATCACGCGGTTTACGAGCGCAACGCCAAGCCCGGCCTTGACCATGCCGCAGGCAACGAAGCTGTCGGGCGTGGAGAAGCTCAAATTCGGCGTTATGCCGCGCTTTTCAAAGCACAGGCTGTTGTCGGTCTGAAGGCCGGTGTTTGCGTCGGTGCTCGGCGTCGTGTTCCTCAGCGAGCCGGTCACAGTTCAGGGCGTGTGCGACGCGCTGCTTATACTCGCAAGCCTGTATATTCCGCATCTGCTCGAGCATTTCGGCGTGCGAAGTAAAAAGATCGCATAATAAAAAACACAGCATCTCATCATTTCGAGATGCTGTGTTTTTATATGCGCTGTCAGCCGCGCCAGAGGGTGGGGGGATAGGTACCGTTTTCGTGAAGCGTGGTGAGCGCGGCGACGGCTCCGGGCTTATCCTCCTTGTAGGTCAGGCCGAACCAGCGGTCGTTCGTGTTCAAAACCGAGATATTTATTTTGCCGCTGTTTGTCAGATCGCCCATCATCGTCGGCAGCAGGCACTCGGCCTTCATCTCGTCTGCCGGGAGCGCGGCGAGGAAATCGGCAAAGTACCGCTCCATAACGGGCAGAATATCCTGATGATAGCCCCAGAGATTCATGGAAACAAAGGTGTCGGGCGCGAGGATGGGGCCGTCCTCGGACTTGGACGTGTCGCGGATGCTGCCGTCGGGCATGACCTTGATCTTGTATGTCTCCCTGACGCCGGTGAGCAGCCCGTTATCGACCATGCAAACTCCGCGCGTGACGGTACCGAAGGGGCTGACGGTGTTTTTCAGCCTGTAGGCGACCATGGCGGCGTCCTGAGCCGAGTGCAGCTTTTCAAGCTGCTCGGACATGACGCGGAAGGCCTCGGCGCCGTAGTAATCGTCGGCGTTCATGACGGCAAAGGGCGTTTTTATGCAGTCTGCCGCGCATATGACGGCGTGGACCGTGCCGAAGGGCTTGGTGCGCGCCTTGAACTCCGGGCGGCTTTCGGTGAAGCGGTCGAGCGTCTGGAAGGCGTAGTCTATCTTGATGCCGGTGCTCTCCTCGATGCGGTTTCCAAACAGCTCGCGGACATCGTTGTATATCTCGGGCTTGATTATGAGCACGATCCTGTTGAAGCCGGCGCGGATCGCGTCGTATATGGCGTATTCCATAAGGATCTCGCCGTCGGGGCCGAGGCGCTCTATCTGCTTAACGCCGCCGTAGCGCGAGCCAAGCCCGGCTGCCATGACAACAATGGTCTTGTCCATATTTTTCTCCTTTCTGTGCGGTTATTTTATTGATTGACGCGCGTAGCTGCCGACGCGGAAAAGATCCTCGGGCGGCGCGGCTCTGAGCCATGCAAGATATGCCTCCGGCCAGTGCTGCTGGAGTATAAATGAGTCTCCTCCGTGCTGATATGCGTCTATAATGAGGATAACGAGCTGCTCGTAGAAATAGTCCTGCGAGCCGCCTGTGACCTTTGTCGCGGTGTATTTGGCGGCATAGCGGAAGAGAATGCCGATGACCATGAATATGATCTCCGTTGCCGGCGATTTGTCGCCGGATTTGCGCTTTGAGAGCATTATGCCCAGCCGCTGCATTTTTTCGATGCCGCCGAGATCGTGCCAGTTGTCGATAAGCGAGCACAGCTCGTCGGCCATCTCCTCGTTCCCGTCGAGCAGGAAATTGAGGAATTTGCGCAGCTCAAAGGTGTCGCCATGCATTTTGCTGCGCATATAGTCCATTGCAAGCTGCTGATATCCGTCGTCGCGGTATTTTTCCGGCGTGTCGAGCAGATCGTCGATATAGTCAAACAGAAGATCGAGCGCGCGCTCCTGATCGTCGAGCGGAACATAGGCCGCTTCAACGCCAAGCTCGCCCATTATCTCGGCAAACTGCGCCTGCATCTGGCCGAGAAGGCGCGTGTATTCGCCCAGGCCGCGCCGGGCCTTGCAGGGAACGATCATGTCCGCGCCGTATCGGGTCAGTGCCCAGTAGCGCAGAGGCATGCGCGGAACGATGTCCATTTCGGACATGATGTTGAATATGTTGTCCGTGAAGAGGCATGCCCTGTCGAACACCGTGACGGGTGTTGCAAAGCTGTAGGCAAAAATGTTGTCCTTGCCTATGCCGCTTTCAAAGGTAGCGCGCGCCGAGCAGGTTAGTGACAGCGCCTCCGCGGCTGTAGCCGCACAGCCAGAGCTTTACCCGTCCGCGGTCAAAGCCGCGCCGCGTAATATAATCCGTCACCGCGTCATAAACGCCGTCGGCCGCGGCCTTGAAGCCCACGGCATGGTCGGGGTATGCTTCCTCGACCGCGTGCGCGTTGCTGACCCATTCGCCGCCGTAGCAGTGGCTGCGGATAACGACAGGGATAAGGAAGGTATCGTCCGGCAGCTTTTTTGCCGCGATGATGTATCCGCAGGAGTCGGCGCAGCTTTGCTGATCGTCGAAGCGGAAGCTTTCGATAGTGCGGTCGTCGCAGCCAATCGCATGCAGCGCCGCCCTTGCGTGCTTGTCGCCGTCGGCTTTGTAAGTGAACGCGCTCATCGTAAGCCCCAGCGACATTATCGCAAGCTCATGGTCGTAGGAGCAGGCCGAGTGCAGGAAAAACGAGTCGGAGTATCTGAATTTGAGCTGCCCGATATCCTTGGGCTTTCCTCCTTTGATATCATGACGTCGAGCAGCACCTCTCCGTTGACCGGCGTTCCGTTCGTGCCGTCAAAATAAAATCTGAGATCAGTCACAAAAAAACCTCCGTGGGAATGTTTTTACTATTTTAGTATATTATTTTTCTTCGTGTAAAGCAAGGATTAAAATTAACAATCCTGCACTTGACATTGACCGTGCCGGAGGGTATATTAACTGTGCTAATGCAAACCACACAGTTTTGGGCGGAACTTTTTCCGCTTTCAAACGTATTAATATCCGAAAGGAGCTGCTTACATGAAAAGAAAGCTTATTAGAATAATGTACGTTGTAACGCCGGTGATGCTTGTTTTGCTTCTGGCGCTGAACGTGTTTACCATCTTCAAGGTAAAGGCGCTTGAAGAGAGCGCCGGAGGCGACGAGACCGAGGACGTTGCGCAGGAGAACGACGTCACCGTCGGCGGCGAGTACGTCATAAAGGCGACGACGCAGATATCCGATGCGTACAAGTCGGGCAATGCCTCGAACCTTTCCGATAAGGACAAGGAGACGCTCGGTATGGCAAAGAGCGTGCTTGACGAGATAATCACCGACGGCATGAGCGATTACGAAAAGGAGCTTGCCGTTTATAAATGGATGACGGCAAACATCGGCTTTGACAGCGGCTCGATGACGGCCATTCCCGAGGATGAAAGCAAGCCTGTGGACAATCCCAACGGCGTGCTCAAGAACCACGAGGCCGTCTGCGTCGGTTATGCAACGACCTTCAGGCTGTTCATGCAGATGCTGGGCATCGACTGCATGGTCGTGCATGATTCGCATCTGTCGCATTCATGGGATATTGTGAAGCTCGACGGGCAGTGGTACCACACCGATATTTATTCCGATGCCGGTTCCGGCGAAGGAAACTTCTCGCACTTTAACCTCAACGACGAGACGATGATGAGCTCGCAGGAGTGGAACACCGACTTTTTCCCGGCGGCCGACGGCTATGAGTACAACTATGCTTACGTCAACAGAACGCAGTGCAAGGATGTTTACACTATTCCCGAGCAGATGCGTGCGGCGCTCTATGCGCGGCAGGGCGTTGTAAGCCTTGATTTCGGCAAGGATATAAGCGACGATATCTATAACCTTGCCGATACCATAATGAACAGTGTCGAGAACACGGTTGTATTTAACGCAGGCTACGGTGTAAGCTTCAGCTGGAGTTGGCTCGAAGCAGGCGACGACAACGTTTTCTGCGTGTACATAAACTATGAGAAAACCGAAGATCCGGATGTCGATCCGGGCGTTACCGACGAGATTCAGCAGAAGATAGACGATGCCGTGAACAAGGCCTTCGGTGATATGGGCAGCGGCGATTCTTCAGGCTATAGCGACAATACCTATAGCCACAATACGATAATAGGCGGTGCCTGCGGAGTTACGAGGATGGCATGATGATAAAAAGAATAGTATGCGCCCTGTGCGCCGTGATGCTTGCGCTTTCGCTGTGCGCCTGCGGCGAAAAAACGAAGAGCATCGACATGCAGGCGCTTGAAAACAGCATGGTAAGCGCCGATAAGACCCTGCCGGAGATGAAAGTTAGCGGCAGTTGGGATGAAAATGCCGAAAAGGCCTTTTCATACATATCCGATTTGGGGTATAATAAAATTCACGGCTTTTTCCTCGCATATGCCGCCGACGGCATGGCGTACGAGATCGCTGTGGTGCAGCTCAAGGATAAGTCCGACGCTTCCGCCATGGCCGACAGTCTGCGCGAGCATGTGCAGTCGCGCGTGCAGATGTACAAGACCTATGAGCCCGAGCAGGTGCAGCGCGCCGAAAGCGCAGTTGTAAACGACGGCGACTGCGTTCTGCTCATAATGAGCGACGCACCGCAGAACGCGGAGACAGCGTTCAAAGAATTCACTAAGTAAACGGAGAGACATACATGGTTTTCAGCAGTACGATATTCCTGTGCGTTTATTTGCCCCTTGTTTTGCTGGGGTACTATATCTGCCCGAAAAAGGGGCGAAACCTGTTTCTGCTGATAGTCAGCCTTGTGTTCTACGCTTGGGGCGAGCCGAAGTACGTTTTCCTGATGATATTCTCCATTCTGGTCAACTACATTTTCGGCCGCCTCATGGATAAGCACCGCGAAAACAAAAAGCGCCTGAAGCTTATGCTCGTTTTGTCGGTCGTCATAGATATCGGCCTGCTGAGCGTGTTTAAATACACCGACTTTATCATAACGAACGTAAACGCAATATTCGGCGCAAACTTTGATCTTCTCAATATCGCTCTGCCGATAGGCATCTCGTTTTACACCTTCCAGGCAATGAGCTACACCATCGACGTTTATCGCAACGATGTCAGGGTGCAGAAAAATCTCATCGACTTCGGCATGTACATCACCATGTTCCCCCCAGCTCATAGCAGGCCCCATCGTGCGTTATGCCGATGTTCAGGATCAGCTTGCCGACCGCAGCGTCACAACGGCCGATTTCTCCGAGGGCATTATGCGCTTCGTGGTCGGTCTCGGCAAAAAGGTGCTGCTTGCAAACCAGATGGGCGCGGTGTGGTCGGATATCTACGCGCTCGGCGGCGATGTTTCCGCGCTTATGGCGTGGACGGGCGCGATAGCGTATACCTTCCAGATATACTTTGACTTTTCCGGCTATTCGGATATGGCCATCGGCCTTGGCAGAATGTTCGGCTTCAAATTCCCCGAAAACTTCCGCTATCCGTATCAGTCGGTGTCCATAACCGACTTCTGGCGCAGATGGCATATCACGCTGAGCACATGGTTCAAGGAATATCTCTACATTCCTCTCGGCGGCAACCGCCGCGGCCTTGCCCGTCAGGCGCTGAACCTGCTGATCGTCTGGTCGCTCACCGGCTTCTGGCACGGAGCTGGCTGGAACTTCGTCATGTGGGGTCTGTATTACTTCGTGATCCTGTTTATCGAAAAGCTGTTCCTGCTCAAGGCGCTGGACAAGCTGCCGAAGTTTTTCCGCCATGTGTATGCGCTGCTGCTGATCATCATCGGCTGGGTCATATTCGCAAGCGACGATGTTAGCGTTCTCCTGCCGTACCTCGGCTCGATGTTCGGGGCAAACGGAGCAATAGGCGGCATGGATGTGTACACGCTGCTTACAAAGGCGGTGCTCCTGATCATCTGCTGTATTGCCTCCACCGAGCTTCCGAAGAAGCTTTTCCTCTCCGCAGCCGGTGCAATGAACGAAAAAGCGGCGTTTACGCTCAAAAGCGTTCTGATGATAGCGCTTTTGGCGCTGAGCATGATCCTGCTCATCGGCGACAGCTACAATCCCTTCCTTTACTTCAGATTCTAAGAGGTGAGCGTAATGAAAAAATTCCACATAGCGCTCATCGCGCTGTTTCTTGCCGTCATAATTCTTCCTGCGGCGTTTGTGTTTGCCGGGGAGGACAGGACGTTTTCCGACAACGAAAACCGCATGCTGCAAACCGCACCCAAGCTTACGTTTGACAGCATCCTCGACGGCAGCTTTCAAAATAAGATAACCGACTATATCTCCGACCAGTTCCCGGCGCGCGATACATGGACGCAGCTCGGCTCGCAGGTCAAAAAGCTCGCCGGCTTCAAGGATATAGGCGGCGCGTACCTCGGCTCGGACGGATATTATATGGAAAAGATCACGCCCGACAAGGTCGATGAAACGAATTTAAACCGCAATATTGGGCTGGTATCCGATTTCGTGCAAGCATGCGGCGTAAAGACAACGATGCTGCTCGTCCCGGCGACGGGTACGGTCATGAGCGATAAGCTCCCGGCGCACGCGCGGATGTATGACGCCGAAAAGCTTTATAACACGGTCAAAGGCGCAATGCCGGACGTAAGCTTCCCGGATCTCTATGCTGCGCTGAGCGAGGCAAAGACTCAGCAGCAGGTGTATTACCGTACCGACCACCACTGGACGTGGTACGGCGCTCACACGGCTTATAAAACACTGCTGCCGGACGGAAAGTACGACGCATCCCCCGAGCTTTTCAGCGACAGCTTCCTCGGCACGACCTATTCAAAGACCCTCGACCCGGCGGCAAAGTGCGACGATGTTTACATCTCCCCGGTGTCGGATAAGCTTAAGGTCACGGCCGACGGAAAGGAGATACCGCTTTACGATATGTCCGCTGCCGGAGAAAAGGATAAATACAAGGTCTTTCTCGGCGGAAACTACGGAGAGACGACCATAACCGGCGGCTGCAATAACGGCAAAACGCTGCTTATAATAAAAGACTCGTTTGCAAATAGCCTCGTGCCGTTTCTCACGGCCGACTACGAGAATATAATCATGCTCGATCTGCGCTATTACATGGGCTCGGCAAAGCAGCTTGCTGCCGATAGGAACGTTGACGAAATACTCTTCGTTTGTGAGATGTCAAGCTTCGCAAATGACAAAAATATGGTCAAATTGGGGTTTTAAAAAATGAAAAAATTCAGAAAACTTGCCGCGGCGTTTCTGGCAGTGCTGATGCTTGTGGGAGTTCTGCCGATATCGGCGAGCGCCGACGGAGATAAGCTCATTGCGCTCACCTTCGATGACGGCCCCTCGAGCAGCAACACGGCCCGGCTTCTTGACGGACTCAAGGCGCGCGGTGCGCACTGCACATTCTTCCTCGTCGGCCAAATGGCCGAGCGCAGCCCCGGCCTTGTCAAGCGCGCCTGGCAGGAGGGTCACGAGATAGCGAGCCACACCTACGATCATCCGGCAATGACGTCAAAGACCGACGCGCAGATCCGCCAGCAGCTTCAGAAAACCGACGCGATACTCGACAGCGCCATCGGGCAGAACTTCAGCTATATGCTCCGTCCGCCCTACGGTGACTATAATCAACGTGTGCTCAAGGCTGCGAACACGCCGTGCTTCTTCTGGTCTATGGACACATACGACTGGAAAAGCCAAAATGCCGACTCTGTCTACCGCGAGTTTATAAAGCAGGCGCGCGACGGCTCCATAGCGCTTTTGCACGATACTCACCCGACCTCCGTCACGGCCGCGCTGCGCGCTATCGATACGCTTCAGGCGCAGGGCTATAAATTCGTGACATTGAGCGAAATGTTTATGCGCCGCGGAATAAGCCTTGAAAACGGCAAGATCTATTTTAACGCCTATCCCGGCAAAAACGGCACAGCTGCCGGCATTGCAAAGCCGGCCGTTAGTCTTGAAAAAGGCGAAAGCGGCATGCGCGTTACCCTCTCCGGCGATGCGCGCGGCAGCGTATACTACACGCTCGACGGCAGCATGCCCACGCCGTCAAATGCGAAAAAGTACACGGGCGCATTTTATGTGCCCGGCGGCACTGTCATTCGCGCGGTGAGCGTCGTGAAGTGGAACGGCATCCGCTCGGACGAGACGAGCATGACCGTTACAGCGCGCGGCAATCTGTTTACAGATGTTAAGCCCGGCGACTGGTTTTACAATGATGTTGACCGCATTGCGGCCGAGGGCATATTGAACGGAACGGCCAAAAACGTTTTCTCGCCGAATGTCGGACTTACTCGCGCGATGCTTGCGACGGCGCTCTACCGCGCGGCAGGGAAGCCCGAGGTCAGCGGCGAGCTTGAGTTTTCCGATGCTTCTGCGGTCGGCAGCTGGTGCCGTGACGCACTGCTGTGGGCGTGCGAAAACGGCATAATGCGAGGCTATGAGGACGGTGCTCTCCGCCCCGGCAGGAGCATAAGCCGCGCCGAGCTTGGCTGCATGATGACAAGGTATCTTGTGCTAAGCGGCAAGGATATAAGCGAACTTGAGGATGTGCTCTCGGGCTTTTCCGATGCCGGAGCCGTCAACGAGTCCATGCGCACGGAGCTTAACGCCGCATGCGCGCTGGGAATAGTCAAGGGCGTCGGCGGCGGCCTGCTCCTGCCGGACAGCGGCGCGACCCGCGCTCAGGCGGCGGTCATGATATGCCGCATGCTCGATATTGCTGTATGAAAAACGACCCTCTGTGCAGAAAATTGCACAGGGGGTCGGCTTTTGTATATATCAGAGCTCGATTTCTCCGAACTCCTTTTCAAATGCCGCAACGCGGCGCTTTATCATCTGCTCAAGCTCGCGATTTTTCGTTCTGCCCTCATATTCGGCTATATAGCCGAATTTCTCAAGCAGATCACGATCTATTCTCATTGTATAACGGGCTTTTTCGTCAAGCGGCATTGGAAAATCCTCCGATTATGTTGTTGACAAAATTATATCTGCATTCTATTATTATGTGTATTCGACTCATTTATAAATCAATTATGACTCACAAATGACTCAGTAAACGGAGGAGCGATCATGTATAAAAAGCTGTATTTTATGATGTTTAACCGTATGACGGATGCCGTCAATGCCTTAAAAGAAGGGCGAAGCGATGACGCATTGCAGACGCTTCAAGGCGCGCAGAAAGAAGCAGAGTGGATTTTCGTGGAAAGCGGAGAAGAAAGCAAATAAAAAACGCCCCCTGTGCAGAAAATTGCACAGGGGTTTAACGTGTCACTGAAAAAGCAAAAACCGCCACTCTGCCAAGTGACGGTTTTCAGGTTCGTTTAATTAAGATCACATACTGAGCTAAGCGCTTGCCGCAGCACACTTTTTATGCCTGTTACAGCGTCTGCCTTGTTTAATGTCAAGGCGGACGCTTTATTTTTCTTCCGGCCAGGGAACGGGGGTCTGCCCCTTATCGATGATGAGATAGGCCCTCTGAGCTATGCGCGCCATGGGCGTGTCGGACAGAGAGTCGGAGTAAAACGCCTCGGTCACGGCGCCGGGGTGAGCGGCATAGAACCTGCGCACCTTTTCCTCGCCGTGGCAGTTGCGGCCGTACATTTTGCCCGTGCGCTTATCCATCGGCGAGGCGATAAGCTCGATGCCGAGCCTGTCGGTCATGGGCTTTACGACAAATTCGGGCGAGGCCGAGATCACAATGTCGTCCGGCCTGTGCTGCGCGCGGTACCACGGTGCGATCCGGCTCTCGTGCTCGTCCCAATAGACCTTCAAAACGGCGTCGATATCGTCGATGCGGCGCACAAAGCTGAATATGTTCTCCTTGAGCTTTTCCTTGGGGATGAGCTTTAAAAGATAAGCAAGCCCGATCACGGCCATCCTCGGCAGCCAGCACAGCAGCGCAAACGGATGGCGGCGCATATACCACCTGACGAAGGTCACGGATGAATCGGGGTAGAAGATCGTTTTGTCAAAATCATATGTATTCATAGGCCTCATTTCACCTTGTATATCCTGTATGCGCCGGCGACCGTCAGCATAAATGCCAGCGTGTCCGCCGTGACGGCGGCGATCATGCCGATGCTTCCGAGGGCTGCAAGCAGCAGCACCGCAAGCTTTACGACAATGGCGAGCAGCAGACTCAGCCTTACGGTGCGCGATGCGGCTTTGCATATGCGCATGGCCAGCGGCAGCTTGCGTATATCGTCGCTCATGATGAGAATGTCCGACCTCGACGCTGCCGCACGGGGGTTCAATGCGCCGATGGCAACGCCGACGTCGGCCTTTGAGATGACCGATGCGTCGCTCACCGCGTCGCCCACGAACGCGAGCTTGCCTGCATGCTTTTCGCGCAGCAGCTCGCCTACGGCAACCACCTTGTCCTCGGGCAGAAGCTCGGTCATAACATCCGAAACGCCGAGGGCGCGCCCGACGGCCTTGCCGACGCGCTCGGTGTCGCCGGTCAGGAGCACGGCCTTTTCGATGCCTGCGTCGTACAGCTCGCGTACGGCGTCCTTTGCGCCGTCCTTGACCCTGTCATCGATGATGATATAACCGTAGTAAATGCCGCCGGCGGCGACGTGAACGACGGACAGATGCCTGTCGGTGCGGTCGCACTTAATTCCGTTCGAGTTCATAAGCGCCGTGTTGCCGACGAGAACGCGTCTGCCGTAAACATCGGCTTCAATGCCGCGTCCGGCAAGCTCGCGCACGTTTGTGACATGCTCGGGATCGATGACCGTTGTGCTCGCTCTGCGCAGCGAAAGCGCGATCGGGTGGTTTGAATAGCTCTCGGCCGCCGCAGCGAGGGAAACAAGATCTGCGCTGCTGATGCCCTTCGGCTCAACGCCGGTGACGGAAAAGCTGCCCTCGGTGACGGTTCCGGTCTTGTCCATGACGACAGTTGCCGAGTCTGCAAGGGCTTCAAGCCCGCTCTTGCCGCGGATGATAATGCCGTGCCCGACCGCAGTGCTCAGTCCGGCAAAATAGGCCATGGACGTGACGATAAGCGGCTGAGCAAACGAAGCGGCGGCGAGGAAGATCAGCGCCCTGTGCGCCCAGTCGAGCCATTCGCCGGTGATGATCGACGGGATGATGACCAGCGCTATTGCAAGGGCGATCACTATGGGGGTGAACAGCTTCGATATGCCGGCAAAGCGCTTTTCACGGCGCGAAACGCTCTTGGGCGCGCTTTCGACCGCCTGCGAGGCGCGAACGAGAGTCGAGTTGTTGTAAAGCCCCGTGACGCGGATCTTCAGCGTGTTTCCGAGGTTTACGCAGCCCGAAACGACCTCGTTGCCCACGCCGACGTCGATCGGCTGCCTGTCGCCGGTGTAGGCCGAGGCATCGACCGAGCTGCTGCCGTCAACCACTATTCCGTCGAGCGGAATAAGCTCGTTTTTTCCGACGGTCATGACCGTTCCCGGACGTATGCGCACGGGGTCGACCATGTTCATCCTGCCGTCCTGCTCGACCGCGACGTATTCGGGCCGCAGAAAGGCGAGATACGGGGTGCGCTTCTGGTTTTTGCCTGCAAAGATGTGCTCAAAGCAGCTGCCGGCGTCGAACGCGACGAGCACGAAAAACGCCTCGTTAAAATTCTGCATGCAGGCCGTTCCAGAGCAGGCGAGAACGATCAGCAGCTCATACGACAGTATCTTGCCGCCGAGAATTTTCCTAAAGAATTGCGCAGCGGCGTGACTGCGGCAACGACAATGGGCACGATCGCCAAAATGAGCGTTGCCCATTTAGGCAGATTGACATATACGGCGCCAACTGCCGAGGCGGCAATGTACAGCGCAAGCGCTATGCCGAGCCAGAGCAGCTCACGCTCGAGCGCAATGCGGTGCATGTCGCGGCGGATATCCTTATGCTTCATTACTTTCACTCCAAACGCGAGGGTAAATGTTTATACGTCAAAATGATACGCCAATATGGTGCCCCGTGTCAAATCCGCATACACATAATTTTAATAAAATAGCTTATTCCTTGACATAATCTTTGCAGGATGCTATGCTATACTTAATGTAATGTAGGAGGTGTGCTGCTTGAGAGGCTCGATGCTCAAGGAGATACTTCAGGAGCAGGGCATAAGCATCAGCGAGCTTGCCCGGAGGCTGAACGTTTCCGCACAGACGCTTTACAGCATGGTAAAGCGCGATAATCAGAAAGTCGATTTCGACATGATGATGCATATCTGCAAGCTGCTCAACGTTCCGGTCGAGCGGCTGTGCGAGGATAATGCGCTGCCGAAAATGCCGGACCTGCGCGAGTGGCAGTTTATCGGCAAATACAGGCGGCTGAGCGAAAGCGGCAGGGAGCTTGTAAATATGGTCATCGACCATGAGCTGTCGCGCCGCGAGGAAAAGCCGAGCGTAAATTCGCCCGAAAGCAAGATAATACCTCTTTACCTCACCCCGGCCGCGGCAGGCTACGCATCGCCCGCCCTCGGCGACGATTATGAGGACTATGCGGTCGAAAAAGGCAGCGCTGCCGATTTTGCCGTGCGCATAGCAGGCGACAGTATGGAGCCGTATATCCACGACGGAGATGTTGCGCTGTGCAAGCGCGGAGCCATTATCCACGACGGCGACGTCGGCCTGTTCTTCGTTGACGGCGACATGAAGTGCAAGCAGTATTGCCAGGATTACAGCGGAAACGTCTATCTTTTCTCGGCAAACCGCGACAGGAGCGACGCCGATGTGACCGTCTCTGCAAGCTCGGGCATAACGCTCATGTGTTTTGGCAAGGTCCTGCTCAATAAGAGCATACCGCTGCCGGAAATGCGGTGACTATGACGTTTGAAAACAAGCTGCCCTCGGGATACACGACCGGGACGATAGACCTTGACGGCGATAAAAAGCTGAGCCTTCGGCTGTATGCCGCAGCCGCGGCCGTCGCCGTGGCGCTCACGGTGGTCTGCTGCTTTTTAAAAGACATAAGCCTGCTGTTTGACGCATCGGGAGCCTTTGCGCTGTTGGGAAGATTCGTGCTCATCATGCTGATAACGGCTTTCTGCCTTGTCGGGCAGGAACATTTAAAATGTATTATCATCGGCAAGCTCACCGGCAAGCCTGCGCGCGTCGTGCGCGGCAGGATGAGCGCATATATAGAATACAAGTGCTGGCTGGATAAGCGCAGATACTTGATAATGAGCCTTGCTCCGGCGGCTGCGGTCTGCCTTGTGCTGCTCATACTGATGATAGCTCTGCCCGACAAGCTGTTCTGGCAGTGTTATGTGATATTCATCGTCAGCCTCACCGGCGCGTGCGGCGACGCATATGTTGCGTACAGGCTTTGCAAGGAAAAGTCGGATGTGCGCATAAAAAACGAGGGATACAAGATACTTATTGCAACGGAGAAATAACTAAATGCAGATAAGCGAACAGATACTCAGCATGAAGGACGACTGCGTCAAGATACGCCGCGACCTGCACAGAATACCCGAGATCGGCTTCGAGCTTCACAAAACGCACGAATACATAAAGCCGATAATTGAAGCATGCCGCCCCGATGAGCTGAAGGTGCTCGCCGAAGTGGGACTAAAGGCGGTGTTTTACGCCAAGGGCGCTGACCGCACGATAGCCTTCCGCGCCGATATGGACGGGATGAAAAACACTGAGGAGAATAAATTCCGCTTCCGCTCGCGCAACAAGGGCGTGATGCACGGCTGCGGACACGACGGACATATGACGATCCTTTTGCTTCTGGCAAAGTGGATATCGCTCAACCGCGATAAGCTCAAATGCAACGTCGTGCTGCTGTTCCAGCCCGGCGAAGAGGGCTGGGGCGGCGCGCGAAAAATGATCGACGAGGGTGCGCTCGTTTCGCCAAAGGTCGATCGCATCTACGGGCTGCATCTTTGGCCGACCGTGCCGAGCGGCAAGATCGGCATACGCTGGTCAAACCTCATGGCGCAGACAAGCGATTTTGAGATCAAGGTCCACGGCAAAAGCGCCCATGCGTCAACGCCGCAGATGGGCATTGACGCGATCGTAGTCGCAGCCGAGCTTATAACTATGATACAGTCGGTCATAACGCGCGACGTCGATCCGCATCAGGATGCACTGCTGACCCTCGGCAAGATCGTCGGCGGAACGTCGCACAACGTCATTGCCGAGGAGGTCACCATGAGCGGAACCCTGCGCGTTTTCAGCAACGAGCTTTACGATAAGCTCATGCGTCAGATAATCGCGCTGCTCAAGGGTCTTGAGATGGCAACCGGCGCCGGCATTTCGATGCAGACGATCGTGCACTATCCGTATGTTGCAAATCCGCGCGCGCTGGTCGAGAAGTTTTACACGGTGCTCGATTCGATGGACGATGTCGTTCTCGTCGAGCCTGTCATGGCGGCGGAGGATTTCGCCGAATATCAGCAGGAAGTCGAAGGTATGTTCATGTTCCTCGGCGTGAACGGCGGCAGAGGAGGAGCCCCTCTGCACAGCAGTAAATTTGATTTCGATGAGGAAGTGCTGCTCGTCGGAGCCGAGGCATTTAAAAGAATATTGGAGAGTGAAAACTATGCATGACGAAGTATCAATTGAGAAAAAACTGCCCAACCGAGTTGATGGTACGCTGCGTAAGTTCGCACTTCGTGTGCCCGAATGCATTTATAAGTGCAGCGGTATAATCGTTTTCGGAAAGCGCATCAAATCGCTTGTGTTCTCGACCGACCTGAGCATCATCAGAAACGTCAACGCCGATGCGATCATGGCGGTGTATCCCTTCACGCCGCAGCCCGTCATAACCCAGGCGCTGCTCACCGCGGCGGATATCCCCGTGTTCTCCGGCGTCGGCGGCGGACTCACGCAGGGGCAGAGGGCGATAAACCTTGCCATGTTTGCCGAGATGCAGGGCGCGACCGGCGTCGTGCTCAATGACCCTACCTCGAACGAGGTGCTGTCGCTTGTGCGCCACACTGTGGATATTCCCGTTGTTGTGACCGTTGCGAGAAAGGAAACGGATTTTGAAGCCCGTTTGAAGGCCGGAGCGGACATTTTCAACGTCTCCGCCGCGGCAGATACGCCGGATCTGGTCCGCAGAATAAAGGACGCACATCCCGACGTTCCCGTCATCGCAACCGGCGGCCCGACCGAGGAGAGCATCATGCAGACCATTGCCGCCGGTGCAAACGCCATCACCTGGACTCCGCCCTCCAACGGCGAGGTTTTCCGCGATATCATGGCGGCCTACCGTGAGGGTAAGCCCCATCCCTGATGATACCATCGGTTGACAAGGGCAAACACGGTTTTGACGGGCAGAAATACGCCCATACCGCGTCAATCCCCTTGACAATACGGCAAGTATTCTCTTCGGGTCTTTCCTTGTCTGTCCGCATTTGGAGCTCCGGCAAAACTGCCTTGCACCTGCCAGCGATGAATTTTCGAGTGATTTTTGTTTTTTTGAGGTGCAGGTGGGCTGGCGCCCGTCAAGGCGAAAAGGGCAAAAAGCGCCGAAAAGGCACGCTGTCAGGCGTATTTGCCCTTGTTAATCGATGGTAAAGATGATAAATATAAAAATCCCGAAGGATGATTCCTTCGGGATTTTTAAATGCGTATTTACATCAAGCGTTTGCCGAGTAAGTGAAGCTTACGCCGGGATAGCGCGTCTGCGGATCGATCCTCGAGCCGTTTATGTACATCTCAAAATGCAGATGCGGGCCGGTTGACATGCCGGTCGAGCCGACATAGCCGATGGTCTGGCCGCGCGAAACGGTCTGGCCGACGGAGACTGCGCGCGAGGACATGTGCGCGTAAAGCGTCTGCATGCCGTTGCCGTGGTCGATCATGACGTAGTTGCCCCAGCCGCCGTTCCAGCCGTCGGCCGAGCGCACTACCGTGCCGGAGTCGGCTGCGTAGATCGCGCTGCCGTAGCTTGCGGCGATGTCGGTGCCGCCGTGGTTTTTGTACTCGCCCGTGATGGGGTGGGTGCGCGGACCCTGACGGCTTGTTATGTAGGTGCAGTAGCTCGGCCAAACGAGGTTTCCGGTGCCGACAGTGCTTCCGCCGCCGCTGCTTCCGCCGCCCTGCTGTTGCTGCTGCTGTTTGTTCAGCTCGGCGATCTTCGCCTGAATGTCGGCGTTAAGAGCCTTTTCCTGCGCGGAAAGCTCGCTGAGCAGCGAGGAGTTGGAGCTTATATCGCCCTGAAGCGAAGCGATAACAGCATTGGCCTGGGCGATGTCCTTTTCCTGCTGGGCCTTGAGAGTCTCAAGCTCTGCCTTGCTGTCCTCCATCTCGGCCTTGGCCTGCTCATACTCTGCCTTTACGGCCTTGAGGTCGTCAACGGACTGGCGGTAAGCATCCTCAAGTTCCTTGTCGCTTTTCATGATATCGCCGATATCATCAATAAGGCTCAAAAACTCTCCGATGCTGCTGGCGCCGAACAGAACCTCGAAATAATTGTATCTGCCCGATTCCTCCATGGCGCGAACGCGAACCTTGTATTTTTCAAGCTGAGCGTCGGCAACTTTCTGAGCTTCCTCGACCTCGGCGGTCTTCTGCTCGATAAGCTCGGTGTGCAGATCTATCTGCTCGTTTAGATTAAGGATCTGCTTTACGGTGATGGCGTTTTTCTCGTCAAGCGCGTTTTTCAGCGCTATCTGGTCACTCTGCTGACTCTGAAGAGAGTTGATCGTAGACTGGAGGCTGCTCTTCTGACTCGAAAGCTGAGACTTCTGAGACTTGAGCGCGTCTATCTCCGACTGCGACACGGCAAAAGCCGAAACGGACATGCACGAGAGCATAACGCTCATCGTCATGACCAGAGCCATCGCGAAAGCAAAAAACTTTTTTATTTTTTTCTTCAGCATAATGATCTCCAATACTTTTGGTTTACCATAATATTATACACCCCGTGTCAAGCCGGGCGCATTTGTATTATGAACTGCGCTTATTATGCCATAAAAACCGCGCTTTTTTGTTAATAAAGTATGATTAAAGTGTAAAAACCGCCCTGCATCCTATATCCTATGGATGCAGGGCGGTGAGCCTTTTGATTATCAGAACAGGCCGTTTGCAGTGAAGATAGCTGCGAAAACGGTGGAAACGACAGTCATGAGCTTGATGAGGATGTTGATCGACGGACCGGAGGTGTCCTTGAACGGATCGCCTACGGTGTCGCCGACGACGGCTGCCTTGTGAGCATCGCTGCCCTTGCCGCCGTGGTGGCCTTCCTCGATGTACTTCTTTGCGTTATCCCATGCGCCGCCGGCGTTGGACATGAACATTGCCATCATAACACCGGAAACGAGGGAGCCTGCCAGCAGACCTGCAAGAGCGGTCGAGCCGAGGATGAGGCCGACTGCCAGAGGTGCAACGACTGCCATGATGCCGGGAACGAGCATTTCCTTAAGAGCAGCGGTGGTGGAGATAGCAACGCAGGTCTTGTAGTCGGGCTTTGCTTTGCCTTCCATGATACCGGGGATCTCGCGGAACTGACGGCGAACCTCTTCGATCATGCTGTAAGCGGCCTTGGAAACGGAGTCCATGGTCATTGCCGAGAACACGAACGGGAGCATGCCGCCGATGAGCAGACCGATAACGACGGTGGGACTGGTCAGTGCGACCTGGTCTGCGGTCAGGCCGGTAGCCTGGGTGAAGGAAACGAACAGAGCAAGTGCGGTCAGAGCGGCAGAGCCGATCGCGAAGCCCTTGCCCATTGCTGCGGTGGTGTTGCCGACTGCGTCGAGCTTGTCGGTGATCTCACGCACGGAGTGGTCAAGGCCGCTCATCTCTGCGATGCCGCCGGCGTTGTCGGCGATGGGGCCGTAAGCGTCAACCGCGACGGTGATGCCGGTGGTGGAGAGCATGCCGACTGCCGCAAGAGCAATGCCGTACAGGCCTGCAAACTTGTAAGCAAGGAAGATGCCTACGCAGATGAGGATGACGGGGACCCAGGTGGACATCATGCCGACTGCGGTGCCGGAGATGATGGTGGTTGCCGAACCGGTCTCGGACTGCTGAGCGATCTTCTTGACGAACTTGTAATCGCCGGAGGTGTATACCTCGGTGACGATACCGATAACGAGGCCGACGACCAGACCTGCAACGATCGCGATAGCGGGACCGTAGCTGCCGAGCATGACCTTGCTGAGGATGATGGCGGCTATAACAACGAGAAGGGCGGAAACATACGAGCCCATCTTCAGTGCCTTGTGGGGGTTGGAGCCTTCCTTGCCGCGGACAAAGAAGGTAGCGATAACGGATGCGAGGATACCGCATGCCGCGATGACCAGCGGGAAGATAACGGACAGATCGCCGAACTGAGCAACGACAACTGCGCCGAGGGTCATTGCGGAGATGATAGCGCCGACATAGCTTTCGAACAGGTCAGCGCCCATACCTGCAACGTCGCCTACGTTGTCGCCGACGTTATCTGCGATAACTGCAGGGTTGCGGGGGGTCGTCCTCGGGGATGCCTGCCTCGACCTTGCCGACGAGGTCTGCGCCGACGTCAGCAGCCTTGGTGTAGATACCGCCGCCGACACGGGCAAACAGAGCGATAGAGCTTGCGCCGAGGGAGAAGCCGAACAGAACGTTGGTGTCCTCGAAAATGAGGAACAGGACGGATGCGCCGAGAAGGCCGAGGCCGACAACGCACATGCCCATGACAGAGCCGCCGGAGAATGCGATCGACAGAGCCTTGTTCATGCCGCTTGTGCGTGCTGCGTTTGCGGTGCGGACGTTAGCCTTGGTTGCAACATTCATGCCGATGTAGCCTGCAAGGATGGAGAACAGAGCACCGAACAGGAAGCACAGTGCGGTGATCCAGCTGCCCAGACCGAGGCCGATGGCAATAAACAGAACGACTACGAAGATCGCAAGGATCTTGTACTCTGCAAAAAGGAAAGCCTTTGCGCCATCGTTGATAGCCGCTGCGATTTCCTTCATGCGCTCGGTACCTGCGTCCTGCTTGGAGACGAATGCTATCTTATAGAAAGCAAACAGCAGAGCGACCACTGCGAGAGCAGGTGCCAGGAACTTAAGGGATTCCATAAAATTCACTCCTATTAAATTGATTACTGAACTGGGAGTCGCAACGGATACGGTGTTTATAAGCCGTTAACAACTCGTTTATGTATTTTATACTATTATGGGGCAAAAATCAATTTTAAAATGAGCGCCTTTCGTTCAAATTCAACAAATTTATCAATTTTTACGAAAGATGCGCGATTTTAACGCTCAAGGTGTGCAAAACACACAAAAATGCACCGAAGAAGGTCAAAACACTGATATTTATATAACGAAGTTACCGATTTTGGGCATTCTTCCGTGAAAAGTCGAAAAATGTGTTTTTACATTGAAACTAAAAAGTTAAAAATTATTAAAATGTTCAAAAAATTAATGTTGGAAAATCACGAACTCGTGGTAAAATGAATAAACATCATATATTTTTAAGTTCGAACCGGGAGGCTTGTTCATGCTTCTTAAAATATTTGCCGCTATCGGAGCCGGAGGCTCCGTTTTGCACACGCTCATTGCCGGACAGACGGGCAATGCCCTGGAGACAACGGGCATACTGCTGCTGCGCTTTCTTGAATATTTCTTCGGTGCGCACATTGCGTACGTGCTCGTGATGCTGCTGTCTACGGAGCTTTTCATAAGAAAGAGCAAGCCGCAGGAAAAGCCGTCGAAATTCTGGCTGTGGCATCTGCACGCCGTGGCGGATCTGCTGTGCTTCTATGCGCGCGCGGATGTCTCGATAACGGGAACGGAGCTTATCCCGAAGGATACGCGCTATCTTATGGTGGCAAACCATCGCTCGCTTGCCGATCCCGTCGTCATGGTACACAAGATGCCCAAGGAGGAGCTTACCTTCGTATCAAAGCCGGGCAATCTGAAGATCCCCATCATCGGCAAGGTCATGCACAAGTGCGGCTGCCTGCCGCTTGACAGGGAAAATAACCGCGAAGCGCTCAAAACCGTCAAGGCGGCGACCGAGTATATCGACAAGGACTATGCCTCCGTTGTCATTTATCCCGAGGGCACGCGCAGCAAGCAGGAGGATATGCTGCCGTTTCACGCAGGCTCGTTCAAGATCGCGCAGAGAGCGAACGTCCCCGTCGTGTGCGTTGCGCTGCGCAATACCGACAGGGTCGTTCACAATTTCCCTCTTAAAAAGACGAATATATACATAGATGTTGTCGGCGTTATCGACGCAGAGTATGTCAAGGAGCACAAAACCAAGGAAACCGCGCAGCTTGCTCAGACGATGATCGAGGAGAAGCTCGATGCGGAAAAGAAAAAGGAGGATGCTGCCGCTAAATGCTGAAGCTTTTGAAACTGTTCAGGTATCTGAGAGCGAAGGAATGGCTGTTTTGCCTGTTCAGCCTTGTTTTTGTATGTGCTCAGGTCGTTATTGAGCTTATGATACCCGATTATATGTCCGAGATAACGACGCTTATCGAAACTCCGGGCAGCGCGATGGGCGATGTCTGGAGCGCCGGCGGAATGATGCTGCTGTGCGCGTTCGGAAGTCTTGTCTCGTCGATCGCGGTGTGCTTTTTTGCCTCGCGCATCGCGGCGAATTTCTCAAAGCGTCTGAGAAAAGAAATGTTCTACAAGGTCGAGAGCTTTACTCTCGAGGAGATAAACGCTTTTTCAACCGCGAGCCTTATAACCCGTTCGACAAACGACGTTGTTCAGGTGCAGATGCTGGTCGTTTTGTCGCTTCAGGTCGTTGTCAAGGCGCCGCTCATGGCCGTCTGGGCGATAATGAAGATCGCCGGCAAGGCATGGCAGTGGTCGCTGGCAACGGGCATCGCGGTCGTGCTGCTTGTTGCGATACTGAGCGTTGCCGTCGTGCGCACGTTTCCGCGCTTTAAGCGCATCCAGTGGCTTCAGGATTCGCTCAACCAGTCCGCGCGCGAAAATCTCACCGGCATCCGCGTCGTGCATGCGTACAATGCCGAGGAGTATCAGGAAAAGAAGTTTGAAAAGGTCAACACCGAGCTTCTTAACAACTCGCTGTTTGCAAACCGCACCATGACGATTTTAAGCCCGTTCATGAGCCTTGTCATGAACTGCCTTAACATGTCGATCTACTGGATAGGCGCGGTGCTGATAAATGCCGTTGCCATAAACGGCGCGGCATCCGTTGCCGCGCGCGTCGGTATCTTTGCGGATATGATCGTTTTCATGTCCTACGCGATGCAGGTCATAATGAGCTTTATCATGATCGTCATGGTCATTATTATCATGCCGCGCGCGCTGGAGGCCGCAAAGCGTATAAGCGAGGTGCTTGCGACCGAGCCTAAGGTCGTAAGCGGCTCTGTCACCGATTCCGGCGGCGTGCGCGGAACGGTCGAGTTTAAAAACGTAAGCTTCACCTATCCCGGCGGCAGCGGCAGCGTCATAAGCGACGTGAGCTTCAAAGCCGACAGGGGCGAAACGGTCGCGTTCATCGGCTCCACCGGCTCGGGTAAAACGACGCTCATGAACCTCATACCGAGGTTTTATGACGCAAGCGAGGGCGAGGTGCTCGTTGACGGTGTGAACGTCAAGGAATACGACCTCGAAGCGCTTTATGCAAAGATAGGCTACGTCTCGCAGAAGGCGGTCATGTTCACGGGAACCGTCGCCGACAATGTCGCATTCGGACAAAACGCGGATGAGAGCAAGCTGACCGACGCGCTGGAGATATCGCACTCGGCAGACTTCATCTCCGAGCTTGAGGATAAGGAAAACGCGCACATGGCGCGCGGCGGCACAAACTTCTCCGGCGGCCAGAAGCAGCGCCTTTCCATAGCCCGTGCACTCTGCCGCGACTGCGAGATACTCATTTTTGACGATACCTTCTCCGCGCTCGACTTCAAAACCGACCGCGAGCTGAGGGATGCTCTGAAAGACCGCACCGCCGGACAGACAAAGCTCATCGTCGCCCAGCGCATCGGCACCATCATGTCGGCCGACAGGATCGTCGTTCTCGACGAGGGCCGAGTGTTCGGCATCGGAACTCACAGGGAGCTGCTCAAGTCCTGCGAGGTCTATCGCCAGATCGCGCTCAGCCAGCTTTCGGAGGAGGAACTTGCCATATGAGACACGGACCACCGGGAAGAGGCGCCGACGAAAAGCCCAAAAACATCAAAAGCTCGATGCTTGAGCTGCTGCGGTATCTTAAGCCGTGGTACAAGCCCATTGTCATTTCGCTCATCTTCAGCCTCGTCGGCACGCTTCTGACGATCATAGCGCCCGATAAGCTTGCAGATCTGACCAATAATATCAGCGACGGACTGCAAACGGGCATAGATATGGACCTTATCATAAAGTCCATTCTCATCATCCTCGCGATATACATAAGCGCAAACCTTGTCACCTGCGCGGCAAGCTATATCATGATAACCGTCATGCAGAAGCTTGCGTGGAGCATGCGCACGAGCATAAGCCAGAAGATAAATAAGCTTCCGCTTAAATTCTTCGACAAGGTCACAGTCGGCGACGTTCTCAGCCGCATCACGAACGACGTTGACACCATATCCTCGGCGCTCAACTCCAGTATAACGACGCTCGTTCAGGCTGTCGTGCAGTTCGTGGGCGTTACTATAATAATGTTTGCAACCAGCGGCCGCCTTGCGCTGACGGCGATCGGTTCGTCGATACTCGGCTTTGTGCTGATGTTCTTCATCGTTTCGCGCTCGCGCAAGTACTTCCGCCAGCAGCAGCAGAATCTCGGCGATATGAACGGCCACGTTGAGGAAATGTATTCCGGCCACAACATCGTAAGAGCCTACGGCGCAACGGCACAGTCGAAGAAGGAGTTCGACCGCATAAACGATAATCTTTACAACAGCGCCTGGAAGTCGCAGTTTTTCAGCGGAATGCTCATGCCGCTGATGGGCTTTGTCGGCAACCTCGGCTATGTCGCCGTGTGCATCGTCGGCGCAACGCTCACGATGAGCGGAGCCATCCGCTTCGGCACGGTCATTGCGTTTATAAGCTACGTAAAGCTCTTCACCAACCCCCTGAGCCAGATATCTCAGGCTGTCAGCAGCCTCATGTCGGCCGGCGCGGCCGGCGAAAGGGTGTTCGGCTTCCTCGCCGAGGAGGAAATGCCCGACGACAGCGGCTGTACCGCGCACATCGACCATGTTCGCGGCAAGGTCGAGTTTGAAAACGTGCGCTTCGGCTATGACGAGGATAAGCCGATAATCCACGACTTCTCTGCCGATATAGAGCCGGGTCAGAAGGTGGCTATAGTCGGCTACACCGGCGCCGGCAAGACCACGATGGTAAACCTGCTCATGCGCTTTTATGAGCAGTGGAGCGGGCAGATAAAGATCGACGGCGTGCCGGTGTCGGAAATGCGCCGCAGCGACGTGCATGCGATGTTCGGCATGGTGCTTCAGGACACATGGCTGTTTGACGGGACTTATCGCGAGAATATCGCCTATGGCAAGCCCGGAGTCACTGATGAGCAGGTCGAGGCCGCATGCAAGCTCGTGGGTCTTGACCACTACATAAAGACGCTGCCCAAGGGCTACGATACGGAGCTTAACGACCGCAGCAGCCTTTCGGCAGGCCAGCGCCAGCTGCTGACCATCGCGCGCGCAATGGTAGAAAATGCGCCGATGATAATCCTTGACGAGGCTACAAGCTCTGTCGATACGAGAACCGAGGTGCTCGTGCAGAAGGCGATGGATCGCCTCGCGCGCGGCAGAACGAGCTTGTCATTGCCCACCGCCTGTCCACCATCCGCGACGCGGACCTCATCCTTGTCATGGACAAGGGCGATATCGTCGAAAGCGGAACGCACGAGCAGCTGCTCGGAAAGGGCGGACTGTATAAAGAGCTGTACACCAGCCAATTTGAGAACAAGTGAGGTCGAGCATTGAAAAAGGTTGCACTTATAACCGGCTCCTCACGCGGCATCGGAAAAGCCTGCGCCGAGACGCTCGCCCGGCGCGGCTACGCCGTGTGCATAAATTACATCGAGCGCCGCGATAAGGCCGAGGAACTTCGCGATGCGCTGCTTGCCGAGGGACTTGAGGCCATGTGCTTCGGGGCCGACGTTGCCGACAGAGCCGCTGTTCGTGAAATGGTCGGCGCGGTGAAAAGCTGCTTTGGCAATGTAACGCTGCTTGTCAACAATGCAGGCATTGCGCGCCAGAGCCTTTTTCAGGACATCGGCGAGGAATACTGGCACAGGGTATTCGACGTGAACGTAAACGGCGCGTTTAACACGATTCAGGAGGTGCTGCCGAGCATGCTGCATGAGCACTCGGGCTGCATAGTGAACGTGTCGTCGATATGGGGAATGCACGGCGCGTCGTGCGAGGTCGCGTATTCGGCGACAAAGCACGCGATAATCGGTCTTACACGTTCGCTGGCGCAGGAGCTCGCGCCGACTCACATCCGCGTAAACTGCGTTGCGCCCGGCGTTATAAACACCGATATGGTGCAGGTGCTCGGGCAGGAAACGCTCGATATGCTCGCCGAGGATACGCCCCTCGGCAGGCTCGGCAGACCCGAGGACATTGCCGAAGCCGTCGCGTTCTTGGCGTCAGACAGCGCCTCGTTCATAACCGGGCAAATACTCTGCGCCGACGGCGGATTTATAAAATGACATTAGGCGGCCTTTTGCGCGCGTTATATTGTGTCAGGCTAATAAAAAGGGCTTGCTGTCTGCCAAGTGCAGACGGCGAGCCCTCAGTTTGTCGAAAAACTATACTGCAAAAGAAAGATAATAGAGCAGCAGGGGAGCTCGAGGGGGCAAAGGCCCCACTCGAAATTGGATTAATAGCCATCAAAAACGCCTGATTTATCAGGCTTTTTGACGAGCGTAGCGAGATTTTTCGTGAAAACCTGTTTTCACAAAAAATGTGGCGTTTTTGCAGCGTGCAAAAAAGTCAAAGACTTTTTTGACACGCTGAGGGCTTGCTGTCTGCCAAGTGCAGACGGCGAGCCCTTTTGCTTTGATGCGATGCCGCATTCATGTTACGCAAAACGTTAATGCTTCCTCCGCACCCTCGAACCGGGCAACCGCAATAAATGTATCCGTAGCTGCGTCAAATCGCCTCTAAAAAAAGGAGTCTCCGGGGGGCGGAGACTCCATACGATTGGGGGGGTGGAGAAGGAGATTTTTATAATGTTGAACGTAAGAAATGCTCCGTTCACTTATAATGACGCGATTTTCAGCGGAATATTGCGCCCACGGTGCAAAAAGCGACAAAAAAGCTCCCACGGCTTGTCCGTGGGAGCTTAAAATTTAAAAATCAGTCGGTCACATAGGGCAGGAGAGCGATCTGACGGGCTCTCTTGATAGCCTCGGTGAGCTGGCGCTGATGCATTGCGCAGGTACCGGTAGTACGACGGGGAAGGATCTTGCTGCGCTCGGAAATGTAGCGGCGAAGCTTTGCAGTATCCTTATAGTCGATGCTGGTGGCCTTATCTACGCAAAACTGGCAGACTTTTCTGCGCTTGCGGTTTTTGGGATTGTTCTTATCGAAAGCCATTAGCTGTATCCTCCTATATTATTTTTAAAACGGCAGTTCGCCGTCATCGTCGCCAAGCTCGGAAAATGCCGACGCGCCCATCGAGGGAGCCGGAGCATCGTAGCTTGAGGAGTGACGGGGCTCACCGCGCATGTCGCCGCCTTCGCGGCGCTTGCTTTCGCCGAAATACATATTGTCAACGACGACCTCGGCGCTGCGGCGCTTGCCGCCCTCGCGGTCGGTCCAGTCGCGGATCTGCAGTCTGCCGGAAACGACAGCCATGCTGCCCTTGGCGAAATACTTGCTGACGAACTCAGCAGTCGAACGCCATGCGACGCAGTCGATGAAATCGGTCTGCTTCTCGCCGCCGTCGCGGCCGCCGAAATCGCGGTCAACGGCAAGGGTGAACGATGCGACAGGGGTCTGTGACTGAGTGTATCTCAGTTCAGGGTCACGGGTCAGGCGGCCCATGATCGTGATGTGATTAAGCATAACTCGTCTCCTTACTCAGCACGCAGGGTGATCAGGCGACGCATGATGCCGTCGGTGATGCCGAGGATACGGTCCAGCTCTGCGGGGAAATCCGCGCCGCTGGTGAACTTCATCAGCACATAGTAGCCTTCCGAAATGTAGTTGATCTCGTAAGCGAGCTTGCGCTTACCCATCTCCTCCAGTTCGTCCAGGGTACCATGAGCCTCAACGAGCGCCTTGAACTTCTCGACGACAGCAGCGGTCTGCTCCTCGGTGAAGTTCGGGTTGATGATGTACATTACTTCGTACTTCTCAGTTGCTTTTGCCATGGTTTGCACCTCCTTCTGGTCTTTTGGCCCCCGATTTCTTCGGGAGCAAGGATAGCCTGCGCATACTCGCAGACCATAATATTATATCTGATTTTCCTCGTTTGTCAAGTATTTTTAGAGGCGCTTTGACACACCTACGGATACGCTTATTACGGTGGCCCGATCGGAGACAATGGAAGAAGCCGCAGCGTTTTGCTTAAGAGAGCCGAATTGCTATCCGTTCCGAATGCTGCGGTTTGGTCTGTACCGCACTGCAGCAATTCGCCTCTAAAAAATCGGTACAAGATTATCTAATATTCAATATTAGGTCTTGACAAGCGGCACATTCTGTATTATAGTGCGATTATCGCGCACAACCGACGAAGTTGGTGGGGTTTTAGAGGCGCTTTTACGCTGCTGCCGATACGCATATTGCGGTTGCCCGACCGGAAACAACGGCATAGACCGCATCGCTTTGCGTAACTTAAATGCGGCAAAGAATTTTGAGACCCGGTTCGAGCCTGCCGACTAAGCCGCGGTTGCATGCGCAACGCAAAATTGTGCGAAATCAGCACAAAAAATCGGCTGTATCAAATGTATTCATAGGTGCGCTAATGCGCCCCCGGAAAGGGATGCAGCTCCGGATTTCTCGGCAGAGTCGATACCGGGCTACCGCAAAAAATGTATTCGCAGGTGCGTTAATGCGCCTCCAAAAAGGAAAGCAGCTCCGGATTTCTTGGCAGTTTCGCTACCGGGCTACCGCAAAAAATGTATTCGTAGGTGCGTCAATGCGCCTCCAAAAAGGAATGCAGCTCCGGATTTCTCGGCAGAGTCGATACCGGGCTACCGCAAAAAATGTATTCGCAGGTGCGTCAATGCGCCTCTAAAAAAAGGAGAAGGACAATGAAAGACAATACGATCAAGAAATTAGTGTTCGCGGCGCTGTTTGCTGCGCTCAGCTGCGCGGCGACAATGGTTATCCGCATCCCGACGCCGATCGGCGGCTACATCCACGCAGGCGACGCGGTCGTGCTGCTTTCGGCGTTTCTGCTCGGTCCGTGGTGGGGCGCGGCGGCGGCCGGACTCGGCTCGGGCCTTGCCGACCTCATAGCAGGCTACGGCCTGTACGTTCCCGGCACGGCCGCGATCAAGTTCATCGTTGCGCTGCTGGCAGGACTTCTGCTCAACTGCAAGTTCATAAAACCCGTGCCCGTGCGCGCGATCGTCGCCGGCGTTGTGGGTGAGGTGTTCATGGTGCTCGGCTACCTCGCGTACGAGGCACTTATCCTCGGCTACGGTGCGGCCGCAGTCGGAGGAGTTCCCATGAATTGCATCCAGGGCGCATTCGGCGTCGTTGCCGGTGCGGCTCTTTACGCAGCGCTGCTCAAAACGAAGTATTTCAAGCCGGTTTGACGCGCTGCGGCAAAAAGCCAAAAGCATAATAAAAAGGCTCGAAAACCGATGTTTTCGAGCCTTTTGCTTGGTGCGCGAGGCGGGACTTGAACCCGTGAAGCATCAGCTAAAAGCATTGATAAATCAAGGATTTTACGCCGATGTTGTAAGAATTGTTGTAAATTTTCAATTAAAGAACGCTTTCATACGATCTATATCACGCTTTTCATCGGCCGCGGCAAGCTTAACATAGATATCGTGCACAGTCTTATAGTCCGCCCAACCACCGACTTTCATTGTCTGCTGCTCCGCCCAGCCGAGATGATACGCCAGCGATGCAAAGCTGCGCCGCAGACCGTGAACGCCAACCAGCGGCAACTCGCTTTGTCCGCAGATCCGATTTATCTGAGCGCGTAGAGTATTAGGATTGAAACGAATGTACGGCGTACCAACTGGCGTAGTGTTTTCTGCAAGAAGTTCCTCAAGGCGCGGTATCATAATTTCAATTTCTCGGCGAGATGGAGTATTTTTATTTTCCCGCTTCTGAATAAGCTTATTATCCTTATTCAATACTGCGCTTCCGTGAACTAATATTTTCCCATCTTTTATTTTATCAGGCGTCAACGCCAACAACTCGGAACGGCGCAAGCTATGAAGCGCGAACAGCGCCCCCAGCTCGCATGGTGCACCGCGCACAGCGGCAAGGAATATTTTTATCTGATCGTAGTTCAGCCACGGGAGCTCGTCGTGTACTACTTGCGGCAGCGATGTAACATCAAAAGCAACACCGTTTTGCTTCAGCACCGATTTAGTCAGCCGCCATTCATTTTTTACTGTTTTCGCCGCGACGCGCCCAGCTTCTTTGTTAACAACGGCTTGCCAGTTGCGCACGGCGTGAATATCTTCATCCATTACATCAGCAAACGCATTGCGCTGGATCGTGTAGTAGCCGCGAATGGTGGAAGGCGAAAGGGCGTTATCTCGATCGTTGATATAATTATCTATTGCCTGCCGCAGCGTGAGTGGGGGGCGCTTTTTCTCGGCGGCGACAACTCCCGTGCGAATTGCCAGCGCCTTTGCCCTCGCCTCGGCCTCGGTGGCCTCGATCACCATCACGCCCTCACGGCGAAGATCAACATACCACTTCTGCCCACGCTTACGCGGAGTGGGTATTTTTATTTCATCCTTCTTCTTGCGCTCGCGCTGAAGCTTCTCGCCGCAGTAGCAGCAGTACACGGGATGAAGTTCATCCGGTATATCTGCTTTGCATTTTTTACACTTCATTATTCGCTTTAACCCCCTTAGATATTCGCCGAAAATAATTTTATAGCGAATAATGCCCACAGAATCAATCCTGCGGGCTTTTTGCTGTTTTGGCATCGTGTGGATTACGGTTTTTACCGCAAAGGCGATCAAGGCGATTGCAGCAATCACCACGATAGCCAGGAACACGGCCAGCACCGTTAAGCCGCCGGATTTGAACAAGCCGATGTTCTTTAGCTGTATATCAACGATGATATATCCCACGCCCACGCACAGCAGAATTATGCATACACCGACAAGGCAGAAGATCAGCGGCCTGTAAACGGCGTTCATGCGCTTGTGGTGCTCAACGTCCTTTTCCAAGTACGCCGCTTTCACCTCCAATGCGTTTATTCGCTTTAGCTGGGTAACGCTGCCCTCTGTGTTTGTTATACCGAACAGCTCGTCCAAGGATAAGCCGAGGGCTTTACAGGTTGCCGCAGAGTAATAAAGCAGCGGCTGCTTCGTAGTGCCGGAGTTGACGGAGCAAATGCTGTTGTAAGGAACGCCGCTTATCCTTGCCAGATCTGCCAACGTAAGACTGCTTGAAGCTCTCGCTTTTCGCAGTGCCTCAGGGTACTCGTCAAAGTAAGATTGCATGTCTTCCATTTTTGACACATTAAGCATCTCCCCTATTAAAATTTCTTGAAATACACGAGAAATTCTTGAATTACACGATGAATTCTTGAAATTCACGAAAATTTCGGGTAATTCCCGAAATCGATTTCGGTTATTTCTTTAAGGTTTCGGTTATTTCTGCATGGACATTTATCAAGACAGATGTTACGCTATAACCGTAGCAGATAAAAGGTTTACAAGGGATATCTGTTACAAGCCCTGCCTACCGGGTTGCAGCGGCAGGCAGGGTGAGTTGAAAATCAATTCTCAAAGTCAATGACTATTTGCTCGGAAGTGAACAGATTGCTCATAGTCTCGGAGTCATAGATAGAAATATTAAATTTAATGTTTTTGAGATCGTCCAGCTTATCAATGCTGACGTTTTCCTCATTATAGATAAACGGCGTTTTGTTCTGAGCCCCCGAGTCAATTTCCATAGGCATTGCGCCGAGAGTGGTTGTGTTATAACCATTTACAACAGGGTTTTCAAGCATAACAGTGATCCGCTGCTTATAATTGTTCTCTACGTTCAATTGCAGATAAAGCATACCCTCTGCATTATCATCTTCGTATACCTTTAAAAATGTAACTTTAAGATTTTCATCTTCAAAAAGGTCACGCTTAGTTTCATAGGTGCTCTCTTTGTTGCTGGCTGACGCTTCTAATCCCAGCTGAGCCTTGCCGGAGACTTTACCGTTTGTGAAGGTAACATTAGCGTTTGAGCCAACGCTGCCGTTACCATCCCAAGAATAGAGCTCAATTTTATACTCGCCGTCACCGGCAGTGTTTGAAAGCTCACCCTCGCCACCGACGATCTCAACGACTTCCTCATAGGTCATACCGTTCTGAATGGCATTAAACTTATCCATAGTCATGATACCGGTCTCGTCTTTATCACCGCCGCCGGTAGCTATTGCGATTATCACCAGTACTGCGAAAAGCAGAAAGATGCAGCTGAGAATAGTCTTTATAACGCTTCTCTTTTGACGCTTACCGCAGTGTGGGCAAATTTTCGCCTTATCGTCAATTTCCGACATACAATACTTACATTTCTTCATGTTTTCCTCCCTTTAATGATTGATCTGTGTGTTTTGTGGATATTTACAATGATACCACTTACACACCAACAATTCCACATTTTTCAACAATTTCGGCTGATTGCTTAATAACAGCAATTTCGGCTTGTGTACATTGCCCATATAATCCATCGCGCAAATTGCACAAAAAGGATATTTTATGTTTGTGCATAACAAGAATGGACGAATATACGCAATTGTGCTAATATCTTTACAAGATAATAAACGACAAATAATATCAAAATAAGAGAATGAGCAAAAATGGAAGGGAGAACAAAGATGACGGCAAAAGAAGAACGGGAAATACTGATTAAAGAAATTAAACGACTGCTGAAAGATGCGAACAACCGCGAATTAAATTTTGTATACACTATGCTGCTTAACATGAAGTAAACACAGCAACAAAAAAACCGGCCTTTATTGGTCGGTTTCTTTTTTTATATTTTTGACTTCGGCTGCGAGTTCAAGCAGCTTGCTTTCAAACAGTGCCCATTCATCCGGCGTAGTCCGTGCAAGCACCGTTATGAACGCCTGTTGTATCGGAGAACCGTCATTAACCAGTTTACCTACAAAGGCTGCGATTTCATCCGATCTGCTTACAGGTTCGAAAGGTTCTCCAATGCCAGTACGCAACCATTTTTCGTTTACCCCGAATTTTTCACATATATCTGATATGGTACGATCGCTGGGCGTGCGTTCCCCTATTTCAATCCTTGCAACATAATTTCGCGTTAATCCGATCTTGTTGGCGAATTGTTCTTGTGTTAATCCACGTTCTGCACGAACATATTTAATTCTTTCATTCATGTTATCACCACCTTTCGATGTTAATATATCATAAACTGTTCCCTACGTCAACAAAAAACGCAAAAAATTTTAACTTAGATGTTGACAGAGGGAAATAAAAATGGTATATTAATGTTGCCAAGGGAAACAACCGCAACGCACAGAAAGGGGGGTGAGGAAAGTAAGCATAGATAAACTTGATTTGCTCATGGGTATTTTCGCAGCGTTCGGTGCTGGCGTGGGTACGGGGATGATTATCATACTTGCGATTGCTGAGAACACTTTTTCTTCATTTAAAGAAGATCGCATAAAGAGAAAGCAAAAAGCTGCATATCGCCACGAACAAAGACGCAAGTGATACTTTACGCGAGAAACGCGCAAATTCTTCTGAACGTTTTCTCTCAGCCTGTTTTTCGCGATAGTACTCACAATAGCGTGAGCCGTCAGACGTTATGACATATTCATCTGTGCGTTCTGATAAGGCATAAGGAGCTATAAACCCGAGAGAAATCAAATGGCCTGCATCGGCAGGATGCAGACGTACAACAGCGGCGGTATCAACCGCAAGGATGATACGAGTGTCCATATCGGACAGAAAAATCTTGTCGAAATCCATTAATAAAGCGCCTCCTTTTTACAGGAGGGTATCACAAAATGTAAACAATCGCAATAGAAAGAGGGTGAAAAAATGAGTGAAAAAGAAAAGCAGACCATCAAGACGATGGCCGACATCTTCAGCAAACTGCCTGCCGATAAGCAGCAGTATTTCAACGGCTATGCCAACGGCGTAGCGGATATGGCAGAGGCACAGGCCGAGAAGAACGATCAGGATAAAGACTAATCAGAAAGGAGAAAAAACGCATGACGCTATCGGAAGTTGAACGCATGGACGCGACAACGCTGACACCGGCACAGGTGGCAAGTGTGCTGCACTCTGACCCTCAGCTTATCCGCGTTGCGGCAAGGCAGCGCCCGGAGCTGCTGGGCTTTGACGTAATCATCGTCGGCAACCGCGTAAAAATACCGCGTGAGGCTTTTATTGCGTTTATGCGCGGAAGGAGGAAAGATGAATTTTCGCAGATTTGAGCTCATAGAAAAAGACCCTGCGCGGATAGAAGAGCTTGAAGCCATCCTAAACCGCGCAGAGCTGAGCCGATACGAGCTGGCGCTGATAGTTACAGCTCTTCGCGTTCGGCCTGAATACTGCTTAGACGATTTCCGTACTTGATTAAAACCAACTATAGGAAAGGGGAAAAGAAAATGACAAAAGAAATAGATAAATTCGTAATGCCCCGTAACAACGGCACTCGCGTTGGTGGGCAGAAGCAGTACCCCCGCATCCGTATCAGCATGGTAGCCTACGCCCATGTCTGCGAGATGTCGGAAGAAACAAGACGTTCGCTGTCAGAAGTGGCGTCAAGGGCTATCGAGTATGCTTACTCACATCTTGTGTACAGCGTACCTACAGGCACGGAATACTACTACCGCGATACGCCCATCACGAAACAGGAATATGTGACGGATGATCCCGAAACTATCGAACGAGTAAATAATATTATTCGCAAATCCGGCCTTAGCCGCAGCGATCTTGAATTGCTTCTTGATACTGTGCAGCTTTTGCCCGGCTTTGATGAATGAGGTAAGTAAAATGATGATCGCTTTATTCTTCATGGCCGTCATGGGCGTTGTTTTCATCATCGGCGGCGTAATATCAGCGCTTGTGTGGTTTGCCAACACAGCCGAGGACGAGTGCGCTAAGAGACGCGAGGTATATTAGAGCGGAGGTGCACAATGCCAAAAACACGCTTTGACCGTGTGCCGCGCGATCCGCTGAAGGAACTCGTTTTAGGCCGAAAAGCGGCGCTTGATATGTCGCTCACGCGGCTTGCGGAAAAAATGCACATAACGCGTTCACAGCTTAGCACGATACTTGAAAAGCCGTCTGCTAACTGGACGATCGGCAATGCAATCGCGCTGACAGCGGCCTTAGATATTCCGATCGCAGAAATGCGCGAGGCGATAAGAAAGTAAAAGGGGAACAACGATGAACGATAACAAGCATGGCTTTAAAGCCTACGACCCTGGGCTTATATGCAAGGGCTATCAGTACGAAGAAGGCAAAACATACAAGAAAAACGGGCACGGCGTGTGTGTCGGCGGTGTGACGCATTATTGCGTTAATCCGTTTGATGTACTGGACCATTACCCGCTGGTGCGCGAAGATGGCAAGTTCAGTGACTTTACAACTGTAGAGGCCATAGACGAGCCTGTTACCGATGATAATCGAAAGTTTGCCACAAGCACTATCAAAATCGGCGTAAAGCTTGGTTTTGCCGGTTTCGTCAAAGCCTGTATAGATTTCGTATACGAGAAAACGATAAAAAATATGCCGAGTGATAAGGTCGGAACAGGCTACTCCGCGCAGATAGGCAGCTCAGGCGACTACGCGAAGATAGGCAGCTCAGGCTACTCCGCGAAGATAGGCAGCTCAGGCGACTACGCGCAGATAGGCAGCTCAGGCAGCGATGCGAAGATTGATATTTCGGGCAACGACAGCGTAGGCGCTGCTGTTGGCATCGGCAGCGTTATAAAAGGCGCAGTCGGCAATTGGATAACGCTTGCGGAGTGGGTATACGACAACGATAAACAGCGCTATATCCCGGTTTGCGTTAAATCAGCACAGATTGACGGCAAAATAATAAAGGCTGATACATGGTATAAACTCTCGGGCGGCGAATTTGTTGAGGCGGCCAATGAATAAATACACGATCATCATAGCGCAGGTGTGCACGATTCTGCTGGCGCTGATAATGCTGATATTGCTTGCGATAGACGGCAGGATAATAGAAGCCGACGCGGATGGCGTTCCGCCCGAAGTTGATACAAACGGTCTGTGCGTAGTGGAAGTGGCAGAGCCCGAATACGAGATGTACTTTACCGAGGCTGATATTACGGCGCTCGCGCAGATGCTATACGGCGAGGCTCGCGGGTGCACGGTGGACAATCAGCGCAAGTGCGTGTGGTGCGTGCTCAATCGCGTTGACGATGCGCGATTTCCCGATACCATCATCGGCGTGGTGAGCCAGTCGGGGCAGTTTTACGGTTATAGCCCGAATTTCCCCGTATGGGATAACCTGCGAGCGGTAGCGCTGGACGTGCTCACGCGCTGGAGCATGGAGAAGCAGGGCGCGAACGTGGCGAGGGAGCTTGATAAGAACGCTGTCTTTTTCACCGGCGACGGTACTACCAATTGGTTTAGGAGTGTGTACTGAATGAAAGTTCTTATAGCCTGTGAGGAGAGCCAGACGGTGTGCAAGGCGTTCCGCGCAAAGGGGCACGAAGCGTACAGTTGCGACATAATCGAGCCATCGGGCGGACATCCTGAGTGGCATATACTCGGCGATGCGCTCGCAGCCCTGAATGGGGGGGTAATTATTACCATGGACGGCGTTGAACATGATGTGGGCAAGTGGGATTTGCTGATCGCGCACCCACCGTGCACATATCTCACAGTCACGGGCAACTCATGGTTTGACATCGGAAAATACGGCAATGCAGCAAGGCGGCGATATAAAAGCCGATATGAGGCTATAGTCTTTTTCATGCATTTTGCATTAGCGGATTGCGAGCGAATAGCCGTTGAAAATCCCGTCGGAATTATGTCTACGGCATATCGCAAGCCAGATTGCATTGTACAGCCGTATATGTTTGGCGATGCTCATGAAAAGAAAACTTGCTTTTGGCTTAAAGGGCTACCGGCGTTGCAGCCTACTTGTACTGTCGAGCCTCCGCCAAGGAAGAAATTTAACAGTGGAAAATCAATGCCCGCATGGTACGCCGATGCATGGCGTTTGCCGAAAAACGAAAGAGCAAAGTTGCGTAGCAAAACGCCGATCGGCATAGCAAAAGCAATGGCTGAACAGTGGGGAGGAACAATATGACTGATACTGACCTTTTAATTCAAAACCTAAGGCGTGAAAACGAAGCGCTGAGAGCGGAGCTTGAATGGACGGGCAAAGAGATCATGCGTTTACGAAACCAACTTAAAATGCAGTGGATTCCGTGCAGCGAGAAGTTGCCTAAGGAATGGATTGACGATGACAATAACACCTACATCAACTATCTGATTTATATGCCCTATTTCAAAGCAGCAAGTGTCGGGGTATATAACGATGACGAAGAAAGTTGGCTTTTCAGGGGCGTAGAAGTAAAAGTGAGTCACTGGATGCCGCTGCCGGATGCGCCGAAAGGAGTAAACGATGGGAGCCGCGAGTTCTGGATGCAGGAGGTGGAGTGATGGAACGGCTGACGAAACATAGCAAGCAAACATCGCACGAAAACGGTATCTGTTGCACACATTTTTACGGCCCCGAATGCCTCGAAGTTGGCGGGAACTGCGCCATGAATTGCAAGTGGGAAGAAGCGGCGTGGAGCCGCCTCGCCGCCTACGAGGACACGGGGCTGACGCCGGAACAATGTGAAAACGCAAAGGTCATCATCGAATCTGCCTTTAGCGATGACACGTCAAAGGCGGAGCGGATTCGCGAGTTACTAAAGGCCGACAAGGCGGGGCGCGTGGTGGTGCTGCCGTGTAAGGTGGGCGATGTTGTGTACGGATTCCACGTGGAAAAGACCATATTGCCGATGGTGGCAAAATGGATCGAAACGAACACTGACGGATGGTGCATTGCAGTACAATACACGCCAATGGCCCCAAGGTTTTATCGGTTTTCCGATTTTGGCAAGACCGTATTCCTGACCCGCGAGGAAGCGGAGAAAGCATTGGAGGCAAGGAAAGATGGCGACAAAACTGATCTGTGACCGCTGCGGCGCGGAGATAAACCCAAAGAGCTCCGTGATCTACGCAGGAACGCGGCGGTTTAAAATGGAAATAAACGACGACGACTACGAGCTGTGCGTTTCGTGCGCACACAAGCTGCGTGCGTGGCTTAGCGGAAAGGAGAATGACGATGACTAAACCATGCTATGGAAAATGTGACCGCTGTGTGTGGAAATACAACGGCGGCTGTTCGGAATGGAGGATTAGCAATGTCATTAGTTAAGAGAAAAATTTTCATCTGCGATCACTGCGGAGCAATCAAACTGGCTGAACGATATGATTGCAGCTTTAGCTATACGCTACCGTATGGATGGGGTGAATTTGGTCGAAACCATCTGTGCCCGAGTTGCTACACAGCGTGGGGAAACCTGAAAAATCAGGCAGAAAGCGAGGGCGACAATGGCTGAATACATAGACAGGAACGCTTTCCTTTGGAATTATTGCAAGTATTGTGGAAAACGCATTGAAGTCGGTGAAAAGTGCTACGGTTTGCCGACGGGAGAAAGCGTTTGTGCAAGTTGTTGCGTTGAAGAAAATGAATTGCGGGAGGAGAATGACAATGGCTGAATACATAGATCGTGAAGCGCTGTTACATGACATCGAGCAATCGGTGGTATACACGGTAAGAGAAAAAATAACGAGCGCAGAAATGCGAGGCGCTCACAAAGTTATCGAGCGCATTAAGTGTGCGCCTGCTGTCGAGCCTATTTATATTCACGAACCGACAAAAAGCGAGTTTAAGCGCATGGCGGTACAGCAGGGCTATGCGCCGGTGGCGCATGGGCGGTGGGATGACATAGTGGGCAAGCGCTTGAATGGGAAAAATAAAAAGGAGGACTGACAAAAATGGGAGCAAGACGAATTTCTAACGCGACGAACGAGAAGATAATTGCGCTTATGTCGATGGGCAAGACAGGCGAACAGGCGGCGTTTGCGGTCGGCGCGAGCGGGAGCTACTGCAACAAACTGTACACTGTGGTAAAGCACATTGCCAATGAGCGGTGGGACGAGTTAATAGAATATTCTCGGTCTGCGACAACCGGCGGGGTAATTGCCTGGGCTTGCGAATACCTCGATACGCAGTTGCCGCAGGAGGTCGCGGAGGCTATTGAGGCGGTACGGTATCGCAGAGCAACGCCCAAAGCGGCAGAAGCAGCGCCGCAGCCCAAACCGCCAGCAGAGCCGATTGACAACACGGCGACGGCAATCATCAAACTGCTTGAAAAGCTCGATGAGGCAGTGAACACCATAACCGAAGCTGCTGACGATATATGCCAGACGATAACGACGGCGCGAAAGCTCAACGAGGACTGCATAAACGCAAACTTCGATGTGCTGACGGCTACACTCCGTGACGGCGTTGAAAGCGTTAAAACGACGATAAGAAAGGGACAAAAATGACGCGCGGGGAATATATGCGCAAGGCGCGAATGAATGCAGGGTTAAGCATCGTGCGGCTGGCCGAAATATCCGGCATAGCCCAAACCACGATAAGCCTGCTTGAACGCAAATCACTACGCGGCGGCTGGATAGATACAATAGAAATCCTTGCCGATGCGCTCGGACTGAGTATCGACGAATACGTAGGCCATAAGGTGGTGACTAAGCATGGGTAAGCAATCGGCATTTGCAAAAGCCGTGCAGCGTGAGGTTAACATTCAGTTACAGCTTTACGGGCGTAACCGCATGCAGCTTGCGGAAGATGCCGCGTTTATGGCCGCTAATGAAGTGCTGGGCTTAGGCTCAGGCCGTGCACGGGCATTCGGCGAGGCGTTTGTAAGATATTCAAACGAGATCGCTGACCTTGTAGTCGAGGACAGCAAGGCCGACGACGAGATCGTATATGCAAAAACCGTTCTTGATCGTCGCATCCGTGAAATAGTAGGCGAAGATAACTTCTCGCCATTCGATGAAAGGTATGGTAGACGATAATGGCTAAAAACGTAGGCTGGGAAGCCAAAAGCAACCACGACGGCAGTTACACGGTTACCGTTAACGGCAAACAATATTATTGCGCAGATACGCATGAATTTCTGCACTTTTTAGAAGATATCGGCGAAAGGTGGGAGGATAATGAAATTCGAAAAGGATGAACGCCGCGAGTTTTCGACCGGCGCTGTAAGAGATAAGGCCGACGGGAAAGGCAGATATGATTTGCTGCCGTGGGGGGCGATACACGCCCTTGCACAGCACTGTGAACGCGGTGCTATCCACTATGGGGAAAGGAACGTAGATCGAGGAATACCCCAGCACAGCTTGATAGACAGCGGCATACGGCATCTTAGCCTGTACATACAGGGCGACGCGGAAGCGCATCACCTTGTAGCGGCACTATGGAATATAGCGTGGGCTGTAGAGCAGGAAATAAAACGGCCTGAAATGGTCGATTTGCCCGAACGCGGCGAACATTCGGGCATAGCATTTTGAAAGGATGGGAAACATGAAAAAACTACTATACGCAATACGTAAATGGCTGATTGATATTCTCGGCGGTGTTCCAATGTGTCTTTATGACAGCATGGCCAGCTTGGCAAACCATTTCAACGAGCAAATAAATGATTACCGTGTAGCTATCCGTGAAATCTGCCGCCGCAGTGAAAACACCTATTACGACTGGTGCTGCGATCAGTGCGCTTGCGACTGCGATAAGCGCAACGGCTGGTGTAACGGTTTTGAACCTGTAAACCATGGAAAGTGACTGCCGTAATTGTCCGGATAGAACGCCGTTTTGCCACGCGAAGTGCGATAGCTACAAAACCTATTGCGCAGATAACAAGGCCGATAAAGCGGCGAAAAAAGCGTATTTGGACAAGCATAATGCACCGAACGGCGTATTGATCAACGGCTATATACGCCGAAAGAAAAAAGCAAGATTATTCAATGGAAAGAGGGTAAAGTGAATATGTATTCTATAGAACGGCCATTAGAGCCGCCTGATTTTCCTGCCCCCGATTGCATATGCCAGGAATGCGACGGCTGGTTTTACGGCGACGATGTAATGTACATTTCCAACGGTCGGCGTTTGTGCCCCGATTGCTTTAGAGAAGAAATCAACGATTTACGGACCGAAGAACTTGCCGAGCTTATCGGCGCAGAGGTTATAAACGCAGAGGACGCAAGGGAGGTGCACAAACCATATGGGAGAATGCGTTATTGTTTACGGTAAATCCGGCAGCGGGAAAAGCCGAAGCCTACTTAACTTCGGCGAGGACGAGATTTTTCTTGTTAACGTTATCGCAAAGCGCTTGCCGTTTCGAAAAAAATTTAAGTATACAATGGTCAGCGACAATCCTGTTAAGATTATGAACGGACTGAAAAAGATGCCGGTAAAAACGGCAGTCATCGACGATAGCGGTTATCTAATGACTAACGCTTTTATGCAAGGCCACTCAGCGCCGAAAAGCGGATCAAGCTCATTCGATCTGTATAACAGCATTGCCGATAGCTTTTGGGGACTGCTGATGTTCATTAAAAACGAGCTGCCCGAAGATGTCATTGTATACATAGTCGTTCACGAAGACACAAGCGATTACGGCGAGACCAAAATACGCACAATTGGCAAATTGCTGAATGAAAAAGTATGCATTGAAGGCATGGCAACTGTCGTGCTGCGATGTGTGGTCCGCGACGGTAAGCATATGTTTATCACGCAGTCTGACGGCAGCGATATAAGCAAGTCGCCGGAGGGCATGTTTGAGCTTGAGATCGAGAACGATTTAAAATTCGTCGATCAAACAATCCGTGAGTACTGGGGGCTGTGATATGGCTAAGTTTGAAAACGGTGTATCCGGTTATGTAGAGGGTACGGCAACCGTCAAGGTATTTTTCCCGATAGACACGACCGGCAAAGCGCACATCAACTGCCGTCAGTGCTATTTCTACAAATGCAATACTTACAGGTGCATGCTTAATAACGAAGTGTGCGCCGAACCTGATAAATATGTGGGTGTCAGTTGCCCGCTTGAATATTGAAATAAGAAAGGAACAAGTAAACAATGATTAAATCTTACAACGGCTTTAAAGCAGAACGCGCCACAGCGCGTGAAACACTCCCGGCAGGCGGCTATGTAGCTAAGATCATGGACGCAAGCGTTATCGATTACGATTGGGGCAGCGTCCTGAAAATCGAATTCGACGTTGCTGAAGGTGAACACAAGGGCTTTTTCGCGGCAGACTATCGCGCAAACATCAACGATGATAAGAAATGGCGCGGTTGCTATCGCATTAACATCCCGAACGAAAGCAATCAGTATTTCGACAGTCAGAAGAAATCATTTAACAATCTTATAGCATGCCTTGAGGAAACCAATAACGGCTACCACTGGGATTGGGATGAAGCCAAACTCAAGGGCAAGGGACTCGGCGTTCTGTTCCGTAATAAGGAATGGGAATATAACGGCAATACCGGCTGGACAACCGAATGTTGCGCCGTTACCACTGCGCAGGATGTACGCGACGGCAATTTCAAAATGCCGAAGGACAAGCCTCTTAAAAAGGCCAATACTACATCCGCTTATCCGGCTGCGACGTTCACAACAATGGACGATGATGATAGCGACCTGCCGTTCTAAAGCCCATGACACCACGCGAAATCGAAGATGCGCTCGAAGGCATGGTGATATTAGTAGATACGCGTGAACAGGATACACCACGCCTCAGAGCGCGATTAAAGGGCATGGGATGCCCACACGAACGGTGTAAGCTCGATTTTGGCGACTACTCGGCGAAGTTTTCTATAGGCGGCGAATGGCTGATGCTAAACGCCGCCGTAGAGCGCAAGATGGATTTTTCAGAATTAGCTCAATGCTTCTGCAATGGCCGTGCACGCTTCGCACGGGAATTTGAACGCGCCAAAGCTGCCGATGCAAAGATCTATCTGCTGATAGAAAACCAGTGCTGGGAAGATGCCTACAGCGGCAACTATCGCAGTCAGATGAAACCGCAGGCATTTGTTGCGTCGCTGTTAGCATGGCTGGCGCGTTATCGCTGTCAGGTCATATTCTGCGATCAACGCACAAGCGGCAATCTGATACACGATATCCTTTACCGTGAAGGGCGCGAAATGCTGGAAAGGATGATGCTAAGTGAATGCAAAACATAAAAGCGCATTAATAAAAGATATGCTTGATTTCGCTGTTGTCGCTACAGCTTACGGGCTTGATTTTAATCGCGCCGGTTTTGCAAGATGTCCTTTTCACGCCGAGAAAACGGCATCATTCAAAATCAAGAACCGGCATAGCGCCCATTGCTTTGGCTGCGGCTGGTCAGGCGACGTTATCAGTTTTACCGGGCAATTATTCAACCTTGATTTTGAACAGTCTACACGAAAACTGATTAACGACTTTGGCTTACCGATAGTGGCCGACCGCAAAATGACTTTGCGCGAGAACAGCGAGATCACAGCAACCTATAATGCGGCAATAACGGAATATAACAAATGCAAGCAAGCCGAAAAAGAGCTCCAGCAGCGCTATGAGCGCCTTTTATGGGTATATGCGACACTTGATAAGTGGAAGCGCAAATATGCCCCTGAGAGCCCTACAGAGCCTTTAGACGAGCATTACATCGTTGCCTGTAAGGAAATCGACGGTGCAGCCTACCGGCTGATGCTGTATTCATAAGGGGGGATAGTATGACGAAACTGATTGACTGCAACCAATTAACGGATGAAGCCATAGCAAACATGGACGCTGCCGAGCTTATAAACTCCGTTTTGGTTTCGTTTGATATCCCCGACGTGATAGAACGCGAACGCATACAGGCGCTTATGCAGATAAGGGCGGCAGAAGTTGGCGCAAAAGTAGTCATTAACCGTCAGCTCGGCGCGTACCGTCAAAAAGACAAGCAGCTTGAAGCTGATTTTAAAAAATCACAGGCGCAAGATAGAAACGACCTCAATTTGCGCTTAAACGACAAGGGCGTACCCGTTCCGACTATCGACAATTTTCTTAAAATCATGCGCGGAAGAATGGAATATAGCAGCATTCGTTTTAATGTGCTGCGCAATTCACCTGAGATCACGCATAACGGCGAAATATGCCGATGGTCGGACGCGGATGCGGCACAAAGCCGAAACTTTTGTGAAGCCAATTACGGCCTGTACAGCGATAAAAAACACTCTGACGCTTTACGCATTTTGTGGAAGGAACGCGAATATAACCCGATAAAGGACATAGTTGACACTCTTGAATGGGACGGAGAAGAACGTTGCATACATTTTCTCTCTAAATGGGCGAAAGTCGAGGACACCGCCTATACCCGTGAGGTCAGCCGCCTGATATTCGCCGGTGGCATCAACCGACTCTATCTGCCCGGCTGCAAGTTTGATGATGTTCCCGTACTCATCGGTGCAAAGCAGGGCGAGGGCAAATCCACGCTTGTCAAATGGCTTGCCATTAACGACAGCTATTTTTCCGAAGTAACCGAAATGGACGGTCAAAAGGCCATCGAGCAATTAGAAGGCGCGTGGATATGCGAGGTCGCGGAGCTGCTTGCGCTTACAAAAACGAAAGAGCAGGAGGCCGTCAAGTCCTACATAACACGGCAGCGCGACAAATATCGCCCACCATACGACGTTAATGCAATGGAGTTTCCGCGCCGGTGCATCTTTATAGGCACGACCAATAACGAACAATTCTTACGCGACAAGACCGGCAACCGCCGTTTTTACCCCGTAACAGTCAACAGCAATGGTTATGACCTACACGATCATGAGCAGGAATGCCGCGACTATATCATTCAATGCTGGGCAGAAGCGCGTGTAAAATTTGAGCAAGGCAAAATGCCAGCTTTCGCAGATCGTTCTCTGCTGTCCGAATACAAGCATGCACAGGATGAAGCAATGGAGGATGATTGGCGTATCGGCGTTATTGAAAAGTACCTTGATGAGAAGTCACCGGGCGATACCGTATGCATTAAGGAGCTAAAATGTGAGGCGCTATTTCCTGACAGCGATTTCCAAAGAGACTTAACGCCGAAAGAGACACAAGAGATTTATCGTATCGTCGCTACAATACCTGAATGGACAAACATTGGTAGAAAATATACCGCGAAATATGGTCGGCAAAGATGTTGGCAGAAAAAAGTGGGAGCTATCAAGAATATCAATGAATTACCTTTGACGTTTTGCACAATCAAAATACGTTGATTTTGTGCAAAAGTTACAGCAAAAACGGGGCGGGGTATAGACCTGTCCTCCCCCTGTCCCGTACCCTGTCCCGTGGCTCAACCCCTTGAATTATCTATCTTTTTTCTCTTTTACAGGACAGGGGGACAGGTAAAGTAATATAAAAAGAGTATTCCGTAAAATAGCGTATGGTGTACACCATATAAGAAAACGAAACACTTATATAGGGAAACCGCGTGCCCGCCCGTCCCCTGTCCTGTATTAAAAAATCTAAAATTGGAGGTGTTCAAAATAAGCAATTTGTCAATAACTGCAAAAAATATCATACTTCAAGCAGCGCAAAACATGCCTTTGCAAGGCGAACGATCACCGGCTGATGAGCTGCTATATTACCAAGCTCGCGAACTCTACGACCTCCACACTAAAGGCATGATAACCGCCGCTATAGGCGCTGAACGCAAAAACAAAATAATAGCCGCCTATATAATTAACTCAAATCGTGAGCAGCAATATACCCAAAGCAACATGCAAATTGCAGAATTCTACAAATCAATCGAGGCTGCCGGTTGTAATTATGCCAAGAATAGAACAATCGAAAACGCCGATCAACTTTACTATGAAGTCTATCATATGATACCGAAAGGAGTAAATGCATGAAAATTTTAAAACCCGGGAAAAACAACGAAATTACGAAAGAATGTTCTCGTTGTGGCTGCGTATTTCAATACAGCCCTTATGCAGATGTTGAAGTAATTGCGTTCGGCCTCGAACAATTAGCATTTGTTAAGTGCCCATCTTGTCGAGATGTTTCTCCTGTTCCGACGTTCCACGAATCTCACAAAACCAATAATTCTACAGCAGAAGGTGATAACTAACATGGCAGAATCTAAATCTAAAACCAAAACTTCAACCGAAACAACAACGACCGAAATAACGCCCAAGCGCGGACGTGGCCACCCTAAAGGTGCAGGCGGTTACAAACGTCCTGACAGCACAGTGCAAGCCGAACCCGGCGATAACCGCAAATATCTCGAACACAACCTCAAAATGTGGAGTTGGCCATCGGTCGACATGAAAAAACCTGAAAACGTCCTCGAACGTGTTACTCTCTACTTCCAAACCTGCGCTGATGACGATATGAAACCCTCTGTTGCGGGGTTGGCATTAGCTTTTGGCATTGACAGAAGAACTTTGTGGAAGTGGATAAACGGCATTCAAAGCGACTTTGTAGCCGCCGAAAGCAGAGTCGCACTCAAAAAAGCATATATAATTTTGAACGCTCAAATGGAAAATTACATGCAAAACGGCAAGATAAATCCCGTAGCAGGAATTTTCCTTATGAAGAATAATATGGGATATCAGGACAAGCAGGAGGTCGTTGTAACGCCTACCCAGCAGCTTGGCGAGCAGATACCGGCTGAGACTTTGGAGAAAAAGTATCTTGAGGACGTGATCGGCGCGTCAGCCAGCGACTATGAAGTAGATTCCTGAGCGACTATGCCGAGCGACTATGGCGGGCTCACGACTATGATACAGCCGGACGGCGAAGCCGAATAACTCTCACTCGACTATCGGGGAAAAGCCACCGACTATCGCTGAATCGTCAGCGACTATCAAGCGACTATCAGACCGCCGCCAGGACAAACTCCCGCTCCGGCAGCTTTTGACCGGAGACGCAGACGAAAAACCGAAAAAAAGAAAACCGCCTGATCCCCAAAATATAGGGTTTGGCGGTTTTTGCGTTTGCGGTGTGCTGCCTTAATGGCCATTTCGCATTAAAGGCTGCTACAACGCCGTGTAAGCAGTTTTACTGCGGCATAGTGTGTGTTTACATTATAAAGCATAAAGACCCGCTCAAAAGCGATCTGAGTGGGATATAATGCAAGCTGGCTAAGCATGCGCCGCTTGAATGCGCTGCAATGCCGCTTGCGTCGTTTTTTTGTTGTCGGCTATACAAGAGAACGCTAAGCGCAAAAGAAAACCGCCTGGAGCAGATCCCAGGCGGTATATAATCATTTATTTAATTTTACGCACTCGATCAAGACCAAGATCGGAAGAAAGATTATAGTCAATATTAGATACATTGTTTTTTCCTCGTACTATCTTTGCGTGCAAACTGTCAATGACATGTCTGTCTTAGTTCGTGAATTAAATCTTGCAATTTTTGCAATTTATTTTCTTGTGTTTTTGTCAAATTCTTGTTATGAAATCTGAAATAATCGAAAATATTGTCGATCTCCCGAATAATTTCACTATATTTCATAATATAACCCCCCCATTAAAACAAGATAGACAGATTAGAGCAACGCCCGATAATGGCATATAATGCGCCGGTTTCCGTGTCCTGCACAAGTCCGCCGTTAATACCATACACCCCGGAAGAGTAGCCCACCTTTTCAAGCCTGCGCAGCGTGTAAATATATTCGCTCGGCTTGTTCGTGTAATCCTCTGCCACACCCAGCCGCACAAGCTGGCGCAATTCCTTTTGTGTGTATTTTCTCATTGTATGCCTCCTCTGCTTATTCCGTTACTATAGAGCGATACAAGCGCAATACACGGCTTGCAGCCTGGTGCAATGCCCTTGCTTGTGTGTCGAGCCACTCTTCCTGGCTGTTCGGCCTGCGTTCGCCGTTGCGGGTTTTCTTGAGTTCGGACGGGCAACAAAGGCGCTCCGCGATATCTTCGTTATAGATCAGGGAAGAACCTCCCCAGCTATAGTCGTTCCAGTCGTCCGCCCCGTTCAGCATCCAAAGCTTGCATTCTGCGCCGGGCTCAGGGTTCCGCCCTTCATACTTTGCCCGCTCTTGCAGCTTTTGCACTAACTCAAAGGCATAAAGAGTAACGCCCTTTTGCCAGGCGCTGCGATCCTTGCGGGCTCCCAGTTCTGCGGACACCTTGTCAAATATCTTCATTGCCTTTTCCTCTTGTTCTTCTTTTGCTTCTTCCACGGGCTGCGGGTCTACTTCAACAATTGGCTTACCGCGGCGGCGGGCTTCTTCTACCTCATAATCAGCGGCGGGCGATACGCTAACCCATGCGTATTTATTATAATGGGTTTCTACGTCTGCCACTGTTTCAGCGTGGGCGATATTCGCACAATACACGCTTCCGGAATACTGAAAAGTTACATTGAAATATTGCTTCATGGTTCTTTCCTCCTTGATTTTTCCGCAGAGGCCGTGCTATAATAGCGGTGCCTCCTTGTGTGGCGCGCTCCCGGTTTGCTTCCTACGGCTTCGGGGGCGCTTTTTTGTTTACGGTGACATAATACTATGAATTGCCGTAAATGTCAATAGCGAAATCAAGATTTATCGTAAAAAATATGTGTTTGTCCATTTGCACGGTGTTCACGATGCCCGGCAGGGCTGTACCGGGGGCGGGGGAAATGGAACGCGCAGCCAGGGCGGGGTTAGCAGCTCAAATACTCGCAAAAATAAAAAGACTTTCTCGGCCTCGAACATCGAAAAATCGCGCGAAAAATAAAAAGACAATTTTGCAATTACGATATTGACAACGTGCCGTAATTATGATATTGTGTTATCGTAAATGAAACGCACGGAGGACTTTTTGATGAAGAACGTAATCGCTTATGTCCGAGTGAGCACGGATGCTCAAGCGATGGATGATAAGTTTGGTATAGAGTCGCAGAAAGAGATTATTGCTGATTATTGTGATAAGCATGATATGTCCATAATGAATTGGTATGTTGATCGTGGTGAAAGCGGCGTTAAGGAAAATAGGCCGCAGCTGGACTCGATCCTGTATGGTGAGATCAAAAATCCTCCTGTTGAAGCTGTTGTTGTTGCCAAGTCTGATCGTATGGCGAGAGATATTAAATTATATTATTATTTCATGATGCTACTGGAAAAGCGCGGAATGAAGCTTATCAGCGCTACAGAGGAAGTTGTCAATGATGATACCGGGCTTGGTAATGTTTATAAGGCACTGATGCTGTTTGTAGCAGAGCAGGAGCGTAACAATATAACGAAACGTACCAGTGGCGGCAGAGCGGTAAAGTCTGCAAACGGAGGTTATAGCGGCGGGAGAACGCCGTTTGGCTATAGGGCCGAAAATCATCAGATGGTTATTGTGCCGGAGGAAGCTGAGGTTGTCCGTGAAATTTTCAAATTGAAAGACGGAGATGGCATGACCTATCAAGCTGTTGTCGACAGATTGAATGCAGAGGGGAAGTTAAACAGAAGCGGAAAGCCGTTTGTTATCAGCACCGTTCAGACAATTTATGAAAATAAGAATGTATATATGGGGCTGTATCGTTACGGTAAACGCTCGAACAAGGATGCCGAATGGGTGCAAGGTCAGCACGAAGCAATCTTAAAGGATGAATAAGCAATGAAATACTTTTTCAATCTCATCGGTTATATGCTGGTGATAATATGTATCGCGCTACTGTTAGCGTATGTGATACCGAGAATTTTATAAAGTAGGCTCTTGCAAGGGCAAGGGTGACAGCTAAGGGGCTATCTCGAAAGGGGTAGCCTCTTTTTTATTTGGCGGAGGTGCTTATGAAACTAATTCGTAAGGTCGATATTTTGGGCTCGAAGTACGCTGTTTATCGGGTGAGATCAGGCGAAAATGAATATATGGAAAGGATGCATTACGGTGGGTTATGCTGTGCCAGTGATCGTAAGATTTACATTCTTGATTTGGCTACGGTTGAGGATTGGAAAGACGAAAGGGAGGAAGTGCGTAAGAGCTCGGAGGCTTGCACTTTGCGTCACGAGATAATCCATGCATTCTTAAACGAAAGTGGCTTACAGTGGAATGCTGCTGCGTCAGATCAATCATGGGCTAAGAACGAAGAAATGGTTGATTGGATAGCTATTCAATTCCCGAAGATATTTAAAGTGTATCAAGAATTGGGGTGCTTAGAATGAATTACGAAAAGCTTGCGAGCTCTATAAATGCCGCGATTGATAAGAAACCTGATGATAAGGGAGCTTACGGGGATCTTTTCTCGCTTTGTCGCGCATGGGAAGCTGAGGATTTCGCAGCGGCTCACGCTGCTAACAAGGCGCTAAAGGCAAAGTGCGCTGCGCAGCTGCGTGTGAGCGCAGATAAAGCGTCGTTTTATGAGCAGTGGCGTAAGTGCCTGCTGTTTGAAGCACCGCACGATTTCGACAGCTATTTGACGTATATGGAGCTTGACAGGCAAGCGGATAAGCGCTTTTTATCAGCCGCGAAAGAAGCAGCTGAAACCTGTGGTTGACGCTTTACAGGCGCTTTGCGGTGACGATGAGCTCGACCTACTGGCCGTGAGCTTACCCCCCCGGCGTCGGCAAGACCACGCTTGCAATCTTCCTGCTTACGTGGATAGCTGGGCGCGATCCGAATCATCCGAACCTTACCGGCAGTCACTCCAACTCGTTTGTACGCGGCGTGTATGATGAGTGCTTGAGGCTGTTCGACGCGCAGGGCGAATATCTTTGGCATGACGTATTTCCCGCCGTTCAGGTCAGCAGCACAAACGCTAAGGATTGCCGCATCGATCTTGATAAGTGTCAGCGTTTTGAGACGCTGGAGTTTACCTCTATAGGCACAGGAAACGCCGGTTTGTACCGCGCTGCGAATTTGCTTTACTGTGATGACTTGGTGTCGGGTATTGAAGTTGCACTCTCTAAGGAGCGGCTTGACAAGCTGTGGGAGACGTATACCACTGACTTGAGGCAGCGTAAGATCGGCGATAAATGCAAAGAGCTTCATATCGCTACTCGGTGGAGCGTACATGATGTTATAGGCCGCTTGGAACGGGAGTATGAGAATAACCCTCGTGCGAAATTCATTCGCTTTCCCGCTATGAACGAGAACGACGAGAGCAATTTTGATTACGATTACGGCGTAGGGTTTACTACAAAGTTTTATCGTGAGCAGCGGGACATTATGGACTCTGTCAGCTGGAAAGCGCTGTACATGAACCAGCCGATAGAGAGGGAAGGACTTATTTATCATCCTGATGAGCTGCGGCGTTTCTTTGAACTGCCCACGCAGGAGCCGGACGCTGTTATCGGCGTATGTGATACTAAGGATAAAGGCGCTGACTATGCGTTTTTGCCTGTTGGCTATGTGTATGGGCAGGATTATTATATCGGCGATTGTATCTGCGATAACGGCTTGCCTGACACTGTAGATATTCGCCTCGCGGATATTCTTGTGCGAGACAAGGTCAATATGTGCCGTTTTGAAAGCAACTCGGCTGGTCGACGTGTGGCGGAGAAAATTCAAGGCGAGGTTAAAAGGCTTGGCGGCATTACCAACATTACAACGAAATTTACAACGGCGAATAAGGAAACAAAAATCATTGTAAATTCAGCGTGGGTCAAAGAGCACTGCTTGTTTTTGGACGAAAGCAAATATAAGCGAAACTCGGATTACGGCCGGATGATGGATATGCTTTGCTCGTACACCGTAGCTGGTAAAAACAAGCACGACGATGTACCTGACGGAATGGCTATGTTTGCGGAATTCGCTCAGAGCTTAAACGGCGCTAAAGTAGAAGTGTTTAAGCGGCCTTGTTAGTGCGTGAAATGACAAAAAATAGAAATAATTCAAGGTATGATAGTTTTGCTTGACACAGAATTAAATATATAATAATGTAGGAATTAGTAAAGGAGGTGTCACAAATAGCGGGACGTATGTTGTTTGGGCGGCGTGTTATATACACGGATGTCGCTGAGATCAACGCAAAATATAGTTGATGTTCTTAAAAAAGCACTATTTGTGCACCTACAGAATAGCGCGGATATTGACTATCTTTATCGCTATTATTGCGGAGATCAGCCGATTATTCATAGGGTCAAGGACGTAAGACCGGAGATTTGCAACAAGATCGTGGAAAATCGCGCTAATGAGATTGTGTCGTTTAAGGTCGGCTATCTTATGGGCGAGCCTGTGCAGTATGTCAGCCGTGATGACGAGGAGAGTATTGCGTCTAAGGTGCTGAAGCTTAATAGCTATGTGATATCTGAGGACAAGGCCGCTAAGGACAAAGAGCTTGCGGATTGGTTTCATATTTGCGGCACATCGTATCGGATGATTTTGCCCGACGCGAATGCGAACATAGAGGAAGATGAAGCGCCGTTTGAGATATTTACACTTGACCCGCGTTTTGCTTTTGTGGTCTATTCAAGTGAGCTTGGCAATCCGGCGCTGTTGGGCGTAAAGTATATACTTCGTGAGGACGGAACGCTTGTTTATTCTTGTTACACGCGAGATCATTATTATGAGATAGAGAATCTGTCCACTATCACGCGCAGCGAAGATCAGATACTTGGTATTCCGATCATTGAATACCCCGCGAACGCTGCAAGGCTTGGCGCTTTTGAAATTGTGCTGCCGCTTTTGGATGCTATAAATACGACCGAAAGCAACCGTATTGACGGCGTTGAGCAGTTTGTTCAGGCGCTTATGCTTTTCCACAACGTCGACATTTCGAGCGACGATTTTTCAAAACTGCGTAACGAGGGTGCGATCAAGTTCAAGGACATTGATCCTCAGTTCAAAGCAGAAATTGAATATCTTACTTCCGAGATGAATCAAACGCAAACTCAGACGCTTGTCGACAGTATGTATAACACTGTGCTGACAATTTGCGGTATGCCGAACAGAAACGGTGGTTCTTCAACATCGGATACCGGTTCAGCCGTTATTATGCGTGACGGCTGGTCATCCGCCGAGGCAAGAGCTAAAGATACGGAGCTTGTGTTTAAAAAAGCAGAGAAAGAGTTTCTTAAGCTGCTGCTGCACATTTGCCGCGATCTGAGCGATTTGAGTCTGAAGCTTTCAAACCTCGAAATCCGCTTTACAAGGCGAAATTACGAGAACATTACCGAAAAAGCGAACGTATTGACTATGATGCTCGCTAATCCTAAAATCGCGCCTGTGCTGGCATTTACACACTGCGGTCTGTTTAGTGATCCGCAGCTTGCATACAGAATGAGCGTGGAGTACATGGAAGAGCAGCAGAGAAAGGCTGCGGAGGTAATAGCTAATGGAGATAAAACCGAGAACGGTAATGCAGTTAACGCCGGAGATGATAACGGCGATAGAACAGGCACTGAGTCAACGCAGCAGAATTGAGATCGGCGTAAAGAACAATAAAATTTGCGTTTGGGAGATCAAAAGCAACTAAATACGAACAGCCTATTGCATAGGGCATTAGGGACAGCCAGTTAGGGGCTATCGATATCGAAAAGATGTCGGTAGCTCCTTTTTTGTTATTCTCTTTTCCTTCCTGTTGCCCCCGGCTCTGCCGGAGCGCCCGTGAAAGCTCGCCGATGGCGGTCGGTATGAGAAAGGCAGCAGCAAAAAGTAATCAATCGCTGAGAGGCGTTAGTTGTCAGAGAAGACGTTAAAACGCGAAAGGGAGATAACCCTACCAAAAACAGAAAACACAGTCAGAGAAGACTAAAAAACGCAGGAGGTAATCATCATGGCAAAAATCGATGTAAGCAAAATCGACGGTTACGAGAATATGACCGCCGAGCAGAAAATTTCCGCATTAGAAGCTTATAACTCGCCTGAACCTGACTATACGGGCTGGGTAAAGAAAGACCTGTATGACAAAGCTGCTTCTGAAGCTTCTTCATGGAAGAAAAAGCACAATGAGCTTCTTTCTGAAGACGAGCGCAAGAAGCAGGAGCAGGCTGACAGCATTGCGCAGATGCAGAAAGAGCTTGACGAGCTGCGCGAGGGCAAAAAGGTTTCTGAGTATAAAGCTAAGTTCATTGCTCAGGGCTATGACGAAACGCTCGCAGAAGAAACCGCTAAGGCAATGGCAGAGGGCAACAGCGAAAAGGTTTTTGCTAATAATCAGAAGTTTCTTGATGATTACGCGAAAAGAGTTAAAGCAGATGCTCTTAAAAAGACTCCGAGACCTGCACCTGGTCAGGGCGGTAACGAGTCTGTAAATTACGACGAAAAGATTTCAAACGCGCAGAAGGCCGGAGATTTTACGGCGGCTGCGTATTACACGCGCCTTAAAGCTCAGGCGGAGGCGCAAATTCAGAATGAATAAAGGAGAAAACCAATTATGGCAGATACTTTTGCTACAAGTTTTGGGGTACTTAACTACTCCGGAATGCTTTTTAACAAGGGTAATACCCGCACTCCGCTGTCTTCGATTATAGGCGGCAGAGCAAAGACAACCAATCACGTTGAGTTTGTTACTGGCCAGGAGTTCACTTCCGGCGGCGGCGCCCAGCCTGCTATCAGTGAGACCGCGTCGCTTACTGCGCCTGACGCAACTGTAGTAACTCGTGAGCAGAAAACGAACGTTACTCAGATCTTTCAGGAAAGCGTAGGCATCTCTTATGCAAAGCAGTCGAACATGGGCACTCTGAGCGGCATCAATATTGCCAATCAGCAGGCTAACCCCATGAACGAGCTCGATTTTCAGGTTGCTGCAAAGATGATGAAGATCAATGCCGATATCGAGTACACCTTCATTAATGGCGTATATAGCAAGGCCACCGATGACAGCAAGATCAACAAGACCCGTGGTCTCGTTCCTGCTATCACTACCAACACCAAGGCAATGGCGTCCAAGCCTCTCGGCCTGTGGGATATCGCAGATATGGTCAAGAAAATCTATGGTCAGAATGCGCCCACTACCGGCCTGTGCCTGTGGTGCGATGCAACTACCATGTTCCAGATTAACGCTGATGCGGTACAGAACGGCTTGTCGGTAGTCCCTGCGTCTCGTGAGATCAACGGTATCGCGCTGTCGAGCGTCGTTACCCCGATAGGTGTTGTTTACCTGTACCTCGGTGAATACCTGCCCGGCGGCACTGCGCTGCTGCTGAACCTCGACGTTCTTGCCCCTGTGTTCCAGCCCGTTCCCGGCAAGGGCAATTTCTTCCTTGAAGAGCTTGCTAAGACCGGCGCGGGTCAGAAATACCAGCTCTTTGGTCAGATCGGCCTCGATCATGGCCCCGAGTGGTATCACGGCAAGTTTACCGGCATTTCGACCTCGTTTACCGCACCTACTTACAGCCGCAGCGTATTTGTTGCGAATGCAGCTGATTTCAAAGCCACTGGCTCTACCGGCGGCTGATAAAAACATTTAAACGAAAGGGGTGGACAGTATGACGGAAACTGAAAAACTGGCAATGGTTAAAGCTATGACCGGCGAGACGGATGAAAGCGTTCTGTCCACTTACCTTAAAATTGCCGGGGATAAGGTCTGTAGGAAAGCATATCCCTTTACGTTTGCTACGCAGAATGTGCCTGAGCGCTATGAGTATGTTCAGGTCGAGATCGCAGTTTATCTAATCAACAAACGCGGTGCAGAAGGGGAGACGGCACATAGTGAAAATGGAATATCGCGCACTTATGACAATGCCGATATCCCTTCTGCGCTGTTGAGAGATGTTGTGCCTTTTGCGTCTACCCTCGGAGGTGACGCATGAAAATATTAGAGCGAAACAAAATGGCGTTTTGGTATCAGCTTTATGACCGCAAGGAAATCGTTGAGGATGAATACGGCAACGAAACCGGTGGCTCAAGGTTGATTTACAAACCCGCCGTTAAGTTAAGAGCTAATGTTTCATCAGCTACAGGGACGGCACAGATAGAACAGTTCGGTAATTTTGCGGGTTATGACAAGGTGATCGTTACCGACGACCTGACTTGTCCGATTGACGAAAACTCGGTTTTGTTTGTTGATAAGCTGCCTGAATACAGCGAGGACGGCACTCCACTTTATGACTACGTTGTAAAGCGCGTTGCAAAATCGCTTAATGCCATTGCGTATGCAATTCAAAAGGTGAATGTGTCGTGAAAAAGGTCGTTGTACCGCTGTCTAATGCCGGTATTGCGGAGCTGATAAAAAGCGTGAACGAATACAACGTGTGGCTCAAAGAGCGCTCAAGCGAGTTTCTGAGGCGTTTGGCGAAAATGGGTTACAACGCGGCGAGCGCTAAGTTCGGCACTGCGACCTATGACGGCACGAATGATGTTGTGGTGAAGATCGAAGAACGAGACAGAAACACTATGGCAATAGTCGCTACGGGCACGGCAACGCTGTTTATAGAGTTCGGTACAGGCGTTACTTATCCCAACAATCATCCGCAAGCGGGTGAGCTGGGTATGGCTCGCGGCGAGTACGGTGATGGTCACGGCAAGCAATTATCATGGGGCTATTACGGTGAACCCGGCTCTAACGGTATCGTCAGAGAAAAGCCCGACGGCAGCACCGTTGTTATTACGCAAGGCAATCCGGCAAATATGCCGATGTATGAAACGGTAAAGGAATTGGAAGCAAGTTTAACTGCTTTGGCAAAGGAAGTGTTTAAATGATCGACATTGAAAATCAGATATACACGCCGATAGCCAAAGCGCTTAGAAACAAATTCTCCGGCATTATCGTAAGCGGCGAATATATAAACGCTCCGCCTGATTTTCCTTATGTGAGCATTGTCGAGCAGGACAATTACACGACACAGGCGCACATGGACAGCGGCAGTGTTGAGTTTTCGACGCTGATGTATGAGGTGAACGTTTATTCCAACAAAAGCGTTGGTAAAAAAGCGGCTTGCCGCGAGATCATAACGTTCATCGATAATTTGATGTATTCAAAGAATTTTAGGCGAATATCACTTTCGCCCGTTCCAAATATGGAAAATGCGACAATTTACCGGCTCGTTGCCCGATACAAGGCAGAAACGGACGGTACTAATCTTTATAGGAGGTAAATCATGGCGATAAGTACATATAAAGTCTTTCTGATGAAGAAAGGTGACACAGGCGATACCTGGTCAAAGCTTGTTGATATCAAAGAGTTCCCCGATCTCGGCGGCGAGCCCGAAATGCTCGAAACCACTACTCTGAGTGACAACATGCAGACCTATATTGCAGGCATTCAGTCTCTTGATGGCCTGTCGTTCTCCGCAAACTACGACATGACCACTTTCAAGACGCTCAAGGCTCTTGAAGGTAAGAAAGCCAGCTATGCAGTGTGGTTCGGCGGTACGGAGGTTTCCGGCACTGTTACCCCTGATGGCTCTAACGGTAAGTTTAGCTTTGACGGCGAGCTTTCTGTTTATCCCGTCGGCGGCGGCGTAAATGAAGTTGTGGGCATGACTATTACCATCGCGCCGTCTACACCTATTGCTTTCTCTGACACCTGATTACAAGCCAAATTGATAAGGAGGATTTATCATGGCAAAACAGCTTACTATTAACGATCCTGTTTCCGGCGTTACATATACACTGGAATTTACCCGAAAAACAATCGAGCTCATGGAGAAAAACGGCTTTGTGGCTGCTGACATGGAGCGCAAGCCTATGACGCTTCTTCCCGCACTTTTCGCGGGTGCGTTTCTTGCGCATCATCGTTTTGTTAAGCGTGATGTGATTGACGCAATTTATGCAAAGCTGAACCACAAAGACGAGCTTATAGGCGCACTTGTGGAGATGTACAACGAGCCGCTTATGGCGCTGCTTGACGAACCCGAGCAGGAGAACGATGAGGGAAACCTGAGCTGGAAGGCTGGCTGGTAAGCGGCCATTCTTCCATAAACGTGGGATGGAGGTGAACGAAGCCCCATCCCCCGTTTTGCTTACACAGACAAATTTTATGAGCTTTTTCCGTATTACCTGTCTATAGGCATGACCTATGAGCAGTATTGGGAGCAAGATTGCGATTTAGTTAAGTATTACCGCCGTGCAGCGCAGATAAAACAGGATTTGAAAAATCAAGATGCGTGGTTGCAGGGCGCTTATTTTTACGAGGCATTGATCGACGTTGCTCCTATATTGCGAGCGTTTGCGAAGAAAGGCACTAAGCCTACGCCGTATGCAAATCAGCCTTATGAGCTGTTTAGCAGGAACGATGAAACGCGCAAGAAACAGGTGGTTGAAAAGAGGCAGGACGAAAAGGCAAAAGCGTTTATGCAGGCATTTATGATGTCAAATAACAAGAAATTTAAAGAAGAAGGTGGTGTAACGGATGGCTGATAATGTAGAAATTCAGGGCTTGGAGTTCGAGATAGTCAATGACAGCAAAGATACGGTCAAAGGCTTGGAAGCTCTGATAGATACACTCAAGGCATTGAAAACCGCTACATCAGGCGGCACGGGCGGACTTAATAAGACTGCTGATAGCATTAGAAAATTAAACGATGCTTTAAAGGGCTTTAGTCAGTCGGATGCAGCAAGTAAGATTTCATCTCTGGCAGGTGCGCTCAATGTGCTTAAGGGCGTTGGAAAGGTTACTATATCATCTTCTATTGCCAACCAGATAAAGGCGATAAACGCTGCTTTAGCCGGTGTTAACGAAAGTACAAAAGATAAGCTTGTCGGCCTCGCGGACGGTCTCAGGCCGCTTTCCGAGCTCGGAAAATCGAAACTGACTACATTTATTAATCAATTAAAAAAGCTCCCCGAAGTCGTCGGAGAGCTTGAAAAAGTTGATCTTGATAAATTCACGCGGCAAATGTCGGAGCTGGCTACGGCTATGAAGCCACTGGCTGATGAGATGCAAAAGGTATCTAACGGTTTCTCGGCGTTTCCATCGAAAATTCAAAAACTTATCTCGTCCAGTGAAAAGGGCAAGAAAAGCGTTGGCAAATTCGGCAAAGCGGCAGGGCTTCTAAAATTGGGCGGCGTTGCTTTGTCACTGCGTACGGTGTCGAATTTGATAAGCTCGGCTATTACAGAGTCGAATAAATATCAGGAAGACTTAAACCTCTTCACTGCATCAATGGGCAAATATGCCGAACAAGCAAAGAAATACGCCGAGACTGTATCTGAGGTCATGGGTATTGACCCTGCCGAGTGGATGCGCAATCAGGGTATATTCAACACGCTCTTAGAGGGCTTTGGTTCTGTTTCAGATCGAGCATACACGATGAGCAAGAACCTGACGCAATTAGGCTATGATATAAGTTCGTTCTTTAATATAAGCGTTGAAGATGCAATGTTAAAATTGCAGTCCGGCATTTCCGGCGAACTTGAGCCGCTACGTAGGTTGGGCTATGACCTGTCTCAGGCACGTTTGCAGCAGACGGCGTATACACTGGGTATCAATGAAAGTGTATCGGCAATGACTCAGGCCGAGAAAGCCGAGCTACGTTATTACGCCATTATGACACAGGTAACGACTGCACAGGGTGATATGGCACGTTCGCTTGAAGCCCCGGCTAATCAGCTCAGAATATTGCAGGCGCAGTTCACTATGTGCGCGAGAGCAATAGGCGATATCTTTATCCCGATGCTCAACGCGATACTTCCCGTGGCGATTGCTGTTGTTCAGATCATTAAAGAGATTGCAAGTACAATAGCGGCTATATTCGGATTTAAACTAACCCCAATTGACTATTCCGGCCTTGATAATGCAGCAGGCGGCGCTGGCGCTCTTGAGGACAACCTCGAAGGTGCCGGTGATGCTGCAAAACTTAAACAGTACACTGCCGGTTTTGACGAGTTGAATGTATTCAAGCCGGAAGACAAATCATCTTCCGGCAGCGGTGCAGGCGGCGGTGGCGGTTTTGATTTTGAGCTTCCTGAGTATGATTTTCTCGGCGATGCAATATCAGAGAGAATAGACAATATTCGCAAAAAGCTTGAGCCACTGCTTACGTTCGTAAAAGAACATTTGGATGAAATTCTTGTTGCTGTGCTGGCTATCGGCGTTGGTTTCCTCGCATGGAAGATAGGATCGATTATTGGCGATCTTGGCGGTCTTGAGGGAATTTTGAAGCGTATAAGCGAGCTTGTCGGAAGAATTACGCCACTGCTTGGTATTGCGCTTGCTGCTGCCGGTGCAGTTATGTTACTTGCGAGTGCCTTTGATGCTTGGACTAATGGTTTGAACAAAGGCAATCTTATAGGTATGCTTGCAGGCATCGGCACTATGACCGCTGGTCTTACTTTGAAATTTGGCAAACTGGGATTTGCTATTGGAACGATTGTCGGCGGTATTGCGTTACTTGTAATCGGTTTTAAGGATTGGGTAACACAATCAAAATTAACTAAAGAAGCGCTTTCTGCCCTTGAAATTGGCACAGTTGCTTTGACTGTTGGCTTAACAACACTATTCGGTAAAGTCGGTTTTGGCGTTGGCTTGCTTGTTGGCGGTATTACTGAGGCCATAGGTGCTATAAAGAATTTGTAGACACAGGTGAGTTAACCGATAATTCTTTCCTGGCTTTTGAAAGCGGCATTTTAAAAATTGGTATTGCCTTATCTACATTTACGGGCAGTTGGGTGCCACTTGCCATTGCCGGTGTCGTGATGCTCGCGGCGGCTGTTTATCGGTATTGGGATGAAATCAAGGGTTTTTTCCAAAACCTTTGGGAAGGTATCAAACAGATATGGAAAGACGCGCCTATATGGTTTAAGACGAACGTCATAGACCCTATCGCTAATTTCTTTAAAGGGCTTTGGAAAGATGTATCGGGCTTTTTCTCTGATTTGTGGGCAGATGTTAAAGCAGTGTGGGATCCCGTCGCTACTTGGTTCAACGACAATGTTATTCAGCCGATAGTTAATTTCTTTGAGCCTATTGTTGATTGGATAAGCGAGTTTTTTAGAGGCTGCTGGATCATCATAAAGGCTATTTGGATCGTCGTTCCTTTGTGGTTTGACGAACAAGTCATTAAGCCGGTCAAAGAATTTTTCAGAAAGCTGAAAGAGGACGTAAGCCAATTCTTTTCCGATTTGTGGACTGGTATTCAAGAGACGTGGTCAACCGTGTCGACATGGTTTAATGAAAACGTCATTGCTCCCTTGACAGAGTTCTTTACAGGCTTGTGGGAGGACTTGACCGAAGGATTTGATAAGCTGTGGAATGATATCAAAACGATATTCGAGCCGGTCATAAACTGGTTTAAAGAGAAAATCATTGAGCCTCTCAAGGAAAAATTCTCGGACATGTGGGAGCGCCTACGCTCAGGCTTTGAGAATTTGTGGGGAAAAATCAAAGAAATATTCGCACCAGTAGTAAATTGGTTTAAAGACAACGTGATAGACCCTTTGAAAGAGAAGTTTTCAAGTGCGTGGGATGCAATAAAGGATGCGTTTAAAACGGCGATTTCTGCAATTAAAACTTTTGCAAAGGATGTATTGTTACGTGGTTTAGTTTCGATTGTTCAAGATGCTATTAATAAAGTTATAGACATAATCAATGGCCTGATAGGAAAGTTTAACGCTGTGGTATCTATTGCTGCGAAGATTACAGGCAGTGATTGGAGCGGCCTTGACAAGATAAAACACGTTGACCTTTTCGCAGAGGGCGGTTTTCCGAACGAAGGGCAGTTGTTTATTGCTCGTGAGTCCGGCGCTGAGATGGTCGGCACAATGGGACGCAGAACGGCGGTAGCCAACAACGACCAGATTGTAGAGGGCATATCAGCCGGTGTTACTAATGCAAATGACGGCGTTATCGCTGCAATATATTCGCTTATCAACGTGGTTGAGTCTAAGGATATGGACGTTTATATCGGCGATGACGCGATAGGCCATTCTTATGATCGATACAATCAGAGCAGAGGCCGCAGAGTCAATGTTGGTGCGTTTGCAAACGCTTATTAAGGAGGCGTGAGGATATGAACAGCTTTATAAAAATCAACGGCAAGGCATATCCCACGCCTCGACGGGGGCTGAATTTAATGGTCGCCACTATTGTTGACTCAGCCCGAAACGCAAATGCAGTCGTTGTCGGTCAGGTGGTAGGCCGCGAGCAGCAGAAGATAAACAACCTTGAATGGGGTTATCTTACCGCTGCTCAATGGTCGGCTATATTGAAGGAGTTTAGCCGATTTTATGTGACTGTGAGCTATCCCGATATGGTAAATAACCGCTGGACAACGCGAAAAATGTACCCCGGTGACCGCACAGCAGAGCCGCTTCATCTTGACCCGAAAACCGGCTTGCCGCTGGATTATATCAATTGTAAAGTCAATCTTATCGATTGCGGCGAGCCGTTCTAAGGAGGTGTAGACCGTGAAGCAGGTAAGCGATGCTTACAAGTTGAGCATGAGGTCTATGCTCAGAAACCGCTCGTATGTAAAAGTCGCGTTTTCAAACGTCGACGTAGCGGCAGCAACAGACGGCGAATGGGAGAGCAACGGTGCACAGGGATATTCGGAATTTGACACGATAGATTACGAATATGACTATGAAGAAACCTATGCGACGTTGGAGTTGAACAGGTGGGGGCTTGACGGCTCCCAAATCATTCTGGTATCGAACACGGGCAATACGCGGCAAGACGGCTTTACATCTACGCTTATAAGTAATGCAAACGGCGAGTTTACCACAAGTGCAGTGCTGACAAGGGAGTTTACCAACCCTCACACGTTCGCCGGGCTTACGTTTATTTTTGATACGCGTACTAAAGAGTGGCCGCTTGAGATTACCGCAAAGTTTTATCTTAATAATGAAGTGGTCGAAAATAAAACAATAAGTGTAACTGACACCGAGGCAGCTTTTGAGGCTCGCATAGCCTCGTGTGACAAGATCGAACTCGTGTTTGGTAATATGCTTCCTTATCGCCGCCCACGTTTGGAGCGTATCATGTATGGCATTGAAAAGACGTTTACAAACAGCGATATCGTATCAACGAAGCAGTCGCACGATGTAGACCCCTTGAGCCGCAGACTGCCGAAAGAGACCATGCAGTTTGCGATACTGGATTACGAGCATAAATACGATCCTGACAATCCTACAGGCATGTACGCCTATGTCGACAAAAACTCGCCGGTAACCATAAGCTTCGGCTACGAGCTGCCGGACGGAAATGTCGAGTGGACTAAGGGCGACAAGTACGTTTTGAACAGCAAGCCCAAAGCCTCGAAAAATCAGGCTACGTTTACCGGCACAGGGCTTATCGGCAGCTTAACGGGCAGCTTTTATAAGAGCAAGTTAGGCGAAAAGACCTTTTACGACATGGCAGAGGAAGTGCTGCTGGATGCAGACCTGACGCTTACCGAGCTCGGAACACATCCCTGGGTGATAGACCCCGCACTGAAGCAGATGAAAACCACTGCCGCGCTTCCTATCGACACGCACATGAATTGCTTGCAGCTTATAGCCCACGCTTGCCGCTGCCGCCTGTTCACCGATGACGATAATATCATACACATTAAGCCGTTCGGCGTTACGATTATCGGCATATACAACGGTACATGGTCTGATAACGGCCATATGTGGTTCAGCGAGTGGAACAGCGTTGATAAAGGCAACAAGACGGATAACACCTATATCACGCTTGAGCTCAATCGTTGGGCGCTTGACGGCGGGGAAGAACAGGTGCTTATCGAAAGTGAGAACGCGTCGGGGCGCGGCTATGTAAGTCAGAGCGTGTCGGACAGCAGCGGAGATTACGACACAGCGCCGGTGTTTACTAAGGAGTTCGATGTGTCGCATGATCTGCCGGTGCTCACGCTGTGCTTTGATACGCCGATAGATGAATATCCCTCGTCGGTGCAGGTCAAGTATTACAGCGGCGATACGCTGCTTGATACCAAAGTCGTAAGCGGTATAACGTCTGCTGAGACAGTCATCACGAGCTCGCTTGCGTTTGACTGCACAAAGTTCGAGGTCACTGTTCTCGGCGGTTTACCTTATCGCCGAGCGCGAGTGAGCAAGGTCTATTATCGCGAAACGGATTATACGTTGGACTTTACTACGATATCCGAAGACAGTCAAACGCTGTCAAAAATCGATCAGCTCAAGACCGTTACCGTCGCAAAATACGCTTACACGGCCAACGGCGACAGTAGTGTGCTATTTGAAGGAACGACCGCCGAGACCAACCTACATATTGAGTTCTCAGGTCTTGCAGCGGATGTACAAATCACGGTTACCGGCGGTACGCTTGTATCTTCCGATATATATGCGAGAGCTGCCGATTTGGTGTTATCCTCCGGCACTAAAACCGTGACCATAACAGGTAAAACTTTGTCTGAAAACTCGGTGGTCGTTTCTTACCCCGTGAATTTGGACGGGGAAACCGATAAGGAGACAAATCCTCTCATAACCAACGACGATATGTGCGCTGCGCTTGCCGAGCACGTCAAAAAGTATCTTACAATGCGCAACACTTACGATGCGACGTATCGCGGCAATCCCGAGCTCGAAGTCGGCGACATTATAGGCTTGCAGACCATGTACACCGACGAGATGGATGCGCTTGTGTTGGTTGATGAGATAACATTCAACGGCTCTCTGAGCGGAAAGGTAAAGGTGAAAGCTTTGATATGAGTGTGATCGACGACCTTATATATGACCGCACACAAGCCGATGTAGACCGCGTTTACGAGCTAAAGGGAAAGATACTCGCCGGAGGCTTGAGCGCCCTGACTGACGCGGAGAAAACGGAATATATGGCCGGTATGAAAGGCGCGTATAACTACACCGACTTAAACCGCGTCGGACAGGCCGTTTCGTATATCGCGCAACAAATGAAGACGCTGCCGCAGAGAGTGGCGGCATACAGCGCGGCGAGAGGCGGCGGCAATGACGTTACCGTTGTTCTGCCGTATGACCCCGAAAGCATCACGGTCAGCCCCAAGACCGATTGGGCGGTCACGGACATACCGATGCAGGCGGCAATGGAAACATACCTTGCTAACCTTACCGAGCTGCGAGGACAGCTTACATTGCCGGTCGACGCGCCGACAGTACCGACGAGCATGCGCAATCTCACATTCTCGACCGCGAATGACATTGAGTATCTGCTCTATCTCATAAACGCGGCGCTCGTCGAACTGGAACAGTCATTGTATGACGAGATAGACAAAACAGTTGCCGCATTTGAATACGTTAATCTGTATTATTGCGGAGAATAGGAGGAAAGCATTTGAAAAACACCGTAATCAAAGGCGACGGCACGTCGAGGAAGCTCAAAGCGCCCTCATCGCTGCCTGAGAGCTTTTCAGAATGGCGAACACAGCTGCTTGCCGGAAATGCAACGCTGGATATCGCACTGAACCCTGATGGATGCGAGACTGTCGGAACGCCGCTATCAAAATCCAATTTGCTGACGGACGAGACCAAAACGGCTTTGGGGCTTACGAGTAATGATCCGACGATCAATGAAGCACTCAAGCTTCTCGGAGACGCTCAGCCCATCATCGGCACCACTCCACCCACAACATCGACCGTCGGCGTAGTCGGGCAGGAGTACATCGACACGGCGGCAAAGCTTGTTTATCACTGCACAGCGGCGGCTACGGGGTATACGTGGGAGGCATATTCCGCAGGGCGGTCGTCGAAAGTGAATTTAACGCTGTATGCGTCGAGCTGGAGTGCGGCAAAGAAATACACCGTCAGCAACGCGAACATCACCGCGACATCGGCGGTCGAGCTTCTGCCGCGAGAAAACAACGGGATAACACAGGCGCAGCTGGAGGCGCTGTCGGGCGCTATGATCGTCGGCGGCACACAGGCGGCAGGGAGCATTCAGCTCGTCGCGCTGGGCGATAAGCCGACAACGGATATCCCGGTGACATTAATAATCAGGAGGGATTTGTAATGCCTCTTATCAATCATGCCGGCGGCGGCTCATCGTTTGCTGCGATAATTCAGGTGACCTATACTAAAGGCGCAACATGCACATGCGAACTTGACGGCACTGTGTATACTGCCCCCGACACCAGTGGCAACTATTCATTTAAGGTTCATCATGCTGGAATATGGACTGTAAGAGCAACCAGGGGCTCAAAGACAACTTCGGACACTGTAGTTATTACCGCAGACAAAGAGGTGAAAAGTGCAAAGCTGCATATCTTGCGAATATTTGGTATTAGTCGCGATATTACGAACTCGTCCCCGGCATGGGCAAGAACTGATGATGCAGTAGGTATGACGGCAACGGCATCTAAAGGAACGGTAGCTGGTTCGAGCGATTTCGATGACTGTTACCCTTGGAATGGTATTGCCCGACAGACCTTGTCAACGGGCGACGTAATGGTCAAAATTCCAAAGTTCTGGTATCGGCGATACCGGGAGGGCAATATTGAATACATTAAAATTGCGGACGCGGCGGTTGAAAACTTTGAGGTACATCCTACTTTCACCATCTCTGGGAAGACAACGGATTGTTTCTATATACAAGCTTACCCACCTTTCGCGTCAAATACTACACACAGCTATGTCTCTAAGAGCGCGACTTCCAAACCTACAAGCACGAGTGGTGGAGCAGACAATCCGGAGTTCTATAAAGCAGCAACCGCGCGAGGCTCTGGCTGGTCGCTGTTTGATTTGGCAGCACTTTCAGCGTTGCAGATGTTAATTCTGGTCGAATTTGCTAACAACGATGTTCAAAGTGTAATCGGTCGCGGCGTTGTAGACACGTATAACATACCAGACACCGGCGGCTGCGACTCAGTACCGGGGCTTACAGGCATCCCGGCAGGCATGGACGGGCAAGTCAGCGTTGTTTGGCGCGGGATAGAGGACCTGTGGGGCGGGCTGTTGTACCAGATTACAGGCGTCTTAACTCACCTGAACGCGGGGCAGTATGTAATAAACACGACGCCGACTAAATACAACGACTACGCATCGTTTACATACACTCTGACATATGGCATACCGACTGGTAGCGGCTCGAAATATATTGTTAAAGTCGGTTTAGACCCTGAAAAGCCTTGGATTATGCTTCCCGAATACAATGGTAGCACAGCCCAGGGCAGTGAGAGCACCTATATGTGTGATGCTATAAATCGTCCAAAAGACCCGTCCTATACGACGTACCCAATGTTTAATACCTATCGTGGGGGAGGGGCTGACGGCCTTTTCTGCATTGGAGAGTTCTTTGAAAGTGGTACAAGCTCAACAACAGTCTATGTACGTATGGTATATAGACCGCAGTAGAGGAGGTTCTAATCATGAGAGTACAAGGAAACACTTCCCCGGCAGCTGTGACGGTTGAAAGCTACTGGCCTATGCCGGGTTATGTCGAGGTCAGACTGCATGAAAACAGCAAAGACATTACCCCAACAGATGATGAAAACGCTGCACCGCTGTACGAATATGACGAGTATGTCTTTCACGTTAAGCAGCGCGATGGATTGCAGCAGGAAATTGAAAATAATCTCGCTGCGTGGCTACAGACCGGCAGAATGCTTGAAGTTAACGATCGCGCGAGTACGGTGCAGGATATGAAGGCCGAAATTGCAGACGCAATAACTCCGGCGGCACTCGACGCAGCCTACAGAGAGGGGGTTAACAGCATATGACGAAAGATGAAGCGATCGCAAAAATGAAGGAAAAGGGCGCGGATGATGCGATCAATCTGCGCGGACGCGCAAGCACGATGGACGGCACGGCGATAATCGCGGAGGAAAGCAAAGTGCCCGATTTCGACGCGCAGAAGGATTACAGCGCATGTCCTGTCGGTACGCCGGTTGCGGACGAGGGACAGGTGTGGACGCTTATACAGCCGTACAACGCCGCGAATTATCAGGGCAGACCGAGTACGCTTCGCGCTCTGTGGGGGCTGTGTCACACGACCGACCCGGCCAAGGCTAAAGCATGGGTAGCCCCTCTCGGAACGAGCGGCATGTACATGACCGGCGAATGCTACAAGGACGCTTCCGGCAAGGTACACAGGTGCTTGCAGGATAATGTTGTACACGATGCGTCGGCGCTGCCGAGCGCGTGGGAGGATGCGTAGCTTGTGACCGGCATTAATGCCGTTTGCAATACTGCCCCCTGCCGTTCGGGGGCTTATAAATAGGCGGCTTGCAAAAAGAAAACTGCGGCGGCTCAGTTTAGATAGACAGCACAAGCCCGAAAAAAAGAATAGCTATCCTTGAAGATTTACAACCGCCACAAATTGAAGATCATCTCGTAGGGCGCGAGATGGGTAAAATAAAAAATGCCCACCGAGATAATAAAGGACGGTGATTTTTCAACCATGAACATAACCCCGAAACAGGTGCTCACACTTGCGGCAAAGTACATAGGCTACAGGGAAAAAGCATCGGACAAGGACTTATACAGCTTTGAGGATAACGCCGGACGGGGCAACTTCACGATGTTTCAGGCAGAGCTTGACAAGGCAAAATTCTGGAACACGCCGAAGAACGGCTATGAATGGTGCACAAGCTTTGTTGCGTGGTGCTTCTATCGCGTTGCTGGGAGCGAGGCAAAGGATATTCTGTGCCTTACCGGGCCATACGGCGCAAGCTGCGTGAGCTGGGCGAAGTATTACGCAGGACAGGCGAGGCTTTTCACCAAGCCGCAGGTAGGCGATCAGTATTTTCAGCGCGACAGCCGCGACGGGCTGCCATGCCACACGGGAATTGTCGAAAGCGTAAACGGCAATACGTTCGTTACCATAGAGGGCAACTACGGCAACGCCGTGCAGCGCGTTACCCGATATCTCGGCAGCACGGTCTACGGCTTCGGCAGGCCGAAATATACAGCAGAAAGCGAGGATGAAGAAATGGTTAGATGGAGCAAAATCGAGGATGTGCCGGAGGGCTTTTACCGCGATACCGTCAGGCAGCTTATGCAGGACGGCATAATCAAGGGCAAGGGCAACGGCGTGATCGACCTGACGGAGGATATGCTCAGGGTGACGATATATAACAAAAGAATGGTTGAAATGATGTTGGAGAAATAAAGTATGGCAGAGAGCATAATAGTCGCTATCATAACGGGCGTTTTAACGCTCGTCGGCGTACTTATCAGCAACAGCAAATCACAGGCGGTAATGGAAACAAAGGTGATCGAGCTGACACGAGAGGTCAGGGAGCACAACAAGTTTGCAAAGCGTATGCCTGTGGTAGAGGAACAGATTAAGGTAATCAACCATCGCATAAGCGATCTTGAAGAAGACATGAAAAATCATCATCACTAACAGGAGGCACATTTATGAAAATCAACTGGACCGTAAGACTTAAAAATAAAACCTTTTGGCTCGCGCTCATCCCGGCGCTGCTGCTGCTTATTCAGGTAGTGGCGGCGGTGTTCGGCATCGATCTCAAGCTTGACGCGCTGGGAGACAAGCTGCTGGCCGTTGTAAACGCGCTGTTCGCGGTGCTTACCATTCTCGGCGTAGTCACAGACCCAACGACCGCCGGAGTAAGCGACAGCAGGCAGGCTATGGAGTACGATAAGCCGAAGTGTGATAAGTAATCCCTTGTAAACCATAAAACGGAGGCTGTTTGATGACTGCAACCATCAAAGAATTTTGCCGGATAAACGGCATTGACGAAGCATCGGCAAACCTTGCCGATATCATCTATGAAGCTTTGATAGGCGGTGACAATGGAAGCCTTGAAAGAAATAGCGCAGCCGAAACGAAAATGCAAGCTGCAATTTCCGACGGCATTGCGCGAACGGCTGATAGCTGAATGCGGCTTTACGCTTGAAGAAAAGACGATACTTAATCTACGCGCCGACGGATTATCCATCATCGAAATAGCCGACCGGCGGCATTGCAGTGTTGAAACGATCAACCGGCGTATACGCAGCATCAAAAACAAAATAGCGGACATAGTTAAAGGGTAGCGCATTATGCGTTACCCTCTTTTTTTGTGACACATTATCGCCCTGTAACTGACACGTTACGGGGCTTTTTTTATGCGATGATTTAGGCAGAAAAAATAAAGGGGGTTAACCCATGAACGGAATGTACGGTTACGGAAACGGCTATGGATATGCACCGCCCTACACGCCACAGATGGGCACAGGAGCGCAGATGCCGCAAAGATGCCAAGTTATCAAAGTAAACGGCAGAAACGGCGCTGACGCGTTTAGGATGGCCGCTGACAGTTCGGTGTTGCTGCTGGATGAAAACGATCCTATAGTGTGGCTGAAAACGACTGACGGCGCAGGCTATCCGACGATAACGCCGTATTCCATCGCGCCTTATCAGCCAGCGCCCGAAGTAAACGTAAGTGATCTTGAAATCAGAATAAAACGACTGGAGGATATGTTAAATGGCAAATCCGATGATGCAGATGTTAGGGCAAAGCGTGGGAAAGCGAATGCCGAATAACCCTATTGCAATGATAGCTGAATTTCGCAAATTCGCGCAGGGCATGACACCCGAAAAAGCAGGCGCGGAAATCGAAAAGCTTCTAACATCGGGGCGAATGACGAAAGAACAATTTGAAGAATTAAAAGAACAAGCAAAATTCTTCATGCAGTTTCTGAAATAGGCCGGGTCGACACGGTTTATTATAAAAATCTACGAAAGGAGAAAAACGATGGATAATTACAGTTTATCCGATCTTGCATCCGTTGTAGGCAACAAAGATAACGACGGTTTCGGCTTTGGCAGTGGCGGTTTGCTGCTTGTGGTTGTACTGTTCCTGTTCTTTATGATGTTCGGCGGCTTTAATCGCGCCGGTGATTACGGCCAGTATGCAACCGCTGCATCACAGCAGGAGATCCTTTTCGGCCAGCAGTTCGGCCAGATTAATGATCGCCTTACCAGTATCGGCAACGGCATTTGCAATCTTGGCTACGATGTGCAGGGCAACATAGGCCAGCTCGGTAAAGAGATGGCGCTTGCTCAGAATGGCACAAACATGACCATTATGCAGACCGGCAACAGCATCCAGGCACAGCTTGCCGATTGCTGCTGCAAGACACAGCGCGCCATCGACGGCGTTAACGCGAACCTTGAAGCGAAGTTCGCGGCACTGGAAAAGTCGCAGCTTGAACAGCGCATTGCCGAACAGTCGGCGCGTATTGCCAGTCTTGAAATGGATAACCGTATGTATGGCGTAGTCCGCTATCCTAACGGCTATACCTACAATGCCGGTATGTCCCCGTTTTGCGGCGGCGGTTGCTGCGCATGACCCTAAATGATTATCCGCTTTAACAGCGCTCGCCCGGACGGTAACGACGCTGTCCGGGCTTTAATATTAATAAATTAAGAAAGGAATTATAATTATGGCTTGCAATTCTAAACTGAAAAACGCGCATTACAAAAGCGCGCAGAACGCATTCAACAACACCGCGCAGACCTTTGTTGCTGCCGGTACGCCCGTTAACATACTGGGCATCTTGAACACCGACACCGGCTGTTCGTTAGATACCGTCACAGACGGCTTTGTAGTAACGTCCAGCGGTCTTTATCGCGTTAGCTATGATGTTGTATTCACTGCTGGCGGGGCTGGCACAGCTGAACTGAAAGCCCTTAAAGATACCGTCGCGCTGCCTTGCGCTGATGCACAGGTAACGACCGCAGCAAACAACATTTACACACTGCACGTTGAAACCACAATTTATATCCCCGTATGCTGCAATAGCGCTCCCACTATCAGCGCGGCCATAAGCGGCGTAGCAGGTACGATCAACCACGTTTGCGCAAGCATGGTGAAACTGGCATGAAAGATAAAATAAAAGCTTACAAAGAAAAGCTTGAAAATGCCATATCTGAATATATGGCCTCACCGTCCACAGAACGGACGTATCAGGCCGTGCATGGCATGGTAGATTGCTGGGAAGCAATAGACAGCATGGAACAGTGTCTATGCCGCACAGGTAAATTTACTCGTGACGACGCGGAGGCATGGAATTCTAAAATGCTGAACGACGACGGCACGACCGGCGGGCACTGGACGATCGCGCAGACAACAGCAGTTGCACAGTCCATCGGCGTAAAATTCGATCATATATCCGATTATTGCTGGAACGTAGCAATGAACATGATGTATTCGGATTACTGCACCGTCGCCAACAAATACAACGTAGGCACACCCGAATTTTACGCTTGCATGGCAAAGGCGTTTTTGTTCGATAAGGACGCGAAAAGCCCCAATGCAAAGATGGCAGCGTATTACTTCGGGATTGTGGACGTGGAATAACACCGCCCATTTTTTAGGTGGTGTAAAAAGTGGTGTAAAATTGCCACTTAAAAGCCCTACAAACGGCAGATGTTGTCTGAAATTTGTGGAAAATATCTGCACAGTGCAAAACCAGCAAATCATTGATAGACAAAGAAAATCCCGCAGTTTCAATAACTACGGGATTTCTCTTTTTATGGTGCGCGAGGCGGGACTTGAACCCGCACGCCCGGAGTGAGCACTAGAACCTGAATCTAGCGAGTCTGCCAATTCCACCACTCGCGCATTTAAGTGCCTGATAATAATAGCATTACCGACCCTCATTGTCAAGAAAATTCTTTCGCCGGGCGTTTAATATTTTGTGAAGGGCCGCTCTAAGCGGCCTGGCGGCGGCAGAACACGTTTGCGGCGGCTGTGCAGCATGCGATGCTTAGAACCGCTGCGGCAGCGACTGCGAGGTACTGCGCCGGCATTACCGAGCCGAAGAGCTTTGCCGGAATATAGACGCTCCAGATCATCACGCCGCGGATGAGGCAGGTCGGCAGAAGTATTGCGGCTCCGGCGCCGATGGATACCAACATAGGCGTAAGCAGCAGCGCAGCGCCCAAAATGACCGATACGAACATGCTTTCGGTAAGCTCGGAGAGCAGCATCACGATACAGGCAAAAAACAGCGTGCCGATAAGGCTTGTTGCAAGTTCCACTATGATCGCCTGCCCGATCGTCCACCGAAACGGAGAGGAGATGCCGGTAAACGACTGCCAGAATGCGCCGAAGCCCTCCGCGCCGTAGAGGATGAAGCAATATGCCGCCGCGCTTATCGCCATGACGCTCCAAACAAGCAGAGTGTAGAGCGTTCCGGCACATATTTTTGCCCGAGCCGTATCGCGCCGGCCGAGCTTTTGACGATAGGATAAGCGCGTCGGTTTTTGCGCGCGCGTTCGCGAGCGAACAGCGGAGCAAGGCCGATGAGCACGGGAACGCCGACCGTGAACGGAAACGCATTGGCTATGACATATTGTATCGACGTGTAGGCAAGGTCATAGTCGCAGAACGCGCGATAGTCGTTTATAAGCGCGTCATAGCGCGCGCTTATATCCGCGCAGATGTCGGCATCGGATGAGTATTCGTCGAGAAGATACTGCTTTTCCTCCTCGGCGTTATCGTAAAAGCTCGCTGCATGTGTGAACTTTTCGGTGTGTTCATAGGCCGTTATGCCGTTGTTGTTCAGTATCGTGTATGGTTGACTTTTTAGCCGCTCGATCTCCTCGGCAGGATATCCCTGCGCGGCAAGATCGCTCAGATATTGCTTTAGCTCGTCCTCGGTTTTGAGATATTTCGGGTCGTTTAATATGTTTTCAACGTCGCTCCTGCGCGCGGCTATCCATTCGTCGGTTATCTCGCCGCGCTTTTCGGCGTATTCGCTCTTGAGCGTTTCTATCGGCTTAGATTTGCTGTCCGGATCAAGCGCTGTGAGCAAATAAGCGGCGCGATAATCAAACGTCATGTACAGATTCAAAAGCAGCATGACAACGACGGCGATCACCGTCAGCGGCGTGAATATCTTTTTAAATTCAAGCTTTGTAAGGTTCATTTCCAAGCTCCCGTCTGAAATGATAGAGGTACAGATCCTCAAGCTTCGGCTCGGCGCAGACGGCGTCGGCCGTCGGGCGAGCCTCGGATACGATACGCAGCGCAACGCCTCCGTGCGTGTTATGCAGATTCGTTACGACGTGCTCTGCGATAAGCTCGTCTGCCTCGGCCTGCGCGACCGCGCACTCCCACACCATGCCGGATATGCTGCCGCATATGCTCTCGGCCGCGCCCTCAAGCGACACCTCGCCGTTTTTCATAAGAACGATGCGGTCGGCGATGTACTCAATATCGGACACTATATGGGTGGACAGCAGAATGATTCGGTTTTTCGACAGGCCGCCGATTATATTGCGGAATTTTGCGCGCTCTGCCGGGTCAAGTCCGCTTGTCGGCTCGTCAAGAACGAGGATTTTCGGGTCGTTTATGAGTGCCTGCGCAATGCCGATGCGCTGACGCATGCCGCCGGAATAGGTCTTGAGCTTTTTGCCGGCGACCTCGGAAAGGCCGGTCAGCTCAAGAAGCTCGCCGCACTTTTCCTCCGCCTGATATTTGGTAAGTCCCTTGAGCGCGGCGAAATACATCAGAAAATCCCGGCCGGTGAAGTTCGGATAATAGCCGAATTCCTGCGGCAGATAGCCGAGCACATCGCGGTAGCTCTCGCCGAGGCCGATGATATCTTCGCCGTCGAGGCTTATGCTGCCGCCGCTCGGTCGGAGCACCGTGCATATCATGCGCATAAGCGTTGTTTTGCCCGAGCCGTTCGGGCCGAGCAGACCGTAGATGCCGTTGTGCATAGTCAGCGACAGCGCGTTCACGGCGAGCTTATCCTTATACTGTTTGGAAACGGAATTTAAAGATAGTTCCATATGCTTTTTCCCTTTCTGCGTTCCATGCATCTAAGCTCGCGCCAAACCTCGAGCGCAAGCAGCCCAAAGCTTATGCCGGCAAATATGAACCAGAAGCCTGCGCTCCATGGTATGCCTGCGCACACCGTTTCGACGGCTACCGCCGAGATAAGCGACAGCGACAGTGCCCCGGCTCTGCTTTTTATCATCGGCAGCGCCCGAAGAGCAAGCAGCGTCAGAAGGCTCGAGGTGAACATCAAGGCCGCGCCGCTTGCGAGCAAAACGGCGAGGTCCGCGCTATACTTTGCCGCGGCAATGACCGCAGTCAGCACAAGTCCGATGAGGTTTGCCGCTCCGATGATAAGCATACGCGCTGCGAGCAAGTCTGCGCCGCTTACGCGGCAGCTCAGCTCGATCTCGCTCATTTTGCAGGATATATCGCGCACAAGCTCGGGGCAGGCGAGGGTGCTTGCCGCCCCGGCATAGACGAATATCAAAAGGCGCGCGGCACTTGCTTCGGAAACGACAAAGCCGTCCGCGCACAGTATGGCGATGATCGTCAAAAGCTGAAATATCCAGTATGTCGGCGAAAAATTGCCGAGCTGCAGGGCGATAAGCCGGCCAAGCGGCATCTTCGACAGGCGCAGAGTGCGCATGCGCATTTTTCCAAGCTCAACGGTGCGCTCCTTTGCGCCCTCCGGGGGCGTGGGAACATCATATTTAAGATTCAAGACCTTCTCCCTCCAGTTCAAGAATTTTTCGCATCCTCGCCATTCCGAGCCGCAGCCGTGACTTTGCCGTTGCCGTCGGAACGCCCGTCACGGCGGCAATATCGCGCAGCTTCATGTCGTGCCAATAACGCAGGATAACGGTGTCGCGCTGCTCGTCCGGCAGCTCGTCGAGCGCGCGGCGTATCACGCTGCCGCTGTCGCGCCGGAGCATTTGTTCCTCCGCGCCGCCGAGCGCCGCGCAGTCCTCGCTCAGCTCGGCGCTGTCGGGCTTTTTGCGCCTGTAATAGTCGTTGCAGACGTTCACTGCGATGGTGAATAAATAGTTTGTGAATTTGCCCGTCACCGAGTAGCGGTAAACGGCGGTTACAAGCTTGAGAAAAACCTCCTGAGTCAGATCGGCGGCGAGGGAACGGTCTGCGCAGCGGCGGTAGCAAAAGGCATAGATGCTGTCGTAGTGGCGCCGAACAAGCTCGTCAAACGCCGCCTCGTCGCCCTGCTTTATACGCCGTATGAGTAGTGCATCCTCCACGCGCTCACCTCCTGCCTCTGCTTATATAAACGCTGAAATTCGAAAAAGGATCAAATTTTTCAATAATCCACTACAATTTATGAAAAAGCCCTCCGGCCTTTGGCCGGTTGGCACAAGAAAACACACGCCAAAAAAAGGCGGAGCAAGCACGAATGTCTTCGTTGCGACGGCTTGGTATACACAAAGTATGCCTGTGCCGCCGCGCCTTGACCTCGCACTTGCTCCGTCATTTTTGATGCTTTGCAGTTTTGAAGCTGAGATTTTTTGCTCCTGCAAGGACAAAGCCCGAGAGCATGCTGTCGTATTCTCAAGACGTTGTACGCCGCAGGGGCGAAAAAGATTGTTTCAAAACCGTATGTTTTCTTGTGTCAACCGGCCACCGGAGGGCTTTTTCATCAGTTGAGGAAATCTCTGAGCTTTTTGCTTCTGCTGGGGTGGCGGAGCTTGCGCAGCGCCTTGGCCTCGATCTGGCGGATACGCTCACGCGTGACGTTGAACTCCTTGCCGACCTCCTCGAGGGTACGGGTGCGGCCGTCAACTATGCCGAAGCGCAGCTCGAGCACCTTTTTCTCGCGCGGCGTGAGTGTGTCGAGCACCTCCATGAGCTGTTCCTTGAGCAGCGAGAAGCTTGCCGCCTCGCTCGGCTCGGATGCGTCCTCGTCGGGGATGAAGTCGCCCAGGTGGGAGTCCTCCTCCTCGCCGATAGGCGTTTCGAGCGAAACCGGCTCCTGCGCGATCTTGAGTATCTCGCGCACCTTTTCAACGGGCATGCCCATCTCGGCGGCGATCTCCTCGGCGCTGGGGTCGTGGCCAAGCTCCTGAAGCAGCTGGCGTGATACGCGGATGACCTTGTTTATCGTCTCGACCATGTGGACGGGAATGCGGATGGTTCTGGCCTGATCGGCGATGGCGCGCGTGATAGCCTGACGGATCCACCACGTTGCGTAGGTCGAGAACTTGTATCCCTTGGTGTAATCAAACTTTTCGACTGCCTTTATAAGGCCGAGGTTGCCCTCCTGGATGAGGTCAAGGAACAGCATGCCGCGGCCGACATGGCGCTTTGCGATCGAAACGACCAGACGCAGGTTGGCCTCGGTCATGCGGCGCTTTGCCTCCTCGTCGCCCTGGCTCATTCTTATCGCAAGCTCGACCTCCTCCTCGGCGGTCAGAAGCGGCACCTTGCCGATCTCCTTGAGGAACATGCGAACGGGGTCGTCGGTGCTGTAGCTGTCATCGACCTTGACGTCGGACATTTCCTCCTCGGTGACCTCTTCTATCTCGTTGAGCTCCTCGATCTCCGGCATGTCGATATCATCAAGGATCGTGGCCGCGTCGTCGTCGCTGATGTCGATATCTATCTTATTGGCTTCGAGGGCGTCGTAAAACTTCGCGATAGAGTCGGCGTCAACGCCCTTTTCCTCGAGCGCTGCGATCTCCTTCGTGGAGATCTTGCCGGCTTTTTTAGCCTTTTCCATGAGCTCGTTGAGGATATCCTCGGTGTTTTTAGTCTCTGCTGTTTCCTCGGCAGGCTCTTCCTCGGCGGCCTTGGTGCGGCGCGTGTTCTTTTTCTTCGGCGCCGGTTTCATGGCGTCTGCTGCCAGCAGCTCGTCTGCTGCACGCTCGAGACCCTGCGTGGTCATGGTTTCAATGTCTTTATCCATAGTTTTACCCCTCATATCCTTTGGTTTCTTTAAGTCTGTTTGCAAGCTTGCGAAGGTCCTCGCCCGACTGCTTCAGCTCATGCCGGGAGCGGATCCTTTCTATGTAATCGGCAAGCGCCTTATCGCCGTTGCGCAGCGCCTCAGGTTTTTGCAGCACGGAAGCTAAAAGCGCCGCCTCCTGCGGAAGAAGCACCGCGCTCATCGAGGCCATACTGATTATCTCGCCGTTTTCAAATTTTGATTTAAGCACGGAATATATCCGCGCGAGCGCCGGCGACGAGAATATCTCCGGCGGCGGGAGCTCCTTGCCGCGGCAGATGCCCTGATCGAGATACAGAAGCCTTATGATGCCCTCCTCGGCCGCGGCGGATTCGGGATCTTCATAGCGCAGTTCCTTTGCCTTGGGCTGAAACTGCCGCTCGGGATGTGAGGCGCTTTTTGCGTCGGCGCGCTGAGCCGTGCGCACAAGGCGCTTGCGCCTTCGCTCAACCTCCTGCGCGACAACGTCGCTGGCAACACCGGCCATTGACGCAACGCGCATCGCGTAGACCTGACGCTCCACGCTGCCCGGCAGGTGCGCGACCATATCCGAGGCTTCCTTCAAGAATGCGACCTTCTGCTCGTCGATGCTCAGATCGTATTTATCCGTCACGTTTTGCAGCTGATAGTCGATGTGGTTTTCCGACTTGTCTATCAGATTGCGGAACGCATCCGCGCCCTTGGTCTTTATATACTCGTCCGGGTCCTTTGCGCCGCTCATAGAAAGCACCTTGACCTTCAGATCGAGCTTTTCCAAAAGCCCGATGGCGCGCTGCGAGGCTTTTTTGCCTGCGCCGTCGTTATCATAGGCGATGATGACCTCGTTCGTGTAATGCGAGATCAGCCGCGCCTGCTCGGGCGTGAGCGACGTGCCCAGCGACGCTACCGCGCCGTCAAAGCCGGCCTGGTGCATCATCACGACGTCAACGTTGCCCTCAGCAAGTATTATATGTCCGCTCTTCGATTTTTTAGCCAGATTCAGCGCAAAAAGATTGCGGCTTTTGTTGAACACCATCGTTTCCGGGCTGTTCATATACTTCGGCTCGCCGTCGCCGAGTATTCTGCCGGAAAAGCCGATAAAATCGCCCCTGACGTCGATGACCGGGAACATGAGCCGGTTGCGGAACGTGTCGTAATGTCCGCCGTTTTTGCCCTTGCGGACAAGTCCGGCGTCGAACATCTCGTACTCCGAGTAGCCGAGCGCCTTCATCGCGTTTATGAGGCTGTCCCATGTGTCCGGCGCGTAGCCGAGGCCGAAGCGCTTTGCCGTGTGCGGCGTTATCTGCCGCCGTGCCATGTAGTCAAGCGCAGGCTTGCCCTCGGGCTTGCTGAGACATGAGTAGAAAAACCTCGCCGCGTCGCGGTTCAAGTCCAGAAGCCGACGGCGCTTTTTCGCCTCGCGGTTATCCTCCTGCTCGGGCATGGTCATACCCACGCGCTTTGCGAGGAACTCAACTGCCTCCGGAAAGCTGAGGTTTTCGATCTCCATTATGAAATTTATAACGCCTCCGCCCTTGCCGCAGCCGAAGCAGTGATATATCTGCCTGTCCGGCGATACGGAAAACGACGGCGTTTTCTCGCTGTGGAACGGGCACAGGCCGAACTGGTTCGAGCCGGAGCGCTTCGTTAAGCGCACATACTCGCCCACGACGTCTACTATATCGTTTTTTTCGACAAGCTCCTGAAGGAAGCTCTCCGGTATAGCCATTACCCATCCCTCCTTTTAGAGGCGCTTTAGCGCCGTACCTATACATATATTGCGGTAGCCCGGTGTCGAGACAATGGAGAAAACCGCGTTTGCCTCGCGCTACAGTAGTGCAATGCTGAATTTTCGCCGCACCCCTGTAGGGAACAGGCTTGCCCGTTCCGCTTTTTTAGTGGCGCTTTAGCGCACCTACGGATACGCTTATTGCCGTTGCCCGGTTCGGAACAACGGAGGAAACCGCGTTTGCCTCGCGCTACAGTAGTGCGCTGCTGAATTTTGCACCGCACCTGATTGGCTCCACTGTTAAGGGGAGCAGGCAGCTTTGCTGCCGAGGGGTTGAATAAAAAACCTATTCACTATCAGCTATTAGCTATCCGCTGCGGCCAACAGCCGCTTGCCTGCCACGGTTTTGCCTGCACCCACCGGTCGGGATACCGCAATAAATGTATCGGTACAATGTGAATGCGCTATTGGAAAAATGCGCTTGCGCACACATTAATTATTCATCATTCACTATTCATTATTAATTTTACTTCACCGTCCACGACATGGGGATAAATATCTCGCTGTATTTTTCCATGGCGTAGCCGTCGGTCATGCCGGAGATATAGTCGCAAACGGCGCGCGAAACGCCCTCGCGGCTTGCGATAAGCTGCATCTCGTCCGGCATTTTATCCGGATGCTTGAGGTAATAGTCAAAAAGCGAGCCGATGATGCCGTCAACCTTGCTCTCCTCGCCCTTGGCGATCGGATTTGTGTACACGTCCGAATACATGAAGGCGTGGAAGAAGTCGACCGCCTCCTGCATGTAATCGCTCATTTGAATTTTCCGCCGCCGCTGTTTTCGATGAGGTCGAGCATGATGGAATTTATCCTCTCGCTGTTGCGCTTCGCCGCAGCGCGTGCGGATCATGTCGGGAATGTCCTCGGCGCGGAGTATTCCTGCGCGGATGGTGTCGTCAAGGTCGTGGTTTATGTACGCTATGCGGTCGGCAAGGCGAACGACGGTCGCCTCGGTCGTATCGTCCGGCGCGCCGTGCGTGTGATGCAGGATGCCCATGCGCGTTTCATAGCACAGGTTAAGCCCCCGACCGTCGCGCTCGAGGATATCGACAACGCGCAGCGACTGCTCATAGTGCTTGAAGCCCTCTTCGTATATTTTGTTGAGCGCGCGCTCGCCGGCGTGACCAAACGGCGTGTGTCCCAGATCGTGGCCCAGCGCCATAGCCTCGGTGAGATCCTCGTTTAAGTCGAGCGCTCTGGCTATCGTGCGCGCGAGGCGCGATACCTCGAGCGTGTGCGTAAGGCGCGTTCTGTAATGATCGCCCTCCGGACGCAGATACACCTGAGTTTTGTGCTTTAATCTGCGGAAGGACTTGGAGTGCGTTATTCTGTCAACATCGCGCTGGAAGCAGGTGCGTATCTCGCACTCCGGCTCCGGTGTGCGCCGACCCTTTGAGTCCTCGGCTCTGACGCCGAACTCACCGACGAGCGTTCGCTCGATCATCTCGCGCTTTTCTCTCGGACACGCCATGCATTTCCCTCCAATCAAAAGGCATCAAATTTTCTTTCAATACTTTATACGACGCAAATTCGCATTTCCCTGCAATTTATTTTAAATTTTCTCGAAAAAATTTTCGGAGGCACGGCTGTACCCCCGAAAAAGTTAAGCTGACAAGAGCCGAACACATATCGTCTGTCGGCTTTCATTTTATTCTGACCGGCATAAGCTCCTCGCCGACAGCCAGCGCGCTGCATGCCCCGGCGCTCAGCTCCGTAACGCGCGCGGAAAACGCCTCGGCGTTATTCTCCGGCAGCAGCAGCGAAAGCAGCACGTCCGCGCCGTAGTCAACGTTCTGCACGGCCCCGTCAAGCGAAAGGCACTCCGTTTTCATGCGCTCGAAAAGCGAATACGGGCAGCCGACCTCGAGCTTCACCCAGCGGCGCACGGCGGCGATACCGGCCGCGTCCAGCGCGTCCTTTGCGCTTTTCGTGTATGCGCGCAGCAGTCCGCCCGTTCCGAGCAGAACTCCGCCGAAATACCGCGTGACGACGCACACGACGTTTTCAACGCCCTCGCGCTTAAAAACCTCGAGCATCGGCAGTCCTGCCGTGCCCTGCGGCTCGCCGTCGTCGGAATAGCGCACGGCGCCGTCGCGGATCATATAGCACCAGCAGTTGTGCCGCGCGTCATAGTGCTTTTTCTTCATCTCGTTTATGAAGTCGCGCGCGGCGTCCTCTGTTTCGACAAAGCGCACATGGCCGAGAAAGCTCGAACGCTTTTCGACAAATTCAGCCTCGCCGCTTCCGGCAGGCACGAAATACTCGCTCAATCCTCCCAGTCCTCCTTGGGCTCGGTGTAATTGGGTATATACCGCTTTACCTTGCCGAAAACCTCGGGCGGAACAGTGACCTCGGCCTTGATGCCGTCATCGAGATATTCAAGGCTCGTCACCGCGGCCTCGCGGTTTAAAAGATCCATGATCCCGGCGTCGGAATACGGTATGCGCAGCGTGACCTTGTGGTTGCCGCGGTCGAGCAGAGCCGACAGGCGCTGCACAAGCTCCTGCACACCCTCGCCGCTTTTTGCCGAAAGGCAGATGACGTCCTCACCGTGCGGCAGTATGCCGAGGTATGCATCACACTTGTTGAAAACGCGGATGCACGGCGTGTGCTCGGCTCCGAGCTGGCAGATAAGCTCGTCGACGACGCGCGCCTGCTCCTCCCAGTCGGGGTTTGATATGTCTATGACATGCAGCAGAACGTCGGCGTAGCTCAGCTCCTCGAGCGTTGCCTTGAACGCCTCGACCAGATGGTGCGGAAGCTTGCGGATAAAGCCGACGGTGTCGGATATGAGAACCTCGGTCACTTCGTCGATGCGCAGCTTGCGCGTCGTGGTGTCAAGCGTGTCGAAAAGGCGGTCGTTTGCCGGTATGCCGGCATCGGTCAGGCAGTTTAAAAGCGTTGACTTTCCGGCGTTTGTGTAGCCGACGAGCGCAACGACGGGGACGTCGTTTTTCTCGCGCTTGCGGCGCTGTGTCGAGCGCACCTTGCGCACGGCGGCAAGCTCCTCCTCGAGCTTCTGTATCTTCCTGCGGATATGCCGGCGGTCTGTTTCAAGCTGAGTTTCGCCGGGGCCGCGCGTTCCGATAGGCGACGAGCCGCCGGAGGCTGTCTGGCGCACAAGGTGAGTCCACATGCCCGTCAGGCGCGGCAGCAGGTATTTGTACTGCGCAAGCTCAACCTGAAGCTGACCCTCGCGCGTCTGTGCGCGCTGGGCGAAAATATCGAGGATAAGCCCCGAGCGGTCGAGCACCTTGACCCCAAGCTCCTCGCCGAGTACCCGCATCTGCGACGGCGACAGCTCGTTGTCGAAAACGGCAAGGTCGCAGTTGTTCATTTCTATAAATTCCTTCAGCTCGGCGACCTTACCGTCGCCGATGAAGCTGCGCGGATCGGGAGTCGGACGGTTTTGAATCATCATGCCGACGGCCTGACCGCCTGCCGTTTCGACAAGCGCGGCAAGCTCCTGCATCGAGATCTCGCTTGAGCGCTCCGATTGCTCCATCGACGCCGCCGCAAGTCCGGCCAGCACCGCGCGCTCGATTTTTATATCATTAGTCTCTATTGTTATCAGTCCTTATTTTTGGTTTACATTATATTATACCAAATCCGCCGCCGCTTGTCACGAAAATATGAAAAAGGCTCTCTTTCGGGAGAGCCTTGTGCTTGTATAAGATCGCTTATTTGCCGCCCGACGCGCGATAGAGGAAGGTCACGACCTGTGCGCGCGTGCAGCCTTCGTTCGGGGAAAAGCGCCCGGCGCTCGTGCCCTTGGTTATGCCCTCGGAGCTTGCCCAGATAACAGCGTCATGGCAGAACGAACCGGCGGAAACATCGGAAAAATCGCATGTGCCGCTTATCGCTGGCGAACCTGCCGAGCGGTACAGGAATGTGACTATCTGTCCGCGTGTGCAGGGTGCGAATGGTGAAAAGCTCGTGCTGCTCGTTCCTTTCGTTATGCCGCGCTCGACTGCCCATTGCACCGCTTCATAGAAGATGTCGCCGTGCTTTACGTCGGCAAAGCTCACGGCCGCCTTGGCCTCCGGCTGCCCTGCCGCGCGCCATAGAAACATCACTATCTGGTATCGCGAGCAGACGGTGTTCGGCGAGAAGGTGTTTTTCCCAGTGCCGTTTGTTATGCCGTTTTTTACAGCCCACTGCACGGCGTCGAAGTAAAACGCACCGGGCTTAACATCGGCAAATTCCGGTACGGCTTCCGCACCCTTCGTGCCGCAGACCGAGCACACGCCGCCGAAAAATTTGTGCCCTGCTGCCGCAACGGTCTTGCCGATCTGTGTCATGTCTCCGCAGCGCATGCAGATAAGATCGCCTGTATAGCCGCTTTCGGTGCATGTCGGCGCTTTGACGCGCGCAGGCTGAGGATCGTGACCGAGAGCGAATATGACGCTGCCCTGCTTGAACACCTTGCCGCAGACGGTGCAGACCTCGTCGCCGGTGTAGCCGCCGGTCATGCAGCCTGCGGCCTTGGCGTTTTGCAGCTGCGTTTTGTGCCCGACGGCGCTGACATAGTCCTTCGTGTAGCACTCGCCGCAGGAGCAGGCGTAGGTCGTAAAGCCCTCGGTCATGCAGGTGGGCTTTGTGACGGTGGGGATGAAATCATGCTCGTGCTGCGTGTCCCTGTTCGGGTCGAGTATGCCGCAGCGGACGCATATGCCGCCCTTGTAGCTGTGCCCGAGCGGCGGCGTGTAGCTATCCTCGCGCTTATCGCCGCAGGCGCACAGATGCACGGTGCAGCCGCGCTCGGTGCATGTCGGCGGGATAACGGTGTCGGTGTATTTGTGCTCGTGATCTGTGCGGGTAAAGCTCTTTTCGGCATTGTCGAGTGCGTTGTTGCCGGTTTCTTTAGTGACCTGGCTCCAGTCTGTGTCGCTGCCGAGATAGTCTACCTTTTTCAGCGCCGTGCAGCCGTCGAAGGCGCGCTCGTTTATGTGGCTGACGTTTTTCGGTATAGTTATGCTCTCAAGCGATGAGCAGCCGTAAAACGCCTCGGTCGGAATGACGGTCACCTCGGCCGGAATTTTCACGCTTTTGAGCGCGGCACAGCCAGAAAACACCTTTTCGCCGAGCGTTTTAATGCTGTCGGGCAGCGTGATCTCCGCAAGCGCGGCACAGCCGGAAAAGGTCAATGATTCAAGCTTTGTTATGCTTTTAGGAAGCGTGATGCGCTTTAAGGCCGCGCAGTTTTCAAACGCACTCTTGCCGATCGCCGTCACCGAATCGGGAATGACAAGGCTTTCGAGCTTTGAGCAATCTTTGAACGCGCCGCCGGCAATGGCGACGGTGCCGCTCGGAACGGTGCAGTCTGCCGCCTTGCCGACGGGACAGCGCAGAAGCTTTTTGTCGGCGGAAAAAAGCACTCCGCCGTCGGACGAAAACGCCTTGTTGTCCGCTGCGACCTCAAACTCCGCGAGAGCCGTGCAGCCGTCAAAGGCATTCAGGTCGATCTGCGCGACCGTGTCGGATATGCTGACTTTTTCAAGAGCCGTACAGCCGGAAAACGCGCCGCCCGATATGCTCTGCACGCCGCTTTCGATGACGGCGCTTTGGATTTTGTCTTTTTGCGCATCCCATGGCGCCGCGTTTGCAACGGATGAAAAATCGGACATTTTGCCGCTGCCGCTTATGGTGAGAGCGCCGCTGCGCGAAAGCGACCAGCTCAGACCGCCGTCGATGCTTCCGCTGCCCAAGGCTTCCGACAGCGCAGCGCCGCAGACGGTGCAGGTATCGCCGTCGCCCGTGTGTTCCCCTTCGTTTTGTGTTTTTCCGCAGGAGCACGACTGCCAGTGCTTCTGTGTGTCATATTCCCAGCCGCTGAAATCGCAGATGTGTTCAAGAAAATCCATTTTGTCCCGAGCAATGCCGCAGCCGTCGCCGCCGATAGCCGCCCATTTCTCAAGGGTCCCGTCAAAGCTTGCTTTGTCGATTATCGTGCCGCCGAACGCGGCTTCGCCTATGCTCTCCAGAGTTTTGGGAAGTTCCAAGTTTTCTATACTGCCGCAGTTTTCAAACGCGGCAGCGCCTATGCTTTTTATGCCGCCCGGCAGCGTTTCGAGGCTGAATACCTTACACCTCAAAAACGCATTCGCGCCGATTTCGGTAACGGTGTCGGGGATTGTAATACTTTCAAGCAGCGCACAGTCTGTAAATATCCCGTCCGGGATTATGGTTAGCGTAGTCGGCAGCTCTACCATGGAAAGCCCCTCGCAAAGCGAAAAAGCCTCGCTTCCTATGGACTGAACGCTTTCCGGGATAAAAATGCTCATGAGCATTGTGCAGCGTGAAAATGCATTTTTACCAATTGATACTAAAGAAGTGCCCTGTAGATCAACGCTTTCTGCATTGCAAGAATGAAAGGCGTTATTTCCAATGCTTGTAACTCCTTCCGATACGGTTATTTCGCTAATATCGTTGTTTTTTGCGCTCCATGGAGCAGGATCGGCACTGCTGTAATCATACATGTCTCCCGTTCCCTTGATCGTCAGTATGCCGGCAGTAAGCTCCCATGTCAGGCTTTCTCCGCATTTGCTGTTTTCGTCTGCCAATGCGCCGAGGGGTAAAAGAGTTAACGCCATCAGCAGCACGAGCAGTATGCTTAGCAGTCGCTTTTTCATCGTTTATCTCCCTTATAATAGCATTTTTGCCTTGCCGAGAATAATTTTACAAAAAACTGTAGTTTCTTGTAAATGCACTATTATAAACGAAAATCCTGTTGAAATTTTGTGCATTTCAACAGGATCAGGAAAAAGTGTCGGTTATTATTCGATTCGGCAGCGTTCGACAAGAATATCCACGAAGCCCTCGCGCAGCTTGCACAGCTTTGAAAACTGCTCGGATATATTATAGTTCATTGCGCAGTTGAGCCAGTCGATGATCTGGCCGAAGCACTCGCACTTATAAAACCAGACGAGTATCTCGCGGCTTTCGGGGTCGGCCTTTACATCGCCGAACATTGTGTGCAGATAGTTTTCAACAACGCTGCCGCAGACCTTCATAAGATACAGCTCGTACACGCTGCGGTTTGACGAGTTGTATATATTAAGAACGGTGCGCTTGTGCTCAAGGGCAAACTCCGCCATCTTGTCAATGCAGGCTTCAAGCGAGTGATAGTCGGAATAATCGCTGATGATTTTTTCGGCGGTTTCGATGACGATCTCCTCGACAAGGCAGGGAATGTCGTCATAGTGATAGTAGATCGTGTTTCTGTTGAAGCCGCAGCCCTCGGCAATGTCACGGACGCTGATCTGGTTTATCGGCTTTTCGTTCAGCAGCGCTAAAAAGCTCTTTTTTATGGCCGCTTTTGTAAGGTCACTTTTCGCTTTATAGGGCATATGCCACCTCCGTGCAGTTGTTTTTAAAAATTATATCACAAAATCCATTGCACAATCAATATTTTTAGTGGCGAATTGGGGCACTTACGGGTACGGTTTCACCGTAGCTGATAGCTGTTAGCTGTTAGCTGAGAGCCAATGGAGTGCGGCGAAAAATTCAGTGCCGTACTAACGGGATGCGAAACGCTATGGTTTATCCCATTGTTTCCGGTCGGGTCACCGCAATATGCGTATCCGTTACTGCCTCAATTCGCCACTAAAAAATTGGAGAAATGTTGTCAAGGAATTTTGCGTGCGAACGGTTGAATATGGTGTGCGGCGGTGATACAATATTGCTGCAAAGTGGGTGCAGTTTTGAGCAAAGTGAGGAAATATCGTCTCTAAACTGCCGCGTTTTCAACACATTTGCGCAAAGCAAAAGAAAGTTTTGCTCGGCAAAACGTGCAATTAAATGGCAAATTTGCAATTTTGGAAAGGATGGAATGAAAATGAAGTTTTCAAGCAAGATCGAAAAATGCGGCCTTTCCCCGATGAGAAAGTTCGCGCCCTACGCCGCCGAGGCTGTCAAGAAGGGCAAAAAGGTTTATCATCTGAACATCGGCCAGCCCGATATAGCGACTCCCGAGGCGTACTTTGAAGCCGTGAAGAATTTCTCGCAGCCGGTTCTGGCGTATGCTCCGTCCGACGGCGTTCCCGAGATGATCGATGCCGTTGTCAATTACTACGGCAAGATAGATGCTCCGATAACCAATAAGCAGGTGCTCATCACGACCGGCGGCGGAAGCGCTCCAGATAGCGCTCTCCTGCATCCTTGACGAGGGCGATGAGATCATTATTCCCGAGCCGTTTTACCCCAACTACTCGACCTTTGTCACCCTCACCGGCGCGACTATCCGCCCCGTGACCACAAAGCCCGAGGAGGGCTATAAGTTCGCCGTGCGCGAGCGCATCGAGGCATGCATCAACGAGCACACCCGCGCGATACTGTTCACAAACCCCGGCAATCCGACCGGCACCATCCTCACCGAGGAGGAGCTGAAGCTCATGGCCGACATCGCCAAGGAGCACGACCTGTTCATCATCGGCGACGAGGTGTATCGCGAGTTCGTCTACGGCGGCGAAAGCTCATGAGCCTTCTCCAGCTTGAGGGCTATGAGGATAACGTAGTTGTCATCGACTCGGTCTCCAAGCGCTTCTCGGCCTGCGGCGCGCGCATCGGCTGCGTCATCACGAGAAACAAGGAGCTGTATAACCACGCAATGAAGTGGTGCCAGGGCCGCCTTTGCGCATCGACCATCGACCAGGTCGCGTCCGCGGCGCTGTATTCGGTCGGCCCCGAGTACTTTGACGCCGTGCGCAAGGAGTACTGCGCGCGCAAGGACACGCTCGTTGAGGGACTCAAGAAGATCCCCGGCGTTGTGTATTCCGAGCCTAAGGGCGCGTTCTACGTCATGGCGGCGCTGCCCGTTGACGACGCCGAGAAGTTCCAGATCTGGATGCTCGAAGAGTTCGACGACAACGGCGATACCCTGATGTTCACTCCGGCCGAGAGCTTTTACAAAACTCCGCACACCGGCGTCAACGAGATCCGCATGGCCTACGTCATAAACGAAAAGGACATCACTCGCTGCATGGAGCTGCTCAAAAAAGGCATCGAAGCTTATTCGGAGGCGAATTGACGCAGCTACGAATACGGTGATTGCGGTAGCCCGGTGTCGAAGTTACCGACAAAACCGTAGTTGCCTCGCAACCCAGTAGTGCGCTGCTGAATTTTGCACCGCACCATGTAGGGAACGGATTTATCCGTTCCGCATGTTATGGTTTCGTCGGCACTCAAATCTGTAGCCGTAGGGGCGGCCATTGGCCGCCCGAGTGCCACGGTTTTGCCAGCACCCACCGGTCGTGCTGACGCAGTATGTGTATCGGCAATTATTCACTATTAATTATTCATCATTCAGTATTCATTGGGGCGGTCACAGACCGTCCCTTTTGCCTTCCCCTGCGTAGCTTGAGGGGAAGGTGTCGCCTTGGCGACGGATGAGGTGTTACTAAATCTGCGGCGTTAGCCGCCACATTTTTTCAGAGGCGCTTTTTTAGTGGCGCTTTTTTAGTGGCGCTTTTTTAGTGGCGCTTTTACAATGTACCGATACGGTGATTGCGGTGGCGCGACCGGTTGGTGCGGAAGAAACCGCGACAAGCGGAACGGATAAATCCGTTCCCTACGCTTCTATTTCGGTACCGGCAAAGCCACCACATGCGGGCGATCAATGATCGCCCCTACGGGTGCGGTGCAGAATTTAACACTGCACTAATGTATGGCGGCAGTTTTCCGGTTTCGTCGGCAACTTCGACACCGGGCAACCGCAATATGCGTATCCGTAGGTGCGGCAATTCGTCTCTAAAATATTGACTGTGAGTTTTTGCTATGATATACTGATTTTTAATTTACCGGGCAGCAGCCCACGAATGGAGAGTGTTAGATCCGAAATGGACGATGCCAGTCGATTGTCGCTGATAGTCGTAATTCTGCTTATCCTGTGCGCGGCGTATTTTGCCGTGGCGGAGACCTCGTTTGCCTCGGTCTCCAAGGTCAGGATAAAGATCCGCGCCGAGCGCGGCGAGGCAAAAGCAATACGGGCGCTGAAGGTGCTCGACAACTTTGACCTTGCGATAACGAGCATACTCATATGCACAAATATCGTACATCTTTCCGCGGCGAGCATAGCTACGCTTGCGGTAACGCGCATGTTCCCGGGCGTAAGCGGCGCGGTTACGATCAGCACGTTTGTAATGACGCTGGTCGTGTTCTTTGCCGGCGAGATGCTGCCCAAGAGCATCGCGAAGAAATACAGCGAGCGGCTGTCGCTGGCGGTTGCCGGTTCGCTGTGGTTTTTCATGACCGTTCTCAAGCCTCTTGCAACGCTGCTGACGGCGATAGGCAATTTCGCCGCAAAGCTTGCCAAGGCCGATCCGCAGATATCCGTCACCGAGGATGAGATATACGATATCATTGAGGATATGACCGAAGAGGGCAGCCTCGATGAGGAGCGCGGCGAGCTTATAAGCTCGGCTCTGCAATTTGCGGAAACGACGGTCGAGAGTATACTTACCTCGCGCGTGGACATAGTCGCGCTTGACATCGACGATCCTGTCGATGAGATGCTCGGCACCATACGCAGCGAAACGCACAGCCGCCTTCCCGTGTACGAGGGCAGCATTGATAATATTATAGGTATACTGTCGATACGGAAATTTATAAAAACATACCTGCGCGAGGGCGAAAAAATGGACGTTCGCGCGCTTTTGGATGAGCCGTACTTCATCCACGGCAGCACGAACATAGACGGGCTGCTTCCGGTGATGAGCAAAAAGCGGCTCAATATGGCCGTGGTTACGGATAACTACGGCGGCACGCTCGGCATAGTGACGGTCGAGGATATCCTCGAGGAGCTTGTTGGCGAGATCTGGGACGAGGACGACGTCGTCGAAGAGCCGTATGTCGCGCTGGATAACGGCGAGTGGGACTGCACCGCCGAGATGACCGTCAGCGACGTTTTCGAGCTTCTGGAGCTTGACGAGGACGACGATGACGAGTTTACGAATAAGCTCCTGGGCGAGTGGGCCTATGAGCAGTTTGACAATATCCCCTCGGTGGGCGACAGCTTTGAATATGATAACGTTGCCGTCACCGTGTCGGAAATGCGCAATAACCGAATACTGCGGCTGAGGGTGCGCCTCATCGACGAGGGAGGTGAGGAGAAATGACCTGGGCATATGTCTGCGGAATAGTCGTCTGCATCATCTTCTCGCATATCTTCTCCTCGGCCGAGATGTCTTACTCCTCGTGCAACCGCATGAGGCTTGAAAACGCCCGTGACGACGGCTCGAAGCGCGCCAAGGTCGCGGTGAAGATCGTCGATAACTTTGACGATTCGCTCTCGGCAATACTTATAGGCAATAACCTTGCCAACATAGCAAACTCCTCGCTCGGCTCGCTGCTGGTGCTGGAGCTGTGCAACGGCGATGACAGCTATGCATGGGTGTCAACGCTCACTATAACGATCCTGGTTATCATCTTCGGCGAAACAATACCGAAGATCATAGCCAAAAGCAGTGCAAACCGTTTGGCCTTGACCTACGCCTATTTCGTGCGCGGCCTGACGATCATATTCATGCCGCTTATCCGCCTTGTCGTCGGGCTTATAAAGCTGCTGACGCTTGGACTCAAGGGCGAAGCGGAGGATACCGACGAGGAAGCCGCCGTCGAGGAGCTGAGCTCTATCATAGAGACTGCCGAGGACGAGGATGTCCTTGACGAGGATCGCTCGGAGCTTGTGCAGGCGGCGATAGACTTTTCGGATATAATGGCCTCCGAGGTAATGACCGCGCGTGTTGACGTTGTAGCGTTGGATATCGACGAGGACATGGCCGATCAGATCGAAACGATCGAGAATGCGCCGTTCTCGCGCATCCCGGTTTATGAGGACAGCGTGGATAACGTGATCGGAGTTTTGTATCTCAATCACTTCCTCAAAGCGCTTGCAGGCGACGAGAAGCCGGATATACGCAGTCTGCTCATGCCGCCGTGCTATGTTTATAAAACCATGAAGCTGCCCGCGGTGCTCACAGAGCTGCGCAAGGCAAAGCAGCACCTGGCCATCGTCACCGACGAATACGGCGGAACGTTGGGCATACTGTCGATGGAGGATGTCCTTGAGCAGCTCGTCGGCGAGATATGGGACGATACGGATGAGATAAAGGAAGAGATCCTCGAGCGCTCCGACGGCGAGTTCGAGCTTGACGGCGACATGAGCATCTCCGACTTTATCGACCTTGTCGGCATCCGCGAGCGCGACTTCGAGGCCGAAAGCGAAACCGTCGGCGGCTGGACGATAGAGATGTTCGGCTCGTTCCCCTCGGTGGGCGACAGCTTTGATTATGAAGATCTGCACATCACAGTCCTTGAAATGGACGGACTTCGAGTCGAAAAAGTCCTCGTAGTCAAAAAACCGTCCGAAGCCGACAACGAAGACGATTAATTTAAATGAAAGCCTTCTCCGTTTTTTCGGAGAAGGCTTTTTGAGTGACTGCATAATCAGCGGAGTTTCGGAAACACTTACACCGAGGTGTTTCCATGTATATAAGAAAAAAGACGTTTATACTCATCATCACATATCTTGCGGCGGCGGTCGTTGCGCTGGGCGCGTACACGGCGGTGCATTTCGGCATGGAGGGCAGCTATCGCCGCACGGCCGAGTACGGCTATGCGCACGCGTTCGAAGAGGTCGTCGGTTCGGTATCGGCGCTTTCGGATTCGCTGCATCGTGCCTCATATGCAAGCGGCGCGGAGCTGTCGGGTCAATTGTGTGCGGATATCTACGGGAGCTGCCTGGCGGCCGAGATGACCATGGCGGTGCTGCCGTTTTCAACGCAGGAGCTGGAGCAGACGGCGGCGTTTATAGGAATTGCCGGCGACTATGCGCGCGGCAGTCTGCGAACCTCGGCGCAGTCGGGCTTTGACGATGCGGCGCGTCGGAACTTTGCCTCGCTTTACAAAACCGCCGCGGCGCTGACGCAGGAGCTGAGCGAGCTGCGCGACGAGATAAACGACGGCGAGGTGCTGCTTAACGAGCCGGAGAACGTGTTTGCAGACTCCGGCGACAGGCTGAGCGCGTCCATGCTCGGGATAGAGGACGGCGTCGGCACGACCGAGCTTGACGGCTACGACGGAAAATACGCAAAAACCGCGCAGAGCACCGGCAAAAAGCCCATTGCACAGAGTGAGGCCAAGGCTATTGCCGCAGAGTTTTTCGGCCTTGATGAAGATAAGCTCGAGGCGGAATACAGCGCGGAAAACGGCACGGTGTGCTTTGCGTTTAACGGCGGCAGCGTGTGCGTCGATGCCGAGGGCAATGTCCTGTCGCTCAGCTCCGAGCGCAGCGTGGCAGGAGACATGGAGTCATCCGAGCTTGAGTCGATAGCCCGTGATTTCCTGACCGCACACGGTTTCGGCGAAATGTATCTTGCGTCGAGCGAGCGATACGGCAGCGTGCAGACAATGAAATTCGAGTGCGTCGAAAACGGCGTGAGGTGCATTGACGACAGCGTGCGCATTTCCGTCGCCGGAGACTACGGCGATATCTATGCCTTCGACGCGGCGGCGCATATCAAAAACCACGGCACTTACCCGAAGGCCGCGGCCGCCGTGAGCGAGACTGCGGCACGCACCGCGATCCCGGAAACGCTGAGCGTTTCGAATGCACAGCTTTGCTATGCTCCGACGGAGAGTGGGGGCGCCGTTTTGTGCTATGGCTTTGACTGCGCAGGAAGCGGCGGCGAGCGCGTTTTCGTCCTCGTCGATGCGCAGACCGGGCGGCAGTTTGATATAGAGATACTGTGAAAAAGGAGACTGCATTTTGCGGTCTCCTTTTTCACGATACAAGGCAATCGACCGTCAGCATAAGGCAGAAGCCGAGGAGCATGCAGTAGGTCGAAAGCCGGCCGCTGCCGCGGATGTGGGTCTGCGGCACCATGTCGTCAACTATGACATACAGCATCGTTCCGGCTGCAAAGGCGAGCGCAAACGGCAGTATGCCGCGCGAGAGCGTTATGGCAAAGTAGCCGAAAAACACACCGGCTACCTCGACAGCGCCGCTTATAAACGCAACTATCGCCGCACGCTTTTTGCCCGTTCCGGCTTTCAGAAGCGGCGGTATGATTATCATGGCCTCCGGGATGTTCTGAAATGCGATGCCGCTTGTTACCGTCACGGCGTCGGAGAGGTTTCCCGTTCCGAAGCTCACCCCGGCGGCGATGCCCTCGGGAAAGTGGTGTATCGCAATGGCCGCGACGAACAAAAGCGCGTGCCGGCATGCCTCGTCATTGCCGTTTGTCATGCCCATGCCTCCGGCAAGCCGCGGGCCGACGATGTTTATGCCGCTTAAAAAGAATGCACCGCAGAATATGCCCAGCGGCGTGAGCCACAGCGCCCGCGCGCCGGAAAACTCCACCGACGGCACGACAAGGCCGAGTATCGCCGCGCACAGCATTATGCCTGCCGCCGCGCCCGACAGCGCGTCCTCGACTGCCGGCGGTATATTCTCGAACAGAAAGCCTATCACAGCGCCGACAAGGCTGCAAAGTGCAATGCCTGCCGCCGTAATAAGTACATAAGTCATATAATTCCCCCAATTGCGGTCGATGCATTCTATGCCGCGTTGGAAAAATTGTGATTGACAGCGGAGCAAATTTCCAATACTATAATGTATAAAGTTATACACAAACCTAAAAGGAGTTCAGAGTATGAAAAATATGTCCCGACGCTTTGCGTGTTTTGCGCTTGCGCTTTCGCTGTGCCTTTCGCTGCTTGCCGGCTGCGGAAAGGATAAGGGCGGCGCGCCGGATCCCACGCCCGAGGCGACAAAGCAGACCTTTGATCCGGCAGCCTATGTCAGGGGCGGCCTCGACGCCGTGTATCTCGGAGAGTATTCCGACGAATACCTTGCCATGCTCGGCGGCGAGACTAAGGAGAGCTGCGATGAGCGCTATGAGCGCGGCATGCAGGTGAGCCTTGAGGTTTTCTGCGAATATTTCGGCATTGATCTTGCGCAGTGCAGCGACGCGACGCGCACCGAGCTTCTTGACCTCATGCGCCGGATGTATAAATGCGCAAAATACGAGATCGGCCCCACGGCGCAGGACGGCGACGGCTACACAGTCTCCGTAACGGTCAGTCCCATTGCTGCGGTCGCGCAGGCGGCGCAGAACGATTACCCCGGCTTTGCGCAGGATGCGGCAAACCGCATTGCCGCCGGGGAGCTGGACAAATCGTCGCAGAGCTTCAAGGACTGGTGGGCAAAGTCGATCTGCGGCATGGTCTCGGCGCGCCTTGCTTCGCCCGAATACCTCGCTGCGCAGACCATCAGCGTGACTCTTGCAAAAAACGATGGCGGCGCCTACGGCTTTGCAGGCACGAGCCTTTCGGATGTTGACGCGCTGATCGTTTCTTACCCGGCATAAATGAGCAAAAAATCTTCGTATCACTTTCGATACGAAGATTTTTCATTTTAGCGTCATTTTTATGTGCGGTATGCCGTCCTCGTCGCGCAAAACGAGGTGATATGCAGCCTTGTCCGCGTCATCGACCTCCTGATACGGGCAGCTTTGGTCGACCACGAACACCGATACGCGCAATTTGTATATCTCGAACAGCTCCTGCGCGGAAAGCTCATTAAATTGTTCACAACAAATTCCATTTTTTCGGCGGCGAATTAGCGCACCTACCGATACATATATCTCTGGTGGCCCGGTTCGTGACATTGGATAAAACCGTGACTGCTACGCAACGCACTAACGTATGGCGAGGCAACTATGGTTTCCTCCGCACCTTCGATACCGGGCTACCGCAATATACGTATCCGCAGCTGCGTCAATTCGCCTCTAAAAAATGTTGGTGGTGGAGAGGAAGGCGGCGACGTTTGTGACCTTGCCGTGCTCGAAGGTAAGCTCGATGCTCACTCTGCCTTTTTCCGCGCGGCAGGAGTTAAAGCCGCCGTCGGCCATTTTGTATCGCGCATCGAGCAGCGCCGTTTTTGCGTCAAGCTCATCGTCGCCGACGCGGATGCCGAGAACGGAGTAAGACTTCTCGGCCGAGGAAAAGCCGACCACGCCGTAACCGCCAAGCCCGGAATCGGGGTGCTTGCCGAGGTAATAGCGCGTGTCGGTACCGGCCTGCATTATGCCCTCGCCGCGCTCGTCGGAGAACCATTCGAAGCCGTCGGCGTCATACTGCTTTGCGTCGTCTGCGCTGCGGATGTAGTCGATCGAGCCGCCCAGCCGCCAATCGGTGAGCGAGCGCGTGTTGAACTGAGCCAGCTCAAACGTTCCGAACCATGTGAACGCGGCGCTCAGCAAAACCGCGGCCGCAAGCAGGATTATTATTGCAAGCTTTAGTGTTTTCTTGGATATCCTTTTATAAAACGGCATGTAAAATGCTCCTTTGAATCGTTGTAGATCGATCTGACGTTTCTGACTAAAATATCATAACATTTAATGATGAAAAGTCAATAACGGACACTTACCCGAAAAATAAATATTTTGTAAAGAGCAGGATTGTCAATAATGCACTAAATAATTTGCGGATTTTATGCTAAAATGTCAAATGTTAAGGCGTGGCAAAATTCATGCTTCAAGTTCGGCATATGACTATGTTATAATAATTTACATCGGCACAACCGAAAAATTTTTATCAGGAGGAGCAATATGAAAAACACCAAGAAACTCCTTTCTCTGCTTCTGGTCATCGCCATGATATTCGCTCTGGCGGTTCCGGCATTCGCAGAAGGGGAGACCCCGTCTATGGCAGGCAAAACCGTTATTGTACACTCGAACGACGTTCACGGTGCAATAGCCGGCTATGCAAACATTGCTGCACTTGCGGCGGAGTATGAAAGCCAGGGCGCCAAGGTAATAGTTGCCGACGCAGGCGACTTCAGCCAGGGCAAGGTCGAGGTCAGCTCGAACAAGGGCCTGAACGCGGTCAAGATGATGAACGCGGCCGGCTACGACATCGCAACCCTCGGCAACCACGAGTTCGACTACGGCTATGCTCAGCTCAAGGAAAACCTCAAGGAAGCAACATTCAGCACCATCTGCTGCAACATCCTCGACGAAAACGGCAAGCCCGCATTCGAAGGCAGCAAGGTATTTGACATTGACGGCCTGAAGGTCGGCTTCATCGGCGTCAACACGCCCGAAAGCCAGACCAAGGCAAACCCGGCGCTCATAAAGGGGCTGACCTGGCTCGCAGGCGCCGACATGGTCAAGGCAGTTCAGGCCGAGGCCGATAAGCTTAAGGCCGACGGCACCGACGTTATCGTCGTTCTGTCTCACCTGGGCGTTGATTCCGAAAGCGAGCCCAACCGCTCGACCGACCTGTGGGCAGGACTCACCGGCGTTGACTTCATCATCGACGGCCACTCTCACAGCGTTATGGAAAAGGGCGATAATAACGAGCCCATCCAGTCCACCGGCACCGCATTTGAAAACGTCGGCGTTATCGTTATCGACAATGCCACCAAGAAGATCGAAAAGAACATGCTCGTCAAAGTGACCGAAGACTCTGCAAAGGACGAGGCGGTTGCAAAGGCAGCTCAGGACATCACCGACGCTATCAACGCCGAGTACGGCGCCGTCTTCGCAAAGAGCGAGGTCGAGCTTAACGGCGATAGAAGCTACAGCAGCAAGACCGACCTCTACGGCAACCGCGACGGCGAGACTAACCTCGGCGACCTCATCACCGACTCCATGGTATGGTCGGTCAAAAGACCGGCGGCGTGACGGTTGACGAGAAGAACATCGTTGCAGTCACGAACGGCGGCGGCATCCGCGCGGCGATCAAGGCCGGCGACGTCACCAAGAAGGACGTAAACACCGTTCTGCCCTTCGGCAACACCATCGCAGTTGTCTATGTTACCGGCGCAGAGCTGCTCGAGGCTCTCGAGGCTTCGACCTACTGCTCGCCCGACAGCGCGATCGGCGGCTTCCCCCAGGTTTCCGGAATAAACTACACCGTCGATGCATCCAAGGCATATGACGCAAACGACACTACCTATCCCGGCTCGACCTACTACGGTCCCAAGACCATAAACCGCGTTACCATCGACAGCATAAACGGCCAGGCGTTTGACGCAAAGGCGACCTATGCGGTCATCACCAACAACTTCCTTGCAGCCGGCGGCGATACCTACTATGCATTCGCTTCCGCAAGCGCTCAGTTCGACACCGGCATTCCTCTTGACGAGGCACTGATGGACTACATCACCACCGAGCTCAAGGGCATCATCGGCGAGCAGTACAAGGCTCCGCAGGGCCGCGTCAGCTACACCGAGCCGTTCACCGACGTGACGGCAGGCGTATACCACGACGCTATCATGTGGGCATACAAGAGCAAGATCACGACCGGCGTGACCGAAACCACCTTCGTTCCCAAGGACAGTTGCACCCGCGCTCAGATAGTCACCTTCCTGTACCGCGCGGCAGGCTCGCCCGAGGTAGCCGAGAACGTTACCAATCCCTTCACCGACGTCAGCAAGGACAGCGTTTACTACAACGCAATTATGTGGGCAGTCGAAAAGAAGATCACGACCGGCGTTACCGACACCACCTTCGAGCCCAATTCCCCCTGCACCCGTGCTCAGATAGTCACCTTCCTGTATCGTGAAGCAGGCTCGCCCGAGCTTGCAAAGGATGCAGCAAATCCGTTTAGCGACGTGTCAGACAGCAGCGTTTACTACAACGCCATCCTGTGGGCGGTCGAAAAGAAGATCACGACCGGCGTGACCGAGACTACCTTCGTTCCCAACGACACCTGCACCCGTGCACAGGCCGTCACCTTCCTGTTCCGCGCAAAGTAATTTAGCGCCGGCAGAAGCTGAGGCTTATAATTAAATATGTAGCACCCGAGGCTTTGCGGCTTCGGGTGCTTTTTTGCTGAGTAAAACTTTCGCACGAAAAAATATATAAATTTTCGCACGAATTTTTTAATAAAAGCCTTGACAAGAATAAAAAACAGTGCTATATTAGCACTCGAAGGCTAAGAGTGCCAACAGACAAGAGGTTTGAGTGCTAAATGAGTATAAGCGAAAGAAAAAAGAAAATACTCGGCGCACTGGTCGATGAATACATCAAAACTGCCGAGCCTGTCGGCAGCAAGGCCATTGCGAGCATCTCCGGTCTCGGCTGCAGCAGCGCCACGATTCGCAACGAGCTTGCGGAGCTCACGGCGCTGGGCTATCTTGAACAGCCGCACACCTCCGCCGGACGCATCCCGACCCCCGCAGGGTACAGGATGTATGTCAACGAGCTCATGGAAAAGCAGAAGCTTTCCCTTGAGGAGGCTGAGGATATAAACCGGCGCCTGAACGAAAAGCTCACTCAGCTTGACGAGCAGATGCGCGATGTCGGCAAGCTTGCATCGCAGCTGACCGATTATCCGGCTCTTGCGCTTGCGGCCTACGCTCCGGCGACGATAAAGCGCTTTGATCTTATCTATATTGATGCCAACACATTCATAATCGTTGTGATGCTGAGCAACAATACGGTTAAGAACAAGCTCGTAAATCTCCCGGTTTCGGTCGATCAGCAGATGATACAGAAGCTTGCAACGCTGTTTAACGCAAACTTCACCGGCATCTCGAGCGACAAGATAACGCCGCTGCTGATATCTTCAACAGAGCGCGCCGCCGGCGACACGATGGGTCTTGCGGCGGTCATAGCGTCGTTTACGATGGAAACGCTCGAAAGCCAGCAGGGTGTCGAGGCCTATATCACCGGCGAGAACAGGCTGCTCAGCCAGCCTGAGTTCCGCGACCCGGATAAGGCGCATAAGCTGATGAATTACCTTTCCGACGGCGGCCATATCATAGCCGACGCGGAAAACGGTCTGTTCGATGATAATTCCGAGGTGCGAGTCCTCATAGGCCCGGAGAATATCGCCGAGGAGCTTAAGGATTCAAGCGTTGTTATAGCAAGCTATGACATGGGCGATAATACGAAGGGGCTGATCGGAGTTGTCGGGCCGACGAGAATGGATTATTCTGCGGTTGCCGCAAAGCTGAGCTTTTTGGCTGCCGGACTTTCCAAGCGCCTCGGCGCGGGCTCCGCACCGCCGTCGGGCATGCATAATAAGCTTATAATCAAGGGAGATGACATAATAGATGAGCAGTAACAAAGATAAAAAAGAGCAGGAGCCTCAGACCGAAGAAATAAAGGAAGAAAAGGTCGAAGCAGCTGCCGAAGAAATAAAGGAAGAGGCAAAAACCGAATCCAAGGAAGAAAAAACGGAAAAGAAGCATAAGAAAGAGTCCAAAAAAGAGGCCGAGATAAAGGAAACGGCCGAAAAGCTCATTCAGGCGGAAAAGGAAAAGTACCTCAGGCTATGCGCCGAGTACGATAACTTCCGCAAGCGCAGCCAGAAAGAGCGCGACGGCCTGTACGCCGATATAAAGGCGGACACGCTGCTCAAGTTCCTTCCCGTCTACGACAATCTGGAAAGAGCGCTCTCCACGCCGACGTCAGACGAAGCGTACCGCAAGGGCGTGGAAATGACGATGGTGCAGTTTAACCAGACGCTCGAAAAGCTCGGCATAACCGAGATCCCGGCGCTCGGCGAAAAGTTTGATCCGAATGTTCACAACGCGGTCATGCACGTTGAGGACGAGTCCCTCGGAGAAAACGAAGTCGTCGAGGTGTTCCAAAAGGGCTTTAAGCTCAATGACAAGGTGATCCGTTTCGCTATGGTAAAAGTAGCGAACTGATTATAAATTAATTTGGTATATTATTGACTTTCAAATAGGAGGATTTACATTATGGGTAAGATTATAGGTATTGACCTCGGTACAACTAACAGCTGCGTATCCGTTATGGAAGGCGGCGAGGCTGTCGTTATCGCAAACGCAGAGGGTGCTCGCACCACTCCGTCGGTCGTTGCATTCACCAAGACCGGTGAGAGAATGGTAGGTCAGGTCGCAAAGCGCCAGGCCATTACAAACCCCGACAGGACCATTTCGTCCATCAAGCGTGAAATGGGCACAGCATACAAGGTCACCATTGATAATAAATCATACACTCCGCAGGAGATCTCCGCAATGATCCTTCAGAAGCTGAAGGCAGACGCGGAGAGCTATCTCGGCCAGCCCGTAACCGAGGCTGTCATCACCGTTCCTGCATACTTCACCGACGCACAGCGTCAGGCGACCAAGGACGCAGGCCGCATCGCAGGTCTGGATGTAAAGCGTATCATCAACGAGCCTACCGCAGCGGCTCTGGCATACGGCCTTGATAAGGAAAGCGATCAGAAGATCATGGTCTATGACCTCGGCGGTGGCACCTTCGATGTCTCCGTGCTGGAGATCGGCGACGGCGTTATCGAGGTTCTCGCAACCGCCGGCAACAACCGCCTGGGCGGCGACGACTTCGACGCATGCATCACCAAGTACCTCGTTGACGAGTTCAAGAAGGCAGAGGGCATCGACCTGTCCGGCGATAAGGTCGCAATGCAGCGTCTGCGCGAGGCTGCCGAGAAGGCGAAGATCGAGCTGTCCGGCGTTACCACCTCGAACATCAATCTGCCTTACATCACCGCAGATGCAACCGGCCCGAAGCACCTCGACGTAACTCTGTCGCGTGCAAAGTTCAATGAGCTGACTCATCACCTCGTTGAAAAGACCATGGGTCCTGTAAAGCAGGCACTGTCCGACTCCGGACTGTCCGCTTCCGATATCTCCAAGGTCCTGATGGTCGGCGGCTCCAGCCGTATCCCGGCAGTTCAGGAGATGGTAAAGCAGCTGACCGGCAAGGAAGGCTTCAAGGGCATCAACCCCGATGAATGCGTTGCCATCGGCGCAGCTATCCAGGGCGGCGTTCTCGCAGGCGACGTAAAGGGCGTTCTGCTTCTGGACGTAACTCCGCTGTCTCTGGGCATCGAGACCCTCGGCGGCGTATGCACCCGCCTGATCGAGCGCAACACCACCATTCCGACCAAGAAGAGCCAGATCTTCTCCACCGCTGCCGATAACCAGACCGCAGTTGAGATAAACGTCCTTCAGGGCGAGCGTGAGATGGCTCAGTACAATAAGAGCCTCGGCCGCTTCAACCTCGACGGTATCGCACCGGCTCGCCGCGGCACTCCGCAGATCGAAGTCACCTTCGATATCGACGCAAACGGCATCGTAAACGTTTCCGCAAAGGATCTTGGCACCGGCAAGGAGCAGCATATCACCATCACCTCCTCGACCAATATGTCCAAGGAGGACATCGACAAGGCAGTCAAGGATGCCGAGATGTACGCAGCGGAGGACGCAAAGCGTAAGGAAGAGGTCGATGCCCGCAACGAAGGCGACCAGATCGTTTACCAGACCGAGAAGACCCTCGAAGAGATGGGCGACAAGGTCGATCCGAGCATCAAGAGTGAGATAGAAGCAAAGCTTCAGGCGCTCAAGACCGCACTGACCGGCACCGACACCGCAGCTATCAAGAACGCTACCAAGGAGCTGACCGACGTGTTCGGCAAGATGTACGAGGCAGCGCAGGCAGCTCAGGCTGCACAGGGCGGCGCGGGCTTTGATCCTAACGCTCAGGCCGGCGGCAATGCAGGCGGCCAGGATTACTACGACGCAGATTACACCGTAGTTGACGACGACGATAAGAAGTAATCGCAAAGCGGCGATATCATATGGGCGCACTCTGTGCGCCCATATTGAGCGTTAAAAAAAGTCATATAAAGTCGCAGACTTTTTTGACTTGAGCGAAGAGAAAATCACAATACAGAGTGTCCCCCTATGCATTGAGAAAAGCAATAGAGCAGCAGGGGAGCTCGAGGGGACAAGGTCCCACTCGTAATCAGATTATAGCCATCAAAAACGTCCGGTACGGGCTTTTTGACGAGCGTAGCGAGATTTTTCGTGAAAACTTGTTTTCACAAAAAATGTGGCGTTAAATTTTTGCGCGCTCAAAAAAGTCGCAGACTTTTTTGACTTGAGCGAAAAAATGAGGTGGACTTATGGCAGAAAAAAGAGATTATTATGAGGTTCTCGGCGTATCAAAGGACGCGACCGAGGATCAGCTCAAAAAAGCATACAGAAAGCTTGCCAAAGAAAATCACCCCGATCTTCATCCCGGCGACAAAGAGTGCGAAGCGCGGTTTAAAGAGATAAACGAGGCTTACGAAGTCCTTTCTGATGCTGATAAGCGCGCAAAGTACGATCGTTTCGGCCACGCCGCGTTCGACCCGAGCCAGGGCTACGGCGGCCAGGGCGGTTTCGGCGGCTTTGGCGATTTCGGAGGTTTCGGTGATTTCGGCGGCTTTGGCGATATATTCGGCGACATTTTCGGCTTCGGCGGCAGTGGCGGCGGTAAGAACCCGAACGCTCCGCGCAAGGGCGAAAATCTGCGCGCAAACGTGAACATAAAGTTTGAGGAAGCGGCGTTCGGCGTCAAAAAGGAAGTGTTCGTAACGCGCGTTGAGCAGTGCCCCGACTGCAAGGGCACAGGCTGCGCCGCGGGCACGACTGCTGAGGTCTGCCCCGACTGCAAGGGCTCGGGTCAGGTGAAAACCACGCAGCGCACGCCGTTCGGTATGATGCAGCAGAACACGCGCTGCAATAAGTGCAAGGGTCGCGGCAAGATCATCCATAGCCCGTGCGGCACCTGCCACGGCATCGGCAGCATCCGCCGCCAGCACAAGGTGAGCATCAGCATCCCTGCCGGCATCGATGACGGACAGACCATATCTCTGCGCGGACAGGGCAACGCCGGCGTAAACGGCGGCCCGGCCGGCGATCTGCTGGTAACGGTGCTCGTGCAGCCCCACGCAAGGTTTGAGCGCGAGGGCGCGTCGGTGCTCCTTAATCAGGACATATCCTTTGCGACTGCGGCGCTCGGCTCGGAGATCGAGGTCCCCACGCTCGACGGTAAGGTAAAGCTCAACATACCCGAGGGCACGCAGACCGGCACGACCTTCCGCCTCAAGGGCAAGGGCATTCCGTTCCTGCGCTCCGGCGGCAGAGGCGACCAGTTCGTGACTGTGAGAGTCGCGGTCCCGAAAACCTCACCTCGGCACAGAAGGAAGCTCTGCGCGGCTTTGCCTCCTCGCTCGGCGAGACGGTCGAAACCAAAAACGGTGTGTTCGGCAAGCGCAAAAAATAATGCATAATTGTTGAAAAGGCAGCAAATCGCTGCCTTTTTTATTTTTTTTTCTGTCGGAAAATTGACAAATTGACTAAAATATATTAAAATAGTTTAAACATCGGCTGCAATGAAAGGGGAGCTCGGTATGCTGCAGGATAACTTTTTGGAAGTGTACGATAAGTTTAAGCTTGAATTTTTCCGCAGAATATTTGAGCTTGTGCGCGAGCGCGAAGGCTCGCTTTCGGCAATGGAGGCGTTTTCTATTGAGATAATCCATGCGCTCAACGAGCCGACGATCGGCCGCTTTGCCGAGTTTTTGAATATCTCGCAGTCGAATGCAACCTATAAGGTAAACAATCTCATTAAAAAAGGCTACCTCAAAAAGCAGAACTCCGACACCGACCGCAGAGAATATCACCTTGTTTTGTCGGAGAAGTACTATAACTATACCGATATCATGCGCAGCTACGTCAAAACCGTCCTTGGCCGCATGGAAGAGAGCTTCTCGAAAGAAGAGATCGAGCTGTTTTCAAACATGCTTATGCGCATATCGGCCGAAATGATGCCCGAGGCCGGAAACTTTGAATAATAAAATGCACCGACGTTTTTTCGCCGGTGCATTTTTTCTGCCATATTGACTTTTCAACAAGCGGCGCGGATTGACAAGTGATATGCGCCGTGATACAATATACTCAATAGGTAACTTGCGTTACCTATGAAAGGAGCGTGTATCATGGCACCCGAAACCCAGTTTTCCGCCGGAAAGATTATAGACGCGGCGATAGGCATAACGCGAGCACACGGCATTGACGCAGTAACCGCGCGGAGCATAGCAAAGCAAAGAACTTGGCTGCTCGGTAAAACCGATCTTCACGGCGTTTGACAATATGGATGATGCTATAGAGGCAACGGTCGAAAGGGCGAGGAGCATTTTTTACGGAGTTTATGCAGAAACCCTATGAAAAGCTTTCGTTCATGCGTATCGGACTGAGGTGGATCGACTTTGCACGAACGGAGCCGAATCTTTATAAACTGCTGCTGTTCGTCCCGTCGGCGCGCGGCGCGCGGCTGACGACGCCGCTGAATGTTTTTTTATGAATTTCGAGGGGCTGACGGAAAAAATTGTGCCGATAGTTGCTTCCGAGTTCGGCCTCAGCGGCGACAAGGCTTACAGATTGTATAACCAGATGATAATCCACGCCCACGGAATGGCCTGCATCCTTGTGAGCGGACAGACGGATTTTACGGAGCAGAGCATAAGAGAGATATTCTCCGAGACTGTCGAAAGTCTTGTGGGGTATTATAAAAAATCGGAGGAATAGAGTTTGAAGATCGTATTTCTTGTCTTGTTCGCGGCGGCGAGCATAGCGCATTTGTATTTCAGCTGGAAGGACGATAAGCGCGGCCGAGCCGTGACAAAGCCGTTTTTGCTGCTGTTTCTGGCGCTGTATTACGTTTTTTCGGTCGATAAGATCCTCACTCGTGCTGCTTTTTTTGCTCTGCTGACGAGCTGGCTGGGTGATGTGCTGCTTATACCGAAGGGGCATAAGTGGTTCTCCGCCGGCGGCGTGAGCTTTATGGTCAGTCATTTTCTCTTCATAGCCGTGTATATCGAGCGCATAAGCTTTGCCGAGGTCCTGTGGCTGCCGGTCATCGTCGCCGCGCTTGTCTATTGTATCGTCGCGGCAAAGATAATCTCAATGGTGTGGAAGACGACACCCCGGCTTATGCGCGCCGTCATGTATATATATCTGCTGGCAAACAGCGCAATGAACGTCTTTGCACTGATGCAGCTGTTATCGACAGGCACTCTTGGTGCGGTCATTGCCTATATCGGCGCGGTGCTGTTTTTCGTCTCGGATTGCAGCCTGTTTCTCGTCCGCTATTATAAGCCCCGGAAGATCGTCTACAAGGACCACTTTACGGTCATGCTGACCTACATCCTCGGCGAGCTGCTCATAACTCAGGGCATAATCATGCTGACAATATAAAAACGGAGGAAAAAGGGATGAAATGCGTATTTATAATCAATCCACATGCAGGCGAAGCCGATAACGAGGAAAAGATCCGCCGGGAGGCGGCGGGTATCGAAGGAGCCGACTGCGAGTTCTATGTCACAAAAGCTGTCGGCGACGCGACGGAATTTGTGCGAAATTGGTGCAAAGAACATGCCGGCGAAGAGGTGAGGTTTATCGCCTGCGGCGGCGACGGAACGATAAACGAGGTCTTTAACGGCGCTGTCGGGCAGAAAAATGTCAGCGTAAGCTGCTATCCGTGCGGCAGCGGCAACGATTTTGTCAAGGCGTTCGGCGGAGCGGAGCTGTTTCTGGATATCGCGAAGCTTATCACCGCGCCCACGCGAAAGCTTGATCTGCTCAAGGTTGGCGACAGATACAGCAACAACGTGGTCAACTTCGGCTTTGATACCACCGTTGCGATAACGATAAACAAGGAACGCGACAAGACCGGCCACGGCGGCAAGAACGCCTACACCAAGGGAGTTGTCACCGCGCTTATAAAAAGCATGAATAACCGCTGCACCGTCATAGCCGACGGCGAGACGCTCAATCCCGACGGAAAGCTTTTGCTGTGCACGTTGGCAAACGGCCAGTATGTCGGCGGCTCGTTCAAATGTGCGCCCAGATCCAGATCCGATGACGGACTGATCGACGTTTGCATGATAAAGCCGATATCACGCCTGCGCTTTGTGAAAGTGCTCACACCTTATACAAACGGCGAGCATCTTGACGATCAGAGTATGAAGGACATAGTCATTTACCGTCAGGCAAAAGAGGTGGAAGTGATCGGCGGCGAGGGGTTTGCCTTTTCGCTCGACGGCGAGATAATATATTCAGACCGCTTTACCGTTAAGATCGCACCGTCTGTTCTCGACTTTGCCGTGCCGGAGGCATAAACACTCACAGCGTGTCAAAAGTCTGTGACTTTTTTGCACGCTTCAAAAACGCCACATTTTTTGTGAAAACAGGTTTTCACAAAAAATCTCGCTACACTCGTCAAAAAGCCTGATAAATCAGGCGTTTTTGATGGCTATTAATCCAATTTCGAGTGGGGCCTTTTTCTCGCTGCGGCTCGGTCACGTCGCGGCTCTGACATGCCCCCGGCATGTCATTCACTACCGCGCCGCCGCTTCGCTACCCCTCGAGCTCCCCTGCTGCTCTATTATCTTTCTTTTGCAGCATAGTTTTTCGACAGCCTGTCACAAAAGCTCCGCCTTTAGGCAGAGCTTTTGTGCATTTTAGCGTAAAACAAAGACTGAGTGCGGCACGTTGTTGTTGACATTATCATACATGGGGTATAAAATATAAATGTTAATTCAGTAACAAAAACGAAGGAAGTGATCAGCATATGAAGCTTACACCCGAACAGCAGGCGATGCTAAACGGTGAAAAGGGGGAGACTATGGCGAAGGTCGTTAAGACCCTTGTCATGTACGGCGACACGTTCGGAGCCGAGCGTATGGTACCGATCAGCTCGAAATACGGCCACACGGTCATCAGCTTCGGCCTGAAGGTAATGAAGCCCGTGTACGATCTGTATCAGGAAATCATCGACGCCGGGCTTGTTTCCGGCCAGAAATTCACGGCCGACCCGAAGCCGCTGGACAAGCACGTCCCCAGCAGCCTGATAGAAGACCTTGTGTTCAAAAAATTCATGTACACATATCAGGACAGCTACGAGCAGCAGCTGCGTGAGCTTGGCATAACAAGCGACGATGACTACACCTGCACCTGCTATCTCGACCAGGTCGGCAATAAGCCCGGCAAGGGCGAGGTGCTCTCGTGGGCGGAGTCGTCTGCCGTCGTGTACGCAAACTCCGTGCTCGGAGCACGCTGCAACCGCAACTCCGGCATGATAGAGCTTATGGGCTCGATAGCCGGCTTTGTTCCCGAGTTCGGTCTGCTGCTGGACGAAAACCGCAAGGCGACGTGGATAGTTGAGCTAAAGTGCTCGAAAAAGCCGGACGCGCAGCTTCTCGGCTCTGCCATCGGCATGAAGGTCATGGAGGAGGTCCCGTATGTCAAGGGGCTTGACAAGTGGCTGGGAACGACGCTCGACGAGGAAGCGTGCACATACCTCAAGGACTTCGGCGCGGCGACCGCGTCAAACGGCGCTGTCGGCCTGTATCACATCGAAAACCTCACACCCGAGGCCGTCGAGCAGGGCGAGAGCATCATTGCCGAGGGCGCCAAAACCTACGTCATCGACGATGCCGAGCTTGAGCGCGTCAAGGCAAACTACCCGGTGATCTGGAAAAATCCCGACGCAGAGCCACAGCTGTGCTTTGTCGGCTGCCCGCACATGACGCTCAGACAGCTTATCGACTGGACAACGGCCGTCGGCACGGAGCTTAACAAAAACGGCCTTAAAAAGGTCACCGTTCCCACGGTATTCACGGCTTCCACGCCCGTCATCAAGGAATTTGAGAAAACGCCGTACTATAAGCAGCTCAAGCGTCAGGGCATTATCCTCAGCTATATCTGCCCGCTTATGTATATGAACAATCCTCTGTGCAAGAAGAAGGCGGTCATCACCTCGTCGAATAAGCTGCGCACCTACACCAGCGCGAGATATTACACCGAGGCCGAGATCCTGCATACCATCACAACGAAGAGGGAGGGCAAAAAATGAAGACTTTCAAAGGAAGAGTAGTCGTCCCCGGAACATGCACGGCCGAGGCGCTCGTGTCCCACGGCGGCTTCAATACGCTCGCCTCGTATCAGATGGGAATGATGTTCGGCGATAAGCAGATGAAATGCGGCGATCAGAACAACGCCGATATATACAAAAAGCCCATGATCGGCAAGGCGCTGTGCCTTCCGATGACCATCGGCTCGACCACAGGCGGCATGGTGCTGTTCACGGTCTGCGCCCTCGGCAAGCAGGCGGCCTGCATGCTGTTTTCAAAGCCCATCGATCCGCTTGCGGCCTCCGGCGCCATCCTCGGTGACGTGTGGACGGACGCAAAGATGCCCGTTGTTGACAGTTTGGGCGACGAGTTTCTTGAATACGTCAAGACCGGCGCAAAGGTGACCGTCAAGGCCGACGGCGTCGTGGAAGTCGAGTAAAATTGAATGCATAACAAAAGGTCTGCCGCTCTGCGGCAGACCTTTGCCCGTTATATGGAGTTGTCATTCGTACACGTCATAGCTGACGCTGTCGGAATAGTGCCACCATTCGCCGGAATATGGAACAAAGCCGTTTTCGACCATGACGTTTTCAAGAAGACGCGCGTTTTCCGCCGCCTCCGCGGATACGTCGCTGTAATCGCGGTCGGCAAGCGAGGTGAAATCGTCAAAGCCGGAGGGCATCGGAATGCTCTTGCCGGTATCGGTAACGAGCGTGATGTCCACGGTGTTCGCGCGGCTGTGCTTGGAGTAGCCATTGTTGGGGTCGGAAACGTACACGGGGTTCGGGCATATCTCCCACAATTTGAACTGCGCGCTCACCGGACGGTAAGCGTCCCATATCTTCAGGCTAAGCCCCCGACCTGAAAGCTCATTCTGCGCGCAGAGCAGCTTTTTCACCGTGCCGTAGCGAAGATACGCTTCATCCGAGTCGTAAATGACCCGGCCGGTGAAGTTGTCGGTCGTTGCGTACTTGAGATCTATAAAAATGCCGGGGATATAGTCGCGGACAAGAACAAGCTCACCATCCGCCGGCTCGGGTTCAGGCGTCGGCGTCACAATCGGCGTCGGACTCGGCGAAGGCGTTTCGGCAGGCGGCGCGGACACTGCCGGCCGGGAAGATAAAGAGCAGCCGGATAACAAAAGCGCGGCGGCGATGATCGCGGCCAAGAGCTTTTTCATGTCAATTCTCCGTAGTCGCCGAGCGGCGCTCCTGAGCCTTTATCTTGCTCACCCAGCACTTGTGGCACATGGCAACGTAGCTGTCGTTTCCGCCGAGGAAAACCTGATCGCCGTGGGTGATGATGCGCCCGGTGGCATCGATGCGCGCATTGACGGTCGCCTTGCGGCCGCATGCGCAGACGGTTTTTATCTCGGTTATGGAGTCGGCAAGCTCCATGAGCCTGCGCGCACCGGGGAAGAAGTGCGTCAGAAAATCGGTGCGCAGCCCGAAGCAGAGCACCGGCAGATCCTCGTCGTCAACGAGCTGCCGCAGCTGGTCGATCTGCTCGGGCGTGAAAAACTGCGCCTCGTCGGCGATTATAACATCGTGCCGCCCGGCCTTGGCGTAGGCCTCGATGATGTTCTGCTCGGGGGTTATGACCTCTGCCGAGCGCTTTAGGCCTATGCGGCTCTGCACGATATCCGCGCCGTCGCGCGTGTCGATGCTCGGCTTTATCAGCCAAACGCTCATGCCCAGCTCCTCGTAGTTGAACTGCGTTATCAGCGCCTGAGCCGATTTGGATGAGCCCATCGCGCCGTATTTAAAATAAAGCTTTGCCATTTTGAAACCTCAATTCTTTGCAAGATGCGCGCGCACACGCTCGAGAACCATGTCAAGAGCGACCTGGTTATGTCCGCCCTCGGGGATGATGATGTCCGCCTTGCGCTTACTTGGCTCAACGAACTGCTCGTGCATGGGCTTGACCGTCGTCAGATACTGGTTGACGACGCTCATGAGGCTCCTGCCGCGGTCGCGCACGTCGCGCACGATGCGGCGCAGAATGCGCACGTCGGCGTCGGTGTCGACGTAGATCTTGATATCCATAAGGTCGCACAGTTCCCGGCTCTGGAATATCAGAATCCCTTCGACGATTATGACACGCGCGGGCCTCACTGTCACGGTCTTTTCCGCGCGGTCGTGGATGGTGTAGTCATAGGTCGGGCAATGTACAGTCTCGCCGCGGCGCAGCCTCTTGATATCCTCGATGAGAAGGTCGGTGTCGAATGCGTCGGGATGGTCGTAGTTGAGCTTTGCTCGCTCCTCGTAGCTCATGCCGTGGTGCGCCTTATAGTAGTTGTCGTGATATATAACGCTGACATTTCCGCCGAAATGCTGCATGATCTTGCGCGTTATGGTGGTTTTGCCGCTGCCGGTGCCGCCGGCAATGCCGATCACCATTATGCTGCCGTCTTTCATACCCGTACTCCCGTATATGTTTTTTGTTTCATAATACCACATCGCCGCAGACGGTGCAACGAATTAATTAAGACTAAACCGACAGGAGCTCCTAAGTACCGCGCGGCCGCAAAACTTGACTAAACCGCGCATAGTCGATATAATCTGAACAAAGCCAAATTTATTATTTGAGGAGGAAACAAAATGCCTATTCCCACTCCGCACATATCGGCAAAAAAAGAGGATATCGCAAAAACGGTGCTCATGCCCGGCGATCCGCTCAGAGCCAAATTCATAGCAGAAACCTTCCTTGAGAATCCCGTACTCGTCAACAACGTCCGCGGCGTTCAGGGTCACACCGGCACATGGAAGGGCGTTCCCGTGACCGTTATGGCAAGCGGCATGGGCATTCCGGCCATCGGTATCTACAGCTGGGAGCTGTATAACTTCTATGATGTTGATAATATCATCCGCATCGGCTCGGCCGGTGCGCTGCGAGACGATCTTAAGCTCATGGACATCGTTGCCGGTCAGGGCGCATGTACCGACTCCAATTTCGTGCATCAGTTTGAGCTTAACGGCACCTTCGCACCAATCGCCGACTACACGCTTCTGAGCACCGCCGTAGAAACGGCAAAGGAGCACGGCGTTGACATGAAGGTCGGCAACATCCTCTCGGGCGATAACTTCTATTCTCCTGCCGGCTGCGACAGTAATGATAAGTGGCGCGATATGGGCGTTATGGCTGTTGAAATGGAGGCCGCAGGCCTTTACATGAACGCTGCCAGGGCAGGAAAACGCGCGCTGTGCATCTGCACGATATCGGACCACATTTACCGTCCCGAAGCTCTGTCCTCCGAGGAAAGACAGCTGTCGTTCACTCAGATGATGGAGATAGCGCTCGATACGGCAGTAAAGATGAATAACCTATAAATTATAGGTAAAAACCTGTCGCTTTTGGACAAATTGCTAAATTATACTTGCCTTTGATATCCACGCAGTGGTATACTGTGTATAGTACACGGCAAGTGTACAAAATCAATTTCGTTGGCAAAAAACAAATTTTATACGGAGGAAAAAACATGAAAAGAATTCTCGCACTGGTTCTTGCTCTGTGCATGGTCTTTGCGCTTTGCGCCTGCAGCAGCGGCGACAAGGATCCCAAGACTACCGACAACGGCAACGAAACCGCAATGAAGGTCGCAATGATCACCGACTACGGCGATATCACCGACCAGTCCTTCAACCAGACCACCTATGAAGCATGCAAGGCATACTGCTCCGAAAAAAGCATCGACTTCAACTACTTCAAGCCCGCTTCCGACTCCGACGCTGACCGCGTTGCAATGATCGAGAAGGCAGTTGCCGACGGCTACAATGTCATCGTAATGCCCGGCTACGCTTTCGCAAATGCAATCAAGCAGACCGTCAACACCTACACCGATGTTAAGTTCGTCGCACTGGACGTCGGCGCAGGCGACCTGAACACCTTTAACGACGACGGTTCCATCAAGGAAGAGTTCAAGGTTCCCTCCAACCTCTACTGCGCAGTTTACCAGGAAGAGCTGTGCGGCTACATGGCCGGTTACGCAGCAGTTAAGCTCGGCTACAAGCAGCTCGGCTTCCTCGGCGGCATGGCAGTTCCCGCAGTTGTTCGTTACGGCTATGGCTTCGTTCAGGGCGTTAACGCAGCAGCTACCGAGCTGAACATCGCAGATCAGGTCTCCGTTAAGTACGTTTACGGCAACAAGTTTGCTCCCGCACCCGAAATCACTGCTGTTATGGATACATGGTACAAGGGCGGCACCGAGGTCGTCTTTGCCTGCGGCGGCGGTATCTATGCATCCGCAGCTGAAGCAGCAGCAAAGGTCGAAGGCGCAAAGGTCATCGGCGTTGACGTTGACCAGGCCGGCATCATCGACGGCGCATACGGCGACGGCATGACCGTTACTTCCGCAATGAAGGGCCTTGCTCCCACCGTTAAGACCGTTCTGGCTGCAATCTCTGCCGACAAGTGGGCAGACTTCGGCGGCAAGATCGAGACTCTGGGCCTCGTTTCCGATAACCCGGATGACAACTACGTACAGCTTGCCGGCTCCACTCAGTTCGCCGACGGCTTCACTCAGGACGACTACAAGACCCTCGTTGCTTCCATGTTCAAGGGCGATATCAAGGTTGATAACTCCACCGAGAAGATGCCCGAGGTTTCTGTCAAGGTCGAGACCTTCGACAACATCCTGTAATTTAAGCATCAAAAGTTCAAGGACAGACGGAATTTTCCGTCTGTCCTTATTTTATTTGTATTTCCGACATTTTTATTTGCAATGCCACCCTTACTATTGTATAATTAATTATTAATAGTTTCAGATATAAAGATCTTTATAAACGAAAGGGGAGATTTGGGTTTTGGAACAGGCATATGCGATAGAAATGCTGCATATAACAAAGCGCTTTCCGGGCATAGTCGCCAATGATGATATTACCCTTCAGCTCAAAAAGGGCGAGATACACGCCCTGCTCGGTGAAAACGGAGCAGGCAAGAGCACCCTGATGAGCGTTTTGTTCGGCCTTTATCAGGCGGAAGAGGGCGTTATCAAAAAAGACGGCAAAGAGGTCAACATCAAAGACCCCAACGATGCAAACCGCCTCGGCATAGGCATGGTGCACCAGCACTTTAAGCTCGTTGAGTGCTTCTCGGTCCTCGATAACATCATCCTCGGCGACGAGCCGACGGATAAGGCAGGCTTCCTTAAAAAGGACGAGGCTCGCAAAAAGATCATTGAGCTGAGCGATAAGTACGGCCTGAGCGTCGATCCCGATGCGATCATCGAGGATATAACCGTCGGCATGCAGCAGCGCACCGAAATACTCAAAATGCTCTACCGCGAAAACGAGATACTCATTTTCGACGAGCCGACCGCGGTGCTCACTCCGCAGGAGATCGAAGAGCTTATACAGATCATGAAAAACCTCGCAAAAGAGGGCAAGAGCATCCTGTTTATCTCGCATAAGCTCAACGAGATCATGGAAGCTGCCGACCGCTGCACGGTCCTGCGCAAGGGCAAGTATATCGGCACGGTCAATATTAAAGACACCAATAAGGAAGAGCTTTCGCGCATGATGGTCGGCCGCGACGTTGACTTTGTCGTGCATAAGGAAGAGGCAAAGCCCGGCGACGTTATCCTCAATGTCGAGGGCATGACCGTTGCGTCGAAGGTGCATCATAACAACGCCGTCAGAAACGTGTCCTTCAAGGTGCACGCAGGCGAGATCGTCTGCATTGCCGGCATCGACGGCAACGGCCAGACGGAGCTTGTCTACGGCATCACCGGCCTTGAGCCGCTCAAGGAGGGCAAAATAACCCTCGGCGGCAGAGATATTACCCACGCCTCGATCCGCTACCGCAATACCCACGGCATGAGCCATATCCCCGAGGACAGACACAAGCACGGCCTTGTGCTCGATTACTCGCTTGAGTATAACATGATCCTCCAGCGTTATTTCGAGCCGCAGTTTGTCTCCGGCGCAGGATTTTTGAAGCGCAAAAACATACGCGAGTATTCCGATAAGCTCATCGAGCAGTACGACGTCCGCTCCGGCCAAGGCTCGATCACAACGGCGCGCAGCATGTCCGGCGGCAACCAGCAGAAGGCCATCGTCGCTCGCGAGATCGACAAGGATCCCGAGCTGCTCGTTGCGGTTCAGCCGACGCGCGGCCTTGACGTCGGCGCCATCGAGTATATCCACAAGCAGCTTGTTGCCGTGCGTGACGCAGGCCATGCGGTGCTTCTGGTGTCGCTCGAGCTTGATGAGGTCATGAGCGTTTCCGACCGCATCCTTGTTATGTACGAGGGCGAGATAGTCGGCGAGCTTGACCCGAAGAAAACCACCGTTGAAGAGCTTGGCCTTTACATGGCCGGCGCAAAGAAAGGAGCAGGCGGCAATGAATAAGGAAAAGCGCTCGCTTCTGAAAAACGACGGAGTGCAGTCGTTTATAGCATCAATAATCTGCATCCTGCTCGGCCTGCTTCTGGGCTATGTGGTTCTGCTGTTTATAAACCCGGCAGGCGCAGGCGAAGCAATAACGAGCCTTGTAAAGAACTTTTTCAACTACCCGAACACGACGATAGCGCTCAAATATTTCGGCAGCACGCTTGTAAAGACCGCGCCGCTGCTGATGTGCTCGCTGTCGATCCTGTTTGCGTATAAGGTCGGCCTGTTCAATATAGGCGCTGCCGGCCAGTACGCATTCGGCGCAGGCATTGCGATCTACGCGGCTCTTGCGTGGCAGCTGCCCTGGTGGGTGTGCCTGCTTCTGGCCATGGCGGCCGGCGCAGTCCTCGGCACGGTAAGCGGCATCCTCAAAAGCTACTGCAACGTAAACGAGGTCATCTCCGGCATCATGCTCAACTGGATAACCCTTTACGCAATGAACGATCTGCTGACAAACGTGAAGGAAGCTGCCAGCCCCTACACGATGCATATCGAATCGGTCAGTCAACAGTCGATCATACCTACGCTCGGTCTCGACACGCTGTTTTCAAACAATCAGTATGTCACGATAGCAATACCGATCTCGATAATTATAGCGATACTTGTATACATCGTTATGGAAAAAACCAAATTCGGCTATGAGCTTAAGGCGACCGGCTTTAACAAAAACGCCGCAAAATACTGCGGCATGGCCGAAAAGCGCAACACCATCCTGACCCTGCTCATCGGCGGCGGCCTTGCCGGACTCGGTGCAGGCCTTTTCTACCTGACGGGTTTTGAGCAGTGGTCATGCGGACAGTCGTCCGTTCCCGGAATGGGCTTTAACGGCATAGCCGCGGCATTCCTCGGCGGCCTGAACCCGATCGGCTCGATATTCTCGTCCTACTTTATTCAGCATATAACGGTCGGCGGTGCGTATCTCGATAAGAGCATGTACTGCACGCAGATATCCGACCTTATATCCTCGATTATCATCTACCTGTGCGGCTTTGTTCTGTTCATGAAGTTCGTTATGAACAACATCGCCGCAAAGCGTGAGGAGAAGGCAAAGGCGGCGGCCAAGGCTGCCGAACAGGAAGGAGGCAACGAATAATGTCATTACTTATCCAGTACACTATTCTTTATGCTTCCGTTCTGATCCTTGTTGCTCTCGGCGGCTGCTTTTCCGAGCACTCGGGCGTTATTAACCTCGGCCTTGAGGGTATCATGGTCATGGGCGCTCTTGGCGGCGCGCTTACTATGAAATACATGATCGGGTATCCTCCGGCGGTCATCGTCATCCTCACGATCCTTGCCGCAGCTGTAACCGGCCTTGTGTTCTCGGCTCTGCTTGCGGTCGCGTGTATAAACTTCAAAGCCGATCAGACGATCGTCGGCACGGCGCTCAACATGCTCGGCCTTGCGGCGGCAACGGTCATCGTAAAGGCGATAAACATCGCCGAAAACCCCGACAACGTTTCGGCCACCGTGCAGTACATCGCGCAGAAGAAGTCCTTCCTCGTCAATATCGGCGGCTTTGAGTTCAACTGGATGATGCTCGTTGCGCTTGTCATACTCATTGCGGCCTATATTGTCCTGTACAAAACCAAGTTCGGACTGCGCCTGATGGCCTGCGGCGAGCACCCCCAGGCGGCGGACTCGGTCGGTATAAACGTTTACAAGATGCGCTGGTCGGGCGTTCTGATATCCGGCGTTCTCGGCGGCCTCGGCGGCATTATGTACATCATTGCCGGCGCGAGCGAGTGGCAGTTTGAAGCAGGCGTTGCCGGCTTCGGCTTCCTTGCTCTTGCGGTCATGATCTTCGGCCAGTGGAAGCCTCACCGCATTGCGCTTGCCGCGCTGCTGTTCGGCCTGTTCCGCGCCCTTGCGAGCGTGTATTCCGGCTTCGACTTCCTGCTGAGCCTGCAAATTTCCGGCTCGGTATACAAGATGCTGCCGTATATAATCTCGCTGATAGTCCTTGCCCTGACCTCCAAGCGTTCGCGCGCTCCGAAGGCGGAGGGCATCCCCTACGAAAAGGGACAAAGATAATTGTATATTCAATAAAAATGCACCGTCGACCGACGGTGCATTTTTGCTATTCTTCAAATTCGTTTTCCGGCGGATACTTCTGCACTCCCCATATGCCGATGAGCACAACGACCATCGCGCCGAGAGAGACTGCGGTGAGCTTCTCGCCGAGGATGAATATTCCGGCGGCCACCGAGACGATCGTTGCAAGATTGTGAAAGACCGCGACGTTTGCCATAGGCGCGTGCGACACGGCGTAGTTAAACAGCGAATATCCTGCCACCGATGCGCCGAGGGCGAGAAACAGCGCCGCGAGGATAAACCGGGGATTTGCCGCCGGCGCGATCAGTGCTGCCGCGCTGCCGCCGTTTTCGATGAGCGCAAGCGTTGTAAAGAACACGGCGCCCATGGCCTGCATGAAATACGTCCTCTCGAAAACCGAGAATCTGCCGGATACACCGCAGGATATTACGCTGAACGCAGAGCCGGTTACAACGGCAAGGCATAAAAGCGCAAAACCCTTGAAGGTGATCGAGCCGCCGCTGTTTTCGGCAAGGGTTATGACGATTATCCCGGCTATCGACAGTGCGCTGAACAGCCACTGCTTTTTGCTCGGCCGTTCCTTCAGAAAAATTGCGGCAAAGATAATGGTCACTATCGGGATGACGGCGATCATGATGCCCGAGAATGCGGAGCTTGAGTATTTAAGCCCGTATTGTTCGCCGATGAAGTAGATGCACGGCTCCATCGAACCGAGAAGCAGCAGCGGTTTTATGCTTTTTCCGCGAAGATCAAGCTTCTGCTTGCCCAAAAGCACCGGAACGGTGAGCGCGAGAGAGCAATATCAAAGCGATAGCTCATCAAAAACAAAGGGCGAGGCGCTCTCCTGCCCGATGGAGGACGCAAAGAAGCTCAGTCCCCAGAAAATCTGCGTGACGATCGCAGCGGTGATCGCCTTTGAATAGCTTTTTGCCTTTCACGCTGCCCTCCTTTCGACCTTCATGCCGTCGCTGAATATGACGATGCTGCCCTCGAGGTCTGTTCTGTAAACGGTAACGCCGGCGTCGCTTAAGCGGCTGAGCGTTTCCTCGTGCGGATGGCCGTAGTCATTGTCCCTGCCGCAGGATATAACGCCTATTTTCGGCTCGGCCTCGTACAAGAACTGATAGCAGCTCGAGCCGGACGAGCCGTGGTGCCCGACCTTGAGCACGTCGCATTTTATATCCGCGCCGTCCTCGATAAGCTCCTTTTCGGCTTTTGCGGTCATGTCGCCTGTGAAGAGAAAACTCGTGTCGCCGTAATCAAGGCGCAGAACCAGACTGTCATCATTTACGTTTTTGTGGTCCGAGAGCGGGCCGAGAAACTCAAATTTTGCGTCGCCGAGGCTGTACTTTACGCCCTGATCGGGAACCTCGAGCGTAAGCTGCGCGCTCTCGACGGTATCGACAAAGTGCAGATACGCCGCCGCGTCGCCCGCGTAGGGCGAGGTGAAAACGTTATCCACATCAAAGCTTTCTATAACCGCGTCAAGACCGCCGCAGTGGTCTGCGTGCCCGTGGGTACACACAACGTAGTCAAGCTTTTTTATGCCGAGATCGCGGATGTATTCAACGACCGTGTCTCCGGCCGAGGGAACGCCGGCGTCGATGAGCATGTACTGCCCGTTGCAGCACAAAAGCTCCGAGTCTCCCTGGCCGACGTCAATGTAGTGGACATACAGACCGTCCATCGGCACGGTGACGGTCGGATTGTTATCCGACATGCGCTGAAAAAGCAGTACCGCGACTGCGATAACTACGAGAGCTATTGCGGCAAGGGGATATTTTTTCGCAAACCGGGCGAATTTATTAACATCACTTTTTCTGACTTTTCTGCTCATGAGCGGCCCTCCCATTGCGCGGCTGTTCGCCGCAATGTCAGATATTTTCTCACAAAGACGCGAAAAAAGCAATATTGTGCTTTTCAAAACGGCCATGATATTTTATAATATTTCATATTCCAAAGCAAGGAGCGATACAAAATGAAATACATTCTTATAATTGGAGACGGCATGGCTGATAACCCCGTTCCCGAGCTTGGCGGCCTGACGCCGCTTGAATATGCAAAAAAGCCTTTTATCGACGAGCTTGCCGCACGCGGCGAGGTCGGCAGCGTGCTGAATGTTCCGCGCGGGCTGCCTGCCGGCAGCGATACGGCGATAATGTCCATTTTCGGCTGCGACCCGAACCTTTACTACACGGGACGCGCGCCGCTCGAGGCCGCGGCGACCGGCATAAAGCTCAACGCAGGCGACGTTGCCTATCGCTGCAATATGGTCACCTATGAGGAGGGCGACATGCCCTTTGAGGAAAAGCGCATCCTCTCTCACTCGGCAGGCTCCATTGACGGCGAGGTGTCCGATGCGATAGTCACCGCGCTGTTTAACGATCCCGAGTTTGCGCCTCTTGCCGAGAAAGCCGGCATGAAGGTGAACCTCGGCCACTCCTTCCGCCATATCGCCGTGCAGTCGCAGGCCGATATAAAAGGTATCCGCCTTGCTCCGCCGCACGATCACCTCGGCGAGAAGATCGGCGCGATACTGCCCACAGGCTGCGAGAATGCAAAGGTGCTGCGCGAGCTTATGGAGGCGGCAAACCGCATTCTTGAGCACCATCCGCTCAACGAAAAGCTGCGCGCCGAGGGCAAAATGCCGGCAAACGGCGTGTGGTTCTGGGCAGAGGGGACGGCTGTAAAGCTGCCAGATTTCAAGCAGGAAACGGGTCACGACGGTGTCGTTGTGTCTGCTGTTCCTCTGTGCCACGGTATTGCCGCACTTACGGGACTGAGCTTTGTTTGCCCCGAGGGCGCGACCGGCGAAAAAAGGATACAAACTATGAAAACAAGCTTGCCGCCGCCCTGAAAATACTCGAGGATCACGATTTTGCCGCCGTTCATGTTGAAGCTCCCGACGAGTGCACGCACAACGGCGATCTTGAGGGCAAGCTCGAGGTCATAGGCTGGCTCGATACGCGCCTTATCCGTCCGCTGGATGCGGCTATGCGCGAGCGCGGCTGGGACTATCGCCTGCTGTTTTTGTCCGACCACAAAACGCTGACCTCCACGCGCGGCCACGACGGCGATCCCGTTCCGTACATGCTCTATGACAGCCGCGTCGATACCAAGGCCGGCCTGCCGTACACCGAAAAAAGCGGCGAGAAAGGCCCGTATGTCAATTCTGGAGTTTCGCTGATGTCAATTCTTTTTGAAAAATGACGAGTGTAAACGAAAAAGCCTATGCAAAAATAAATATTTCGCTCGACGTGACCGGAAAGCGCCCTGACGGATACCATGACATGCTCATGGTCATGCAGACCATCACCCTGTGCGATGATATCACCGTTGCGCTCACTCCCGGTGAGGCCAGCCGCGCCGAGTGCAATCTGCGCTTTGTTCCGTGCGACGAGCGCAACCTCGCCGTGCGCGCGGCAAACGCGTTCTTTGCCCGCTGCGGCATTGAAAACATGGGCGCGCACATAAAAATGCAAAAGCGCATACCCGTCGGAGCCGGTATGGCCGGCGGCTCGAGCGACGCGGCCGCTGTTCTGCGTGCGCTGAATGTGCTGTGCAAAACCGGGCTTAACGGGGCAGCGCTTGAAAAAATAGCGGCGGAGATCGGCTCGGATGTTGCGTTCTGCGTGAGCGGCGGAACTCAGCTTGCCTCGGGGCGCGGCGAGATACTTTCCGTCCTGCCGCCGATGCCCGACTGCGAGGTCGTCGTCTGCAAGCCCGATTTTTCCGTGTCAACGCCGGAGCTGTTCAGGCGGCTTGACGCTGTTAAGCTGCGCTGCCACCCCGACACGCAGGGGATCATTGAGCTTCTCAAAGACGGTGATCTGCCGAAGATAGCGCGGAGAATGTACAACGTATTTGAGGATGTGCCCGACCGGCGGCATAACGAGATCGCCGGGATAAAAAGCGCAATGCTCGACGGCGGCGCGCTCGGAGCCGTCATGACCGGCACCGGCTCTGCGGTGTTCGGCCTGTATGACGATGCCGACGCCGCGCGCAAAACCTTTGACGCTCTGCGCCGCGAATGGCGCAGCACGGCAATGGCGAAAATTATGCCGCGCATAGAGGTTTAAAACAAAATATTACCGCCGATACTATGAGTGCAATACATAGTAAAGGCGGTTTTTTCATGAAGGAATATAAGCTTAAGATTTGGGAAACTGCGGCGCTGTGCGCGCTGTGCGTAACGCTGGGCGTCTGCGCGTGGGCGCAGGGGCGGCAGCAGGATATAAGCTCGTCGCTCGTGCGGCTGCACGTTATCGCGGCCTCGGATGAAGCCGCGGAGCAGGAGCTGAAAATGCGCGTGCGCGACGGCGTGCTGGAGTATCTCACGCCGGTGCTGGACAGCGCCGAAAGCCCGGCACAGGCAAAAAGCATCATAAATGCCGAGCTTCCTAATATCCGTGCTGCGGCGGAAAAATGCGCCGAGGGGCGCACGGTGCGTGTAACACTCGGCAGCGAGTATTATCCCACGCGCGAGTACGATAGCTTTTCGCTCCCTGCAGGGCAGTACAGCTCGCTGCGCGTCATCATCGGCGAGGGGCAGGGGCACAACTGGTGGTGTGTCGTGTTTCCGCCGCTGTGCGTTTCGGCCGCCGAGCAGAACAGGGCGCTGGACGCGATGAGCGAGCCCGAGCGCGCGCTTATCACCGAAGCTGACGGCTACGAGCTGCGCTTTCGCATCGTTGAGCTTTGGGGCGAGCTTATTGAGCTTATAGGTAAAAACGCAGACGCTTGAGCGTCTGCGTTAAGTTTATTTGTCGCTGACAAGGTGAACATTAAGATGGTCATAGCACATCTCGACGCCGTGCTTTTCAAAGCATGTGCGCAGGTTTTCGTTCAGCGCGAAATACACATCCCAGTAATCCTCGGTCTTGCACCAAGTGCGCACGGTGTACTCTATCGAGCTGCTGCCGTAGCTTGAAATGGCGGCAAACGGGGGAGGATCGCTGAGCGCCTTGTCGATCATGCCTATCGCGTCGAGACAGGCTGCGCGCACATCCTCCGTCGCGCTGTCATAGGACGCCGTGACGGATATGATAACGCGTCTGAGATCCTCGGCGGAAAAGTTTACTATCTGTCCCGAGGTCACGCTGCCGTTGGGGGCGTAGATCATGCGGTTATCGACCGTGGCAAGACCGGTGTAAAACAGGCCGATGCTTTTGACGGTGCCGCTCTGGCCGCTTATCTCAACATAGTCGCCGACCTTGAACGGATGCGTGGTCAGCAGCGTTATGCCGGAAAAGAGGTTAGATAAAAGTCCCTGCAATGCAAGCGAAAGCGCAACGCCGGCTACCGACAGCACGGCCACAAGACTTGTCACCGGGATGCCAAGCGTTCCGGCAATGATTATGACTGCGATCGTCCACAGCACGGCCTTTATCGCGCTGCGGAAAAACGACTTGAGGCTCGCGTCGATGTGACGGCTTGAGTCAAGGATCTTCTCGAATGCCTTGCACAGAATTTTTATCGCAATATAGCAGAGAACATAGACTATCAGCGCCGAGAAAACGGAGCTGAGCGACACATCGCCGAGCTTTATCGATGAAAGAGAGTCGAAGAAATTCATGCCTTAACCCAGCTTCAGCGCACGGCAGGAGCCGAGGCCGAAGGCCGCCTCCATTTCGGATTTGTATTTTGGGAAGTATTCCGAGGGCATGAGCGCCTGCACGCAGCCGGCAAAGCCGCCGCCGTGGACGCGCCATGCGCCGATGCCGTCGAGCAGCTTGCTGCTCAGATACAGGCCGGTTTCCAGCTTGCGGTCGTCGGTCGCGCTCGTGACGATGTTGGTCAGCAGCGTTTCCGATGAGCGGCCGGACTCGTTCATAAGGCGCATGTACTCCGCCGCATTGCCTGCGATGAGCGCGTCGCGCATTTTGGGAACGCGAGCGTTTTCATCGAAAAAGTGCTTGCGCGGCGCACCGGACGGTCGGATGTGTTCCACTTCTTTGCATAGAACTCGGCAGGATCGACCTCGCCCAGAAGCTCCTTGCCGAAAAAGCTTGCAATATAGCGCATGTCGGCCGGGATGCGCGCATAGCTCGTGTCAAGGCCTGCGTGGCTGCCGCCGGTGTCCGTAAGGCACAGCGTCAGACCCATGCGCGAAAAGTCCGCGTTCACGGGGATGATCTCGCCGGTGAGGAAATCAATATACACCGCCTTGCCAAGCGAGCAGGCAAGCTGATCCATAAGTCCGCAGGGCTTGCCGAAGTGCAGGTTTTCCGCCTGCTGGGCAACGCGCGCCACGGCATACGGCTCAAGCTCGGAGTTGTTGTACAGGCCGTTGAATATCCTGCACATAAGCACGGCAAAGGCTGCCGACGAGCTGAGACCCGAGCCTGCGCTAAGCTCGCTTTCGAGCGTCGCGTCAAAGCCGCCGAAGCTCGCGCCGATATCGTACATTGCCGATGCAACGCCGCGAACCAGAGCCGCCGACGATCCGAATTCCTCGGGATGCACGTCAAGGTCCAGCAGGTTTATGTCCATATCCGGGAAGCCTGCCGACCTTATGCGCGCGACATTGTCGAAATTCGGCTCGACAAATGCGTGTATGCCTTTATCGACCGCCGATGCGAGCACGCGGCCTTTCTGATGATCTGTGTGGTTTCCGGCAAGCTCAGTTCTTCCGGGAGCAAAAAAGCTGTTCATAATACGCCTTCTCTGACCGGCCAAAGCCGGTACATTTTATTTTCTGTCCAAAACCTTTTCTATACCTTCGATAACGCCGTCGGCGTCAAGGCCGTATTTGGCGAGAAGCTCCTTGTAGGGAGCGGACTCCGTGAACGTGTCCTGAATGCCGACAAACTCGGTCGGAACGCCGCAGCCTTCGTACGCAAGCACTTCGGAAACCGCAGAGCCGAGGCCGCCGTGGATGTTGTGCTCCTCGGCGCAGACGATAGCGCCGGTCTCTTCCGCGCACTTTACGATAAGCTCGCGGTCGATGGGCTTTATCGAGTACATATCGACAACGCGAACGGAGATAAGGCGCTCTTCAAGGATCTTTGCTGCCTCGAGAGCCTTATGCACCATTATGCCGCAGGCGATAACGGTGACGTCCGAGCCGTCGCGGACTATCGCGCCCTTGCCAAGCTCAAACCTGGTGTCCTCGGTGTACAGATCGGGATACACCTCGCGGCTCAAACGCAGATACATCGGGCCGTAGTTTTCAACGGCGTATTTGGTCGCCCAGCGCGCGGCGGCCGCGTCGGCAGGGGCGATGACCTTCATATTCGGCAATGCGCGCATGAAAGCAATATCCTCGGTCGCATGGTGGCTTGCGCCGTCCAGCGCGTCGGACATGCCGCAGTATGCGCCGCCGAACTTGACGTTCAGGTTTGCGTAGCATATCTGGTCGCGAGCCGAGAGCAGACCCAGCGAGGTGAGGAAAACCGTGAAGGTGTTCACGAACGGGATCTTGCCGCAGGCAGCCATGCCGGCGGCGGTCGCCACCATGTTCTGCTCGGCTATGCCCATGTTGAAAAATCGCTCGGGGTGAGCCTTGCCGAATATTGCGCTCTTGGTCGAGCCCGAGAGGTCTGCGTCGAGCACGACTATGTTTTCGTTCGTTTCGCCCAGCTCGGCAAGCACCGAACCGTAAACTTCTCTTATCTGCTTAGGCATTGACCGCACCTCCCAGTTCTTCCATTGCTTTTGCGAAGCTCTCGTCGTCTATCGCCTTGCCGTGCCATGCGCTTTTGCCTTCCATGAAGGAAACGCCCTTGCCCTTAACGGTGTTGGCAATGATAACGGTGGGTGCGCCGACTGCGCCGTCGGCGACGCTTATGCAGAAGTCGAGTGCCTCGAGGTCGTGACCGTCGCACTCGAGCACCGTCCAGCCGAAGGCCTCCCACTTAGCGGAAAGATCGCCCAGGGGCATGACCTCGTCGGTCGTGCCGTCGAGCTGTACCTTGTTGTAGTCAACTATCGCGATCAGGTTATCAAGCTTGAACTTCGGAGCGCTCATTGCGGTTTCCCAGATAACGCCCTCGTCCAGCTCGCCGTCGCCGAGAACGGCATAGACCTTGGCAGGAGAGCCGTTGAGCTTGAGCGCCATCGCCATGCCCTGAGCGGCAGGGAAGCCCTGACCGAGCGGGCCTCCGGGCATCTCAACGCCGGGAGTGTGCATGCTCGGATGGCCTGCAAGACCGCCCATGCGGCGCAGAGTCATCATTTCCTCAACGGGGAAGAAGCCCTTTTCCGCGAGGTTGCGGTAAAGCATCGGCGCTGCGTGACCCTTCGAGAGCACGAGCCTGTCACGGTCGGGATCATCGGGCTTGGATGCGTCAAGGTTCATGTGCTCCTGATAAAGATACGTCAGTATCTCGCACACGGAAAGTGAGCCGCCGGGGTGACCGGATTGCGCTGCGTGTATAGCAGTCAAAACGTCGATTCTGAAGCGTCTGCAAAGCTCGGTAAGCTCGGCATAGCGCTCGGCAGTTAAAGCCATTATTTTGTCCTCCGTTTGATTAGTTTTTCTCTTTTTCGTCTCTTAACTACATTCTTTATCATTATATAATATAGAACAACGACACTTTAAAGTCAATTGTTTTTAGTGGCGCTTTTTTAGAGGCGAATTGACGCACCTACGGATACATATATCTCTGGTTGCCCGGTGTCGAAGGTGCAGACAAAACCGTGTTTGCCTCGCACTTTTTCAGAGGCGAATTGGGGCAGCTACGGATACGCATATTGCGGTTGCCCGGTTCGAGGCAATGGAATAAACCGTGATTGCCACGCAACCCGGTAGTGCGCTGCTGAGTTTTGCACCGCACTCCATTGGTTCCCCTGTCAAGGGGAGCAGGCAGCTTTGCTGCCGAGGGGTTGAAAAAAACTATTCGCTCTCAGCTCTCAGCTGCGGCCAACGGTCGCCTGTAGGGAACGGATTCATCCGTTCCGTTGTGATGGTTTTGCCGGCAATTCCAGGTCGGGCAACCGCAAAAACCGTATCGGTATCGGTGTTTGTGCGCCACTGAAAAAACGGATTTATCCGTTCCGCGTACCATGGTTTAGTCGGCAACTCCCGGTCGGGATACCGCAATAAGCGTATCGGTACAATGTAAATGCGCTATTAAAAAAGTGCCGCAGGCACACCATAATTATTCATTATTAATTATTCATCATTCATTATTCATTGGGGCGGTCACAGACCGCCCCATTTTTGCCTTCCCTTCAAGCTCCGCAAGGGGAAGACAATGGGGTGCGGTGCAAAAAATTAGCACAGCACCTGCGTTACGCGCGGCAACTACGGTTTCCTCCGCACCCTCGACACCGGGCAACCGCAATATGCGTATCCGTAGCTGCCCTAATTCGCCTCTAAAAATATTTACAAGGAGGAGAGTTTAGTGTATAATATTACAGCTAATTTTATTGAGGAATGATTACGATGATAGAATTTGAAGAATATAAGGGAAAACTCAACGGCCTTAAGCCGACGCTGGACTCGCTGCGCGAAGCGCTGCACCTTGAGGCTGCCGAAAAAGAGATCGAGGAGCTTGAGGGGCAGAGCGCGCGCGACGGATTCTGGAATGACGTTGAAAATTCTCAGCGCGTGCAGAAGCGTTTAAAGCAGCTCAAGGCCAAGGTCGAGAATTACGAAAAGCTCTGCTCTGGCTGGGATGATCTGATGACGCTGTGCGAAATGGCCATCGAGGAGGACGACGACTCGATGCTGCCGGAGCTGCAGAGCGAGTATGCCGAGTTTGAAAAGAAGCTGGAGGAAACGCGCCTTGGCACGCTGCTCACCGGCGAGTACGACGCCAATAACGCCATACTTACATTCCACGCAGGCGCAGGCGGCACCGAGGCTCAGGACTGGACGCAGATGCTCTACCGTATGTACAACATGTGGGCCGATCGCCACGGATACACCGTAAAGCTCATGGACTATCTCGACGGCGACGAGGCCGGCATCAAGAGCGCGACCATCATGATCGAGGGCGAAAACGCTTACGGCTTCCTGAAAAGCGAGCACGGCATCCACCGCCTTGTGCGCATCTCGCCGTTTGACTCGTCCGGCCGCCGCCACACCTCGTTCTCCGCGGTCGAGGTCATGCCTGAAATCAGCGACGATAACGAGATCGAGCTGCGCGACGAGGACATTAAGATGGATGTTTACCGTTCCTCCGGCGCAGGCGGCCAGAAGGTCAACAAAACCTCATCCGCCGTTCGCCTGACCCATATCCCGACCGGCATCGTCGTGTCCTCCCAGGTCGAGCGAAGCCACTTCCAGAACCTCGAAAACTGCCGCAACATGCTCCGTGCACGTCTTGCCGAGATCAAAGAGCGCGAGCACCTCGAGAAGATAAGCGACATCAAGGGCGTTCAGCAGAAGATCGAATGGGGCAGCCAGATCCGCTCCTACGTTTTCATGCCCTACACCCTCGCCAAGGACCACCGCACCGGCTATGAAAACGGCAACATTCAAAACGTCATGGACGGCGACATTGATGGATTTATAAACGCATTCCTTGCCATGAAGGCAGCTACCTGACAGGTCTGTTTGCGCTCATACTGCGTTGAAAAGCCCGGGACATACACAAAGTATGCCTTTTTAGAGGCGATTTAAGGCTGTACCTATACACCTATTGCGCTTGCCCGGTTCGCGGGTGCTGATGAAACCGTGACTGCCTCGCACAGCATAAGTGCACACTACTGTAGAATCGTAGGGGCGAGCATTGCTCGCCCGCTTTTTTGGAGGCGATTTAAGGCTGTACCTATACACCTATTGCGCTTGCCCGGTTCGCAGGTGCTGACGAAAACGTTACTGCCTCGCACTACTGTTGTACGGCGCTCTGCTTTTCAGCGCACTACAGTAATGCGAGGCAGTTGTTGTTTTGTCAGCAGTTTCCGGTCGGGCGACTGCAATAGATGTATCCGTAGGTGCGCCAATGCGCTACTAAAAAGCACCGCACTCATTGAGCGCGGTGCAGTTGTTGTTTTATCGGCAGTATCGAACCGGGCTACTGCAATAAGCGTATCAGTAGTTGCCCCGGTGCGAATCTAAAAAACGGGTGAGGAATTCGCGGGTCTTGGGGTTTTGCGGATTTTCGAATATATCGTGGGGCTTGCCCTCCTCGCAGATAACGCCGCCGGACATGAACACGACGTTTGAGGAAACGTCTCGGGCGAAAGCCATCTCGTGGGTGACGACGATCATCGTCAGGCCGTCCTCGGCGAGCGAGCGCATAACGTCGAGCACTTCGCCGACCATCTGAGGGTCGAGCGCGCTCGTCGGCTCGTCAAACAGCAGCGCCTCCGGCTCCATAGCCAGTGCGCGAGCAATTGCGACGCGCTGCTTCTGGCCGCCCGAGAGCTGCGAGGGACGTGCGTTTATGTACGGCGCCATGCCGACGCGCTCGAGATACTTCATTGCGATGGCCTCGGCCTCCTCGCGGCTGCGCTTTAAAACCGATACCTGGCCTGTGATGCAGTTATTGAGCGCGGTCATGTTGTTAAACAGGTTAAAGCTCTGGAACACCATGCCGACTTTTGCTCTGTACTGCGAAAGATTCATATCGTGCCCGGTGATGTCCTTACCGTGATACAGGATCTGGCCGGAGGTCGGGGTCTCGAGCAGGTTTATGCATCTGAGCATCGTACTCTTGCCCGAGCCGGACGCGCCGATTATGCTGAGCACCTCGCCCTTGGAAACGCTGAGATTTATATCGCGCAGAACGGTGTTTTCGCCGAACTGCTTCTGAAGATGGACAAGCTCTATTACTTTTTCGGACATAACTTATGCCTCCCTGCTTATGCGGATCTCGGCCGCGCTGTCGCTCTGCGAGCCGAATATGACGTAGCTGTCATTGCCGTCGAGCTTGCGCTCGACCCAGCGCAGCAGGCGCGTGACCGTGAAGGTCAGAATGAAGTAGATAACGCAGACGACCAGATAGGTCTGGAAGGTCTCAAAGCTCTGGCGCTTTATGATGCCTGCAAAGTAGTACAGCTCCGTAACGCCGATGACATTGAGCACCGAGGTGTCCTTAATGTTAATGACGAACTCGTTGCTGACCGAGGGAAGTATATTGCGCATGACCTGGGGGATGATGACCTTGAGCATGGTCTGCGAATGGGTCATGCCGATGCTCATTGCGCCCTCAAACTGGCCCTTGTCGATGGAGATGATGCCGCCGCGGACGATCTCGGCCATGTATGCGCCGGTGTTTATCGAAACGATCAGGATACCCGAGGGGATAAGCGGCAGGGTGCTGCCGCCGGTGGCGAAGGCATAGCCCCAGTAGATGACCATTGCCTGCACCATCATAGGCGTGCCGCGGAATATCTCGACATACACCGCAATAACCGCGTTGAGGATCTTGTGCAGCACGCGCAGCACCGCGTTTTTGGAGAGCGGAGCTGTGCGTACAACGCCGGTGAGAAGTCCGATCACGAGACCGGCAACCGTGCCGATGAGCGCGATCAGCATGGTGTTGCCCACGCCGTCAAGCAAATTGGGATAATATTTGATTACTATATTTACAACATCGTTTAAAAAGCTCATGGCATTTTACCGGCCTTTCGGTTTTGCTTACTTGCGGATGATTACGACGAGGTTGGACTCGTAGTAGGTGTCGGAGAAGTCGATCTGCTGTGCACGCTCTGCGGTGGGACTCATGCCTGCCGCGATCGCGTCGATGGCGCCGGACTCAAGCGCCGGGATGAGGGAATCCCATTCGAAGGAGTAGATCTCGAGCTTCATGCCAAGCTTATTTGCGATATACTGTGCGATCTGGACGTCGTAGCCGTTTGCGTACAGTCCTTCCTTGCCTTCGCCGGAAATGGGAACTGCGCCGAGGCTGGTGCCGTCCATATCGGTCCAGTTGTACGGCTCATATGCGCATTCCATGCCGACTCTCAGAACGCCGTTGGTGGTTTCGGGTGCGGGGCAGCTTACTGCAAATTCGCTTACTTCGCCGCCGGATGCAAGGGTGACTATCTGCTCCATGAGCTCTGTGCGCTGCTCATCGGTGATGGTCGCGAGAACCTCGTTTATCTGAGCTCTCAGCTCCGAACCCTTCTTGAAGCCGACCGCGATGCCGACATCTGCTGCGGTTGCGGTAAAGCCGGTGTCGTTGTTCTTGAGAGGAATGTAGGTCAGGTTGTCATTGGACTGGCAGACGGAGAAGGCTGTCGGCTCTTCTGCGACATAGCCGTCGATAGCGCCGGACTTGAGAGCGGTCAGAAGGTCTGCAAACTCGGGGTAGGTGGAGGACTGAACGTTCTTGATCTGGGTAAGTGCGTCGGCGTGGAATGTGCCGGCCTGGGCGGCTATCTTGCAGCCTGCGAGGTCTGCAAGGCTTGTTGCCTTCGTAAGGTCAACGGCTTCGCTGTCGTTTCCGTTGTCGCTGCTGCCGCAGCCTGCAAACAGGCAAAGGCACATTACCGCTGCCATAAGCAGCGCGATAAGGTTTCTTGTTCTTCTCATTTTCTTGGAACTCCTTTTTGATAAATTAATAAGCCTGCGACCCGAAGTGGTATCGCAGGCTTTAGAAAAAAGAAATTCCAAAATTTAAGTTGCCTTCGATAGCTCTCCACATAAATGTGACAGTCCAACGCTTATTCAGCGAAGTCCCAGCTTCAGCCCGGCGGCAACCGAACTGTGCTTCGGCGGAATTGCCTTTCCTCCGCAGCCGCTTGCCGGCGTATACCGTGGAGTACTGATCGTTTCCGCAACCTCTATCAGGTGCTGTCTTATTTGAACCGAATTATAGAACCGTCTTTTTTCGTTGTCAATACCCTTTTTGCACTTTTAACACATTTGCACGAATTTTTAGAGGCGAATTGAGGCTTTACTTATACGATTATTACAGGTTCCCGGTATCGAAACCGCGGAAAAAACCGTGTATGCCTCGCTCTGTGTGAGTTGGGAGGGATGAGTGCCCTTTAAAATCCGTGCGCGAAGCGCACACAATAATTATTCATCATTCATTATTCACTATTAATTGCCTGTAAGAAAAGAAGCTTGCCGCGGCAAGCTTCTTTTTTACAGATACGGTGTTCCTTCCGGAGGAACGTATTCGTTTTTGAGTATCTCGCTGAAGCCGGGATCGGCGGCGGTGGTGTCCTCCGTGTCGCGCACATAATTGATAAACTCGTTCATAAGCTCGCTCGGCTCGCGGTTTTTCATGCGCACGAGGACGTATTCTATCTGCTTGGCCGGGTCGGTTATTATCTTCGTGACCAGCAGATCGTTCGGAGTGTATGTAGAGCGCGGAAAAATGGTTATGCCGATATCAAGCTCCGACATTGCCACGGCATCAAGATAGTTTGACAGCGTGCATATAATATTCGGCTCGGCGCTCGCCTCGGCAAACCATGCGCGTATCGAGTCGATGCGCGAGGGACGGCTGGGGACGATCAGCGGCTTCCCGGCAAGACTTTTGAGCGGTATGGTATCGCCGTCGAGATCGGCAAGCTCGTTTGAGCGTGACATTATCGCGACCCACGGGCCGCGCCCGACGGTGATGCCCTCAAGATGCTCGGTGTCGTAAGGCGCGGCTATCACCGCGAGGTCAACAAGACCCTGACGCAGCCTGTCGAGAACGTCGTCGCTGCTGCCGTTCCACATGCTGTATTTGACATTGGGGAACTCCTCCTTAAATCCGGCTATCCAGCGCGCCGTGAGAAACGGAGCACGTCCCTCGACGATGCCAAGGTTTATCGTTCCGCTCATGCCGCCTTCAAGACTCATGACTTCGTGCTGAGCCTTTTCGGTCATGTCCAGTATCTGTGTTGCGCGCAGCAGCAGCAGCCGTCCGGCGTCGGTCAGCTGCAATTGTCTCTTGCCGCGGATGAACAGCTTCGTGCCAAGCTCCTCCTCAAGAGCTTTCATCTGGTTGCTCAGCGGCGGCTGGCTCATGCACAGGCGCTCGGCCGCGTGCGTTATGTTCAGCTCCTCGGCAACCACGGTGAAATATCTAAGTGTTCTAAGATCCATCTTGTTACCTCTCTTTTCTCTGCACATGGTATTATACCATATTTTTTCGATATGGCAACCGCAATGGTATATGTATTTTATTTATCAAACTTCTTGTGCTAATATACCGCCATAAGGTCGAAGCAAGGACAAAACCTTGAACCTTATTTGTTGTAATCATTTGCTCTCTCATCTGTAAAACTGAAGTCTGCCGCATTCCTCTATGCGGCAGAATTTAGTTTTTTATAGGGGCAGTGAATACACTGAATTTAATAATGAAAAATGCAATGACGGAGACAAGTAGCTCATATGCTCGGTCGCAGAGAGTCGGGGACAGTGCGATCCCGGTACCGGAGGATGAGTGAATAACACTTTATCAGCAGCGATCTGAACGGGAGACCAAGTAGGAAAGACGCGGAGTGCGGCGTTAAGGCACGAGGGCTTGATTGAGCCCGTAAAAGTGATTGCTTCGGCAGTAAGTTAGGTGGCACCGCGGATTTGCAGCTATTCGTCCTAAAGTTTAGGGATAGCTGCCCAAAAAATTCGGAGGTGCATTTTTTATGTGTTCAATCATCGGTTTCACAAGCAGGGAGCTTACTGCTCAGTCAGTCAGAGAGTATTTTGACCGCACGGTATCGCGCGGCCCGGACGCAACGCGCATGGCAGAGCTCGACGGCGCGGTGCTCGGATTTCACCGCCTGTCGATCATGGGGCTTGACGAGCGCGGTATGCAGCCGTTTTATCTCGGCGGCGACGCTGTCGTTTGCAACGGCGAGCTTTACGGCTTCCGACAGCTCCGCAAGGAGCTGAGTGCAAAATACAGCTTCAAAAGCGAGTCCGACTGCGAGATAATCCTGCCGCTTTACCGAGAATACGGGCTTGAGATGTTCAAAAAGCTCGACGCGGAGTTTGCCATGATAATTTATGACGGGCAGACAAAGCAGCTTATCGCTGCGCGCGACCCCATCGGCATAAGGCCGCTGTATTACGGACATTATTCCGACGGCAGCGTGATATTTGCAAGCGAGGCAAAAAACCTTGTCGGCCTGTGCGGCGACATCATGCCGTTCCCTCCCGGACATTACTATGCAGACGGAAAGTTTGTCCGCTACGCCGATCTGACGAGCGTGTCGGAGTATTCGAGCGACGATATCGACACCGTTTGCGGCAAGATCCGCGAAAAGCTCATTGCCGGCGTTGAAAAACGCCTTGACGCTGACGCTCCGCTTGGCTTCCTGCTTTCAGGCGGCCTTGATTCAAGCCTTGTGTGCGCAATATCGGCAAAGCTTTTGGGCAAAAAGATCCGCACCTTTGCCATCGGCATGGATCAGGACCCCATCGATCTTAAATATGCGCGCAAGGTCGCCGATTTTATAGGCTCTGAGCACATGGAGGTCACCATGACGCGCGACGAGGTCATTTCCTCGCTCGAGGAAGTCATCGCGATGCTGGGGACCTATGATATAACCACCATCCGCGCGAGCATGGGCATGTACCTTTGCTGCAAGGCGATACATGAGAAAACCGATGTGCGCGTGCTGCTCACGGGCGAGATTTCCGATGAGCTGTTCGGCTATAAGTACACCGACTTTGCCCCCTCGCCGGAGGAGTTCCAGCGCGAGGCTAAAAAGAGAGTGGACGAGCTGCACATGTACGACGTTCTGCGCGCCGACCGCTGCATTTCCGTAAACTCGCTGGAAGCGCGTGTACCGTTCGGCGATCTTGATTTTGTCCGCTATGTCATGAGCATCGACCCAAAAATGAAGATGAACACCTATGACATGGGAAAATATCTTCTGCGCCGCGCGTTTGAAAAGGACGGCATTCTGCCCGATGAGATACTCTGGCGTCAGAAGGCGGCGTTTTCCGATGCCGTCGGCCACTCAATGGTCGATGACCTCAAGGCCTATGCCGAGAGCGTTTACAGCGACGATCAGTTTACCGAGGGCATAAAAAAATACGATTTTGCGGCTCCCTTTACAAAAGAGAGCCTTCTGTACAGAGATATATTCGAAAAGTACTATCCCGGTCAGGCACGGATGGTCAAGGACTTCTGGATGCCGAACAAAACGTGGCCGGGCTGTGACGTTGATGACCCCTCCGCACGAGTTCTTAAAAACTACGGCGCGAGCGGAAAATAAAAGGAGGATAAAACCATGAGCAGAGAAGTAAAAAAGATCCCTGAGCTGTTCGGCAGCTGCGTATTCAACGAACGCACCATGCGCAAATACGTCAAGGAGAAGTACTTCCAGGAGTGGAAAAAGTGCCTTTCCGACGGGAAGCCCCTGACGCTTGAAGTTGCCGACGGCATTGCCGAGGGCATGAAGCAGTGGGCGCTTGAAAACGGCGCGACCCACTTCACTCACTGGTTCCAGCCCCTGACCGGTATTACCGCCGAAAAGCACGACAGCTTCATTTCGCCTGCCGGCGGCGGTGCGATAACGATGGAGTTTTCCGGCAAGGAGCTTGTCCGCGGCGAGCCGGACGCATCCAGCTTTCCATCCGGCGGCCTGCGCGCGACCTTTGAAGCTCGCGGCTACAGCGCATGGGATCCCACCGCGTTTGCGTTCATAAAGGACGGAACACTGTGCATACCTACCGTGTTCTGCTCGTATTCCGGCGAGGCGCTGGATAAGAAAACGCCGCTGCTGCGCTCGTGCGACGCGGTAAGCCGTCAGGCGCTGCGCATACTGCGCCTTTTCGGCGATACCGAAACGCAGAAGGTCATCGCTCAGGTCGGACCCGAGCAGGAATATTTCCTTATAGATAAAGAGCTGTTTTTGGAGCGCGAGGATCTGCGCCTTTGCGGAAGAACTCTGTTCGGCTCAAAGCCGCCAAAGGGACAGGAGCTTGAGGATCACTATTTCGGAACGATCCGTCCGCGTGTTGCCGAATACATGCAGGATCTCGATGAGGAGCTGTGGAAGCTCGGCGTTCTGTCGAAAACGCGGCATAACGAGGTCGCCCCGGCTCAGCACGAAATGGCTCCGGTCTATTCCGATGCAAACACCGCAAACGATCAGAACCAGATCAGCATGGAGATCATGCAGAAGGTCGCAGATCGCCACGGCCTTGTCTGCCTGCTGCACGAAAAGCCCTTTGCCGGCGTAAACGGCTCGGGCAAGCACAACAACTGGTCGCTCGGCACGGATACGGGCAAAAACCTGTTTTCACCGGGCAAGACCCCCAGCCAGAACGCGCAGTTTTTGCTGTTCCTTGCGGCATTTGTCAGGGGCGTTGATAAATATCAGGAGCTTTTGAGATGCTCGGTCGCCTTTGCCGGCAATGACCACCGCCTCGGCGCGCAGGAAGCGCCTCCGGCGATAATCTCGGTGTTCCTCGGCGAGGAGCTTGAGGGCATAGTCGATTCAATCGTAAACGACACGGGCTACACCGAAAAGAGCAAGAGCACGCTGCGCATCGGCGTTGACGTTCTGCCGCCCATTCCGCGCGACACGACCGACCGCAACCGTACCTCGCCCGTTGCCTTCACCGGCAACAAATTCGAGTTCCGCATGCCCGGCTCAAGCCAGTCCATAGCCGGCCCGACGACGGTTCTGAACACGATCATCGCAGACTCGCTGTGCGTTTTCGCCGACGAGCTTGAAAAAGCATCCGACTTCACAAGTGCTCTGCACGAGCTTATTAAGCGCACGTTCAAAGAGCACGGCCGCATCCTTTTCGGCGGCAACGGCTATGACGAGTCGTGGGTCGCAGAGGCCGAAAAGCGCGGACTTAAAAACCTCAAGAACTCGTCCACGGCGCTGCCCGAGTACATGCTGCCGAAGAATATCGAGCTGCTTACCAAGTACGGCGTTTACACCGAGGCCGAGATCATTGCGCGCAATGAGATACATATGGAGCACTACTGCAAGGTCATCGCCATTGAGGGCGAGACGCTTGTTGACATGGTGCAGCACGGCATTCTCAACGCCGTTTCCGAGTACACCGCCGCGCTGAGCGAAACGCTTATCAAAAAGCGCAAGGCTCTGCCCGAGGTGCCCTGCCGCGTGGAAAGCGCGCTCATCGGAACCCTCAGCAGCTTAAACGAGAGCCTGCTTGACAAGATGGTTTCCCTCAAATCTGCGCTTGAGACCGCGCCGAGCGTCGGCAATGCCGAGCTTATGAAGTATTACCACGATGAGGTGTTCCTCAGAATGGAGGATATGCGCACCGTTATCGACAAGCTTGAGACCCTTACGGCGACGGAATATTGGCCGTACCCCAGCTACTACGATATGCTGTTTTCTGTCTGACAGGCAGTGAATAAGATATAAATTCTAACGAGAGAGAGAGCAAATGATGATGAAGTATGTATTCGTAACAGGCGGAGTCGTGTCGGGGCTGGGCAAGGGAATATGCGCAGCCTCGCTCGGCAGACTTTTGAAGCAGCGCGGTCTGCGCGTGAAAAACCAGAAATTCGACCCCTATCTCAACGTTGACCCCGGCACTATGAGCCCTTATCAGCATGGCGAGGTCTTCGTCACCGACGACGGCGCGGAAACCGACCTTGATCTCGGCCACTATGAGCGATTTGTCGATGAAAGCCTGAGCGGGAACTCCTCGGTCTCGGCCGGCCGCATCTATTGGAACGTATTAAACCGCGAGCGCCAGGGCGGATACCTTGGCGGCACAGTGCAGATAATACCCCATGTGACCGACGAGATAAAGCAGAGCGTATACGCAATGGAGGATGAGAACATCGACGTTCTCATCTGCGAGATCGGCGGCACGGTCGGCGATATTGAAAGTCAGCCGTTTCTTGAGGCCATACGTCAGGTGGCCGTTGAAAAGGGCAGACAGAACGTGCTGTTTATCCATGTTCCGCTCATCGTACAGATACCCGGCACGGGCGAGCTTAAAAGCAAGCCCACGCAGCACTCGGTCAAGGAGCTGCTGTCGGTCGGCATCCAGCCGGATATTCTCGTCTGCCGCACGGACGCCCCGATAAGCGACGATATCCGCCGCAAGATAGCTCTTTTCTGCAACGTTGAGCCTGAGTGCGTCATCCAGAACGCAACGGCCTCCACGCTGTATGAAGCGCCGCTGCTGCTCGAGCACGAGGGCCTGTCCGCGGTTGTTTGCCGCAGACTCGGCCTTGATTGCCCCGAGCCGGATCTTGCCGAGTGGAAAGCCATGGTAGGCAGGATCAAGGGAGCTCACCGCGCGGTGAAGATAGCCCTTGTCGGCAAATATGTTCAGCTGCACGACGCTTATCTGTCCGTTGCCGAGTCGCTTAACCATGCGGCGGCGGCAAACGACGCCGTTATGGAGATAAAGTGGGTCGATTCCGAGGAGCTTACGGAGGATAATATCGCGTCCGTACTCGGAGATTGCAGCGGTATTCTCGTTCCCGGCGGCTTCGGAGACCGCGGTATTGAGGGAATGATACTTGCGGCAAAATATGCGCGCGAAAACGACGTTCCGTACCTCGGCATTTGCCTCGGACTTCAGATCGCGGTCATAGAATTTGCGCGCCACGTTCTCGGCTGGAAGGACGCAAACTCCGCCGAGTTCACCGCCGATTCGCAGCATCTGGTCATCGACCTCATGCCCGAGCAGCAGGGCATAACCGCAAAGGGCGGCACGATGCGTCTGGGCAAATACCCCTGTGTGCTTTCGCCCGAGAGCAAGGCTTACGAATACTACGGCGAGGGGCTTATCTACGAGCGCCACCGCCACAGATATGAGGTAAACAACGACTTCCGCGAGGAGATTGTTGCGCGCGGACTTCTGCCCGTCGGCATGAGCCCGGACGGCTCGCTTGTCGAGATGGTGGAAAATCCGGCGTGCAAATGGTTCGTCGCGGCGCAGTTCCATCCGGAGTTTAAAAGCAGACCGAATAAGCCGCATCCGCTGTTCAACGGCTTTGTAAAGGCGGCACTGGAAAGGTGAATTAAAATGAGAAACTACGAAAAAGAATATATCCAGCGAGTTCAGTTCATCCGCTACGCCGTGCGCGAAAGCGGAGCCGACGGCATAGTTTACGGAAACTCCGGCGGCAAGGACTCCGCGCTTGTCGGCATCCTGTGCAAGGCTGCGTGCGAGAACACCGTGGGCGTTATTATGCCCTGCACCTCCGTGCGCAATTACGACATGGATAAGCGCGACGGCGAGACCGTTGCCGCGAAGTACGAGATCGAAACGCGCTACGCCGACCTTACGGCGGTCAAGGCCGCGGAAAAGGCCGTGCTTGCAGGCGTCACAAATCTCACCGATGCCGCCGAGGCGAACATTGCACCGCGCCTGAGAATGGCAACGCTCTATGCCATTGCCGCGTCGGAAAACCGCCTTGTTGCCGGAACGGGCAACCGCAGCGAGGCCTATGTCGGCTACTTCACCAAGTGGGGCGACGGCGCACATGATTTTAATCCCATCGACGATCTGACTGTCACGGAGATATACGAATTTCTGCGTTGGCTGAAAGCGCCCGAGTGCGTCATAGAAAAAGCGCCCTCTGCCGGCCTGTTTGACGGACAGACCGATGAAGGCGAAATGGGATTTACCTATAAAGAGCTTGACACTTACCTCGGCGGTGGTAAAATAGACGATGCGGTGCTCGAGAAGATCCAGCGCATGCACGCCAAGAGCGAGCATAAGCGCCGCAGTATACTGACGTTTTGAGGTGCAAATATTTGAAGACTAAGGATATGGCCTACATCGCTCTGATGGCGGTGCTCATATCGGTCTGCTCATGGCTGTCGGTTCCGGCAGCCATTCCTTTTACCATGCAGACCTACGCGGTGTTTACGGCTCTGCTGCTTCTCGGCGGCAGGCGCGGCAGCATTGCCGTTGCGGTGTACATAGCGCTCGGCGCAGTCGGGCTGCCGGTGTTCTCCGGCTTTGCCGGCGGTATTGGGAAGCTCATGGGGCCGAGCGGCGGATATATCTTCGGCTTTATGCTCACGGCGCTTTGCTATTGGCTCTGCGAGAGGCTTTTCGGCAAAAAGCTGTGGGTCGGGATAGTGTCGCTCGTCGTGGGGCTTGCGCTGTGCTATGCCTTCGGCACGGTGTGGTTTGTCAAGGTCTATTCTGCGGCAAAGCCTATAAGCTACGCCTCTGCGCTGGGCATGTGCGTTTTTCCGTTCATCGTCCCGGATCTTGTCAAAATGGCGCTTGCATTCCTTACCGAAAAGGTTCTGCGAAAGCATATAAATATTGAGTAATGCAAAATCAGCCCGTCTGTAGATGGGCTGATTTTTTGTGTAAAAAACTTTATGCCTGTTTTGCTTTTACATCGGTTAAGAAATACCGAATGAATATGATGCCCAACAAAATTATGATTGCCTCAAGGACATAAAACATCCCCAATTCGGCAGAGCTTGTGCCGGAATTGGGCGCGCCCTCCACGCACTTGGCTCCGAGGACGGCCTCAAGCTGATCGGCCTCAATTTCAACACCGTTTTGATAATACTTAAAGTGATAAGGCGAAACGGTAACGCCGTCGTCGATTTCGGTAAAGGTCAAAAACGGCGAACCGCTGTAATCCAGCTTGTACAACAGAAATGAATCCTCAACGGTCAGGTTTGACGCCCGTTCATTCCGCACGCCGCATATGCCATAAGCGTCAATGTTCTGCAAATCGTCGGCACAGTATGTAACGAGGTATTTTGTATTTCCTACAGTTATCTTTTCTCCGTTTATCCATCGATATTTTGAATCCGTGCAGCCGATGATCCTGTAGCTGCCGAAAATGCCCTTTTCAAGGCAGGCTAAGCCGCACGCTCCGGGGTACTCTTTTTCTCCGTAGAGAACATACAGCCGGTTGCCGACAGCCTGCATTTCCAGGATATCTGCCGAGACCTCGTCATCGAAATGGTACTCGTTGACGGCCTTCTCGAGATCCGTCGTGGAATCTACGGAAACACTGAATTCATAGTTATACAATCCGACAGCGCAAACCAGCATTATGACTGCCGACAAGACCGCCCCGACAATTTTGCGGACACCGTGCCTGCCGCTGACAAGGGATATCAGCGTGCGTGTCATATCCGTAGCCTGCTGTTTCGTGATGATGTCTCCGTCGATCCGCTCCGCGCCGAGCAGCTCCGCCGCGTTGATCTCCAATACGTCGCAGATGCTCGCAAGTAATGAATAGTCCGGCATTGTTTTCCCCGTCTCCCAACGGGAAACAGACTTCTGGCTGACTCCGAGCTTTTCTGCAAACTGCTCCTGCGTTAGGCCCTTCTCCCTGCGAACGTCTTTGATGAAAGCTCCGATTCTTTTCTGGTCCATATGGCAGCCTCCTTTTATGTTTGCCTGTATATTGGCATACGAAAGCAAAAATGTACAGGACATAAAGTGAGTATCCGGGTTTAGGCAGGCAGATTTCAGCCTGCTCCGCGTTCACTGCACCGGATGCCGAGATAGTTGAAAATTTGCGGCAGTAGTTCTGCCTTGTGCTTGCCGCTTATCAGCGACAAGGTGTAGCTAAGGCTTGCAATCTGCGGTTGGCAGACTGCAAGCCCTTTCGGTTGTTTGAATACTTTACTTCATTGCGGCGACTGCGTCGAAGTCCTCGCAGATCTTTGCGTCGGGAGCCTTGGTAAGCAGGGAAACAACCACGATGAAGATGCAGGAGGTTACGAACGCGGGCAGCAGCTCGTAGATCGCAAACGCGCCGCCTATGGGAGCTATTGCATACTTCCAGATGAAGACCATAGCAGCGCCGGAGAACATGCCGGCGATCGCGCCCCACTTGTTGCAGCGCTTCCAGTAAAGCGAGAACAGAACGATGGGGCCGAAGGTTGCGCCGAAGCCTGCCCATGCGAAGGATACGACGCGGAAGATTGAGCTTGTGGGATCAAGTGCGAACAGCACGCCGCATATTGCAACGGCAAGAACGGTCACGCGGCAACGATCATGCTCTTCTTGTCGTCGAGCTCAACGCCGAACACGCCGCGGATGATATTCTGAGCGATCGCGCTTGCTGCCGCCAAGAGCTGAACGTCGGCGGTGGACATGGTAGCGGCGAGTATGCCGGCAAGGACAAGACCTGCGAGGATAGCGAAGAATGCGCCGTACTCGGACAGGACAGCAGCAATGGTGACGATAAGTGCCTCGGCGGAGGAAGCATCGCCGAACATGGCGATGATGTTCTCCTTAGCCATGGAGTAGCCGACTATGCCGATGATGACGGCAACGGACAGGGAAACAACAACCCAGACAGTAGCTACACGGCGGCTGAGCTTGAGCTTCTTTTCGTCCTTGATTGCCATGAAGTGAAGAACAACGTGGGGCATGCCGAAGTAGCCGAGCGCCCATGCGAGGGTGGATATTATCTTGAGAGTGCCGAACTCGCCGGCCTCGGCGGCCTGGATGCTGGTGGTAGCGGTCATGCTGAGGTAGCCGGGGATGGCCTTGGCATTTGCAATGACATTTTCCCAGCCGCCGACTGAGTTGATGCCGAAGATGAGGACAACCGCCAGAGCAAAGACCATGATAAGGCTTTGAACAAGGCTCGTTACCGAGGCCGCCGTGAAGCCGCCGCATGTGGTGTATGCTACGATTACGGCAGCGCTTATTATCATGGTGGGAACGTAGTCATATCCGAACAGAGTTCCGAAAAGCTTGCCGCAGGCCGAGAAGCCGGAAGCTGTGTAAGGAACGTAGAAAACGATGATGGTTATGGCACCTATAAGCTCAATGAGCTTGGTGTTATCATAGAAGCGGCGGGATATGTACTCGGGCAGAGTCAGCGCGCCCAGCCGCACCGAGTAGCGGCGCAGGCGCTTTGCAACGAACAGCCAGTTGAGATAGGTGCCAAGCGCAAGGCCGATAGCCGTCCAGCTCGCTTCCGCGATGCCGCAGAAGAACGCCAGTCCGGGAACGCCCATGAGCAGATATGCGCTCATGTCCGAAGCTTCGGTGGAAAGCGCCGTCACGATAGGGCCGAGCTTGCGGCCGCCGAGGTAAAACTCGTGTGCGTCGGACTGCCCCTTGGAATAGTAAACGCCGATGGCGACCATACCGACAAGGTAGACCACAATGGCGATCAGGATGCAAATAATATTACCTGTCATGTTTCTCTCTCCAATCATTTTTAAACGATGTTTGAATTATAGCCGCACAAGTGCGTTGCAAGGCGAAATATTATCGAAATTACTTGATTTTCAGAAAAAACGCGGTATATTATTACCATACCTAATTATTTTCATGCTAACATGAATAAAATTCATGTAAATTCCCCGGAGGAGCAATATGAGCATTTCAAAATACGAAACTCTCGCGAAAGTGGTGGAGTTGGGCAGCCTTACAAGAGCGGCCGACGCCCTCGGATGCACGCAGTCGGCAGTCAGCCATACTATTAATAATTTGGAGGCCGAGCTTGGCTTTTCGGTCATAACCCGCTCGCGCGCCGGAGTTAAGCTCACCGCCGACGGAGAGCGCATAATGCCGTCGGTGCGCGGAATGCTCAACTATGAAGAGCAGCTTAGGCAGACAGCCTCTGCCATCCGCGGCCTTGATTCCGGCACGGTGCGCATAGGCGCATTCACTTCCGTTGCGGTCCACTGGCTGCCCGGCGTAATAAAAGAGTTCCAGCACGATTACCCGAACGTCGATCTCAAGCTCTTAAACGGCGACTATTACGATGTTGAACGCTGGATCGACGAGGGCAGCGTTGACCTCGGCTTCGTTAACGTCCCGACTCAGCTCAAGTGCGAGTGCATACCGCTGATGGAGGACAGATTGCTCGCCATTCTGCCGCACGGGCATAAATTCGAGTCCTACCCCAAGTTCCCGCTCGTTGAGTGCGAGACCGAGGCGTTCATAACCCTGCTGGAAGAATCAAACCACGACGCAAACCGCGCGCTCGCCGCAGCCGGGATAAAGCCGAATATCCGCTTTTCCACCAAGGACGACTACGCCATAATCGCAATGGTCGAAAAGGGACTGGGCATATCCATCATGCCCGAGCTTCTGCTGACCGGCCGGCACGACGATGTTGTTGTAAAAGAGCTTGTTCCGCCCTCAAAGCGCGTTATCGGCCTTGCGATAACGGAAACGAGCCGCAACAGCCCGGCAACTCGCAAATTTGCCGATTACACCGTTGACTGGGTGCGCCGCGGTGTTGCTACCGTGTAAATAATATGTTAATATATACGGTACTGGATTTTTCAAAATAGATGAGAGGATCTGAAAAATGAAGATCGTAATAGTCGGCGCAGGCAAGATAGGCTATTCGCTTGCCGAGGAGCTGGCCAACGAGAACCACGATATAACCGTGGTCGATATAGATAAGGAAAAGGTAAAGCTTCTGTCCGACACGCTTGACGTCATGACCCTTTGCGGCAACGGCGCGGCGATATCCGTCCAGCGCGAGGCAAACGTTGACGAGAGCGACCTGCTCATCGCCGTCACGGCGCAGGACGAGCTGAACATGCTTGCGTGCATCGTAGCGCGCAAGCTCGGCTGCAAAAACACCATCGCGCGCGTGCGCAATCTTGAGTATACCGAGCAGCTTTACGTTCTCAAATCGGAGCTTGGCCTGTCCATGACCATAAACCCCGAGCTTCTGGCCGCCAAGGAGATCTACCGTCTGCTGCAGATCCCGGCCTTCATAGCGCGATACCTTTGCCGAGGGCAAGGCCGAGATAGTCGAGCTTTTCATTGCCGACGGCAGCCCGCTTGACGGGCTTCAGCTTGCCGATCTGCGTCGGAAAATACGGGTGCATGTCCTCATCTGCGCGGTCCTGCGCGAGGAAAAGGTCTTTATCCCCGACGGCAGCTTTGTTCTGCGCAAGGGCGATAAAATATACGTCACCGCGCCGGCATCGTCGCTCGTCGAGCTTACGCACGAGCTGAAGCTGCGCAGCAAAAAAAGCAAAAACGTGCTCATCGTCGGCGGCGGCAGGATCGCCGAATACCTCGCTCCGATGCTGATAAAAACCGGCACAAGCATAAAGCTGATTGAGATGAAGCGCGCGCGGTGCGAGTACCTCGCCGAAAAGTACCCCGAGGTGAGCGTCATCTGCTCGGACGGCTCGAGTCAGGCGGTGCTCAGGACGCACAACATCCGCCAGATGGACGCTGTCCTTCCGCTGACGAACATGGACGAGGAGAACATCATCATCGGCATGTTCGCGCGCAAGATGGGAGTTCCGCAGCTTCTGACGAAGATAAACCGCCTCGAATACGGCGAGATCCTCGGCGACCGCGGCGCGGACAGCCTGATAAGTCCGAAAAGCCTGAGTACCTATGCCATCATCCGCTATGTCCGCGCGATGGAGAACACCGGCGGCAGCGCGGTGCTCACGATCCACCGCATAGCCGACGGCGGCGCGGAGGCGCTGGAGTTTGCCGTGACCGACGTGACCGAGCACCTGCACGAGCGGCTTGCCGATATCCGCCTCAAGCCCGGCATACTGATCGTCTGCATAAACCACATGGGCAGGATCATCATCCCCGGCGGCCGGGACACGCTCTCGGCCGGCGATACGGTCGTCATCGTCACGACCGCCGGACGCGAGATCCTTGACCTCAACGACATATTTGCGTAATGAATATTGGAACGATAAGAAAAACGATAGGCGTCATATTGTGCATCGAGGCGGCGTTCATGCTGCCTCCGCTGCTGCTTGCGCTCGCCGACGGCGACGCGGCTGCGCTGCGCGGCTTTGCCGCGGCTATCGCGGCGGTGCTCGTTGTCGGATTACCCTGCGGCCTGATAAAGAGCAGGATCGCCCGCTCGGCGCGCGCGAAGGCTTTGTGACCGTCGCCCTGGCGTGGATCATCATATCGCTGTTCGGAGCGATCCCGTTTTATGCCTCGGGCGTGATCGGCAGCGTGTCCGACGCCGTGTTCGAGACGATATCCGGCTTCTCCACCACGGGCGCCACGATCATCGACGATGTCGAGGCCGCGCCCCGGGCGATACTGCTCTGGCGCAGCATCACCAACTGGATCGGCGGCATGGGCGTGCTGGTTTTTCTGCTTGCGATAGCGCCGGTCGCGCGCGAGGGCGGCTCGATGTTTCTGCTGCGCGCGGAGTTCCCGGGGCCGATGGCGGCAAAGCTCGTGCCGCGCATGCAGAAGTCGGCAAAGCTTTTGTATGAGATATATATAGCAATGACCGTCGTGCAGATCCTTCTGCTGCTTCTGGGAGGCATACCGCTGTTCGACTCGGTCAACATATCGCTCAGCACGGTGTCCACCGGCGGCTTCTGCGTCCGCAACGACAGTATGGCGTCCTACGGCGCTTATGCGCAGAACGTCACGCTCATTTTCATGACCCTGTGCAGCATGAGCTTCAGCCTGTTTTACTGCGTCCTTGCGCGCGAATTTCTGCGCATCCGCCGCAGCCGCGAGCTGCGTACCTTTGTCATCGTCGTCCTGGGCGTTGCGCTGCTCATGGGCATCGACACTGCCTCGAAATTCACGTCCGTCGCCGACGGCGTCCACCACACTCTGTTCCAGGTCATTTCCATCATCAGCACGACCTGCTATGTGTCGATCGACGCAAGCTTCTGGTCGCCCTTTGTGTGGGCAATGCTGACCGTTTTGATGATAACCGGCCCCATGTCCGGCTCGACGGGCGGCGGCATGAAGCTGTCGCGCGTGATGATCCTCGCCAAGAGCACCTATCGCGCCATTGCGCGCACCGTCACGCCGAATTCCGTGCACCTTATCCATCTTGACGGCGAGATCGTCGAGGAGGACACGGTCTCCGCGGTCGAGAGCTTTGCCATTGCGTATTTCATGGCGGTCATTTTGACTGCCGTGGTGCTGTCGATAAACGGCCTGAGCATCGGCGACGGTATGCTCGCTGCGATCTCGCCTCAGCAACGTCGGCTACGGCATCGACTCGAACACCTTCACCATGGGTGTTTCCGGGCTTAATATAATAAGTAAGGCAGTCCTGTGCTTCGACATGTTCCTCGGCCGCCTCGAGATCTTCCCCATGCTCGTCCTCTTCGCCCCCGAAACATGGCGCAAGTAGGTCATTGCCTTCCCCTTGAGGGGAAGGTGTCGCTTGCGACGGATGAGGTGTGATTCGATCGCGGCCGCAGCCGCCACAAATTTTGTAGGGAACGGATTCATCCGTTCCGCTCGCACCGCCCCCTCGTATGCAGCCGCCTTGCTCACACCGCCTCGCCTCGACTTTGTAACCGAATTGTTGCCCAAAAAATTATTAAAAACACTTGAAACATGTAAAGTCGTATGCTATAATCAAGAAAAATATGTTTGGTGTGGGCTTTCTCCCGTATCCAAGCGTATTTGACAAAACTTTTTCAACCCACTATTTTAACGGAGGTAAACAAGAGAAAATGAAAAAGAGACTGTTGAGCATGCTGATGGCTGTTCTCATGATCGCATCTCTGGTTCCTGCTACCGCTCTGGCAGCAGATGCATATTGCAATCATGCGAATGTTCAGACTATCAGCATCGAAAAGGACGCAGCTGCAAAGCAGCCTGGCGTAGAAGCTAAGGTGTGCGCAGATTGTGGCAAGGTTATTTCTTGCGACGTTACTGCTTTTGCAAAGTACAAAGAGCAGTGCGAAGTTTGCAAGACTCCTGTAACTGTTGAAGTTCAGAAGGCAACTTGCGACAAGGTCGGCCTGAGTGTTACTTACTGCTCCACCTGCGGTAAGGACATGGGCGTTGCTGCTAAGGGCACTGCTGCTCTTAAGCACGACTATAAGTTCACTGTTGTTAATGCACCTGTATGCGAAGACCAGGCAGATGGTTGGGGCTATGCAGTTTGCACACGTTGCGGCAATCCCGAGTTCATCGGTGGCGCAAATGATGCAGCAAATCTTCTTGTCGCTAACGGCAAGGATAAGCTGAAGGATGCTAAGCTTATTGCTGATACCATGGCAATGTTCGCTGCTGTTGAACACAAAGACGGTGTTGTAGTTGCAGCAAACGTTCTTGATAAGGACGGCAAGACTGTCCTTGCAAAGGCAGCAAAGGCAGCTACCCACGTTGAGACCGTAACGGTTGACAAGCAGACGATCGTTCTGTGCGTTGCACTTGATAAGGACGGCAAGGCTACCACCACATTTATAAACAATGAAAATAATGTGGCCATTAACAATAAGACTGGCGTTCTTCAGGACGGCACTGGCTACACTGGCGACAAGCTCTGCCCTGTCTGCAATGACATTTCTACCCTTGAGAAGGGCAAAACCGTTGATGACCTGAATGTTTCCCATAAGGCAGCAATGAAGGTTCTCAAGGCTGGCTATCTCCCCGGCATCGACAAGGACAAGGAAAAGTATGACGGTGTTACCGACACTGTTTACTGCGCAGAATGCAATAAGACCTACGGCGGCGTCGTAATTCCTTACGATAGCTTCTACGGCGTAGAAAACTACAAGATCGGCGATACTAAGATCACCAAGGAAGCAGTTCCTGCTACCTGCGAAAAGGTTGGCTACACTGCCGAAGTGTCCGTCCTCGTATACGATGGCAAGGATCCTACCACTGGCGAAGATGTAGGCGTATGGAAAGTCATGACTCCTGCAAAGGAAGTTGAGGCTCTTGGCCATGATCTCAAGGCTGTTGCAGATGTCCCTGCAACCTGCGAGAAGTATGGTGTAAAGTACATCGGCGTTTATGAGTGTGCTCGCAAAGACTGCGACAAGCTGTTCGATGTAAATGACAATGACATCACTGCTCCTGTTGAGAATATTGTTAAGTATTCCGGTGTTGGCACTCATACTGTTGGCAGCGCTATTGTTCAGATAGTTGCGCCTACCGAGCATGCATGGAACAACATGGTTCTTGTTGCTCCTACCTGCTACAGCAATGGCCTTACTGTTGTTGCTTGCAAGGATTGCGGCATCGTAAACGACAAGCTCGTTGCTGTCACCAAGCCTGTTGCACACGTTGCAGCTGATGAGCTTGCAAACGTTGTTGAGGCTACCTGCACTGAGGCTGGTTACTCCGGCGATCAGGTTTGCAAGTGGTGCGGCGAGATCCTGAAGAAGGGCGAGGAAGTTCCTGCTCTGGGTCACAAGACCGAAGTTAAGGACGCAAAGGCAGCAACCTGCACCGAAGCCGGCTACACCGGCGACGAGGTCTGCACCGTTTGCGGCGAGACCGTAAAGAAGGGCACTGAGATTCCTGCTCTCGGCCACAAGTTCGAGAATGGCGTCTGCACCGTTTGCGGCGAGAAGGATCCCAACTATGTCGCTCCCAACCCGTTCAAGGACGTTGAGAAATCCAGCCCCTACTACGATGCGATCATCTGGGCAGCAAACAAGGGCGTAACCACCGGCAAGACTGCTGACACCTTCGGCATCGACGAAGGCTGCACTCGTGCACAGATCGTCACCTTCCTGTACCGCGCAGCCGGTTCTCCCGCGGTCAAGGCTGACACTGTCAACCCGTTCACCGACGTAAGCAAGGACAGCGTATACTACAACGCGATCCTGTGGGCAGTCGAGAAGGGCATCACCAAGGGCACTACCGAGACCACCTTTGACCCGAATGCAGTTTGCACTCGCGGCCAGATCGTCACCTTCCTGTTCCGTGCATCCGGCGATGAGAAGGTTGCAACCGGCACCAACTTCGCAGATGTCGCTTCCGGCTCCTACTGCGCAGACGCAGTTGCATGGGCAGTTGCCAACAAGGTCGCCAATGGTTTCGCTGACGGCACCTTCCGTCCCGAAGCAACCTGCACTCGCGGCCAGGCTGTCACCTTCATCTACCGCGCACTCGCAAAGTAATTAATAATTCGCAATTCTAACGATGTTTAGAGCTTATTGATTAGTCTCTTGTTATAACTATTCGTTATGTTGCATAAGCAGCGCCGCAGTGGTTCTCCACTGCGGCGTTGTGATTTTTTCTGCCTTCCCCTGTAGGGAACGGATTCATCCGTTCCGCTCACTAACAGCTAACAGCTATCAGCTATCAACTAGCCAGCGAAGCTCGCTATTCAAATTCGAGCCTGAATTTTTTCAGCATGTATTCGGGGAAGTACGATTGCTTTGCCCGGCGCAGTCCCTCGTCGCCCACGTCGTCCTCGCGGTTAATGTATTGTATTCCGCACCTTTCAAGCTCCGTTTTCGCGAACAGGCAGTTTATCATCTGGAACGCGCCCTTGTACTCGCGCTTGCCCTTTTCGATGTGAACGATCAGCGTATCGCCCATCACCTCGCCGATGCAGAATGCCGCGATCTCGCCGCCGACGTGCAGCGCGTAGCCCGTGCAGCCGTAGGCCGCGAAGTCCTCGAGCACTTCGCGCGTGTGGTCGTTTTCGTATATCGCAAGCTCGCTCAGGCCGGCGTCCGACCAGTCGTGCGCGCAGCACTCGGCGATGCGGTGCGCGTTCTCGTTCGTTATCGGCTCGAGCGTGTAGTCGGGGTAGAGCTTCTCAAACTGGTGGATGAGGTTTCGCTTTTTGCTGTATTTTTTCCCGGCGAGGTAGGCAAGATCCTCGGCCTTGTACATGTAGTCGGCAATGTCCGGCTCCTCGACGGCGGTGAAGCTAAATTCCTGCCGCAGCTCGCCGAGCGCGTCCTCGGGAACAAGGCTCATCGTAAGCCCTGCGCCGACCGTCTCGCGCAGCGCGCGCACCCTGTCGCACAGGCTGCCCTCGCCCGTCGGCAGCAAATAGTCGTACTCGCCGCCGTGCCGCGATCTTTCGCGCATGAACAGAACTCCGTCCTCTGTCTTGTATTCGTAGCCGAATCTGTCGGCCCACATGAAAACGCCCAGCACCGAGTAGTCGCACGAGCGATACTGCGCGCGCAGGTACGGGCGCAGCGCGCCCACGTCGCTTAATGTTATTTGTTTGAAATCCAACGGTGGATACCTCTTTTCGCGTGATGCGGCTATTATAACATATCACCCATGCCGATAACAAGCGCAGAAAAAGTCATGAAAAGACATAAAAAGCCATGCCGTAGGACTTTTTTTATTCACAATTATATGCTACAATCTATTTGTGAAATTATATTTACATACGAAAGGCAATAATATGGGCTTCTTCAGTAAACTTTTCGGCAGCCACACCGATCATGAGCTTAAAAAAATATACCCTATCGTCGATAAGATAGAGGCGCTCGAGCCGCAGATGCAGGCGCTTTCCGATGCCGAGCTGCGCGCAAAAACCGCCGAGTTCCGGAACCGCTATGATAATGGCGAGGATCTCGACTCCATGCTCCCGAGGCATTCGCCGCGGTGCGCGAGGCCGCGTGGCGCGTCCTCGGCATGAAGCCGTTCCGCGTCCAGCTCATCGGCGGCATCGTCCTGCATCAGGGCCGTATCGCCGAAATGAAGACCGGTGAAGGCAAGACCCTCGTCGCGGTCATGCCGGCGTACCTCAACGCCATCACCGGCAACGGCGTGCATATCGTCACCGTCAACGACTACCTCGCCCGACGCGACAGCGAGTGGATGGGCAAGGTACACAGATTCATGGGTCTCGACGTCGGCCTGATCGTCCACGGCCTGACCAATGAGGAGCGCAAGGCCGCCTACGCCGCCGACATCACCTACGGCACCAATAACGAGATGGGCTTTGACTATCTGCGCGATAACATGGCCATTTACAAGGAAAGCCGCGTCCAGCGCGGCCACGCCTTTGCCATCGTTGACGAGGTCGACTCGATCCTCATCGACGAAGCGAGAACACCGCTTATAATCTCCGGCCAGGGCGACGAGAGCACCGATCTCTACCGTCAGGCAAACGATTTTGTCGCCGGACTTAAAAAGAAGGTCTATGCCTCCACCGACTCCAAGGAGGAAGAGGACGAGAGCATCGACGCAGACTACGTCGTTGACGAAAAAGCGCGCACGGCGACGCTCACGGCGCGCGGCATTGCCAAGGCAGAGCGCGCGTTCGGCCTTGAAAACTATGCCGATATCGAAAACTCGACCCTCACGCACCATATCAATCAGGCTCTGCGCGCGCACGGCATCATGAAGCGCGATATCGACTACGTCGTGAAAGACGGCGAGGTGCTCATCGTCGATGAGTTCACCGGCCGCATCATGCTCGGCCGCCGCTACAGCGAGGGTCTGCATCAGGCGATCGAGGCAAAGGAGCACGTTGACGTTCAGCGCGAGAACAAAACGCTTGCGACCATCACGTTCCAGAACTACTTCAGACTTTACGATAAGCTCTCCGGCATGACCGGTACGGCCGTCACCGAGGCGGAGGAGTTTGAGTCGATCTACAAGCTCGATATCGTTGAGATCCCGACCAACAAGCCCGTTGCGCGTATCGACCAGCCCGATGTCGTCTATAAAACCGAGGCCGGAAAGGACCGTGCGATAATTGAGCAGATAATCGCCTGCCACGAAAAGGGGCAGCCGGTCCTGGTCGGCACGATATCCATCGAAAAGAGCGAATATCTCTCCAAGCTTTTGAAGGCGCGCGGCATAAAGCACAATGTGCTCAACGCAAAGCACCATGAAAAAGAGGCCGAGATCGTCGCTCAGGCCGGTAAGCTCGGCGCGGTCACGATAGCGACCAACATGGCCGGTCGTGGTACCGATATCATGCTCGGCGGCAATGCCGAATACCTCGCGAAGAACGACCTGCGCAAGGCAGGCTTCTCCGAGGAGGTCATTGCCGACGCAACAGGCTATGCCGATACCGACAATGAGGAGATACTCAAGGCACGCGCACTGTACGCCGAAAAGCTAAAGGAGCATAAGGCAGTCTGCGATGAGGAGGCCGAAAAGGTCAAGGCAGCCGGCGGCCTGTTCATCCTCGGCACCGAGCGCCACGAGTCGCGCCGTATAGACAACCAGCTGCGCGGCCGTGCGGGCCGTCAGGGCGATCCCGGCGAGAGCCGCTTCTATATTGCGCTGACCGACGACGTAATGCGTCTGTTTGGCTCCGAGCGTATGAGCAATATGATGGACTCCCTCGGTGTTGACGAGGATACGCCGCTTGACCACAAGATGCTATCCGGCGCTATCGAGCAGGCCCAGAAGACCGTTGAAAGCCGCAACTTCCAGACCCGTAAGAGCGTTCTGGAATACGACGATGTTATGAACCAGCAGCGCAATATCATCTATGATGAGCGCCGCAAGGTGCTCGACGGCGAGAATCTGCGCGAGAATATCAATAAGATGGTCTACGACTTCGTTGCAGGGACTGTAAACGATGCTCTGCACGGCGGAGCTCCGGAAAACGAGGAGCACTTTGCCGAGGTCATTGCTCCCTTTGAAAAGCTCTTCCTGCCCAAGGGTGCGGTGAAGTTTGACGATTTCAAGGGCGCGCCCAAGGCTCAGGAGATCATCGGCCGTGTGTATGACATTGCCCAGCAGGTATATGATAAGCGCGAGGAGGAGTTCGGTACGGCTCCCGACGGGCAGCCCGTCATGCGAGAGATCGAGCGTGTTATCATGCTGCGCGTCGTTGATGAATACTGGATGGATCACATCGATGCAATGGCAGAGCTAAAGCGCGGCATCGGCCTGCGCGGCTACGGCAACGTCAAGCCCATCGACGCGTACAAGCGCGAGGGCTACGACATGTTCGAGGCGATGATAAACGGCATCCGTGAGGAGACCGTGCGCAGAATATTCACCGTCCGTGTCCGCAAGGAGCAGACGCTCGAGCGCAAGGCCGTTGCGAAGAATATGGCCGCAAACGTAGGCGGCGAAGCACCCAAGAAAAAGCCCATCAAGAAAGCACCGAAGCCCGGCCGCAACGATCCCTGCCCCTGCGGCAAGATGAAGGCCGACGGCTCACGCAGACTCAAGTACAAGGAGTGCTGCGGCAGAAACGACTGACGAGGAAGCATAATGGCATTTACTGAAAACATGCAGCACGGCTGCGTATACATGACGTCGGACAAAATCAGCGCAAAGCACATGTTCACAACGCGTATCGGCGGCGCGAGCAAGGGCGTTTTTGCGTCGTGGAACCTCGGTGTTAACCGCGGCGACGATGACGCCGCCGTCTGCGAAAACTATCGGCTTGCCGGTGAGATCATGGGCTGCGGAAAGGACGATTTCGTCGTCACAAAGCAGGTTCACGGCAGACTCGTTCACCTTGCCTGCGAAGCTGACCGATACCCGGTCGGTTCGGATAAGCGCATCGAGTGCGACGGGTTTGTGACAGACGTGAAGAACCTGCCGATCATGATCTATATTGCCGACTGTGTGCCGGTTTTGCTGCACGATCCCGAGGCGGAGGTCATCGCGGCGGTGCACTGCGGGTGGAAGAGCAGCGTGCAGGATATCCTCGGCGCGGCGGTCGAAAAAATGTGCGCGCTCGGAGCAAATCCTGAAAATATTCATGCGGCCATCGGCGCGAGCATCGGCAAATGCTGCTTTGAGTGCGATGACGATGTTCCCGAGGCTGTGGAGCGCTATCTCGGTGGCAAGACGGACGGACTTTTCGAGAATAAGCCAAACGGCAAAACGCATGTCGATCTGCGCGGCGCAAACGCGCGCAGACTTGAGCAGCTCGGCCTTAAGCGTGAGAATATCGACGTATCCGAAGAATGCACGATGTGCCTTCCGGAGAAATACTGGTCGCACCGTGCAATCGACGGAGTTCGCGGCAGCATGGCAGCGACGATCATGCTCTGAGGTATAAAAATGTCAAGGATGAAAAGATTTATTGCGCTGCTGCTCGCGCTGCTGTCGGTGCTTTCACTGGCAGCCTGCGGCACGGCCGACGATAATAAGGACGATTACGTCAAGGGCACGAGTGCCGGCAAGGAGCTTGGACAGACCGTTGCGGCCGACGACATATTCACACTAAACTGCAATAAGGGCTACAGCATGAATCCGCTTATTGCAACGAATACGAATAATCAGCTCGTCTGCTGCCTCGTGTATGAGAATATCGTCGAGGTCGATAACAGCTTTGAGGTTCAGCCCAACGTTGTCAGCGAATGGACGACCGAGGACGGCTCAAGCTGGACGCTGAAGGTCGCATCGGGGCACACCTTCCATAACGGCGCTGCCCTCACCGCAACGGATGTTGCCTACACGATCCAGATAGCGATGAGAAACGACCGCTTCAAAGCGCGCCTGAGCTATGTTTCCGGCTGCGCGGCTACCGATTCGGAGACGGTCGTTGTCAATCTATCGAAGAAAAACATGATGTTCCCGGCGCTTTTGAGCATCCCCGTTATTCAGTACGGAACAGCGAATCAGCCATATCCGGGCGGCTCGGGACCTTACCAGTACGCCTCGGATTATAACAGCCTGACGGTGTTTTCAAAGCACAGGAACTCGGCGACAATGCCGCTGAAAACGATATATCTCAAGGAGTATTCCGGAACCGATGAGACGATATCGGCATTTGCCGATTCGCTCATCGACATCGTTCTCAACGACCCGAGCGCAACGACGAACATCGGCTTCGGCAACGCAAACGACATCCGCGGCTTCAACACGACGAATATGCACTATATCGTCTTTAACTCTTACAGTACGGATTTTTCAAACGATGCGCTGCGGTTTGCGATGAATTACGCCTTCGACCGCGACAGTATCGTCAGCCAGTTCGGCGGCTATGCGTCGGCGGCGAACCTGCCGATAAATCCGGCGAGCAGCCTGTATAACGAAAACTATGCAAAGCAGTTCAATTACAGTCTCAACAAGGTTCAGGAGACTCTGACCAATGCCGGCATGAAGGACTATGACGGCGACGGATTCCTGGAGTTTAAAAACGGCGAGGAGATTACAAAGGTAGACCTTAATTTCCTCGTTTACAGCGGCAGCACGATCAAGGTCAACGCCGCCAAGAAATTTGCCGAGGATATGAAGAGCATCGGACTTCAGGTCACGGTCGACAAGCAGGACTGGAATAATTACAAAAAGCTGCTCGACGCAGGCAACTATGATATGGCCTACTGCGAGGTACGCCTAAACGGCGACTTTGACCCGAGCAAGCTGCTCACGTCCGGTGCGCCGATGAACTACGGCGCGGTTGCCGATTCGCAGCTTGATGAATTGATATCGGCTTATCTTTCCGCAAACGACGATGATCGCAGAACAGCCTGCGACAATATGTGCGCTTATATTGCAAATAAGGCCTACATTGTACCGCTGGTGTTTGAGCGCCATCAGCTTATAAGCCATCGCGGCGTTGTCGAGGGCGCAAAGGCAAATGAGAATAATCCTCTGTGCGGTATCGAAAACTGGACCGTCAAGATCGAGAATGTAAAGAAATCGGAAGATACGACTAAAGATTGAGAAACGGAGAGGTGTCTTATGACAGATAAGGAGCTTTTGGCGATCGCGAGAGAGGCGTCCGGCAGAGCGTATGTTCCTTATTCCAAATTCGCGGTCGGCGCGGCACTCGAATGCCGCGGCGGACGTGTGTTCACCGGCTGCAACGTTGAAAACGCCGCGCTGGGCGACACGATATGCGCCGAGCGCACGGCCTGCGTCAAGGCGATAAGCGAGGGCTACAGGGACTATGTCCGCCTTGCCATTTACGCCGAGAGCCAGAATTACTGCATGCCCTGCGGCTCCTGCCGCCAGTTTTTGTCCGAGTTTAACGACGGCGAGCTGGAGATCCTCTGCTGCAAGGCCGACGGCAGATATGTAAGCTACAGGCTCAAAGAGCTGCTGCCCTATACATTTAATTATTGATATGGAGCTTGAGCAACTGCGCGCCTTCGTCGCCGTGGCGGAGGAGAAGAGCTACACAAAGGCAGGGGAGCGGCTGTATATGAGCCACTCAACGATGTCGCGCGCCGTTTCGGCGCTTGAGCATGAGTTCGGCGTGCGCCTTATAAGCCGCGATAACCACGTTGCGGGGCTCACGCCCGAGGGCGAAAAGCTCTGCGAAATGGCAAAAAAACTGCTTGATATGGCCGCCGAAATCGAGGAAAAAATGCATTTGAGCTAAATCAACAAAAATTCGCACGAAATTTCTGCGAAAAGTACAAAACTCCCCCTTGACATAAAGGGGGAGTTTTGGTATCCTATTAGAGCGCCTGTGCGTTGCTAACGGGCGTATTATGCGATGAAGCGGGAGATTGCTCGTTTTTCGAGGTAACTTCCGTGGAGTATGTCCGGTACCGATGCCATTTCGGTACACAATCGGGCGGCTGAAGCGTACTGCACATGGTGTATATCACCTGTACGGTATCAGACCGGCTCAAAAAGGCCGGTTTGTTTTTCGGACAGGGTTTGATACACATGGTTGAGTGTGCAAAAAACCGCTTCATCCGTACGGGACATGAGGCGATCCCAATGACGCCGCAAAAACTGTACGAAAAGGAGAAAAAACAATGGCAAACAAGAACATGATCCGCATCAGACTCAAGGCTTACGATCATCAGCTGATCGACAAGGCTGCAGAGACCATCGTTGAGGCTGCAAAGCGCACCGATGCACAGGTCTCCGGCCCCATCCCTCTGCCCACCAAGACCGAGATCGTCACCATCCTCCGCGCTGTTCATAAGTACAAGGACAGCCGTGAGCAGTTCGAGCGCCGCACTCACAAGCGCCTGATCGACGTGATGAATCCCACCCAGAAGACGGTCGAGGCTCTTATGTCCCTCGAGCTGCCCGCAGGCGTTGAGATCGAGATCAAGCTCTAAGCACAGCCCCGAAAACCCAAGTCAACGACCCATAGTCCGTAACTTGCGAATGCGGACGGGTTAAGTTGCCAGCCTCTGGCTTGAAGCTAAGCGAGGCAACCAATAACCGAAGGAGGAAATATCTAATGAAGAAAGCCATTATCGGCAAGAAGGTCGGCATGACGCAGATCTTCGACGAAATGGGCAAGGTCATCCCCGTGACCGTCATCGAGGCAGGCCCCTGCGTCGTGACCCAGAAGATGACCGCAGAAAAGGAAGGCTATGAAGCCGTCCAGCTCGGTTACGAAGAAGTTTCCGAGAAGCACATCTCCAAGCCCGAAGCCGGCCATCTGAAGAAGAACGGCATCGGCATGCTCAAGCACCTTAAAGAGTTCAAGCTCGAAAACGCGGCAGAGCTCAACGTCGGCGACGTTCTGAAGGCAGACGTCTTCGCAGCCGGCGATAAGGTCGACGTTACCGGCACCAGCAAGGGCCACGGCTACGCAGGCGTTGTAAAGCGCCACGGCGCACAGCGCACCCCCACCAGCCACGGCGGCGGTCCTGTTCACCGTCACGCAGGCTCCATGGGCTCCGGCACCGACCCCAGCCGCATCTTCAAGGGCAAGATCGGCGCAGGCCACATGGGCGTAGATCAGGTCACCGTTCAGAACCTCGACGTCGTTCAGGTAGACCCCGAGCTGAACATGCTCGTTATCCGCGGCGCTATCCCCGGCCCCAAGGGCGGCCTCGTTTATGTTAAGAGCACCGCAAAGGTCGCACCCGTCAAGAAGGGCGAGGGCGCTGGCATCAGCCTCAACCCGCAGAAGGCATCTGCTCGTGTCAACCCGCAGAAGGCCTCCGCGCGCAGCAAGTAAGGAAAGGAGAGTATCTTAAATGCCTATTACTAACGTATACAACATGGCAGGTGAGAAGGTCGGCGAGATCGAACTCTCCGCAGCCATCTTCGGCGTCGAGCCGAACAAGTCTGTCCTTCATGACAGCGTCAAGAACCACCTGGCAAATTGCCGTCAGGGCACCCAGAGCGCACTCACCAAGGGCGAGGTCAGCTACACACGACCGCAAAGCCCTGGCGCCAGAAGGGCACCGGCCGCGCACGCGCAGGCTACAAGGGTTCTCCCGTGTGGACTCACGGCGGCGTAGCTTTTGCTCCGAAGCCCCGCGATTACAGCTACACCCTCAATAAGAAGGTAAAGCGTCTGGCTCTCAAGAGCGCACTGAGCGCAATGGCAGCCTCCGACGCGATCGTAGTTATCGACGATATCAAGGTCGATGAGATCAAGACCAAGACTTTCAAGGCATTCCTTGACGCGGTCAATGTCTCCGGCAAGACCCTCGTCGTCACCGAGAGCGTTGACGAGAAGGTAGTTAAGTCTGCACGCAACATCGCAGGCGTCACCACTACCATCGCAACCATTCTCAGCCCCTATATGATACTCAACAACCGCAAGCTCGTCGTTTCCAAGGCAGCGCTTGCAAAGATCGAGGAGGTGTACGCCTGATGAAAACCGCTTATGATATCATCATTCGCCCCATCATCACCGAGCAGTCCATGGAAGACCTGGACATCAAAAAGTACGCTTTTGAAGTCGCTAAGGATGCAACCAAGATCGAGATAAAGAAGGCCATCGAAGAGATCTTCGACGTCACCGTCATCAAGGTAAACACCCTCAACGTAAACGGCAAGGCAAAGCGCACCGGCTCGTACCCCATGGGCAAGACCGCCTCTTGGAAGAAAGCCATCGTAAAAAGCTCAGCGAAGACTCCAAGAACATTGAGCTGTTCGAGAACATGGCATAAGGGGAGGATCAAAGAATGTCTATTAAAACTTACAGACCTACCACTCCGGCCCGCAGACAGATGACCGTTTCCGGCTTTGACGGCGTTGATAAGCACGCAAAGCCCGAGAAGAGCCTGACTGAGGTCCTCAAGAAAAAAGTCCGGCCGCAACAGCTACGGCCGCATCACCGTCCGCCATAAGGGCGGCGGCAACCGTCAGAAGTACCGCGTTATCGACTTCAAGCGCAACAAGCTTGAGATGGAAGGCGAAGTTGTTCGCCTCGAGTACGACCCCAACCGCAGCGCATTCATTGCCCTTATCAAGTACGAAGACGGCGAGCTGCGCTACATCCTCGCTCCTGTCGGCCTGAAGGCCGGCGACAAGGTCGTCTCCAGCGCCGCGGCCGACATTAAGCCGGGCAACGCACTTCCTCTGGCAAACATCCCTGTCGGTACCGTTATCCACAACATCGAGCTTTACCCCGGCAAGGGCGCGCAGCTCGTCCGCTCCGCCGGCGTTTCCGCACAGCTCATGGCTAAGGAAAACGGCATGGCTACCGTTCGCCTTCCCTCCGGCGAGTACCGCAAGGTTCGCCTTGACTGCTACGCAGTCATCGGCCAGGTCGGCAACATCGACCACGCCAACATCCCCATCGGCAAGGCCGGCCGCAAACGCCACATGGGCATCCGTCCCACCGTCCGCGGCTCCGTCATGAACCCCTGCGACCACCCCCACGGCGGCGGCGAAGGCAAGTCCCCTGTCGGCCGTCCCGGCCCTGTAACTCCGTGGGGCAAGCCTGCACTCGGTTACAAGACCCGCAAGACTAAGAACCGCACCGATAAGTTCATAGTCAAGCGCCGCAACGCTAAGTAAGGAGGGCAAAGTTAAATGAGTAGAAGCGTTAAGAAAGGCCCCTTCGCAGCTCCCGAGCTTCTGAAGAGAGTCGATGAAATGAATAAGGCAGGCGAGAAGAAGGTTCTCAAGACCTGGAGCCGTGCCACTACCATTTTCCCGTCCTTCGTAGGACACACCATCGCAGTACACGACGGCCGCCGTCATGTTCCTGTATACGTCACCGAAGATATGGTCGGCCACAAGCTCGGCGAGTTTGCTCCCACCCGTACCTTCCGCGGCCATGCAGGCAGCAAGACCGGCAAGTAAGGAGGAGAGAACATGGACGAAAAGAAAATGGCAAGAGCAGAAGTCAAGTATGCTCGCATTTCTCCCCGTAAGGTCGGCATCATCTGCGATATGATCCGCAATAAGGACGTCGCCGTTGCAAAGGCACTCATGCAGCACACCCCCAAGGCAGGCTGCGAGTACATGATCAAGCTTCTTGACAGTGCCAAGGCAAACGCGGAGAACAATTTTGAAATGGATCCCGAGAAGCTCTATGTTGCAGTTGCATACGCAACCGGCGGCCCCATCCTCAAGCGCGGCATGCCCAGAGCTCAGGGCCGTATGTACCGCATCAACAAGCGCACCAGCCACATCACCATCTGCGTGGCTGAGAGAGACTAAGGAAGGAGGCAGAATAAATGGGACAGAAAGTTAATCCTCATGGCATGCGTGTCGGCGTTATCAAAGACTGGGATTCCCGTTGGTACGCCCGTGCAGACAAAGTCGGCGATCTTATCGTTGAAGACTACAACATCCGTAACTACCTGAAGAAGACCCTCTATTCCGCCGGTGTTCCTACCATCGAGATCGAGCGCGACTCCAACAAGGTACGCATCTATATCCACTGCTCCAGACCCGGCGTCGTTATCGGCAAGGGCGGCGCAGAGATCGAGCGCATCCGCCTGTCCGTCGAAAGATGATAGGCAAGCCCGTAGCGATCTCCATCGTTGAGGTTCGCACCCCCGATACCAATGCTCAGCTCGTAGCAGAGAACATCGCACAGCAGATCGAGAAGCGTATTTCTCACCGCCGCGCAATGAAGAACGCAATGGGCCGCGCAATGCGTATGGGCGCGAAGGGCATCAAGGTCATGTGCTCCGGCCGTCTCGGCGGACGCGAGATCGCAGGCGTTGAGCAGTACCACGACGGTACCATTCCTCTTCAGACTATCCGTGCCGACATCGAGTACGGCTTTGCAGAGGCAGCCACCACTTACGGCCGCATCGGCGTTAAGGTTTGGATCTACAAGGGCGAAGTCCTTTCCCAGACCCTGCGCACGACCCCCCGTGTGATGGATATGAACAAGCCCCAGGGCGAGCGTCGTCGTCGCGACGACCGCCGCGGCGGACGCAACGGCGACCGTCGTCAGGGTGGATACAACCGTGATCGTCAGCAGAACGGCGAACGCCGTCAGGGCGGCTACGGCCAGCGTCCGGCAGGACAGGGCGGCTACAACCGCGGTCCCCGTCCGGCAGCTCCCGCAAAGGAAGGAGGCAACAACTAATGTTAATGCCTAAGAGAGTAAAGTACCGCAGAGTGCATCGCGGCCGCATGAAGGGCAAAGCGACGCGCGGTAACTTCGTTGCATACGGCGAGTTTGGCCTTCAGGCCACCGAGCCGAGCTGGATCACCAGCAACCAGATCGAGGCAGCTCGTATTGCTATGACCCGTTACACCAAGCGTGGCGGTCAGGTCTGGATCAAGATATTCCCCGACAAGCCCGTAACCGCAAAGCCCGCCGAGACCCGTATGGGTTCCGGTAAAGGCTCTCCCGAGTACTGGGTCGCAGTCGTCAAGCCCGGCAGAGTGATGTTTGAGATCGCAGGCGTTCCCGAAGAGACCGCACGCGAGGCTCTGCGCCTTGCCAGCCACAAGCTGCCCTGCAAGACCAAGATAATTGCCAAGGGCGCTGAGTCTGAGAACGGTGGTGAATAAGATGAAGGCAAATGAAATACGTTCCATGTCCGTAGCTGATCTCGAGAAGAAGCTCGTAGAACTCAAGAAGGACCTTTTCATGCTCCGTATGCAGCATGCCACCAATCATCTCGATAACCCCGTAAAGATTTCCGCTGTACGGCGTGACATTGCACGAGTCAAGACCGTTATCCGCGAGAAAGAACTCGAGCAGTGAGGAGGTAAGTCAGAATGAATAATGAAAGAACAACTTCCCGTAAGACTCGCGTTGGCAAGGTAGTATCCGACAAGATGGACAAGACCGTGGTTGTCATCGTTGAGGATCGCGTCGCACATAAGACCTATAAGAAGATCATCGGCAGAACCTACCGTCTGAAGGCGCATGACGAAAACAACGAATGCGGCATCGGCGATATCGTTCGCGTGATGGAGACCCGTCCTCTGTCCAAGGACAAGAGATGGCGTGTCGTGGAAATCATAGAGAAGGCAAAGTAAGGAGGCAACAGAATGATACAGCAGGAAACTTATCTGAAGGTCGCCGACAATACCGGCGCCAAGGAAATTACAAGTGCATCCGCGTTCTTGGCGGTTCCAAGCGCAGATACGCAAGCATCGGCGACGTGGTCGTAGCTTCCGTCCGCAAGGCTGCTCCCGGCGGCTCTGTCAAGAAGGGCGACGTCGTCAAGGCAGTTGTCGTGCGCACGGTTAAGTCCGTCCGCCGCGCAGACGGCACCTACGTCCGCTTCGACGAGAACGCAGCGGTTCTTATCAACGGCGATAAGAACCCCCGCGGCACTCGTATCTTTGGACCCGTCGCCCGTGAGCTGCGCGACAAGGATTACATGAAGATCCTGTCCCTGGCTCCCGAAGTGATTTAAGGAGGGCACAGAGAATGAAAATTAAGACTGGCGATAAAGTTATAGTCCTGTCCGGCAAGGACAAGGGCAAGACCGGCAAGGTCATTTCCGCAGACCCCAAAAACGGCAAGGTCATCGTTGAGGGCGTCAGCGTAGCCACCAAGCATCAGAAGGCAAAGAAGCAGGGCCAGGACGGCGGCATCATGAAGATTGAGACTCCCGTGTATGTCAGCAAGGTCCAGCTCGTCTGCCCCAAGTGTGGCAAGGGTACTCGCGTTGGCTATAAGTTTGTAGACGGCAAGAAAATTCGCGTCTGCAAGCAGAAGAAGTGCGGCGCAGAAATCTGAGAAAGGAGATAACTTACTATGACAAGAATGAAGAAAAAGTACGTTGAGGAAGTTGCTCCTGCTCTGATGGAGAAGTTCCAGTACAAGTCCGTTATGCAGATCCCCAAGATCGACAAGATCGTTGTATCCGTCGGCTGCGGCGACTGCAAGGATAATGCAAAGGCACTTGATAACGTTATCAAGGAAATCTCTGCGATCACCGGCCAGCACGCTGTTGCTACCGTCGCAAGAAAGTCCGTCGCTAACTTCAAGCTCCGTGAGGGCATGCAGGTCGGCGTTAAGGTCACTCTGCGTCAGGATCGCATGTGGGAGTTCCTCGACAGACTGCTTAACGTTGCTCTTCCCCGTGTTCGTGACTTCCGCGGTATCTCCGCAGACGCATTCGACGGCCGCGGCAACTACAGCATGGGCCTGAAGGAACAGATCATCTTCCCCGAGATCGAGTACGATAAGATCGAGAAGCTGCGCGGTATGAACATTGCTATCACCACCACCGCACAGATGAAGAAGCACGCGAGCTGCTCAGACTCATGGGCGCTCCGTTCGCGAACTAAGGAGGAACTGACAATGGCAAAGAAATCTATGATTCTCAAGCAGCAGGCTCCTGCTAAGTTCTCTACCCGTAAGTACAATCGCTGCAAGATCTGCGGCCGTCCTCATGCTTATCTGCGTGACTACGGCATCTGCCGTATCTGCTTCCGCGAGCTGGCTTACAAGGGTCAGATCCCCGGCGTCCGCAAGGCATCCTGGTAATCGGACGCTAAGGATGAAAAAAGCATCGCTTTTTGCTTAAAAAAGCTTGCAATATCAAGCTCTTTGCGGTAAAATAGTATGATGCCAATTTTGCGGAAAACGAAGTTGAGATACACCGAGAATATCGGTGTATCTCTTCGGCGGTTTTTCAAATATTGCCTCGGAAGGCATCTTTTGAGGCGAAACCCCACGCAGTTTGCGCCCGAGACCCCGAACCCCCGATCAAGGCTCGGCCGTCGAGCTCAAACTTAGGTCGTCGAAAGGCCGCAGCTAATCATGTATTAGTGCGGAACCTCGTCGCCAAAACCGAGGGCAAGTCCCCGGTAACTTCTAAAAAAGGAGAAAAAATTATGCAGATCACAGACCCCATTGCAGATATGCTGACCCGCATCCGCAACGCCGGTGTAGCGAAGCATGAAACTGTCGATGTCCCCGCATCGAAGATGAAGAAGGCAATTGCTGAGATCCTTCTCAATGAAGGCTACATCAAGAGCTTCCAGGTCATCGACGACGGCACCCAGGGCATCATCCGCATCACCCTCAAGTATCTCCCCGGCAAGGAGAAGGCCATCCAGGGTCTTCGCCGTGTCTCAAGCCCGGTCTGCGCGTTTACGCAGGAGCAGACGAGCTGCCCAAGGTCCTCAAAGGCCTCGGTATTGCAATCGTATCCACCTCAAAGGGCGTCATGACCGACAAGGCTGCTCGCGCAGCACACATCGGCGGCGAAGTCCTTGCATTCGTATGGTAAGGAGGAAAGCTAACTATGTCAAGAATCGGTAGAGCTCCCATTACCGTCCCTGCAGGAGTGGAAGTTAAGGTTGACGGTCAGCACGTTTCCGTCAAGGGCCCCAAGGGCGCTCTTGAGATGAACGTAGCACCCACTATGAAAGTCGAAGTCGAAGCAGGCGTCGTTCATGTCACCCGTCCCAATGACGACAAGATGAACAGATCCCTCCACGGCCTGACCCGTACCCTCATCAACAACATGGTCGTCGGCGTATCCGAAGGATTCTCCAAGACCCTCGAGGTCAACGGCGTCGGTTACCGTGCATCCAAGGAAGGCAAGAACCTGGTTCTGAACGTTGGTTATTCGCATCAGGTCATCATGCCTGAGACCGAGGACATCCAGATCGATGTTCCCAACCCCAACCAGATCATCGTCAAGGGTATCGACAAGCAGAAGGTCGGCCAGTTTGCAGCAGAAGTTCGTGGCAAGCGTCCTCCCGAGCCGTACAAGGGCAAGGGTATCAAGTACGACTACGAAGTCATCCGCCGCAAAGAAGGCAAGACCGGCGCTAAGTAAACGGAGGTGTGCCTGAATGATTAAAAGACCCGATACAAGAGCGCAGCGCATCAAGCGCCACGCAAGAGTACGCGGCAAGATCTCCGGCACCGCCGAAAGACCTCGCCTGAGCGTATTCCGCAGCGAGAACCACATCTATGCCCAGATCATCGACGACGTTGCAGGCAACACCCTCGTGTCCGCCTCCACCGTTGAAAAGGGCTTTGAAGGCAACGGCAGCAATGTCGAGGCCGCAAAGAAGATCGGCGCAACCGTCGCCGAGCGCGCACTGGCAAAGGGAATCGAGAACGTCGTGTTCGACCGCGGCGGCTACATTTTCCACGGCCGTGTAGCAGCACTTGCAGAAGGCGCCCGTGAGGGCGGCCTGAAGTTCTAAGGGGAGGAGGAAAACTATTATGGCATACAATAATGACAGAAGAGATCGCCGCAGAGACGAGGAAGCATCCGAGTTTGTTGAAAAGGTAGTTTCCCTCAACCGCGTCAGCAAGACCGTCAAGGGCGGCCGTGTTATGAAGTTCAGCGCACTTTGCGTCGTTGGCGACGGCAAGGGCCGCGTCGGCTTCGGCCTGGGCAAGGCAAACGAAGTTTCCGAAGCTATCCGCAAGGGTCTTGAGGACGCAAAGAAGAACATCGTTACCGTCACCCTCCAGGGCACGACCATTCCTCACGAGATCATCGGCGCTTTCGGCGCAGGCCGCGTCCTGCTCAAGCCCGCACCCGGTACCGGCGTTATCGCCGGCGGCGCTGTCCGTGCAGTCGTTGAGGCAGCCGGCATCAGGAACATCCGTACCAAGTGCCTGCGCACCAACAATCCCGCAAACGTCGTTGCAGCAACCATGCAGGGTCTTATGTCTCTGCGCGACGCAGCTCAGGTAGCTGCCGTCCGCGGCAAGACTCCTGAAGAAGTTCAGGCTTAAGGAGGACTTGAAATGGCTAATCTGAGAATTAAGCTCGTCAAGAGCCTGAACGGTCGCCTCGATAAGCACATTGCGACCGCAAACTCCCTCGGACTGCACAAGATCGGCAACGAGACCGTTCAGCCCGACAACCCCCAGACCAGGGGCAAGATCGCCAAGATCGGCTATCTCCTCCAGGTAACTGAAGAATAAGGAGGAAAAGCATAATGTATATTCATGAACTTTCTCCCGTAGCTGGCTCCACCCACGTTGACAAGCGCAAGGGCAGAGGCCACGCAACCGGCAACGGCAAGACCGCAGGCCGTGGCCACAAGGGCCAGAAGGCACGTTCCGGCGGCGGCGTCCGCATCGGCTTCGAAGGCGGCCAGATGCCTCTGGCACGTCGTATCCCGAAGAGAGGCTTCAACAACATCTTTGCAAAGCCCCTCGAGGCGATCAACGTTTCCGACCTCGAAAAGTTCGAGGACGGCGCAGTTGTTGACGCGAAGGCTCTTCTCGACGCAGGCGTGCTTTCCAAGTGCCGCTACGGCGTAAAGATCCTCGGCAATGGCGAAATAAGCAAGAAACTTACTGTTAAGGCTTCCGCTTTTTCTGAAACCGCAAAAGAGAAAATTGAGGCGGCAGGCGGAAAGGCCGAGGTGATCTAAGTGCTGCAGACAATGCGTAACGCATGGAAGATCGACGACCTGCGTCATAAGATACTCTTTACGCTCGTCATCATCCTCCTTTACCGCCTCGGTAATGCCGTTCCCGTTCCTTACGTAAACATCGACGCCCTCAACGGCTATTTTGCTCAGATGCAGAACACTGTTCTCGGCCTGCTGAACGTAATGAGCGGCGGCGCGTTCTCAAACGCAACGATCTTCGCACTTTCCATCCAGCCCTACATCAACGCATCCATCATCATTCAGCTCCTGTGCATCGCGATCCCCGCACTCGAGCGTATGAGCAAGGAAGAGGGCGAGGAAGGCAAGAAGAAGATCGCCTCCATCACTCGTTACACTACCGTAGCAATCGGCCTGATCCAGGGCTTTGCTTACTACTACATGATCATGAAGTCCGGCTTCCTGACCGCTGACGGCCAGGGCATCTGGGCGGCGATCGTCATCATCCTGACCTTCACCTCGGGTTCTGCCCCTTATCATGTGGCTTGGCGAGCAGAGATCACAGAGTTCGGCATCGGCAACGGTATTTCCATCATCCTGTTTGCAAGTATCGTTTCCCGTTTCCCGCCGTCCCTGTACCAGATGATCACCAACACCGCAAACGGCACCGTAGCATGGTGGATCAACGTCCTCCTGCTCCTCGGCGCACTTGCAATGATCGTTCTGATCGTTCTGATAAACGACTCCGAGCGTCGTATCCCCGTCCAGTACGCAAAGCGCGTTGTCGGACGTAAGATGTACGGCGGCCAGAGCACCCACCTTCCCATGAAGGTGAACATGTCCGGCGTTCTGCCCATCATCTTTGCGCAGTCCATAGCGACCCTGCCCGCGACCATCGCGGCATTCACCGGCCACTCCGACAGCGCATGGGCAAGCACGACCAGCATCCCCTATGCGATAATCTACTTCCTGCTGATCATCTTCTTCGCTTATTTCTACTCCACCATTCAGTTCAACCCCGTTGAGGTCGCAAACAACCTGAAGAAGAACGGCGGCTACATCCCCGGCTTCCGTCCGGGCAAGCCGACCAGCGAGTTCATCAAGAAGGTGCTCAACAAGATCACCCTGTTCGGCGCGATCTATCTGGGCATAATCGCAATAGTTCCTATCCTCATCAGCCACTTCAGCACTTCCGCATCCCTCAGCGGCATCTCCCTCGGCGGCACCTCGATAATCATCGTTGTCGGTGTTGCACTTGAGACTGTCCGCGCACTTGAGGCGCAGATGCTGATGCGCAACTACAAGGGCTTCCTTAGCTAAGAAGGTGCAAGAGATATGAAGCTTATACTTTTAGGCGCTCCCGGCGCAGGTAAAGGTACTCAGGCTGAGATACTGAGCCGCATGCTCTCTATCCCCACCATTTCAACCGGCAATATCCTCCGCGCTGCCATGAAAAACGGTACGCCCGTAGGTTTGCGGGCTAAGGCGTATGTGGAAAGCGGCAAGCTCGTTCCCGACGATGTCATTATCGGCATCGTTAACGAGCGCCTTGCCGAGCCCGACTGCAAAAACGGCTATATCCTCGACGGTATGCCCAGAACCATCCCTCAGGCCGAGGCGCTTGAGCAGGCAGGTATCGATATCGACTGCGCGCTGTCTATCGAGATAGCGGACGAGACGATAATCGAGCGCATGTCCGGACGCAGGACCTGCAAGGATTGCAGCCAGACCTTCCACATAGTGTCCAATCCTCCCAAAGTGGAAGGCAAGTGCGACTTCTGCGGCGGCGAGCTGACCATCCGCAAGGATGACGCTCCAGAGACCGTCAAGGCTCGCCTTGAAACCTACCACAGGGAGACCGAGCCCCTCAAGGCTTTCTATGAAAGCCGCGGCAAGCTCAAGAGCGTTGAAAATCAGCCGACCATCGAGGCGACGACTGAGGTAATCAAGGCTGCTTTAGGTATCTGAGCTATGTCGAGAGATCCAATTATAATCAAAACACCTCACGAGATCGAGATCATGCGCAAGGCGGGAGCGATAACCGCCGGCGCACGATCCGTCGCAAGAGCCGCGATAGCCGACGGCCTGACCACAAAGCAGGTCAACCGGGAGGTAAACGACTTTATCATAAAGTCGCGCGCTATCCCGACCTTTAAAGGCTACGGCGGCTTCCCGGCAAGCACCTGCATCTCAATCAACGAGGAGGTCATCCACGGTATCCCCGGAAAGCGCGTGATCCACAACGGCGACATAGTCTCCGTTGACGTAGGCGCGACCTTCGGCGGCTTTGTGGGCGACTGCGCAGGAACCTACCCTTGCGGCGAGATCTCCGAGCAGGCAAAAAAACTCATTGAAGTCACACGTCAGAGCTTTTATGAGGGACTGAAATTCGCAAGAGCAGGATACCGCATCGACGATATCGGCTCGGCGATCCAGGAGTATGCCGAGTCGCACGGCTTCGGCGTTGTGCGCGACTATGTCGGCCACGGCGTCGGACGCAACATGCACGAGGCGCCCGAGGTTCCGAACTACAGCATAAAAGGCAAAAGGGCGAACCCCAGGCTCGTTGCCGGCATGACGATAGCCATTGAGCCGATGATAACGGCCGGCGGCTACGGCGTTCATGTTCTGGATAACGACTGGACGGTAGTGACCAATGACGGAAGTCTTGCCGCGCATTATGAGAACACGATCCTCATAACCGACGGCGAGGCCGAAATACTCACTATGGCAGAGAACATTGACTGACAATTCGTCAAACCGACCAGGAGGAAAATTATTTTGGCAAAAGACGACGTAATCGAACTCGAGGGCACGGTAGTCGAGTCCCTGCCCAACACCATGTTTATGGTCGATATCGGCCAGGGTCACACGATCCTTGCCCATATCTCCGGTAAGCTCAGAATGAACTTCATCAGGATCCTCCCCGGCGATAAGGTCACGGTGCAGATGTCTCCGTACGATCTGACCCGCGGACGTATCACCTGGAGAAGTAAGTAGGAGGTAAAACAAATGAAAGTAAGACCTTCCGTGAAGCCTATGTGCGAAAAGTGCAAGATCATAAAGCGCAAGGGCAAAGTCATGGTAATTTGCGAAAACCCCAAGCATAAGCAGAGACAGGGCTGATAAATAACTTTAGCTCGTCCGACAAAAGTAAGATCCCGCATGGACCGCAAGGCTCCCTCCGGCGGGAATAAGCCAAGCGGATCCGCAAAAATGCGGAATAATAATCGAAAGGAATGATCGATCAATATGGCACGTATAGCCGGCGTTGACCTGCCCAAGGACAAGAGAATTGAGATAGGACTCACTTATGTCTACGGTATCGGCAGAACCAGCGCAAACAAAATACTGGCAATGACCGGTATAAATCCCGACACCCGTGTAAAAGACCTCACCGAAGAGGAAGAAGCAAAGCTGCGTGAGTGCATTGACCACAACTTCATCGTTGAGGGCGACCTTCGCCGCAGTGTGGCACTTGATATCAAGCGCCTGACCGAGATCGGCTGCTACCGCGGCCTGCGTCATCGCCGCGGCCTGCCCGTTCGCGGCCAGCGCAGCAAGACCAACGCTCGTACCCGCAAGGGCCCGAAACGCACCATCGCAAATAAGAAAAAGTAAGGAGGGATATGAATTATGGCAGCAAATGCAAAGAAAAAAGTCAGAACACGCCGCAGAGAGCGTAAGAACATTGAAAAGGGCCAGGTTCATATCAGCTCTTCCTTCAATAACACCATGGTCACCATCACCGACACCCAGGGCAATGCAATTTCCTGGGCATCTGCCGGCGGCATGGGCTTCCGTGGCAGCAGAAAGTCTACCCCCTTCGCAGCTCAGACCGCAGCTGAGACTGCCGCAAAGGCAGCTATGGAGCATGGTCTGAAGACCGTCGAAGTATTCGTCAAGGGCCCCGGCTCGGGCAGAGAAGCTGCGATCCGCGCTCTGCAGACCGCAGGTCTTGAAGTAACGATGATCAAGGACGTAACCCCCATTCCTCACAATGGCTGCCGTCCTCCGAAGCGTCGTCGTGTCTAATTGAAGGAGGGAAAGACAAATGGCAAGATATACTGAAGCAGTCTGCCGCCTGTGCCGCAGAGAAGGTCAGAAGCTCTTCCTTAAGGGCGACCGCTGCTACACCAAGTGCGCGCTTGAGAACAGATCCTATGCACCCGGCCAGCACGGCCAGGGCCGCAGCAAGAGCTCCGAGTACGGTATGCAGCTTCGCGAGAAGCAGAAGGCAAAGAGATACTACGGCGTTCTTGAGAGTCAGTTCCGCAGCTACTATGAGATGGCAGAGCGTCGTCCCGGCAAGACCGGCGAAAACCTCCTGAGCATCCTCGAGTGCCGTCTGGACAACGTCGTGTACCGCCTCGGCTTTGCAATGAGCCGTGCCGAAGCACGTCAGATGGTCAGCCACGGTCACTTCACCGTAAACGGCCGCAAGGTCAACATCCCCAGCTATCAGGTAAAGCCCGGCATGGTTATTACTCTGAAAGAGAGCAGCCGTGGTCTTGAGAAGATCAAGGCCAATGTTGAGGCAAACAGCTCACGTCCCGCACCCAAGTGGCTTGAGTACGATGCAAACAACATGATCGCTAAGGTCGTCGCAGTGCCCGCACGCGATGACATCGACCTCCCCATCGAGGAGCGCCTCATCGTCGAGTTGTACTCCAAGTAATACAGATACCCTCAAATTGGTAAGCTGACAAAACTCAGGGCGCAGATAAAGCGCCGAACTTAATAAGGAGGGTTATATTTAATATGATCGAAATAGAAAAGCCGCGTATAGAGTGCATCGAAACTCCGACCGACAGCTCCTATGGTAAGTATATCGTAGAGCCGCTGGAGCGCGGCTACGGCACGACACTTGGTAACTCTCTGCGTAGGGTCTTATTGTCCTCACTGCCCGGTACGGCTGCGACCTCGATCAAGATCGCAGGCGTTCAGCATGAGTTTTCGACCATCCCCGGTGTTAAGGAAGACGTGACCGAGATCGTTCTTAATGTTAAGAGCATCATCGCCCGTCTCCACAGCGAGGAGCCCAAGACTGTCTATATCGAAGCCGTCGGCGAAGGCGTTGTCACCGCCGGCGACATCAAGGCAGATGCTGAAGTCGAGATCCTCAATCCCGAGCAGCCCATAGCCACCCTCGGACCTGACGGTGCGCTCTCCATGGAGCTTACCTTCGATCACGGCCGCGGCTATGTATCTGCGGACAAGAACAAAACAGCCCAAACCGCAATCGGGACCATCCCCGTTGATTCTATCTACACACCTGTTCTGAAGGTCAACTACTCGGTCGAAAATACCCGTGTAGGTAACCAGACCGACTTTGACAAGCTGACGATCGAGGTGTGGACGGACAAGACCATCACCGCGCGTGATGCAGTGTCTCTCGGCGCAAAGATCCTTTGCGACCACTTCACCCTGTTCACCGATCTGTCCGATGCAGTCGGCAATCGCCCGACCGTCGTCGAAAAGACCGAGACCCAGCGTGATAAGGTGCTTGAGATGACTATCGAAGAGCTCGATCTGTCCGTAAGAAGCTTCAACTGCCTCAAACGAGCAAACATCAACACTGTTGAGGACCTCATCTCCAAGACTCAGGATGAGATGATCAAGGTCCGTAACCTTGGCCGCAAGTCCCTTGAAGAGGTCGAGCACAAGCTCGCCATGATGGGACTGTCTCTCGCGGACGAGGAGAACAACTAACTCTAACAAGGAGGAAACACCGAAATGCCCGGAACAAGAAAGCTCGGCAAGACGACCGATCAGCGCATGGCAATGCTCCGTCAGCAGGTCACCGACCTGCTCGATAAGGGTCGCATGGAGACTACCGTCACCCGCGCAAAAGAGATCGCTCCCATGGCCGAGAAAATGATAAGCCTTGGCAAGAAAAAGGATCTGGCTGCATACCGTCAGGCACTGGCCTTCATCACCCGTGAAGACGTTGCAAAGAAGACCTTTGACGAGCTGAGCGTCAAGTATGCCGACCGCAACGGCGGCTACACCCGTATCACCCGCATCGGACCCCGTCGCGGCGACGCAGCCGAGATGGCAGTCATCGAACTGGTCTGATAGCAATATAAACAAAGTAAAGCACCCCGATTTCGGGGTGCTTTTGGCCGTTCAATCGAGGTGGAAACATGCATGACGATCTGACAAAGCAGGATATTGCAAAAATGCAGGCCGAGCTTGACCACAGGCGGCTGGAGCTTATGCCCGAGCTTCTTGAGGAGGTCAAGCGCACGCGCGCCTTCGGAGATCTGAGCGAAAACTTTGAGTACAAAGAGGCAAAGCGCGCGAAAAACCGCAATGCCAGCCGCATTCGTTATCTTGAAAATATGATCAAGTCCGCGCATATAATCGACTCGGACTCTGCCGCCGACGAGGTCGGACTGTACGACAAGGTCGAGATATACATCCCCGAGGATGACGAGACGAACGTCATCCAGGTCGTGACGACTATCCGCACCGACTCTCAATGGACTCATAAGCCGTGAATCGCCCTTCGGCAAGGCGGTGCTCGGCAAAAAGGCCGGGGACAAGATCATGGTCTACGTCAATGATAACTACAGCTACGAGGCCGTTATAAAAAGCATCACCAAGGCCGAGGATGACGGCTCGGCGCCGATATTGCAATACTGAAAAAACTGCCCGGGACTGCGCGGAAAGCGCGGACTCGGGCAGCTTGTTTTTTATGCTTATTTATCGAGCTTTGCGAGCATCGCGTCGCAGACCTCGTCCATGTCGCCGACTATGCCGTAGGTGCAGTAGTTGAAGATCGCCGCATCCGGATCGGTGTTGACGGCAACGACCGTGTCCGCATCGGAAAAGCCCGTGACGTGGTTCACGGCACCCGATACGCCGAAGGAGATGTACAGCTTCGGCTTTACCACAACGCCGGATTGCCCGATAACGAGCTTGAACGGCAGCACGCCGCGGTCAAACACCGGCCTTGTGCAGGCAAGCTTTCCGCCCAGACGCTCTGCGAGGCGGCGGTAGCGCGGCAGGGCGTCCGCCCCCTTGATCGCGTTGCCGACGCAGACGATCACGTCCGCGTCGGCGATGTTCAGGCTCTCGTCCATGTCGTCGGCGCGGAAATCGAGTATCTCGGTGCGGATATTTTCGACGGGGAAGTCGATACGCTCATCGATCACTTCATATTCGTGCGCACCGCAGGGAGTGTACTTAAACGTGCCGGGGCGGATGGTTCCGACCTGGGGGCGAGCCACGGGAACGGTGATAACGGCCATCATCTTGCCGCCCACGGCAGGCTCGACAAACTCAATGTCTGTCGTCTTAGGATCCCACACAAGCTCGGTCGCGTCCGAGGTGCAGCCGGTGCCGAGACGCGCGGCAAAGCGCGGAGCAAAGTCGCGGCCGTTTATCGTTCCGCCGACCATGACGGCCGTCGGATGGTATTTTTCGCACAGAACCGTGAACAGGTTCGTGTACGCGTCGTTGTTGAAGAAATCGTAGCCCGTGCCGGATACGCGGATGAGCTTATCCACGCCGCAGTCGAGCACCTTCTGAAGCTCACCGTCGCTTATCTCGCCGATAACGACCGCGGCAAGCTTTTCACCGCTTGCGTCGCACAGCTTGCGCGTTTCAGAGCACAGCTCGAGCGATACCGGCAGAACGCTGTCGCCGTCGCGCTCGATAAAGACCCACATGTCCTTAAAATCAGTCTTGTTCATACCTGCAACCTCCTTAAAGCACATCGGCAATAAGCTCAAGAAGCTTATCGACATTCTTTTCCGTGCTGCCCTCGTCGATCATGCTGCCCTTGGAGCCTGTCTCGGGCGGATAGGTGCGCGGAACCTTCGTCGGCGAGCCGGGATCGCCGATCTGCTCGGGATCGAGTCCGGGGATCGTGTAGGAGTCGTACACCTCGATCTCGGCCGTGCGCGAAGCCTTCCAGCTCTTGAGGTTGGGAATGCGCGCGCGGAAGTTTGCCTTTTCGACCGTCAGCAGGCAGGGGTACTGTGCCTTGAGCACCTCAACTCCGCGCTCAAGATCGCGCTCTGCGGTGATGGTGCGTGCGTCGGTATCGACCTCAACGATCTTTGCGGTGGACGATATCTGGCTTGCGCCGAAGCGCTCAGCCAGCTGCGAGCCCATCTGGCCGGTCGCGCCGTCGAGCGATTCCTTGCCGCAGAATATAAGGTCAAAATCGCCGAGCATTTTGGCTGCCGAGACGATAACGTAGCTCGTTGCGAGCGTGTCGGCATTTGCAAATGCGCGGTCGGACAGCAGCACGGCTCTGTCGGCTCGCGGCGAGACACTCGCGCAGAGCTTCCTTGGCCATATCCGGTCCCATGGTGATGACGGTGATGCTGCCGCCGTGAGCTTCCTTGACTCTGACCGCCGCTTCAAGCGCGTTTGCGTCCAGCGGATTGAGTATCGCCGGAACGCCGGCGCGTATAAGACTGCCGGTCACGGGGTCCATTTTAACAAGGTTTATATCGGGAACCTGCTTTACGCAGACAAGAATATTCAGCATTTCTCAGCCCTCCTCGACGTTCGTGCAGACCTTGCCGGGGTTGAGTATACCCTTGGGGTCAAACACCTGCTTTATCGCCTGCATCAGCCCGAATGCCGTCTCGCCGACCGATTTGAGCAGATACTGCTTCTTGGCATGGCCGATGGCGTGCTCGCCGGAGACCTGGCCGCCGAACTCGGTGCACTTTGCGTAGCACTTGTCCATAACGGCCTTGCTGCGGCGCTTGAACTCGTCAAGCTCCATGTCGTTTGCGCAGCAGTAGATGTGCAGCAGGTTGCCGTCGCCGGCGTGGCCGAAGTTGCGGATGGCAATGCCCTCTGCCTTGCCGGCTGCGCGGGTGTAGACGAGAAACTCGGCGATGCGGTCAACGGGAACGACAACGTCCATCTCGTCGAGCAGCTTCGTGTCCGCCTCGATGACGGTGAGGAACGCGCTGCGCGCCGCCCAAACGTCCTTTTCAGGCCGTCTGTCCAAACAACGAGCGTATCGTATGCGCCGCACTTTTCGGCAAGCTCGCCGAGGCGATCCATCTTCGCGGTAAGCTCCGCCTCGCTGTCGCCGACCAGAGTCACGAGTATATACGCGCCGGCCTCCTTACCGTTTACGACCGTCGGGAACACGCTGTTGCCCGTGAAGGCCGCGGAGGAATCGACGATGTCGCGCTCCATGAATTCGATCGACTGAGGATCAAGGTTTGCAAGCTTTATCTGCGGAACTGAGGCGATAGCGGTCTCAACATCCGCAAAGGGGAGAATGAGGCTTACGTCCATGTTCGGCTTGGGAATGAGCTTGAGCGTAAGCTCGGTGATGATACCGAGTGTGCCCTCCGAGCCGATCATCAGGTGCAGCAGACTGTAGCCCGAGCTTGTCTTGCAAACGGTCTTGCCAAGCTCCATAACTCTGCCGTCGGGCAGAACAACGGTCATTGCAAGAACGTAGTCGCGCGTAACGCCGTACTTGACGGCGCGCATGCCGCCTGCGTTTGTCGAAACATTGCCGCCGACCGTCGCGGTCTTTTCGCCGGGATCAGGCGGATACATAAGGCCGCGCGTCAGCGCGTCGGCAGCCAGATCGCACAGCAGAACGCCCGGCTGAATATGCACGACGAGATTGTTCATGTCGTAGGAGAGAATTTTGTTCATGCGCGTTGTGCAGAGCACTACGCCGCCGCACAGCGGCACGCAGCCGCCGACAAGACCCGTGCCTGCGCCGCGCGGAGTCACGGGGATGTTGTTTTCATAGCAAAGGCGCATTATCTGCGAGACTTCCTCGGTGCTCTCGACCTCGCAGACGACCTCCGGATAGTATTTGCCGTAAATCGGCATTTCGTCGTGGCTGAAATCGTCCTTCACCGCATCCTTGGCGAAAAAGCGCTTCGCGCCGACGATGGCCTGAAGCTTCTCAGCAATCTCAGGCGTGATTTTGTTATACTTCGTCATTTCAGACCTCCTCATTGATTTACAATGATGACCGATATCCCGTTCGGGATAACCGTCAAGGTTTTCGAGCTGCCGTATCTGGCAGCTTTCAAAGCCGCATCCAGATTTGGCGCGTACTGCATCTTCATGTCCTCGATCGTTTTTTGCATTTCAGGGCGAGAGACGACAATGACCTTGTGATGCATCAGTATCCGGGCAAGGATCTGACTTTCCCACTGGTCGGGTGCGGTTTTGTCCTGCGGAGTGGCCATTTGCCGGGCGTATAGCTCAGCCGGACTTTTGCAGTCGCGCAGGGCTTTGTAAAACCCCTCGCCTCCGTGACCGTCGGCGCATTCGGCGCACATTATTATTGTGCCGCCACTGCGGCAGCTGGCCTCTGCGGCGGTCATACCCTTTACACATTGGTAAAGGTTCTGGTCGAGCGGAGCGCCTCCGTTTGAAGTTATGACGATATCGGCTATCTGCGCTTTTACCCGGCAATAGCCAAGAAGAAAATCGCAGCCCGTGCGGTGTGCCGTTACATAGTTGCCGGCGAATGCCGCAACGGTCTTTTTATTCTCGTCGATGACAACGTTGACGATGTATGCAAGCTTAGCAAGACGCGCTGCCTCAAGCATATCACAATGTAGGGGGTTGTTGTCAAGTATCCCTGTGCGTGCAAAGGGACTGTCGATGAATTTGCTGCAATGATTTCCAAGAACAGTGACCTTGTCGCATATTCCGGGCAGAACGCTTTTTCTTCCGCCGGAGAAGCCGGCAAAAAAGTGAGGCTCAATAAATCCCTCTGCGATGAGAAGATCGGTTTCGGCGGCAAGCCTGTCGATTACGCACGGCGCGCCGGAGGGCAGAGTGCCTATACGCACGTTCGATTTCTCGTCGCGGCAGTCGTGGACGACTATGCGGCAGCTTTCCATGATCCTGCTGCCGAGCTTTGCGGCAAGCTCGGCGGTCGAGGTAGGGCGGTGAAAGCCCGTTGCAACGAGCAGCGTGACCTCAATGTCCGGATTTCCCTCGCGCAGCTCAAGCAGCATGTTGGGGATGATATCCCGGCTCGGCACAGGGCGAGTGTGGTCGGAAATGATGATAACGCAGTTTTTCTTTCCGCGTGCAAGCTCGCTCAGGCGAGGACTGTCTATCGGCCTGAGCATTGCACGGCGGACTATATCGCTTCCGCTTCCGCTTGAGCGGAGCTTATCTATACTCGAGGTCAGAACATTGGCACTGCCCTCGTTAAATTCAATGTATGTGTTCCCGTAGGGGATCTTCAGCATGGTCAACCACCTGCTTTCTCTATAAGCTTGTCAAGCACCGACGTGCAGTCAGCGATGACGGAGAAGTCCGCGTATTCGTGGATGGGCGCTTTCGGGTCGTGATTGACGGCGTATATCTTCTTTGCGCCCGATATGCCGCTAAGATGCTGCACAGCGCCCGATATGCCGAAGGCAATGTAAATGTCCGGCCTTACAGAAACGCCGGTCTGGCCGACCTGATGGGCATATCCTGCATATCCGGCTGCAACAGCCGCGCGCGAAGCTCCGACTGCGGCACCGAGCATGTCGGCAAGGGTGTGTAGCTTTTTGAAGTTTTCCCGGCTGCCCATGCCGAGCCCTCCGGAGACGATGATGTTTGCGCCCGTAAGGTCTGTGCCGAACACCGCGTCCTCAATAATACGGGTCTGCGTCCAAATATGCTTTGCCTCGCAGCAGGGGATGAGAGGCATGCCCACTTTTTGCGCGTTTTCGGAAAAAGCGAGCTTGAATACGCCCTTGCGCACGGTTGCAAGGACCGGGGTGCACGTATTTTCTATATGAGCGAGCTTTCTGCCGCCGAAGGCAGGCCGGGTCTGGCGCAATGTGCCGTGTTCTGCCCAGCTGAGCGCCGTGCAGTCCGCTGTTATGCCGCAGCTGAGCTTCGCGGCCGTCATCGGAGCGACACAGCAGAAAAACGACGAGCTTTCAAACAGAATAAACTCGGGCTTTTCCGAGAGAGCGTATTGCGATATGCTCTCTGCCGCCGCAACAGGTGCGTTGATATCCTGAACCGAAAGCGCAATGCGCGCCAGGCGGTCGGCTCCTGCGTATATGAGCTGCCCTGCATCAACAGGCTCGGTGGACGAGACTATAACGGCCGTGAGCGATAACTCTCTTTCGCTGCAAAGCTCAAAGGCTCGGCGAACAAGTCCGAGAAAGGACGGCGATATCTCACTGCCTACGACGATCGCGTTAGGTCTATTCATCGCGGTTGCCTCCTTTGATCAGCTCAATGAGCGCCTGCGCGCCTGCGTCCGCATCGGTGCAGACACATCTTTTGCCTTTTCTGAAGCTCATGGTCTCGACCGCCGCTGTGCGTGTCGGCGAGCCGTGCAGGCCGGCGTTTTCGGCGGAAATCCCGATGTCGGCAAGCGTAAGGCGCTCTATGGCGGCTTTTTTGCTTCGGCGCATGCCCATGACGGTCGGGCTGCGCACCATATCCGTTCCGTTGCAGACAGAGAGCACTGCCGGAACGGCACCTTCGTATTCTGCCGAAACGCCGTCGTTTGTGCAGCATATTCTCAGCGTATCGCCGTCGATACCGAATGCGGTCACGGCTGCCGCCATCGGCAGACCGAGCCGCTCGGACAGCTGCGGAGCAATGTGCCCGGTCTCACTGTCGATCGCTTTGCGCCCACAGAGAACGAGATCAAAGCCGCCGAGTCTGTTTATTGCCGCGGCAAGGATATTTGCCGTGACTAAAGTATCAGAGCCGGCGAGAGCGCTGTCACAAATGAGGACAGCACGGTCAGCGCCGGCTGCAATAGCATCTCGCAGAGCGTTCTCTGCGTAGGAAGGAGCCATGGTGACGACAGTCACCATGGTCTCCGGGGCATTATCTTTGATCCTGAGCGCAAGCTCAAGGGCATAGGCGTCAGCAGGGTTTATTCCGAGTTTTCCGCCCGAGAGCCTGTCGTCATTGTCGGTAAGCGAGTCAGTAAACGTGGCCTGAGAAACGATCTTCAGGCATACCAATATATTCATAGCGCCTCCGAAATCAGATGATATCGTGATAGACCTCTGCAAGAGCTTTCTGTATCGTGCGGTAATCTTTGAAGCCTTTTTCGTAGATCTCCACGTTTTCGGGAATGGGGGTCACGACGTCGGCAACGGTGACGCACTTTTTGACGCTGTCATCAAAATCGGCGAACACGCCGGTAGCAACGCCTGCGAGCATAGCCGAGCCGAGGGATGAGTCGTTATCTACGGTGCTCGTGAGCGGAGTGGCCAAAACGTCGGCGAGTATCTGCCGCCAAAGCTTGCCCTTTGCTCCGCCGCCGATAATGCGGTATTCGCTGACAGCGATCTTCTGTGCCTTTATCTCCTCAAGACAGTCGCGCATGGAGTAGGATATGCCCTCCATAACGGCGCGCGTAAAGTGGCCTTTCGTGTGGTGCATGCCGGCGCCGACAAAGCTTGCGCGCAGCTTGTCGTCGTAATACGGAGTCATCTCGCCGAGAAGGTAGGGATGGAAATAGAGCTTTTCGCTGCCGGCAGGAACTGCCTCGGCGGCGCGGTTTAGCACCTCGTAAGCGCTCGTGCCCTTTTCCTCGGCGATCCTGGATTCGTCTGTTCCGAATATATCCCTGTACCACTTGTAAGACGCAGCGCAGCTTCTTGTTCCGGTTCCGGGATACCAGAGACCGGGGATAACGTGGCGGTAGTTAAAAAACTGATGACTTGCTATCGGACCTGAGGTTATGGGGCATATGCGGCCGGCAGTTGCAAGCTTTACGGTCGCGCAGCCCTCTGCAATGGCTCCGGAGGCGTAGACCTCCAAAGCCGTATCCGTTGTGCCGGTTATGACCGGCGTTCCGGCTGCAAGCCCGGTCGCCGCGGCGATCTCGGGAAGAACAAAACCGGCAATGTCACCGGGCTGCTTGATCTCCGGCAGCATATCGGCGGAAACACCGGCAAGCTCGCAAAGCTCCGGGACCCAGCGACTCGTGTGATCGTTGCAGAGCATCGCGCCCATCGCTTCGATCGAGTCTGTGCAGAAATCCCCGGTTATGCGGTGGCGCACATAGTCCTTTGCAAAGTAAACACGGCGAGTGTTTTTGATAACCTCCGGCTCGTTTTCACGCAGCCACATCATCTGCGGCAAGGTCCATGCCGGACTTACGGAGTTTACGGAGCTTTCTCTGAGCAGCTCGGAGCAGTTTTCTTTCAAGAACCTTGTCTGCGCGCCGCTTCTTGCGTCCGACCAGTGGATGAATCTGCGCAGAGGCTTATCGTCTGCGCCGCAGAGCACTGCCATGTGCGTTGCGGCATCAATGGCCAGCGCCGATATCGCTTTGCCGTCGATCCCAGCCTTTTCGATGCATGCCTTGATATTTACTATGACAGCGTCGAAAAGATCATCGGCATCCTGCTCGAGCCAGCCGGGCTTCGGAGAATATGCAGGATATTCGCGCGAGGCTGTAGCAAGCACATTGCCCTGCGAATCTATAAGCGTTGCCTTGGAGGATGATCCTCCAAGGTCTACGCCCAAAAGTAGTTTTTCTGCCATAATAGCACCGCCTTATCAGCAAAGTCCGTCCAGAATCTCGTAAATGTCAGCGATCTTTACGCCGTCGGTAGCATACTTGCTCATGATATAGAAATCGTCGGGTGAGGCGGTTATGATAAGGTCGCTGCCGAGGCGCACGGCGTCCTCGCATCTTACGCGCACCATCTGCGCGGCGACCTCGGGCGCGTACATATCAAACGGCACTGTGCCGATACAGCGTGACATTTTTCCGTTAAGGAACAGCTCGGTCAGTTCAATGCCGCAGGCGTCTGCGATTGCCTTGAAGGGCGCGATCTCATCGAGAGAGCGCGTGTGAGCTTTACCGGCTCCTGAAGCGAACCGGCAATGCCGGCCTTTTTGACCTTGAGCTTGCCGTCGGCGATCAGAGCGGCTATGAACGCTGTCGCGGTTACGATCTCGATCCCACTCAGCAGACCCCATGCGCCGTACTGCTCTTTGAACATCGCGGCGTCGGCAGGGTTTAAAACGACCAGAGTTTTTGCGCCGGTGTCGGCGATCATTTTCGCCGTGTGTGCCGCAACTGCCTGAACGTCACCCGTGTAGCCCATAAGCTCGCCAAGGTATGCGCCGGATGCAGGCTCGTCGGCGAGAACGGTGAAGTCAATGCCGGCCTTTTTGAGAATGCTTATGGCATGAACGCCGGTGTCTGCGCGCATTGCCTCGGCTGTCTGACCGATGAACAGAAGTACCTCGGCCTTCTCGGGCAGCTTGCCTGCTTTTTCAAAAAGCTTACCCATTGCGCTAAGACCGAAGATGTTGCCGCATTCGCTTATGGTGTCGATCATCTTGATCACGGCTGCCGGAGCGAGATCTTCAACGACCGCGCGCATTCTTGCTTCGCGTGTGTATTCGCTGGGCTTGTAGCCTGTGACGCAATCGTTTGCGCATGCGTCGCACAGCGTGCAGTGGTACATTGCCTCGGCAATATCTTTGTCAAACTCTGTTCCGCGTTCGATCATCGAGATCATCAGACCTCTTGCGCGCGGAGTCCATGCCTCGCTGCCGGTTGCTCCGGCGACGGGGCAGATATGGCGGCACATCCAGCAGAATCTGCATGCGTCGGCCTGTCTTGCACTGTCTTTAGAAAACATATCAAAACCTCTTTATCGCAAAATTTTTCCGCGCCTTTTTACAGGCCCATCTTGTACGGGTTCATGATCCCATTGGGGTCGAGCTCTTTCTTGATGCCCTGGAGCACCTGCATTGCCGGGCCGTAGCTTTCCTTCATGAGTCTGCCGAGCTTCAGACCGACGCCGTGGTGGTCGTTGATAACGCCGCCGTTTGCAATCGCCGCACGAACGCCGGCGTTCCAAATGCGGTTGTGCAGGCGGATGCACTCTTCCTGATCCTCGGGCGGATTGTCGATGATAAAGCGCGAGTAGTTCATGCAGCCCCAGTCGTACCAGTGGGAGCTGTGAGAGATAAAGCGTACTCCGTCATAGGTTTCCTCAACGGCTTTTTTCATCGCCCAGTATATCTTTTCTATGTTGTCGTATGTCGCAACGGTGTCCAGAGTTCCGAACATCTGCGGATTGTTCATGATGTAGCCGGGGTAGAAGAAGGTGATGCGGTTTTCAAACCACTTTTCGCCGTACTCCGTGCCGAGATACTCCGCGTCGTACTTCTTGCAGATATCGAGTATAAGCTCTTCCTCGGCGGCAACGATCTTGGCATGTCCCTCAACGGTGAGGTTCATGAACGAGCCGCGCTTTTCAAAGCCGATGACCTTTTTGATGATAGAAACGGTTTCGGCCTCGTCGAACAGGCGTACGATAGAGGGCTTTACGGTCTGCACGATCTCGCGGCATGCGTCATAGCCTGTAGAGATATCCTTGAACAGGAACGCGTGATGGCGGCGTACCTCGGGAAGCTTGGTCATTTTGAACTTTGCCTTGGTCATAATGCCGAGCGTACCCTCGCTGCCGAGAAACAGAGGCAGAAGGTTCGGACCGCTCGAATGCTTGGGAACGGGCAGAGTGTTTATGATATCGCCGTTGGGAAGTGCCACCTCGACCGAGAGACACTGATCGTCGATCTTGCCGTATTTGGTGGAAAGGATGCCGATGCCGTTGTGTGCCAGCGCGCCGCCAACGGTGCAGCAGGTAAGGCAGCTGGGCAGATGCATAACAGAGAAGCCCTGCTCGTTTGCGTACCATTCGAGGGTCTGGAATATCATACCTGTTTCGCAGGTGATGGTGCCGGCCTTGGTGTCGATATCAAGCAGCTTATCCATGCGCTTGATATCAAGGACTATGCCGCCTGCCATGGGCAGAGCGCCGCCCTGCGAACCGCTTCCGCCACCCCATGTCTGGACGGGGAGCTTGTAGTAGTTCGCTATCTTGAGTACCTTTGAGACTTCTTCGGCGCAGCCGGGGCGCACGACGTAGTCGGGGAGCGCGGGATCGCCGCCCTTATCGACGGTCATTCTTGCAAGCCAAAAATAGTCCGTACCGTAAGCAAGCTTCTGATCGCTACTGTGACTGACGTTCTCGACGCCGACAGCGTCCTCAAGCTCGGTAAGGATCATTTCGTGCATAAATCCTCTGAGTTCCATTTGCATCCTCCTGTATGTTCATGCTCAGTGAGCAGTATTTAACTTTTTATTGCCTGCCGATATTTTTTCTCTGCCTCGGCAGAGGGCAGATGAGATTAAAAACAGTTATGGAAAATAGATCGTTAGCTGCATATAGGTCTGCGGCAGGCTGCCCGAAGGCAGCCTATTGGCAGATGAAAAAGAAAAGAAGTGTAAAATGCCTTACAACTTGCTTGTAAGCGAGGATTACTTGTATGCTGGCATGATGGCGTCTGCTTCGGCAACTGCGGTGGCATATGCCTCAAGGCCTTCGATGAGTGCGTCATCGGGAATGGTGAGAGGAGGAGTGAGCTTCATGGTGATGCCTGCGCCGACGGCCGCGAAGAAGGTAAGACCGTTCTCGTTGCACTTTTTGGTGACTTCAAGTGCAAATTCGGGGTGAATTGCGTGAGTGTCGGCCTCTGCAAAGGTGACGGCCCATGCCATACCGATGCCGCTTACATAGCTTATGCGCTCGGGGAACTGCTTCCACAGTGCCTTGAGCTTTTCTTCCATGATCTTGCCCTTGCGCAGAGCTTCCTGGCACATGTTGTGCTCTTTGAGGAACTTGATGTTTGCTGCGGTGCCGGCGGAAGCAACGGGGCTGCCGGAATGGGTGGAGGTCATGGTGTTGGGAGCGTAGATATCCATCAGCTCGCGGCGGCCGACAAGTGCCGACTGAGGCAGACCGCCGGAAAGACCTTTCGCGGTGGTGAACAGATCGGGCAGGATGTCATAGTTTTCAAAGCCGAACCACTTGCCGCTGCGGCAGCAGCCGATCTGGATCTCGTCCATCATAAGAACGATGTCATACTTATCGCAGAATGCACGCAGATTCTTTGCATAGGACTTGGGCATCGGGTAGCAGAGGTTGCCGTAGTAGGACTCGATGATGATGCCGGCGATGTTTTTGTACTCAACGCCGTGCGCGTCGATGGTGTCCAGAAGGGTCTGGAACATTTTTTCGTCCGAGAAGCCGGGCTTGGTGGGATCTGCCCACTCGTGATCGTATGCGTTGGGCCAGGGAGCCTGGAAAATGTCGGGGTCGAGATTTCCGATCCAGTCCTTGAGCGCGGGCTGACCGCCGACCATCTGAGAAGCGAGGGTGCGTCCGTGGAACGCGCCTTCAAAGGATACGATGACCTTCTTTGCCGGACCACCGACCATCTTGCCGTGGGTGCGTGCGATCTTGACTGCCGCCTCAACTGCCTCGGTGCCGGCAGAGAGCATGAACGCCTTGCTGTCGGGGATGGGGCTTACGCTGCAAATTGCCTTTGCGGCCTCAACGCGCTCCTTGGTCGGGTGCAGATATGCGCACAGCAGGGGCTTGTCGAGAGTTTTCTTGATCGCGTCGATGATCTCGGGATTGCCGTGGCCGGCGTTTGTGATCATAACGCCCGAGGAGAAGTCGATGAACTTGTTGCCGTACGGGTCACATACCTTGTAGCCGTCCTCGGTGTGATCCCACACGATAAGGGGCTGGCCTGCGTTGGATATGGGCTCATACTTCTGCATTTCCTTTATAAGATCGAAAGACTCGGGCACGGGAATGGGAGTGACTATGCGGCGATGCTTAGTCTCGATGCGTTTAGTCTCGCGGGACTCCATTTCAAAACCTTGACCGTTCATTTTAAAACCTCCAAAAATATTGTTTTTTATTAAGGCTATTTTTCGTTTTCAACTTCGGCGTAGGGTCCCATGCCCCACTTTTTGCTGTAGTATTTGTACTTGTTTTTCAGCCCGTCGATGACGAGGTAGATAAGGACTATGATCATACCGGCAACCGTGAGCCGAGTCGTAAGCTCGGACGAGCCGGCGATGATACCCTTGTCCATCAAAAGCGCGATAACCTCGCAGACGAGCGCGCCGAGCAGGAGAAATTTCCTGCGCAGAAATTGCGCAAGGCTGAATTTTTCGTTTTCTTTTCGCTGATTTTTCATAGTTCCGCCTTACAGTAGCTTTTTCATATCCGCCATAACGGCATCCATCTTCTCGAGCGTGATATCGGCGTCGGCGAGTGTGTGCTGAACCGAGAATCCGCAGTGAGAGGGGATGTTTGCGTTCCAGTAAGAGTGGAAATACAGGCCGCGGTCGAGCGCTCCGTTAATAAAAGCGTTTGCCAGATCGCGTCTGAACAGCTTCTGTGATGCGCGCAGATCGTAGTCGATCTCGCGATCTTCATAGCCCCAGTAGATAGCAAATCTTGCACCGAGGCTGCTTACATGGCCGGGCAGGCCGTGCTTTTTCATAAGATCCTCCATGCCGGAGAAAAGCTTAGAGCCGAATGCCTCGATGTGGTCATAGAAGCCGTCCTCGAGCGCCATGCTGACGCATGCGTTTGCCGCGTATACGCCGAGCTGATTGCCGCTGTAGGTGCCGGATACGCCGACTATGCCGCCGGGCGAGCAGATATCCATGATTTTGGCTTTGCCGCCGACGAGCGATATCGAAGCGCCGCCGCCGAGAGCCTTTGCAAAGGTGGTTATGTCCGGCTGCACGCCGTAGAAGCCTGCCGCGCTGCCCGGACGGAAGCGCAGACCGGTGATCACCTCGTCCATTATCATGCAGATGCCCTCTGCGTCGCATATTTCGCGTATGCCGCGCACAAACTCGGGCTTCATCATCGAGCAGCCCATGTTAAAGCATATCGGCTCGATGATGATAGCTGCGACGTTGCCCTTGTATTTTTCAACAAGCTTTGCAACGGCTTCAAGATTGTTTGATTCTGCGACCTTTATAAGGTCTGTGAATGCGTGGGGGATACCTGCGCTGTCGGGCACCGTTTCGCACACGCCGTCAACGATGGGAGGATAGTTGTTGTGGTTGTACCATACCATCTCGTGCATGCCATGGAAGTGGCCGTCGAGCTTTATTACGATGTCTTTGCCGGTGTAGCCGCGCGCGATGCGTATCGCGGCCATGGTAGATTCGGTACCTGAGTTAAGAAGTCTGAACTTTTCGACAGTGGGAACGAGCTTGGTAAAATTCTTTGCGAATTCTATCGTCTTTTCCGTGTCGTAATTCATCAGAAAGCCCTTTTCGATGCATTCTTCAAGAGCTGCCTGAATGCGCGGATGCTTGTGGCCGAACATTGACGCGCCCGAGCCGCCGTGATAATCGATAAACTCCTGATTATCAACGGTGTAAAGGCGAGCGCCCTCGGCGTGGTCGATGTAATGGGGCATGCCGCAGGCAACGTTGACTCGTCCGCCGGCGGAAACGCCGCTGGGCATATATTTTTTGCCCTCTTCCCAAAGCTCATGACTTCTTTCAAGTTTCATTTCAGGATCCTCCGATATGTAATAATGAGATCAAAATCAGGTTGCTGCGCCGAATACCAGATCGGGCAGGAACTGCGGGATCGGCAGCAGGATGCACAGCACGATAACAAGAAGCATAATGCCGATGACGATCAGCATGTGCGGCAAAACGGTGTCCCTCATCTTGGAGCCTGTGAGGTTCATGGAGAGGAACAGATATATGCCGACAGGAGGCGTAAGACCGCCGAGAACGGTACTCAGTGCGAAAACAACGCCGAGCTGGTTGAGGTTTACGCCCAAAGAGGCGAACATGGGATAAATGATAGGCAGGATGATTGGCAGCGCTGCAAGCGATTCCATGAAGCAGCCTATTACGACCATGAACGCGATTACAAGGAAGAACAGACCCGTGGGGCTTGTTGTGATGCTCAGCATGAAGTCAACGATCTTCTGGCCCATACCCTCAAGTGCGAAAATGTAAGAGAAGATAGAGGAGAAGCCGATGATCATCATGACCATTGCCATGTTGACGGACGCCGAGCGCAGGACGTTTATCAGATCCTTAAAGCTCATGGACTTGTACACGAATACCGAAACGATAAGACCGTATACGCAGGCGACCGCGCCGGCCTCGGTTGCTGTGAAGATGCCGCCCATAACGCCGCCGATGATGATAATGGGCATCAGCAGAGCCCAGATGGAGTCTTTAAACGCAGCCCAAACGACCTTGCCGCGGAATTTTCCGCCGTAGTCGATGTTGCGCTTTTTTGCGTAAATGTAGCAGTAGATCATCAGGCTCAGGCCGATGATAAAGCCGGGGATAATGCCGCCGACGAACAGACGCGAGATCGAAAAGCCCGTTATGCAGCCGAAAACGATCATATCGACGCTCGGCGGGACGATCGGGCCGAGCGAGCCTGCGCCTGCGCTCATTGCTGCGGTGAAGCCGCGGCTGTAGCCCTTTTTGAGCATTTCGGGAACGGTGATGCCGCCGATGGCGCTTATGGTCGCGGCGCCGGAGCCGGAGACGGCAGCGAAGATCATACTCGCACCGACTGTGGTTATTGCGGTACCGCCGCGCAGCCATGACAGAATGGCCGAGGCGAAGTTGACTATCCTTTTGGATATGCCGCCCTTGCCCATGATCGCACCGGCGAGGATGAACAGGGGAATAGCCATGTACGAGAAGGAGTTTATGCCTTCAAAAAACTGCTTTACGACCATGAACATAGGCGCGGTGCTGCCGAAGTAAAGTCCGGCCGTACCGGCTATGCCGATGGCAAACGCGATGGGGACGCCGAACAGCAGGCAGCAGATAAGTGTGATGATCGTGATTTGTATCATTCTTTCTTACCTCCGTCCTTGCCGACGTTATCGGCATTGTCGTCGCTATCCTTAGCGGCCTCTGCCTCAAGCTCGCGGTCAAATTCCTTGGCCATGGCCTGAGCTTCAAGCAGAAGCTCGTCGCTTTCTATTCCGTGGATGATGTTGTAAACCTTGCGCGGAACCTGGCCGAGAAGGCTCAGATTGACCGAAATTATGCCTGCTACAAATGAGGCATAGATGACCTATTTCGGCAGCCATACGACTGAAGTCGCGGTCGAGTTGCCTGCACGCTCGATAAGCTCAAGCGAGGGGCCGATGAGATAGATCATGAATCCGAAAACGATGATTCGAGTGATAAGATAATGCGCGGCGCGCAGCTTGGGCCAGCGCGCAAATGCGCCCTGAAGTATGTCCATACTGACGTGCTGATCTTCCCTTGTTGTAAGACCGGCGCCCACGAGAACACCCCAGATCATGATGTAGCGAAGAATTTCTTCCGCCCATACGATGGAGTTGTTGAGGGCATAGCGCCAGAATACCATCGCAAATGTAAGCCACATGATGGCGAACATTATGATGCAGCACATAACTAACTGGACCCATTCAATGCTTTTATCAATCTTCTTTAAAACGTTAAGCATTGTTTCCTCCTAAGTTTTTAAACAGCACCATAGTTAGCCGGGCTAACTATGGTACTGCGGTTTTTAAGTGCTGTGTGGTGGCTTTTTGATTACTTGCTGTAGGATGCGATAGAGTCGAGCAGATCGCCGAGGCCGTAGCCGATGAATTCGTCATATATCGGCTGGCATGCGTCCTTCATTCTTGCGATCTCGGTCTGAGGCATCTCGTAGATCTCAACGCCGGCCTTCTCGATGGCGGCGATGTTATCCTGATCGGAAGTTGCACGAAGCTCAAAGCAGTAAGCTTCGGACTCGATGACTGCCTCCTGGATGGCCTTCTGGATATCCTCAGGGAAGCTGTTCCACTTTTCCTGGTTCATGCAGATGACGTTCATCGCTGCAAGGTGATAGGTGTAGGACATGTAGTTGTTAACTTCATCCAGTTCTGCTGAACGATGTTTGCAAGGTCGCACTCGCAGCCGTCAACAACGCCCTGCTGAAGAGCCTGATAGGTCTCGGAGAAAGCAGTGGTGGTCGGGTTTGCGCCCATGTCCTTGAACATGTCAACGTAAATGGTCGCGTTGGGAACGCGGATCTTCATGCCCTTGAGGTCGTCAAGAGTCTTGATGGGAGACTTGACGCTGAGCATGTGACGGAAGCCGGAGTAAACGTTGCCGAGAACGTACAGGCCGGTGCCGTCTGCGATCTTGTTGAGCTCGGGGCGGATGAGGTTTGCGGTGACTTCCTTCGCGGCGTCAATGTTGCTGTACTGGAAGGGCAGGCCGAATACTGCAAACTCGGGCTTGTTTGTAACGGTTGCCCAAACGGAGCCTTCGGAGAAGCCCATGTCGCATGCGCCGGTGACGCACTGCTCTGCGATGTTCTGCTCGTCGCCGAGCTGCTCGTTTGCGAAGATCTTGACCTGGCATGCGCCGTTGGTCTTTTCTTCAACGAGCTCCTTGATCTTTGCCATCTGCTTGTGCTCGATGGAGTCCTCGGTGTAGACGTGGCCGATGGTCAGGGTGTACTTCGCGTCGGCAGTCTCGCCTTCCTTATTGGTGTCGTCCTCGCCGCCGCGCTTGCCGCAAGCGGTCAGAGAACACAGGGACAGAACCATTGCCAGGGAAAGTAAGAGAGCTATAAACTTTTTCATACATTACCTCCTATTGTGTTTTGTTCTTTTTCTCTCTTTACAGGCCGTGCGCGCCGTTTGGCTTGCAACGGCATGATTTATGGGGTTTGCGGATAAAAATTTCTGAAATAAAATTTCAGAACTTGACACAGCATGAACGAGTGTCAAAAACGTTACCGTGCCTGTTGCTATTGCCATTCTAATTCCAAAACGCTGTATTTTCAACAAATTTTTGCGCATTCGCTCATTTTTGACGCTTTTGCACAAAAATAGGCAGCAGATTTTGTGAATTATTATTTCTGAAATAATATTTCAGAAACGAAAATTAATTTTTCGCTTATCTTTTAACGGTACTTGAAAAAAATTCGATGATTTGTTATATTTAATACAATATTTAATATGTATAGCAGTGATTTATCAAATAGTATGGAAGAAGGGGCGGCAATGGATAAAAAACAAACTCCGGCGATGCTGCTGAAAATTAAATCGATGCGCGAAAATCTCAGCAAGGCGGAGCTTCTTGTGTGCGACTATATAATCGAGCATCCGGAGGAGGTGATCTACCTTTCGGTGTCCGAGCTTGCGGCCAAGAGCGGCGTGAGCGATGCAACGGTCATCCGCGCAAGCCAGAAGATAGGCAGCAGCTCATATCAGGATCTGAAGATATCTCTTGCGCAGGATATCGTTACGCCGCTGCAAAGCGTAAATGAAGAGATCGAAGCCGGCGACCCTACAAATGTTGTGGTCGAAAAGGTGTTCCAGGGCATACTGCATACGCTCAATTACACTTACAGGCTCCAGGACGGCGGAATGCTCGAGCGCGCGGCGGATATGCTCCTTGGCGCAAACCGCATCTGCATATGCGGCCTTGGCAACTCGCACGCCATCGCCGAGGATATCCAGCATAAGCTGATGCGCCTCGGCCTTAATGCGACGGCATATTCGGATAACCATCTTCAGGTGATATGCTCGTCGTTTCTCAAAAAGGGAGACGTGCTGTTTGCCGTAAGCCATTCGGGCAGCTCGCGCGACGTTGTTCATGCCGCGGAGATAGCGCTTGAAGGCGGAGCTGCGGTCATATCGCTCACGAATGTCGGCCGCTCACCGCTTGCGGATATCTCTACGATCGCACTGCACACGGCCTCGAACGAAACTCGCTATCGCCGCGTGGCGCTGTCGTCGCGTATCGCGCAGATGGCGATAGTCGATGTGCTGTATACGATGATAGCGCTTAAAAAGCCGGACACGGCCGACGGCTTCTTCAAAATCGAAAAGGAATTGGTCAACACCAAGTATTGATGCTATGAGCGAAAAAACGGCAGAAAAAAGCCCTGTGCTTTCAGCGGCAGAGCAGTGTATAACGAAAACGCGATCAAGGCCTTCTGCAAGGTTCAGTATTCCGCGTTCAAAAAGAAAAATCAGATACTCATCGTTCTGCTTGGCATTGCGCTCATTGTGCTTGCCGTGTGCGGACTTACCAAGGGCGCTGCGTCCATTGTTATCGGCGTTATAGGCTGCTGGGTCATCACGCTGCCGGGCGTTGTTCCGAAAAGCGATGCGGATAAGCTTATCGCGGCAATGGACGTGAAGTTCGGCACGTCAAAATACAGCTTTGACGATAAGGGCTTTGATATCGTTGCCGGAAGCGATACGAACAGGCTCGGATATGACAATATGATAAGGCTTATTGAGGATAGCGATTACTTTTCTTTTTTGCTACGCCGCAGCTTGCGTACATAGTCGAAAAGAAAACTCTCAATCCCAAGTCGGAGGAAAAATTCAAAGCTTACACCTCGCGTCGGGTCGGACTTGAGTGGACTTCTGCACGCCCGTGGTATTCCCTGAATCTCAAAGCCGTGATAAATGATAAAAAGAATACTCGAAAGATACCCAAATAACGAACAAATAACAAAAAATCCCGAGGTCAACGACCTCGGGATTTTCATTTAAAACATATCGGGATACAGCACCTGCGCTATGGCCTCGACGGTGGACACGCAGCGCATGCCGGGCATTGCGTCTTCAAGCGAAAGACGCACAAAGCGCTCGTTTTTAACACAGTCGAGCTGCGAAAGCTGCGGGTCTGCCTTCAGCGCGGCGACCTTCTCGTCATAGCTTGAGCCTTCGTAGTCGTGGATGATGATGCACCAGGGATCGGCAACGGCAACGGCCGACGGCTCGACCGCGTCCCACGCCTTTGATATCTCGCCGAAGGCGTTTGCGCCGCCGGCGGCGGTGATGTAAGCCGACTCGATGTTTGAGCTTCCTGCGGTGTAGAGCTTTTCGCCGATGAGCTGTCGAGCACGAACACCGTTTTAGGCTCGGTTACATCGCCGAGCTTATCGGTCACCGCTTCAAGGCGTGTGCTCTGCTCGCTGACGATCTCCTCAATGTTTTCGACACTGAATATCTTCGCAAGATCGCGCATTTCCTGCCACACGGCCTCGATGGTCTCGGCCTCACTGACATAGACGGTGATCCCGGCCTTTTCAAGCTGAGCCACGGTCAGGTCGTCGTCAAATATCCAAGAGCTTGCGTAGAGAAGATCGCAACCGCTGTCGATTATCTGCTGCGCCGTCGGGTAGCCTATGCTGAGCGTCGGTATGCTCTCAACGGCGTCGGCGTATTCGGGCAGAGCGCCCAGCGAATGATTTTCCATGCACTTGCCGATGACCTTATCGGCAAGGCCGAGCGCGCAGAAAACCTCGGTGCAGTTGGGGCCTGCCGTAACGACCTTCTGCGGAAGCGCCGTGACGGTGCTCTGTTTGCCGTGATTGCGGAAGCTCACGGGAGCGTAGCTTTCCTCGGGAGTGGGCTGCGCTGTAGGCTGAGCGGTCGGTTCCGGCTCATTGCCCTTGCATGCGCACAGCGAAAATGCCATGACAAGGCACAGTAAAAATGCAACTATTCTTTTCATATATCTCTCCTTTTGTGATAAAAGAGCATTTGCGCATAATATACCACTATATAATTGTCAATTCAACGGCTTTTTGTTAATAAAAAAGGCATTGAGCATAAGAAAAATGTGTGTTATTATATGTATTTATCGAAATGTACCTTACGGAGGCATTGATATATGGACGAGACTAATGTTTTAGACGAAATGCCGGCTGAGGAAATAACTCAGACGGAGAAAAAAAGCCGCGGCGGCAAGCATTCAAAGCCCGGCAAAAACAGACGCCGCGGCGGCAAAAAGAGCAAAAAGGGACTTGTCATAGCCCTGTGCGTGATCGCGGCGCTTGCGATCATTGCGGCGCTTTTCGTGTTCGTCGTTTACGGCGGACGGCACATGTACCTCAAAGCCGAGCTCGGCGATGGGGCACCGGCGGCGTCGGCGTTCATGAAAGACGGCGCGGATGCAAGCTACGTTGGCGATGCCAACGTCAGCACGAGCAAAGAGGGTACCTATATATTAAAGGTCAAAAGCGGCGGCAAGGTTCGCCCGGAGCTTCTTATCGTACGCGATACGAAGGCTCCGACGACCGATACCACCGAGGCCCAGATAACCATCGATGATAAATCGCTCGAGCCCGAGACGGCTCTGGGCGAGATAAAGGATGCGTCGAAGGTCACCGCAACGTGGGAGAAGGAGCCGACCTACGGCGCTGCCGGAGCATATGATTGCAGCATAAAGCTTGAAGATGCCTGCGGAAACAGCCGCAGCGTCAAGCTCACGGTCAAGGTTCTCGGTCTTGTCGATGTCCTTGAGCACGAGGCCGGTCAGCCGCGCCCGAGCCTTAAGGACTTCATGGCCGTAGAGCGCGAGGATGCAAAGCTCGTGACCGATCTTAACGACATCACATGGGATAAGCTCGGCGACTACGAGGTCAAGGCCGAGTTTGACGGAAAGACCTTTACCTCGACCCTGCGCATAGTCGATACAACGGCTCCCGACCCGGACATCGTTCCGGCGGCGGTGCTCGTCGGCGGCAAGATAGAGGCCAAGGACCTCGCCCTGAGCGGTGGCGACGCGACCGCTGTGAGCTATGAATTCACCTCCGAGCCGGTCCTGTCGAAGGCCGGAACGGTCTCCTGCGGAATAAAGGCCACCGATGAGGCCGGAAACAGCTCGGAGAAAACGGGCAAGATCATCGTCTGCGACGCGATAGCCGAGCTTGAGGCGTCGATGGATATGGTCACGGAAAGCGACGTGCTCGCGGCACTCGGCAGCGACTATGCCGGATACAAGATGGAAAGCGAGCCGTTCGAGCGCACCGGTCTCGGCGCACACGCGATGGTTTTCGCAAAAGGCGACGAGAAGATCAACGTCGGCGTTGTGATAAAGGACACCGTTGCCCCCACTGCCGAGGGCATCGACTGCCAGTGCAGCACCGGCTACTACTGCGAGCCGATAAAGTTTGTGACCAATGTTGCGGATATGTCCAAGGTCACGGCAAAATTCGTAAACGAGCCCGACTGGAGCGTTGAGGGCGAGCAGGATGTTCAGATCGTGCTCACCGACCGCGCCGGAAACGAGACTACGGTCGAGGCAAAGGCGATCATAGCCCCCGATACGACTGCGCCCGTTATCTACGCCGCGCGCGACAGATACTGCTATGTCGGCGAGGCGGTGTCCTATTTCAAAGAGGTCTTTGCCGAGGATAACGCAGATCCCGAGCCTGAGATCGAGGTTGACAAGTCCAAGGTCGATGCAAAGACTGCCGGGACCTACGACGTTACATACACAGCCACCGACCACGAGGGCAACACCTCGAGCGTCACGGTAAAATACACCTTTGTCGAAAAAAAGATCGACGACGCAAAGCTTGACGAGGCCGTGGACAAGGTCATCGGCGAGATCATAACCGACGATATGAGCGTGCCTGAGCAGGCGTATGCGATATTTGATTACTGCTACAGCAATATCATCTACACCGGCACGTCCGATAAGACCGACTGGAAGAGTGAGGCCTACCGCGGCCTGACCGAGGGTGTGGGCGACTGCTTCACCTTCTATTCGGCAAGCTATGCGCTTTTGCAGAAGATAGACTGCCAGGTGCTCAGCGTTGAGCGCCTAAACGGCAAAACGCAGCACTTCTGGTGCCTTGTGAACCTCGGCACGGGCTGGTATCACTTCGATGCCTGCAATGTCGGCCCCGAGCACCTGAGATGCTTCATGAAAACAAGCGAGGAGCTTGTCAAATACAGCGTGCAGTACTGGCGCTTTGACACGACACTGTATCCGCCGCTTGAAACAACGCCGTATTCAATGAGCTGAAAATGAAAAATGTACTTGAATTTTTAGAAAAAACAGCGCCCGTTTGCGGCGATAAGACCGCTTTTTCCGACGGCGAGGAGAGTCTGAGCTTTGCAGAGCTTGCGCATCTTTCGCGCGCCGGGGGAAGCGCGCTGATCGCCAGAGGGCTAAAAAACGAGCCAGTTGCGGTGTTCATGAAAAAAGCGCCGAAAACGATAGCCGCGTTTTTCGCGGTGCTCTATGCCGGGTGCTATTATGTTCCGCTGGATGCGTCCATGCCGCTTTACAGGCTGCAAATGATATTCGAGCAGCTCTCGCCCCGCACCGTTGTCTGTGACGATGCTTCAAGGGAGCTTGCCGAAAGGCTCTCGCCCGAGGGCAGCGTTATAAGCGCATCCGAGCTTTTCGCGGTCGATGAAAACGCTGAGGCGCTGGCAGCTGTTCGCGCAAAATGCATCGACACGGACCCGGCGTACATCGTCTTTACCTCCGGCAGCACAGGCGTTCCCAAGGGCGTCACCGGCTGCCACAGGGCGCTTATAGACTATGCAAACGCGCTGTGCCCCGTTATCGGCGCTGACGAGGAGAGCGTTTTTGCAATGCAGGTTCCGCTTTATGTCGATGCCTGCATGAAAGAGCTGCTGTCGGTCATAAAATGCGGCTCGACCGCTTACCTAATGCAGCAGAGCATGTTCCTTTCGCCGTTAAAGGCGGTGGAATTTTTAAACGAGCATAGGGTCAACACGCTGTGCTGGGTGGCCTCGGCGCTGACGATCATATCCGGCCTCGGCGCGTTTGAGGATATTAAGCCCGAGTATATGCGCACAGTGTGCTTCGGAAGCGAGGCCTTTCCGGTAAAGCAATTGCAGCTTTGGCAGTCTGCCTGCCCCGGTGCGAGGTTTGTTAACCTCTACGGCCCGACCGAGGCAACCGGCATGTCGTTTTACTATGTCGTTGACCGCGACTTCTCCGACGGCGAGCCTATCCCTGTCGGACGGCCGTTTGACAACACGGGCTTTATGCTCCTGCGCGAGGACGATACCGAGGCTGCACCCGGCGAAACTGGCGAGATATGCATCCGCGGCACGGCGCTCACGCACGGATATTTTGACGATCCGGAGCGTACTGCGGCGGCGTTTACTCAAAATCCTCTCAATAAGCACTATCCCGAGCTTATCTACCGCACTGGCGACCTTGGCAGAATAAACGAGCGCGGCGAGCTGGTGTTCGTTTCGCGCAAGGATCATCAGATAAAGAACATGGGTCACCGCGTCGAGCTTGGCGAGATCGAAGCCTGTGCCGACGGCTGCGAGGGCGTTGTGCGTTCGTGCTGCATGTTCGATAAGCAAAAGGGCAAGCTGCTTATGTTTTATATGGGCGCTGCCGACGAAAAGACACTCGGCAAATATCTGCGGTCTATGCTGCCGCGATATATGCTGCCGTCAAAAATAAAACGGCTCGATGCTCTGCCGCTGCTGGAAAACGGCAAGATCGACCGAAACTCACTTAAAGATATGGAGATTTAAGCATGGAAGAGATACTTGATATACTCAACGGCCTCGGCCTTGACGCCGATTTTGAGCACTGCACTACGCTCATCGACGACGGCATCCTCGAAAGCCTCGATATCGTAACGATAATCGCAGAGCTGTCGGACGCCTTTGATATCACCATCCCGGCGCGCGATATCGTGCCCGAAAACTTCAACTCCGCCGAAGCCATGCTGAACATGGTAAACCGTCTGCTTGACGAATAAGCCGTGCTGTTTACGTCCTATGGCTTCATAGCCTTCCTGGCGGTACTTTTTGTACTGTATTATCTCATACCGAAGCGATTCCAATGGCTGCTGCTTCTTGCTGCGGACATTGTGTTTTATGCCTGCGCCGGGTGGAAGGGTCTGTGCTTCATGGCGGCAACTGTTGTTGTCTCGTGGGCGGCGACAAACCTCATGGGCGCGTCGCTTGCAAAGCAGAAGGCGTTTCTCAGATCCGATGAGGGCAAGGCGCTTGAGCGCGCCGAGCGCAAGGCATATAAAAAGCAGTGCGAAAGCGCCGCAAGGTAATATTTGTTCTGGCGCTCGTTGCCGACCTCGGCATACTTGCAGCGCTTAAGTACACAAACTTCCTTATAACAAATGTCAACGCACTTTTTTCTGCCGATATTGCGGCGGTCGATTGGGTGCTCCCCCTCGGTATATCGTTCTACACCTTCCAGACCGTCAGCTATGTGATCGACGTCTACTGGGAAAAGGTCGAGCCGGAAAAGAATATTCTGCGCGTTGCGCTGTTCACCTCATTCTTTCCGCTGCTCATTCAGGGCCCCATTTCGCGCTTCGGCGACCTGAAGGACACGCTTTTTGCCGAGCATAAGGCAAATTTCAAGCAGATATCCTTCGGCCTTCAGCGCATTCTTTGGGGCTACTTTAAAAAGCTCGTCATTGCCGACAGGCTGCTTGCTGCGGTGACTGCGCTGTGCGGCGATCCGGCGACGTACACGGGCGCGTATGTTTTCATCGGCGCCGTTTTGTACGCAGCCGAGCTTTATGCCGACTTCACCGGCGGCATAGACATAACCATCGGTGTTGCGCAGGTGCTTGGAATAAAGGTGAAGGAGAACTTCATCCGTCCGTATTTTTCGCGCAATATCGCCGAATATTGGCGCAGATGGCACATCTCCATGGGCACATGGTTCAAGGACTATATCTTCTATCCGCTGTCGGTCGCGCCGTGGCTCCTGAAGCTCTCAAAGTCCGCGCGCAAAAAAATATCCGACGGCTTCGGAAGAAAGCTGTCGGTGTATGTTTCGACAATAGTGACGTGGTTCCTTACCGGCCTGTGGCACGGCGCGGCGTGGAATTTTGTCGTTTGGGGACTTCTCAACGCTTTCTTCATCCTGCTTGCCGAGGAGTTCAAGCCCGTGTCGCAGCGCTTCCGCGCAAAGCACGAAAGGCTCGTCTCAGGCTTCGGTTACAGGGTGTTTGAAACGCTCAGAACGTTCCTGCTCATGTGCTCGCTGCGCGTTCTCGACTGCTACCGCGATGTTGAGGTATCCTTCCGCGCACTCGGTACGGTGTTTACGGACTTTAACTGGGGCGAGGCATTCTCCGGTGCGCTTTTGCAGCTGGGGCTTACGGGCGCAGACTATTTGATCGCCGCAGTCGGTGTTGTTATCATGTTTGCCGTTTCCTGCGTTCAGGAAAAGCACGGCAGCGTGCGCGAGGTACTGTGGGAAAAGCCTGTTCTGTGCTATGCCGTGTTCTTCGTCCTTGCCGTTGCGGTCCTGACCTTCGGCGCGTACGGCGTGGGCTACGATGCGGCGCAGTTTATCTATAACCAGTTCTGAGGAAGCAAATGAGCAAAAAAAGCAATAAAAAACTGCATATTATCTGCCTTGCGGCTTTCGCGGTGCTGCTGTGCGCAGCGATATGGCTGCTGGGCAGGATATGTCAGCCGAAATACATGTCCGGCGTTCTCGAGGGCGCGATGACGCAGGAGTATTATAATGAAGAAAACCCGCACGATGTGATATTTGTCGGCGACTGCGAGGTGTACGAGAACTTTTCCCCCGTAACAATGTGGGAGGGAAAGGGCATAACGAGCTACATTCGAGGCTCGGCGCAGCAGCTTATCTGGCAGTCGTACTATCTGCTTGAAGAGGTGTTCGAGCGCGAAAGCCCGAAGGTCGTCGTGTACAATGTCCAGTCGATGAAGTACGACACTCCGCAGAGCGAGGCGTACAACCGCATGACGCTCGACGGTATGCCGCTTTCAAAGCACAAGCTCGACGCGATAAAGGCCTCCATGACCGAGGACGAGGATATGGTAAGCTACCTTATCCCGTTCCTGCGCTATCACTCGCGCTGGTCGGAGCTGACGGACGCGGACTTTGAGTACGCCTTCCGCCGCGACCCCGTGACGATCGCAGGCTACCTCATGCGCGCGGACGTTGAGCCTATGACAAAGCTGCCGACGGCGCCGGTGCTGGACGATTACACGATAGGCGACACATGCTGGGAATACCTTGACAAAATGCAGAAGCTGTGCGATGCTAACGGAGCGACGCTCGTTCTTATAAAATCGCCGAGCCTGTGGCCGCACTGGTACGATCAGTGGGACGAGCAGATAAGTGATTACGCCGCCGAGCACGGCCTTGACTACATAAATCTGCTGAACGTTTCGGACGATATCGGCATCGACATGCAGACGGATACCTATGACGCCGGTCTGCATCTGAACATTTACGGCGCGGAAAAGCTCTCGCGCTATTTCGCGGAGATCCTTGCCGGGCGCTACGGAGTACCGGACCGCAGTGAGGATGAAACCATAGCCGCGGATTGGGAGAATAAATGCAAAGCGTATTATGAGCTTCTGGCAGCGCAGAATGCCGAGCTTGAGGAATACGGCTATCTAAAAAGCTGGACACTGGGGGACGAAAAATGAAAAAGTTTATTGCAATTATCCTTGCCGCTTTGTGCGTTTTCGCGCTTTGCGCCTGCGGAACGACGGCGGCAGCGGCGACAACGATGCAAACAAAACCGCCGAGTACAAGCCCGATTACGGCGAGCTTTACTATGCCTCGGGCGAGGTGAAGTTCGGCATTCTCGACCCTGCGGCGGATGTTCTGGCTGCCCTCGGCGAGCCTGACAGCACCTTTGAATCCAACAGCTGCGCGTATCAGGGCAAGGACAAGTTCTATTATTATGACGGCTTTGAAGTCTTGGTAAACGATGTTGACGGGACAGAGCGCATCACCGGCATAACCATTGCGGATGATACCGTTTCCAATCCTCAGGGCGTGAAGATCGGCATGAAGATCGACGAGGCGCTCGCGCTCATGGACGGCATCGAGTATGTTCAGTCGGGCGATACCTATAAGTTCACCGTCGGCTCGACTCTGTTCAGGCTTCAGGCCGGCGACGACGGCACGGTCGCTGCCGCGGAATACTCCGTTGCAGCAAACGATAAGTGAGGTGCGCCATGGCTGAGTACAAAAGATGAAGCTCGAGGACGTTTTTGCCGACATTGAAAAGATAATGGGCGCTGACGCTTCCGACGAGGAAAAGAGCATGCAGCTGCGCAAAAAAGCCGCCTCGGCTTACGAGCAGGAGGACGATCCTACCGCCGCGGCTTATTACGACGAGGCGATAGCCCTCGGCTGCGTCGAGGCCGACATGCTGCCGGAGATTCTTTTCCGCGGCGGCGTGAGCTTTGCGAAGCTTGATGAGAAAAAGTCGTTTGAGCTTTTAAAGCGCGCTGCCGAGCTTGGCCACGTCAAGGCCATGCTCAACCTTGCCGTTTGCTATCAGAAAGGCACCGGAGCGGCAAAGAACGAAAAAGAGTGCTATAAATGGGCGCTGGCTGCTGCCAATGCCGGGGATATAGAGGCGATGTATATCTGCGCGCTGTGCTCGGAGCAGGGCTTCGGAACGAAAAAAGATCCCACCGAGGCGTTTGCGCGCTTCAAGCGCGCCGCCGAAGCAGGCGTTGTTGATGCAATGTATAAAACCGCGCTCAACCACGACCGCGGCGAGGGCACCTTCCGCAATCCGCAGGCGGCGTTTGAATGGTTCAAAAACGCGGCCGAAATGGGTCATCCCGACGCGCAGCACGATCTTGCCGTGTGCTATGCAAACGGCGAGGGAACGGCGGCCGATCCCTCGGAGGCCTTCCGCTGGATGAAGCTCTCGGCCGAAAACGGCAATGTTGACGCAATGCGCCTTGCAGGCGGCTGCTATTATAACGGCTTCGGCGTTAAGGAAAATCCGAAAAAGGCCTTTGAGATGTTCAAAAAAGCCGCCGAACTCGGCGACGTTGACTGCATGCGCATGACGGGTGATTGCTACGCCATCGGCAGTGGTGTTAAGCAAAACCGCGATGAGGCAATGCGCTGGTATCGCATAGCCGCCGAAAACGGCGATATGGACTCGCGCGAAATGATGGAAAATTACTGAATTGAATAGCAAAAAAACACGGTAGGTTTTCACCTGCCGTGTTTTTTATGTCAGCTTGATGTCAGCTTGTTTAATATGTCGATATCCGGTATCGCCGAGGTGCCCATGTCCGGAAAGGATGTGATGGCGCTCATAAGCCCCACCATTACAAAGGCAATGACCGCAAGCAAGGCAATGACTATAACTGCAATAATAAATCCCGTGCGTATATTGGCCTTTGCGCGGCGGATCTCCTCGTCATCTTCTTTTTTGTTTTTCTTCATCGTGCCTCACCTCCGATGACACCATTTTATATCATATAAAAATCTTGTCAACAAACTGTCTGTTAACATTGACAAATGCAGCCGGCATGATATAATAACAACATCAGTTGCGCAACAGCAGTTGCGCAAAAAATGAGGAAGTGATAATAATGCCGCCGAGAGTGAAGTTTTCGCGAGAAGAGATAATTGCCGCGGCGCTGGATATTGTGCGCCGGGGCGGAATGGCAGCGCTCACGGCCCGAAGCCTTGCAGCGGAGCTCGGCTCGTCCGCAAAGCCGGTGTTCGGCCTTTTTGAGAATATGCAGGAGGTGCAGGATGAGGTCGTGCGTGCGGCAAATGCCGAGTATCAGTCTTTTCTGCGCGCCGAGATGATGCGCGGAGCATATCCGCCGTATAAGGCCAGCGGCATTGCCTACATTGCCTTTGCCCGAAAGGAAAAAGAGCTGTTCAAGCTGCTGTTTATGCGCGACAGAACCGAGGAAGATTCGGAGACCGAAGATGAAAGCATTGACGGGATCATAGCGCTCATATCCCGAAATACAGGGCTGAGCAATGAGGATGCGCGCCTTTTCCATCTCGAGATGTGGATATTTGTCCACGGCATCGCGACGATGATAGTTACGGGATACCTCGACTGGGAAGAGGAATATGTAAGCCGCACTCTGACCGACGTATACGAAGGATTGAAAGCGCGCTGGTGCGGAGGAAACGGAAAATGAATGCGATAGAGATAAAAAAACTTACGAAAAAGTACAGGGACGTGACCGCCGTTGACGGTCTTGAGCTGAGCGTTCGTCAAGGCGAGCTGTTTGCACTGCTCGGCGTAAACGGAGCGGGCAAAACTACAACGATAAAAATGCTCTCGTGCCTGACCTCGCCCACGTCCGGCGAGGCGTTCCTCGACGGAAAAAGCATAGCTTCTCAGCCGGGTGAGGTGAAGCGCATCATAGGAGTATCGCCGCAGGAGACGGCAGTTGCGCCGAACCTGACGGTTATGGAAAACCTCGAGCTTATGTGCGGCGTGCACGGGCTTTCAAAGGATAAAACGCGCGTGCGGGCGCAGGCGCTGTGCGAAGAGTTCAAGCTCGGCGAGGCAAAAGAGCGCAAGGCCGGTAAGCTCTCGGGCGGCTGGCAGAGAAGGCTTAGCATTGCAATGGCGCTCACCGGCGATCCTGAGATACTGTTCCTCGACGAGCCGACGCTCGGCCTTGATGTCATTGCGCGCAGCGAGCTGTGGGATACCGTGCGCGCGCTCAAGGGCAAAAAGACGATAATACTCACAACACACTATATGGAGGAAGCCGAGGCGCTGTCCGACCGTGTCGGCATCATGCGCGGCGGAAGGCTGCTGGCCCTCGGCACGGCCGAGGAACTAAAAGCCCTTGCCGGAAAAGAAAAATTCGAGGATGCGTTCGTCGCGATAGTAAAGGGGGAGGGGAAATGAAAATGCTCACATTCTCCTCGCGCACGGCAAAGGAGATACTGCGCGATCCCGTAAACCTCGGCTTTGGACTCGGTTTTCCGGTGGCGCTTATCCTGCTGCTGTCGGCAATTCAGGCAAACATTCCGGTTTCTATGTTTGAGATCGAGAATCTTGCACCGGGTATGACCGTGTTCGGCCTGTCGTTCATGACGCTTTTTGCGGCAACGCTCATCGCAAAGGATCGCGAAAGCGCGCTTTTGCAGCGGCTTTATACAACGCCGCTCACGGCTGCCGATTTCATTTTCGGCTATACCTTGCCGCTGCTGCCCATTGCCCTCTGGCAGGCTGCCGTGTGCTTTGTAACGGCGTTTTTCCTCTGCCTTGAGGTGACGGTGAACGTCCTGTGGTCGGTGCTGATGATAATTCCCGCCTCAGTGTTTTTCATTGCGCTCGGGCTTCTGTGCGGCAGTGCCCTGAGCGTAAAGCAGGTAGGCGGCATATGCGGCGCGCTGCTGACAAACCTCACCGCATGGCTGTCCGGCATATGGTTTGACCTTGATCTTGTAGGCGGCGCGTTCAAAACGGTGGCCGAGCTGCTGCCGTTCTGCCATGCGGTGAGAGTCGAGCAGGCCGTCTGCGCAGGAAGCTTTGCGGATGTCTGGCCGGATCTTGCGTGGGTCATAGCCTACGCCGCTGCCGCCGTAATTTTCGCAGTCCTGGCCTTCCTGCGTCAAATGAAGCGCCAGTGATATTGAACGAACAATCCCTCCGGCGGAGCCGGAGGGATCGCTTTATATTATTTGAGATCATTCTTCCGAGCTTATGCCGATCGAAAGGCCGACGCCGAGGGCGGCGAGGACGGCGGCTGCGAAAGCGAGTGTGTCGATATCCCCGTAGATAAGTGAGGCAATGACGCTCACGGCGCCCAAGGCGGCGCCGAGGGCGGCGAGCTTAAACGCGAGGGAGTCCTGCTTTTTGGCCAGCAGTATGAGCGCCGCTGCGGCGGCAGCGACCGCAAGCAGGTGCGCGGCGTAAGTGATGATGAAGGATATAAGAGCTTTGAGATAATCCATGTGCAGCGCGCTTTCGTGCTTGCCGGCGGAGCTTAGAAGCTCGGCCGTTGTGCTGTCTGACGTACCATAGCCCTCGTCGATAAGGCTTTCGCGGCTGCGCTCGACCTTTTCGGCAATGTCCTCATAGACCGAAAGCTCCTCTGCCTTGGCGTCAAGTGCTTCCTTTTCCTTGTCAAGCTCGGCTTTCGTGTCGGCAACGGACTGCCCGTCGGCATCGAGCTTCGCAGGGCCGGACTCTATCTCCTGCTTCATGCCGGAAAGCTGCGCCTGGGCGGAATCTATCTGCTGCTGCGCCTGAGTAAGCCCGGACTCTCCCTGCTGAAGCTGCGCATAGGCCGAGTCAAGCTGCGCCTTCATGTCGGAAATGTAGCTGTCGGTCAGGTCGATACCGACCTTGCCGCCGACGATCTTGAGCGCCATCCAATGCGGAATGTGCTTTGCTTCAAGCTCGCTTATGGCAGACAACAGCTGATCGTAAGCGGCCTTGCCCTCGTTGTACGAGGCCCAGCCCGAGTCGAGCTGCGCTCTGCCGCTCGAAACGGCGCTCTGCGCGCCGCTGCTGTTAAACCGGTTTTTGCCGACATTGTAGGCTATAAGCTGCTGATTATAGCTCAAAACGTCCTCGTTGTATTTTTTATCTGCCGCCTCGTATTGCTTGTACTTTTCGTCATAAGCGGCTTTCTGCTCGTCATAAGCGGCCTTTTTCTCATCGTATTCGGCCTTGCCGTCGGCGAGCGCTTTTTCGTTATCGCTGAGCGCGTCAAGCTCCTTTTTGAAGGAGACGTAGTCTTCACGAACATCGCCGACGGGACTGATGCCGTCCGCTATCCCGGTAAGACCGGTCATGAACGCGGCAAGCAGCAGCACAGCGGCAAGAACGATCGAGATCGCCCTCCACTGATTTTTGGATACCATGCTATCACTTGAAAGATCTGAATGATCAATGATTGATTATACTATAAGAAATTTGTTAACTCAATATGAATCAAGCGAAAAATTTTCACGGCGAGGGTATAAATGTGTAGTAATTTTGTAACCTGTGTGGTAGAATAATTTAAATTAAATTATAGGAAGTAATCATTCATGGATATAAAAAAACTTGAAAGCTACGCCGAGCTTATAGTCAGGGTCGGCGCGAATATCCAAAAGGGACAGGATGTTGTCATTTCGGCCGAGCTTGATCAGCCGGAATTTGTGGAAATGCTCGTTGAGCAGTGCTATCTTGCAGGCGCTGCCGAGGTAAGGGTCGAGTGGACGCATCAGCCGCTCAGGCTCAAGCATGTAAAATACCAGACCGTCGAGCGCCTCGGCGAGATAAAAGATTGGGAAAAGCAGAAGCTTCTGAACAGAGCCGAAACGCTGCCGGCCATGATTTATATAGAGTCTGCCGACCCCTCGGGTCTTGACGGGCTGGATCAGGAAAAGTGGGGCAAGAGCGTCCAGATGCGCTGGAAGGTCATAAAGCCTATCCGCGACTCGATGGAGAACAAATATCAGTGGGTCATTGCGGCGGTGCCGGGCAAGGCGTGGGCAAAGAAGGTGTTCCCCGCGCTTGACGAGGCCGAGGCCGTCGAAAAGCTGTGGGAGGCAATACTGTACACCTCGCGCGCCGAGGGCGACGGAGTGAAGGCATGGCAGGAGCACAATGCCGATCTCAAGAGCCGCTGCGAGTATCTCAACTCGCTCGGTCTGCGCAAGCTGCATTATAAAAGTGCAAACGGAACGGATTTCACCGTCGGACTCATTCCGCAGGCGCAGTTTCTCGCCGGTGCGGAGGATACGCTCGGGACAAACGTGCGTTTTAATCCAAACATCCCCAGTGAAGAGGTTTTCACAAGCCCCATGAAGGGACAGGCCGAAGGCATAGTGTATTCGACCCGACCACTGTCCTACCGCGGCACGATGATCGAAAACTTCAGCATCCGCTTTGAAAACGGCAGGGTGACCGAGGTCAAGGCCGAAAAGGGCGAGGATGCGCTCAAGACGCTTGTAAATATGGACGAAGGCTCGAAAATGCTCGGCGAGTGTGCGCTCGTGCCGTTTGACAGTCCGATAAGAAACAGTGGCATAATGTTTTACAACACCCTTTTTGACGAAAACGCCGCATGCCATCTTGCACTCGGCGACGGATTTGCAAACTGCATAAAGAACTTTGAAAACTACACGCTCGAGCAGTGCCGCGAAATGGGCATAAATTCATCCATGATCCATGAGGATTTCATGATCGGCTCCGAGGATCTCGATATCACGGGCGAGACCGAAAGCGGCGAGAGAGTGCAGATATTCAAAAACGGAAACTGGGCGTTCTGATCGAGAGGAAGCAAGATGGAGATAGAAAACGAAAAGATAAGGTATTCGGTCAGCCGGAAAAACTTCTTCGTCAAGCTTGCGGTGATCTTCATGATCCTGTCGGCGCTCTGCCGTTTCCTCGGCTACTGGGGCTTCTGGTCGAATCAGACGGCCGGATTTGTCACATTTCAGATTGTGCTGCCGATACTGTGCAACCTGCTGTTCATCGTGCTCGTTCTGTATGCCGGCCGGCGCTTTTTCAGTCTGACGTTTATCCCGGTCATACTGGGTGTAATGTTTTTCATAATTAAAGCCTTCGGGTTTGACAGCATACTGCACACGATACTGTGCATATGCCTGTATCTTGCCGTCGCGTTTATCTACACGGCGACGGTGTTCGGCGTTATCCGGACTAAGTGGCTGCTTGCGCCGCTGTTCGGTCTGCCGCTTATAGTACATATTTACCTTGACAGAGACATGATCGCGCCGAAGGGGCAGACCGTCGCACTTGCGGAGCTTTTGCCCGAGATATCGGTGCTGTGCATTATGGCTGCGCTTTTGTGCATTTGCGTTGCAATGAAAAGGCGCGACTTTGCAGCCGAAAAGGCCAGCAGCGCCGAGCAGCAGACGATAGATCTGCTCGTACGCAACGAAGAGCCGCCGGCATCCGCGATCATGCCCGACGCCGCGCCGCAGGAGGGCGATGCACATGAGTGATACTATCAGAAAAGACCCGACTGAGGAAAAAACCGTAGTCGTCAAAAAAAGTGATATCGAGCAGCAGCTCCACAGAGCCGACGAGGAAAAAACCGTCCTCGACACGGTCAATGAGGGATATAAAAGTATATTTGACCCCGAGCTTGAGGAGATACTGCGTGAAACCGAAGGATATGAGCTTACTCCGCAGGATGAGGACGGCGAGCCGGAATACGAGGAAGAGCCGGAGTACGACGAGAGCGAATCGGACACCGAGCGCATCATACGCGAGCAGTCCGAACACCGCGCATAAAAAGAGAAAAAAGCTCATCATTGTGTGTGTTGCCATCGTGGCTGTGCTCGCGGCCATGCTTGCGCTGATACTCGCACTCAAAAACGGCGGAACGGAAAGCGAATACAGCAATGCATTCAAGCAGGCGCAGGAATATTACTACGCCGGAGATTACGATAACGCGCTTACAAAGCTGCGCGAGGCAATGGAGGTCAAAAAGACCGACGAGTGCCTGCTTCTTATGAGCCGCTGCTATGAGGCCAAGTACGATTACGTCAATGCCATTGCCATCCTTGAAAGCTCAACAAGCGGCAGCGACGAAATAAAATCCGAGATCGAGCGGCTCAAAAAGGCCAAGGAGGATTACGACAGCGGCAAGATAGTCGTCATCTGCGGCGAGCAGTTCGACGTGGAAACGACGTCGCTGGATCTGTCGAAAAAGGGCGCAGGCTCGGCCGCCCTCAAGGATATAGCAAAGCTCACCGAGCTTACGAGCCTCAAGCTTTCCGACAATAAGATCGACGAGCTTGATTTCCTCACGCCGCTCAAAAAGCTCACCTCGCTCGACCTTTCGAACAACAAGATAAGCGATATTACACCGCTCAAAAAGCTCAGCTCGCTCAGAACGCTGCACCTTGACGGAAATGAGATAAAGGACTTTTCTCCGCTTTATGATATCGACAGTCTGTCCATGCTTACCATCGGGCAGATTGATATAAGCGCGTCTCAGCTCAAGGAACTGAAAGCGAAGCTTCCAAACTGCATCATATACAGCGACGATGCAAAGGAGGACGTTATTGAGATAAAGCTCGGCGGCAAGACGTTTAAAAACAATGTGAAGGAGCTTGACCTTTCCGGCTGCGATGTTCATGATATCACGCTGCTGTCGGCCTGCACGAAGCTTGAAAAGCTCGACCTTTCGGATAACTCGATCTCCGATATCTCGGCGCTTGTCGATCTTCCGAGCCTTAAAGAGCTTGATATCTCAAACAACCGCATAAGCGATATAAGTCCGCTTATGAGCGTGCCGAAGCTTGAGTACCTCAATCTTTCCGGCAACAGGATAAAATCGGTCGCGGCGCTTCAGGATCTTTCCGGGCTTACGGAGCTTAATGTCAGCGGCAACGAGCTTGGAAGCATCGCCGCCATAGGCAGGCTAACAAATCTCAAAACTCTGTGGATGGATAAGGTCAGCCTGTCCGACGCAGACCTCGAGGAGCTTTATAACCTCAAAAATCTCAAAAAGCTCAGCATAAAGGATAACGCAGACCTGAGCGAGGCGGCCGTTGCAACGCTGAAAAAGAAGCTCTCCGGCTGCTCGATCAGCCATTCCGAGCTTAAAAGCGAGATCGTCCTCGGCGGCAAAAGCTTTGCCGTGGACGCCGAAAACGTTGAGGCAAACGGCCTCGGCCTGAGCGATATCTCCAAGGCGTCGGGCTTTACTAACGTAAAGCACCTTGACCTGTCAAATAACTCGATATCAAGGCTCTCGCCGCTGTCAACGCTTAAAACGCTCGAAACGCTCGATCTGTCGAATAACTCGATCAGCGACATTTCGGCGCTCGCCTCACTTAAAAATCTCAAACAGCTCTGGCTCAACGGAAACAGCATCAGCGCAGACCAGATACAGGCGCTGAAAGCCGCTCTGCCCGACTGTTATATAAGTGTTGAATAAAAATGTGAGAACAAATTTTAAATTTTAAAGCAAATTCAACAAAAGCGTCTTTCATTTTACATGCGCTTATGCTATAATAAAGTTAAGCAGGAAGCATCCTGCAAAGCAGAAAGGAGCCGGCACATATGAAATTTACGTTTACCGAAAAAAAGATGGGCACCTCCGAAGAGCTCAGAAGCTATACTGAGCGCAAGGTTGGCAAGCTCGACCGCTTCTTTAAGACCGAAAGCAGCGCAAATATCACGTTCAGCATGGAGCGCGGCAGATTCCTGGCAGAGATCACGGTTTCAAATAACGGCCTGTATTACAGAGCCAGCGAGCTTACAAACGATATGTATGCTTCCGTTGATTCCGGTGTCGCGTCCATCGAACGCCAGATCCGCAAGAACAAGACCCGTCTTGCAAAACGCCTGAGAGAGGGCGCGCTCGAGAAGGAGACAAGACCCGAGTATGCCCCCGTTGAGGAGGAAGAGGATGAGGAATTCAAGATCGTGCGCAGCAAGCGCTTCCCCATCAAGCCGATGTCAACGGAAGAGGCAATATTGCAGATGAACCTGCTTGAGCATGAGTTCTTCGTGTTCCGCGATGAGCAGGCCGACGGTGCAATATCAGTTGTCTATTGCCGCAAAAACGGCGGTTACGGTCTGATAAGCGACGACGCTGAATAAAAAACAATAAATATACAGCTGCCCCACCTTTTGGTGGGGCAGTCAGTCTGATTTAAAGATAGTGCTGCCGAGCAGAGCCGATTGAGCAGCAGGGGAGCACGAGGGGGCAAGACCCCTCTCGTAATTGGATTAATAGCCATCAAAAACGTCCGGTACGGACTTTTTGACGAGCGTAGCGAGATTTTTCGTGAAAACTTGTTTTCACAAAAAATGTGGCGTTGCAGCGCGCAAAAAAGCTGAAGACTTTTTTGCACGGTGGGGCAGTTTTGAGAAATTTGAGGATAAAAACCAGATGAATTACACCGAAGTAACGATAGAATGCAAAAACACCGACGAAACCTGCGACAGGCTCACCGCCCTCGGCGTTGACGGCTTTGTCATCGAAAACGAGGACGATTTCAAGGCCTTCCTTGAAAATAACCGCCAGTATTGGGACTATGTCGATTCCTCGCTCGAGGAAAGCTATAAGGGCGTTTCGCGCGTTAAATTCTATGTTGAGGATAACGAGGACGGCGCGCGGCTGCTTGACTTCGTGAAGGCGGAGTTTGAGGTGAAAACCGCGCCCGTGTGCGACGCCGACTGGGAAAATAACTGGAAGGAGTACTATAAGCCGCTCGAGATCGGCGAAAAGCTCCTTGTCGTGCCGGAGTGGATCGACTGCGCCGAAGTGGGCAGAGTTCCGCTGCGCCTCGACCCCGGTCTGCTGTTCGGAACCGGCGCGCATGCAACAACGCGCATGTGCCTTGCGCGCTCGAAAAGTACGCAGGGGAGGGCAAGCGCGCCCTCGACCTCGGCTGCGGCAGCGGTATCCTCGGCATAGGCGCTATCGTTCTCGGCAGCGATTTCTGCACCGCCTGCGATATCGACCCCAAAGCGCCCGATACCGTAATGGAAAACGCGGCTCTCAACGATATCGGCGGCGACAAAATGAAGGTCTACGCCGGCGATATAATCGGCGACGGAAAGCTCAGAGCGCTCCTCGGCACGGGCTACGATATCGTGCTTGCAAATATCGTTTCCGACGTTATAATTCCGCTTGCACCGTTTGTCCGCGCGTTTATGGCGCCGGGCGGGGTGTTCATCACCTCCGGCATAATCGACGGCCGCGAGGACGAGGTCGCCGCTGCGCTCAAAGCCGCCGGGCTTGAGATGATCGCCCACCATCACGAGGAGGAGTGGCACTGCTTTGAGTGCGTATGATTTTTTGACACGCCGAGATCCGCCCGTTAGGCTTCGCTAACGGGCAGACTTTTCAATATCCGGCGATGAAGCGCACGGCGCAGCTTTTTTCGCCGCGCTTTATTACGCAAAGCTTCTGCTCGTACTTGTTCTCCGGCGGCGGAGGCGGCTCGGGCAGAGTCTCGTCGAGCGCGGTCACGCGCTGCCACACGCTTTCAAAATTATCAAATTCCATAGTTCTCACCGCTGCATTATATGCCGCCACTTGAAAAAACGTCAGCGCTGTGAGATAATACCGGCATAAAATATGTTTTCCGAGAGGAGCCTATCATGCCCAGATTTTTTGCGCTTGGAACAAATCTGCTCGGCGGCAGAGCGATCATCCGCGGCCGCGACGCAGAGCATATAAAGGTGCTTCGCCTTCGCCCGGGCGAGGAGATGACCATTTGCGACGGCAACGGTACGGACTATAAATGCCGCCTTGTGCGCTCGGATAAGGACGAGGCCGAGGCGGAGATCATCGAGGTCGTCCCGTGCGCGGCCGAGCCTACGGTGTCGGTGCGCGTGCTGTGCGGTCTGCCAAAGGGCGATAAGACCGACTATATCATCCAGAAATGCGTCGAGTCCGGCGCAAAGGAGATATGCTTTTTCCGCTCCGAGCGCGTCGTGCAGCGCACCGAGGGCGTTGCAAAAAAGCTCGAGCGCTGGAACAGAATAAGCGAGGAGGCGGCAAAGCAGTCCGGGCGCGGCATCATTCCCGAGGTCAGATGGATCGACAGCTTTGTTGAAGCGCTCGATGCCGCAAAGCAGCAGGAGGACGCCTTCTTCCTGTACGAGACCGGCGAGCGCGAGAGCCTTCGCTCGGCGCTCAAGGGGGCCGAGAAGCTCGGCTCTGCTGCGGTGATAACAGGCCCCGAGGGCGGATTTGAGCCGTATGAGTCCGATATGGCGCGCAAGGTAGGACTTCACATATGCTCGATGGGCGCGCGCATACTCAGATGCGAAACAGCCCCCGTTGTCGCACTCACGGCGCTCATGTACGAAAGCGGAAATTTGGAATAAAACAATGCAGACGCGGCAGGCAAACGCCTGCCGCGTAATTTTACTGCGCCCTGCCGCTTTCGACAAATATATTTTCGGCTTTTAAAAGTGCGGTCTGGAGCAATTCTGCTGTATTCTGCGCATCCGGAACTTTTTCCAGCATATCTAAAGCATCGTCGATCGCGCAGCATAAAACTGCATACATTTTTTCGTACTCTGCCATGATTTCACTCCTGTTCGGTCTATGTATAGCCTATATAGTAGCACGCATAGCCTAAAATGCCTACTGAATTTGGCTATCCTAATACAAAAAAGTGTATTAGGAGGCCAAAATGCAGACAATAGATGCTGTTAAGATCAGAATACTTCGCCTGTGCGAGCAGAGGAACATGAGCATCAACAGACTTGCCACTGTGTGCGCGCTGCCGCCGTCGAGCATCAAGAATATTCTATACGGCAAAAGCTGCAATCCAAAACTGTTGACGATAAAAATGATATGCGACGGGCTGGATATGACGCTTGCGGAGTTTTTCTCCTCGCCGGAGTTTGACGGCCTTGAGCAGGAGATAAAGTAACCGGGACTGCATCGCAGTCCCGGTTATTGCCGTGTTACCATTTATTCGAGACTTTCTCGGCAAAGCCGGGGAAGTCTTTTATTTCGATCACTTTTCCGTCGTCAAGGACAGCCTTGCCGGTGAACAGGCCGAACACCTGGTGCTGATCGCTTTTAATAAGTCCGACGTCGGTGCAGGATGCGCGGTCGAGCACGGGACGGAAGCCCATCTCGAACCTGCCGTCGTCCGAAGTGAAGGTCCACGGCTCCATGAAGGCTTTTTCATCGCCGGGAATGTTGAATTTCACCTGACTGAGCTTGTGCGCCTTGCCGTTGTAAAACAGCATGTTTTCGCTGGCGGCCGAGGTGTTGCCGAAGCCGTAGCCGATGTTCCAGCCGAAGGGAACGCCGTCCACCGCGCCGGAAGCCGAGCCCCAGTACCATGTGTTTTTGTATGTCCACACGCCGCGCCCCCAGTCGAGGACGGCGAAGCTGTCCGAGGGGTCAAAAACATAGGTGTGACCGTCGTATGTGACCTCACCGCGTGCGCGCATGCAGTTTATCTTCTGGTTGTAGTAAAAATGCCCCGGCTTATCGAAAGGCGTTGCGATTACCATGCTCTCCTCCGGCTCGTCGAAAAGCTCGACCTTTGCGTAGAGCGAGCCGGCAGGGCCGAAGCGCTTCATCTGCGCTATCAGTGTGCGCACGCCCGAGCCGTTGTTTTTGAAATAAATGCTGTAGTTTTTGCCGATGGCGGTCGTGTCGCCGGTCTTGCTCGTTTCGGGCAGCTTGCGCTTTCCGAGCGGCATGAAGCACATGGGGCTCGTGGTGATCTCCCAGCCCTCCTCGAAGTTGAGAAGGCTTATCGAGTCCAGACCCATGTAGCCGTTATCGTCGATGGTGAGGGCAAGGGCAAAGCGGCCGTTGTTTATGAGGTAATAGTCCCATTCCTTGATGCGCATGGGACTTGCCTTGATGTCCGCGCGCCTGTAAACCGGCAGGAGCTTCTTGGCGTAGCCCGGCTCCGTCAGCTCGCCGTCGGCGTTTAGCAGGGGTGTTTCGCGAGTGATCTCGTGCTGATCCATTCCTACATCTCCTTTTTCAATTTGCGTATATCCGTTCCGGCAAACGGGAGCTTGAGAAACTCGCCGTCTATCCTCGAGCAAATCTGCGGAGTGTATCTCCGTGCAAGCTCCGCATCGGTGAGATTTGTGCTGATAATGGTCTTTTTACCCTCGACAAGGCGCGTGTTTATAAGCGTGTACAGCGCCGAGATGCTTATCTGCGTGAGCATTTCGGTGCCCAGATCGTCAAGGATCATAAGCTCGCACTCGAGCATGCGCTCGACCCGTGTCGCTGCCTTTTCCGCAGCCTCGGCGTCGCGCGCGAATTTTTTCATTTCAAACGCCTCGAGCGCGGAGGCCGCGGTGTCGTAGCACACCGAGTGGCCGTTTTGCGCAACGACGCGCGCTATGCAGGCAGACAGGAACGTTTTGCCCAGCCCCGTGCCGCCCTGAAACAGCAGGTTCATCGAACGCTCCGAGAAGCTGGAGGCGTACTCGCGGCAGGTGTCGTAAACAATGCTCATCGCTTCCCTTGCCTCGCCGTACAGCGAAAGGTCGAAGTTTTCAAAGCGCTCGTCGCTGTTTTTGAGAAGCGTGCTCAGCTCGCTTGTGAGCTGGCGGTTGTATTCCTCGATGAGGCAGGAGCACATTTGGCTTCCGATAAATCCGGTGTCCTTGCATTTCGGGCATGAGTAGATATCCTCAAGATAATCGACCGGATAACCGGCAGCGTGCAGAAGCTCGGCCTTTTTTGCCTGAAGCGCAAGGCTTTCGTCCTCCAGCGCCTTGAGCGCGTCGGAAAGATCCGCGCTGCGCTATCGTAAGTCCGACAAGCTCGGACATCTGCGCGCGAAGACGGTCGTCGATGCGGTGAATCTCGGGTATCTGCGAATAAATCTTCTCCTGCCTGAGATAATGCTCGGCGACATTGTTTGCGTGTGTGTGACCTATCCGCTCTCTGGCGCGCGCCAGAATTTTTCCGTCCAGTGCCATTGTTTAACCGTTTTTAACCTTTTCGTATATTGAGCGCAGACGCTTGAGCTCATCGCCCGAAACGTTGCTGCGATGCTGATTTTCCGCCTTGACCGCGCTTGCCGGAGAGCGGCTGTCGCGCTCGGCAACGTCCTGCGCCGAGTGTATGCCCTTATCATGCCACGAGAGCATGATCTTGTTCATGTATCCCCATTTTAAAGCGCCGGTGTTTGTCACCGTGCGGTCGTATGCTATGAGTATGGCCTCGTTATCAAAGCCCATGTCGAACCACGAGGTCATGTATTTGCGCTCGGTCGGCGTGAGCACGCGGCTGCCAAGCCCATTGAGGTCTTCAGCTCGCCTGCGCGCGAGCGCTTTTCGGCGGCATTGCGTATGTATTCGTCGGCCTGCTCGATGGTGATGATCTCCTTGTTTGCCCATGAAGTAGGCTTCCTTTTCGATGCTGCGCATCGAGGGCAGCCGGCCGGGACCGTATTTTTCGGTGAAAACGTCGATGCAGTAGCCGATGAGCATGAAAATAACATCTGCCGGCAGCGCGAGGTAATCGTAAATGCCGAAAAGCGTTTTCAGCTCGGCCGTTGAAAGGACTCTGCCGAGCTTGTGCTGCGCCTGGGCGATAACGGCTTGAAATCCGCTGTCCTCCTTCGAGCGGCGCACGATATCCGCCGAGGTGTATTCCGGAAGCTCCTCGGCAGGAGGGAGCTTTATCTCCTGCTCGGGCCTTGCGGCCGGGCGCGAAAGCCCCATTCTAAGCAGCTTTTCGTGCGCGTTTTTTATCTCGGCCTCGGTGCGGCAAAGCTCGCGCGCGGCCCTGTCGGCGTCAAATTCGCCGTTGAGATCGAGCCAGATATACAGCAGCGCAACATCGCCGTCATGTGCGGCAACAAGCTTGTCCGCGGTGCTGCGCGGTATTGAGTTTTGCTCTGCTGTGGGCATGACGATTCCTCTGTTCATTCAAAGTTTACACAATGGACTTTAACAAGAGGGATTATATCATTAAAATTAACTTGTAGCAATAGCCATGTTTGTGGTATAATTCAACGATAAAAGTAAAATGCCAGAGGTATGGATATATGCTTGAGCTGCTTTCTCCCGCAGGCTCGCCGGAGGCGGTCGTTGCCGCCGTTCAGAACGGCGCGGATGCGGTGTATATGGGACTTGGAATATTCAACGCTCGACGCGGAGCAAAAAATTTCAGCGAAGAGGAGTTTGAAAAGGCGGTCAGATACTGCCGCATACGCGACTGCAAGGTCTATGTCACGATGAACACACTCGTCGGCGACAGGGAGATGGAGCAGGCCGTCGAGCTTGCCCGGCGCGTATCGGATCTCGGCGCGGACGCCATCCTTGTGCAGGATCTCGGGCTCTTGAGCGTTTTGAAAAAAGCCGTGCCGGATATTCCGCTGCACGCGAGCACCCAGATGAGCATCCATAACCTTGCCGGCGTCGAGGCGGCCGCCGAGATGGGACTTACCCGTGCAGTCCTTGCGCGCGAGCTGAGTTTCGAGCAGATAAAGTTCATAACAAAGCATTCGCCGATAGAAACGGAGATATTCGTCCACGGAGCGCTGTGCTTCTGTCATTCGGGGCAGTGCTACATGTCGTCGCTTATAGGCCGCCGCAGCGGCAATCGCGGCATGTGCGCCCAGCCCTGCCGCATGGAATACACCATGGGCGGCAGACTTGAGGACAGCCATCCGCTTTCCCTCAAGGACAATTGCCTTGTTGACCGCCTGCGTGAGATCGAGGACGCCGGCGTTGCCTGCGTGAAGATCGAGGGCAGAATGAAGCGCCCCGAGTACACGGGCATAGTCACCGGCATATATTCAAAGATCATCAAAGAGCGCCGCGAGCCGACGGAGGAGGAGCTGAAGGCCCTCGCCGACGCATTCTCGCGCCAGGGCTTTACGCAGGGCTATTTTAACGGCGACAAGGCCGACATGTTCGGCGTGAGAGCCGAAACCGACAAGGTCGGCGAAAAAATGTTTGCCGACGCAAGAAAAGAGTACATCGGCAAGGAAGAGCGCCGCGTTCCGGTGAAGTTTTACGCCGTCGTAAACGCCGGAGAGGCCGTCAAGGCCGCAGCTATAGATAACCGCGGAAACAAGGTAGTCGCTTTCGGCGCAGAGCCGCAGAAGGCGATACGTCAGGCGATAAATTCAGAGGTCTTGAGCGACAGACTCGGCAAGACAGGCGGTACGCCGTACTACTGCGTGGATGCGCAGAGCAGGGTGCAGAGCGGACTTTATCTCTCCGCGTCCGAGATAAACGAGCTGCGCCGCAAGCTTGTAACGGCGCTCAACGAGCGCCGCGCTATACCGCAGCCGCGCCGCAGCCTGCCCATGCCGCAGCTGCCCTCGGGGCAGAGCGCCGTGACCGATCCAGTTATGATCTATCAGGTGCGCACGGCAGAGCAGCTGACAGAGGAGCTTGCCGACACAAGACCCGATTATATCTACATTCCCGTCAAGGTCATGTATGATAATTTTGACCTTGTGCGCATGTTCAAAGAGCGCGGCGCCGTTCCGGTCGCCGTTTTGCCGCGTGTTATAACCGACAGCGAGACAAAAGACATATTCGTCATGCTGCGAAGCCTGTTTGATCTTGGTATAAACGAGGCGCTTGTCGGGAACCTCGGACATGTCATAATCGCACGCAAGGCAGGCATGAAAACGCGCGCCGATTTCGGCATGAATGTGTTTAACTCGTATTCGATGGATATGATACAGAAGATGGGCTTTTTATCCGCAACGGCGTCGTTTGAGCTGCGTCTTGCGCAGGTGCGCGATATGGCAAAGTGCGTGCCGACTGAGCTCATCGCATACGGGCGGCTTCCGCTCATGGTGTCGGATCAGTGCGTTATAAGCCACAGTCTCGGCGCGTGCAATTGCCAAAGCCCGGCTCAGCTTTCCGACCGTATGGGCTCAACATTCCCCGTCGTGCGTGAATATGAGCACCGCAATGTGATATATAATTCCCGAAAGCTGTTCATGGCGGATAAAAACGACGAGCTGTGCGGCGTGGGACTTTGGGGAATAAGACTGATGTTCACGACCGAGGGTGCGCGCGAGTGCGTTCAGGTCGCAAAGAGATATAAGGGCGAGGGCGACTATCAGCCGAACGATCTGACCCGAGGCCTTTATTACAGAGGAGTTGACTGACACTATGAGTATCGTGCTTGCCTCCGGCTCACCGCGGCGAAAGGAGCTGCTTGAAACGCTGGGGCTTGATTTCGCCGTCGTTCCTGCAAAGGGCGAGGAGATAGCGCCGTGCGGCGCAGGCCCTGCCGAAACGGTAGAGGCTCTGTCGCGGGCAAAGGCCGAAGAGGTCGCGAAAGACTTTCCGAATGCGCTTATCATAGCGGCGGACACCGTCGTTTGGGCAGACGGCAGGATACTCGGCAAGCCCAAAGACGAGACCGACGCAAAAGCCATGCTGCACCTGCTGTCGGATAACACGCACGAGGTGTACACCGGCGTAACGGCCATGTACGGCGGCAGGACCGTCGTCGGCAGCGAGTGCACGAAGGTTTTCTTCCGCAAGCTGTCGGAGGACGAGATCGATCGCTATGTTCAGACCGGAGAGCCGATGGACAAGGCCGGCGCTTATGGAATTCAGGGCAGAGCCGCGCTCATGGTCAGGCGGCTCGAGGGCGACTATTTCAATGTTATGGGGCTGCCGCTGTGCAGACTCGGCCAAATGCTCGAAGAGATCGGGGTGCATCTTTTTTGAACGTAAAAAATTATCTTAAGAAACGGAATAAAGCTCGGCGTTATAGTGCTCGTCATAGCGCTCGTCGTCGGAGCGGCATCCTATCTTCTCAAGGGAAACGCAGGACTTATACAGAATGTGTCGGGCACGGTCAAAGCCCCGGTACAGCGTATGGTGAGCTCCGTTGCCGACTGGCTTGAGAGCCTTTATGGATATCTTTACGACTATGACCAGCTCGTTGCCGAAAACGAGCGTCTGCGCGCGGAGCTGACCCAGGCTCAGGAGGAGGCGCGAAACGGCGCCGCCGCCATCGAGGAAAATGAGCGCTTCCGCCAGCTGCTGAATTTCAAGGAAAAACACAGCGATATGACGCTTGAATCGGCCAAGGTCGTTGCATGGACGACGTCTAACTGGGCAAATTCGTTCACGATAAGCAAGGGCACGAACGCCGATATTGCCGTCGGTGACTGTGTTATCACCGAGTACGGCGTCATGGTCGGACAGGTGACCGAGGTCGGCTCAACATGGGCGACGGTTTCTACGGTCATCGACCTTAACACGAATATAGCGCGCTCGTTTCCGAAAACGGTGCTTCCGGCCTTCTCGTCGGCGACTTTGCCATGATGCAGGAGGGCTGCGTGAAGCTCAGCTACCTTGCCGACGGTGCGCAGGTCTTCTCGGGCGACACGGTCATGACCTCAGGCTCGGGCGGCGCATTTCCCCAGGGCCTTGTTGTCGGAACGATAAGCTCGGTCAAAACCGAGGCCGGCGGTCAGATAGAGTACGGCGAGGTCAAGCCCGGCTGCGACCTTAACGCGCTCGTGCAGGTTTTTGTAGTAAAAGATTTTGAAGTGGTGGAATAATTGCTCAACAGACTGATTCAGGCTCTTGAATGGAAAAAAGTCCGCATGGTGATCCAATACGCGGTCTATATGCTGCTTGTCATGCTGCTGCAAAGCGTGCTGTTTTCAAGGATCAGCATTTTCGGCGCAAAGGGCTTCATAATCCCGGCTGCCGCAGTTGCGGCAGGCATATATCTCGGCGGTGTTCGCGGCGCGGTTTTCGGAATTTTCCTCGGACTTTTCACCGATATGGCCTTTTCCGAAACAACGGTGCTGTTTACGATACTGTTTCCGATGATCGGCTTCGGAGCGGGCTTTGCCTCGGAGTTTTATATCAACAAAAGCTTTTTCGCGTTCATGATATTCAGCGTGGCGGCGATACTGCTGTGCGGCATAGTGCAGCTTATCCATGCGCTTGCCGGCGGCGGAACGGAGCTTACCGCAGGACTGATCACGGTGCTTTTGCAGACCGTTTTGTCCGTGCTGCCGGTCATGCTGCTGTATCTTCCGTTTAAAGAAGGCGGAATAATGCACGCGCAATACTGATTGAGGATACCCGATGAACATAATTAAGAAAGAAAGACTTATAGCGCTTGCACTGGTGTTTGCGATGCTGATCACGGTGTATGTCGTTGCACTGTACAAGCTCCAGATAATCGAGGGCGAAAGTACTATGAGGAAAGCCGCAACAACATGGTAACGACAAGCACAGTTACCGCCGCGCGCGGCAATATCCTTGACCGCTACGGCAGAGTGCTTGTGACCAATAAATCGTGCTATGACCTGACAATAAATACAGACGAGCTTTTTCCAAATGACGACAGCGTTGATTCAAACGCCGTCATATTGAAGCTTGTCAACATGATCCGCGATTACGGCGACGATTACATCGACGATCTGCCGATAACGAAAAGTCCTCCGTTTGAGTTTGAAAACGTCAGCGAGCAGGATCAGGCGCGGCTTGACGCTTATATAAAGACAAACAAAGTCAAGGAAAACGCAAGCGCCGTCGAGATACTCTCGAGCATGCGCGACCGCTATGAGATCGACAGCAACTACACCGCCGAAGAGGCGAGGATCATCGCCGGCGTGCGCTATGCTATAAACGTGCGATATCTCATAAATACCTCGGACTATATTTTCGTCAAGGACGCGGATATGAAGCTCATAGCCACGCTGCGCGAAAACAACATCGAGGGCGTCAATATAAAAGAATCATACGTCCGTGAATATGCTACCTCAGCTGCCGCGCACATCCTCGGCTACACCGGCGCAATGAGCGACAGTGATTATGCAAAGTATAAAGATCAGGGCTATTCCGCCGATGCCGCCGTCGGCAAGGATGGCGCGGAATATGCCTTTGAAAAAAAATACCTGCACGGAACAAACGGTACCGTGCGCACGACCTCCGCTTCCGACGGCACGGTAATAAGCAAGGAATATATCGAAGAGCCGGAACCGGGCAACAATGTGTATCTGACGATAGATATTGCCCTGCAGGAGGCCGCCGAGCTTGCGCTTGAAAACGGCGTGGCCTCAATCCAGGCAAAGATAGACTCAAAGAAAGAGCAGCAGATAGCCAGCGGAACATATAAGGAAAAGCAGGATGTTATCGACGGTGCCTCCGTGGTCGTTGTAAATGTAAAAACAGGCGAGCCGCTTGCCATTGCAAACTGGCCAACCTACGATCCGTCCGAGCTGCTGGAAAAATACAATGAGCTGCTTGCGGATAAAAACGCTCCGCTTTATAACCGCGCGCTTCAGGGCGGCTATGCGCCCGGCTCAACCTTCAAGCCCTGCACGGCGATAGCCTCGCTGACCGAGGGAATAATAAACACCGGAACGACGATTGAATGTAGAGGCCAATATACGCGCTATGCTCAGTACGGATTTGCGCCATACTGCTGGATATATACGCAGAACAATCAGAAGCTGACTCACGGCTATCTGAACGTCACCGGCGCTATCCAGAACTCCTGCAATATATTCTTCTATTCGGCAGGACATGACCTCGGCATAGATAAGCTCGATAAATACGCGGCCGAATTCGGCCTCGGCGAGAGCACCGGCATTGAGCTGCCCGAATCCACCGGCAACATGGCAAACGCGAAAAACCATGAAGAGCTTACCGGCGAACCGTGGACGATAGGCCAGACCATGCAGGCGGCTATCGGCCAGTCCGACAGCCTGTTTACGCCGCTGCAGCTTGCCGAGTATTGCGCAGCCGTTGCAAACGGCGGCGAGCGCCACAGCGCGTCGATACTCAAATCCGTGCGCAGCTACAGCTACGGCGATAACGTGCATGAACGCGAGGACGAGGTGCTCAGCAAGGTCGAAACCGCGCAATATAACTGGGACGCCGTCCACGAGGGCATGCGGCTTGTCGGCAAATCAAGCCTGCCAAGCTACAGCATAACGAGCGTTGCAGCAAAAACCGGCACCGCCCAGAAGGGCGACAGCATAGCAAACGACGGTATCTTCATCTGCTATGCGCCCTTTGACGATCCTGAGATCGCAATGGCCATCGTTGTTCAGAAGGGCGGCGCGGGCGCAAACTGCTCGGTCATCGCGCAGGAAATACTGGAGGCTTACTTCAGTCTGAAGTCCGCAACCGACGTTACCGATGTCGAAGGCGAACTGCTGCAGTGATAAAAAACCGCGCTTTTTGTCAAAAAAGGCGTTGAAAGAAACGGCAGTATTGTATATAATAAAAAAGAAATTATAAAAAGAAGTTTTATAATAGGAAATTTCGCAAACAGAATCGAGGGAAGCTTATGAATATTGCACTTATGGCACATGACAGAAAGAAGGAACTGATGGTCCAGTTCTGCATAGCTTATTGTGGTATTCTGGCCGAGCATTCAGTCTGCGCAACCAACACGACGGGCAAGCTTGTATCCGAAGCAACGGGACTTCCCGTGACGCTTTATCTGCATGCCGACCAGGGCGGCGCCCAGCAGATCGGAGCAAGAATATCATATAACGAGATCGATCTTGTGCTGTTCTTCTGCGACCCGTCAAACCCCGGCGGATTTGACGATATCAACAAGATCGAACGCCTGTGCGATCAGTATCAGATCCCGTTTGCAACCAATGCGGCAACCGCGGAGGTGCTCGTTCAGGGCCTGCGGCGCGGTGATCTTGACTGGCGCAATATCGTCAATCCAAAGCGCAGGTAGGCTGCATCGCCGAATTAAAACTCGAATGCTGTTATTGCTCAAGCAATAGCAGCATTTAGTGATTGAAAGGAATAAAATTAAGTATGGCAAAAGTTGCGCCGAGAACCCTGTCGGGCTTCATGGAGCTGCTTCCGGCAGACCAGATAAAGATGGAAAAAATGATGGAGACGCTCAGGAAGAGCTACTCCGTTTATGGCTTTGCGCCGCTTGACACGCCGGTGATCGAATCGGCGGAGGTGCTGCTTGCAAAGGGTGGCGGCGAGACCGAAAAGCAGATATACAGATTCAATAAGGGCGACAGCGACCTTGCGCTGCGCTTTGACCTGACTGTTCCGCTTGCAAAATTCGTCGCTGCAAACTACGGACACCTGACATTCCCGTTCCGCCGCTATCAGATAGGCAAGGTCTACCGAGGCGAAAGAGCGCAGCGCGGCCGCTTCCGCGAGTTTTATCAGGCCGATATCGATATCATCGGCGACGGTAAGCTCGATATCATAAACGAGGCGGAGATCCCGGCGATAATCTATCGAACCTTCACCGCACGGACTCAGAGGCTTTAAGATAAAGGTCAATAACCGTAAGCTCTTAAACGGGTTTTACAGCCTTGCCGGCATGAGCGAAAAGGCCGGCGATATAATGCGCACGGTCGATAAACTCGATAAGATCGGCCCCAACAAGGTTCGCCAGCTTCTTATGGACGAGCTGCACATGTTCTCGCACAAGGCCGACGACGTTATGGACTTCATGGCCATAAGCGGCACGAATGCCGAGGTCATTGCCGGACTTGAGCGCTATAAGGGCATGGACGAGCTGTTTGACGAGGGCCTTGAGGAGCTTAAGACCGTGACACGATATCTTGCCGATTTCGGCGTCCCGGAGGAAAACTTCGCTATCGACCTTTCGATAGCGCGCGGCCTTGATTATTACACCGGTACGGTTTACGAAACCGAAATGACTGCTCACCCCGAGATAGGCTCGATCTGCTCCGGCGGCAGATACGATGATCTTGCCGGATACTACACCGATAAAAAGCTGCCCGGCGTAGGCATATCCATCGGCCTTACACGCCTTTTCTATGTCCTCAACGAGCAGGGCATGCTCTCGGACGAGACCGTGTCGGCTCCTGCCGATGCGCTCGTTATCCCCATGGCCGAGGATCTCGGCTACGCCATTGCTGCAGCAACGGCGCTGCGTGATGCAGGGGTGAGGACTCAGCTCTACTGCGAGCAGAAAAAGTTCAAGGCAAAAATGAGCTATGCCGATAAGCTCGGCATTCCATATGTGATCCTCATCGGCGAGGACGAGATCGCGGAAAACGTCGTTGCCGTTAAGAATATGACCACCGGCGAGCAGACAAAGCTCGGCTTTGCCGACGCTGCGTCGCTCATAAAGAATGACATGGATGATCGCGCGCGTGCCGCGGTTATCAAAGAATAATGGAGGCAGAAGAAATGACACAGTCAAGAACCCATACCTGCAATCAGCTCCGCATTGAAAACGTCGGAGAAAAGGTCAAGATCGTCGGATGGATGGAGAACGTCCGCGAGGTAGGACAGAACTTTGCATTTGTCATCGTCCGCGATTTTTACGGCACGACGCAGGTCGTCATCGAGACCGAGGATATGATGAAGGTCATAAAGGGCATAAATAAAGAGAGCACCATCTCCGTCGAGGGCACCGTTCGCGAGCGCGCGAGCAAAAACCCCAAGCTCCCCACCGGTGATATCGAGGTCGTTCCCGAAAAGATCGAAGTTCTCGGCCGCTGCCGCTATAACGAGCTGCCGTTTGAAATAAACCGCAGCCGCGAGGCCGACGAGACCACACGTCTTAAATACCGCTACCTCGACCTGAGAAATCCGGCCGTAAAGCAGAATATAATCCTCCGCTGCAATGTTATCGCCGCCCTGCGCAAGGCGATGATGGAGCACGATTTCCTCGAGATAACAACACCTATCCTCACCGCCTCATCACCCGAGGGCGCGCGCGACTATCTCGTCCCGGCAAGAAAGCATCCCGGCAAGTTCTATGCTCTGCCGCAGGCGCCGCAGCAGTTTAAGCAGCTGCTCATGACATCCGGCTTCGACCGCTATTTCCAGATAGCGCCCTGCTTCCGCGATGAGGACGCGCGCGGCGACCGTTCACCCGGCGAGTTCTATCAGCTCGATATGGAGATGTCGTTTGCCGGCCAGGAGGATGTTTTTGCGGTCATTGAGGATGTCCTGCCCCCAATTTTTGAAAAGTTCGGAACATACAACATATCCAACAAGGCGCCCTTCCGCCGCATCGGCTACAACGAGTCGATGGAAAAGTACGGCTCGGATAAGCCCGACCTGCGCATCGACCTCGTTGTTGAGGATATCACCGCGCTCGTGTCCGGCACCGATTTTGCTCCCTTTGCCGAGGGCAACACCGTCAAGGCGATCGTTGTCACCGGCTGCGACTTGACGCGCAAGCAGATCGACAAGGTCTGCGCTGACGTTGAGGTCCAGGCAGGCATGAAGCCCTACTGGTTCAAGGTCGATGAAAACGGCGAGCTTGCCGGCGGCGTTGCAAAGTTCCTTCAGGATAAGAAGGCTGCCCTCACCGAGGCTCTCGGTCTCAAGCCCGGCTGCCTTGTCGGCGTAACGGCAGGCAAGAAGGGCGAGGCGCAGAAGACCGCAGGCGTTATGCGCAAGATGCTCGGCGCGGCGGTTCCCGGCCATATGGATAAGGAGCGCTACGAGTTCTGCTGGATCGTCGATTTCCCGATGTACGAGATCGGCGAGGAGTCCGGCGAGCTTGAATTCTGCCACAACCCGTTCTCCATGCCCAACGGCGGCCTGGAGATCCTCGAAAAGGCCGAGCGCGGCGAGGTCGATCCGCTTTCGATCACCGCGTTCCAGTACGACCTCGTGTGCAACGGCGTTGAGCTGTCCTCGGGCGCCGTGCGTAACCACGATCCCGAGATCATGATAAAGGCGTTTGAAATGGTTCGCCTCGGTGAGGACGACGTTAAGGCCAAGTTCCCGGCTATGTACAATGCCTTCTGCTACGGCGCACCCCCTCATGCCGGTATCGCCCCGGGCGTTGACCGCATGGTTATGCTGCTTGCCGGCGAGGACTCCATCCGCGAGATCATCCCGTTCCCGATGAACAAGAACGCGCAGGATGTCATGATGGGCGCACCCTCCACGGTCGAGCAGAAGCAGCTTGACGAGCTGAATATAGCTATAACCTGCCCCGTCGAAGAATAAGAAAAATTATAAAGGGACTGCATTTTTCCGCAGTCCCTATTTTTGAAAACAGTGGTGGTAAAATATGCTTGCAACGATAAGATCGCTCGGCGTTAAGGGCATCGGCGGCTACGGCGTTTCCGTTGAGGTTTTCGTGTCCAACGGCCTTGTGAATTTTGATATCGTCGGTCTGCCCGACGCCGCAGTCAGGGAGGCGCGCGAGAGGGTGCGCGCCGCGATAAAATCAAACGGCTTCAAGTTCCCGGTCAGCCGCGTCACGGTCAATCTTGCGCCGGCGGACACGAAAAAGGCCGGAACGGTATACGATCTGCCGATAATGCTTGGCATTCTTGCCGCAACTGGCGTGATACGTCAGTCGAAGTCCGACTGTGCATTTTTCGGCGAGCTTTCGCTCAACGGAACGCTGCGGCCGGTCAGCGGTGCGCTGCCCATGGCGGTCGCCGCCGCGCGCGAGGGCGTGCGCGAGCTGTTCGTGCCTGCCGATAACGCGCAGGAAGCCTCCTATGCCGAGGGCGTGACGGTGTATCCCGTCGAGAATGTGTCCGAGCTTATTGCGCATCTCAGGGGAGAATTTCGCATAAAGCCGATGGATATACCTAAGCTCGACCCGGCAACGGTGAAATATCTTGATTTTTCCGATGTCAAGGGTCAGGAGAATGTGAAGCGCGCCATGGAGATCGCTGCGGCCGGCGGACACAACATACTCATGGTCGGCCCTCCGGGCGCCGGCAAGAGCATGATGAGCAAGCGCCTGCCCGGCATATTGCCGGATATGACGCGCGAGGAAATGCTTAAATCCACGGAGATCTACTCCGTCGCAGGACTTACGGGTAAGAATAACCCGATCATCTCCGCACGCCCGTTCCGTGCGCCGCACCACACCGTTTCGGGCGCTGCAATGTCCGGCGGCGGAGCGGTTCCGCGCCCGGGCGAGATCAGCCTTGCACACAACGGCGTGCTGTTTCTCGATGAGCTGCCGGAGTTTCGCAAGGACGTGCTCGAGGTGCTGCGTCAGCCGCTTGAGGACGGCGAGGTCACCGTATCGCGCGTTGCCGGGACCGAGACCTTTCCGGCAAACTTCATGCTCGTGTGTGCAATGAACCCCTGCAAATGCGGCTGGTACGGCCATCCGTCGGGGCGCTGCCGCTGCTCTGCAAACGAGGTGCGCGCGTATCACAGCCGCATCTCAGGGCCGCTGCTCGACCGCATCGATATCATCGTCGAGGCTCCGGCGCTTGAGTACGAGGAGCTTAAAAACCGCGCGCCGGCTGAAAGCTCTGACGACATAAAGCGCCGCGTTGATGCCGCGCGCCTTATTCAGCGCAAGCGCTTTGAGGGCACCGGCATTCTCAGCAACGCCGGCATGAGTACCAAGGCGCTCAACGCCTACTGCCTTCTCACGCCTGAGTGCGAGCATCTCATGCACGATGCCTTCGACCGCATGGGCCTTACCGCACGCAGCTACGACCGCATCCTCCGCGTTGCTCGCACCATAGCCGATCTCGAAGGCGAGGAAGCCATAGGCGCGATGCACATTGCGGAAGCTATACAGTACCGCACTTATGACTTCCGCGAGGCCTGACCGGGTGAGCTGACCGGTTAAAATCCGCCCATAGCGCCCGAAAGCCCTAGGAAATACAAAAAGTATTCCCGTCGGGCGTTTCAGCCGCTCTGAACGAATTTTTCCTCGGTCAGACTAAAGGACTAAAACTCACCCATAGCGCCCGAAAGCTCCGGGAAATACAAAAAGTATTCCCGTCGGGCGTTTCAGCCGCTCTGAACGAATTTTTCCTCGGTCAGACTAAAGGGCTAAAACTCACCCATGGCGCCCGAAAGCAATAGAAAATAAATAAAGCTAAAGCTCCCCGTTCGGGGAGCTTTAGAACGTTAATAATAGCCAAAAGTTTGACAATTTTGCCGCGGCAAAGAAGGTGCTCGGTGATGCTTAAAACCGACGGACTGCCCGAGCTTTCGCAGCTCGACGTGTTCAAATCTCCGTGCTTTGTGTTTGATTTACACAGCCGGGAGAAGAAGGATCTCATAACGCGCTATCGCGGTACTGTGTGCCGAAAGCTGCCAGCAGGCTTTGAGATAGTATCATGGCAAAAGAGCATGTATCGCTTCGGCGGCCTTTACCGCGAGGTGCCGATCGCCGTGCGCGCAGAGCTTGACGAAAGCGCGCGCATAGTTTCGATTACGATCGACGAGGAAAGCTGCGGCTCGCAGGGCAAAAGCTGCGATTTTGCTTGCCTGGAGCGCTCACTTCGTGATAAACTCATAAACAGACCGTTCACTCAGTTTTCGCAGATCTATAAGGACGCCGGAACGACCGACTGTCTGCATGTTTTTGAGATCCTCAGCGGTGCGTCGGCGTTTTTTGCCGTCCTTTGGGACAGCGGCCGCAACGACGGCGCCGAACAGGAGATGGTAAAAATATCGCCCGACAGCGAAGGACTCACAGCCGAGAATGTTCACGAGGTTCTTGGAAAAAAGGCAGTGACGCAGATAAGCCTGCGCCATAATGCAGCGCCGACCTTCGGCAAAAAAGGCCTGCCCGAAAGCATTGATGCTCATCTTTCCGTGAGTGTCAACGGCAGATCGGTGAGCGAGAGCGATATAAAGGCCGATGATTTCCCCGGCTGCTACAGCCGTCTCAACCGAGCGTACACACGCGCCTACCATGCCGAGAAAAAGTTCTTCGCCGCAGGTGGAAAGCAGCGCTTTTCAAATCTCCCTTCGCTTGTCGGACTTACGGTGCTTGCGCTCAGCCGTGAGGGCATGAGCGGAACGTTTTCTCGTGCGGCAAAGCTCGAAAATATCCTCATTTTCCTGCAAACGGGCGAGGGCAGGGAAGGCTGCATCGGATTCAGGAAGGGTCTTAACATGAATCAGCAGTATATGCTCAAGGCGGCGGCAGGTGCGGCTCTCGGCTGCGCAGCGCTCGCGCTGGGCATTGCTTTAAAAAGGAGAGTAAGATTATGAACAAAGACATTGATGTCAGCAGCCTGAAGATAGACCTCTATTCCGATAGATCGGTCAGGGACTTCACTGCCGACGTCGCGCAGAAGGACGGGCGCATGTGGCTCAGCAACGTTTCGGCCGAGATCGCGGCGGAAGCGGCGGCGCTTGCGGTAAAGGCGCTGCGCAAGTCGGGGCTTGAGGATGCGGAAATGAAAAACGCCGAGCATTTTATCGAGGTCCTGCGCAAGTTTTTCCTCAAGACCGTCGATCAGGAACTGCAATCGCGCGCCGAGTGGGATAAGGAGGTCGCCGAGGGCAAAAGTCAGGCCTGCATCGAAGGCGGCGTGTTTGCCGCGTGCTCGGAGATCGACGAGGTGCTCTACGGCATGATAAAGCTCATCGACATGATAGAGTCCGTTTCCGATAAGCTCGCGCCCGAGGCCTGTGCCGATGCGGCGGCTGCCGTTTCCATCGGCCGCAGTGCGATGGAGTGCGTGAAGCTTCAGAGATATCACTACTCAACGCTCATCTCCGGCGATGTTAACTCCAGGGCAATGCGCCGCGAGCCTGAGCTTGCCATTGCCGACTGCACCGAGCGCTATGACGAGCTGTACAAAAAGCTTCAGAATAAGCTGAAATAATAAAACAACGGATGTTCGAGAGAACATCCGTTGTTTTTACGCATCCAAAGTGATCAGATATGCGGTGTTTTCGGTGCTGTAATAAAGCAGAAAAACCCTGTTTAGCCCTTGGTTTTCGCTTTTATAGGCAAACGGTGTGCCGTCCGGAGCGGCAGGCAGCTCGACACCGTTTTGTCGGGCAAGGTCTATGCCGTCATCGGCGTTTATGTCCGGCGTTGTGTCGAGACCGGCAAAATGCGCGGAAGCATCCTGCGAGAAGCTTATCTTATACGCCGCAAAGCCTTCGCCGAAAATGTTGCCGTCATCGTAGGTGTATGCAAGCCTTTCAACGGTCACGCTTTCGCTTTTGAGGTCTATGCCGAATTCGCTTTTTATTGTGCTCAGAGCGCGCTGCAAGGGCGTTTCCCGAGAGCAGGCGCACAGCGCAATGGCCGCAAGGGTCAGCAGAACAATAATATATTTGAGCTTTTTCATGCGAGCCCTCCTCCGGTGTGTTGACTTCGGTGATCGGATAAACCGCCGTGCAGCCATATTAGCACGGACGAAACGAAATTTAATGCAAATTTTGTTAACAAAAAAATTCCGAAATGCACAGCAAAACGGCAAAGCCGCCGCGTTGTCTCCGCGACGGCCTTGATATATAAATTTATCCCGTAAATGCGAAATGACCCTTGACTGCACGGTTTCTTTACACCGTTTTCACAGCAGCCAAGGGTCATTTCTGTGAATTCTTAGTATCTAACATCATTGGTTACCTCTCTTTCTGCGGAATTGATGCCGCCTGCCAACGGAACGCAAATCAAAACACTCTGAATAACTACGATTGATTCCCCAAGCGGGATGTGGCCTGTGTTCTCGTTCTCTTGATATTTTGACTTCGGCATCGTCTCCCTCGCTGCCGACTCTCTGTCGGGTTTCGAGGGACCGTTACTTGTACATCGGTATCACCCTTTCTGTGATTTAAAGATACCAAATTTCAGCGGCTTATTCAAGAGGAATAGTGAACGAAATAAAAAGCAAATTGTTGTGCAGCTAAACAAAAATTATGAATAAATTTGCGCATCTATTGACATATGTCACAAAAAATCATATAATCTTAGTGTTGTGTGCTCCGCAAGCTTTAAGCTGCGGAGCTTTTCTTGCGCCGCAAAACAAATGGTGATATAATAAGATGTTAAAAATATTTAGGAGCAGAACACATGATAAACGACATTATTCTTCTCAAGCAGGGCGAGATAGTCCTCAAGGGCTTAAACCGCCGCTCGTTCGAGCAGAAGCTCATGAGCAATATAAAGCGCCGCCTGGATGCTATCGGCAAATTCAAGGCCTATTGCATGCAGTCAACGGTATATATCGAGCCTGTGGATGAAACAAGCGACATGGATGCGGCGTTTGAGGCAATGACCAAGGTGTTCGGCCTTGCGTCTGTCAACCGTGCCGCCGGCTGCGAGAAAGACCCGAAGAAGATCGCAGAGCTTGCAATTGAATATCTCAAGGACGATATGCTCGCGGCGAAGAGCTTCAAGGCCGAGGCAAAGCGCAGCGACAAGAGTTTCCCCATGACGAGCATCGAGCTTGCGCAGTTTGTCGGCGGCGAGCTTGCCGAGGCATATCCCAACTGCGAGGTCGATGTGCACGACCCTGAGCTTACCGTCCATATCGAGGTGCGCGACCTTGCGGCCTATGTCCACGCAGCGCCCACGCCCGGAGCGGGCGGCATGCCTGTCGGCGCAAACGGCGTCGCGGTAACGCTGCTGTCCGGCGGTATCGACAGCCCGGTCTCCACTTATATGATCGCAAAGCGCGGCGTGCGCCTTATCCCGGTGCACTTTTTCTCGTTCCCGTACACCTCCGAGCAGGCAAAGCAGAAGGTCATTGAGCTTGCGCGCCTGCTGACGGTGTACTGCGGCAGAATGACCATCGAAGTCGTTCCGTTTACGCATATTCAGGAGGAGATACGCGCAAAGTGCGATGAGGATTACTTCACGCTTATCATGCGCCGCTTTATGATGCGCATTGCGCAGAAGATCGCCGATGCAAACGGCGCGAAGGCCATCGTCACCGGCGAAAACCTCGGCCAGGTAGCAAGCCAGACCATGGAAGCCATGGCGTCCACGCAGGCCGTCACCGATCTGCCGGTGCTCCAGCCGCTTATCGGCATGGACAAGGAGGAGATCGTGCGTCTTGCGCGCAAGATCGGAACGTTTGAAACGTCCATCCTTCCGTATGAGGACTGCTGCACGGTCTTTACGCCCAAGCACCCCAAAACAAAGCCCAAGCTGCGCGACGTTGAGCAGATCGAATCGGCTCTGGATATCGACGCGCTTGTTGAAGAAGCATATGCCGGCATTGAAAGAATAAAGGTAGGCGACTGAAATTGAAAAAGGCATATAATGTCGAGATACTCTCCGTCGGAACTGAGATACTGCTCGGCCACACGACGAACACCGACGCACGGGATATATCCCTCATGCTCTCGGAGCTGGGCATAAACGTAAAATACCACACCGTAGTCGGTGACAACCCCGGCGCCTTGCCGACTGCATAGAGATCGCGCGCAAAAGGGCAGATATCATCATATCCACCGGCGGCCTCGGCCCGACCTGCGACGACCTTTACAAAGCAGATACTTGCAAAGTCCTTCGGCCTCAGATGAGCTTGAGATGCACGAGGATGAAAAGGCCTGCCTTTACGATTATCTGACCAACCGCGGCTACAGCAAGGAAATGACCGAAAACAACCTCAAGCAGGCTATGCTGCCCGTCGGCTGCACCGTGTTCCACAACGACTGGGGCACGGCTCCCGGCTGCGCGTTCACCGGCGACGACGGAACGATAGTTATCATGCTGCCCGGCCCTCCGAAGGAGTGCAACGCGATGTTCCGCGCCTGCGTAATGCCGTATCTGCGCTCGCTGTCGGACGAGCAGATAGTCTCGCACGCTATCCACATTTTCGGCATGTCCGAAAGCGCGATGGACCAGATCTTCCGCGACGAGATGAACGCCATGACAAACCCCACCATGGCGCCCTACGCCAAGGAGGGCGACTGCCTGCTGCAAGTCACCGCCAAGGCCGAGAGCGTCGAGAAGGCCGAGGAGATGATGAAGCCGGTCATCGAGCATGTAAAGGACGTGCTCGGCGATATCATCTTCGGCATCGACGTTGACACGGTCGAGGACAGCGTTATGCGGCTTTTGCAGGAAAAGAAAATGACCTTTGCCGCTGCCGAAAGCTGCACCGGCGGCGAGCTTGCAAAGCGCTTTACCGATATTCCCGGCGCGAGCGAGTTCTTCCTCGGCGGCGTGACGACCTATACGAATGAGGCCAAGGCAAAGCTTTTGGGCATAGATCCCAAGCTCATCGAGGAAAAGACCGCCGTGAGCTATGAGGTCGCAAAGCAAATGGCCGAGCGTGTGCGCGCGCTTCTCGGCGCCGACATGGGCATCGGCGTTACCGGGCTTGCAGGCCCCGACGGCGACGGAGTCCACGAGGTCGGAACGGTGTTCGTTTCGCTTGCGACCAAGGACGGGACCTATGTGCGCGAGCTGCACGTCGGCGATCGCAGAACTCGCAGCTATGTCCGCCGCGTTTCGGGAAATTACATTTTCGATATGATGCGCCGCTACCTCCAGGGGCTTGAGGTAATAAAAGAAAATTAAAGTTATGCCGCCATCCAAACGGATGGCGGCAACAGTCTGTCGAAAAAGTCCAGCCCAGCTGGGCTTTTTCGACACGCTGATCCGAGGACAAGAGTCCTCGGATATTTTATTTTATGCAATTTTCATCTGGCTCAAAGACGACTATCTGTCGCTTTGCGCTCGGTTTGACCTCGTATTCGCAGCCGGGCAGATAAACTATATCGTCATCGTCCCAGAGGGCGAGAAAATCATCGACGTAGGCGACGTTTTCAAGCCCTATGCCTGCGCCGCGATAATGCATGGGGATGATCGTTTTTGCGTCAAGCGCGATGGCGATCTCCTTTGCCTGCTGCGGACAGATCGTGTAGTAGCCGCCGACGGGGATCATGAGAACGTCAAGCGGCTTGAGCTTTGCCGCGGTTTCGGGATCGAGCGTGTGTCCCAGATCACCCAGATGCGCAATGCGCATGCCCTCGGCCTCAACGACGCTGCACAGGTTATCTCCGCGCAGAGCGCCCTGCCTGCCGTCGTGATATGTCGGTATCTGCGTGAGCGAAAACTTAGGAGAGCTGCCGCTCAGCTCAACGCCGGAGGCGTAGTTGTGGTCGGAATGACCGTGGCTGCAAATTACGCAGTCTGCGTGCAGCGGCTTGAGCTTCAGACCGCGCACGCTGCCGGGGGAATAGGGGTCGAACACCACGCTGCCGTCGGTGCTTATAAGCTCAAAGCAGGCGTGGCAATGCCAAATAAGCTTCATTTTATCAGCCCTCAAAGCAGGACTGGAACGCCTGCTTGACCGCTGCGCGGTCACTTTCGCCGAGAATGGCGTACATGACGTAGTTACCCTGCGTCCAGACCTCAGCACAGTCAAGCTTGGGCTTTTCATCCGGCAAATACTCGTCCATCCATACGCTCTCGCGGTACTCAAGATATTTGTCGAGCGCGGCCTTTATCGTTGCGGCCTGATCCGCATCCTTGGCGAGGAAAATGCCGTATTCGTTGATATTTGTGCCGACTGCGGAGATAAGGGTATTGCGGCTTGCGTATCCGTCAAGCGCGATGCCCATGACGTTTTCAACGTATGCGTCGGGAACCTGCGAAAGCTCGCTTATGTCGATTGCCGCGCCGACCTTGTCGGCAACGGTCTGCATGTCGGGATCCTTTGCGCTTTTCGGGAGCCGCAGCCGCCGAGCATGCAGATAAGCAGTAAAAGCGCTATTGCAGAAGAAAGCTTTTTCATGTTTTCACCTCTCAAAGCCATGCGTGAGTCTTGAGATAATCTATCACGCGGTTGAAGCCGACTGCACTCAGGTGAATGCCGTCGCCGTTGCCGTAATCGGAAACGAGCTTGCCGTCGGCGCCTTTGAGCACAGAGGCGGAATCGGTGTAGTGCGTGCCGGTCGCCTCGGCTATCTGGAGTATCCAGCCGTTTGCACGGTCGATAACGGTGTTGTTGATGCCGTTATCCTTTGCCTCGTACATTGCCTCGACGGGGTAGATGGAGTTGCAGATGATCTTCGTGTCGGGGCTTACGGATTTGATGCGCTCGATAAGCGCGGTGTATTCGGTCTTGAACGAATCCTCGTCCATCATCGAAACGCCGTTTACGCCGATGGTGAGAACGACATACTCGGGCTTTGCGCGGCCTATCGCATCGGTGATGGGGATCTCCTCGCCGGTGGGAGGATAGACGATGGTGGCGATGCTCTGGTTAAACAGCGCAAGCGTGCCGCTTGACGGCGTCCACACCTGAGAGCCGTCGAGAACCTCATAGGCCTTCAGACCGTAGGTCGTGCTGTCGCCGATAAAGACCATTTTGGAAATGTACTCGTCGCCGGCGTCGGCAGTCTCGCCGAGCTGGGTAGAGGTCTGCTCGGGAGCCTTCGTCTGCTCCGCGTTGGGACTGTCGGTGCTCACCGCAGGAGGGTTGAGCGTTTCCTCGGGCTTTTTCTCGTCGTCCTTGCCGCAGGCGCACAAAACGCACAGCAGCATGATAAGCGCTGCCGCGAGGGCAATATATTTTTTCTTCAAATTTATCACCTCAATTTAGTTATAAACGTGCCGATTATATCATATGAGCCCCGTCACTTCAAGGCAAATAGGTAAACAAAAATCGACCGTCTGCAAATATACAGACGGTCGAAAAGCTTTATTGTTCCCCTGTTTGTTCGGCCGCGCGCTTTGCGGCCTCTTCCTCTTCAAGGACGCGGTAGGCGACCTTTCCGACAAGAGTCTTGGGCAGCTCGCGGCGGAACTCGATATCGTAAGGCATTGCGTATTTTGCAATGTTCTTGCGGCAGTAGGCGAGGATAGCCTCTTTTGTCTCGGGGCTTTCGGGAACGCCGGGCTTGAGCATGACAAAGGCCTTGACCTTTTGCATCTTATACGGGTCGGGAACACCGATGATGCAGCTCATGTGGACGAACTCGTTTGCGTCGAGAATGTTTTCAAGCTGGCCGGGATAGACGTTGTAGCCGGAGGTTATTATCATGCGCTTTGCGCGGCCCTTGAAGTAGATAAAGCCCTCGTCGTCCATCATGCCGAGATCGCCGGTGTACATCCATGTAAGCCCATCGTCGTGCTTGCGCAGGGTCTGCGCGGTCTCCTCGGGGTGGTTAACATACTCCATCATGACGGTGGGGCCGGCGATGAGTATCTCGCCTTCCTCGCCGTAGGGCAGCTCGTGATCCGTGCCGGGCTCGACTATCTTGTAATAAGTATCGGGGAAGGGCAGACCGATGCTGCCTTCCTTGGCCATGTGCGGCGGCGTCAGGCAGCTTGCCGTGACGCATTCGGTAAGGCCGAAGCCCTCGCGAATCTGAATTTTTGCATTGTGATCGTACAGGAACTTGTCGAATTTCTTTTTAAGCTCGATCGACAGACTGTCGCCGCCGGAGAAAACGCCCTTGAGCGAGCTGAGGTCGGCGTTGTCCATGCTCGGCAGGCGCAGCAGCGCTTCGTAAAGCGTGGGAACGCCGGCGATGAAGTTGCAGTGATATTTGGTTATCTGCTTTGCATAGGTCTGCGCGGTGAAGCGCGGAATGAGAATGCAGCGGCCGCCCTGCGAGAGCATCGTGTGGATGCACACGCCAAGGCCAAAGCCGTGGAACAGCGGCATTGCCGCGAGCATCTTATCGCCGACGCGGAACATGGGGTTTGCCGCGATGACCTGCTGGCCGAGCGCGTTGAAGTTGCGGTTTGAAAGCAGGATGCCCTTTGTTGTGCCGGTCGTGCCGCCGGAATAGAGAATGACGGCAGGATCCTTGCCCGTGCGCTTGACCTTGTAGTTATAGAAGCAGTGCTTGCCCATGTGCAGGAACTCTTTCCAGCGGATAACGGGCGCGTCCTCGGGGATCTTCTTGATCTTTCTGCCCTCGGTGAGCATGTAGCCTGCCTTGACCGGTTTTGAAAGCTCGTCCTTTATGCTGGCGATGACTATGTTGACGACCTTGGTGTTCTGACGGATGTTCTCAAATTTGTTGTAGAACTGGTCGAGCGTAATGGCCGTGACCGACTCCGACTCGTTGAGATAAAACTCGATTTCCTTTTCTGCCGAGAGGGGGTGGATCATGTTGCAGATGCCGCCGATGAGGTTGACCGCATAGAACATCTGGATGGCCTGGGGGCAGTTGGGCATTGCTATGGTCACCTTGTCACCCTCGCGCACGCCGATGGTGCGCAGCGCTTTGGCGCAGTCTTCGACCTCGCGGACAAGAGCCTTATATGTCGTCGATCTGCCCATGAAGTCAAATGCAACGTTGTTGGGGTATTTTTCGGCTATCTTTTCAACGGCCTCGAACATCGCGCCGTCGAAGTAATCGAGCGTGAAGGGCACTTCGCCCAGATGGTTTTTCCACGGCGCTTTTGCGCTGATGTTTTCCATGCGAATCATTCCTTTAAAAAATTAAAAATTTATAAGTTTATATGGCCATAATAGCCTATAACAAATATTTTGTCAAATCATGAACGAAACGTATAGGCCGGAGATTGCTCTCCGGCCTGTAAGGCATGTTTTGTTTCATCTAAGCTTTACGCAGTAGTAGGACAGAAGATAGGTCTTTTCCGATTTGTATGCGTTCCAGACGCGGTCGGCAAGGTCTTCGGGCTGACCGGCCTTGCGCTGGAAGGCGCGGATCTCCTCGATGACCTTCTGCATGTCATTTTCGCAGTCCTCCTCAAGGTCATAGAACCTGTCGCAATTGGTGTAGGCATACACCATAAGGCTGCGGTATTTGCCCTCGGGCTGAGCCTCAAACTCCGTGCGCATCTGCGCAACGAGCGCGTCAGGCGAGCCATGTGCGAATACTTTATGGCCTCTATCTCGGCGGCGGCGAGCGCTTTTTTATACTGATCGCGGCTGAGGTCACCGGCCTGGAGCAGAACCTCCTTGGCAACGTCTGTGTAGGTCGCTTCCTCGTTTATTATGTCCTGCGCGCCTTCTTTGAATATGTTGGTGTCCCAGCGCGTCGTGTCAACCTTAAGCAAACGGTCGATCTGGCGGTGGTAGTTTGCCGCCTCGTTTTCTATCTGCTCGACGGTGAGGCTCTGCGCGAGAACGTAGGATTTGAGCAGGTCATACTGCGACCACACGAAGCAGCCGGCGATGATAACAAGCAGCAACATGAGATACACCGCGGCCTCGGCAAGGTGCTTGCCGGTGTTCTTTTTGAGCCTGTTGCGCGGATTTTCCTGCGTTGCGGCCAGTGATTCGGTCTGCGGCAGCTTGCCGCTGTTCAGATATTCCGCGTATGCGTCGCAAACCGTGTTCGGATCGCCGAACATGACCATGCGCCCCTTGTCCAGCCACAGCACCTTGTTGCACTGCGCGCGCACCGATTGCAGCGAGTGCGAGACCATGAGCGCGGTCGTGTCGCCGTTATCTATGATGCTCTGCATCTTCTGCTGGCTTTTCTTGCGGAAGTCGCCGTCGCCGACGGCGAATATCTCGTCAAGGATGATGATGTCGGGTTCTATCATGCTCGCTATTGCGAATGCGATACGGCTTTTCATGCCGCTTGAGAGCGTGCGGAACGGGCTGTTCTGAAATTCGCGCATTTCGGCAAAGTCGATTATCTCGTCGTACTTCGAGTCGATAAACTCCTTGGAGTATCCCATGAACGCGCCGCGCAGATACACGTTTTCCTTGACCGTCATCTCGCGATCAAAGCCCGTGCCAAGCTCGAGCAGAGCACAGATCTTGCCGGTTTTCTCGATCGTTCCCGAGGCCGGGGTCAGCGTTCCGCTTATGGCCTTCATCATCGTTGATTTGCCGGCGCCGTTTTTGCCGATAACGCCGAGCATATCGCCCCTTTCGAGGCTGAAGGATACGTTTTTGAGTGCCCAGAACTCGTTGTTTCTGGGGCTTTTTCCGAGTATGCGCTTGACTATGTCCGAGGTCGAGCGCGAGTCCTGCTTGCGGTAGCGCACCGAAACATCGTCAAGAACAAGGATCTTGTTTCCGTCCATCAGAGCACCTCCTTACACATACAGCGCGATCTTGTCGCGCGTGATATGGTAGGTAAACCAGCCGAGAAAAGCGCAGATCGCGGCCATCACGAGCATGATGAGGTGCGTCGAGAGGCTCGGCACGGTCGAATGGATTATGAGCTGGCGGAAGTAATCCACGCACATATACAGCGGATTGCAGTTTAAAAGCCTGCGCATGATCCCCGGCAGTATCGACGGATCATAGAATATCGCCGAGGCGTACATGATGATGCGTGTCACAACGGGCCAGAGATAGTTTATGTCGCGGAAGAAGATATACAGCGTGCTCAGGAACATGCCTATGCCGAAGTTAATGAAATAAAGGCACACCATCGGGAACAGCAGGTACAGGAAGCGCCAGTGGAAGCTTATCCCGTCGATGGCGACGAAAATGAAGAACACAAGCAGCGAAACGGCGAAATCTATCGCCTGCGCTACGCTCTGCGAAATGAGGAAATAGTGCTTGGGCACGGGTACCTTGCTGTATATCTGAGCGTTATCGTAAAGAACGCGCATGGCGCTTCGTGTGGCTGCGGAGAAATAGTTGAACAGCAGCAGTCCGCAGAACAGATATATCGTATAATGCGGCATGTTGCGGCCGAAAAACGTGCCGAAGACCACGTCCATGGTCAGCAGCAGAAACAGCGGCGAAAGCGCGCTCCAGAGTATGCCGAAGGTCGTGCGCTTGTATTTTTTAATAAAGTCTCGCCTTATAAGCTCAGAAAGCAAAAAACGGTGGTTAGCTTTGTCCGAAGTCATAAAACGTCCGTTCTCCTTGTTAAAACAAAAAACTGTGTTAACACACACTATCGCGCCATTATAACACAGTTTTGTTTATAATTCTACATTAATTTTTTTCGGACATAAAGTCCAGGTAATCCTCGGGCGAGTTAAAATCGCGCGTGAATGAGTCGAGCAGGACATAGCTTTCGCCCGTGCGCCGCACGGTGAGCGGATATCCGGCGTACAGAAGATACACCTGCCAGCCCTTGCACTCTTTTATCTCGCCGTCAAGAAAGCGGCGGCGCACCTCGAGGTAAAGCGAGCGGAAAAGCTCCCCGTCGCCGACGAGGACGGCGCATATGCTCTTTTCGCTGCCGAAAAACAGCAGCGGCTTTTCGCCGCGGTGCGATATAACGGCCTTTACGGCGCTTTCGGAATACAGAACGTCGCCGTAGAGAAAGCACATGTCGTCGCCGATAAGCTCGGCGGTGAAGCGGTCGATCTCAAGGACGTTGTTTTTCGGCTCGTACCTCACGGCGCCGGGGATGCTGACGCTTTCGTCGTGCGAGGTGATGATGATCTCGGCTGCATCGTCAAACTTGTGCACAAGGCGCACCGTGCGCTCGAGCAGAGTTTCGCCCGAAACGCTTATGTCGTGCTTTTTGTGCCCCATGAAGTTGTTCCAGCGGCTGCCCTTGCCGTCAGCCATGATGACATATCTCATTTGATTATCCCGTGCTCGCGGTAGAAGTCGCCCAGCCTGCCGTAGCGCTGCGGCCCCCAGAGCTGAATGATGTTCACGCCCGAGGAGGTGTTGGCCTCAATGACGGTGAAGCCGTCGTCGGTCGGGAGAATGTCCCACGCGATTATATCCAGATAGGGGAAAGCGCGGCTCGCCTCAAGAACTCCGGCCTTCATGCCGTCCCAGCTCGGGATAACTGCGCCCTCGATCTGCGCATTCGTGTCGGGATGCGTGCGGTAAACGGTCAGATTGTGCAGCGTGCGCGCATAGCTCATCGTGCCGGTCTCGATATCGACGTTTGCAACAAGGCCGCCGCGGCTGCCGTTATCGACGGCGCCCGTCCACGCTGCGCCGATGCGCTGCACGGCAAAGCACAGCTCAAATTCCTTGGTTTCGGCATTGCGCAGAACTATCATACGCAGGGTGTTTGCGCTGTTCGCGTAAATTTTGTTGAGGTATTCCGCCTGGTGCGCATAGGCGCAGATGAGCCACTCGGTATCGCGGCGCAGACGGTCGGCAAGCTCTTTTTCCGTGTGCGGCTCGTCGTTGCAGATGATGCCGTGACCGTTGTATTTGACAACGTACACGCCCTTGCCCTTGCCGGCACGCACCGGCTTTACGACATACGCTCCGACCTCGTGCAGAAGCTTGACAAGATCGTCATAATCGTTTATGACTCGGCCGTTTAAGCCTGCAAGACGGTCATCCTTTTTGACGCAGTAGATCTCCGGAGTTTTGCAGTAGCGCTCGATGATCTGCGTGAAAACGACCTTGTTGTTGAGCATTTCGCTGTAAGGATCGTTTATGCATCTTGAGCGGTACCAGTCAAATTCGGAAAGATACTGCTTTTTGTCGTTGTGTTTAAAGTCGTACAGTGCCGCCTGGTCGACCATGTAGCCGCCGAAAATGCAGTAGTACAGCCTTGTGTGCAGCGGAAGCTTAAAGTGATTGGGCGCAAACAGTATCCTCACTATCCACAGCACCATCAATTTGATTGGCGAGCAATATGCTCAGAAATCGCATCATGTTTATCTCTCTCCATGCAGTCGATTATAAGATCGGCGATCTTGTCGGTCGCGCGTCCGTTCAGATCGGGCAGATACTTGCGGCAGAAGCGCCTGTAGTTATCCATGTCGTACTCTCCGCTTTCGACGGCGGCGACAAGCTCGGCAGGATCGCGGAATATGCAGTCTGGGAACTCGTCAAAGAGCTTGACGTTCAGACCGTTATGGTCTAGATAGTCCTCGTAGTCGAAAAGATAGAAATACACGGGCTTGCCCAGAAGCGCGGCTTCTATCGTTATCGCCGAGTAGTCGGTTATTACGCAGTCGCACACCGACAGCACCGTCGAGGTCGGCACTCTGTGGCAGGTTATCGCCGGGGACAGCGAGTCGTAGTTCAAAAGCTGGTTCGGGTGACGCTTTATGACGAGCATCTGGCTGCCGTCAAAGTTGAACGCATCGACAAGCGCCTTGGGGTCGAGCGTCTGCCCCTTGCGGAAGGTGGGGGCATAAAGCACGATCTTTTTGCCTCTCAGGCCGGGGTAGGTCTCGTAAAACTGCCGCCGGGCTTCGTCCTGACCCTCGCGCAGCTTATCCATGCGAGGCAGACCGACGTTGTACAGGATATCCGGCTCGACGTCAAACGAGGCGCAGTAAAACGGATTAAATGCCCTGCCGCCGGCAATGACAACGTCATAGTTGCGGTGCATGCGCATCTCGCGCGCGATCATGTCGCTGCGTCCGAATTTCTTGCCGAGCGACTGATAGCCGGACTTTTTGATCTTGCCCATTGCGTGCCACATCTGGATAACGGCAAGCTGCTTTTTGTGATGCAGCACGGACACCGCCGGCCAGTAGGAATCGAGCACGCACACGGAAGCGGTCGCAAGGTGGTACATGCTTTTGAGCGTGACAAAAGCGTATTCGAGCATGCTCGCAAAGCCCTTGTCGGCGCGCTTTGTTATTATAACAATGTTTGTTTCCGGTTTCAGCTCAACAAGGCGGCGGCTCAGAAAATCAATATCCTCTGTCACGGTGTTTGACTGCCGGCTGAGGAATAAAACCTTGTTTTTGTCGGTCGGGCAGAGCTTCAGAAAAAAGTAAATGAAGTTCATTGCCCAGCGCAGCAAAATTACAGCTATTCTCATAATACTCCTTTTATGCCCGAACGTCGGGCATAACTAAAATCGACTAATTATACGCGCAAACGTATGTTTTGTCACCATATATTTATTAACATTAGCAGAGCTTTTTGCCTGCTCTTTTCAGCTCAAGCTTATGCATGAAGTAGGCGTGGACATTCTCGTTATAGGTCGGATAGCGGTGCAGATCCTGATGCGTGTTTATCTCAAGGATCTTAAAGCCCGAGTCGGTCATAACAACGTCAAAGCCGAGGTATTCAAGCGGCGCTATGTAGCGGCACAGCTCGGGGATGACGCGCAGCACCTCGTCCCAGTGCGGAAGCGTGCCCTCGATCTTCTCCTGCGTGTCGGGATGCACCGGGCATGGGGTTATGACGTGCTCCCTGATGATCTCGGCGTTATGGAAAAAGCCCGTTTTTTCATCGACATAGGCGAAAACGCCGCCGGAACCGATATTGTCGGTAAAGCCGGTGCTCTTTGTGCCGATGCGGAAGTAGGCGTTTTCAATGACGGGGTCAAGCCCGCTGCGGTTTATGACCATAATGCGCACGGTGCAGGCGACCTCGCTGTATATCCTGCGCAGCTCGCTGTGCATGACGATGTATTCGGAGATGTTATAGTAATCGTCGAGCGAGGCGAGAAAGCCGAGCATTTCGCTCTCGCTTTTCTCTTCGCCATTTACGAGGTAACGCTTTCCGTCAAAGCCGAGCTTATAAAACCCTATGCCGTGCGAGCCGACGGTCGGCTTCATGGCAAGCAGCTTCTTTTCGCGCAGAAGACGCAAAACTCCGTCAAGGCTGCGCGGCAGCCCCTCGGGGCAGTCGGGCATTTTCAGTACCTGCATCCTTCCGTCGCGCGGAACGATGTGGTAATAATACTCGGGAAGATATTCGCTGTATTTATCCAGACAGTAGCGCAGCGTGACCTTGTCCCACAAGAGCTTGCGGTATTCGTTGTTTATGGGCCTGAGCCACTTGTAGTCCCGGTCGGAGAGGAACGAGCGGTAGTTTTCCTCCGTCAGGCCGTACTGCTTTATGTGATAGGATAAAAATCCGCGCTCATGCGCCCATTTTTTCTCCTGCGCCGTGGTGAATTTGTCGTGATCGTCATCGCGCAGAGCCTTTTTCCAGCCGCGGTACATATAATCCATGAAACCGTGACGCTTCGCCCGGAAGCTCCAGAGATAGCGGTCTATTATCGTCATGGCGCGTTTAAAGCCGACAAAGCGCGGCTTCGCTGCGCGCTTGCGGCGGATAAACTCGTCGGTCTTGTCGTTGAAATGCTCAAGGTATGTAAGATCGGCGCCCGTGTCAACGCGAAGGATCTTGAAGCTGCTGCCGGTCAAACGCACGGCAAAGTTCATGTACTCAAGCTCGTTGAACTCCGAGGCGATGGCTCTGAGCGCTTCTGCGATTTCGGGAAAGGCCTCGATCCGACCGCCGTCATAATTTCCAAGCTCGTCAACGGCGCTTATCTCGCGGTTTTGAGTGTACCAGTTTTGCCCGACGTTTTCCTGAGCGGCGGTGAGAACGGAAAACAAAAGCTCCGGAGCGTCACCGCTGTTTAAAAACGCAAGGTGCACAGTCGGCGCAAAGTCTGATACGATAAGCTCGCTTATTATCGTTCCGGAGGGGAGAGAGCCGAGCTTTTCGCGCATCGCGTCCTCGTCAAGACAGGCCGAGTCAAAATAAAACGCCTCGCCGTCATAGCCGCAGACATGCTCCTTTGTTTTCACCGAGTTTGAGGCCTTGCGCACCGAAACGCGCCCCTTTTCGCGGATGAGCGCCAGAACGCCGTCCATGCTCTGCTCAAGGCCGTCTCTGAGCGGCAGAATAAACCGCTCGCCGTCGCGCGTGAGCAGGCTGTAATACTGCTCGGGCAGAAGCTCTGTGTGCTTATCGAGCGCGTAGGACATCGATAGCACGTCGCCGAAGAGCTTATCAAACTTTGCGTCAAACGGCAAAAGCGAAAATATCTCCTTATCGCTCATGCCGATGTTGTTTTTGCGCTTGTATTTTTTTATACCGTCAAGATAAAGCCACTCGTCTGCCGTTGCAAAGGTAAAGCCGCGAAACAGCAAGGCGGCGCTTTTTATAAGCTTTGAAGCTTTCATTGTAAAAACTCCGAAATTAATTAAATCGTTTCATTATACTATATATCGTAATTATTCGCAATTGATAATTTAACGTCGCTCGGGATTGAATTATGTCGGATCATGTACTATAATAATATAGCTATAATGGATATCTATGCGGATTTTGTTCCGCAGGAAAGAGAGCAGCAAATGGGAGTAATAAGCAGGATAAGGCGTGAGGCTTTTATCCGCCCGTGGCTTAAAAAAGGCTATTCAAGACGCCTGGCCAATTTATATTACAAAAAGGTGCGCGCTGATCTGCAGGAAGATAACGGTGTGCCGGTGGCGGACAAAAAGTGGGCGCACAGCCTCGGCTATCTGTCCGGCAGCATTGAAAAATACGATCTGAAAAATACGCCGGGTAAGTACATAAGCGATGTTGACTACATGTATCTCAAGCCGTTTAACAACAGCTTCACCAAATGGGTCGGCGACCTTGTGACGGAAAACAGGGTGCTCATCAACCACCGCGAGCACCTGCCGGAGCTGTATTTCAACATCATCGAGCGAGAGGAAAAGAAGGTATTCCTGCCGATCGACACGGTGGACAGAAAATTCGGCGAGAACTATGACGATTTCATCCGGCTTCTTGATGAGCGCGGCGAGCTTGTCATCCGTCCCGACCGAACCTCGGCGAATCGCTGCGCGTATGTCATAAAGCGCACGGGCGAGGATCGCTATGAGCTTAAAGAGGACACGGCATGCAAAGCGCGCATGAGCATTTTCGGCAATCAGTACGATGCGGCGTATCTATTGAGCGACTATCCCGACGACCTGCCCGAGGATTTTGAGAAAAATCCGTGCAAGCGCGAGTATTACGACAAAAACAGCCTGTATGAGCTTATCTCGACCTTCAAATACGGCTATGTTATAGCCGAGCCTTATAAGATAAGCGGCGAGCCTTGCCTTTTGAGGATATACGCCGCAAACGAAAAGCTCAAAGAAACAAAGCTGCTTGACTATTACTGCACGGATCTTGACGGTGAGAATGTCCGCTGCCGCGCGGTTACGCCCTCGGGCGAGCTTGACGGGCATAAGATCGGCTGCTGGGACGAGATAATAAAAACCGTCACCGGTATCGCCGGATACATAAGCGAGATCGAGTATTTCACCGTGAGCATCATGCTAACGGAAGGCGGCTTTGTCATCGACTCTGTCGACACGAACCCCGATCTGCCGCCGATCGCGCACAGCGATGCGCTCAACAGCTTCCTGCTCGACAGGCTTGAGAAAAAGCGCGAAACTGTAGTAGTCACGCGCGAAAAATGGTGGACGGCGTTTAAGGATAAGCGCTTTAAGCGCTTTGTGCGCCGCTGCTGCCGCCCCGGCATAAGGCCTTATATGCAGAAGCTCTGGATGAGCTCGGTCTGGGACGACTTCCGGCACAATAAGGGCACAACGCTTTCACAGAAGCTCTGGTGCTATAAGCGAGGCTTCCTGTCGTTCAGAATAAAGCAATACGGGCTTACTAAGGATAACTATAAAAGCTTCCTGTCCGACTATCAGTACCACTGGCTAAACAGAATAAACAACAGCTATCAAATATGGATAAACGACAAAACGACGACGCGATATGTCTTTGAGCCGTACAAGCAGTATCTTGCAAAGTATTACTACGACATAATTAAAATGGAGGGCGAGACCTGCATAAAGGCGCTTCAGGATATCCCCGAGGGCTTTGACGCGTCGTTCGACGGAATATTCGCCCTGCTGCGCCGGGAAAAGCTGCTTGCGCTCAAGCCCTCGTCCGGAACCCACGGCGACGGATTTTACCGCATGGAGTATGCCGACGGCAAATATCTCATTAACGGCGACGAGATGACCGAGGATGAGATAAAAAGCATGATAGAGGGGTTTAAGTCGATCTACGTCATAACGGAATACCTCTTCATGCACAAGGATCTGAAGAAGATATATCCGTACTCTGTCAACACCATCCGCGTTGCGGTCGTAAACCAGTCGGCGTACGAGCCGAAGATCATGCAGACGTATATGCGCATCGGCTCGTCCTCAACGGGCTTTACCGACAATGTCGGCTACGGCGGCATATGCGCGAAGATCGACATTCCCACTGGCCGCTACTACTGCGCCGAGAAGATAATCGACCATAAGTTCACGCCGTGCCCGATCCATCCCGATACCGGCGTTGAGATCGAGGGCATAGTTCCCAACTGGGAGCTTATGAAAAAAGGCATAACGGACATCTGCCGCTTCATGCCCGAGCTTGAGTATCTCGGCTTTGATATCGCCATCACGGATGACGGCTTTAAGATAATCGAGATAAACATACATCAGGATCTGCACAAGGTCGCCGAGCACTCCGAGGAATTCAAGGCGTTCTTCAGGGATAAGCTCGCGCTCAAGGCAAGGCAGTATGACCTGAAAAAATATTAAGACAGGAGAGTAATAAATGAAAACTATAGGCTTCCTTATAAGCCACAAGAACGGCGAAGGCCGCCGCGCCCTTCTGCCGGAGCACATAGGCAAGATAAAAAATGCCGACAAGCTGTATTTTGAAACAGGCTACGGCGAAGCGGTCGGCGTGAGCGACGAAGAGTATGCCGCCTGCGGCTGCCATATTGTTACGCGCGAGCAGGCTCTTGCGTGCGATATCATCACCGACGTTAAGCTCGGCGACGCAGACTACCTTGACGAGATAAATGAGAGCAAGATCATGTTCGGCTGGGCGCACACGGTGCAGAATATCGACTTCACAAGCGATATGATCCGCAAAAAGCACACAGTTGTTGCGTGGGAGGAGATATTCGAGCACGGCCGCTATATCTTCTACCGCAACCGCGAGGTCGCCGGTGAAGCCGCCGTCATGCAGGCGTTCAGATACTGCGGCAAAATGCCGTATGACACGTGCGTAGCCATCCTCGGAAACGGCCAGACGGCAAAGGGTGCAATGCGCATTCTGCACGGTCTCGGTGCTCGCGTTGACGTTTACAGCCACAGGCTCGAGCAGCTTTTCCGCAAGAACATGTTCGATTACGATGTGCTCATAAACTGCGTCATGTGGGATACCACGCGCACCGACAGGATAATATATAAGGAAGATCTAAAGAAAATGAAGCCCGGCACGCTTATAATAGACGTAAGCTGCGATCCGCATCTTGAGATCGAGACCTCGCACCCGACGACGATAGACGATCCGGTGTACGTCGTCGACGGCGTTATCCACTACGCGGTCGATAACACCCCGGCCATGTATCCGATAACCGTGACCAAGGTGCTCAGCGAGGGCATTTCAAACTATATCGATATTATTATAGAAAAGGATTTCGACGAATACCCGGAATCGCTGAAGAAGGCGACTGTCATAAAGGACGGACACATCCGCGACGAGAGAATAGCGGAGTTCAGAAAAGCCCGTGGGGTGTTCTGCGAGTAAAAGAAAATGACTGACGGATATGGCAGAAAAATCGAATATCTGCGCATGTCGGTGACCGATGCCTGCAACCTGCGCTGCGTCTACTGCATGCCGCCGGATGGAATGGCCGAATGCCCCTGCCACTCAGCGATGAGCGCGGATGAGTTCGTGGAAATAGCTCGCGCCGCGGCGGAGCTTGGCATGAAAAAGCTGCGCATAACGGGCGGTGAGCCGCTGGTGCGGAGTGATATTGTGCCTCTCGTGCGAGCACTCGGCGAGATACCGGGCATAGAGGATATGAACCTTACGACGAATGCCACACTCCTTGCGTCGATCGCAAAAGAGCTGTATGAAGCCGGTATACACAGGATAAATATCAGCCTCGATACGCTCGATGCGGAAAAATACGCAAAGATCACGCGCGGAGGAAAGCTTTCAGACGCATTTGACGGCATACGCGCGGCGTTCGAGGCCGGGATGAGCCCTGTTAAGCTCAATACCGTGCTTATCGGCGGCTTTAACGATGATGAGATCGCGTCCCTTGCCGAGCTTACACTGCACTATCCCGTGCAGCTTAGGTTCATAGAGCTTATGCCCATCGGAGATACTAAGGGTGAGTTTGCGGCAAGCGCATTTTTTCCGGACAGCGCGGTGCTCGAAAGGCTGCCGCAGCTGCGCGCAGTGCCGAGCGAAAAGCACACGGTCGCAAGGCTGTATAAGCTTCCCGGCGCGAAAGGTGAGGTCGGGCTTATAAGCCCGCTGAGCAACCACTTCTGCTCGGAATGCAACCGCCTGCGCCTGACGGCGGACGGTTGCCTGAAGCCGTGTCTGCATTCGGCCGAGGAACTGCCGGTCAGAGGTCTGCACGGGCAGGAACTGAAAGATGCGATAATTTCTGCCGTATCACACAAACCGGAAAAGCATGTCGCGCTTTCGGCGACCGAGCGCAGCGAGGCAAAGCGGAGCATGTATCGTATAGGAGGCTGAAAAATGGCGAAGATAGCCGCAATTTGCATAAGTGACGTAAGGGGAATACAAAAGCATGAGATCCCCGAGGCGTTTTTGAAAAAGGACTGGGGCATCGAGGGAGATGCCCATGCCGGCAATTGGCACAGACAGGTGAGCCTGCTGTCGGTCGACAGTGTTGCAAAGCTTCAGGAAAAACTCAGCTTTGAGCTCAAGCACGGTGCGTTTGCCGAGAATATCCTTGTTGAAGGTATGGCGGTGCACACGCTGCCTGTCGGCACAAAGCTGCGTATAGGCTCGGCACTGTGCGAGGTCACGCAGATCGGCAAGGAGTGCCATAACGACTGCGCGATACGCAAGGCCGCAGGCGACTGCGTTATGCCGCGCTAGGGCATATTCGTAAAGGTTCTTGAATCCGGCGAGATAAAGACCGGCGATGAGATAGAGATAGTGAAATAAAACCAATCAGCCCACGGAGCATTTGCTCCGTGGGCTCAGTCTGTCGAAAAAGTCCAGCAACGGCTGGGCTTTTTCGTATTTAGATGGTATAATAAATATGGGTGATGAAAGATGCTGGAACGCGGAAAAATGGATCGCGGAATCGTAGAAATCGTGGATACAGAAAGCTTGGTGCCGAAAGACCATCTGCTGAGAAAAATAGATGCAGCGGTAGATTTTAACCGGCTCTATGAAATGGTGGAACCGCTGTACAGTGAAGATAACGGGCGGCCCAGCGTGGACCCTGTTGTGCTGTTCAAGATGGTTCTGATCCAGCATCTGTACGGCCTGCCGTCCTTGCGGAGGACAGCGGATGAGATCAGCGCAAATATCTGCTACCGTTGGTTTCTGGGATATACGCTGCAAGAGGAAAAACACCGCATTTCTCCACGGTGAGGTATAATGTCCGACACCGCGGGACAGCAGAAATCGTGGACCAGGTCTTTGCGTGGATACTGGAAGAGGTGGCGGAAGCGGGATATCTGTCCCCAAGACAGTCTTCATAGACGGCACCCATATTAAGGCAAATGCCAATACAAAGAAGCAGATAAAGAGCAGGTGCCTGTGGCATCCAAGCACTATACGAGGGAATTGATGGAGGAGGTAAATGCGGATCGGGAAGCTCATGGGAAGAAGCCTTTTGATGACGACGATGAGCCGCCGACAGCACCTAAGAAGCGGAAAGACAACACCTCCAGGAAGAAGCTGGCCCGCAGGAAGAAAAAGAGAAAACACACACGGTAACAAAGAGCATAACTGACCCGGACTGTGGCTTATTCGTAAAGGGTGAGCACAAGCGGCAGTTTGCGTATGAGGCCCATACGGCCTGCGACAAGAACGGTTTCGTACTGGAAACCATAGTCACGCCCGGAAATGTCCACGACAGCGTTGCCTTTGACGAGGTGTACAACAAGGTAACGAAGACATTTCCCGAAACAGAGACCATTGTTGCCGATTCTGCCTACAAGACGCCCCATATTTGCAAGAAAGTATTTGATGACGGAAGAGTTTTATCCACAGCGTACAAGCGCCCGCAGACAATGAAGGGCGGACATGAGTGGTGGAAGTATGTCTATGACGAATTCTATGACTGTGTGATCTGCCCGGAATACCATATTCTCAAATATGCCACCACAAACCGGGACGGCTACAGGGAATACAAAAGCGATCCCAAGATTTGCACAAATTGTCCCTCCAGAGAGCTTTGCACTCATTCCAAGGATTGCGTAAAAACCGTACAGCGGCATATCTGGAAACATTACGAAGAGCTGGCAGACGATGCCCGTTATACACCGAAGTACCAGAGCCTTTACCGGCGGCGTAAAGAGACGATTGAACGCGTCTTTGCAGATGCCAAAGAAAAACACGCTATGCGTTATACGCAGTACAGAGGCTTGGCCCAGGTAACGAACTGGGTGAAGCTTAAGTTTGCTGCCATGAATCTGAAAAAGCTGGCCACCCGGAAGTGGAAGGAGTGTTTTATCCCTTGGTTTTTCCAGTTCCCCCCGTTAAATGCACTAGAAACCCGGTTTCCGCAGCCGGGTTTCTCGACAGACTGAGCCCACGGAGCATTTGCTCCGTGGGCTGATTTTTTCAAGGCGTTATTGGGACTATATTTCGGCCAGACGATGCTGAGCCTGGCGGAATTTGAGCGGCGTGCAGTTATACTCCGAGCGGAAGCATTTGGTGTAATAGCTGCTGCTGCAAAAGCCGACGCTCTGCGCGATCTGCGATATGCTTTTGTCGGTCTCCGACAGATAGTAAACGCTGCGCGTCAGGCGGTAGTGGACAAGGTACTGAAACGGTGTTGTGCCGTACAGGCGCTTGAATATGCGGCAGCATTCGCCTCGGCTTATGTGCGCGGAGGCGGCGATGTCCTCAAGGGTTATCTTTTCGGCGTAATTTTCCTGAATAAATCTGCGCAGAATATCAATACGCGCCTTTTCCGCGTGCGAAACGCTGCGCTTATCGCCGAGATCGGGCACGCAGTTTTCGTACAGCGTGAGCCATATTTCCGACACCATTATTTTCAGCTTCAGCTCGTAGCCCGGCATTTTCGAAGAATACGTTGACTGCATACTGCGCATAATATCGCATATGTCGTTTGCCCAGCCGCTGCCGCGCAGGGGAACATAGTCCAGATTGCGCGCCTTGAGAATTGGATCTACATAACGCGCCTGAAGCCGGGTGTCGTCTGCGCCGGCGATGCAGTCGGTGCTGAAGCTTACGCAGATGAAATTTGCGCCCTCCTTTGAGTTTGCAACGACTCCGTGCGCTGCGCCGCTGTTTATAAACAGACCTTCACCCTCACGCAAGACAAGCTCGCGCCCGTTGAGCAGCGCGCGAAGCTCACCGCTTGTGACAAGCAGCAGCTCCGGCTCACGATGGCGATGGTGCCCAACGGTTTTCGATGCCGGACTGATGCACTGACTAAGCACTCTAAGCGTTGGTATTTGCTCGCTCATGCAATTCACACCCCGATTTCAAGGAAAAACTGATTTATTTTGTATTGTTTAGTACAGAAATATTACCACATATTCATGTACGCAGTCAATGGGTATTTGTTGTTTTTATAGAAAAAGCAAAAATATTCTCATCTTTTGCGAATATAGTGTGATTTATCGGGCGAAAGCATTGACTATTTTAGATATACAATGTAAATTTTGATATATCGCAGGGCAATATATTGCCGTATTGCTCAAAACGAATAATTGCGGGAAAGTCCCGATCAACCGAAAGGAGAACCATCATGGCTCATAAAACAGAGTTCCTTTACATGTCCGAGCCCGACACCATCGCAGCAGGCGTTCTGGATGCAAGAAAGTGCATAGATAATGCAGAAGAGGTGTTCACCCTGCTTGCAAAAGGCGATTATCTCATGGGCGGCAATAACCACAATAACCACGGCATGTACATCGTATTCCCCAAGGAAAGCGAGTTCCCCAATATGCCCGTCGCCGGCCCCGACCGCCGCTTCGTCGCAATGCCCGCTTATCTCGGCGGCAGATTCGATATCTGCGGCCAGAAATGGTACGGTTCGAATGCCGCAAACAAGAAGAAGGGCCTGCCTCGCAGCGTTCTGATGGTCACCCTTAATAATAAGGACACCGGCGAACCCATCGCTTACATGAGCGCAAACCTGCTCAGCGCCGCACGCACCGGCGCCGTTCCCGGCGTTGCGACCCGCTATCTTGCTCGCAAGGACGCGGAAGTCCTGCTGTGCATCGGCTGCGGCGCTATCGGCACCTCCTGCCTTGACAACGTGATCACCCAGATGCCCAAGGTCAAGAAGGTCATCTGCAATAACCACTCCCTCGCTCCGGCAGAGAAGCTGGCGGCACATGTCCGCGAGGCATACGGCGTTGAAGCCGTCGTCGAGCAGGATCTCGAAAAGGCAGTTCGTCAGGCAGACGTCATCTCCGTCGCCGCATCGCGCACCGCATTCCTGAACCTCAAGGGCGAGTGGGTAAAGCCCGGCTGCACCATCCTCGCCTCCGGCCCGATCCACTTCGACCAGGAAGAGGGCGGCGAGTACGAGAAGAACGGCGGCCTGTGGACCAAGATGAAGGTCGTATACGACCACATCGGCCTGCACCACGCATATGTCGAGGACGCGATAGCGACCGGCGATAAGGAAGAGTACTACGCAGGCGTCATCGGCGGTCCCGTATACCACCTAATCGACCTCGGCCTGAAGGAGCAGCTCGACGATTCTCTGGCCATCGGCAAGATCATCATGGGTCAGCAGCAGGGACGCACCAGCGATGACGATATCATCTGCTTCATCGCATGCGGCATGAGCGTTTTCGACCTCGGCCTCGGCTACGACCTGTATCAGACCGCACTCGAAGGGCATCGGCACCAAGCTCCTGCTCTGGGAAAATCCTGCCCAGTGCGAGTAATTTTACGATAACATTATCTCCTTTTAAATTAATTTCAGCTGCGGAAAGCGGAGGCATTTGCCTCCGCTTTCTGTGCGTAAAAAAGCTCCGACGCTGCTGAGCATCGGAGCTTTTGCACATATTTAGTTCAGCTTCATGTCGCCGTCTTTTATCCATCCGAGCTTGCGGCAGATAAAGCCGAAAACCCAGGAGAGAACGGCAGGAAGGACGATGGCTATAAGCGCAAGGCCTATCCAATCGACTGCGGTGGGGGTGATCGCCGCCGCGCCGTCGAGCAGCGCCTCGGCCGAGGGGTTTGACCAACCGGTCCACACGCCGATAGGGCCGACGAGACCGCAGGTACCCATGCCTGAGGATACTGCCGCGCCGTTCATCTCAAGCTTGAACAGGCATGTGGCGACAGGGCCGGTAACGGCGCTTGCCGCGATGGCAGGTATCCATATCTTCGGGTTGCGCACGATGTTGCCCATTTGCAGCATCGAGGTGCCGAGTCCCTGCGAGACCACACCGCCCCAGCCGTTTTCCCTGAACGAAACGACCGCAAAGCCTACCATGTTCGCACAGCAGCCTGCGAGAGCCGCGCCGCCTGCAAGGCCCGTGAGGCTCAGCGCCGCGCATATCGCCGCCGAGGATATCGGTAGCGTGAGCGCAATGCCGACGATGACGGAAACGAGCACGCCCATGACAAACGGCTGCTGAGTCGTAGCCCATTTTATGAGCGTTCCGACGGCCATTGCGCCCTTGCCGATGGGGGCCGCGATGAAGTAAGCCGCGCCGATGCCGATGAGTATCGTGACTATCGGCGTCACGAGAATGTCGATCTTAGTCTCCTTCGAGACCATTTTGCCAAACTCGGCTGCGACTATCGCAACAACATAAACGGCAAGCGGTCCGCCCGCGCCGCCCATGACGTTCGTCGCATAGCCGACCGGGATGAGCGAAAACAGCACCATCGCCGGGGCATGCAGCGCATAGCCTATGGCAACCGCCATCGCCGGGCCGACCATGGCCGAGGCAAATTTGCCTATCGTGTAGCCCGTTTCGCCGATCTTGATAAGCGGCTGAGCCAGAAACGAAATGCCCAGCTGCGTGCCGAGCGTGTCGAGAATGGTGCCGACGAGCAGCGTGCAGAAAAGACCCTGCGCCATTGCGCCGAGCGCGTCTATACCGTAGCGCTTGAGGCTGACCTCAATATCCTTGCGCTTGAAAAATGCATTGACCTTGGACATAAGCGATTACCTCGTAACAAAAAAGTAGACTACTAAGTGTCTTGACACTTGTATAGTCTACTTTAACGCTTATTGTCACATTTGTCAATGATCAATTACTGCTTTTGAGTATAAAGAAGTCCGGCCTGCTCAAGCTGAGCTTTTATGCGCTCGAAGCACTCGGCATTGGGGCAGGAGAGCACATGCAGATGTATCCCGCCTGTGAGCGTGCTCAGGGGGCTTGCGTCGTTTTCGCCGCATTTTTTTATAAACTGCTCGACATCGTATCGGTTTGACAGGTGCAGCGGCCCTGTGAGCTGGCCGTACAGCGGGTGCTCGACCGTGACGTTCACGACCGTGGCGCCGTTATCGACCATGATGTTCAGCTCTTTTTCCATGTTGTCGAAATCGTGTACGCATGCGACGGTGTACTGGTCGCTTGCGACCGAGAGGTCAATGACGTATCCGCGCGGCGTGGCGAGCACCTTCTCGCCGGAGGCGCGCAGCAGCGCAACGTCGCCGACGATGATCTGACGGCTGACCGACAGCTCCTTTGCAAGCTTTGACGCGCTTATCGGACGGTCGGTCTGCTTGAGAGCGTTCATTATATATTCGCGGCGTTTTTCGGAATTCATATGCATTACCTCTTTGCGTCGAGCATCTCGTCCTTGAGCGACATGAGCTTTTCGGACAGATCGACATAGTACTGATGGGGGAAGTCAAAGCGCTTGACCTCCGGCCAGAGGGTGGACACCTCGTATGCGCAGCGGCGTCTTATCTCGTCAAGCGTCGGAAGCTCGTAGACGAGCTTGCCCTTTTCGAATATGGGAACGAGCAGCTCCTGCGCCTTGAAGTTTTCCATGGTTTTGCGCTTCCAGCGTGCGGCCGGATCGCAGATCTCGAGGGGCTTTGTGTCGTCAACGATTTCGTCGTGCATGCAGATGTAGTCTGCCTCGGCCATGCCGTTTTCACGCTCGAAGAAGCGATAGACCTTCTTGAAGCCGGGGTTTGTGATCTTGCCGACGTTTTCGCTGATCTTGATCTTGGGGATGATGTTTCCGTCGTCATCCTCGACGGCGCAGAGCTTGTATACTCCGCCGAACACGGGATCGGATTTTGCGGTTATAAGTCTCTCGCCGACGCCGAAGGAGTCGATCTTCGCGCCCTGAAGCAGAAGCTCGGTTATAAGACGCTCGTCGAGGGAGTTTGAAACGGTGATCTTGCACTCGGGCCAGCCGGCCTCGTCGAGCATTGCGCGCGCCTTGCGCGTGAGATATGCCATATCGCCGGAGTCAAAGCGGATGCCGCATTTTGTTATGCCGAGGGGCTTGAGCACCTCGTTGAATGCGCGTATGGCGTTGGGAACGCCGCTTTTGAGCGAGTTATAGGTATCGACGAGCAGCGTTGCGTTGGTCGGATAGGTCTCGCAATAAGCCTTGAAGGCCTCGTACTCTGAGTCGAACATCTGCACCCAGGAGTGTGCCATCGTGCCGCCTGCCGGAACGCCGTAGCGCGTGTCGGAAAGGGCGCATGCGGTGCCTGCGCAGCCGCCGATGTAGGCGGCTCTTGCGCCGGTAACGGCGCCGTCGATGCCTTGTGCGCGGCGCGAGCCGAACTCAAGCACGACTCTGCCCTCGGCAGCGCGGCAAACTCTGTTCGCCTTGGTCGCGATAAGACTCTGATGATTTATCTCAAGCAGAACGTAGGTCTCGATAAGCTGAGCCTGAATTGCCGGTGCGCGCACGATCATAAGCGGCTCACGCGGAAACACGGGCGTTCCCTCCGGAACCGCCCAGATATCGCCCTCGAACTTGAAATTGCGCAGATACTCAAGGAACTGCTCGGAGAACATTTTCCTGCCGCGCAGATACTCTATATCCTCGTCGTCAAAGTGCAGGTTCTGGATATATTCGACCACCTGCTCAAGTCCGGCAGCGATGGCAAAGCCGCCGTTATCGGGATTCTGCCGGTAAAAAACATCGAAATAGGTGATCTTATCGCCCATGCCGTGGTCGAAATATCCGTTGCCCATAGTGAGCTCATAGTAATCGCACAGCATGGTCAGGTTAAGCTTTCTGTCAGTCATATTAGCCTCCGGGATCCATACGTTAAGGGTATGTTAATTATACCTATAGTATATAACATATTTATTTTTATGCAACAATTGATAATAATAAAACGAGCGCTCCGAACTGTTCAGAGCGCTCGAAATATTAAAATTTTCAGGCTTCGGCGGCCTGCTTTGCGGCCTCGTTCTTTGCTGCGGCGGTCACGATAAGGAAGCCGAGCGCGACAAGCGCAAAGGTGATTATCGCGATTATTTGCAGGGTGCCGGAATAGGTCCCGTCCTTGAGCGGATAGGTGTAGCCGTGATAACGGGTCAGCAGACCGAAGATGTTGCAGCCGACTGCAAGCACCGCGGTGATGATGCCGAGCACGAACGCGCCCTTTTTGCCGACAAGACCCAGTATGCCGCCGATGATGCCGAGAACGGCGGCGACGGCGAGCGCGACATACAGGCCAAGGCGCATGTAAAGCTCGTGCGTTACGTCGGCAACGTGGTGATCGACCGACTCGCGGAAGCTCTTGCAGACAACAAGGCACTGGTCAAGATCCAGATACGGCTCGCCGGTGCGCAGCGTCATGAGGTTACCGTTTTCGTCGTACTTTTTCCAGTCAAAGTCGGAGCCGAGGCGCTGCTCGGGACCGGGAACAGCCATATCGCCGTTGTGGCGGTATATAGGCTCGTTTTTGAAGCATACCATGGTGTATTCGTCAACAAGCGCCATGCCGGACTCGAATGCCTCAAGGTCGTTTCGCCCGGCCTCGAGCTGAGCCGCGCCGTCGGCAAGCTCCTTTGCGCCGGCAGCAAGTTCGCTTTCGCCGGCTTCGAGCGCCTTCTTTCCGGCTGCGAGATCCTTCTCGCCCTGCGCAAGCTGCTTTTCGGCCTCGGCCAGCTGCTGCTCTCCGGCTGCAAGCTCTGCCTTGCCGGCTTCAAGCTCCTTCAGGCCGTCTTCGTACTGCTTGAGCATAGCCTTGCCCTCTGCCACCATGTTCTGAACATAGGCAGGGAAATCGGTCACGTCTGCCGGGATGGAAAGGCCCAAGCGCTCGGCAATAGGTGCGACCTTGCCGACAAACCATGCCTGCGCGCTGTCAAAGCCGGGCAGCTTTGCGATGCTGCCGTCGCGGAATTTGACATAGGTGTTCAGCAGCGGCATGAGCGGCTCGATCTTAGCAAGAAGCGCCTTGCCCTCGTTGTAGGCGTCGGTGTTCGCGTCGATCATCGCCTGACCTGCCGCGACCTTTGCGCGCGCCCTTCCTCAAGCGCCTTTTTGCCGGCGGCATAGTCTTTGTAGCCCTGCGCGAGCGTGGCCTTGCCCTCGTCATAGTCTTTATAGCCCTGAGCAAGAGTAGCCTTGCCCTCGTTATAGGCCTTTTGACCGGCTGCATAGTCGCTCAGACCCTTGGCGTAGGTCCCGACACCTTCAAGATAGGCTGCCTCGTTCTCCTTGAGCATGCCGATGGCCTTTTCAAGATCGCCTACAACGTCTGCCGCCTTCGCATCCTCTTCCTTGTACTGCTTTATCGCAAGTCCGTCCTTGACGCCGAACCCGGCGGCGATAAGTGCGAACACAGATGCGACGATGAGCAGGATGCTGATCGTGGTGGTAAGAGCTGATTTTTTCATTTTTCTCCCCTTTAATAAAAATTTGCGTTTATGTGCCCTGAGGCACTGCTGTTAACATGTTATTCATAAATTCATAATTTGTCAACACTTTTAAGATGATCATAAGAAAAATCTTCCGCACCGCCGCGAAAAGTGCATTGAATTTTTGCGTAAAATGCGCTATATTAGCTCTATATATGTGTATAAAATGCGGAGGGTGAAATATGTCAGTGACGATGGAGTTTTTTGACGGCATAACGTTTGATATCGCAAAGCAGAAGTATTACAACGCCAATAAGGTCGATGCTCGGATGGCGGAGATAAAGGCCGCGTTTGCGGAGCTTATAGAGGAAAATAACGAGCTGCGCCGGCAGATAAACGATGTTGGGCTTTCCCAAGGAGCGGGTCGCCGAGCTTATCATGGGCGCGCAGGCAAAGGCCGACGAAATGATAAAGGACGCAAACGCAAAGGCCGAGGAGATAATAAACAAAGCAAAGCTCGACGCCGACGGTATCGTTGTCAGCCGCAAGGCATCTGACGGCGGCGAAAAAACGCTCGGCCTTACGCAAAACCAGCTTGCCGCGATAGATAAGCTCAATAAGCAGCTTGATGATTTCAACGTCGCCCAGGCAACGCAGATATTCCGCATAAAGCAGGCGCTCATGGGCATAGCGCTGGATAAATAGCAAAAACAGATATAAAAAACAGCTTCCCGTGGGAAGCTGTTTTTTCATATTCCGAGATAAAATCCGGTGCTGAGTATTTCCTCGGTTCGCGAGAGCACGTCGTGCGCCTCCTCGTAATTGCGAAGGGCAAGCTCCGCGACAAGGTAGTTTGTCAGGCACATGGGAGCTGTCAGCGAGTTTTTGCAGGAAACACTTTTTATCGAGCAGTTGAAGCATACGTCGCCGTAGGCCTTGACGGGGAGATCATTGTTGGACGTGAACAGCACGACCTTGATCCCACGGCTGCGCATCCACGCGAGTATGTTGATGCCGATGCGCGAATAACGCGGAAAAATGTAGGCAATGCAAACATCTCCGGCCTCTGCGTTGACTATCTCTTCGGGGTAGATGAGGCCTGTGGTCTGGATAAAATGCACGTTGCGCTTGATCTCGCCCAGGCGCGATACCATGTAGTGTGCAAGCGAGAAGCTGCTGCGCATGCCCAGAACATATATGTTGTTTGCTCCGCTTATCATTTCGATTGCCTTTTCGAGATCGTCTGCATGCAGCCCTGCGAGCGTGAGCTGAATGTTCTTTATATCGGTCGAGAAAGCCTCCTCGAGCAGGTCATTTCCGGATGAAGCGGCCGCGCGCTCGAGCCTGTCCGGCAGCGAGCCTTTGGTCTGTATCTCTTTTTTTATGCTGTCCTGCATCTCGGAAAAGCCGGAATAGTCAAGCGCACGGGCAAAGCGAATGACCGTTGTCGTGCTCACTCCTATCTTTTCCGCCAGCTCCTCAAGCGTGGAAAAGGCAATATCCTCATAATTTTCGTCAACGTAATTTGCGACTACCTTCTGTGAATGCGTCAGTTTGCCGTATGCGGCACTTACTTTTGAGGTGAAGAGCATATTCACCCGTCCTTCCATATGTTCTAAATAATACTTTCCGATACTTATTGTACAATATGCAGGCTGATATTGCAAGGAATGATTTGACGGCGTGTTTTTGCGATGCTATAATTGCATCATTAAAGCTATAATGGAGGGCGAAATATGCCGCTTCCAAACTATCCGTATGCAGGAAAAGATACTCTTACGAAAAACGATATACTCGAAACTTTGCAGCACTGGATAACCGTTATGCAGCTCAAGCCCGGCGAAAAGATATCCGATACGGAGATCGCCGAGTATTTTAATGTGAGCCGCACGCCGGTGCGTGAGGTGCTGAAAATGCTCGAGCAGCAGAAGCTCATCTTCACCTATCCCGGCAGGGCGACGATAGTCGCAGACCTTGCGCTGGACGATATCGAGAGCTACTATCTGCCGATGCAGACCCTGCAATGCCTTGCCGTTCGCCTTGCGGTGGAAAAGGCCGACGCTGCCGATGTTGAGGAGCTTGAAAGGCTCAATGCCGAGTTCGGCGAGGTCATGGAGAACGCAAATGACGCCGAGAGCATTCTTATGGCCGACAAGAGCTTTCACGAAAAGATACTCGAGATCGCCGGAAACGAATATATCGAAGAATTCTGCTCGGCGCTGTGGGTGCACATTGCGCGGCTGGACTATCTGTTTTTCCGCAATAACACGATGGGCACGTCATATAATGACCACAAGCTTATGATAGAAAGCTTCCGCATGAAGGATCCCTTCGGCGCGGAGCTTGCGATGAATAACTGGAACTATTCGATGCTGGCCGTAAAGGCCGTCAACGATAAGGGCAGCATCACATAAAACCGAATAAATTAAAATGCCGCCGCAGTCAATTGACTGCGGCGGCTGTTTGCGTTTTTAGAACTTAACTATGTCGTCGATCTTTGCCATGTGGCAGCCGGGGTAGTTATCCTTGACGCGCATGAGGAAGTTGAGCTTGTCGATCCTCTCGCCGGAGCGCGGGCAGCCGTTTTTGATAAACGGTATCTGAAGTCCGACTGCGAGATCCATTACCACGTCGCCGACAACACCGCCGCTGCGGCCGGAGGTTATCGAGAACAGGCCGTGCTCGTTGGCAAAGCGGTGGGACTCGAGCGCCTCGGAGATGGTTCCGACCTGGTTGGGCTTGAGAATGAAGCCATCGATGCTGTTGCGCGCATATGCCTTGCGGATGCGCTCGGGGTTGGAAACTGTGAAGTCGTCGGCGATGATGAAGGTACGGGTGATCTCCTTGTGTGCCTTCTCAAAGCCGTCCCAGTCGTCCTCGTCGAGCATATCCTCGATGAACACGAAGTTGTACTTTTCGGTCAGGGCCTTGACATAGGCGATGACCTCGTCGGTCGTGACCTGCTTGCCGTTGAGGTAATAGGTCTTGCTCTCGCGGTCGTACATTTCGCTCATGGCGCAGTCGAGCGCGAAGGCGCACTGCTCGGTGTAGCCGCAGTCGTCGATCGCCTTCTGGATGAGGTTCAGGCAGACCTCGGGATCCTCCGACGGAGCGCACCAGCCGAACGAACCGCCGACGCGGGGCTCGGAGCCGGTGTACTCGCGGATGACCTTGCCTAGGCGGTTAAAGACCTTGACGGCTATCTCAACTGCCTGCTCGATATCTGATGCACGGTAGGGCATGACGATGAACTCGTTGAACGCCTGCTTTATGCCGGCGTTATTGCCGCCGTTGAGAACATTGAAGGAGGGGATGGGAACGGTCTTGATATCGCCGCCTGCGATGTAGTCGTAAAGCGGACGCTTGAGGCTTGCCGCTGCTGCGCGGTAGGCTGCGACGGAGACAGAGTAGATCGCGTTGCCGCCGAGCTTGGACTTGTTGTCGGTGCCGTCAAGCTCGATCATCTTTCTGTCGATCGCATCGAGGTCGAGCGTGTCCATGCCGATGAGCGCAGGGCCGATTATGTCGTTTACATTTGCAACGGCCTTGTGTACGGACATGCCGTCGTACTCGGCAGGGTCGCTATCACGAAGAACGAATGACTCGTGCATGCCGACGGAGGAGCCGGTGGGAGCTGCGGCGGTGCCGATCGAACCGTCCTCGGTTATAACGTCGACCTCGACCATCGGGCGGCACTTGCAGTCGATGATCTGGCGTGCGTGAACCTTTTTGATGCGGCTGCCCTTGAGCTTTTTGGCAGGCAGCTCAGGAACATACATTATATTAAAATCGCACAGATTTGTGCCGGTGTTGCCGGTGAACACTGCGTCGCCGATCGCGTCGAGCGCTTCAAAGCAGGCGTGGCCGCGCAGGTTTTCAAAAATGTCGATTCCTTTTTCACATGCGGCGTCGTAGCTGGTGGAGTCGGTCATGCCGCCTGCAACGACGGTGGTTCCGTCGGTGCCCTCGGAGTCGATGGACAGGCACACGCAGCCGGGGGCCTTTTTGCCGGAAATGGAGTAGGAAAGCGTAAGCTCCTGGCCGGGGCCGCCGTGACCGGTGATGGTGGAGTTATCCAGGATCTTGGTGGTGGCTTCGCCGGAGCACAGCAGGACACAGGGCGGCTTTATGGGGTTGCCGTAGTTCTGTATCTCGCGTGCGAGGGAGGCGAACACCGTTCCGACGTCCTTGGCCTCGCCCTCGAGATAAGAGGTGAGGATTATTGCCGGAATGCCCATCTCCTCGGATATGCGCTTTGCCGTCAGGCAGGAGTCGGGCAGGCTGTTTATAAGGAAATAGGTGTTTTCGGGGAAAGCTTTGGGAGTTTCACCCTCGGGACCTACGTTCATCAGGTAGTCAACAACGCTCTTGGGCAGACGGTCTGCAACGTCGTAATCGCGGATGACCTGACGTGCCTCCTCAAGCGTGGTCTGATCCGGACCCATGGGAGTGCCCTTGTAGTTTTTGTACGGCTCGCCGATATCGCCGGTCGCCGGAGTGCCGACCGCATCGGAGATGCCGAAGCCGATAAGCTCCGCGCCGCGCTCACGGATGCGCTTTGCGAGCATGCCGCCGTTCATGGCCGAGATGTGGCGGCGGATGGCGTTTATCTCATAAATGCCTGCGCCGGACTTGAGCATGACGTCGGTGGTGTCGATCTCGTCCTGAAGAGTTATTCCCTCGATGGGGCAGCTCATGAGAGCGGACGAGCCGCCGCTTATTACTACTATAAAAAGATCATCCTCGTTTGCACTGTCAACGAGCTTTATGATCTCCTTGCATGCGCGCAGACCCTCTTCGTTGGGCAGGGGGTGACCGCCGACATAGACGTCGGTCTTGCGGAAAACATCTGTGTCTTCCTTTATTTTAACTATGGCAATGCCGCGCGTAAGATGGTCGCCGAGGATCTCGTCAACAGCCATGGCCATATGATTGCAGGCCTTGCCTGCACCGAGCAGATAGACGTTGCGCTTCTTGCTCAGATCCCAGCGGCGCGAGCCGATGCAAAGTGTATCGCCTTCCATATGTGCGATGCTCTTGATGCGCTCGTAAGCATCGAGATGCTGCGTTTTCTCGGTGATGTCCAGAACGATCTTTCTTCCGTTGATGTCGCCGTGCGACAGTAACGCCTCACGGTTCTTGATCTTTTTCTGCATATGTCATTCCTCCAACAGGTATTATGAACGGTTACGCTCCTGCGATATATCGCAGCGATATAATAAATATAATGACAAACGAATACAAAGTCAAACAAAGCGGCGGATAATTTCGTTTCTCGTTAACGGAGTTATATTTTTTAAAGCCCTTTAACATGCAATTTAAAAAAGATTGTTAAAAAGCTATAAATTTTAGCTTGTCAACAGAAATTTGTGCACAAAAAGTGCAGTATTATTTTGTGCAGAAAATACTAAAATTATTTTTTTAATAATTCAAGTTAATATAGTTATATATTTTTTCACAAAAACAGTTATAATGATAACAACGCGGTATAAACTGTGCATCCCACAAAATACACAAAAAATGCGCAGTACCGCGAACCTACAAATCCAGAGAGCCTATAAGGAGAGAAGCTATGTCAACGTCATTGATACTGATGATCGTATGCTTCCTGGCACTGATGATAATCGGCCTGCCAATCGCATACAACCTTCTTATCACCACTGTGGTCTACCTGCTTTCGGCAGACCTCAACATTGTCCAGCTTGCGATAAAAATGTACGGAGGCATGAACAGCTTCTCATTCCTCGCAGTACCGTTTTTCGTACTTACCGGCCAGCTTATGCTGCGCGGCGGCCTGCTTGAATCGCTCGTCAAATTCGTTAACGTGTGGTTCGGCAACTTCAAGGGCGCCATCGCGATCGTCACCATCGGCGCATCGCTGCTGATGGGCTCGATCGTCGGCCTGGCTGTCGCCTCGGCTGCATCCCTCGGCGTCTTCCTCATCCCCATGATGAAGAAGGAGGGCTACTCCCCGGCATACTCGGCGGCGGTCATGTCTTCGGCTTCGCTGCTCGGCCCGATCATGCCGCCCAGCGTTCTGATGATCCTGTACTGCACGGCAGTCGGCAACACCTCGATCGCAGGTCTGTTCATGGCGGCGGTTACCCCGGCTATCCTCATAGCCCTCATGCAGTGCATCATTGCACACCGCACCGCGAAAAAGCGCGGCTACCCGTCCTACGGCAAATCCACCTGGAAGGAAAAAGGCCAGGCGACCCTCAAGGCTCTGCCCGCTCTGTTCCTGCCGGTCATCATCCTCGGCGGTATCTTCAGCGGCATATTCTCCATCACCGAGGCCTCCGGCGTTGCAGTTGTTTACAGTGCGATCATCGCTTTCTTTGTAAATCGCTCGGTCAAGCTCAAGGATATCCCCGATATGATCATTGAAGCTGCCTCCACCTCCGGCCTCGTTCTCATCCTCGCCGGCGCAGGCACTGCAATGGCATGGGGCATCGCAAACGAGCGCGTCATGAGCCTGCTCATCGAGCCTCTTAGCCAGATGCCGCAGTGGGGCTTCCTGCTGCTTGTCAACGTGCTGCTTCTTGTCTGCGGCATGTTCATGGATGACTACGCATCCACCGTTATCCTCGCTCCGATCATCGCTCCCATCGCATGGGCGATCGGCATCAATCCCCTGCACATCGGTCTGGTGTTCTGCATCAACCTCGTCGTCGGCCTCGCAACTCCGCCCTTCGGCGTAACGCTGTTCGTTACAAGCCCCATCGCCGGAGTCCGTATAGAGCAGACGGCAAAAGAAGCCCTGCCATTCCTTATAACAACAATAGCCATACTGCTTCTGGTGACCTTCGTCCCGGATATCGCGCTGTGGCTGCCGGAATCGATGGGCTACCTCTCATAGTCGTTAGTTAACTGAAAATAACGAAAAATAAAAAGGAGAAATGAAAATGTCAAAAAGAATCATTGCTCTGCTGCTTGCTCTGGTCATGGTATTTGCACTGTGCGCCTGCGGCAACGGCGGCAACGGCGGCAACTCCGCCGGTACTGAGGATGTAGGCGACGAGACCTACACCATCCGCATCGCATGCGAAAACTCCGACTCTTACCCCGCAACTCTCGGTCTGTATCAGATGGAGAAGTACGTTGAGTCCCACACCAACGGCAAGGTTCAGGTAGAGGTCTGCGCCTCCGGTCAGCTCGGCGGCGAGGAGGAGACTCTTGAGCAGGTCGCTCAGGGCAACCTCGAGATGGCGGTCGCATCCTTCGCCCCGGTCGTATCCTACGTTCCCGAGTTCGAAGTAATGGACATCCCCTTCGTTTACAATTCCTACACCGAGGCATGGATGGTTCTCGACAGCTATGTCGGCACCAACCTCCTCGACAAGATGGAAGCTCAGGGCCTCAAGGGCATGGCTTACATGGAAAACGGCATGCGCCAGGTCACCAGCAACGTCTCCGCTATCAACAGCATCGCCGACTTCAAGGGCGTTAAGCTGCGCACCATGCAGAATAACAACCACATGGAGTCCTTCTCCGCACTCGGAGCCAATCCCACTCCCGTAGCATTCTCCGAGCTTTACATCTCCCTTTCTCAGAAGGTCGTTGACGCACAGGAGAACCCCATCGCAAACGTCACCGATAAGAAGCTCTATGAGGTCCAGAAGTACCTGTCGCTGACCAACCACATCTATGACGCAATGCCTCTGGTCTGCAACCTCGAGTTCTTCAACAGCCTGCCCCAGGCATATCAGAAGGTCGTTCAGGCCGGCGCTATCTACGCTCAGGAATTCAGCCGCTTCTGCAACCTCGAGCGTGAGGATCTCATCCTCGCCGACCTCGCCGACAAGTACGGCATGCAGATAAATGAAGTATCCGCAGACGCAAGAGCCGAGATGGCAAAGGTTGCACAGCCTGCCGTTATCAAGCTCGTTGCAAAGGACATCGGCCAGGACGCAGTCGATCAGTACATGAACGACGTTAAGGACGTTCTCGCACAGATTTCCAAGTTCTGATTTCTCTAACGTCTGACCGCCGAGGCGGCTGAAGACACATCCGGAAGGAGAAGACAAATGGTTGAAAAAATTGACAAAGCCCTCGAAGTAGTATTCAAGATAATGAAGGTGCTGCTCATACTTGTGCTCGTATCGATGATAGTTATCCTCATGGCACATATCATATTCCGCTATGTTCTGAACAACTCGCTGACATGGTCGGAGGAGCTTTTGAAGATAATGCTCGTATGGTTCGGCATGATGAGCGTTGCGGTGCTTGCAGCGCGCCGTGAGCATGTCGCAATCGTTGTCTTCAAGGAGCACATGCCGAAGAAGGTACAGAATTTCCTGACCAAGCTTACGCAGCTTATCATCGTCGGTATCTGCGTTTTCATGGTCATCATCGGCATACAGTACTGCATGAAGGCCGGATTCCGTCTGACGCCCGCACTCAGGATTCCCTATGCATGGGCTTACGCGGCAATACCCGTTGCATTCGTACCGGTAACGCTCTTTGAGCTTCGCAACTTCATCTGCGATTTCACCGGCAAGGGCAACTATGCCTGCATCGAGAAGCCCGAAGAGGATCTCACCGGCGGCAAGGACGTCGAGCTTTGATGGCAAAATAATTACAGTCGGAGGGGCTCTGCCCCTCCGATTTTCTTATCTTGGAGGACACCGCAATGTATACATTAGAAAATAAAGACGGCGTTTGCATATATAAAGACACGATGCTCGGCATCGAGCTGCGCCTGCCGGAGACAAACTGCGCTGGACTGGTGCAGACAAGGCAGCTTGCGGCGATTGACGAAGTGTCAGCCATAGAAAAGGCGTTTGCCGAGCCTGTTTCCGGCAAAACTCTGCATGAGATTGTGCGCGACAAGGGCGCGAAAACCGCCTGCGTCCTGATATCGGACGCAACGCGCGGCATTCCCACGGCGCCAATGGCGAAGGTCGCGGTCGATGAGCTTGTTAAGGGCGGCATAGAACTTGAGAATATCACGTTTTCGTTGCCATCGGCGTTCACCGCCCGGCAACCGAGGACGAGATGAGGTGCGCTCTCGGCGAGCTTTACGGCAAGGTAACGTGCGTAAACCACACACCGTTTGATAGGGATAATCTTATATACCTCGGCGACAGCTCGAACGGAACGCCCGTAACGGTAAACCGCAGGGCATATGAGTGCGATGTGCATGTTCAGATCGGCAAGGTCGAGCCGCATGAGTTCGCAGGCTTCTCCGGCGGACGAAAGTCCGTGCTGCCCGGCATATCAAGCGAGGAGACGATCCGCATAAACCACCGCCCCGAGCGGATACTTGACCCCAACGCGGCCATTGGCAAGATCGACGGAAACCCCGTGAGCGACGATATGATCGAAGCCGCCGAGCTGTTCGGCATTGACTTCGGCGTAAACTGCATTCTCAATAACGAGATGAAAATAGCCGCCGTTTTCACCGGCAGTCTTGTCGAGTGCCACAGCGCGGCGGTCAAATATGTGCGCGATTATCTCGGCGTCGGCATCGAAAAGCCCGACGTTATCGTGACCTGCCCCGGTCAGCCGCTGGATATTGATTTTTATCAGTCGGCAAAGGCGCTTATAGGCCTTACGGAGATACTCGACGGCGATATCGTGACGCTGCTCACCTGCGGCTGCGCCGAGGGCGTGAATTCCCCGGATATGCTGCGCGCGTTCGGCTCTGGAAAAACGCTGCCGGAGATAGAAAAGTGGACGACGGAGCATTACGAGATCCAGATGGATCACGTCCTGCTGCTTGCGAAGATATACCGCAAGGGCGCAAGGGTAATACTCAGCTGCCCGAACGTGAGCGACGACGAGGCGCGCACGATGCTAATGGAGCCTGTCCGCGATCCGCAGAAGGCTCTGGAGCATGCAATGGCTCTGACGGGCAAAGCCTGCCCGAAGGTGCTGTTCTATCCGCGCCCCCAGACGGGACTTCCTTATATAAAATAAAAAACAGACGGCTCAGCCGTCTGTTTTTGCTTCTTGTCTTTCTATTTCCCCACGCAGAAGCGCTCGAATATTCGGTTTGTGACCTCCTCGCGCACGGTGCGCCCTGTAAGCTCGCCGAGCGCGGCCATGGCGGTCTCGGTCTCGGTGAGGACTATGTCGGGCGTGCAGCCCGAGCGCATCGCGCCGCCAGCTGCTTTCATGGATTCAAGCGCGCGCGAAACGGCGTCAAACTGCCGGGCATTCGTCAGTATCTCTCCGGCAGGCGCGACCGGCATGGGAAACAGCGCGCGCACCGTGGCCTCGAGCTTATCAAGCCCCTCGCCGGTGACTGAGCTTATCTCGATGATCGGCAGCGTTGTTTTGGGCATTTTGCTCAAACTGCCAAGGTCATGTTTGGATAAAATGACGATGCCGTGCGGCGCGCGCTCGGCGCATTTTATAAGCTCAAGATCTTCACACGTTATCTCGCGGTGTCCGTCGATGACGGCTAGAACAAGGTCTGCCTGCTCCATTGCGCGGCGCGAGCGCGTGACGCCCATGCGCTCTATCTCATCGTCGGTCTCACGAATGCCGGCTGTGTCGGTCAAACGAAGCAGTACGCCGCCGAGACGCAGCTTTCCTCGATCGTGTCGCGCGTCGTGCCGGGGATATCGGTGACTATGGCGCGGTCATAGCCCAAAACGGCGTTCAAAAGCGAGCTTTTTCCGGCGTTGGGCCGCCCGACTATCGCAGCCGGAACGCCCGAGTGCAGAAGCTTTCCGCTGTCATAGCTTGCGCGAAGGCTTTCAAGCACTGCCGTGCAGCGCTCTATATCCGATTCGTATCGCGCAAGGGTGAAGTCCTCGATATCCTCGTCGGGATAGTCGAGCACCGCGTGATAGTGCGAGCTTATGTCGGTGAGCGTACCGTATATTTCATCGATGCGGCGCGATATAGCTCCGCCGAGCTGACCGGCTGCGTTGCGCGCGGCCTCGGCGGTTTCGGCGTCGATGATATCCGCGACTGCCTCCGCGCCGGAAAGATCCATGCGGCCGTTAAGAAATGCGCGCTTTGTGAACTCGCCGGGCAGAGCCTGCCTCGCGCCGAGGCTGAACGCCGCCTCGAGCACCGCGCGCAGAACGATGGGCGAGCCGTGGCACTGAAATTCGGCGGTGTCCTCGCCGGTGTAGCTGTTCGGAGCGCGGCTTATCGTGCAAAGGCAGATATCCAGAAGCCGACCCTGCTCGTCGCAGAGCTTTCCGTAGATGAGCTTTCTGTCCTCGCAGTCGGCCATTTTGCGCCCCGACACGGGCGAAAAGAGCCTGTCTGCGATTTCGATCGCCTTGCCTCCGGACATACGGACGATGCCTATCGCGCAGACCTGAGTGCCGGTGGAAACGGCGGCTATCGTGTCTGACATGTGTTGTCCCTCCAAAGAAAAAAGCCGGCTTTTGGCCGGCTTTTGAAATGGTAAGCTTATTTGTTCATTCTTGCAGCTCTTGCGGCCTTCTCGTCGTTATCCTCGGAGATGTAGTAGCTCAGCGACAGCAGAGAGTCGGAGAAGTGGATGTTCTCAACGATGGTGCTGCTCTCGGGAGCGGTCAGCTCGACGTTGGTGAAGTTCCAGATCGCGTTCACGCCGTGCGAGGTGAGAAGCTCGGTGGTCTGAACCGCGTGAGCCTTGGGAACACACAGAACGGCTGCATCGACCTTGTTTTCGGAAAGGAACTGCGGCAGGGTGGCCATGTCGTGGATTTTTACGCCCTCGTAATCGGTTCCGATAAGCTGCGGTTTAACGTCGAACGCGGCCTTGAGGTCAAAGCCCCAGGTCTTGAATGAGAAGTTGCACAGAAGTGCCTGACCGAGGTTACCAACACCGATGAGGATGGCGCTGTAGCCCCTGTCCATGCCGAGGATGGATGCGATCTCAGCGCGAAGTGCGGTGACTTTATAACCGTAGCCCTGCTGGCCGAACTCGCCGAAGCAGCTGAAGTCCTGACGGATCTGCGAGGGGGTGAGACCGAGCTGGCGGCCCAGCTCGCCGGATGATATGCGGCTCACGCCTGCATCGGTAAGCTCGTCGAGCTTTCTAAGATATCTCGGAAGGCGGCGGATTACGTTATTAGATACTTTTACACGCTTCATATATTTATTCTCCTTAAAAACGCAACAAAGGGGTGTTAATTATTTGATTATTGCATTATATCATAAGATTTTAAGTTTTCAAGTAGTTATATGTCAGAAAATGTCCGGTTTTTTGCCGAAAATGTGTTGATATTGAATGATTTTCGGATTGATGTTTTGTCGAATGTATGGTATTTTACTATGGATAAAGCTTCGGAGAGTGATCTTAAAATGCGAATGAGAAGAAAAAAACCGAATTTGCAGCCGCGCATGGAAAAGTGCGCCGCGGTGCAGATAGCCGAGCCTGCCGCCCTGCGCGGGAAATGGCGTGAGAGCTTTCCCGGAAAAAGCCTGTGGCTCGAGATAGGCTGCGGCAAGGGCCAATTTACGGTCGGCACGGCAAAGGAAAATCCCGAGGCGGAGCTTATCGCCCTTGAAAGGGTCGAGGATGCTATGGTCATCGCCATGGAGCGCGCCTGCGCCGAAGAGACAGACAACGTGCGGTTTATATCTATGGACGCACTGAAACTGCGCGAGGTGTTTGCTCCCGGCGAGGTCGAGCGCGTTTTCGTCAACTTCTGCGACCCGTGGCCGAAAAGCCGCGACGCAAAGCATCGGCTCACATCCCCGAATTTCCTGCGGATATATGCCGATATCCTGCCAATGGGCGGCGAGGTGTGCTTCAAGACGGATAATCTGCCGCTTTTTACATGGTCGCTTGAGCAGATAAAGGCCGAGGGTTGGGAGGTACACAGCGTTACAAACGACCTGCATGCCGGCGGCGAGGGCGGAGTCATGACCGACTACGAGTGCAAGTTCCGCGAGATGGGCGTTAAGATAAACCGACTTGTTGCCGTCAAAACCGAGAATACGAAAAACGGCGCGTCCGGCGAGGTGCCGAGGCTGCGCAATGCCGCGCTTTCCGATGCGAGGGGGCTGAACGAATGAGATTTATAAGCTGGAACGTCAACGGTCTTCGCGCCGTCGTAAAAAAGGGCTGAGGATATCTTCTGGTCGCTTGATGCGGATTTTTTCTGCCTGCAGGAGACAAAATTACAGGAAGGTCAGATAGAGCTTGATCTGCCCGGATACGAAAGCTACTGGAGCTATGCCGAAAAGAAAGGCTATTCCGGTACGGCAATATTTACAAAGCACACGCCCATGAGCGTTCGGCGAAACATACCCGGACACGAGACCGAGGGCAGAGCAGTTACGCTCGAATACGATGAGTTCTTCCTCGTGTGCGTCTACACACCCAATTCGCAGAATGAACTAAAGCGCCTGGACTATCGCATGAGCTGGGAGGATGATTTCCGCGAATATCTTATGGGGCTGGATAAGCTTAAGCCCGTCATAGTTTGCGGCGATATGAATGTTGCCCACTGCGAGATAGACCTCAAAAATCCCGACACTAACCACTTTAACCCCGGCTTTTCCGACGAAGAACGCGGCAAGTTTACAGAGCTTCTCGATGCCGGATTTATCGACAGCTTCCGCACGCTTTACCCCGATAAGCGCGACGCGTATTCCTGGTGGAGCTACCGCGCGGCAGCAAGAGAGCGCAACGTCGGCTGGCGTATCGACTACTTTGTCGTGTCCGACAGGCTGCGAGATAAGATAAAGGATGCTTATATATTGCCCGAGATCATGGGCTCGGATCACTGCCCGGTGGGACTGGATATATTATGGTGAAGATAGGCAATGTTGAAATAAGCGGCCCGATGACGCTTGCGCCGATGGCAGGGGTCACGGATTTTGCGTTCCGTGCGATATGCACCGAGCTTGGTGCCGCACTCACGACGACCGAGATGGTCAGTGCGAAGGCATTGTGCTACGGCGATAATAAGACAAAGCCTGCTTTATAATCTGCCCGGCTGCCGACCATTCGCCGCGCAGATATTCGGCCACGAGCCGGAGATAATGGCACAGGCGGCGCCCATGGCAATCGAATATTCCGGCGCGGATATGCTGGATATAAATATGGGCTGCCCGGTGGGCAAGATAGTCAAAAGCGGCGACGGCTCGGCGCTCATGCGCGATCCGGAGCTTGCCGGAAAGATAGTGCAGGCGGTGGTCGAAAGCGTCGATGTTCCCGTTACGGTGAAGTTCCGCAAGGGCTTTGACGGGGGCAGCGTCAATGCCGTGGAGTTTGCAAAGACCATGGAGCAGGCCGGAGCCGCGGCCATAGCTGTGCACGGCAGAACGAGAGCGCAGATGTACTCCGGCCGTGCGGACTGGGATATCATCCGCGAGGTGAAAAAATCCGTCGACATTCCGGTCATCGCAAACGGCGATATATTTTCCGCCGAGGATGCGGCGCATATCCTGCGCTACACCGGCTGCGATCTTGCGATGGCAGGGCGCGGCGTGTTCGGCGATCCGTGGCTTTGCCGAGGCAAACGCACTGCTCTCCGGCAAAGAGATACCGGAAAAGCCGCCGCTTGCCGAGCGTATGGACCTTGCCCTGCGGCACACGAGAATGTACGCGGAAAAATTCGGCGAGCGTCTTGCCTGCCTCGAGGCGCGGCACCAGATACCGTGGTACCTCAAGGGCGTTGCATACGCCGGATATTATAAGCAGCTTCTTGTGAAGGTCGAAACGCTCGATGAGCTTGAGGAAATAATAAAAGGTATAAAGAGAGAGCTTGTATGACTGAAGTTTCTGAAAAGAAAATAATCGAAAAAGTTCTCGGCGGCGACGCAAACGCCTTTGAGGAGCTTGTGCTGAAGTACGAAAAAACGGTCTATAACCTTGCGCTGCGCATGGTGGGGGACCGCGACGATGCCTCCGATATGACGCAGGAGGCGTTTATTAAGGCTTACGGCAGCCTCTCTTCGTTCAGGGGCGACAGTAAGTTTTCCGTGTGGATATACAGGATAACGACGAACGTCTGCCTTGATTTTCTGCGCTCGAAAAGCCGAAAGCAGCAGGTATCGCTGACGGTGAGCGACGATGACGAGGATGCTCAGCTTGACATCCCCGACCCGAAAGCCGACCCCGAGCAGCAGCTTATAAAAAAGATAAGCATGCAGTCGGTGGAGGAGGGATTGAAGACTCTGCCGGATAAGCAGCGGCAGATACTTGTCATGCGCGAGCTTGGCGGCATGAGCTATGCCGAGATAGGCGCGGCGCTTTCGCTTGAGGAGGGCACGGTCAAGTCGCGTATTTTCCGCGCGCGTAAGAGATTGTGCACATTTTTGCTCGATAGTGGGAACATTCCTGATTCCCTTGCGTCAAAAGGAATGAAAGGAAGCGGCAAAACATGATAGACTGTGAAAAGTGCAGAGAAATGATAAGCTGCCTTCTCGACGGCGAGCTTAGCCAAGCGGAGCAGAGCCTCGTGCGCGAGCATATTGCCGCCTGCCCGGAGTGCAGAAGCGTTTACGATGCATTCTCGGCGGTGTCGGCTCAGCTGCACGAGGAAGAGCCGCTGCCCGACGGACTGCACGAAAAAATAATGTCCGGCATAAAGGCAAAGCCGAAGAAGAAAACCGGTATAGTGTGGATAAAATATCTGTCCGTAGCGGCATGCCTTGCCCTTGTCATATTCGCAGGAGTTAAGAGCGGTATGCTAAGTCCGGCGGAAAACAAGGTCGATTCAAACGACTTGTATGTTGCAGAGACACTGCCTGTTCTTGACGGAAGATTCACAGGACAATCCGGCAATGGTGACAAAACAACATATACTCTGGCTCAGAATGCGAAAACAAGAGCTGCTGTCTCGGCGGAGACAGCTGAAAAGCTCCGCACACTGCTTGCGCCGGCAGAAGATGCGCACAGCGAATATGTCGTGTCGGGCGAGGCCGATTACGCGGTCAGCTTTGATGACGGTGTCGAGCCTGATTTTGTGCTCATTTATATTGATGACGGCCGCGCCTATGCCGATTACGGAAACGGAGCTTTTGCCGCCGCAGGTTCGGCGCAGGAGATACGCGATCTGCTCGATGCATGCGCAGGGAAATAAAAAGTGATATAAAACGCATAGCTGCATCTGTTAAGATGCAGCTTTTCCTGTTGACATTTAAAAATCACATACTATAATTGTGAAGAATCCAAGAGCGGAGGAAAGAATAATGAATGAAATTTTCGTGGTAGGCCACCGTAATCCGGACACCGACTCGATCGTCGCGGCGATGAGCTATGCGGCGCTTCGCAACGCCCTCGGCGACAGAGAATACACTGCGGCCTGCCTTGGGCATATAAGCGACGAGACCCAGCGCATGCTCGATAAATTCGGCTTTGAGCCGCCGCGCCAGATAAACGACGTGCGCACGCAGGTGCGCGACCTTGATTTTGATACGCCCCCTGCGCTGAACTCCTCGGTCACGATGCACCGAGCGTGGCGCATGATGCGCGAGCAGAAGGTGTCCGTCATTCCCGTCATAAACGAGGACGGCACCTTGCACGGCACTCTCTCGGCCGGAGATATCGCGTCGTACAGCCTGCTGACCATAATAGATCCGCATATAGACGATGTTCCGCTTTACAATGTGCTGAGCGTGCTCGAGGGCAAAATACTCAATGAGGACGCAGAGCTTTTCGACTGCATCTCCGGCAACGTCGTCATTGCGCTGCCGCAGAGCTGCGATACGCTTCTGTTCAACGACCCCGACAGCATCGTGCTGTGCGGTGATCAGCCCGACATGGTCGAGCGTGCGCTCAAGCTCGGCGTGAACTGCCTTGTGCTGTGCCAGACAGAGGCAAAAGCAGTGGCTTGAAAATGCGGGCAAAACCTGCATCGTGTCCACGCCCTTTGACGCGGCGCGCGTTGCAAAGCTCATCTATCAGGCGATCCCCATCTCTCGCCCGTGCCACACCGAAGATACGATATGCTTCCATCTTAGCGACTACATCGACGATGTCCGCGAGGAAGTTCTCAAAAGCCGCTATCGCTGCTACCCCGTGCTCGACGAAAACGAAAAGGTCGTCGGCACATTGTCAAGATACCACCTGCTGCGTCCGCGCAGAAAGCGCGTTGTGCTCGTTGACCACAACGAAAAATCGCAGGCGGTAGCCGGTCTTGAGCAGGCCGAGATACTGGAGATAATCGACCACCACCGCCTTGCCGACATCCAGACGGCACAGCCTATCCGCATGCGCAACGAGCCTGTCGGCAGCACGACGACCATAATATGCGGCATGTATCAGGAGCACGGCGTAATGCCTTCGCCGGCAATGGCCGGGCTTATGGCGGCGGCCATACTGTCCGACACCGTCATGTTCAAATCCCCGACCTGCACGAAGCGTGATACCGCGCTTGCCGAGCGTATGGCGCGCATTGCAAACGTTTCACTTGAGACCCTGGGAAAGGAGCTGTTTTCCGGCTCGTCCGACACAAAGCCCGTATCCGAGCTTATCCGCTCCGACTTCAAGGAGTTCCACCTCTCCGGACAGATACTCGGCGTCGGTCAGATCACGACTCTTGACTCGGCGAAAATGCTCGAGCGCCGCGAGGAATTCCTCAGTGAGATGCGCCGCATGAAATCAGATCACGGCTACGACATCGTCATCCTCATGCTCACCGACGTCCTTCTCGAGGGCACCCGGCTTCTCTACATCGGCAGCGACGACACCATCCGCCGCGCCTTCTCCGCCGAACCCAAGGATAACATGATCTTCCTGCCCGGCGTAATGAGCCGCAAGAAGCAGATAATACCTATGCTCACCGCCCTGTGGGGTTAAACCGATTTGAGCGGCCAAAATGCGCCCATGCTGCCCAAAGGGGCTTGGGGAAATGCACCTGGCCCGACGAGCAGTTTTCGAAACTGCCCCGATATTTACTAAAACCATCTGTCGGGACGCATAGAATTTTGTTCAAAAGCGGCAATTGACAAGGCCGCCGGGTGTGAGTATAATTTATTCGTTAATAAATCAGGAAAGCGAGGATACGGAAATGACTGCACGCTGCACAACGATCGGCAATTGTTCCGTGTCTGAGTCTGTCCGCAGTGCATCCATGTCTTTTGACGCAGTACGATTTTATTCGTACTGCGTTTTTTATTATGGCTGGCGCAGCACCGCCTGGCAAAGGACGTAACAATGCACGCATAAAAGCCGTTTCGGCGGCGAATAATTGTCATTGAATGCGGTTCCTTTGCAAAGGGACCGCATATTTTTATTGAATAGACAGAGGTAGCGATATGAACGAACTTGAGACTTCCAGAAACGAGATAAGCCGCATAGACGCCGAAATGGCAAAGCTTTTTGAGCAGCGCATGCAGGCTGCGGCGGTGATAGCAAAATATAAAAAGCGGCACGGCCTGTCCGTCAAGGACGCAGTGCGCGAAAAGGAGCTTATAGACCGCGACCGAAAGCTTATTGAGAACGCGGATATCGAGTCGTATTATGTGCAGTTTCTCAGAAAGACGATAGATCTCTCCTGCGAGTATCAGTCAAAGCTCTTAAACGGCATGCGCGTTACCTATTGCGGCGTTGAGGGCGCGTTTGCATACATGGCGGCAAAGCGCATGTTCCCGGAGGCCGAGCTTATCCCGTATTCCGATTTCGGCGACGCATATCGCGCGGTCGAGCGCGGCGAGTATGACTGCGTGGTGCTGCCGCTTGAAAACAGCGCTGCCGGCGAGGTCGGAACGGTCATGGATCTTATCTTCTCGGGCGACCTGTTCGTAAACCAGGTCGTCGATCTTCCGATAGAGCACAATCTGCTCGGCGTAGAAGGCGCGTCGCTAGACAGCATAAAGACTGTTATAAGCCATCCGCAGGCGCTTGAGCAGTGCGGCGAGTACATCCGCGCGCACGGTTTCGAGACCGAGACGTTTTCAAACACGGCGCTTGCCGCGCAGTACGTCAAGGAGAAAAACGACGCAACGGTTGCCGCCATAGCCTCGGATGAGACGAGCAAAATTTTCGAGCTTGATATTATTGATAAGGTCATTAACGACAGCAAGATAAACACAACGCGCTTTGCGGCGCTCTCCCGTGCACAGAACAGGCCGGCTTCAATGTCGAGCCGCGCCGAGGAGAACTTCATCCTCGTGTTCACCGTCAAAAACGAGGCCGGCTCTCTTGCGCAGATGCTCAACATCATCGGCTCGCACGGCTTTAATATGCGCAACCTGCGCTCGCGCCCGATGAAGGACCTGCAGTGGAACTACTTCTTCTACATCGAGGCCGAGGGAAACATAAACAACGAAAACGGGCAGGATATGCTCCGCGAGCTGTCTGCTATCTGCGCAAAGCTCAAGCTCGTCGGAACCTACTATTCAAATCTTAAAATCGGAGAGTGACAGATATGATCGTCCCCGTAAAGACCGATACATGGAATTATGACATCGTGCTCGAGCCGGGCGCAATTAAAAAGGCCGGTGAGCTCTTGAACCTGAACCGCCGCGTGCTCGTCGTTACCGACAGCGGAGTTCCGGCGCAGTACGCCGAGACCGTTGCCGCGCAGTGCGGCGAGGCGGCGATCGTTACCATACCGCAGGGCGAGCAGAGCAAGTGCTTTGACGGACTCCGGCACCTTTTGTCCGAGATGCTCGATAAGTCGTTTACAAGAGGCGACTGCGTTGTTGCCGTCGGCGGCGGCGTCGTAGGCGACCTGAGCGGCTTTGCAGCATCCTGCTACATGCGCGGCGTGGATTTTTACAATGTTCCGACAACGCTTCTGTCGCAGGTCGATTCCTCCATCGGCGGCAAAACGGCGATAGATTTCGGGGGCGTTAAAAACATCGTCGGCGCGTTTTACCAGCCCAAAAAGGTCATCATAGACCCTGAGGTACTCGAAACGCTGTCGCGCCGCCAGCTCATGGCCGGCCTTGCCGAGGCGATAAAAATGGCGGCGACGAACGACGCCGAGCTGTTTGAGCTTATCGAAAACAGCGCAGACCTCACGGCCGATCTTCCGCAGATCATTTACCGTGCGCTGATGATAAAAAAGAACGTTGTTGAGCAGGATCCGCGCGAGACGGGACTGCGAAAGGTGCTAAACTTCGGCCACACGATCGGCCACGCGGTCGAGAGCTTCAATGCAGGCAAGCTCCTGCACGGCGAGTGCGTTGCGCTCGGCATGATCCCGATGAGCGGAGATAATGCCGCGGCGCGGATAAAGTCGGTGCTTGAAAAATACGGCCTGCCTTCAAGGATCGGGCAGAGCGCCGAGGAGCTTATGCCGTTTTTGAAGCACGATAAGAAAATGGCCTCCGACGGCATTGCGGCGGTGATCGTTGACGAGATCGGATCGTTCCGCCTTTGCCGCATGAGCGCCGACGAGATACTCTCGCGTTTGGAGGGCTAAAGATGAAAAACAGCTTCGGTCAGAGCGTTTGCCTGACGATATTCGGCGAAAGCCACGGTGCGGCGGTCGGATGCGTGATAGACGGACTCGCACCGGGAATAAAGGTCGATGAGGACTTCATTGCAAAGCAGCTCACGCGCCGCCGCCCGTCCTCGTCGCTGGATACGCCCCGGCAGGAAAAGGACGAGTTTAAGATCGTAAGCGGCGTGTTTGGCGGCAGAACGACCGGCACTCCGCTGACCATAATCATCCCAAACGAGAACACCAGAAGCCGCGACTATAACTACGGCCCGGCGCGCCCGGCGCATGCCGATTTTTCGGCCTACTGCAAGTATCACGGCTTTGAGGACTATCGCGGCGGCGGACATTTTTCCGGCAGGATAACCGCGGCGCTCGTTGCGGCAGGCGGCGTTATCATCCCGGCGCTCGAGGGCATAGGCATAAGCCTTGCAACGCACATCGCAAAGTGCGCCGGCGTTTCGGACAGAAAGCTCGGCGACATTGAAAGCGATATAAAATCGCTCAACGCAAAAAGCTTCCCCGTGCTCGACGATGCGCGCGGCGAGGAAATGGCGCAGCGCATTTTGAAAGCGCGTGAAGAAGCCGACAGTGTCGGCGGCGTTACGGAAACCGTCATATGCGGCACTCCGGCAGGAGTCGGCGAGCCGTGGTTTGACAGCGTCGAGAGCGTGATCTCCCACGCGGCGTTCAGCCTCGGCGGCGTCAAGGGCGTTGAGTTCGGCGCAGGCTTTGCTGTTGCGGATATGAAGGGCAGCGAGTGCAATGACCCACTGAGAGTATCCGGCGGCAGGATAGTCACGACGACGAACAATAACGGCGGTATTAACGGCGGCATAACAAACGGCATGCCGATCGTTTTCCGCTGTGCCGTTAAGCCGACGCCGTCCATTGCGCAGCAGCAGGACACGGTTGACTTTATAAAAAACGAAAATACTCAGCTGAGCATCCACGGGCGGCACGACCCGGCGATAATCCGCAGGATATGCCCGGTGCTCGACAGTGTTGCGGCGCTGTGCGTTGCGGATATGCTCAGCCTGCGATACGGTACGGATGTGCTGACGAAAGGAGTAGATGACAAGTGAAATACGGACTTATCGGCGAGCATCTGACGCACAGCTATTCGTGCGAAATTCACGCGCAGATAGCGGACTACGAATACGAGCTGCATGAGCTTAGACCGGACGAGCTGGGCGAGTTCATGACAAAGCGCGAGTTTAACGCGATAAACGTTACGATACCCTACAAGCAAGCCGTTATCCCGTATCTTGACGAGATATCCGAAACGGCAAAGCGCATCGGCGCGGTGAACACCGTCGTAAACCGCAGCGGCAAGCTTTACGGCGACAACACCGATTTTCCCGGCATGCTGGCGCTTGCAAAGCATGCAGGCGTTGACATGAAGGGCAAAAAGGTGCTCATCCTCGGCACCGGCGGCGCATCGAAAACGGCGCACGCTCTGGCGGAGTTCATGGGCGCAAAGAGCGTTGATTACGTTTCACGCAGCGGAAAGGGCGGCAGCATAACATATGAGCAGGCAGTGCAGGAGCACAATGATGCGCAGATCATCATAAACGCAACGCCTGCCGGCATGTTCCCGAAGGTCGAGGGCAGACCGATGGACATTTTATCGTTCCCGAAGCTTGAGGGCGTGCTCGACGCGATATACAATCCCCTGCGCACAAATCTTATACTCGACGCGCAGGAGCGGGGCATTCCGGCAGAGGGCGGACTGTACATGCTCTCGGCTCAGGCGGTTTACGCCTCGGCGGTGTTCCGGAGCATCGAGCTTGACGAGAGCCTTATAAAACGCGCGTTTGACAGCGTGAAAAGCGCAAAGCAGAACATTGTCCTCGTCGGCATGCCCTCGAGCGGCAAGACCACCGTGGGCAGGATACTGGCCGAAAAATGCGGCAAGGAGCTTGCCGACACGGATGAATACATCGTCAAAAAAATCGGCATGTCCATTTCCGATTTCTTCGCCAAATTCGGCGAGCCGGAGTTCAGGCGCATTGAAAAAGAGACGATCGCCGAGCTTGCCGCGACCGGCGGCAAGGTCATTGCGACCGGCGGCGGAGCTGTGCTCGATCCGGAAAACGTGAGAGCACTCAAGCAGAACGGAACGATCGTGTTCCTGGATCGCGCGCCGGAAAACCTCATCGCGACCGACGACAGACCGCTTGCCTCGCGCCGCAGCGCGCTTGAGAAGCTCTATGCAGAGAGATACGATATCTACACTGCGGCGGCAGAGCTGCGTATCGACGCGAACACCACGCCCGAGGCGGAGACTGACGCAATATTAAAGGAGCTGGGAGAATGAAAATACTCGTACTCAACGGGCCGAATATAAACATTCTCGGCATAAGAGAGCCGGAGATATACGGCAGACAAAGCTATAAGGATCTGCTGAAGCTGATAAGCGAGCACGCCGAGGAAAAGGGCGTCACGGTCGAGTTTTATCAGTCAAACCACGAGGGCGACCTCGTTGACGCGATACAGAAGGCGTATTTTGACGGCATTGACGGCATCGTTTTTAATCCGGCCGCGTATACGCACACCTCGGTCGCGATAGCGGACGCGGTGAAGGGCGTCGGCATACCGACGGTGGAGGTGCACATCTCCGAGGTGTCCGAGCGCGAGGCGTTCCGCCGGGTGAGCTACATCCGCGATGCTGCGGTCAAGACCATCTGCGGACACGGGCTTGACGGCTATAACGAGGCGCTGGATTTCCTTATCGACTACATCGGAGAGCAAAATGAAGGTTAAAATAAGTCCGTCGCGCCTTTGCGGCGAGATAAGCGCGCCGCCGTCGAAAAGCTATGCTCATCGCCTGATGATATGCGCCGCCCTCGCCGAGGGCGAGAGCACGATACGCGGAATTTCCGAAAGCGAGGATATGCTCGCAACGCTCGACTGCATTGCCGCGCTCGGCGCAAGATACGAAAAGCTCGGCGACACGGTGAAAATATGCGGCAAAACGGGCAAAACACCCGAGGGCGCGGTGCTTCGCTGCCGCGAAAGCGGAAGCACGCTGCGCTTTATGATACCGCCTGCACTCACCGGCGGCAGAGTAAGGTTCGAGGGTACACCCCGGCTGCTTGAAAGAGGAGTCGGAATATACGAGCAGCTTCTCGGCGATAAGGGCATCGAAATTAAAAAAGACAGCGGCGGAATCGAGTTTTTCGGTGCGCTTACGGCAGGCGAGTATGTCCTGCGCGGCGATGTCAGCAGCCAGTTCATAACGGGACTTTTGTTTGCGCTTCCGCTGCTTAGCGGCGACAGCGTGATAAAGATCCTTCCGCCGGTCGAGAGCAGAGCGTATATAGACATTACCGCCGCGGCGCTCGGCTCGTTCGGCATAAAAATCGCAGAGCATGAGAAAAACACCTTTGCCGTTCCCGGAGGACAGCGGTATGCTGCCGGAGATAAGACCGTTGAGGGCGACTGGTCAAATGCCGCGGCGCTCGAGGCGTTCAACCTCATCGGCGGCAGAGTTAATGTGAACGGTCTGAACGAAAACAGCATACAGGGCGACAGAGTGTGCCTTGAGTATTTCCGGGAGCTTACACGGCCCGGCGCGGAGCTTGACATTTCAAATTGCCCCGATCTCGGCCCTGTGCTGTTTGCGCTTGCAGCGGCTACAGGGAACGGAGCGCGCTTTACCGGAACGCGCAGACTGCGGATAAAGGAGAGCGACCGAGCCGCCGTTATGGCGCAGGAGCTTGAAGCCTTCGGCATCAAGACCGAGCTGCACGAAAACAGCGTAACAATAAAGCCGGGGCGTATAAGCAAGCCGCAGCGCGAGCTTTCGTCGCACAACGACCACCGCATAGTCATGGCGCTGACGATACTGTGCAGCATGACAGGCGGCGTTATCGACGGCGCCGAGGCGGTGCGCAAGAGCTATCCGAATTACTTTGACGCACTTAGCTCCATCGGTTTGGAGGCAGAATATGAAGCTTGATAAAAACACGAAAATACTTATACTCGGCCTTGGCCTTATGGGCGGCAGCTACGCCGAGTCGCTCACCTCGCACGGCTTTGAGGTCGGCGCCGTCGCACGGCGGCAGGAGACGATAGACTATGCCCTGCGCGAGGGGATAATAAAGCACGGCAGAGCCGAGATCAACCCCGAATACATCGGGCAGTTTGACCTGCTGGTTTTTGCAATGTATCCGCATGCGTTCGTCGAGTGGATAGAGAAATATCAGCAGTACATTAAGCCCAACGCGCTTATAACCGACGTCACCGGCGTAAAATGCAGCATAATTTATAAAATTCAGAACATGCTGCGGCCTGACCTTGAGTACATCGGCGCGCACCCCATGGCCGGCCGCGAGTGCAGCGGCGTTGAAAACGCGCGCATGGAGATATTCGAGGGCGCAAACTATATCGTGACGCCCACGGATAAGAATACGCCCGAAGCTATCGAGACCTGCAAGGAGCTCGGAAGAATAATGGGCTTTCGCATGATAGCGGAGCTTACGCCCGAAAAGCACGACGAGATGATCGGCTTTCTCTCGCAGCTTGCGCACTGCATTGCAGTTTCGCTTATGGTGTGCAAGGATTCGCACCACCTTGTCGATTACACGGGCGACTCGTTCCGCGACCTTACGCGCATTGCAAAAATAAACGATGAAATGTGGAGCGAGCTGTTTTTGCTCAACCGTGACGAGCTTGTTCGCCAGATGGATCTTTTCTCCGAAAAGTTCGAGCTTATGCGCAACAGCATAGCAAACGGAGACCGCGAAACGATACGCCGGATGATGCGCCTTTCCACAGAGCGCAGAAAATACTTTGATGTTAAAAAAGAGGATGATGAGTCATGAACATGGAATTCAAAAGAAAAATGCCCACGCCGCAGGCGATAAAGGAAATGTACCCGATAACTCCCGAGCTTGCCGAGAGAAAAAAGATCACCGATGTGGCGCTCAGGAAAATATTCACCGGCGAGGATGACAGACTGCTGCTCGTTATTGGCCCCTGCTCTGCCGATCGCGAGGACTCGGTGCTCGATTACATCTCGCGCCTGCGCACGGTTCAGGAGAAGGTCGAAGACAAGATACTCATCGTTCCGCGCGTTTACACCAATAAGCCCCGCACCACCGGCGACGGATACAAAGGCATGCTCCATCAGCCCGACCCGAACAGCTCGCCGGATATGCTGCGCGGCCTTATAGCGATACGCAAAATGCACATGAAGGTGATTGCCGAAACGGGCTTTTCCTGCGCAGACGAGATGCTGTATCCCGAAAACCACCACTACCTGTCGGACATGCTCTCTTATGTTGCGGTCGGTGCAAGATCCGCCGAAAACCAGCTGCACAGGCTCACTGCAAGCGGCCTTGATCTGCCTGTCGGCATGAAAAACCCCACCAGCGGCGATCTTTCCGTTATGATGAACTCCATCACCGCCGCCCAGCATCCGCACACCTTCGTTTACTCAAACTGGGAGGTGCAGAGCAAGGGCAATCCGCTTGCACACGCGATCCTGCGCGGCTCGTCAAACAAATACGGCAGAACGATACCCAACTATCACTACGAGGATATCAAGCTTCTGTGCGAGCTTTACGCAAAAAGCGGCCTTAAAAACCCGGCGGTCGTTATCGACACGAACCACTCAAACTCCGGCAAGCAGTGGGACGAGCAGCCGCGCATTGCAAAGGAGATCCTGCACAGCACGCGCCACTCGGACGATATCCTGCACCTGGTCAAGGGACTTATGATAGAGTCCTACATCGAGGACGGCAACCAGAAGCCCGACGGCGGAGTTTACGGCAAGAGCATCACCGACGCCTGCATCGGCTGGGATAAGACCGAGAGACTTATATACGAGCTGGCAGACCTCAGATAAAACAACACACACGATAAATCGGAAAGGAGCAGCACCATGATAGCAAAGAAAATGCTTGCACTCGGCAAAAGCGATTCGGCCATACGCGCCATCGCAGCCTACGGCGACGCGCGCCGCAGCGAGATAGGCAGCGAAAATGTTTTTGATTTCAGCATAGGAAATCCCAATGTTCCGACGCCCGAAAAGGTGAAAAACACGCTTATCGAGCTTCTCCAAAACGAGGAGAGCCTAGCCCTGCACGGATACACGGCAGCCCCCGGCGCAATGCCGGCGCGCAAGGCCGCCGCGGCGCAGGAGAGCAAAAGAGCCGGATATGATATACCGGCCGAGAGCATTTACCTGACCTCCGGCGCTTCCTCGTCGCTGTCGATAGTCATGTCGGCCCTTGTTTCCGAGGGCGAGAAGGTCGCGGTGCTTGCGCCGTTTTTCCCGGAATACAAGGTGTTTGCCGAAAATGCCGGAGCGGAGGTTCTGATAGTTCCGCCGGCAGGGGACGATATGCAGCCGTTCATGGCGGCGTTTGAAAACGCTGTGGAGGAAGGCGTTGCGGCAGTTATCATAAACTCGCCGAACAACCCCTCGGGCGCGATACTCAGCGAGCAGACGCTCAGAGTCATGTCCAAGATCCTTCGGGCCGCGCAGGAGGAAAAGGGAAAGAGCATTTACCTCATTGCCGACGAGCCTTACCGCGAGCTTGTTTACGGCGATGTTGAGGTTCCGTTTGTGCCGAATATTTACCCCAACACGATCGTCTGCTATTCCTACTCTAAATCCCTGTCGCTGCCGGGCGAGCGCCTCGGCTACATAATGGTGCCGCCCTGCGTCAAGGACAGCGCGGAGGTTTTCGCGGCAGTGTGCGGAGCAGGCAGAGCGCTGGGCTATGTCTGCGCGCCGAGCCTTATGCAGCACATGCTCGCACAGTGCGCTGATGTCCGGCCGGATATCACGAGCTATGCCAAAAATCGCGACACGCTGTATGATGCCCTGTCCGGCATGGGCTTTGACTGCGTAAAGCCGGACGGCGCGTTTTATCTGTTTATAAAAGCGCCAAAGGGCGACAGCGCCGGGGAATTTTGCGAAAAGGCCAAAAAGTTTGAGATACTGCTTGTCCCGTCGGACAGCTTCGGCGTTGCAGGCTATGCGCGCCTTGCCTACTGCGTGTCCGAAAAAACGGCTGAGAATTCGCTGCCGGCGTTCAAAAAGCTTGCCGAAGAATACGGCCTGTAAACCCGAAATAAAATAAATGAAAAAATTCCGTATCGAAAAGATACGGAATTTTTTCATTTCAGGCTGTCGAAAAACTATGCTGCAAAAGAAAGATAATAGAGCAGCAGGGGAGCTCGAGGGGGCAAAGGCCCCACTCGAAATTGGATTAATAGCCATCAAAAACGCCTGATTTATCAGGCTTTTTGACGAGCGTAGCGAGATTTTTCGTGAAAACCTGTTTTCACAAAAAATGTGGCGTTTTTGAAGCGTGCAAAAAAGTCAAAGACTTTTTTGACACGCTGAAATGAAAAAATTCCGTATCGAAAAGATACGGAATTTTTTCATTTACCCTGTCTGATTCGGATAATATTGAAGATATTTGAAAGCACTATGCAGATAAGCGAGGCCGCGAGCGGCCATGTGCCGTCGAATTTTCCGGTGAAGGATATGACGAGGAATATAACGCCTGCTGCGGCAAGACCGATGCTTGCTATGATGAGCAGCTTGTTTAAAATATCCTTCATCACAGATACCTGAATATCTCGCTGCCGCGTGTGTTTATCCATTTAAGCTCCAGCGCGGACAAAAGCGCAAGCAGCACGACTGCGATGCACAAAAACAGCGTTGAGCCGATAACCGCGTACAGCAGATAGTAGGCAATGCCGAGAACTGCCGCGATCACCCAGCCGCCGAACATCGCGATGAGAACGCCTATGCTCTGCTTGACGGCGATGGCCTCGGTCTGCCAGTTGAGGTTGGGCTTTTTGAGGTTAATTATCAGGCCGAACGCGGCTATAAACAGCGTGAACACCGGCGGCAGAATGACGCACAGCAGGCCGGAGACGAAGTCGGGGCGGAACACGATGCAGATGCACGCGCTGCAAAATAGCTCGGGGATGACCGTAAAAAGCATGTGGAGCCTGAGCTTCGCGTGGAGGACGGCCTTGGGCTGCACAGGCAGCGACTGCGCTATCCAAAGTCCCTTGCCCTCAAGCGAAACGGAGGGGGCGGTCATATCGTTCATCGCGCCGAGGACGCATACGCCGAATGCGAGCAGGGCGGTAAAAAAGCCGTCGGGAAGAGCGAACATTTCAAATATTGCTATAATGTCCGCACCTTTTATGAGCAAAAATGCACCGGCAATAATGAGTATAGGCGTGCCGAGGGCGCAGTTTAGCATATATGTCGGGCTTGAGAGCAGATGCGAAAGCTCGCGGTGCAGAAGCGCGGAGGATGTGCTGCGCATTTTAGCCGTCTGCGAGCGGTATTCGCGCTTTGCGACCTTGTCGGAGGTCGTTGCAATTTTGATAAAGCTGCGCGCGAGAATGCGATAGGTGAGGATAAACAGTACGGCAACGGCAAGGGTCGTGTAAAGCATCGACAGCCAGCCGCCTGCGCCGCAGTCGCCGATGATGTACAGGACATATGCCGAGCTCATGAGCTTTTCGCCGACGGTCACGGCGTTCAGGACAAGCTGCTCGATAAGATCATAGGCGTTAAAGCACACAAAGTAGTAAAGGCCGAAGAAAACAAGTGAGATGATAACGACGATGAGCGACTTGCTTTTGAGATGAACGCTCACCCTCGCGACCACCCAGCCGAGCAGGCAGGAGAGGATGAAAACGAAAACGCTCACAAGGATCGTAAGCAGGATGCTGCCGAAAACTCCGGCGAATGCGGGCTTTGCGACGATGAAATAAACAATGATCGCCGGAAGCATGACAACGGCGCTGAACATAAGCCCCATGAGGTACACGCCCATAAGACGCGACAGGAGAATGTACTTCGTCGGCACGGGCAGCGAGAGCATAAGGTCGTTGTCCTTTGCTTTGTAAAGGCTTGAATATGTGTTGAAAACGCCGCCGAAAACGCCGAGGAACAGCGCCATAAGCGTCATCATGTCAAATACAGCCAGTCAAGTCCCAGACCGACAAAGGGCTTGCACAGCATGAAAGACATCGCGGCGAACATGCCGCCTATGACGACGATCATCAGCAGCGCGTACAGAACGATGAACAGGATGCTCGTCGATTTCGCGCGCGCCTTGCCCTTTTTTCGGTCGTAGAAAAAGCTGCTGTTAAGCTCGTAAAGCTGCTTTTTCAGAAGAATTTTCAGCATGACTCATCCTCCAGCTCAAGGAATACTTCCTCCAGACTGTCATCGCCCTTGACCTCGCTCATCGTGCCCGAGCGGATGAGCTTGCCGCCCTTTATGATGGCGACCTGATCGCAGAGCTTTTCGGCGACCTCGAGAACGTGGGTCGAGAAGAATATCGCGCCGCCCTCGTCGCACAGCTCGCGCATCATGCCCTTGAGGATGTGCGCGGCCTTCGGGTCAGGCCGACAAACGGCTCATCCATGATGATGAGCTTGGGCGCGTGTATCCATGCCGAAATGATGGCAAGCTTCTGCTTCATGCCGTGCGAGTAAGCGGAAATGGGCTGAGCCAGGTCCTTTGTCAGCTCGAAAAGGTCTGCGTATTTTTCGATGCGCGCCTTTCTGTCCTCGGGGCTTACGCCGAAAATATCGGCAATGAAGTTTAAGTACTTTATGCCCGTCATGTATTCGTACAGATCGGGGTTATCGGGAATATAGGCAAGTACCTTCTTGCACGCGATGGGATCATCCTTGACGGAAACGCCGTTAATGCGTATCTCGCCCTCGTCAAAATCGAGGATGCCGACAACGGATTTGAGCGTCGTCGTCTTACCGGCGCCGTTGTGGCCGATAAAGCCGTAGATCGTTCCGGGGGCTATGTGCAGGCTGAGGTCATCGACAGCCCTTTTCTCGCCGTAGCATTTTGTAAGTTCTTTGATATCGAGCATGTTTCTATCTCCTTTTTTCAGTGCGTTAAGGCGTTAAGTGCGTTTATTTCTTGCTTGTCATCTGTCGCCGTATCTTGGGCGGCACAGTGCGTTTATGAGGATGTAAATTGCAGTTACGACAAGCACAGACCCGGCAACGATCAGAAACATTGCAGGCTCGGAGACGGCCTTGCCGGAAAAATAAATGTTGCAGTCGATGCCGTCGCGTATCGCGCAGATCACCTGCGAGGGCACGCCGCTGCTGCCCATTTCGTCGAGCGCGCCGCGCATCCAGTGGTTGTGCAGCAGGCTCGTGCCGTAGGTGCCGGGGAGAAACGAAAGCGCCTTCTGAAGCCCGACGGGGAAGTTTGACATGGGCATATATGCGCCGCATACAAAGCCGTAGCCTGCGCTGACAAGCGTTCCGACGGCCGAAAGCTGCCCCTGAGTCGTGAGAAAATAGTGCAGGCAGGATGAAAGTGCCGTGCCGAACAGCGTAAGCAGAAAAACGTCCAGAAGAATAAGCGCAATGTCGCCGCCGCTTAAAAACCATCCGCCGATCGCGGCAAGGTATGCAAAGCATATGCCGCAGGTGACAAGGCACACGATGAGCGTGACGAGAGCGGACGAGGCAAAGTAGCCCATTGCAAGCACGCTGCGCTTTACCGGCGTCACGGTGAGGTCGCGAACAGAGCCTGTGACCTTGTCCTGGATCATTAAAAGGTTTGAGCAGAACGCAATGGTGACGCAGCAGACCGCCAGCAGCGACGAGGCAAGCTGACCGCCGACAACGCCGTCGATGATGCTGTCGGAAAGCGAAAAGCCCTCGGGCAGCGCGGATAAAAAGCTGTCGCGATAGACGTTGGACAAAAACGTTACATACAAAACCAGCAGTATCGCCGGAGTAATCAGCGAGGAAAAGAACATGCCCTTGTCCTTGAAAAAGAGCTTTGAGTTGCGCTTTGTGAGAATTAAAAGCGTTTTCATGAATCGCCACCTCCCGAAAGAGCCTTGCCGGTCACGGCGAGGAAAACATCGTCCATTTTACCCTTGGTTATCTCGTAATCGACGAAAAGCTCGGGATGCTCCGTTATGAGCTTTGTAGCCTGGGCGGTGTTTGCAACGGATACTCTGTACGCATCGCGCAGAGCTTCATATTCAAGCCCCAGAGCGCTCAGCGCCTCGGGCTGCGCGCCGTAAAAGGTTATGTAGTCGCCGGTGTAGGCGTTTTTAAGAGCAAGGGGCGTGCCCTCGGCGGCTATGCGGCCGCTGTCGAGAATAACGACATAGTCCGCGTCGGCGGCCTCCTCCATATAGTGCGTCGTGAGGAAAACGGTCATGTTCTCTTTCTCACGCAGCGAGCGCACAACGCTCCACAGGAGCCTGCGCGTCTGCGGATCGAGGCCGGTGGTCGGCTCGTCGAGAATCAGGATCTCCGGCCTGTGCAGCAGGGCACGGGCAATGTCTATCCTGCGGCGCTGACCGCCGGAGAGCTTGCCGACGCTGCGGTCAAGAAGCTCGGAAAGCTCAAGAAGCTCGCTCAGCTCACCGAGTCTTGTTTCAAACTCCGTTCCCGTTATGCCGTAAAGCGCGGCGCGGCTTTCAAGATTATCGCGCACCGACAGCGGCTTATCGAGCACACTGCTTTGGAACACGACGCCGAGCTTGCGCGTTATCTGCGCAATGTCGCGGTCGGCATCGTGGCCGCTTATGATGACGCTGCCGCTGTCGGCCTTGAGCTGGCCGCACATGATGGATATGGTCGTGCTCTTTCCGGCGCCGTTGACGCCGAGAAATGCGAAAAGCTCGCCGCGCCGCACATGAAACGAAAGATCGCTTACGGCCTTTATGCCGCCGAAGCTTTTATTCAGATGTGATATTTCAATTATATGCTGTTCCATATAAGCTCCTATCTCTTGCCGCCTTTGCGGACAAAAACGTTTTTAAATGCAACGATCGCGCCGTACAGAACGCCGGCGACGGCCCAGATATACCACAACGTGCCGGGCTGACCGTTGCCGCTCGGACCAAAGCTGAGGTAGAGGAAAAGCGCCGTGACAACGAGCCAGTAGGCTGTGCTTATAGCGCCGAAAACCGGACTTTTGCGCTTGTTCTCGCGCGTATAGTCGCCCTCCTCGAGAAGCTTATCCATTGCCGCGTTGTAAACCCCTGCGCGGATAAAGGCATAGCAGCCGAACGAGGCAATAAGCAGAAGCACTGCGACGGAAATGCCGGCCCATATGTCGGGCGCTGAGAATGCTAGGGAAGCGAAGATCGGCAGGACCGAGAGTATGCACAGCGCCGTTCCGACGGCGTTCAGGCGCGAATACTGCTCACTGAATTCCTTTTTGCGCTCTTTTACCATGCCTGCAACGCCGTACTCGGTCTCAAACTCTTCTTTTTCGAGAAATTCAAACTCGGCCGATGCATGACCTGTGCGAATGAAGATGACGACTGCGGCGGCAACGATGCAGAGCATAACGCAAAGTCCGATGCCGGCAGCGGCGTCTTCGCTTATGCCCAGATAGCCGAATTCACTTGCGCAGGCAAGCACGATCATGACGATCGGCGAAACGATGCACAAAAGCGTTGCAAGGGCTATCCTCGGCGCGGCTGCCTTGCGCAGCGCCAGATAATTTGACGCCTGTTCCATGCTCACGCGGCGCAGCGAGGTGCCGGCGTCGGCATCGGCGGAGGAAAACTCCTCGGTCTCAAGCTCGTCTTTTAAAAGATAGTCCGTCGTCACGCCGAAGAGCCTGCTCATCTGAACGATACGCTCCATATCCGGGATCGATTGCGCGCCCTCCCATTTGGAAACGGACTGGCGCGTTACGTTGAGCTTTGACGCAAGCTCATCCTGCGACCATCCGGCCTTTTTGCGTAGATTGATGATTTTGTCTGCGAGTATCATGGTTGATTTCCTCCTGTCAGTTGGATTGTGTGCTGACAGTAACATTTTTTGCGGTTGCAGGCTATAAAGCCGGGCGGAAAATGTGTCAACCGGCGGTTGCTGTTGGTTGCGAAAGGCGTTAATATTGCGATTTTGACACTAAAATACAACACAAGGGCAACAAAAAGGCAAACATGCACACATTAGCAGAGCTTAGCTCTCCTTATCAAAGCTCAGGGTGCTGAGCGGATCGACGTCGGCATCATCGCGCTTGACGGGGCGGATATCGGTTATGGCCTTGCCGAGCATGCCGGACTTTATAAAGCTCATAACGACCATGAATTCGTTACCGAGCATGCTTACAAGCTCATCCTCAGAAAAGTCGCACATGCCGGTGGCGCTCATTGCGCTCACACCATAGGTGAATGTCCAGACGTATTGGAACAGAAAACGGGCTTCCTCTGCTGTAAGTCCGTAATCATTCATGACGAACTCTATGCACAGCTTTGCCGTTTCGCCCAAAGAGTCGAATACGTCCTCAAAGCGCTGCGCCTGTGAGTTTTCGGCCATGAAAAGAAGCTGGAACAGCTTCGGCTGCTCCTTTGCGTAACGCAGCATGAGGATGCCGATGGCTTTAAACGACGGATAGTAGTCGCGCGCACGGCTGACGTATTTGTCATAGCGGTGCATTGCCTCAATGCGGATGGCTTGCATGACCTCGTCCATGCTTTTGAAAACGGTGAATATCGGGCTTGACGAGCAGCCGAGCTTTTCGCCAAGCTCGCGCGCCGTGAGCGCCGCGACTCCGTCACGGCTTACGATATCGAGCGCGGCATCTATTATCTCTTCTTTTGAGAATTTGGGTTTCGGGGGCATTAAGATCTCTCCTTGAATTAAAACTGATGTTTTAAAACAAATGTTTTGTAACGAGTGTTTTAGATTATATGAGCATTGCGGCGCATTGTCAATAGCTTTGCGGTGAAAAAATGATATTTTATTAACATTTTACAATGACAATACAATAAAGAAAAGGCATGTGCCGTATGACACATGCCTTGAAAAGATAGATCTATCAGCCGCCGAAGACAGAAAGCAGGAAGCCTGCTGCGATAGCGGAGCCGATAACGCCAGCAACGTTGGGACCCATTGCGTGCATGAGCAGGAAGTTCGTTTTGTTGTACTTTCTGCCGACGTCCTGAGAAACGCGTGCGGCCATGGGGACTGCGGAAACACCGGCAGAGCCGATGAGGGGGTTGATCTTCTTGCCGGAGGCGTAGTACATGACAACGCCGCCGAGCAGACCGCCGATGGTAGAGATGGCGAATGCGCACAGACCGAGGATAATGATCTTGATCGTTGCGCCGCTCAGGAAGTTCTGAGCGACCATCGTTGCGCCGACTGAGGTCGCAAGGAAGATGGTTACGATGTTCATCAGCGCGTTCTGAGCGGTATCCGACAGACGGTCGGTCACGCCGCACTCACGGAAGAGGTTGCCGAGCATCAGGCAGCCGACCAGCGGAGCGGTCGAGGGCAGAAGCAGAATGACGAAGGTTGCGACAACGATCGGGAAGATGATCTTCTCGGCCTTGGAGACCTCACGCGCCTGCTCCATTTTCACCTCGCGCATTTCCTTTGTTGTGCAAAGCTTCATAAGAGGCGGCTGAATGAGCGGGATCAGAGCCATGTAGGAATACGCCGCAATGGCGATAGGTCCTAACAGATGAGGCGCAAGCTTTGTTGTTAAGAATATTGCGGTCGGGCCGTCGGCGCCGCCGATGATGCCGATGGAAGCGCCCTCGGGACCTGTGAAGCCCAGAGCGATAGCGCCGAGGAATGCGACGAAAACGCCGAGCTGAGCCGAAGCGCCGAGAAGCAGGCTCTTGGGGTTAGCCAGCAGCGGCCCGAAGTCGGTCATCGCGCCGACACCGAGGAAGATAAGCGAGGGATAAATGCCGGCCTTTACGCCGATGTAGAAGAAGTCGAGCAGGCCTGCGTTCGCCATTACATGGCCGTAGCTGTGATAATAGGGGCTTGCCTCATCGAGGAATGCCTCCCACAGCTCGGGGTGATACAGCGCGTTCTCACCCATGCCGATGAAGTAGCTCAGGTTTGTCAGCAGACAGCCGAAGGCTATGCCGCACAGCAGCAGAGGCTCGAACTTTTTGACTATGCCAAGGTACAGAAGCACAAAGGCAATGATTATCATGATGAGGTTTTTCCAGCCGCCGTCGGTGACGAAAAACGCGGCGAAGCCGGATTCCATCGAAAGCTTTTGGAGAGTACCCAGAATGTCCATCCGTTACCTCCTTATGCTATGACAACAAGAGGAGCACCGGTCTCGACTACTGCGCCCTTGGCCGTGACGATCTGAGCGACGGTGCCGGACTTGGTTGCGACGATCTCGTTTTCCATTTTCATGGCCTCAAGGACGATAAGCACGTCGCCCTCGTTGATCTTCTGACCCTGCGCAACATTGATCTTAAGAATGTTGCCGGGCATTGGGCTTTTTACGACCTCGCCGGCAGCAAGTGCTGCGCCGGCAGGTGCGGCAGGGGCGGCAGGCGCTGCGGCCGGAGCCGCTGCGACGGGAGCCGCCGCCACGGGTGCGGGAGCGGCAGGAGCATAGGCCTCGTACTCATCGATGAGCATTGCTTTGCCCTCTTCGACCTCGACCTCGTAAGTTCTGTTATTTAAAGTTACCTTATACTTCATCTTCCTTGACCTCCTTGATGGAAATAAAGCGGAGCTGGTTAATGGGCTTGCCGAGCGCGTCGGCGACGATGGCCATTATCATCGCTGCGTCCCTGGGATCGGTGTCATACAGCTTCAGCTCGCCGGCAGAGCCGGGAGCGGCAGGAGCTTCGGGTGCCGGTGCGGCAGGGGCGGCAGGCGCCGCCGCCTTTGCCTTGTTTGCGCGGCTGACCATGATCTTGCCCATTATGATAACGACGACCATCAGAAGAATAAGGCCGAAGAAAACGACAAGATAGCCCAGCAGAGCCGTAAGCGCGGCGTCGCCGAAGGAAATGTTTATCAGATCACTCATCGTCTAAACCTCCTCAGGCTTCGGTAATGGTGTAGCGGACGACCTTTTCCTCTGCCTCGCGGCGCTTTTCAAAGAAGTTCTCGGCAACCTGGGGGAATGCGATGTAGCTGAGGACATCCTCTTCGCACTTGGCGGTGTCGCCGAGGTGCTCGGCGGCCTTTCTCATAGGTGTCGGTCGGAAGAGTGTCGGCATAGCGGCCCTCGATGGGCTTTTCGCCGTTGAGGATCTTTGCGCGGACTTCCTCGTTGATGGGAGCCGGAGTTCTGCCGTATTCGCCGCGGCAGTAGGCCTTTATCTCTGCGCCGACGTTCTTATAGCGCTCGCCTGCGAGCACGTTCTGAACCGCCTGCGAGCCTACGAGCTGGCTTGTCGGGGTGACGAGGGGAGGATAGCCCATGTCCTTGCGCACGCGCGGAGTTTCGATGAGCGCTTCCTCAAACTTGTCCAGCGCATTCATCATCTTCAGCTGACTGAGCAGGTTCGAGAGCATGCCGCCGGGTATCTGATAGGTCAGACACTGGGTGTCGGTGGTCATGGAGATGGGGTTGAGGGTGCCGTCGGCGAGGTAATCGTTGCGGATGGGCTTGAAGAAGTTTGCCATTTCTATGAGTATCTTCTCGTCAAGCGCAACATCGTAGCCAAGCTCTTTGAGCGCATAGTAAGCGTCTCGGTCGCAGGCTGCGAGGTGCCGCCGGAGAAGGGGGATATTGCGGTGTCGATAACGTCCGCGCCGGCCTCAATGCCCTTGAGGTAGGTCATGAACGCAAGACCGGTGGTGCAGTGCGTGTGCAGAACGACGGGCAGGTCAACGGCGTCCTTGATGCCGGAAACGAGGTCGTATGCGCTCTGCGGAGTCATGATGCCGGCCATGTCCTTTATGCAGATAGAGCTTACGCCCATCTGCTTTAGCTCCTTGACCATCTCAACAAACTTTGCCGTCGTGTGCACGGGGCTTGTCGTGTACGAAATGGTGCCGGAGGCCATTGCGCCCTGCTTTATGGTCTCTTCAACAGCGACCTTGAGGTTGTCGGTATCATTGAGCGCGTCGAAAATGCGGATGATGTCGATGCCGTTTTTGACCGATGCGCGCACGAAGCGGCGGACGACATCGTCGGGATAGTGCTTGTAGCCGAGGATGTTCTGGCCGCGCAGAAGCATCTGAAGCTTGGTGTTGGGCATTTTTGCGCGGATCTTGCGCAGACGCTCCCATGGATCCTCGTTGAGAAAGCGCAGGCAGACGTCGAAGGTCGCACCGCCCCAGCATTCAACGGAGTAGAATCCGGCCTGATCCATCTTCTCGAGGATGGGCTCGAACTTGTCATAGGGAAGCCTTGTCGCAATAAGTGACTGGTTTGCGTCACGAAGCACGGTTTCCGTAAACTGTACTTTCTTCATTTTTTCCTCCCAGAATTCAATTTTTCGCCTGCACCGCAGACTAATGTTTAACATCATATATTATAATATAAATTTTCTCAAATTCTATATTTATCTTAGGCAAAATTATAACAAAAAGCAGGCAGTCTAAAAGGCCGGCTGACATAAGAAAACATACGGTTTTGAAACAATCTTTTTCGCCCCTGCGGCGTCCAAAGTCTTGAGAATACGACAGTATGCTCTGCAACTTTGTCCTTGCAGGAACAAAAAATCTCAGCTTCAAAACTGCAAAGCACCAAAAAAAGACGGAGCAAGTGCGAGGTCGAGGCGCGGCGGCGCAGGCATACTTTGTGTATACCAAGCCGTCGCAACGAAGACATTCGTGCTTGCTCCGCCTTTTTTGGCGTGTGTTTTCTTGTGTCAACCGGCCTAACTGCCTGCTTTTAAAAATTTTTGGTTATTTTGAAGCCAAAGCCCTGTCGAGCCAGACACTTGCAACGTCCATTGCCGCCCAGAAACCGTCCTTTTCGCTTTTCTTGACGATGCGGTCACGGGACTTGACGGAGGGATCGGTGAGCTGGAGCTGGACGGATACCTTCGTGGCAACGTCAAGATCCTTGACCTTCTTGGTGTCCATGATCTGGAGCATGATGACATATTTATCGGACATGCTGCCGTAATAGACTATGTTTCCTGCGCGCTGCAGGGGATGACCTTTGTATTCAAGCGGTTTGTTTGCCAAAGTAATTCCTCCTTCTTGCTTAGAAGAGATCGCGGAAGTTTGCGAAGATATCATCGTTGCCGCCGGAGTTATCGCCGGTATTGCCGCCGGTGTTGTCATCCTCGTTCTTCTTGTTCTCTTCTTCCTGCTTTTTCTGCTCTTCCTCTTCCTTCTTCTGACGCTCTTCCTCGGTCAGAGCCTGATCTTCAAGCTCCTCGCGCGTTCCGAAGATGCCGGTCGGCGAGCCGCCATAGGATATCTTGAAGTCCTTATAGGGAAGATCGGCGTGGATGGAAGCCATGACCTTCTGCCAGATCTGCGTTGCGGGGTTGCCGTAGAAGGACATGTATTCGGGCGTATCGTATCCCGTCCAGACCGCGCAGGTGTAATACGGTGTGTATCCGCAGAACCAGCGGTCCTTGTTCGCGGTCGTTGTACCGGTCTTGCCGGCAACGGGCATGTTGCTAAGGCGCGATTCATGGCCGGTGCCGTAGGTCGCGGCATTGTTGAGCATATAGGTCATGGTGCGCGCGGTATCCTGCGAGAAGGCCTGAATGGTCTGCGGCTGATTATCGAGGATTATCTTGCCGCTGCGGTCCTTGACCATGGAATAGGTGCGCGAATAGGTGAAAACGCCGTCGTTTGCGAGGGCGGTGTATGCCTGCGCCATCTCGCGCACGGTCATGCCGTAGCTCGGCTGGCCGAGAGCCATTGCCGCATAGTCTGCGTCGGCATCGACAAGGCTCGTCACGCCGAGGCGATTGCGCAGGAAATCAAGCGCTGCCGAGGGCGTAAGCTTATCCATGATCTGCGCTGCAACTGTGTTCTTGGATTTCTGAAGCGCCGTGGCTATCGTGATGATACCGTCATAGGTGTTAGGCGAGTTTTTCGGATACCACGAGGTGTGCGCGAGCTGAACGTGAGTGTCATCGGCATCGAGCACCAGCGTCGTGGGGCTTATCAGTCCGTATTCGACAGCCGGGCCGTAGACCGCGATAGGCTTAATGGACGATCCGGGCGGTCTTGTGGTGCCGGTGGCTCTGTTGAGTCCGTAGCTGATCTTCTTCTCGCCCGTGCCGCCGGAGAGGGCCTTGATCTCGCCTGTGTACTGGTCGATGATGACGATGCCGCTCTGAAGCTGCGACTTTGTGCCGTTTTGAGCCTTGGGCAGCTGGTCAAGGTCTGTGTAGATCGCGTCTACCTTCGCCTGAATGTCCTTATCGATGCAGGCATAGATCTCGTATCCTGCGTTGTGGACAAGCTGGCTTGCCGCGACGCGGCTGATGCCCTTTGCCTCGGCAAGGTCTGTGATGACGTCAGAGAGGACAACTTCTTCGTAGTAGGTATAGGTGCTGGAGCTGCTGGGTGAGTTTTCACCGCGGACAAAGTCGAGCTCCTGATTTACCGCCTCTTCATACTCCGACTTGTTGATGTAGCCCTGCTTATACATCTCGCGCAGGACGTTTTCCTGACGTTCCTTATTGTTCTCAACGCTGTAGAACGGGTCGTAATAAGTCGGCAGGTTAGTTATGCCGACAATGGACGCGGCTTCGGCAATGGTGAGATCCTTTGCGTCCTTGCCGAAATAGGTCTGCGCCGCCGTCTGTACGCCGTAGCAGCCTTCGCCGAAATACACGGCGTTGAGATACCACTCGAGTATCTCCTGCTTATCGTATTTCTTCTCAAAGTCCAGCGCCTGGAATATCTCCAGGAGCTTTCGCTGAACGGTGATATCGTCCTGCTGGGTGAGGTTCTTGATAAGCTGCTGGGTTATCGTTGAGCCGCCGAAGGTCGAGCCGCCGGTGAACATGTTAAGCGCCGCGTGCGCCGTTCGGAACCAGTCAACGCCCTTATGCGTGTAAAAGCGCTTGTCCTCGATGGCGACGAGCGCATCCTTCATGTGCTGAGGAATCTGATCCCCGTCCACCCAGATGCGGTTTTCGCTGCTGCTGACGGTCGTCAGCTTTTGATAATCTCCGTTTGCATCCTTGTAATAGATAATGCTGGACTGATTGAGCGTGAAATCGTTAAGATCCAGATCGAGGCTCGGCGTGATGCAGGTCTTTACATAGAATGCAAAGATGCACACGAAGATAAGCCCCGTCACGACGCCGATGAGCAGGATCGTTCCGATTATGCCCAAAATGCGGCCGGCCTTGCCGCTGCGTTTTTCGGTGCCGGGCTCCTTGGCAATATCCATTCAGGTAACACCTCCTTGCGAGTGTTATGTGTCAAATCGTTATGAGCTGAGTAAAATATTCAATAGGCGCAATAATCTAATTTTATCTGAATTATCATTATATCATGTTATGTCAAGTAAGCGTGGATAATTTGTAAAGATTTCTCCGGCGCAGGTATTTGTTTTTGACGTATATGGAGATAATAAGCTGAAAGGAGCGTGAAACAAAATGAAAAATACATTTAAAAAGCTGCTGCTGTGTTTTCTCGCCGCGGCGGCGGTGATAACGGGCAGCGCGGCGGTCAAGGGTATGGGCGATGCCGAAAACAGCGGCGAGCCGGACAAAAATGTAAGCCTTGCGGCAGCAGCAAAGCAGGGCTACTGTCTGCGCGATTGGCAGGGCTATATCGCCGTTTTTGAGGACGGACGGCAGACACCGAAGACCGTGACAGATATTCCGACAGAAACGCTGAACAATGTTGACCGCGAAAAGCTCAGAACCGGCATCGAGGCCGGCACGCGCGAGGAGCTTCTGTCGCTGCTGGAGGATCTTAGCTCATAAGACACTTGATTTATGGGCCTGTGTAGGGTAAAATAAGGACACAACAACACAGGAGGAAACAACATGAGCAAAGAATTCGGCAATGATTTCATGACTATAATAGATGATGACGGCAACGAGTTTAACCTTGAGCTGCTCGATACTATCGACTACAACGGCGAGACGTTTTCCGCATTTCTCCCGGCGGATATGGACGAGGATGATCCCGATTACGGCCTTATTCTTCTGAGCGTCACCGAGGACGAGAACGGCGACGAGCTGTTTGAATCCATCGACGACGAAGAGAAGCTCGAAGAGGTACACAATATGTTTATAACCATTTTCGAGGCCGAGGAAGACGACGAGGAGTAAGACGGTAATTATGCTCATATGTTCCGCGTGAACTGAGTATAGTATGATTAAAAAGCTTGCCCTGCCGTGTTCGCGGTTTGTCATATTGACTTCGGGTTCGTTAAACCCACATTTTTAATAAGGGATGCCGATTTGAATCTGCGGATTGCAGGCCTCCCGGCCTTGGCCGGACGTTGGAAGCAGAGAAACAGAACTTAGGCGACCCACCTGCTTTCATGTGCAGGTTATAATCGAACCCCAACGGCACGGCGGGGTACTTAGGCCGACATTTGTCCGACGGTTTTTCCGTCGGACTTTTTCTTTTTTAAGAATATTGCGGACGGGCAACATTTCGGCAAATAATTAAATAAAGTACGGAAAGCATGCAGTCGAAAAAATTTTTCGGCTGCATATTTTTTTTACTTGTACGCAAACGTACAAGTTTTGCCCGAAAACAGCCTATGGGTGAGAGGTGAATTTTATGAATAAGAAAAGATCCGCCGATGCGGATAAGCTTCTCGAAAGGCTTGCGGTGTCCTCGCCGAACGACGCCGTGAAGCTGCTTTATCTCGGCGCAGAGGATATATCCGAGCTTGAGGGACTCGACCTTTCGCTGCTGAGCGAAATCAAACGCGGACCGAAAGGGGAGGTGGAGCTGAAGTTTGTAAACAAGCTTGCGATCATAAGGGAGCTTATAGAGCTCAATGCCGCAGCCGCGGCGCAGCAGGCTCAGGGCGGCGGCTTTTACGCGGCGCTGGACAAATCGGCAAGGCTTCTGGAGGGCGAAAAGAGCAATGACGTTTGACTTTTTCTCGCCGACCCAGCTGAAGGCTCTGTCGTGGTGGAGCGACGCATCCCCTTACCGAGATCTCGACGCCGTGATCTGCGACGGCGCGGTGCGCTCGGGCAAGACCCTGTGCATGGGCATATCCTTTGTCTGCTGGGCCATGCGTCGGTTTGACGGACAAAGCTTCGGCATATGCGGCAAGGCAAAAAGCAGCATACGGTGATGCGATGAAAGGATATTTGATCGACAAAAACGGCGCGCTCACGCTGCTGCCGGAGTTCCTGTCATGGGACGTTTGCCACGGTATGGGCGAGCCGTGCGACTGGTTTGAGGTAAGCTTCATTTACTACAGCGCGCAGCTTCCAAAGCTGCAAAGCGCCTGCCGCTTCCGGGCGGTGCACAACAACGCCGTCGTATTCAAGGGAATAATCGACGAATACAGCATAAGCATCGACGAAAAAGGCTCGGTCGTTACGCTCTCGGGCCGATCGGACGCGGCGCTGCTGTTGGATAACGAGCTTCCTGCGCAGGAATATGCTCAGCTCAGCAACACGGCGGCCGTGAGCGCCTTTGCGCGTGCGTTCGGCATAAGCAGCGTCGTATCCGGCAGCGCAAAAACGCTCAATTCATTCAGCGTGCGCACCGGCGAGAGCGCGTGGAGCGCGCTAAAGCGCTTTTGCCGCTATGCGTGGGGAACCGTGCCGTATTTCACAAAAAGCGGAACGCTCGTTCTCAACGGCCGGACAGGCTCGACGATAACGGTGGATGCGTCAAAGGACGCAGCGAGCGTGTCGCTGTGCGACGAGCACTACGGCATAATATCGGATATAAGCATTCGAAACCGGGTGACGGGCGCAAGCTACACCGTTTCAAACGAGAGCTTCGCGGCCTTCGGCGGCAAGTGCCACAGGGAAATGACTGTTCCGAAAACGACCGGCGCCGACGCGGCAAGGTACACCGCCGAATATCAGATAGCCGAATCAAAGCGCGGCAAAAGATGTGTAAAATTAACGCTCACAAAGCAGTTTGCCTGCTTTCCGGGCGACAGGGTGCAGCTTACGGCGGCAAAGCTCGGCGTGAGCGGAACGTTCACGGTCATTTCCTCGCACTGCTGGGCAGACTCCCTGAGCGCCGGGACGATAGTGACACTGGAGGTGTGAGCATGTGGTTATCGGAAATCAAAAGAAAGGCAGAGCCGACCGGCACTCTGCCCGATATAAGCGTGAACGCCGCCGGGGATATAAATCTTGAGACCGCCGCTGCGCGGATATGCATAAAAACAGCGGCGAGATCGTCATTGAAGGCGCCGTCACCGTAAACGGCAGCGCAATTTGAATAAAGAAAAAACGAGCGTACCGGACGGTACGCTCGTTTTGTCGGTTTTGAGCTTTTAAGGGATCAGACAACGCCCTGAGCCATCATTGCGTCGGCAACCTTCAGGAAGCCTGCAACGTTTGCGCCGAGCATGAGGTTGCCGGGCTGGCCGCACTCGACGGATGCGTCGTAGCAAGCCTTGAAGATGTTCTTCATGATGCCATGCAGCTTCTCATCAACTTCGTCGAAGCTCCAGCTCATGCGGATGGAGTTCTGGCTCATTTCGAGGCCGGAAGTTGCAACGCCGCCGGCGTTGGATGCCTTGCCGGGGCTGTAGAGCAGGCCGTTGCCGAGAACCTTCTCGATCGCTTCCGGGGTAAGAGGCATGTTTGCGCCTTCGAATACTGCCATGCAGCCGTTGTCGATCAGGTGCTGTACGTCGTCAGCGTCCATCTCGTTCTGGGATGCGCAAGGCATTGCTATGTCGCACTTGAGGGTCCAGATGCCCTTGCGGCCTTCGTGGTACTCGGAAGCCGGGCACTTCGTCGGCATAGACGCTGATGCGTGCGCGGCGCTTCTGCTTGATATCCATGACCTTCTTGATGTCAACGCCGTCGGGATCGTAGATGTAGCCGTTGGAGTCGCACATTGCGATAACGGTGCCGCCGAGCTGGGTGCACTTCTCAGCTGCGTACTGAGCAACGTTGCCAGCGCCGGAAACGATGACCTTCTTGCCCTCGAAGGAGGTGTTTGCAAGGTGGCTGAGTGCCTCTGATGCGTAGTAGCACAGACCGTAGCCGGTAGCCTGGGTACGAGCCAGGGAGCCGCCGAAGGTCAGGCCCTTGCCGGTGATGACGCCGCCCTCAAAGCGGTCGACGATCTTCTTGTACTGGCCGAACATGTAAGCAACTTCGCGTGCGCCGACGCCGATGTCGCCGGCGGGAGTGTCGGTGAACTGGCCGATGTGGCGGTAGAGCTCGGTCATGAAGCTCTGGCAGAAACGCATGACTTCTGCATCGGACTTGCCCTTCGGGTCAAAGTCGGAGCCGCCCTTGCCGCCGCCCATGGGGAGGGTGGTCAGGGAGTTTTTCAGGATCTGCTCGAAGCCGAGGAACTTGATGACGGACAGGTTGACCGAGGGGTGGAAGCGCAGACCGCCCTTGTAGGGGCCGATCGCGGAGTTGAACTGCACGCGGTAGCCGCGGTTGACCTGGACCTTGCCGTTGTCGTCCACCCAGGGAACGCGGAAAGTGATGACGCGCTCGGGCTCTACAAAGCGCTCGATGAGGCTTGCCTTCTCCCACTCGGGGTGCTTGTCAACGACGAGCTGGAGGCTCTCAAATACTTCACGAACTGCCTGAAGGAATTCGGGCTGGTCGGGATCGCGCTTTTCGACGGAGTCATAGACTCTCTTAAGATACTCGTTTGTAATCATTGCTTTTTCTCTCCTATTGAAAAAATTGAAAACTAATCATTCTGAGGAAACACGTTCCCCACTTTTCAAATTCTATTCCTTGTGAGCGAAAGATACAATTGTGAGATGTTATAAAAATGCAGTATTAAAAACCGTCATATTGCACCAAAAAAGAAGCGGAATGAAAGTAAATGAGCCAATTATGCAACGCAATTGCACATGAACAGCAACAATATTGATATCTAATTAACACAGTGCGCCGTTAGCCTTTTTAATAACGAAAATGAAAATACTTGACAAGTTATGCAAACGCGAGTATTATCTAAAATAGATAATGCAATTGCATAAAATATCTTGTTTGGAGATGTGTGCTTGAATAACAGAAATAAATACAGCGCGTATTGCGCGCAGTGTCGCCTGATGTTTGAAAACGGAGAGGAGATGTTCTCGTGGGAGGGTGAATATATCTGCGCAGATTGCTTTGACGCGCTGTTTTCGGAGCTTGACCGATATGAAAGGGCAGGCCTTGTCGGCAGCAGGGTAATAAATTACCGGCGCCCTTACGGAACGCCGGTAAGCTGAAACACTATTAATCTATTAAACTATGATGAAGAACTTTGCGAGGAACAGTGCCGAAAGCACATAGGTCAGGATCGAGACCTCCTTTGCCTTGCCGGTGAACGCGGCAACGACGGAGTAGGAGATCAGCGCCATGCCGATGCCGTGGCCGATCGAGCCGGTGATGGGCATGAAGATGAGCATAAGCGCAACGGGGATGACCTGAAGGATATCGTCCCAATCGACGTTCTTGAGGCCGCTGAGCATGAGGATGCCGACATAGATAAGTGCGGCGCTCGTTGCCGGAGCCGGGATGAGAGCTGCGATAGGCGCGATGAACATGCAAAGAGGAACATGACCGCGGTGGTCAGCGCGGTAAGACCCGTGCGGCCGCCGGCCTCAACGCCGGAGCCGGACTCGATGAAGGTGGTGACGGTGGAGGTGCCGGTGCATGCGCCTGCTACGGTGCCGACGGCGTCTGCCAGCAGAGCTTCCTTCATCTTGGGCATCTTGCCGTCCTTATCGAGCATGTTTGCGCGTGCGGCGGTGCCGACGAGGGTGCCGATGGTGTCGAACATGTCGATCATGCAGAAGGTTATGATAAGGGCAACGGCGGTGAACCAGCCGATGCTTATGAAGGTCTCGAAGTCAAACTTGAAGAATGTGGTGTCGAGCATATCGCCGAGAGGGGGGACAAAGGATGCGGTGGCAAGGGATGCAAACGGATTGGTGTCCAGGAAAATGAAGCTGCCGCCCCAGTAAACGATGCAGGAGATGAGCATGCCGAGAATGACGGATGCCTTGACCTTGTGGTGGCTGAGGATGACGATGGCGAATACGCCGACGAGCATGGTGACGACGTAGAGCACCAGCTGCGGATACGCGCTGCCGACGGTGTCGCGCGCTACCGACGGGGTGAGGCTTCCGAAGAAGGTGGACAGAACGTAGAACGGGCCGCCCTTTTCACTGTAAAGGCCGGCGTTCGAACCGAAGCCGACGTTGAGCAGCATAAGGCCGATGGCCGGGGTGATGCCGATGCGGATGCCGAAGGGAATGGCCTCAACGATCTTCTCGCGGATGGAGAAAAGCGTGAGGATGACGAAGAAAACGCCCTCGACGAGGATGATGCACATTGCGGCAGGGAAGGCTTCCTCGTAGCTCAGGCCGGTGAACGTTGCGATGTTTGCAACGACGACGGCGAAGAAGCTGTTCAGGCCCATGCCGGGAGCCATTGCGAAGGGCTTGTTCGCGGCAAAGGCCATGACGAGCATGCCGATGGCGGAGGCTATGCAGGTTGCCATGAAGACCGCATTCCACAGCGGAGTGCCGGTCGCGAAGTTGGTCAGCAGGTTGGGGTTGAGGGCAATGATATAAGCCATTGTCATGAAGGTGGTAAGACCGGCGACTATCTCTGTGCGCGCGGTGGTGCCGTTTTCCTTCAGCTTGAAGATCTTTTCCATTTTGCGCTCCTTTTTGTCTTTCAGAACAAAATTTTGGGGCCGAGGCAGCGCAGGGCTGCTCAGTCCCGAAAAACAACAGATAAAACTATATCCGCCAACCGACCAAAAGTCAATTCGCGGATATTGAGAAAAAGACGTGTAAATTTTCTGTTAATTTGTGCGCATTAGGTAAGAGACAGCAGCTCAAGCGTGCGAGCATCCGCCCTGCCGCCGTAGAATTTTGCAAGAACGGCGTCGAACACTGGATCGTCCGATACCTGCGCAAACAGCGTCATGCATGATCTGAGCTTGAGATCATCCGGGTAGCCCATGACGGCTGTCGCGTCGGAGCAGTCGAGGGTGAGGAGCGCATTTGATATCTCAATAAGGCGCGCGCCGAGCACGGTGGGCGATGTACTGCCGCGCTTCTTCGATGTCCTTTATCGCGTAAAGCTGAGCCGTGTAGCTCATGCCGAGGCCGGCAATCTGCGGAAAGATGTACCACATCCAGTGGCTGCGCTTGTGCCCCGAGCGTATCTCGCGCAGCGCGGTGTCGTAAGAGTGCTCCTGAGCTATAAGAAAACGGTCAAGTGAGTTGTTCATGATTTCACCTCATGGGGGAGTTATTTTGTAGAGTTTACCACGAGTGAAATCGGTTTTCAAGCAAAAATCAGGTCTGCTGCTTGCCCTTGGCTGTGTTAAGCGAAGCGATAAGAAGCCTCTTTAGCTCCGAGCAGTGCTCCAAAACGGCCTTGTCGGCGCAGTATCCGCCTTCAATCAAAAGCTCCAGCCAGTACTCACTTTCGGCCGTCTCTTTTAAGGCAATATGGAGCTTTGAAATAAAATCTGCGCGGCTGTGCGCATAAAAGGCCTCTCGAATATTGGCGCCAATACTTGTGCCCGATCGGATGAGCTGATTTGTGAGCACCGATTCGCGCTTTGAAGCCTTCACCTCGTTGCAGACCTTTATGGTTTCTAATGCAAAAGTCTTGGATTTGCCGATAAGCGGACTGACGCTCATTTTACGCACCAACTTTCAATCGGTATTTCAATTCCGCGAATTGAAATACACCTTACCTATTCACTATTACTTCTTACTTTTTACTTTACCAAAAAACCGCAGTTCTGACAAGGTAACAGTGAAAAAGTAATAGGTAATAAGTAAAAAACCTCCGCACTTTTGTGCGAAGGTTTTTTGGTGGGGGATGGTGGATTCGAACCACCGAAGGCATTGCCAGCAGATTTACAGTCTGTCCCCTTTGGCCACTCGGGAAATCCCCCAAATACAATATGCAATTTAAATACAGGTGGAGCTGGTGGACGGACTCGAACCCCCGACCTGCTGATTACAAATCAGCTGCTCTACCAACTGAGCTACACCAGCACGATACCGGCTCAAATATAATAGCAAACAGTGCAGGGTTTGTCAACAAAAATTTTAATTATTTTATTCTTTGCGATATCAGGGAGGAAACGAATGAAAATCAGCGAACTTTCCGCGGAATACCGCGACAGCGCAATGCTGTGCCGGGGCAGAATAAAAGAGCTGAACCTTAAGCTCGAGGGCGAGCCGATGTGCGAGATCGACAGGCTTCGTCTGCGCCGCCGGATAGCCATACTCACAAGCATGATGCGCGATACGATAGCCGTTTCGCGCTACCTTGAAAATTACTACGGAGATGATATGAATGCAGGAAAGAAAACTCAATATGTTTGCTAAGCAGGAGGAATACATGGCTCTGCGCCAGTACATAAGGCTCGTGTCCGATGCGTCCGGCGGTGCGGCCGGAACACTTCGCCGCGCGATAAATTCGGAGCTTACAAAGCGCCAGAAGCAGCTGATCGGCATGTACTATATCGAGCAGATGCCCATGCAGGATATTGCCGACGAGCTGGGGCTTCACATATCAAGCGTCAGCCGCACGATAAAGCGCGGCCGCGAGCGCCTGAAAAGCGCGCTGAGCTACGGCGGCAGGAATCTTCTGGCGTCATTAGAAGATTGTTAACTTTACAGCCGTTTAATGTCGTGATAAAATGGCGGCATGAAAAATACAAAGAGAAAAACAAAAAAACGCGGTGGGATAAGGCCGGTTTTCATAGTGATCCTCATAGCGGCACTGCTTTTGGCGTGTTATGCCGCAGTGCAGCTGCGCCGTCAGGCCGCGCGTGAGGCAGACCCGTACTATGACATGGTCGAGGTGTTCAACGGCGACGACTATGTGTGGATAACTCCGCAGGACGGCGTCGCGCTCAACGATCTTGACAAGAGCGAGTTTATCAACGACGCGAGCGGAAACCTGACCTACACCGGACGCGAATACAAGGCCAGCCGCGGCGTTGATGTTTCGTCGTATCAGGGCGATATCGACTGGCAGCAGGTTTACGACAGCGGCGTGCGCTTTGCCATCGTCCGCGCAGGCGGCATGTACTACGGCAGCGGCGAGCTGTATACCGACGACAACTTCATCAAGAACATTGAGGGCGCAAAGGCGGCCGGACTTCGTGTGGGAGCGTATTTCTTCTCGCAGGCGATAAGCGAGGACGAGGCCGAAGCCGAGGCGAAATTCGTGCTCGACCTGCTCGGCGACCGTAAGCTCGATCTGCCGGTGTTCTTTGACTGGGAGCGCATATCGGGCGACACCGCGCGCACGGACGGGCTGGATAACGAAACGCTCACGGCCTGCGCCGTGAAGTTCTGCCAAACGATAGAGTCGGCAGGCTTCGACGCCGGAGTGTACATATATAATGATACCGGCTACTACGGCTATGACCTTGCGCAGCTTGAGGACTACACCTTCTGGTGCGTCGGCATAAGCACCTATCCGTGCTTTTACTACGCCCATGAGTTCTGGCAGTACAGCTTCAAGGGCACGGTCCCCGGCATAAATGCCGACTGCGACCTGAACATGATGTTTGAAAAATAAGAGGAAACCGCAGACCGGATATCCGGCCTGCGGTTTTTTGCGGCAATGTGCAGTTATTCGCTTTAAAATTTTTTAAAGCGAATAAGCAATACGATTAAAGCGAATAAAACTTGACAATAAATAATATAATAAGTATAATAATATAGCATGGGAGGGCTTAATATGAAGTTTTCTGATGAAAAAAAGCGTGCTATTGAAAATTATATCCTGGATAAAATAGAAAGCGGCGATCCTGATTTATCGCAAACAGTATCAGCAGCGTTCGATATAAACAGAAACACAGTCCACAGATATATTAATAAGCTTGCGGATGACGGTATCATAGAACGCAAAAAGCGCGGTGAATATGTGCTCAAGAAAAAGGAACACATGTATAGTCTTCGCCGTTCCGACAATGAGCTTGAGAATGATATTGATGTGTTTAACAAATGCCTGAAACCGCATTTGAAGTCATTGCCATCAAATGTTCAGCAGATATGGGCGTATACATTCAGTGAAATGGTCAATAATGTAATTGATCATTCGGCGGCTGAAGAGCTTCAAATAGTGGTCATGCAAAGCTATGTTGAAACCGAAGTTATCATATACGATAACGGCATCGGCATATTTGAGAAAATTAAAGAGCACTTCGGATTTTCGACGCTTGATGACGCGGTGTGTGAGTTGTTCAAAGGCAAGCTTACCACCGATGCAAAGAATCACTCCGGCGAAGGAATATTTTTCAGCTCAAAATTGATGGACACTTTTATTATTGTTTCGGATGGTAAAGTGTTTACGAACAATAAATATGACGACAGCGAGCTGGAGAGCATGACTTCAAATGAGGCAAAAGGCACTTTTGTAAGCATGACGCTTTCCAATAAATCAAAGAAAAATTCGCAGGATATATTCGATGCGTACTCAAACGTTGACGGCGGCTTTACAAAAACAACGATCCCGTTAAAGAATATATTTGACGGCTCCCCGGTGTCGCGCTCGCAGGCAAAGAGAATATGCAACCGACTTGAAAAATTCGAGGAAGTGATCTTGGATTTTGATTCAATTGAATGGATGGGGCAGGGATTTGCGCATCAGGTTTTTGTCGTGTTCCATAATGAGCACCCCGGTATCACTATCGTTCCGATCAACATGAACGAAAATGTCACAAAAATGTATAACCATGTTATATACTGACAGCGTGTCAAAAAAGTCTTTGACTTTTTTGCACGCTTCAAAAACGCCACATTTTTTGTGAAAACAGGTTTTTCACGAAAAATCTCGCTACGCTCGTCAAAAAGCCTGATAAATCAGGCGTTTTTGATGGCTATTAATCAATTTCGAGTGGGGCCTTTGCCCCCTCGAGCTCCCCTGCTGCTCTATTATCTTTCTTTTGCAGTATAGTTTTTCGACAGCCTGATACTGAAATGAAACCGCAGACCGGATATCCGGCCTGCGGTTTTTGCGACAAAGCGCAGTTATTCGCTTTAAAAAATTTTAAAGCGAATAACTGACATGGTTAAAGCGAATAACTCAAAGATAAAAAAGAAACAGCAGCCTTCATCAATGATGAAAGCTGCTGCTTTTGGCACGCCGTAAGGGATTCGAACCCCTGACCTTCTGGTCCGTAGCCAGACGCTCTATCCAGCTGAGCTAACGGCGCTTATCGCTTAGCGCCTTAGTATATTAGCACAGCCGGAGCGGAATTGCAAGCCTTTTTTAATTATTTTCGGCCATATAAGCCAAAATAATTACAGGCCGATGGAGCTTGACACCGCGTCAACTACCTCGCCCATCGTTTTAAGCGTCTTGCCGACGATGTTTTTCGGCGGTTTCTTGGCGCCGGAAACGGTCATTCCGGCAAGCGAGCCGACTGCCACGCCTATGCCCATGCCAACGAGAAAATTTGTCTTAGTCATTGTTTACACCTCCGAAATATATTATGACCATTTTTGTTTTGCTACTGCACTGTAATTTGTGCTATACTACACTCATTACTCCAGGAGAGGAGAATTTTTTTATGAGTGCAAAAATTCTTGCCGTCGGCGACGTGTGCGGAGAGCCGGGGCTGGATTATCTTACTAAAAATTTGCGCCGTCTGCGCAAGGAGCTTGAGCTTGATTTTGTCGTCGTAAACGGCGAAAACGCAAACGTTGTCGGCATAACTCCGCGCCAGGCGGACGCCATACTGCACGCCGGGGCGGATGTCATAACCCTCGGCAACCACACATGGACGCGCACCGAGCTGCGCCCGTATCTTGACGAGCGGCGCAAGATCCTGCGCCCGGCAAACTGCGCGCCGCAGTGCCCCGGACGCGGCATAGACGTTTATAAAACGAGCTTCGGCGACGTGTGCGTTATGAACCTTATGGGGCATTTCACGCTCGATACGAACACGGATAACCCATTCGTCATTGCCGACGGATACATGGAGGAGATACGCGAGAAGATCATCCTCGTCGATTTCCACGCCGAGGGCACGAGCGAAAAGCGGGCGATGGGCTTCCTGCTCGACGGAAAGGCGAGCGCCGTTTGGGGAACGCACACGCATGTGCAGACCTCCGACGCCTGCGTTCTGCCCAACGGCACGGGATATATAACAGACCTCGGCATGACGGGCGCTGTAAATTCCGTTATCGGCATTGAGCCGGAGCAGTCGATCGGCAAATTCTTCGGCGATCCTCCGCGCAGATACGATTCGGCCAAAGGCCCGGCAAAGCTCGAGGGCTGCGTGTTCACCATCGACCCCGAAACCGGCAAATGCCTGAGTGCAGAGGGGTAAGATTTACATGAGCGAGCTGAAAATACTGCATGCGGCGGATCTGCACCTTGACTCGCCCTTCGAGGGAATGGGCGCTGCCAAGGCCGCGCAGCGCAGAGACGAGCAGCGCCGCCTGCTGCATCGCATTGCGCGGCTTGCCGAGGAGGAGAGCGTTGATATCGTGCTTCTGGCAGGCGACCTTCTTGATTCCGACAGCACCTATGCCGAAACGGCCGAGGCGCTTGCGTCGGCGCTCGGAAGCATATCCGCGCCCGTGTTCATATCTCCCGGCAATCACGATTTTTACTCGCCGCGCTCGCCATATGCGCGCGTAAAGTTTCCCGAAAACGTACATATATTTAAAAACCCCACGCCCGAATGCGTGGCTTTGCCGAAGCTGAACGCAAATGTCTGGGGCGCTGCGTTCTGCGATAAATACAGTGCCGGTATGCTCGGCGGCTTTGCTGCCGCGGACGGTACGGGCGCAAAAAACATAATGTGCATCCACGGCGAGGTGGGCGGCGCTTCAAATTATGATCCCATAAGCGAGACCGAGATCGCAGCCTCCGGCATGGATTATATCGCCCTTGGGCATATCCATAAGGAAAGCGGCCTTAAAAAATGCGGCTCGACCTACTATGCGTGGCCCGGCTGCCCGGAGGGGCGCGGCTTTGACGAAACGGGCGAGAAGCACGTTTACATCGTCACTCTCGGCAGCGGATGCAGCGTAAAGCCCGTGTGCATTGCGCAGAGAAAGTACGAGATATTAAATGTAGAGCTTAAAAGCGGCGATGCTGTGTCCGATGTTCTCGCGGCTCTGCCGGAGAATACGCGCAGCGACGTCTACCGCATCGTTCTGCGCGGCGAGGCGGCTGAGCCTCCTCAGCCGGATGTAATCATTTCTGCTGTCGGCGAGAGATTTTTCTCGCTTCAGGTGCGCGACGAAACGAGCCTAAAGCGCGATGTTTGGGAAAGCGCAGGCGAGGATAATCTGCGCGGCAGATTTCTCATGCGTCTGAAAACCGCGTTTGACGAGGCCAAAACCGACGCCGAGCGCGAGAAGATAACTCAGGCAGCACGTTGGGGGCTTGCCGCACTGGATAATCGCGAGGAGGTGGTGCGCCATGATGATTAAAAAGCTTGACGCGACCTTCGGAAAGTTAGAGGGCGAAAGCCTTGAGCTGCACGACGGCCTCAACGTCATATCCGCGCCCAACGAAAGCGGCAAAAGCACATGGTGCGCGTTTGTCCGCGCAATGCTCTACGGCGTTGACAGCTCCGAGCGCCAGAAGGCCGGCTTTTTGCCGGATAAAATGCGCTTTGCGCCGTGGTCAGGCTCTGCGATGCAGGGCAGCATGCAACTTGAAGCGGCGGCAGAGATATAACCATAACGCGCACGACGAAAACGGCATCCGCGCCAATGCGCGAGTTTTCCGCCGTGTATACCGGCACGAGCGTGCCCGTCGAGGGCTTAAACGGAAATAACGCCGGCGAGATGCTTACAGGCGTCAGCCGCGATGTTTTCCGCCGCAGCGCCTTTGTCGAGCAGGGCAAGGTCGCCGTAACGCACAGCGCCGAGCTTGAAAAGCGCATAAGCGCCATCGTCTCAAGCGGCGACGAGGACTGCTCGTTCACCGAGGCCGATAGCCGCCTGCGCCAGTGGCAGCGTAAGCGCCGCTTCAACCGCCATGGCCGCCTTCCGGAACTTGAGGATGAGCTTTCGCATAAAAAGCAGCTCTTGGCCGAGCTTTCGGATGCGGCTCAGAATCGTGAGAATATGGCCGCCGAGCTTGAAACGGCAAAGCAGGAGTGCGAGCGCATCGAGGCCGAAGTCATCGAGAGCCGCAAGGTCGTCCGTAAGGAAGCTCTCAGCAGTCTTCAGGGCGTGCGCAATGAGGTCAATGCAGCGACCGAGCGCCACGATAAGGCCGCCGAGCGGCGCGACAGCTGCCGAGCGGCGCTGTGCGCCTGCGCGATGGGCGAGCGCAAGCCCGAGGAGGCCAGGGCCGAGGTAAAGGCCGACCTTGAAGCTTCACTTAGATTAAAAGAGCAGTCCGAGCGCAAAAGCTCACCCGTGCTCGCAATAATACTCATGATCCTGTGCGGTGCGCTCGTCGCGGCAGGCTTTTTAATGCCGGATCTCATGATCCACTCGTTTATCGCGGCGGCAGTCGCTCTGGCGGCAGGCGTTGCGCTGTTTATCCGCGCATCCCGGCGCAAAACGGAAAATTACGAGGCCGCAAAGCAGAGGCGCAAGCTCCTTGCAAAATATAAAGCCGAGTCCGAGGACGATATAGCCGCAAGCATCGACGAATATCTTGAGCTTTACAAAAACTATGCCGAAGCTCAGCGCGTCGAAAAGGAAACGGCGGAGGCTCTTGCGGCGGTGCGCCGCCGTCAGGAGCAGGCCGAAAGCCGCACGCTCACTCAGCTCGATTTTACCGGCGGCGATAATCAGGCCGCGCAGCTCAGCCGCGCCCTTGCCGAGGCGCGCGCAAGATGCAGCCGCATTTCCGCGCAGATGGCAGAGCGCAGCGGCAGACTTGCCGCGATGGGCGATCCGCTGGTGCTCGGTTCGGAAATAAGCCGCATGGAGGCCGAGTATGCGGAGATAAGCGCGGAATACGACGCGATAGCGCTTGCGATCGACACCATGCGCAAGGCCGATGAGGATATCCAAAGCCGCTTCTCGCCGGCGCTCGGCAAGCTTGCGGCCGAGTACATGCAGTTCGTGACCGGCGGAAAGTATGACGGGGTCATGCTCGATCGCGACTTCTCGGCTGCGGTGCATGAAGCCGGCGGAAACGTTCCGCGCAATGCAGAATACCTGAGCGCAGGCACGCTCGATCTTATGTATCTTGCCGTGCGCCTTGCTGTTTGCGAGCTGGCGCTGCCGGAAAGCGCGAATTGCCCGCTTATAATCGACGATGCGCTCGTGAATTTCGACGCTGACCGCCGCCGTCAGGCAATGGCGCTGCTCGAGAAGATCGCGCAGGAGCGTCAGGTTATACTGTTTGCCTGCAATTAAATCAATAGTAAAGAAAAGACCGTTCTCCATTGAACGGTCTTTTCGTTGAAAAATATAATTTGCCGTGATATCATAAAAATATGGAACAGTTAAAGAAGAACGAAATATTCGAAGCCAAAATAGAGGCTTATAACTCCGAGGGCAGCGGCGTTGCGCGCATTCTCGGCAGGGCGGTTTTCGTGCCGCGCACGATAGTGGGCGAAACGTGGCGCATCGTCATCGTCAAGGTCACGGCCTCGGCGGTGTATGGCCGCGCGCTCGAGCCGGTGAAAATTTCGCCCGAGCGCAGAGCGCCCGAGTGCGAAAATTATCTGCGCTGCGGCGGATGCAGCCTGTGGCACATGAGCTATGACGAGGAGCTGCGCTTTAAAAAGCAGCGCGTGAACGACGCCCTGCGGCACATCGGCCGTCAGACCGTTCAGGCCGAGACCATTATCGGCAGCGATGAGGTGACGCATTATCGCAATAAGGGCATCTACGCCGTGCGCGAGCAGGGCGGCAAAGCCTGCAAGGGCTTTTTTCGCACCGCGCAGCCACGAGCTTGTGCCGGTGGAGAGCTGCCTTATACAAAGTGAGATTGCCGACAAAGCCGCCGACGCCGTGGTGCGGTTTCTAAACGAAAACGGCATACGTGCGTACGATGAAAAAACGCGGCGCGGCCTTGTTCGGCATGTGTATGTTCGCCGCGCGGTAAACACCACCGACGCCGTTGCGGTCATCGTCGCGTCCGGCGGCTTCGGCGCGCGGACGCAGGCACTTGTTGAGCATATGCGCCGCGCCTGCCCGGAGCTGAGCGGCATAGTTTTGAACGTCAATAGGTCCGACGGGAACACCGTGCTCGCCGGAGATTTTCACACCCCTGTGGGGGCGCGAATTTATTCGCGACAGTCTCGGCGGCATAGTCTATGAGCTTGCGCCGCAGGCGTTTTATCAGATAAATCCGCCGCAGGCCGAGAAGCTCTACCGCAAGGCGGTCGAGTATGCCGCGCCCGAGGGCAAAACGGTGCTGGATATGTATTGCGGCGCCGGAACTATAAGCCTGTTTCTGGCCAAGGCCGCAAAGCAGGTGATCGGCGCGGAGATAATCCCCGAGGCTGTTGAAAATGCGCGCGAAAACGCCCGGCGCAACGGAATAGAAAACGCAGACTTTATCTGCGCCGACGCATCCGAGGCGGCGGAAAAATTCCTGCGCGACGGCGTGCGGCCGGAGGTCGTCGTTGTCGATCCGCCGCGAAAGGGCATGGACGAGGCCGCCGTGCGCGCACTGTGCGGCATGGAGCCGGACAGAGTGGTTTACGTCTCCTGCAACCCGGCGACCCTTGCGCGAGATATAACCGTGTTCAATTCCAGCGGCTATGAGCTAAAATGCGCCGAAGCTGTGGACATGTTCCCGAGAACAAGCCATGTGGAGACGGTAGTTCTTTTATCCCACAAAAAAGCCGACAGTTATATCCACATTGATGTGGAGTTTGGAGAGGGCGAGGGCAAGATTCCGGTAGATAGTATTGCTAAAAGAGCCGAAGCGTATAAGCCCAAAGAAAAAGTGACCTACAAAATGATTAAGGAGTACATAGAAGCGAAATACGGCTTCAAGGTACATACCGCATATATCGCAGAGGTAAAGCGAAATTTGGGATTGCCGATGTATGATGCTCCTAATGCGGTAGAAGAATTGAAACAGCCGAGGAAACATCCGACACCAGAAAAGGTAGAAGCAATCAAAGATGCACTTCGTTATTTTGCAGTGATATAAAACTTTACTTACAATCGAATATTTCTTACATAGCCGTTTATTCATTTATTTGAGTAAGCGGCTTTTTCATCATCCCTATTTTTCGGAATAGGGATATTTTTTTTGTAGAAGGAGGAGGTTTATTTGAACACGCAAATCATCGCCATCGCCAACCAGAAAGGCGGCGTTGGCAAAAAACAACAACCTGTGCGAACTTGGGAATAGGTCTGGCACAGGCCGGAAAGAAAGTGCTTCTGATCGACGGGGACCCACAAGGAAGTCTGACAATCAGCTTGGGAAATCCGCAACCGGACAAGCTGCCATTTACACTGTCGGATGCAATGGGCAAAAATTCTGATGGATCAGCCTATACGCCCCGGAGAAGGTATTCTGCATCATGCAGAAGGCGTTGACCTGATGCCTGCGGATATTCAGCTTTCCGGTATGGAGGTTTCTCTGGTAAACACCATGAGCCGTGAAACGGTTTTACGGCAATATCTGGACACACTGAAGGGACAATATTCCCATATCCTGATTGACTGTCAGCCCTCGTTGGGGATGCTTACGGTCAATGCGCTGGCGGCTGCGAACAGGATCATAATTCCCGTTCAGGCAGAGTATCTGCCCGCCAAAGGACTGGAACAGCTTTTATCTACGGTCAGCAAGGTAAAACGGCAGATCAATCCAAAGCTCCAGATTGACGGTATACTGCTGACGATGGTGGATAACCGCACCAACTTTGCCAAAGAGATTGCTACTTTGCTGCGGGACACCTATGGAAGTAAAATCAAAGTCTTTGGAACGGAGATTCCACACTCTGTCCGTGCAAAGGAAATTAGCGCAGAGGGAAAAAGCATTTTCGTCCATGACCCTGGCGGTAAGGTGGCAGAGGGGTATCGAAATCTGACGAAGGAGGTGTTGAAACTTGAAAAGCAGCGCGAAAAAAGTAGAACTGGCATCGGTAGATGATCTGTTTTCTACGGAGGAGAGCCGTGCCGATGCTCAGAGAGAAAAAGTAGTAGAAATCCCGCTGTCGAAACTGCACCCGTTCAAAGGGCATCCATTCAAAGTCAAGGATGACGAAGCCATGATGGAGACCGCAGACAGTATCAAGCAGTATGGCGTTCTGGTTCCGGCGATTGCTCGACCGGACCCGGAGGGCGGTTATGAGCTGGTAGCCGGACACAGGCGGCACAGAGCCAGTGAGCTGGCAGAAAAGGAGACCATGCCGGTCATTGTTCGGGATTTGGATGATGATGCCGCCACGATCATTATGGTTGACAGCAACCTGCAACGAGAAAGTCTGCTCCCCAGTGAAAGAGCATTTGCCTACAAGATGAAGCTGGATGCCATGAAACATCAGGGAGAGCGAGTTGATTTAACTTCGTCCCAAGTTGGGACGAAGTTGAGAGCCGATGAAATATTGGCTCAGCAGGCTGGTTCAAGCAGAAATCAAGTTCAGCGCTATATCCGTCTGACAGAGCTGATTCCTGAATTGATGGATATGGTGGATGAAAAGAAGATTGCCCTGAACCCTGCCTATGAGCTGTCCTTTCTCAAAAAGGAGGAACAGGTAGACCTGTTGGACGCGATGGACAGCGAACAGGCTACCCCTTCTCTTTCTCAAGCTCAGCGGCTCAAAAAATACAGTCAGGAGGGGCATCTGACCCTCGATATGATGCGTGTCATCATGGGTGAGGAAAAGAAAAGCGATCTGGACCGAGTGACATTTACCTCTGACACCTTGCGAAAGTATTTCCCTAAAAGCTATACGCCCCAGCGGATGCAGGAAACCATCATCAAGCTGCTGGAGGCATGGCAGAAAAAGCGTCAGAGAGATCAGGAACGATGAAAGGAGCCGCCTATGAGGGATATTTCAGCCCGCGAGCTGAAAGGACACAACATTCTCGCCGTAGAGAGGTTTTGGGATAACACCCGCTGGATGATTGAGTTTTCCGTCCTGCGTCCCAGCACAGCTTACGGCAGCCCCGGAGAGGAAATGCGGCTGTTTTTGACCGAGGACGGGTATCAGGCTGCCCTGCAAAGCCAGCAGCGCCGGGAGATTAAGATCAAGCGTTACGCTCGTGTGATTGAGGGACATATCCTCGATTTCAAACCGGGAAAACGCCGCCGCTCATAAACCCATACAACGAAAGGAAAGGAATGACTATGTGTACGGTAAAGGAAATTCAAGAAGCAATCCGGGAAGATTGCAAATCTCAGCATGACATGGATTCAACGGATATTGACCGAGTGATGCAAACACTTCCTTTCGCCCAGGAGGAGCCATTTACAGAGGCGCGTCCTCGAAAGCCGCTGTTTTGGTTCTATGCAAGAAAATTTGAAAAGTGTTGAACACCGCAATTCTTTGGAATGAGGATTGCGGTTTTTTTGTACCCAAAATTCGGAAGGAGTGAGGTCGATGGCCGTTTTTCGTATTGAACGGACCCGTGATTATACCGTGATGAGCAATCATCATTTACGAAATGCAAACCTGTCGTTAAAAGCCAAGGGGCTGCTTTCCATGATGCTGTCTTTGCCAGAGGACTGGAATTACACCACCCGTGGTCTTGCAAAGATCTGTAAGGAGGGCGTGGATGCCATAGGCGCTGCGTTGCGGGAATTGGAGGCTGCCGGTTACATTGTGCGGCACAAGCTGCGTGACCGGCAGGGACGCATCAGCGATACAGAGTATGTCATATACGAGCAGCCACAGCTTAGAAAACCGGATACGGATTCACCAGATACGGAAAACCCGTATATGGATAAACCGGATACGGAAAAGCCCGCAGAATTAAATATAGAGAAATCAAATACAGAAAAATCAATTACTTATGGATCAAGTACCGATTCCATTCCCTTCCGGGAAACAGCGGCGGCAAGACCGCCGGAACGGAAAGGAAGAGATGCGATGTCTGTCACAGAGATAGAAAATTATCGGGAATTGATTTTGGAGAATATCGAGTATGACTGTCTGAAGCAGCGTTATCCTCTCTACCTGGATGACCTGAATGAGATCGTAGAGCTGTTGGTAGAAACGGTCTGTGCCAGACGAAAGACCACCCGGATCTCTGGGGGCAGACTTTCCTCACGAGATCGTGCGTTCCCCTTTTTTTTGAAACTGGACCGCTCCCACATCGAGTTTGTCATGGACTGTCTGCAAAAAAAGAACACCACCCAGGTACGCAACATGAAGCAGTACCTGCTTGCGGTGCTGTTCAATGCGCCTACCACCATGAATAATCACTTCACTTCATTGGTCAACCACGATATGCACGCAGGCGGCTGGTAAAGGCCGCCTTTTATCATGCCAAAGGAGGCACGACATGAACCAGATGGAAATGTTCAAAAACCCGGAGTTTGGCAGTATCCGGGTCATCGAAGAAAACGGCAAATACCTGTTCTGCGGAACGGATGTGGCCGCTGCGCTGGGGTACAGCAATCCTCGCGATGCAATTATCCGCCATTGTAGGTATGTCGTGAAACGCGACGCACCTCACCCACAAAGCCCCGACCGCAAAATCAGTATGACTTTTATCCCCGAAGGAGATTTGTACCGCCTGATTGTTCACAGCAAATTGCCATCGGCAGAACAGTTTGAACAGTGGGTATTCGATGAGGTTCTGCCTACCATTCGCAAGCACGGGGCCTATCTCACAAGAGAGAAGCTTTGGGAGGTAGCTACTTCCCCGGAGGCTCTGATGAAGCTCTGCTCAGACTTGTTGGCTGAGCGTGAAGCAAATATTTCTCTGCGTAAGGAAAATGCACAGCTGGAGGGCAAAGCCGCTTTCTATGACCTGTTCATCGACTTAAAGCACAGCACCAATCTCAGGACAACCGCCAAAGAGTTGGATGTCCCGGAGCGCCGGTTTGTTCGGTTTCTGATAGAACGACGGTTTGTGTACCGCACAGCATCCGGCAATGTGCTGCCCTATGCCAATGTGAAAAATACGGGGCTGTTCTGTGTGAAAGACTACTGCAATCACGGGCATACCGGCTCCTACACGCTGGTTACGCCAAAGGGAAAGCTCTACTTTGCTCAGCTGCGGGAGATGATCTTGCTGGTCTCATAAGAACGGAAAGGAAGTGGGTTTTATGCAGGAAGGCAAAACAATCGGGCAGCTGATGGAGGAAATGCGCCAGAAAGCCGGGGCGCAGAACTATCACGGTCATGACTACATGGATCTCCAGCGATTTGCGGAGAACACCCGGCACATGATTATTTTTGATGTACTGACGCATGACTCCCCGGTTGGCTGGAAAGGAGAACGCACCCGCCTGTTTTTGTCAGATATAGGCTATGAAAAAGCTCTGGACAGTCAGGCAAATGGGCAGATCAAGATTCTCAGCCATGCAAAGGTCAGAAATGGAGATTTGTTTTATGACCACAAAGAACAGATACGATAGGAGGAATCCGATATGAATGAGGAAAAGAAAGTACCCTTTAAGTGGGAATATGCCATTGTAGACGGGCAGGTGTACTACCGGGAAAACAGCCGTATGGTGCGCCCTGACCTCAACGCCACCGCCGAAGCCCGTGTAAAAGGTCTTGTGGGACTGCGTGATTGTGTGCAGGAACTGATCGATCTTCAGATGGATGCAGCGGTTCCGGACAGCACCATTACCCAAAAGCAGGCGGAACTGAACAGCCTCTATGACAGCTTTTCTGCAAAATACGGTCTCATCAATGACCGTGCAAACCGACTGGCCTATGCAGACGATTCTTCCTATTACCTGCTCTGTGCGCTGGAAGTCATCGACGAGGATGGAAAGCTGGAACGCAAGGCAGATATGTTCACCAAGCGGACCATCAAGCCCCATCAGGCGGTGGCTGCCGTAGACACGGCAAGTGAAGCACTGGCGGTGTCCATCTCGGAAAAAGCCTGCGTGGATATGGACTATATGAGCCAGCTTACCGGAAAAACAAAAGAAGAACTGGCCGGAGAGCTGCAAGGCGTGATCTTCCGTGTACCGGGACAGCTGGAGAAAGACGGCACACCCCATTATGTGACTGCTGATGAATACCTCTCCGGCAATGTACGCCGCAAACTGCGTCAGGCGCAACGGGCGGCACAGCAGGACCCGGTTTATGCAGTCAATGTGGAAGCTCTTAGCGCCGCCCAGCCCAAAGACCTGGATGCGTCGGAGATCGAGGTGCGTCTGGGCGCTACCTGGATTGACAAGGAATATATCCAGCAGTTTATGTATGAGACCTTTAATACCCCGTTTTATCTCCAGCGCAGTATTGGGGTCAACTATTCGTCCTTTACCGCTGAATGGCAGATCAAGGGGAAATCTTCCGTATCCTACAACGATGTGGCAGCTTATACCACCTATGGGACCAGTCGTGCCAATGCCTATAAGATTTTGGAGGACAGCCTGAACCTGCGAGATGTCCGTATCTATGACACCATAGAGGACGCAGACGGAAAAGAGCGCCGCGTGCTGAACGCCAAGGAGACCACTTTGGCTGCCCAAAAACAGCAGGCTATCCGGGAAGCCTTTAGGGACTGGATCTGGAGAGACCCGGAGCGCCGCCAGACTTTGGTGCGCCAGTACAACGAAGAAATGAACTCCACCCGTCCCCGTGAGTATGATGGCAGCCATATCACTTTTGGCGGCATGAATCCGGCCATTACCCTGAGGGAACACCAGAAAAGCGCCATCGCCCATGTGCTGTATGGCGGTAATACTCTGCTGGCACACGAAGTGGGCGCAGGCAAAACATTTGAGATGGTGGCTGCTTCGATGGAAGCCAAACGCCTGGGACTGTGTCAGAAATCTCTCTTTGTGGTTCCAAACCATCTGACCGAGCAGTGGGCGTCGGAGTTTCTGCGTCTCTATCCTTCCGCCAATATCTTAGTCACCACCAAAAAGGACTTTGAGACCCATAACCGAAAGAAGTTCTGCGCTCGTATTGCGACGGGTGATTATGATGCCATCATCATGGGACACAGCCAGTTTGAGCGTATCCCCATCAGCCGGGAGCGTCAGGAACGGCTTCTCTATGAGCAGATCGACGAGATCACCGAGGGGATTGCAGAGGTACAGGCCAGCGGCGGCGAGCGTTTTACCGTCAAGCAGCTGGAGCGTACCAGAAAGTCTCTGGAAGCCAGACTGGAAAAGCTACAAGCCGAAGGGCGAAAAGACGATGTGGTAACCTTTGAGCAGCTGGGTGTAGACCGATTGTTCGTAGACGAGGCTCACAACTATAAGAACCTGTTTTTATATACAAAAATGCGGAATGTGGCTGGCCTTTCCACATCGGACGCACAGAAATCCTCCGATATGTTTGCCAAATGCCGCTATATGGATGAGATCACCGGAAACCGTGGCGTGATTTTTGCCACCGGAACCCCGGTCAGCAACTCCATGACCGAGCTTTACACCATGCAGCGTTACCTTCAGTATGAACGCCTGCAAGAGCTGAACATGACCCACTTCGACTGCTGGGCTTCCCGATTTGGAGAGACCGTCACAGCATTGGAGCTGGCACCGGAAGGCACCGGCTACCGGGCAAGAACGAGATTCAGCAAGTTCTTTAACCTGCCGGAGCTGATGAACCTGTTCAAAGAAGTGGCCGACATTAAGACTGCCGATCAGCTGAACCTGCCCACCCCGGAGGTGGAATACCACAACATCGTGGCGCAGCCTACCGAACATCAGCAGGAAATGGTCAAGGCCCTTTCGGAGCGCGCATCGCTGGTACACAGCGGAACCGTGGACCCGTCCCAGGACAATATGCTCAAGATTACCTCGGATGGCCGTAAGCTGGGCCTGGACCAGAGAATCGTCAACCAGATGCTCCCGGATGAACCTGGCACAAAGGTCAATCAGTGCGTGGACAACATCATGCAGATCTGGCGGGATGGCAAAGCTGACAAGCTGACCCAGCTGGTGTTCTGCGACATTTCTACACCGCAGGCAAAAGCTCCTGCAAGCAAGGCGGCGAAAACGCTGGATAATCCACTGCTTCACGCATTGGAAGGCGCTGTGCCTCTGCCGGAGCAGGAACCGGTCTTTACGGTATATGACGATATTCGTCAGACTCATTGCTCAGGGGATGCCTGCCGACCAGATCGCTTTTATCCATGAAGCCAACACCGAAGTGCGGAAAAAGGAGTTGTTCTCTAAAGTCCGTACCGGTCAGGTGCGTGTCCTTTTGGGCAGCACCGCCAAGATGGGCGCAGGCACCAATGTGCAGGACCGTCTGGTGGCACTTCATGACCTGGACTGTCCGTGGAGACCGGGAGACCTTGCCCAGCGCAAGGGCCGTATTGAGCGACAGGGCAACCAGAATCCCCTTGTCCATGTGTACCGCTATGTGACCGAAGGAACCTTTGACGCATACCTCTGGCAGACGGTGGAGAATAAGCAAAAATTCATCAGTCAGATCATGACTTCTAAATCGCCGGTGCGTTCCTGCGATGATGTGGACGAAACGGCGCTTTCCTTTGCCGAGATCAAAGCCCTGTGCGCCGGAGATCCCCGCATCAAGGAGCGTATGGATTTGGATGTGGAGGTATCCCGCCTGAGGCTGATGAAAGCCGACCACCAGAGCAAGCAATATCGTCTGGAGGACCAGTTGCTCAAATACTTCCCGGAGGAGATTGAAAAGCACAAAGGCTTTATCAAGGGCTTTGAATCCGATCTGGAGGTTTTGGCAGCGCACCCGCACCCGGAGGACGGTTTTGCTGGTATGGAAATCCGCGGCGATCTGCTGACCGATAAGGAGAACGCCGGCGCAGCCCTTTTGGATGCCTGCAAGGAGGTCAAAACCTCCGATCCGGTGCAGATCGGCAGCTACCGGGGCTATGCCATATCCGTGGAATTTTCCGCATGGAAACAGGAGTATACGCTCCTGCTGAAAGGACAGATGACCCACCGGGCAACCCTTGGTACAGACCCTCGCGGAAATCTTACCCGTATCGACAATGCCCTCGCCCAAATGCCCCAGCGTCTGGAGGCGGCACAGGCCCAGCTGGATAACCTTTATCAGCAGCAGGCTGCCGCAAAGGAGGAAGTCGGAAAGCCATTCCTTTATGAAGAAGAACTGCGAAGCAAAAAAATGACCGTCTGGTGGAGCTGGATACTTTGCTGAACATCGACGGAAAGGGACAGGCACACGCCGAGGCTGTTGTTGCCAAAAAGCACACGGCCTTCGGTGCTGGATCATCTGAAGCGCCCGGTGACGCCCCGCAGTATAGACAAGAAACCAAAACAGCATGAGGAGGTGCGATAACATGAATACCAATAATCTGAATACGGCCCTTTATGAAAAGATGGCCACTGAGCAGGAAAAATATAGGGACTGGCTGAAAAGCCAGCCCCCGGAAGAAATCCTGCACCACACCTATGAGTACACCGTCCGGGAGGACATCGTGATGGCGATGGAGGAGCTGGAGCTGACCGACGCACAGGCCCAGGCGCTTTTGGAATCTCCCTCGCCGCTGGCGGATGTGTACCGTTATTTTGAAAAGCTGGAGACCGGCTATATGGATATGATCCGGGACAGCATTGAGAACCGTGCCGACGATGTGTGCCAGAGCTAAAGAGGAACTGCGAACAACACCGGTCTATCCCCATTCAGCTGCCTATGCGAGAGAACATGGGGAAATGGCACAGTACAACCTCTCATATCAGGCGAACAGCGCCTGCAAAGAAGCTATTGAGCAGACCATCAGCGCCCACTATGCAGAGAATCGGCTGGATACGGAGGCGGCGGTCAAAGATGTGCTGGAAAAGTTCGGGACGGAACGGGTACAGTTTATTCTTGCCAACACCATCCAGCGCAAGAACTATGACGGGCGTATCTCTCAGGACAATAAAGCCTGGGCAAAAACCATTCCCATGCCGGAGGACAGCGGCGCTTCCCGCCACTGCGCCTATCTGGTTGTGGATGGGGTCAATCCCGGTCTGACCGATCTGTTTACCAGGCAGGCCAGAAAAACCATGCAGGAACAGCAGAAAAGTTCTGTCCTGCAAAAGCTCAAACAGGAACCACCTGCCCATAAGCCTGCCGCCCCGAAGAAACAGGAGCCGGAGCGATGAGCAGCCCCAAGCGCAAGCGGGATGTGCCGGTTCTGTTTTGGGTATCCGCTGATGAAATGGAGTTGATTCATCAAAAGATGCAGCAATACGGGACAGAGAATTTGAGCGCTTATCTGCGGAAAATGGCGCTGGATGGTTATGTGGTCAAGCTGGAACTACCGGAGCTGAAGGAGTTGGTTTCCCTGATGCGCCGAAGCAGCAACAACTTGAATCAGCTGACCCGCAAAGTGCATGAGACCGGGCGGGTTTATAATGCTGACTTGGAGGATATATCCCAGCGGCAGGAACAACTGTGGGAGGGTGTAAAGGAAATCCTTACCCAACTCTCCAAACTTTCATAACAGGGATAGATACTCCATTTGCGGAGGGAGGAACGGCGTTTCTTCGCCGCACCTCCCTCCGCTTTTTCTTTTTGGCGGTATCCTTGCCTTTTGGCTGTAAGACAGGGATAATGGAATCAGGAACAGGAACTGTGATTTTGGGAGGAGGCATAACAATGAGGGCATTGGTGTTTTTGTTAAAACTGTTGTTGAAAATTTTGGTAGCTTCGGTAATTCTGACACTGACCCTGTTCGTTTGGATTTGTGTGGGGATCGTCTATGTTTCCGGTCTGGTGCTGGGGCTTATCAGCATGGTGATCGCCCTGTTGGGCGTGGCGGTCCTGCTGACCTGTTCCCTGCAAAACGGCATTATCCTGCTGGTGATGGCATTCCTTATTAGTCCCTATGGTCTGCCGATGGCTGCCATCTGGCTGCTGGGCAAGGTGCAGGACTTGAAGTTTGCCATTCAGGATTTGGTTTATGGATAAAATGCGCGGTCACAAAAATGCCAGACAGTGTCTGTTAAATTGCCATATTTACTTCTGTGCTACATCCGTGTATAATAGTAGCACGAAAGGAAGTGATAGATGTGACCAAATCAGAACGGTTTGAGCAATTAGACAGACTTCTGACCGAGCATGATGGGATGCTGCAAACCGCACAGGTAATCGCCAGTGGAATTGTAAAACCCATTTTTTATGAATATGTCAAAGAGAAAAATCTTCAGCAGGTTGCTCACGGAATTTATGTCTCCGAGGACACCTGGATTGATGCGATGTTTCTGTTACATCTGCGATGTGGTCAGGCAGTATTTTCCCATGAATCAGCGCTATTTTTCCATGACTTGACAGACCGGGAACCATCTCCATACGCTATCACGGTGCGCAGAGGGTACAGCACCACTCGCTTAAAGGCAGAGGGCCTTTCTGTTTACACCATCAAACCAGAACTATATGAGGTAGGGCTGACAACTGGCCAAACACCTTTTGGGCATACGGTTCCTGTCTATGATATGGAGCGCACCATCTGCGATCTGCTCCGCAGCCGAAGCAGCATGGAAATACAGACTTTTCAAGGTGCGCTGAAGATGTATGCCAGAAGAAAGGACAAGGATCTGCGGACTTTGATGCGGTATGCCGGTATGTTCCGGGTTGAAAAAATTTTACGGCAGTATTTGGAGGTGCTTTTATGATAAAGACAGCAAGGCAGCTAAAAGATTTGATTCGCAATCTTTCCAGAGAAAAATCTGCGGATGCACAGCTTTTAATGCGAAACTATATGATGGAGCGTTTTCTGGAGCGTATTTCCCTTTCTGAATATCGTGATAAATTTATTCTGAAAGGCGGGATGCTGGTAGCGGCAATGGTTGGACTGGATGCCCGTTCCACGATGGACTTGGACGCTACTGTAAAAGGAGCCAATGTTAATGTAGAGGACATCGAGAACCTGATTTCTGCTATTGTGAGTGTGCCGATTGATGATGGCGTCAAATTTCAGCTGAAAAGCATTTCAGAGATTATGGATGAAGCGGAGTATCCTGGGATTCGGGTCAGCATGACTACAACCTTTGACGGTGTGGTGACACCTTTGAAGATTGACATTTCCACAGGGGATGCCATTACCCCCAGGGAGGTACGCTACTCTTTCAAGCTGATGCTGGAAGATCGCTCCATTGACATTTGGGCATACAATCTGGAAACCGTTCTGGCTGAAAAGCTGGAAACAATCATCACCAGAACCACCACCAACACCCGCATGAGAGATTTCTATGACATTTATATTCTGGATCAGCTCCACGGGAACACATTGAACCGGCAGACGCTCTATGATGCGCTGCGGGCCACTGCCCACAAACGCGGGGCAGAACAACATCTTGCAGAAGCTGCCGAAGTTTTTGAAGAAGTGGAAAATAGTCCGGTGATGCAGAAACTTTGGGAATCGTACCGTAAAAAATTTTCCTATGCGGCAGATCTGGAGTGGAACATCATCATGGGGGCGGTTCGCAGTTTATATGCGCTCAGTGAAAAGGAATCGAGCCTATGAAGAAGCATGGACATTATTGTAAAGTCTGCGGAGAATATAAGGCTAACGAAAAATTTTCCGGCAAAGGTCATGCGGCGCACATCTGTAAATCCTGTGCTTCTTTATCGCCGGAGAAACAAGCGGAGCAAATGACGGTAAACCGCTTACTGAATCTCCCTTGGCGGTTATCAAAGGAGCAGATTTCCTGGCTGAAAAACCGAATGAAAGATAAGCGCCCGGAAGTTCATGCACTGGCAAAAGAACAATACGAGATGAGGTTTCCTCCGAAGCGGTTAGAGGACATCGAGGACGATTTTATAGAATAGCAAAAGCGGTCTGCACCATGCAGGCCGTTTCTTTTTTAGAAAGGAGGCCCTTCTATGGCAACCACACGCATCATGCCCCTGCATATCGGCAAGGGCCGCACCGAAAGTCAGGCAATCAGCGACATCATTGATTATGTGGCAAATCCGCAAAAGACCGACAACGGAAAACTAATTACCGGCTATGGCTGTGACAGCCGGACCGCCGATGCAGAGTTCCTTCTGGCGAAGCGGCAGTATATCTCCGCCACCGGGCGGGTGCGCGGGGTGGATGATGTGATCGCTTACCATGTGCGCCAGTCATTCAAACCCGGAGAGATCACACCGGAGGAAGCCAACCGCCTGGGCGTGGAATTTGCCAAGCGGTTCACCAAGGGCAATCACGCCTTTGTGGTCTGCACTCACATAGACAAATCGCACGTTCATAATCACATCATCTGGTCGGCGGTCAATGCGGATTGTGACCGAAAATTCCGCAACTTTTGGGGCAGCACCAGAGCCGTCCGGCGCTTGAGCGATACCATCTGTATCGAGAACGGATTGTCCATTGTGGAGAATCCCAAGCCCCACGGAAAAAGCTACAACAAATGGCTGGGCGATCAGGCCAAGCCCTCCCATCGGGAACAGCTGCGGGTGATGATTGACCGTGCGCTGGAGCAAAAGCCCACTGACTTTGACGCATTGTTGAAACTGCTTACAGAAATGGGCTGTGAAGTATCCCGGCGTGGGAAAGCAATCCGGCTCAAAGCGCCCGGCTGGAAGAATGTAGCCCGCATGGATGACAAGCTGGGGGCCGGGTACAGTGAAGCAGAAATCCGTGCGGTGTTGGCCGGTGAAAAACAGCATACGCCCCGTAAAAATTCCGCCGTGCAGCCGGAGCCGCCCAAGGTCAATCTGCTGGTGGACATTCAGGCAAAATTACAAGCTGGGAAAGGCGCTGGGTATGTGCGCTGGGCCAAGGTTTTTAACCTGAAACAGATGGCGCAGACTGTAAATTTTCTCACCGAACATCAGCTGTTGGACTATGGGGAGCTGGCAGAAAAAGCGGCGGCAGCCACCGCCCACCACAACGAACTGTCGGCGCAGATCAAGGCAGCGGAAAAGCGCATGGCGGAGATTGCCGTACTGCGTACCCATATCATCAACTATGCCAAGACCCGCGAGACCTATGTAGCCTACCGCAAGGCCGGTTATTCCCGAAAATTCCGCGAGGAACATGAGCAGGAAATCTTGCTCCATCAGGCAGCCAAAAATGCCTTTGACGAGATGGGCGTGAAGAAGCTGCCCAAGGTCAAAGACCTGCAAGCCGAGTATGCAAAACTGCTGGAGGAAAAGAAGAAAACCTACGCCGAGTACCGGCACTCCCGTGAAGAAATGCGGGAACTTTTGACTGCCAAAGCCAATGTGGACCGGGTGCTGAAAATGGAGGTAGAACAGGATGTTGAAAAAGAAAAAGACCACGGCCAGCGGTGAGCCGGTCATGGTCCAAAGCGTTCGCAGAACGCGCAGCCACAGAATGAAATTCTGTGTTCAAAGGGGCTTGGGGGCGCTGCCCTCAACAAGCAAGCGGAGAGGAAAATCACGGAGGGATTTTCTTCCCTGCGGGCCTGTGTGTATTAACACAGGCATTGCTTGCCAGTATTATCCCGAATCTGGACTCGTAAAAACATGAACGGGCTATTTTCTTGAATTTCGTCCAGGCGTGTGTTATTATAAAATCAGTAAGTTATAATTAACTGATTGGAGTGAGGATAATGGGAAATGCCAGTTTCAATCAAGACTGGTACGGTATGCAGGCCAAAGTTCTGGCGCAAAGTGATGATCGTGTAGTCGTAGATTATGGCTGCAAAGGCCGGGGAATTGTAAAAAACTATAATCTGTTTGAGGGAATACAGCTTTGTTTCCTCGATTTTGAATCAGATGAGTCTATGGAAACACAAAAGTTTAATCCAGATATTATTCAGATCACGCACTGCCAGACCGGCCGGTATGAATGTGAATTTGCTAACCACACTGTATCGTATTTGCCAGAGGGCTATTTTAGCGTTGCGGCAACAGAGCATTTGCCGGTTTCCTTTTCTTTCCCTTTGGGAAAATATTACGGCGTCAGCCTCGTCATTGACCGTCAGGCGCTTTCAGATGGAACACGCCGAATGATGCAGACAATCCCTATTGACCTTGATAAAATAGGAACAACGCTGGGACTTGAAACACGGTGGTATGTCAGTGATACCCCAGCGCAATTACAGCACTTGTTTTCAGAATTATATTCTGCCGCTGAGACGGAGCCAATCGGCTATTTCAAAATTAAGGCTATTGAACTCCTGTACCACATGGATCAGCTAACGCAGATTAACGGGTGCGATTTGAAGTATTTTGATAAGAAACAGATACAGACCACAAAAGCGATACGAGAATACCTCATTTCCCATTTGGATGAAAAAGTGTCTCTGGAGCAGTTGGCAAAGGAAGCACACTTAAACCTCTCTGTTTTTCATTTGGTTTTTTCTCATATCTACGGAGACACACCCTATGCGTATCTCAAAAAATACAAAATGAATTTAGCAGCCCAGTGGCTCTCGGAAGATAAAATGAAAATCGGGGATATAGCTTTAGAACTCGGATATAGCAATGCCAGCAAATTTGCTAAAGCGTTTCAATCTGTGTATGGGATGTTACCAAAGGACTATCGAAAAAATAAATAGGAAGAACGGGCTATTTTCTGCATCATCTCAAAGGAATGGAGCGGAAAAAAATTGAGGGACTGTGTATAATGGGTTGATGCAGTTAGCTTTATCTAACTGCATCAACCCATTTTTAGGAGGTGGTGATTTGTGCTTGTTATAGACACACGAATAAAGTTGTTGTTATTCATTCTTATCAACTTTATGGTGTTCGGCTTGAAGGATTTCATTCTTGGCAGCGTGTGTTTTTTCTTTATCTGTATCCTTTCGTGCCTGATGGGGCAGAAAAAGATTGTATTGAAATACCTTATCTTTTATGTGGTGATTGCGGCCATACAGCAGCTTTGCGCCTTCCTTCCCCAGGCCATCGAAACTATTTTGTCGATCTTCACATTGTTTATTCGGGTGATGATACCCGTGGTACTCTTTGCCTCAACCTTTATCGCTACAACGAAAGTCAGCGAATTGATTGCGGCCATGTACTCGCTAAAAATTCCTCGGAGCATTACCATTACATTCGCTATGGTATTGCGCTTTTTTCCGACTTTCAGTGAGGAGATCCACAATATCTATGACGCGATGAAGTTAAGAGGCATCGCACTTTCGTGGAAAAATGTATTCACGCGCCCTGTGCTCATTCTGGAGGCAATCGCTATCCCCATTGTGATGCGCTCTGCTTCGATTGCAGAAGAATTATCTGCTTCTGCGGTGACACGAGGCATTGATAATCCGGCACAACGAACTTCGTTCATTCAGCTAAAAGTTCATGCTAAAGATTGGATGGTACTGTGCTTCTTTCTTGTTGCCTTCGTTGTGCTGTTTTTCTGCAAATACCAGATATATGGGAGGATATGATGATGATTGATATTGACCATGTATCTTTTCAATATTCCGGCGCTGAACAGGAAAATCTGCAAGATTTCAATTTGCAGATTAAAAAGGGGGAGTGTGTTGTTCTCACTGGCGAATCTGGATGTGGAAAGACTTGTGTGACCAGGTTGATAAATACGCTTATTCCCCACTTTTACGAAGGGGAAATGTCCGGGGCGGTTCTCATTGACGGAGTTGATACCCGCACGATCCAACCGCACGATTTGTCAGACAAGATAGGCTCTGTTTTCCAAAATCCGCGCAGTCAATTCTTCAGCCTGGATACGGACAGCGAGATTGTGTTTGGTATGGAAAATAAGGGTATGCCCTATCAAGTGATGCTGAATCGTTACCAACAGACTATCCGGGAATTACATATTGAAAAGTTAAAGGATCGCAACCTGTTTGACTTGTCCGGCGGGCAAAAGCAGACCATAGCCTTTGCCAGCGTTTACGCATTAAATCCTGATATTTTTGTCTTGGACGAGCCTTCCTCCAACTTGGATCCGGAGGCCATCCAAGAACTACGGCGGCTGCTTTTGCTGATTAAGGCGCAGGGAAAAACGATTGTTGTATCCGAACATCGCCTTTACTTTTTGAATGGGATTGCAGACCGCATTGTCCTTATGGAACATGGTAAGCTGAAACAATCTTGGTCCGCCCGTGATTTTGCTTTACTCAGTACCGAGCAAATCAAGGCGCTGGGACTTAGAAGCTATACGCCTGCAAGGTTAGAACTTCCAGAAACAATGCCGTCTCGAAACGATACCCCGGCTGTCGAAGTTAAAGATCTTGCGATAGGATATGAGAAAGGGAAACCCGTGGCGCAGCACCTGAATTTTCGTGTCTACCCAGGAGAAATTGTTGGTGTGGTAGGAAAAAATGGCTGCGGGAAATCAACTTTAGCCCGGACCTTATGTGGCTTGCAGAAGGAACTCCGTGGAGAAGTTCTATACCAAAACAGTATGATCCCAAGCAAACGGCGGATCAGGAAAGCATATCTTGTCATGCAGGACCCGGACTATCAACTGTTTACCGATAGCGTTTACCAGGAACTACTGCTGGCATTATCTGACCAGAAGGATAAAGACGAAAAGAGAATAGACGATATTCTGGATGAGCTGAATTTGACGATTTATAAAGAGCGGCATCCAATGTCCCTATCAGGTGGGCAAAAGCAACGCACTGCTATCGGCGTTGCGGCTCTCCGGGATGCAGAGGTACTTATTTTTGATGAGCCTACAAGCGGCTTGGACTACAAAAACATGGAGAGTGTTGCAGGAATTTTAAGTGCGCTGTCCAAAAGAGGAAAAGCCATCTTGGTGATTTCCCATGACAATGAACTACTGATGAAGATTTGTTCCCGTGTCATTCGCATGGATGAAAAGACTTCATCTTAGTTATATACCAATAATAGAAAGGGGCTATCTATATGAGTGAACAAGCAAAAGCTGTCGGCGTGTCCGACAAAATGAAGGCAAAGGACTATATTACACTGGGCATTTTTACGGTTCTGTTCTTTGCCGTAGTAATGGTGTGCATCTTTGCCTCCGCAGCTACCGTGGTGACCTTCGCGTTTGGGAGCGCCATTGCTGCAATTCCTGGAGGCATTATCTATATGCTGATGCGCGCTAAAGTGCCAAAGGCCGGGAGCGTTCTCTTGAGCGGTGTGGTGATCGGCCTGATTGAGTTCCTGATTGGCGCAGGATGGGCGGTTGCCGTCGGTTTTATTGCCGGTGCCGTAATTGCGGAGCTTCTGGCCCGTATCGGCCACTACAAGAGCTTCTGGCTGAATACCATTGGCTATTCCGTGTATATGATGTTCTTTGCGCTGGGAACCTATCTCCCTATGGTCATTATGACCGGCTATGTGGATGATATGTCTACGTCGAATGGTGTCAGCGCCGAGTATCTGACGGAGCTGCATAGCTTTATGAATGGAACAATGGTAGTCATCATTGCTGTTGTGACCTTCGTTGCAGGCATCGTCGGCGCTTTGATTGCAAAAGGCGTGTTCAAAAAGCATTTTCAGAAGGCAGGCATTGTCTAAGGACAATATAGTTACGACTAACTCTCTGGTATCTTTGGGCTATTTTTGACACCGGAACAGAGATATGGAGTAGCAGGCAATTTCAAAGATTGATAAAATGAATGGTGAGGTTAGAAGTTGCTAACCTCACCATTTTCACTTTTAAGGAGGGTTCATGCTATGTCAAACGCAAAATCGAAACAGGCAAAACCAAAGACGGGTTTGGCACGATGCATGGAATTGGCTTTGACTGACAGAAAGGGCCTTGTATTCTTAGCTGCGGTTCTTTCGTCACTGGCGGCCATTGCTTCGTTCATCCCGTACATAGCGGTCTATTTTATGATCCGCTCAATTATCGGTGTTTTCCCGAACCTTGACCAGTTGGATATGGGGATGGTCATGAATTACGGCTGGCTGGCGCTCGCCGGGATCGTGGCGAATATCCTGCTGTACTTCCTGGCTATTTTCAGTTCACACATGGCAGCGTTCGGAACGCTGTACGAGTTGAAGGTTCTCTTTGCAGACCATATTACTAAAATTCCACTTGGGTATCACCTGACGATTGGCAGCGGACGTCTGCGGAAAATCATGGATGAAAACATTGAAAGCGTAGAGGGCTTTATTGCTCACCAGTTCCCGGATTTTGTCGCTTCTATTACAGCTCCCATTGTCATGGTCATCATCCTACTGGCCGTTGACTGGCGGTTCGGTCTTGCCTCTCTGGTCGGTATCATTCTGGCGTTTGTTGCGGAGTTCATTGGCTTTGGCAGCGGCGAGATGAAGGAGAATATGGGTAAGTACCAAAAAGCCCTGGAAGAAATGAACAACGCTTCTGTGGAGTATGTTCGTGGAATGTCGGTTGTAAAGGCGTTTAACCAGACCGCATCCTCTTTCAAAAAACTCAAAGAAGCAATTACCGGATATACAGAGTGGGTCCTGAAATTTTCCCTGGGCTGGCAGAACTGTATGCCCGCCTTCACCACAATCATCAATAATGTTTATCTGATCCTTGTACCTGTCGGGATTTTGATCGGTTCCAGGTCAGATGATTTTGCCGGGTTTGCCATGACCTTCATTTTCTATCTGCTCTTTGTACCTGCAATTTCCGGCGTACTGAATAAGATCATGTATATCTCCGAGTCGTTCATGCAGATTGATGGGAATGTGGCTCGGATGGATGAAATTCTGAACATCCCTGAAATGCCGGAAACGAGCATCCCAAGAAACCCACCAATGATGATGTTGCTTTCAAGGATGTCAGCTTTTCCTACACGGGAGACATACACGAAAAGGCGCTGGAGAATGTTTCCTTTGTTGCGAAGCAGGGACAGATCACAGCTATTGTCGGCCCGTCCGGCGGCGGCAAGAGTACGATTGCCAATCTGATTTCTCGGTTTTGGGACGTATCTTCCGGCAGCATTACCATCGGCGGCGTAGATGTGCGCGATATGGCGGAGGATGACCTGATGCGCCATGTCAGCTTTGTGTTCCAGGATATTTTCCTGTTCAAGCAGAGCATCTTGGATAATATCCGTATGGGCAATCCTTCGGCCAGTGAGGAACAAGTGATTGCGGCGGCGAAAGCGGCGCAGTGCCACGAGTTCATCTCCAATCTGCCCAACGGGTATCATACGGTGGTCGGCTCCAAAGGCATCCATCTCTCTGGCGGCGAGCGCCAGCGAATTGCCATTGCGCGGGCCATTATCAAGGACTCGCCCATCATCGTGCTGGATGAGGCAACGGCGTTCAGCGACCCGGAGAATGAATACCTGATCCAGAAAGCTTTTGAAAAGCTGATGCAGGGTAAGACAGTTATCATCATCGCACACCGCCTCTCCACGATCCGCAATGCAGATAAGATTATTGTCATGGAGAAAGGGCACCTGATCGAAGAAGGAAAACATGACGAGCTGGTGGACACAGGCGGACGCTATGCGCAAATGTGGAACCACTATACAGAAGCGATTGGCTGGAAAATCAGCGGAAAGGCGGTGTAACTATGAGCAGATTACAAAAAGCTCTCTTTTTATCAGACAAAGGTTACGCAGATCTGAAAAAAGCAATCTTCGCCTGCACATTGACGAACTTGGCTATGCTTCTTCCGTTCTGTGTAACTGTTATGATTTTCAGTGAAATTCTGACTCCCTTTGTCAATGGCGGCTCCATTCAGTGGAAGCATATCTGGATGCTGTGGGGCGCGGGGATTGTTTCGGCTATTCTGGTATTTCTGGCTGCCAAAAACGATTACCGCAAAACCTATATTGCCTCATATAAAGAGTCGAACACGACCCGGCTTCGGATTGCGGAGCATCTGCGGAAACTTCCGATGAATTTCTTTAACACCAAGGACCTTTCTGAACTGACCACAAATATGATGGCAGATTGCAGCAGCATGGAATCCCTGCTCAGCAGCACGATCCCTCCGCTGATTGCAAACGGCATCACGGTGACCCTGACCTGCATCCTGCTGGCCTTCTTTGACTGGCGGCTTGCTTTGTGCGTATTTATCACGGTTCCGATTGCCTTCCTCATTATCTGGCTCAGCCGGAACCATCAAAAGAAGCTGTTTGAAAAACAGGTTGACGCAAAGCTGGATGCTTCTGACCAGGTACAGGAATACTTGGAAGGCATGAAGATCATCAAGTCCTGCGGGCTGTCCGGTTCTCATTTCAGCGCGCTGGATAAAGCTCTGTTAGCAATGAAAAAAATCGCCATCAAAGTGGAGATGGCTGTCGGCGTGTTCATGTCCAGTGCAAGTATGATTTTGCAGGCTGGCATCGGTATCACGATTTTTGTTGGCGCTATTCTTCTAACACAAGGACAGATTGAGCTTCTTCCTCTGCTTATGTTCCTGCTGATGGTCACACGGATTTATGGACCGATCCTGGCGATCCTGGCGAACCTGTCCTCACTGCTGAATTTGAATGTGGTCACAAGTCGTATGCGTACCCTGCTCACTACCCCTGCGATGGACGGTGAAGGAAAAACGGTCCCGAACTGCGATATTGAGCTTTCCCATGTGACCTTTGCCTACAATCAGGAAGATGTCATCAAAGATGTTTCTTGTAAAATTCCCCAGGGGAGCGTGACTGCCCTTGTTGGTCCGTCCGGCTCCGGTAAAAGCACGATTTCCAAACTGATTGCCCGGTTTTGGGATGTTCAGCAGGGAAAGATCACCGTGGGCGGAAAAGACATTAAGAGTATGGAGCCGGAAAGTCTCATGTCTTATATGTCCTTCGTGTTCCAGGATGTGACCCTGTTCAATGATACGGTCATGAACAATATCCGTCTTGGCAATCCAAACGCAACGGACGATCAAGTAATTGCTGCGGCCAAAGCCGCCTATTGTGATGAATTTGTCCGGGAAATGCCGGACGGGTATCAGACGGTCCTCGGTGAGAACGGCAGCACTCTTTCCGGCGGTGAGCGCCAGCGTATTTCCATCGCCCGCGCATTGCTGAAAAATGCGCCCATTATTCTGCTTGACGAGGCAACAGCATCCCTTGACCCGGAAAATGAAGTCCTGGTTCAAAAGGCGATTGCCAAACTGGTGGAGGGTAAGACGGTCATTATGATTGCTCACCGGCTCCGTACAGTTGTAGATGCAGACCAAATCCTCGTCCTTGACAATGGACGGTTGGTAGAGCATGGAACCCACGATGAGCTGATGAAGAAGAACGGATTGTACCATAAACTGTTCCATATCCAACAGGAGAGTCTTGGTTGGGCTGTGTAAATTGTTTTAGAAGGGAGATGTTCCATGAAACTTCATGCGTCCGGGGAGGACTATCTGGAAACCATCCTTGTTCTCCATAAGAAAACGGGTATGGTGCGCTCCGTAGATGTGGCCCGGCACATGGAGGTGTCAAAACCCAGCGTGTGCCATGCAGTGGCTACCTTGCGGGACGGCGGCTTTCTTATGATGGACGAAGATCACTTTCTCCATCTGACCGATGTGGGCCGCGAGGTAGCCGAAAAAATCTACGAGCGTCACTGCTTCTTTACCGAGCAGCTTATCACCGCAGGCGTTGACCCCAAAACTGCGGAGGCCGATGCCTGCCGTATTGAACACATCATCAGTGATGAGAGTTTTGACCGGCTGAAAGAGGCAGTCGAACAAGAGCAAGACTAAAACCGAATAAACCAAGCGATCCTGCCCCGCCAGACGGGGAAAGAAAAACCGTTGCAGGGCAGGTAGCTTCGTGCGCCCATAATGGATTTTCCGGGTACTGCGGCGGTTTTGAGTAACATCAAGGCCGCCGTTCCTTATGCCCTCGACAAAGGAGTGACGACTACACGCTGACACGGCGGCTTTAGGAGGGAGCCGCCGTGAAGCAAAGACCGCTTCGACATAATTCGGCAGGAATTTACCTGTCAAAAAAAGCCTGACCGTCAATCGGCCTCCATCTGCTTATGAACAGGCACTATCGTGGCTGGTCCATAAGCGTCATAAGTCCTTCTTTTAGCAGCGCCAGCCGCCGTTCTTCGGATGCTGGCGCTTTTGCTTGTCGTTTTTTCGGGAATTTCCCCGAAAGGTGTCGCTCACCGCCTTCATTTCGGTTCACCCGTCAACCCGTGAATCGAAATGGAGGTACATAATGCAGAAGATCAATCTTCGGGAACTGTATCCCGATGTGTATAAAACCGATGTCTTTGTGGACGTGGCCGAGGAAGTGCTGGCGGCAATCCGGGGCCAGGAGAAGGACGATGCTGCCTACGAGCGCCGGAAGTTCTGGCACAAGGCCCATTACTCTCTGAACCGGGAGGATGGCATTGAAAACGATGCCCTCAACCGGCCGCTCATCCCGGAGGAAGTCTTGGAGCAGAAGCAGCTGCGGGAGGAAGTGTACGCCGCGCTGATGCAGCCTGCCATCCAGGCCCGGCGTATCTACGCCCGGTTTTACCTGGGCATGACGGTGGCCGAGATCGCCCGGATCGAGGGTGCTGACCGCCGCCGCGTGTGGGAGAGCATCCGGCGCGGACTGAAGAAGCTGGCGCGGTTGCTGGATACGGCCCAATAACCTGACCGCCGCATAGCGGCAAAAAGAGAGCCGGTGGGGGTTTTTATTCCTCCACCGGCTTACTTATTCTCTAAATGTTCATCTGGGTCAACCCCAGCCGTCTGCACCATCTCTTTTAGCTCATCAGTCAACGCGCGGGTTGAGTTTAACAGCACTTTTCTGGCAGCCGGAGGGCACGAAAGGTAAAGCTGCCGCATATCGTTGGCGGCTTGCTCATCTTCAGGCAGATCGAGATTCATCAGGGAATCTAAAGATAAATTCAAGACTTTGCAAAAAGCGCGCAGAACCTCAAAAGAAGGATTCTTCACCCCTCTTTCGCAGCCTTGAACGTGCTTTAGAGAAACGTGGCTCAGATCTGCGAGTTCCTGCTGCGTCAATCCTTTTTCCTTACGCGCTTTTTGTATCCTTCGTCCCAGCTCTTTTATCAGTTCCATAGGCACTATCGTCTCCTTAATCATATTTTATCGTGCCCATTTCCTTGCAGGAAGAACCTCATAAAAGGCGTTTTTGAGTACGATAGTACCTATTTTATTGTGCTTGTAAGGAGATTGCGCTGTCCGCAGCTTCTATGAAGGGACAAGGCAAAATATTTTTTCAAATAAATCGCAGTACAGACAGGACAAATCGCCTGTTTTTGTCATGGCTGTCAAGAAGGAGCTTTTCTTTCGCTGACCTTTGACAACTGAATACACGGCAGAACAGGTACATAACCCGCGTATGAGCGAGTGCAGGACGCCGCGAAGATGGAGCAGCCAGGAGGTGATGGACAAGCTGTTTCGGAGCGATCAACGTCCCTGTGACCCGGGTGGTGGCACATCCGGCGCGATGACTGCGCGGGGGCTTAAAGATACTTCCTCACGGCCCGCCAAAGACTTGGGGGGAACCCTGCGGCGCACGCTACGAACGACGCTGCGGAGTTATGACAGCCGCGCCAGCGGAGACCTGTTCTGTCCCCGGCGTCAGGGATGCGTGGCAAATATGACGAGTAATCCGAACAGAATAACAGTAGCCGCACCAGGTTTTTATCCGAAGATTTCTTTCAGACTGGTGCGGCTATTTAAGTATTAAGATATTAAGGAGGCGAGAGTGATGTTTGAAAATTCCATCGAGGTGACATATATTCGGCTGATTTAAGCCCTGGTATCGGCTCCGAACAAAGTGGCTCTCGTCCTGTACTCATTCTTCAAAACAATGTGGGAAATTGTTTCAGTCCTACGATTATTATTGCAGCAATTACCAGTGTAAGCAAAAAAAAGCAGAAAGTTCCCCACGCATTACCACTTAAATGACAGATGCGGTTTGGTGAAACCATCTGTTGTTATGCTGGAACAGATCAGAACAATCGACAAGTCGAGGTTAAAAAACTATATTGGTCATCTAAACAAGGATGACATGGAAAATATAAACAAGACGCTCTTGTGCAGTCTGGGGATTACATAAAAGTGCCGAAAGGCCGTATCATTTTCAGGCTGTGCAAGTAGAGTTATAATTTCGTTAGGAATTGCGGAGGTGATTCTGAATGGAGAATATCCAGAATAAAAGCGCATTGATTCCTTCAGATGAAATCCGGTCAGAAGAACTTCTGGCGGAACAAAAATTTGAAGCGTTTATCACTTCGCTGGCACATATCATCGAGAAATATGGTATGAGAGTGCTGGGCGAGGTTGACGGAGCTGCGTGAGAATCGCAGCTTTACATAGGATATTTTCCAAAAGTAAATTTTGGAGGTATGAATTATGAACCGATATGGAAAACGCTGTGTTTTGTATCCGAGGGTCAGCACAGAGATGCAAGTGGACGGATACAGCCTGGAAGGTCAAAAAAATATGCTGACACGATTTGCGGATCGTGAGGAAATGATCGTTGTTGATACTTATGAAGATGCCGGTAAATCCGGTAAATCCATTGAGGGACGGCCTGCCTTTCAAAAAATGCTCAGAGATATTGAGGATGGCTTGGACATTGACTATATTTTAGTGTATAAGCTGTCACGGTTTGGCCGTAATGCAGCAGATATACTTAACTCTTTGGAGTTGGTTCAATCTTATGGTGTAAATCTGATTTGCATAGAAGAAGGGATTGATTCCTCTCAGACAAGCGGAAAACTTTTGATTTCTGTACTATCTGCTGTGGCTGAGATTGAGCGTGAGGGAATATTATCGAGCAGACGATGAACGGCGGCGCGAAAAAGGCACGGCAAGGTGGATGGAATGGTGGCTTTGCTCCCTACGGGTATACACTGGAAGATAACAAGCTGATGATTGAAGAAACAGAGGCTGTGGCAATACGGAAGATTTTTGAATTATATACTTCATCGGAAATCGGTTTGGGTGGTATTGCGAATCAGTTGAACTTACAAGGTATACGGAAAATTCCGAGGCAGAATGGTACATTAGAGGATTGGACAGGACATTTTATTAAACTGATATTGGATAACCCGGTTTATTGCGGTAAAATTGCTTATGGACGGAGAACGAAGGAAAAAGTCAAAGGCACAAAAAACGATTACCAGATGAAAAGAAATGACGATTACATTCTGACAGAGGGACAGCATAAAGGAATCGTTAGTGAGGAGATATGGGAAAAGGCTCATGCCAAGCGTCTTAGAACCGGAGTAAAGCAACCGTCAAAAATTGGGCGGGATCGAGTTCATTTGTTATCAGGTCTGCTGAAATGCCCGGTTTGTGGAAGTCCCATGTATACGAATAAACACGCATGGACAAATAAAGATGGCACTTACAAAGAAATTTACTATTATGTATGTAGTCGGAATAGGATGGTCCGGGGTAAGCATTGTGAATATAAGGCGATGCTGAAAAAGACCGATATTGAACCGATGGTCATTGAGGCAATTCGTGAGATCGTAAGGAATGAGGAATATGCCCAAGCCATTAAAAAACGGATTGGCGTTCAGATTGACACGAAAGCAGTGGATAAAGAACTGGAGGGCTATCAGGCAAAGCTGAAGGAAGTTGATCTGAATAAAACAAGATTGGAACGGGAAATTGACAGTCTCCCTGCTGATGCAAAATATCGGGAACGAAAGCTCCATGATATGACCTTGCGGTTAGATTCCCTATATGATGTCATTGTTGAGCTGGAGGAAAAAATCGAAGATGCCAGACTTCGGCGAGATGCAATTAAGCAGCAGGCAATTACTCTTGAGAATATTTACAAAATCATGGTGAATTTCGACTGCGTTTATAATATAATAAATGACGAAGAAAAGAGGAATGTGGTCACAGCCTTGATTAAGGAAATTGAAATTTACAGGAATGACGAGTCTGAATATCCGCTAAAGCGGATTGGTCTGAATTTTCCGGTGTTCAAGGATGGCGGGGAAGTTACGGAGCTTTTGTGGGACAAAGGGAATACCGTTGAGACGGTATGTTTGCTCTGCCATTGACAGTGGGGATAATTGGATTGCGATATAGTACAGACCTTGTGTTAGCGGTAGCAACTGTGGCGGCTATTCAAGAGAAATACCATGTGATGAAAAAATTGATCGGAGGTGCAACATGAGCGAAAAGCTGAAGGTACTGATAATAAACGGCTCGCCGCGAGTCGGCGGCAACACGTCGATAGCGCTGCGCGAGATGGAAACTGTGTTTGAGCAAAACGGTGTTGAGTGCGAGACCGTGCAGATAGGCGCCGAGCCTGTGCGCGGCTGCATTGCCTGCGGCTATTGCATCAAAAACGACAAGTGCGTATTCGACGACGCGGTGAACGCTTTGGCCGAAAAATTCAAAGCTGCCGACGGACTTGTGCTTGCAAGCCCCGTGTATTTTGCAAGCGCGAACGCAACGCTCGTCGCCTGCCTGGACAGGCTGTTTTACAGCACGAGCTTCGACAAAACGATGAAAGTCGGCGCAAGCGTGGTGTGCGGGCGCCGCGGCGGCTGCTCGGCGACGTTTGACGAGCTGAACAAATACTTCACCATATCCGGAATGCCGATCGCGTCCGGCCAGTATTGGAACAGCATCCACGGCAGAGCGGCAGGAGAGGCGGAGCTTGACGAGGAGGGCAGACAGTCCATGCGAACGCTTGCGCGGAACATGACGTTCCTGATGAAAAGCATAGCCCTCGGCAAAGAAAAATTCGGCCTTCCGGAAAAGGAAGAGCCGATAGCAACAAACTTTATAAGATAAAGAAATCCCAAATGGGAGGTTCCTTCTTACAAATTGTGAATATTATGGTATAATTTTGGCAGGCAAGGGGCGAGGCAGTCAGCTACACCACCCGAGAGGGGGGTGAGCGCATGCCGATAACACTAACGATACATATCTTCGGATACACGGTAACGATTAGAGTTAAAAAGCAAAACCGCCACCCGGCACGGTGACGATTTTGCTAAGTTTACTATCAACTTCTAACCAAGGGCTGACCGTTGGTCATCGCTCCTTGTGGTTTGATTATAGCCCAAAGATTTCAAATTGTCAACTGCGTCGGCTTTGCTCGGCGCAGTTATTTTTCTTCCATCTTCCGCAGCGCTTTTTTGAAGTTCACGGCGAACATGACGGCTGTGAAGATCACGGCCAGGGAATCGGCGACAGGCTCAGCGGCGTAAACGGCGCTCACCTTGTCTGATAAAAGCTGCGGCATAATGTAGATAAGCGGGATGAGCAGCACAAATTTGCGCATAACTGCGACAATGATCGAGCACAGGGCATAGCCAATGGAAACGAAGGTCATCTGGCACGATGTCTGTATGCCGAAGATGAACATTGCGCCGCAGTAGATCCTCAAAGCGCGCGAGGCAAAGTCAATAAGCTGCGCATCCGAGGCGAACATTCCGACGAAAATGCGCGGAAACAGCACAACAAGCCCCCACAGCGCAACGGAATACACAAGGCACACCGTCAGCAGCAGGCGGAAGCTTTCGCGCACGCGCGCTGAGTTTCCTGCGCCGAAGTTATAGCTCGTTATAGGCTGCGCGCCCTGCGCCACGCCCTGAAGCGGCAGCATTGCAAACTGCATGACGCTTGAAAGTATCGTCATTGCGCCGACTGCGATATCGCCGCCGTAGCGCAGCAGGGAGGTGTTGAAGCACATGGATATGACGCTCTCGCTCGCCTGCATGACAAAAACCGAAAGACCCAGCGCGATGCACGGAGGCATAAGCCGCAGTCCGGGCAGAAGATTTTCCTTTTTAAGCCGCAAAACGGTTTTGCTGCCGCAGAGAAACGAGATGACCCACGCACAGGATACAGCCTGCGAAATGACCGTTGCAAGTGCAGCGCCTTTCACGCCCATGCCGAACGCGAAGATAAATACGGGGTCAAGCACAATGTTGAGCGCAGCGCCGATGATAACCGTTTTCATGCCGACCTTTGCAAAGCCCTGCGCGGTTATGAATGCGTTCAGCCCCAGCGTTATCTGCACGAAGATCGTGCCGAGGGCGTATATGCCCATGTAGTCGGCGGCGTAGTAAATGGTGTTTTCGCTCGCGCCGAAAAGATACAGAAGCTCGTCTTTCCATATGAGCATGGCGGCGGTGAGCAGCAGAGAGATGATCACCTGCATCGTAAGACAGCCGCCGAGCGTCCTTTCCGCCGAATCACAGTCGCCGCGCCCCATGAATATCGACGCTCGCGGAGCGCCGCCGGAAGCTACGAAGGCCGAAAAGGCCGAAACGATGAGTATAAGCGGCATGCAAACGCCGATGCCGGTCAGAGCAAGACTGCCGACCTCGGGAATGTGCCCAATGTATATGCGGTCAACGATGTTGTACAGCATGTTGACAAGCTGCGCGATAACCGTCGGCACAGCGAGCTTGGGCAGCAGCTTTTTTATCGGCTGCGTGCCGAGAAATGACTTGTCTTCCTGCATTTTGATGCCCTTCTTGAATGATTTATGCAAGAATATTAGCACCGCGCCGCGGTGAAGTCAATTGCCGGGGCTTTAATTTGCGCAGCGGTTATGTTATTATAAGTGCTATGCTAAACGATAAATTTCCCGAAAAGTTAATATCCGCGCTCGGCACGGCCGCGCTTGCAGCGGTGTTTGCGCTCTGGTGCGCAGGCAGCAGCTACGGCGCAGCCGGCTATGCCGCCGCCGTTATCAGCGCGCTGCTTATGCTCGCGTTGGGCCTGCGCTTTGTGCCCGAGTGGTGCGTGTTCTGGCGAGAAAAAGACGAGTTCGCCTCGGCACGGCCGACGGCACGGTCTGCGCGCGCATTTTTGCGCTTATCATAATATGGGATGTCGTTATCCTCATCCTCGGCTTTGTTCTGCGCAAAATTCTCGGCTATGACGAGACTGTCGGCGGCTATGTTCGCTTCTGGCTGTGCACCGACAGTCAGCACTATATGGACATAGCACGCGACTGGTACCTGTCCGACGGCAAGTGGGACAGGCTCGTGCAGCTCGTTTTCCTGCCGGGCTACCCCGTTGTCGTGAGGCTTTTTTCGTATCTCACGGGCGACTGCCTCGCAGCCGGGCTTTTCGTTTCGGCGCTGTGCTTTGCAGGCTCGGGCGTTATGCTGTATAAGCTTATGCGCCTTGACATGGAAAGTGCGGCGGCTCTGCGTGCGGTGAAATTTTTTGCGCTTTGTCCGGCGGCATTTTTCTTCGCCGCCCCCATGAGCGAGAGCCTTTTTGTTCTGTGTACGGTGTCGTGCCTGTATCTTGTTCGCACCGGCAGGATACGGACCGGCGGCCTTTTGGGCGCATACGCCGCGTTCACTCGCTCGCCCGGACTCATCCTCGTCGTGCCGATACTGTTTGAGCTTGTCCGCTCAAGGGCAAAGGCGCGCGAATATATTGCTCTTTTTATGGTGCCGCTCGGCTTTGCGGCCTATTGCATGATAAACTACTCCGTGTCCGGCGATGCGTTCAAGTTCATGGAGTATCAGAGCATCCACTGGCACCAGCAGCTCGGATGGTTTTTCGGCACCGCCGCATACCAGACGGAAAATGCGATTTCTGCCGCATCAAATTCTACGGCGCTTCTTTGGGGATTGTGGCTGCCGAACCTTTTGGCGCAGCTTTTGTCGCTTGCGGTGATGATACTTGCCGCAAAAAGGATGCGCGCATCGTATACGGCGTATTTTATCGCGTATTTTGTGGTGACGATGGGCGCGACATGGCTTCTGAGCGCGCCGCGCTATCTTGCGGCGATGATCTCACTTCCGGCGGCAATGTCGGCGCTTACGGAAAATGCGCGCACCGAGCGCGTACTTGTCCTGCTGAGCGCGCTTCTGTTTTTCGCATATTTCATATTTTTCCTGCTCCGATGGCAGGTGTGGTAAAAAAATAGTGTAAATTTTTCTTGTATTCCGGAAATGCTTGTGGTATAGTAGATAAGCTAATATGTCAAAATCGAAAGGATTGAATATAAATGAACACTTTGAAACTCATTCTCACCATCCTTCAGCTCCTCTCCGGCCTTGCTGTAACGGTCGTCGTCCTTCTTCAGAGCGGTAAAAGCGCAGGCTTGTCCGGTGCTATCGCCGGCGGCGCAGAGACCTTCCTGAGCAAGGGCAAGGCAAAGTCTCTGGATGCAAAGCTTGCAAAGGCAACCAAGTGGTTTGCGATCGCTTTCGTTATCCTCACCCTCGTGCTGAACCTTATCTGATAAGCGCGCAAATTTCAGAAAGCACTGCGCAGTCGTTTTCGACTGCGCCTTTTTATTGCCATGAAAAGAAAAATTGAGATAAAGGAAGTTTTCCGCGGCGTAAAGGCCGCGTTTCCGTCTACGGTTCCGATCTTTTTCGGCTGGATATTCGTTGCACTGACCTACGGGGTTTTGATGGAAGAACTCGGCTACGGCCCCCTGTGGACGCTGCTGTTTTCAATGATATGCTTCTGCGGCGGAATGCAGATCGCGGCGGTGCCGATGATGGCGGCGGGCTTTGACCCGGTGCAGATGCTCATAATGAGCTATTTCGTGAATTTTCGACATACGTTTTATGGGCTTGCGCTGCTCGAAAAATATAAGGACACGCAGCCGTTCAAGCCGTTTCTCATCTATGCTCTGGCCGATGAGCCGTTCTCGCTGGCAGTCTCCTCCGATGCTCCGGAGGGGGATGGAGCCGAGGTATTTCTTCTTCGGGCAGACCCTGCTTTTGTATGTTTACTGGTGCGGCCTCACGGCGCTCGGCAGCGTGCTCGGCAAGATCATAACGTTTGACACAACGGGACTTGATTTTGCGCTCAACGCACTGTTTATCGTGTTCTTCCTCCAGCAGTGGAAGGACAGATCCAAGCGCCCGGCCTGCGTCATCGGCGTTGCCGTAACGCTGCTTGCGCGCATAGCCTTCGGACCGACGATGTTCCTCATTCCGGCGCTTGTAGGTATGCTCTTAGTCTTTTGGTTGGGGAGGGATAAACTGTGAAGCTTACCGTTATTCAGACGCTTATCATCATCCTCGCCATAGCCGTCGGCACGCAGATCTCGCGCTGGCTGCCGTTTCTGGCCTTTTCCGGCAAGAGGGAAACACCGGCGTTTATAAAATACCTCGGACGCGTGCTGCCGCCGGCGCTCATGGGTCTGCTCGTGGTCTATTGCTTTAAAAGCACTCCGATATTCACAGACTCGCACGGACTGCCGGAGCTTATAGCGGCGCTGTTTGTGGTTCTGAGCTACGAGTGGAAGGAAAACCTGCTTCTTTCAGTCGGCGGAGGCACCGCTGCATACATGCTTCTCGTTCAGCTCGTTTTTTAAAAGTTTACAAAATCAATAAGGCCGCCGGAGCGATTCGGCGGCCTTATTTATTGCAAATGTGAGCATAAACTGGTATAATGACAATCAATATTGTTAAAGTATTTTTATCCGAAAGGAATTTTTGCTTATGTGCGGAATAGTTGGCTTTGTGGGAGGGGAGCAGGCAGCTCCCATACTGCTTGACGGATTGGAAAGACTGGAATACCGAGGCTATGACTCTGCCGGTATCGCCGTTATATCCGGCGATAAAAAGCTGCAGGTCAAAAAATCAAAGGGACGCCTGAAGGTGCTCAGGGACATGATCCAGGGCGGCAAAAGCGTCGAGGGCACGATCGGCATCGGCCACACGCGCTGGGCAACGCACGGCGAGCCGAACGACGTCAACGCCCATCCCCATCTCAGCGGCGACGGCAAGATCGCCGTTGTTCACAACGGCATAATCGAAAACTATGTCGAGCTGCGCGATTTTCTTATATCCAACGGCTATAAGTTCATCTCCGACACCGACACCGAGGTGGTAAGCCAGCTCGTTTCGTTCTACTATGCCGAGTGCGGCAATGCGCTTGAGGCGGTGTTCCGCGTGCTGCGCCGCATCGAGGGCGCGTATGCGCTGGGCATACTGTGCGTTGACGAGCCTGAGCATTTCATCGCCGCGCGCAAGGATGCGCCGCTGCTTATCGGCTACGGCGAGGGCAGCAACTACATAGCAAGCGACGTCACCGCGATAATAAAGCACACGCGCGACGTTTCGTATATGGAGGACGGCGAGGTAGCCGTCATCTCCGCCGACAAGGTGCAGTTTTATAACGCAATGGAGCAGACCATCGAAAAAGAGCACCACACGATCGACTGGGATGTCTCCGCAGCCGAAAAGGGCGGTTATGCGCACTTCATGCTCAAGGAGATCATGGAGCAGCCCGAAGCTATACGCAAAACGGCGTTCAGCCGCATCCACGATAACCGCATCGTGTTCGAGGATATGAAATTTACCGCCGAGCAGATCAAGGATGTAAGCCGCATATTCATAATCGCCTGCGGCTCGTCATATCATGTTGGTGTGGTGGGCAAGTATAATCTTGAGCGGCTCATGCGCAAGCCGGTCGAGGTCTGCCTCGCTTCGGAATTCCGTTACAGTGATCCGCTTGTCGATGACAAGACGCTCGTTATCGTCATCAGCCAGTCGGGTGAAACGCTCGATACGATGGCGGCGCTGCGCGAAGCAAAGGCAAGGGGCGCGCACATACTTTCGATAGTGAACGTTGTCGGCAGCTCCATAGCCAGAGAATCCGACGATGTGCTCTATACCTGGGCAGGCCCCGAGATCGCCGTTGCAACGACCAAGGCATACAGCACGCAGCTTGTCCTGCTTGACATGCTGGGGCTTTACTTTGCCGACGCTCTCGGCACTGTAAGCGCCGCGCAGTACGACGAGATAATCGAGGAGCTTCTTCGCCTGCCGGGCAAGATGGAGCAGATGCTTGAGGATATCGAGGATATAAAGCATTTTGCCTCGAACTACTTTAACCACAACTCCGTGTTCTTCATCGGCCGCAACCTTGACTATGCCATGGGGCTTGAAGGCTCTCTAAAGCTCAAGGAGATATCCTATATCCACTCCGAGGCATATGCGTCCGGCGAGCTAAAGCACGGAACCATTTCCCTCATCGAGGACGGCACCCTTGTCATAGCCCTCGGCACCTACGAGCCGCTGTTTGACAAAGCCATGAGCAACGTCGTCGAGGTTCAGGCGCGCGGCGCGGATGTGCTTGCGCTCACGACCGATAGCAACGTTGCCGAGATGAAAAAGACCGTGGAGAACGTCATTTCCGTTCCCGAGACACACACGATACTTCAGCCTTCTCTGGGCGTTGTGCCGCTTCAGCTTTTCGCGTACTATGTTGCGCTGCTGCGCGGCTGCGATATCGATAAGCCCAGAAATCTTGCAAAGTCGGTGACTGTCGAATAATTGAAAAATCTCATGATATTTTTTGCGTGCGTGGTCTGTAAGGCCACGCACTGCTTGTTGCGGCTGTTTAATTTCGGCGCAACCTCGCTCCCCGGAGCGCTGGCACTGAAGATATGCCCCGATATCCTCGGGTACGCAGCAAAAAATGTCGATATAATCGCCGTTACGGGGACAAACGGCAAAACCACCTCGGCGCGCATAATAGAGCGCGCCCTGCAAAACTCCGGCAGAAGCGTGTGCGCAAACCGATCGGGAGCAAACCTCATGCCGGGGATAACCGCCGAGCTTATCATGAACAAAAGGCTTTCCGGCTCGGTCAAATGCGAAAGCGCCGTGATCGAATGCGACGAGGCCGCGTGCAGGCTCGTTCTCGGCAAGCTCAGGCCGCACGTTTTGCTCGTAACAAATCTTTTCCGCGATCAGCTCGACCGCTACGGCACGGTGACGTATCCGCGCGACTGCATCGCAGCCGGATTGCGCGATACGCCCGAGACGATAGCCGTCATAAACGCCGATTGCCCGATGGCAGCGTCGGTCTCGCGCCTGTGCCAAAACAAAACCGTGTACTACGGACTCGGTGAGCATAAGAAAACCTGCGTCGGCAGCGGCGAGGACGATACCTGCCCCGTCTGCGGAAAAAGGCTCGGCTACAAGGGACTCAGCTACGCAAACCTCGGCGTGTTTTCCTGCTCCTGCGGCTTTGCGCGAAGCAAGCCGGATGTGAGCGCGGAGTCGGTATTCCCGGACGGGAGCTTCATTCTGCGCGCCGACGGCGATAAAACGGTCTGCGCTCCGGCGCTGCCGGGGCTTTACAATGTCTATAACAGCGTCGGCGCTGTCGCCGCCGCCGTCGCCTGCGGCGTGCCGTTAAAGCAGGCTGCCGATGCGGCGCAGGACTTTGACTGCGGCTTCGGCAGGATGGAGAGCTTTCCGCTCGGCAAGCGCGGAGCAAGGATGATACTTATCAAAAACGCCGCCGCTGCCGATCAGACGCTAAATGAGGTCTGCCGCGCGCCGGGAGAAAAAACTCTGGTGCTTGCCGTGAACGACCGCACAGCCGACGGAACGGACATATCCTGGCTTGACGAGGCCGATTTCGGCATGCTTGCGCGGCGCGGAAAGATCATGCGCGTCTATGTCTGCGGCGACCGTGCCGAGGCCGCCGAAAAAAGGCTTAAGCGCGAAAATATCCCCTGTCAATCATGCGGAAACTATGATAAACTGATAGAGTCTCTGCGGGATGAGGATAACTTCATTTTCATCCTGCCGACCTACACCGCCATGCTCGAATTGCGAGCAAAGCTCGTGCGCAGGCTCGGCGGCAAAAACTTCTGGGAATAAACGAGGATAAACGAATGATACGTTTTTATAACGGCCGCGTGCTGACGTTTGAGCCGGAGGCGAAGATAAGGCAGTGCGAGGTGTGGACGGACGGCGCGCGTATATGCCATGTAGGCGCTCGGCCGGAAGCCGTGCCGGAGCTTGAGCGCGAGATAGACCTCGGCGGCGACCTGCTAATTCCGGGCTTTAAGAATGCGCACACGCACTCGGGCATGACCTTCCTGCGCTCGCTTGCCGACGATATGCCGCTGGATAAGTGGCTCAGCGAGCAGGTATGGCCGAAGGAGGCGCGCCTTAGCCCCGACGGGCTTTACGCCATGACGCGCCTTGCAATAATGGAATACCTGACAAGCGGCATAACAAGCTGCTTTGATATGTATTTTCACAACGATGCGTTTGTCAAAGCGTGCATAGATTCGGGCTTTCGCGCGGTGCTGTGCGGCGATATGAATAACTTTGACAGCGACTATACGCTGCTTGAGGATAAATTTCTGCGCTATAACAAAACGCACGAGCTTATATCCTATCGCCTCGGCTTCCACGCGGAATACACGACGAGCATGGAGCGCATGCAGTTTGTCGCCGATCTTGTGCGGAAATACAAAGAGCCGATGTTTGTCCACTCGTCGGAAACGCGCGCGGAGGTTTCAGGCTGCATCGAGCGCTACGGCGTAACGCCGACAGTGCTTTTTGATAAGCTCGGCATGTATGAATACGGCGGCGGCGCGTTCCACTGCGTCCACATGAGCGACGAGGATATCGCGATATTCAAAAACCGCGGCCTGACGGCGGTTTTGAACCCGGCCTCAAACCTCAAGCTTGCAAGCGGTATCGCACCGGTAAAGCGCTTTATCGACGAGGGCATAGCCCTTGCCATCGGAACCGACGGCGCAGGCTCGAACAACGCCCTTGACATGTTCCGCGAAATGTACCTCGTGAGCGTGCTGGCCAAATACCGCGAAAACGACGCCTCGGCGGTCGATGCAGCGAAGGTGCTTGAGGCTGCCTGCGTGGGCGGTGCGCGCGCAATGGGCTTAAACGACTGCGACGGCATTGCCGTCGGCAAAAAGGCAGACCTTGCGGTTATTGACCTCAACAGACCGAACATGCGCCCGATAAACAACATCGCAAAAAACATCGTCTATGCCGGAAGCAAGGAAAATGTGCGCCTTACCATGGTAAACGGCCGCGTTCTGTACGAAAACGGCGAGTTTTTCATCGGCGAGGACGCGCGGAAAATTTACGACGAAGCGGAAAAAATTATGGAGACGATAAAACAGTGAGAGAAATTGACCTTCACGTTCACACAAATATATCCGACGGCTCGGAAACGCCTGCGGAAACGGTGAAATATGCCCGGTCGCTCGGCCTGCGCGCGATCGCCGTGACCGATCACGACAGCATAAACGGCGTTGCCGAAGCACAGAAGGCCGGAAAAGAATGCGGCCTCGAGGTCGTCGCCGGGATGGAGCTCGGCTGCGGCTGGTACGGCAGAGAGGTACACATGCTCGGATACGATCTTGATATCCGCTCAAAAAAAGCTCCCACCGGTGCTCGACTGGATAGTGCGCGACCGCGATGAGCGCAACAGAAAAATGGTGGACATGCTCGCGCGCGACGGACTTCTCATCGACCTTGACGAGCTTCAGGCAAAGCACCCCGGCTCGACCATCGGCAGACCGCACTTTGCACTGTGCCTTGTCGAGGCGGGCATTGCCGAAAGCGTTCAGGATGCGTTCGTGAGGTTTCTCGACCCCGGCTGCAAGTATTATATCCGCCGCCATTTTCTGAGCGTTGAGGATGCGGCGGAGCTTATCCGCTCGGCCGGAGGCAAGCCGGTCATTGCCCATCCGCGGCAGTATAAGCTCACGCCCGAGCGCTTTACCGAGCTCATGGAACGCGCACGCGCCTGCGGAGTTGCCGGGCTTGAATGCTATTACTCGGGTTACGATGCGCAGACCGTTGCGCAGTATCTCGCCGCCGCTGAACAATACGGTTTTTGTCCTACTGCCGGCAGCGACTGGCACGGCAAAAATAAGCCGCATATCCATCTCGGCAGCGGAATGAACGGCGAACTGGCCGCGCCTTACGAGCTGCTCGAAAAATTAAGAGATCATGAGTGAGGCAGACCGAAAACGCGAAAAAATTCTAAAAATAAAATTTTTTCCAGAAAAAAAGTACAGCAAAAGCGAAATATCCCTGCTTGTTCTCCGTCTTTATAAGTAACAGGCTATACGGCCTACACCCATTGAAAATCATTGAAAGGAGAACAAATATGGAAGACAATATGGCAGTTATGCCCGAAATCCCCTATGACCAGATCGGCAAGGCCGCTCTTATTTGGCTGCTCCTCAAGATCATATTCTGATCTTACGCACAAAAAAACTGCACCGCCAACAGACGGTGCAGTTTTTTGTTTATATTGGCCTTATTCTCCGAAGTCGAGAACACGCAGCATGCGCACGAGGGTGAGCCTGTTGCGGATGGCCGCCGAGATGGGGAGCATCTCCTGCTCGAGCGAGGGGTCGATGCCGATGTGCTCGGGCAGATACTTTGCGTTGCAGCCCTTGTACAGAGCCTCCATTTCATCGACTGAGGGGATCTCGTTTATCATGGCGCGGATCTCGTCCCAGTGATCGACGATATTCTGCGGATCGAAGGTTGCGAGAACGTCGTTCTCGTTTTCCTTGATGATTCCCGGTGCGAGCCTGTCGCCGAACTTTTCTCTTATCCACTCTTCGCTCAGCGGCTCGAAGGGCTTTGCCTTGGGTGTGGGCAGGGAGGCGAGGTGGTGATACTCCTTGATGCAGGCGAAGGTGCCGACACCGACGCACTCGCCGTGGATGCCCTCTGCGTTTTCAAAGCGCGGCGGCTGCATCTCAACAAGGTGAGCCATCAGGTGCTCTGCGCCGGAAGCGGCTCTTGAGTGGTTGAGCAGCTGCATGGTAAGGCCGCTCTTCATCTGCGCCATGGTCATTGCCTCGTGGTCGGCAACGCCGGTGGCGGCGTATTTATCGGCAGCTTCGCGCATGATGTCCAAAGCTTCCTGTGCAAGATCGGCTACCATCGGGCAGTAATATTCGCCGGCAACGAGGTGGGATACCTTCCAGTCGAACAGAGAGATGTATTTCGAAAGGATATCGTTTATGCCGCTTGCAACAAGGCGTGCCGGAGCGCCCTTTATAATGTCAAGGTCGGCAACGACGAGGACGGGAGCGCACATCGGTGTGGACTTCTTCTGACCGTTGAGAATGGCCGAGCAGATATTGGCCGTGAAGCCGTCGGAGGAAGCGAGCGTCGGGATGGCGACGAAGGGGATGCCGAGCTTGTATGCCGGGTAGCGGCCGAAGTCCATAATGGTTCCGGCGCCGTAGGCGACGATGACCTCGGGGTTATCGAGCTTTTTCATCATTTCCTCGATGACCGTATCCTCGGCGCGCAGGCCGTTTGCCTCAAGCACGATCTCCTGATCGGCGGCGACATGCTTGCCCTCGGTGAGCTTGTAGATGACCGTATCGTAGATAACGGCGCGCTTTTTGCCGGCAAGGCCGACATCGGCCATGTACTGCTCGAAATTGTTTATCGCGCCGTATTCGACGACGACCTTTTTCGTTTCAAGCTCATGGTCTCTGCCGCAGACGCATTTGCCGACGTACTTTTCGCAATCCATGATCATGGTAAAACACCTCAATTACAAAAATTCTGAATTTATTATGCCTATTCTAAGTTAAATTCTAATCAGGCCATATAGCTAAGTCAAGAGCGAATAATGACGAAAAAAAAACGGGCAAAGTCATACGACTCGGCCCGATTTTTGTTCAAATCATATATTTTTTGATCGCTTCACCGACCGTATCGGGGTCGGTTGTGACACTTATTACAAATTCAATGTTTTCTTTCTCGGAAAAGGCCTCGAGCCAATCGAGAAATTCGCCGAACATAACGGGATCCTTATTGCTGACGATCTTATAGAAATTATCGACAAAAACATGGGTTATGTCATAGTTGCCGGAATGAAGGCCGCAGATAAAGCCCTTTATGAATTCATATGAGCCGATGTCATAAGAGCCGGCCTCGATAAGACGAGCCTGATAAGGAATATCGTAAGTAAGCTTCTTTTCCTTTTCGATGCAGACTACGTCGCCGTTTTCCATTGCGACAGCTTCGCGGACGAGCTCGACCAGACGCTTTGTCTTGCCGCTGCCCTTCAGACCCATGATCAACTTAACCATTTTGTCCACTCTCCTTTTCAGTTATAAGTTGAAGTTTTCCTTTGAGCTTAGATTAACATTTTTCCGCATACAAAGCAAGAGCAAAAGTGTGAATTAAAATATAATAAATAGAGTATGGAAAAGAGCACGGAAAAATCCGTGCTCTTTATCGTCATGTGCCGGGCTTGCCGAGCATCTTGAACATATTCTTTTTGTAAGCCTCAACGCCGGGCTGGTCAAAGGGATTGACCCCGGACATGTAGCCGGATATCGCGCAGGCAAGCTCAAAGAAGCATACGAGGTCGGCAAAGCCTGCTTCGTCGCGCGCCGGAACGCTTATGCCGATGTTGGGAACTCCACCGGATATGTGCGCTGCCTTCACCGCGTCGCGCGCCGTGCGGCAGATATCCGCATAGTCCCTGCCCGCAAGGTAGTTAAGCCCGTCCGGATCGCCCATTTCAAACGGAACGGCAACGCTGCTGCGCGGCTTGTCAAAGCTGACAACGGTCTCCATCAGCGTTCTCGGGCCGTCCTGAATATACTGACCCATCGAGTGCAGGTCGGCGGTGAATTCAACGGAGGCAGGGAAGATGCCTATGCCGTTTTTGCCCTCGCTCTCGCCGTAAAGCTGCTTCCACCACTCGGCCATGAAGCGGAACGACGGCTCATAGCAGCCGAGGATCTCTATGCTGCGGCCGTGACCGTAGAGATACTGCCTTGCTGCGGCGTACTGCCATGCCGGATTCTCGGGCGAGCGCAGGTCAAGCTCCTTGAATGCACATATGGCGGAGGTTATGACCGCCTTTATATCGATGCCGGCAACCGCCATAGGAAGCAGACCGACGGCCGACAGAACGCTGTATCGTCCGCCGACGTCATCGGGAACGACGAAGCACTCCCAGCCCTCGGCATCCGCGAGGGACTTAAGCGCGCGCCGCGGTGCGCGTCCGTGGTCGCGAATATATGCTTTTTGGCGGCCGAGCCGTATTTTTCGCGCGCAAGCTTTCTGAAAACGCGGAAAGCAAGCGCCGGCTCAAGGGTCGTGCCGGATTTGGATATGACGTTTATATCGAAATCCATATCACCGAGCTGGGTGAGAGTATCGTTCAGAGCGTCGGGCGAAAGACCGTTGCCGATGAAGAATATCTTCGGGTCGTTTTCCGAGGGGATGGGGCGCAGAAGCTCGATCGCTCCGCGCGCGCCGAGATAAGATCCGCCTATGCCGATAACGACAAGCGCCTTTGAGCGGCTGCGTATGCGCTGCGCCGCCGAGAGTATCGCCTTCAGCTCACCGTCGCGTATGCGTTCGGGAAGCTCCAGCCAGCCGGTAAACTCGCTGCCTGCGCCGGACTTGTCGCCGAGCATTCTGTGCGCCGCCGCGGCTGCCGCAAAATCAAGCTCCGCAGGATCGAAAAACGCGGAAGTTCCCGTTAAATCAACCTTGACCATGATTACCCCTCCGTGTGATAAATTTATAATCTTATATTATACACCGGAGGCATAAAAAAGCAAGGATAATGTGTCGAGGTGGTGGCTGCAAGCTTGATTTGACGCAAATTTTGCGGATGAGTGGGGCGATCAACCCAATCCGACGTAGCTTTTGACAAGCTCCAGCAGCGTCCGCCCGAACGAGGCCCGGCCGACGGAGGAGTCGGCAAGAAGCTTGACGGTGTAAATCTCTTTACCGTCGGATACTACGCGGAGAGTGCCGATCTGCTGCCCCTTTTCGACCGGCGCCGGCAGCGTGTCGGGCAGGTCAAGCTCATAGGATACCTCACCTATGCCGTTTTTGGGAACAAGCGCGGCCTCCGCACCGTCATAAACAGGCTGGACGCTGTCGGCACTGCCGAGCGTAACGCGCACCGGCGGCAGGACATCGGGGCTGCGCAGCGGCATGAGCCGGTAGTTTGCAAAGCCGTAGCTCAACAGAACCTTTGCGTCGTTGTTGCGCTTATCTATGGTGTCCGCGTGCATGATAACGGCTATATATTCCACGCCCTCGCGCTCGGCGGTGGCCGAAAGGCAGTACATGGCCTTTTCCGTGAAGCCGGTTTTCAGCCCCGTGCAGCCGTCGTAGTAGTAAACGAGCTTGTTGGTGTTTGAAAGGCCGAACTCGCCGCCGCGTATCGTATCCATCCATATCGTCGTATAGTCCTTTATCATGTCGTGCCGGATAAGCTCGCGGCTCATGACGGCGATATCATATGCGCTGGTGTAGTGCTCATCGTCCTCGAAAAGGCCGGTGCAGTTTTTGAAATTGGTATCCTTGAGTCCAAGCTCGCGGGCGCGGTCGTTCATGCGCGCAACGAAGGCCTGCTCCGAGCCGCAAAGGTGCTCCGCCATCGCAACGGCGCAGTCGTTTGCCGAAACGACGCAGATGCACTTGAGCATTTCGTGAACGCTCATCTTTTCGCCCTCCTCGAGAAAAACGCAGCTTCCGCCGAAGGATGCTGCGCGCTCCGAGGCTATGACCGTGTCGTCAAGGCTTATATCGCCGCGCTCGACGGCCTCGACGATCAGCAGCATGGTCATGACCTTCGTAACGCTTGCCGGCGGCAGGCGCTCGTGAGAATTCTTCTCGTATATCACTTCGCCCGTGACCTTTTCCATGAGTATTGCAGACGGGGCGGAGATGTCAATATCATCGTCTGTAAGCGTATTTATCGCATATACCGGACTCGTCAGCATGACGATGCACAGCGCAGCACACAGAAGTTTTTTCATAGCTCATCCCTCCGCTAAAAGCCTATGCTCGTGCTCAAAAATAATGCGCAGGTTGCACGATTATGCTTTATTCGACAAAATGTGAATGCTCATCGGCACGTCTGAGATTGAAAAATGCATTGTATATCAAGGGTTTTGAACATTTTCAACATAGTTTTCAACATTTAAAACAGAGGTATATTCGGTAAAAAGGTTAACATAACGTAAAAATTTCGAGCAGATATTGACGCTGAGGAAAAGAGATAGTAATATTGAAGAAACACAAAGCTACCGAACAGGGGGGTGGGGAATTGGACAGAAAAAATAAATATTCCCAATACATCGGCTGGGGCGTTACGGCTTTTGCGGTGATCGCTGCCGGAGTGCTGTTTTATTTCGGCATTGACTATATGGGAAAGCTCATAGATGCCTTGGGTAAGCTGCTGAGCATACTAAGCCCGTTTATATGGGGTCTTGTCATATCCTATCTTCTCATCCCGTCGATGACGCTTTACGAGCGCAAGCTTTTTAAGCCTCTTGTTTTGCGCATAAACAAAACAAAGCCGCGCCTTAAAACAGGAACAAAGCTTCCGCGCGTGCTTGCGCTCATCCTCGCCGAGATCGTCATGCTGCTGCTTATCACCGCGCTGTTTTACCTCATCGTTCCGCAGGTTTACGACAGCATATCGGCCATCATAACAAACAGCCCGTCGTATTTTGACTCGGCGTATTCGGCGATAGACAATCTCCTCAAGGACTATCCCGAGATCGAGCAGTACGCAACGAAGATTTTCGGAAACCTGACCGATGCGCTGACAAAATGGACGACGAACACGCTGCTGCCGAGCATGGAGAGCGTCGTAACGAACATAACAAGCGGCGTTTTCTATGTCCTCAAGGGACTTTATAATGTCGTTATCGGCATAATAGTTTCGGTGTATATACTTTATAATAAGGAGCCTTTCATAGCCCACTACAGAAAGATACTTTACAGCATCTTTTCCCCGGCGCGCGCAAAGCGCATCATGTCGGCGCTGCGCTTTGCCGACAAAACGTTCATGGGCTTTATAAGCGGCAAGCTGCTCGACAGTGCGATAATCGGCGTGCTGTGCTATATCGGCTGCGTGATACTGAAAATGCCGTATGCGCTGCTTATTTCGGTCATTGTCGGCGTTACGAACATCATCCCGTTCTTCGGCCCGTTTATCGGCGCGATCCCCTCGGCGCTGCTGATACTGCTGGTCGATCCGAAAATGTGCCTGTGGTTTGTTATCTTCGTGTTCATCCTCCAGCAGCTTGACGGCAATGTTATCGGCCCGAAGATACTCGGAACCTCCATCGGCATAAACGGCTTCTGGGTGCTGTTTTCAATCGTTATATTCGGCGGCATTTTCGGCTTCTGGGGCATGCTGCTTGGCGTTCCGGCCTTTGTCATTATCTACACGGCGCTTGAAATGGTTGTCAACCGCAAGCTCAAAAAGCACGATCTTCCGATTGACGCCGAGTCGTATATGAACCTTGACTATATCGACCCCGAAACTCTGGAGCTTGTTCCGAAGCGCAGAGTAAAGCCTGCCGAAAGAACCGAAGCAAAGCAGGAAAATAAGAAGTAAAAAAACAAGGCTGCACGGTTTAAGTGCAGCCTTGAAATTTTGAATTTATCTGTGCGCAAGAGTGTCGTGCGCGCGCTTTAGTGCCGAGCACAGGGCAAGAACATCGGCCTCGGTGCTGTATCGCGAAAAGCTTATCCTGATCGCGCCGTCGATTACCTGCGCCGGGAGGTGCATAGCCTCGAGCACATGACTGCGCCCGCCCTTTTTGCAGGCCGAGCTTCTTGAAACATAGATGCTTTCGGCTTCGAGAAAGTTCATTATCACCTCGCTGCGCCAGCCGGGGAGCGATACGCTGAGAATGTGCGGAGCGCCGCCGCCGATGATAAGCGCCTCGGGGATATCGGCGCAGAGCCTGTCGGCCGCGAGGGCGCGCAGCCGCGCCATCTTTTCGCAGTTATCCTGCATGCCGGCAAAGGCGATCTCGGCCGCCTTGCCGAAGGCGGCTATCTGCGGCATGGCCTCGGTGCCTGCACGCATGCCGCTCTCCTGAGCGCCGCCGCGAATGAGGGGCTTGATTTTGACCCCTGTTTTGATATACAATGCGCCTATGCCCTTCGGCGCGTGAATTTTGTGGCCGCTGATGCTTATCATGTCCGCGCCGAGCTTTTTTTTGCGGAAAACGGCACCTTCATGAAGCCCTGAACGGCGTCGGTGTGCAAAAAGCGCCTTTGAGCCTTCGGCCTTGAGCATTTTTTGCAATGCCTGCAATGTCGGTAATGCCGCCGGTCTCGTTGTTTACCATCATGAGCGTGACGAGGATCGTGTCCTCGCGCAGCGCGTTTTTTTGACCGACTCGACCGATATCGCCCCGTCCTTTTCCGGGGCAAGGTATGTCACTTCAAAGCCGCGAGCCCCCAGATCTTCAAGCGTTTTGCGCACGGCGTCGTGCTCAACGGCGGACGAAATTATGTGCTTTCCGCGGCGGGACATGCTCTCCGCGCCCTTTGTTATTGCCCAAACGTCGCTTTCCGAGCCGCAGGAGGTGAAATAGACCTCCGCTGCCGAGCAGCCGAGGGCTGCGGCTATCTGCGAGCGTGCAGTGTCGAGATAAGTCTTGGCCTCGCGCCCTTTCGTGTGCGTTGAGCTGGGGTTTCCGTAGCACTCGGTCATGACCTTGTACGCAATATCTGCGGCTTCGGGGCAAACGCGCGTCGTTGCCGCATTATCAAGATAAACTTCCATATTATTGACTCCTCAGGAGATGATTTCATGAAATATATTATATACACTCTCGGCTGCAAGGTCAACCAGTATGAGACACAGGCGATAGAAGCGCTGCTCGTCTCACGCGGCCATAAGCCCTGCGCCGAGGGAGAGATAGCTGATGCCGTCATCGTCAATACCTGCGCCGTCACGGCCGAGGCCGGACGCAAGTCGCGTCAGGCGATCCACCGCCTGCGCGAGGAAAACCCCGGAGCTGTCGCCGCCGTGCTCGGCTGCTATTCGCAGCTCAGCCCCGATGCCGTGCAGAAGCTCGGCGCGGACATAGTTTACGGCACGGCAGACAGGCTGAAGCTCATTGACGCGGTTGAAAAAGCCGTCGCCACCGGCGAGGGCGAAAAAGCGCTCGATAAGCCGTTTGAGCGCCGCGTTTTTGAAGAGCTGCCGGCAGGCGCAGTGTCCGGCCACACGAGGGCGCTTTTGAAGATTCAGGACGGGTGCGTGAACTTCTGCTCCTACTGCATAATTCCGTACACGCGCGGCAGAGTGCGCAGCCTGCCCATGGAGGCGGCGGTGCGTGAGGCGGCCGAGCTTGACAAAAAGGGCTACCGAGAGCTTGTCATAACCGGGATCGAGATCGCGTCCTACGGCGTTGATCTGCCCGGAAAGCCCGACCTTGCCGACGTTGTGTGCGCAATAGCTGCCGCCGCACCGCATATGCGTCTGCGTCTCGGCTCAATTGAGCCGAGCGTCATAACCGAGGATTTCTGCAAAAAGATCGCCGCATGCGGCAGCGTGTGTCGGCATTTTCACCTTTCACTGCAATCCGGCTGCGATGCAACGCTCAAGGCCATGAACCGCAAGTACGACACCGCGCGGTTTTACGAGGCGATGCAGCTTCTGCGCCGCTATTTTCCCGACTGCGGCATGACATGTGACGTTATAGTCGGTTTTCCCGGCGAAACGGAGGAACATCAGCTCGAAACGCTTGATTTTCTCAAAAAAGCGCAGTTTTCCGACGCGCACATTTTCCCGTACTCGCGCCGCCCCGGCACTCCGGCGGATAAGATGGACGGCCAGATCGACCGCGCGACAAAGGCAAAGCGCTCAAAGCAGGCGCGTGCCGTCGTCGCCGAAACGCGCCGCAGGTTTCTTGAGAGCATGATAGGCAAAACTCTGCCCGTCCTGTTTGAAACGCAGGAGGGCGAATGCTGGCAGGGACACAGCGATAACTACCTCGAAGTGCGCGCCGAGGGCGAAAATCTTCGCGGTACAGTACATAATGTCAGGATAGATGCGGTTTCCGAAGGAATTTTAGTCGGAAATGTCATTTGACACGGAAGGCAAATATAACTATACTTTTAACAATGACCGAACAGGAGGTGCTCACAGTGTCAAGAGAAAAGGTCTATAATTTTTCGGCAGGTCCGTCAATGATGCCGGAATCGGTTCTCAATAAGGCCGGAAGCGAGATAAGTGATTATATGGGCAGCGGTATGTCCGTTATGGAGATGAGCCACCGAAGTTCCCTGTTCGGCGAAATTTTTGCGGAAACCAAACGGAAGCTCAGAGATGCACTGAACGTGCCCGACAGCCACGAGATACTGTTTTTGCAGGGCGGCGCAACGCTGCAATTCGCGGCGATACCCCTCAATCTCATGGGAAGCGGAAAGTGCGCGGACTACGCCGTGACCGGCAACTTCTCCGGACTTGCCGCAAAGGAAGCGGAAAAGTACGGCAGCGTTCACATAGCCTGCGACAGCTCCGACCGCGGACACAGCTATATTCCGCCGGAGCTTTCGCTCAGTGCGGCTTCAAGCTATTTTTATTACTGCGCGAACAACACCATATACGGAACCGAGTGGCAGTCCGTGCCCGATACAAAGGGGGCAAAACGATAGTCTGCGACATGTCCTCGGATATTCTGTCAAAGCCCGTTGACGTGTCGAAATTCGGCCTTATCTATGCCGGCGCTCAGAAAAACATGGCGCCTGCCGGGCTGACGGTCGTCATCGTTGACAAGGCTCTTGCCGGCCGGCAGATGGATATCTGCCCCTCGGTCATGAGCTACGATACGCTTATAAAAAAAGACTCCATGCTTAACACTCCCCCCTGCTGGTGCATATACATGCTCGGTCTCATGCTCGACTGGCTTGCAGGCATAGGCGGCGTTGCGGCAATGCAAGAGATAAAGCGCGAGCGCGCCAAGCTCGTTTACGATGTACTCGATAACAGCAAGCTATATATTCCGCATGCCGAAAGGGATTCGCGCAGCGATATGAACGTGACCTTCCGCACAGGCTCGGACGAGCTGGACGCGCAGTTTGTCAAGGGCGCGGCCGCGGAGGGACTTCTCAATCTCAAAGGGCCACAGGCTCACCGGCGGTATCCGTGCGTCGCTTTATAATGCCATGCCCATGGAGGGCGCGCAGGCTCTGGCCGATTATATGAAAAAATTCGAGGTAGAACACCATGTATAATATTAAAACAATAAACAAAATTTCGCCCGTCGGCCTTGATAAGCTCAAAGCCAAGGGTTGCAATGTCGGCGAGGATATCGCCGCGCCCGACGGAATAATCGTCCGCAGTGCGGATATGCATGATTACGAGGTCAATCCCGAACTTCTCGGCGTTGCGCGCGCCGGAGCGGGCTATAATAACATTCCCATAGATGAGCTTGCAGAAAAGGGCATCGTCGTTTTCAACAGCCCCGGCGCGAATGCCGAGGCGGTAAAGGAGCAGACCGTGTGCTCGATGGTGCTTGCCTCGCGCGATGTTGTCGGCAGCATCGAGTGGGTAAAGAGCATCGCCGATCAGGGCGATAAGATACCCACGCTTGTCGAAAAGGGCAAGTCCAATTTCGCAGGCCCCGAGCTTATGGGCAAAACGGTTGGCGTTCTCGGCCTGGGAGCAACTGGCGCGCTGGTCGCAAATGCCTGCCTTGCACTGGATATGGAGGTTATCGGCTATGACCCGTTTATGTCGGTCGAGGCTGCATGGAGACTTTCGCGTGACGCAAAGCGCGCCGACGATATCGGCGAGATATTCAGAAACTGCGATTATATAAGCATCAATATCCCCTATAATGAGGACACCCACCACATGCTCGACGCAAAGGCGTTTGCTGCAATGCGCGACGGCGTGAGGATAATAAACGAGTCGCGCGCCGAGGTCGTCGATGACGATGCGATGCTCGACGCCCTTGAGTCCGGCAAGGTTGCAAAATATGTCACTGATTTCCCCAACGAGAAAATACTCGGCGGAAAGAACGTCATTGCCCTGCCGCACCTCGGCGCATGCACGCCCGAGAGCGAGGACAGATGCGCCGAGATGGCCGCAAAGCAGTTGTATGAGTACCTCAAAAACGGAAATATAGTAAATTCCGTGAACCTTCCGTCGGCAAAGCTCGAGCGTATGGGCGTGTGCCGCCTGTGCGTTATCCACCACAATATCCCCGGCATGATAAATCGTGTGCTCGATCTGATAACGAAGAAGAATATAAACGTCGAACACATGATAAATAAGCCCCACGGCAGATATGCCTATACCATCATCGACCTCAACGACGAGATATGGGACGACACGGCGAACACCATCCGCGAGATGGACGATGTCCTCCGCGTCCGCGTCCTGCACTGATTTATGATAGCAAAAAGCACCCACCCGGGTGCTTTTTTGCTATATGAGCGGCATTGGTAAACGCATCGTTATTGACACGGGCAGGTAAAAGATTCTATAATAATTAAAACAAAATGAGGCGATTGGAGGCGCTGCGGATGCTCAGAGTTAAAACTCCGGACGAGGTGCTTGCGCTTATTGATGAAAGCTTTTCGCCGCTTGAAGCCCGGTGCGAGAGCGCAGAGCTTTGCGACGCGGTCGGCAGGGTGCTCGCCGAGGATATATGCGCAGCGGAGTTTGTTCCGGACTTTGACCGCTCCACCGTTGACGGCTATGCTGTGCGCGCGGAGGACACATTCGGCTGCTCGGACTCGATGCCTGCCGTTTTGCGCCTTACGGGAAAGATCAAAATGGGCGGCGGAGCCGAAACGGCGCTTTCGCCAGGCGAGTGCTGCGCCATACCGACGGGCGGCGCCGTGCCGGAGGGCGCGGACTGCTGCGTTATGCTTGAATACGCCGAGGATTACGGCGACGGAACAGTCGGCATAGCAGAGCCCGGCGCTCCCGGCATGAATATGATCTTCCGCGGAGACGATGTTTTCCCCGGCAAGAAAATGCTCGAAAAAGGGCGCGTTTTATCGCCGCAGGATATCGGCGCGCTTGCCACAGCCGGCGTGACTGCCGTGCCGGTCACAGGCAGAATAAAGGTCGGTGTTATCTCGACGGGCGACGAGCTTGTGGAGGCAGGCTGCGCGCCTGCAAAGGGACAGATGCGCGACGCAAACGCCCCGATGCTCTGCGCGATGCTCTCGCGCTTCGGCGCGCGATGCGTGAGATACGGCATATGCCCCGACGATGTGCAGGTGCTTGAAAAAACCGTGCGCCGTGCGCTTGAAGAATGCGATGCCGTCATAATATCCGGCGGCAGCAGCGTCGGCGAAAAGGACGCAAGCGTCCGCGTGACGGCTTCCGTCGGCGAGGTATTGCTCCACGGCGTTGCGATGAAGCCCGGAAAGCCGACGATACTCGGCAGAGCGGGAAATAAGCCGATACTCGGCCTGCCGGGGCACCCGGTCGCGGCGTATTTTGCGGCGAACATATTTGCCCTGCCGCTGATAGCCCGGCTCGAGGGCAGACGGCTGCACCGCCGCAGCGTAAAAGCGCGGCTGAGCGAAAGCGTCAGCGCAAACCACGGCCGCGCGCAGTACACCGGCGTTAGGCTTGAGCGGCGCGCGGACGGACTGTATGCGGCGCCGGTGCGCACAAAGTCCGGCCTTATAACGAACCTTGCCGGAACGGATGGGTATTTCTGCATAGACAGGGACTGCGAGGGACTTCCGGCAGGAGCCGAGGTCAGCGTCATATTCGGAGAATGAAGATGGCTTTTTCTTATCTTACAAACGTGCCTCTTGAAAAGGCAAAAAGTGATTATATCGAGCTTCTCACGGACCATGGATTCGGCCCGGAGAGCGAGACAGTTTCTGTGCAGAGCGCCTGCGGCAGGGTGACTGCAAAGGCTGTTTATGCCGCGATCTGCGCGCCGCACTACGCGGCAAGCGCCATGGACGGCATTGCGATAAAGGCAAAGGACAGCTTCGGCGCAACGGACACGACGCCGGTGACGCTCGCTGCCGGGCAATTTGCCGTTGTCGATACCGGCGACCCGATACCGGCCGGCTGCGACGCCGTCATAATGGTCGAGGAGCTTGTGCATAACCCCGACGGCAGCGTTACTATCCACGCACCGGCGGCCCCGTGGCAGCACATTCGCCAGATAGGCGAGGACATATGCGCAGGGGAGATGATCCTGCCCTCGTATATGAAGATAACTCCCTCGGCGGTGGGCGCGCTCATTGCAGGCGGCGTGCTGGAGCTTGAGGTTTTCAGAAAGCCGCGCGTTGCGATAATCCCCACGGGGGATGAGATCGTTGCGCCGTGCGCAGATCCCAAGCCCGGCGACATTTTGGAGTTTAACTCCTCAATATTCTCGTCGATGCTCAGTCAATGGGGCGCGCAGCCCGTGGTTTACCCGATAATCCCGGATGATCATGAAAAGATAAAGGCCGCGGTCAGCCGCGCGGCTGACGAATGCGACATGGTGGTTTTGAACGCCGGCTCATCCGCCGGGCGCGAGGACTTTTCGGCCGACGTTATAGGAGAGCTGGGGCAGGTGCTGTATCACGGCATTGCGATAAAGCCCGGCAAGCCTGCGATACTCGGCCGCTGCGGCGCAAAGCCGGTGCTCGGAGTGCCGGGATACCCGGTGTCCGGCATAATCGTAATGGAGGAGCTTTTAAAGCCGCTTGTCGATATCTTTACGGGCGCTTCGGCGGAGAAAAAGCGCTATGTTGACGCCGTTTTAACGCGTCCGGTCGTGTCGGGGCTTAAATACCGCGAGTTTGTCCGTGTGCGCATGGGCTATGTCGGCGATAAGCTCACAGCGTCGCCGCTCAGCCGCGGAAGCGGCGTGGTATCTTCGTTCATGAAGGCCGACGGCATAATGGAAATTCCGCAGGAGGTCGAGGGCTTCGAGCGCGGAGACCGTGTCAGGGTGCGGCTGCTGACGGATGAGGATAAGCTCAGGCAGAGCCTCGTCGTTATCGGGAGCCACGATCCGCTTATTGACGAGCTTGCCGATATGCTGCACCGCGCCGACCACGGCATAAGCCTCAGCTCGACTCACGTCGGCTCGATGGGCGGCATAATGGCGATAAAGCGCGGCGAGGCGCATGCCGCCGGCTGCCATTTGCTCGATACGGGCACAGGCGAGTATAACCTCAGCTTCATGCGAAAATATTTTCCCGAGCACGATGCTTATCTTGTCCGCTGCGTCGGCAGACTTCAGGGACTCATGGTCGCCAAGGGCAACCCGTTGGGGATAAACGGCTTTGCGGACATATCGCGCGAGGGCGTGCGCTACGTTAACCGCCAAAAAGGCTCGGGAACGAGAATACTGGCAGACTACCTGGGCGAGACTAACGGCATAGACAGCACAAAAATTTACGGCTATGAGCGCGAGGAGCTTACGCACACCTCGGTCGCCGCGCAGATCGCGGCAGGCTCGGCCGATGCCGGCATGGGCATATATTCGGCCGCAAAGCTGTATGATTTAGACTTTGTTCCGGTTTGTACGGAGGAATATGACCTCATAATCCCCGAGCATGCGTGGGATAGCGCGCCCGTGCGCAAGCTGCTGGATGTGCTGCAAAGCAAGGCCTTTGCCGACAGGCTCCGGCAGCTCGGCGGCTATACGCTCACCGCGCCGGGTGAAATTATAGAGTACGGCATATAGTATTTTTATAAAGGACACGAAGGGAGGATGCAAATGACAAACTATGCAGGCTACATGGGCAAGGTCATCCGCCTCGACCTCGGCAGCCGAAGCGTTTCGGAATATCCGTGGACGGACAGGGACAGGCGGCTGTATCTCGGCGGCAAGGCGATGGCCTCGAAGATCATGTACGATACTTTCACCGGCAGCGAAAAGCCGCTTGAGCCGGAGAACATCATCGTCATCTCAACAGGACCGCTGACGGGAACGGGCGCGCCCAGCTCGAGCAGGTTCAACATCTCCACTCTTTCGCCGCAGACGGGCATAACCACATCGTCAAACTGCGGCGGAAACTTCGGGCACTATCTCAAAAAAGCCGGCTACGATGCGCTTATCATCAGCGGAAAATGCGAAAAGCTCACATGGGTCGAGATACATAACGACATCATAAAATTCCACGATGCCCAGGAGCTTAAAGGCCTCTGCACAACGCCGACGCAGGAGAGCATACAGCAAAAGCTCGATGAGGAGCGCGGCTGCGAGGTCAAATGCGGCAAGGTCGTTATCGGCCCGGCAGGCGAAAACCTCGTGAAATACGCATCGGTTTTCAGCAACGAGCGCGCCGCCGGACGCGCCGGAGTCGGCTGCGTATTCGGCTCGAAAAACCTCAAGGGTATTGCCGTTTCCGGCACGCACGAGGTGAGCATTTATGATCCCCAAAAGACGCACAAGCTGTTTGAAAAATGGGTCGAAACGCTCAAAAAGCATCCGCTGACCGGCAATCAGCTGCCCAAGATGGGCACGGCCGGCCTTGTGACGACGATGCAGATGCGCGGCCTTCTGTCAACGCGCAACTACGCCAAGGGGCAGTTTGAGGACTTCGAGCTTGTAAACGGCGAAACGCTGGCCGAGGATATAAACATCGTCAACAAGGGCTGCCTTTCCTGCCCGATGAAGTGCGCGCGCACCGTCAAGGTCGGCGATCACGAGGTCAAGGGGCCGGAGCTTGAAACGCTCGGACTTCTCGGCGGCGGCATAATGAATAACGACCTGAAGCTCATATGTAAATGGAACTATGAGCTTGACGAGCTGGGCATGGACACGATATCCTGCGCAAGCACCGTCGCATGGGCGATGGAGGCAAACGAAAAGGGCTTGTGGAAAAACGGTCTGCAATTCGGCAAGACCGCAAACCTGAGCGCGGTTTTCCGCAGCATTGCAAACCGCCAGGGCATAGGCAACGAGCTTGCCGAGGGCACACGCACGCTCAGCAATAAATACGGCGGCAAGGAGTTTGCCATCCAGTCGAAGGGCCTGGAGCTTGCGGCCTACGAGCCGCGCAAGGCCGTCGGCCAGGGACTCGGCTACGCTGTCTCAAACCGCGGCGGCTGCCACCTAAACGGCGGCTACCTCGTAATTCTCGAGGGACTCGGACTTAATGTCAACAGCCAGACGCCGCATGCAAAGGCGGATCTGTGCATGCTCATGCAGGATCTTATGGAGTCGGTATCGTCGGGCGGACAGTGCCTGTTTACGTCCTACGCGCTGTTTCCGAGCTTCCTGCTGTCGGGGCCGAACAGCTTTATAACGCGCACAGTGAATGCCGTCATGCCGTATATCGGGCCGGCCGTAAGGCTTATAAACAAGTATCCGCGAGCGATAAAAATGAATCTTCCGCTGCTGCCGCACACATATGCGCTCAAATACGCCGTCGGCATGAAAATGGATCTCGGCAGGTTTATCCGCATCGGCGAGCGCAGCTACAATGTCGAGCGCGCGGTCAACGCAAAATTCGGCGTGAACGCCTCGTGCGATACGCTGCCCAAGCGCCTTACCGACGTTCCGCAGGATCCCAAGGATCCAAAAACGAAGGTGCCGCTCGAGACAATGAAAAAGACCTACTATAAGGCTCGCGGCTGGGGCAGCGACGGTCTGCCCGGCGCAAAGAAGCTTCAAAAGCTTGAGATCGCGAGCGACGCCGAACAGGAGGAGGCCGTATGATAACAGTCAAAATATTCGGCACGTTCCGCCTCGACAGCGGACTTAAGCAGATGCAGGCGGACGTAAAGACCGCAAAGGAGCTGTATCCGCTGATAATGGACGAGGTAAAACGCATCGACCCGAACACTAAGCTTACGATAAAGGACGTAAAGGGCTGCATCCTGTCGCGCGGCGGCAAACAGATAAGCCCATCGACGCGGCTCGACGACGGCGACGTTATCTGCCTCGTGCCGGCCGTAGCAGGAGGCTGAGCCATGGTGTATGCGATAGATCGGAGCATTTGCAACGGCTGCGACGCCTGCTCGAGCACCTGCCCGACGCATGCGATCTCGCACGACGTTAAAGCCAAAAAAAACAGCATCGACCCCGAATACTGCGTTTCGTGCAATCTGTGCTCAAGCTTCTGCGAAAGGAATGCGATAAGAAAAGAGGACGGCAGCTTCACGCCGTACAAGGGCTGGGATAAGTGGAACATGCCGCTTATAGACACTCGGCGCTGCACGGGCTGCTCGCTGTGCATTGAGGAGTGCCCCATGAACGCGCTTGCGCTCAGCGGCGCAAAGGAGCACGGGGATATACATACCTATGCGTATCTTAAAAGTGCAGGCCGCTGCATCGGCTGCGAAAAGTGCGCTGCGCGCTGCCCGATAGAGGCGATCGAAATGATACCTCAGCTCGCTCCCGACGGCACAGAAAACCCCGTCAATGTCCGCCCCGAGTATCTCAAAACGCCGGCAAAGGCAAAGAGCCTAAAGCACTTTATGAAATGAACGCAGCAGCGCCGCCGAGCAAATCGGCGGCGCTAACTTTGTGTTGCAATGGATGTGCATATATGGTAGTATATCAAGCAAAGACACATAATTCAGAAAGCGGTGGACGAGCCTCTTTCCGAAGCAAGCTTTGGCCGCAGGGGAAATGCCTCTGCGGAGCGGCTGCTTTGGAGGAGGTTTAATTTTTTGCACAAAACGATGAAAGAGAGGAAAACAAATGAAAAAACTCATTGCCCTGCTTTTAGCCTGCGTAATGGTGCTTTCGCTGTGCGCATGCGGCACCGGCGATAAGCCCGAGGCGAGCGAAACGCCTTCGCCCACGGAGCAGGTATCAAGCGTTGATACCTGCATACTCATGGAAGCGGACGAGAATATGATCAATACATACTCGCTGCTTGCAGTTAATCCGAACGCACCGTTTACCGATGCCGACGGCAACGCCGTTTCCGACGTCAAAATTAACGCCGACGGCGCGGAAACGTTCATTGACTGGATGCTCTCCGAGGCAAGCAAACTCATTAAGGAATATGGTGTTGAGGAGTACGGTGATAATCTCTTCTACCTCAAGGACGATGCGCCGAAGTACGACGATAAGATCGCAAATGCCTCCGACGAAAACAGAGTGATCCGCCTTTCCACCACGACCTCCGTCAAGGACTCCGGCCTGCTTGACTATATCCTCCCCGTTTTTGAGAAGGAGTACGGCTACAAGGTCGAGGTGCAGTCGGCAGGCACCGGCAAAGCCATAGCTGCCGCAAAATACGGCAATGCGGACGTTATCCTCGTCCACTCGAAGGCTCAGGAGGAGGCTTTCGTGGACGAAGGCTTTTCCTACGTTCTGAACGGCTTTGATTCCGAGCGTTTGAGCTTTATGTATAACTACTTTGTGCTGTGCGGCCCGTCGAACGATCCGGCAGGCGTGAAGGACTGCGGCAGCGTTCTTGATGCGTTTGCAAAGATAGCCGACGGCAAGTATCCGTTTGTATCGCGCGGCGATAACTCGGGCACGCATACCAAGGAACTCTCGCTCTGGCCGGAGTCTCTTGGAATAAGCGAAGATCCCAAGAGCTTTGCCGACTATACGCAGTGGTACACCTCGGCAAATGCCGGCATGGGAGCATGTCTCGTCATGGCCGAGCAGATGCACGCATATATCCTCACGGATAAGGCCACCTTCCTTACCTTTGTCGCCAATAACGGCGTGATGGACTGAAATAAAGAAAAAGATCGGGCCTGCTTTCGCGGCAGACCCGATTTCTTGAGAGATAACTATGCAGACAGCTTTTGAAAAAGCAATAGAACTTATGATCACGGCAGACCCGGAGCTTCTGAACATTCTCGGCGTGACCGCGAAAATGAGCCTTTCAAGCTCGCTCATCGCGCTGCTTCTCGGCGTTCCGCTGGGACTGCTGCTCGGCGCTGCGAGCTTCAGAGGGCGCGGACTGCTCGTTGTTCTAAACCGCACGCTCATGGGAATGCCGCCGGTCGTATGCGGACTTATATTTTATCTGTTCTTTTCCGGAGTCGGCCCTTTCAGAGGCGCGGAGCTTCTTTTCACGGTCGAGATCATGATAATTGCGCAGGTCGTGCTGATAACGCCGATCGTTGCGGGAAGCATGGAAACATATGCTTCGTCCGTCGCCCCGGCCGTGCGCGAGAATGCGTGCTTGGACTTGGCAAAGGCAAAACCTTTGCGCTGCTTCTAAACGAGTGCGTCTATCAGGTGTTTTCGGCGTATCTTCTGGCATTTGCACGCGCCATAGCCGAGGTCGGCGCGGTGTCGATGGTGGGCGGAGCGATAGCGTGGAAAACGAACGTCATGACGACGGCTATCATGGAGTATACGAACAAGGGCAATTTCTCAAAAGGCATTGCTCTCGGCATTATACTTCTGGCGCTGTCGTTTGTCGTGAACATCGTTTTGTCGCTGCTGCAAAGGAGATTGAGCAAATGAAGATAAGCGCTTTTACGAAAACTTACGGCGGCAGGACGGTCCTCGATATGCCGGAAACAGAGCTTGAACCTGGCGCGTCTTATGCCGTGATCGGTGCAAACGGCAGCGGAAAATCAACGCTTGCCCGGATCCTTGCAGGGGTCGAAAAGCCGGACGGCGGAAAGACTGTCATATCCGGAATAACGGTCGGCTACATGCCGCAGAAAAGCTATGCGTTCCGAATGACGGTTATGCGCAATTTGCTCGTCGGCGCAAATGACGAGGAGCGCGCGAGGTATCTCATGCGAAAGCTGGGGATAGAGCATCTTGCGTCTGAGCCGGCGCACAAGCTTTCCGGCGGCGAGACGGCGCGTATGGCGCTGGCAAGGCTGCTTATGCGTGATCGACAGCTGCTGATAGTTGACGAGCCGACGGCAGCGATGGATATGGAGTCCGTAACGCTCGCCGAGCGGCTGCTTGCCGAATACAGAGAAAAAACCGGCTGCACGCTCCTGCTTGTCACCCACAGTCTGCGTCAGGCCGAGCGGCTTACGGAAAAAACCTTGTTTTTCGATTTCGGAAAACTCGTTGAATTCGGCCCGACGCAGCAGATAATAACGCAGCCTTCCTGCGAACAGACACGGAGATTTATAGAGCTGTACGGCTCATAAGCAAAGCTCCCCGTTAGGCCGGCTGATACAATAAAATATAAGCTGACAAGAGCCGAACCCCTATCGCCTGTCGGCGCGCCCTTTCGGCTATTTTCGCCTTTTTTTGTCTTGATGGGCGCCAGCCCACCTGCATCAAAGAAAGCCGAAAATATCTCGAAAAGCGCAGCCGACAGGTGCCTTGCAGTTTTGTCGGAGCAGATTTTAGCTCAGGCAAGGCAAAGCTCGCGGAGAATACTGCCGTATTTTCAAGAGCTTTAACGCAGCATGGGTGAAAATCTGCCCGTCAAAACCGATAGCGGTTTGACTCTTGCCAGCTTACGCCAAAAAAAGGCGGAGCAAGCACGAATGTCTTCGTTGCGACGGCTTGGTATACACAAAGTATGCCTGCACCGCCGCGCCTTGACCTCGCACTTGCTCCGTTATTTTTGGTGCCGTGCAGTTTTGAAGCTGAGATTTTTGCTCCTGCAAGGACAAAGTTACAGAGTACACTGACGTATTCTCAAGGCTTTGGACGTAGCAGTGGCGAAAAAAATCGTTTCAAAACCGTATATTTTATTGTGTCAGCCGGCCTTGGGGAGCTTTATGTGTTTGAAATACTTTTATCTGAGGCCGCGAGCCTTTATGTAGCTCAAGATGGTCTGAACCGTGCCCTCGACGCCGAGTTTAGAGCTGTTGATGCACAGATCATAGTTCTGCGCGTCGCCCCAGGTCTGATCGCTGTAGTACTTATAGAAGCTGGAACGATCCTTATCGACTTCCTTGATTTTCTTGCGTGCCTGAGCCTCATCAAGACCCTGACGCTCCTCAAGGCATTTGATGCGCGCATCGGTGTCGCCGAGGATAAATACGCTGACAACATCGTCTCTGTCGTTGAGGACATAGTCGGCGCAGCGACCGACGAAGATGCAGTCTTCCTTGGATGCGATCTCGCGGATCGCGTCGAACTGTGCGGAAACTACCTCCATGTTCAGACGGAAATTCTCATTCAGGCCATAGCCGCCTGCATGCAGCAGGAAAGCGGACATGCGCTTTTCGTCGTATGCGTTAATGAGCTCGCGGCTGAAGTCGGAGTGCTTTGCCGCCTCGTCAACGATCTCTTTGTCGTAGCATTTGATGCCAAGCTCCTTTGCCAGAAGTCTTGCTATCTCTCTGCCGCTTGAACCGTGCTGTCTTCCGATGGTGATAATCATAATGACGCCTCCAATTCAATTTCTTTTGATGGTTTCATTATAGCACTCTTTGTGAAAAAATCAACATACATAAATAATTTTTCTTGCATATGTTTTTAGTATGATAAGAAAAAAACGACTGATCATGAATACCGCGCTCTTAACAGGCTCATCGCTTATAATGAGCCTCATCTCCATGTCGTTTCAGGTGTGGCTTGCCGGACGCATCGGCTCGGCCGGTATAGGGCTTTATCAGCTGGTAGTGTCGGTATCGTTTCTGTGCACTACCTTTGCAATTTCGGGCGTGAGGTTTGCCGCGACGCGGCTTGTTTCCGAAGAGATCGGACGCGAGCGCGAGCAGGGGATAAGCGGCGCGATGCGGCGCTGCTTTGTTTACAGCGCACTGTTCGGGACCGCGGCGTTTTTCGTCTTGCACGGCGGAGCGGAAATGATAGGCTTTCTGTGGATAGGCGATGCGCGCACCGTGCGCTCGCTGCGCATCATGGCGTATGCCATGCCGATGGTCTCGCTGTGCTCGGCGATGTCGGGCTATTTCACCGCCTGCGGCAGGGTATGGAAGCCGACAGTTGTGCATTTTTTCGAGCAGATAATAACCATTGCGCTCGTCGCGCTTTTCCTTGTGCGCTCCCCGGCCGGTGATATTGAAAAAAACTGCTCCGCCGTCATGCTCGGAACGATCTGCGGCGACGCGATATCCTTTGTCATGATGCTGCTTTTTTACCTCACCGACCGCGGACGGCATCCGGGCAACGGCAAAAACGATCTGCGGCTTACCTCACGTATGCTGCGCATTGCGCTGCCGCTTGCGTTTTCGGCCTATGCGCGCTCGGCGCTGTCAACGCTCGAGCATCTGCTCGTACCGCGCGGACTCAAATCGGCAGGTTTTTCGGCCGACCGCGCTCTGTCCGGCTACGGGACGATACAGGGAATGGTCATGCCGATAATATCGTTCCCGGCCTGCTTTCTCATGGCGCTCAGCGAACTTATGATACCCGAGCTTACCGAGGCACAGATGCGCGGCGAGCGCGCCGAGATATCGCGCACGGTGCGCAGCTTATTAAAAAAGGGCAGCGGCTATTCGCTTGCCGTTGCCCTTGCGATATTCATTTTTGCCGACAGGCTCGGGATAGCCGTCTATTCCTCGCCGGAGGCAGGGCATTTTCTGCGCCTGCTTTCGCGCCGCTTATTCCGATAATGTACACCGACATGCTCTGCGACGGCTGCCTTAAAGGCTTGGGTCAGCAGATGTGGAATATGGGCATAAACGTGCTTGATGCGCTTTTAGGCGTACTGCTCGTGTGGAGAGTGCTTCCGGTGTATGCCCTGACGGGCTATATCTGTATCATTTATTTCAACGAATGCCTGAATTTTGCCCTGAGCATGCTGCGGCTGAGGAAGGTCATCCGTTCTTAGCCTTGCGCTCGGCAAGCTTTTTGTCGCCCTTGTGAAGCAGGGGAGATATGCGCTTGTAAAGCAGCATCGTCAGCACCGTTACTATAATGCCCTTTAAAAAGGTTAAACGGAACGACGCAGAACAAAACGAGGGTGGATACACTGTTTATGGCCGAGTTTATGTCGCTGCCCATCTTGATTATCGCCTCAAGCGGCATGCCGAACAGTTCTGCGAAGGTCGGCAGCAGGTAAACCGCATTGAAAAGGCTTCCGAAAATCGTCATTACGAGCGTGCCGGCGATCATGCCGATAAGCGCGCCGCGCTTGCTCTTTTTCATGTGGTAGATGCACGATGCCGGAAGAACGAACGAGCAGCCGACGACGAAGTTTGCAAAGTCGCCGACAAAGGCGGTCGTCGTGCCCTTGAAAACGAGCTTTACGATGATCTTGAGAAGCTCCGCCACGACGCCGGACACCGGTCCGAGGTAGAACGTGCAGATCATGATGGGGATCTCGCTCAGGTCGATCTCGTAAAAGCTCGGCGCGAAGAACAGTGGTATCTCGATAAACATCAAAACGCCAGCCATCGCCGAAAAGATCGCCGTGTAAGCAAGAAAATGTGTACTGCCGAGCTTTTTGCGGTTTTTCATAACAAAGCGCTCAAACAGCAGCGCCAGCACGAACAGTGCCGCGAATACGCCGAGGCATTCGAGCACGAACGAAAGATTTTCACCTATCTGAGAGATAAGCTTTCCCATGGATATGTACCTCCGAAATTAAAAAATCACCCGAAAGAAAATATCTTTCAGGCGACGCAATAAATCAAAGCGCACATCTTCTACCATCCAGACTATACTGTCGGTACCGGAATCACACCGGTTCATGCCTTTCGGCTCGCGGACTTTACCGCCGGTCGGGAAATGCTCCCTGCCCTGAAGATATCCTATTCGGTTGTGCCCTCATTATAGCGCTGCTGCATAAAATGTCAATACCCTTTTGACATTTTTCTTTAGATGCCTTACAATGGAAAACGGTGATGTTATGGAACACGGAAAAAGCTGCTGCTTTTCGGGGCACCGGCCGTCGAAGCTTCCATGGGGCTATGACGAGTCTGATCCGAGATGTGCTGAATTTAAAGAAAAGCTCGCCGCCGTTATCGGCGCGGTGTACGATTCCGGGATAAAGCATTTTATTTGCGGAATGGCGCTCGGCTGCGATATGTACTGCGCCGAGGCCGTCATAAGGCTCAAAAAAATGCATTCGGACGTTACTCTTCAGGCCGCCGTCCCATACAGAGGACAGGCGGACAGCTGGAACGAGTATAACCGCCTGCGATACGACCGCATCGTTGATAATTGCGACGAGGTGACTGTGCTTGCCGAGAGCTACAGCCCGGCATGCATGGCTATACGAAACCGCTTCATGGTAGATAATTCGAGCGTCCTTGTCGCCTGCTACGACGGCATGTCCGGCGGAACGTGGAACACCATCCGCTATGCGCAGAAAAAAGATATCGAGGTCATCCAGCTGCCCATAGAATAGCTTCTGTACGGCGCGTAGTCTTGAAAAAGGCTGCTTTCTGCCGATTTTTTTAAATGTTCGGGATGTTTTGACAGATGAATGGACTTTGTCGCGCTGCGGAGGCAAATTGCTGTTGCAATCGGCCGGGCTTTATGCTACAATGAGTTTCATTGTTGAAATCAAAACTATGCAGAATGGGATCCGAGCATTGAATACGAGTGAAAAATGGCCGAAGTATTCCCCGACGAACAAAAAACAATCGGCAGTTGATATTGTAATTAACAGAATAGTCGACGATGTTCTCACCGGACGATACAAGCCGGGGGATAAGCTCCCGACGGAGATGCAGCTTGCTGAAATGATGTCCATGAGCAAAAACACCGTGCGTGAGGCAATTAAAATTCTGGTGGCCTACGGCGCCGTCGAGATACGCCGCCCGGAAGGAACCTTCATCACGCATTCGTTTACGCCCAAGATGCTCAACCCCGTCATTTACTCGCTTCTTTTCAGCAAGAGCAATGCAGATGATCTTCTTGGCCTGAGACGTATGATAGACACGGGCGTGTTCCTGCTTATCATAGACCGCGGACTTGATAAGGAGGATGAGGCGGCACTCGAAGCGCAGCATAAGCTCTATTCATCTCTTGTGCTCAGCCGCGACGCGGATATTGAGATGATAGCGCGCGAGGATATATGCTTCCATCAGATGCTTGCAGCGGCCACGAAGAACGAGCTTGTCAAAGTGTTCCACGACTATGTAGCCGATCTTACGGCGGAGTCGAGAGTGCGTGCGATAGAGATGTGCCGCAGGGATGATAACATGCAGTATCTCGTCGATGTTCACAGAGCAACGCTGGATCTGGTCGAGCGGAAATCGAAATACTCCCTTGAAGAGACGATTGATTTTAGTTATATTTACTGGAAAACGACTTATAAATTATAAACATTGCACAAAAGTCAACTGTTAAATTCATAACAGTTGACTTTCTTTTTTGCAAATAGTACAATTAAATCAACAAACACCCAATGTTCAACTTTGGGAGAACTGATTTGTGACAATTATGGCTGCATGCAGCCGGAACGGAGGAGCAAATGCAAAAGGAGAAGCTTGAATTTCTCAAGGAAAAGGCAGCCGAACTGCGAAAAGATGTTATTACAATGATCTACGAGGCTCAATCCGGACATCCGGGAGGATCTCTTTCAGCGGCCGATTTCGTTGCGGCACTGTACTTCTCGGAAATGAAAGTTGATCCGAAAAACCCGAAATGGCCCGACAGAGACCGCTTCGTGCTGTCAAAAGGACACGCATGTCCGATACAGTATGCGGCGCTTGCAGAACTCGGATTTTTCGATAAGTCGGTTCTGAGCACTCTGCGTAAGGAAGGCTCAATACTTCAGGGACATCCGGACATGAAAAAGTGCCCGGGTATAGATATCTCCACCGGCTCGCTCGGACAGGGCTTTGCCTGCGGCGCGGGCATGGCGCTTGCCGCAAAGCTTGACGGTAAGGATTACCGCGTGTTTGTCGTCATAGGCGACGGCGAGAGTCAGGAAGGCGAGATCTGGGAAGCTGCTCAGGTATGCAACAAATATAAGCTGGATAACATCGTAGTGTTCTGCGATTACAATAACCTTCAGATCGACGGAACCTGTGATGAGGTCATGCCGGTGCTGGATCTTGCGAAAAAGTTTGAATCTTTCGGCTTCGAATGCATGACCATAGACGGCAACGATATGGAGCAGATAGTCGATGCGCTCGACAAGCTTTGTGCGTCGAAAAACGGCAAGCCCAAGTTCATTTTGGGCAACACTGTCAAGGGCAAGGGTGTTTCCTTCATGGAAAACCGCGGCGATTGGCACGGAAAAGCTCCGAACAGCGAAGAGTATAAAGCGGCCATGGCAGAACTTGAGGAAGGAGCACGAGCATGAGCAAGATAGCAACAAGAGACGGCTTCGGCGATGAGATCGTCGAGCTGGGACGCGAAAACAAGAATATCCTGGTCGTCGATGTGGATATCGGCAAGTCCTGCAAGACCACAAATTTTGCAAAGCAGCTTCCTGCACAGCATGTTAACGTCGGCATTGCCGAGCAGAGCGGCGCAGGCGTCGCGGCAGGCCTGGCAACCTGCGGCAAGATACCCTTCGTCGTGACTTACGCGGCATTCGGCTCCATGCGTATGTGCGAAATGATCCGTCAGGAGATGCTACCCTCATCTTAATGTCAAGATAGCCTGCTCGCACGGAGGCGTGACCCCGGCAAACGACGGCGCAAGCCACCAGTGCATTGAGGATATGGGCATACTTTCAACGATACCGGGTATGACCGTCGTCATGCCGGCCGACTATAACGCAGCCCGTAAGCTCACGCGCGCAGCCGCGGAATTTGACGGCCCCGTGTATCTCCGCTTTACGCGCGATGCCGTTCCCGAGGTATACGGTCCCGAGCAGGAATTTGTCATCGGCAAGGCGATCACTCTGCGCGAGGGAACCGATGCGGCAATCATTTCAATAGGCGATACGGTTCACATTGCTCTTGAGGCTGCCGAGGAGCTTCTCAAGCAGGGAATAAAGGCTCGTGTGCTGGATATGCACACGATAAAACCGCTTGATGTCGAAGCGGTCACCAAAGCCGTCAATGAGTGCGGCAAGATAGTTACAGTAGAGGATCACAACATAATTAACGGCCTCGGCAGCGCCGTTGCGTCGATCGCTGCGGATATGGGCCGCGGCATTGTTAAGCGCATAGGCATTCTTGATCAGTTCGGTCAGTCTGCGCCATATGAGAGACTGCTCGAAATGAATGGCATCACGGTTGAAAACATTGTTTCCATCGTAAAGGGAATTTGAGTAAACAACAGGCATTGCCTGCTTAAATTAGGAAAAATAATAAACAAAGGAGAAAAAGAAATGAAAAGATTCCTGTCAATCGTTCTCGCATTGTGCATGGTCTTCGCACTGTGTGCCTGCGGCAACGATTCCAACAACGGCGGCAGCGACGCTGACAGCAGCAAGTACGATAAGATCAGCATCGACCTGTCCTGCAACGGCCAGTCCGATACCGCAAACGACTGCATCGGCGCAAACCTCTTTAAGCAGTACATTGAAGAGCAGTCCGGCGGTGCGATCACTGTCACCATTTACAACAACGATCAGCTTGCCGGCGGCAACATGACCAAGGGCCTCGAGCTGGTTATGGACGGCACCGTCCAGATGGATATCCACTCCACCTCCATCATCTCGTCCATCGACAAGCGCCTCATGGTAAGCTGCCTGCCCTGGACCTTCTCCGACTATCAGGCGGCTGAGGACGCATTCTTCGGCGCCGGCGGCGAGTTCGTCTCCTCCGTCCTCGCAGAGCACGGCCTGACCTACCTCGGAGCACTCCACAACGGCTTCAAGTGCATGACCTCCTCCAAGTGCCAGATCAAGGCTCCTTCCGACCTCGTCGGTCAGAAGATCCGCACCCCGGGCGGCGATCTGTGGAACGGCTTCTGGAGCGCACTGGGTGCATCTCCTCAGGCAATGAGCTGGTCCGAGGTTTACACTGCAATGCAGCAGAAGACCATCGACGGCCACGATAACAGCCCCTCCACCATCAACTCCGCAAACGTTCAGGAAGTTCAGAAGTACATCACCGTTTCCAACCACACCTACGAAGCATTCACCTGGAGTGCAAACAGCGATTGGTACAACGGCCTTAACGAGGCAACTCAGGAGCTGATCGCAAGCTGTGCAAAGCAGGCCTGCCTTGATGCAAACAAGCAGATCGAAGATTCCATGGAAAAGATCCTCAGCAACTGGGAAGGCAACGGTTACAATGAAATTTACCGTCTGTCCGACAGCGAGATCGAAGTTTTCAAAGAAGCAGTCGCAAGCGTTACCGAGCAGTACGCAAATGAGTACGGTCAGGAAGCATGCACCGCATTCGGCATCAATGTTGCATCATAATCGGTATATGTACTGAACCTTAAGATCCACGGCACAGGCGTTTCGGCTTGCCGAACGCCTGTGCCGTGAAATTGGTTTCCATCCAACCGAAAGGAGTTTCAAGTGAAAAAGACTGGAAAAGTCCTCAATTCGCTTGAGGATTACATACTTGCGGCCATGCTCATGGTCATGACGATACTCGCTTTTATAAATGTTATCATGCGATACGTCCTTCTCTCTTCACTGCCGTGGATAGAAGAGCTCAACCGCCTCGGTCTTGTTATCCTGTCCTATACAGGCGCGGCGGTAGCGCTTAAGAATCATTCTCACCTAGGACTTTCCATTGTCACCGATAAGCTCTCCCCCAAGGGAAAGAAGATCGCGGGACTTTTCAGCTGCCTGTGCGGCGTTTTCTTCTGTGGGATATCCGTATACTACGGTGTCCTTATGGTTATCAAGGAATATCAGAACAACGTGCTTACGCAGGGCATGCAGTGGCCTGAATGGCTTTTCGGAATTTGGCTCCCGATAGGACTGGCCGTGCTGTGCATCCGCTTTATCCAGTGGGGCGTCTACCTTGTGCAGGGCCGTGATTTTAAAGACACAAGCAAGGAGGGCAATAACGGATGAGTGCTGTACTCTTATTTGGAATATTCTTCGCCCTTCTTTTCCTGAATGTGCCCATAGCAATGTCGTTGGGCGTGTCGAGCATCATAACTACGATGGCAGTCAAGCCGGCTATGATGTCCACTATAGCGGCGAACCTCTATTCTTCCACCAATACCTATGTTCTGCTGGCGATCCCGTTCTTCATTCTCGCCGGCAACATCATGGACGTCAGCGGCATATCCGTGCGTCTTATAAACTTCTTTAACTCCCTTGTCGGACACACAAAGCACGGCACCGCAATGGTCTGCGTCATCGTTGCGTGCTTCTTTGCGGCAATTTCCGGCTCCGGCCCGGCTACCGTTGCGGCTCTCGGCGGAATACTTATCCCTGCAATGAGTAAATCCGGCTATGAAAAGGATACAAGCGCCGCGCTCATGAGTACGGCAGGCGCAATAGGTATCGTTATCCCACCGTCGATCACCTTTGTTGTCTACGGCTCCGTAACCGGAACCTCGGTCGGCGACCTGTTCATGGCAGGTATCATCCCCGGCATACTCATTGGCGTTGCAATTTACTTCACCATGGTTATCAGCTCCAGAGGCTGCAATCTGGTTCGTCAGCCGAAAGCAAGCGGCAAAGAGCGCTGGAAAGCTTTTGGCGACGCCGTGTGGGGCATACTTATGCCTGTCATCATCCTCGGCGGTATCTACGGCGGTATTTTCACCCCGACCGAAGCCGCTGCGGTTTCGGCGATTTACGGACTTATAGTCGGCATGTTCATCTACAAGACCCTGCGCTTTAAAGAGATCGTCGTTATCCTGCGCCAGTCCGTTTCGCAGACTGCCGTTGTCATGCTTATCATCGGATGCGCAGCCGTATTCGGCAAGGTTCTTACCTTTACCGGCCTTGCAAGTGACGCAAGCCAGAGCCTTATCTCTATCGCTCACGGAAATAAGTACACCTTCCTGCTGATGGTCAACATCATTCTCATTATCGCAGGCTGCTTTATCGATGCAAACTCCGCGCTCTATATTCTCTGCCCGATACTCTTCCCGATAGCAAAGACCCTCGGCATCGACGCTGTGCATCTCGGCGCGGTAATGACCGTCAACCTCGCACTCGGCCTCATTACGCCTCCTGTCGGCGTTAACCTGTTCACCGGCTGCGGTGTTGCCGGAATAACGCTCACCGACATGGTCAAGAAGATCTGGCCGTTCGTAATCGCCGTGCTTATCGTTCTTCTGCTCGTCACTTATATTCCGCAGATATCAACGATCCTGCCGAGCCTGATGGTGAAATAATTTATAGGAGGCATATACCATGAGAGCTGGTTATTTTCCGGAATTGGGCGTTGCGGAATTCCGCAGCGATATGCCGGAGCCGCAAATCAGATATGATAAAGATGTGAAGATCCGCATCCGCAAATGCGGTATATGCGGTTCCGAGGTTCACGCCTTGCATGGAATGCACCCGTTCCGTATCCCCCCGGTCCTTTCCGGCCATGAGTTTGCCGGAGACGTGGTCGAGGTTGGCAAGGGCGTGACGAAATTCAAGCCCGGCGACAGAGTCACCGGCGAACCCCAGTACGGCTGCGGCGAGTGCTACTACTGCAAGCACGGAATGTACAATCTGTGTACCTCAAAGAGAGTGCTTGGCGCGTCTTACAAAGTCCCCGAGTTGGATAACGGCGAGTGGACGGGATCCATGGGCGAATACATCGTCGTGCCCGAAAAAACCGTCGTCAAGCTTGCCGACAATGTAAGCTATGAAGAGGGTGCGCTCATAGAGCCGGTAGCAAACGGCATCTATGCCGTGCGCCGTGCAAACATCACGCCGGAGAGCACCGTGGCGATCATCGGCTGCGGCCCGATCGGCCTGGGCGACCTTATCGGCGCTCAGCTTTACGGCCCGAAGCTCATCGTAGCGGCGGATGTGTCCGAGATAAACCTCAAAATGGCCCGCGAGTTCGGCTGCAAAAATGTTGTTGACAGCAGCAAGCAGGATCTTGAGGAAGTTATTTCGGAGCTTACCGACGGTGTTGGCGTGGACATGGTTTTCCTCGGCTTCGGCAATGAAGCTGTGCTTGAGCAGGCGTGCCGCATTGTCCGCCGCGGCGGAACCGTACATCAGCATGCGCTGATGCTCGACGGCGTCGGCTTCCCGTATCGCATACATCAGCAGCACGAGCTGAGCTTCAAAGCGTACAACATGTACAAGTACGAGGAATTCGAGCTGATCTGCGATGAGATAGCAAGAGGCCGCATTTCCGGTCTTGAGCGCATGGTCACGCATCGCTACCCGATCGAGGAGTTCAAGCAGGCTATGGAGATGGCCGATAAACGCCCCGAGCCGGTAGTCAAGGTAATGCTTGATTTCTGAGGCGGTTATGAGCTATAAATTCACAAAAACGCTTACAAAGGTCGTTTTCGGCATAGCTCTGGCGTGCTACATTGCCGCTGCATATATCATGAATCGCGGCGGCAATGCAGTTGCCATGCTGGCTGTGGCCAGTGCGGTGCTCGTTATAGGCGTAGTTATCCGCCTGATATGGTTCCGATGCCCCAAATGCCATCGGCATATATCATATAAGCACCTGAAAGATACCCACTGCCCGTTTTGCAGCTGCGATCTTGAAAGCTGAATAAAAAAATTTTGCCCCTGGCGACTGCTTGGTCGTCAGGGGCAACGCTTTTTCTATTTCGTCAGATATTCGAACAGATCGTCGGCGTTTTCGGCGACGTACACCGCGCCCTCACGCTCAAGCTCGCCCGGCTCTGCGTAGCCGAAGCGAACTCCGATGCACTCAACGCCGCATTTCTTTGCACCGATAACGTCGTATTTCCTGTCGCCGACCATGATTGCCTCGTCGGGAGAAATGCCGAACTGCTCAAGCGCGTATTCTATGACCTCCCACTTCTGGCCGCGCTCGCCATTAAATTCCGAGCCGCAGACAAGGTCGAAATCATCCTGCATGCTGTACTTTTCAAGAATTTTCTGCGCAAAAACGCGCGGCTTACTTGTCGCAACGGCAAGCTTGATTCCCTTTGCGTGCAGCTTGCCCATAAGCTCGTGCATGCCGGGGAAGGGAGAACACTCCTCCCAACCAACAGGGGTGTAGCGCTCACGGTAAAATTCAACTGCCAGGTGTGCGGTCTGCGCATCCATGCCGTAGCGCTGCGCGAACATCTCGTCGAGCGGAGGGCCGGCAAAGCACATAAGCTCGCTTGTTTCCGCATGTATACCCATCTTGCCAAGCGCGTACTGAACGCTTTTGGTTATACCCTCGGCAGAGTCAAAAACAGTGCCGTCAAAATCAAATAAAACATAGTTTTTCATTTCTGCGCCTCCCGAAACGATCAGATGACGACACAGTCTATCATCAAATTTGTCCGTCTGTCAACCCGCAGGAGAATAATTGTGAAAATGCCGGCGGCGCACTTGATAAACCGAGCATATTTTGTTATTATAATCTATTATAAATAAAAATTATATTGAAGCAGTGTTTGCAGATGAATTACATTAAATGGAAAATTGAAGAATGTCCGACAGATAAGCTGAAAATGTTTACTGCTGCCGGCTATCCGCCGCTGCTTGCAGCGATGCTCGGCGCGCGTGGGATCGGCAGCGTTGAGGAAGCCGAAAGCTTCCTTGACGGCGGCGCAGAGCTTCTGCGCGACCCGATGCTGCTCAAGGATATGGACAAGGCGGTCGAGCGCATAAAAAGCGCCATCTCGAAGCACGAGACGGTCGCCGTTTACGGCGATTACGACGTTGACGGCATAACATCGACCTGCCTGCTGACCGATTGGCTGCGCAGCTGCGGCCTCGAATGCTATCCTTATATCCCCGACCGCATCGGCGAGGGCTATGGGCTTAATAACGCCGCGATCGATAGCCTGCACAAGAAGGGCGTGAGCCTTATCATCAGCGTTGACTGCGGCATAACGGCAGCCGAGGAGGCAAAGCATGCGCGCATGATCGGAGTCGATCTGATCATCACCGACCACCACGAGTGCCGCGAGCAGACGATACCCGACGCGATAGCTGTCATTGACCCGAAGCAGGACGACTGCCGATATCCGAACAAGGATCTTGCCGGAGTGGGTGTTGCGCTCAAGCTCGTGTGTGCGGTCGAGGGCAAAAACGAGCCGATAGTCGAGCGCTATGCGGATCTTGCGGCCATCGGTACGGTTGCGGACGTTGTTCCGCTTACGGGCGAGAACAGGTATATTGTCCGCCGCGGCCTTGAGCTGCTCGGCAACCCCTCGCGCCCCGGCCTTGAAGCGCTGCTGCGCGAGTCCGGCGCGTCGGAAAAGAATATTTCATCCTCGACGATAGGCTCGCTCGCGCCGCGCCTGAATGCGGCAGGCCGCCTCGGCGAGGTGTCCATAGCAGGAAAGCTACTGATGACGCATGACAGTAAGGAGGCAAGCACCCTCGCCGGAGAGCTTTGTGAGCTCAACCGCCGCCGCCAGCATCTCGAAACCGAGATATGGGACGATGCCTCCGGCATGATGGACGGGAAAACGCCGTCAACGCCCATAGTTCTCGCGAGCGAAAAGTGGCATCAGGGGGTTATCGGCATTGCGGCCTCCAAGCTTGCCGAGCAGTATTCAAAGCCGACGATCATGATCTGCCTCGATGGCGACAAGGGCAAGGGCTCGTGCCGCAGCTACGGCGGATTTAACCTCTTTGACGCGTTGTCGGCGTGCTCGGAATATCTCGAGGGCTTCGGCGGACACGCGCTCGCGGCCGGGCTTAACATCAAGCGCGATAAGCTCAGACAGTTCTGCCGTGCGTTCAGCGAGTATTACGAAAACAACAAGCCCACGGAGCTTCCGACGCTGAGCTGCGATATCTGCGTAACAGACCCCGGAGTTCTTGACATGAAGGGCGTGGACGCGCTCTCGCGCCTTGAGCCATACGGAAGCGGAAACCCGAAGCCTACGCTGTGCATCCTCGGCGCAAGGCTCGATAAGGTAACGCCGATCGGCGGCGGAAAGCACCTGCGCCTTTCGGTAAGCTACAAGGGCGCGGAGTTTGAGTGCGTTTTCTTCTCACACTCGGAGGCCGATCTCGACCTCAAGGCCGGCGACAAGGTGGATATTGCATTCACTCCGCAGATAAACGAATTTCGCCTGCGGCGCAGCGTTCAGCTTCAGATAACGGCGATGCGCCTGCATGATCCTAAGCCGCTGTGCGGCATGATACTCGAGGACGAGCTACCCGTGACGGAGGCGTCATCCTATTGCCCGGATCGCAGCGCCTTTGTGAAGGCGTGGCGCAGACTTCAGGCGCTGGGCGGCTCGGTCGCGGCCGACCTTGACGGCGTTATACGCCAGTGTCCGCACGGGATAGAGCCGGAGCGGTTCTGCATATGCCTGATGGTGCTGTGCGAGCTGGGACTGCTGAAAACGGTAAAGCCCGGTTCGGTGTTCGGCGCGAAAATGGTGTCCGGCAGCGCCAAGGTAAATCTTGAAAGCTCGGAGCTTATAAAACGCTTGAAAGCGAGACGGTCATAATGGCAGAAACAGAAAACAGAAAACTTGATCCCGACGAGATGTTTGCCGCGCTCAGCAAAAAAATATCCGACAGCGGCATGGATATGGATATGGGCAGAATAGAAGCGGCATACAACATGGCAAAGCTCGCCCATTCCGGGCAGCTTCGCAAGGACGGCTCGCCCTATGTCACCCACTGCGTCGCGGCGGCGGATATAGCGGCCGATATGGGTCTTGACGAGGACTCGATAGTTGCAGCGCTTCTGCACGATGTTATTGAGGATACCGACCTTACCCACAGCGATATTGCAAAGCAGTTCGGCGAGCCGGTGGCCAACATCGTTGAGGGCGTCACGAAGCTCACGCGCGTGCAGTACACCAGCAAGGAAGACGAGCAGATGGAAAATCTGCGCAAGATGCTCATGGCAATGGCCAAGGACATCCGCGTCATTCTCATAAAGATCGCCGACCGGCTGCACAATATGCGAACCATGGCGTATCAGACCGAGGAAAAGCAGCGTCAGAAGTCGCTTGAAACGATGGAGATATACGCCCCCATCGCGCACCGCCTCGGTATGCAGAGAGCCAAGTGGGAGCTTGAGGACCTTGCGCTTATGTACCTCGACCCGGCCGGCTATAAGGAGATAACCGACACGCTCAACTATCGCATGGATACGCTCAAAACCTTCATGTCAAACGTTGAGACGAAGATAAAAAAGCGCCTTGCCGACGAGGGACTTCAGGTCACGGTTTACAGCCGTATAAAGCACATTTATAGCATCTATCGCAAAATGTACGCGCAAAAGCTCGATATCAATGGTATATTTGACCTGTGTGCGTTCCGTGTTATAGTGGATACGATACCCGATTGCTATAATGTGCTGGGCATAATCCACGATATGTTCAAGCCCGTCCCGGGCAGATTCAAGGATTATATCTCGACCCCGAAGCCGAACATGTATCAGAGCGTTCACACTACTGTCATCGGCTCTGAGGGCATACCGTTTGAGGTGCAGATACGCACTTGGGAAATGCACCGCACCGCAGAATACGGCATCGCCGCGCATTGGAAGTATAAGATAGGCTCAGCCGCCGAGACTGTTGTCAAGGAAGGCGACGAGGAGAAATTCGCGTGGGTAAGGCGACTGCTGGAAAGTCAGCAGGAATCCGACGCAACGGACTTCTTCCACAATCTGAAGATCGACATGTTTGCCGACGAGGTGTTCGTGTTCTCGCCCAAGGGCGACGTTATAAACCTCCCGGCCGGCGCAACGCCCATAGACTTTGCCTACAGTATCCATTCCGCCGTCGGCAACAGCATGATCGGCGCGTCTGTAAACGGCAGGATCGTAAACTTCGACTATGTGCTGCAAAACGGCGATATCGTTGAGGTCAGGACCTCAAAAAACGCCGCCGGGCCGAGCCGCGACTGGCTCAATATCGCAAAAAGCGGCTCTGCGCGCACGAAGATAAAGCAATGGTTCAAAAAAGAGCGCCGCGAGGAGAACATCGAGCGCGGCCGCGCAATGTTCGAGTCGGAGCTTAAAAACAAGGGCCTGCGCATGGACGATATCATCGACGAGGAGGTCCTGCCGCAGCTGCTGAAAAAGGTCTCGTACACGAGCCTTGACGAGATGTACGCCGCCATAGGCTACGGTGGCATGGCCGCAACGAGAGCCGTAAACCGCATGAAGGACGAGCTTGCGCGCCTGCACCACGCAAGCGGCAAGACCGTTCTCGAAAAGGTCACCGAGGCCGCCGAGCGCCGCGAGCAGCAGGCGCAGAAAAAGGTCAAGCCCGTGCACGGCGTTCTGGTCGAGGGACTGGATAACTGCCTGATAAAATTCTCGCGCTGCTGCACTCCGATACCCGGCGACGATATAGTCGGCTATATAACGCGCGGCCAGGGCGTTTCCATCCACCGCACCGACTGCGCAAACTATGCCCGGCGCGAATTTAAGCCCGAGGATATCGGCCGCTGGATAAACGTCAGCTGGGCCGACGAGATAAGAAAGCTACGCAACGGCGATAACCGTCGTCTCGCGCGAGCGCAACGGACTTATCATGGATATCGCCAGTATATTCAATACGCTCAACACCAAGGTGCGCACGATAAACGCGCGCGATACGGGCGATAAGTCCATAGTCAATATAACGCTTGAAACCTCCGGCATCGACGAGCTGCGCGCGGTAGTCAACCGTATAAGCGCGCTGCCCGGTGTCGTTGAGGTTAACAGAAACGGAGGTAAACGATGAGAGCCGTAGTAACGAGGGTGGACAGTGCGTCCGTCGCGATAGGCGGAAAGGTCAAAAGCAGCATCGGCAAGGGTTTTCTTATCCTGCTGGGCGTTCACGAGGACGACGAGGAAAAGGAAGCGCTGAAGATCGCCGACAAGATCTGCGGCCTTAGAATATTCGAGGACGAGGCAGGGAAGATGAACGTAAATCCTGCCGACGCAGGCGCTCAGCTGCTTATAATCAGCCAGTTCACACTTTTTGCCGACTGCAAATCGCGCCGTCCCGGCTTTTCCAAGGCCGCGCGCCCCGAAAAAGCCATACCGCTGTACGAAAAGGTCATAGCCGAGTGCCGCAGCCGCGGCTTTGAGGTCGGAACAGGCGAGTTCGGCGCGGAAATGAAGGTCGAATCGATAAACGACGGACCTGTCACCATTATTCTTGACACAAGGGAGCTTTGAAAATGAATATTAAAACTCTGCCCGTAGGCCAGCTTGAAACAAACTGCTATGTCGTCATAAACGAGGATACCCTCGAGTGCGTCGTGATAGACCCGGGCGACGAGAGCAACACCATCATGGACTATATAGAGTCGAATAATTTAAAATGCAAGGCGATCATGCTCACTCACGGCCATTTTGACCATGTCGGAGCCGTCAACGCCGTCGCCGAGCAGACAGGCTGCCCGGTGTATATAAATAAGCGAGACGAGGGCTATAAGGTCGGCATGAGCGGCATGATGTTCAAGCTCCCCGAGGGCGGCAAATACTATGACGATGGCGACGTTATCACCGAGGCCGGCCTTGAGTTCAAGGTCATCGCAACTCCGGGACACACCCCGGGCGGCGTGAGCCTTATCTGCGAAAACGCGCTTTTCACGGGCGATACGCTGTTCCGCGGAAGCTGCGGCAGAACGGATCTGCCCGGCGGCGATACCGAAACGGAGCTGAGATCGGTCAAAAAGCTCTGCATGCTTCCCGGCGACTACGAGGTGTATCCCGGCCATATGGACAGCTCTACGCTCGAGCGTGAGCGCCGCTTTAATCACTACTGCCGCGAGGCGATGGCAAATTTCTGAGCTTATAACCGGAGAACCTAATGCTTGAAGACATACTCAAAACGCTCGTTACGGCGATGCTGCCCATACTTGAAATTCGCGGCGCCATACCCGTCGGCGTTGCGGCCGGCATGGACCCGTGGACGGCGTTTGCCATAGGCTTTGTGGGCAATATGCTGCCCGTGCCGTTTCTCATCCTGCTTGCCCGAAAAGTGATAGAATGGATGAAAAAGCACCATATTCTCGATAAGCTGACGACCTTTGTCGAGCACAAGGGCAAGGAAAAGGCCAAGACCGTTCAGGCGTACAGCTTCTGGGGACTTTTCATACTCGTTGCGATACCCCTGCCCGGAACCGGTGCGTGGACGGGCGCGCTCGTCGCCTCGCTGCTGGATATGCGCCTTAAAAGGGCGCTGCCTGCCATCGGTATGGGCGTTGCCGTTGCCGGACTTATAGTCCTGGTGCTCACATACGGCGTTATCCACATCGGAACACTGGTGTAATAAGTATTCACTTGCGTGCGTAATAACTGCATAAGAATAATTATTCAAAATCCCTGCAAAATTCGTGAATTTTGCAGGGATTTATGCATATTTGCCGCCGATTGTTCGATTTATACAAGCGAGGGCGGCTGAGAAACGATAATTTGTTCAAAATAACGAGCAAATTTTTATTCAAAACTATTGCATAATTGTGAATAAAAATGTATAATAGCCACTGTCAATGAATAAAAAACCTAACAGAAAGGCGACAAGGTGGAAAACATGCATAAGGCAAAGACAAACAACAATTTCACGAAATTCATTTCCATGCTGCTTGTTGTGCTGATGCTCGTGTCGATCGTTCCGATCACGGCCTCGGCGGACCCGGCAAGCGCAAGCTTTGAAAATGTGTCCGGTGAAGGCAAAGATATAATATCTCTTGCGGAAGGACGCGAATACAAAGTAAGCATCCCAATCAGCGCAGACGTTGACCCGTCCACGATAACATGGACGATGGTCAAGGACAGCTCCAAGAGCTATGTCAGCAAGGAGCTCTTCCCGAACCAGACCGAAGGCGGCGCGCTGAGCACCTGGATCTGCGACGACGGCAAGACCCCGTTCTTCAACGAAGTCAAGACCAGCGTTTCGGATTCAAACGGCCAGAAGACACTCGTTGCCGAGTTCAGCACCAACGACTTCTTCTATGGCTACGACTGGTGGACGGGCGAAGCTTACCCCGACAACAGCGCTCCCCACGATGAAGGCGGCGCTTACCTCGATTCCTGCGGCTACTTCAATCTCACCGCGACCGACGCACAGGGCAACGTTATCGGCTCTGTTCCCGTGAAGATCGCTCCCTACGACAGCTTCCACACGATGGACGAGATCTACACCGAGCTTGATGAGATGGTAGCAGCTGCAAAGGATTCCGGTGTCTTTGTGCAGAAGTATTCCATGGGCAAGTCCTCGGGCTATATCTATGACGCGCTCGACATGCCCTACCTCATTGTCGCAAAAGATCAGGCAACCGTGACCAAGTGGCTCGAGTTCACCCAGAAGGCAGAAACTCAGCCCGATCAGGTGCTTGCGGATATAAAGGCCGGCAAGTATGACGATATAAAGGTTCCTGTGATGTTCTCCAACATCCACGCAAACGAAGTCGCGGCGACCGACGGCATCATGGAGTTTGCATGGATGCTCGTCAACGCCGCAACCGGCGACGGCAAGCTCAGCTACAATAACCTCACCGGCTTCACCGCCGATGGTCAGACCGAATTTAACAGCGAGAAGGCCGCAAGCAAAATGGCCGTTCCCGACCTTGTCAAGGACAGCGCGACCTACCTCGGTTGGCTGACCGACGAAAACAGCGGTTCCGGCGTTGTTGACCTCGATAAGTACTACACTCAGGAGACCGTCAACACCACTATCGACGAGCTGCTCGACGGAGTGTTCTTCATCCTCGTTCCCGAGGAAAACGTCGAAGGACGTACCTACATCACCCGTGAAGCCTCCAACGGCTACGACCTCAACCGCGATAACTCCTTCCAGACCACTGAGGAAACTCAGAACATGCAGAAGCTTATCGCAACCTTTAACCCCGTATCCCTCACCGAGTTCCACGGCCGCGTCTCCGCGTTCCAGTGCGAGCCCTGCGATCCACCTCACGAGCCGAACTTTGAGTACGACCTGCTGGCAGATCACCTGATCGCAGGCGGCGAGGCTATCGGCATTGCAGCCGTTGCAAATAACGATACCTACAACAGCTACGTCATCCCCCAGCGCGATTACCTCACCGATAACGGCGACGGCACCACCTACTGGGCCAATCCATGGGACGATATGTCCACCTCTTACACTCCGCAGTTTGCAATGCTCCAGGGCACCGTTGCTTACACCGTTGAGCTTCCCGGCTACAACGACGCAGGCGCTCAGCTCGTTCAGTACGGCTGCCTCGGCCAGGCAAACTACATAGCAGACGAAAAGCTCGGCTACCTCGAGTCTCAGACCGAGATTTTCAGCCGCGGCGTTAACAACGCAAACTCCGATGCATACGACCTCGTAGGTCAGTGGCTGTGCGACCAGAACGATGTCGAAGGCGCCGAATCCGATCTGTTCCGTCCCGAGTATGACGGCGAAGGCGAAAACGGCAACTTCTACCCCGAATGCTACATCATTCCTCTCGACGGCGTTAACCAGACCAACCTCCAGGCGGCCGGCGACATGATGGAGTGGCTCTCCCGCAACGACGTTAAGGTTCTTGTGACCGATAAGGAATTCACCTACGACGGCGTTACCTATCCTGCCGGAACGATGATCGTTTCGATGTATCAGGCAAAGCGCTCCGTTGCAAACGGCGTGCTGTACGACGGCACCCTCATCACGAGCTGGACCGTTCTCTACTCCGAAGGCATCACCTCGTTCAACGAGACCCGTGGCTTTGACATGGTAACCGTCACCGAGCCTGCCGCATACAAGACCATCAAGGCAGTCTGCGGCGACTGGATGGATCACGACGCTTGCCTCAGCTACATTGCAAATAAGCTCGGCTCCTACTTCACCGGCAAAACCGGCGAGTACGTCGTCATCTCCAACGCCTCCGAGGACTCCACCGCAGCGGTCAACGCACTGCTCAAGGCAGGCAAGTCCGTCGGCATGGTGACCGACAGCGAAAGCGATTTCTACGGCGACTTTGTTTGCAGCTATGCAGATTGGCAGACCGTTTCCGCAAAGTATGTCCTCAGCGGCACCGGCCTTGCAAAGGCTGATGTTCCTGCGGCAAAGACCATCACCAAGGCTCCCAAGGTGTATATCACCGGCGAGGTCGGCGCAGACGACGCAGGCTTCAAGTGGACCAGCCGCATCGACTGGAGCCACAGCAACTGGAACTACGACCGCGTAGCTCTCGAGCTTATGGGCTTTGATACCACCAGCGATCCTGCACAGGCAGACCTCATCATGGGCGCAAGCGCACTCAATGACACGGCAAAGGCGCAGGTCCTTGCAGGAACTCCCTACATCGGCTACGGCTCTTCCGCAACACGCAACAACATCTTCGGAGCTGACCTTACCCGCAGCTCGGCTGACGGCATGGACTGCCTCGGCTATGTAACTTACCCGAGCACCACGCTCGTCAACGCATCCTACGTCATGGATAACGACGATGTCCTCTACGGCTACGGCGTCGGCTACTTCTCCAAGGTTCCCGAGGGCGCTCAGGTGCTCGTCAAGATGGACGGCAGCAAGACCCCGACCGAGGGCTTCATCAAGATGATCGACGCAGATCAGACCGCAGCGGCAAAGTCCTACCTCGACGGTTCTGTCCAGGCAATTTCCTACCAGGGCAAGCTCACCGCAGATGCACAGAACGATATAAACGTCGTTTACTTTGCCAACAGCCTCACTCACAAGGTGCACCAGCGCGATGAGTACGCATTCATCAGCAACTTCGCATTCTCCAATCTCCTCGGCGACGACTTCATCGCAGCCGGCGACGACGGCAGCGAGCTTCCGTTCAAGGATGTTAAGGCCGGCGCATGGTACGAGGACAGCGTCAAGTACGTTTACGAGAACAAGCTGATGCTCGGTACCACCGACGATACCTTCACTCCCGACGGCACCATGACCCGTGCAATGTTCGCAACCGTTCTCTACCGCATGGCAGGCAGCCCCTCCGTCGAGGGCCTGAGCGTAAGCTTCAAGGACGTCCCGGAAGGCTACTGGGCATACGACGCAATAGCATGGGCGCTCAACAAGGGCGTAGTCAACGGCTTCAGCGCAGACGAGTTCAAGCCCAAGCAGGCAATAACCCGTGAGCAGCTTGTTGCAATGCTCTATCGCTACTCCGGCAATCCCGAGGTCAGCGGCGAGCTGAGCTTCACCGATGCAGCAGCTGTCTGCGATTGGGCGGTCAACCCCATCCTCTGGGCATGCCAGAACAAGGTGGTTCAGGGCTACACCGACGGCAGCTTTGCTCCGGATAAGACGGCAAGCCGTGCCGAGATGGCAGCAATAATCCAGCGCTTCTGCGCTATCTGATAAACCTCAAACCTCTCAAAATAATCTCAAAAAGCAAACGGCAAGGTCAATTGACCTTGCCGTTTGTTTTATAAAGATTGATTATTTAAATCGCTGCTTTGCGGAAAATTCGCGGACGACGATCTTTTCAACGCTCGTTGCGCTGACCACCGCCTCGGGGCAGCCCATCTCGTCAAAACCGCAGTGGCGGCACAAAAGCGTCAAAGCTTTTACGGCTTCCTCGCCAGTCACGGTGCTTATCTCGCCGTAGCCTATGAAGCTTTTGTAATCGGCGGTCTGCGAGCCCTGCTCAAGCTCGACAAAGCCCGAGCACACATCGGCCTCAACGCACACGCGGCTGCTTTTCGCCGCAAGAGTGTGCCGCCTGCCGACCTTTGCGCCGTGAACATAGAACGTAAACTCGCCGTTTTCGGCCTCAAAGCCGAAGGAGAGCGGCACGATGTAGGCCTCGTTGCCGTCAACAAAGCCGAGACGGATCGTATCGCAGCTGTCGATAAGCGCTTTTATCTCGTCGAAATCCGTTATCGCGCGGTTTGCTTTTCTCATCAAAACAGATACACCCTCATTTCATACGGCCTTGTTGTAAAGCCGTTTGATATAACAAAATTGTTGTCGTAGTTTCCGAAAACCTGCTTGGTTTCGTCAAGGGTTATGCCATCGGGTGCGTCAAAGCGAACGCATTTTTCGGAATATGAGCAGATGACAAGCAGCTTCTTGCCAGCAAGGTTGCGCTCGTAGACGTAAAGCTCCTTGCTCTTGGGCATGTGCTCAACATAGTCGCCGTATATGACGACGGGATTATCGCGCCTGAATTGCAGCGCGTCGCGGTAGAAGTTTAATATGCTGTCTAGATCGTCAAGCTGGCTTTCAACGTTTATGTCCTTGTAGTTGGAATTTACGACGAACCAGGGCTTGCCGCTTGTAAATCCGGCGTTTGGAGCGCCGGACCACTGCATGCAGGTTCTCGCGTTATCGCGCGAGGCCTTCTGCGCAAGCTTGAGCACAGTCTCCTTTGAAAGACCGAGCGAGCGCGCTATGCGAGCGTTGTTTTTGACCATGATATCCTTGTAATCGTCAAGGCTCGGAAGAGGCGTGTTTATCATGCCGATCTCCTGACCCTGATATACAAACGGTGTGCCGCGCTGGAAAAGATAGCTTGCGGCGATGCTCTTGCCGCTTTCAACGCGGTATTTTTCGCTGCCGTAGCGGCTTATGATGCGCGGATGGTCGTGGTTTTCCATGTAAAGTGCGTTCCAGCCCTTGCCGTACATCTTTGTCTGCCATTTGGTGAAGGCCTTCTTGAGCTTCACAAGGTCAAACGGACGCTGGAGAAAGTCGGTGATGAAGCAGTCGGCCTCCATGTGGGCAAAGTTTATCATCATGTCGAGCACCTTGTCCTTGCCCTCGCGCACATAGCTAAGCGCGACCTCCGGCTCCATGCGCGGTCCCTCGCCGACGGTGAAGCAGTCGTAAAAATCAAGCACGTCGCGCTTGAACTCGGCAAGATAATCGTGAACCTTCGGGAGATTTGTGTAGTACTGCATGCCCGTTGCCGCCGGGAGCTTTATCTTTGCGCTCGGCAGACCGTCGGCCTTGGCGATGTAGGTTATAACGTCCTCGCGGAAGCCATCCACGCCCATGTCGAGCCAGAAGCGCATTATATCCTTGACCTCTTCGCGCACCTTGGGGTTTGACATGTTAAGATCCGGCTGTTTTTTGGAGAATATGTGCATATACCATTCGTCGGTGGTCTTGTCATACTCCCATGCTCTGCCCTCGAACAGACTGTCCCAGTTGTTCGGGGGGCGCTTTTTGCCCTTTCCGGGGCGCCAGTAGTAATAGTCGCGGTAGGGATTATCCTTGCTCTTGCGGCTTTCCTTGAACCACTCGTGCTCGTCGGAGGAGTGGTTGACTACAAGATCCATGAAAACGCGCATGCCGCGCTCGTGCGCACCGTCTAACACCTGCTTGAATACCTCAAGGTTGCCGAAATCGGGGTGAATGTTTTTGTAGTCGGATATATCGTAGCCGTAGTCTGCGTTTGGCGAGGGGTACAGAGGCGAGAACCATATGCCGTCAACGTTCAGCGAGGCAATGTAATCGAGCTTCGACAGAACACCCCACAGGTCGCCAATGCCGTCGCCGTTGCCGTCGCAGAAGCTGCGGCACCATATCTGATACACCGCCATTTCCTTATACCAGCATTTCTTTCCATGTCGTTTCTCCAAATCAAAATATATTTGAAATAATTTTATCACATGATATTTGCCGTTGCAATCGAATAATTTTTTCACGCCGTTCGGGAGAGAATAATTGATAGCATATTGACAAGGCGGCGCACATATTGTACTATTTACGCGAAAATGCCGTGCGTGACGCGGTATAAACTTAAAGCGCCGCACCCGACAGGATCGGGGCGACAGCAGGAGGTATAAAAATGAATAATGGCAAACAAAAGGGCAATACCCGGCGCATGACGGGGCTTGCGATCTTCACCGCGATCATCGTTGTGCTTCAGGTACTGTGCACGTTCGTGCGTTTCGGCCCGTTTTCGATAACGCTGGCACTTGCGCCGATAATCATCGCAACGGCGATCTACGGCAAGGGTGCAGGCGCGTATCTCGGCGGCGTATTCGGCCTTGTTGTTCTCATAACCGGCCTTTTAGGCTGGGACGGCGGCACGGTCATGCTGCTTATGAGCATAAACCCCGTTGCGTGCATACTCATCTGCATCGTCAAGGGCGCAGCGGCAGGCTTCCTCGCAGGTCTGTGCTATGAGGCGATAGCAAAGAAAAACGACAAGACTGCGGTCATCGTGTCCGGCATTGTTTGCCCCGTTGTGAATACCGGACTGTTCATCTTGGGCATGCTGGTATTTTTCTTTGACACGATAAGCGGCTGGGCCGGCGGACAGAATATGCTTTTGTATATAATCGTCGGACTGACGGGCGTTAACTTCCTCGTGGAGCTTGGCGTGAACGTTTTGCTTGCCGCCGGAATCGAGCGCATCATCCGCGCCGGCAAAAAAATGCATTGAGGTATTGATCCATGATATTGACGATAGATGTCGGAAATACAAACGTTGTTCTCGGCTGTGTTGAGGACGGCGTTGTCGTCAGCCGCAGCCGCCTTGCGACCAACACGAGCGACCTGCCCAACGACTATGCGATGAAAATGCGCCAGAGCTTTGCGTTTGACAGCATAGATTACCACGAGTTCGAGGGGGCGATTCTGTCCTCGGTCGTTCCGCAGGTAAACCGCGCCATACGCTCGGCCGTGCGCAAGCTCACGGGGCTTGAGTGCATCATAGTCGGAGCCGGCATAAAAACCGGCGTCAACGTGAAGATCGACGATCCGGGAACGCTTGCAGGCGACCTGATAACCGGCACCGTCGGCGCATTGTCGATGTATAAGCCCCCGATCATCATCGTCGATATGGGAACGGCAACGACCATCGTTGCCGTGGATAAGGACGGCGCGTATATAGGCGGCGCGATCGTTCCGGGAGTTAACCTCTCGTTTGAGGCACTCTCGCAGGGAACGAGCCTGCTGCCGAACATATCCATTGAAGCGCCGAGAAAATGTATCGCGACAAACACCGTTGACAGCATGAAATCCGGCGCCGTGTTCGGAACGGCGGCAATGGTGGACGGCATGATAGACCGCATGGAAGAAGAACTCGGCCAGTCTGCAACCGTTGTCGCTACCGGCGGACTTTCCGGCGGTATAATTCCGTACTGCAAGCACGAGATCAAGCACGAGCCGGATCTTCTGCTCAAGGGCCTTGCGATACTGTATCAGAAAAACGCAAAGCCGAAAAAACAGAACAAATAATAAAAAAACAGAACAAATAATAAAAAATCCTCCGATTTCGGAGGATTTTTTGCTATTCGTCGAGCATTATGTCGAGGATCTCCTCGTCGGTCTCGCGCATGCCCTCGCGGGCGAGCTGGCCGACCGATTCAATGGTCTTTTCAACGTCGTCTTTGAGTATTCCGTCACCGCCGTGCAGAGCCTTGCCCTTTTCGTAGAGGTCAAAGCCCAGAAGCCCGGCCTCGACGGCAGAGGCAATTTTCGTTGCGCACGAGGGCTTTGCACCGTCGCAAACCGTGCCGGATATCATGCCGAGCGTATTTGTTATCGTTGCGGAAACGGCCTCGTATGTGCCCTCTAAAAGCCAGGCTACGCCGGCCGCGGCTCCGCAGCCTGCCGAAACCGCGCCGCAGAAGGCACTGAGCCTGCCGATGGGCGTTTTCTGGTGGATGGTTATGAGGTTTGAAACGCAAAGCGCGCGCAGAAGCTGCTCGCGGCTTGCGTGCATATCGAGCGCATACACGATGACCGGCAGGGAAGCGGTCATGCCCTGGTTTTCCGCTGCCGGATACGATGACGACCGGCAGCTCGCAGCCGCTCATTCTGGCATCCGAGCCTGCCGCGGCCTGCGCGCGTGCGCGCACACGCACATCGTCGCCGCGCGTTTCAAGAAGCGTTTTGCCTATCGATGCGCCGTAGTTTCCGCGAAGCCCCTCCTCGCTTATGGCAAGATTATATTCTATCTGCCGCTCGAGCATATCCCGAACATCGTCAATACAAACCGACTCGGCAAAGTCGAGAATGTCGTGAACATTCAGCACGCTGCGATCGGTCTCGCTGCCTGCCGCCGCGCTTTCGTCCTTCTTGAGCAGCACCTGCCCGTTTTTCTCGATGAGCACAATGTTCGTGTGATAGTCGCATATGCGCAGGCGCACGCTGTCGGTGCCCTTGTACATGTGCAGGTCAATGTCCAGCAGCTTTCCGCTTTCGGATTTCATGACGGTCATCTGGCATTCGTCCATGAATTTGCCGATCTGCGGTATCTCCTCGGGCTTTACAAACGACAAGACCTCAAGCTGCTTATCGGCATCGCCCACGACCGTTCCTGCCGCGACGGCAGCCGCAATGCCCTTCAGACCGCCTGTGTTGGGAACGACAACGCTTTTAACGTTTTTGATTATGTTGCCGCTTATGACGATGTCGATCTTATCCGGCATTGCGCCGAGGGTCTGCCTTGCTTTTGCCGCGGCGTAGGCCATTGCGATAGGTTCTGTGCAGCCCATTGCAGGCAGCAACTCTTCACGCAGGATTTGCAGATACTGCGAATACTTAACATCGCTGATTTCCATTTTTCTTCCCTCCGGGTGTAATTCTCTCCTTCACAAGTATACCATCAAAAATTTAAATTGCATAGCGTTTTCAATGCTTTGTGAACATCTTGTCGAAAAAAGCTTGAAATGGCATACAACCGTGTGGTATACTGGCCACACAGTTAAGAGGGTAAATTGGGGATGTTATTTTGATAGGTTATTATAATTACACGGTATGGCTGACTTTTGTCGGAATGCTGTCATCCGTTGTAGGTATGGGCTTTGCCGTGCAGGGCAAAATAATTGCCGCTGTCATATGCCTTATGTTCTCCGGCTTCTGTGATATGTTCGACGGTATAGTTGCAAGAACAAAGAAGGATCGCACGGATGAGGAAAAGCGCTTCGGCATCCAGCTCGATTCGCTCAGCGATATTGTCTGCTTCGGAGTTCTGCCGTTTGTCATCGGTGTGTGCAGCGGAGCAAGGGAGTGGTGGCAGATAGCCATAATGGCGCTGTTTGCGCTCGCGGGACTTATAAGGCTTGCGTATTATAACGTCACCGAGGAGATCCGTCAGCAGCATACGGACGAAAAGCGCAAGCATTATCTCGGCGTTCCGATAACCTCATCGGCGCTGACTGTGCCGTTGCTGTTCTGCTTCCGAGGACTTTTGGCCGGTGCGTTTCCCATAGCGTATACTCTGCTCCTGCTTGTAAACGGAGCGCTGTTTGTCGTGCCTGTCCAGGTCAAAAAACCGAGCAAGACCGGCCTTGCCGTTATGCTCGTCATCGGTGTGATATGCACGGCTCTGATCCTCATATTTAAGTAAGACTCCCATAACATTTTAACAAAAAGCCGCGTTCATCCGAACGCGGCTTTTCGCTGTGTATTTATTATCTGACGGCAGGCTCGAAGGCTTCCTTGCCGTGGTTGCAGATCGGGCAGACGTAATCGTCGGGCAGCTCGCCGTCGCACTCGACGAAGTGGTCGCACACGGTGCAGACATAGCCCTTGACGGGCTGTTTGACCTCGGGAACGATGTGCTCGAAGTCCTCCTTGCCGTGCTTGCACAGGGGGCATACAAAATCGTCGGGCATTTTGCTTCCCTCGTGGAAGTAGCCGCAGACCTTGCAGACGTAGCCCTCGCCCTGAGCCGGAGCGGGATTTTTCTTGGGCTTTATGTGAGCGTGGTAGTAGCCGTAGGTGCAGCTGGGAGACGCGGACAGCACCTTCGCCTCAACAACGTTTGCAACGTAAAGCACCTGAGTTTCAACGTCAACGACGTCGATTATCTCGCAGGAGAGAACGGCGTTGGTGTACTTCGTGACATAGGCTATGCCGTTTGTCATGCGGTCAAGATCGTCAAAGTCTGCAAACTTGTCAACATCGCGTCCGCTCTGGAAGCCGAAGTGCTGGAACAGGCTGTAGGGAGCGTCCTCGGTGAGGATAGAGATATTGAATTTTCCTGCCTTTGCGACCATGTCGCAGGTGTTGTTTTTCTTGATGACGGAAATCGTGATCTTCTTGGGGTCGCCTGCCGCGACCTGACCTGCGGTGTTTATGACGCAGCCGTAGTCCTTGCCGTCAACGTTCGTGGTGAGGATCTCAACACCGTAGCTGAACTTGTTGAATGCGGCGTTGTCAACGTCAAGCGCCTGACCGATAGGCTCTGCCGGGGCTTCAAACACGGGGAGCACGGGGCGGATATCCGCGGCGATGGCATCGGCAAGCGCATCAAGCTCTGCCAGCTGTGCCTCGGTGACGTCGGACTTGAGTGAGATAGTCTCGCCGATAAATTCGGTGCCGCGCAGCTTTGAAAGCTGATCTTTCATGAGCTTGCCGCTGGTTGCCGCCCACGAGCCGTTTTCCAGAACGGCGATCTTGCGGCCCTGAAGATTGTGGTTTACTATGTCGTGAACGAGGTTTTCCATCGTGACGAATATTCCGGCGTTGTAGGTCGTTGACGCAAACACAAGGTGGCTGTATCTGAACGCGTCGGAAACGATGTACGATGCCGGGGTCACGGAGGTGTCGTATACCTTGACCTTTAAGCCGCGCTCGACAAGCTTGCAGGCGAGAATATTCACGGTGTTTTCCGTGTGGCCGTAGACCGAGGCGTAGGCTATCATGACGCCGTTTTCCTCGGGAGTGTAGGAGCTCCACTTGAGGTACTTGTCGAGAAAATCGCCGAAGTGACTGCGCCATACAAAGCCGTGCAGCGGGCAGACGTAGTTAAGCTCAAGTCCGGCCGCCTTTTTCAGGACTGCCTGCACCTGCGCGCCGTATTTGCCGACGATGTTCGTGTAATAGCGGCGCTTCGTCAACGTAGTCGGCAAAGAAATCGACCTCGTCGTTGAACAGATGTCCGTTGAGCGCGCCGAAGGTGCCGAAGGCGTCGGCCGAGAAAAGCATTTTGTCGGTCAGATCATAGGTCATCATGACCTCGGGCCAATGCACCATCGGAGCCATGACGAAGGTGAATTCATGCTTGCCGGTGCTGAGCTTGTCACCCTCGGCAACGAGGTGGTATTTAAGCGTGTCCGACAGCGTGAAGAACTGCCCAAGCATGGTCTTGATCTTCGCGTTGCAGACTATGGTGACCTCGGGGTGACGCAGGGTAAGCTCCTCTATCGTCGCAGCGTGGTCCGGCTCCATGTGGGAAATGACAAGATAATCGAGCTGCCTTCCGCCCAAAGCGTGGGCGAGGTTTTCAAAAAACGTGCGGCTGACGGCCTTGTCGACGGTGTCGAATAAAACGGTCTTTTCGTCATTGAGCAGATATGCGTTGTAGGAAACGCCGTCGGGAACGCCGTAAACGCCCTCAAAGCAGGCAAGGCGGCGGTCATCCGCGCCGACCCAGGTCAGATCTTCGGTAACTTTTCTGGTGCAGTACATAGTAAACCTCCCATATTTGTTTTTATGATATAATATTATCCTTTTTCACGGCAAAAAGCTGTGGCGTATACCACAATTGTGTGATATAATCATTCAAAAATCGTCTATAGAGGTGAAATCAGCAATGGAGCTTCAGAATGTTGAGCTTTTCAAGGGGGCGTAACATGCGCGAGCATCGACGCGATGATGAGCTGTTTCCGTCCCGAGGTGCGCAAGTTCCAAAAAGGGCGATACCATACTTGTTTTCGAGCCGGAGGTGAAAAGCCTGTGCGTTCTTCTTTCGGGCAAGGCGCATCTTTACTGCGTGGACAGCGAGGGCGAATATACGCTGCTTGAAAACTACGTGGAAAACGATATCTTCGGCGAGGTGTTCACCATGCCGCACAGCGGCCTGGGCTACGTCGCGGAGGCCGATTCCGACTGCAGCGTCATGTTTTTCAAAATGAGCACGCTTTACGGAAGATGCCCAAATGCCTGCGAGCATCATACGAAGATAACCAAAAACCTTTTTAGCCTTTCGGCTAAAAAGGCGCAGATGATGGCCTTGCGTATCAACATGATAAGCAAAAAAACAGTCCGGCAGAAGCTTATAAGCTATTTTGAGTACCTTGCCGAGAAAACGGGCAGCACAAGCTTTGAAACGGAGCTGAGCCTGTCGCAGCTTGCAAACTATCTGTGCGTTGACAGGACAAGCCTGATGCGCGAGCTGCGCTTAATGCGCGAGGAGGGGCTCATAAGCTCCAGCGGAAGAAAGATAAATATGCTGAACATATAGAGCTTTACAGGAGGAACAGAGAAATGGGCAGCTTTATTGTGACGACAGATTCCGGCTGTGATCTGCCGCTTAGCTTTTGCAGCAGCCGCGGTATAATTCCGCTTAAGATGAATTATGCCATCGGAGATAAGAGCTACACCGATACGATGGATCCGAAGGATCTCAAGTCGTTCTATGACGGGATGAGAGCCGGCGATGTGCCGAAAACAAGTCAGGTGACGCCGTATCAGTTCATCGAATTCTGGACGCCGCTGCTTGAAAAAAAGCAGCCGCTCATTCACATTGCGCTCGGCAGCGGGATATCCGGCACATGGGCAAACGCGGTCTCGGCAGCGGATATGCTCATGAAGGAAAACCCCGGCGCGGATATAAGGGTCATCGACTCGACCCTTGCATCGGTAGGTTACGGAATGCTCGCCATTCTTGCCGCCGATCTGCGCGACTGCGGCAGCAGCGCCGACGAGTGCCAGATGCAGCTTGAGAAGGTCAAAAGCAATATAAATACCTATTACACGACCGGCGACCTGACCTACCTTTACCGCAGCGGCAGAGTCAGCCGCACCGGCATGGTCATAGCCCACGCATTGAACATCTGGCCGATACTCAATCTCGACCTTGACGGACATCTTATCGTCCAGGCTAAGGAGCGCGGCAAAAAGAAAACCATCGAGCGTATACACAAAATCATAAGCGAGCTGTGCGTCGATCCCGAGGATCAGACGCTTTACATCTGCCACTCGGATATCGCCGAGGAGGCCGAGCAGTTCGGTGAGGATATCAAAAAGGAATTCGGTTTCCGCGACGTGTTTTACACCTATATCGGAACGACCATCGGCTCAAATTGCGGACCCGGACTTATGGCGGCGTTTTTCGTCGGCAAAAAAAGAACGAACTGAGAGGAAAAGAATATGAACGTTGATTACATTGATTTTAAAACCGTCAGCCTCACAAGCAAGCTTGACACGAGCATCGGCACCGAGCTTCAGCTTACTCAGACCGGCAAGGTATCCGTAAAGCTCCCCGAGGAGTGGAGCGGCTTTGCGTTTTTGTATCTGAACATAGTTATCCACGATCCCGAGGATAAGTATTTTGTGTTCGATATCACCACAGAGACCGTCATAAAGCTGCCCGACGATGTCAAGGAATTCTCGGAAGAGGCAATGAATGCCGGCATGGAGATAGCGCAGAGCAAGACCTTTGAGGCTATCCGCGGCATTTCCGTCGCAATGGGCATAAACGAGCTTGATCTGAGCGGTAAGTGATATGAAGGAGCCGACGCTTGTTATAATGGCTGCCGGAATGGGCAGCCGGTTCGGCGGACTAAAACAAATAACCGCCGTCGATGCCGAGGGCCACGCGATAATTGACTTTTCGCTTTTTGATGCTTACCGTGCAGGCTTTCGCAAGATCGCGTTTATTATAAAGCGCGAGATTGAGGAGAGCTTCAAGGCTGCCGTCGGTCTTCGCATGGAAAAGTATTTTGACGTAAAATATGTCTATCAGCAGCTCGACAAACTGCCAGAGGGCTACACGGTCCCCGAGGGAAGGGAAAAGCCCTGGGGCACGGGACATGCGGTGCTCTGCTGCCGCGGCGTCGTGGACGGACCGTTTGCGGTCATAAACGCCGATGATTTTTACGGCGCCGGGGCGTACAAGGCAATGTATGATTTCCTCAGCGGCGACAGGGAGCAGAGCGAGTACGCCATGGTGGGCTATAAGCTGCGCAATACCGTCACTGAAAACGGCTCGGTCGCTCGCGGAGTGTGCGATATCGAAAACGGATATCTTGTCGATATAACCGAGCGTACGCACATCGAAAAGCGCGGCGCGGATGCTGCCTACACAGAGGACGGGGAGACCTTCGTTCCGCTGTCGGGTGATGCGACCGTGTCCATGAACTTCTGGGGATTTTCACCCATGATGCTCGAGCAGCTCAATGCGCGCTTTCCGGCGTTTTTGGATAAAAATCTGCCCGTCAATCCGCTCAAATGCGAATATTTTCTGCCTTTTGTCGCCAACGAGCAGTTAAAAGAGGGACTTGCCACGGTAAAATACTCGATTGCAGCGAAACGTGGTACGGCATGACCTACCGCGAGGACCTCGACTCGGTAAAGCTCGCAATAGCCGACATGAAATCACGCGGAGTATATCCCGACAAGCTCTGGAAATGAGAAATCGCCTCAGGTACAATTGCCTGAGACGATTTTTTTGCAAAAATTTAAGATGAGCGGTCGTCATATTGCTGTTGTTTATTTCCCCCAGTCGCCGGATATGCCGTCGGGGGCTTTGACGCGGCGATCGTTTTTGACATGGCCCTCGCGACCGCGATAATCGTTCGGTGCAACGTTTTCGCCCGACGGCAGATCGCCGTGTTTTTTGCTTTTTCTGCTCATAATTATCCTCCCAAAATGCAAAGTATCAGCCCATATATCACGCTGGCGGTGATGCCGTAGACTATAACGGGGCCTGAGATGATGAACATTTTTGCAGCCGTTCCGCTTATGAAGCCCTCGGTTTTGAACTCCAGCGCCGGTGCGACCATGGAGTTAGCAAAGCCCGTTATCGGAACGAGTGTGCCGCCGCCGGCAAAGCGCGCGATGCGGTCGTAAAGCCCAAGCCCCGTCAGCAGCGCTCCGAGGAAAACGAGCGTCGCCGAGGTCGCGCTTGAAGCTTCCGTTTTGCCGAGTCCGCAGTGGATGTACAGGCTCAGTATCGCCTCGCCGATGCAGCAGATAAGTCCGCCGACAAGGAAAGCCTTCAGGCAATTGCCGAGGCATTTTGAACGCGGCTGATGCGAGTCGGAATACTGCCGGTATTCGTCGTTGGTCATGTTCATAAGTAAAACCCCAAAAGAAAAAATGCATCGGTCGTTACCGATGCATTTATGTTCTCCGAAAAATTTTGAATTATACGTCCAGTGTCAGATTTTCAACGCCGTTTGCCTCAAATTCGTCCATGTATTCGTCCATTCGCGAGGTGAGAGCCGCAAGATCGTCGCAATCCTCACCGAGATCGCGCCGGGCAAGCTCCTCGGCCAGAATATCGAAAAACACGGCATCCTCATAGTCGGCGATGGCCTCATGGATGCCGCCGTCCTCGTATGCGCGCGAGGGAAAAACATGCCCGTGCCACAGCTGGATGAGCGACTTCATGCCGTTTTTGGCACACAGCGAGAAAATCTTCTCCTGCACGATATCGTAGTCCTCGAAGCGGTCGGTCGTCCTCGTGGAGTTGAGTATCCAGTTGCCGATATACACAAGGTCGAGCAGTCTGCGGAATTCCTTTTCGGTCAGATCTATGTTCAAAGCGTGTGCCTCCGATCATGTTTGTAATTATATTATATCAGATAGACTGTCCCTTTGCCACAATAAAATCCTTGTAATTTTAGCTTACTTGTCATATTATATTATAGTTATAGTTTAATATGGAGATATTATCTGATGGACAACAGACCGATCGGAGTGTTTGATTCCGGCCTCGGCGGACTTACGGCTGTTCGCAGGCTCAGACAGATACTGCCGGATGAAAATATAATATACTTCGGCGACACCGGACGCATGCCCTACGGCGGCCGGCCGCGCGAGCAGATGCGCACCATTGCGCGGCAGAATATCACCTTTGCCGAGAGCTTTGATGTAAAGGTCATTCTTGCTGCGTGCGGAACGATATCGAGCAATGCGCCAGACATTATCGCCGCAAACGCGACGAAAACTATCGGCGTGCTCCTGCCGGGTGCGGAGAGACTTGCCGCGACGGGAAGAAAAGAGCTTGGCGTTATAGCAACCAAGACGAGCATCGAAAGCGGTGCGTTCCAACTCAGCATCAGCCGGTTTGCGCCCGATGCGAAGATAACGGCAGCCGCCTGCCCTGACTTCGTTCCGATGATCGAAAGCGGACACTATCTGCCGGATGACCCGATGGTGCAGCGCATCGTCGCGCAGTCACTCGAGCCGCTAAAGGACGTTGGCGCTCTGCTGCTCGGCTGCACTCACTATGGGCTTATAGCCGACGCGATAAGCGCGTATCTCGGAAAAGACGTCGTCCTTGTCGGGGCGGCGGACGCTTCTGCGGAAACGACGGTGCGTTATCTGCGCGACTGCGACATGCTCCGGCGGCGGCAGCGAGAGAGCTATTACACAAGCGGCAGCACGGCCGATTTTGAGGCTCTGGCTCCCATTATGCTCGGCTACGGGCTTAAAAGCGCCGTGAACTATGTCGAGCCGTTCGCGCTGGACTGATGAGGTGAGCAAAAATGGATGCAGTGATTAAGATAACCGGCGTGCAGAACTTTATGCAGCCCGATGCAGAAACGGTCGAATTTGTCACCGACGGCGTTTACTGCCGCACCGAGGACGGATATCAGATATTTTACCATGAAAGCGCGCTGACCGGCCTTGCCGGAACGAGCACCACGGTGGATATAACGTGTAACGCGATCACCGTTGAGCGCAAGGGTATGCTGAACACAAAAATGGTGTTCCGCGAGGGCGAGAAGGACAGATTCCTGTACGATACGCGCTTCGGAAGCGCGACGATGGGCATTGAAACGCGCAAGGTCGCCGCGAGTTTTGACGATTACGGCGGAGATCTGAGCATCGACTATGTGGTCAACATGGAGCACACCGTTGCAAGCAGAAATAAACTGAATATGAGCGTAAGGCTCAGAAGCTGAGAGGATAGATAATATGGCAAACATGATACAGAAGGCAAAACAGCAGGTCACGGAGCTTGTGACCGCGGCATACCTTGCCGCGGCGGAAAAGGGCGAGCTGCCTGCCGGACTTACGCTCAACGGCAGCGTCGAGATACCCAAGGATACCGCAAACGGCGACTATGCGGCAAACTACGCAATGGCAAGCGCAAAGCTTATGCGCATGCCGCCGCGCAAGGTCGCGGAAACGCTTATCGCAAACATGAAGCTTGACGGAAGCTGGTTTGAAAGCGTCGATGTCGCAGGCCCCGGATTCATGAATTTCCGCATGGGCAGCAAGTGGTATTCCGACGTTCTCAAAAACGTCGCCGAGGAGGGCGACAGCTTCTGCAACTGCAACATCGGCGAGGGCAAAAAGCTCATGGTCGAGTTCGTGTCCGCAAACCCCACCGGCCCCATGCACATGGGCAATGCGCGCGGCGGCGTTCTGGGCGATGCGCTTGCATCCGTCCTCTCTCGCGCAGGCTACGACGTCTGGCGCGAGTTCTATGTCAACGACGCCGGCAACCAGATCGAAAAGTTTGCAAGCAGCATCGAGGCGCGCAGCATCCAGCTTCTCAAGGGCGAGGACGCGATAGAATTTCCCGAGGACGGCTATCACGGCGACGATATCAAGGAGCTCGCAAAGCTCTTCTGCGAAAAGTACGGAGACGAATGGCTCAAGCTCGACACTCCCGAGCGCCACAAGATGATGGCCGAGTTCGGACTGTCGATAAACCTGCCGAAGATGAAGCGCGATCTTGCGCGCTACGGCATCGAATACGACCAGTGGTTCCTCGAATCGAGCCTGCATGCCAGCGGCTATGTTGCCGATTCCGTGCATAAGCTCACCGACGCCGGCTTTACCTATGAAAAGGACGGCGCACTGTGGCTGCACACCTCTAAGATCCTTGCGGACAAGCTCCTTGCCGCCGGCAAAAAGCCCGAGGACATTGAAAAGCTCGAGCTTAAGGACGATGTTCTGCGCCGTGCAAACGGGTTCTACACCTATTTTGCCGCCGATATCGCCTACCACCGCAACAAGTTCGAGCAGCGCGGCTTTGACAAGGTCATAAACGTTTGGGGCGCCGATCACCACGGCCACGTCGCGCGACTGAAGGGCGCAATGGACGCGCTTGGTCTCGACGGCGAGCACAGGCTCGATATCGTACTCATGCAGCTTGTAAAGCTCATGCGCGGCGGCGAGGTCGTGCGTATGTCAAAGCGCACCGGCAAGGCGATATCGCTCTCGGATCTTCTTGACGAGATCCCCGTCGATGCCGCACGCTATTTCTTCAACTCCCGTCCCGAGTCGCCCGTCGAGTTCGACCTCGACCTCGCCGTGCGTCAGGACAGCGAGAACCCCGTTTACTACGTCCAGTATGCCCATGCGAGAATATGCACCATGCTTTCGGCGCTTGCCGCCGACGGGCACGAGGTGCCGGATATAAACAGCGCCGATCTTTCGCTGCTTTCCACCGAGCAGGAGCGCGAGCTGATAAAGCAGGTCGCGCTGCTTCCCGAGGAGATCCGCCTTGCCGCGCGCGACTATGACCCCAGCCGCATCAACAAGTATGTCACCGAGCTTGCCGCACGCTTCCACAGGTTCTATACCGCCTGCCGCATCAAGGGCGCGGAGGAGGGCGTTCTCAACGCGCGCCTGTGCCTTGCCGACACCGTGCGCCGCGTCATAGCTCTCTCCCTGTCCGTCATCGGCGTATCGGCGCCCGAAAAAATGTGATTTCAGAGGCGAACGGACGCTGCTACCGATACGTATATTGCGGCAGCCCGGTGTCGCGACTGCCGCGGAAACCGTGAAACTGCCGCTTCCAGTGGGTGCGGAGCGGATTTGTGCCGCACCTCATTGGCTCCCCTGTGTAAGGGGAGCTGGCTGCGAAGCTGCCTGAGGGGTTGTTCGCATAAGGCAGTTGTTGGATATTGACGCAAAAAGAGAGTGCAGATCAAGTCTGCACTCTCTTTTCATTCAAATCCGTGCGCAAAGCGCACACATATGGCTGTCCACTATTGGCTACCTGCTAAAATTATTTTAATTTTCTTTTAATCTCGTTTGCGCTCAGCACAAGGTCGCCGAAAGCGGCAAGACCGAGGCCGGAGAGATACGAAAGTATTCCTCCGCCGATAAGAATCCCGAAGAATAGGCCAAAATTAAAATCGCCCAATAAGCTGGTTGAGTAGCCGAAGACAACTGCCAGAATGACCGACGCTACCATGCCGAGCACGCATATAAGCGTTGCAATGCCCTTGAGCGTCGCACCGGGGTTGGGGTATATGCCGCCGCCGGAGCGCTCCCTACTTTCGGGAGACGGCGGTGTTTCGGGGTCATCATAAGAATAATCGGTGGGGTCAAGCCCCTCTGCCGCGGCTTTTGCTTCGGCAAAGCTGCTCGTTGCAAAGAAGCGGCCGTTGGAGTGGCGAACCTGTCCGTTTGTGACAAGCGTGCCAAATTCCTGATTGGATACCTCCTTGAACCATGCGCTGCCGTCGAATAGTGGAAATTCCGCGGATTTTTCTCTTTTGAGTGAATAGATCCTCTTGCTCATACATAATCCTCCTAAAAAATTTTATGATATACCGAAATGGGATATTTACAGTATACCATTTCGGTATATTTATGTCAAGAGGAGGGTGCGCAATGAGACTGAAAGCACTGCGCGAAAAGCGCGGAATATCGCAGCTCAAGCTTGCGATGGATCTTGACATGAATCAGAACAGCATAAGCCGGTACGAGACCGGAGCGCGTGAGGCCGACTACAAGTCGCTCATTAAATTTGCCGATTATTTCGATGTCTCCATCGACTATCTCCTCGAGCGAACAGACAATCCCAAAACGAATTTTTAGAGGCGAACGGACGCTGCTACCGATACGTAGATTGCGGCAGCCCGGTGTCGGGAGTGCCGACGAAACCGGCATTGCATAGTAGGGGCGAGCATTGCTCGCCCGTTTTTTTATGGTTTCCTCCGTACTATCGATACCGGGCACGTGCAAAAAATGTATCGGTACAGCCTCAATTCGCCACTAAAAGCACTTGTAATATGGGAACTTGCGTGGTAAAATACATTTTTGTGTTGAATTTTGATTAGGAGTTGGGTTTAAATGCAGAAACTCAGAAATATTGCGATAATTGCGCACGTTGACCACGGCAAGACAACGCTTGTCGATGAGATGCTCAAGCAGAGCGGTGTTTACCGCGAAAATCAGGAGATAGTTGAGCGAGTCATGGACTCGAACGACCTTGAGCGCGAGCGCGGAATCACAATAATGGCAAAGAACACCGCCGTGCAGTACGGCGATACGAAAATAAACATAGTTGACACGCCGGGACACGCGGACTTCGGCGGCGAGGTCGAGCGTATACTCAAGATGGTAAACGGCGTTATCCTGCTTGTTGACGCGGCCGAAGGCCCGATGCCGCAGACGAGATTTGTCCTGTCGCGCGCACTCGAGCTTGGTCACAGAGTCATTGTTGTCGTCAATAAGATCGACCGTCCCGACCAGCGCATCCACGAGGTCATTGATGAGGTGCTTGAGCTTCTTATGGATCTTGACGCGACCGACGAGCAGCTCGACTCCCCGATGCTGTTCTGCTCCGGCCGTCAGGGCACTGCAAGCTACTCGCCCGAGGTTCCGGGCACAGACCTCAAGCCCCTGTTCGACACCATCCTCGAGTACATCCCCGAGCCCGAGCAGGACGTTGACAGCCCGTTCCAGATGCTCGTTTCCAGCGTTGATTATAACGAGTATGTCGGCCGCATTGCCATCGGCCGCATCGAGCGCGGCATAATAAAGCAGAATCAGGAGATCGAGGTCTGCAACTATCACAATCCCGACGCTGCGCCGATGAAGGCCAAGGCCGTGTCGCTTTATGAGTTTGACGGCCTGAATAAGGTCCCCGTGACCGAGGCTGCAGCCGGCAATATTATTGCAATGAGCGGTATCGGCGACGTCACCATCGGCGATACCATCTGCGCGAAGGGCTTTGCCGAGCCTCTGCCGTTTGTCAAGATCTCGGCTCCCACGCTGGAAATGACCTTCTCGGTAAACGACAGTCCCTTTGCCGGCCGCGAGGGCAAGTTTGTCACATCGCGCCAGATCCACGACAGACTTATCCGCGAAACGCTCAAGGACGTATCCCTGCGAGTGACCGATGTTGACGGCGCAACCGACTCCTTTAACGTCGCAGGCCGCGGCGAAATGAGCCTGAGCATACTCATCGAAACCATGCGCCGCGAGGGTTATGAGTTCCAGGTCTCGCCTCCGCGCGTGCTGTATAAGGAGATAGACGGCGCAACGTGCGAGCCTATCGAGCGCGTTGTTATCGACGTTCCGTCCGACTACATGGGCGCTGTCATGGAAAAGCTCGGCGCTCGCAAGGGCGAATTTGTCGAGATGACCCCGATCGGCAGCCGTGTTAAGCTCAGTTACCTCATTCCGTCGCGCGGACTGTTCGGCTATCGCAACGAATTTCTGACCGACACAAAGGGCGAGGGCATCATGGCCTCCGTCTTTGAAAAATACGAGCCGTACAAGGGCGATATCGCGCGCCGCAACACGGGCTCGCTGATCGCGTTTGAAACCGGCGAGGCCGTTGCCTACGGCATTTGGAACGCACAGGAGCGCGGCGCGATGTTCATAACGCCGGGCACAAAGGTGTATGCCGGAATGATCGTCGGCGTTTGCCCGAAGTCCGACGACGTTGCAGTAAACGTCTGCCGCACAAAGCACCTGACGAACACCCGTGCTTCCGGCTCGGACGAGGCTCTGCGCCTCATTCCGCCCAGACAGATGAGCCTTGAGCAGTGCCTTGAGTTTCTGGCCGATGACGAGCTTCTTGAGGTCACGCCCAAGAACCTGCGTCTGCGCAAGAGCATCCTCGACCATGGCCAGCGCATGAAAACCGTAATGAGAAACAGATAAAACGGCATAAAAGCTCCCATTTTGGGAGCTTTTATGCTATAATTGCTATAATGATCTAAAAAACTGCGGAGGTAACAAATATGAAGCTTGCAATGGCGCAGATGCGCATGACCGACAGCATGGAGGAAAACCTCGGTACCTCGCTTGAAATGTGCGCTCTTGCGCGCGGAAGCGACCTGCTGTTTTTTCCCGAGATCCAGCTCACGCCGTTCTTTCCGCAGTATGAAAAGCGCGATGTGTCGAAATATGCTCTGACGCCGGACAGCGATATGATAGCCCGGCTCAAAGCCGCCGCGCGCGATAACGGCTATTACATGTCGCCGAACGTGTACCTTGAGCTTGACGGCAAAAGATACGACACCTCGCTGTGGATAGATCCGCAGGGCGAGGTGCTCGACAGTGCGGAAATGGTGCATATCGCGCAGGCCGAGCAGTTTTACGAGCAGGATTATTACACTCCCGCGCCCGACGGCTTCAAGGTCTTTGACACGCCGTTCGGAAAGGTGGGCATAGTCATATGCTTGACCGCCACCTGCCCGAGAGCATCCGCACCTGCACCATGATGGGCGCGGAGCTTATCATCATCCCGACAGCGAACACCGAGGCCGAGCCTATGGAAATGTTCGAGTGGGAGGTGCGCGTGCAGGCAATGCAGAATCAGGTGTTCGTTGCAATGTGCAACCGCGTGGGGCTTGAGGGAGATATGGACTTTGCAGGACAGTCGATCGTCGTGCATCCGAGCGGTGATGTCATAGTCAAGGCGGATAATGCTCAGCAGCTTGTGACCTGCGAGATAGACCTTGCCGAGTCGCGCCTTTGGCGCGACAAAAGGCCGTATATATCGACGCGCCGCCCTGACATGTATTTATGAAAAAGCTTATTGCAAAATTCGCCGACAAAACATTTGTGCGCTTTGTGCTCGTCGGCGTTATCAACACGCTTTTCGGCTCGGCGATAATGTTCGTCTTTTATAATGTTTTTCACCTGAGCTATTGGCTCAGCTCGGCGTCAAACTACTTTTTCGGCAGCATACTGAGCTATTTTCTCAATAAGTACTACACGTTCCGGTATAAAAAGCGCGATTGGAAGGTCGTCGCGCGCTTTGCGGCGAATATTTGCCTGTGCTATCTTGTGTCCTACGGTGTTGCAAAGCCGATCGTGTCGGCGCTTTTGTCTGGCTTTTCCGTTGCCGTCCGCGAAAACGGCGCAATGCTCTGCGGCATGTGCATTTTCGTCGCGCTCAACTACCTCGGCCAGCGCTTTTTCGCGTTTAAAAATGAAGACGGTAAATAAAAATTGCGTTCCATATCGGAACGCAATTTTTATCTCGGCATTATTGCCGTATCAAACTCCGTCCAGGGGAAGGCTCTGGGCGGTTTTACTTTAAAGGTCATAAATCTGCCGGTGGCCGGATTGGTAAATCCGATGCTGTATGACCACAGGGCGATATCGCAGCCGTCGTCTCTGCCGCCGTACTTCCTGTCGCCGACGAGGGGGAGACGGCGGTGAGTAAACTGTGCGCGTATCTGGTGCGTGCGGCCGGTGATGAGGTTTATCTCGACCATGCTCAGCTCGCCGTTCGAGCCGAGCAGCCTGTAATCGAGCACGGCCTCCTGCGAGCCGCGGCAGGGCTTGTTCACAACGAAGGTCTTGCGCTGCTCCTTTGAGCGCAGCAATATATCCTCCATGCGGCCTTTTCGCTCCTGAGGAACGCCGCGCACGACGGCAAGATAGGTCTTTTTGAACTCTCCTGCGCGTATCTGGCGGCTCAGCTCCGATGCCGTTTCGGGATTCTGCGCAAAGACCATCAGCCCCGACACGACCTGATCGAGCCGGTGCACCGTGCGGATATCCGCATTTTCGTTTCCGAGCGCCTGCCGCAGAAGCGAGGGCATGCCGCCCGGCTCGTCGGTCGATATAACGCCTGCCGGCTTTATCGCGACTATTATATTGTCATCATAATAAATAATGTCCATGTCTATACTTTAGCTCAGCGCGACCGATTCGTCAAGTGGACTGCTCCTCGGAGTCAAGATAATATCTGCGCAGGCCGACCGTGTGCCGGCCGTATTCTATCGCCTGCGTCGGGCAGCGGCATATGCAGGCCATGCAGTGGGTGCAGCTATCGCCCCAAACGGGCCTTCCGCCATCGATGCGGATGTTCTTCGTCGGGCACAAAGCGGCGCACTTTCCGCAGCCGATGCAGGCGTTGCCTGCGCGGAATTTCTTGGCCTTGACAAACATCGGGTAAAACGCGCGGTTTACGATGCCGCTGCTTACTCTGTCTGCGAGCTTTACCGGCGGCTTTGCAAAGCTTTTGCCGCTTTTTATGTCGGCCGCTATGCTGTCGATCGTGCCGTTTGCGCGCACGATGATCTCGGCCTCATCCTTCGGCGAGGGGGCTTTGAACATGACGATGTAGTTTTCCGGCATAACGACCTCGGCGCAGCCCTTAAAGACAAAGCCTTTGCTCCTGCACCATTTTTCAATGTAGCTTCCGGCGTTGCCGATCTCGCTGCCGCAGGTCATGACAAAGTATATATCCCGACTGCCGCGCAGCTCGGTTTTGTCAAGCCAGTCGCGCACGATGCGCGGAATGCGCCAGGCGTAGGTCGGCGTGACGATGACCCACGGCTTTTGCGATTCAAGCGGCGAGGTGTCGTTATCGCGCAGCCTTTCAAAAAGATCCGCGGCCTCGTCGCCGATGGCGTTTGCAATGCGCCTTGCAGTATAGGCGCTGTTGCCGGTTCCGGTGTAGTATAATATCATAAGCTCTTCCTCCGCTTTATCTATCACGGATATTATACATATCATTTGTATAAAATTCAACCGGCAGGATCGTATGACCCTGCCGGAAGTTTTATCAGTAGTTTATTACTCTCAGCTCGAAATAGCTCTGGGGATGCGCGCAGGTCGGGCAGCTTTCGGGAGCCTCGGGACCCTCGTGAATGTGTCCGCAGTTGCGGCATATCCAGATGACCTTCTCGCGCTTTGCAAAACGCTGCCGCTGCGCACATTGTCAAGCAGCTTGAGGTAGCGCTCCTCGTGCTCTTTTTCAATAGCGCCGACGCTGCGGAAAAGCTGCGCAATATCCGCAAAGCCCTCGGCGTCGGCCTCCTCGGCCATACGCGCGTACATATCCGTCCACTCCTCGTTTTCTCCGGCTGCCGCCAGAACGAGATTTTCCTCCGTCGAGGGGATCGCGCCGCCGCAAAGAAGCTTGAACCACAGCTTGGCGTGCTCTTTCTCGTTTGCCGCGGTCTCCTCAAAAATCGCCGCTATCTGCTGATAGCCGTCCTTCTTTGCCTTCGACGCAAAATAGGTGTATTTGTTGCGTGCCATGCTCTCGCCTGCGAATGCTTCCATAAGATTTTTTTCGGTTTTTGTGCCTTTAAGCTCTGCCATAATATCCGCTCCTTTGTTTTTTCTTAATTATATCATCCGTGTACCGCGCAAGCTGTAGAAAACACTACAAAAATACGCCTTGATTTTCTTCGGCCATGCGGCTAAAATAGCTCTTATCTCAGAGGTGATGATATGAACACAAAACGAAGCTGCGGCGTGCTGCTGCCGCTGTTCTCGCTGCCGTCGGAGCACGGCATCGGAACGCTGGGCAAGGCCGCTTATGATTTTATAGATTTTCTCGCCGCCGCAGGGCAGTCGTGGTGGCAGCTGCTGCCCGTCGGGCCTGCCGGAAGCGGCGATTCGCCGTACAACAGCTTTTCAAGCTTTGCCGGCAATGCGTATTGTATCGATCTCGATATGCTCGTGCAGGACGGGCTGCTTACCAAAGCAGAGGTCTCCGCTGTCGATTGGGGCAATGATGAGCAGTCGGTCGCTTACGAAAAGCTGCGCGCTCACCGTATGCTTCTTCTGCGCAAGGCGGCGCGGCGCGGCCTTGGAAAGGACGCTGCGGAGTTTGACTCCTTCTGCCGCGATAACGCTTCGTGGCTTTCCGACTATGCGCTTTATATGGCGCTCAAGGAGCATTTCGGCGGCGCTTCGTGGACGGAATGGCCGGAGGATATCCGCCTGCACCGAGCGGAGGCCGTGGAAAAATACCGCGCAGAGCTTGCGTCCGACGTGCGCTTTTATTCATATGTTCAGTATCTTTTCTATCGCCAGTGGAACGCTCTGCGCGAGTATGCGCGTAAAAAACGGCGTCGGCATGATCGGCGATATGCCCATATACGTCGCGCTCGACTCGGCCGATGTGTGGTCAAGCCCGGAGTTTTTCCTGCTCGACGAGAAAAACGTTCCCATTGAGGTCGCCGGAGTTCCGCCGGACTATTTCAGCGCCGACGGTCAGCTCTGGGGAAATCCGCTGTACGATTGGGACGCCATGCGCCGCGACGGCTACGGCTGGTGGATACGCCGCGTTGACGGCGCGTCAAAGCTGTATGACATGCTGCGCATTGATCACTTCCGCGCATTTGAAAGCTACTGGGCCGTGCCGCGCGATGCCGAAAGCGCAAAGGAAGGGCAGTGGCGGCCGGGACCGGGCATGGATCTTGTCGGCAGGCTCACCGCGTGGTTTAATAACGTCAGCTTTATTGCCGAGGATCTTGGCTCGCTCACGCCGGAAGTGCATAAAATGCTCGCCGACAGCGGCCTGCCGGGCATGAAGGTGCTCGAATTTGCGTTCGACCCCAATTCGCTCAGTGACTATCTGCCTCACAGGATAGGCGAAAACAGCATCTGCTATGCCGGAACGCACGACAATAATACTCTGCGCGGCTGGATAGACGAGGAGAGCGCCGAAACGCTCGCCTTTGCGCGCGAATATCTCGGCATAGGCGAAAATGACGATCTTGCCGCCGCAGTTCTGCGCGCCGGCATGAGGTCGAAAGCGGAGCTTTTCGTGTTTCAGATGCAGGATGTCCTTGGCCTGGGAGCCGAGGCGCGCATAAACACTCCGGGAACTGTCGGCGGCAACTGGTGCTGGCGCATGAAGCCGGGGCTGCTCACGCCGCAGCTTGAAAAAAGCGCCTGCGCCGCATGGCGTATATCTACGGAAGGAGCGACAAGAAATGAATGATATAAAGCTGCGCGTTGCGCGCCCCTCTGATGCAGCTGAGCTATTGGCGCTCTATGCACCCTATGTCGAGGACACGGCCATAAGCTTCGAGACTGTCGTTCCGAGCCTTGAGGAGTTTACCGAGCGCATGGTGCATAAGCTGCCTCGGTATCCCTATATAGTCGCGGAGAAAGACGGCGAGCTTCTTGGCTATGCCTACCTCAGCCCGTTTGTCGGGCGCGCTGCGTATTTGTGGGCGGCGGAGACAACGATATATCTGCGGCGCGACTGCCGCAAAATGGGCATCGGCAAAATGCTGTACACCGCGCTTGAGAGCCTTGCCCGTGCTCAGGGCATAATAAACCTTGAAGCCTGCATAGGCTGGACGGATGAGCCGGATGAGCATTTGACGAACAACAGTGCCGAGTATCACGCGCATCTTGGTTATCGCATGGTCGGCAGGTTTTATATGCGGCTACAAATTCGGAACATGGTATGACATGGTGTGGATGGAAAAGCTCATTTCCGAGCACCCGGAAACGCCGCAGGACATCATCCCGTTTTCCGAGCTGAGCGCCGAAACGCTGAAAAAAGCAGGACTTGAAGCATGAAAAAAGCACCCCACGGGTGCTTTTTTCATTATCTTTCGGGGATCGTGCCGCCGGTGAGGTTCATGTATTCGTCGAAAGAGCACATGCGGTCGATTATGCCGTCGTCGGTGATCTCGATTATGCGGTTTGCGACCGTCTGCGTGAGCTGGTGGTCGTGGCTTGAGAAAATGATGTTGTATTTAAATGCCTCAAGACCGTTGTTGAGCGCCGCGATGCTTTCAAGGTCGAGGTGGTTTGTCGGCTGATCGAGCACGAGGAAGTTTGCGCCCGAGAGCATCATCTTGCTTATCATGCATCTGACCTTTTCGCCGCCGGAGAGGACCTTCACGGGCTTGTACACATCGTCGCCGGAGAAGAGCATGCGGCCGAGGAAGGTACGCAGATAGCTTTCGCGCTTATCCTCGGAAAACTGGCGCATCCAGTCCATGAGGTCATAGTCGCAGTTTTCAAAATAGCTGTTGTGATCCTTGGGGAAGTAGGCCTGCGTCGTTGATGCACCCCATTTGACCGTACCGGAATCGGGCTCCTCCTCGCCCATAAGGATCTTGAACAGCATAGTAACGGCAAGCTCGTTTTTGCCGAGGATGGCGATCTTGTCCTCCTTGCCGACGATAAAGCTTATGTTGTTTAAAAGCTTCACGCCGTCAACGGTCTTGCTGACCTCGGTGACGAACAGCCTGTCCTTGCCCGGCTCGCGGTCTGCCTTAAATCCGACCCAGGGATAGCGTCTGCCGGAGGCGGGCATTTCCTCGACGGTGAGCTTATCGAGCAGCTTGCGGCGGCTCGTTGCCTGGCGGGATTTGCTCTTGTTTGCCGCAAAGCGCGAGATGAAGTTTTGCAGCTCGGCGATCTTCTGCTCGGCCTTCTTGTTCTGATCCTTTATGAGCTTCTGCATGAGCTGGCTGGATTCGTACCAGAAGTCATAGTTGCCGACGTACATCTTGATCTTGCCGTAGTCGATATCGACGATGTGCGTGCAGACGTTGTTGAGGAAGTATCGGTCATGCGAAACGACGAGCACCGTGCCCTCGTAGTCCATGAGGAAATCCTCAAGCCACACGACGCTTGCAAGGTCGAGGTTGTTCGTCGGCTCGTCGAGCAGGATGATGTCGGGCTTGCCGAACAGCGCCTGCGCCAGCAGCACCTTGACCTTCAGGCGCGGATCCATATCGCGCATCATCGTTTCGTGGAAGTCCGGCGAAACGCCCAGACCCTGGAGTATGCGGCTTGCGTCGGACTCGGCCTCCCAGCCGCCAAGCTCGGCAAACTCCTCTTCAAGCTCGGCCGCGCGTATGCCGTCGGCGTCGTCGAAATCGGGCTTGTCGTATATCGCGTCCTTTTCCTTGCCGCAGTCGTAAAGGCGCTGATTGCCCATGATTACGGTGTCCATGACGGTGTAATCATCGTACATGTTCTGGTTCTGCTTGAGCACGGACATGCGCTTTTTCGCGGCGATGGTGACGGTGCCTGTTGACGGCTCAAGCTCGCCGGAGAGAATTTTTATAAACGTCGATTTGCCTGCGCCGTTTGCTCCGATTATGCCGTAGCAGTTGCCGGGCGTAAATTGCAGATCAACGCGCGAAAACAAAACGTTTCCGCCGAAATTTATCGAAAGATCATTGACTGAAAGCATTCGTTATACCTCTACATTAAAAAATCTTATCTATTTTATCATCATCGGACTGCGTTGGCAATAATTAATAGGATTTTTTGCACCATGAGTGAGCAGTATAAATACGAAGGGTGGCGAAAAAATGAAAATGATAATCGCGGCGGCGCTGCTGCCGATAGGGCTTGTGCTGGGCACATCGTTTCTCATATCGCTTGTGGGCCGGCTTGTTGCGCGCCTGCGCAAGACCGAGCATAGCGATGATAACAGCTTGTAACGGCGGAATATCTATGGTATGATTTTGTTATAAAAATTAAGGGGTGATACGGTGAGTATTACATACGAAAACGGAGTTTTTGCGCTCGATACCAGGCGCACGAGCTACATATTCCGCGTAACGAAATTCAGACACCTTGAGCACATCCATTACGGCGAGCATGTCGAAATAAGCGACGCGCAGCCGCTTGCTTCAAAGCACGATATCCAGCTCGGCAGCAGCGTAATGTACGACACGGCCGACGATAACTACTGCCTTGATAATCTCTGCCTTGAGTGGTCGGGCGTCGGCAGGGGAGACTATCGTCAGACGCCTGTTGAGGCCAAAATGCCCGACGGCAGCTTTTCCTCGGACTTTCTGTATGAAAGCCACGAGATCGTTCCCGGCTGCGTTCCCATGCAGAGCCTGCCGACGGCTTACGACGACGAAAAAACGGCGCAGACGCTTATCATAAGCCTGCGCGAGCGCGACAGGGACGCGGAGTTGACGCTTTATTACACGGTGTTTCCCGAATCCGACGTTATATCGCGCCGCTGCGTTATTAAAAATAACTGCACCGGCGATATCTCGCTCAGGCGCATCATGAGCATGAGCCTTGATATGCCCGACCGCGGCTTTTTGATGCACAGCTTTGACGGCGGCTGGATAAAGGAAGCTCACCGGCATATCCGCCATGTGGAGTACGGCATGTATGTAAACTCCTCGACCACCGGCGCATCGTCGAACCGGCACAATCCGGGCTTTCTGCTCTCGGAAAAGCACACGAGCGAGGACTCGGGGCGCGCATGGGGCTTTAATCTTGTCTACAGCGGCAACCACTTCGGACTTGTCGAAAAATCAAACCACGACCTTGTGCGCATCCAGCTCGGCATAAATCCGCATTGCTTTGACTGGACGCTGCACCCCGGCGAGAGCTTTGAAACACCCGAGGCGGTCATGACCTTTTCCGAGCGCGGCTTCAACGGTATGAGCGCAAATTTCCACGACTTTGTCAACAACAACATCGTGCGCGGCGATTGGAAGAATATCGAGCGCCCGGTGCTGATAAACGACTGGGAAGCCTGTTTTTTTAAATTCACCCGCGAAAAGCTCCTGAAACTGGCACGCAGAGCGAAAAAGCTCGGCGTGGAGCTTTTCGTCCTTGACGACGGCTGGTTCGGCGCACGAAACAGCGACACGGCAGGGCTGGGTGACTACGACGTTAATCTGAGGAAGCTGCCGGGCGGCCTCGGAGAGTTTGCCGACAGCATTGAAAAGCTGGGGATGAAGTTCGGACTGTGGTTCGAGCCGGAGAGCGTGAACGTCGATTCCGAGCTTTACCGCGCGCACCCGGACTGGGCGATAAAGCCGCCCGTCGGCGAGCCGTGCTTCGGCAGAAATCAGCTTTTGCTGGATCTTACGCGCAAGGAGGTGCGCGATTACATTGTTGAAAGCGTCGGAAAAACGCTCGACGGCGCGAAGATAAGCTATGTTAAATGGGATATGAACCGGCATATGTCCGATGCGTATTCGCCGGCGCTGTCCAATCAGGGCGAGTTCGCCCACAGATATATCATCGGACTGTACGAGGTGCTCGACCGCGTATTCACGCCGCGCAGGCATATTCTTTTTGAAAGCTGCTCATCCGGCGGCAACCGCTTTGACCTCGGCATGCTGTGCTATTCGCCGCAGATCTGGGCATCGGACGACACCGACCCCATAGAGCGGCTCGATATCCAAAGCGGCCTGTCGTATCTGTATCCGCAATCGACTGTGGGAGCGCACGTCTCTGCCGCGCCGCACCAGCAGACGCTCAGGGATACGCCGCTGTCAACGCGCTTCAACGTTGCGGCCTTCGGCGTGCTCGGCTATGAGCTTGAGCTTAAATATATGACGCACGCCGAGCTAAAGGAGCTGCGCGGCCAGATAGAGTTTTACAAAGCCCATCGCAGAACGCTCCAGTTCGGCAGGTTTTATCGCTTTGACGAGCGCAAGGATAACAAAGTACACTGGCAGGTCTCCTCGCGCGACGGAAAAGAGCACATTGTAGGCCATTTTCAGAAGCTCTGCACGGCCTCCGAGGGGCCGGACGCGCTTTGCGTACACGATCTTGACTCCAAGGCAAAATATCATCTTTCCTGCAAGCGCCAGAGCCTTTTCATAAAGCGCCTCGGCGGACTTGTAAAGCATGTTATGCCTGTTGAGTTTGACCCCGACGGCCTTATCCTGCGCACGGCGAACAAATTTTTCACCATGCCCGACGGTGAGGAGGACTTCACAGCATCAGGCGCTGCGCTCATGTCCGGCGTGGGACTTAACAACCAGTTCCTCGGCACGGGGTATAACAATAAAATACACATGTTCGGCGACTTCGGCAGCGCGGTTTACACGATAGAAAGAAAGCCTTGATGGGAAAAGGCCAAAGCCGAACACCATCCTGCGGATAGTGAGGACATCAAAATACAAAAAAGTAATGAAAAAAGCACCCAAAAAGGTGCTTTTTTCATGCGTTTCGCCTTATCTTTTTGAAGAACAGGAAATAGATAAGGACGAGGTTTATTAAAATGTTGAATATGTCCGGGTCGCCGAACATGAGGAAATTCAAAACGACCGAGGCCAGGACTATGCCGACGGAGATGAGCTTCCCTAACGCTCCGGGCTGCTTTGCCATCCAGGCAAACCACGCAAGCACCGGCGTGCACAGTGCAAACACCGTCCAGCCGATAATGAAGCTTCTGCCGTAAACGCCGTGGCTGATTATTGCCACCGCGTAGTAGGTGAGCAGCATGCCGAGGCAGAACGGCAGAATGTTCAGTGCTGCGGCCTTTTTAGTCGGACTGTAAATGGCGATGAGCGTGCCTAAAAGTATCCACACCGACATCTGCGAAAAAATTTCGCCGAGGTTTTCGCAATAAATATCCATAAGCCTTGCCGCCGTGCCGATAACAAGACCGCAGACAAGCATCGAAAATGGGTTTAAAAGCTTCCGCATTATTTGGCGATGAAAATGTTGTCCTCGCCGATATCCGCAAGTGTGGGAGTGCCGCACATGTTCATTGTGTCGCGCAGTTGGGAAACTATTCTGTCCATATAGACCTTGAAGCCCTCCTCGCCCTCGGCGTAGATGAAGGGAACGACGGGACGGCCGATGAGTACCGCGTCCGCGCCGAGACCGATGGCCTTGAACACGTCAACGCCGCTGCGTATGCCGCCGTCAACAAAGATCTTGATCTTGCCCTTGACTGCCTTCGCGATAGCCGGCAGGACCTCCGCCGTTGCCGGGGTGCAGCCCTGAACTCTGCCGCCGTGGTTTGAAACGACGATGGCGCTTGCGCCGGCCTCGACTGCCTTTTCTGCGCCCTTTACGGTCATGATGCCCTTTATGATAAACGGCTTGCCTGCGTAGTCGATGATCTCACGCATCTCGTCAACGCTCTTCGAGCCTGCGTTGGGGCTGAGCTTTTTGAGGAAGGGAAGACCCGCTCCGTCAACGTCCATCGCAACGGCGAACACGTTGTGAGCCTTCACATAGTCGAGCTTTTCAAAGACGACCTCCTTGTTCCATGGCTTTATCGTCGGGATGCCGATGCCGCCGATCTTGCTCATTTCGTCAACGGCGTCGGGAATAAGCTGGGGAAACTCGCCGTCGCCGGTCATGGCGCATATGCCGTAGTTTGCCGCAGAGTTTATAAGCACGCGGTTGTATGTGATATCGTCGTACTTATCGCCGTAGTGCAGGGGCAGAGCGCCGAGCGGAGCGATGAATACGGGGGCGGAGAACTTTTTGCCGAACAGCTCAAAGGACGTGTCCACGTTGGCGTTGGGATTGAGCGTGTCCATATTGACGAAGATCTCCTGCCACTTGTCGTAGTTGCGCGCGGCGGTGTTGCCGGGCAGCTTGCTGCCGGGACCGGGGACGCAGTTGCCGCATGCTCTGCCGTTGCACACCGGACATGCCTTGCAGTACGGTCCCATAAGGCCGGCTGCTTCCTTGAGAATTTCGTTGTAATCCATAATTGTACCTCCTGTTTATCTTGTAACTTCCTATTTATATCAGACTCCGGTAAGATCAAAATCCGGGATCATGTCATCGGTTGCCGAGCACGGCTCCTGCCAGAAGCCGTTTTCAATTCCGCGCATGGTCATATATTCGACAAGAGCATCGTTTGTCTCTGCGGAGACGGTCTTCTGAAGCTCCGGAAAGCGCTCGGTGTTCGGCATGGGTGTGTACTGCGCCATGAGGGAAAAGAGAATATCATCGCCGGGAAAATTTTCGGCAACGAAATCTATGACCGCGCGGCTGTTATCTTCGGCGCCGGGCAAAATGAGGTGGCGGATGAGAACGCCGCTTTGCAGCATGTCCTCATCATCAAGCACAAACGGCCCCGTCTGACGGAACATTTCGCGTATAGCCGCCTTGGCCGTTTCCGGATAATCGGGCGCTGCCGAGTAGCGCTTTGCAAGCTGCGAGTCCATGTATTTAAAGTCGGGCATGTATACCCGCACAAGGCCTTCGAGCTTTTTTAAGCTCTCGACGCTGTCGTAGCCCGAACTGTTCCACGCAACGGGGATGCGAAGCTTTGCCCTTTCGAGCGCTTTTATTATCGCGTCGGTGTAGTGCGTCGGCGTTACGAGGTTTATGTTGTGAACGCCCTTGTCCTGAAGCTCGAGAAAGATATCCGCAAGGCGTTCGACGGAAACCGTCTTGCCGAGCTTTGAGCGGCTTATCTCGTGGTTCTGGCAGAATACGCAGCGCAGATTGCAGCCGGAAAAGAACACCGTTCCGCTTCCGCGCTCGCCGCTTATGCACGGCTCCTCGCCGTAGTGCGGAGCGGCTCGGGCTATGCGCGGCAGGGCAGGACTTGCGCACACTCCGCCCGGCTGGTATTCACTTCTTTCGGCGCCGCAGCGGCGCGGACATGCGTTGCAGATCATTTTTCGCCTCTGAAAACAGTTTCAAGATGTGCAGAATGCCGATTTGACGCTCACTTACGGCACCCGTTGAAGATAAAAGTTGTCAAAAATGCAACAAATCTTAAAAAACTCAAAAAAGTTCATCTTTTTCGAGAAAAATGTGCTAAAATATACGCGTAAAAGAGATATTTGATAACGAAACGGGATAAGATAATGCTTAATATAGTTCTTCTCGAACCGGAAATACCGCACAATACAGGCGCAATTGCCCGAACCTGCGCGGCAACGGGCGCAAGACTTCACCTTATAAAGCCTCTGGGCTTTGATATTTCCGATAAAGCCGTCAAGCGCTGCGGCCTTGACTACTGGCACCTTGTCGATATAAGCGTGTATGAAAATCTCGACGAGTACCTCGAGAAAAACGGCGACGATAACCTTTGGCTCGCAACGACGAAAGCGCCGCACGCATATTACGAGGCCGATTTTTCGACCGAGTGCGTCAGCATAATGCTCGGCAAGGAGACCGCAGGTCTGCCCGAGGAGCTGCGCATGAAATATTATGACCGTTGCATACGAATCCCAATGGTAAGCGCCGCGCGCAGCCTCAATCTTTCAAACTCGGCCGCGATACTGGCCTATGAGGCTCTGCGTCAGCAGGGCTTCCCCGGACTTATGGACATCGGCTCCATGGCCGAATCATAACAGTTATTTATTAATTTTTCAATACCGAGTCGGAATTTCCCGACGGAAAGGAGCTTTATCATGAATTACAACAAGAAAAGCGTGCTCGATGCGGATGTTAAGGGCAAGAAGGTGCTTCTGCGCTGCGACTTTAACGTTCCCCAGAACAAGAGACAGGTGAGATAACAAGCGATAAGCGCATTGTTGCCGCCCTGCCTACCATCAAGTATCTGCTGGATAACGGCGCTGCCGTCATCGCATGCTCCCACCTTGGCAAGCCCAAGGGAGAGTGGAAGGAAAAGCTCACTCTCGCACCTGTTGCAAAGCGCCTTTCCGAGCTGCTCGGCATGGACGTGATCTTTGCAAAGGACATCATCGGTGAGGATGCGCAGGCAAAGGCCGCCGCTTTGCAGCCCGGCCAGCTCATGCTGCTTGAGAACCTCCGCTTTGATATCCGCGAGGAGAAAAACGGCGACGATTTCGCAAAGGCGCTCAGCGATATGGCAGAGCTTTATGTCTCCGACGCATTCGGCACCGTTCACCGCGCTCACGCCTCCACCGCAGGCGTTGCAAAGTATCTGCCTGCATATGCCGGCCTGCTCGTTGAAAAAAAGAGCTGTCGGTCATGGGCAAGGCGCTCGACGATCCCGCGCGTCCCTTCGTCGCGGTCCTCGGCGGCGCGAAAGTCTCCGACAAGATCGGCGTTATCAACAACCTGCTCGACAAGGCCGACACCGTTATCATCGGCGGCGGCATGGCCTATACATTTATTAAGGCAATGGGTCACGGCATCGGCAACTCCCTGCTCGAGGCCGATAAGCTCGACTATGCGCTTGAGATGATCGCAAAGGCGAAGGAAAAGGGCGTTAAGCTCCTGCTGCCCGTTGACACCGCGATCGGCAGCGAATTCAAGGCCGACTGCGAGAAGAAGATCGTTTCCGTTGACGCTATCCCCGATGGCTGGATGGGCATGGATATCGGCCCCAAGACCGTTGAGCTTTTCTCCGACGCGATCAAAAACGCAAAGACCGTCGTTTGGAATGGCCCCATGGGCGTTTTCGAGTTCGAGGCATTTGCCGAGGGCACCAAGGCCGTTGCAAGAGCGCTTGCCGAGTCCGGCGCGATCAGCATCGTCGGCGGCGGCGACAGTGCGGCTGCCGTTGAGCAGCTCGGCTTTGCCGATAAGATGACCCACACATTTCCACCGGCGGCGGCGCTTCCCTCGAATTCCTCGAAGGCCGCGAGCTCCCCGGTGTTGCATGCCTGCTGGATAAATAATGTAAGCGGAGGCTGAAACAATGAATACAAAATACAGAAAGACGATCATAGCCGGCAACTGGAAAATGAACATGCTCTCTTCGGATGTTAAGCCCTTCATCGAAGAACTCAAGCCTCTTATGCCGAAAATAAAAAGCTGCGAGACAGTGCTTTGCGTTCCTGCGGTGAACGTTGCGGCGATGCTCAAGGCCGGCAAGGAAGCCAAGATCATGACCGGCGCACAGGATGTGTCGAAGTTTGAAAAGGGCGCATACACCGGTGAGGTCTCTGCCTCGCAGCTTGAGGATATCGGCGTCAAGTACTGCATCGTCGGCCACTCCGAGCGCCGCCAGTACCACGGCGAGGATGACCTGCTTATAAACGCAAAGACCCATGCTCTCATAGAGCACGGCATAAATCCCATCATCTGCGTCGGCGAAAGCCTTGAGCAGCGCGAGATGGAGCTTACCATGGCGCACATCAACTATCAGGTCCGCGCCGCGCTGAGCGGAGTTGACGCTGCGTCTCTGCGCCGCTGCGTCATCGCCTATGAGCCTATCTGGGCCATAGGCACCGGCAAGACCGCGACCAGCGAGCAGGCCGAAGAGGTCTGCCGCGAGATCCGCGCCATCATCCGCGATATGTACGGCGCACGCGCAGCGCGCGGCGTGAGCATCCTCTACGGCGGAAGCATGAATGCAAAGAATGCAGCCGAGCTTCTGGCTCAGCCGGATGTTGACGGCGGCCTTATAGGCGGCGCATCGCTCAAGCCCAATGATTTTGCGACCATTATTGCCGCAACGGGGGAAGCAAATGAGTAAGTGCGTTCTCGTTATCATGGACGGCTTCGGCATAGCGCACGAGGGCGGCGGCAACGCCATAAGCCTTGCAAAAAAACCGAATCTTGACCGCATATTTGCCGAAAATGCATATACGCAGCTGTCCGCCTCCGGACTTGACGTCGGTCTGCCCGAGGGACAGATGGGCAACAGTGAGGTCGGCCATACAAACATCGGCGCAGGCCGCGTCGTGTTTCAGGATCTGCCGCGCATAAACAACGCCATAGCAGACGGCAGCTTTTTTGAAAACCCGGCCTACGTCAAGGCAATGGACGATGCCAAAGCCGCCGGCAAGGCGCTGCACATCCTCGGTCTTTTGTCCGACGGCGGCGTACACAGCCATATAAATCACATATTCGCGATCCTCGACATGGCCAAACGGCGCGGCCTTGAAAAGGTCTACGTCCACTGCTTCCTCGACGGACGCGATGTTCCGCCGAGAAGCGCCGTTGAGTATGTAAAAAAGCTCAACGACAAGTGCGTCTCCCTCGGCAACGCGAAGATCGCGACCATCCAGGGCCGTTTCTACGGCATGGATCGCGACAAGCGCTGGGACAGAGTCGAGGCAGGCTACAACGCCATCGTCTGCGGCGAGGGCGCAATGAACCCCGACCCCGTGAAGGCAGTCGAGGACAGCTACGAGGCAAACGTATCCGACGAGTTTGTTAAGCCCGTCGTCGTGTGCCCCGAGGGCGTTGTAAATGAGGGTGACAGCGTTATATTCATGAACTTCCGCCCCGACCGCGCACGCGAGATGACCTGGGCGCTCACCTTACCGGAGTTTGACGGCTTTGCGCGCAAAAAATGCGTGTATCCTCTGAGCTTTGTATGCACAGCACAGTATGACGAGGCGCTGACTCTGCCGATAGCGTATCCGCCCGAGAAGCTTGAGAGCACGATCGGCGAGATCGTTTCGGCAAAGGGTTATGAGCAGTTCCGCGTTGCCGAGACCGAGAAGTACGCGCACGTCACGTTTTTCTTCAACGGCGGCGTTGAAAAGCCCTGCGAGGGCGAGGAGAGATGCCTCGTTCCGTCGCCGAAGCAGTTCCCGACATACGACCTCATCCCCGAGATGAGCGCAGCCGCCGTTGCGGAAAAGTGCGTCGAGGCTATAAAGAGCGATAAATACGAGATGATCGTCTGCAACTTTGCCAACTGCGATATGGTCGGACACACCGGCGTTCTCGACGCTGCCGTGAAGGCCGTCGAAACTGTCGATGAGTGCATGGGCAAGGTGTATGAGGCGGCAAAGAACATGCCCGACACCGTCCTTTGCGTCACCGCCGACCACGGCAATGCCGACTGCATGATAAATGCCGACGGAAAAATTAATACGCAGCACACTACCAATCCCGTGCCTTTTGTGGTATGCTGTGACGGTGTTGAGCTGCGCGAGGGCGGCCGCCTTTCGGACATCGCCCCGACGATGCTTGACATTATGAATATCGAAAAACCCGATGTGATGAGCGGAAGCTCGTTGATAATCAAATAAAAGGAGATTGTGAATCATGAAGCAGTATTTTGAGATCGTTGACGTTATGGCAAGAGAGATCCTTGACTCCCGCGGCAACCCGACCGTCGAGGTCGAGGTCACCCTCGATGACGGCACAGTTGGCCGTGCAGCCGTTCCCTCCGGCGCATCCACCGGCATGTACGAAGCATGCGAGCTGCGCGACGGCGACAAGAGCCGTTACGGCGGCAAGGGTGTCAGCAAGGCAGTTGAGAACGTAAACGGCGAGATCGCCGAGGCTATGGTCGGCCTGAACGTCCTCGATCAGCCCGGCATCGACAAGATGCTCATCGAGATAGACGGAACCCCCAACAAGTCTCGCCTCGGCGCAAACGCCATCCTCGGCGTATCGTCTCGCATGCGCACGCGCAGCAGCCGAAGCCACCGGCCAGAGCCTTTATAACTACATCGGCGGCGTGAACGCCAAGACCCTGCCCGTTCCCATGATGAACGTTCTCAACGGCGGCGCACACGCAACCGGCTCAAACGTCGATATCCAGGAGTTCATGATCATGCCCGTCAGCGCAAAGAGCTGGAAGGAAGCACTGCGTATGTGCGCAGAGGTTTTCCATGCTCTGAAGAAGGTCGTTCCGGCATCCGGCGTCGGCGATGAGGGCGGCTATGCTCCCAACCTCGATTCCGACGAGGACGCACTCAAGGCACTCGTCGCAGCCATGGAAAAGGCCGGCTACAAGCCCGGCGAGGACTTCAAGATCGCGATCGACGGCGCAGTTTCCGACTGGTACAACGAAGAAGATAAGTGCTACCACCTGCCCAAGCGCGGCACCGTCATGACCAGCGAGCAGATGGTCGATATGTGGGAAGGCTTTGTCGATAAGTACCCCATCATCTCCATCGAGGACGGCATGGGTGAGAACGACTGGGAAGGCTGGCAGCTGATGACCAAGCGCCTCGGCCACAAGATCCAGATCGTCGGCGACGACCTGTTCGTCACCAACACCGAGCGCATCAAGAAGGGCATTGCTCTGGGCGCAGCAAACGCAGTCCTCATCAAGGTAAACCAGATCGGCACCCTGACCGAGACTCTCGACGCTATCCAGATGGCTCACCGCGCAGGCTGGACGGCAGTTGTCTCCCACCGCTCCGGCGAGACCGAGGATACCACCATTGCCGATATCTCCGTCGCCGTCAACGCAGGCCAGATCAAGACCGGCGCACCCAGCCGCACCGACCGCGTCTGCAAGTACAACCAGCTGCTCCGCATAGAGGACGAGCTGTTCGACGTCGCTCAGTACCCCGGCATGGACGCATTCTTCTCCATTAAATAATTAAATAGCCGTAACTTCTCCCGGAGGGCAGCTTGTCCTCCGGGAGATTTTTTCGCGGCGACTTGGAAATCCAATATAGTGAAGAGCTATGGTTTATCGACAATGACGCGCTCACGGATTTTGTGAAAAGCGTTACGGCGGTCGAAAGCTTTGATACGGCGGCATGATATGTACAGGCTGTCGAAAAACTATGCTGCAAAAGAAAGATAATAGAGCAGCAGGGGAGCTCGAGGGGGCAAAGGCCCCACTCGAAATTGGATTAATAGCCATCAAAAACGCCTGATTTATCAGGCTTTTTGACGAGCGTAGCGAGATTTTTCGTGAAAACCTGTTTTCACAAAAAATGTGGCGTTTTTGAAGCGTGCAAAAAAGTCAAAGACTTTTTTGACACGCTGGTATAACGCAAACGCACGGAACTTAACTGTTACGTGCGTTTTGAATTTTCAGCTTTTTGCTTTCGGCCTGAACAGAAGCGCGATGATGATTCCGAAGAACACGGCTGCGCCGATGCCGGCAGCGGCGGCCGTGAAGCCGCCGGTGAATGCGCCGAGAACGCCGACCTCCGAAACGGCCTTTTCAACGCCCTTGGCAAGCGTGCTGCCAAAGCCCGTAAGCGGAACGGTCGCGCCGGCTCCTGCCCATTTGACGAGCGGCGAGTAAAGCCCGACAGCTTCGAGTATAAGTCCGGCGACAACGTAAACGGTCAGTATGCGCGCCGGGGTGAGCTTCGTTTTGTCGATAAGGATCTGACCTATGGCGCACAGCACGCCGCCGACGGCAAAAACCTTGATATATTCAATGAGCATATCCTTCACCTCGGACAGGAAGAGATTTTTCTATGGCAAGCGCGTGGCATATGCCGGGGATGCTTGCACCTGCTGGGTGCTTGTAGGCGACATGAGCGCACCCGTCGGCGCAAACAGAACGCGGCTCCACTTGCCCTCGGAAAAGCCGCGCATGATAAGCGAGCAGAACACCGCTGCCGAGCATCCGCAGCCCGAGCCGCCCGAGTGAACGTCCTGCCGCTCGCGGTCGAATATCAGAACGCCGCAGTCGGTGTAAAACTTTCCGAGCTTAACTCCGTCGCGGCGGAAAAGCTCCTCGAGCGTGTCGTGCCCGACGGCACCGAGGTCGCCGGTCACGATCATGTCGTAATAGTCCGGATCTCTGCCGGTGTCGGCAAAATGCGCCTTGAGCGTTTCGTATGCCGCCGGAGCCATGGCGCTGCCCATGTTGTTGGCGTCCGTTATGCCGGCATCGACGATCCTGCCGGGTGTGAGATATGTGATATAAGGCCCGGCTCCGCCGCTGCAGTATCACGGCGCCCGAGCCTGTGACCGTCCACTGAGCGGTGGGCGTGCGCTGGCCGCCGTATTCGAGAGGAAAGCGGTACTGCCGCTCGGACGAGCAAAAGTGCGAGCTTGTCGCGGCGCACACCCTGTCGGCAAAGCCGCCGTCGAGCGCCATTGCGGCGAGGGTCATGCTCTCGCCCATGGTCGAGCACGCGCCGTACAGCCCGAAATGAGGCACGCCGGTGTTTTTAAGCGCAAACGCGGAGCCGACGCACTGGTTGAGCAGATCGCCGGAGAATACCATGTCAAGCTCTGCCGGCGGTATGCCGAGCTTATCGCAGCACAGCTCAAAGCATTCCTTCAGCATCGAGCTTTCGGCCTTTTCCCATGATTTTTCGCCGAAGTATGCGTCCAGGCATATCTTATCAAAGCAGTGGCCGATCGGGCCTTCGCCCTCCTTTTGCCCGACCACCGAGGCAAAGGATACGATCGACGGCGCGTTTTGCAGCCGCAGAGTCTGCCGCCCTGTTTTTTTAGTCATATTGATCACCGCTGATATTTTGCCACGAAAACATAAAAAAATACGGCTGCATGATCTGTGCAGCCGTAAATGCTTTTTATCAGAAGATGTCCTCGTTGACCTTTGTGGGAGGAACTTCGAGGATCGAAGGGTCCTGAATGATGCGGTTTATTATTTTGAACACGCTTGCGTAGTAGTGACCGTCGACCGTGCGCTCGTCAAGAACGAACTTGCCGTCAACATACTTGCGGTCAACAACGTTGCCGTGGCGGTCAAGCTCATGCACATGGCGCTTTGCGCCGAACGAAACGAACACAGGAAGCGTGCCGAAATTGTAGATATGATGATAAATGGGACCTATGCCGAGCGAGCCGAGGTCGGTTATTATCATCGAGCCGTGGAACGGGCTTACATCCAGAAGCTTCTTCGGCAGCAGACCGAAATAGTCGGCAACGCGCAGAAGCCAGATGGCAAAGCTTATGACGAAGCGCGGCAGGGAAGCAAACTTGTTTGCAAATTCCTCGGTGCCGTTTTCCTCGTCGGAGTTTTTGATCTCGTCGATGGCGGCGTTCATGCGGCTGTAAACGTCATAGATCGTGTCGGTGGGCTTGAACGTTACCTTGATGGTAGTCTCGCTCGAATTGATGGTCAGACTGCGTTTTACGGCCATGACGATCTCAATATTCTCGCGCGCATAGATGCGCTTGCCTACGCAGAAGCGGTTGAGTCCCGGCAGATACGCGCAGGCGCGAACATATGCCGCAATGAGCAGGTGCAGCATGCCCATGCCCTTGTAGCCAGCGACGCGCTGCTTTCTGAACCAGCGATCGGCATTGGTGATCTCAAACGATTCCTCATAGTAGTTGAGTGCGTCGTTTCGTGTAGGCATTATAAAAGGAATGAAGTTGTAAAAGCCGTTTAGTGAGCGCAGCCGTCTGCCGTCAACACGGTCGCCGGCGCGCCTTTTATAATTATTAGCCATAGGAAGCCTCCTTGGTATACGAATTTGCCGCAAATGTACCAAGTAATTATACATTGCCGATACTCGTTTGGCAAGGAAAAAACGGAGATTTTACCGTTTTGATGCGTTGTGAGCAACAGATTTTACACTGCTATGCATATTGGTTATTGGAAAAAAGCAAATTGTTTATGGAGAAAAAGCAAAAAAATACTTGCAAAATAGCGAATAAACGCTTAGTATGTTAATTAACAAACAATAATTCCGGGCATTATGCCAAACATTTGACCCTGCTGTATCAGGCATTTCGGCAATTACCAAAGGAACGGAAACACTGGGTAATAATTTAACTATTTAAATTGTTTGAAGTTTGTCAATGAAAACGCACAAAAATCGTTGAAATTACAGCACTTTTTTGGTATTGTTAACACATTAAAAACATTCAATATCACGATAGTGGGATATGTGTTAAGAAAATTAACGAAGGGAGGAGAGCTGATGGCATTTGATGAAATTGCCGGAATAAGCGCGGCGGAGGAGAGCGTGCGCCTTGACATTGCCGAGGCACAGGCGGAAGCAAAGAATAGTCGCGCAGGCAGAGCTTGCCGGCAAAACGGATGTCGAACAGGCGCGTGATAAGGCGGCCAAGGAGCTTGCCGCACGCAGGGCCGAGGCACAGGCAGAGGCTGATAAGGAAGCACAGGAGATCTATCAGAAAGCGGAGAACAAAAAAAGCTGTGCTTCGTGCCAAGGCCGAAAGCCGTTGTGCGGCTGCGGCTAAACTAATCGCGGAAAGGATCGTGAACGGGTAATGGCCATTGAAAAAATGAAAAAGCTGAGACTGATGGCCGTCCGCGATCAGAAAAAGGCGCTTCTGCGAAAGCTTATGCTGCTCGGCTGCATAGAGGTCTCCGAGCCGGAGCTTTCCGAGCTTTCGCCCGAGCTGAGGCAGCACCTTGCAAAAGAGGGTAGCGATGTCACAAAGTGCAGGACCGACTTCGCGACGCTCGTTCAGGCGGTGGAGCTGCTTGATAAGTATGCGCCGCAAAAAAGTAAGCTTCTGTCGGCAAAACCGGAGACCGAGGTAGGCACCATTCTTGACGATTCAACGCTTGCGGACACGATTGAGACTGCGCGCAGGATAGTTTCCGTTGACGAAGCGGTGCGCCGCGGTAATGCCGAGCGTGCGCGCCTTGCAGGCGCAATGGACTCGCTCAAGCCGTGGCTTGCGCTTGACTATCCGCTAGACGGACAGGGGACGCAGCGCTGCGCCGTTACTTTGGGATTTGTTCCTGCGTCGGTGCCGCTTGCAGAAGCCGTCCAAAGCCTTGCGGATGTCACCGAGGAAGCGGAGATCATCCCCGTTTCGGCGGATAAGGCGCAGCAGTATCTCGCCCTCGTATGCTTTAAGGAGGATCTTGCTGCGGCGCTTGACGCACTGAGGGTACATAATTTTTCGATCGCGGCTTTCGGCAATGCCGAGGGCACGGCGGCGGAGAATACCGAAAGGCTTAAAGCCGAGCTTGAGGAGCTTGACCGGCAAAAAGGCGAGCTTATCGACGAGATATGCGCCATGGCCGAGTGCCGGCAGGAGCTGAAGCTTTGCGCCGACAGAATGGATACAAAGGTCGCCTATGCCGAGGCCGAGGGACGGCTGTACGGCATGGAAAGCGTCGTGGCGCTCCAGGGCTGGGTGCTTGCACGCAAGGTGCCCGAGCTTGAAGCCAGTCTTGAAAAATTCGATTGCGCGTGGGAGCTTTGCGACCCCGAGCCGGAGGAATATCCCGATGTTCCGGTGCAGCTGCGCAACAACAAGATAACAAACGCGCTGAACATGGTCACGAATATGTACAGCCTGCCGTCATACGACGGAGTTGACCCAAATCCGCTGATGGCGCCGTTTTTCATTTTGTTCTACGGACTTATGATGGCGGACATGGGCTATGGACTTATCATGATCCTTGCGGCGGTCGTTGCAATGAAGAAGATGCATCCGCGCAAGGGCAGTCTGAGCTTCTGCCAGCTGCTTTTGTATTCGGGCATCTCGACATTCATCATGGGCATACTCACCGGCGGATTTTTCGGCGATGCGCTCGCGCAGATCGGAAAGATCCTCGGCAAGCCCGACGGATGGGGCGAGCTGTGGTGCCTGTTCAGCCCGATGACCGACGTTATGACGGTGCTCATCGGCGCAATGGTGCTCGGCCTTATCCATCTGAACACCGGCATGGTCATAAGCGTTGTCGAAAAGATCAAAAAGGGCGATGCGGCAAGTGCATTCTGGGAGGAAGGCTCGCTGTGGGTCATCCTCATCGGAGCCGTCATGATGGCACTGAACGTCGGCTCGGTCGGCGGAGTGCCGGTCGTTTTAGTGGTCGGCTGTGTGATGCTCTTCTACGGAGGAAGCCGCGGAGCAAAGGGCTTCGGCAAGCTCACAAGCCTGTTTTCAACGCTGTATAACACCGTGACGGGCTGGTTCGGCGACATTCTTTCTTATTCGCGTATCATGGCGCTGATGCTTGCAGGAAGCGTTATCGCAACCGTTTTCAACACCATCGGCGGCATAGCAAACAGCCTGTGGCTGTTTATCCCCGTGTTCCTGATAGGACACAGCCTGAACTTTGCCCTGAACCTTTTGGGCTGCTATGTACACGATTTGAGGCTTCAGTGCCTTGAGTACTTCGGCAAGTTCTATAAGGACGGCGGCAGAGCGTTCAAACCACTTGAAGTAAGCACAAAATATTACGATATAGCGGAAGACTAAATAGGAGGATATTAATAATGGAATTTCTGTTTGCACACTCCGGCCTTGCAATAGGCCTTCTCGGCGCAGGCCTTGCCGCATGCATGGCAGGCGCAGGCTCGGCAGTCGGCACCGGTATCGCCGGTGAAGCCGGCGCAGGACTCATCACCGAAGATCCCTCCAAGTTCGGTAAGGCGATGATCCTTCAGGTCATCCCCGGCACTCAGGGACTGTACGGCCTGGTCGTTTTCTTCGTTGCGATCATGAATATGGGTCTGCTCGACGGCACGGCGCTCAACCTTTCGTTCGTTGACGGCTGCCGCTACTTCGCAGCATGCATGCCCATCGCCATCGGCGGCCTCGTTTCCGCGATCGGCCAGGGCAAGGTCGCAGCGGCGTCGGTCAATCTGCTTGCAAAGAACCCCGACCACTGGGCAAAGGGCATGATCCTGTGCATCACCGTTGAGTTCTACGCGATACTGTCCCTGCTCGCATCGATGATGATGCTGCTGTACATCTGATCAAGAAATAAAACGTAAAGGCAGGGCTTTACCATGAAAGGCACTGAAAAAATAATCGCACATATCCGGGCCGACGGCGACGCGGAGGCAAAGAAAATAATCGACGCCGCGTCAAAGCAGGCCGAAGAAAAGCGTGCCGAGAGCTTCAAGGCGGCGCTTTCGGAGTATGAAAAGCTCATGCAGGCCGGCAACGCCGAGTGCGAGGATATCCTCAGCGGCAGCCGCCGCATTGCGGAGATGGAGGCAAAAAAGAGCGTCCTTTCCGTAAAGCAGGAGATGATATCTGCCGCGTTTGACGCAGCACGCGAAGAGATAGTCAATATGCCGCGTGATAAATACACGCAGTTTCTTGCGCGTATGGCGGCCGAGGCAGCTGCCAGCGGCATGGAGGAGATAGTCTTAAATGCGCGCGACAAGGCCGAGGTCGGCAAATCCGTCTGCAAAGCGGCAAACGAGCTTCTTTCGGCAAAGGGAACGCCCGGCAAGCTCACCGTGAGCGAGGACACTGCCGATATTTCCGGCGGAGTTATAGTCCGCTTCGGCGGCATAGAGACAAATTGCAGCATCGACGCGCTCATTCGCCAGCGCCGCAGCGGACTTTCCACCGAAGTTGCGGCAGCTATGTTTGAATGATGCTCCGGCGCTGCATATCCCGAAAAGGGAGGGAACGAATTGTCAAATAAAAAGTGCATCAGAGAAAAATATCTGTATCTTTCCGCGATGCTTAGGGCAAGGGAAGCGAAGATGCTCACGCGCGATAAGGCCGAGCGCATGATAGACGCGCCGAGCTTTGACGAGGCGGCAAAGATGCTCACAGACTGCGGATATAAGGACATGTCGGGCTTTACGGCAAAGCAGGTCGAGGAGACCCTTGCCGAGCACAGAGCCGAGATATTCGCAGAGCTTGCGCGGCTTTCGCCGAACGCAGAGCCGGTCGAGGTCTTCCGCATGAGGTATGATTACCATAATGCGAAGATCGTAATAAAAACCGAGGCCGACGGCCGCGACAGAACGGATCTTATGAGCGCTTCCGGCAGAGTCAGCCCCGAGGTTTTAAAGCGCAGCTTTGCCGAGGAAAAGTATCTCGGCCTGCCGTCGGTGCTTGCCGACGCAATGGTCGAGGCAAAAAGCGCGCTTGCAAGATCGCAGAATCCGCAGCTTGCCGATTTCATACTCGACAGGGCGTATTTTGCCGAGATCTGCGCGGCGGCGAAAAATCTCGGAAGCGCGTTCCTGCGCGGCTATGCGCAGATTCTTATGGACGCGGCAAACCTCAGAAGCGCTGTGCGCACGATGCGCATGAATAAGGATGCCGAGTTTCTCAAAACGGCGCTCATACCGGGCGGCGGAATTGACACCGGGCGCATCCTTGCGGCCTTCGGCTCGGGCGATACGCTTGCGTCGATATACGCCAACACGCTTTTGGCAAATGCCGCGGCTCTCGGCGCTGCCGCAGTAAAGGGCGGAACGATGACCGAGTTCGAGCTTGCCTGCGACAATGCCGTGACGGCGTATCTCACGGGCGCAAGGCTCGTATCCTACGGCGAGGCGCCGGTCATTGCGTATCTTGCCGCCGCCGAGGGTGAAACCACCGCGCTGCGCATGATACTCACCGGGATGCTCGCCGGACTTCCGGCGGAGACCATACGGGAAAGGCTGCGTGATCTTTATGCTTAAAATTGCTGTAATCGGACGGCGCGACACCGTTATGGGCTTCACCGCGCTGGGACTGGAGGCATATCCGGTCGCCGACGGCACTGAGGCAAAGGCGATACTTCGCACGCTCACCCATGACAGGGAGGATGTTGCGATAATCTACATCGAGGAGGATATCGCTGTCCAGCTTCAAAGCCAGATAGACAAATTCAAGGACAGCCCGAAACCGGCGATAATACTCATCCCCGGCAGAGAAGGCAGTCTCGGCATGGGCCTTTCGGCTCTCAATGCCGCAGTCGAGCGTGCCATCGGCACGAACATCCTCGAGAATAATTAAGAAAGAAAGGTATCTGTATGAGCGGAACTATAATAAAGGTCTCAGGACCGCTTGTAGTCGCGGAGGGATTGGGCGACGCAAACGTATCCGACGTTGTGCGTGTCGGTCCCGACAGACTTATAGGCGAGATACTTAATATGACGGGCGACAGCGCATCGATCCAGGTCTATGAGGAGACCTCCGGCCTCGGACCGGGCGCGGAGGTCGAAAGCTCGGGCATGCCGATGTCCGTCGAGCTCGGACCGGGTATGCTGGAGAATATCTATGACGGTATCCAGCGCCCACTGCCGGAGATCCGCGAGCTGACCGGCGCGACCATAAGCCGCGGCACCGACGTTCCGGCGCTCAACCGCAAGAAGAAGTGGACGTTTACGCCGACCGCGCACGAGGGCGATGAGCTTACAGGCGGCGACGTTATCGGCACCGTTCAGGAAACAAGCGCCATTCTGCATAAAATAATGGTGCCGCCCAACATGAGCGGCAAGCTTCTGAGCATCAAGGGCGGCGACTTTACCGTAACCGAGACCGTTGCCGTGCTTGAGGATAACAAAGGCGAAAAGCATGAGCTTACCCTGATGCAGAAGTGGCCTGTCCGTATAAGCAGACCCTATGCATCCAAGAGCATGCCTACGCGCCCGATGAACTCCGGACAGAGAATAATCGACACGCTCTTCCCGATAGCAAAGGGCGGTACTGCGGCAGTTCCCGGCCCGTTCGGCTCGGGCAAGACCGTCGTTCAGCACCAGCTTGCAAAGTGGTCGGACGTCGATATAGTTATCTACATCGGCTGCGGCGAGCGCGGCAACGAGATGACCGACGTTCTCATGGAGTTCCCGGAGCTTACAGACCCGAGAAACGGCGAACCTCTGATGAAGCGGACCGTTCTTATAGCAAACACCTCCGACATGCCCGTTGCGGCACGCGAGGCGTCTATCTACACAGGTATCACCATTGCAGAGTATTTCCGCGATATGGGCTATGACGTCGCGGTTCTCGCAGACTCCACCTCCCGTTGGGCGGAGGCACTGCGCGAGATGTCCGGCCGACTTGAGGAAATGCCCGGCGAAGAGGGCTACCCGGCCTATCTTGCATCGCGTATCGCGCAGTTTTACGAGCGCGCGGGCGTTGTCAAATGCCTCGGTTCCGACGAAAGACGCGGCTCTGTAACCGCAATCGGCGCAGTTTCACCTCCGGGCGGCGATATCTCCGAGCCTGTTTCGCAGGCAACGATGCGTATCGTCAAGGTTTTCTGGGCGCTCGATTCGTCTCTGGCATACGCCCGCCACTTCCCGGCGATAAACTGGCTGACCTCGTATTCGCTGTATGTCGATACTCTGGCCAAGTGGTATAACGAGCAGTTCGGCCCCGAGTATATGATAAACCGCGATAAGGCGATGCATATACTTCAGGAGGAAAACGAGCTTCAGGAGATCGTCCGCCTCGTCGGTCAGGATGCGCTCAGCCCTGCCGACAGACTCACGATGGAAACGGCAAAGATGCTGCGCGAGGACTTCCTGCAGCAGAACGCTTTCGTCGATGAGGATGCATATTCGTCCTATGACAAGCAGTTTGAGCTTATGCGCATGATACTCACCTTCGATACTCTCGGCCGCGACGCGCTCGGCAAGGGCGCGGATATGAAGGCGCTGTTTGCCATCGGTGCAAAGGAGCGCATAGGACGTGCGAAAATGGCGGCTCCCGATACATACAAGGCCGAGTACGCTTCGATACTTGAGCAGATGAAGAACGAGATCGATGCGGTCATCGCAGGAGGTGAGGACGCATGATTAAAGATTATAAGACCATACGACAGATAGCAAATCCGCTGATGATCGTCGAGCAGGTCGAGGGCGTCACATATGACGAGCTTTGTGAGATCGAGCTGCCCAACGGTGAGGTTCGCCGCGGCAAGGTCCTCGAGGTTGAGGGCGACAGAGCCGTCGTTCAGCTTTTTGACTCGGCTCAGGGCATAAACCTTGCGCAGACTAAGGTAAGATTTCTCGGCCATCCTCTGGAGCTTGCGGTTTCCGAGGATATGCTCGGCCGCGTATTCAACGGTATGGGTCAGCCTATCGACGGCGGCCCCGAGCTTCTTGCTGAGGCTCACCGCGATATTAACGGCATGCCAATGAATCCGGCGGCGCGCGCGTATCCGGCGGAGTTTATCCAGACCGGTGTTTCCACCATCGACGGCCTGAACACCCTTGTTCGCGGCCAGAAGCTGCCCATATTCTCGGCCTCCGGCCTTCCGCACGCTGCGCTCGCGGCGCAGATTGCGCGTCAGGCGCGCGTTCTCGGCGACGGAGAGAACTTTGCGGTCGTCTTTGCGGCGGTCGGCATCACGTTCGAGGAGTCGGAATATTTTATCGAGGACTTCAAGCGCACCGGCGCTATCGACAGAACCGTCGTCTTTTCAAACCTCGCAAACGATCCTGCCGTTGAGCGTATCGCAACTCCGCGTATGGCGCTTACAGCGGCCGAGTACCTTGCGTTTGAAAAGGACATGCACGTTCTTGTCATCATAACAGATATCACAAACTACGCCGAAGCTCTTCGTGAGGTCTCGGCGGCAAAGAAAGAAGTCCCCGGCCGCCGCGGATATCCCGGCTATCTGTACACCGACCTTGCAACGATGTACGAGCGCGCCGGCCGCCGCATAGGCAGCAAAGGCTCGATCACCATGATCCCCATCCTCACCATGCCCGAGGACGATAAGACCCATCCGATCCCCGACCTTACCGGCTACATCACCGAGGGTCAGATCATCCTTAGCCGCGATCTGCACCGCAAGGGCATCGTGCCTCCCGTTGACGTTCTGCCGTCGCTCAGCCGACTGAAGGATAAGGGCATCGGCGAGGGCAGACCCGCGAGGATCATGCAGGAACCATGAACCAGCTGTTTGCCGCATATTCGCGCGGCAAGGACGCAAAGGAGCTGATGACCATCCTCGGCGAGGCTGCCCTTTCCGACGATGATAAGCTGTTTGCCGAGTTTGCCGATGAGTTTGAAAAGACCTACGTCAATCAGGGCAACAACACAAACCGCAGCATTGAGGAGACACTTGATCTCGGCTGGAAGCTGCTGAGCATCCTGCCCAGAGCGGAGCTTAAGCGCGTGAAGCCCGAGATGATCGAAAAATACATGAAGTAAGGGGGAGTCTTTATGGCAGGCACCACGATAACCCCTACAAGAATGATGCTCAAGCAGCTCAAGGGCAGGCTCAAGACCGCACGCCGCGGCCATAAGCTTATGAAGGATAAGCGCGATGAGCTGATGCGTCAGTTCATGGACATCGTGCGCCTTAACAAGCAGCTGCGCGAGCGCGTCGAGCAGGGGCTGACGGAGGCTTTCGCCGCCTTGCAGGTCGCAAGCGCAATAATGAGCCCCGAGATGCTCGAGCAGGCGCTTCTGTATCCGCGCCAGAGCGTCGAGCTTGATATGCAGTTTAAAAATATCATGAGCGTCAACGTGCCGCAGTACTCGTTCCACACGCGCAATAACGACCCGTCGGAGATCTATCCCTACGGCTTTGCGCAGACCTCGGGCGAGCTGGACGATGCGCTCTCGCATGGCGGTCGTTTTCGAGGATATGCTTCAGCTTGCACAGGTCGAAAAGACCATGCAGCTTCTGGCCGAGGAGATCGAAAAAACCCGCCGCCGCGTGAATGCGCTCGAGTATGTCATGATCCCCGAGCTTGAGAGCAATATTAAATACATCTCCATGAAGCTTGAGGAGAACGAAAACTCCACCAAGGTCCGCCTCCTCAAGGTCAAGGAAATGGTTCTGCAAAACGCACACGATTTTAAGTGAAAGAAAAAGCACAGGCCATGTGAATCGTTTGATTCGCGTGGCCTGTGGACATTTTTGCGGCGTTGTGCTATTTTATATCTCGAATGTGAAAGAAAAAAGCCGCGTGCAAAATATGAGCAGAAAAAACAAGATAACAAAGGATACTGTCCCGGAGGGGTTCAGCGTACCTCTGGCGCTGACGGATATGATAACTGTCGTGTTTTTCGGCCTTTCGGCGGTGCGCATAGGAAGCCTTTTTCGTCGGGCTGCTGCTTGTTTGAATAAAAAATTTCCGTGCTTTTCGCACGGAAATTTTTTATTCGTCTCTGTAGCCGTTGGGGTTCATGGTCTGCCAGTGCCATGAGTCGCGGCACATGTCCTCAACGTTATACTGCGCCGACCAGCCAAGCTCGCGGCGGCTCTTCTCCGGCGAGCAGTAGCACTCGTCGATATCGCCGGCCCGGCGGCCTACGATCTTGTACGGAACGGTAAGCTTGTTTGCCTTTTCAAACGCATGCACAAGCTCGAGAACGCTGCAGCCTCTGCCTGTGCCGAGGTTGAAGATAAGCTCACCCGGGTGCGAGTCCATGTACGATATTGCCGCAACGTGGCCGCGTGCAAGGTCAACAACGTGGATATAGTCGCGCACTCCGGTGCCGTCGGGGGTGTTGTAGTCGTCACCGAAAACGCGCAGATATTCAAATCTGCCGATGGCGGTCTGTGAGATATACGGCATGAGGTTATTCGGAATGCCCTTCGGATCCTCGCCGATAAGTCCGCTCGGATGTGCGCCGACAGGTTAAAGTACCGCAAAAGCGCAACGCTCCAGCTCGGATCGGCTTTTACATAGTCGCGCAGGATCTGCTCGCACATATACTTTGTCCAGCCGTAGGGATTCGTGCATTTTCCGGTGCGCGAGGTCTCGTACAGCGGCATGTCGTTATCCGAGGAATACACCGTTGCCGAGGATGAGAAAATGATCTTTTTGACGTCGTGCGCGCGCATTGCTTCGCACAGCGTTATCGTTGAGCCGAGGTTGTTGTCGTAATACTCAAGCGGCTTTTCGACAGATTCGCCGACGGCTTTAAGCCCGGCAAAGTGGATGACGCAGTCGATATCGTGCGATAAAAATATCTCGTCGAGCTTTTTTCGGTCGCGCACGTCGGCCTTATAAAAAGACAGAGTTTTACCCGCGATCTCCTCGATGCGTTCCTTGGCCTTTTCGCTGCTGTTTACAAGATTGTCTATGACCACGACGTCCATGCCCTGCTCGAGCAGCTCAACACAGGTGTGGCTGCCGATGTAGCCCATGCCGCCGGTAACTAAAACTGTCATGCTTATCACTCCTTTGAGCTGATTTTAAAATATAGCAGCAAAAAAGGCAAGCATTTTTGCTTGCCTTTTTGAAAATTTTACTTTTTGTGATAAAGCTTCTTTGCCTGATACTTCGGCTCATATGTGATGTTGACGCCGATCTTGGAGAAAAGATTTTCGTCAACGCGTGAGAGAATGACGGTCGAGTGAGCCTCGCAGCCGCGCAGCTTGCCGAGCTGATCAATCGCAAGCTCTGCCAGCGGATTTGTGACAGCGCAAATGGAAAGCGCAATAAGCAGCTCGTCGGTGTGCAGGCGCGGATTGTGATTTCCGAGGTGCTCTATTTTCAGGTGCTGGATAGGCTCGATGACGCTGGGAGCAATGAGCAGCAGCTCCTTATTTATGCCGGCAAGCTTTTTAAGCGCGTTCATAAGGCAGGCCGAGGATGCACCGAGCAGCGAGCTTGTTTTGCCGGTAACTATCGTTCCGTCAGGCAGCTCAATGCTGACAGCCGGAGCGCCTGTTTCCTCCGCACGCGCGTTTGCGGCGGCGACTACGGGGCGGTCGGCTGACGAAAGGCCGATCGAGTTCATGATAAGCTCGATCTTGCGTACCTCTTCGACCGTGCCCAGACCCTGACGCAGTGCGCAGGCCGCGGAGTAGTAGCGGCGGATGATCTCCTGCTTGGAGGCATTGCGGCAGGCCTCGTCGCTTATGATGCAGTTGCCGGCCATGTTGACACCCATATCGGTGGGGCTTTTGTACGCGCTCTCGCCGTATATGCGAGTGAGGATAGCGTTGAGAACGGGGAAGATCTCAACATCGCGGTTATAGTTTACTGTGGTCTCGCCGTAAGCTTCAAGATGGAAGGGGTCGATCATGTTAACGTCGTCGAGATCGGCGGTCGCCGCCTCGTAGGCGAGGTTTATCGGATGCTTGAGCGGAATATTCCAGATCGGGAAGGTCTCAAACTTCGCGTAGCCTGCGTTTATGCCGCGCAGATGCTCATGATAAAGCTGGCTGAGGCAGGTAGCCATTTTGCCGCTGCCGGGGCCGGGCGCCGTGACAACGACGAGGCTGCGCTCGGTTTCAATATAGTCGTTCTTGCCGAAGCCGTCCTCAGATACGATAAGCTCAACATTCGAGGGGTAATCGGGGATTATGTAGTGGCGATAGACCTTGATGCCCAGAGTTTCGAGCCGCTTTTGGAACAGCTCGGCCGCAGGCTGGCTGCGGTAGTGGGTTATGACCACGCTGCCGACAAAGAGACCGATGCCGCGGAATGCGTCGATAAGGCGCAGCGTGTCCTCATCGTAGGTGATGCCGAGGTCGCCGCGGCGCTTGTTGCGTTCGATATCGTCGGCGGAAATGGCGATAACGATCTCCGCTTCGTCCTTCATTTTAAGCAGCATCTTGACCTTGCTGTCCGGCTCGAAGCCCGGCAGTACGCGCGATGCGTGGTAATCGTCAAACAGCTTGCCGCCGAATTCGAGGTACAGCTTGCCGCCGAATTTTGCGATTCTGTCTCTTATGTTGCGCGACTGCTCGCGCATGTATTTTTCGTTGTCGAAGCCGATCACATTCATAATCTTTGCCCATCCATTCTGTAATTTTCACAAACAAAAATTATATACCGCCCACTCGAACCTTGTCAATATTTTAGAGGCGATTTGACGTACCTACGGATACATATATCTCTGGTAGCCCGGTTCGGGACATTGGTGGAAACCGTAACTGCTACGCAACCCAGTAGTGCGTTGCTGAGTTTTGCGGTTGCCCGGTTCGGGACTGCGTAGGAAACCGCGTTTGCCTCGAGCTACAGCAGTGCAATGCTGAATTTTCGCCGCACACCTGTAGGGAACGGATAAATCCGTTCCCTACAAGGTGCGGTGCAAAACGCAGCAGCGCACTAACGTATGGCGAGGCAACCGTGGTTTCCACCATTGTCCCGAACCGGGCTACCAGAGATATGCGTATTCGTAGCTGCGTCAATGCGCAATTAAAAGAGGCTGGAGCTGCTTGCCGGCGAGGGCGGATTCGACGGTTGCGCCGATGAGCGAAAAATCGGATGCGGCCGAGAACGGCTTCTTTATCGGGTCATCCTGACGGAAGGGTACAATGTAGACGTTTTTGCGGTTTAAAAGTCCGGCAATGTTGGGAGCAGAGCCTGAGAGCGCGTCGTTTGTGGAAAAAGCTATGATGAGCGGCTTTGAGTTTCTAAGATGCGCTTTCGCTGCCATGGTAACGGCGGTGTCGGTTATGCCGTGGTTGAGCTTTGCCATGGTGTTTCCCGTGCAGGGTGCGATTATGAGCGCCTCCATCGGCTTTGCAGGGCCGAGCGGCTCGGCCTCGGCAATGGAGCAAACCGGCTTTGCGCCGCACAATGACTCAAGGCGCGATAAAAAATCGGCGGCTTTTCCGAAGCGTGTGTCGGTCGCTGCCGCAGTTTCACTCATTATGGGCACAAGCTCGTATTTATCGGAAAGCAGAACAAGCTGAGAAAAAAGCTTATCATATGTGCAGTAAGAGCCGCAGAGGGCTATGCCGATGCGTGGTTTTGCCATGATATCAAACTCCTTTTAATATGTCGGAAACCGCTGAATGCATTGCTTGGGCCGCGCTTTCGGGCGCGTATCGGCCGGGCAGCGCGCGCAGAACGGCAAGGTCAAGCCCGGCAGCGCCGGCCTCGGCCGGATCAATGCCGCCCGGAGCCGAGGCCAGCTCCAAAAGCATGCAGCTTGATTTAAACGCCGTCAGATCCGGGATGACCTGCGCGGGAGCTGTGTTTATTACGGCGTCAAAGCCGTGCAGGATCTCGCGCGGACAGTCGGGCGGAAGGGATGGGCAGCCGAGCTCGGCAGCCAGTGCCCTTGCCTCGGTGTTCACTGACATGAGGTATACCGCCGGGCACAGTGCAGACAGCTTATTTATCAGAAGCTTGCCGATGCGCCCCCAGCCGACGACGAGTATGCGCATATCGCACAGCGCAGCCCGTGCTCTGCGCATAAGCTCGCTGACCGCACCTTCGGCCGTTATTGCGGCGTTTTTGACGGTGAAGTTGGGGCATTTCATGTAATCAAAGCAGCGCTGACCGCGCTCGGCTGCCGAGGTCTTTATCTGTGCGCTTATCTTGCCGCCGATAATCACAGCACCGCAGCCTGCGCAGTCGAGTATGTGCTCTATGCGGCATGGCTGCGAGCCGAGCGGAGCATTCAAAAGCACGTGCGCATTTTCGGCAGGCACAGGCAGTATGACGGCATCGGCCTGCTCCGGCGAGGAAACGGCGCGAACGCCGTCGGGCAGCTGCGCTTTGTCCATACAAAAGCATAGTACCTCGTGCCCGTCGTCTTTGAGCATTCCTGCAAGCAGCACGCTGCGCTCATCACCGCCGCAGATAAGTATCTTCATCACATCACCTCCGGTAATCCCATATTATGCGTTGCATAAAATTCGGTGAGATGATAAAATAGAAAAAGTTTTTTAGTTGAGGTGCATTATGAGCAGAGCCGATGAAATATTTATAGCAAATTGCAAGGATATACTGACAAACGGCGTGTGGGATACCGACCGCGAGGTGCGGCCTCGCTGGGAGGACGGCGCGCCTGCGCACACCGTTAAAAAGTTCGGCATCGTAAACCGCTATGACCTGGCAGAGGAGTTTCCGATACTGACGCTGCGCCGAACCTATTGGAAGTCTGCGATCGACGAGCTTTTGTGGATATGGCAGGCAAAGAGCAACAACGTTAACGAGCTTCGCACGCGCGTGTGGGACGCTTGGGCGGACGAGACAGGCTCAATAGGCAAGGCCTACGGCTATCAGCTCGGCGTTAAGCACCACTATCCCGAGGGCGATATGGACCAGGTGGACAGAGTGATCTGGGATCTGAAGCACAATCCGGCCTCGCGCAGGATAATGACCAATATCTATAACCACGCAGAATTGAGCGAGATGGCGCTGTATCCCTGTGCGTATTCCATGACCTTCAACGTCAGCGGAAACACGCTCAATGCCATACTCAATCAGCGCTCGCAGGACATGCTTGCGGCAAATAACTGGAATGTTGTGCAGTACGCGGTGCTCACGCATATGTTCGCGCAGGTGGCAGGACTCAAGGCCGGTGAGCTTGTGCATGTGATCGCCGACGCTCATATCTATGACAGGCACGTTCCTGCGATAGAGGAGATCATCGAAAATCCGCCCAAGGCTGCGCCGAAGTTTGTTATTGACCCCACGGTGGACGATTTTTATAAGTTTACGCGCGACAGCTTCAAGGTCGAGGACTATGAGTATTCCGAGTTCAAGTCCAAGATCCCCGTCGCTGTCTGAAAGGAAATAATATGGATGCAATAGTTGCCGTTTATTCCGACTGGGGAATAGGCGCGGACGGAACGCAGCCGGTCGTCTTGAAGGCCGACAGGAAGCATTTTGTTGAGCTTACTCGCGGCAGAACGGTGATCGTCGGCCGCCGAACGCTGGCCGATTTTCCGGACGGCAGGCCGCTCAAGGGGCGCAGAAACATTGTCCTCACGCGGCAGAGCACAGTCATCGACGGCGCGGAGATCGCGCACAGCCCGGAGCAGGCGCGCTCGCTTTGCGCGGATGACGCCATGGTCCTCGGCGGACAGAGCGTTTTTCGCGACATGATGCCGTATATTGACCGCGTTTGTCACAAAAATAAACTGCTGTCCGCAGTCAGACAGCTATTTTGAAAACCTCGACGCGAGCGCCGACTGGCGCATTGCGAGCCAAAGCGAGGCGCTGCGCGAGGGAGATATCGAATACAGCTTTGTTTGCTACGAAAGGATAAAGCCATGAAAAAACGAATAGCGGCAATTATGCTGCTCATGCTTATGCTGCTTGCCGGCTGCGGCGAGAATACTCCGGCGGAAACCCCGGCACCGAGCGCAGCGATACTTTCGCATGGAGACTGCTTTGTAGTCACCGAGGATAACTCAAGCGGCATTACCAAGTACAGCTACACGATAAAGGACAAGTCCGGAGCGGAGCTGGAGAGCGCCATATGCGCAAATCAGCCGCGAGTTGCCGTTATAAACGACGATCTGCTCGGCGTGAGGTTTTACGTCAATGACAAGACCTTTTGCCGCTATTATGACCTGAAAAACGGCCGCGTGTCCGATTCGTTTTTCAACGCCTTTGGGATAACGGCAAACTCGTTGCGTATCACGATTACGATAACGGTCACCGCCTGATGGTGCGCGATATGTTCGACGAAAACGGCTATTACTATGAACTTGACCTCGATATTCAGGCGCTGTCGATAACAGTCACCGCCTGCGAGCAGAACGAGGAGACCGGCGACCTGACCGTAAAATACACCTATGGCGACGGCGGAACGGAATACAGCGCAACTCTGCCGACAAGGGCTGCGGAGTCGCAGGAAGCATAATTTAATAATAAGCAAAAAACGCGCATATGGTTTTTGCCATATGCGCGCCTTAGTATTTTTTACGATGTTTATTGTGCTTCCTTGAGTAAGTCCTCCGCGCTTACACCGAAGAGCTTTGCCAGCGCCATCAGGTTTGTCGTGCTCGGATCGGAAGCGCCGGACTCCCACTTGGAAACGGCCTGACGGCTCACGCCAAGCGACTCGGCCACGAACTCCTGCGTCATCTTGCAGTCCACCCGATGCTGCTTCAAAACCTCGCCGAGGTTTCTGGCGGCCTCCTGCTTCTCCTTCCGGACAGGCTCGGACTTTAAGTATTTGCGCAGAGCCTTTATAACGAGCACAGTTAAGTATATACCTAAACATGCTACGGCGATGCAGAATATCCCGAACGGGATCATTGTTGCGACGAAATTCATAGTGTTTTCTCATTTGCTTTGATGGCCTCAGTATAGCGGCTTTTGCCCGGTTGCACCACCAACTATTGCGCAACTTTTCGGTTGCGCGGCGCGATTTGCGCGTCAAAGCCCGGAAAAATACTATCACATGACGGCGAGAAATACAACAACAGCCACGGCAGAATGCTCTGCCGTGGCTGCTTGAATGTTTAAAGCAGTAGGTTACGACTCCTTGCTCTTTGCGGCGGTGTAGTCTGCGTAGGACTGGAAGGTGAAGCCTGCCGAGGTGATAAACTGGCTGAAATCGATGCTGTCGTAAAGCTTTGTGTATTTAATATCGGCGCTGCTTGCCCAATCGGCAATGTCTGCGTCAAACTCTACCGGAGCTGCGAGGTAGGTCAGGGGAACTACCGACTGCGTATAGCCGTTGCGGTAGGAAACGAGATCGGTACCCTTGGTCGGCAGACGCATGATGACGTGGTAGCCGAACTGCGATTCGACAACGTCGCTTACCTCGTACTCTTTAAGAGCGCGGCTCGCGTCGTCGTATTCCGTGACCATCGAGCCTTTTGTGAAGCAGTAGCCCTCGGGGAACTGCGGAAGGCCGGTGTCCTCGCTGTATTCATTCATAAGCTCTTTGAAGCGCGTCCAGCGCTCGGTGTCGTCGGTGATCGCCTTAAGCTCTGCGCAAAGCTCCTCGGCCTTGGCCTTTTTCTCGGCCTTCTGCTCGTCGGAAAGCTCCTTGGAGCTTGACTTGCCGTCGGCGTCGGTCACAGTCTCGGAGGTGAGCAGCAGAATGTGCGCGGAGGTGATGTAGTCGTTTTCCTCGGCGTATGCCTGCACCTTATCATCGCTGAGCTTGCTGCCCTGCTCACCGTAGATCTCGGTGAACAGATCGGAATACAGGTAATTGAGCCTGCAGCGCTCTCTGTAGCTGTCCTCGGTGTAGCCGTAGGAGGCGAAGAACGCCTGAAGCTGAGTGTCGGCATTGTCGTCCGAGGTGACGTACTGATCCTTTATATTCTGGATCTGATCGTCAATGGCCGTGGTCTGCTCGTCGGTGAGCGTAACGCCCATTTCCTTGGCCTTCTGTTCAACAACGCGGTATCGTGCTACCTGTTGTCCTGCGCGCTTGAGGCACCACTCAAGGTTCGTCACGGTATCGTCGAACAGGAACTTGCCGTCCCAGTCAACGCTTGTTCCGGAATAGCTCTGATAGAGATCCTCAAGCTCGCTGACCGCCTGATTGAGTCCTGCCATGTACTCGTCAAAGCTCACGGCGGTGCCGTTGACGGTCATCACGGTGTCCTCCTTAGTATCGCTGCCGCAGCCAGCCGCGCAGCAGCAGAGCATCACAAGCGCAAGTGTCAGTGCGATAAATCTTCATGTCATATCTCCTGTTGTTAAAATGCAAAGCCATTATAGTATAAAAATATTAAATAATCTACGATTTTTTGTAAACTAAGAGACGATATCGCAAATATCGCAGCTTACCGTGCCGTCGGGCGTGATCTCGAGCTTTGCCCAGGTCCTGCGCGGCGCTTTGCCGGCGGTTCCGGGGTTTAGCACGAAAATGCCGCCGATCTGGTCGAAAAGCGCCCTGTGCGTGTGCCCGAACATGGCTATCTGCGCGCCGCAGCACTCGGCGGCGTACAGCAGCACATCGAGCTTGCCGCCGCGCACGGCATAGCGGTGGCCGTGTGTGAGAAATGCCTTGAGCGACCCGAGGGTGATGAGCTTGTAGGCTTCCTCGTCGTCATAGTATCCGTCGCAGTTGCCGGGAACGCAGCACACCGGTATCTGCGGAAACATTTCGCGCACTTTCTCGGCGTCGTGCATTCCGTCGCCGAGATGAATGATCTGGTCGGGCTTATATTCCTCAACGGCGTTTATCATTCCGCGGTTAAAGCCGTGAGTGTCGGAAAAAACTGCAATTTTCATGATCTGCCTCCTGTGAGAATAAAATTGTAAAGCTTGAGCCGGTCGGTGAATATAATGTGACCGGGTGATAGTGATGAAAGATCTTGAACGGCTTGGCAGCGAGCTTAAAAAAAGCGGCAAGAGCGATGCGCTCATGAAGCTTGCCGAGTCGGCCGACGGAAAAGCGGTCAGCCGCCTCGTCGATGCCGAAGCGGTCGGAAAAGCCGCGAAAAACGGCGATATGGCGGCCTTGCAGGACATATTGCGCGGCGTGCTCTCGACCGATGAGGGTAAGCGCCTTGCCGAAAGTCTGCGCAAAGCAATGCAGTGAGGTGAACCTTATTGAGCGATTTTGAGGATAAGCTGAATAAGCTGCTGAATGACCCCGAGGAGATGGAGCGGTTTGCGGGCTTTGCAAAATCGCTCATGTCCGGCAGCGCGGACGAACAGCCGGAGCCTGCGCCGGATATTGATCCCTCAATGCTGAAAAAAATAAGCGGCATGCTGTCGGGCAAGGGCGGCACCGGCCGCGACGCGAAGCTGCTTGAGGCTATGCGGCCGTTCCTGTCCGAAAAGCGGCGCGGCAAAATGGACAGAGCAATGAAAATCGCGCGCCTTGCCGGAATTGCGGAGCTTGCCGCCGAAAAGCTCGGAGGCGATGACGATGGCAGCGTATAATCTCTATCGCGGCAACGGCAGCCGCGCCGAGCGCATTGACGATCGCCGCAGCGAAAAGCCCAAGCAGACTTCGGCTGCGCCCCGTCCGCCGCAGCGCCGCCCGTCGCTGCCTGCTGCGCCTCTTGCTCGACTGCCCATCCTCGGTGATCTTCCCAAAAAGCTCGGAGAGCTCGAAACAGAGGATCTGCTCCTCATCCTCATTCTGTACCTTATGTACCGTGAAAGCGGCGACAAGGAGCTGCTGATAATTATGGGCGCAATGTACCTATTATAACTCCTGACGGGTCTATTTGCGCTCTGACGGGGCTATTTGTGCCAATACTGCGTTGACGACCTTATGCATACACAAAGTATGCATTTCGGCCGTCGCCTTGTCTTGGCGCAAATATCCTCCGTCAGAGGGAATGGTGTTGTGCCAATACTGCGTTGACGGGCTTACACATACACGAAGTATGCATTTCGGCCTTTGCCTTGCCTTGGCGCAAATATCCCTCGTCAGAGGGAGCGGAGTTGTGCTAATACTGCGTTGAAGGGCTTACACATACACGAAGTAAGCATTTCGGCATTTGCCTTGCCTTGGCGCAAATATCCCTCGTCAGAGGGAGCAAATCCGAGAGCCGGTCGGGCGTACATATTCCGATGCGTCATAAAGAAAAACCGCCGGCTTCAAAAGTCGGCGGTTTAGCTGCTCGTGCAGATTAAATTTTCTCCTTGAGCTTTTTGATGCAGTCAGGGCAAACATTCTTGCCTTTGTAGCTAATGATATTCTTGGTGTTCTCGCAGAAGACGCAGGAAGGATGATACTTGTGAAGAATGATGTTATCGCCTTCTACAAAAATTTCGAGTGCGTCTTTTTCAGCAATGTCAAGAGTACGGCGCAGCTCGATGGGAAGAACTATACGGCCGAGTTCATCAACTTTTCTGACTATACCTGTGGATTTCATATATGGGCTCCCTCCATTTCGGAAAATTTATATCCCACAAAATACACCATTAATTATACCAAAATTACTCATCCTGTCAACAAAAAATTTCAGTATTCACAAAAATTCTACAAATTAACAGGATGATTTGTAATGAAATGTATTTAACTGCATGAAAAATAATACAATACACTAACAAGTGTTTGGAAATACGAGGAGAATTGTCATGCTTATGGGTCTTATATGGACGGCGATGATCGTCGTCTCCGTTCTTTTCGGATGCCTGAACGGAACCGTGGGACAGGTGCAGCAGGCGGCGCTGGAAGGTGCGCAAGCCGCCATCGAATTGTGCATAGTTATCGGCGGCGCTGTTTGCCTGTGGTGTGCGGTGATGGAGCTTATGAGAGCTTCAGGGCTTGCCGAAGCGCTGTCGCATGCGCTCAGGCCGATACTGCGGCGCCTGTTTCCGGAAAGTGCGCGGCACGAGGCTGTCTTGCAGCCGCTTTCGGCAAATGTCAGCGCAAATCTGCTCGGTCTCGGCAATGCGGCAACGCCGATGGGGATTCGCGCGGCACAGGAGATGGCACGGCTTGCACCGCCGGGCGAGGCGTCAAATGAGCTGTGCAGACTCGTCGTTTTGAACACTGCGTCGATCCAGCTGCTGCCGACCACCGTTGCGGCCATACGCGCGGCAGAGGGGGCGACCTCGCCGTTTGACATTTTGCCGGCGGTGTGGATAAGCTCGGCTGTATCTGTGGCTGTGGGATTGGCAGCTGCTTGCGCAATGGAGCGTCGGCCGTGAGCGTGCTTATTGAGCTTGCCGTGCCGCTCATCCTTGCGTCGGTGGGCATACATGCGCTCATTTTCGGCACGGATATTTTTCCGGCGCTCTGCCGCGGCGCGATGCAGGGTCTTGAAACACTAAAAGACATGCTGCCGACGCTTATCGTTCTGTTCCCGGCAGTGTACATGCTGCGTGCGTCCGGAGCGCTGGATGCTCTGTCGGCTCTGCTTGCGCCGCTGATGGAGCGCATAGGCGTACCAGCCGAGACGGTTCCGCTTGCGCTGCTGCGGCCTGTCAGCGGCGGCGCAGCTACGGCTGCTGCTGCCGATATCATCAAAAACAGCGGCGCGGATTCTCTCGCCGGGCGGACCGCGGCTGTGATGATAGGATCAAGCGAAACAACGTTCTACGTTATTGCGGTGTATTTTGGCGCGGCGAAGATAAAAAACACGCGCCATGCGATACCGGCGGCGCTGCTGGCCGACCTTGCGGTGTTTCTCGCCTCGGCATGGACATGCGCACTCATGTGGGGATAATTCGGGAAAGGCCGGGAAATAATAGCATCACTTAGGAGAGTGATGCTATGCAGGGCAAAGTCGAGCTGTGCGGCGTGAACACATCCAAGCTGCCGCTTTTGAAAAACGCCGAGATGCGCGAGCTGATCGCCGCCGCGCAGTCGGGCGATATGGCCGCGCGCGACAAGCTCATAAACGGAAATCTGCGCCTCGTGCTGTCCGTCATCCAGAAGTTTTCCGGACGCGGCGAGAGCATGGACGACCTGTTTCAGGTCGGCTGTATCGGGCTTATCAAAGCCATCGACTGCTTTGATCTCAGCCAGAACGTGCAGTTTTCGACCTATGGTGTTCCGATGATATCGGGCGAGCTGAGGCGATTTCTGCGCGATCACGGCGCTGTGCGCGTATCGCGCTCGGTTCGCGATACGGCCTACCGCGTTTTGCAGGTCAAGGAGCGGCTGACCGCCGAGCTGGGGCGCGAGCCGGATGTTGAGGTCATCGCAAAGGAGCTGGGAATAAAGCGCTCCGAGGTCGTGTTTGCACTCGATTCGATATGCGACCCGGTTTCGCTGTACGAGCCTGTGTACAGCGACAGCGGCGAGAGCGTCTGCGTAATGGATCAGATAGGCGACACGAAAAACACCGATGAGCACTGGCTCGAGCAGATCGCGCTTGATGAGGCGGTCGGACGCCTTTCCGAGCGCGAAAGGCGCATACTTTCACTGCGATTCTACCTCGGACGGACACAAACAGAGGTCGCGCGCGAGATCGGGATAAGCCAGGCCCAAGTATCGCGCCTTGAGAAAAACGCGATGGGGAGGATCAAAAAAGAGCTTGGAAGCTGAATTCATAAAAAATTAAAAAATATTTGATAAAAAAATCGCAAATAACTCTTTACAAATCAAAAACTATGTGCTATTATAATATCGTCAGATAAATAACAAAACATTATTCGTTTGATTCTTCTTTCCATCTCTCTTTTCTTTGCTTGTTACCGGTATTGCGGAGCTCCTCAATCCGCAGTACGCCGCAACAAAATCGCAAAAAAGACGTTGCCGTTCTCCTGTTGGGCAGCGTCTTTTTTTGTTTTTTTAGTGGCGCATTGGGGCAGCTACGGATACATATACCTCTGGTAGCCCGGTTCGGAACAATGGTAGAAACCGTTACGTTTCGCGTAACGAAAGTGCGATGCTTAATTTTGCACCGCACCCAATTGTCTTCCCCTTGAGGGGAAGATGCCGCTTGCGGCAGATGAGGTGTAATTATATCCGCGCCGTAGGCGCTACATTTTTTCTGAGGCGCATTCAAATTGTGTCGATGCGTTTATTGCGGTAGCCCGGTGTCGAAACTTCCGACAAAACCGTGAAACTGCCGTGCTACGTTAGTGCACTGCTAAGTTTTTTGCCGCACCCTTGTAGGGAACGGATTTATCCGTTCCGCTTGTTGTGGTTTCGTCGGCAGTTTCCGGTCAGGCACCGGCAATTACCGTATCCGTAGCTGCCCCAATTCGCCACTAAAAATAGTTAATTTGCCGATAAACGCAATGGCAAATTGTGCAAAACATAAAAACTGAGCCGATAAGGATATTTGCAGCCAAAAAAGTAAAATTATATGCTATACTAAAGCCGAGAAACGAGCCGCGAGGCAGTCATGGTTTCCTCCGCACCCTCGAACCGGGCAACCGCAATATGCGTATCCGTAGGTGCAGCAATGCGCCACTAAAAAACGGTATCCGGAGGTGATTCCGATGGGAAGGGATACCTGAGATGAGTAGACAAAAATCCATAATTCTATACACTCTTGACGTTCTGCTTTTTATTGAATGGTGCGTCATGCTGCCCTATAGTATGGGCTTTTTCACATACGTCGGAACGCCGAACATGCTCATTTTCGTTGGGGCGCTTGCGTGCATTGCAGGCATGTGGCTTATCGGGAAAATGCTGAGCACCGGCGGTCGGCGAGTACTTGTTCAGGTAAAATATTGTGTTATCATATCGCTTGTTCTGCTTGCGGTGACCTATGCCAAAATGTATATTGGGCAGTGACCGAGCCGCAGACGGCAAAAATTGAAAACGGAGCTGATAATCTATGAGTAAACCGAAATACATAGCGCTTGTAATCCTGTCGCTGCTGTTTTCTGTTGCGTGGCTCTTGGGCTTATACGTCAGTCTCGGCTTGTCGGGATTTAGCACCGAGCGGAGAATGTGGCTGTTTATCCCGTCGCTTTTGTGCCTAGTCCCGTCATGGTTTATAGATAAAAGATTAAAGAAGGAGAGCTATAAGATCAAGCCGCAGATATCTATCGGCTTCTGCCTGTTCCTCTCGTTTTTCGGGCTTGCGCTTGTCTACGGACTTCCGTACATTCTCCTTTACAGCAAATCGTGATCCATAGCGCAAAAATATCCCGGCCGTGAGGCCGGGATATACTGTCTATTTCTTGTTCGTCAGCTCCAGCAGGTTAAACCTTTCTATGCCGGAGCGCGAGATGCCGAGGTGGCGGCGTATTGCGGCGGCGGCCATGTCGCGGTCGCCGAACTTTAAAATATCGCAGATGAACACATGGTCGGTGTCCAGCGTGTCATAAAATCCATCCGGACGGGAGAACAGCAGATAGCTGCGGCAGCGGAACAGTCGGTATTTCATCTGATCGTATATATCGGTTATAAGCTGATTGCCCGAGGCCTTAACAACGGAGAAGTGGAAGTTTATCTCCTGCTCAAGAAGCTTTGCGAAAACGAAGTCCTTTCCCTTATGGAAAGCCTCGTCATAGGTGTCCTGGAGCTTGTGTGCCATGTCGTACAGCTCGTCGAGCTGCTCCTTCGTTATGTTCAGCGCAGCCTCGCCGGCGGCGTGGGTTTCGATCATCTCCGTGAAATCGCAGATCTCGTCATAGTCTTTTTTGTTGAATTCTGCGACGTAGTAGCGGCTGTTTTGTATTTTAATATAGTTATTCGACGCAAGCTTCTCAAGCGCGGCTTTGACCGGCGAGCGGCTTATGCCGAGCCCCTGTGCGATGCTGCTTTCGCTTATGCGGCTTCCGGGCATCACTGCGAAGCTGATAATATCCTGCAAAACAAGCTCATGCACGATGTCGTTGAGCGGCATGAAAGGGTTTTCACTGCGAATTTTTTCAAACTGCTTGCAATTCACAAAATCAACTCCTTTAGAAGATATTAAACAGGATACCATAAACGCCGCGCAGATGCAATTCAAAATTTGCGTTTATGCGCATAAAAAGCGCCCGAAATGCTGCCTGAATGCCCCAAATTCGCCATAACTGTCGGAAAAAGCAAGCGGAAACGCAAATTAACGGAAAAATCGCCTGTGCGTGATCTCAAGTGCCGGAAGAAGCCTGTCGGGCGAGACGAACAGCGAGCAGCCACCGTCAAAAAGCTCGGTGCGCGTGACGATGATATCGCTGTGGGCAAGCGCAGCAACAGCCTCGGCAAGAACGTGCGCATCTGCCTCACGGCCGATGATGCTCACCGTGCCTAGCGAAGAATCGCGCGTCACGCCGCACAGGCCGGGGCGATCGTCGAGCTTGCACATCACTGTGCCCTCGTGCCGCGTGAAGCTCGACAGCAGGTGAACGCGGACATTTGCGCGCATCGCGGCCTCAACGCTGCGCGAATGCAGCACCTGCGAGCCGTGCAGCGCAAGATGCAGCATATCGCCGTAGTCGATACTGTCGAGCCGCACCGCACCGGTAACAAGTCGGGGATCGGCTGTGTATATTCCGTCAACGTCGGAGTATATCTCGCATCGGTCGGCTTTCAGGGCGGCGGCAAGCTCCACTGCCGTCGTGTCCGAGCCGCCGCGGCCGAGAGTCGTTGTGTCGCCGCCGCGCTCTGCCCCCTGAAAGCCTGCCGCAACGACGATCTTTCCGGCATCAAGCTCACGCATGATGCGTGCCGTGTCGATACTCAGTATGCGCGCAGCGCCGTGAACTGAGTCTGTCAGTATTCCGGCCTGCGCGCCCGTGAGCGAGACGCAGCTTTTGCCCATATCGGCAAGCTGCATCGCCGTCATTGCCGCCGAGCCGGTCTCGCCGCAGGAAAGCAGCGCATCAAGCTCGCGCACCGGGGGATCTGCGCTTATGCGCCGCGCCTGGCCGAGCAGCTCATCTGTCGTATCGCCGCGTGCCGACACGACCGCAACAACTTTGTTCCCGGCGTCGGCACTGTCGGCTATTATGGAGGCGGCGCGCCTGAGCCGTTCCGCTCCGGCCAGCGAGCTTCCGCCGAATTTTTGAACTATAAGCATTTTATCACCCAAATAAAAAAGAAGTAGGGTCACCCCCTACTTCAGTTTATTCAGGCACGCCTCAGCCTGCCATAAGCTCAATGTTCACAACGCCCGGCACGGTGCTCAGCCGAGCCATAAGCTCATCGCTGCTGATGATGAGGTTTTCCGGCGCGATGGATATGGTGACGAGCGCGACTCCGTTTGCCGGTATCGACTGGTTTATCGTGAGTATATTTGCGCCGGATTCGGTAAAGATAGAAAGTACCGAGGCAAGCTTGCCCGGCTTATCATGCAGCTTGATGTGGAATGTCATGATGGCATCGCGCTTCATATCCCGGAAGGGCGTGATGCAGTCCTTATATTTATAAAAGGCGCTGCGGCTCAGATCAACACGCTCGACAGCTTCTGCAACCGTTCGGGCCTCGCCCGTTTCCAAAAGGGATTTAGCTTCCGTCACCTTGACAAAAACCTCGGGCAGAGCCGTAGCCTCAACGAGAAAATATTTGGGTTTTGCGTTTGCCATGTTCGAGCCTCCTGTCTGCAACACAATGACATTTGTTCGTGTATTGAGGATTTTAACACATCACGCCGCCGATATCAATAGTGTACAAAAGAAAAATCGGAGGAGATAAGAATGCTGCTTGGCATAGTGCTCAGCATAATAGCCGGCATGGCGATGAGCGTGCAGGGAGTTATGAACACGCGCCTGGGCGAGGGGATAGGCAATATGGAGGCAAACGCCTTTGTTCAGGGCACGGCGTTCGCGCTTGCCATGATCGCGCTGCTGTTCTGGCGGCAGGGGAGCTTCTCCGCCCTCGGCAGTGTCAGCAGGCTCTACTGGCTCGGCGGCGCGTTGGGGCTTGTGATAACGCTCACGGTAATGCTCGGCATAAAAAGCCTCGGCACAACGGTCGCGATATCAATAATACTCATGTCGCAGCTTCTTGTTGCCGCGCTGATCGATGCCTTCGGTCTGATGGGAAGCGAGAAAATAGCCTTCGGCTGGAACAAATTTGTCGGCCTTGCAGTGATGTGCGGAGGTATGCTGCTGTTCAAGCTGCGTTAAGAAGCTTAACGCAGCTTCCATAAAATGATACTTGAAATATAAGAAATTTATGATAGAATAGTTACACAATAAGCCGAGAGTAGGTGAGGCGTGATGGACAAAATATCATTATTTACAAAAACTGCCGCAGAAGCATATGCTGCCGGCAGACATGATAGCCGTCACTTCATAGCCTTATATAAAGCCTACCTGCGCGGCGCATCCGATGCAGTCGAGGCTTATCAGGAATATGAGCATGACCACAGTCTTAAAATGGCTGTGGCAGCTATGATATTTGCTCTTCTCAGCTGGTTTATAACTATGTGTTTTGTGTTTAAGTGAATTTCCATACCCCCCACGCGTGTCGTGGGGAGTTTTTTTACGCAATGTTTCGACATAAAATTACAAAGATGGGATTAAAACGACTAAATGTAATCGTTTTCTTAATCTTTTCGTCGAATTATGTCAACAATTATTAATAATGCTCGACATGATTCGCGTGCTAAAACGTTTCGGATATGGTAAGTTTATACCATAAAAGCGGCTGTTTTGCCTCAAAAGGTAGGGACAGCGCTGTTCATGTAGCAAACTGGAGGAGAATAGTTATGGAAACCAAGACCTGCGTTCTAATTGCAGATATCGACGAAGACTTTCGACGTCTGCTGGGAGATGTCCTGTCACAGGAGGATGACATGGAGTGCGTCGGCAATACCGACAACGGCGTTGAAGCGCTTACCCTTGCGGCCGAGCGGCAGCCGGATGTGCTGGTGATGGATCTGGTGCTTTTGAAGCTCGACGGTATCGAGGTGCTGCGCCGCCTGCCCGAGGCATGCCCCGGCGCGAAGGCGATCGTCGTTACACATCTGTACCGAAACGAGATAGTGCGTCAGTGCACGGCACTCGGAGCGGCGTATTTCGTGCCGGAGCCTTGCGACATTACCGCACTTCTGGATCGCATCCGCCAGATCGGCGCGCTGCCGAGTCAGGAGGAGGTGCTTCTGCCTGCGCGCACGAGCGACGCAAATCTCGAAGCGGCAGTCACCGAGATCATCCACGAGATCGGCGTTCCGGCGCACATAAAGGGCTATCAGTACCTGCGCGAGGCGATAATACTTACGATAAACGAAATGGATATAATCAATGCCGTCACCAAGGTGCTGTATCCCGAGGTCGCGAAAAAATTCGGCACAACGCCGTCGCGCGTCGAGCGCGCAATACGCCATGCCATCGAGGTCGCGTGGATCGCGGCGATATCGAGGTTTTGCAGAAATTCTTCGGCTACACCGTGTCGAATATCAAAGGCAAGCCGACAAACAGCGAGTTCATCGCAATGATCGCCGACTGCCTTTCCCTGCGTCAAAAACAGGGCGCAATGCGGTGAAAACACAGGCAGTTCAAGGCTTTATCGACTGGACGAATATGGCAGCACTTCGATAAACTCTCGAAAATCCCGAAGTTAAAAGAGCTTTAGACCTATAAACTGTTTAAGCTCATCACGATAAACTCCCCTGATTTATTGGGTACACAACACCAATAATCGGGGGAGTTTTTATGACGAATTTGAGTTTTGACAGGCAGATATCCGAGAGCAGCGCACATGCTTATATATCGGCATAAGGATCAAACGTTTCGGACGCTCTGAATTTCTTCCGATATTCGTTGGGAGTGAGCCCGTATGCCTTTTTGAAAGCGTCGATAAAATAGCTTGGATTTGAAAAGCCAACTTCAAAGGCAACCTCTGTGATCGGCAGGGCATTTTCCACAAGCAGCTCGGTGCTCTTCATTAAACGATAGTTGAGCAGATATTTTATCGGCGACTCTTTTAAATATTTCTTGAATATAACATTGCAATTGCTGATGCTGATTTTCCCGGCATCGGCAATTTTGTTTAGAGTTACTTTTTCCCCGTAACCGTTGTGAATGAGTGACAGCATGTCCTTTAAAATTGATAGCTGTGGGGAGGCAGAAGAAGTCACTTTACGCTCCTGCTTTGTATTCACATATATGGTGTGCCATATGTCAAATATGCGACTTTGAAGCATTAACGGAGCGGCTCTGTCGGAAAGCTGCTCATACATTTTGCTGACATCGGATAGAATTGTTTTCTGCCAAGGTGTGTCCGCATCCAACCTTAGGTAAGGAATTGATGCATTTTTTGTGATGGGATTGACATATTCGTTTTCAATTTCGTTTGTCGCGCACAGAACCATCGGGTGCCACAGTGCATAGATGAAGACACAGTCGGTGCTGTCGTCGGAAAAACCGTAATGAATTTGGTTGGAGTTCACAAAAACGCCTTTACCGGGAGACAGCTTGATAAGGTCACCGTTAATGTTATATGTCATGTGTCCTTTAAGCGGAACAATAATTTCAGTCTCGTCATGCCAATGATTAAACATGCAGAAATTAGGATGATCCGACAGCTTTTCTGTGCCGATAAAAACGAAGTAATCTTTAAAATTATAAGGAAGTATCTCTGAATTGTCCGAACGCATGGTTGGAAGTTTTCCCATATTACCACTCCTAAATAAAATATTTGTATCAGGGCAGTTCGATGATCGCGGATGAGCAGCGCTGAGCGATTGCCGGATTTTTGCCTGCAATAGAATTGAATAAGGAGAAATGGCGTGTAAAATATTTGTGCCGGTGTGTAAAATTGCAGTATTTAGCTCGAAATCATGAAAGATATTTGTATTTATTGACGAAATAGTGCAAGTAAACTACATGATTGCGTGATATAAATATAACAGACAAAGCAATTGACGTCAATGTTCAGCAGTTAACAAACAAATAAAATATTTATGGAGGAAAAACTAATGGCTATCACTCTCGAAGAACTCGCCAAGGAAGTTCAGAAGCTCAAAGACATTGAAGAGATAAAAGTTCTCAAGGCTCGCTACAGCGATATGTGCGACTCGAACCACGACTGGACTCAGATCAAAGACCTGTTTGCTCCCGACGCAAAGTGGATCGGCGATCCTACTCAGCCCTGGGGCGGCGGCAACAACCGCGAAGAGATCGAAAAGCTCTTCCAGTTCTATCAGACTCAGATGGACGGCGTACCCGGCGTCGGAGTCCTTGGTCACAACCCCATGGCACCTCAGATCACCGTTGCAGATGACGGCGTACACGCAACCGGCAAATGGCATATGTTCGGCGCTTTCCGTATGTTCGAAGGCCGCGCCGAGACCGGCAGCAAGAGCTTCCTCGAGCAGGGCAAGTACGAGGATGAATACGTCAAGATCGACGAAAACGGCAACCTCGACCCCAACGGCAAGTGGTTCATCAGCCAGCTTTCATTCTGGGATACGCTTTGCGCTTCTCCTCAGGACGGCTGGGACGATAAAGTCATTCAGTGGTAATTGCCGCGGTCTTGGGTTTACAGCAGCCCAATATATTAAGCAGACGCAGGAAACCGAGTAAACGAGTATAGGTGAGCCGATTTCCTGCGTCAATTTTAGCAGCATACTTTTAAGGAGTTTTACACATGTTAGACAGCTTGTTTAGCCCAATCACAATAAATAAAAGACAGCTCAAAAACCGCTGCATCGTGCCGGCAATGGTTATGAACCTCTGCGAAGAGGACGGAAGCTGCACTGAGCGGTTTGCTGCATATCATGAAGCAAAGGCAAAGGGCGGCTTTGCAATGATAATTACCGAGGACTTTGCGATAACAAACGTTGCGGGCAAAGGACATCAGTATATCGGCGGCCTTTGGAAAGATGAGCACATACCCGGATTTAAGGAGTACACCGATAGACTTCATAAATGGGGAGCACTGTCGATCGTTCAGCTTCACCATCCCGGACGCCAGATCGGCGTTATCGATAAAGATACTCCTTGGGCACCTTCGGCTATTCCGTGTCCGTTCAGCCCGGATATGATGCCTCATGAGATGACCGTTGCAGAAATAAAGCTGGTAGTTAAGCAGTTTGGACAGGCTGCGGCAAGAGCTAAGGCTGCCGGATTTGACGGATGCGAGCTTCATGGCGCCCACGGCTATCTCATTGAAGAATTCATGTCTCCCTACTCAAACAAGAGAACCGACGAATACGGCGGAGACCTTTGCAATCGTATGAGGTTTGCGCTCGAGATCATTCACGAAGTGCGCGAGCAGACAGGCCCCGACTTCATCATAGGCTACAAGCTGTCAAGCGACGAGTGGGTATCCGGCGGTCTTACCATTGAAGATACAAAGGCATATGTTCCGTTCCTTGAGGAGGCCGGAGTGGACTACTTCGGCGTTTCTGTCGGTGTATACAGATCCGGCGATCAGATAATCCCCTCAATGTACACCGATCACGGCTGGATAGCCAACAATGCAAAAGAGGTCAAGTCGGTTGCAAGTGTTCCTGTTTATGCAATAGGCAGAATTAACGATACTCGTGTTGCAAATGCAATCATCAAATCCGGCAAGGCGGACATGGTGGCAATGGGCAGACAGTCTATTGCCGATCCCGAAACGCCAAACAAGGCTAAGGCCGGCTGTTTTACCGATATCAGAACCTGCGTCGGCTGCCTGCACGGCTGCGATGCAAACGTAAACCTCGAAAAGTCCGGAACGTGTGAGCTTAACCCGATAATCGGGCACGAATCCGAAGCGGAATACCAGACGGTTATGACCGACAGCCCGAAGAATGTCCTCGTTATAGGCGCAGGCCCTGCCGGCCTTGAAGCTGCCATAGGCGCAGCAAAGCGCGGACATCATGTAACGGTGTACGATAAAGACCGTTGGGCAGGCGGCAAATATCGCCTTGCATCAGTGCCTCCCTGCAAGGGCGAGCTGGGTGCATTTATTGTATGGCAGATGCATGAGCTTAAAAAACTCAATGTTCCCGTCATTCTGAACACGCCCGTTACCAAGGAGCTGGTAGACTCCGTTAAGCCCGATGTCGTGATTGCCGCAACCGGCACAACACCTGTTGTTCCCAAGAAGATCCCTGGCTACGACAAGGACATCGTTGTTCTCGGCACCGACGTACTTTCCGGTAAGGCAAACACGGGCCATAATGTCGTTGTTATCGGCGGCGGTCATGCCGGTGCAGAAACTGCAAACCACATCGCGTCTTACATGAAGAATGTCACCATCGTAGAGCTTCAGGAAGATATAGCGATGGACGAGGTAGATACTCCGCGCAACGGACTGCTTGCCGACCTGAAAAAGAACGGAGTGCGCATTTGCACGAGCACCGCTGTTCAGGAGATCAAAGACCACTCGGTTGTCGTTTCGGGCAAGGTCAATGAGGAGATTGAGTGCGATACCGTTGTTATCTCTATCGGACACACTCCTAATACTGCATTAGCCGATGAGCTTAAAAATGCAGGATATGATGTGAGAATCATAGGCGATGCGGTCAGTGTTGGCCTTGTCGGTCCTGCGGTTAGGGCTGGATATCTTACCGCCCGTCAGATATAATAATTATAAAGTCACTAAAGTCACTGCTTTTTGTGGGGAATGAAAATTTCCCCACAAAAATATGAGCTTCAATGTCAACAAATTATCAAATGACATTGAGCGAAATAAAGATAGGGGAAAACTTGATGAAAGAAAAAGTGACCCAAAAAAGTGCAATTCCATTCAAAGATAAACTCGCATGGGCGTCCTGCGACGGAATGGGAACGCTGCTTGCGTGGAATATCTTCGCGAGCTACCTTTCGTATTACTTCACCGATGTATGCGGCCTGGCTCTCGGCCTTGCCGGCAACATCATATTGATAGCCAGATCTTGCGATACGGTAACGGACTTCCTGATAGGCATAGCGATTGACAGGTGCCACTGGAAAAGCGGTAAGTACAGAGGCTGGCTTAAGATCGGCATTCTGCCTATGACGATAGGACTTCCGCTGATCTTTGCGCCATGGGAAAATGTCAGCATGACTTTCAGAATCATATGGATCATACTGTTTTTCGGCACCTACGGCTGCATATGGAACACGATCGTTTGCGCGCCGACCCATGCGCAGCTTGTAAACATGACCACAAGCGTTGAAGAGCGCAGCGAAATAATCGGCATCCGAGAAGTGTTTTTCAACGTTGGCATGTTCCTCGTTTCTGCGGCATTTCTCCCTCTTGTGAAAGCATTCGGCAACGGCAGCGAAGAACCGGCTTCTTCTGGGCTGCCGTAGTGTTTGCGATAATCGGCTTTCTCAGCATGGGCATTAACTACATAGTACAGAAAAAATACGAGCTTAATCCCGACGGAACTTCAAAGATCATTGAAGCTCAGGGCAAGGAAAAAACCGAAAAGCGCAATCTGATCGGAGAGCTCGGGCTTATCGCTAAGAACCGTCCCTGCATAATTATCCTCATAAGTGTGTTTCTGGCAAACACGCTTATGACCATAAAAAGTGCGATGATGGTCTACTCGTTCAAGTATTATTTTGACATGGAGAACTTCTATGCGATAGCAATGGGAGTGTTCACCGTTGCAACGATACTCGGTGCGCTGCTGATAAAATATTTTGTGCGCATTTTTAAAGACAGCAGCCGCGGATTTATATGTGTACTTATTCTGAGTATTGCTTTCAACACGGCGTTTTTCCTTATCTGCCGCACGATCGGCCCGGAGGCCGCCGCAAAATCCATGAGTTTCGGCGTGCTGTTCTTTATCTTTATTATCAGCGCTGTGTTCCAGGGTGCACATTACGGCTTTGCCAATCTGCTGGTACTCAATGTTATAGAATATGGCTTCTGGCTTACCGGCAAGCTTCAAACCGGCCTTATTTACGGCATAAACGCTTTGGATATTTCCCTCGGTGCCGCGATCGGCGGAAAGCTGACGATGGTCGTTTTGGATGCGGCAGGCTTTATTCCTAACATAGTGCAGAGCTTTGCAACCAAAAACGGGATCCTGTTTGGAACCTTCATAATCCCGACGATCATGGCGGCAGGGCAGCTCATATTGCAATTTTTCTTTGGCCTTAGCGATAAAAAATATCAGAAATGCGTCGAGGAAAACGAAGCACGTGCTTTAGCGGATCAGGCTCAGTTAAACGAATAAATCTACCTTTTAGGAGAAAATTATGAAAAAAGCAATGTCTTTAATAGTTGTACTGCTTGCGTCGTTTACAGTATATATCTACTCATTTACGACGATAGTTCTCGGCGATATTTACACTGCGTTTCCCGGGCAGGACAGTGTTACCGTCCTTATAGCATCGCTTCCGGCGGTCGTTATGATGATATCGGCATTTGCATCGGCATTTCTGCTGGCTAAGTTCAACAGAAAGCTCCTTGTAATAATAAGCATGGTAATCGCGGTTGCTGCCGGCCTTGTTGTTGCATATGTTGAGATTCCTGTTGCAGGCATAGTGGCGTGCTCTGCGCTCATGGGCATTCCGGCAGGTGTTGTGGCGGCGGCGAATGCCTCGGTTCTTCCCAGTATTGCACCCGATTCACTCAAGGATAAAGTCATGGGCTTCCATCAGGCCGCACTTATGCTCGGACAGACTCTGTTTGCCCTTATTTGCGGATTCTTTGCAAGAGGCGGCAACTGGGCAGGCGGCTTTAAAACGGTCTATGTAATTATTCCGGTTATAATCCTTGTCATCCTTTTCTATCCCGACATCCCGGTTGAATCTGTTTCGGATGAAAAACAGGAAGAGAGCAAAAAGCTCGGAAATGAAGAGCACCACCGTATGCCGACATATGCAATACTCTTGCTTGGCACTTATTTTCTCGGATGCATATTCTGGAACGGTTGGTATCTCAACAATTCAGACTTCATAATCAACGAAGCACAGCTCGGCGATACTACACTTGTCGGCGGCGTGAACTCACTGTGCACGGCGGTCAGCATGATCGGCTGCGTTGCGGTATCGTTCTGGATGAAAGCGTTCAAGGGATGGTCGCTTCCGATTGCCCTGCTTATCGGCGGTGTTTGCACATTCCTGCCTACCGTAATTCCCACAATACCCTGCTGCTACATTGCGGCAATTGGCTGCCAGCTCGGTATAATGATAGCGATATCTGCGCTGCAAACGTACATAGGCCTCGGAGTCAAGGGTAAAAACCTTACCACTGCAATGAGCTTCCTCCAAGCGTTTGAAGGTTCGGGCGTTTTCCTGTGCGGATATGTTGTCCCGTTTATTGCCAGCGCGTTCGGCGAAAGTGCCCGTCATAATATGATGGTCGGTGCCGTTGCGACAATGCTTATCGGTCTTGCTACTTACACATTTATGCGTAAAGCACATAAGCAGATATTTGTCGAAGCAAAGTGAATGAAAATACACCCATGCAGTTTTTCAACATGGGTGTATAGAAAAAAAAGACAGCTCTTCGTAGCTGCCTTTTTTCGCGTCAAAGGTGGATTATACTATAATAGCAACACTTTAAGACAATAACTCCCCCCCGATCTAATGGGTACACAATACCCATGACCGGGGAGTTTTTTTATGACGAATTTGAGCTTTACGTGGCAGATATCCGAGAGCAGAATGCGTTATACGGGGCAGCATCATCTTATGAGTGACTTAGGACGTATGCTGTGGTATACTATACTTAAGCACAATTATTTGAAAGTAAGGACGATCAGATGAGTCAGAAAGATATAATGCATATTCTCGAAAGAGTCAGCAGCGGCGAGCTAAGCCCATCCGAGGCGGCGCTGGAGCTTAAAATGGAGCCGTTTCAGGATCTCGGCTTTGCGAAGATCGACCACCATCGCGAGCTGCGTCAGGGCATAGCGGAGGTCATCTACGGCGAGGGCAAGACCCCCGAGCAGATACTGAAAATCGTTGAAGCAATGCTCGAACGCGGACAGAAAACGGTGCTTATAACACGAATGTCGGCCAAAGCAGCCGAGCTTGTATCCTCAAAGCATGACCTTGACTACAGGGTCGATGCAAGGCTCGGAATAGTCGGCGTGATCCCGGAGCCGGACGGAGTCGGAACTGTCGTCGTTGCCACCGGCGGCACGACGGATATTCCCGTTGCCGAGGAGGCCGCCGTTACGGCCGAGATACTCGGCAATAAGGTCACGCGATTGTACGATGTCGGCGTTTCCGGCGTGCATCGCCTGCTGTCGCACATGCCGGAGATCATGACGGCGCGTGTTATCGTCGCCGTTGCCGGAATGGAGGGCGCGCTGCCGTCGGTTATCGGCGGACTTGCAGATTGCCCGGTGATCGCCGTGCCGACGAGCGTGGGCTACGGAGCTTCATTCGGAGGAGTCGCTGCACTGCTTAGCATGCTCAATTCCTGCGCAAGCGGCATGTCGGTAGTTAACATAGATAACGGATTCGGGGCAGGCTATCTTGCCAGCATGATAAACCACCTTGACTGATATGAATATTAACGAATTTTTCAATGAACACAAAAAAGCTGCGCTCGCCTTTTCGGGCGGCGCGGACTCGGCGTATCTGTTGTATGCCGCGGTGAAATGCGGCGCGGACATTGCTCCGTACTTTGTCAAATCTCAGTTCCAGCCGGAATTTGAGCGCAATGACGCACACCGTCTGGCTGAGCAGCTGGGAATTGAGCTGCACGAGATAAGCGTTGACGTTCTGCAATTTGACGAGGTCACGGATAATCCGGCAGATCGCTGCTATTACTGCAAAAGGCATATCATGGGAGCCATACGCGCCGCTGCGGCAGCTGACGGCTACGATACGCTCATAGACGGCACGAATGCAAGCGACGACGGCGGCGACCGCCCCGGAATGAAGGTGCTAAGGGAGCAGAACATCTTGTCACCGCTGAGGCTTGCGGAATAACGAAAAGCGAAGTTCGCGCCCGTTCGCGTGAGGCAGGATTGTTTACATGGAATAAGCCCGCTTACGCCTGCCTTGCAACGCGCGTTCCGACCGGAGAGAGGATAAGCGGTGAAAAGCTTGAGGCAGTGGAGAAAAGCGAGGAATATCTGTTTTCACTCGGTTTTACCGACTTCCGCGTGCGCCTGCGCGACGGCGGAGCGCTGCTGCAATTTACGGCAAAGCAGCAGGAAAAAGCTCAGTCTGAGCTTGAAAAAATTAAGGCCGAGCTTTCAAAATACTTCGGCGTTATAAAGCTTGACCCGAAAGCGAGGGCGGAGAGCCAATGAGAACGCTGTATATCGACTGCTCCATGGGCTGCGCCGGAGATATGCTGACGGCGGCGCTTCTGGAGCTGCATCCGGATAAGGATGATTTTCTGAGCCGCATGAATGCCGCGCTCGGCGGAAAAGCCGTGCTTTCGGCATCGCCCGACAGTAAGTGCGGACTGCGCGGAACGCATGTGACGGTTCTCATAAACGGCGACGAGGAAGGCGAAAAAACGCATCATCACCATGAGCACACGAGCATTACCGAGATCATGGCGTTTATAGATTCGGTACCGCTTGACGAAGCGATCCGGGAAAATGCAAAAAAGGTCTATTCCATCATTGCCGAGGCCGAAAGCCGTGTCCACGGACATCCGATGGAAAACGTGCATTTTCATGAGGTCGGCTCGCTTGATGCGCTGGCCGATGTGCTGAGCGTGTGCGCGCTCATGCATGAGCTTGCTCCGGAGCGGATACTTGCATCGGAGGTGAACGTAGGCTCTGGTACGGTGCGCTGCGCGCACGGCGTTCTTCCCGTTCCGGCACCGGCAACCGAGCTTATCCTGCGCGGCGTGCCGATATATTCGGGGCAGATAAGGTCCGAGCTGTGCACGCCTACGGGGAGCTGCACTGCTGAAATTCTTTGTCTTGAAATTTGGGGCCATGCCGACTATGCAGGTCGAAAACGTCGGCTGCGGAACCGGCAAAAAGGACTTCGAGTGCGCAAATGTCGTGAGGGCATTCATCGGCGAAACTGCAAACGACGGCGAGGAGATAATCGAGCTTGCCTGCAACCTTGACGATATGACGCCTGAGGAGCTTGCCTTTGCAATGGAGGAGCTTTTCTCACTCGGTGCATTAGATGTATACTTTACCAATATCGGTATGAAAAAAAGCAGACCCGGCGTTAAGCTTACATGCATGTGCCGGGAAAAGCAGCGAGAACGGATGCTTGAGTGCATATTTAAGCACACAACGACACTTGGCGTGAGAGAATATGCCTGCAAAAGATACGAGCTTGGCAGAAGCGAAAAAGCGGTGCGGACGCAGGACGGAGAAGTTCGCGTCAAAATATCGTCCGGCTACGGTGTCGTGCGCGAAAAGGCCGAGTACGAGGATCTCGCCGCCATTGCGCGCAAAAGCGGAAAAACAATTGCGCAGATAAGAAGCGAGGTTTTAAAAGCCAATAAGCAATAAGTCATATAAACAATATCCCCCGAAAGCACTTGCTTTCGGGGGAATATTTATGCTGCTTATACGGCAAACAGCTCGGAGTTTTCGGCCAGAAGATCGATTATGCGTCCCATCTCCTGCAGTGAGCTTACATAGCTGCGGCGCAGAGCGTCAAGGTCGCGCAGATCGACGCTGCTTGCAACACAGGCAAAGGCGTAGTCTGTTTCTATAGCCATTGAAAGAGTGCTTCCGTTCAGGCAAAAGCTGAGAAGCTGCCCGTCAATGCTTCGGCAAAATTCAAGTATCCGCGCCGTGAGCAGCGGAGTTAAAACGCTCTTAGCATACTGCTCATGCTCGGCTGCAACACAGAAGCAGCGGTCGAATTCTTCATTGCCGGTCGCGATGCCGCATGGACTGTTCTCCGTGCGAGCAGCACCGAGAACTCGCTCGTGCGCCGATGAGGTCATTTCAAGATTTATGACCAGCCCTTTGAACACCATGTCGCGGCAGGTTTCCAAGCCGTCCTGCGGAGCGCCGCGCTCGTAGACGTGGTTAAGTCGCACGTTTGCCACGGAAAAGTGTACGCCGTTATGCTCGCCCTCGCGGAAGTTTTCCGTTTCGATCTCTTCCCACTGGTTATCGAGCAGGACGAGCGAGCGCACGAGCTTTTCGTCAATGCGCATCTGCGCCGTGTTCATATCCGGGCCGAAGGCATTTTCAAGCTCCGCGCGGAAGAAATCGCCCATTTGCTCCTGCATAAGAGCTTTCAGCTTTTTCTGAGCACTGCCGCCGAGAAACAGTGCGGCACACACACCGCCGAAGAACAAAACCGCCATGAGAACCGATTTGAGTACTATATCATCAACCGCGAAAAACGAGATAACTCCGCCCAGAACGCCGATCAGACCGATGATCGTCCAGATGCGTGCCTGCTTTTGATATTGACCCAGCTTTTTTGAAAGCTCAGCCTCGCTCATTTTTCCATAATGCGTATCATTCATTTAAGCAGCCCTCCCTCAGCAGATATCGAAATACAGGCTGCTGTGCGCATCGAGCGTGACTATGTCCAAAAGGCTTGCCTCGGGAGAAATGCTGTCAAGCTGCATCCGCTTTGCGCTGTCCTTGTAGTTATCCGGCTGAGTCTCGGCGGCAAAAATAAGGCCGTCGTAGTCCTCGGGAAGATAGACAACGTAGCTTTTTGTCAGCACCGAAGCCCAATTATCGACATTGTTCTGCCAGTCGGTAGAATACGCAAACTCTATCTCATAAGTTTTGCCGTTTGCACTGACAGTATGCAGATAGTAATTATCTCCGCGCTCACTGTCGCCGTAGGATGACGCGGCTGTGAGCCACATGCCGGTGTACGCGTCATAAAGCTCGCTGTCGGTGTTCGTTATGTAATCGCCGCTGAAGCTGCCGACGGAATCCTTCGGAACATAGCACACGGCATCAAACTCCAGCTCGCGTATGCCGTCATGAGTCTGGTCGGAGATCATTTTGACCTCCCAGTAGCAGTCACCGACGGTGTATCCGTCGCCGAGGTTTGCGTAGCTGCAAACTCCGTTTTCAAGCAGATAGCTGCCGTTGTCGACAGCGGCGTTAGCATAGAGATCATTATCTTCAAAGTATGAGCCGCCGGCAATCGACACGGATGAAAGATCTTCGCTGAAAACATAGCGCTCGTCGGGATCCCATATCCATACAAGCTCTGTACTGTCTCTGTTTTCATGTTCAAAGCGGATGTAGACATCGCTTTCGCCGTCGGCGTTCAGGTCGTCAAAGGATATGGATGTGAAAGCGTCCTTCGCGTCGGGTATCGCAACGGGGAACGACACGCTGTCAAACAGCACCTGCTCGGCCTCGTCCCAATAGAACGCGGCGCTTTCGGAGCTTATCGTAACAAGAACATCCACGCTGTCGCCGCCGTGCGTGATGGTTCCGCTGCCGACAACTATACCGGTAGTACGCCAGTCGTTGCCGGCTTCCGGGTCATCCGAGCTGCTGCAGGCTGCAAGGCTCAGGCACATGAGAAGGGCCATAAGCAGGGGCGTAAGTCTTTTAAAAGAAATCATGCCGTACCTCACTCAGTCTCGCACAGATCCAGGCGTATGTAGCTGTCGCCGTTGTCGCCCCACGAGAACGCTTCCTTTTCAAAGGACATGTTAATATCGTAGGTTACATCGGAATACTGACGGGAATGGGCATAGTATTGCTCCTCAATACCGGGGTCCTGCTCAATATATCCGTAGTCTGTCATTTTAAACGTACCGTCGCCCTCGCCCTCGAACAGCTCCCATTCGCCGTTTTCATCGATAGATATGTAGCTGGTGGAGTAGGGAGAGCCGTTGAGACACCATGTGTTTGCAATGTCGGCAAAATATCCGTCGGTCCTGGGAGCGGGAGTGTCCATGACGAAAGTGCCGAAGGACTCGATGGTCATGCCATCGGTGCCGCCGCTGACCTGATAGGCCTTGCCGTCATTTTCGTTGAAGAAATAGATGTAGGCATATTCCGTAACGTTCTGCGCGTTGCCGGCGGCTACTATGTCGTAGCCATTGTACAGGGTGAAGTACAGGCCGCTGTCAATTGCCTCGACCTCGAGCGCATCGCACACGTCGCTGTCGGAAGCGGCCCATAGGCCGAGATACTCGTTGTAGCTGCTGTCGTACGCAGCCGCAGAATCGTAAGCTGCGTCCTCTATGACAGCCGGCGCTCTGTAATCATCGTCGCTGCTGTCGTCGTTTCCGCAGGCTGTAATGGCCAAGCACATAAGCAGCGCCATTATAAGCACCAGATACTTGTTAAGGCTTTTCATTTTATTCTCTCCTTATGATTTTAATTATTCTTTACTGCTCTGCCATGGATAAGATCTCATCATGACTGAGCTCCACGTTCCCGAATCGGATGAAAATGCCGTTTGTAACGGCGCTGTTCCACACCTCGGGGTTTGCCAGCGGACGGAAGCGGAGCTTGTCCAGATATCGGCTCATGTCCAGAAGCAGACGGCTGCCGGTCACAAAATCAACCTGCAAAACATGGCCTTTGAGCGGCGTTACGGCTGATATATATTTCCGGGTCAAATGCTCGCCCTCCTTTCTGCTCACAAAAAGACGAAAAAAGTCCACCGTACTGCTATTGTACGGCGGACACTGAAAAATAACCATTCACCAAAGGTTAGAAGTTTTGCTGCATAAGCTCCGAAAGCTGCTTTCTTTTTGTTCTCGTATCGCCCTGTATGCCGAGCTTTGAGTATATCTGCTTCATATATTGCTTGACGCTGCCCTCGGACAGAAACAGCTTTTCGGCGATCTCGCGGTTGCTCAGCCGCCTGAGCGTAAGAGCCGCGATCTCGTATTCGCGATCTGTCAGCGCGGCAAACTCTGCCGGGCGAGATTCTGCGCCCGGCGCGGCTTTTTTGCGAGCCGACATAGCCTCACCGAGCCGCACGATGCTGCCGATAAGCTCCGGCTGACCGGAGCAATACTGTAAGGTTGGCTTAATATAAGCGTAATTTTCAACAAACGGGATCATTATCCAGTCGGGCGCAGCGTCCTTAAGCGCCTTGCCGAGAAGCCGGCACGCCTCGGCGCGCTTGCCGAGCGCCTCATACGCTGCGGCGGTCTGGAGCCTGACATGCAGCGCGACCAATGCATAGTGCATCGCCTCGCAGACGGCAAGCTGCCCCTCGCTGCGGCCTATGACCTTCGCGTATGCGCCCTGGGCGAGCAGCACCTGATTTTCGATCATCTCCGCCATGGGCTTACCCGGTGCGAGAATGCTTATCGACGAGAGCCTGTGCGCGGAAAAAACCTCCGGGATGCGCTCTGTTTTGCCAAGCAGCGCGTGATAGTAAGCGCTTGCCGCGTCAAGAATATTGAGCCACGCGGCGTTATGCTGCCGCAGAAGCTGCTCGCGGCGTTGCTCAAAGCTGTATCTCATCTCAACATCCGTGCACAGCGACAGCCGCCATGCAAGAAAATCGCAGCAGAGCGCCATGTTCTCCTGCCCGTTGCCCTCTATCCGGGCGTAAGCGCTTTCAAGCTCGATGTGCGCGTCGGTAAAGCGCCCCTGCGCAAAGGCGGCCTCGGCGCGCATGATCTTTTCCGCGCCCTGACCGTGCCCGTCGGTTATCTTGTAGTAATGCGGCATGCACTCGTCCATGTCGGCAAGCTCGCTTTGCATTTTGCCCGGAGCACGATGAAACATCATAAGCACCGACGGAGAGCCGAAGGTCCAGCCGCCGCTTTTGTGTATGCTGATCGCAATGCGCGACATTTGCGCGCTGGCGCTGCGGTGAAGCCGACTCATGGCGCTTATGTCGTTGTAGCTTAAAAAGCTCATGATAAGGTCGCACTCGCCCAGAAGATTTCCGCGCTCGGCCTCGCTCAGCTCGCCGTTATCGTCAATTGCCGAAAGCAGCAGTGCTTTAAGCTCCAGCATTTTGGGGATGCGCCGCCAGTTGAACATGCTGCGCATCAGCACGAGTATCGACAGCGGATGAGCCTTGAGAACGTCAACGGGGCAATCTTCAATGCCGGACAGCACGCGCTGCGGATCGAGAGAAGAAAGCAGAATACCGGCATCTTTCCGCACAACGCGCAGCAGTGCGTCGAAGTCTCCGCATTTTCTGTAAGACGACATGGCGTGCAGATACTGCCGCCGGCTTTCGTACCATGAGCCGAAGCGATGCCAATAAAGCTCCTTCTTTTGCTTTGGCAGCAGTAAGAACGTTCGTTCGGCGCACTGCTTCATCATATGATGGAAGCGATATGTCACGCCGTCCGGCAGGCATTTTACAAATGCGTTCTGCGCCGTGAGCAGGTCAAGCAGCTCCTGCGCATCGCCGTTATCGGTCACAAATCGCGCCATCTCGGCGGTGAACTCGTCGGCAAGACCCATCACCGCCAAAAGCTCGCGCTGCTTCTTAGGCAGAGGATCTATCATGGCGGCAATAAACATGGAGTATATGTCCGAATCGCGGTCGGGCAGCGAGCCTCGCTCGGAGAGCGTGCGCAGATTGAGGTACACGGCGGAAAACCACCCCTCGCTGGAATACAGCAGGCTTTCGATCTGCTCATCGGAAAGCTCCGTTCCGCAGCGATGTGCGTAAACGGCAAGCTCCGTGTGGTTTAAGCGAAGCTGCTCGACGCCTATCTGATAGACTCGGCTTCCGAGCCGCACGATATCGGCGGCCGGCAGGAAGCGGTCGCGGCTTGCTACGATCAGATGCACGTTTTCCGGCAAACGGTTTGCAAGCGTGCACAGAAACGCGCAGGCGCGATCATCCGTGAGCAGGTGAAAATCGTCGATGAAAATATAACACGGAGTTTTGCCTGCAAGCTCGTGGCATAAGCCGTCAGCCAAAATACCGCCGCCGACGGCGTCCGTCGGGCAGGCGTAATCGCGCAGAAAATCAAGCCCGGCGCGGGCAAACGCGTCCTGAACGCTTTTCCAGAAGATCATGAGGTTGCCGGAATACACGCTTATGCGGATGATCCGAACCGCCTCGGTCTTTGAGCGCTGCTCAAGAAACCAGCTGACGGCCGTGGTTTTGCCGTAGCCCATCGGCGCGACCACCGTTGTCATGCGGCAACGCGATATGGGGCGCAGGCTCTCCTGCAAGCGCTCGGATATGTAGATCGTGTTCAAGCTCCACTTTTGCTTCGGCATGGCAAACTCCTTTGTGTCAATGCCAAATATTATATAGGAATGCGCGCCGCAGCGCAAGACGCGATAAGGCGCTTTTGGCTGTTCACAAGCTTGTTTTTGTGTTATAATACTTTGAAGCATCGAAAAAAAGGAGGGGTTTAATGGACAGAAAACGGGATCTTGAGATCGCACAGAGCTGCCGTATGAGCCCTATTGAGGATATAGCCGGAAAATCGGCATAGGCGAGCAGTGGCTTGAGTGCTACGGAAAATATAAGGCCAAGGTCGATCTCGGCTATCTTGGCGATAACAAAAATGCCGACGGCAAGCTCATCCTTGTTACGGCCATAACGCCGACACCGGCAGGCGAGGGCAAGACCACGACTGCTATAGGTCTTGCCGATGGCTTGCGTAAGATCGGCAAAAATGCGGCCGCTGCACTGCGCGAGCCGTCGCTTGGCCCGGTGTTCGGAATAAAGGGCGGAGCGTGCGGCGGAGGCTATGCGCAGATAGTTCCTATGGAGGATATAAATCTTCACTTCACCGGCGATATCCACGCCATCGGCGCGGCGAACAATCTGCTGGCCGCGATGATAGATAACCACATCATGCATGGAAACGCCCTCGATATAGACACGAAAAGAATTACCTGGCGCAGATGCGTCGATATGAACGACCGGCAGCTCCGGTATATCCGCGACGGCCTCGGCGGTGAAAAGGACGGGGTAGAGCGCGACGACGGCTTTGACATCACCGTTGCGAGCGAAATTATGGCCATACTCTGCCTTGCCGAGTCCGCTGCCGACCTTAAGCGCGTCTTGCGCGCATCGTCATCGGATATGATACGCAAAATCGCCCCGTAACGTGCAGCAGGCTCAAGGCACAGGGCGCCATGGCGGCACTTTTGAAGGACGCTATAAAGCCCAACCTAGTGCAGACGCTTGAGGGAACTCCGGCGTTTGTCCACGGCGGCCCGTTTGCGAATATCGCCCACGGCTGCAACTCGGTGCTTGCAACGCGCATGGCGCTGAAGACCGCCGATTATGCCGTAACGGAGGCCGGCTTCGGCGCAGACCTCGGCGCGGAAAAATTCCTTGATATTAAATGCAGAGCATCGGGCCTGCGCCCGGCTGCGGTGGTAGTCGTCGCAACGGTCAGAGCGCTGAAAATGCACGGCGGACTGGATAAGTCGCAGCTTGACGCAGAGGATCTCACGGCGCTCGAGCGGGGAATACCGAATCTCCTGCGCCATGTCCGCAATATCAAAAACGTGTATCATCTGCCGTGCGTCGTTGCGCTCAACCGCTTCCCGACGGATACCGAGGCAGAGCTTAAGCTCGTCGAGGAAAAGTGCGCGCAGCTTGACACGAGCATTGTCCTCTCGGACGTGTGGGCGCACGGCGGCGAGGGCGGAAAAGAGCTTGCCGAGGCGGTCGTTCGCCTCTGCGAGGAGGATAACTCCGGCTTTAGCTTCTGCTATGAGGATGAGCTTGGCATTGAAGATAAGATCAGCGCCGTCGTCAGGAATTTACGGCGGCAGAGGCGCCGTCCTTTTTGCCGGAAGCAAAAAAACAGGCAGAGCACCTTACTGCACTGGGCTTCGGCAAACTGCCCGTGTGCATAGCAAAAACGCAAAGCAGCTTTTCCGACGATGCGAAAAAGCTCGGCGCGCCGGAGGACTTCACCGTGACCGTTCGGCAGATAAAGGTCAGCGCCGGAGCGGGGTTTACGGTCGCGCTTGCAGGCAATATTATGACCATGCCCGGCCTGCCGAGCGTACCGGCGGCCGAGGGCATAGATATCGACGATAACGGAAGGATAACGGGACTTTTCTGATGGACTTTAGCAGAATGCTCGGCTATACCGAGGCGCTGAGCAAAAATAACGACAGAACGTGGTTTCATGATAACCACAGGCAGTACGAGCAGGCACAGGAGGATTTCCTCATGGTACTGGATGTGATGAAGTTTGTTCTCGCAAAGGACGCACCGCAGATCGGCGACGAGCTTTTGTTTGAAAATCCGAAGAACTTCATGTACCGCATACCGCGCGACATGCGCTACAGCAAAAACAAAACGCCGTATAATCCGGCGTTCAGGGCGTATTTATCGCCGCACAAAAAGGACTTTCTGCCGCTTTCGTACTATATCCACATAAGTCATGAGCGCTGCATCCTTGAAACCGGCGCGTGGCCGTGGGAGACAAAGCAGCTAAACCGACTGCGCGAGTATATAGCCTATAACTACGAGGAGCTTGACGCGATATGTGCCGAAAACGGCCTCATGGTTTTCGGCGAGCAGCTCAAGCGCACACCGCGCGGCTATGAGCCCGACCACCCGGCGGCGGATTGGCTCAGGTATAAATTCTGGCTCACGGAATACAGCTTTACACCCGATGATCTGCGCGATCTTGACGTATTCGCGGAAGCGGCCGGAGCCGCCGTTAGGAGATTTGAACCGTTCAGGAAGTTTCTCATGGGCGCGTTTGATGACAGAATTTACGATGAATAACGAAAAACCGGCATTCAAATGAATGCCGGTTTAATATTATGTAAACCTATATCATAAACACGTCCCCGTGCTTATACGGACTGCCGTGGCTTGCCGTTGCCCATGCCTCGAACGTAACCTTATCGCGCACGACCATGCCGGAAAGCCGGTCGATGCCAAGCGCTTTAAGCTCCGGACACAGCGGAGTTGTAGGCCCGATGATTATGCTAACTGCGTTTTTTGAAAGCTCCAGCAGCCGGGGAAGCGTTTTGTTTATAGCGGCGCTCGCCGTCATGATAACGATATCGCAGTCGGGAAGAATATACTCGCAGGCCGAATCCGGATAGTCGCCGGGCTTGGGGTCGCGCTCGATTATGTAAACCTCGCTTGCGCCCTTGAGCGCGTCGGGCTGAAGCACGAGGTGCCCGATGAGCGCGATTTTTTTGCCTTCGGTGGCAAAGCCCTGGGTGCAGCTTTTGTCAAAGCCGCAGCGCGCACCGAGAGTATCCATATGCTCAACTGTATTGTAAAATGCGTTTATCACAGCCATCGCCTCGGACGCCTCGAGAAGGTTCCACGATCGCACGGCCTCCGCCGCCTTGCGCGCGGTGAGACCCTCAAGCGTCGGGAACATGCGCTCGCGGCTTTGCAGCTTATCGTGCAGCGCAATGCCGTATCGACCGTCGCTCAGCTCGGCGGCGATCCACGATCTTGTGTGAATTATACGCGAAACATATATCTCGGCGAAAATTCCGTCAATTAAAATATCATAGTAATCCATATTCAGCCCTCCACAGCCATTATATCACCGCTTGCGCCGGTATAGCAAGTGATGCTATAATTATAATGTAACGGAGGTAAGATAAATGATATTTGACACCCATGCGCATTACGACAGCGGCGCGTTCAACGCCGACCGCTTTGACATACTCGCGTCCATGCCGGAGAAAAACGTCGGTCTGATCGTCGATCCGGGCTGCGACCTTGAAAGCAGCCGCGCCGCGATAGCTCTTGCGGAAAAATACGACTTTGTGTACGCCGCCGTCGGCTGGCACCCGGAGGATATGGATAAGCTTACCGACGAGGGCTTTGACGAAATGATAAAGCTCATGCACCACCCGAAATGTGTTGCCGTCGGCGAGATAGGGCTTGATTACTATTGGGATGCCGAGCATAAGGACGAGCAGAAAGCGCTGTTCATCCGCCAGATCGAGCTTGCACTTGAGCTTGATAAGCCAGTCATCGTCCACGACCGTGAGGCGCACGGCGACAGCTTTGATATCGTCAGCCGCTATCCTGCGCTCAGGGGCGTGTTCCACTGCTATTCCGGCAGCGCGGAGATGGCCGCCGAGCTTTAAAGCGCGGCTGGTATCTCGGCTTTGACGGGCCGATAACCTATAAAAACGCGCGCAAGGCGCTTGAGGTGCTCCAAATGTGCCCGCTCGAGCGCATGGTCATCGAGACCGACAGCCCGTATCTCACGCCGGTTCCGAACCGCGGCAGGCGCAACGATTCGTCGAACCTGAAATATGTTATCGACAAAATTGCCGAGGTCAAGGGCGTGAGCGCATCCGAGGTCGAGCGCGCCACGTTTGAAAACGGCAAAAAGCTTTACGGTATGGAGGATATGTGATGTACGAGCCAAAGATAATACTGAGCGGCGCGCCGAACGCGCGCGACCTCGGCGGAATCGAAACAAAGGACGGAAGAACGCTCAAATACGGCCGACTTATCCGCAGCGGCATGCTCTCGCGCCTTGACGATAACGACATTGCATATCTCAAAAACGCCGGACTGCGCACGGTCGTTGACTTCCGCACCGCAGCCGAGCGTATGCAGAAGCCGGACAGACTGCCTGAGGGCACGGAGTACATAATCTGCCCCATTCTTGAGGATAAGGCCGAGGGAATAACTCGCGATAAGCCCGAGACCGAGGATGAGGAGGCGCAGCGCACGGTGAAAATGGCGCAGAGGCTCATGGCGCGCGACCCGAACGGCGCCGTGCAGATGCGCTCGCTTTATCCGATAATGGTCTCGGTCGAGCACTCGGTTTTGCATTACAGAAAGTTTTTTGAGATACTCCTGCGCCATGAGGAGGGTGCGCTGCTGTATCACTGCACCATGGGCAAGGACAGGGTAGGCACGGCAACGGCTCTGACCCTCTCGGCTCTCGGCGTGCCGCGCGAGACAATCTATGCCGACTATCTTATAACGCGCGTCCGCTGCGCTCCGGGCACGGAGAGACTCGTCAATAACTGCAAAAAGTACACCGACGATCCCAAAACGCTGGAGTTTATCCGCATGCTCGATACCGTGCAGGAGGACTTCCTCGATGCGGCTTTGGATACGATAGATGAGCTTTACGGCGGCATGGAGAGCTTCCTGCGCAATCAGATGTTGCTTGATGAGGAAAAACTCAAACGCCTCGAAGAATTGTATCTTGAATGATGAAAAAAACCGGCGCAGGCAAAGGCCTGCGCCGGTTCAGTCTTCGAGAAATTCCGAGTAGCAGTCGAGCGTCAGACAGCCGGAGAGCTGCGTGAGCAGGCACTGCATATCGGAGCTGTTGTATTCGTTATCCGGCGCGGAAAGATTTTTTTTGCTCGCCGGTATGTCATATGAGAGCATTGCGCGCACGCAGGTGCCCTTGCCCTCGCCGCGGCTTTCTATGATAAGCGCGCCGTTGTGCAGCTGCGCGATGCTCTTGGCAACGGCAAGACCTATACCGCTTCCGGCCGGGCGCGAAAGACTGTCGCGCTGCTTGTACTTTCCGAAAACGGTGGACAGCTCGTCGGGAGGAATGCCTGCGCCGTTATCGTCAACGCAGATGATGAGGCTCTTGTCCGTCCTCAGCAGCGAAACGGCTATCCTGCCGCCGCGGCTGCAGCTTGCTATGCCGTTTGACAGAAGGTTGAGCACCATCTGCCCGATGAGCGCGCGGTCTGCAACAAGGCGGACGTGCTCCTCGGCGCTGAACGAGATGCTTATATTCTGCTTCTGCGTGAGAAGGTTCACGGTGTCGATCATATTTCCGAAAAGCTCGGTCATGTCGATAGGCTCGGGGCGGAAGGGAAGTGAGCCATCCTCAATGCCGGAGAGCGTGCCAAGATTATCCAAAGCGCGCTTTATGCGGTAATAGTTGCGGTTGAGCGTGCTGACATATTCGCTGAGCTTGTCGTTTGCAACGTCCTCGGCGATGACGGATATGCACGATGCCGAAAACTTTATGTTCGACATGCACGAGCGCAGCGTGTCAAAAACGCTGTCGCTGGGCGATGAAGGGAAACCGTCGCAGCTTATGACGTGGATGCGGTATCCGTTTGCCGAGCTTACTTTCACCGTGCAGCTTTTTCGCCTATGAGCGCCGTCGTAACAAAGCTGTCTGCCTGGTTATTTGAAATGTGCGAGGGCATGAGCATGTCCACGGGCTTTGACGTGAGGTCGGAGCCGGCAAGGCTGACTGCGGCAGGGTTCATGTACACTATTTTTCCGCGGCGCGACACCGCGACGGCTGTTTCGAGCATAGAGAATGCGGCGGACAAAAGTACGGAATCCGACATTTATCTTCACCTCGTAAGTTTTTTCGGTACTATTCTATCAAAAACAAGCAAAATATACAATAGGCGGCCTCAAAAGGGCGATTTTTTAACGGATATTTGGCTGTATCGAAATATTGATTTTTGAGCATAGTATATGTTACAATTATGGCAATACAGCAAGTAATGTTTTCCGCGCTGAAATTAATTTAATGGAGGAACATAAAAAATGATCAAAGTTGCTATCAATGGTTTTGGCCGCATCGGCCGTCTGGCATTCAGAGCCGGCATCGTCGCTGACGATATCGAGATCGTTGCCATCAATGCTCCCGACAAGACCCCTGCTCAGCTGGCGTACACCGTTAAGTACGACTCCGTGCATGGCCGCTTCCAGGGAACCGTTGAGTATGACGATAATTCCATAACCGTAAATGGCAAGCGCGTCGCCGTCGTCGGCAACCGCAACCCGGCAGAGCTGCCCTGGGGCGAGATGGGCGTTGAGTACGTTCTCGAGTGCACCGGCGCATTCCTCACCACCGAGAAGGCACAGGCTCACCTTGACGCAGGCGCACAGGTCGTCGTCCTGTCCGGCCCGTCCAAGGACGATACCCCGATGTTCGTCTGCGGCGTAAACCTCGATAAGTACACTCCCGACATCAAGGTCGTTTCCAATGCATCCTGCACCACCAACTGCCTTGCACCTCTTGCTAAGGTCATTAACGACAACTTCGGCATCGTCGAAGGCCTCATGACCACCGTCCATGCAGACACCGCAACTCAGGAAGTCGTTGACGGCTTCTCCAAGAAAAACTGGCGTCTCGGCCGCGGCGTTCATGGCAATATCATCCCCACCAGCACCGGCGCTGCAAAGGCTGTCGGCAAGGTCATCCCCGAGCTTAAGGGCAAGCTGACCGGTACCTCCATGCGTATCCCCAGCGCTGACGTTTCCATCGTTGACCTGACCTGCCGCCTCGAGAAGGGCGCAAGCTACGACGAGATCTGCGCAGCGGTCAAGGCAGCAAGCGAAGGCCCGATGAAGGGTGTTATCGAGTACTGCGAGGACGAGGTCGTTTCCTCCGACTTCATCACCGATCCTCACACCAGCATCTTCGACGCAAAGGCCGGCCTGGCTCTCAACGACAACTTCGTAAAGCTCATGGCATGGTACGATAACGAGTGGGGCTTCTCTTGCAAGATGCTCGACCTCACCCGCCACATCGACAAGGTTCGCAAGGCATAATTTTTGCCGAAAAACCGCCGATCTGCATGAAATCCGAACGGTTTCGGAACTTTTAAGCTAAGTACGAAAACTGCTGCCAAGTACGATAACGATCGGCTGATACGAAAACTATTAAAAATGGCCTCTTTTTGCTTGATAGTTTCAGGCAGAAAGAGGCTGTTTTGCTGATATAGAATCGCCCTGCCGCATTAGGCCGGTTGATACAATAAAACATAAGAATAAAGACTGCATCGATGCGGATTTATTATACGTTTTTCATCCTATGACCTCGCCGAGCACTTTCACGAAGAATATGACGAGGACGCATATCATTATCGGCTTTACGGCCTTGCTGCCGCCTTTTTTGAAAAAGCTTGAGCCGAGCCAGTTGCCGGCAATGGAAAACAGTCCGGCGACGAGCCCGACTGCGAAAATGACCTTGCCGTTTATGAGGAAAACTACAAGCGCCGAGATGTTCGTTGCGAGGTTTATAGCCTTGCTGACGCCGTTTGCCTCGGTAACGGGCATGTGCGCAGCGGCCGTCAGCAGCAGGATGAGGAATGTTCCCGTGCCCGGACCGTAAAAGCCGTCGTAAGCGCCAATAACAAATGCTATGACGCAGCTCAAAAGCATGGTCTTGAGCTTTGAATACGGCTCGCGCTCGCCGCTGAGCGCTTTGCCTTTCATGACGTACAGCGCCGTCAGCGGAAGAATGACAAGCATGATTATCTTGAACACACCGTCGTCAATAAGCAGCGCAAGGTTTGCGCCGCAAGCTGAGCCTGCCAGCGCGAACAGCACGCAGAATATCGCCTGTTTCCAGGGGATAAAGCCGCTTTTCGTGTAGCGCACAGTGGTGAGCGTCGTGCCCATGGCGGAGCTTACCTTGTTAGTCCCTATGGCAAAGTGAACGGGGAAGCCAGCTATGAGATAGGCAGGAAGCGAGATAAGCCCTCCGCCGCCGGCAACGGCATCGACAAATCCTGCAAGAAAAACGAGCGGACAGACGATTAGGTATTGAATTATCGAAATTTCCATGGCCTTACTCGGCAGTCTCCCACAGCAGCATATTGTTTTTGCATTCTGCTTTCAGCTGCCCCTTGTCCATGAGCCACGCGAGGTATGACTTCACGGTGCTGCCGACAAGCGCGTATTGCTCAAAGCTCATCTCAAGCGCATATTCGTCAAAAAGCCGTTTGAGAAGCGCTTCAAAATTCACGGGCTGCGTGCAAATAGACTTGATACGTCCGGCAATCTCATTGACGGTGTCGATATTATACTGCGCAAGCTCGCTTACGTCCTCGCAGGCCTCCGCATGCGCCGGAACGAAAAATGCGGCTTTAAGATACTTGACCTTTTCGAGCGTGTCGAGATATGCCTGCACGTCATATATAAAGCCGATACGGTATTTTTCGAGTGTTGCACGGCTTGAAAGGCAGTCGGCAAGGAACACAACATTATCCGGCGTTCTGAAGCCGACCATTTCAAAACAGTGTCCCGGCAGAGGAATGATCTCAAAGCCCTCGGGAAGCTCGGCGGATGCAAGCTCGTCCGCGTCCGACTCCTGCGCCATCAAAAACTTGTGCCGCAGCGCCTTCGGCGGAAAGCCGCCGTAAAGAAGCGCCGGCTCGAGCAGCGTGTGGCGCGTAAAGTCGCGCTCAACGCCCGGAGCATAGACCTTGCATCCGGTCTGCGCCTGAAGATATTTGCAGCCGCCGATGTGGTCTGCGTGGGAATGGGTGCACAGTATCGCGCGCAGCGTCCAGCCGTTTTTGTCAAGTATCTGCCGCACCTTTCGGCCGGCCTCCTTGTCGTTGCCGCTGTCGATAAGATAAACGCCCTTATCCCCGTCGAGATAAAGCCCGATCTTGGCAGGGCAGTTAATATAATAAGTGTTGTTTAAAACCTGAATAAGCTCGTACATCATATCACCTCATTTAATTAATGTAGTTTATCATAAGTTCATTTTCCGGGCAATAAAATCCTTGCAGAAATATTTAATTGTGCTATACTTACTTCTGTTCGTTTGGAACAATTTTGATTGAAACCGGGCGATAATATTGTTTGTAAATGAAAATGCCGATCTGTACAGGCACCTGACGTTTGCCTCGGTCGGCGGATTTTTCGGTGCGTATGCGATACTGTGCCGCAGCGGAATACTTGCCAGCGCGCAGACCATGAACCTGCTGGAGCTTACGCTCAATGCGCTGCGCGGCGACGCGGTCGCGGTGCTGCTGCATCTGGGTGCGCTCGTGCTGTACGTTGCAGGCACGATGATTACGGTGCTTTTGCCGCACTTTTTCGGCATCGATATGCGCCGTGCAGCGCCTGTTATCGACGCGCTTGCCTGTGTTGCCCTGTGCTTCATTCCGGCCGATGCAAACGTTATCCTCGCGCTGTATCCCATATTCTTTGCAATGAGCGTGCAGTGGAGCACCTTTTCCGGAGCTAGGGATTTGTAAGCTCAACCATATTCTCCACAAACAATACAAAGCAGGCCTCGCTTGCTTTTGCGCAGTATATAACCGACGGCGACCGTGTGCATTTCAAAAAAGTGAAGTTTTATCTCTTCACACTGCTTGCTTTCCACGTCGGCGCTGCGGTAGGCTTCTTTGCCGTCAAGCTCATGGGCGTTCAGGGCGCGTGGGTCAATATCATCCTTGCCGCCGCGGCCTATTCAATGGTCGTCTGCGAGGACAGATACTTAAGCCTCTGCGAGGACGAGGATAAAGAAGAGGAAGTCGCATAAATTTAATAATGATTAATAATGTAAAACAGCTCCCAACGGAGCTGTTTTTTATGTTTATGCGAAATTATATTATCAGCCCGTATTTATCACACAGGGGAAGCAGCGCGCTTTCGTCAAGTGCACCCTCGTACAGGGCGCGGCCCTGATACACACGCAGAGCGGAATCGAGCACGTCGGCGTCATCGCAGACAAGGCACAGAGGCTTATTTATCATGTACTGGCAGTCGGCAAAGATATCGACATCATCCCAGCCGGAAAGCTTTATTGCTATCATTGCGTCATCAGTGTCAAGTGCATCGGAAAGAGTATCTTCAAGCTCGTTCGTTACGGAAAGCACCTTGCCGTGCTTTGCATCGACAGGAAGATACATCGGGTCTTTCTCCGTTGAGGCCGGGAGCATGTCGCCGTGCTCGGGAGCCGGGCGGACAAACCCTGCACCGTCGAGCGCATTTGCGAGCGCCGCGATGTGCTCGCCCGTTGTGCCGCAGCAACCGCCGAACACGGCAACGCCTGCATCGAGCATCTCGCCGACAAGGGCGACAAACTCATCGGGAGGGCAATCGTAAACGGTCTTGCCGTCAACTATCTGCGGCATACCGGCGTTGGGCTTGGCTATGAGCGGAACGCGCGCAAACTCACGCAGACGCTTGAGATGCACGAGCATTTGCTCCGGGCCGGCCGAGCAGTTAAGGCCGAAAGCGCTTATGCCCATGCCCTGCAAAACGGCCAGCGCCGCCGTTACGTCGGTTCCGGACAGGCTGCGTCCGCTCTCGTCGCAGGTGAAGGTCACAAAAATGGGCTTATCGCTCACGCTGCGCACAGCCAAAACCGCCGCGCGCGCGTCGGAAAGAGTCATCATCGTTTCTATAACGAAAAGATCGACCCCTGCCTCCTCAAGGCCGGCGGCCTGTTCGGTGTAGATATCCACAAGCTCCTCAAACGAGGCCTCGCCGAGCGGACTTAAGAACATGCCGGTCGGCGAAATGTCTCCGGCGACCCACGCTTTGCCGTCGGCAGCTTCCTTGGACAGCGCGGCAAGACGGCGGTTATATTCGCCGGCTTTGTTGAAAATGCCGTGCTCTTCAAGCTTTCTTCTGTTTGCGCCGAAGCTCGGCGAATACAAAACGTTGCTGCCGGATGCAACATAGCTTTTTTGAATATCAAGAATGCTCTCGGGATGCTCGAGCACCCACTGCTCGGCGCTGACATCGCCCATGTAGCCGCGCTTTTGCAGCTCGGTGCCTGTTGCGCCGTCAAGAATAAGTGGGAAACGGATCTCCATATTACAAACCTCCGTAAAGAGTTTAGAAAGACATGTTTTCGGTGAATGCCGCGGCAAAGTCCGAGCGCCCGGAAAGCTCTATATAGCCGCAATCATGTGTAAGACGCCGCACCACGCCGCGCTTTTCCGGGTCAAGCGCCATCATTGCAGCTCCGGCAAGGGCTGTGTTTCCAATACTGTGCAGCTTATCTTTTTCAATGCGCGGCAGCATGCCGATCTTCATCGCGCTTTCCGTATCGACATAGCTTCCGAAACCGCCCGCAAGATACAGACCGTCAATATCGGAGCTTTCCATTTCTTTCGCGGCAAGGAGAACGTCGATCCCTGCCGCTACAGCCGCCTTTGCAAGCTGAAGACTGCGTACGTCCTGCGCGGTGAGACAGACCTCGCGCGTCAAGTGAAAAACGCCGTTGCCGTTTTCGTCGCGCGTTAGATATCTGCGCATTTTTTCGGGAGCTTCCTCCGGCGGAAGGAGCCTGCCGCCTTCGTCAATGCAGCCGCAGTCAATGAGCGCGGCTGCAAGGTCGATAAGCCCCGAGCCGCACAGGCCGCAGGGGGCATCTCCGCCTATGACGTCGTACAAAAATCCGCCGTCGTATCGAACATGGCTCACGGCTCCGTCGACTGCTGCCATTCCGCAGCTTATGCCGGCTCCCTCAAACGCAGGCCCCGAAGCTACGGCGCAGCATGCAAAGCCGTCGCTTCCGCCTAGAGCCATCTCGCCGTTTGTGCCGATATCAAGAAACAGACTGCGCCCCGGCTTTTTATAAAGCCCGGATGAGAGCAGCCCGGCGGTGATATCGCCGCCGACGTAACCGGCAACGCAGGGCGAATAGTGCACAGGCGCGCCGAGCAGTACATCGTTGCAATCAATTTCAAAAAGCGTTTCGGGCTTGAACGGAGCGCGCGCTATGCCTCAACGGGGAGAGACGCAAATATGTGCTGCATGACGGTGTTTCCGACAAGGACGGTGTGCCGAAGCTCCGACTTGCTTTTTCCGCAGTCCTCGAGCGCGCGGCTTATCATATCTTCGACCTGCGCGCGGATGATGCGCGAAAGCTCATTCAGCCCGTTGGGGGTCTCCATAGTATATTGAATGCGGCTTATAACGTCGCCGCCGTAGGCCGCCTGGGCGTTCCACGCACTTATGGTTTTTAACTCACGTCCGCCGGCAAGCTCGTAAAGCCGAACGGCCACAGTTGTCGTTCCGAGATCGACCGCGGCGGCAAGGCCGCTCATTTTTCCGGCGCAGGAGACTATCTCCGGCGTCTGCGTGAGTATTCTGCCGCCGGACTTTTCCGGCAGCGTGACCACGTCGCCGTCGTTGGGAACAACGCGGCAGGCAAGGCGCGAAACGGAGTTTATGCCGACGCGGCATTTGCCGCATTTGCCTCTGCCGCCGCATGCGGCCGGCAGGGTAAAGCCCGATCTTCGCAGAGCGCTCAGCAGCGTTTCGCCGTCTTCGGTTTTAATGTCAAAACTTTTGCCGCCCAGCAGCACCCGAACGCTTGACACGGACATCACCCCTTAATATAATATAACATATTACATACAAAGCTTGGGCTTTGTCAAGAGGCTGAGATCATATGACGGATATTCTTACTCTTGCGCGTGAAAACGGCTTTTCGCATATCGGCTTTGCCGATATGTCAGCGCTTGAGCCGCTGGAGGAAGTGCGCAAAATGTGCTCTGCTGACAGATGCGGACAGTGGAACACAAACTGGTCGTGTCCGCCGGCCTGCGGCAGCATAGAGCACGCGAAGCGCCGTATAGCGCAGTATAATAAGTGCCTTCTTGTGCAGACTTCAGGGGAGCTTGCCGATGAGTTCGATTACGACGGCATGCAAAGCACCGCCAAAACGCACAAGCGTGCGTTTTTGAACTTTGCGAGGCAGGCACGAATCCTGTACCCCGGCTGCCTTCCTCTCACGGCGGGCGCATGTACGATATGCAAGAAGTGTACGTATCCGAACAAGCCGTGCAGATATCCGGCAAAGCGCCTGTCGTCAATGGAAGCTTTCGGCCTGTTTGTAAGCGATGTATGCTCCCGTTCGGGACTTGGATACAACTACGGAGCGCGCACGATGACCTATACCTCGTGCCTTCTGTATTCTGAGGAGTGAATGTTATGCAGACTGCGAAAGAGATCTTTCTTGAAATGCTCAAGCCCGACGCTCAGCCCGAGCGTCAGCTCAAGCAATACGAGGCGCTGCATATGTGCCTGTATGACCCCATAAATGCTTATCTGCGAGGCAACCGCAAGCGCGGCACGATCAGCGTTGACCGTTGGGGAACGACCATAAGCTTCCCGGAGGATGCGCCGGGCGCGATGCCGCTTAACCACGGAGATATGGCAGTGTGCCGGGATATAACGCGCTGGCGCGAAACGGTGCACGCACCGGATATCGAGAGCGCCTGCACGGAAGGCTGGGATGAGTGCCGCAGAAAAGCGCGCGAGGCGGCAGGTGATGAGCAGCTCGTCGCCGGATTTATGGGCACGGGCATATTCGAGCAGTGCCATTTCCTCATGGGCTTTGAGCCGACGCTCACCAACCTTTATGAGCACCCGGATGAGATGCACGAGCTTATCGAGTATATAACCGAGTACCGCCTGCGCTATGTGAAAATGCTCATCGACAATTTGCAGCCGGACGTCATATTCTCACACGACGACTGGGGCACGAAGGATGCGCTGTTCATGAAGCCGGATATGTGGCGCGAGTTTTTCAAAGAGCCTTACAGCCGCTTTTACGGCTATATCCGCTCGCGCGGCTGCATTGCCGTGCACCATGCGGATTCCTATCTTGTGCCTATAGTTGACGATATGGCCGAGATCGGTATTCAGGTCTGGCAGGGTACTCTGCCGGAAAACGATATTCCGGCATTGCAGCGCCACCTTAAAGGAAAGCTCGTTCTCATGGGCGGCATGGGAGCCGCGATCGACAGGCAGGATATAAGCGGCGAGGCTATCCTCGCTTACGCAAGGAAAACGCTGAGTACCTGCTGCCCGGGCGGACATTTTATCCCGTCGATAACCTACGGCGTTCCCGGCGCAGTGTTCGGGCATGTCGATCGGTATATTAATCAGGCGATAGACGAATACAACGCAAAGCTTCACGCGCCGTCGTTCAATCTGACGCCGGTGCCGCGCCGTGTGCTCGGAGATAAGGCCGCGAGCGCCGTCGAAGAGGCAAAGCCCGTATCCGAGGAAGAGCCGGGCGATGACCTGCTTGACCGCATAAGCGCAGCGCTGTGCCGCGGCCAGCAGAAGAAGCTGCTTGCGCTGTGCAAACAGGCGCTCGACGAGGGCTTTGCCGCGCAGGAGATACTCTCCGACGGCCTTGTCAAAGGAATGAACAAGCTCGGCGACGATTTCTCGGCAAACCGCGTTTTCGTTCCGGAGATGCTGATCGCTGCGCGCTGCATGTCGGCGGCAACCGAGCTTTTGAAGCCGTATATGGTCGGCGAGGGCGGCGAGAGCGCGACGGTAGGCAGCGCCGTTATCGGAACCGTGCGCGGAGATATGCACGATATCGGCAAAAACCTTGTAAAGATCATGATGGAGGGCAGCGGCATTGAGGTCTATGACCTCGGAACGGACGTATCCGCCGAGCAGTTTGTCGAGACCGCTGTTGAGCACGACTGCGGCATTATAGCCTGCTCATCGCTGCTGACTACAACGATGAATGAGATGCGCCGCGTTGTTTCGCTTGCGCAGGAAAAAGGCATACGCAAAAAAGTAAGGATACTTATCGGCGGCGCGCCCATAAGTCAGAGCTTTTGCGACGAGATAGGCGCAGATGTGTACACGGAGGATGCCGGCGCCGCTGCGCGCGCCGCAGTGGAGATACTGAAGACATGTCAAAACGGCAAGTAAGAGATGAGAACAAAATGCGCGTTGTGAAGATCGCGCAGGACTTATTCATCGACGAAGGTGTGGCAGCAACAAGCGTTAACCGCATTGCCAAGGAGGCCGGCCTTACTCCTATGTCGGTCTACCGCTATTTCGGCACAAAGGACGGACTTGTTATTGCCGCGTGGCGCGACGCGCTTGCGCAGTTTTATGAAAAATTCATGGAGCGCTACACCCGGCGAAGCGAAAATTTGCAGACCGGCTTTGAAAAATACGTTGCCTGCATGGAGGAGTACACAAACGCCTACACGGAGTTTCCGAAGTGGTATGCCTACACGCGCGAGATGCTCAGCTACGCGATGGAGGAAAATATCGAGACCGAGCTGAATATAAACGATGTGTTCTGGCAGTTTACCGACAGGGAGATACCTATCCCGGCGCTCGTTGCGCTGCGCGAGGGGATCGCCGACGGCTCGATCCGGCCGGACATTGATATCCACATGATCTATCAGATACTTGTCAACGCTTACACGGGAACAAACATCTATGATGGTACAAAATACGCCATCGACCCTGTTGAAACTCTGCGAACCTCGTCTGCAATTATAGCTAATTACATAAAAAACGACTTGAGTTTATGCAATTTATACGGAATTTTCAAAATGACCAAATATTTTGCCGGTTAAGTAACAAAAGATGCGGAAATGCTTTGATAATTTGATAAAATTCAAACAAATAGAACAAAGCGTTTCCGCACAAATTTTTTTGGGCATAGATGTTAGTACCTATAACATAAAATGCCCGTGGGAGAAAAATATTTGATGCAGGAGTGATATAAAATGAAGCACAGCATAAGCGAGTGCATTCCATGCTGGAGCCTGCTTGCCGAAAAGCACAGGCGCAGGCTTCAAGACAACGCGATCTTCCGCAGCTATAAAAGGAGAGAGCACGTTGTTTTCAAAACGGTGAAAAAGGACGGCATCGTGTTTGTCCTTGAAGGGGGCATAAGAGTTTACCTCGCATCTGACACCGGACGCGAGGTGACTCTGTTCCATTTAAAAAAAGGCGATGCGTTTAGCATAATGACGGTCGATAATGCCCTTGAAACGGACGTGATACCGTGCCTCCAGTCGGATGGCGAAACTACTCTCGCGTATTTGCAGCGGCCTGATATGGCGGTCGTTGCGCATGACGAGTGGCAGATGGCGCTTTTCATTTACGAAACCTGTGCAAAGAGCGCTCAGGCCATACTTAATAATATTTCTTACTTCGTGTTTAACGATCTGAGGCACTGCATAGCGCGTGAGCTGCTTGAAAAAAGCCGCGAGCTGAAAACAAATTCGGTTTTTGTGACTCATGAGGAGATCGCAAACAGCCTGGGTACGACACGCGTGGTCATAAGCCGCGAGCTTGATAAGCTGCGTGACCTCGGCATTATCGGAACCGGACGCGGAAGGATAAATATCCTCGACAGAGCAGCGCTTGAAAAAATAGCAGGTCTGTAATAATTGTCTCTCGCACCTTATTCCCCTCTTACACATCGGCGGCAGAGGGAGCTGTCGCCGATGTGGCTTTAAACTCGGAAGGACAACACTGTGGATACATACTTTGTCAGCGAAAAATGCGTTGGCTGCGGCGGCTGCCATTCAAGGTGTCCCGTCGGCTGCATCGACGCGACGAAAAAACCTCTGATCATTGATAATAGCAGATGCATAGGCTGCGGTGCATGCTATTTGGCATGCCCTATAAGAGCCATTGTAAAACGCTGAAACTCCAACGTACCTTACTGCACTATGTGCAGACATAATAAAATTTTTAGGAGGAATCATAATGTATTACAGCAGCGGTAACTACGAGGCATTTGCCACACCGAAAAAGCCGGAAGGCATCGATAAGAAATCTGCCTACATAGTAGGCACCGGCCTTGCAGGCCTTGCAGCGGCGTGCTTCCTGATCCGTGACGCACAGATGCCCGGCGATCACATTACGCTTTTCGAGCATCTGCCTCTCGCCGGCGGTTCATGCGACGGCATCTACGACGCAACCAAGGGCTTCATCATGCGCGGCGGACGTGAGATGGATAACCACTTCGAGTGTATGTGGGATCTGTTTAAGTCCATCCCCTCTATCGTAAATCCCGGCGAGACCGTTTTCTCCGAGTACTATCATCTGAACAAGGAAGACCCGAACTTCTCTCTGTGCCGCGTCACCGAAAAACAGGGCCAGGACGCGCACACCGACAGAAAGTACGGTCTTACTCCCGGTGCTGCTACCCAGCTGCTGAAGCTGTTCATGTCCACCAACAAGTCCCTCGAGGATAAGAAGATCGACGATGTGTTCGACGATGAGTTCTATGCAACGAACTTCTGGACCTACTGGCAGACCATGTTCGCATTTGAAAAATGGCATTCCGCACTTGAGATGAAGCTGTATCTGCAGCGCTACATCCACCACATCGACGGTCTGCCCGATCTGAGCGCACTGCGCTTCACGCGCTATAATCAGTATGAATCCATGATCCTGCCCATGTGCAAGTACATCACCGACCACGGCGGCAAGATCCTTTATGACACGACCGTTACCAATATCGTCTGCGACTGCACCCCCGAAAAGAAGGTCGCAAAGAAAATCGAGTACACTCAGGGCGGCGTAGAGAAGGTCATCGACCTCACCGAGGACGATCTCGTTATCTGCACCAACGGCTGCCAGGGCGACGCATCGGCATACGGCGATAACACCCATGCACCTGTTGTCACCGTTAAGAACGGCGAAGGCCCCTCTATCGAGATGTGGAAGAAGATCGCGGCTCAGGATCCGGCGTTCGGCCGTCCCGAGAAGTTCTTCGCAGGCATCAAGGAGACCTCGTGGGAATCCTGGACCGTCGATACAGCAAACAAGCAGATCCTCGATGCTATCCAGAAGATCTGCAAGCGCGATCCTCTGTCCGGCAAGGTCGTCACCGGCGGCATAGTTACCTGCCGCGATTCGAGCTGGCTCGTAAGCTGGACCATCAACCGCCAGGGCCAGTTCCAGGAGCAGCCGGCAGACCATTGCCTGATCTGGGTCTACGGCCTCAACTGCTGGGACGATGAAGGCGACTTCATCAAAAAGCCCATGTACCAGTGCACCGGCATTGAGCTTGCTGCAGAGTGGCTGTATCACATCGGCATCCCCGAGGATCAGATCATGGATCTTGCAACCAATGAGTGCAATACCACTCCGTGCATGATGCCTTATGTAACCACATTCTTCATGCCCAGAGCCGAGGGTGACCGTCCCAAGGTCGTTCCCGACGGTTCCGTTAACCTTGCATTCGTCGGCCAGTTTGCAGATACTCCGCGCGACACCGTTTTCACCACCGAGTACTCCATCCGTACCGGTATGGAAGCAGTCTACACGCTGTGCAATGTTGACCGCGGCGTTCCCGAGGTCTGGGGCTCGGTGTATGATATCCGCGACCTGCTTTATGCAACTAGCAAGCTGCTCGACGGCAAGAAGCCGGCAGAGTTCCTGCTCCCGACCATCATGCCGATCCTCGGCCTGCTCAAGGAGCCTCTGACGAACAACGTTGTTGCCGATCTGCTCAAGAAGTACAATATAGTATAAGTAAAAAGTCAGTGTTGCCCCCGATTTGCTGTGTCCGGCGGATGAACGGTTCATCATCCGCCGACCGGGGAAACGGAGGTTTAGGGTGCGGCTCTCCCACGCCGCACCCTTTTTATATGCTTTATAATTTAGTAAAAAAACAGTTCATGCAAATGAACTGTTCAGCCTGTAGAAAAAGTCTGTCTTAGCAGTCACGCCAAGGCAGGCTTTTTCGTTTGAAAAGGGAAAAATAGCAGCCAAGAAAAATAATCGGCCGCAAAAATCCTTCTCCGCCTCTTCCCCGGAGAAAGATTTTTCCGTTTCCACTTCCAAGTGGCCAGTTTTTTCAGATTCATGGCTGCAAATTTAAGCTTCACCCAGTTGGTAACCTGAGCCAAGCCTCTGTACTGCGTATAGCGCATACCGTGCTTTTCTTTTGCATCGGCAAACACACGCTCAATTTTTTGTTGTCTTAGCTTGTAGATATCCCTGTACAAAGGTGTGTGTCGTACATCCTCAGCCATATCTACAAAACGCTGCCAGATATGCCTTGTAACGGTTTTTTCGCACTTGGCATTTTGTGTACACATCGCTTTTGTTGGGCAGTCTGCACACAGATAAGAGCGGCTTTTTGTATTCGCGGTAGCCATCGCGGTTGGTTGTTGAATAGTGCAAAACCTTGTATTCCGGGCAGATCACATCATCGAAGTATTCATCATAAACATAGGTGTACCAAGGGTGGTTGCCGTCTTTGGTTTTGGGGCGTGTATAGGCAGAAGTCAGAACTCTGCCACTTTCAAAGATTCTTTTTGCAGATCCAAAGGGGTCTTGTAGGCGCTGTCGGCTGCAACGATTTTGTGTTCGGGGTAATGCTTACAGATATCATCATACAGACAATCAAATGCTACGCTGTCGTGAATATTTCCGGGCGTAACATGTACACCTAAAATAAAGTTGTGCTTGTCACATGCTGTGTGCGCTTCATAGGCAAAGACTTTCTTGTGTTCGCCCTTGTGGAATACGCCGCATTCCGGGTCTGTAGTAGAAACAGTCTTTTCTATCATTTCCGGTTCACCGGAATTATCTCCGCTGCCGGAATCATTCCCGTTGTTGTTTTCGTCGAAGGGCTTCTTTCCGTGCGCTTCTCTGTCCTTGTTTATCTCATCAAACAATTCGTGTGCATAGCGCTTTGCTTCTTTGGGTACAGCTTTGCGAGCCTGCTTCTTCAGATTTGCACTTGCCTTTATGTGCGTACCGTCTACAAATACGGCTTCTGTGTCCAGATAGCCTTCGTCCGCAGCTGCCTTTAATACCCAGCGGAAAATATACTCTACCGATGCCGTATTAAAACGGTGTTTGAAGTTATAGCTCACCGTTGAAAAGTGTGGGACCTGCTCGTTCAGCGGATAGCCAATAAACCACCGATACGCCATATTCATGCCGACTTCTTCCAGCGTACGGCGTAAAGAGCGGATACCGTAGATATGCTGGATCAGCACGATCTTAAACAGCACGACCGGATCTATACTGGGACGGCCGTTGTCCTTGCAATACAAATCTCCTACAAATTCATACACCTTATTAAAGTCGATTGCTGCATCGATCTGACGCAGCAGATGGTCTGCAGGAACCATTTCCTCCAGACTTACAAATTCAACTTGGTTTCTGTTCTCTATATTTTTCGTAAGCACGTTCATCACCCGTACTTATTATACCATATTTCTCCCTGTTTTACGAGAAAAAAGCCACCTTGCGGTGACCTTTTTCGACAGGCTGAACAGTTCATGCAAATGAACTGTTTTTTATATCATTCTTATTCCCATTGATAAAAGGATAAGCCCGAGGCTTACGATGAGAACAGTGCTGACCTTGAGAATATATTTGTTGTACTTTGCGGGCACAAGCGCGCCGAATGCGCCGAATGCAAGCATGAATACGCAGGTTCCAAGTCCAAATGCGAACATACTCTCGGCACCCTTTGCGGCAGAGCCTGAGGCTGCGGCAAAAAGCCACATGCTTGCCAGTGCACCGCAGGGCATGAGACCCGTCAGCAATCCGATGACAAGAGGCCGCCCGCCTTTGAATCTGCACGGCTTTGTGAGCTCGGGGCTTATCTGCCTGAGAAACGGAACGCCCCACATCATAAGTCCTATAATCACGACCAGACCGCCGCAGATCGTAAAGAGCATGCTCTTAAACTGTGTATCGTAAGTTATTACCGTGCCGATGGCCCCAAAAACCGCTCCGACGACCGTGTAGCTGAGCAGCCTGCCGGCATTGTAGGCAACTGCGTTTTTCTGCGTCAGCATAATTCCGCCGCACATGCCGATGCAGTGTACACCCGACAACAGCCCAATGACAAACAAAACGCCGAAACCGGCACCGGATTCCGCCTGCGGCACATTGACAAGCCCCGTGAGCCATGGCAGGGCAAAATACAAAACAATAACGCTCGCAGCGCCGATCATGTCGGATATAAGTCCGCTTTTGCCGCTGCCGACGGGGTATCCGATATCCGAAAGCGCGGCTTTTATCTCGCCTGGCGTTATAATATCCGGGTCGTACTGCGCCGTGACGCTGCTTTTGCGGTAGCTTGCCCTGCACGTCAAAATGCCGCGCCTGTGCGTTATTTTCCGCGCGATCTCATCCTCGCACTGCGGACATACCATGCCATCTACTTTTTCTGCAAAAACTTCACTTCTCAATATTCTTCAACCTCAGAGAATTAAGTAAAACACCGTTTGAACTAAGCGACATTGCCGCCGCGGCTATTGACGGGTTCACAATACCGGCAGCGGCTATCGGGATGCATATAATATTGTATATGACCGCCCAAACGAGGTTCTGCCGGATTATCTTCATGGTGCCCTTTGAAAGTCGGAATATCAGCGGCACCGCGCAGATGCTGCCGCCGGCTATCATAACGTCGGCAGAGTCTATTGCAATATCGGTTCCGCTTCCGACGGCAATGCCGATATCGGCGCAGACAAGAGCGGGGGAGTCGTTGATCCCGTCGCCGACCATGGCAACGTGCCGCCCCTCGGCCTGAAGCTTTTTGACCGCATCGGCCTTGTCCGAGGGCTTGACCTCCCAGATAACGTTTTCAATGCCGAGAAGCCCGGCAACGCGCTTGGCCTTTACTTCCTTGTCGCCGCTTATCATCCAAACGTCGATACCGGCGGCTTTGAGCTTTTCTACCGCGTCCTTTGCGTCGGGACGAATGATCTCGCCGTCATTGGCCATGCCGAAGGTCAGGGTGCCGGTTTTGTCGAAAATAACGGTGTCGGTCTTGTATGCTCGCTCAAGCTGATCGCCGCCGCGAAACAGAATGCCCATTTCCGCCGCACGTCCGGAGCCTGTCATGATCGCCGTAGGCGTAGCAAGCCCGAGCGCGCACGGGCAGGCAATGACAAGAGTGGCGCACACGCAGTTTACCGCCTGAGCCAGGTTGCCTTTGTCAGCGAAAAAGTACCAGCGGCAGAACACCGCCGCGGCGATGAGCACGACGATAGGGACAAACACGGTGGCGATCTTATCGGCAAGCCTTGCGATCGGCGCTTTTTCGCTCTGCGCATTGCTTACGATGTCGATTATCTGCTGAAGCATTGTCGTTTTCCCTATGCTGCCGCACGAGAGCAGCACCTGCCCGTCGCGGCACAGCGTTCCGCAATACAGCGTATCGCCCGGCTGCTTTCTTATCGGCTCGCTTTCGCCGGTCAGCATGGATTCATCGGCGAGGCACTCGCCGTCGGAGATAACGCAGTCTATCGGAATATGGTCGCCTGAGCGTATAACGATGCTGTCCGAGGGCAGGATATCGTTCAGGCCGACCTCGATCTCGGCGCCGCCGCGGAGTATGTGCGCCGTTTCGGGCTGGAGGTTTATGAGCCTGCGTATGGCGGCCGAGGCCTCGTAGCGCGAGGTCGTCTCCATGTATTTTCCGAACAGGATCAGCGACAGCAGCACACACTCGGAAAGAAAATACAGCTTCGTGTTGTGGTACACCGTGAATGTTATGTACGCAGAGTAGGCGTATATTATGGTCGTTGACAGCGCAACGAGAAAGTCCATGCCGAGGATCTTTTGCCTCAGCGCCCTGTAAGCGCCTTTGTAGAAATACATTCCCGGCCAGAACTGAACGACCGTGGCCAGCAAAAACTGAATAAGCGGACGCAGACTCCACATAAGCGGCATGGTGAAAAGGACGCTTATGCAAAGCGTCCTTAAAGCGCCAGCCTGCCGTGTGCCTCGCTCTCCTCGTCGCCGCAGGCAGGGCAGGATACATACAGACCGTTATTTTGCCGCATTTTTAAGCTTCCTGTACTCCTTTGAAGCATATTGCCGAGCAGGGCAGGCAGAACATGGGGATGTGGAACAAAAGCACCCAGCTGAGCCAATCGACGCCCTGATAGAACACGCCGTCATAGGTGACGCCCTTTATAAGATCAAAATAGGAAAAATTCCATACGCCCCAGTTGCCGGTGAACGAGCCGCACAGGTGAATAAGAAACGACGCCGTAGTGAAAACTCCGGCGACTGCGCCGACAAGCGTTGCCGAGGCTCTTGCACTTCTTGCAAGAAACAGCGTGACCACCGGCAGCACATACACCGTCAGATTCAGCGCCCAAAGCGACAGGGGAATGGTGTAGCCCCAGTTATAAGCCTGACGGATGTGATCTCCGTCGTGTATGAGTATCGCGATGAGCATGATAACGGTGCAGACGGTAAGCGTTTTTATAACCTTTTTGTCAAGCTTCGTGTCAAGCAGCTTGACGGCTTTTGCCTCTTTTTCTGACATGTCTGTTCTCCTCCTAAATCGTGGTATGTTAAAATTGACCACTTGGTAAATTTAAATTAGCACGATCGCGAGGGAATGTCAACAGTTTTATTGACCGAATGGTAAATTTCTTCTGATTATGTATCCTCTCTATGCAAGGGCATTTTAATTTCTGCTTAACAAAGAACTGATAGCTAAAAAGAAAAACTCCGAACGTAATCGTTCGGAGCTTTTTTGGAGGCGTCACCCGGATTTGAACCGGGGAATCGCGGATTTGCAGTCCGCTGCCTTACCACTTGGCTATGACGCCATATTAGTTTGCAGGCTTTTTAATGCAGCCTGCAAACATTTTTTGGAGCGGGCAACGAGACTCGAACTCGCTACCTCCACCTTGGCAAGGTGGCGCTCTACCGGATGAGCTATGCCCGCAAATGGTGCCTCCGGTCGGAGTTGAACCAACGACACGCGGATTTTCAGTCCGCTGCTCTACCTACTGAGCTACAGAGGCGTATGCTGATAAAATGGTGGGAACAACTGGACTCGAACCAGTGACCCCCTGCTTGTAAGGCAGGTGCTCTAACCAGCTGAGCTATGCTCCCTCATCAGCGGCTTGTTTATTATACTAAAGCTGACCCGAATTGTCAACAACAATTTTGAGTTTTTTAATCACTTTTTGCCTGCTTAAGAAGATCGGAAATGTCGTCGGGAGTAAAAGTGTACACCGTATCGCAGAACTGGCAGCTGACGTCAACGTCCTTGCCTTCGTTGACCATGCTCTCAAGCTCATCCTTGCCGATGCCGAGGATGGCGCTTGCAACGCGCTCACGGCTGCATTTGCAGCGATAGCCTATCTCATCCTCGCCGACTATGTGATGCTCAAGCCCTTTGAGCACCTGCTCGAACACCGCTTCAAGCCCATCCTCGGCAAGTATGGTCGTCAGTGCGTCCATCATGGTGATGTTCTCTTCCAGCTTGTCTATAAGCTCATCCGGAGCGCCGGGCATGAGCTGCACGATGAAGCCGCCGGCGGATTTGATGCTAAGATCGGTGTTGACCAGAACTCCAAGCCCGCAGGCGGCCGGTATCTGCTCGCTTTCGAGCATGTATGCCGTCAGATCCTCGGCTATCTCACCGGAAACGAGCTGCGTTGAGCCTATATACGGCTCCTTGAGACCGATATCACGGCTGACGGTTATCATGCCGTCGCGCCCGACTGCTCCACCGACGTTGAGCTTGCCGTCCTGACGGAGAGGAAGTTCGACCGATGGGTTTGTCACATAGCCGCGCACGAAGCCGGCACTGTCTGAAACGGCAATGACGCTGCCAATCGGGCCGCCGCCGTTAATGCGTATAGTCAGGCTGCCGTCATCCTCCTTCATCATGTTGCCGAGCATGGATGCTGCACACAGCGTCCTGCCGAGAGCTGCCGCTGTAGTAGGCGTGCAGCCGTGGATATCCTTCGCGCGCTGCACCGTGGCCTTCGCGCTGACTGCCGACATTTTAATAAAGCCGTCGCCGGCTGTTGCTCTGAGAATCCTGTCCATTGTGTTACCTCAATAAATGCTTGTGTTTTTTGCCGATATGAACATTCTGCCCCTGTCGCCCTGCGGACAGTCGGAGAAAAACTCGACCTGCTCAAAGCCCGATTTTTCGAGCATGGCTTTGAGCGCCTCGGGCGAGTGGGCGTATTCGACGTGCTCCTCGCATTCGCGCTGCCACAGCTTGCCGCGCCGGGAGAACAGATCCATTCCGTACAGAAGCGTGTTATCCTCCTCAGAAAAATCCGCGCGCCAGAGGCAGAGCACATCGTCTGTCTCGTCCACAAAAATCTCGCCGTCGAGCGCCCTGAAGCTCTCCGGCGTTTTGATATCGAATATAAAAAGTCCGTACGGCCGCACAAAAAGGTGCAGCCTGTCGAATACGCGGCCGAGCTTATCGGGGGAGATGTAGTTTATCCCGTCGAGCGAGCAGTAGGCCGCGTCTACCGTACCGTAAAGATCAAGCTCGCATGCATCCTGACACAGATACAAAGGCACGATCTCCGCGTCCGAAGCTTTGCCGGAGGCCTGCATGAGCATATCCGCCGAAGCATCGACAGCGATCATTTCGTATCCGCGGTGCGCCATGAGCGCGGTGAGCGTACCCGTGCCGCAGCAGAGATCGAGAAGCGTTTTAAACTCGCCGCCGTCAAAGTTAAACCGTTCCTCGTAGAAGTCGGCAAACTCGCCGTAGGGGATATCGCCGGTGAGCGTGTCGTACCAAAGCGACAGCGGCCCGTAGGAGGAAGCCATCAGTCCTCTTCCTTCTGCTCTGCAAGGCGCTCGAACACGATCTCGTATCCGTCCTTTCCGTATTGCAGCGAGCGGTTGACACGGCTTATCGTTGCGCTGGAAGCACCGGTCTCTGCCAGAATATCGTTATAGATCATGCCCTTGGAAAGGCACACTGCGACCTGATAGCGCTGTTCCATTGCCTGGATCTCGGTTACGGTGCAAAGATCGTCGAAGAAGTCCATGCACTCCTCGACCGTCTTGAGCGTCAGTATTGCCTTATACATATCCTGATTGCGGGGTTTCCTGTTAAGCTTGTTCATGAAATAACCTCCTTCGGTCATACATTTACATTTTACATCAACACATCACATTTGTAAAGTGTTAGCGCCTTGAATTGAATTCATAATCATATAAAACAGAGATAATTGCTTTTTGTACTTTAAATGCCATAAGATTTCTATTGATTAAAATTGATAAATGTAATACAATAAGATTAAGCTGACGAGAGTCGAACGCATATCGGTTTTGACGGGCAGATTTCCGCCCATGCTGCGTTAAAGCTCTTGATAATACGACAGTATTCTCTTCAAGCTTTGCCTTGCCTGAGCAAAAATCTGCTCCGGCAAAACTGCAAAGCACCTGTCGGCTGTGCTTTTCAAGATATTTTCGGCTTTATTTGATGCAGGTGGGCTGGCGCCCATCAAGGCAAAAAAGGCGAAAATAGCCGGAAGGGTACGCCGACAGGCGATATGCGTTCGACTCTCGTCAGCTTAAGAAAATTGGAGGTGAAAGCAATGCCATCATTTGAAATGACGATGACAATGTTCTGGCTGATCGCCATGGTGTTCTTCCTCGTTGTCGAGGCGGTAACGGTGGGACTTGTGTGCATCTGGTTTGCAGCCGGCTCTCTTGTTGCGCTGCTGTGCGCCATGTTCGATGCGCCCGTTTGGCTTCAGATCGTTGTGTTTCTAATCGTGTCGGCGGTGACATTGTATTACACAAGGCCGCTGGTGAAGAAGTATGTCAACAATAAGGTCGAGCCGACAAATGCCGATATCGTTATCGGAAAGGAGTGCCGCGTGACCGAAACGATCGACAATATCGCAGGAACCGGCGCCGTTTATGTTGACGGGAAAACATGGACGGCACGCAGCGCCGACGATAGCGAGACTATCCCCGAGGGAGCGCTTGTAACGGCACGGCAGATAGACGGAGTCAAGCTCATAGTTTCGGCTATGGAAAAAGAAACAATAAAATAAATTTTAAGGAGACAGCAAATGCAATATGTAATTTACGTACTGATACTTCTTGCGCTTATAATCATCGTAAGAAATATCCGCGTCGTCCAGCAGAGCAAGGTCATGATAATCGAGCGCCTTGGCAAATATCAGGCCACCTGGGGCACCGGCATCCATGTCAAGATCCCCTTCTTTGAAAGAGTCGCAAAGACCATCTCCCTCAAGGAGCAGGTCGCGGACTTTCCGCCTCAGCCCGTTATCACCAAGGATAACGTCACCATGCAGATCGACACCGTTATCTACTTCCAGATAACCGATCCCAAGCTTTACACATACGGCATTGAGCACCCCATGGTCGCTATCGAGAACCTGTCGGCAACCACGCTGCGTAACATAATCGGCGATCTCGAGCTTGACCAGTGCCTTACCAGCCGCGACCTTATTAACGGAAAAATGCGCACCATCCTTGACGAGGCTACCGACCCCTGGGGCATCAAGGTAAACCGCGTTGAGCTTAAAAACATCCTGCCGCCCAGAGAGATCCAGTCGGCGATGGAAAAGCAGATGAAGGCAGAGCGTGAGCGCCGTGAAGCCATTCTCCGCGCCGAAGGCGAAAAACGTGCTGCGATCCTCGAGGCCGAGGGCGAGAAGGAGTCGGCTATTCTGCGCGCGGATGCAAAGAAGCAGCAGCAGATCCTTGAAGCCGAAGGCGAGGCCGAGGCTATCCTCAAGGTTCAGACCGCTACCGCCGAAGGTATCCGCCTTATAAACGAGTCCATGCCGAGCGAGGCCGTGCTGAAGATCAAGGCTCTCGAGGCATTTGCCGCAGCCGCCAACGGCAAGGCGACCAAGATCATCATCCCCAGCGAGATCCAGGGCATTGCAGGCCTGGCCGAGGGTGTTGTTCAGTCTGTAAAGGACGTTCCGGCAGACAAGGCAGAGTAAGAAAAAAGTTTAATAAAAGACCCGACGGGGGCTCCGCCGGGTCTTTTTGAGGTATATTATGATCAAAGTAGCACAGTTTATGAAAAACCACGGCATGGATGCCGAGCGCATCGACCTTGCCGAATACACGAAAGCCTTTGCCGGCGCGATGCGCTCTGGGCTTGACGCTTTTCAGAAGGAAATGCCGATGCTGCCGACGTATCTGTACTCTTCCGGCAAGCTCCAAAAGGGCGGCAAGGCCGTAGTCATTGACGCCGGAGGCACGAATTTCCGCACGGCCGTCGTGGGCTTTGACGGCAAAAAAGCCGTTATCGAATCGCTTGACAAGCGCCCCATGCCCGGAGCGGACGAGTCTGCGGAATGGAGTGAGTTCATCTCCTGCGTTGCCGACTGCGTGCAGCCGCTTCTTAAGCAAGCGCAGGATATCGGCTTCTGCTTTTCATATCCGATCGAGATCACGCCCGAGTGCGACGGTAAGGTGCTCGGATTGACAAAGCAGGTGGATATCAAAGGTGCTGTCGGTTCGTATCTCGGCGCGGCTCTGCGCGCGGAGCTTGAAGCTCGAGGCGAGCACCCGGGCAGAATAGTCGTTTTGAATGATACCCCGGCTACGCTGCTTGCCGGCAAGGCACTCGCCAAGGGCGGCTATGACGGCTATATCGGCCTCGTTGCAGGAACCGGCTGCAACACCTGCTGCGAGATCGAATGCGGCAGGATAGGCAAGCTCAATGTACCCGGCGGCAGGAAGATGCTCGTCAATCTCGAAAGCGGCTCTTTTGCCGGATTTGCGCGCGGCGACGCAGACCTTGCAATGGACGCCGACCTGCCGGACACCGGCGAGTATGTCGCGGAAAAGATGATATCCGGCCGCTATCTCGGGCAGGTGTGCATGTATACGTTGAAAATTGCCGCTGCCGAGGGACTTTTCTCCGAGCGCGCATCCGAGATGATCGAGAAAATGACCGAGGTCGTGACCCCAACTATCGACAAATGGGGCAGCGGACGCTTCCCGAAGGGCTTCAACAGCGAGGACAGGGTCAATCTGGTTTACATAATCAACGAAATTTTCGAGCGCTCGGCCAGATGCATTGCAAGCATGCTCTGCGGCATACTTGAGGTCACGGGAGCGGGCGAGGCACGCCCTGTGTGCATCGCGGTGGACGGCTCGCTGTATTCCGAGAGCAAGCTCCTGCGGCCCGAGCTTGAACGGTTCATGGACGTGTACGCCGGAGAGATCATGGGCAGACGCTATGAGTTCGTGAATGCCGAAAATATGAGCCTTATCGGAACCGCCGCGGCGGTTTTGCTGAAATAAACTATGAAGCACGCATTTAGAAAAATCATACCGCTGCTTCTGGCGCTGTGCATTGCCCTGTCGGGCTGCGCCGCGCAGGAAGCGGAGAAAAAGGACAGCTCAAAGCTTCAAATTGTCTGCACAAATTTCCCGGCCTATGACTTTGCACGCGAAATGGCAGGGGACAGGGCGCAGATAAAGCTTCTGATAAAGCCCGGCGCGGAGGTGCACTCGTACGAGCCTGCGCCAAAGGAGATCGTTGCAATACAGGAAAGCGATCTGTTTATCTGCAACGGCGGCGAGTCCGAAGCCTGGGTCGAGTCGCTCGTGTCCGACGATGTAAACGTTCTGCGCATGATGGACTGCGTTGAGACCCTTGCCGAGAGCAGCGAGGGCATATACGCTTCCGACCACGACCACGAGGGCGAGCACGACCATGATGCCGACCATGACCATGAGCACGAGGAAGAGGAGCTTGACGAGCATGTGTGGACAACGCCAGGCAACGCGGCGAAGATCTGCTATGCCCTGTGCGATAAGCTCTGCGAGCTTGACCCGGATAACGCAAACGAATACATGCTCAATTACGAGGTCTATAATGCAAAGCTCATGGAGCTTGATATAGACATACGCACGACCGTCATGAACGGAGTGCGCAAAACGCTTGTTTTTGCCGACAGATTTCCGATGCGGTACTTCACGCGCGAGTACGGCCTGACGTATTACGCTGCCTACCCCGGCTGCGCGTCGCAGACCGAGCCGTCGGCCAAGACGGTGGCGTTCCTCATCGACCATGTGCGCGAGGAGAACATACCGGCGGTGCTGTACATGGAGTTTTCAAACGAAAAGATGGCAGATGTTATCTGCGAGGATACCGGCTGCAAAAAGCTGCCGTTTTACTCGGCGCACAGCATCACCGCACAGCAGTTTGAGGACGGGGTGACTTACCTTGACCTCATGCGCATGAATATAGAGACCCTGAAGGAGGCGCTTTACTGATATGGCACAGATAATATGCCGCGACCTGAGCTTTGCATATGACGGCGAAACGGTGCTCAGTGACATAAACTTTTCGCTCGATGCAGGCTCGTATCTGTGCATCGTCGGCGAAAACGGCTCGGGCAAGAGCACGCTCATGCGCGGACTTCTCGGGCTGAAAACGCCTTCGACCGGCACGATAACGTTCAAGGATCTTAAGCCGACTGAGATCGGCTATCTTCCGCAGCAGACGCAGATCCAGCGAGATTTTCCGGCATCCGTGCGCGAGGTGGTGCTCTCGGGCAGGCTCAATTCCATGCACGGCAGGTTGTTCTATAACGCTGCCGACAAAGCCGCCGCGGCCGAGAATATGGAGCGGCTCGGCATTGACGATATAGCAGACCGCTGCTATCTTGAGCTTTCCGGCGGACAGCAGCAGCGCGTTCTGCTTGCGCGCGCAATGTGCGCAACGAAGAAGCTGCTGCTTCTCGATGAGCCGGTGACAGGCCTTGACCCGGTTGCGGCAAACGAGATGTATAATCTTATAAAGCTTGTCAACCTCTGCGATAACACGAGCGTCATCATGATATCGCACGATATCCACGCCGCGGTGAGATACGCAACGCACATTCTGCACCTCGGACACAGCCAGCTTTTCTTCGGCACGACCGCGCAGTACCGCGAAAGCGATCTCGCGCGCAGATTTGTGGGAGGTGAGAGAGCGTGATTGAGCTTATTAAAGAGATGTTCTCTTATCACTTCATGGTCAGAGCCGTGGTAGTCGGCGTGCTCGTTTCGCTGTGCGCGGCGCTGCTTGGCGTATCGCTCGTGCTCAAGCGCTATTCCATGATCGGCGACGGCCTGTCGCACGTCGGTTTCGGCGCGCTGGCTATTGCGGCGGCTGTGAATGTCGCGCCGCTGTATCTTGCCGTTCCGGTCGTTATCGCGGCGGCGTTCCTGCTGCTGAGGATAAATCAGAACAGCAAGATAAAGGGCGATGCGGCTATCGCGCTGATATCCTCGTCGGCGCTGGCAATAGGCGTTGTTACCGTCTCGCTCACAACGGGCATGAACACCGACGTTTCAAACTACATGTTCGGCAGCATACTGTCACTCAGCCATGCCGACGCGGTGCTGAGCATAGTGCTCTCCGCCGTTGTGCTTTTGATGTTCGTGCTGCTGTATCCGCGCATATTTGCCGTCACCTTTGACGAGACCTTTGCGCGCGCAACGGGCACAAAGGCGCAGCTCATAAACAGCGTCATAGCCGTCCTCACCGCCGTCACGGTGGTCATCGGTATGCGCATGATGGGCGCGCTGCTCATATCGAGCCTGATAATTTTCCCGGCGCTGACGGCAATGCGCATCTGCCGCAGCTTTAAGGGCGTTGTCATATGCTCGGCGGTGATTTCCGTCGTGTGCTTCGTGATCGGAATGGCTGCATCTTATGCATTCGAGCTGCCGTCCGGCGCAGCTATAGTAATAGTCAATATTATCGCGTTTGCGGCATTTTCTTTTGCAGCTTTACTAAAAAAGAGAGCATAAAACTGTACAAAGCACATAAAAGCCGGCTCCGAACACCAAATTCGGGGTCGATTTTTTATGCAAAAATTCATGAAAACGGTGAATATTCGCACAATAATGAATATTATTCATTAAAAACGGCTGTTTAACGAAAAATTACGAATATTTTTTCAAAAAAGTGTTGACAACAGTGAATAAACATGCTAATATAGGCAACGTCGTAAGGAACGACACAAAAAACAGTTTAAAATTTTTTGAGAGGTATAGAAAATGAAAAAGTTTATCGCACTTATGCTCGCGATGGTCATGGTGTTCGCACTGTGCGCCTGCGGCAATGACACAGGCAATAAGGATAAAGACGGCGACCAGGCAAGCACAAAGCTGAAGATCCTTGACTCCGAATATGTCACCGAGGATTACGCTATCGGCATTGCAAAAGAAAACACCGCACTGCTTGATAAGGTCAATGCAGCTCTCAAGGAGCTCAAGGACGACGGCACTCTCAAGACTGTCACCGATTACTTCATCGCAGGCACCGGCACTCTCCCCGAGGTTCAGAAGAATGTTGCGGCCGACGCAGAGGAGCTCGTTATGGCTACCAACGCTACATTCCCTCCGTATGAGTCCGTTGACGGCGACAAGATCGTCGGTATCGACCCCACTGTAGCAGGCCTTATTGCCGATAAGCTCGGCATGAAGCTCGTCATTAACGATATGGAGTTTGACGCAATCATTCCCGCACTCACCTCCGGCAAGGCCGACATCGCAATGGCCGGCATGACCGTTACCGAGGAGCGTCTCCAGAGCATCAACTTCTCCGACAGCTATGCTACCGGCGTTCAGGTAATTATCGTTAAGGAAGACTCCGACATCTCCAGTGCTGACGACATCGTTGCAAAGATCGAGAACGGCGAGAACATCCAGATCGGATGCCAGATCGTAACTACCGGTTACATTTATGCTTCCGACACAATTGAGAACGGCGGCTTCGGCGAGGATCATGTTCAGGCATTCCCCAAGGGTGCTGACGCTATTGCAGCTCTCACCAGCGGCAAGATCGATTGCGTTATCATCGACAATGAGCCCGCAAAGGCATTTGTTGAAGCAAACAACGGCTGATAGCTAACCTGACAGGCGGCAGGGATTCGACTCCCGTCAGCTTAAACAATTTAATAAATGAGGCTCCGTGCGGTCATGGAGCCTCATTTTGAGCGTTTGAGAATTAGGAGGTAGATTTTTGGAAGCGTGGATGGCAGATATCAAAAGTCAATTCATATTAAATTTTATAGAAAAAGACCGTTGGCGGCTTCTGGTTGACGGTCTCGGCAACACACTCAAAATAACTGCCGTTGCCTGCCTTATCGGCATATGCATCGGTGTCATCATAGCCATAGTGCGGTCAACATGGGATAAAAACCACCTCACGATGCGACCGAGCATCGGCAAGACCCTGCTCGGCATAGTTAACGGCATATGCAAGGTGTACCTGACGGTTATCCGCGGCACACCTGTGGTCGTTCAGCTGATGATCATATACTATATAATATTTGCATCCTCCCGAAACAGCCTTGCGATAGCGATGCTCGCATTCGGAATAAACTCCGGTGCGTATGTCGCCGAGATAGTACGCGGCGGCATAATGTCAATCGACGAGGGACAGTTCGAGGCGGGACGCTCGCTCGGCTTTAACTATGTCCGCACAATGCAGTACATAATAATACCGCAGGTTTTCAAAAATGTTCTGCCGACGCTCGCAAACGAGTTCATCGTCCTGCTCAAGGAGACCTCCGTTGCCGGCTATGTAGCGATCCGTGATCTCACCAAGGCGGGCGATATTATTCGCGGTGCAACCTATTCGCCCTTCCTGCCGCTTATCGTCGTTGCACTCATATACCTCATAATGGTCGTGTTCTTTACATGGCTCGTCGGCAGGCTGGGAAAGGAGGCTGCGCAGCAGTGACCACTGATGTTCTCATAAAAAGTAGATGATCTCCAGAAGCAGTTTAAGGGCGGCAAGATCAAAGCGCTCGACGGTGTGAGCACCGACATACATAAGGGCGAGGTAGTTGTTGTCATCGGCCCCTCCGGCTCGGGTAAGTCAACCTTCCTCAGATGCCTCAATCTCCTTGAGGTGCCCACCGGCGGCACGATAACCTTTGACGGCGTTGATATAACTGATCCGAGCTGCAATATAAATCTCCACCGTCAGAAGATGGGTATGGTTTTCCAGCACTTCAACCTCTTTCCGCATATGACACTGCTCAGAAATATGACCCTTGCGCCGATGAAGCTTCTCGGAAAAAGCAAGGAGGACGCGGAAGCCAAGGCTATGGAGCTTCTCGCACGCGTAGGCCTTGCCGACCGCGCCAATGCGTATCCCAGCCAGCTCTCCGGCGGCCAGAAACAGCGTATCGCCATCGTGCGCGCGCTGTGCATGGAGCCTGACGTTATGCTCTTTGACGAGCCGACGAGTGCACTCGACCCCGAAATGGTCGGCGAGGTTCTCGACGTTATGAAGGAGCTTGCCCACGAGGGCATGACGATGGTCGTCGTTACCCACGAGATGGGCTTTGCCCGTGAGGTCGGCAACCGCGTGCTGTTCATGGCTGACGGTAAGCTCGTTGAAGAAGGTACGCCCGAGGATATATTTGAGCATCCTCAGAGCGAGCGCTTGCAGGACTTCCTGTCCAAGGTACTTTGATATGAATAAAACAGCACTCAAAAATGCCGCCATAGATTCAATCGAGTCTATGGCGGACTTCTACGAAAAAAACAGCAGATGAGATATGGGAGAACCCCGAGCTTTCGCTAAAGGAGTACAGGGCCGCGGCGCTTTACTGCCGCATCCTGCGCGAGCACGGCTTCAATGTGCGCGAAAAGCTCTGCGGCTCGTTTGGCAGCGGCAGACCGTATATCGGTATCCTCGGCGAATTTGACGCGCTCTCCGGCCTTTCGCAGAAGGCCGGATCGTGCGAAAAAGACCCCGTCGTTCAGGACGTGAGCTGGCTCACGCCTGCGGCGCAGATCGAAACTGCAACATGGCCCAGCGGCATGCCCCTGCACACATGGCAAACGGTTGCCTGCGGCAAAAGCAGCATAGCGTACAAGGGCATGCTTTGTGCAGGCAAGGTGATGGCGGCTTCCGCAATAGATCTCATAGAGGATCCTGAGCTGCTGAAAGCAGCACGCGAGGAGTTTAAGCGCCGTGCAAAGGGCGGATACACCTGCCCTATAGAGCCGGAGACCGTGCCGACAGCGCTCTGATGGGCATAATTTTTCTCAGTTAACAAAATTGTGCTTTCATTTTCCGCGCGTATGTGCTATACTTCGGGTGTTTGTGCACATTGGAGGCATTGGTATGAAAAAAAAGCTTCTCTTCGCCCTGGTGCTGCTGCTTATGGCGGCTGCACTGCCGATTTCGGCAAGCGCCGAGCTGGGGATAAAGCCCGTAGCCGACCCGTGGGACGATCCGAATAATCTCATAAAAGACGGGGCAGTTTATACGGCGTATAACGAAGATGGATATATTGTCGCGTGGGAAACGCCGGAATGTGATGTAAACGGCAAGTATATGCTCATCAAAAACGACACCGAGCTGAAGGTGGAATATCGCGTTAGCTATATGGGCGATGTGCCTTGGGGGCATGTCACAGTGAAAAACGACGGCGACGAGGATTTTGCCGGCTGGGTGCTTATGAGCGATTTGCTCGGAGCCGACGGTAAGCCGGCTGCGGAAGCTCCCGTCAAGATCCCCGACCACCCGATGATAGCGGATCCTACGCCCGAACCGAGCGAGGAGCCGGAAAATCCCGAGGCAACGCCTACGCCCACTGTCCCGGTTCGCCCGGAGCAGGCGATAAACATAAGCAACACATATAATTCCGCGATAGTGTACACATCCGTTGCGATCGCGGCAGTGGCGATCGCCTTTGCGATCCTCGTCCTTGTAAAGCATAAAGCGCTGAATAAAAAGGGCGAATAATACGAACGATTTAGGACATAATAATATCTGCAAGCCGAAAACCTTAGCACTCGAACAAAAAGAGTGCTAAGGTTTACAATTTATTCACAAAAAGCACTATATTTGTTCATAATTATATGGTACTTTATATACAACAAGAAACGAGAGTTATAAATTCAAAACCGAATTTAAACTCTCCTCAAAAATTGGAGGTATTGATTATGTTTGAACTTACACCTTTTGGCTATCGCAGAGTAGCATCTTATAATCCTTTCCGTGAGCTGGAGGAAATGAGCCACAGCTTCTGGAACGACGCAGATGTCAGCGGTTTCCGCACCGACATCAAGAAAGTCGATGGCAACTATGTCCTCGAGGCTGAACTGCCCGGCTTCAAGAAGGAAGATATCAACATTGATATCGATAAGGATTGCCTGACCATTTCCGCGGAGCGCAAGTCCGAGGAAAAGGAAGACAAGGGCGACAACGGTTTTGTACGCCGCGAGCGTTATTACGGATCGTTCAGCCGCAGCTTCAATATTAAAGGTATTGATACTGACGGTATCACCGCTGAGTATAATGACGGCGTCCTGACTCTGACTATGCCGGAGAAGACCCCCGAGGTTCCTGCGGCAAGACGTCTTGAGATCAAATAATCCCAAACAAATCAGATCAGATAGTTTTCTTTCATCCTCTCTCTTCCCCATAAAACAAAAACCCGATGCCTTTGCATCGGGTTTTTTGTTGCATATATGTCCATTGTATGGTAAAGTCATAGACATAGGAGACCACAATGTACGAAAAATAGGAGGAAAGAGATGAAAAGAAGGTTAATTGCACTGCTTCTTGTTTTCGCGTTGCTGTGCCCGTTGCTGGCTGTCGGAGCTGCGGCGGATTATACTGTGTATATAACGGACACCGGCGAGAAGTATCACAATTACGGATGCAGATATCTCAGTGAATCATGCAGACCGATATCCGCAAGCTCTGCCAGAGCAATGGGATATACGCCGTGCTCGGTCTGCAATGCGCCGGTAGCAGAGCCTGAGCAAACCGGCTTTGTTGACGTTGCTCCGAATAAGTATTACTCCGAGGCCGTCGATTGGGCGGTCGAAAAGGGCATCACAAACGGCCTTGATAAGAGCCACTTTGGCCCTCAGCAGGCATGCACACGCGGCCAGATAGTGACCTTCCTCTGGCGCGCAGCCGGCGAGCCGACGGTCGATGCAGGGATGACGTTTGACGATGTGCATTATGGCGATTATTGTTATAATGCCGTTCGCTGGGCCGTCAAAAACGGCATAACCAAGGGAACGAGCAGCACAAAATTCTCGCCCCAACAGCCGTGTACGCGCGGACAGGTGGTAACGTTCCTCTATCGTGCGGAGGGAAGCCCCGATGTCGGCAATGTCTGCCGCTTCAGCGATGTTGCTGATGATTCTTTCTGCCGCAGCGCGGTCATTTGGGCTGTTGCCAACAACATAACAAACGGCAAGACCGAAACGACCTTTGCGCCGTCGGAGATATGCAACCGCGCCCAGATAGTGACGTTCCTGTACAGATTTTATAATCAGTCTACACCTACACCTACACCCACACCGACTCCCGCTCCTACGCCGACAACACCTGTCAGCAGCGATTACATCGTCAGCGGCAAGCTGCCGTATCCCTGCCCCGAGCCTTTGAGCTGCGTTCCCACGCCGGAGGATGAAGCAACGCACGATAATGTTCTTGCGCTTTTGGACAACTATTGCCCGAACGGTGCGTATATCCTGCGCGCAACGGAAATTGAGGGCGACAATTTCATGACATGGATGGAAAACGAAGCCTTGCTTGACTGCATCGGAACGGCAGTGCATGAGCAGTCACATGGCTATACGTCGCATAACATGAGCTATAACGGAACGTGGGTCATGGCCTACTATACGGGCGAGGGCAAGCACATAAAGGTTCCCCAAACCGAAACATACCTAAGCGAGGAAATGGCAGTGCAGATCCCGGAGGAGCTGCGGACCTTCCGCTATGATACCTACGTCGGCAAGGGTGCAGTCGTTTCGGCCAATAAAAGAGGCATATACGGACTTATGAACGAGTTCACGGCATATTGCTGGGATACGATAACCAATAACTCAATGTATGAGTATTACCTCACGCAGGAGCTGACCGAGGAAAACTGGCTCAATTATGTTAAAATATCAAGCAGCCAGTATTATGCTTATTCGGAGTTTAAGTACTACATCCTTTCATACATGCTGTATGCAAAGGAAAATTACCCCAACATATACGAGCAGACGATGAATAACCGCGCGCTTCTTGACGCATTCAGGATAATCGAAGCGCGTTATCGCGGTGCTGTGGAGCAATATTTTGCCAATCTCGACAGATTGGAAACGTACCTGAAGGATAACGGTATAAGAGTTTTTCGCGACAAAGATATGTTCTATATTGGCTATTTTGGCTATGGGACATTTGAAGACAAATATTATAATCTGCTGGAAAACGCGATGAAAGCCCCGGAATACGTCCAAATGTACAAACTGATGACTAAATAAAACGAAAACGCCCGGTTCATTTGAACCGGGCGTTTTGCCGACTAAAATCGTATCATCGAGCGGTCGATATCGCTGATTTTTCGCGCGCCGCACATGTACATTGCGTCCTTTAGCTCCGCACGGAGCTTTTCGACGTAAGTCACGATGCCGTCGGTCCTGCCGCCGTAGTAGCTTATGAGGATGGGCCTGCATATCATAACGGCGTCCGCACCGAGTGCAAGCGCCCGGAAGATATCCGTACCGCTGCGTATGCCGCCGTCAACGATTATTTTCACCCTGCCGCCGACGGCCTCGACGATCTCGGGCAGCACCTCGGCTGTTGCGGCGGCGCTGGCCAGAACACGTCCGCCGTGGTTTGAAACGACTATTGCCGCCGCGCCTGCGTCGGCCGCCTTTACAGCACCCTGCGCGGTCATAACACCCTTGATGATAACCGGCATTTCGGCGTATTCGCAAAGCTCGCGCAGCTGCTCGACGCTTTTTGCGCCGGCATCGGGACTGACCTTCTTAAGATGCGGAAGACCGGCCGAGTCGATGACGAGCGAAACGGCAAATGGATGCGCTGCGTTTGCAAGGTCAAGATTTGCCTTGATCGTCTCCATGCTCAGCGGATTTATCACCGGGATGGCGATGCCGCCGTGCGCTATCGACAGCTCGCAGCCGTGAGGAAACACCCTCGCGTCGAGCCCGTCACCGAAGCTTGACGCAATGCCGCATATCTCGGCGGCCTGCGCGCAGCATTCGTTAAAGTCGCGGATATCGTCCGTGGGGTTGTACTGCGCCTTGAGCGAGCCGACCGGCGCGGAGATCAGCGGCATGGAGAGTCTTTTGCCGAAAAGCTCAATGCCGGTGTCAACAGGCGCGTCGGGAAAAATTGTGTCCATATTGAGCTTAATGCCGCGCCATGCCTTCCAATTGTCGTTTGCTCCGTTTCCGGGCGCTTTCGAGCCGGGGCCGGGCATGGTGTTTGCGCATGCAAGCCCGTTGCACTCGGGGCACACCTTGCAGTTCGGGCCGATGTTCTTTTTAGCGTTTGCGAGCACTTCCGCGTAGTCCATATCAATACCTCAAAAAATTATGTAAACTTAAATATTTCTGCCGAGCAGGGCGGCACAAGTCCGTTGCGGCTGCACCCGAGCAGCGGAACAAGTCCGCTTTCGCGCAGCTTAAATTCAGCGCTGCCGCGGTTGATAACGCAGACAATGCAGTCGCTTTCCGATGAGCGGCGAATGATGAGCACATCGGGGCCGGCGGCGGAAAACTCCGCTTCTCCGCTCATCAGTGCCTCGCTGCCGTTTCGTATCTCGCCAAGCTTAGCATAAAAGTTATGTAAACCCTTGCCCGACGGCTCAAACGGAGCGCGGTTGAACGGATCGCCGGCTCCGTCAAGGCACTCCTCGTCGCCGTAGTACAGGCATGGAACGCCGGGCGTGCAGTATTGAACAACGGCGCAGAGCATTTGCAGCCTGTCTGCGCGCGCCGATTGCTCCGGCGTGAGCGAAAATGATGCCTGCCGCGCACGGTCGAGCGCTTTCAGGCTCTCGCTTGCGCCGAGGGCAGAGTGCAGGCGCTCAACGTCGTGGGATGACAATAGGTTCATCAGCGCCATGTACATTGGCTTTGGATAGTTATGCTGCTGTGAGAGAAGGAAATCGCGCAGCGCGAATGCGTCCGACTCGCCGCGCGCAAAGCTTATCACCGCCGAGCGGAACGGATAGTTCATCACGCTGTCAAGCGCATAGCCCAAAGCGTAATTGCGGCGGTGACCGTAGCTTACCTTGAGCACCGCGTCCTCCCAAACCTCGCCGATAATGGCGCAGTCGGGCTTTTCGGCCTTTGCGGCATCGCGTATAAGCGCAAGCACATCGTCGGGAAGCTCGTCGGCAACATCAAGCCGCCAGCCGGAAGAACCGCGCCGGAGCCACAGCTTAACTATGCTGTTCTCTGCGCGGATGATGTAATCCTGCCAGCTCGCATCCTCCTCGTTCACCTCGGGCAGATCCTTGAAATTCCACCAGCAGCGGTAATCGTCGGGGAAGGAGCGGAAGTCAAACCAGTTAAAATACGGCGAAGCCTTGCTCGCGTGCGCGCCGACGCCGCCGTAGCTGCCGAAGCGGTCGAAATAAATGCTGTCCGCGCCCGTGTGCGAGAAAACGCCGTCGTTTATGACTTCTATACCGAGCCTTTCGGCCTCCGTACATAGGTTGACATAATCATCGACGCTGCCCAGTATCGGGTCAACGTTTTCGTAGTTTGACGTGTCGTAGCGATGGTTCGAGCGCGCCTCGACGATAGGATTCAGGTACAGCGTGCCTATGCCAAGCGCCTTGAGATACGGCAGCTTTTTCGCTATGCCCTTGAGCGTGCCGCCGTAAAAATCATCGGGGGCGTAGTCCTTCTCGCCGGGGCGCGGCTGCCATTTGACCGGCTCGGCTATGCTGCCGTGCATTTCCGGCGTTTGCCCGAGGCGGCGATGATATTCAATGCCTGCCTGCGCAGCGCCGTCGTCGGAAAAGCCGAAGCGGTCGGGAAAAATCTGATACATGATGCTGCGGCAGAATTTCTTAGGCGTTTTGAAGCCGCGCTTATACACCGTGAGACGAAAACCCTCGCCGCCTGAGCAGACGCGCGAGCTGTGCCCGTCGTCATCGGGGCACAGAAAGTGCTCACCGTTAATTTTGAATTTATAAAACAAAGCGGCGGGCGAGGGTGCGATAAACTGCGCTGTGAACATGTCGCCTGCGCGCCGCATGGAATGCTCCTGCGAGAAATCATCGCCGTAAACGCAGAGCAAAGCGTCCGTAACGCCGCCGAACGAGGCGATGGAAAGCTCGATCGGCTCTCCTTCCTCCACAGCGCCGAGAGGCGAGCGGAACGAGGCGTCATATGAGTCGTGGAAGGCGAGCTGACGAATTTTTAGCTCGTCGCGCAGCAGCTTGTCCAAAAATGCAGTCCTCGGCTGAAGCTCCTGAAGCGGCTCAATTTCCGCCATGCCGCAAAGCGCCTTTCCGAATGTGCGCACAAGAACGGAGATAGCCTCGTCTATGCCAAGCCCCTTGTCGTCCATGAGCAGGCGAAAAAGCTCAGCAGGGAGAAGCCGGTCCCGCGCTTCCGGCAGAAACTCATAGATCCTGCCGACAGGGTATTTAAACTGCTCGCATTTATCAGCAGCGTCAAGGACCTCGGCGGCAGAGCCGAGATACAGCCGCGCGGCTTCGGAAACCGCTTCCGCAGGCTGCCAGTGCCTGCCGTCGAACAGCACCTCGTGCTCCGCTGCGCCGTAATATTTAATGTACAGCCGGCCGTCTGCCCAAAGCTCGTCGTAGCCGGAGTAGGTGTTTATCGTTTTTATCAGAGCATCCATAGATAAAGCATTGCGTATTCCTCGGAGGAGCGGTCAAAGCTGAAATCGGCCTCCATTGCCTGACGCACGAGCGAGGACATGACCACCGGATTTTTATAGCAATCGAGCGCTAAAAGCATTGCGTCCTTCATCTCATGCGCGTTAAAATCGGCGAAAGAGAAGCCGGTGCCCTCGCCGGTAAATTTATTGTATGGCTTCACGGAATCTTTAAGGCCGCCGGTCTCGCGCACGATAGGCAGAGTGCCGTAGCGCATTGCGATCATCTGCGAAAGGCCGCAAGGCTCAAAGCGCGAGGGCATGAGCAGAAAATCGGCTCCGGCGTAAACGCGGTGCGATAACTCTTCGTTATAGCCTATGTATGCGCACAGTCTGCCCTTATAGCGTGCCTCGGCTTCGCGCATGAAGCTTTCGTATTCCTTGTCGCCGCTGCCGAGCATGAAAAACTGCATGTCGTTATACTGCATCAGCTCGTCGAGCATACGTTCTACAAGGTCAAAGCCCTTTTGCTCGGTCATGCGCGTGACCATTGCGAAAACGGGAACATCCTCGCGCTGCTCAAGACCGAAATCACGCTGGAGCGCAAGTTTACATAATTTCTTGCCGTTGAGCCTGCCCTTGTTGTACCGCGCCGGGAGCGCAGGATCGGTGTAGGGGTTAAACACCTTGGTGTCGATGCCGTTTATTATGCCGGACAGCTCGTGCGATCTTGCGTCGAGAATGCCCTCAAGCCCCTCGCCGAAGTAGGCGGTTTTTATCTCATTTGCGTAGGTCGGACTGACGGTGTTTATGCGGTCTGCGAAAACGCAGCCTGCCTTGAGGAAATCGGCGCAGTCGTTTAGCTCCATGAACTCGGGGGTGTAGTATTTATCCTCAACTCCGAGAAGATCCTGAACGTAGTCAAAGCCGAATTTTCCTTGATACGCAATGTTGTGTATCGTCAAAAGCCAACGCAGAGACGACTGCATCGCGCCGCCGTACTGAGTCTTTGCGAGCATGGGCAGCATTGCCGTGTGCCAGTCGTTGCAGTGGACGATGTCGGGCCTAAATCCAAGGTTCGGTATCGCGTCGAGCACGGCGCGTGTGAAGAAAGCGTACTGCTCGCCCTCTGCCTGGCCGCCGCGATAGATCTTGTCGCCGAAGTAAAACTCGCTGTCAACAAGATAGATGCACACGCCGTCAAGCTCAAGGCGCTCTATGCCGCAGTACTGAGTGCGCCAGCCGAGGTTTACATAAAAATCGAACATGTGCTCGACCTGAGATGCGTACTTATCCTTTATGCAGCGGTGATACGGAGTGATGACCCTTGCGTCAAAGCCGAGCTTTTTAAGAGCCTTCGGCAGCGTTCCGACAACGTCGGCAAGTCCGCCTGTTTTTGAAAGCGGTGCGCACTCGGCCGCTGCAAGCAGAATATTGGGTAGCTCCTTGCGGCCTTTTTCATTTAGAATGCTTCTGAACTGCTTTTTCATTTTCCTCAGTCATCCTTTCCGGAATGTATTCAAAATATACAGCCGACAGCGGCGGCAGATCGATCGATGCACTGTACGGCAGATCGTCAAAGCCTGTATTGCGGCTACGCAGCGTTTTGACATTATGTAAACCTGAACCGCCGAATTTCGCATCATCGCTCGAGAGGATCTCGCGCAGCCTGCCGGGCATAGGCAGGCCGATGATGAAATTCTTATGCTCGTTTGGAATGAAGTTGCACGCGCAGATGAGATAACTGTTCTGCTCCGGCCTTGCCGAGCGCAGGAACGCGATCGAGCTGAGCGCATTATCGTTCACATTGAGCCACTTAAACCCGTCCCATGAGTTATCTATCTCATAAAGCGCCGGGTATGAGCCGTATACATGATTGAGCGCTGCATAGTATTCGCGCAGCTTTTCGTGCATCGGGTAGTCAAGCAGCAGCCAGTCAAGCTCCTGCTGATAATTCCACTCGATAAACTGCCCGAACTCCGAGCCCATGAAGCACAGCTTCTTGCCCGGATGCGCGAACTGATAGCCGTACAGCGCGCGGAGAGTCGCAAACTTCTGCTCGTAGCTGCCGAACATTTTATCAAGCATCGATTTCTTCCCGTGCACGACCTCGTCGTGCGAATAGGCGAGGATGAAGTTTTCCGAAAAAGCGTACATCATGGAAAACGTCAGCTTATCGTGGCAGCCCTTGCGGAACAGCGGATCGGTCGAGAAATAGTCGAGCGTATCGTGCATGTAGCCCATGTCCCACTTGAAGCTGAAGCCGAGTCCGCCGACGGAGGGCGGCATAGTCACCATCGGATACGCCGTTGATTCCTCTGCTATCGTGACTGCACCGGGGTAGCTTGACAAAACCGAGGTATTGAGCTTTCTAAGGAAGCTCACAGCGCCGAGATTTATGTTGCCGCCCTCGCGATTTTTTGTGTATTCGCCATCCTTGCGGCCGTAGTTGAGATACAGCATCGAGGACACCGCGTCAACGCGGATGCCGTCAATGTGGTAGTTTTCAAAGAAAAAGCAGGCCGAGGAGATGAGAAACGACTGCACCTCGGGCATGTCGTAGTCAAATATCAGCGTGCCCCACTCGGGGTGCGAGGCCATGCGCTCCTCCTTGCATTCAAAAAGGCGTGTGCCGTCAAACTCGGCAAGGCCGTGCTCATCGCGCGGAAAATGCGCCGGGACCCAGTCCATGATAACGCCGATGCCGGCATTGTGCATGACGTCGATAAACTCGGCAAACTCGTCGGGCGTTCCGTAGCGGCTCGTCGGAGCATAGTAGCCGGTGACCTGATATCCCCACGAGCCGGGGTATGGGTACTCGGTCAGCGGAAGAAGCTCAATGTGCGTAAAGCCCATCTCTGTGCAGTATTTTGCAAGCTCGGGCGCAATGGCGGCATAGTTCACGCCGCCCTCGGGCGTTTTCCACGAGCCGAGGTGCAGCTCGTATATCGACATGGGGCTTGCAAAGCAGTTTTTCTCCGCACGGGAGCGCATAAAAACCTCGTCACGCCAAATATGAGAGCCTGTCCAAACCATGGACGCCGTATTTACTCCTGATTGTGACCACTGCGCAAAGGGATCGGACTTCCACACAGTTTTCCCGGCGGAAGTGGTTACGCAGTATTTATACAGATCGCCGTTATTAAGCCCGGAGGCAAAGCAATACCATATGCCGCCGCGCTTTTCCATCGGCGTTTTCGCCGGATCCCAGCCGTTGAAGTCGCCGACGAGCGAAACGCTCTGAGCGTTCGGCGCCCAGACTGCAAATCGGTGCATTTTGATCTCGTCCATATATCGGCAGCCGAGCAGCAGCCACGCCTTCTGCGCGCAGCCGGTGTTGAAAAGAAAAACATCGTCTGCCGGAACATATTTATCTATAAGCTCCGAATAGTTCATATCAGCACTCCGTATGAAAAACAATACTTTATACTGTATTATAAAGCACGGCAGGGCAAATGCCAATAAGTTTTTTGCTTGCATACGGCGGCAAAACATAATAAAATACAGTCAAAACAAACATCGGAGGTGCGATATGTTTTCATTCAACCATTTTAATTTTAATGTGTTCGATCTTGAACGCAGCCTGAAGTTTTACGACGAGGCGCTCGGCCTCAAGCCTGTGCGCGAGAAAAACGCTGCCGACGGCAGCTTTAAGCTCGTTTACCTCGGCGACGGCGTGACGGATTTCACCCTTGAGCTGACATGGCTGCGCGATCGTGATACACCCTATGACCTCGGCGAGCAGGAATTCCACCTCGCCTTTGTCGCCGACGATATGGAAAAAGCCCATGAAAAGCACGCCGCGCTCGGCTGCATATGTTATGAAAATCCCGGCATGGGCATATACTTCCTCGAGGATCCCGACGGCTACTGGATAGAGATCATACCGCCGAGAAAATGATTATGTAAACTGCAAGGAGTCTGCCGCGTAGGCAGACTCCTGCGTTATGTCAACTCCTCGATCTCCGTGACGGACACCTCGAACGCCGTTTTCTCGACCGGCTCGCCGCCGATGAGCTTTATGTAGCGGCGGCTTTGTATCCGTCCTTCAAGGGAAACCGTCGTGCCGGTGTCCCAGTAAGACGCCTCGCGCGCTTTAAGTCCCCATGTTATGCACGGCAGATAATCCGAGCGGCCGTATTTTCGATTTACGGCGAGCATCAGGTCGCATATGTCGCGCCCCATCGGCGTAACGCGCAGATTAGGCGGCTTGCACAGCGTTCCGGTCAGGCAAATAAGGTTGAGATCATTTTCGTCGCAAGGGAGTATTTCCTTTGCAAACACCGTTATCACAAGCTTTGCGCCCTCGCCGCTTTTTGTTGTTGAATGATCTCAGCTCGCCCGTGATGCAGAGCTTTTCGGTATCGCAGGCCTCCACGGCGCTTAAAAGCTCGCTGCGCGCGACGATGTTTATTGTGTCCGTTGTGCCGGATAAGCGCGCAACATCAAGCGCGAAGGTGTAAAAGCTCTCGCCGCGTGAGGCGTGCGAAAACGCCGGAGGCGCGCTCATAACTCCAATAAGCCTGGCAAAATTCGTGCATGTGTTTTCATCCATATATTCTTTCCTGTCCTTGTAAATTGTTTTTGTTAGAGTATATTAGGGACAAATGCTTGAATATGCCGCCGGAATGAAATATAATAATGTCATTACTTTTGAAAGGAATAAAAACTATGGATATAAAAGAACTGCTGGCCTACTGCGATCATACCCTGCTGCGCGTTGACTGCACCGAGGCAGAGATAAGAAAGCTCTGCGATCAGGCGATAAAATACGGCTGCGCGTCGGTATGCATTCCGCCCTGCCACGTTCCCGGCGCAAAGCGCTATGTCGGCGATAAAATGAAGATCTGCACCGTCATCGGCTTCCCGAACGGATATATGTCCACCGCTGCAAAGGCCTTTGAGGCTGCCGACGCCGTAGCAAACGGAGCCGACGAGATCGACATGGTCATAAACCTCTCCATGGTCAAGGACGGCTGCTGGGAGGATGTCGCCGAGGATATAAAGGCAGTGCGCCGCTCGTGCCTCGGCAAGGTGCTCAAGGTCATAATCGAGTGCTGCCTGCTCACAGATGAAGAGAAAATGCGCATGTGCACGATAGTTTCCGAGTGCGGCGCGGATTTCATAAAAACCTCCACCGGCTTCAGCAAAGGCGGAGCCACACGTCACGATGTCGAGCTGCTGCGCCGCTGCAGCCCGGATTCGCTTCAGGTAAAGGCCGCCGGCGGCATAGCCTCGCTTGAGGATGCCGAGGACTTTATCTCTCTCGGCGCAACGCGCCTGGGCACGAGCCGCATAGTGAAGCTCGCAATGGAACTCGAGCGCGAGAGTGCCGGCACAGATACCGGCAGCGAGAATTATTGAGAAAGGGCGGTGCGCCCATGCGTAAACCGGGCAAGGTGCTCAGCATAATAGGACTTATCCTGTCGGCCGCGCTGCTGGTCGTCGGGTCATATTTCATCCTGCCGCGTTCACAGAATTGGGCAAGCATATGGAGCGTGCTCACAGGCAGCGCCGCGGCGTACTTTGCCTATTATGCGTTCCACAAAAGAGATAAAGATTGAATTATTCACGGCATTCACGGCGGAGTGCCCCTCCGCCGTGAAAAAATCCTTGACAATAGTGAAAAGTGCTGATATATTAATAGGGCTGAAAACAAAGTAGGTACGGCATCCCCGACCTCACCGAGCCGCAAAAGGCGCGCTTCGGTCAATAGCATCGCCCCGAGCGGGGCTTTGTTTGCGCGGATGCTGTCAGGCATCCGTTTTTTGCATTATGGAGGTGTTACAATCGCAAGCGTGAATCATGAGATCAATGAAGAGATCCTCGACAAGGAAATACGCGTTATAGGTGACGACGGCGAGCAGCTTGGAATAATGTCCGCGGAAGCCGCCATGAAAATTGCGGAGGAAAAGGAGCTTGACCTGGTCAAGATATCCCCGATGGCAAAGCCCCCCGTCTGCAAGATCATGGACTACGGCAAATACCGTTTTGAGCAGTCCAAGCGTGAAAAGGAAGCCAAGAAGAATCAGCGCGTCATGGAGGTCAAGGAGATCCGCATGTCTCCCGGCATCGGCGAGAACGACCTGAACACAAAGCTCAAGAGCGCGCTCAAGTTCCTTGCCGACGGCGACAGAGTCAAGGTCTCGATCCGCTTCCGCGGCAGAGAAATGGCGCACACTCATTTGGGTGAGGTCATCCTGCGCGACTTTGCAGCAAAGTGCGAAGAGGTTGCAAACCTTGATAAGGCGCCCAAGCTTGAAGGACGCAATATGTCCATGTTCCTGTCCCCGAAGTCTGCTGCGGCAGTCAAGAAGGCACAGAAAGAAGCCGCCAAGAAGCAGGCAGAGGCTGAGGCCGCTGCCAAGGCGGAGGAAAACAACTGATTGGTTATTACAGACAGAATTCTGATAATAGCAGCATACGGAAGGAGAAAATAACTATGCCTAAACTTAAGACCCATAGCGGTGCTAAGAAGAGATTCAATCTCACCAAGAGCGGTAAAGTAAAGCGCGCACATGCGTTCAAGAGCCATATCCTCACAAAGAAGGACACCAAGCGCTGCCGTCGTCTGCGTTCCGGCGCAATTGCCGACGTGACCAACGAGGCAACCATCAAAAAGATGATCCCTTACAAATAATTAAGGGCTGACTGTTACTGATAGGAGGAATTACAAATGGCAAGAGTTAAGGGCGCAATGATGACCCGTAAACATAGAAACAAGATCCTTGGTCTGGCAAAGGGCTACTGGGGCAACAAGTCCCGTCATTATAAGATGGCTCAGGAGCAGATGATGAAGTCCGGCCGCTACGCATATGTCGGCCGCAAGCAGAAAAAGCGCGACTTCCGTCAGCTCTGGATCACCCGTATCAGCGCAGCATGCAAGGCAAACGGCATGAACTACTCCACCTTCATGCACGGCCTGAAGCTCGCCGGCATCGATATGAACCGCAAGATGCTCTCCGAGACCGCTATCCACGATCCCGCCGCATTCACCGCACTGTGCGAGAAGGCAAAGGCAGCAAAGTAATTTAACATTACAGGCAATTAACAGCCGCAGCAGTTTGATCTGCTACGGCTGTGCGCTTATTTAAGTAAAAGTAAAGGCGTGACCGATAAAGTCACGCCTTTTTGAGTTATGCCGCGAGGACCTTGCCGAGCACGCGCAGCGGCAGAGCGGGGGAGATGCGTATATCCGGGTATGCCGGATTCAGCGAATGCAGCGCAAGATAGCCGTCGCCGGCGACGAGCTGCTTTAGATACGCGCAGCCGTCGTAGAGGAAAATGCCGATCTCGCCGGTCATGAGGCTGTGCTGCTGGCTGACCCAAACGGTCTGCCCGTCGTGAAAGCGCGGCTCCATACTGTCGCCTGCTACGCGCACGCCGAAGTTGGCTCCGTCCGGGACCTCGGGGCCGACCTCGGTCATATCATAGTCCTCGCTGTCAAGAAACTGCCCGGTGCCTGCCGAGACGGCCAGCGAATACAGCGGCAGCATGCGCGTTTTGACAGGCTCCGGCTGCAAACCGTATCGCCCACTGTCGCGCAGAAGCTCGATATAGTCAAGCGCTTTTTTCCTGCCGACGGTGTTCAGGCCGGCGAGCAGCCCGTCGCGGCTTCCGCCGTCGAATGTGCCTGAAATATCGTCTATCTCAAGCGCGCGGCACAGAGCGAGAAACTGCCTGGCATTCGGAAGAGTGCTCCCCGTTTCCCACTTTGATATTGCCTGATTTGTGACCTCTATGCCGTCGATAGCAAGAGCCGAGGCAAGCTCGGCTTGCGAAAAGCCAAGCTCACGGCGCTTTGAATTTAAAATTTCGCCAATACTGTTGCTCATTGCGTGTCTCCTTTTGTGCTTTGACTACAGTATATAGTATATCTCCGCAAAAGGCAAGTAAAATATCCGATAAAGATAAAAATCCCTGTTTACATATCCGAAAACGCGATATATAATAGCTTCACTATCTTAAACGGAGATGCGGCATATGGACAGAGTGATACTTCATTCGGATATAAATTCGTGCTACGCGAGCGTCGAGCGGCTGTATAAGCCCGAGCTTGAGGGAAAGCCCTTTGCGGTTTGCGGCTCGCAGGAAATGCGCCACGGCATAGTGCTTGCAAAGGATGAAACGGCAAAACGCGCCGGGGTCAAGACCGGCATGGCCATATGGCAGGCGCGGCAGCTGTGCCCCGAGCTTGAAGTCGTTGAGCCGCACTTTGAGCGATACACGAAATATTCCGCGATGGTGCGCGAGATATATGCCGAGTATACAGACCTGTGCGAGCCGTTCGGCATAGACGAGAGCTGGCTTGATATAACAAACTGCCTTGCCTGTCCAGACCCCGTGAAAACGGCCGACGAGATACGCCGTCGTGTGCGCGCGGAAACCGGGCTTACAGTTAGCGTGGGCGTTTCGTGGAACAAGGTGCTCGCAAAGCTCGGCTCGGACTATAAAAAACCTGACGCTGTGACTGTTATAGACAGGGAACACTTTAAAAGCATGGTCTGGGGGCTTCCTGCTTCGGATATGCTCATGGTCGGGCGCAGTACCCGGCGCGAGCTTGCGCGCATGGGCATACAGACGATAGGAGAGATAGCGCGCACAGATCCGGAGCTTCTGCGCGCACGATTCGGCAAGGGCGGTATCGCACTGTGGCGGTATGCGAACGGTATGGACGATTCGCGTGTGCGCAGGGCAGGGGAGGAAGAGCCGCCGCAGTCTGTAGGCAACAGCGTCACCCTCGCGCGCAACATCGAAAACGAGTGTCAGGCGCGTCAAACTATGCTGCTGCTTGCCGAAAGCGTCGCGTCGCGCCTGCGCAGGCAAAATCTGCGCTGCCGCACGGTCGAGGTCGCGCTGCGCTCAGAGCAGCTTCAGTGGAAAACGCACCGGATGCGCCTGAGATACGCAACGGATATTACCTCCGAGCTTGCAGAGCACGGCATGGAGCTTCTGCGCCAAAGCCACAGCTTCTCGTCGCCGCTGCACAGTATGGGCCTGCGCGGCCTTGAGCTTGTGCATGCCGACGAGGATGAGCAAATGGACATGTTTGCAGATTATGTAAACTTAAATAAGCAGCGCAGCATCGATGCCGCCGTGGATAAGATCCGCAGCAAATACGGCTCCGGCAGTATCCGGCGCGCATGCCTCCTCGGTGAGCCGACGGCGGAAAACATCGCCTTTTGCTCGCTGCCTGATTGAAAAACCATCAGCACCGCTTTAGTTCAGCCTAAAGCGGTGCTGCTGGTTGAGCTTATTTATCGTTTTCGCTGCGGAATACCGACGAGATAATATATCTCGGACGCCCTTGACATTCGGTGTAGATCTTCGCGATATACAGCCCTATAATTCCGAGACTCATCATTATTATACTGAATCCGAACAATAAAATTATAATGACCGTTGTAAAACCGCTCAGGGCATAACCTGCGAATTTTTGATAGAGAGCGATCACTCCCAAGACTATGGAAACGATGAACATGACATAGCCGAGGATGGTCACTATCTGCATGGGGAAGCTGGAAAACGATGTAATGTTTGTTATGGCGTATTTGAAAAGAGCCTTTGTGCTCCATTTTGACTGACCGGCAGCACGTTCCCGAACCGAGTACGAAACGGTGGCCTTTTTAAAGCCGACCCAGAATGAGAGCGCACGGAAAAATACATTGCGCTCCTTCATTTGGTTTAGGGTGTCAACTACCTTGCGATCGAGAAGCTTGAAGTCGGATGAATCGGCCATGTCAAAACCGGTCATTTTGCTGATGATACCGTAAAATGTGTTAGCCATGAAGCGATGCGCAGCACTTTCACTGCCACGATCGTCCTTGACGCCCTCAACTACCTCATAGCCCTCCTGCCAAAGTCTGTACATTTCGACTATCTTCTCCGGTGGGTGCTGAAGATCACAGTCAATAATAACGCAGCAATCTCCGGAGGCTTTCTCAAGACCGGCGAACATTGCGGCCTCCTTGCCGAAATTTCGGCTGAAATTCACTCCGACAACATTTTCGTTCTTTTCGGCTGCATGGCATATCCGCGCCCATGTGCTGTCCTTCGAGCCGTCGTTTATAAATAGCAGCTCATACGGGATGTTCTCCTGCTGCATAAGCTGAGAGATCGCCTGTTCGGCTAATGGGACCATTTGCTCTTCGTTGTATGCCGGAACAATAATTGACAGCATATTTTACCTCCGTACGGTATCAGTCTGAAAACTTAACGACAATGACACCGTTTATCGTTTTTATAGAACCGGCGTTTGGATAACACGGCATTTCTTCAAATTCATCGGTCTGCTTTATCTGCTCTTCGGTGTCTGCATCAACATAGTCATACCGCGAAGCAAGAACATTGTACAAAAGATGCTTTCGCGTGTATATGTTTGCGACGGAATTCCCGGTGAACACACCGGTCATGCCGGGGGTGGCAGGAACATTGCTGTCCATATTGATCTTGCCGATGAGCGCTACGGGCGTTGAGGATGAAAAATCGTCCTGTAATTCGATCTTTGCAGTGAGCTTTGTCATAAACGCATAAACATTCTTATAGGTCATATCCATGTAGAAATATGCGCGATTATCGATCAGAACAAATTCGTAGGCACAGGCGAGCTGAGTCAAAAGCAGAGCCAATGTCAGCGCGAGCGACACAAAGCCGGAACGGGATTTAAGGATCCCACTGAAGCATATCCTCTCCGAAATAACAGCCGGGAAAATGAGCGGCAGCAGCATAGGATAAACCATAACAAGGTGAACCGTGAATTCACCGGCCATAACATAAACAAGATCGCAGGCAAGTGGGATAAGTGCGACTAATATGATAATCTCAATAATAGCGGAAAAGCTTTTATAAAGCCTGCGCTGAAAAATGATGGCAAGCGCCGCAACGGCCGAAAAGAGGAAAGCTGCCGCTGCGATATACTTGAAAAAGCTGTGGAATACAGCAGAGCGATAGAAATAAAAGAAATTTTTGTATGCTGCGGATATGCGATCTATAAGCTGGCTGAATGTGACTATACCCATCGAGCTGATGCCCTGATAATCAATAAGCTCAACGTTGTTGACCTTCAGGCATATCCGAAGAATAACGAAGTACAGGATCATGCCGAAGGCAAGGCCGGCTATGTATTTCAACCCGACTGTAATAAATTCCTTAAAGCTCGAAAAACGTGAATCTATTACATCAACAAGCATGGAAAAAACCAGCAGCGCGGCGGTAAGCGGAAAATATGACTGATATATACCCATCGACAGGGCAACAGCCACTCCGCCGAGGGCGATGGCCGGCCACTTCTTCCGCTGAATGAGGTGTGCAGATACAACCGACAGCAGCAGTGCGAGCAAGTATGAGCCAGAGCAGAACATAAGCGTAGGTTGAAGTGACGGTGGGGAAAGAGACAATGCAGGCGGATATGAGCAAAGCCGGCAAAAAGCGGCTCACGCGCAGTATTCGCATTATCAAAACGGCGGCAGCTGCAAAGTACAACGCACCGAGCACTGCGTTCAGCCACGGACTGCTGGTAAATCCGCTGATGCCCTGCGTAAAATACAGAAGCCACCGGCCCGACGAAAGAAGATTGGTGCCGTGGTAAAGATAGGCTATGTCGTCATGGTTTATGAATTTGTTCGTAAACATATACATATGAACCATGAAGGTCAGCACAAAGGTGCTTGAAAAAACGAATATGTCAAGTTTTTTTATGCTGCGCCTGCACAAGCCGGCGATGCAATCAACAGTGTTTCTGTTTAAACAGCTCTGCTCCGTTTTTCTCTCGTCCAAAAGCTAAACACCTCTCTTTAAGATATTACGAAAAAATCAATGACACAATGTTACTAAAATTATAACCAGCGCAGAAGCCGTGTCAAGTATTTTCACGATTGACAATACCTGCATCCGAAACCGAGCATATGTCATTGCGAGCCTGCATCATGGTAAAAAACATAATTATGTAAACCTTCATTTCATTTTCGATCGTGTATTTGTGCAGAAGGCGCGAGGCCTTAAAATTTTTTGCTTTATACCTCATTGAAAGCTAAGCGGCAAAATGTTATTATAAGCAAAAAATATCGGAGTGTATTGATATGACCGAAAAGCTTTATTATATCGACAGCCACATGAAAGCCTTTACGGCGACGGTTACCTCATGCGAGAAAAACGGCGACCGATTTGAGGTCACGCTCGACCGCACGGCGTTTTTTCCCGAGGGCGGCGGTCAGCTCGGCGACAGCGGAGTGATCGGCGGCGTTCGAGTATTTGATACGCATGAGAAAAACGGAGAGATCAAACATTATGTAAACCAAGCTCTGGAGACAGGCAAGACCTACGACTGCGCAATTGACTGGGAAACTCGCTTTCGCAGAATGCAAAATCATTCCGGCGAGCATATTGTGTCGGGGCTTGTGCATAAGAAATATGGGTACAACAATGTCGGCTTCCACATGGGCAGCGACGTTGTGACGATAGATTTTGACGGCGAGCTTTCGTGGGAGCAGCTTCTTGAGATCGAGCGCGATGCAAACCGCGCCGTCGCGGCAAACTACAAGGTCACGGCGACGCTTCCTGCGGAGGATGTGCTGAAAACTCTCGAGTACCGCAGCAAGCTTGAGCTGACGGAAAACGTGCGCATCGTCGAGATAGAAAACACCGACATCTGTGCCTGCTGTGCGCCGCATGTCAGCTCAACCGCCGAGGTCGGCACCGTGCGCATACTCACAGCCGAGCGCCGCAGACGCGGCGGAGACGGCGTGCGCATAACGATGCTTTGCGGCCTGGACGCATTCGACCATGAGGTCATAACAGATTCGAACAACGCGGAGATATCCATGCTCCTGTCGGCAAAGCGAACAGAGACAGCCGCTGCCGTGCGCAGACTTATAAGCGAGAACGAAAAGCTCAAGGCGCGTGCAGCGGAGCTCAGCCGTGAGCTCGCGCGGATAAAAGCCGAGGCTATAGAGCCGACGGAGGGGAACATCTGCCTGTTCGATAATGTCCTGGACGAGCCGGCGCTCAGGACGCTCGTGAACGAAGCTGTGAAAAAATGCTCCGGCCTTGCGGCGGTATTCTCAGGGGACGACGAAACAGGCTACAGATACATTATCGGAAGCTGCAATGCGGATCTCAGGAAAGCGGCAAAAAGTATAAATTCCGGCATCTCGGGACGGGGCGGAGGCAGCCCGGAAATGATACAGGGTAGCTGCACAGCGTGTTCATTAACTATTCAAAATTTTTTGACTAACTTCACGGTTTAGACACGATATACATAAATGTATAACAAAAATCGGCTAAAATACGCACTAAATGTTGATTTATCCGACGAAAGACAATTGACAAGAATATGACAGTTTGTTAAAATAAATGAGTACATAAGGGGCAGTATATGCCCCTGAAAAGCTCAGCAAAATATTTTTTATGGGGGGTTATCCGTGAGAGACCTTAAGCATCTGATTTATTTTGAGAATCTGCTTCAGGAAGCCAACAACGAGTTGGTCCAGCAGGCAAAGGCAGAGGGCAAATTCGCCATCGGCTATACCTGCTACTTCATGCCCGAAGTACTTCTCGACCTGCCCGGCTGCTTCTCCGTTCGTCTGAGAGCACCGCGCTGCAGCTCACCCGACATCGCGACTTACTACATGTCCGCCCGCGTATGTCACTATGGCCGCAGCCTTTTCGAGCGCGCACTCGAAGGCGGCTTCAATTTCCTCGACGCACAGATGGCGACCGAGACCTGCACCGTCACCTGCCGCTTCCAGGAGCACATTAAGCCCAAGCATCTTGACTCCGTCAAGGACATGAACGTCATCCAGAACGACAAGTTCTTCTGCGAGTTCACCGACGTTCCCTTTAAAAACACCGAGAACGACTATGAATACTTCCGCGATCAGCTCAGGGCTCATGTTCTGACCACACTGCATGACAATCTCGGAATCGATGTTTCCGATAAGGCGCTCAAGGAAGCCATCAAGCAGCACAATGAGGTCTGCAAGCTCATAAACGAGATAGGCGATTACCGCAAGCTTGATAATCCGACCATCACCGGCTATGAGTTCCATGTCATCCAGCTCGTATCGCTGGTATGCCCGAAGTATCTCATCCTTCCCTACCTGCGCGAGACAGCGAAGGAAATGAAGACCCGTAAGCCCGACGCAAAGTGGCCGTTCCGCTGCAAGGTAGTGCTCGCGGGAAGCGAGAACGATGACCCCGACTTCACCAAGCTTGTTGAAAGCTGCGGCGCAGAGGTCGTTTGCGACCGTTACTGCTACGGTGCAGTCGAGTCCCGTCAGCCGATAGTTGTAGAGAAGGGCGAGGATCCCCTCTATGCTATCGCAAAGCACTACCTCAAGACCTCCAACTGTCCGCGCTTCATGCCTCAGGATGAAATGCGTGCAAGAAAGCAGCGTCTGGCAGACCTCGTCAAGGAATACAACGCAGACGGCATCATTGTTTGCTCCAACAAGTTCTGCGAGTATTGGAGCTATGAGCGCGTTGTTGACACTGTCGTCCTCAAGCGCGACTTCGGTATCCCCGTATGCTCGATCGAGAAGGAGTACATAAACACCGCATCCGGTCAGCTCCGTACCCGCTTCCAGGCATTCGTTGAATCTGTCGAGATCAAGAAGATTCAGGAGGGCAAGTAATTATGGATTTTAAGAAAGCATTAAAGGATTTTTGGTATGGCAAGCCCCATACCGCAGAAGAAGGCGGTCGCCGCCTCGGTGAAAATTACCTCCCGAAGACCGGTATTTACAAGCATAGAGAGTGGCGCGGCGTAAAGGACACCATCTACTACTTCAATTATATTTGGCTGTACAACTACATCCACATGGTAATGGACGTAATGAAGTACGGCGGCCTTATCAACTTTGCAAAGGGCGTATGGCGCTACCGTTGGGTAGGCCAGACCTATCTGCCCGTTCTGCACTGGTTTGACCGCGGCATGGAAGGCATGCGCGGCGCGGCTCTGCGCGGCTCCGCATGGCATTATCGCGCAATGGTCAACGCGACCATCTATCAGTTCATGGCAATGTTCAATGCCGATACCAGACTCCACGGCGGAAAGAAGAACGATGCATGGTATCACACCATGGCAATGAAGGAAACCGTATGGGGCGGTATGTTCTACGGCTGGCGCGACAAGTTTAAGGCAGTTGCTCTGGAAATGATCCCGTACTTCGTAACCTGCCACGTTAACTCTCACACCGTCCACAACTACATCGACGCAGTTCAGTCCATCGGCCTGCCCGGCGACCCCTGCCCGATGTGCCAGGCTGAGTCCGGCCTCTACGTCCTTGACGATATTCCTGACTACAGTCCGTTCATGATAACCTGCAACGAGGCCTGCGACGGCTCCGTCGGTACTGCTATTCTTCAGGACTGGTTCAACGACAAGCCTTTGTTTGCTCTGCAGATGCCCATGATATTTGACGATCCCCTCGCAAACAAGTTTGTCCAGAAGGATATCGAGAAGTGCTGGAAGTTCATCGAAGACCAGACTGGTGTTCCCATGAACTTTGACCTCATGTGCGAGTACATTGAGCGTCAGAATGAGCTTATGAAGTTCGAGTGGGAGAAGTGGGAGGTTGCCGCACACACCAACTACTACCCCGTCAACGGCGTTGCACAGGCGCTCTACCGCATCTATCAGTCCCAGATGGGCGATCTTCCTATCTGGCACGAGGTAGACGGCCATGTCCGTAAAATTATGGAGCGCGCCGTCCGCAATAAGACAAATACCTTCCCCAACACTCGCCACAGAGTCATCGCATGGTCCTGCGCACCTCTGTACTACTCCAACTGGTGCACTTGGGCATACAATACCTGGGGTCTGAATGTTGTCATTAACATGGACTCTCTCATGTTCGATATGACCATCCGCACCGACAGCTACGAGAACATGCTCGAGGATGTGGCACAGTACCACATGTGGGCTCCGATGCGCCGTATGGCAGTCGGCGGCATGCACCACATCTTTGAGCTGTGGGATTACATGGAGCGTTTCAACTGCGACATGGTCGCAATGTACGATCAGCTCCAGTGCAAGGGTATGCAGGGCGTCCACGGCCTGTTCGAGGATGAGTTCCGCGACAGGAATATCCCCGCATTCTGGATTCCTCACGCACTGCCCGACAGCCGCACTGTTTCCCGTGCCGAGATCCGTCGTCTCATAAACGACTACATGACCACAGTTATGCACGAAGAGCCTCTGGATCCTTCTCTCCTCGAGCTCGACGACGACATGACATGGTAATAGGGAGGAGCAGAGAATATGAAAAAGTTTGTAAAGAAAGCACTTTGCCTCGGCGGCATCGGCTATGCAGCATTGTTCGCAGTATTTTTCTTTGATCTCGACGGTAAGCTTCTGTTCAACGTAGTTGAGCCCTTCCTGAAGAATCACTACGACAATATGGAGCGCAAGGATATGCTCAAGACACCGTACGACATGGATAAGTTCCCCGACTACAAGTACGACGAAGCCTGATCTTAGCAACAAGTAAAACCATTGCCGACTCCCGATAACGGGGGGTTGGCATAACAACGACTATAATAGTTAATTAAATATTTATTGGAGGCAACACTAATGAAATATTTTGGCGGTTGTGACGTAGGCTCGACCTACACAAAGGCAGTAATACTCGATGAGAACGGCAAGATGGTAGCAGATACCACGATAAAGAGCAAGATCAATTCCGAGGCATCCGCAGTAGCGGCAATGGCAGAGGTCTGCGAGAAGGCCGGCCTGAAGAGCTCTAAGGATCTTGAGTATCTTATCGGTACCGGCTACGGCCGCAACAAGGTTCCCTTCGCGGATGAGAACATCTCCGAGATAAGCTGCCACGCAATGGGCGTACACGTCACCGATCCTTCCGTCAAGGCAATCATCGACATCGGCGGCCAGGACGTCAAGGGCATCTCCGTCGACACCGACGGCACCGTGAAGAACTTCGCAATGAACGACAAGTGCGCAGCCGGTACCGGCCGCTTCTTCGAGGCAATGGCACGCTCCTTCGAGCTGAGCCTGCCCGAGTTCTCCAAGCTCTCTCTGACCGCTAAGAACGTCATCCCCATCACCGCACAGTGCACCGTTTTCGCAGAGTCCGAGGTCATCACCCTCGTCGGCGAAGGCAAGCCGATGGATGAGATCGCAGCAGGTATCGAGATGGCAGTTGCAAAGCGCTGCTTCGTCATGGCCAAGAAGGCCGGCGCTACCGACAGCATCACCCTGACCGGCGGCTGCGCAAAGAACGACGGTCTGAAGGAAGCTATCGAGCACGTTCTGAAGCTCAAGGTCGTCAACCTGAAGACCGACCCGCAGCTGATGGGCGCACTCGGCGCAGCAGAGTATGCTCGCCAGAAGGGTCTTGCCAAGGCAAAATAAGGCTTAAAATAGTCTTTACTGCGGTATCTCGACAATAGACATTGTACTGAGTTTTAGTGCCTCGCGTTCAATAGGACGAATGTCCTTTGGCCGATGCACTGCAATGGGTACGATCCGATAGGGCGTATCGCAAACTGCATAAGCATTAAAAGGCAGCCTTTTGGCTGCCTTTTTTGCACGCAAAAAATGTTGATTTACCTACGGGATTGGTGGTATAATGATCACGAGGTGAAATATATGATATCAACTAAAGGACGCTATGCAATACGCATACTGCTCGACCTTGCCGAGCACAACAACGGCAGCTACATTCCCATGAAGGAGGTCGCCGCCCGACAGGAGATATCTCTAAAATACATTGAGAAGATCATGCCGTCACTCAAGTCTTCCGGGCTTATTGACAGCGTTCACGGCATCGGTGGCGGCTACAGGCTCACAAGGCCGCCGGAGCAGTTTACTTTGTGGGAGATACTAAAGCTTGCGGAGGGCGATCTCGCGCCCGTTTCCTGCCTTCAGGATAACGCACCGGTCTGCCACCGCGCGGCCGAATGCCGCACACTGTCGGTCTGGCAGGGATACTACGATCTGACCCGTGAATATTTTTCCGGAATAACGCTTGCTGACCTTATGAACGCGCAGCGCGGCGGAGATTACGTCATCTGACGATCTCTCCGCCGCCGAGTACGGTGTCACCGTCGTATAAAACGGCGGCCTGGCCGGGGGTTACAGCACGCTGCGGCGCGTCAAAATGCAGCGTTACGCTGCCGTCAGAGTGGGCAATCGCCGTTGCGGGCTGCTCGGGTTGCCGATAGCGGATCTTTGCGGTGCAGCGGATCGGTTCGGCCGGAGTCTCGCCGCTGATCCAGTTGAAGCCGCGAACCTCGGCTGTGGACGAGTACAGCTCGTCGCTGCCGCCAAGCGTAACCGTGCTGTTTTCGGCGTCGATGCTGCACACATACCTGCGCTCGGGGAGTGACAAACCGAGGCCACGGTGCTGCCCGACGGTATAATGCGTTATGCCGCGGTGAGTGCCGATAACCTTGCCGGAAGCGTCGATGAAATTGCCGCACGGCGCTTTGATGCCTGCCAGCCGCTCTATTGCGGCGGCGTAGTCGCCATCGGGGACAAAGCAGATATCCTGACTGTCCGGCTTATGTGCGCTTGAAAGCCCGGCTGTGTCGGCGATAGCTCGCGTGTCGGTCTTGTGCAGAGAACCGAGAGGGAAGAGTGTGTGCGCAAGCTGCTCCTGAGTGAGCATGTATAGAACATAGCTCTGATCTTTTGATTTATCCAGCGCCTTTTTGAGCTGATACTTTCTGCCGTCAAACTCAATGCGCGCATAGTGGCCGGTGGCAATTTTGTCGCAGCCGAGAAGCTTTGCACGCTCAAACAGCTTATCGAATTTCATATACCGATTGCAGTCGATGCACGGATTTGGCGTTTGCCCCCGGAGATAACCGGAGGCAAATTTTTTGATGACCTTTTCGCGAAAATCGTCCTTGAAGTTGAATACATAGTAGCGCATTCCTAGCGAGAAAGCGACGCTGCGTGCATCCTCAACATCGTCGAGACTACAGCATGTACGGCCTCGCGGCAGACCGGCGTCGCAGTTATCGTATAGCTTCATTGTACAGCCGATGCACTCGTATCCCTCGTCGCACAAAAGCTTTGCGGCGACGCTGGAATCAACGCCGCCGCTCATTGCTATCAATACTTTCATCATTCCGCCCATGTTGCTGCAGGGGTCGCGCGCATCGCAAGTATGGTTCGGCTTATCAGCTCGTCAAGGCTCCAACCGAGCATATCCGCGCCACGCTCGATGACCTCGCGCGAGCAGCCGGCCGCAAAGTTTGCGCTTTTTGTATTTCTTCTTAACGGATTTGAGCTCCAGATCGTCCACGCTCTTTGACGGGCGCATGATGGCAACAGCGCCTATGAGACCTGTGAGCTCATCCGTAGCATACAGGACCTTTTCCATAAGATGCTCGGGTTTTATATCGACCGTGATCGCATAGCCGTGGCTTGCCGTTGCATGGATTATTGACTCGTCAAGTCCCTCTTCGCGCATCAGCTCTTGGCTTTTAATGCAGTGCTGATCCGGATACTGCTCAAAATCAAGGTCGTGCAGCAGACCGACAACGCCCCAGAAATCTGCCTCGTCCGCATAGTCAAGCTCCTTTGCGAAGTGTTCCATAACACCGGAAACTATAAGTCCGTGCTTTATATGGAAAGGATCGGAGTTATATTTTTTTGAGCAGCTCAAGAGCCTGTTCTTTGTTCGGAATCATGGGAAAAGCCTCCTGTGCTATTTGTGATAATTAGTCGGCAAACAGCGGGGTGGAAAGATAGCGGTCGCCGGTATCGGGGAGAAGAACAACGATCGTCTTGCCCTCGTTCTCGGGACGCTTTGCAAGCTCGATGGCAGCCCATACGGCAGCGCCGGAGGAAAATACCGACCAGAACGCCTTCGCTCTTGCCGATCTCCTTGCCGGTTGTGAATGCGTCGTCGTTTTCGACGGGGATTATTTCGTCATAGATCTTGGTATCCAAAACGTCGGGAACAAAGCCAGCGCCGATGCCCTGTATCTTGTGCGAGCCTGCAACGCCTGTGGAGAGAACTGCGGAGCTTTTCGGCTCGACTGCAACGACTTTGACATCGGGCTTCTTGGACTTGAGATACTGGCCGACGCCGGTCACGGTGCCGCCTGTGCCTACGCCGGCAACGAAGATGTCAACATTGCCGTCGGTGTCTGCGAAGATCTCGGGACCGGTGGTCTCAAAATGTGCTTTCGGGTTTGCGGCGTTTACAAACTGGCCGGGGATGAAGCTGTTGGGGATCTCCTTTGCAAGCTCATCGGCCTTCGCGATGGCGCCCTTCATGCCCTTTGCACCCTCGGTGAGCACAAGCTCTGCGCCGTATGCCTTCATAAGCTGGCGACGCTCAACGCTCATGGTCTCGGGCATTACTATGATTATGCGATAGCCTCTTGCCGCAGCTACGGATGCAAGACCGATGCCGGTATTGCCGCTGGTCGGCTCAATGATAACGGAATCGGCATTGAGAAGCCCCTTGGCCTCTGCGTCGTCGATCATTGCCTTTGCGATCCTGTCCTTAACGGAGCCGGCCGGGTTGAAGTACTCAAGCTTTGCGAGTATCTTGGCTTTCAGGTCGTGCTTCTTTTCAATGTGGGTAAGCTCAAGCAGAGGAGTGGAACCAATAAGCTGATCGGCGGAAGTGTATATTTTAGACATGATATTATCTCCTTAAAATTAAATAGTAAAATGTTTTTTATGATTCTTTTTGTTATGTGGATCAGATACTTTCAAGGGTCCGACATCGGAAGACAATATATGCTGCCATATTGATTACCTCGATTCAAAATAAATACCACTAACTTAGTAGGTTGGTAGCATTATAAGTCTGCGTTTTGCATTTGTCAATAGCTTTGCGAAAAAAGTTGAAAAAAGAAGTTGTAAAAAACGCACAAAATAGCAAGAACGTAAATGGCAATTATGACGAATGAATATTAACCGCTTGATATTATTAAGAATACTACTTATTATTACAAGTGACGGCATCAGTTAAAGCAAGCTGTACTTGCTGATGTATAAGGAAAAATACGGAGGAAATATGAAAAAGAGATTATTAAGCTGGCTGCTCGTGCTGGTAATGGTTATGAGCATAGCACCAATGAGCGCCCTTGCGGCTGAAAATAATGAACCTGCATGGGAACAGTATGTAATGAGCGCCGTTGACTATGAACATGCCCGGTTTTCTTTTGCGGCAGTGTTCGGCAAGAGCGTTAATATCACAAAGACCGGCATTGACCTTTATAACAGCACCGGGAAACTCACTTATTCTGCTAAGGATGATGTGAACATATCATCATCGCGGATTAAGATCGATTACACCGTGCCGTATAGGGGAAAGACCCTGATGACGGCCGAGCTTTATGTAGTTGCCGATGGCGAAAAATATGTGTATAGCTTTGAGTTTAATATGATCCACATTCATGATACGGGTGATAAGATCATTGAACCTACATGCACCGAAAAAGGGTATACGCTGCATGGATGCACCTGTGACACTTCCGCATATAAAGATACCTACACTCCTGCCCTCGGCCATGAGTTTGTTGATGGCAAATGCATACGCTGCGGCATTGATGTACTCGATGCGTTTACGGATGTGAAGAGGGACTCGTATTGCGCCGACGCGGTGCAGTGGGCGGTGGCAAACGGCATAACAAAGGGTACGGACGCGACGCATTTTTCGCCGAACGCAGGCTGCACGCGCGGCCAGGTTGTGACCTTCCTCTGGCGCGCCGCCGGTGAGCCGACCGTCGGCGGAAACGTCGGATTTGTTGACGTGGCGCCCGGCTCTTACTGCTACGAGGCCGTCAAATGGGCAGTCGCAAACGGCATAACCAAGGGAACCGACGCAACGCACTTCTCGCCGAACGCGACCTGCACACGCGGTCAGGTGGTAACGTTCATGTATCGCGCCGAAGGTGAACCGGCAGTCGGCGGAAACGTCGGATTTGTTGACGTAGCGCCCGGCTCATATTGCTACGAGGCCGTCAAATGGGCAGTGGCAAACGGTATAACGAAGGGCACGGACGCAACGCATTTCTCCCCGAACGCTACCTGCACTCGCGGCCAGGTCGTAACATTCCTGTACAGAGCACAGTAAGCGCAAAGAATACAAACGCACCGCACGAAATTCGTGCGGTGCGTTTTCTTATCAAATTTCAATGTTTATCAGCTGTGCATGAGACCGGCGGTTTTTGCCTTGCTCTCGTTGAAGCGCTTCAGGAATGGCTTGAAGGCCGTGTGCAGCAGGATGCCTGCCGGGATCGCGATAGCCGCCATGAGCAGCAGAACGAGGATACATTTGAAATAGGTGCCGTTGTAGCTGCCTGCGATAGTTTCGCGCATTGCGTTCATCGAATACTTAAACGGCATCACACCGTAAAGCACCTGGAAGAACTTCGGCAGCATCTCGACGGGGTAGGTGCCGCCGGAGCCTGCGACCTGAATGACCAGTACGATGATCGAGAACGCCTCGCCGACATTGCCGAATGCGAACACGAAGCCGTAGTTTACAAGCGTCGCGACAAGGCTCGCGAGCGCCGCGGCAAGCCAGAACAGGAACGGGTTATAGCACTGGATGCCGATGTAGAAGAGGTTGCCGAGCACGGTTATGAGCGCCGTGAGCTGGCCGATCGCGAAGAAAACGAAGTATCGGCCGAAGTAGGCTTCCGTGGTCGTGAGCGTGGGGAATTCCGAACGGCGCTTGATGTGCGGATGCATGAGGCTGACGCTCAGCAGCGCGCTTGCCCAGATGGCCAGAACGGTGTAGAACGGTGCCATGCCGGAGCCGAAGTTTTCGAGCGCGTATACCCTGACGACCTCGAGGTTAGCCGGGGAGGAGAGGTATTCAACAAGGCTGCTGACGTCGTTTTGCATGAGGTCGAGGATATTTGAAACACTCTCGGACGAGCGCAGCTCGTTAACGTTTGCCTGAACGTTCGTGACAAGTTCGAGCATGGTGTTCATGACCTCGCGAGTGCCGTTTATGCTCTGCGTGCAGGAGCCGAGGGCAGAGGTGAACTGCTGCAGCGTGAGCGCCTGACTGTTGACGTCGCCTTGGATCTGCGCGATAAGTGAATCGAGGTTATCCAGCGACGACTGGAGCGTGGTCATGGAGTTTATGAGGTTGCTGTCAATATTGGTCTGCTGAAGAATATCGTCAAAGCGGATGACGCTTTCGTGCAGCTGTTTGTTTACGTCGTAGTACAGATCGTCAAGGATCTCGCCCTCGTATTCGTTTATGCCGCCCTCGCCGTAGAGCGCGTCCCAATCGATATACGAGCTGCCGGCACCGGCCGGGTCGCCGCCGGTCGCCTCGTCAAGGCGTTCGATGGTGTTGCGTAGCTGCTCGGAGCTGTTTCTTATGGCGTCGGCCGAGTAGATGACATCCTCCTTGCTGGTCGCGAGGCGATCCTGCATGTTGGATATGCTCTTGCGGCTGTTGTTGAGCATATTCACGACGTCGGGCAGGAGATTGCTGGTCATCGTCGTTACGTTCAGCGCCGACTGCGTGACCGCTGCCATGGAGTCCATGATGGAAACATAGGTGCGCAGGTCGGTTTTTATATCCTCAAGCTGCTCGTCCAGACCGTCCAGCGACAGGGAAGCGTCGCTGCCGATGCCGGAGAACACTGAGGTGAAGTTTGAAAGCTCGTCAACGATGGAGGCGAGGAAAATGCTGTTTACCTCGTTCTTGACGATGCTCTGAGCGCGGTCGGTAACACGGGAAGCAACGGCGTTCATCTTCTGGTTATCGTAGTAGATGATCTCGGGCGTTTCAAACTCGCCGTCGGTAAAGCCGAGCAGAGAATCACTGAAATCGGCCGGGATGACGAGACCGGCGTAGTAATCGCCGCTGTACAGGCCGTCCTGCACCGCCTGCTCGGAATCGACAAACTGCCAGTTGATCTGGTTGTTGCCTTTGAGCTTTTCTATAATGATGTTGCCGACATTGAGGTCAAGCCCCACGAACGTGGTGCCCTCGTCCTCGCTCGCAACGGCGATGGTGAGGTTCTTCGTCGAATCTGGGGTGTACGGATCCCAGTTCGAGATGATGTTGAACCATGCATACAGGCACGGGATCAGAGCCAGACCGAAGACGCAGACGATCGCAACAACGCTCTTACTCAGACGCTTAATATCCGAACGGATGATGGCTAAGACGTTTGAAGTTTTGTCTTTTAATTTGTTCATCGCATTACTCAGCTTTCGTAGAGTGTTATTCGTCCTTGCCGGTCGGTGCTTCTTCATAGTTGTCATACTCGAAGCTTCCGGCTTTATCGTCGTTTTCCGGCGAGCGGCTGCGTATTGACTCGCGTATCGCCTCGGCTCTCGGATCGGAGCCGGCGGCGCTTTCGGCGATCTTCGGCTGTTCGCTGCCGCTTTGTTCGACCCGTGTTATCATTTTTCTTAGCGTATAGTCCTGATACTCAATAACGATGAGGATTGCGGCTATGATAAACATTGAGACTATCCACAAAACGAGGAAGATCGTTTTTGAGCTGTTGGTGAAAAACAGCATCACGAGGAAGATTGTCGGAACGATCAGCAGACTGCGCAGCGCCATTTTCATGCGTCTGACGTTGTTGTCGTGCATCTGCCGCAGGCACGCCATCAGCTCGTTATACTTTTTTTCGTACTGAGTATCCATAATGATTGCTCCTGTAGTTTTTACATCATTTCCGTCTTGTCAAGCTGTTCGTTCATGTACTTGTTTATGCCGCCAAGAGGGCGCTTTGCGAATATGCCGATGAGCAGGCCGATAACGAAGAACAGCATAAGCTGCAATATGTATATCAGATACTGATTCTGATACAGACCGGCTATAGCCTCGCGCATTGCATTTATCGCGTAGGGGAAGGGGAAGAACAGGTAGACCTGCTGGAAGAAGTTTGGCAGCAGCTCGATGGGGTATGAGCCGCCGGAGCCGGCTATCTGAATGATAAGTATGACGACGATCAGCGCTCTGCCGATGTTGCCGAAGGCAACGGCAAAGGCGTATGCCAGCATCGAGCACGCCATCGAGGTGAATACGCCCGACAGCAGAAGCAGACCGGGATGCACACAGTCAACGCCCAGAATGATGAGGTTGCCGAGCATGGTTATAAGCGTCTGAATCTGGCTGAGCACGAAGAACAGCAGGTAACGTCCGAAGAAGCGCTGCTTTTCGGTGGCCTCGGGAACGGGGATGGGCGCGTCGCACTTGAGTATCGCGTTGAGTATGACGCAGCCGACCCAGATAGCGAGCATGGAGTAGAACGGCGTCATTGCCGCGCCGTAGGACTCAACGGGGTATACGGACTTCGATACCATGGAAACGGGGCTTGAGAGGAACGAGCCGATGCTCTCGGGATCGACGTTCAGGAAGTCGAATACGTTCTGAAGCGTGCCGTTTTCGGGGTTGCCGTCGAGCATCTCGATGAAATCATCGATCCTGCCGCTGTAGGAGGTGATCAGATCCTTGACCTGAATAAGAGCGTTGTTGACTGCGCCGAAGGTGTTGCCAAGCTCTTTGACGATGGGCGTTGTCTTGCCGAGAATGCCGTTGAGGTCAAGCAGCAGAGCGGATACCTCGCCCAGACTGTCCTGAAGATTGTTGAGCATCGTGTCGAGCATGGGGTAAACGTTCTCGGTGAGGGTAACGCGGACGGTGCCGAGAGCGTCGCTTATAAGCTGCAGATCGCGAATAAGGTCGATGTCGCGGTTGCCGCTGAGAATATCGTCGAGGATAGCGCCGGCGTCCTTTGCGTCGCTCTGCGCGCTGTCAATGGCGCCGGTAACGCCGGAGGTGTCGCTTCCGCTTGCGGTTCCTACAGCCTCGGCCGTTGCGCCGAGTGCGGTGATCTCCTGCTCAACGACTCTGGTGTCGCTCTGCGCGGCGAGGAGTGCCTCCTGGCGCACCTCGGGATCGGAGGTGCTCTGTGCCTTGGAGAGGTTTGCCTGAATGCTCTGGATGCGCTCGTTGGTGTCTTCCTTCATGAAGCCGACGAGCGACTCCATCGACTGCTGAGTCTGCGTCGCGTCGTTGAGATCCTCGTAGTCATAGCCGGTGACGGCCTTGTAAACTGCCGGAACGGCGACGGTCTCATAGTCGGTTTTCACGGCTTCGATAGCGCTCTTGTTGTGCGCCGCGAGAACTCTTGTCTGCTGTGCGTCGGTGAGGCCGCCGTTGAGGCCAAGCTTATCGCGCAGCTGAGTGATCTTGTCGGTGAGCTTGTTGAGCGCAGTGAGTGCGTCCTCGACCTCTGTGTTTGTAAGACCCGAGTGGGTGAGGTAGTCGATAAGCTCCTTGTACTGAGCTTCAAGCTCCGCAAGAGCCGCCTTTGCGGCTTCCGCATCCTCGGTGCCGCCGTTATAGAGCCTGTCGAGCTTGTATATTGCCTCGTTGACAGAGTCCTGCAGCTCGGTGAGCATGCGGTTGACCTCGTCGTTTATAAGCGCAAGATCCTTCTTTGTGTCTTCGATATATACTATCTGCTTTGAAATGTTCACTCTCTCGTTGCCGATGAGGTAAATTGAATAGTTCAGAGTGTTATTCGTGCGCTGGAGAGTGTCGATAAGCGAGTTATTCGCGGAAATAAACTGATCGATGGTGCCGCTGTAGCTTATGAGATTATCGTTTATCTTCTTGAGCGTGTTCTTGAGCATCTCGGCAGAGGAGCTGCCCTGCACGTCGGAGGAGAAGGAGTTGAGCTTGTCAAACAGCGTTTCGACGACCGTGGAAATGTACTTTTCGTTTACGATCTTCTTGACCTTATCGCCGGCGGCCTCGACGACCTTGACGGCAACGGCGTTGGTCTTTTCGTTCTGATAGAACTTGATCGTGGGGTTGTACATATCCGTAGTCAGGAAGTTGTACATATTATATGTAAAGTCGGGCTCGATGATAATTGCTGCGTAATATTTGCCTGCATAGAGATCCTTGACCGCCTTATCGGCGTCGTCGAGGAACACAAATCCGAAGTTTTCGTCATCCTTGATCTCTTCAATAAGAGCTTTGCCCATGTTTACGATGTTGCCGTCGGAATCCATATAGTCCTTATCGTTTGAAACAACGGCTATGGAAACATCCTTGGTTTTCCCATACGGATCCCAGAACGCATAGATGTTGAACCATGCGTACAGGGCCGGCAGTATAAGGATCGCCAGGATGATGAGGAAGGCGAAGAAGTTCTTATAAAGCGCCCTCAGATCATGTTTGAAAATCCTGAAAATATTACGCATATCGGACAATACTCCTGTCAAACTTAAGAGTAGTATAATACGAAGATGAGCCGAAAACGGCTGCAAATTGTCGATTACAAAACGGTAACGATTTAGATACAAGGGTATTGTACAAGTAATTAAAATAATTGTCAAGTAGACATAACCACATAAATACATAAAATTTTTGCATGATTGTGGTCAGTAAAAATCACGACACAACATCTTGTATGTACAAAGATTTTAGCAGGAATTACATGCTCCGAGCGGGAATATAACGGCGCATTGCGGCAATGATAAGTAACGGGTCAAGAAACCGTACCCAATACAGAAAAGGAGATGTAAAAGCTATGTCTAACAATTCCAGCAATCATCTTGTTGTCCCTGCTGCACGCGAGGCAATGGAGAAGTTCAAAATGGAAGCTGCAAACGAGGTCGGCGTAAATCTCAAGAACGGCTATAACGGCGATATCACCGCCCGCCAGGCCGGCTCCGTCGGCGGCCAGATGGTCAAGAAGATGATTCAGGCATACGAAAACGGCCTTAAGTAATCCGAAGAGAGCAAAAGAAAAAGCGATGCCTGCATTTTGCAGGCATCGTTTTCTACATTATTAAAATATGACGTCAGTCGCGGTATTCAAACTCAAGATTATAGATGCTAACTGTGTCACCGTCCTGAATACCCATATCCTCCATGCGCTGATAAACTCCGTTATCGCGCAGGACGCGGTCGAAGTACATCATGCTCTCGTTGTCCGAGAAGTTGACGGAAGACATAAGGCGCTGGAGCCAGCCGCCCTCGACGACCCACACGTCGTCATACTTTTCGATCGTAAGATCCTCGGACGTGTCGATCACGGGTTCGGGCGGTACATAGTCGGCCTCGAAGCGAATGACCGGGGGAAGCTCGCTGAGCATCTCGGAGGCCATATTCACAAGCTCGTGCGTTCCGCTGTGAGTTGCGGCGCTCATCTCGAAAAACTCATAGCCGAGAGCCTCAACATGCGCCTTGAGCCGCTCGATATTCTCGCGGTCGTCGCCGCAGAGGTCGCACTTGTTTGCGGCAACTATCTGCTTGCGCTCGGAAAGCTCGGCGGAGTATTCCTTAAGCTCCGCGTTTATGGCGTCGAAATCCGCAACGGGATCGCGCCCCTCGGAGCCTGAAACGTCAACAAGATGTATCAGCAGACGGCAGCGGTCGATGTGGCGCAGAAAATCGTGGCCGAGACCGGCGCCCTCGGAAGCGCCCTCGATTATTCCGGGTATATCGGCCATTACAAACGAGCGTCCCTCATCGACGTACACAACGCCGAGGTTCGGGAACAGTGTTGTAAAGTGGTAGTTTGCGATCTTCGGGTGCGCCTTGCTGACAACCGAGAGCAGGGTGGATTTGCCGACGTTCGGGAAGCCGACGAGACCAACATCGGCAAGAAGCTTAAGCTCAAGCGTTATATCGTGCGCCTCGCCGGGGAGACCCGGCTTTGCAAAACGGGGGACCTGCCTTGTCGGAGTGGCAAAATGCTTGTTGCCCCAGCCGCCCTTGCCGCCGCGAGCCGCGACAAAGTCCTTGCCGTCCGACATGTCGTGCATTATGCCGCCGGTCTCGGTATCGCGCACGAGGGTGCCGCGCGGAACGCGGATATACAGACTGTCGCCGTCCTTACCCGAGCAGCGCTTGCCCTGACCGTCCGCGCCGTTTCCGGCAACGTACTTGCGCTTGTATCTGAAGTCCATCAGTGTGGACATGTTATCGTCAACGACGAAACGATATCGCCGCCGCGGCCGCCGTCGCCGCCGTCGGGACCGCCGGCCGCAACATACTTTTCGCGATGGAACGCGACCGCGCCGTTGCCGCCGTTGCCGGCCTTTATCGTTATTCGTGCTTTATCAACAAAAGAGGTAGCCATATTTCACCTCGCAAAATTCAAAAATAATATTCATCTAATGCGGCTTCTTCAAACCGATACGGCTGCCCGAAGCAATATGGCATTAAATGAAATGCCGGACGATTTTCGTCCGGCATCGTCATGTTAATTTACTGAGCGATCTCTTCGTAAACAGAAACCTGCTTGCGATCCTTATCCTTGCGCTCGAACTTTACCTTGCCGTCTACGAGAGCGAACAGGGTGTCATCCTTACCCTTACCAACGTTGGTGCCGGGATGGATCTTAGTTCCGCGCTGTCTGACGAGGATATTGCCGGCCAGGACGAACTGACCGTCTGCTCTTTTAGCTCCAAGACGCTTAGACTCACTGTCGCGGCCGTTCTTGGTAGAACCCATACCTTTTTTATGTGCCATTAAGGTTACACCTCCATTATCAGTAGTAGCGGGGAAAATTATGCGTTGATGGTTTCGATCTGAACCTTGGTGTAGGGCTGTCTGTGACCCTGCGTTCTGCGATAACCCTTTTTGGGCTTCATCTTGTAAACGCGAACCTTCTTGCCCTTGCCGTTCTTTACGACATTTGCGGAAACGGTAGCGCCGTCGATAACAGGAGCGCCGAAAACGGTGTTTTCGCCGTCGATAACTGCGAGGACCTTGTCAAACTTGACTGTCTCGCCGGCTTCAACGTCAAGCTTCTCAACGAAGATAACGTCGCCCTCTGCCACGCGGTACTGCTTGCCGCCGGTCATGATGATAGCATGCTTCATAAACTAACAATCCTTTCTTCAGGTCTCGCTCTCATGGGTGCCGGACACATCCGGACTTCCGACCCATTCAATGCGGCTCGAATAGCATATCACGACAGCCTTGAATTGTCAATGTTTTTTTCTCACTTTTTTGCGGTGAATTTAATGCCGATATTGCAAAAAACACGAACGAACATGAGATAATATAATGTAATAGAGATTATAGAAATGAGGATACCCGAGTGCTGAAAAAACTGCTTTCACGAACCGCGATAACGGCGGTCATAATTCTTGTGCAGATCGTGTGGATAGTTGCGCTGCTGCTCAGGCTCAGCGATGCTCTGCCGGTGATGAACTATGTTCTCCGCATTTTGAGTCTTGTTGCCGTTCTGCATGTTATTAAAAACGATATGGATCCGTCATATAAGGTCAGCTGGGTGCTGTTTATAGCGCTTCTTCCGCTGTTCGGAGGACTTATGTACGTCCTGTTCGGCAACAAGCGCCCGACAAGGTTTATACGGGATAAACTCAATGTTCAGCTTGAGGAAACACAGCGATACTATACTTTACGTTCGTCGGATGTCGAGGAGATCGACGATGACGGCGCAAGGGGACTTTTTAAATATCTTGAGTCCTACAGCGGCTACAGAGCCTGCCGCGATACGAAGACCGAGTATTTCCCTGTCGGCGAGGACATGTTCGCAAGACTCATCCCGGAGCTTGAAAAGGCGGAAGAATTCATTTTCCTTGAGTATTTTATCATAAACTCGGGACAGATGTGGGACTCTGTACTCGACGTGCTGCGGCACAAGGTCGCGCAGGGTGTTGATGTACGCGTTATATACGACGATGTCGGCTGTGCTGACTATCTTCCGGCTAATTATTGTCAGACATTGCGCAGCTATGGCATAAAGGCGATGGTGTTCAATAAATTCGTGCCTGTAGTCAGTGTCGTTATGAATAACCGCGACCACCGAAAGATAACGGTGATCGACGGCAAGGTCGGCTTCATCGGCGGCATCAATATAAGCGATGAGTATATCAACAGAAAGGAACGCTTCGGCCACTGGAAGGACACCGGCCTCATGTTCAAAGGTCCGGGCGTTGAAAATCTCACGCTCATGTTTCTGGAAATGTGGAATGCGTTCGAGGAAAAAGAGGGAACCTACTACGACTATGTTCCCGAAAAATACGAGGAGACCGGCAGCGAGCGCGACGGATACATCCTCAGCTTTTCCGACAGTCCGCTTGACGATGAAAACGCCAGCGAGAGCGTCTATGCCGATATACTCTACAGCGCAAACGATTATGTTTATATCACAACGCCGTATCTTGCTATCGACAGAAGCCTGCAAAACGCTCTGTGCCTTGCGGCAAAGCGCGGCGTTGATGTCCGCCTTATTACTCCGGGAATACCGGATAAGAAAATGGTATACCGTCTGACTCGGTCTTACTACGCTCCGCTTATCCGCGCCGGAGTGAAAATTTACGAATACACACCGGGCTTTGTTCACGCAAAAAGCTATGTTGCCGATGATAAGCTCGGCGTTGTCGGCACGATAAATATGGACTACCGCAGCTTATATCTGCACTTTGAGTGCGGAACGCTCATGTATGACAGTCCGGCGGTCATTGACCTGCGAAACGACGATCTTGCAACAATGGAAAAATGCCGCAGGATCGAGCTTTCCGACTGCCGCACGAGCTTCTTCGGCGAGCTTATCGACCGCATACTGCGCGTCTTGGCTCCGCTGCTGTAATACAATTGACATTATAAGAAAACTGCCGCCTCCGATATCGGAGACGGCAGTTTTTTCTCTATTAGCCGACTATGTCGCGTGTGTCGCGTGCGATAACGAGCTCTTCGTTGGTGGGGATAACGAAAACCTTGACCTTGGAATCGGGGGTGGAGATCATGATATCCTCGCCGCGCTTGGAGTTTGCCTCGTCGTCGATGGTGACGCCCAGATAGCCGAAGTACTCGGCGATGGCCTTGCGGGAGCTCTTGGAGTTTTCGCCGACGCCTGCGGTGAATACGATGGCGTCAACGCCGTTCATTGCCGCAACATAGGAGCCTGCGACCTTTGCGACCCAGTAGTGGAACATGTCCAGAGCAAGCTGTGCGCGCTCGTTGCCCTCGGCAGCTGCGTTGTCAAGATCGCGGAAGTCGGAGGAAACGCCGGAAACGCCCAGAACGCCGGACTTCTTATTGAGTATGTTGAGCATCTCGTCAATGCTGATGCCGTACTTGTTCATGATAAACTGGATAACGCCTGCGTCCAGATCGCCGCAGCGTGTGCCCATGGGGAGGCCGACCAGGGGAGTGAAGCCCATGGAGGTGTCAACGCACTTGCCGCCGTCGATAGCGGCGATGGAGCTGCCGTTGCCCATGTGGCAGGAGACGATCTTCAGCTCTTCGATGGGCTTGCCCATCAGCTCTGCGCAGCGGCCGGAAACATAGCGGTGCGAGGTGCCGTGGAAGCCGTAGCGGCGGATGCCGTCGTTTTTGTAGTACTCATAGGGAACTGCGTACATGTAAGCCTTGCCGGGCATGGTCTGGTGGAAAGCGGTGTCGAACACTGCAACCATGGGAACGTCGCCCATAACGTCGCGGCAGGCATTGATGCCGATGATGTTTGCCGGGTTGTGCAGGGGAGCGAAGGGAGTGCACTCCTTGAGCGCTTCCATAACTGCATCGTCGATGCGTACGGAGGAAGCAAACTTCTCGCCGCCGTGAACGACGCGGTGGCCGACAGCGTCGATCTCCTTCATGGAGGCGACAACGCCGTACTCGGCGCTGGTGAGCTTGTCGATAACAGCGGCAATTGCCTCTGCGTGGGTGGGCATTGCAAGATCCTCATCAAATACGGGCTTGCCGCCTACCAGGGGCTGTGCTTGAGGTGGCCGTCGATGCCGATGCGCTCGCAAAGGCCCTTAGCCATGACAGACTCGGTCTCCATGTCGATAAGCTGATACTTCAGGGAAGAACTGCCTGCGTTGATAACAAGAATTTTCATTCCGATATTCCTTTCTTATTGTAAAAATCACAAAAAAATTGTATCATAAGAATATACCTAACATATTTTAATACATTCTGCACAAAAATCAAGTAATTTTTGAAAGGAACGAATGATTTGAGCGTAATTGGCATAGTAGGAGAGTATAATCCCATGCATTATGGTCATTTGCACCATATTGCGGAGACAAAAAGACTAATGGGTGAGGACTGCCCTGTGGTGTGTGCGATGTCGGGCGATTTTATACAGCGCGGCGAGGCGGCGGTGTACTCAAAATTTGCGCGCGCCGAAGCAGCCGTTATGAGCGGCGTTGACCTTGTGCTCGAGCTTCCCCTGCCTTGGGTGCTGTCCTCGGCAGAGGGCTTTGCACGCGGAGCGGTCGGACTCCTGGGTGCAACCGGCGTTGTCACGCACCTGAGCTTCGGCAGCGAGTGCGGCGAGATAGAGATACTCGAAACGATAGCCGAAACGCTTATCGATCCGCTCATCGGAGCCGATATCCGTGCAGAGCTGCAAAACGATGCAGGCATACCATTTGCCGCCGCGCGGCAGAGAGCGGTAGCAAAGCGGCTCGGCGAAATGTCGAGCCAGCTTGAAACACCGAATAACATCCTTGCGATCGAGTATATAAAGGCGGTATACAATCTCGGCCTGAACATGAAGCCTGTCACAATTCAGCGCTTTGGCTCCGGTCATGACCAGATGTCCGGAGAGGGATACAAGTCAGCTGCCGAGATCCGCCGCATGATGATAAGCGGCAGGGATATCGCAGCTGTCCTGCCCGAGAGCGCATACGCCGTTTACAAGCGCGAGGAAAAGCTCGGACGCGGCCCGGTCGTGCCGGAAAGCCTCGAGAGCGCCGTGATATCGCGTCTGCGCATGCTGCCGGATGAAGCGTATGAAAGACTGCCGGACGCGGGCGAGGGACTGCATAACCGTGTAGCAAAGGCCGCGAAGGAGGAGTGCTCTGTAGACGCGATCCTTGCCGCCGGAAAAAGTAAGCGCTATGCTCTCAGCCGCATACGCAGAATGGTGATGTGTGCCGCCCTCGGTATAAGCGCCGATATGGCTGACGAAACGCCGCCGTATGCGCGCGTGCTGGCAGCATCTGTGCGCGGATGCGAGCTTCTGCACAATATGCGGCAAACGGCGCGCAAACCTATAATAATAAAGCCGGCCGACGTCAAAAACTGCGGGGATGATTGCAGAAAGCTCTTTGAGCTTGGCAGCGGCGCGCATGACCTTTACGTTCTCGGCTATGCGGCGCGAGGGGAGCGCCGCGGCGGCTCGGATTGGCGCACAAGCCCTAAAATCATTGCTGAAAACGGCTGAAGTGCGCCATATTCAAACATAGCAATAATAATATTAATAAAATATTCAAAAAACAGTTGCATTTTGACTTTTCGTAGTTTATAATGCTCACTATCAACATAAAGACAAATGTTCGCGTCGCGCGGACACGGAGAAAGTTGAAAGTTGAGAAGAATTTATTAGGAGGAAAACTCAATGAAGAAGTTTTTAGCACTCGTTCTTGCGATGCTCATGGTGTTCTCGCTGTGCGCATGCGGCAACGGCGGCGACAGCGGCGAGAAGGTCGTCAAGATAGGCGTGTTTGAGCCTCTGACCGGCGACAGCGCAGCAGGCGGCAAGCAGGAAGTTCTGGGTATGCAGTATGCAAACTCCAAGGTTCCCACGGTTGAGATCGGCGGCGAGACCTACAAGGTCGAGCTTGTTTACGCCGATAACGAAACCAAGGCCGACAAGGCTGTTTCCGCAGCATCCAACCTGGTTGCACAGGGTGTTTCCATAGTTCTCGGCACATACGGTTCACGTCAGGCAATAGCAGCTTCCGAGACCTTTAAAGAAGCCGGCATACCTGCAATGGGCGTAACCTGCACCAATCCTCAGATCACCGAGGGCAACAGCCACTACTTCCGCATCTGCTTCACCGACCCGTTCCAGGGTCCCGTTCTTGCAAGCCTTGCAAAGGATGAGTTTAACGCCGATAAGGTCTACTGCCTGAGCGAAAACGGCGACGACTACGGCGCAGGTCTTGTCAACTACTTCAAGGAGAAGCAAACGAGCTCGGCATTGAAGTCATCGAGGACGTATTCCCCTCCCAGAACGCTGACTTCACCTCTTACATGAACAACGCCAAGAAGGAAGGCGTTAAGGCGATCTTTGCTCCCGTTTCCATTTCCTACGCACAGCTTATCATCGACCAGGCAACCGCACAGGGCGTCAACGTCCCCATCCTCGGTTCCGATACATGGGATACCAACACCATCTTTGAGGTTGCAAAGGGCAAGGATATCGACATCTATGTTTCCACCTTCTATCAGGAAGGTGCAAACCCCGAATTTGAAAAGGGCATCAAGGAGTGGATCAATGCCGATTCCAAGAATCTTGAAAACAACGGCGGCAACGACATGCTTTCCGCAGTTACCGTCATGGGCTATGACGCATACATGGTAGCTCTCGAGGCTATCAAGGCGGCAGGCTCGACAGATCCCGCAGCAGTTATGGCAGCTCTTCCCGGCGTTACCTATGAAGGCATAAGCGGTCACATTGAATTTAATGAGACCGGCGATGCAAACCGTGACAGCGCTTACATCAAGTCCGTCAATACCGAGACCGGTGCTTGGGACTTCGTTAAGGTTCAGAAAGCTTCCTGATGCTGTGTTGCCGATAAGCGGCAATGTACATAATCTGTAAAAACAGTGTGGTGGGGATGCAAAAGCGTCCCCACCATATGCCGTTTTATTAAGCGGCACTGAATTCCTCGCAAATCAAGGCAGGAGCGCATAAATTTGCTCCGGATAAATATGCGGAGCGGATCTATGCGTTCCCGAAAGAGAGATAGGATGGTCCTCAGATGATCGATTTTTTACATAACAATTTTGGTTATCTGCTGTCGGGCATATCCGTGGGCGGTCAGTATGCCCTCATAGCCATCGGCTACACGATGGTTTACGGCATACTCAGACTTATAAACTTTGCTCACGGCGATGTTTTTATGGTAGCAGGTCTTATTATGGTTTACGCGATAGCCGGCGGCTTGCCGATGTGGCTGTCGATAATCCTTGTGCTTGTTCTTACTGTCGTTCTCGGCGTCGTTATCGAGCGAGTTGCTTATAAGCCGCTGAGATCCTCGCCGCGTATGTCTGTCATGATTTCCGCGATAGGCGTGTCGTATCTTCTGCAAAACTGCGCACTGTACTTCACCGGCGGTCTGCCGCGTTCATATCCGGTCATTCCGTTTCTGACAAAGTCGGTTAAGATCTGGGGCGCGACGACCAAGATGGTAACTGTTGTCACACCTATACTGACGATACTGCTTGTTATTGTGCTTGTGCTTCTTATTAAGTACACCAAGATCGGCATGGCAATGCGCGCCGTTTCCAAGGATTTCGAAACCAGTCAGCTCATGGGTATAAAGATTAATTCGGTTATATCCTTTACCTTTGTCATCGGCTGCTTCCTCGCGGCTGTCGGCTCTATGCTGTATTTTTCAAACTACACATCGGTCATCCCCACATCGGGAGCAATGCCCGGCCTGAAGGCGTTCGTTGCGGCTGTCTTCGGCGGCATCGGCTCTATCCCCGGCGCTGTCATCGGTGCGTTTATAATCGGTATCTGCGAGAATATAATCAGGTCCTTCGGTCAGGACTGGACGGTGTTCTCCGATGCGTTCACGTTTGTTCTTCTGATAGTTGTCCTCCTCGTCAAGCCCACCGGCATCTTCGGCGAGAAGGCAACGGATAAGGTGTGAGGTGACGGTAATGAACAAAACAATGAATACCAAAGTCCTCAGAACTCCTGACGAAGTCGCAAAGCGGCAGGGCATGTGGCTTACGATAGTGGCCCTTGTTATTCTCTATGCCGTGCTGTTTGCCCTTGATAATTTCGTAAAACCCAACAAATTCACGCTGATGCTCATCCCCGTACTCAGAAAGGGCGCAATTTACTCGCTTTTGTGCGTGTCAATGAACCTTCTCAACGGCTTTACGGGACTGTTTTCGCTCGGTCAGGCGGGCTTTATACTCATAGGCGCATATGCATACTCGATATTCTCTATCCCCGCGGCAGCTCACGCTTCCGTCTATCAGTATTTTGACGGCGGCGCCATTCAGTTCTCGATCCCCGAGATGCTCGGAAATGCGATCGGCGTGAATGCCGGAAGCTTCTTCGGCGCGATAATATGCATCATCATCGCAGGTCTCGCGGCGGCCGTGTTTGCGGCGCTGATCGGTTTGCCCGTTCTCCGACTCAAGAGTGACTATCTGCGATAGCTACTCTCGGATTTGCCGAGATACTCAGAGCTTTCTTCCAGTGGAAGGGTCTCGGCGTTATCACAAACGGCTCGAACCTTCTGCGTAAGTACACCGCATTCAGCGACATGAAGCTGCAGATCGGTTCGCAGGTGTTCAAATTAAGTACGACCTTCCCGTTCCTGATAGCGATGATAAGCATAATCATCATCGTACTGCTCATTAATTCATCCTACGGCCGCGCGTTCAAGGCCATCCGCGATGACGAAGTTGCGGCAGAAGCAATGGGCATTAACCTGTTTAAGCACAAGATGCTGTCGTTTGTCATCTCCGCCTTCTTTGCGGGCGTGGGCGGTGCATTGCTTGCAATGTTCCAGACGGCCGTTCAGGCTTCGACCTTCACCTCGGTAATGACCTATGAGATACTGCTCATCGTTGTTATAGGCGGCATAGGCTCCGTGTCCGGCAGCTGCATCGCGGCATTTTTGTACATCGCATGCTCCGAGTGGTGGCTGCGCTTCCTCGACTCCGGCGAGCTGCCCTTCGGCAACATCGAAGTCAGCTTCTTCCGCGACGGCTTCAGAATGGTCGTGTTCTCCGTTGTTATCATGATAATCGTTCTGTTCTTCTCCAAGGGCATCATGGGCAACAAGGAGCTGTCCTTTGCGGGACTTATTAAAAAGATAAAGGCTAAAAAGGCCGCAAAGGCCGAAAAGGTCAAAGAGGGAGGTGCCGCATAATGAGTGAAAATGTTCTCCACGTTGAAAATGTCACTATGCAGTTCGGCGGCGTCGTTGCCGTCAACAACCTCTCGCTCGATATTCCCGAGGGCAAAATAGTTGCACTAATCGGCCCTAACGGCGCCGGCAAGACCACGGCGTTTAACTGCATAACCGGCGTTTACGAGCCGACAAACGGCCTTGTGGAATTCATGGGCAAGCCCATCGTGCGCAATCATCCCCAGGGCAAGATGAAGAAAAACTACAAGGGTCAGAACGCCGACATGTATCTCGGCAAGGTAGTTGCCAACACGCCGGATAAGATCACCCAGCAGGGTATAGCCCGTACATTCCAGAACATAAGGCTTTGGAAGAGCATGACCGTTTTTGAAAACGTGCTTATCGCAAAGCATATGCACGCAAAGCAGAACGTGTTCTCGGCAACCTTCCGCGGCAACGCAAAGGAAGAAAAGCGTATGCGCGAGGAGACAATGGAGCTTCTGTGTGAGCAGGGGCTGGATAAATACAAGGATGAGATCGCAACAAGCCTGCCATACGGACTTCAGCGCCGCCTTGAAATTGCGCGCGCGCTTGCAGCCGACCCGAAGCTTCTGCTTCTTGACGAGCCGGCAGCCGGCATGAACCCGCAGGAAACGCTGGAGCTTGCCCAGTTTATCCGCGAGATACGCGAAAAGCACCACCTGACGGTGTTCCTGATCGAACATCACATGGAGCTTGTTATGCAGATATCCGACTATATCTATGTTATCGACTTCGGCTCTGAGATAGCTCAGGGCACGCCTAAGGAAGTTCAGAACAATCAGCACGTTATCGATGCATATTTGGGGGTCGTTGAAGATGAGTGAAACAATACTGAAGATCAATGACCTTAAGGTCAACTACGGCGGCATCGAGGCCGTCAAGGGCATAAGCTTTGATGTCCCGGCAGGGCAGATCGTCACGCTTATCGGCGCAAACGGTGCAGGCAAAAGCTCAACTCTGCGCACAATAGCGGGCCTTGTGAAGCCCTCCGGCGGCTCTATCGAGTTTGAGGGCGAGAACATTACGGGTCTTGACCCGACCTCGATCGTCACAAAGGGCATAACGCTTGTTCCCGAAGGCCGCAAGATATTCCCGGATCTAACCGTTCTTGAAAACCTGAAGATCGGCGCGTATCTGCGTAAGGACGATCTGACTGATGACCTAAACTGGGTGTACGATCTGTTTCCGAGACTCAAGGAGCGCTCATGGCAGGAGGGCGGTACGCTCTCCGGCGGCGAGCAGCAGATGCTTGCAGTCGGCAGAGCGCTGATGAGCCGTCCCAAGGTCATTATGATGGACGAACCCTCCCTTGGCCTTGCGCCGATCATCGTGCGCGGCATCTTTGACATTATCAAAGAGATCAACAAGCGCGGTGTTACAGTTCTTCTAATCGAGCAGAACGCAAATATGGCGTTGAAAACCGCTCACATTGGCTATGTCCTTGAAACCGGCCGCCTTACCATGTCCGGCTCCGGCGAAGAGCTTCTCGCAAACGAGCAGGTCAAGGCCGCATACCTCGGCACCTGATGTTAAGATGAAAAAAGACCGCTTCGGGGCGGTCCAATAAAAAAACAGTATATTGTTTTTCGCGGGAAGCGGCATGAGTAATCATGCCGCTTTTCCGTTCATAACGTCATAGAGTAAATTGGCGGGGGAGTATGCCGATATAGTTGTAGCTGATTGTCACATCCTGCACTCGGTGTCCGCTGGACTTGTCCGGTGCATGAACATATACGGCATTGACCATATCGTTCAGAATAGTGGGTGTCAGCTTCTCCAAGTACAGGTATTTCTTTGCCTGTCGGATAAACCTATCAACATTCTCCGCTTGATCTTCTTGATTCTGTATTTCGTTTTCAAGCATTTCAATCTTGACTCTCAGGTCTGCTTGCTCTTGCTCATAATCATCAGACAACATCTGAAAGCGAGCTTCGGACAGTTTGCCGTTGACCATATCCTCGTAAATACGCTTGAACAATCTGTCCAGTTCAGCCAGACGATTTTCGGATTTCTGCAGGGTTCGCTTTTTGGCAGAAAGGTCTTTCTTTGCTTCCTCGCTTCGCTTTGCACCCAACGCTCTGCGGAACGCATCCTCATAATCGGCAACACACTGGATCACCAACCTCATGTGTTGAAGTGTACCTTCTTCCAGCACCACAGCTCGGATGAAGTGAGTGTCGCAGACCTCCTTGCCCTTTTTACGGGAAGTGGAGCATACAAAGTGATCTTGTCTGGTTTCAAAACTGTTGCTGGTACAGTAGTACAATTTCTCACCGCAATCGGCACAGCGGACGAGACCGGAGAACATATTGGTCTTGCCTGTTCTGGCGGGTCTGCGTTTGTTCTTGCGAAGTTCTTGCACACGGGTAAAGGTTTCTTCGTCAATAATGGCTTCATGGGTGTTCTCGAAAATCTTCCATTGGTCGGGAGGGTTTTCGAGTTTCTTTTTGCTTCTGTACGACTGCTTGCGGGTCTTGAAGTTGACCATGTGACCAAGGTATTCCTGCTTTTCCAGTATGCCGGTGATGGTTCGTGGCGCCCAATCGTAAGGGTTATCGGGTGTCTTTGCAGGAGCATTTCGTCCCATCTTCATCCAATGAACTGTCGGACAATCCACCTTTGCTTCTTTCAGCTTCTTGGCGATTTGAGAGGGACCGAAGCCCTCCATACACCATGCGAAGATCTGACGGACAACGGCTGCGGCTTCATCGTCCACAATCCAATGTCTCTTTGGATTGTCGGGGTCTTTCATATAGCCGTAGGGTGGGTTGGTGGTCAGATACTCACCGGATTCGCCTTTCTGCTTCATAACCGCTTTGACCTTTTTACTGCTGTCCTTGACATAGAACTCGTTGATGATATTCAAGAACGGAGTAAAATCATTGTCCTGTTGATTGGCGCTGTCCACACCGCTGTTCACGGCGATGAAACGGACATCATGTTCGGGGAAAAGCATTTCCGTGTAAAGACCGACTTCCAGATAGTTTCTTCCGATACGGCTCATATCCTTTGCAATGATAACGCCGATCTTGTTGTCCTTTACCAGTTCGATCATGCGGTTCCAATCGGGGCGGTTGAAGTTAGCACCGGAGTAACCATCGTCCACAAAAAACTGGATGTTTCGGAAACCTTGTTCTTTGCGTATTTCTTGAGAATCGCCTTTTGAGACGAGATTTGTCAAGGGTATTCTCTTCTCGAAAATACAATTTCAAAATCATTATATGAATGAGTCAGTCCTCTTCCGGGTCTGACTCTTTTTTCTTAAAGACTTATACAGTCTTAGTTTCGATTGCAGGACCCTTTTCCCCACTTAATACTTTAAGCGGTATTATGGCCTTGCAAGAAAGAAATGAGGTGAACAATTATGAGCATTACAAATGCGGCGAGAAGATTTGAACAGAGATTTGACGCAAAAGCGGAGCGCTTTATTTGGCATCATCCGCTACTTGGCTTCATCTCCATCTTTGTTGGAATGCCATTACTGGTTTTGGCGTGTGTCTGTATCAGTACGATCGTTATCGCCTTTCCTATGGCATGGCTTTTGGGTTGGTTGTAATCTTTATTTCATCTTTAAACGCACAAAAGATGACTAATGCCATTTTTAGAGGAAAGGTTTTATGATATTGGGGACAGCAAAAGGAGGATGAATCTTATGCAAATGCTAATTGCACTCATAGGTGTATGTGCGGCAGCAATGCTGCTGTGGTATGTCTATATTTTAATGAAGGGAGATGATCAGGCATGAGCACCATGATTCAGTATGTTTTATACCTTGCCATTCTGGTTGTTTTGGCAATTCCGCTGGGCGCATACATAAAAAACGTCATGAGCGGCGAGAAAACTTTTTTTGTCCAAAGTTCTGACACCGTGCGAAAACCTGATTTACAAGGTTATGCGTGTAGACAGAGAAGAACAGATGACATGGAAAAAATATGCGGTAAGTGTAATGATCTTTTCCGGTATCGGGCTTGTTTTTCTGTTCCTGCTTCAACTTCTGCAGGGAGTTCTTCCCGGAAACCCGCAGCATCTTTCCGGTGTGAAATGGGATTTGGCATTTAATACTTCTGCAAGTTTCATTACTAATACAAACTGGCAGGCGTATTCCGGTGAATCCACATTGAGTTATCTCACTCAGGCTTTAGGTCTGACTGTTCAGAACTTTGTTTCCGCAGCTACAGGTATCGCCGTTCTATTTGCATTGATCCGTGGCTTTATCAAGGTGAAATCCTCCGGGTTGGGAAGCTTTTGGGTGGACTTGACCCGCATTGTGGTTCACATCCTGCTCCCGCTGAATCTGGTCATTTCTCTGTTGCTGGTAGGCGGCGGCGTGATTCAGAACCTGAAAAGTGCAGAAACAGTATCCCTTGTAGAACCGATTGCCGTCAGTGCAGAAGGTGAAATCCTTGAGGATGCGGTAATTGACTTAGACACCGAAACCGTCACTGTAGATGGCGAAATCGTTTCGGATGCACAGATCGTCACCGAGCAGTTCGTACCGATGGGTCCTGCGGCCAGCCAGGTCGCAATCAAACAGACCGGCACCAACGGCGGCGGTTATATGGGCGTCAACTCCGCACATCCTTTGGAAAATCCCAATGCCTTTACCAATCTGATCGAAATGATTTCCATTCTGCTGATTCCGGCGGCACTGTGTTTCACATTCGGTTCTGCGGTAAAGAACAAGAAGCAGGGTATTGCAATCTTTATGGCAATGTTTCTCTGCCTGGTTGTTGCCTTGGGCTGCATCGCCGTCACTGAACAGGCTGGCACATCCCAGCTTGCACAAAACGGCGCAGTCAATATGTCAATGGCAGAACAGGCGGGCGGCAATATGGAGGGCAAGGAGACTCGCTTCGGCATTGCAGCGTCCTCTACCTGGGCAGCCTTCACCACAGCAGCTTCTAACGGCTCTGTAAATTCCATGCATGACAGCTACACGCCGCTTGCCGGTATGGTGACTATGCTGCTGATGCAGCTTGGCGAGGTTATTTTCGGCGGCGTGGGCTGCGGCCTTTACGGTATGCTTGCTTTTGCCATTCTGGCGGTGTTTATTGCCGGTCTGATGGTAGGCCGCACTCCGGAATTCCTTGGCAAGAAAATTGAGCCTTATGAGATGAAATGGTCGGTACTGGTTTGCCTTGCAACGCCCATTGCAATTCTGGTCGGCAGCGGCCTTGCCGCTGTAGTACCCTCTGTCATGGATAGCCTGCATAACGGCGGTGCCCACGGTTTCTCTGAAATGCTGTATGCCTACTCATCCTGTGGCGGCAATAACGGCTCTGCCTTTGCCGGTTTCAATGCGAATACCGTATCCCCAAAGAAAAGAAACTTGTACGGGAGCGCACCTTTGATGAAGCCACCGGGAAAGGCAAGACCCGCCTACATTTTGAGGAACAGGAAAAGCCCATAGGAAAGAATAAGCCCCACAATAACCCGCTATCCCGCCCCGCACAGGAAGCGGGTATTTTCGTCCACAACAAGATACATTCCGTTGAAAAGGACAATTCCGGCGTTGAGGGGGCGCACAAATCCGAAGAACTGGCAGAGCGCGGCGCAAAGTACGGGGCGCGGAAAGTCAAGGAGGGCTACCACAGCCACAAGCTCAAACCCTACCGGGCGGCGGCAAAGGCAGAGAAAGCGGCGTTCAAGGCGAATGTGGATTTTCAGTACCATAAAGCCCTGCATGACAATCCGCAGATTGCGGGCAATCCCCTTTCCCGCTTCATGCAGAAGCAGCAAATCAAGCGGCAGTATGCAAAGTCGGCAAGGAAAGGCGGCGCAAAAACGGCGCAGAAAGCCGCAGAGAACACCCGCAAGGCGGCAAAAAAGACCGCCGAGGAAACAAAAAAGGCAATCGCTTTTGTAGGGCGGCACCCGGCGGGCGTATGTATCGCCGTTGCCGCGCTACTCTTATTCATCATGGTATCGGCGGGGCTTTCCTCTTGCGGTTCCATGTTCTCCGGCTTGATGAACGGCATACTTGGGACTTCCTACACGTCGGAGGACAGCGACCTTGTGGCGACGGAAAATAATTACGCCGCAAAGGAAAACGAGCTTCAGCAGCAGATTGACAATATCGAAAGCACCCACCCCGGCTATGACGAATACCGCTATGACCTTGACAGTATCGGGCATAACCCCCATGAGTTAGCGTCCTACCTCACCGCCCTTTTACAGACCTACACCCCGCAGAGCGCACAGGCAGAACTAAACCGCGTCTTTGCCATGCAGTACACTTTGACGCTGACGGAAGAAACGGAAATCCGCTACCGCACAGAAACAAGCACAGACCCGGAAACAGGGGAAACGACCAGCGAGGAAGTACCCTACGAGTACCATATCCTCAACGTGAAGCTGACGAACAAGCCCATTTCCGAGATTGCGGAGGAACTTCTAACGCCACAGCAGCTTGAAATGTACCGCGTCTATCTGGAAACAAGCGGCAACAAGCCGCTGATTTTCGGCGGCGGCTCCCCCGATACGGGCGCGTCCGAGGATTTAGAGCGGCGTACAGCTTGTAAACGGCACACGCCCCGGCAACACCGCCGTTGTAGACCTTGCGAAGCGGCAAGTCGGCAACGTGGGCGGGCGACCCTTTTGGAGCTGGTACGGATTTAACAGCCGCGTGGAATGGTGCGCCTGTTTCGTTTCATGGTGCTACAATCAAGCCGGAAAAGCGAGCCGCGCTTTGCCGGGTGCCAGTCACAGGGCGTACCCTGGTTCCAGTCACGCGGGCAATGGGGCGCGAGGGGCTATGAGAATATCGCCCCCGGCGACGCTATCTTTTTCGACTGGGACGGGGACGGGAGCGCAGACCATGTAGGGCTTGTTATCGGGACGGACGGGGAGCGCGTCTATACCGTCGAGGGCAATTCCGGCGACGCCTGCAAGATAAAGAGCTACCCCGTCAATTACTCCTGTATCAAAGGCTATGGGCTGATGAACTGGAATTAACATATTTTTGAGCAAAGAAAGGAGAAATTTATTGATGGCTATGAACAAAATTGAACGTATCGACAAGGAGATTGCAAAGACCCGCGAGAAAATCACCGAGTACCAGAACAAATTAAGGGGGCTTGAAGCGCAGAAAACCGAAGCGGAAAACCTGCAAATCGTACAGCTTGTGCGCTCCATGCGCCTTTCCCCGCATGAGCTTTCCGCTATGCTTTCCGGCGGCGGTATTCCGGGCATGGAAGCCGCGCCGGGCTACCCCGCAGAACCCGCAGACCACGACACCGAAGAAATGGAGGACACCGAGAATGAATAAGAAAATCCTTAGAACCTTGACCGCACTCTGCGCCGCCCTCATGCTGACGGGCGGCTTTTCCGTCACCGCCTTTGCACAGACCCCGGAGGGAGAGGACGCTACCGACGACAGCGGCGTTGTCTACGAGGAACCCCAAAAGGAAGAACCCCTTACCCCGGACGGGAACGCGACCCTTGTAGACGATTTCGGCGGCAACAAGCAGCTTATCACAGTGACGACCAAAAACGGCAATTACTTTTATATCCTCATTGACCGGGACGACGAGGGCGAGAACACCGTACATTTCCTTAATCAAGTGGACGAAGCCGACCTCTTAGCACTTATGGAGGACGGAAGCACCGAAGCAGCCCCGCCCGCCGTTTGCAGTTGCACCGATAAATGCGAAGCCGGAAAGGTAAATGTGAGCTGCCCTGTCTGCAAGGACAACATGACCGCTTGCAGCGGCAAGGAAGCGGAGCCGGAAACCGAGAAACCAACAGAGCAGCCCAAAGAGAAAGGCAATACAGGCGGGCTTGTGCTTTTCCTTGTCGTGGCACTTCTTGGCGGCGGGGGCGCGTTCTATTATTTTAAGTTTATGAAGCCAAAGCAGAACGTCAAGGGCGACACCGACCTTGAAGATTTCGATTTTGACGATTACGACGAGGACGAGGGGGACGGGCTTTCTGATGAAGAACAGGAGGACGAGGAAGCATGACGCTTTTTACCGAAAACCCTTTAGAAAAAATGATGGTACAAAGACCCACCGGGCGGCGTGACAATGCGCCGCCCGTTCCAAAATCCCCGGCGTGTATGCGTTGCCCTTATAAGGCGCAATCCCCCTGTATCGGCTATTGTCTGAAACAGGCACAGGAGAAGAAGCACACCGCGCCGGAACGCTGAAAGGAGGATTTTTTCATGGCACTTAGACTTGTGATTGCAGAAAAGCCGAGCGTGGCGCAGACTATCGCCGCCGCGCTTGGCGTTAAGGGAAAACAGGACGGATATATCGAGGGCGGCGGCTACCTCATTTCATGGTGCGTCGGGCATTTGGTACAGCTTGCGGAAGCTGCCGCCTACGGGGAGCAATATAAAAAATGGAGTTTTGAGAGCTTACCCATTCTGCCGGAGGAATGGCAGTACGCCGTTGACCCGGACAAGGGGAAGCAATTCAAAACCCTAAAGAGCTTATGCACCGCGCCGACGTTTCCGAAGTGGTAAATGCGTGTGACGCGGGGCGCGAGGGAGAATTGATTTTCCGCTTTGTCTACGAAGCGGCGGGCTGCAAGAAGCCCATGCGCCGCTTGTGGATTTCCTCAATGGAGGACGGGGCAATCAAGGCGGGCTTTGCTTCCCTCAAAGACGGGCGGGACTATGGCGCGCTCTTTGCGTCCGCCCTCTGCCGCGCAAAGGCTGACTGGCTTATCGGCATTAACGCCACCCGGCTTTTCTCCTGCCTGTATGGAAAGACCTTGAACGTGGGGCGCGTCCAGACCCCGACCTTAAAAATGCTCACCGACCGGGACGCGGCTATCTCCCATTTCCAGAAAGAAAAATATTATCATGTTCGCCTTGATTTATCCGGCGCGGAAGCGGCAAGCGAAAGGATTTCGGACAAGGCAGAAGCCGACGCGCTGAAAGGGGCTTGCGAAGCGGGAAAGGCGGTATGCGTTTCCCTCACCAGAGAGAAGAAAACCGCAGCCCCGCCGAAGCTCTTTGACCTTACCTCTTTGCAGCGGGAAGCGAACCGCATTTTCGGCTACACCGCGAAGCAGACCCTTGACCTTGCACAAGCCCTTTATGAAAAGCGGCTCTTGACTTATCCGAGGACGGACAGCAGCTTTCTTACTGACGACATGGGCGGCACCGCAGCGGGCATTATCAAGCTGCTTTGCGAAAAACTCCCCTTTATGGCGGGCGCGGACTTCACGCCGGAGGTTGTAAAGGTAACAGACAGTAAAAAAGTATCAGACCACCACGCAATCATTCCCACTATGGAGCTTGCAAAGGCTGACCCGGACGCGCTGCCGGAAAGCGAGAAGAATATCCTTACCCTTGCGGGGGCGCGTCTGCTTTTTGCCACCGCCGAGCCGCATATTTATGAAGCGGTTACGGCGGTTTTCTCATGCGCCGGGACAGACTTCACCGCAAGGGGAAAGACCGTACTTGCGGAGGGTTGGAAAGAGCTTGAACGCAGATACCGGGCGACGCTGAAAGATAAGCCCGAAGCAGAGGACGGGGAAAATGAGGGCGTGACGCTGCCGGAGCTTTCCGAGGGACAGAACTTTCCTAACCCCGCCGCAAAACCACAACGCCGCCGAAGCCCCACAGCGAAGCGTCGCTTCTCTCTGCTATGGAGCGAGCCGGGAACGGGGACACCGACCCGGACGCGGAACGCCGGGGGCTTGGCACTCCCGCCACCCGCGCCGCCGTCATTGAAAAACTGGTAAAGGGCGGCTTTGCGGAGCGCAAGGGGAAGCAGCTTATCCCCACGCAGAACGGAGCCGCCCTATATATCAGTCCTGCCGGATATACTCACTTCCCCACAGCTTACCGCAGAATGGGAAAACAATCTGACGCAGATAGCAAAGGGAGCCGCAGACCCCGGCGAATTTCTGTCCGGCATTGAAGCTATGGCGCGGGAGCTTGTGCAGACACACGCCGCAGCACTGGACGGGAAAAAGGATTTGTTCCGGGAGGAAAAGCCCTCTGTCGGCAAATGCCCCCGTTGCGGTTCCCCCGTCCATGAGGGGAAGAAAAACTATTATTGCAGCAACAAAGAATGTGCCTTTGTCATGTGGAAGAATGACCGCTTTTTCGAGGAACGCAAGACCGCTTTTTCCGCGAAGATTGCCGCCGCGCTCCTTAAATCCGGCAAGGCGAATGTGAAGAAGCTCTATTCCCCGAAAACAGGCAAGACCTACGACGGAACTATCGTTCTGGCTGACACTGGCGGGAAATACGTCAACTACCGTATCGAAGTGCAGAAGAACTAAAAACTTGAATAGCAAGCATAGGAAGCGGGTACCCACTTCCGTAAATCCCTGTTGCGACGCTGACGCGCCGGACGGGGATTTTGCTTGTTGGGAAGTTTCCCAAACCCTCTAAAAAAATGAAAAAATTGTTGGCATAACGCACAGCCCACCGTAGTACGGGGCGAACCCCAAAAGCGCGGCGGTGCGCCGCCATTTCAGAAAGGAGCGAATGAATGGAAAAGAAAAAAGGTTACTCCATGTTTGAGCGTGACAAGTTAGACCCGGCTGACAGTATGCGGATAGAGCGAAATATTTATTTTGAGGAACAGACCGCTGACCTTTCCGGGCTTACCGCCCTGCCCTTAGAACAGTTACAGGCATTGCGGGAAGAATACGCGGCGGCTGAACAGGCAGCTTTTGAAGCCTTGCAAGAACAGGCGGCGGCATGGGACGAACAGGCGGGAAAGACCCTTGCCATTGACAAAGCCATTGAGTATGTGAGGACACCCGAAGCTACGCATACCGCGAACCAGTGGGAAGCTACGGACTACGGGAAGCACATCAGCAACCGCGTCTACCAAATGCGCTACCACATATCCGAGAATACCCGGTATGACAGGGAAAAAGAGAAATCCATTCCCTATTCGTGGACGCTTTCATGGAGTATTTACACCAACAGCCCCCACAATTACGGACAGGCAAAAATCGCCGGACAGGAAAGGAAAGTCTTTGCAGACAAGGCAGCTATGGAAAAATATCTGAATGGGCGCGTATCAAAGCCTATCAGCATTTATTCACCGAGGTATCGCCGCCTATCCCGCCAGAGTATGCAGAGCATTTCAAAGTAAACGGGCAGCTTTTACCGGGCTATGCTATCGAGGGCGAGGAACGGGCGCAGCCTACCGCTGAAAAAGCAGCCCCCACCACAGCAGAGCCGCCACAGGACACCGAACAGAGAAAGGAGCGTGAAACCATAAACGAGCAGTTTTCAATTCTTATCGACAGCCGCAGCCGCTTTGAAACAGGCAAACCGGGCGGCGTGTGGCTTCCCATGCCGACCACAACAGAGCAGCTTCATGCGGCTATGGAAAGCGTCGGCATTACCGCAGACAATCCGCAGGATTTTTTCATCAACGGGTATTCTTCTACGGAGGACTGCCCCTTTGACTTGCCGCTTTCCGTTATCCAAAGCGCAAGCATGGACGAGCTGAATTATTTTGGAAAACTTCTGGAAATGCAGAGTGACGGGGACAAGGATAAATTTGCGGCGGCGGTTACACATGGCGAGTATGCCGGAAGCATGAAAGACCTTATCAACCTTGCACAAAACCTTGACTGTTACTGGCTCTATCCCACTGTCCGCAGCGAAGAAGATTACGGTTATTATCTTATGAAGGATTGGGTCGCACGGCTGGATGCGTTTTTGCAGTTTAACGAGGAAGAAGTGCTGCATCATAAAGGAAAAGTGACAGCAGCCATTGCAAAAGCCTTTGCCGAGAGTGAGTTTGAGAAATACCGTGTCATTCAGGATCGGCAGTATCAGAGCGATTTTGACCGGTTGGTAGCCAGCACAGAGCAAAAGGACTGATACGCAAAAATGCCCGTTATCGGCCAAACAGCCAATAACGGGCGTTTTATCAGGCATATACAAGCTCGGTCAAAACGACTTCCTCCGCACGATTGCGGATGCTGTTCATACGGCGCACCCATTCCATTTGGTTGGCGGCTTTCAGGGTTTCCGTCACATCTTCCCGCTTCGCCATTGCAGAAACGATGATTTCCATACGCTCGTTGCAGGCTTGGTCAATCTCCGCAAGATGCCGGTGCAGCGTTCAGCTCGTGAGATAGTTTGCGTAGAGAACAGGGCGATGTTCTTTCAGATAGCTACGGCGCATACGCCCATACTTGCCAATCTGATATTCTGGCTCATCCGGCAGGGTAAGGTTTGGGATAAGGTAATCGCCCTCCTGATGATAAGTGCCGCCCAGTTGCTCAAATAGCGATTCATAAAAATTAGCTCCTTCGTGTGTTGATTTCCAGCGGTTATAAGAACTTTTCTTCTCCTTTCCTACAACTGCTTTTCAATTCACCACAAATGAGCCGCAGTCATATGTATTAGGTGGGAGAAACCACCCTTTACATAGTAACTCTTGATTGACAATGCTGTTGCTCTCTCCTGCAAGTTCGTCATCACGACTCAGCCTACAGTAGATTGCAGTAATTTTGTCAGACTGCCTGTTCATGTCTTGTTCCTCCTTAATCGGCGAGCAGTCTGCCAATACAGGATTGCTTGTATATATTATATCACACATTCGTGAATAAATCCACCCTTTCGTTATAATATTTTTTGAGCATTTTTAATTATCTTTTGCCATGTGGTCGAGCAGTTTACCGGAAAGACTTCGTGTTCCATCGTAACTTCCGTTAAAGCGGTAAGTAGTCTGACCGGAGTGAATGGTCACGGTGATTTTCGGCAACGCTGCCGCACAGTAGTTGTGAACAACTATGTTGCCATTTTCTTTGACTGTGTAATTTCTGTTTTTCTTTTCGTTCATATAAAAATTGTCCTTTCTGTTTTGTGGTGGCAAGTTCCCAATTTGAGAACTTGCCGGATGGGAATGAAAACGAATCGAAGGGAATGATTAACGCTCCTGTTCCTGTTTGTGTTCGATTTTCTGCCAAGGGTCTGCTCGATATTGTGGCGAATGGTATCAAGTCGCTGTGCTTCTTCCTTGGCGGTCTGGTACTGGTTGTAAAGCTCGTTTTTTCTCTTTGATGAGCTGCTCTACATCACTCTGCAACGCCTTATGGCTCGGCAGCTTCTTCAATCCCTTGGAATCAAAGTAGCATTTGGCGGCGTTAAGAATGATGAAGTCGCCGTCATGTTCATCACGATATTTCTGGCGAGCTTTCTCATTTTTGCAGGCTTTCATTTCGTAGATTACATATCGGGTCTTGTGATAGTTCAGCACATGATTACGAAGCTCTTTCTTTTCTGCGATTGTAGCTTCCACTGATTTCATTTCTGTGCGAATATCACTCAGCTTTTCGTGGGCGGCATCACAGGCGGCAGCCAATGCTTCGAGCGAGTCAAAGCCCATTTCTTGATACAGCACATGGGCTCGGCTTGCGTTTTTGAGGTTGTGTATCTTTGCCCAATACTCATAACCTTTGCCCTTGGCTTTCGCCGCTTCCATATCCACCGTACGGCTGACAGAGTTTTGCTGTTTGATAAAGTCCTGTATGGTCGGGACGGAATGAATAACGGGTGTTTTCGTTCTAACCTGTTTTGCGTTCCTGACAAAGGCGGCGAACACAGCCGTTTTATCGAAATCGTCACCCAGCTTTCGTGCTGTGATAGGTCTTGTCCTGTCAGGCGTGAGGTAGGACAATCTCCCTCGGCTCTCCTTGACGGTGATACCACGGCGGAGAAGTTTTTCTGCGAAGTCCTCAAAGTTTGTTGCATCGGAAAGCGCCATGCGGATTTCTTCACGGAGATTGTCTTTGTCCGTTTCAAACTTGGTCTGTTTGACCGGCAAACCCTGTTCGGCAAGAACAGCGTTTTCTTCATCCAGCGCAATCTGTCCTTTCTTCTTCGCCCAATACTCACGCTCGGTCACTCTTGTCTTACTGCCGTTCAGCAGATCAATCTGATATAGACCCGCATCGTGGCACATCTCCATGACTTCGGAGCGGAAATACTCCATGGCGGCGTTGGTGCATCGGTGTTTCATGCCCGGTTGGGTGTCGCACGGTCTATCCATATACGGCATGAACGGAACTTCCATAATTCGCAGAGAATTGATAACGATGTGTACATGAACATTGCCGCTGCCGTTGTGTCCGTCGGGATGGGTACAGACAATCGCTTGGTGTCCGGGAAAATGATTTTTACAATATTCCTCGCCTAACTGCTGCGCTCGGTCAACGGTCAGTCCGTGGTCAGGAACATCCTTCGGGTCGAAGCTGATGATATAGTGATGGCTTTTGACATCTTCCCTTTTTTGATTTTTGCCGTAGCGGAGATTTGCACGGAGACAAGCAATCGCAAAATCTTCGTCACCGCAATTCAGTGTTGAAATGCGGTAATCCTGTCTTGGAATGAGCCTGCCGTTTTCATCCAGAGTAGGCTTCATGGTGAACTCATCATGCTCAAAAGTGAGATAGGCTTCGGCGGCAGAGTAATCGGCATTTTTAGAGCTTATATGCTTGAATGTTGCCAACAGCATCACCTACCTTTTTCATCACTTCAAATTTCAGAATGGCGAGATCAGCGACGGCATTTTGCAATTCCTTTGCCATGGCGGGATAGGGACTGTGCCATTCATTGAGGTGTCGGGCAATCTGATTTAGGTTATTACCGATTCTGCCGTACTCAGCAATTAGCTTGCCGACAGCAGCCAACAGATCATCACTGACCAATGTTGCCACGATGGTTGGTTTGATGGTTGCGCCGGAGATCGCTTCACGGATAAACTCCGATTGATTCATGTCGTAAATCTCCAATCTGCGGAGAAAGTCGGCGTGTTCTTCATCGTCCAGACGGGTTTTTACGATGTGTGTGCGTTTCGGTGTGTTGTAGGTTTTGGTCATTCAGTTCCTCCTTCATTTGTGAAAATGGTTGGTCGGCGGATGCCGTTGCTTCTGCGAAAGCAGAACAGATGCAGGGTTTGGGGAAGGCACTCCCCAACAAGATTCCATGGGGGGGCAAATTGAGCGATAGGCGAAATTTGGACCCATGGTAGAATCTTGCTCTACGCTACCCAGCCTTTTCGTTTTCGCCGATTTTTCAGGTTTACGCATTTGGCACTGAACGGTGTTTTGGAAAAATGACAAAACAAAAAGAGCCGATTACACAAAACATCAGAAATCGGCGGGAGCATAGCTCTCGCTTCAAAGTGATGTTCTATGTAATCGGCTCTGAAAAATCAAAGTCGAGTTCTGCTTTGTACAACTCCCGCCGGCAGAACCAAAGGCATGGTGGAGCAGTTCGGCACTTCCGGTGTACCGATACCGTGTCGGACAAATCCGACTTTCACAAAATGTGTTTGAACATTCTTATTCAGTTTTTATGTGTGGACAAACTTCCACGACATCATTATACAAATAGCGACACCGATTGTCAATATTTGCACAGGAGATGTTTGGTATCGTAATTGCAACTTTTTTATGAACAGGGGCGGCAGCACTTTTTGCTGTCGCCCCCTTGATTACCATACAGCGGAGACGGGAGAACTTGTCAACGGCGGGCGAAGCCCGTTCATCTCGACCGTTGACATGGGCGCTCGGCTTTGCTATGTAATAACAAAACAAGGCGACCAACTTTTTACGGTTGATCGCCTTTGGCTTAGCTATTCAGTTGATTGTTTTTTGAAACCAATTCTTTTGTTGCTGCGATCTTTCGATCACTATAAAGTACAACTTCCTTGATTGCCAGTTTTTTGATGGCGGATATGAAAGTATCCATAAAAGCAAAATCAATTTTGCCATTCTTTTCGGGCAATCTAATCTCTTTGGTTTTTACAACATTCCAGCCGCCGAGCTTGTTCTTATAAGAATAAATCGGCAGGTCGGTCACTTTGTTAATGCACATGACCATGAACAGATATTGATTCGGGGAGAGTTCAATTTCCTTGGATTTCCAGCGAATAGCATAAGCATCGGACAAAACAGTAAAATCTCTTGTCTGATAATATGCTCTGTAGACATCACTATTAGAAGGAATAGAAATCACATTGTTCAATACAGTTGCTCCGGCTTTGGGTGCATAATAGTTCAATCCTTGATTTTGGAAACTTGATGTGAGACAAGGAAGAACATAATCGTCTGTGGGCTGCTTGGGTAATTCCTTCGCCTTGTACGGCAATTTTTTTGTTGCTATTTTTTCAAAAAGATTACCTACGGTATATGTGCCCCAATTATCATCGTCGAGCTCAGTAAATCTTTGAAGAGCGTTAAGCTCTTCAGCCGACAATTCATAATTGTCGTATCCGCTTACTGTTAAGTAAGCGGATAGCTCAGCTACCCGCTGAATTTCCAGCTCAGCTACCCGCTGAATTTCCAGCTCAGCTACAAATGATTCCATAAAATCAAAGTCGATTTCGCCGTCTTTGGTGGGAAGTTCTACGATGCAGTTTTGCTATTTTCCAATGTCGTGCATATCCAAGATTAGGAATTTGCTTTTGCCAAGCTGTAATAATCCACAATAAGCAACGGATGTTATGAATACTTGGCAACAACACCTTCACATTATCAAGAACCGAAAAAACTTTTGGTAGCAATATTGAAAGAACATGTGTGATCTCCGAATGTAACAAAAACAGGGTGTTCATCGTCGCATATAAATTCAGGCGAATCAGTATATCCAATTATTCCATTATTGGTAGACTCGGAAGAATATGCCGGGAAGTTGAATTTTTCTGATAAATCTTCCTTGGATAACATATTGGTAATCTTTTGCGGCTGAAATAATTCACTTGTTTTGTATTTGCCCCACTTAACTGTCCGCAATTTCTCATTAAGTGAGGCTGTCATTTTCCCAGGCGCTCATTCTCCGAAGGCTGATTCTTCAAAAGTGTAGATACTTCCCAAGCAAGGTAATCACTAACAGTTTTCTTAAAATCTTCTACCGTCGGTTTTGTATCAATAGGTGAAGTTTGATTCCAATCGGCTCCGTTTTCCGGATCAATAACTCCTTCATAATAGTCCTGTTCAGTGAAGATACTCATCTTACTTTTCCCGAAACGGACTAAATTGACGAGCTCTTGGTATCTTTCCTTAGCATTATCAGTATCTCTTAAATTGTTTGTTGACTTCTTTCTTGAAGATCTTGTGTATCCATCATTGGAGAAATCAATAAATTTTACAATGTCATCTTTTTGATGCGCTTCGCCAATCCTAAAAACATAGATATGTGTCTGAACACTTGACTTACCAACAAACAAGTCGATAGGCATTCTAACACTGGCAAGAAGAGTTGAATGCGTTAAAACGCTTTTATTATATTCAACTGCATTACCAGAACCTGCGGAGTTCTGAATAATGATAGCAGCATAGCCCTTATCCATCATAGAAAGAGCCTTTTCCACGAAGATCATTCCGTTGCCCTCCGCAGAGTAAGGCGGATTCAAAATAAATGCGTCTGCCGGGAACTTCTCATCAGTTTTGCCAAAACCATAATGACCATCAAATTTCAGAGAGTCCTTGTTCAAAATATTGGAGCTACCGTCGCCCATCATAATCATGTTGAGAACAGCAAGCATATAAACATTGGACAGGATTTCCAGACCCAATAACTGGTTTGCTTTAATTTCCGCTGACTTGCGTGCTAACTCTTCGGGCGACTTAATTTTCTTCTTGGCATCAGCCAACATTTCATTCATGGCTGCTACCAGCAGACCTGCCGATCCAGTGGCAAAGTCCCATACGAAAGAGTCTTTATTTACTCTTGCGAGGCGGCACAGAAGGGTCGCAACATAGGGCGGTGTTAAAACCACATCGTTGAGCTGATCCTGTGTGAAGCCAAGCCATGAATACATTTCGTTGAACAGCTTCCCAGTAAAATCTGTATTTAAGCCAATTTTGTAGTAAACGCCAAGGTCGTCAACAATCTTGATAAATACTCGTTTCAACTGGCTTTCGCCATCTTCTGCTCTGTTGATGTTGTCGGTAGTCAGTGTGTTTTGTAGTGTTCGCACAATCAGGTCTTTCTTGTCTTTAGGGAGCTTTTTGGCATCCAGAAAGGACTCGATTTTACGAATCATAATATCGCCGTCCGTATTATTTCTTTCGTTGGACGATTTCAGATCAGCTTTGGTAAGCGGGTATACATTGTTCTCCACATCGCCAAGGGTAGCCATAATAGAAGCAACAACAAGATAAACACGGTCATTCTCACTCAGACCCTTTTCGCTCTTGAAAATGTCGTTGTTCAGCTTAACAAGGCTTGCAGTAATTTCCTGTTCTCTGCGTTCCTTTAGTTTTTCAATTTCGTCCTGAGGGAGCGATAATTGTTTGACCTTTTCGATAAATGCAGAGAAGTGTTCTTTTTTCAAAAAAGAAAGATCGGTATATTCATCAACCTTTTGACCAACGCCAAAATTGCTCTTGGCAATGTAGTAAACGCCGATCAAATGTTTTAGCTTCCCGCTAGCATCCTTGTAGCCCGTAACGCCAATGGCGATAACATCCGTATAACTTGTGTAGTGCAGAACCGCATTAGAATAATGAACTGCACCGTTCACCGCATAAGAGTTGATATTTGTATAATCAGGTTGGTTCTTTGCGTTTCTGTTTGCAACATTTCCTTCAGCATCCAGCTTTACAAGTTTATCTTTGTATCCTTTGTATTCAATCAAAATCGGATAGTATTTCCCATCATTGGCTTGTAGGAGTAGCTTTGCATCAGGGCGATTGCCGCCCTTGCCGCCGTTCTTGGAAAAATAATCATTTAGGGCTTGATCGATTTCCGTGTTCAAGGACTCCTGCTCCAATTTATAATCCACTTTATATGATTTGAGCCAGCCATTCACCAAGTCGGCAATATTCGGTTCAACGGATTGTACTGTGTTTTTAGCCATTTTTATTTCTCCTCATCCGTAAATTCTAAAATATCGTCAACCCCACAACCAAGAGTTTTGCAAATCTTCTCAATACTATCGAGAGAAATATAATTGTCACGCTTGATACGGGTAATGATATTGGCACTAAAGCCGGCTTTCTCCATCAGCTCGGCATTGGTCATACCCTTGTCGATCAGCAAGTGAAATAACTTTTTGTATGTTACAGCCATAGCGAGTCCCTCCTTACATTAAGAATTATCATATCACGAAAGCGTGAGGAAATCAACAAAATGATACATTAGTAGTTGTTGAATGCTTCACATATATGCTATAATAAAATCATCCATTGGGTAATTTATAAATGATATTCTGCGTTATTGACGTACTTTCAGTATGTATACTGCGTTTGCGAATAGAAAGAAGGAAGATTATGAGCATTTATCCTTGGATAGAGAAAATTGATTTTCAAAAATTTGCAATGCCGCTTGTTGTTAAAATAGATAATGAATATTACCCTGGAATAGTCGAAAAACTTGCTGACCTTGTTTTTGAATTAGAAAGATGCGGAGCTTCCGATAAAATTGTCCTTGCCGTTAAAGAATACCGTAAAAAGATTATTTCATCTATCATTCTGTACTATCAGGGAGATCTGGTTGATGCACAACTTATCGTGAACGAAATGCTTGATGAGTTTAATGATGCAGCTCCGGCAATTACGGATATTAACAGTAGTATTGCGTTCCCTGGCGGGGGACCAGATTATTCTGAGGTACAGTTTTTCCGAGCAAGATTGTCTGAGAATGTTGTTGAGTTCTCGTCAGAAGATATGCTGCATATTCCTTTCAACAAGCGTCACATTGTCAAAAGTGAACGATTTAGTATACCGGGATTGCCTTGTTTGTATTTGGGTAATTCATCTTACGCTTGTTGGGTGGAGATGGGATGTCCAGCGGATCATCGTTTCAATGTCGCACCTATTCTTTTGGATAATACCCAAAAAGTATTAAACTTGACTGTTTCGATAAGCGCCTTATATGCATTTAACGAAAGTGAAAATACTTTGAGTGAGTCAGAAAATGAGAATTATGTTATTAGTCTCTTGAAACTTTTTGTACTGACTCTTTGTACTTCGTATAAAGTTGAGGAAACAAATCGTAATTTTAAGTCTGAGTACATCTTGCCACAGATGCTTATGCTTGCCTGCAAGAGAAGAAAACTGGATGGTATAACCTATTACTCAAAACAAATACCAAGTGAATTGCTCGCCTGCAATGTTGGTGTAAATTTAGTTTTGTTTGCAAAATATAATGGAGAAGAAAGTCTCTCTGAGATATGCCAACACTTAGAAGTAGGCACATCATTCAATTTTGCCTTGTTCAAACAATTACTGCCTTGCCAACTCTATAAAACATATGAGCTTAGAGCTTTATCGACTCCTTACATAAACAATGTAGGAACGAAAAACCACTTCTTCCCGTACACCGAAACGCAGTTCTTTGAATTTGATAAGTACTTGTTTGCCAATTGGCACCGTGATTGGACGATTCCTACTCTCTAAAATAAGTGTAGAATTAAAGCGGGACTTGCACCCCATTGGAGCGCAAGTCCCGCTTGCAATATTCGGTTATTCTTCCATGACCTCTAACATCATTCGTGCGCCCAGCTTAAAGCTGTTCTGGAAGATTAGACAATCCGTGATGGTTTGATATTCTCGCACACAGTCTGCGTACTTCTCGAATAAATCTTTCTGTTCGTCTGTCATGGTTGCTTGGAGTTTTTCTTCATTCCTGCAAATCAGCTCCAACAGTTTCTTGTATTCTTTGCAAGAGGATGTGTCATACTCGGTTGGCTCGATGTTGCCGTACCAAAATTCTTCAAGGATTCTCATACGGCATCCTCCTCGTAGATCATTTCACGAAGGACGATTTCCTCAGCTCGGTTGCGTATGCTGTTCATAGCTCTAACCCATGCCATCTGATCGTGCTGCTTCATGCCCTCTGTCACGCCCTCAGATGCCTTCATCTGCTCGATGATAAGTTCAAGGCGGTTCTGTGCCTGCTCGTTCAAATCAGCCAGATACGTCCACACTTCACCGCTAAGACACAGATCATTGAAGCGGATGGGGTTGTGCTCCTTGATATAATCTCTGTGCATGCGCCCCCAACGACCAATAGGTCTGTTTTCTTCCGGCAAGCGAATATCGGGAATATAGTAATCACCGCAACGGATATAGTTCAGTTCCTGCATCATATGTACCTCCAATAAGATTCAAACATTCTGTTAAAGATAGAAAAAAAGGCGATACCTGGTTGTGAAAACCAAGTATCGCCAATTTTTCTTGTCGCACTCCTGTACGGCAGCTACCCTATGTCAGTAATGTTCTCGTACTGTCTTATTGGAAACTACCCTTCGGCGGTCTTTTTTTTTTTGCATAATGTGATCTCCGTTAAAGTAGTGTCTTGTTATTGACAAAACTCTTGCGTTAGCGTAAACTAACATAAGTTAGAGCAGCCTAACACGCGCTGCCCGGAGGTTATATATGACGCTTGATAATCTGCCTATTGGCAAACCTGCAATAATTCTTACGGTTGGCGGAGAAGGAGATCTTCGCTGCCACCTGCTTGATATGGGACTTATACCGCATACGGAGGTCACGGTGCGCAAGGTCGCGCCGCTCGGCGATCCGCTGGAGCTGTATTTGCGCGGCTACACGATGACACTGCGCAAGGAAGACGCAGCGCGCATCGAAGTAAGACCCAAGGAGGAGATATAATATGCTTCTTGCGCTTGTCGGAAACCAGAACTGCGGTAAAACAACGCTTTTCAACCAGCTCACCGGATCAAACCAGCACGTCGGAAATTTTCCCGGCGTTACGATCGAGCACAAGATCGGCCAGATCATCGGATGGAAGAACTACGACCTTGTCGATCTTCCCGGCATATACTCCATCCGCCCGTACTCCGGCGAGGAGAAGGTATCGCGCGATTTTATAATCGAGCGCAAGCCGGACGCGATAATAAACATCGTTGACGCGACGAATATAGAGCGCAACCTTTATCTCACGCTGCAGCTTATCGAGATGGGCAAGCCCATGGTTCTGGCGCTGAATATGATGGATGAGCTTTTGGGCAACCACGGCAGCGTGGACATTCAAAAGCTGTCCGACCGCCTTGGCATACCTGTTGTACCGATCGCAGCGGCCAAAAACGACGGCGTTGACGAGCTTATGCGCGTCGTTGCCGAAACGGCGGAAAATACGGTAAAGCCGCGCAGAATAGATTTCTGTTCGGCAGGCCCCGTGCACCGCTGCATACATACGGTCAGCCATGTTGTCGAGGACCACGCCGATAAGATCGGCGTTCCGTCGCGCTTTGCCGCGACGCGCGTTATCGAGGAGGATGCGGAGATAATCTCGGCGCTCAAGCTCAGCGATAACGAGCTTGAGCTGATCGGCCACGCCGTTCTGGAAATGGAAAACGAGGGCGGCCTTGACCGCAACGCAGCGCTTGCGGAGATGCGCTATCGCTTTATCGAAGCCGTGTGCTCGGAATGCGTTATCAAAGCGCAGGAGAGCAAGGAGATGCTGCGCAGCGTCAAAATAGACAAGGTGCTGACGAATAAATACCTTGCGATACCGATGTTTATCGCCATTATGGGCTTCATATTCTGGATGACCTTCAGCGTGCTGGGCAAGTGGCTGTCCGACCTGCTCGCACTGGGCATTGACGAGGTGACGGCGCTTGTAGATAACGCGCTTACGGCCTACGGTTTAAACCCGGTCGTCCACAGCCTTGTCATTGACGGCGTGTTCGCCGGCGTCGGCAGCATGCTGAGCTTTTTGCCGATAATCGTGGTGCTGTTCTTCTTCCTTGCAATTTTGGAGGACACGGGCTACATGTCGCGCGTTGCGTTTGTCATGGATAAGCTGCTGCGCCGCATCGGCCTGTCGGGCCGCAGCTTTGTTCCGATGCTCATCGGCTTCGGCTGCTCTGTTCCGGCCATCATGGCAACGCGCACGCTCTCGTCCGAGCGCGACCGCAAGATGACGATGCTGCTCATTCCGTTTATGAGCTGCTCTGCGAAGATACCTATCTATGCCGTGTTCACGGCGGCGTTCTTCCCGGATCACGGCGGCCTTGTCATGACCTGCCTGTATGTTTTCGGCATGCTCGTGGGCATAATAGCGGCAAAGGTGCTCAGCAAAACGGCGTTCACAGGCAAGCCCGTGCCGTTTGTCATGGAGCTTCCGAACTACCGCATGCCGTCGCTCAAAAGCGTTCTGCTGCTCATGTGGGAAAAGGCGTGGGACTTCATCCGCCGCGCGTTCACCGTCATTTTCGCGGCGACCATTGTCATATGGTTTTTGCAGCACTTCGACGTGCGCCTCAACGTTGTCGGCGAGGGCAGCACCGACAGTCTGCTTGCCATCATCGGCACATGGATAGCGCCTGTGTTCGCGCCCCTCGGCTTTGGCGACTGGCGCGTTGCAACGGCACTCCTTACAGGCCTCATGGCAAAGGAAGCCGTCATAAGCACGCTCGGCGTTTTGATGAACGTCGGCGCAAACCTCGGCTCGGCCGCGCTGGGAGGACTGTTCACTCTGCCCTCGGCCGTGAGCTTCCTTGTGTTCTGCCTGCTGTACACGCCCTGCGTGGCGGCTCTGGCGGCGCTCAGGCGCGAGCTTGGCAGCGGAGTGAAAACGGTGCTCGTCATGATCTCGCAGTGCTGCGTGGCATGGCTGGCGGCCTTCTGCGTGTATGCGCTTATTGGGGTGATTTTTTGAAATGGAGATTGTTATAATCGCCGTTCTTGCCGTGTGGCTCGTGCTTGCCGTGCGCAGCATGAAAAAGGGCAGGGGCTGCTGCGGCGGCAAATGCTCCGGCTGCTCGCAAAGCTGCAAGGACTGCCGCGACTGCAAAAAATGATTTAATATACAAAAAGGTCAGGATAAAGCTCCTGACCTTTTTTGGGGGTTTATTTCTGCGCGTCGATTATGATGTCGAACGTTTCTTTTTCGCCGGCGGCGTTCGTGCCCTCGCCGGTCATGATGTAAACGGGGAAAAGATAGGTCTTGCCGTTGTGCGCAACTCCGTCGGCGTAGTAGCCAAGCTCACAGTCGTTTAATTTGGCGGCAGTGAGGTTTTCGGAAAAGCTCGCCGAGTAGTTTTCCGAACGCACATCTGAGGATAATTCGTTGCGGCTTTTAACAGCCACGTTTTTTGCCTCGCCGATGGGGGTGGCAAGGTAATAGATCGACTGTATCTCGCCATCAAGGCTCAGGTCGATGCTTATTCTGTATATGCCCAGCACGGTTTTTCCGTCAACTCTGGGATATAAATAAACCGTTTTAAAGCTGAGCGCGTAAGTGCCGTTTTCGTCCAGACCGAATTGGTCGGCTACCTGAAAGTTTTCCATGCCGTACGGCCACAATTCATTTTCCTCCATGAAACTTTTCGCGATCTCTATAGCCTTGTCGTCGGACATCGCTGCACCGGCCTTGGCAGGCGGAATATCATTAAGAGAATAAATCCAGTACCCGTTCTCACTGTCGATATCGACGGTGTATTCCTTGGTTATGTATTGAGTCCCGAGAGAATAGGTGCTTCTTTCGGCGGTCGATAAGTCTATTCCAAGGCAGCGCTCAATTTGCTCAACGGCTGCTGCTTCGTCTGTTTTCAGCTCGTATATCGGAGCGGTCTCACCGGCAGACTCCACTTTGATTTCTATAGGCAGAGACAAAAATGCGTGAGCCTCAGTTCCGAGCTGAGCAATATCTGGATGCACAGCAGTCAGCGTTGACCCGTTTCCACAAGCACATAGCGCGCACAGCATAAGCGCGGCGAGAAGCAGTGCTGTAAATTTGTTGTGTTTCATGATTGCCTCCTTAAAAATTTTATGTTATTTTCGCCCTTCATATATATAAACAGTAATTATCCGAAAAACAGGACAGCTTTTTTGAAAAAATTATATTTTTTCTTTTGCCTACCGATGGTAATATCAGCATAACATATAATTTAACATTTTTGGTGAACAATCTCCTGATTGAGCCGATTTCTGCGTTCTGCACAAGGCAGAGGCGTTGCCTTTGTAAATAATCTACAACGGCAAAATTCAATTGCACGCTTTTTGCATATTATTGCGCGAAACGGTCAACAATAGCAGCAGTTAAAGGAGGTTTACCTATGCAGAACGAAAAAAAGCGGCAAGCTGGATAAGTTTTTTGCCGGCAAGGGCTTCTACATAGTCCTTGCGCTATGTGTGATCGTGATAGGAATATCGGCTTACAGCCTTGTTAAGGGCGCGGATGACACCGGCGTCGGCCTTGATCCGGGCATAAGCGCCGCGCGGCAGACCGAGCGCCCGGAACCGAGCGCCGAGCCGCCCGTGAGCACCGAAAAGCCGCAGCCGGTGGATGCTCCGAGCGAGGACGACGTCGTTTCGGCCGGAACGCTCACTCAGGACGATGTGTGGCCCGAACAGGTGACATGGCGCTGGCCTGTTTCCGGCGAGATCGAGCGCGGCTACAGCGTCGAGGCGCTCAGCTATGACGTCACTATGGCCGACTGGCGCACACATGACGGTGTGGATATCCTTGCGCAGCAGGGCGAGGTGGTCGTCGCTGCCGGAGACGGCGAGGTCGTGAGCGTGACGCAGGACGACCTTTACGGAACAACGGTGGTCATTGACCACGGCAGCGGCATAAAGACTCAATACTCAAACCTTGCCGACACGCCGACCGTCAGCCCCGGCGATAAGGTAAAAGGCGGCGATGTTATCGGCTCTGTCGGGAAAACGGCCATATGCGAGATAGGGCAGGGCAGCCACATGCACTTTGCCATGAGCCGCGACGGAGCCAGCGTAGACCCCACGACCTATATTCCGATATGAAAATTTGAAGAAAAACAAAAAAATATGTTGACAATCCGGGCTATGTCTAGTATAATTCCTATTGCTCGTTTGAGAAATGGCGGCATAGCTCAGTTGGCTAGAGCATGCGGTTCATACCCGCAGTGTCCCCGGTTCGAATCCAGGTGCCGCTACCAAAAAAGGCGCAGATACTTTTACCTGCGCCTTAATTTTGGCCCGTTGGTCAAGCGGTTAAGACACCGCCCTTTCACGGCGGTAACATGGGTTCGATTCCCGTACGGGTCACCAAAACGAAACAGCTCACCTTTAGGTGGGCTGTTTCGTTTTGCATAATCTATCGGGAATCAATGGACTTTTTTTTATACCTTCTTTGCAATGACGATGAATCGCCCGTTCTCCGTGTGATATGCGCAGGTAGAGAGGGTGAGCAGCTTATCTCCGGGGCTTATCCGAACTCCGGTGTCGTATAGCTTGTTTTTGTCAATAAACTTAGCATATTCGGCAAAGGACTTTTCGTCGCTGCCGGTGTATTCGTTGTACCTGAAGCCCTCCTCGCCATCGGACGGCAGTTCGGTCTGTATTGCGGCGACGACCTCGTAGGTATGTTTTTCGTATATCGTGTCAAAGCTTATGTATTTGTGCTGCTTATAAAACTCATCGCTCTGGTAATCGACGATCACGCCGAACATTGAGCCGTCCTTCATGTGATGTCCGTAAACTATGATGTTATCCGATGTGAGCACATCACACCAGCCGTCAACGAACAGACAGCCGCGGTAAGAGGAGTTGCCGTAAAAATCGGTGTGCAGATACTTCTCGTTATCGTGCCGTGAGAACATGACGACGTTGTCAAGCTCTGTTCCGTCGATCTTCAGCCAGCCTATGGTATCGGGATTTTCGGCATAAAGCCCGGCGTATTCATCGAGAACGTCGGGCACGGTAACTTCGGCGTCTTTGAGCTTATCAACGTTTTTGTTAGACTCGGAGTCACAAATATCTCCGATTATGTAAACTGCCAGCACGGCAGTGCAGGCGATAAATACGATAAGAGAAACTATCCTTATTACTTTTTGCAGACTTATCTTCATGCCTTGTCCCTGTATTCGAGCATGCCGTAATCGACAAGCTTGTCATAGTTCATGTAGTAAAGATAATATCCGCCTACATTGTGCTGAACGTCGTCGATCCTGACGCGGTAGCCGTCGTGGCGCACCATGAACGTGTCGAGAATGGAGTTGGGATTTGCCATATACATTGCGTATTCCGGGTAGAAATATCCGCAGAGCATGTGATCTGCGCGCTTATATATCGTTCTGAGAAAGTACTCAAGGTCAAATCCGTTGTCGAGGTAATCAACGTGTATTCCGCGCTCGATCATGCGGTCATAGATCTCAAATGTGCTCATCAGAAGCTCAAAATATGTGTGATACGTTGTGTCGCGGTTATATATCGTGTCAAGGTTTTCCTGCGCGTTTCTGAGTGCAAAGGTGTAGTAGCGCTCGTCATCGACATACTTTGCTATCTCGTTCATCGAATAAGCCACCCAGTGGTCCTTGTACTGAACATAGTCGGCCGAGATAAAATGCTCAACGGCGCTTTTTGCAGCATTGAGCCACTTCTCGTCCGAGGTGAGGGAATACAGTCTGCACAATGCAAAGGTCGCTTCGCCGTCGTAATAAACGGTTCGGAACTGCTCTTTTTTTATAAACTCGCCGTCCAAAACGTGATAGTATTCGCCGCTGTCCTGATCGAGCATCGTGAGTATGCCGTTACCGAGCTTAACGGCAAGATCCTTGTATTTGTCCGAGCCGAACGCGTCCATGTATTCGGTCAGCGCAACGACGGCAACGCCGCAGCCGCCGAGCTTTATCTCGTCGGACTTTTCCTCGTACAGATACGATATCTCGTCGTTTCGCTCGACTATTGCGTTTTCGACCATGTAGTCAACCGCCTTGTCGATCACGGGAACAAGCGCCTCGTTGCCGGTCATTCTGTATTGGCAAACAAGACTCCAAAGTGTGCTTGCGTGGCGGACGATGTTGTAATTATCTATTGTTTTATCAAATCTCGGATAATAGCCGTAAACAAAGCTGCCGTCGTCCTTGACCTGGTCGATAAGGAAGCCGGATGCGTTTTTCACAAGCTCGGCTGCATATTCCTTGTCCACGGTGTCGACCTTGCGTCTGCCGTAATCGTCAATGTCGCTTATGAGGTCATACACCGCGTCGTTTTCGTCGCATCCAGCCTACGCATTTGAAAACAACATAGCTGTCCGGCAGGGAAGAGAGAGTGTGCTGCGGCCGGCTTTTTTCAGGTATGTGTTCAGATAACTTTCGTCAACGCACTCGTTTTCATAGTCGAGTATTTTGGCGCCATTTAGCTCAGCTTCCAGAAGTGCCGTTTCAAAGTTCTTGTCAAAGGCTATGCCGTATCTGAAAAACTCGGGCCTGTAGTGGTGCAGCTCGGTTGAAAATTCGACCGGGTCGTATGTTTTAGCCTCGCTCATGAGGTCGGCCTTGAGCCAAACGGCGTTGTAGTTTTCCTCCTCGATGAAGCTCTTTGCCTGATCGTATGCGCTCAGCCATGCGGCCTTGCGGTCAACACCCGTTCCGGTGAAGACCTTTGCGCGCTCCTCGCCGCTGCAAACGGAAAGAAACACAACGTTGTCCGGAAGCCCCACTTCGATATCGCCCGATATCTCGTCGAGGCGCGCGTCCGAGAGCACCTGCTCGCGCAGAAGCTCGGCCTTCTTTTCAAACGAAGCAAGCGCATCGTCCTTTTTGCCGGCGGAAACGAGATACAGGATCACCACCGCGGCGACTATAGCCAAAACAACTGCCGAACCGATGATAACGGCTTTTTTGGTCCGCGCTGCAAGCTGCTCGGCGGTAGGCTTTTTTGACCGTTCAATGTGCTTTTTCCGTCTGCTTCGTCTGCTCATTTTGCACCTCAAGCAAATAAAAATAGGAATGGTTTACAACCATTCCTATTTTATATGCACTTAAGCAATAAGTCAACTAATCGCCCACATTTGATCAGTTATTTTTCTTCTTGCGATAAGTAGAAGTGAATGCTGCCAGGCTGACAACTGCAATTGCTGAGATCAGGATAATGCTGCGATCATCCCCCGTTTTTGGATCTTGATGATCATTGTCATCATCGGCATCCGCGTCGGCATCGGCGTCAGCATCCGCATCAGCATCGGCGTCGGCGTCCGCATCGGCGTCCGCATCGGCGTCGGCGTCAGCATCGGCGTCGGCGTCCGCATCGGCGTCGGCGTCAGCATCGGCGTCAGCATCGGCATCAGCATCGGCGTCAGCATCCGCGTCGGCGTCCGCATCGGCGTCGGCGTCGGCGTCCGCATCAGCATCGGCGTCAGCATCGGCGTCCGCATCAGCATCGGCGTCAGCATCGGCGTCCGCGTCAGCATCAGCATCGGCGTCAGCATCGGCGTCAGCATCAGCATCGGCGTCAGCATCGGCGTCCGCGTCAGCATCGGCGTCAGCATCGGCGTCAGCATCAGCATCGGCGTCAGCATCCGCGTCCGCGTCGGCGTCAGCATCTGCGTCCGCGTCGGCATCATCGTCAGCATCTGCATCCGCGTCGGAATCGCCGCCGTGTACACCATCTATGTTCAGGTGAACGACGTGGCCTCCCAGATTGCTCATAAACATGTATGTAGCGTTGCCGGGAACATAGTCGGCAGCCGGACCGGACATGCCGCTGCTGGGATGCCATATGATGGCCTCTTCAACGGTGCTGCCGTAGATAAGATCCCAACCGTCAATGTCGGCTCCGTTGACTTCGATCTTGATTACGCAGTCGGCAGGAAGCCTGAGCAGAGTACCGTGTCCCACAGGGTTAATCACATCTTTGAAAGTGAGATAAGCCTTGTCAAAGGTAGAGCGCCAGAAAACGGTGTTGGTAACAGGCAGATATGCCGTAACGGTCACGGTAGCATTGGCAGGGAGCTTTTCATAGCCATGCAGGCAAAGCAGGAAGTTGATGAAGTTTGCGTCGGGATACTCGGTGTTTTTAAGACCGATCCCCTCGAATACCGACATGACGGACGTAGCAGATTCTGTCTCGACCGCAGCGGTGGCATCGACTCCATCAGCACTTGCGTTGGTGCTCAGCACAAAAACAGCAAACAGAAAAACAGCAAGTACAAACAGTACGGTAAGCGCAGGCTTGCTGAACTTTTCTAATTTTACCATGCTATTCAGTTTTGTCCTCCTTTCCCCCAAAGATCCATACTAATACCTATACCGGCGAGCGTTATCCATGCGGCATCGATTATCTCTGCCTTTCGGCAGGGAAGCAGTCAGCCGTTGCTCACGGAAGCAGCCCGGCGGCTATTAATTAATATTGTACCTAATGATACTATATTGTAACCGAGAATTCAAGACATATTATGGTAAAAATAGCTTTTTATAAGCAAAAAGCTATAAAAATTTGGTTAAAAATTTTGAAAGATATATACATTGGGCAAATTTTGTATAGAGTTGCACAAGCGCCGGGGCTGTGTTAAAATCAATGCGATATTTCAATTAATAATAAGGTAGGAGACACAATGGAAAAACTGCCTAAGCTGCCGAGAATGGCGGCTGTTCATGATCTGTCCGGAATGGGAAAATGCTCGCTTACAGTTGCTCTTCCTATAGTTAGCGCAACGGGAGTTGAGTGCTGCTGCATACCGACGGCGCTTTTATCCACCCATACCGGCGGCTTCACTGACTGGACGTTTACCGACCTGAGCGGGGATATAGTTCCGATCGCCGAGCATTGGCACAGCCTGGGACTAAGGTTCGATGCAATATATTCCGGCTATCTCGCCTCCGAGGCGCAGGGAGAGCTGCTCGAGCGCGCGATCGAGCTTCTGAAAAACGACGAGACGCTCGTCATTGTCGATCCTGCTATGGCCGATAACGGCAAATACTATGCAAATCTCGGCGATAAAATGACCGAATGCTTCCGCCGCCTTATAAAAAAGGCCGATATCATAACGCCGAATATAACCGAGGCATGCTTCCTGACCGGTATGGAATACAGACCCGGTACTCACAGCATGGCGTATGTCACTGAGCTTATCGACAGGCTCTCCGAGCTGGGGCCGAATTTTGTTGCCGTGACGGGTGTCAGCGCAGAGCCGGGGAAGGTAGGCATAGTTGCGCGCGATAACAAAAGCGGCCGGCTGTGTTCAGTCATGAACGAGGCTCTCGACGGCACCTTCCACGGCTCGGGAGATGTCTTTGCCTCGGCCTTTGCGGCACTTTTGACTCGCGGAGCGGCTCTTGAGGATGCGCTCAATGCCGCAGAGAAATTTGTCACCGCCGCGATAGAACGCACCGCAAAGCGAAATACGCCTCGCCATTACGGGCTCGATTTCGAAGGCGTCCTGCCCGAATATATAAAAATTTGCAGCAGGCTGTTCGAGTAGTCGAACAGTGCCTTGACCAAGTGTTCGGGAACTGAGAATTGGAAAAATAAATTTTGAAATACTTTTGACATAAACTTGACATATCGGCTAAACCTAAAGTATAATTGCGTGAAGGGGTATGGGAAACCATACTGGAAACTGGTAAGCAAAAATTTTAAATAAGCGGAAGGGGTTGCAAATGAAAGACCTAAAACATCTGATCTATTTTGAAAACCTGCTGCAGGACGCTCAGAACGAGCTTGTCACCAAGGCAGTGGAGGATGGGCAGATAGCACTCGGTTACAACTGCTATTACATACCCGAAGTCCTTCTCAATCTTGAAGGTTGCTTCTCTTCAAGACTTCGCGCTCCCAATTGCACGTCCAGCGATATTGCAAACTACTACATGACAAACCGTACCTGCCCCTATGCACGCTCCATTCTCGAGCGCGCCATCGAAGGCGGATACAACTACCTCAGCTGCCTGTTCGGCGCGGAAAGCTGCGCGACCATGGAGCGTATGGAAGAGCACTTCTTCCTCATCAATCCCGTTAAGCACGACGGATTCGTCACCCAGATCGATCCTCCCATGAAGGGCGATCAGACCAACCTTGATTACTACAAAGCTCAGCTTAAGCTCAAGGTCGTTGACGAGATGAAGAACCGTCTTGGAGTTGATGTCTCCGATGAGGCTATGCGCAAGGCTATCGAGCAGCACAACGAGCTCAGCCGCATCATCACCGAGATCGGCAACTTCCGCAAGCTCGATAATCCGCCCATCACCGGCTATGAGTTCCATGTCATCCAGCTCGTAAGCCAGGTCTGCCCCCATAAGCTGATCCTGCCTTACCTCAAGGAGACTCTTGAAGAGCTCAAGACCCGCGAGCCGGAAGAGAAGTTCCCGTTCCGCGCCCGCGTTGCGCTTGTCGGAAGTGAGGTCGATGACCCCGAGTTCACAAAGCTTATCGAAATGTGCGGCGCAATGGTCGTTGCCGACCGCTACTGCTTCGGTTCGTTCCCCAGCAGAGAGCAGATCGAGATCAAGGAAGGCGAGACCGCGTTCGACGCCATCTGCCGCCACTACCTGTACTGGAACCAGTGCGCACGCTTTATGGATGGCTTCAAGATCGACCAGCGTCACGCTATCGCGGCCCAGCTCGTTGAAGATTTCAAGGCTGACGGCATCATATACGAAAACATGAAGTTCTGCGAGTTCTGGAGCTATGAGAAGGTTCTTGCAAACCACATCTTCACGAACGAAAAGCACATTCCTTGCTGCACTATCGAGAAGGAGTATTCCCTCGGCGCAGTCGGACAGCTTCGTACACGTTTCCAGGCGTTCATCGAATCCCTGGAGATCAAGTCCATTCAGGGAGGTAAGTAATGATGTTCGATAAAGTAATAGCAGCTGTTGATAAAAAGCTTGAACGCTTTGATCCCATATGGCAGGCCGAGAACGGCGTCGGCGGCCAGAGAGACCGTTACTACGACAAGACCGGCGTTGCAAAATGGCGTGAGTGGCGCGGCGTTAAGGACACCATGGTCGACTACGGCGCATGGCTGAAAAACCTCGCTTCCATGGCAATGATGGTCGCATCCGCTCCGATCCCCTGCCTCAAGGGCTTCTGGGAGTATCGCTGGATGGGCTCCTACCTCGGCACATTCATGTTCATCGACCGCCTGTTTGAAGGCTTCCGCGGCTACGAGCTGGTAACGGCGCACAAGTGCATGCACGCTATCGTCCGCAGCCTGACCAAGAAGATCGCATTCGTCCTGTCCAACGACCGTCGTCTCGGCGGCGGCAAGGATACCGACCGCATCGTTCCCATGGACGAGGTCCTGCCTCCGCTGTTCATGATGGGCTTCAAGGAGCTCGTTCCGTTCCCCCTCCAGACTCTGCCTGAGTTCATCATCTGCGACGTTGACCAGCACATCGAGCCTTATTACATCGACGTTGCCGAGTCCTTCGGCCTTCCTGCCGACGTCTGCTCACGCTGCGCGGCCGAGACCGGCGTTGCGCTCGACGACGCATTCCCCCTCATCGGTAAGGCGATGATCTCGACCAACATGCCCTGCAACGCATCCGAGGCTACCTCCATGTTCCAGCGCCGCCGCATAGGCATGCCGGACTTCCCCGTAACCTTGGCCATGATCCACAACGAGCCGGGCGCACATCCGTATTCCACCCAGATGCTCAAGGACGCCATCGCTTTCGTGGAAAAAGAGTACGGCGTCAAGTACGACTGGGATAATCTCTTTAAGTACGCAAAGCTCATGAACGAGCAAAACACCATCGAGCTTGAAAAGTGGGACTACTTCAAGACCCCGTATTCGGCTCTGTGCGGCATTGCCGAGACGCTCTATCGCCTGTATGCATGGGCATCCGTAAACGGCACCGATCCTTACTTCAACAAGGTTGACCGTCAGGTCATCAAGATCATGCGCAAGGCGTATGAAGAGAAGAAGGAGCCGTTCGGCGGCAAGACCCGCCACCGCGCGTTCCTGTGGGGACCCTCCGCCGTGTATTACACCGACTTCCCGACCTGGGTGCAGAACTGCTGGGGCATCAACATCGTCCTGAACATGGACTCCACCATGGGCCACAACATGATCAACACCGAAGATCCCGACGAGGCGATCAAGGATCTTGCTCTGTTCTCCGAGAAGGCGACCATGCGTCACCACGCCGTCGGCGGCTGGGACAACGTCAACGCCATCTGGGAGTGGGCAAAGAACTTCAACTGCGACATGGTCCTCATGAACGACAACATCGCCTGCAAGGGCATGCTCGGCGTGCACGCCATGATGGAAGAGCAGGCGCGCGACCTCGGCTTCCACTTCATCTTCATCGAGCATGACCTGGAGGACTGCCGCACCGTTTCCCGTCAGGATATGCGTAACTGCGTAAACGGCTACATGTCCGTCGTTCTGGGCGAGGAGCCTCTTGACCCCACGCTCGTTGAGTTTGACGACAGCGCCGCATATTAATAGGAGGATAAGGTAATAATGAAAACTGTTGCAAAGATAGGCGGCAAAGTCGCCATGTTCGCATTCCTCGCTTTTGTCGGAACCTTTACCCTGTATATGACCAATGGAGAAAACAAGCTTATATACTATGTCATTCGCCCTCTGCTGAATAAGCACTACGACTCTCAGGTCCGCGACCGCAGAATCGTATGATCCGATATCCGCATAACACATAGCAAAAGACTCCCTGTTACTGGGAGTCTTTTTTATGAACAAACTAATTGACAATTTTGTTGAAAGTGTATAGTGTTGTGCATTTTTCGCTCAAAAAAACCTGAATTTTTCATATAAATAGCAGCATATTCTCTTGCAAATCAGAGGCATTTGTGTTAAACTGTTATCAAAATGCGTAAGGTATGTCAATGCGCAATTGAAGGGGGGACGTATTATTGGAAAATAAAGCAAAGATCATCGCGGTCGCCGGTAAAGGCGGTGTCGGCAAGACGTCGATTTCGGCGTCGATCGTAAGGCTTCTGGTGGAAAATTTCCCGGATAAGAAGATCCTCGCGATAGATGCAGACCCTGCTGTCGGCCTGTCGGTCGCTCTGGGCGTTGATGTCAAGCTCACGCTTGACGATATCCGCATGAGCATTGTTGACAGCGTCGAAAACGGCGAAACGAGAGAGGCGCTCGAGCTTTTGAGCGAAGCGAGATTCAAGATCTTTGACGCACTGGTCGAAATGCCCGGCTTTGCATTTCTCGGCATCGGCAGACCTGAAAGCTCAGGCTGCTACTGCAAGGTCAATTCCTACCTGAAGGAAGTTATCGGCATTCTGGCAAACAGCTTCGACTATGTCGTCATCGACGGAGAGGCCGGCATTGAGCAGATCCAGCGCCGCGTTATGGATAAGGTAACGCATCTGCTGCTTGTTACCGACCAGAGCAAGAAAGGCTGCCAGGTCGTATCGACGATCAAAAACGTTGCCGACGAGCTGATAGTTTACGATAAGATAGGCGCCATAGTAAACCGTATGACAAATCCCGAGCTTGCAGAGCTCATCACTGTGCCCGGTGTTGACATCGTGGCGCGCATCCCTGCGGACAATGCTTTGCCGCAAACGACATAAAGGGTCAGAGCGTGCTTAGCCTGCCCGAAGATTCTCTTATGCTCAACGGAGTAAAGGAAGCACTCCAAAAAATAGAAATTCTTTGAAGAAGAGGTGTAACATTTGAAAGATCTTAAGCATCTGATCTACTTCGAAAGTCTTCTTGAGAATGCCGACAACGAGCTGGTAAAGCAGGCTCAGGCTGAGGGCGATATCTGCCTTGGCTACACTTGCTATCACGTTCCCGAAGCACTTCTCAACATAGGCAACTGTTTCTCCGTGCGTCTGCGCGCACCGAAAACAGGCTCGATCGACATCGCGACCTACTACATGTCCAACTACACCTGCGAGTACGCACGCGCACTCGTAGAGCGTGCAATCGAGGGCGGCTATCAGTTCCTCGATGCAATGATCGGCGTAGACGCCTGCTCCATGATGAACCGCGCAATGGAGCATTTTGAGGTTCTGAAGGTCAACACGAAGGAGAAGTTCTTTGTAACTCACATGGACATTCCCTTCAAGGTAGTTGACTATACCCTCGACGCATATGAAATCCAGATGCAGAAGCATGTTCTGGATAACCTGCACGAGAAGTTCGGCATCGATACCTCCGATAAGGCTATCCGCAAGGCAGTCAAGGAGCACAACGAAGTGTGCAAGATCCTCACCGAGATCGGCGATATGCGTAAGGCTGAAAACCCCGTTATCACCGGCTATGAGTATCATGTACTGAACCTCGTTTCCTTCACCTGCCCGAAGAGACTCATTCTCCCGTACCTGAAGGAGACTCTCAAGGAACTCAAGACCCGTAAGCCCGATCCTAAGCCCTGGTTCCGCGCCAGAGTCGCGATCGTCGGAAGCGAGATCGACGATCCCAACCTCACCAAGCTTATCGAAGGCTGCGGCGCATTTGTATGCTCCGACCGTCACTGCTACGGCTCGACTCCGGGCCGCGAGGTCATTGAGCTCAATGATGAAGAGCCCGCCCTCAGACAGCTTTGCCGCCATGTAATGGAGTACTCCGAGTGCGCACGTTACATATCCGATGAGAAGGTCCTGCAGCGTCGTGAGACCGCAGACCGCCTCGCAAGAGAGTATCACGCAGAAGGCATCATCTATGAGCAGATGAAGTACTGCGACTACTGGGGCTTTGAGCGCGCGCTTGCGTCAGCCACATCATGCACGACGAATACGGCTGGCCCGTCCTGTCTATCGACAGACTGTACAACAACGGCAACTCCGGTCAGCTGCGTACCCGCTGCCAGGCCTTTGTTGAGTCTCTGGAGATCAAGCGTATTCATAAAGAGGAGGGCAATAAGTAATGGCTAAGACTCCTAAATATCCCAATCCTAAGTTTTTTAAGGCAAAAGATAACATCGACTGGAAGAAGCAGTGGGAAAACCTGAAGGTTTGTGGCGGCATTTTCTACGAGATGTTCAGAGACCGACTGGGAAGCTTTCAAAAACGGCTGGAAGAACACCCTGAAGATGGATGCAGAGCGCATCAAGGAAGAGTACAATGCATTCATGGCACTCGACCAGCAGGGCAAGCTCGATGCTATCCTTTACGGCGAAAAGAGACTTGGCAGACTGTATGCCAAGGGCGCAATGGCAACCGTACGTCGTGAGTGGCGCGGCGTTAAGGACACTGCATACGACTTCTATGAGTGGGCTCGTATGTGGGGCATGCTCCTTATGACCTTCTCCAAGGATCTCATTCCCGCACTCAACAGTGCTCTGCACTACCGCTGGATGATCTCCTACTTCTGCTGCCACGGCTTTATGGATAAGAACATCATGGGTCAGCGCGGCCGCGCTCTCCGCATGAGCCATCTGCTTATCTACGATATATTCCGCTACGTTGCAGAGAACCTCGTTCTTTTTGTCCAAGGCTGACCGCAAGAACGGTAACAGCGAGGAGCTTAACAAGATGCTCATGACCTTTGACGAGATGACCATGGGTCAGATCATGGCAGGCTTCCCCGATTTGTGCGGTATTCCTCACCAGCTGCTGCCCGTCTTCCTCGTCTCCGAGATCGACCAGCTCACCTGCGTACCTTACATCGATGCAGTCGAGTCCTTCGGTCTGCCCTCCGATACCTGCCCGGTTCCGTCTTCCGAGTGCGGCGCTCTGGTAATCGATGCTCTGCCCGACATGGGCTGCGGCTTTATCTCCAGCTCCATGCCCTGCGACGGCTCCACCATGGCATCCTCTTACTTTGCACGCCGCTTCCCGAACACACCCGTATTCCATCTCTGCTTCCCCGTTCGTTACGAGGACGAGTCCGTCCTGCAGTCTGCCGCCGAGGATATCAAGGCCTGCATAAAGTTCATCGAGGATCAGACCGGTGCAAAATGGAACTGGGACGCTTACTTCACCGCTATGAAGCGCTTTAATAGGAGACTTCTTACGAGCTGGAGAAGTGGGAGATTAACAAGACCAAGTATCCGCAGCTGCTCGGACCTTGCTACGAGCTGTTCCGTAAGTGGAACTACGAGATGGACGGCGGTATTGATCCCCGTGTTATTAAGACCTGTGAGAAGGTCAGCAAGCTGATCCGCGAGGCATATGAGAATCGCGACGAAGCATGGCCCGGCAAGATGAAGTACCGTGCAATCGTATGGTCTTGCCCTGCTCACTACTACGCAAACTTCTCCAACTGGGCTGCCAACTGCTGGGGCATCGACGTCCTGGTCGAGATGGAATCCCTCAACTTCACCAAGCCTCTCGAGACCGAGGACAAGGAAGAAGCACTCCGCGACCTGGCTCGCCTGTACGAGCGTATGGTTATGCGCCGTCACACCAACGGCGGTTACCACAACGTCGTAACCGAGCTGTGGCGTCAGTGCGAAGCATGGGATGCAAAGCTCATCCTCATGTATCAGAACGTTGCATGTAAGAACATGGCAACCGTTCAGGGTCTGCTTGACGATCAGGGCCGTGAGCGCGGCTACGACCTCATCTGGGTCGAGCATGACCTTATGGATCCGCGTACCGTTTCCCGCCGCACCATGCGCGACAAGGTCAACGAGTTCATGCGCACCGTTAAGAACGCAGAGCCCATAGATCCGTCTCTCGTCGAGTTCGAGGACGAGGTCTGCATGTAATTGCATAAAATTTACTCCGGGGCTGGCAGGAGAATAAATGCCGTCCCCGGACGGCGTTCAAAGCGCCGAGAATGATTAATTAATTGGAGGAAATTATAAAATGAAATATTTTGGCGGTTGTGACGTAGGCTCGACCTACACAAAGGCAGTAATACTCGATGAGAACGGCAAGATGGTAGCAGATACCACGATAAAGAGCAAGATCAATTCCGAGGCATCCGCAGTAGCGGCAATGGCAGAGGTCTGCGAAAAGGCCGGCCTGAAGAGCTCTAAGGATCTTGAGTATCTTATCGGTACCGGCTACGGCCGCAACAAGGTTCCGTTCGCGGATGAGAACATCTCCGAGATAAGCTGCCACGCAATGGGCGTACACGTCACCGATCCTTCCGTCAAGGCGATCATCGACATCGGCGGCCAGGACGTCAAGGGCATCTCCGTTGACACCGACGGCACCGTAAAGAACTTTGCAATGAACGATAAGTGCGCAGCAGGTACCGGCCGCTTCTTCGAGGCAATGGCACGCTCCTTCGAGATGAGCCTTCCCGAGTTCTCGAAGCTGGCACTGACCGCAAAGAACGTCATCCCCATCACCGCACAGTGCACCGTTTTCGCAGAGTCTGAGGTCATCACTCTGGTCGGCGAGGGAAAGCCCATGGACGAGATCGCGGCAGGCATCGAGATGGCAGTTGCAAAGCGCTGCTTCGTCATGGCCAAGAAAGCCGGCGCGACCGACAGCATCACCCTGACCGGCGGCTGCGCAAAGAACGACGGCCTGAAGCAGGCGATCGAGCACGTGCTGAAGCTGAAGGTCGTAAACCTGAAGACCGACCCGCAGCTGATGGGCGCACTCGGCGCAGCAGAGTATGCTCGCCAGAAGGGTCTTGCAAAGAAATAATTTTTAGAGGCGCATTGAGATCGTGCTGATCTATACTGCGGTGGTCCGACCTGTAAGGTTGTACTGAGTTTAAGTGCCTCGCGCCGAATGAGATTTTAAATCATTTAGGGCGTGCCCTATAATCGGTGTAGCCGGGTAGGGAACACCGCAGCCTTTAGAATTATTTGACCCACACAGGCGCCAACAGATCTGATTGAATGAACTGTTTGGCATTAATAACAGCTCAAGGAGAAACGCTAATGTGCAAATTCTGCAAAAAGTCCGTTAAGCTGTTTAGCATGGTAGTCGGCGTTCTGTTCGTGGTTTATTTCTGGAACCTCGACCAGAAGGTGCTCGGCTGGGCATACAAGCAGGTTAACGCTATGTTCGACAGAAAGCCTGTTGACATTAAGTTCTGATTCCTGAATAAATACCGGCGCATGCCCCACATCATGCGCCGGTATATTTTAAATGAGAATGAAAAACAGAGGCAAAGCTTTGCTTTGCCTCTGCTTTTTTATATCAGATTTTTCAGCTCAACGCTGTCCTGCTCGCTTATACTTCTGATAACGCGGCACGGATTGCCGGCTGCAAGGCAACCGGGCGGAATATCGCGTGTTACAACGCTGCCTGCGCCGATAACGCAGCCGTCGCCGATCGTTACACCGCCGCATACGGTGACATTTCCGGCAAGCCAGCAATTGCTTCCGATGTTGATCGGCTTTGCGTACTCCAAATCATATGTGCTGCCGTCAGGTCTTGTGCAAATATTGCGCTCCTTACTGAGAAAAGAGTGCATAGGCGTAAGCAAGCTGCAATTCGGGCCGAAAAACACATTGTCGCCAATCGTGACAGGGCAGCAGTCAAGCACCGTGAAGTTGAAATTTGCGTAGCAATTTCGCCCGAAGCTCGTAAATACGCCGTAGTCAAAATACACAGGCCCCTGCAAAAAGAGCCCCGGCTTAGCGTTCGGTGTAAGCTGTCCGAGAATTTCTGCGCGCAGCTTTTCCTCGTCCTCGTCGGTGTTGTTATACTGCCGGCTGAGCTTATGCGCCTTCAGTCGCAGAGCGGAAAGCTCGGCATCCGACGGATCGTAGAGCTTACCGGAGAGCATGTGCTCAAGCTGCTCGCTCACAGCTCGGCTATGACCTCGCACTCGACGAGGACGTCTTTGGGCAGACGTGCGACTTCGACGCAGCTTCTTGCGGGATAGGGTTCGGTGAAGTACTCGGCGTATATGCCGTTGACAAGGCCAAAGTCGTTCATGTCCTTTATGAAAACGGTGGTCTTTACTACCTTGGACATGTCGCTGCCGGCAGCCTTGAGAAGCTCTGTGAGGTTTTTGAAAACCTGATGGGCTTGTGCTTCAACACCCTCAGGGACAATACCGGTGGCGGGATCGATACCGATCTGGCCGGATGTATATACCATGCCTCCGACGATCTGCGCCTGAGAATAGGGGCCTATCGCGGCAGGAGCTTTGTTTGTGGATACAGTTTTCATTATTTGTTCCTCCTTAATAGTTTAAGCTTATTTTGAAGCCCTTGTCGCCGAGTGCGCGGAGCAGCCTTTCGCCGTGCTCCTTGCCGCCGACTTCGCAGGCAATGTGAACGTTGGTCTGGTTCGGCGTAAGCCCTGCGCTGAGTCTGTCGTGCTCGACTGTGAGTATATTTGCGCCCTGCGCGGCAATGGCGTTTAAGAGCTTAACGAGGCTGCCGGGCTTATCGAGCAGCGTCGCCGTAAATTTAAGCCGCCTGTTGCGCGCGACAAGACCCTGAGCGATGATGCACTGAATAAAGCTGACGTCGATATTGCCGCCGGAGAGCAGGCACACGACTTTCTTTCCCTTAACATCGACCTTGCCCTTCAAAACGGCAGCGACAGGCGTTGCCCCGGAGGGCTCGACTATCTGTTTGCAGCGCTCCATGAGCAGGAGTATTGCCTCGGAGATCTCGTTGTCGTTGACGGTAACAACGTCGTCGGCATAGCGATTGATAAGCTCAACGGTTATGTCGCCGGGAGCTTTTACGGCAATGCCGTCGGCAATGGTGGAAACGGAATCTGTACTTATGTACTTCTTCTCGCGGAATGACTGTGCGATAGCGTCTGCGCCCTCGGCCTGAACGCCGATGACCTTGATGCGCGGATTGATCTGCTTTATGCAAGCCGCAACACCTGCGAGCAGTCCGCCGCCGCCGGCCGGAACGATAACAACGTCGGCAGTGGGCAAATCGCCGAGAATTTCAAGGCCGAGCGTACCCTGACCGGCAATGACCTCAAGATCATTGTACGGATGCAGGAAAGTCGCGCCCTCGGTCTCGCACACCCTGCAGGCCATTGCGTATGCATCGTCATAGCAGTCGCCGTGCAGTACGACCTTTGCGCCGTAGCCCTCGGTTGCCTGAACCTTTGCGATCGGAGCGCTTGCCGGCATGACGATCGTTGCCGGAATACCGAACTTGTGCGCCGCGTAAGCCACGCCCTGAGCGTGGTTACCGGCCGATGACGCAACGACGCTTTTCACATCGCCGCGCTCGACAAGTGCGGCGATTTTGTTGCTCGCGCCGCGGATCTTGAACGAGCCGGTTTTCTGCCGGTTTTCGCATTTGAGATATATCTCTCCGCCGGTCATAGCGGAAAAGGTGGAGGACATATCAAGCTCTGTGTGATGAAGTATGGGCTTGAGCCTTTCGGCAGCAAACTCAATGTCTTTAAGCTGCAATTCCATCCGATTCACCTCTGTTTTGTGATTGTACTTGAATTTTACTGCATCCGGATGAAATATACAAGAGTTTTGCAGCAAAAAACGTCCGCATCACGGAAACAAATTTTCGATATGTCCTCGCTCGGGAAACAAATGATTTTCAGCCGTTTGCGCTAAGGCCGCTGACGAAGCTCTTCATTTCGCTGCGGCTTTTCACCTGCCTGCTTTGTTCAATGATTTTTGCCTGCTGAGTCTTGTCCAGCGCGGAAAAATAGAGAAAAGCGTCCGCGTTCTGCATAAGCGCCATGCCGAGACCGAGCGGAAGATCCGCGTTTTTACCTGTGTTCACAATATCACCTCGGCTTTATTTTCCGCAAAAGGCAAAAAAATATACGCCGCACAGCGGCGTATATTTCAGTCTGTCGAAAAACTATGCTGCAAAAGAAAGATAATAGAGTAGCAGGGGAGCTCGAGGGGGCAAAGGCCCCACTCGAAATTGGATAGTAATAGACATCAAAAACGCCTGATTTATCAGGCTTTTTGACGAGCGTAGCGAGATTTTTCGTGAAAACCTGTTTTCACAAAAAATGTGGCGTTTTTGAAGCGTGCAAGAAAGTCTGTGATGTTTTTCAAGCTATGCTCAGTTTTTGTACGGCAGGGATGTGAAGTAGCTCGTGTCGGGCTGGCCGGATATCGTCCATCCGGAGCCGGAGCTTGCAATGGGGATGGAGCCTGTGAAGCCGCCGTCGGTCACAAAGTTTATGACCGAACTGCCGTCGGTTGAGGTAAAGCGCAGCTTTGTTCCGGTGGCGAGCAGGCTGCCGTTACTTAGAGTTATGCTCTTCGAGGTGGTGACGTAAGTCGTGTTGTTATCAAAAACGATGTCATCCGAGGCCTTGGAGAAGCTCTTATCAGCGAGAGCGTACACATTCTTAACCTTATATGTTCCGAGAATATTCATTTCGGTGTCAAGAATGAGCTTGCTGTCGGCAAATTCCTTGATCGAGCCCTGGGCGTAGCTTTGGCTGTCAAACAGCGCGAGATGCAGCGGCTGAGCTTCCCCGGCAGAGTAAAATGCAGCGCAGGTAATGGCCTGTCCGTTTGCGTCCTTGCCGTCAATATAAATCTCACGCACACCGTCGCCGTCGAGGTCGAACAGGCGTATGCTGCTTACCTCCTTGATGCCGGTTGCGGCTTCTGCAGTGCTGCCGGAGGATTCAACGTTCAAAACAGTGAGTCCCTGAGCATCGGTGCTCGTACTTATCGTTTCTTCCTTGTTGTCGCCGTCAATGTCGCCGGTGTATGGAAGACGAGAGGTGATTACAGTGCCGGCGCTGGCGTATGGGTTGGTCACATTTACAGCGCCGTTTTCGTCGAGCGAGAGCAGGCGAACCTCATGTGTGCCGTCGGCAAGCTTGAAGCGTACGACCATGGCCGGCGTTGTTCCCTCAAGCTCGGTGTTTATCGCAAGTGCCGCACCGTCGGACATATCGCTGCATGCAAGAAGCTGTTTCACGAGCGTGTAGGTCTTGGCACTTTCGCTATAGTTTATCGTGTAAACGTCAAGGTCATAGATATTTCCGGTTGCGGAAAGAAGCAGCGACTTTATATCCGTTGCGGCAGCATTGCCGAGCAGAGTCAGATTGGATGCCTTGCTGTCGGCAGCAAATACGACGTCGATATCGCCTTCACTGCCGTCGCGGTCACTGTCGGGGATAAAATCTGCGTTTATAACATCTTTGAGGTCGTCATAGCTGACAGTGAACTCATAAAATCCGGCGGAGCTGTCGGCAATTTCACCGGGGTTTGCAATGATAACGATGCCTTCGGAGGACAGATACCAGTGTCCGTCGGAGATCAGTGACTTTATCGTTTCGGAATAGCCCTCGTTGAAGAACACGCCCTGATACTTTGCATCTTCGTTGAAGGAAACGAGTATCTTTTCGGAAACTGTGTTGACGATCTTCTCGCTGCTCTCGCCGAGATCGGCGAGCGTTATCTCATTACCGGTCTGAGAATCGTAGGTGGTACCGCTTATCTTGAGCGTGTCGGTCGTTCCGAGCGATGCTCTGTCAACGATGCGCAGGGAAATGATCGAGCTGTCGGCACGCTCGGTTCTGATGGTGCGGTTCATTGAAAAGGCACTCAGACCCTGTGCCGTGCCGTCTCCGATGTTTTGAGTATAGAGGCCGTAATTATCCTGATAGGTCTTGGTGGCGTATTCAGTCTCCATAGAGTCGAGACTTGCGTTGATCTTTTCGGCAGTCTCGCTGCGATCGGGCATGAATACTGTGGGGGACATGTATGTTACGTTATCCTCTCCGGATTCGGTCGACATGTCAACGACAACATCTCCGCCGCAGCTTCCTGCGTTTGCGTTAATGATCTTGTGATCCTCGGTAACGGTTATATCAACGCGCGCATTGTTAGAAAAATCATCTACAAACGATTTTGACGCAATGATGTTCAGATCCTTGTCATAAAGGCAGATGCTGTATCGATATCGGCTTTTTCGGTGCTGTCGGCCTTATCACCGGCAAAGTCAAAATGGATCACCGTGCCGGCTGCTATGGCCGATTCATCGGCGTTTTTAAAGGAATCCGAGCCTTCGTCCGTTCCGCAGGAGACCGTGAATACATCGTTTGCCTCCATTGTTATATATACGCCGCATTTGCGCTCCTTTTCGCCTGTGTCCTTGCTGCCGCAGGCGCAAAGGGAAAAAACGCAGCATACAGCCAAAGCTATGGCTAAGAATTTTCGCATAATATCAACTCCTATTACAAGCAATTATAGCATGTCCGAGTTTTAAAATCCACTGCTTGCGAAATTGTTTATAAAACCGTAAAAAATCCCCCATCCGAAGATGAGGGATGCTGTGGTATAAAGCGATTTATTCGTGGCCGTGGTCGGGGTAATGGACGTGCAGAAGGTCATGAGCTCTGCCGCGCAGCAGATTGTATACCCCATCGAGCGCGGTGTTCTGCTCGGAAGAGCGCAGCGTGCAGTCCTCATCGGCGATGAACATGCCTTCGTTGCGCAGCTTTTTCTGTTCAAAGCAGGCCTCCGGCTGGCCGCCGCCGCCGATGCAGCCGCCGGGGCAGGCCATGATCTCGACAAAGTGGAAGAATTCTTCGCCGCTTTCTATCTTCTCGATGAGCTTGTCTGCATTGCCGAGGCCGCTTGCAACGGCTATCTTCAGCGTAAGGTCGCCGGCCTTGACCTCGAATGCTTTTATGCCTTCAAGGCCGCGTACGCCGCACTCGGCAACGCTTGCTATCTGCTCGGTCGTGACGGTGCCCAAAACGTGGCGGATAACGGCTTCGGTGACGCCGCCGGTAACGCCGAAGATGACGCCGGCGCCGGTGTACTCGGCAAAGGGATCGTCAGGCTCGGTGTCAGGCAGGTTTGCAAAGTCTATGCCGGCCTCTTTATCATTTTCGCAAGCTCCTGCGTTGTGAGCACGAGGTCGATGAGCCTCTCGCCGTCCTTGACGAGCTCGGGACGGGCAGCCTCGGCCTTCTTTGCCGTGCAGGGCATTATTGCAACGGAATACAGCTCATCGTCGGTGTAGTGCTGGCGGAGTATCGCGCCGAACATCTCCATCGGCGAGCCGCAGGTGGAAACCTGGGGCATGAGATGCGGGTGCATGTTCTCAACATGCTTGATCCAGCCGGGGCAGCAGGAGGTGAACATGGGAAGCTTTGCGCCGGTCTTGAGCTTGTTCATAAACTCGGCGGACTCCTCCATTATAGTAAGGTCGGCAGTCAGCGAGGTATCAAAAACGTAGTCCGCGCCGAGCATTTTCAGCGCCGTAACTATCTTGCCCATAACAGGCTGCGAGGCAGACATGCCGAACTCTTCGCCGATACCGACGCGCACAGCCGGCGCGACCTGAACGGCGACCTTCTTTGTCGAGTCGTATATTGCCGCCCAGAGCTTGGAGATCTCGTTTTTTACGACGATAGCGCCGGTGGGGCATACAGCTGCGCACTGGCCGCAGCCTACGCACTTTGTGTCGGCAAGCCTATTATCAAAACCGCAGGAGATATAGGTCTCGATGCCGCGCTCGGCGAAGTCAACTGCATGGATGTTCTGAATCTCCGAGCACATTCTGACGCACTTTCCGCAGAGAATGCACTTTGAAGGGTCGCGCACGATGGAAGGGGAGGAGTCATCAATGGGCAGCTTGCAGTATTCGTTTGCAAAGCGGATATTGGTGACGTTATAGCGGCGCGCATAGGTCTGAAGCTTGCACTTTCCGGATTTTTCGCAGGTCGTGCATTCGGCTCTGTGACCGGCCAGCAGCAGCTCCAGTATCATCTGGCGATGCTTTCTCAGACGTGCGGTGTTGGTCTTGATAACAAGGCCGTCTTTGGGCTGCATCGAGCATGCGGCCTCAACTGCGCCGCGCTCGTTTTCAACAACGCACAGGCGGCAGCCGCCGTATATCGAAAGACTTTCACAGTAGCAGAGATTGGGGATATCGATATGATGCTTTTTTGCAACTTCAAGTACGTTGCGTTCATTTTCAAATTCACAGCTGATGCCGTCTATGATCATGTGCTTCATATCATCATACCTCCTTTATAGCGTGCTTCGGACAGCCGTTTTTACACTCGCGGCACTTGATGCACTTTTCGGGGTCGATCTTATGCGGCTTGCGCAGCTCGCCGGTTATTGCGCCGACGGGGCAGATGCGCGCGCACTTGGTGCAGCCGATGCACTTGAGCGGATCGATCCACATAGTGCACAGACTGCGGCATGCGCCGGCCGGGCACTTCTTATCAACGACATGTGCAATATACTCATCCTTGAAGTATTTGAGCGTGCTGAGAACGGGGTTGGTAGCTGTCTTGCCCAGACCGCACAGCGAGCAGGTCTTTACGACGCTTGAAAGCTCCTGAAGCATGTCGATATCCTCGATCGTGCCCGAGCCGTGGGTTATGCGCTCAAGTATTGCCTGGATCTTGGGTATGCCCTCGCGGCAGGTGGCGCATTTACCGCAGGATTCCTTCTTGGTGAAGTTCATGAAGAAGCGCGCGATCTCGACCATGCAGGTATCGTCACCCATGACGACAAGACCGCCGGAGCCGATAATGGCGCCGATCTTTTTGGTCGATTCAAAGTCGAGCGGCAGGTCGAGGTGCTCCTCAGTCAGACAGCCGCCGGACGGGCCGCCGATCTGAACGGCTTTGAACTTGCCGTTTTTCACGCCGCCGCCGATATCAAATACGATCTCGCGCAGGGTCGTGCCCATGGGGACCTCGATAAGTCCGGTGTGCTTTATGTTGCCGGTCAGGGCGAAGGCCTTGGTGCCGGGGCTGGTCTCGGTGCCGATGCTGCGGTACCATGCCGCGCCGCGCTCGATAATCGTAGGAACGTTTGCAAAGGTCTCAACGTTATTGAGCGATGTAGGAGCGTCGAACAGGCCGTGATCAACGCTTCTGGGCGGCTTGGTACGGGGCATTCCGCGCCCGCCTTCGATGGAGGCGGTCAGTGCCGAACCCTCGCCGCAGACGAATGCGCCTGCGCCGCGATTTATGCGCAGTCTGAAGTTTTTGCCAGAACCGAGTATGTTATCGCCCAACAGACCGTGAGCCTCGTCATCAGCGATCGCCATTTTAAGACGCTCGACTGCCAGCGGATACTCCGCACGGACATAGATGTAGCCTTCCTCGGAGCCGGTGGCTATGCCGGCAATTATCATGCCCTCGATCATCCTGTGCGGATCACCTTCCATTATGGAGCAGTCCATAAATGCGCCGGGGTCGCCCTCATCGCCGTTGCAGACGATGTACTTCACGGGAGCGTCCTTGTGAGCTGCAACCTGCGCCCACTTTTTGCCGGTGGGGAAGCCCGCGCCGCCTCTGCCGCGCAGACCCGACTCCGATATCTCGGAAATTATCTCGTCCGGAGTCATGTCAAACAGCGCCTTTTCAAGTGCGGTATATCCGCCTTCGGCTATATATTCCTCGGCACTCTCGGCGTTTATATGGCCGCAGTGCTCGAGGGTGACGTGAAGCTGCTTTTTGTAAAAAGGTATGTCCTCCTGATGAATGTAGCTTTTGCCTTCTTCACTGTAGAGAAGGCGGTCTATGATCTCGTCACCGAGAATGGTTTTTTCGATTATCTCCTCGCAGTCATCAACAGAAACCTTTGTATACATAAGGCCCATAGGCTCTATACGCATCAGAGGCCCCATCTGGCAGAATCCGAGGCAGCCGCTTCGCTTGAGACCGACCGATTCCTCGTGACCTTCGTGCTGAAGTTCAACATCGACACGAAGTCCGCGCTCATGCAGCAGCTCTTTCATCCTGCTGTAAACGTTCATCGAGCCGCTGGCAACACAGCCGGAGCCGCAGCAGATAAGCACCTTCTTGTACTGACATTCAAGCGCTTTCCTGTAGTCCTCACGGCACTGTGCGAGATGCTGTCTGTTTTCAATCCTCATGTGACTCAGCCTCCCTTAACTTCTGAATAAGTGCATGTGCTTTTTCGGGGGTCATCGAAGCATGGACAACGCCGTTGACAGTACACACCGGAGCGAGACTGCATGCGCCGAGGCATGCGACGCGCTCGATGGTAAACAGCCCGTCTGAGGATATGTGATCCTCGGGGGTAAGGCCTGTTGCGGCGTAAATTGCTTCCTGAACATCGTCGGACTTTCTGACGTGGCAGGCGGTTCCGTTGCATACTTTGATAATATATTTGCCTTTCTCGTTCATCGAGAAATTTTCGTAGAAAGTTGCAACGCCGTAAAGCTCGGCTTCGCTTTCGCCGACCTTTTCCGCAACATATTTCAGCGCGTCCTTCGGCAGGAATTTATACTCGTTTTGGATCTCCTGCATGATAGCAATGACCCTGGTCTTATCGCAGTCGTATTTTTGCAGTACGCTGTCGATAAAGCCGAAATCAACCTTTACCAAATGAATCATCCTTTCCATACATCTTTTTCACTCTTACACTTTAACACTTTGCTGAGTTTAATTATAAATTAAAATAATTTTTGTGTAAAGAATAGTTTAAAATTTGTTAATACCGCCCTGGATTTTTCCAGACTGTCGGATGCCGAAACAGTCAATAAATACATAAAATTTTGAAAAGGCTTTTAGACAATTTGCCTATGAACAGCAAAAAGCTTATTGCATTTTGACTAAAATGATGAAGTATTTTCAGTAAAAATGTAAACCTTAGAGGTTATACATTTAACAGTTCTGTTTGGCGTAAAAGGCTTGACAATACTGCGTTTTCAGCTATAATGAATTTAAAAGTGTCTCATCTGAGACAAAACGGAGGACGCTATGAAACTGAGCGCGGCGCAGATGAATTTGCTGCGGCAAACAAGCCTTTTTTATGCGGTTCCGGAGACAACGATCGAAAAGATCGCTGCATCGGACGACTGCGAGATAAAGCAATACGAGAAATTCAGCCTTGTCTACGGAAAAACGGAGTTTTCGCGCAGCCTTGGCATAGTACTTTTCGGAAATTTGCGCGTGACAAAGGGCAATGCCGGCGGACATGCCATGATAATGAGTACACTCGACCCCGGCTCGATTTTCGGTGCAGCTGCGCTGTTTAACGATGAAACGGAATATGCAACGGATATAACTGCTCTGTGCGAGTCGGAGATAATATTTTTCTCTCAGCGCCTTGTCGGCAGAATGATGCGTTTTGAGCCTCAGATAGCGGATAATTATGTTAAGTATCTGTCCGAGCGGATACTGTTTTTGAATAGGAAGATATATCTTCTCAGCTCCGGTACTGCCGAGCAGCGGCTTGCAAGCTTCCTGCTTGATAATGTCCCGGAGGGCAGCATGTCGGAGCTTCCGATGCCGCTTAATATGCTGTCGCTTGCGCTGAACGTTTCGCGTGCCTCGCTTTACAGGGCGTTTGATTCGCTCACGCAGGATGGCGTTATAGAAAAAGAGGGCAAAAAGGTCTGCATAAATAATGCCGAAAGGCTGAAAAAAATATATGAGGTGAAGAAATGAAAAAAATTGTGTCACTTATTCTGGCGGTACTAATGCTTGCATGTGTGCTCACGGGCTGTGCAAATAACGATCCTGCACCTGCCGAGACTCCGGCAGCATCGGAGGAGCCAACCACCATCCGTGTCGGCGCCATGACCGGCCCCACGGCGATGGGAATGGTAAAGCTCATGGACGAAAGCGACAAGGGCGAAAGCGCCAATAAATATGAGTTTTCGCTCCAGACCGAGGCAACGGCATTTGCCCCGGCGCTCACCAAGGGCGAGATCGACATTGCGGCCGTTCCGGCAAACCTCGCATCGGTCATTTATAACAACACAAACGGTGGAATAAAGGTGCTTGCAGTCAATGCCACCGGCGTTTTGTACATCGTTGAGCGCGGAAACAGTATAAGCAGCTTTGCAGATCTTGCAGGCAAAAAGCTCTATGCCACCGGCGAGGGTGCAACGCCCGAGTTCGCTCTGCGTTATCTTCTCAAGGCAAACGGCCTTGACGGTGACAATGCACTCACTATCCAGTGGTGCGCCGACACTACTGAGGCTCTGTCGTATATAAGCAATGACGAGAACGCAGTTGCGATGCTCCCGCAGCCGTTTGTTACAGCGGCGCAGACTAAGGTCGAGGGGCTCAACGTTGCGCTCAATCTCAACGAGGAGTGGCAGAAGGTCAATGACGGAGCGTCAATGGCTACGGGCGTTATAGTTGTCCGCACCGAGTTTGCGGAAAAGTATCCTCAGCAGCTTGAAAAGTTCATGCAGGAGTATGCAGAGAGCGTAAAATTCGTAAACGAGAATACCGAGCAGGCGGCCGAGCTTATCGGCAATTACGAGATCGTTAAGGCTCCGATTGCGCTCAAGGCTCTGCCTTACTGCAACATATGCTGTCTCACGGGCGATGAGCTTAAGGATTGCCTCGGCGGATATCTGTCGGCTCTTTACAAGATGAATCCGCAGTCTGTCGGTGGCAAGCTGCCCGATGACGGCCTGTATTATGCAGCGGAAAAATAAACTCGGAAAGGCGCTTGCGGTTCTGTTTGCACTGCTGCTGTGGCAGATAGCCGCAGTCGCCGTCGATCAGAAAATACTGCTCGTGTCGCCGGTAGATGTTGCCGTGCGTATGACGAGCATCTGGCAGGTCGAAGGTTTTGCGTCGTCGATCTGGTTCAGCTTTTATCACATAGCCGGCGGATTTCTGCTTGCGCTTGTCGTGGGCGTGCTGCTGGCGGCACTGTCCGGGCGATTTCCGTGGATCGAAACGGCGCTGTGGCCGTTTATGATAACGGTAAAAACGGTGCCGGTCGCGTCGTTTGTCGTAATCTGCCTTATATGGCTTTCGGCGCAGAACCTGTCGGTGTTCATATCGTTTTTGATCGTGCTTCCGGTCGTTTACGGCAATGTGCTCGAGGGCATAAAAAGCGAGGATAAAAAAAATGCTCGAGGTCGGGCGCGTGTTCGGAATGCCGTTTTTAAAGCGCGTGCTTTATATCCATATGCCGCAGCTCAAGCCCTTTATACTCTCCGCGTGCATGACTTCGCTCGGCATGTCGTGGAAGGCCGGCGTCGCTGCCGAGATCATCGGAACGCCAGACGGATCGATCGGAAAGCAGCTTTACTATGCGAAGATATATCTCGACACCGACGATCTTCTGTGCTGGACGGTTATAATCGTCATCATAAGCGTTGCGTTTGAAAAGCTGTTCATGCTGCTTCTGCGCCGGTTTTACCGGAGATTGGGAGCGTGCATGATGGAGCTGAAAAGCATATGCAAGTCCTTCGGCGAAAACGAGGTGCTGCGCGATATAAGCATGATCATCCCAAAGGGCGGCAGAGTGCTCATAACCGCCCCCTCCGGGCGCGGCAAAACGACGCTTTTGCGCATCATGATGGGGCTTGAAGCGCCGGATTCGGGCGAGATAAAAAATCGACCTCGCCGTCAGGCGGCGGTGTTCCAGGAGGATAGGCTGCCGGAGGAATTCACGCCCGTAAATTGCGTGAAAATGACCTGCGCACACGGCGTGACAAAGGAGCTTATCCGCGAAAACCTTGCAGCGGTCGGGCTTGAAGGGCACTGCGATAAGCCGGTTTCACAGCTCTCGGGCGGCATGCGCCGCCGCGCCGCGATAGTGCGCGCGGTCATGAGCGGCGCGGAAACCGTGTATTTCGACGAGCCGTTCACCGGCATTGACGACGCGACGAAAAAACTTGTCATAGGATACATTTTAAATAATTGCGAGGGCAGAACGCTTGTTTTCGTAAGCCACTGCCCGGACGACGCAAAGCTTTTAAACGCAAAAGAACTCCGTATCTGATACGGAGTTCAGCGTGTCAAAAAAGTCTGTGACTTTTTTGCACGCTTCAAAAACGCCACATTTTTTTTGTGAAAACAGGTTTTCACGAAAAATCTACGCTCGTCAAAACGCCTGATAAATCAGGCGTTTTTGATGGCTATTAATCCAATTTCGAGTGGGGCCTTTGCCCCCTCGAGCTCCCCTGCTGCTCTATTATCTTTCTTTTGCAGCATAGTTTTTCGACAGCCTGAACTCCGTATCTGATACGGAGTTCTTTTTTGCTCTATGTGGTTTTTGGCTTTTTAGGCTTCCCGGCCTTTTGGATAAGGCCGATGAGTTGGCCGGAGAGCACAACGGTCAAAAGCGAGTAGATGATCTTGCTAAAGGGGATGTACGTCAGCGACAGCGCGAGAACGATGAGGTCGCCGAGAAGATACACCCACTGGATGCCGATCTTGAAATGATGCGAAAGGCTGAGCGCAAGCGAGTCATCGCCGGTCGGGGCGGCGTTTGCGCGGATACACAGGCCGACGCCCACGCCGACAAATGCGGCGCCTGCAACGGAGGCCGCAAGCGGCATCTGCGCGATCTGCGGCCAGAGCGGCGGGAAACGCTCGAAAATGGCGTAGAACAGTGAAAATCCTCCGCCGGCTATGAAGGAATAGAAGATGAATTCCCTGCCCAAAAGCGTGAGCCCAAGCGCATAGCATGCGCCGTTGAGCACAAGGCCGCTTATTGACGGGGAAATGCCGAACCAGTGCTCAAGCAGCAGCGTAAGGCCGAGAACGCCGCCCTCGGTGACGCCGGAGATGGAGTGAATGTTGTACAGGCCGAATGCAAGTATTGCACTGCCGAGGATTATGCTCAGGCAGTTTTTAAGCTTCAGTCGTGGTAACAATTATAACAAAACCTTTCTATTTTATTTGATGCTTATGGTGTCCCGTGCGCACTTCACAAAGCGGCGTACGGCAGGGGAGGAGTGCTTTAAATTAGTAAGCGCCATGCCGAAGCGTATGCTCCTCGGCGGAGAAACAGGGATCTTTACTACATCGCACTGCCAGTTGCGCGTTATAAGCTCGTTCGTGATGCTTATGCCAAGGCCCTTTTCGACCATTTGCAGCGCCGAGTAGCTCTCAACCGTTGAAAAGCGGATACCGGGTTCAATTCCGAACTCATCGAACAGCGGCATAACATCGTCATCGTGCCCGAAGCCGGGCAGAATCAGCTGCTCGTTTCGGCACAGCTCGATTGGAAAACTCTCAAGATGCGCACATGGATGCTGCTTTGGCAAAACAGCCATCATCCTGTCCTCCGAAAGCGGTATCCAGTCGTATGGGAAGGGCTCGCGAAAGCTTGTGAATGCAATGTCTGCGCGCTTATCGTCAAGCCACTTGATGACCTCCTGACGAATGCCCTCGAGCAGGGTTATTTTTATCAGCGGATAGTCTGCCTGAAAGCGGCTTATGATCTCGGGCAGCCAGTGAGTTGCCATGCTCGAATAAGAGGCGATGGTAACACTGCCGATAAGAAGCCCGTTCGTGTCGGCGGCAAGCTGATAGATATTATCCTCGCAGTTTAAAAACTCACGTATCGCAGGGATAAGCGTGCTGCCCTCGGCAGTGACGGTCACGCCCTTGTTTGTGCGCCGCAGCAGGGGATAGCATATATCCGCCTCGAGCGCGCTGACAAGCTGACTCACTCCCGAGGGAGTGTAGCTCAAAAGCTCGGCGGCCTTTGAAAAGCTACCGGTATCGGCCGCAGCCAAAAATGCTCTGCACCGTGCAGTTTCCATGCCGATCCTCCTTTAAGCAATACTTAAAGATGCCATAACGATCAACAGCTTTACTTTTCTTGCGATATATTCTACAATACAGACAGTAAGAAATCAAGCACTATTCAGGGCCCGAATATAATTGAGATCTTCTGAAAATAATATTTTAGATTATATCGGAGGAATAGTTATGAAAAAGACCACACTTTTTGCGCTCGCAGTTATCGTATGTCTCGCAGGAGCAGTCGCTTCTAGCTACTGCATGGCAGTTATGACAGCAAGCGAGGCGATTTTCGGAGTGCTGGCAGTTGCGTTTGCCATTGGCTTCACGCTTTTTGTAAATAAGCTTACCAACGCTCTCGACTAAGCGCAGTTCTTATGCGAAAAATTGAATTTACAACTATCCGACCTTGCAGCTGATTTGGCGCATGGTCGGATAAATTATTTATAATTTGTGCATCACGCCGAGCTGATAAAACGCAACGGCGCTGGCAGCGGCGACGTTCAGCGAGTCAACGCCGTGCGACATCGGTATGCGCAGAGTGTAGTCACAGCCGGCAACGGTTTCCGATGCAAGCCCGTCGCCCTCCGTGCCGAGCACAACGGCAAGCTTAGGCTCCTTCGCCGGAGCGGGATCGTATATCGGCAGCGATTTATCCGTAAGCGCCATTGCGGCCGTCTTGAAGCCGAGCGAATTAAGCTGTCCCATCCAGTCTTCGCCGAGATACGTCCACGGAACCTGGAACACCGTTCCCATGCTCACTCGCACAGCGCGGCGATACAGCGGATCGCTGCCCTCGGCAGTTAGGAGCACGGCGTCCATGCCCAGCGCCGCGGCCGAGCGGAAAATTGCGCCGATGTTGGTCGGATTCATCACATTTTCGAGCACGGCTATGCGCCGTGCACCGCAGCATACGTCTTCCACTTTGCGCAGCTTTGGCCTGAGCATTGCGCACAGCATTCCGCGCGTTAAGTGAAAACCGGTGAGTTGAGTCAGCACCTCAAGCTCTGCCGTGTAGACGTTAATATCCTCCGGACACCGTGCGAGAATGTCTCTTGCCTTACCCTCGGCGTGCTTTGTTTCCATAAGAAACGACAGCGGCACGCAGCCTGCGTCCAGCGCGCGCTCGATGACCATGGGGCTTTCGGCGATGAACATTGCGTTTTCCGGATCGCGTCTGCACAGAAGCTGATTTTCCGTAAGCCGCGCATAAACGTCAAGCTCCGGCGCCGCAAAATCGCTTATCTCGATAAAATTCGCCATAAGAATAACTCCTGAAAAAAACGGCAGCCGATCGACCGGCTGCCGTAACATAATTAATTCACTTCGTTGGATTTTCCGACCTGGTTTCTCCGCCGAGCATGGCGCCGGCAAGCGGAATGTCGTTAAAGATTATCACGATCTCCTGCCGGTATTCCTCGCCGCAGACCTGCGCGAGCTTATCCGTCATTGCTGCCATGATAGGCCTCTTGACAGCGTCAGTGCGGTCGGGCATCATCGTCCAGTCGATAAGAACGGTTGGAGCAAGCTTTCGCACGTTTTCCTTTTCCATCTCATGTATGTAAACATAAATGTTCTTCGACAGAGTAGATGTGTTGGCGCAAATCTGCTCTGCAAAGTATTCCATGAGATCGGCCTTAACGTCAGCCGGAAGTTTCTTAGTTACGGTTACATGAATGATAGGCATAACATTGCTCCTTTGTCAAGTTTTTTCGCACAAATGCCTCATTTGTGCGTTGGCGACATAATAATATATATTATATAGTGCTGTCGACTATATTAGCAAATAATGCGTGTAAAAATCTTAACATCATGTTCGCACCGAAGTTTCTTGCAATTTTTGACGGTAGATGCTACTATGTCTATATAATAACATAGTCCCGATCGAAAGGAGCGATAGAAAAATGATCCCTCGTTTATCATCAAATGACCTTCAGTTCTGGGAAACAATGTACAGCTCCGGCGTGCCGGTGGCGAGCAGCCGCGGCGGCCTGGGCATTGCGTATTTGGAGCGCATAGGCAGCGCCGTAACGTTTGAAAAAAAATCAGATCCTTTTCCGCTATGACGAGATACCCGACAGGTTTTATGTCGTCAAAAGCGGCCTTGTCGTTGCGTATGAGGAGCAGGCAAACGGCAATGAGCTTATTTACTACATCCTCGATAAAAACACCATGATAGGCGAGGCAAACATGATGCTTGACCGCCCGGCTGCCGTAAACTTCAAGGCTTTGGAGAAAACGGAGCTTATATGCGTGACAAAAACGCAGCTTACCGAGGAGATGAAAAACGATCCGCAGCTTTTAAATGTGCTGCTGTTTTCGGTATCCAATAAGTTTCTTGAGGCGATGGAGGAGCTGCGCAAGGAGCGAAATCACAGCGCCGCGTGGCGCCTGTGCGATACGCTTTTGTGCTTTTCAGAGCGCTACGGCGTTCCGTATGACGGCAAGGTGCTCATTCAAAAAAATATCAGTCTGCAATCGCTGGCGGCCATGATGGGCGTTAACCGAGCAACGGCCGTGCGCGCAATGCGCAGACTGCGAGATATGGGCCTTGTCGAGAACATAAACGGCTTTTACTGTGTCCGCTCGATCGACTCCTTGCGGCGTCATCAGGAGCTTCTTGATGAATAAACTGACAAAACAGAAAAAAATTTTTGTATAAACGCAGGTGCATTTGCACCTGCGTTTGCTTATGCGCATTGCTTTTCCTCCGGCTTCGTGAAAAAATGAACGAGGCAAGCAAAAGAAACTCAAACCGAATAAAAAAACATAAGGAGGAAATGAAATGGCATTACCTGAATTTGACTACATTGCTGCCAAGTCATATGAGGAAGCATCCAAGCTGATGGCTTCCATGGGCAGCGAATGTGTCGTAATGAGCGGTGGTACCGATGTTATCCTGCAGATCCCCAAGTTCGTGTCGCGCGGCATGAAAACCGTTATCGACCTCAAGAGCGTTCCGGAACAGACGAGACTTGAATTCGTCGAGGGCGAAGGCCTGTACGTCGGTGCGAACACCAAGCTGTTCGACATTCAGTCGTCTCCCGTAGTGCTCGACAAAATGCCGGCAGTGGCGCAGGCAGCGCACTATGTCGGCTCCAATCAGGTGCGCCGCAGGGCACCATGGTCGGCAGCATATGCAACGCATCTCCTACCGGCGACTGTGGCTCGATCCTGCTGGCAATGAACGCAAAAGTCAAGATCTACAGTGCGGAAAACGGCATCCGCGAGGTCGCAATGGACGATTTCTGGCCCGGCTTCAAGAAGATCGCCGCCGATAAGAGCAAGGGCGAGCTTGTGACCGAGATATTCATTCCCGAGCTTAAATCCGGCGAGGGCTCGGCTTATTTCAAGCATTCGGTGCGTAAGGCAATGGACCTTGCCATAGTCGGCGTTGCCGCATGGGTCAAGATGGACGGAAAAAAGGTTGCCGACTGCCGCATAGCGGTCGCCGGCGGCGACGTTACCATCGTGCGTGCGAAGAAGGCAGAGCAGATGCTCATCGGCAATGAGCTTACCGAGGAGCTGCTCGAGAAGGCCGCAGTCCAGGCAGCCGACGAGATGAACCCCCGTTCCTCTCTGCGTGCTTCGGCAGAGTATCGCCATGATATGATCCGCGTTTACACAAAGCGCGCCGTAAACAAGGCCATTGAGACCATGAAAGCTTGAGAAAGGAGGCCGCTATATGAATAAGATCATACATTTTACCCTTAACGGAGATCCTGTGGAAGCACTTGCTCCCGTTAACATGACCATGGTTGATTTCCTGCGCAAGGAAATGCACCTGACCGGCACAAAGCGCGGCTGCGAAGAAGGCGAATGCGGCGCTTGCACCATCCTGCTTGACGGCAGAGCGGTTCCCTCCTGCATTATGCTGGCAGTTGAGGCCGACGGCCACGAGATAACCACCATCGAGGGCGTGCGCAAAAACGGCGTGCTGCACCCCGTACAGCAGGAGTTCATGGATAAATGGGCGCTGCAGTGCGGCTTCTGCACCCCCGGCATGATCATGTCCGCGCTCAGCCTGCTCAACGAAAAACCCAACCCCACCGAAGAGGAAATACGCGACGGCATCGCAGGCAACCTGTGCCGCTGCACCGGCTATGCCAAGATCGTCGAAGCTATAGACTGTGCCGCAAAGAAGCTGGCAAAGGCAAAGGAGGCTAAAGCATAATGGCGATAATGTCCAAAGAATACTACGCCGATATCGAGAGCGTATATAAGAAACCCGAGGACTATGAGCTGGCAGGCAAGGGCAATGCCTATATCCGCATCGATGCCGAAGCCAAGGTCACCGGCACCGCGGTCTACACCGATGACGTGTATCTGCCCGGCATGTACTACTGCAAGCTCGTCCACTCCCCCTACGCGCATGCGCTTATTAAGAGCATCGACTTTTCCGAGGCACTGAAGGTGCCCGGCGTCAAGGGCGTTCTGACCGGCGCAGACTTCCCCGAGGGTCACAACCTCGGCAACCCCGAGGCGTTCAAGGAGCTGGCCGATAAAGAGCCTCTGTGCCGCAAAAAGGTGCGCATGGTAGGCGACGAGGTCGCCGCCGTCTGCGCGACCACCGAGGAGATCGCGACTTATGCCGCAAGCCTCGTAAAGGTCGAGTATGAGCCGCTCGAGCCGGTGCTCGATCCGTTCTACTCCATGCAGCCCGACGCTCCGGCGATACACTATCCCGGAACGAGCAACCTTTCTATATTCACCACCATGAAGGCCGGCGATCCCGACAAGGCGTTTGCCGAGGCCTACTACACCGATAAGCACTACTACCGCACCCAGGAGATGGTGCATGCGGCGATCGAGCCTCACGGCGCAGTCGCAAAGTACGAAAACGGCGAGTGGACCGTGTGGACGACCACCCAGGGCGCATACGTCAGCCGTTACTGGATCGCATGGGGCCTCGGAGTACCCGAGAGTCAGGTTCGCGTAATAAAGCCCATGCTCGGCGGCGGCTTCGGCGGCAAGCTGGACGTTTTCGCCCACGAGCTGTGCCCCTGCCTGTTCTCCAAGATGACCGGCCACCCCGTAAAAGTGCATCCTCAAGCGCGACGAGGTGTTCATGTGCACTCGTACCCGTCACCCGATATCCTTCGAGATCGAGTCTGCGTTCACCAAGGAAGGCAAGCTTCTTGCAAAGCGCTGCAAGCACATCCTCGACGGCGGCGCATACGGCGGCTCCGGTATCGCTGCAAACACCCTTTCGCTTATCTGCGCAACCTTCCCGTATAAGGTCGAGAATATCGACATGAACGCACGCCGTCCTTACACCAACCATCCGGCATCCGGCGCAATGCGCGGCTACTCGGCCTGCCAGGTACACTTTGCGCATGAGATCCACATGGACGAGGTCGCAAATTCGCTCGGCATCGATCCGCTCGAGCTCAGACGCGAAAACGAGATCACGCCTTACTACACCGGCCCCACGGGTCTGGAGTTTACAAGCTGCAAGTTCGACGAGTGCCTTACCGCAGTCGCCGACTACATCGACTGGGAGCACAGAGACCGCTATCCTCTCGGCAGCGGCGAAGGCGTCGGCCTTTCCGGCTCGGGCTTCATGTCCGGTACCGGCTTCCCGGTTCTCGTAACGCCGCACTACTGCTCGTCAACAACGATCGTTCGCCTCAACCGCGAGGGCTACGCCGTCGTGTTTTCCGGCGCTAACGACATCGGCCAGGGCTGCGACACCGTAATGACGATGATCGCCGCCGAAGAGCTGGGTCTGCGCATGGACGAGGTAAAGCTCATCCAGTCCGATACGACCGCAACGCCTTGGGATGCAGGCTCCTTCGGATCGCGCGTTACCTTCCTCGGCGGTAATGCATGCCGCCGCGCAGTTGGCGACGCAAAGTTCAAGCTCCTTTCCCACTGGGCACAGGAGTGGGGCTGCAAGCCGCAGGATATAATGATGAAGGACCACCGCGTGTTCATAAAGGGCGACCCCGAAAAGAACATTTCCTTCAATGAAGCCTGCTTCGGCTATGAGGAGAAAAACTTCGGCCGCTGCGTAACCGGCGTCGGTTCGTTTGCTCACGAGGGCGATAAGGATATCTACGTCAAGAACGTCGGCAACTACGCAACCGCGTATTCGTTCTCCGCATCCGCGGCAAAGGTCACCGTCGATATGGAGACCGGCGCAGTCACGCTCGACGACTTCGCATTCGGCCATGACTGCGGCCGTCCGCTGAACATCCGCGCCGTTGAAGGCCAGATCGAAGGCTCTGTCCTCCTCGGCTTCGGCTTCACCTGCTATGAGGAGTGCGTATACGACAAAAACGGCAAGCACCTCAATCCGTCGTTCCGCGACTATCACTTCCCCACGGCGCTGGATATGCCGAAGATCAAGACCTTTATCTGCTCGGAGTACGACCCCGAGGGTCCGCTCGGCGCAAAGGAAGCCGGCGAAGGCTCGACCGCACCTGTCGGCTCGGCTATCGGCAATGCAATAAACTATGCTACCGGCCTTACGCTCAAGGAGCTGCCCATCACTCCCGAGAAGCTCTGGCGCGCACTTCAGGAGCATAAGAAAACCGGCAAAACCGAGTTCGGCGCAGAGGATCTGCCCGAGAAGTTTGCCAATATGCCTCCGCTTCCTGAGAGAAACTAAAATTCAGTCTGAAATAAGCAAAAGCAAATCAGGAAGCCGCGTTATGCGGCTTCCTCAGGCTGTCGAAAAACTATACTGCAAAAGAAAGATAATAGAGCAGCAGGGAGCTCGAGGGGTAGCGAAGCGGCGGCGCGGTAGTGAATGACATGCCGGGGGCATGTCAGAGCCGCGACGTGACCGAGCCGCAGCGAGAAAAAGGCCCCACTCGAAATTGGATTAATAGCCATCAAAAACGCCTGATTTATCAGGCTTTTTGACGAGCGTAGCGAGATTTTTCGTGAAAACCTGTTTTCACAAAAAATGTGGCGTTTTTGAAGCGTGCAAAAAAGTCAAAGACTTTTTTGACACGCTGGGGAAGCCGCGTTATGCGGCTTCCTGATGAAAAAATGGTGTTTTCCGAAATACACAGACCGTGCGTACTTCGGAAAGCAGGATTTTGATTTGCAAATAAGGAGTTGTGAAATGTCGGGCATGACACGACGCGATGTGAGCACGGCGCAGCTGATGAAAACCCACGGCTACTCCGCTCGCACCGATTACCATAAGGATAAGCAGGATGCGCAGGCGGTGCGTGAGCTTGCGCGCGAGATCCTGCGCCTTACGCGCAGCACGCTGCTTATCCACATGCGCTTTCTTGAAAGCGCGCTGGTGCGTTTTGTTCCCGGCGACGAGACCGTGACGCCCGAAATGGCCACCGACGGCAAGTTTCTTTACTATAATTCCATCCACATATGCAGGCTTTTCAAAACCTCGCCGCAGCTTGTCTGCCGCGACTATCTGCACCTGACGCTCCACTGCATTTTCCGCCACCTGTTCGTGGGCGAAAAGCTCAACGGCGAGCTTTGGGATCTTGCGTGCGATATAGCCGTTGAGCACCTGATAACCGGGCTTGGCATAAAATTGCTACGCCGAGCGGCAGGAAAAGCAGTCATGGCTTACCGATAAGCTCAAGGAGCAAATGCCGCGCCTTACGGCCGAGCGAATATACCGCTATCTTGTCAAGCAGGATCTGCCGCCGCAGGAGATCGGACGCATACGGGAATATTTCTACGCCGACGATCACCGCATATGGCACAGACAGCCCGAAGCAGGCTCCGGCGGCGATCGAGGCGAGAGCCGGAATAAGACGCAGAACGGCGCCGACAGCGCATCCGAGCTTGGCGACATGAGCGGCGAGGATGAGTTTACTCCGCCCGAGGACGGAGAGAGCGAGGAGCGCCGGGCATCCGGCGGAAGCGACACCGGCGAGCGCAGGGACAGCGGAGATAACGAGGGTATGACGGGGCAGGCAAACGAAAACCCCGGCGACAGACCGGCGATGACCCCGCAGGAGACCGAGCAGATGTGGAAGGAGATAAGCGAGCGCATCCGCGTCGATCTTGACACGAGCGCAAATTCCTACGGCGAGAATACGGGCGACTTCGTGTCGGCGATCGGCGAAGTGAACCGAGAGAAGATCGACTACGCAGCCTTTTTGCGCCGCTTTGCGGTGCTGGGCGAGAATATGCAGATAAACGACGATGAGTTTGACTACATTTTCTACACCTACGGAATGAAGCTTTATAAGCGAATGCCGCTTATCGAGCCGCTTGAGTACAAGGAAGTAAAGCTCGTGCGCGAGTTTGTTATCGCGCTTGACACCTCCGAATCGGTCGCAGGCGAGCTTATACACAGCTTTGTTACGAAAACATGGAATATCCTCAAGCAGACCGAGAGCTTTTCACAAAGGTAAATGTCCACATCATCCAGTGCGGCGCGAAAGTCGAGGAGGGTGCGAAGATCCGGGATCAGGACGAATTTGACGCATATATGGCGAAAATGACCTTAAAGGGCTTCGGTGGAACGGATTTTCGCCCGGTGTTTGAGCATGTGGATATGCTCATAAAGCAGCATGAATTTACAAACCTCAAGGGTATCATTTATTTTACCGACGGCTACGGCACGTTTCCGCCGATGCCGCCGGAATACGAAACGGCGTTCGTTTTCCTCGATAACGGCAGGGAAATACCCGATACGCCGCCGTGGGCGATAAGAATACGCATGACCGACAGCGACATTGAGCAGCTGCCCGACAGGTGAGAATATGGAAAAGTTTGAAATCATCGGACGAAAGCTTATCCGATATCGCGGAAGCGAGGACGAGGTAACGATCCCCGACGGCGTTGAGGTGATCGCCGAGGGTGCGTTCCGCGACTGCCGCGATATGTGCTCCGTCACGCTTCCAGAGGGCTTAAAGCGCATTGAAAACGAGGCGTTTCAGTGGTGCGCGCGGCTTGAGAGCGTGCATGCGCCCGAAAGCATAGAATACATCGGCCAGGATGTTTTCGCAGGAACGCCGTTTTATAAATACTATAACGAAAACGAAGCGCAGTGGAAGGACGATTTTCTTTTCCTGGGAAAATGCCTGTTCAAGGCGCGGCGCAATATCCGCGAGGCGGATATACCTGAGGGCACGGTCTCGATAACGGCCGACGCTTTCAACGAGCGCGTGCTGCTGAGCCGCGTGAGCATTCCGCAGAGCGTGCGCGATATCGGCTGGAGGGCGTTTTCCGACTGCTCGGCACTGACTCAGGTACACATTCCGTCCGGCGTGCGCCGCATAGGCTGGCACTGCTTCAAGGGCTGCGGACGGCTTGCCGTCGCGGAGTTTGAGGACGGTGTTGAGATAATAGAAAACGGCGTGTTTGCAAGCTGCCGCTCGCTTCAGACCGTTTCGTTTCCGGCAAGCCTCAAGCGCTTTCCCGGCTGGGCGTTTTTCGGCAGCAATAACATTCGCCGGGTGCAGCTGCGCGGAAGCGTTGCCGATATAGGCGAAAGAGCTTTTTCCGGCTGCGAAAATCTTCAGAGCATGGATTTCCCGGACGGGCTTAAAAAAATAGGGACCGATGCTTTTTACAGCTGCATAAGCCTTGAAAGCGCCGACCTTCCCGACGGGGTCGAAGAGATAGAAAACCGCGCCTTTGCCGGCGCAAGATACATGACCTCGGCGCGCATACCGCAAAGCGTTCACAGCATGGGAGAAAGTGTGTTCTCCGGCTGCCGCTCGCTTGAGCGAATGGACATTCCGGGGAGCATAAAGACAGTGCCGGCGGACACGCTCTTTGCCTGCGCGGCGCTCAAGGAGCTGTCGATAGGCAGCGGCATACAAACGATCGGCCGGCGCGCGTTCGGCGGCTGCACGGCGCTTGAGAGCGTGCGGATACCGGACGGAGTTACGGAGCTTGACGCAATGGCGTTTATGGGCGACGGCGAGCTTGTGAGCGCTTTTATCCCCGAAAGCGTGAAAATTATTGGGGCAGAGGCCTTTGCCCGATGCGGCAAGCTGAGAGAGATCAGCCTGCCCGGCGGTATTGAGGATATCGGAGCCGCGGCGTTTTCCGGCTGTGCGGCGCTTGCCGAAAAAGACGGCTTTGTTATGATAGGCTACGTCTGCTGCGGATATATCGGCGACGGGAGCAGCATTACCGTGCCGGATAAGGCTTCGGCAATAGCGCCGGGTGCGTTCAGAGAAAATAAGAGGATACTGTTCCTGACCGTACCGGACACGGTGGAAAAGATCGGAGCAAATGCGTTTCGCGATTGCAGGCTGCTGCGCGAGCTGCGCCTGCCGAAAAAGCATAAGCGAGCTTCCGCCGGGCGCCCTTGACGGCTGCGAGGCCTTGCAGTCGATAACGGCGCCGGGCATGCTGCCCGAGCAGTTTGACCGCCGCGAGGATCGCGTTTCGGCGGTGATCGGCTACTGCCGCGCGTGGAAGGAGTACAGCGCCTCGGCGGACGCGGCGTACAGAGGCTGGGTAAGCGAGAACGCTCAAATGCTGCTGAGCGCAGTTATAGACCGCAATATGCCCGACGCCGTGCGCTTTTTCACCGAAAATGCGCTTATCGACAGGGAAAGCTACCTTGCCGCGCTCGAAAAGGCGCAGACGGCCCGGGCAATGGAGATAGTTGCGCTTCTGCTCGATTACGGAAAAAACCTAAGCAGCGAGGATATGTTCGATAAATATGACATCTGAGGAGGGACAAACTTGAATATTGCACAGGCAAAGCAGCAGATAAAATCTGCCATGACTGCGTACTTTTCAAAGGACGAGTTCGGCGGCTACCGCATACCGATAGAAAAGCAGCGCCCGGTATTTATGATAGGCCCTCCTGGCATAGGCAAAACGGCTATCATGGAGCAGATAGCGGCCGAACTTGGCGTGGGACTCGTGTCGTATTCCATGACCCATCACACGCGCCAGAGCGCGCTCGGTCTGCCGTATATCACGGAAAAGGAATACGGCGGAAAAAGCTATCAGGTGTCCGAGTACACAATGAGCGAGATCATCGGCTCGGTGTACGACCTCATGCGCGATACCGGCAAGACCGAGGGAATACTTTTCCTTGACGAGATAAACTGCGTGTCCGAAACTCTCGCGCCGTGCATGCTGCAATTTTTGCAGTACAAGGTGTTCGGCCAGCACCGCGTTCCGTCCGGCTGGATACTCGTAACGGCAGGAAATCCGCCCGAGTACAACAAATCCGTGCGCGATTTCGATATCGTCACGCTCGACAGATTAAAGCGCATCGAGATAGAGCCGGACTATGAAACATGGAAGGAATATGCCTATAAAAAAGGCGTTCACGCATCGGTCATGACCTATCTTGCCGCGCGCAAGAAGGATTTTACAAGATCGAAAACGCCGCCGACGGCAAGCATTTTGTCACGGCTCGCGGCTGGGACGATCTTTCGGAAATGATAAAGCTCTATGAGGAAAACGGCCTTGCCGTGGATGAGCAGCTTATCTGCCAGTACCTTCAGGATGCGCGCATAAGCAAGGATTTTGCGATCTACTACGATCTGTTCAATAAATACAGAAGCGACTACCAGGTGGAAAAGATCCTCGACGGAACCGTGAGCGAGAGCATAGTACTGCGCGCCGAGCGCGCCTCCATGGACGAGCGCCTGAGCCTTCTCGGCCTTATATTCGACAGCGTGACGGCTCAGCTCCGCACGGTGTGCGAAAGGGAAAACATCCTTGACCTCGTCACCGGGCAGCTGAAAACGCTCAAGGAAAAGCTGAAAGACGTAAGCGGCGCAGCGGCTTTATTAAGCGAGATGATCGAGGCCGAGCGCGAAAAGCTCGAGCGCGGAAAGCAGTCGTCCTCAATATCGCCGCAGGCGCAGCGCGAAACGCGGTTTATGCTCGAATATCTTGAGGAATTCCGCGCGGCGGTCATGCAATCTGGCAGTGCGCAAAAAGACGAGTTTTCCATTGTGCGCGAGAGCTTTGTGCAAAAGGTCGCAGAGCTTAAAGGTCTTGCAGCCGACGGCGGCAGAGCGCTTGAAAACGTGTTTTCGTTCTGCGAAAAAGCCTTTGCCGACGGCGACGAGCTATTGATATTCGTAACAGAGCTTACGGCAAACTACTATTCCGCGCGGTTTATCGGCCGCTACGGCTGCGATAGGTATTACATGCACAATAAGCAGCTGCAATTTGACCAGCGGCAGCAGGAGATCATAAAACGCATGGATGAGATCCAGTGGACAGTGTGAAAGGAGCATGGCATGAGCGAAATTTACCGGCAGTATGAAAGTGCGGCGCAATGCGCGGATGCAGAGAAGCTGCTTGCGCTTCAGAAAAAGCTTCTGCTTCCGATCATTGCGGAAGAGAAGGAGGCGTTTATAAGCGCCGAATTCGGCCGCCTGCAGCAGATAATGGGCGTTGAATACACCGACGGCGACGAGATCAAGGTGTTCCATCCTCTGCCCGAGGAGCTTAAAAACGGCGAAAACATAGTGTACGGAAATCCGCGCGAGCTGTCGCTTGCAGAGCTTGCGATGCTTCCGCACCTGACGTATAAGATCAATCGCTTCGGCGCGGTCAGCCGCATGCCGCTTATCCAGTGCTATCCTCAGGATATTGCGCGCCTTGAGCTTATCGCCCGGATGTACGAAAACCTGATGATCGGGCGCAGCTGTGCGGATGCCGACGCAAAGACGCTGCTTGACGGTCACGCGGAATACATGGATTTCAAGGACGGCGGCAGAGTCGTTGTCATAAAGTAAAGGAGAACTATGGATAAGCTTAATATCAGCACCGCTACCGGCTGCGTTGAAAAAACGCTGGAGTATAAAAACCGCGCTTAAGGCGCTGCATGTTTCGGCAGCAGACTCCGAGGCGCTGCTAGGCTCGGCTGGGGAGATAATAAGCGCGATATGCGCTGCCGACGCAAACGGCTCGGTCATAGTAAGCGCGGAAAAAAGCGCAAAGGGCTGCTGCGTGCAGTTTATGCATCAGGGCGCGCTTTTTAACCCCTGCTCCAAGGCTCCGGGCAGCATTACTCAAAAATGCATGGACGAAATTTCATTTGAATTCAAATACGGCAGAAACGTTCTGACCGTTTTTAGAAGAGCAAACTCCGACAAAAATATTCAAGAGGTGAAAGAAATGAAAGAAATTCAGATCAGAAACCACAGCATCAAGCCCGGCGATAAGATCGCCGTGATCAACGAGCATTCCAAGGCCGATGTTCTTGCACGTGCCGAGGCTCTTGCAAACGACGACAGCTTCGCTGCGGTGGAGTGGAGAATCGACAACTACGAGGACGTATTCGAGATCCGCTTTGTTATCATGCCCGAGACTATCGCCGAGGTGCGCAAGGCTCTGGGCGACAAGGTGCTGATGTACACCTTCCGCGATAAGCGCATCGGCGGCGCACACCCGACGACCTGCATGTATCACAGCCGCCTGAACAATCTGGCGATCGATTTCGGCGCAGGCGATATCATAACGGTCGAGTGGTATGACGAGCTGGACGCAGCAATCTCCAACGTTGAAAATGCCCATAAGGGCGGCAAGATAGTCGCTGCATCGTGGTGCACCGACGGTAAGCTCTGCGCAGAGTGTGTGCAGCACAAGCTTGAAGAGATGCTCGAAAGCCAGGCGGACATGCTCGAGCTCGGCGCTGTCTGCGCGGACAAGGAAACAAAGGCATCCCTTGACGCAGGCATTGCCGCATTCAAGGCAAAGTATGCCGACGTGCTCGTTATCCGCTCGGTAATTACCGCCGACGGAAGCGAGGAAAAGACCGTTTTCTAAGCAGATTTATTTTAATATCAATGCTGTACCGATAACCACGGGAGGGCATTCACTCCCATATCCTTGTACCCCGAATGCAAATAATTTGGAGGGAAATCGATATGAAGAAACTCACAAAATTCGACGTAATACTTAACATCTGGGTATCGCTTATAATCAACATCGCACTGAGCGCGGTCCTGCCGGCGCTGAACGGATTTTTGACCTGGGGAACGTTCTTTTCCGGCTTTGCAATAGCGTTTCCGGTGAGCACGATCCTCGTGTTCATTCTGCCGGTCGTTTCATGGGGCGCAAAGTTTGCGTCGCTGTTTAAGCTCAAGCCGAACACGCCCGTGTTCACGATCGTTTCGACAATAGTGCTTTCGTTCATCGTCGGAACGGTCATGACGCTGCTGATGACGGCGATAAACGCCGGCATCGGGCCTCATTTCCTTGCCGCGTGGTGGTCGTGCTATCTGCTGGCGCTGCTGACTGTTTATCTGTCCGCGTTGCTCGGCTTATTCACCGGCCTTCCGCTGACCAAAAAAATGCTCGGCATTCCTGCCGAAGCATAAGCTTTATTTAACTTGGAGGTACGAACAATGACTGTTATATCTTCTATCTGCGAAAACAACACTCTTACACTTACTTTGCGCATTGAGCGCAGCGAGTTTGCCAAGGCTCTTGACGAGGCATACATGAACGATACAGAGCATTATGCGGTTCCGGGCTTTGCGGCAGGACTTGCTCCGCGCGAGAAGATAGAGGAGCTTTACGGCCAGACCGCGCTTTTTGACGAGGCGCTGGATATCTGCGTGCCGAGGCTCTACAGTCGGTACCTCTCGGAAAACGGCATACGCACCGTGGGTCGCCCTCAGCTTACGGCCGTGACATGGCTCACGGGCGGCGGAGCGGACTTCACGGTAGTGTGCGGCGTGTACCCCGAGGTGAAACTCGGAGAATATAAGGAGCTTGAGGTCAACGCAAAGCGCGATGACGAAGAGACGTTCACAGCGGCTGTTCTGACGGCGGCGTGCACCAACATGCAGGCTGAAGTACCGGAGAGCATGGTAAAGCAGAAGCTTGAGGCGATCCTGGCCGGCGACAAAATGCGCGTTGCGCAGGATCCTATATACAATGTGCTTGCCGATTTCACGGCCATTCTCGATGAGGCGTACAAGCAGTCGGACGTAACTCGCTCGCGTGCCCAGGTCCAGGCCGAGGCGCTGGATGTTATGTTGCAAACCGTGTCGGGCGATAACCGCGAAGTGTCTCCGGCAAAGCTGCACGAGCTTATTCGCGAGCTTGTCGAGCACTATCGCATAGTGCCGCGCAGCTTTGATGAAATGCTGGAAAGTATCATTTCCGAGCGCGGCACGAAAAAGCGCGCCATGACCGACGAAGAGAAGATAAACGATGCCTTCGCGGCGTATCTCGGAACGATCAACCAGACCGAGGAGATGTGGCGCAAGGACAACACGAAACGCGCAGAGGACGCAGCGCGCTTTGACCTGCTGCTCAACGCCGTTGCACAGGCGGAAAAGATCAGCGTAAGCGAAGCCGAGCTTGCCTCGCTTATGCGCGATATTGCCGAGGCGACCGGACTTGAGCTTGAGAATGTCATGGCCGTTGTGGAGCCTCAGCCTCTGCGCGAGCAAGCTTATGCGCGACAAGGCACGCGAGCTGATCGTTTCCTCGGCAAAGGAGGCCTCGACATGAAAACGGTCGCGCTTTTTCGGAGCAGGGCAGATCGGAGCCATGGTATCGCGCCTGCTCGGCACGGGCTGCGGTGCGTGCTGCTTTGCGGATAACTCCGAGGAAAAGTGGGGAGGCGAGCTTGCCGGAATACCGATAGTATCTCCGCGCGACGCACTGCTTTTCGACCCGGATGCCGTTTGCATCTGCGTTCTGGATGATGAGCGCGCAGCACAGATGTGCAGTCAGCTTGACGCGCTCGGTTATGACGGCGAGATAATAAGCCCGGCTCTGCTTAAAACCTTCGACGCAAGAAGCGCGCAGATGCGCCTTATTGCCGAGCAGATAAATGCTCTCGCCGTGCCGGGAGACGTTGCCGAGCTTGGCGTTTTCCGAGGAGACTTCGCAGTGCAGATAAATGCGGCGTTCTCGGATAGAACGATACATCTGTTTGACACCTTCGAGGGCTTTTGCGCCGCCGATGTGGATATCGAAAGGCAAAACGGCTACTCCGCCGCACGCGTCGGCGACTTTTCCGAAACGGCAAAGGACATTGTGGATAAAAAGCTCTTGTACAGAGAGCGTGCGGTTTTCCACAAGGGCTTCTTTCCGGCCACATTCCGCGGATGCGAAAAACTGCGCTTTGCATTCGTCTCTATCGATGCCGACCTCTATGCGCCGACGGCCGCGGCTCTGCCGCTGTTCTGGGAGCGGCTCTCGCCGGGCGGAGCGCTGATGATACACGATGTTTACAGCACTCAGTTTGGCGGCGTAAGGCATGCCGTCGATGAGTTCTGCGTCGAAAATGATCTGCTGCCCATGCCGGTGTGCGACCTGCACGGCAGCGCCGTTATAAGAAAGCCGCTTAAAAATGGACAGAAGTGAACGTGGAAATCTGACGGTCGGCTCTCCGGGAAAAAAGCTCATTGCCTTTGCCGTTCCGATCATAATAATTAACCTCATGCAGGCCGTGTATAATGTCGCAGATATGGTCATCATCGGCCACTTTGTCGGCGCGGCAGGCATGAGCGCGGTGAGCATCGGCGGACAGATAACTACCGTCGTGCTCGTAGTGATAGTAGCGATCGCAAACGGCGCCGCCGCGATAATAGGGCAGAACTTCGGCGCAGGAAACGCCGATGCAATAGGCAGGACGCTGCGCGTGATGTATTCGCTTGCGATAATCGTCGCGCTCGCGCTGACGGCTGCCGTCATATGCTTTGCGTCGCCCATTCTGCGCTTTTTGAATACGCCTGCCGAGAGCTTTGACGGCGCCGTGAGCTATCTTAATATCTGCATGGCAGGAACGGTGTTCGTGTATACATACAACTGCTTTTACGCTGTGCTGCGCGGCATAGGCGAAAGCGTCGTTCCCATGAAGATCATGCTGCTGACGACGGTCGAGAATATCGCGCTTGACCTCGTTTTTGTCGCCGTGCTCGAAATGGGTGCTGCCGGTGCGGCTGCCGCAACTGTGATAAGTCAGCTAACGAGCGCTGCGCTTATCAGCCGGAATGTATGCCGTCTCGGCTACTATCGTTTCGGCAGGGACGGCTTTTCGCTCAAGCAGGAGCCGCTGGGCGCACTTATGCGCCTGTGCGCGCCGCAGGTCGTGCAGATGGTGCTTACAAATTCAAGCTTCATGCTCATCGGCGGACTTATAAACTACTTCGGAGTCAACGCCTCGGCCGCTGCCGGAGCGGTGACGAAGATATGGAACTTCACCGTTCTTGCCGGTCAGGCGATGATGGCCGCCATGATAACGATGACGGCGCAGAACTATCCGCGCAAGGCATATGAGCGCATACTCAAGGCTCTCGGCGCAGGCTGCATGCTCGTTACGGCAGTCGCGGCGGTGATAACGCTTCTGTGCGAGCTAAGCCCGGAATGGATACTGTCGCTGTTCACCGATGAGCAGGCGGTCATAGAATCTGGCATACGCTATCTGCGCTTTTTCGCGATAGGCTTCATAGTTGAAAACATCATGTTCTGCATGTTCGGAACGCTCACCGGCGCAGGACACACGATGGTGCCGTTTTGCTGCGCGGTCATATCGGCGTATCTTGTGCGGTATCTTCTCGCGTGGGTGTTCAGCCGCATGACGGCGCTGGGCTTTGACGGCATTGCGATAGCCTATAGCATTGCGCCGTTCATAAGCTGCGCCATATGCTCGGTGTTCATAGCATCCGGCCGGTGGAAAAAACCACGAATAAAAGTAAGCTGATATACTGACGTAAGACGTAAAAAGGCACTTGCTAAAAAGCAAGTGCCTCAGGCTGTCGAAAAACTATGCTGCAAAAGAAAGATAATAGAGCAGCAGGGGAGCTCGAGGGGGCAAAGGCCCCACTCGAAATTGGATTAATAGCCATCAAAACGCCTGATTTATCAGGCTTTTTGACGAGCGTAGCGAGATTTTTCGTGAAAACCTGTTTTCACAAAAAATGTGGCGTTTTTGAAGCGTGCAAAAAAGTCAAAGACTTTTTTGACACGCTGAGGCACTTGCTAAAAAGCAAGTGCCTTTTTGGTGCGGGTAACAGGGGTCGAACCTGCACGCCGTGAAGCACGAGAACCTAAATCTCGCATGTCTGCCAATTCCATCATACCCGCGGATATTCAATTTCCAGTTGCAATAATAGCACACCATTTATTTTTTTGTCAATCACTTAAAAGTGAGTGTTGACTATTGAAAACGGAATAATTAGAATAAGCGAGGTATTCGTGAAAAAGAAGGTTTTAGAATGATCGCTGCAATTGTTAACGCGCTGGGTATACTGATCGGCGGAACGCTTGGTACGTTGCTCAGGTCAAAGATAAACCACAAGCTTGTCGATTGCCTTATGACGGCGATGGGGCTTGTTGTAGTTTCGGTCGGCGTGCAGGGCATCGTCGGCTCGACAGATACGATGTGCCTTGTCCTGTGCCTTGCGATCGGCGCAATTATCGGACAGGCTTTGCGCATAGACGAGTTTATAGACGGCATGGGCGTGCGCGTTGCAAAGCTGTTTGAGGGCAAGAAATTTGCAGAAGGCAGATTTGCCGACGGCGTGATAAGCGCATCCGTGATGTTCACGGTCGGCGCGATGGCCATAATGGGCTCGCTCGATGCCGGACTGCGAGGAAACTATAGCGTGCTGTTTACGAAAACGGCAATCGACGGCGTTGCGGCCGCGGCAATGTCGGCGGCGATGGGCATTGGCGTTGTGCTGTCGCTTGTTCCTGTCCTGATATGGGAAGGGCTGCTTATATTGCTGGCCGGAGCCCTGGCGCCGATACTCAGCGCCGAGGTCGTTGCCGAGATCAGCGCAGTCGGCGGCGCGATATTCATCGGCATGGGGCTTAACATGATCGGCATAACCGATCGCAGGTCAATGTTCCGAACCTTTTGCCGGCTCTGCTGCTGCCTATATTATATGTTCCGCTTGCGTCGTGGATAGGAGGGCTGCTGTGATGAAAAACAAATATGTTGCAATGGTTCTGCTCGCAGGCTCACTGTGGGGCTTCATGGGCTTTTTCAGACGCACGCTCGATTCGATGGGCGTTTCGGCCATAGGTTGCATTGCCGTAAGATGCATTTTTGCCGCCGCCCTGTTCGGAATAGTCCTTCTCGTTAGCGACAGACAGGCCTTTAAGATCAAGCTCAAGGATATATGGATATTCTTCGGCAGCGGAATCGTGTCGCTTTTTGTGTTCGGCGTGTGCTATTTCAAGGCCATGGACTACATGAGCCTGTCGGCAGCGGCAATATTGCTGTACACGGCACCATGCTTTGTCATCCTGTTCTCGGCGCTGCTTTTTAAGGAAAAGCTGACGGGGCAGAAGCTTGCTGCCATGCTGCTCGCGTTTGCCGGCTGCTGCCTCGTATCCGGCATAGGGGGCGAAACGATGATAACGCCGATCGGACTTCTGCTCGGCCTTACGGCCGGCGTGTGCTATGCGCTTTACAGCATATTCAGCCGCTTTGCCCTTAATCGCGGCTACTCGAGCCTGACTATAAACTTTTATTCGTCATTGCTCGCAACGATAGGCGCAACTGTAATAGGAGGAACCGAGTACCTTGAGATCATAACAGCAAGCGCACCGAACCTCGGCTTTGCGTTTGCCACCGGCCTTGTGACATGCTTTTTGCCGTATCTGCTGTATACTCGCGGCCTTGAGGGGCTTGAAAACGGCAAGGCCTCTATCATGGCCTCGGTCGAGCCCGTTGTCGCTACGATAGTCGGCGTTGTGATATACAAAGAAGCGCTCACGGCAATGAGCGCCGCCGGCATAGTCCTCGTTCTTGCGGCGATCGTTCTTCTGAACATAAAGCTCGGAAAAAAACAGAAAGCTTAGCAATAATGTAAACAGCCACGGTCATCTGACCATGGCTGTTTTTTGCTATATCAGAGGCTTTCGGCCCATGCGGCGAGGTCTGATTTCGACGTGCCGCGTCTGAACACCTTGCCCTCTAAGAGCTTAGCGCCGCCGCAGCTCGGCTTGAGCACGGAATTTGTCTTGCCCATGCCGCTGCCGCCGGAGGTGGCAAAGGGGATGACCGTTTTGCCGGAAAGCTCGCAGCCTTCAAGGAAGGTGTTTATGATCCTCGGCGCAACATACCACCAGATCGGGAAGCCGACGTATATTTTGTCATAAGCGCTGACATCCGGCTGTTTCGCTATTGCCGGGCGCGCGTCGGGGTCGTTCATTTCAATCGTCGAGCGAGCATTCTTGTCCATCCAGTTGAGGTCGCCGGGCTTGTACGGAACCTCGGGGACTATCTCGAAAAGATCGGCGCCGATCGCCTCAGCCAGCGTGCTTGCAACTGCCTTGGTAGAACCCGTCGGTGAAAAATATGCAACTAAGCTTTTGCTCATGATTATCGCTCCTTGTATTATATTGATAACTATATTGTACACCATAAGTCAAGAAAATGCACAGTGCCGGGCGGCACTGTGCATTTAAAATTTTGCTGATTACTTGTACATCTCGATGAGCCGCTGCAGGTGCTCGTAGCGAGCCTTTGCATTCTCCTCGTTGCGCTCGAACAGGTTCTCTGCGCGATCGGGGAACTCACGGGTCAGACGGTTGTAGCGAGCCTCGTTCATGAGGAAGTCGCGGTAGCCGCCTGCGGGAGCCTTGGAATCGAGGGTGAACTTGCCGGTCTCTGCCGCAGGATTGTAGCGGAAGAGGTTCCAGTAGCCGCACTCTACAGCCTTCTTCATTTCGGACTGGCAGTTGGTCATGCCGCCCTTGATCGAGTGCATCTCGCAGGGAGAGTAAGCAATGATGATAGACGGGCCGGGATAAGCCTCGGCTTCCTTGATGGCCTTGAGGGTCTGGATCATGTTTGCACCCATTGCGATCTGTGCAACGTAGACATAGCCGTAGGTCATTGCGATCTCGGCGAGGGACTTGGACTTGATCTCCTTGCCTGCTGCCGCAAACTGAGCGACCTGGCCGATGTTGGATGCCTTGGAAGCCTGACCGCCGGTGTTGGAGTAGACCTCAGTGTTGAATACGAAGATGTTGACGTCTTCGCCGGAAGCGAGAACGTGGTCAACGCCGCCGAAGCCGATGTCGAATGCCCAGCCGTCGCCGCCGAAGATCCAGCAGCTCTTCTTGTTCAGGAAGTCCTTCTTCTCCAGCAGCTCTGCACGGGTGTCGCAGCCGCAGTCGAGCTTTTCGAGTGCAGCAACGAGATCCTTGGTAGCTGCCTGGTTTGCCTCGCCGCAGTTGTAGGTCTCGAGCCACTTTGCAGCCTCGGGAACCTTGTCGGCGATTGCTTCGACCTTGCGCTTGAGGTCGTCGCGGATCTTCTTCTGGCCGAGGTAGAGGCCGAGACCGTGCTCTGCGTTATCCTCGAACAGGGAGTTTGCCCAGGAGGGACCCTTGCCTTCCTTGTTGACGGTGTACGGAGAGGTTGCAGCCGGGCCGCCCCAGATGGAGCTGCAGCCGGTAGCGTTGGAGATCATCATGTGATCGCCGAACAGCTGAGTTACGAGGCGAGCATAGCTGGTTTCTGCACAGCCTGCGCAGGAGCCGGAGAACTCGAGGTACGGCTGCTTGAACTGGCTGCCGATAACGGTGTCGTTCTTGACTTCGGGCTTCTCGCTGACCTTGGAGACCATGTAGTCGAATACCGGCTGCTTATCTTCCTGGCTCTCGAGGCCGACCATCTTAAGCGACTTGGTGGGGCAGATGTTTACGCAGACACCGCAGCCCATGCAGTCGAGCGGAGAAATGGCCATGGTGTACTTGTACAGGCCCTTGCCCTTGCCGGCGCGGAAGTCAACGAGGTTTGCATTTTCGGGAGCTGCCGCGGCCTCTTCCTCGTTAAGAGCGAAGGGACGAATGGTAGCATGCGGACATACGAATGCGCACTGGTTGCACTGTGCACAGGTCTCTGCCGTCCACTCGGGAACGAAAGCGGAAACGCCGCGCTTTTCGTAGGCGGAAGCCGAGCTCGAAGGTGCCGTCTGCGTGATCGACAAAAGCGGAAACGGGCAGGGAGTCGCCGTCCATCTTGTCAACGGGATCAAGGATGGTCTTGACCATCTCAACGGTCTTTTCGCGGCCAGTGTAGACCTTCTTATCGGCCTTGTCCTCTGCGGTCTTCCAGGACTCGGGAACATCGACCTTTACAAATGCGGTAGCGCCGGCATCGATAGCCTTGTGGTTCATATCGACAACGTCCTGACCCTTCTTGAGGTAGGAAGCGGTGGCCTTTTCCTTCATATAGCGGATGGCGTCTTCCTGAGGAATGACCTTAGCCAGCGTAAAGAATGCAGACTGCAGAATGGTGTTGGTGCGCTTGCCCATACCGATCTCGCGAGCGAGGTCGATTGCGTTTATCATGTAAAGCTGGATGTTGTTGTTTGCAATGTAGCGCTTGGAGGCAGCGTCAAGATGATGCTCAAGCTCTGCAAAATCCCACTGGCAGTTGATGAGGAACACGCCGCCGGGCTTGACGTCGCGGACGATGGGGAAGCCCTTGGTTATGTAAGCAGGAACATGGCATGCAACGAAGTCTGCCTTGTTGATGTAGTACGGGCTCTTGATCTGCTTGTCGCCGAAGCGCAGGTGGCTGATGGTGACGCCGCCGGTCTTCTTGGAGTCGTACTGGAAGTAAGCCTGGACGTTCTTGTCGGTGTGGTCGCCGATGATCTTGATGGAGTTCTTGTTAGCGCCGACGGTGCCGTCGCCGCCGAGACCCCAGAACTTGCACTCAACGGTGCCTTCTGCGGCGGTAGAGGGAGCGGCAACTTCGGGCAGGGAGAGGTTAGTCACATCGTCAACGATGCCGATGGTGAACTGACGCTTCATCTCGTCCTTCTTCAGCTCGTTGTAAACGGCAAAGACGGAAGCGGGAGGAGTGTCCTTTGAGCCGAGACCGTAGCGTCCGCCGATGACCTGAATGTCGCGTCCTGCGTTTGCAACGGAGGTTACAACGTCGAGGTACAGAGGCTCGCCCTGAGCGCCGGGCTCCTTGGTGCGGTCGAGAACTGCGATCTTCTTGCAGGTAGCGGGGATGGCCTCAAGCAGCTTGTCTGCTCTCCAGGGGCGGAACAGTCTTACCTTTACAAGACCGACCTTCTCGCCCTGAGCGGTGAGGTAGTCGATGACTTCTTCCGCAACGTCGCAGATAGAGCCCATTGCAACGATGACGCGGTCGGCGTCGGGAGCGCCGTAGTAGTTGAACAGCTTGTAGTCGGTGCCGAGCTTTTCGTTGACCTTGCCCATGTACTCCTCAACGATCTCGGGGATGGCGTCGTAGTACTTGTTGGAGGCCTCACGGTTCTGGAAGAAGATATCTCCGTTCTCGTGGGAGCCGCGCATGGTGGGGTGAGAGGGGTTGAGAGCTCTCTCGCGGAAGGCCTTAACGGCGTCCATGTCGCACATGTCCTTGAGGTCCTCGTAGTCCCAAACGGCGACCTTCTGAATCTCATGAGAGGTGCGGAAGCCGTCAAAGAAGTTGAGGAAGGGAACGCGGCCCTTGATGGCTGCAAGGTGAGCAACTGGAGCGAGGTCCATGACCTCCTGAACGTTGCCCTCGCCGAGCATGGCAAAGCCGGTCTGGCGGCAGGCCATGATGTCGGAGTGGTCGCCGAAGATGCTCAGCGTGTGGGAAGCCAGAGCACGAGCGGTGACGTGGAACACGCCGGGGAGCAGCTCGCCGGCTATCTTATACATGTTCGGGATCATCAGAAGAAGACCCTGAGAAGCGGTGTAGGTGGTGGTCAGAGCGCCGGCGTTCAGGGAGCCGTGCACTGCGCCGGCTGCGCCGGATTCTGCCTGCATCTCCTGCACCTTGACGGTGCTGCCGAAGATGTTCTTCTGTCCCTTTGCCGACCACTGGTCAACAAAGTCTGCCATCGGGCTTGACGGCGTGATCGGGTAGATGGCCGCAACCTCGGTGAACGCATAGCTTACATGCGCCGCCGCCTCGTTGCCGTCCATCGTCTTGTACCTTCTTGTCATATCTTTTCCTCCCAATATGGAATTATGATGGATGAAGTAGACGTGTGCTTTGTTAATAATCACACAGCTCAAACATAACACAAAACCGCCCTGAAATCAACAGGTTTCAGGGCGGTTTCCAACGATTGTTACATTTTTGGTTAAAATTATTTGTACATTTCGACCAAACGCTGAAGATGCTCAAAACGAGCCTTTGCGTTGGCCTCATTTGCCTCAAACAGAGCCTCGGCACGCTCGGGGAACTCGCGCGTCAGTCTGCTGTAGCGAGCCTCGTTGAGCAAAAATTCGCGATAGCCGTCGGCAGGGATTTTACTGTCCAAAGTGAATTTTTCCGAATTTTTAGCGGGATTGTATCTGAACAAATTCCAGTAGCCGCATTTGACAGCCTTATCCATTTCCTTCTGGCAATTTGTCATGCCGCCCTTGATCGAATGCATCTCGCAGGGGGAGTAAGCGATGATGATCGACGGGCCGGGATAAGCCTCGGCTTCGGTGATCGCGGCGAGGGCCTGTACCTTGTTTGCGCCCATTGCGATTTGTGCAACATAAACATATCCGTAGGTCATGGCGATCTCGGCGAGGGATTTGGACTTGATCTCCTTGCCTGCCGCGGCAAACTGAGCGACCTGGCCGATGTTGGATGCCTTGGAGGCCTGACCGCCGGTGTTGGAGTAGACCTCGGTGTTGAACACGAGAATGTTGACGTCCTCGCCGGAAGCGAGAACGTGGTCAACGCCGCCGAAGCCGATATCAAATGCCCAGCCGTCGCCGCCGAAGATCCAGCAGCTCTTCTTGTTCAGGAAGTCCTTCTTCTCAAGTATCTCGGATGCCAGCGAGCAGGCCGGGCAGTCGCAGTGGACGGCGCCCTCGGCCTTTATCTGCTTCATATGCGCGAAAGCATGCCCTCGGCCTTATCGCCGAACAGCTGCTTTGCGTGATCCGAGCCGAGGAACTCGATTGCAGTCGTCAACGGGCAGGATATCCTCCTCAAGCTCCTTTATGAATGCGGCGGCTGCGGCCTGATTTGCATTCGTGTCGCCATAGGTGTCGAGCCAATTTTGCGCTGCGGCCTTAAGCTCTGCGCAGCAGCCGGGAAGCACGATGAGCTGCTCGACCTTGCTCTTGAGATCGTCGCGGATCTTCTTCTGGCCGAGGTAGAGGCCGAGACCGTGCTCTGCGTTATCCTCGAACAGGGAGTTTGCCCAGGCCGGACCCTTGCTTTCCTTGTTGACGGTGTACGGAGAGGTTGCAGCCGGGCCGCCCCAGATGGAGCTGCAGCCTGTGGCGTTGGAGATCATCATGTGATCGCCGAACAGCTGAGTTACGAGGCGAGCATAGCTGGTCTCGGCGCAGCCTGCGCAGGAGCCGGAGAACTCAAGATGCGGCTGCCTGAACTGGCTGAACTTCACATTGTCAGCCTTGAACATGTCAGGTTTATCTTCAACGTGCTCGACACAGTAGTCAAACACCTTCTGCTGCTCAAGCTGGCTCTCCATCGGAACCATCTCCAGCGCATGTGTTCCGCACTGCGTTACGCAGACGCCGCAGCCCATACAGTCGAGCGGAGAAATGGCCATGGTAAAACCGTATTTGTTTTTGCCCTTGCCGATCTTGATGGGCAGAATCTTTGCACTGTCGGGTGCATTTTTTGCCTCGATCTCATCGAGCGCAAAGGGGCGCAGCGTGGCGTGAGGGCAGACGAATGCACAGTTGTTGCACTGAACGCAGCGGTCGGCGTGCCACTCGGGAACGAAGGCGGAAACGCCGCGCTTCTCGTAGGCGGAAGCACCAAGCTCGAAGGTGCCGTCTGCGTGATCGACAAAAGCGGAAACGGGGGGGAGTCGCCGTCCATCTTGTCAACGGGATCAAGGATGGTCTTGACCATCTCAACGGTCTTTTCGCGGCCGGTGTAGACCTTCTTATCGGCCTTGTCCTCTGCGGTCTTCCAGGACTCGGGATCATCGACCTTGACAAATGCGGTAGCGCCGGCATCGATAGCCTTGTGGTTCATATCGACAACGTCCTGGCCCTTCTTGAGGTAGGAAGCGGTGGCCTTTTCCTTCATATAGCGGATGGCGTCTTCCTGAGGAATGACCTTTGCCAGCGTGAAGAATGCAGACTGCAGAATGGTGTTGGTGCGCTTGCCCATACCGATCTCGCGAGCGAGGTCGATTGCGTTTATCATGTAAAGCTGGATGCTGTTGTTTGCAATGTAGCGCTTGGAGGCAGCGTCAAGATGATGCTCAAGCTCTGCAAAATCCCACTGGCAGTTGATGAGGAACACGCCGCCGGGCTTAACGTCGCGGACGATGGGGAAGCCCTTGGTTATGTAAGCAGGAACATGGCATGCAACGAAGTCTGCCTTGTTGATGTAGTACGGGCTCTTGATCTGCTTGTCGCCGAAGCGCAGGTGGCTGATGGTAACGCCGCCGGTCTTCTTTGAGTCGTACTGGAAGTAAGCCTGGACGTTCTTGTCGGTGTGGTCGCCGATGATCTTGATGGAGTTCTTGTTAGCGCCGACGGTGCCGTCACCGCCGAGACCCCAGAACTTGCACTCAACGGTGCCTTCTGCGGCGGTAGAGGGAGCGGGCTTCGGGCAGGGGAGGTTAGTCACGTCGTCAACGATGCCGATGGTGAACTGGCGCTTCATCTCGTTCTTCTTAAGCTCGTTGTAAACGGCAAAGACGGAAGCGGGAGGAGTGTCCTTTGAGCCGAGACCGTAGCGTCCGCCGATGACCTGAATGTCGCGTCCTGCGTTTGCAACGGAGGTTACAACGTCGAGGTACAGAGGCTCGCCCTGAGCGCCGGGCTCCCTTGGTGCGGTCGAGAACTGCGATCTTCCTGCAGGTAGCGGGGATGGCCTCAAGCAGCTTGTCTGCTCTCCAGGGGCGGAACAGTCTTACCTTTTACAAGGCCGACCTTCTCGCCCTGAGCGGTGAGGTAGTCGATGACTTCTTCCGCAACGTCGCAGATAGAGCCCATTGCAACGATGACGCGGTCGGCGTCGGGAGCGCCGTAGTAGTTGAACAGCTTGTAGTCGGTGCCGAGCTTTTCGTTGACCTTGCCCATGTACTCCTCGACTATTGCGGGAACGGCTTCATAGTACTTGTTGGAGGCCTCGCGGTTC